>Ga0066341_11_pt1 | contig 829411 bp, 994 predicted proteins | sample RifGroA2_FD_59262 | JGI IMG/M metagenome (GOLD analysis project Ga0066341, IMG submission 59262) | Archaeon GW2011_AR20 | reverse complement strand
GAAATAAAAAAGACATGGTATTTCATAATTACAAGCAGCAAGACCAGTATGCAATAGAAATAGATTCATTTATAGGACCAACTGGCTTTATTACACATCAAGATACTTCAAATGCAGAAGAGCCAATAAGGGCTTTATTAGATACAAAACAATCAATGCAAGAAATAAACCAAATTTATAAATGGCTGACAGATGTTGATGCTTATATTTCTAGAGCAAATTTTGAAGTAAACAATACAATTGAGCATGTCGCGGGGTTCGACGCTGGCTCGGTCAGGGCTTACCTCGACTGTGATAGGAGTCCCTCTGACTCGATTGAGGGTCTCGGGGTGCGTGCGCAAAAAATTTTGAAGTAAAAATGAAAAATCGAGAAACATTAGAACAAATAATGGAAAGAAAGGTTGAGGAAGTTAGAGCCAGACTTTTTTATCCAAGCACCCCTGCACCAGAATTAACTAAAGAAACGCCAAATGGAAGCGCAGACATTGTTTCTTTGAAAATCCAGGTAAATCCGGATTACATCAACATGTTAAAAGATAATGGAATACCAGAAGAAGAATCTTTAGACGAGACACTATCCCATGAATATGCACATATAACAAAATTTCCAGGAACTGCAGCGAAGAGGATGCACCAATACATGATGGCAAGAAAATTACTGGATTCAAAAGACCTGGCAGAATCAGCTGTTTACGCCTTCAATGAGTCTCAAGTAAATATTTTTAACGGCGTTGATGTCAAGAATAAAGCAACGCCAAAAGTTCAAAAAATACTTGCCAGGGATTCAAAAGGATTGAATAAGATTTTAAACGGCCTGTATCAGGCATTATTTAAGGAAGACCTGGGAATTAAATTTACCTGGAGAAATAAAAAAGAAAAAGATTTAGTCAAGGAATTAAAAGAAATTCAATTTACAGATCAAAACAATGAGGATACTAATTTAGGAAAATTTATTGTTGCTGTTAAAGATCATTTAAAAGAATATAAGCCCAGAACCCAAGCAGGCTTCTTGGGAATGTTCAATGAAGAGCAGATTCAAGAGGGTTTGGCCAGTTTAGCGCAAGAGTGTATGAACAATGGATATGCACCAAATCAATTTGAACAATTATCTTCGGAGCTGGCAAATGAAGGCAAAATAATTCCTGGAGCAGGAACAGCAAAGGCTAATTTAATAGTATCAAGGAACATTTATACAGCTTTAGCAAGAAATTATTCAATTCCTATAGCAAGAACAAAAATGGCTAAAAATGGCTCATTAATCCCGCATGAGCAAAAACCATTCTCAATACAAACCCCTTTTGAGGATTTAAATGTATTTAGCTCAAAAGGCATACTTCCCGGAATATCAAAAGCATGGACTAGAAAAGAGGGGGAGATTATAAAACAAATTGGAATACCGGATTCAATAATTGTGCAGGACAATTCACCAAGCATGCCAAGCCCGGATAAGGAAGTTTCAATTCCAGTGCTTGGATCAAGTGTTATAGCAAGAACATATTTAGCAAATGATAAAACAGTAACTGTCTATAGCTTTGGTTCTGCCGATCATGTTTATGGCCCGTCAAAAGATGAAGAAGCAGTTAATGAAGTTTTAAGACTGCATAGTGGCGAGGATGGCGGAACAACTTTTAATCCAAGAAAACTTGAGCAGCTGTTAAAAGACAGAAGCAAGAGTTTTGACATAAGCATTGTATCAGACATGGAAATAAGTAATTTAGCTGATTTTATATTATCAATTAAATCCCTGCCTTTCTTAAACAGGATTCATTTGTTTTATACAAATCCAGGAAAGATGGCTTATGTTAATCAGGCAATTGAAGCAACAAAAAATGTTAGCAATATAGGCTATGCACAGTTATTTACAAGATATGATATAGAGAAGATAACAATGGGAGAATTAAAAAAATCTTTACAATGATCAACCCAAGACTAAAACAATTTATGCATGAGCTGAATTTTGACAATGTAGCTATTCCAGAGACTAAACAAGCACAGCCTTCCCAGACAGCAGCTACCCCATTGAATATCCCAGCTAGCATAAACAAATCAGACTACATAATAATGCCAAATGCCCCCAATACAATAATCTCAAACTACGAGTTATTCAAGCAGGATAAATTAAACTGGGAAAATTCTCATTATAAGCTGGCTGAAAACGGATTATGGATGCCGAATGCAGAATTATTCATGCCTTATTTCTTAAAATTAAAAGAAGCCAGCGAAGGAAGAATTACACTGCAATATGCAGATAACAATCCTGTTCCTTTAGATAAAGCAAAGGACTTATGGAAATATCTAACTACAGATTTCAATACAGGGGTATGGACCTGGCTGGATGACAAGTTTGTTGAAATTAACGGCAATTTGTATTTAGAAGCAGAACACCGTGTTGTTATTGATAATAATGGAAATAAAACATTAAAGGCAAATAAATCAAATCCATTAGAGCAATGCATAATGAACGATTGCTTTGTTGAGCCGAGCTTTAATAAACAAGGATTGGCAACAACAGAATCAAACGAACAAGATTATATCCGAGGTAAAAATATTAAATTTTGGTATCCAAGAAAAGATTCTGTCGCGAGGTTCTACGCTAACTCGTACGGGGCTATCCTCCTCTGTGTTAGGTATCCCTCTGACTCGAATGAGGGTCTCGGGGTGTTCGCGTGCGCAAAAATTAATTAAGTATACCTTTCAAAATAGAAAGATTTATAAATAATTTAAACTAATTTTAAGTTAGGTTAAATAACATGGAAAAGAATAAAGTTGCGGTTAATTTTAGAATAAGACATTATACAAATCAGGTTCTTGGTGTAATTAAAGAGAAATATGCATTAAGAGATAAGGCAGAAGCATTAGATAAATTTACAGAAATATACGGAATAGAATTTGTTGAACCCGAGGTAAAAGAGGAATTCATAAAAGAAGTAATTGAATCCTGTAATAGGCATATTAAGAGATATGGTTACAGAAGCATGAGTAAAAAAGAATTCAAAGAAGTATTTGAGCTGAGTTAAATGTTCTCTTATGATTTTTCTGATGAATTAAAAAAAATAATAAAAAAATTAAATAAGAAAGATAGAAAAAGATCCTTGATAATCGCCAATAAAATTCAGGAGATAATAAACAATAATAATGAAACGATTGATAGATATCCAAATTTAAGGTACGATTTGAAAGATTATAAACACGCGCATATTGATAAAAGCTTTGTTTTAGTGTTTAAGGTTTTTAAAGATAAAAATTTTATTCTTTTTGATAAATTTGATCATCATGATAAGATTTATAAAAGATAACATCCCTTTTCTTATTGTCTTAGCTATTAATCCAAATCTTATTCCCTAAATAAGTAATGAAGATTAATAACTTAGACCACATGCACATTAAAGATTGGCTCAAATCTTTGCAAAAAAAGAGCTGTAAAATACAGCAGCAATAATTAGTAATGATGATAAGCCTTGGGAAAGCTTTTGAATGAATGTTAAAGTTGCAGTGAAAGTTGGTTAATGTGCTACAACTGTCGCGAGGTTCAACGCTAACTCGAACAGGGCTAACCTCAACTGTAATAGGAATCCCTCTGACTCGAAATCTAATAAAAAGACGAGATTGAGGGTCTCGGAATGGTCTAAGTTGCTAAGGCAATTAATATGCAAACTTATAATAAATTATTTGATAAGCTTTGTTCTTATGAAAATTTGTTTTTAGCATATAAAAAAGCAAGAAAAGGCAAAACAGGAAAAGGTTATGTCATTAAATTTGAAGAAAATTTGGAAGATAATCTTAAAATATTACAATTTGAATTAATAAATAAGATTTACAAACCAAAGAAATTAAAATTATTTATTATTAGAGGCCCAAAAACAAGAAGAATATGTAAATCGGCTTTTAGAGATAGGATTGTTCATCATGCAATTATAAATATTCTTGAGCCAGTTTATGAAAAAATCTTTATTCATGACTCTTATGCCAGCAGAAAAAATAAGGGGCAACATAGGGCATTGGAAAGATTTGATTACTTTAAAAGAATTGCAAGTAAAAATGGAAAAAAGCTTAAAGGAATAAGAGACAAGAATTATATTTGCGGCTATTGCTTAAAAGCAGACATCAAAAAATATTTTGATAATGTTAATCACGAAACGTTAATCAACATAATTAAAAAGAAAATCCATGATGAAGATCTAATCTGGCTAATTAGTCAAATTCTGGGCAATAAAATTTTGGGGGGCGATGGCAAAAAAGGCATGCCTTTAGGCAATTACACATCCCAATTTTTTGCAAATGTTTATTTAAATGAGCTAGATTGTTTTGTCAAGCATAATTTAAAGATGAGATATTATATAAGATATGTTGATGATTTTGTAATTTTGTATAATGATAAAGAAACCTTAGAATTTTACAAAAGAGAAATAGACAAATTTCTTAAAAATAAATTAAAAATCGAGCTTCATGAAGATAAGTCTAAAATCATTCCATTGCATAAAGGAATACACTTTCTTGGATTTAGAAATTTTTATTATTATAGGTTGTTAAAGAAAAGCAACATTAATCAAATTAGAAGAAATCTAAAAGAATGGAATGAGGCTTATAAAAATGACGATGGAAACTTAAAAACCAGAACTAAAGGTTGGAAAGCCCACGCAAAACATGGAAATAATTATAAATTAGCAAAAATTTTATTAAATGCATGAAAGCATTATCCTTAAAACAGCCATGGGCAGATTTAATTGTTCAGGGCAAAAAGATTATTGAAACGAGAAAATGGAGAACTAATTTCAGGGGAGAATTTTACATTCACGCTTCCAAAAGTTTTGATAAAAAGAACTGTGAGTCTTTCGGAATTAAAAATCCGGTAACAGGAGCCTTAATTGGGAAAGTCGAACTAGTAAACGTCAAGGAATATAAGAATAAAAAAGAGTTTGACGAGGACTACAGGAAACATTTTGCAAAAAATTTTGTTAGGTACGGTTATCTATTAAGAAACATAAAGAGAATAAATCCGGTTCCGTACAAGGGTAAATTGAACTTTTTTGAGGTGAAAACAAAACATTTAAATTCAGTATAAAAGCAATCTATGCATATGAAATCCATACTGATAAGGGACTTTAACAGCCAGGATGAAGCCGTAAGGAAAGCAATCCAAATTCTTAAAAAAAATTTAAATAAAGGCGACATAATCTTGACAAGTCCAAGGTTCAAAAATATTAGATTAAAAATCATGAACCTGCCTTCATATATCATAAGCACTTTATCGAGAGGGATAACTCACTCATGCATTTATCTTGGGAAAAATGAAGTCCTTGATGTTGATTTTAGGTTAATGGGAAAAGATGTTCAGAAAGTGAACCTGGAGGAATTATTAAGGAAAAAGATAAGCAGGTTTAAAGGCATAAAGATTTATGTTGTGCAGCCAAAAAAATATAAAAAATCCCACAGGGCAATTGTGTTGAAAAGGGCCATAGACGAATTTATAGTAAAAGGAAAGAGCAAATTATATTATTACACCGAATTATTCAAGATTTTCTTCAAATTAAAGATAAACGGCCATAAATCCTTCAGAAAGCAAAAGCCTATTTACAATTATAAATGGCACTGCAGTAATCTTGTTGCATACCTGTTAAAAAATGCAAATGTTCCCATTGGAAAAAGGGCATTTAGCACTTACATACCAAGCACGTTTCTATTCAGCAGGCACTTCAAAATAAAAAAGAAAGTTGTTATAAAATAAACTCTAGAAATTTCTATGATGGAAAGTTATTTAAATCTTGAACGTAAATTATAAGCATGGTCAATGTATTTATTGAAAAAGAAAATAAAAAGGCTAATGTTAATGCAAGAACAGCTATGGAAGCCATGCAAAAGCTCAGCATTAATCCCGAAACTGTATTAATTGTAAAGAATAATGAGCTTGTTCTGGCAGAAGAGAGCTTAAATGAAGGCGACGAAATAAAATTTTTAAGTGTCATCTCGGGTGGTTAGCAAGTTTTATAATTGTACTTGATTTATTGTTTTTATGCCATGTAAAAATTGTGTTGAAAAACCTGTAATCAAGCTTACAAACAGCAAAATACAGTTATGCAAGCAGCATTTTATCAAATATTTTGAGAAAAAGGTTCTTAATGCTATTAAAAATTACAAGTTAATTGATAAAAACGACAAAATCGGGGTCGGTGTTTCTGGCGGAAAAGATTCTTTGGCTGTATTAAATGTTCTGAACACGCTAAAAAATAAAACAAGAAGGTTTGAAATTGAAGCAATTGCAATTGATGAGGGTATAAAAGGATACAGAGACAAAACCTTGGAAAAAGCAGAGGAATATTGCAAGGAAAATAAGATTAAGCTGCATGTTTTTTCCTATAAAGACGAATTCGGGGATACTTTAGACAATTTTCTTAAGAAACTGAATATGAAAGCATGCTCTATGTGCGGCCCCTTTCGCAGATATCTGCTGAATAAAAAATCAAGAGAATCGGGATTTAGTAAACTGGCTACAGGGCATAATATGGATGATGAAGCCCAGACAATTATCATGAACTATTTTAGAAGAAACATTGAAACAAGTGCAAGGTTAGGGCCAATAACAGGAATTGTGAAGGATAAAAGATTTGTCAGAAGAATTAAACCGTTGTATTTTATGACCCAAAAAGAAGTTGCAACATATGCTTTTTTGAAAGGCTTAACAGATGAATTTGTCGAGTGCCCCCACAGCACAGATTCTTACAGGGGAGACGTCATGGAAATGCTTAATAATTTTGAAGCAAAATATCCCGGGACAAAGAACAGCATAATCACAAGCTTTATGGAAATGCTTCCCCTGTTAAGGGAAATCTATAAAAATCATATACCAATACATAATTGTGAGATATGCGGAGAACCATGTTCGCAAAATATCTGTCAAGCATGCAAGATTGTAGAAATTTTGAAAAATAAAGCCAAAGATGTATAATAATATAGCAAAATCTTACAATGAACTTCATGGCGAAGAACAGATTAAAAAATTGGATATTATCAAGAAAAACATTAAAATCATTTCTCCTTTGTTGGATGTCGGCTGCGGTACAGGAATTAGCACGAATTATTTCAATGTTGAAAGCGTTGGCGTAGATAATTCGAAAGAAATGTTAAAATATGGAAGCGGAAACTTGATTTACGGAAATGCAGAGAAACTGCCTTTTGAAGATAAAACATTTAATACTGTGATAAGTGTAACGAGCTTTCATAATTTTAAAAACATGGAAAAAGCCTTGCTTGAGATTAAAAGAGTAAGCAAGAACAACAGCATTGCAATAACATTTTTAAAGAAATCCAGAAAATTAAATTATTTCAGAAAATTATTAAAGAAACATTTTAATTTTAAGGAAATTGATTGCTACAACGATATTTTATTTTTAATATTATAAACCTAAAATTCTTTTCATTTGTAATGCTCCCATGTCTTGACTTTCTTTTGACTCAGAAATTAAAGTTGGTTTCATATTAAATTTAATCTCTTAAAATTTTAAAAGAAAAGTAGGCTCTCTTGCGAGAGCCAATGAAAGGGCATTTCAAGGGGGTTAAAGAATTCTACTCTGCCCTGACAACATGATATTAATTGTATTTCCAACAACTATTGTAGGTTCCTCCTTTGCTAAGACAATCGCAGCCCGAGTTGCAGTCAACACCATTATAATTATCGCCCCCCGGGTTTAAGCTTCTGCAAGCTGAAACACATACAGCACCGCCTTTTTGAACTCTACCAACCGCACTTCCATCAAACCAACTTTCTTTAGCTGCGTAATAACCGAAAATAGCCCCGATAATTAATCCAATTATTATCCAAGCATACCAGTAAGAGCTTTTTTCTTTGTTTTGCATTTTATGCATCCTTTTTTTTTAAAAAAACAAAAAAGTTAGAACCCTGACGGTTCCAACACCTCTCACGTTCAGCGTCTGTGGCCAACCATTTCTATTCCAAGCTCATTGCTCATTCTTCTAAGCTCTGGACTTGGTCTGGAATGATCAACTTTTCCCAATACATACGGCGAGTTTACCCCTGTAATTATCGTCATTACCCTTAATCTGTTGTTCATTTCCTCATTTACCCTTGCTCCCCAAATAACTTGTGAATCTGGGTCAAGAGCCTGCGTGACAATTTCACCAACCCTGTTAACTTCATCTAATGTCAAGTCTTCTCCGCCTGTAATGTGTATTAAAGCACCTGTTGCTCCTTCATATGTGACATCTAATAAAGGATTGCTTAATGCTCTTTTTACAGCTTCATCTACCCTGTGCTCTGTATCACTCTCTCCAATCCCGATGACGCTTACTCCACCGCCTTGCATTATTGCTTTTACATCTGCATAATCCAGGTTTACCAAGCTTGGAACTGCAATCGTCTCAACAATTCCCTTAATCATTGTTGAAACAAGTTCATTAGCTACTGCAAATGCCTGTTTAAGTGGCAAATTTCCTGCGATTTGGACTAATCTGTTATTATCAATCACAATTACGGTGTCTGTAACCTGCCTTAATTGTTGCAAGCCAAATTCAGCTTTGTCTACACGAGCTTTTTCAATATCCAAGGGCATCGTTACTGTTCCAATAACAATTGCATCCATTTCTTTAGCCATCTTTGCAACAACTGGTGCTGCTCCTGTTCCTGTTCCTCCGCCCATACCAGCACAAATAAATATCATGTCTGCTCCTTGCAGAACTTGTTTTAATTCGTGCATTGTTTCTTTAGCAGCTTCTGCTCCTTTTTGCGGAAATCCACCGCACCCTAATCCTCTGGTTAAATCTGGTCCAAGTAATACTTTATGATCAGATTCAGAAATGTCAAGGTGTTGCTTATCTGTGTTACATGCGACAATCTCTGCTCCCTGAATTCCTTTTCTGTATAACCAAGAAACCATGTTGTTCCCGGCACCACCAACACCAATGACTTTTATGTTGGCTTGTCCGACTTTTATGTCTTCATATTTGTTTTGTTTAGATCCTTCCAAAGCGTTTTGTATTAAAAAATCCATTTTTTTATTCCCCCGTTTGTTTTTTTTGTTTCATTTTTTTAATCATAAGGTATATACTCCATCAACATAAAGTTTATATAGTGGTTTGACATATACCTATCTTAGAAAGAGTTTATCGCCAAATACACTCTTCAAACTAAGTTCGTGAAAAGAATTTAGTTCGCCAAAATCGCATTCAAATTTAAATTTTGTTTCGCCAAAAACAAAATTTAAGCGTATTTTTTCTTAAACTAAACTTTCTTAAGGTGAAAACTAATATTTAAAGCTTATTAAAATTGAATATATATTTTCCAGTATATAAATATTATTTAATTTGGAAAAATTAGTTAAAAAAATGAAAAATTTTTCTGCAAAAGCAGGCGATCTTGTTGAAATTTCCACAGATAACGAAGTTTTTTCTGGAACATTAATACCGTCGGTAAATCATGATATCCTTGTTTTGAAACTGGATTCAGGATACAACCTTGGAATCAAAAAAAATAAAATTAAAAAATTTAGATTGATTAAGAAATTCTCCCAGGAAAGACCCGAAAAACAAAATATTGTGCATAATAAAAATTTACCCACAATTTCTATCTTGCATACAGGGGGTACTTTGGCCTCGCGTGTATCTTATGAGACAGGAGCCGTGTCTGCAAGGTTTACCCCAGAAGAATTGTTGGCCATGTTTCCCGGATTAAAAGAAATAGCAAATTTTAGAAATAAATTGGTAAGGGAAATGTTTTCAGATGATTTAAGGTTTAAGCATTTCTCAATACTTGCCAGGGAAATTGAAAGAGAAATAAAAAACAAAGTTCATGGCATAATCATTGGAATGGGCACTGATAACTTGGCAGTTGCTGCGAGTGCATTAAGTTTTGTCCTGGAATCCTGCCCTGTTCCTGTTATCTTGGTTGGATCTCAAAGGAGTTCTGACAGGGGAAGTAGCGATGCTTACTTAAATCTACTTTCCGCTTCTTTATTTATTACAAAGACGGATTTTTCAGGTGTTGCAATATGCATGCACGAAAACTTAAATGACAAAACATGCTTAATACTTCCAGCTTGCAAAACCCGTAAGTTGCATACTTCAAGGAGAGATGCTTTCAAGGTTGTGAATGACAAGCCAATTGCCCGGATAAATTATGAAATGAATCAAATTGAATTTTTGAAAAAAAATTATGGTAAAAGAAACGGAAGATTAGCAATTAAAGACAAGTTTGAGGAAAAAGTAGGCTTAATTAAGATTACAATTAATATGAATGCTAAGCAATTTTTAAGTTACAAAGGTTACAAGGGATTAATAATCGAAGGAACTGGGTTGGGCCATACTCCCTTAGATGTTATTGACAAGGAAACTAAAGAACATGCCAAGATTAAGAAAGTCCTGCAAGTTTTAAGCAAAAATACTGTCTTAGTTATGACATCCCAATGTTTGTTCGGCAGGGTTAATATGAATGTTTACTCTAAAGGCAGGGAATTACAAGAACTTGGAGTTATTTCAGGAAAAGATATGCTGCCAGAAACAGCTTTTGTAAAATTATCGTGGTTACTAGGGAACTATCCAAAGCAAGTTAAGGAACTAATTGGAAAGAACTTGCGCGGGGAAATAAATGAAAATTTAACAAAGGAATTTCTAGAATAAAATGGGGTTTGAAACAGGAATTTTATTTGCCTTTCTTGCCTTAATCTTTTGGGGTTTTGGGGATTTTCTTATTCAAAAGTCAACCAGAAAGTTTGGTGACTGGGAAACTTTATTTGTTATAAGCATATTTGGAACAATTATTTTATTCCCTTTCATCTTTAAAGACTTGGCTTCATTATTCCCTTTTAATAGGGAATTCTGGATTTTAATTGGGGTTTCCCTCATTATATTATTTGCCGCTATTCTTGATTTTGAAGCTTTAAAAAAAGGTAAGCTTGCGGTCATAGAGCCTGTGCTGGCTTTAGAAGTTCCTGTTTCAGTTATCTTAGCGTTTGTTATCATTAAAGAAAATTTAAGTTTAATAAATTTAATTTTAATATCTTTAATTGTAGTTGGATTAAGCTTGGTAGGAATCAAGTCTTATCATCTGTCTAAGAAAAGGTGGATTGAAAAAGGAGTTTTTTTAGGTGTTTTAGGAAGCATATTTATGGGTGCTACAAATTTCTTTGTTGGGTTTGCTTCCAGGATTACTGATCCGCTGTTAACCAACTGGTTTATTGACATATTTCTAACCCTAATATGCCTTATTTATTTATTATTTGCCGGCAAACTCAGAAAAATAGTTAAAGACATAAAAAATAATAAAAAATTATTATTTACAGTCAGCACATTAGACAACGGTGCCTGGATCTTTTTTGCAATTTCAGCAACCTTGGCCCCAATTGCGATTGTGGTTGCTTTATCAGAAAGCTATATTGCCCTGGCTGTTTTGCTCGGGTTGTTAATTAATAAAGAAAAATTAATGAAGCATCAGAAGGTCGGCTTGGTAATTTCATTTATAAGTGTAATAATACTGGCTATTTTAGCTTCTGGTTAAAATGATTTCCTGCCTTAATATTCTAAACAGGATCAGGCATGATAAAAACCTTAATAAAGAAGAATATTTAATTTATTACTTGGATAATATTGATAAAAGATTAATTGAAATAAAATTTAATGAGGTTAAAGAAATTAGCAAAAATTTTATTTCATTAGAAGATAAAGAAATTCCAATACACAGGATAAAAGAAATAAGAAGAAAAGAAGAATTAATCTGGAAACGTTAAAATGTTTGACTATAATGATTTAAATCTGAAGATTGGTTTAGAGATACATCAGCAGCTATCAAATAAAAAATTATTCTGCAATTGCTCTACAAAGTTTCAGGAAAAAAACTTGGATTCAGAATTTTCAAGAAAATTAAGGGCTGTAGCAGGCGAGCAGGGCTATGTTGATGTTGCAGCTGCTTTTGAAGAAGCCAAACACCGCGAATTTGTCTATCATGGCTATAAAGATGAATATTGTTTGGTTGATTGTGATGATGATCCGCCTCATGAAATAAATCAGGACGCCCTTCTTACTGCATTAAGTGTTGCAAAATTATTCAAAATGAATGCTCCGGATGAAATTCAGGTTATGAGAAAAATTATTGCAGATGGAAGTGCATGCAGTTCCTTTCAGAGAACAATGTTAATTGGCCTTGGAACAAAGGACTCGTTTATTGAAACCACCCAAGGAAATGTGAGAATAACAAGTTTATGCTTGGAAGAAGATGCTTGCAAAATCGAAAAGGTTCATGATAACAGGATTCATTATTCTTTATCGAGACAGGGAATCCCGCTATTAGAAATAAGAACAGAGCCGGATATAAAGACACCAGAACAAGCCAAGGAAGCAGCAGAGCAAATCGGATTATTATTAAGGAGCTTTTCAAGCATTTTAAGGGGAATCGGAACAATAAGGCAGGATGTTAATTTAAGCATTAAAAATGGAAACAGAATTGAGATAAAAGGGTTTCAGGAATTAAGGATGATGCCAAAGACAATTGATTTTGAAATTTCCAGGCAGATTAATATCATAAAGCAGGGAAAGAATGTTGAGAAAGAGGTAAGAAAAGCAAACGACAATGGAACAACTTCATTCTTGAGACCTTTGCCGGGTGCAGCAAGGATGTATCCTGATACAGACATCAAAACCATCTCGGTTAATAAAGAATTATTGAATGAAGTGAAAATTCCGGAGTTAATTACAGATAAAATCATTAAATTGCAGAAAAAACATAACTTGAGCCATGAATTGGCCTCCCAAATAATAAAGGAAAATATTGATTTTGAGGGTTATGCAAGCAAATTTAAAAAAATTTATTCCGGATTATTGGCGACTTTGCTGATAAACTATAGTAAAGACAAGAAGGGGCATTTGGAATTTGTCCTGCAGAATTTAAATTCCGGGAGAATAACAAAAGATGTTATTGACAGCGTCATGATGAATTTAAGAATGAATAAAAAAGTTAATCTTGAGCAGTTCAAATCAGTAAATTATTCCGAGATTGAAAATGAGATTCAGGAATTAATAAAGAAAAAGCCAGAATTAAGCACGAATGCCGTCATGGGGATCTTAATGGGGAAATACCGCGGCAGGGTTGACGGGAAAAAACTGATTGAAATAATAAACAAATTATCTACTAAATAATTAATAGTTAAACTTTAATAATAAAAAATTTCTTCAATATCATGAAATTTAGGAAAACAATTTCATTAATTTTGCTCCTGATAGTAATCGGCTCAGTGAGCAGGGTGATAAATATTTACTCTGTCAAATATTTGGACGCGAGATTTTCAAGAGAAGACGGCGTTATAAGGGGAACACAGGAGTTCTACATTGAAAAAGGCAAGGATGCAGTTTTATTATTGCATGGATTAACCGCGAATCCGCATTCAGTAAAGGAAATCGGAATATTCCTTGTTGAACGAGGTTATACTGTTTATGCCCCTGTAATCAAGGGACACGGGACAAGCGTGTTTGATCTGGAAAAGACAAATTATCTTGACTGGTATAATTCAGCCGAAACCGCATACTTAAAATTAGCGAGCAATCATGACAAAGTTTACATTATAGGGACTTCTCTTGGCGGTTTAATCGCACTGGATCTTGCAAGTAAGTATGATGCTGATGGCTTAATTGTTGTAAATGCACCAATTGAAATCAAGTCAGAATTTACAAATATGCTGCCGTTGGTTTATTTAGTAAGTCCTTATAGCATACGCGGTTTGTTTACCTTGCAGGAATTGCCGATAGCAGTCGACTTGAAATTATATGATACCCTTCCTTTGAAAAGCGCAGCACAGTTGGTCTCATACCTAAACCATGTCAAGCCAAAGATAAATAATGTTGATGAACCAATTTTAGTTGTTCAGTCATTGAAGGATGATATCGTAAATCCGGAAAGCGCAGATTATATAATGAATAATGTTAATTCAAGCAAAAAAGAATTGCTTTTATTAAAGGACTCAACACACATAAATATTGTTACAAGCGACAAGGAATTGCTTGAAAGGGAAGGATACGCGTTTATAAAAAATGCCTAAGATAAAATATTTCACAATATTCTTATTAATGTGAGGGATTTATTTTATAACGAATTTTTTAAACGCAGGAAGGGGAACTTACAGCTTTAATATCTTTTTAGATGGTTTAATTCCGTTCGTTCCTTTATTCGTGTTTTTTTACTTTATTTATTTTCCTTTCGTCTTACTGCCTTTCTTATTTGCAAAAGGAAAAAATTTTATCAATTTGGTTAAAGCAAACATCTTCATAATCCTGATAAGCAATTTGATTTATGTCTTAATTCCAACCAAAATACCAAGACCTGAGTTTATTGCCAATGATATCCCAACTTTTGTTTTGAATTTCGTGTATAATATTGATAATAATGTTAATTTATTTCCAAGCCTGCACGTTTCAATGACGTTTTTGGCTTTACTGGCAATTTCAAAAATAAATAAGAAATTTTTCCTGATAGCATTAGTTTTGTTTGCCCTGACAACTTTATCAACTTTATTCATCAAGCAGCATTATGTTTTAGATGTTTTGTCGGGGTTAATGCTTGGATACGCTGCATATAAGATTTATTTCAAAAAGCTTAAATAATCCGAAATATAAATTTTTAAAATGGAATTTGAATATTTAATAATCGAAATATCTTTGCTCTTATTATTCTTTTTAATCCACCAGTATTATAAGGTCAGAATTTTTAGGACAAAAAAACAATTTATTATATTTTGGATACTGGTTTTTTTATTTGGTGTAGTCTGGGACCAATATGCAGTTTCACAAGGGCACTGGATTTATCCCCGGAAAGGGATTATTGGAATATTTATAGGCAAAATACCAGCAGAGGATATAATGTTTATGATAGTATCTGGCTATGGTATGCTTGTAGCTTATCAAGTTTCGAATAAGATGATAGATTTTGGAAGAGATGGTTTAAAAATTAAAAAAAGGTGATATGATTGTTTAAATGGTACGGAATCTTTGGAATGCTGATAATATTGTTTAGTGAGGTAAATTTTTATTTTAAGATTGAACCTTTTGCATCATGGTATTTCCCAATAATATGGTTTGGATACATATTTGTGGTTGATGCAATTGTGTATAAATTAAAAGGGAATTCTTTGATTATGTCAAGAAGAGAACAGTTTCTCAAGGCCTTATTATTATCAGCTTTAATCTGGTGGCTGTTTGAATTAATCAATTTAAGAACAATTAATTGGCATTATCTAAGCACCCCAACAGGTTATGCAGAGCCTGCCTGGATAAGATTTTTTATATTCAGGACAATCGCATTTTCGACCGTTCTTCCAGCCATTATAGAAACCTTTGAATTAACTAGGACGTTTAAATTATTCAATAAAATTAAATTAATGAAGCATCATAAAACTACTCATAAATTTTTGAGAAATATGGTTTTAGCAGGATTAATTATGTTGATATTAACTGCGATATCTCCAAAACATTTTTATCCTTTTATTTGGATTGCATTTTATTTTATTCTTGATCCGATAAATTATCTACATAAACAGCCGAGCATCATTGGTTACTGGAAAAATGGGAAAATTAAGCCTCCTTTAATGTTGTTTGTTGCAGGAACTCTATGCGGATTATTATGGGAGTTCTGGAACTATTATGCTGTTACAAAATGGTTTTATGAAATTCCATTTGTAGGATTTTTCAAGATATTTGAAATGCCCATTTTAGGCTATCTTGGCTATGGACCATTTGCATGGGAATTATTTGCAATGTATTATTTCGCCAGAAGCCTTCATATTGGAAAAACAAAGCACTCTTTTTTAGAATTAAACAAAATTTAAAAAATATATTCTAGCGAAGGGAAATGGCCTTTTACAAAACTTCCTCTTGAGACATAATTTCCAACACTTTCAAATTTTTTCTCTATAATATACTCTTTCAATTTTTTGAATGTTAGGTCCTCCCCATTAATATAAATTCCGGAAGTCAAAACCTGCTCAAGTCTCATGTGCGTATCAGATGTAGCAATTCCTTTGAAGCCATTTTTACGCGCAAATTTCTGCGCCTTTTCATTTGCTTCTCTCATGTCAAGAATTGATGGAATCGCATTAATGCATTGCCCGTTAAATACTTCAATTTCGTCTACCTCTCTAGCAAGCTCATTTATTATCTTTTCTTCTTCTTTGTTAATTAACCTGTATCTTGTCCAACCACCCGGGACAATATAAGGATGATTTAATATTGCCAAACCATTTTGCTTTTTGATCTCTTTTATTGCTTCCTTTGCATTTTTGGCAGTAATTTTTTCCTTACATCCGAGCGCAGAAATATGATGCTCGGCATTTATTTCCTGAACATTTAATACATAACCGGCATCGTTATCATAAACAATCACACCTAAAATTCCAGGGTCAATTTCCTTTAATGCTCCCTTAATATCGTGATAACTTAATAACATATTTTTATTATTGTATGTTGCTAGTCCAATTAAGCCGGGTTGTGATAAATTCAAAATTAAATTTCCAAGATCAACATTTCTTGGCAAGTGAACATGCAAATCCGCGGGTGTTTTATTGTCCCTTGGCTTTAATCTCTCAGGATTTTCATTATCGAAATAAAACTTTCCGGCCAATGAAGCGGCTGTTCCTCCAAGTAGCATGACTTGCGATGCACGTATCAATAAAGATCTTCTGTTCATTTTCATATTATTAACTCTAGAAATAATCTAGGGGTATTATCTCCTCTTAATATTATCACATATCATCTATTTTTAAAGCTTTTTATTGAAATTAATTTTCTGCTTGCTTTGCTTAAAATTCTAATTTTGTTTCCAATATAAACCGTATCTTCTATCCTTATTCCAATTTCTTTTTTATTTTTGAAATAAATTCCAGGTTCAATCGTTATTATATTATCCTTCTTTACTTTATCATTTGATATAATCCCTATCTTTGGAAGATCATGAATTTTTTTGCCCACCCCGTGGCCTAAATTATGGGTAAAATACTGCTTGTAGTTTTTTAACGAGATTCTTGCATATAATTCTAAATCACAGTAATTCATCCCAATTTTTAATCTATTAATGCATTTTTTCTCGCAGCCAAGAACTAGGTTATAAAGCATTCTTTCCGACTTATTGGGATCGCCCAAAAAAATTGTTCTTGTCATGTCTGAGCAATAGCCATTATGTTTGCATCCAAAATCCAAAATTAAAAATCCTCTTTCTAACTTTTTATTTCTTGGCTTGGCGTGAATTGTCTTGCTGTTATTCGCGACAATTGACGGGAAAGCATGTTTGACATTAAAGTCTTTAAATCTATTTTTGATATAATTTGCTATCTGATTTTCTGTCTTAAAATTAAAATTCTTAATTATTTCGTTGAATACAATATCATTTATCTTGCATGCTTTTTTGATTGAACTTAGTTTACTCATAATCTTAAGTCCTTATTGTGGTTAACAAAATTATAATTAATTCTTATGCTTTCTATGCATTGTTCTATTGCGCGTTTTGCACTCGGAACAGGATTTTCTTTAAAAAATTTCTTAATTTCATTTATTCTGTCTGGGGATTTAAATCTTAATAAACATGACTTGATTATATAAGACATTGTGTGCCCCTCGCCGTATATTTTATAATATTTATCCCAGTTGTTTCTTAAAAATTGCCATGCTAAATCATCTGCATATTCGTTGCTACCGACCATCGACAGTGTAATATACCTGTCCTGGCTTCTCACGTGTTTGGATAAGCTGAATTTCAGGGTTTCTTTTAAAATGTCCTTTTGCCTGAAGGCGCATAAAGAGGCAAGTAGTCTTATCTTTTCCTCCTGCACCCTTTCTTTCAAGTACATGCTTTTCAATAAATCAAAAGTTTTTTTGTCTCCACTGTAAGCAGCCAAATTATAAACAAGGCTTCTTAAGTCAGGATTTATTTTATTTCCCCTAACATGCTCATTAAACCTTCTCTTTGCTTCAGTTAGAATTTCTTCATGATTACTCAATCCTAAAGTTGCTAGAACATTATTTCGTAATAAAATATCTGTATGGGTATCCGAAGGCTTTTCATCCCAGCCGACTTTTTTGTATATCTCTGAATAAAGCTCATTTATGAAATCATTAAATTTATCGCCATAATCCTCAAAAAACAACAACTGGGTTTTTCCCAAACTTGTTGACAAGTCGTCCCATAAGGCATGGTTTGTCTCATGCTTGAATGTTTTGATTAATTCAAGAAAATCATTCAATTTAATATGACATCCCCTTGCAAATGCATAGAAATCATTCTGCAGCCCTATTTTATCTGTGATATTCAACCTTGAATTTAATATTCTATTGAATAATTCTTTATCATACTTTACCCTGTAAAATCCAATTTGCCCGGGATTAATCAATGTTATTTTATTTATTCTGTAATTTTTATTCTTCATCTCATAATATTTGATGCTGTTGTCTTCAATAACAGCCAGAGGGATATGCCAAGAAGAATTATTTTTTCTGGGCAAATAGAAAAATCTTTCCTGCTTCAAGCTAATCTTATTATTGTTTAATGATGCGTTTATAATTGGATAACCTGGCTGTTTTGTCCACAGCCGCATTATCTTTTTGACGGGTTTTTTTGAAACTTTTTGCAAAGACATCCATAGATCATCTGTCGTTGCATTGTTATACTTGAATTTATTTAAGTAATACCTTAAGCCATTTCTAAATACTTCTTCTCCGAGATAGCTTTCAAGCATTCTTATTACAGCGCTTCCTTTATTATAGCTTATTGCATCAAATATCTCATTTATTTCCCCTGGGTCGACAACGTCAACTTCAATTGGATGTGTATTGTTCAAGCTATCCAAATATAACGCGGGTATTTTTATATCTGTTAAATACTGCATCCAGATGTCAAACTCAGGGAATAATTCATGAGTTACTTTGTTTTCAATCCAGGAAGCAAATCCCTCATTTAGCCATAAATCATCCCACCATTTCATTGTAACTAAATTGCCAAACCATTGGTGGGCTATTTCATGGTTTATTGTATGGGCAACGTTCTGCTTCACCCCGGCAGAAGATTCTTTTTCGTCAAATAACAGCTGTGTTTCCCTGTAGGTTATCAAGCCCCAGTTTTCCATTGCCCCGCTTTCAAAATCAGGAATTGCAATCAAGTCAAGTTTTGGCAATGGATAAGGAATCTTGAAATAATTATCATAATATTCTAGTGCTTTAATTGTAACCTCCAGAGCCAATTTTGCCCTAGAGTTTTTCCCCGGAGTTGCATAAATTCTGACTTTTACATTATTCTTTGCCTTTCCTTCTAAAAATTCCAATTCAGATATGACAAATGCAAGCAAGTATGTCGACATGATCGGTGTTTCCTGAAAAATGACTGTTTTTAGACTGTTTTTTACAGCCTGTCTTTTTATGGGCATGTTTGAAACAGCATCCAAATTCTTCGGAATATTCAAGGTTAATTCAAATTTGGCTTTCAAATCCGGCTGGTCAAAACACGGGAAGCATTTTCTCGCATCCGTAGCCTCGAATTGGGTTGTTAACATGATTTTTTCCTTATCTTTAACATGGTAAATGCTCTTATACCATCCGCGTAAATCTTCTCTTATATCTCCTTTGAACTCCAAATACAAATCTGTTTTATCTTTTAAAGAATCATTAAAAGTAAATGTAATTGTCTGATATTTTTTATTGTAAGAAATATTTTTTAATTTGTTATCTTTGATTTCAGCCTTTGTAACTTTTAAATCCTGGGCATTTAATGTTATTTTCCTTGTCTTCCTTGAAATATTTATTTCAATTAATTCGCATCCAAAGAATTTTAGGGTTTTAAAATTCGGGGTTAGATTTATTCTGTATTTTAATGGCTTTATATCTTCCGAAAGCGCGTAGGGATTCATATGGTAATCAACGAATAATCTCTTTAAATAATTTATGGTAATATTTATATAATTTCTTACTTCTAGTTTTTTATGGATATTAACCCAAAACCTCGTGAAAACAACGGCGAAATCTTATTGAAGAATGAGAAAGACTCCATAAATAAATTAGTTGATTTATTATGGGATTTTTATATTGAGGTTGGACAAACACCGGTTAATCTTGGTGAACTTCATAAAGCAACATCCGAAATTTCAATCATTACATACGTCGCAGGATACCCAACCTTTTAAGATTGGGAGGAATGCGACCCTCCGTTAAGTTTTTCTTTTTCCATATTTTTTAAATTGGTGCGCAAAGTAAATTGCGCACGCAAATGATTCAGTTTAGCGTGAGCTATGTTCCATCTTTGCGCAGGAGGCTAAAATGGAACTTTATTCGACACAGCATGGATATGGGCAAAATGCCTACCATTTAGTATTTGTGCCTAAAGCAAGGTACAAATATTTTTCGTACTCTGGGATTAAAAAGCTTTGCGAACAAAGCTTTATTGAAGTTGCCTTAAAGTACAACTTCAAGATTTTTGCACTTGAAATCCAGCCAGACCATGTGCATTTGTTTGTAGACTTTAATCCAAGCTACGCTGTAAGCAAAGTTACGCAATTGTTTAAAGGAATTTCTGCATATAAGATTTTGCATAAATTCCCGCATCTTAGGAAAACTTTCTTACGCAGCAATCATTTCTGGAGTGCTGGAAAGTTTTACAGATCTGTTGGCAATGTTACTGCTGAAACCATACAGCATTACATTAAACAAAGCCAAGGTGGCTGGAACTTTGAGCATCAGACAAAACTTTGAGCTTAGTCTTCATCAATTGGATACCTCGACCTTTAGGTCGAGGAGTATCATTTTCAAGGGGAAATCCATAGAAGATCTTCTTTATCATCATTCCCACCCATTTAATGAGGAGGGTTTCTATTCTGTTTCTGTTTTAGCAAAGAGATACCTGGACCCGGATGGAATGCTAAAAGAGCTAAATTATGTAATCAATTCACTATCGAAAAACGGCTTATTTGATGAGAAGACAGTTGAAAGCTATAAAAAACCAATTCAGAAAGCTATTAACTTTTATGATTCATTATTGCAGAAAGATATGCATGTTTAAGCATTTACTTCTTTTTTGTATTTTGCATTTAAATCCATTATATATTCTGAAATAAGGATCTCTGTTTTTTTACCTGGGATGCTTTCAACGACATATTTTGTTAGGTCCATATGCATCTTTAATTTTATTGCTTCATCCAGATTTATTCTTATCCCTCTTTTTATATTATCCAATTCCTCTGTTTTTCCCCATACTGCTATCTTTGCATCATCCTTTTCTTTTATTCTATCACAGGTTTTTTTTATATCCTCAATTAAATTTTTCTCCTGTGCCAGCAGTTCTTCAAGGCTTTCTATGACATCTTCCTTGGCTTTCTTTATCTCATAATCTTTTATCTCCCGTACTCTCGCAGGATTTTTCAATAAATCATTGATATCCCGATATAGTTCATCCGGATTCCTTAACGATCTCTCAAAAATGAATTTTTTCACTTCTTCATCCCCAACATACATACGGAATTCTTTTGTTGAAATGTTTACTTTTTCCCCCAATACATATGCTTCTCTGTCCTCGAAGTCGCTATTTCTTATTATTATATTTCCCTCTTTTAGCCAAATTCTTTTACCTAGTGTTAGGCCGATCTTTTGGCGGACTATTAACTCTATGCCGTAGTCGTGAGATTCATTGATTTTTAAGTAAGGAGGAACAATTAGACCAGCTTCTCTTGATTCCTCATCCATGGAAACAGAGCCTAAAAACCCGCCAACATACCTTGATTGATTTAAAGTTTTATTTAATAAAATCAACTGCCCATCATGCTCTTTTAATGTATTTTCTAAATCAGAAATATTCTTGGCTACCCTATAAGCAGATAAATGAGACTCAAAATTTCCTCTTAAATAGACTATTAATTTTTTATCAAACATCATTGAATCTTTATCCATGAATCTAGCAATGGGTAAAAACTTATATATGTTTCGCCTTGCCTAAAGCAGCAAATTTTATTTTGGATACAAAAGGCGTAAGAAACATTATAAGCCATAATTTAGATAACTTAATAAGTTTCTGGATAATATTATAAGATTATGGATAAAAATAAAGAGGAGATTGTTCGGGTTGAAGGTCATCACGAGTTACTCAATACTAATTTTGATGAATATAATCTAAAGAGACTGATAAAAGAAACTGGCAAGGATTTGGTTTTTGAAGCATTTGACACCAGATTAAATAGATCGATTGCATTAAAGGTGTTGAAACCAGGGCAGAGTAAAGAAAGAGAAGAACAATTTTTTAGAGAAGGACAAAGACTAGCTACAATTGATAAGTATGATCATATTCCAACTGTTTATTCTGCAGGGTATTCCAATGGGCATTATTATATTGCCATGGAATTGATTAATGGCGAAAATCTAGAAGATGCTATTATAAGAAAAGACTTCTCATTGGAAGAGGGTGTAGATATTCTTTTCGGTATTTCAGAAGGTGTTTCTTATGCCCATGATCATGGTATAGCGCATGATGATATTAAACTGGAAAATATAGTCTTTGGGACAACTTATGTGGTCGATTTTGGAGGCAGGTTAACAAAGACAAATTCTAATGATGTCATTGCAGTAGGCCAGGTTGGCAAGATTTTATTGGATAAGCATCGAGACCGGGTTCCTAAGAGATTGGAGCAAATAATTGAAAAAGCATTGAATAACAAGTATAATAACATAAATGAATTAAGAAANGAAATTAAAGGTTATAAGAATAGCATTACCCGAAGAAAATTCTTAAAAACTACTGGAAGTTTGATTGCTTTATCTGGGTTGGGTTATGGAGGTTTTAGAGTTTTAGAATATCGTGATTCACTCAGGTATATTGTCGATGAAATAAATAATGTTGAGGCTATTGATTATGCCAGGATAAATCCTTTGTTTAATAGATTATTATTAAAAATAATTGATCATAAGATAGACCCGCTTACCGAAATAATTCCAAAAAATAAATTTCCATATGTAACAATAGATTCCGGAGAGTGGTTTTCAACTGAAGGAGGGTTTTGGACAGATGGATTTTGGCCAGGAATATTATGGCAATCTTATAAAATCACCCACAATAAAAAATACAGGGACTTAGCAACCGAGTCAAGTAAGTCAATCAAGATTACAAACAAAGAAGGAAATGATATGCGGGGAATAAGTTTTTATTATTCTCATGCTAAGGCTTATGAGTTAACAGGCGATAAATTTTTTAGAGACGTTGCCTTGGAAGCTGCAAAGGTTGTTGTGAATAATAGATTTAATGAAATTAGTAATTGTTTTCAAATTTCCGGGGATATGAATGATAATTTAAGCTCCCAGAACATTGAAATTAATTCTATAACCTTGCTTCCTTTGGTTTGGTTTGCTTATGAAGATTTATTAGACAAAAAAACTAAGCAAATGTATTATAACAAAGGATATGCCCATATGCAAACTGTTTCAAAGTATAATATCAGAGATGATTATAGCGTCCGTGATTTTGCCATATTTAATCCCAAAGAGAAAATATTAATTAAGGAAGAAACTTATTATGGATATTCCCCAAACTCTTGTAATTCGAAAAATCAGGCAAAATCAATTTATGGTTTTACTTTGGCTTATCGGATAACTGGAAATAAAGAATTTTTATCAACTGCAGAGAAATTGGCAGATTATTTTATTTATAATTCACCCGATGATTTTGTTCCATTTTACGATTTTAATGATCCCAACAAAAATATCCCCCGGGATAGTTCTGCAGCAGCAATAGCTGGCTCTGCCCTATTGAGTTTACATAATGAAACAAAAAAAGAAAAATACAAACAAGCCGCGTACAATATCTTAAAATCATTATCTGCCAAATATTTATCTACTGATTCAAGAAATTATCAAGGAATATTAATGCACGCCTGTGATAATAAAAACAGCGGTTATAATGTCAACAATTCTTTGATTTACGGAGATTATCATTTTATAGAAGCCCTAGAAAAAATAAAATAAAAAGAATTAGTGACAGTTGTTTGGATAAGGCGGAGGTGGTGGAATGCAAGGATCATCAGCGTTAACTTCTTTAACACCGCTGAATACTTGATGAGATCTGCTTGCTTCATCATTATCATTAACCTCAACACCAACAAAAAACAAAAGACCAACAACTAACAAAATAGTTAAAATCTTAACAATTTTTTTCATTTTATACTCCTTCACCACTTTTTTAAGGAGTATTCTAATCAACAGATTAAAACCAGACGAAAGAAATTGGATAAATTTAAAAGTTTAATGCAAAAGAAAAAAATCTTTTATCCAGTTATATATTAAGCTCGACTAATACAGATAACAAATCTTTTATGTCGTTACATATGGAAGATAAATAAATGGAAATATTGCTGTTTAGATTCAAGGTTTTTTCATAAGTTGACCTTGCCTCATTGAATAAGTTTTCCATCTTCTCTTTATCATAACTATAAAACAAATTATAGTACTCATTCAAATGGCTATTAATCTTATCATAAGTTTCAAGCGATTTATCATTAATTTTAACTTTGTTGTTTAAATAAAATTTGTATAAATCCTTGTATTTATCTGCGAGTTCTTCTAGACTCTTGATTAGATAATAATATAATGGGGTTTTGCTGTAATTAACATAAACTTTTTTATTCAATAATCTTAGGCAATAATTGGAAAACTTATTTATGCTGTTATCCATAAAATAAATATTTTTTAGATTATTCACATTGTTCTTTTTTATAGAGCTTAAAGTTTCACCTGCTAAATCCAAGGTTAATAACCAGATTCTTCTCAGCGCAGTATTAAATTCATCCTTGCTTCCTGTTAAATCCTTTATAACGCAGTAGTTATTTCCCTGCTTTACTATTTCAAAACCAGTTATCTCGTTTGAAAGAACATCATGAATTGTTTCTATGTAATCATTATTATTATAATCAAGATGTATCTCATCATAACCGGATCTATATAATGAGGTAATGTAGCTTATTCCCAATCTTCTCAAATTCCCTACGCTAAATTGTTTTTTATCTAAAGTAATCTCCTTGTCATTCGTGATTCTTATTTCTCTTTCATTTTCCTCAACATTTAGCTCATCACCTTTCTTTATATTAAATTTCTTTGCCCATCTCGCTGGCAGAGAAATAGTTAATGTTGAATCACCATGCAATACAACTTTTCTTTTAATTTTAATCCCCCCATACCCAATAATCATAATTAGTATATATATTTTTCTAATGTAAACATGTATATATTATGTGTATAATGTGATAAGAAAATATATATCTATGATTATCCAGAATTCTAAGTTAAGGATAAAATTTTAGGAAAATGGCAACAATAATGAGTTCAAAAAACACCGGAAATGGTAAGATAATGTTAGAAGTAGCATCTGATTATGATGAATTTTTACAGTTGAGAGGACATTTAGACGATATTCATTTATTTACCGAGAAAGTAGCTGAAGTTAAAACAAATATAAGCCAAAGGGGAAAGAATGAAGCTACAAAGTATTTCTTAATACCCAGAGAGTTTAGGAGAGGATTCAAGTTTAATAACACAACATCATGCCAAAGAATTGATCTTGGGAATAAAGTTGTTTTTCTTTATGTAATCGATAAACTTAAAATAAATCCTTCTAGAAGAGAACTTGCTTTAAAAAAAATAGAGGGGGATTATGGTAGCCATCAAGGATCAAATTAACCTGATGATTGCAGTATTTCTGCTATTTTTTGTTGCTTTTGTAGATGCCCAGTATATGTTTGATGTTGATTCTGAGATAATAAACAATGAAAAGGTGTTTTATCCCGGAGAAGAGATTATTGTTAGCACGGATATAAAAAGTTTAGGAACGATTAAAGATATTATAAATGTTAAATTAAATTATACCATTGTAGACGAAAATAATAATTTAATAACGGGAAATGAATCAACCATTGCTTTACACACGTCTTTAAAGACAACAGAGTATCTTAGATTGCCAGATAACATTGAGTCAGGAACTTATCAAGTTAGAGTTAAGGTAAGTTACCAAGGCTATACAACAAGCGCCTCTAATACATTCTATGTTAAATCAAAGTTTTTTATTAAATCAAGCAAATTTTTATATAAATATCCTTTGGCTTTCACAGCCGGCCTTTCTTTATTTTTTGTAATAATCATCTTTTTGATATCTAGTCTAATACATAAGAATCGTTAAAGAAAACATTTATAAAATTAGGAATAACTTGAATTCTAATGATACCAAGATGTATCGGTTGTGAATATGAATTTGAAAGGGGAAAGAAATATTTAAAAAGAGGATTAAATGTTTGCTTTGAAGGTTTAGGAGAAAAAAGGCATTTATTTATATCTGTATTTAACAAAAGAGGAGAAGCAGTCTTATGGTGATTGAGAGAACTTATGTAAATGATATTAAAAAAAATAAGGAAGTTTTTTTACAGGGCTGGGTTCATGATATAAGGGAGTTACCAAAAGCAAGATTTATCCTGTTAAGGGATATAACAGGGATAGTGCAGTGCGTTTTAAAACAAGATAGTAAAGGTTTTAATGAAAAATTAACTTTGGAAAGCGTTATTTCTGTTAAAGGCAAGGTGAAAGATGCTAAGTTGACTTCTGAAGAATTAAGCGTAAATGACATGGAAGTTCTTGTTGATAGCTTAGAATTATTGCATAAAGCAGAGAATTTGCCAATGCAGGTTTTTGAAAAAGATAAGAATATTATGACTGATTTAAGCGTTAGATTAGATAATAGAAGTTTAGATTTAAGAAAGAAAAGGATTCAGGCAATATTTAAGATTCAGTCTGAAATTGCCGGTAGTTTTAGAGACTTCTTCAGAAAAAATAATTTCATTGAAATACAAACCCCCAGCATAATAGCAAGTGCTTCTGAAGGAGGAACTTCGTTGTTTTCTGTGGATTATTTTGAGAAAAAAGCTTATCTTGCTCAGAGTCCTCAGTTATATAAGCAGTTGGCAACTATTTCTCTTGAGAAAGTATTTACTATTGCTCCTGTCTGGAGGGCTGAAAAACATAATACAACAAGGCATTTAAATGAATCAAGACAAATGGATATTGAAGTTGCCTTTGCAGATGATTTTTCTGCAATGAAGTATTTGGAGGAATGTGTTTCTTTTATTGTTTCTAATGTCATTAAGAATTGTAGTAAAGAACTTAATGTATTAAATTTGAAATTGAGAGTTCCTAAATCTAAGTATCTTAGTTATGATGAAGCTGTGAAATTATGTAAATTGAAGAATGGAGATGATTTTAGTCCAGAAGATGAAAGGAAATTATGCAATATGTTTCCGGATACAATAATATTTACTCATTCGTGGCCGATTTCTTTAAAACCTTTTTATATTCTTCCTAAAGATAAAAAATTAAGTAAAGGGTTTGATGCTTTATATAATGGAATTGAAATTAGTTCAGGAGGACAACGTGTACATATTCCTGAAATACTTGTTAAGAATTTAAAAGATAAAGGACTTAATCCTAAAAATTTTGAGTTTTATGTTAATTCGTTTAAATTTGGTTCACCGATCCATTCTGGCTGGTCCATCGGTTTAGAAAGATTTACAATGAGTTTGTTAAAATTAGATAATATTAGAGAAGCTGTTTTATATCCTAGAGATAGAGATAGGATTGCTCCTTAAAAAATGTTAAGATACTCCCATTAAATTAATAGAAAATCAAAAGATTTAAATATGTAAAAATTTACACATATATGTAAAATGCTACACAATAAGTATTTTCAGATTTTAGAGAAATTTACAGGAAATTATAATAGGGAGATTTATGGAAGGCAACTCATAAATAAAACAAATTTAAGCCAAAAAAATATAGCGTTGGTTTTGCAAGATTTAGAGAATTTGTCTATCTTAAAATCCAAAGTTATGGGAAAAATGAAATTTTATTCTTTAAATCTTTCATACCAGAGCATAAAAGATATTTTAATAATGATAGAATTAATAAAAAAAACAGAGTTTTTATCTAAATATATAAAATTAGCCAGTATATTCAAGGAAGATTCAAGAATCGTTGGAATTTTTGGAAGTTATGCCAAGGAAACACAAACAAAATTTTCTGATTTGGATGTTTTTATTGTGGGCAGTAAAACCAAAAATGATTATGAAGAAAAAGGCAAATTTTTTGATGTTAATGTCAGCATAAAATATTTTAAAGAAAATGAGTTTTTAAATCTTTTAAAGAAAAAGAATAATTTAATTAAAGAAATAATTGAAGATCATATTGTTTTATTTAACACTGAAAAATTCGTTAATCTAATCTGGAGAGATTATTATGGTTACAGTTGAATGGTGCCTAAAAAATAAAAATGGAATTAAGATTATTGAGCCAAACATTAATATGTCTAATTCCTATTTTAATATGGCTGAAGATTCTATTAAAGTTTTAAACAATATAAAAGACAGCAAAATATGGATTGCAACAACCAGTTATTATATCTTTTATTATTCGCTCTACTCTTTAATGTTAAGAATTGGTGTAAAATGCGAGATTCATTCTTGTTCTTTGGAGTTCATGAAACAATATTTAAATGAATTCTATAATCAAAAAGATATGGAAATGATAAATGAAGCATTTGGCAATAGAAGTGATTTACAGTATTATGCAGATAGACCTGTTGATGATACTTCAATAAGCGAGGTTAAATTATATTCAAAAGATTTTTTTGTCAAAACTAAATTAATTTTATCAAGGATAAAAGAAAATGAAATAGATATTATAAGAGAAAAACTGAAAAATTTAAATGTTTTAATTATGATGATATCTTAAAGAGAGATAAAACAAATCTCGATATATTCTGGTTAAAAGATGAAAGTTTAGAAGATTTAGACAAACTACCCGATCCAGATGTTATTGCAAATGAACTCGTTGAAGACTTGGAAGATGCTCTCGAACAATTAAAAGAAATAAGCGAGGATTTAAATAACAAGTAAAATGAATAAAAATATTTTTTCAATTTTTATAATATTAATTTTTATTAGTGGATGTACTCCAAACAATAATTCTACTACTAATGCTGTAAATGAATTTACTAACGAAACTTTGCCCAATACTATCGCAGAATTGCCAATTATAGAATTATCTACAATAGATAATTTTGAAAAATATAAGCAATTTGCAGAAAATATGAATAATATGATTAGGATATTAAATGAGAACAGTGAAATATTTAATATCCCTTATTTTGAAAAATCCCAAGAATCTTTTGAAAAATTAGCTAAATACACAACAGAATATGGTCCTTTGGTTGGAAGTTACAATAATTTAATTTATATTTCTAGAGCCTTTACATTTAATAAAAATGAACAAAATTTAAAGAATTTTTATGCGGCTTCTGGCAAATTTGCGTTTGAAACAACAACCATAATTGTCGGAACATTTTATGTCGCTAGTTACAAAACAGTAGGTTATGTTTATAAAATTTCGGGACTTAATAGATTAGCTCTAAAATGTGGCGAGTGTGTTTCTATAATCTTAAGTGATGCTCATTGGGCTATCAGAACATTTTTAGTAACAGAAAGTTCAAAAATTTCTCAAATAATTAATTCAAGTTCGAACTAAACTCTAACTATCCTATCATCTTTAAACGAATAAAAACAATTCTTTCCAATTACAACATGATCTAAAAAATTAATTCCCATTAAATTACTTGCTTCAATCAAATTCTTAGTTAAATTAATATCATCTTCAGAAGGATTAGCATCCCCAGAAGGATGATTATGAACTAAAATAACACTTTTAGCACTTTCCTTAATAGCTTCTCTAAATAATTCTCTAGGATGAATTAAACTAGAATCTAATATTCCAATTCCAAGAACTTCTTTCTTAATTATCTTATTTTTAGTATCTAAATACAATCCAATAACCTTCTCTTTTTTTAAACTGCTTAATTCATTAAAAAACAAATTATAAACATCTTTACTGGATTTAATAATAGTACTAAAGCCATTATTAACTAACTTATTATACCTTTTACATATTTCAACTAAACTTAATAACTGTAAAGCTTTATTAAAATCCCATTTACATTCCTTAGCCAATTCCTTAACAGATAAGTTCTCAAGTTTATTAAGATTATATTTTTTAAGTAATCTATTGCTTAATTCAATCGCATTTTCATCTTTACTGCCAACACCAAAAATAATGCTTAATAATTCAGCGTCATCTAAAGATTGAACCCCATTTCTAGTTAATTTAAAGCCTGGACGATTATAGAAAGGAATATCCATTATTTTCATAATACCAAAATCCAGGAAAAATTAATAAATGTTACTAAGCGAAAGGTTTATAAACTAAAGTAAATACCTATTAACTATGGTAAATATATATAAACTAAAGTTAACAAAACTCCAGCAAGAAATATTAAGGCTCCTTTATGTAAAAACAGGAATATCATTAAACCAGAGGCAAATATCAAGAATTCTTGAGGTAACACAACCAGCAATAATGAAAGCATTACCAGAATTAGAAAAAGAAAATCTAATCAAAATAAAACAAGATAAAGAAACAAAAAGATGGTCAATAGAATTGAATAGTGATCATCACATGGTAATGCAATTAAAAAGAGTAGATAATTTGAGGCAGATATATGAAACAGGACTTGCAGATTTTCTTGAGAAAGAATTTGCAGGAGCAACAATAATCTTATTTGGAAGCTATTCTAAAGGAGAAGACATCATAAATTCGGACATCGATATTGCAGTAATCGGAAGAAAAGACAAGCAAATAGATTTAACTATATATGAAAAAAAGTTGGAAAGGGAAATAAATATAAATATCTATGAATCATTTAAAAGCATTCACAAGAATTTAAAAGAAAATTTATGCAATGGAATCATACTTATTGGTGGTGTTGAATTATGAAAGGAATTAAAAAATTTGATGAGTTTATAAGAAATAATATAGTTAAAAAACAGAGTATAGATAAATCTAGGGCAGAGTTTTTGATTAAAGAATCAGAAAACAGTTATAACAATTTGCTAGAGATGATAAAAAAACTCCAGTTAAATGATGTTAATGCAAATGCTTATGTAAAGAGTTGTTATGATATATTGATGGAACTTATAAGAGCAAAGATGTTATTAGACGGCTATAACGCCTCTGGTTTTGGTGCACATGAAGCCGAGATAGCATATATGAGAATTTTAGGTTTTGATGAAAAAGATATGCAATTTGCAGATCAAATGAGATATTTTAGAAATGGAATAATGTACTATGGCACGTCACTTGATGCAGAATATGCTAATAAAGTGATAGAATTTACAAAAAAGATATACTCTAAATTAAAAATGATGGTTAAATAACAAAGAGTTCGTAAATTGTAGAACCAAAAACCTTTTTAATATAATAAATACTCAAGTTTATGTTTATTTCGATAGAAGAGGCAATTAAAAAAGGAAAGGGTAAGGTAAACATTCACGGCTGGGTTTACAGAGAAAGAAAACAAAAAGATATGGTGTTCCTTGTTATTAGAGATTCAACCAATATTATCCAGGCTGTAATTAAACAAGATAGGGTATCAAAAAAGGAATGGGATGATTCAAACAAGGTATTAATTGAAAGTTCTTTGGAAATTGAAGGGGATATTAAGGAAGACAAGAGAGCCCCAACAGGATACGAAATTCAAGTAAGTAAATTAAATGTAATACAATTTGCAGAAGTTTTCCCGATTAAAAAAGACCAAAGCCCTGAATTATTATTAGATAATCGTCATTTATGGCTAAGATCTAGAAAAATGACTTCTGTTTTAAAAATACGCTCGACAATATTCAAGGCGATACATGATTACTTTAGAAAAGAAGGATTTTATGAATTTCAAAGTCCAATAATACAAAGCACGCAGGCAGAAGGCGGTAGCACATTATTTAACTTGGATTATTTTGGAAAGAAATTATTCCTGGCACAAACATGGCAGTTATATGCAGAACCTGCAATATTTGCGTTGGAAAAAGTTTACTGCATTGCACCAAGTTTTAGGGCTGAAAAATCTAAGACATCCAGGCATTTGACAGAATACTGGCATGCTGAAATGGAGGTTGCATGGGCTAACTTCAATGATATACAAAATTATGGGGAAGCATTAATCAAACATGTTATACAAGAAGTGCTAAAAAATAACAAGGAAGAATTAAAGATTTTAGAGAGGGATGTACATAAATTAGAGCCAAGTGTAAAAAAGAAATTCCCGAGGATTACTTACACAGATGCGTTAAAGATTTTAAATAATAAATGCAAAATGAAAGTGAACTGGGGAGAGGATTTGAGAACAATTGAAGAAGATAAATTATCAAACTTGTACGATACCCCCGTTATTGTAACCCATTATCCAAAGGCTGTTAAGGCTTTTTACATGAAAGAGGATCCAAAAAATCCAAAAGTTGTTTTTGGCTGTGACTTTATTGGCCCGGAAGGCTATGGTGAATTAATCGGCGGGAGTGAAAGAGAACCAGATCCTAAAAAAATTGTTGCAAGATTGAGGGAGCAGAATGAAAATCCAGGTAACTATAAGTTTTACTTAGATACGAGAAAATACGGGAGCATTCCACATGGTGGTTTTGGAATGGGTGTCGAAAGATTAATAGCATGGATTTGCGGTTTGGATAATATTAAGGATGCAATTCCATATCCGAGAACAATGTTAAGATATTCTCCTTAATCATTGTTTTTAAACGTTGAAAAGAAAAAGGTTGCTGCAATAATATAAAATAAAATGCATATTATGACATTAATTAAAAAAGGGAATCTATCAACGTCCTGTAAGTAAACTAAAGCGAAAAACGCGAGTATTGCACTTGTTCCCTCTTCAATTATCATGAATTCATTACTATGGCAAATTTTAAATACTTGGTTAATTTAGTAGCAAGATGGCATTGTTAAAGGAAAGTGACTTAAAAGGATTTGATGAAATTGCAGATTTTTTAAAGGTTAGCAGAAAACTCCTGATCGGATTTCTTAGAAATGGTGAATTGTATAAAGAAGAGCATGAAAAAGAAAGAAAGGAGTATAAAAATAAGCTGATACAATCTGCTGAAAGGATAATAGAAGTTACAGAAAAACTCTAGAAAACTTTATAAATGGTTAATTTGAAGCAAGCCTGATGAAAATAAAAGCATCTTCTATTAATTCACAAATTTGGGTTCCTTTAACCATAGAGGAAACTATAGAGTTAGGAAGGAAGGGTAAATTAGAAGGAAAATTAATAGTTAATGATAGAAAGCTGAATAAATCGCATACAAATGAATCAGAGCATGCAATTCTGTTTGTATTAAATTTTTCAAATTTAAACAACAGAAACATTGATTACTCATTAAAACCAAACGGTTCTTTGCAAAATGCAGAAAGCCTTGAACTAAATTTATACCTGCCTCATTACAAGAGGTTATTAAAGAAAAAAATCTATACTGCTAACGTACCCGAGCTTGGAATTCTTACGCTTTACAGATTAGAGAAAGACAAATTTTAAATACTGCTGATTCCTTAAGATATTAAAAAGAGGTAATATGGTAAGTGAGCTATTTGCAATAGGCATTGTCCTTGTTTTGGCGTTTTTGTTCGGCGAATTCTGCAAATTAATAAAAGTGCCGAGGGTTCTGGGGCATATTTTCGCCGGATTAATACTCGGGCTTCCTTTAATAAAACAGCAGATATTTACCCAGGAATCTTTAACTTTATTAAATTCTCTTGCAGACATTGCTGTAGTATTCTTATTCTTCTTTGTCGGATTAAACATTAACTTGAAGGAATTCAAACTTAACATAAAAGAATCCTTCCTGGTGTCATTGTTTAATTTCCTATTTCCTTTAATAGCGGGTTTTTTAATATCAAGGTTTGTATTAAAATTTGAAATTCTTACAAGCATAATTATCGGAATTACACTTGCAGCAACTTCCCAGATTGTTGCCATAACTTTACTCGAGGAATTGAAGATATTCAAGACAAAAATCGCACGTTTAATTATAACAAGCGGCGCAACAAATGATGTGGTTGAGCTGGTCTTTGTCAGCGTTATTTTAGCGATTTTAAACACATCTTCAGCTTACTTGGGAATTTCAACAAGATTATTGAACATTGCAGTTTTTATTGTGGTACTATTTTTGCTAAGATTTTTGATTTTCCCGCACATACTCGGCTTCTTTGAAAAATCCATGTCAAATACAAGCTTATTCTCTGCTGCAATTATTATAGCCTTGATAACTGCAGTATTATCTGATTTGTTTGGATTGGGAATATTAATAGGTGCGATTTTTTCCGGTTTGATCATAAGGCAGATACTTCTTACAGGAAAGCATCCAAAGCCGTGGGAGGAGCATTCGATGGCGAATTCCATTCATTTAATATCATACGGTTTTCTTGTTCCGATATTTTTTGTCGACGCCGGATTAAGAACAGATTTGTTTTCTTTAGTGGCTGATTTTAATTTAGTCTTAATATTCCTTGCTGTCGGATTACTCGGAACATTGGGGGGGAGTATTCTGGGAGTTTTGCTAAGCAAAGGCACTTTTAAAGAAGGATTAATTGTAGGATTTGGAATCAGTTCAAGGGGAGATGTGGAAGTTGTAATAGCAAAATTAGCATTGCAAGTCGGATTATTCACAGGCATAATGTTTTCATCAATTGTTGTAATGGCGTTTATAATAACTTTAATCAGCCCATTAATGTTTAGGTATTTAACAAAAAAATATTCTTATTATTTAAATGTAAAACACTAGTTTTAAATAATTAATTATCCCAAATTTTTCAGATGGATAAACTGGAAGAAGCGTTATTGAAGCAGGAAAATGGATTATTGCAAGGATATAATGCGAAGAACAAGGGTGTTTCTTTTGAATTTTTATTCGGCGATAATTATGTGGTCGTCAAGATGGTAATTCTGGGAAACGGTTCATTGGGAAATAACCATTCAGATTTTCCCTATCCATTAAAAGATTTTGGATACAATTCATTTGACAAGATGAAAGAAGATATAATGGTCTTTCTTAAACATGCGGGTTTAAAATACAATCTTTAAAATAAATCAACACCTTTGACTTTTCTTTCTGAAAATTTACTTGTTAAAATTTTGAAAGCATCATAATAATTTATTTGTATTGACAAACGATGATTATCATAGCCCGTGCTCGGATGCGTTGTAAAAGAAAAATCATCTAATCCGCCTTCTTCATTCCTTTTTCTCAGGAAATTTCTGTCAAATAATATTAATTCAAGCTTGCCATTTGGGGAAAAACTTTCGGTGTTTATAAAAGGGTGTACTGTCCCATACTCTATGTATTCGGGCAGCCATTCTGATTTTTCTATTCTTGTTTCAGATTCATCATTATTAATACCAACAGCTTCTGCAACCTTGGATTTAACGTATGTTCTGTCTCCTGGAATGACCAAACCATAGACATTCTCTGTTTTATTATCCCAGACATAAAATCCCTTAATAACCCGTTCTAAAGGCAATCTTGTAATCTTTGCCTTTTCTTTGCACGTATTTGTTCTTATTGTATGTGTTGCGATATGGAAATGTATTCCAAATTCCAGCGCTAATTCCAGAATATAAGTTAAATTATAATCTTTAAAGAAAATATTTTTGAATGATTCAAAATCAATTCCATTTTCTTCCTTGTAGCCCTCTTCATCAGGCTCTACACATTCTACAATGCCGTTGCAGTGTATTAATTTTCCCCTAATCTCTCCAATTTCCATTTCATTCTTTTGATAAAAATTATTTTTTGATGTTAACCAAGATGTTTTCCAAAGTTTTTAATTCCACCAAATCATTCAGGTTAATTTCCGGATTTCCCCTATATTTCTTGACAATATGCCTGAGCTCTTCTTTGCTGAAATCGATTAATCTTGAATGTGCATAGCCATCTGAATTTAAATGGATTATGTCTTTGTTTTCCAGATAAAGAATATCCTCGTTGGGGGCATGCTCCAGCTTTATTACAGTAACATAATGCTTATTTGCCTTAACAATGCATGGATACTTCTCTTTGAGGTCTATGTTGTATTTCATTTTAATAAAGAAAACTAATGTCTTTTTGGCAAAGGCCTTTTGATTGTTATTGGAAGGATGCCTTTTTCAAACTCCATTCTTGCAATGGAAATTGGATTGTATTTTATCTTCTCAAAATCCTCTTTCTTTAAATTCAATAATAAAGGTGCACCCATTGAAATTTGCAGTGCTCTTGCTCCGACGATTCTTGCCTTTTCATATTTGCTGAATATGGTTGGGTCTATCATTTTATCAAACTCCTTAACTCCTTTTCTTTTTTAATTGCCATATCAACCATTTGTTCAACTTCTTCCATTGTAATTACCTTGTCTCCGCCTTTTTGCATTGCGTGAATATTTCCTTCATTTACAGAAATGCTCAATCTTGAATCTATAACACTTTCCTCCTTTGAATTTAAGTCAAGCAAGATTTTGTTTCCTATCTTTCCAAAAGTGAATGTGATTGGCAGTTTATTCAATTCAAGTTTTTTGTTTGTAAATTCCCCGAATACAACCGCATCATTCTCTACCTTTGGAATCTTGGCATTTTTTAAGGCGGCTAATGTTGCTAGCACGCTTGCATCAATTAAATTGCCGTCATCATTTAAAGGATAAATATCTATAAAAACCATCCATACTTTTTCTCCTTTCTTAATGCATAATTTTTTGAAATCTAAACACTTGCTTTCCCTTATTCCACGATCAACTATTCTTGCCAATTCAGTTGCCTGGGGTCCCGGGGGTCCTAATTCAAATACAGGAGAAGCCAAAGGCAATAATTCAGCTGTCACAATAATTGTTCCTTCATCTGGGTTATCTGGATAAGGCTCGCCAATATCCATTTTAATTCCCACCATAACTTCTGTATCCCCCATCTTGCAGCGGGCGCTTCCTTCTGCATTCTTTGAAATATTGGTTTCTATCTCGATTTCCCTCATCTCATCAAATTTTCTCTCGTCTACTCTTTTATCCTGTTGTATAAGTGATATTATGTAATCGTTATTCATTTTTCACGCTCTTGTAAGCATCTTTTAACGCTTTTTGCTGGATTTTGTTTATTTTTTCGCAACCCTGCTTTGCTAATTTTATAGCTTCCATCAAATCTTTTTTTGCTAAATTACCATCTAACTGCAATAATGTTATCTCCTGCTTTCTTCCTGTCATTGCAATCGGAATATCGGTGGCATCATCAACATCTTCTTCTTCTTTATCCAAATCAATTAAGACCTTTCCGCTGACTTTTCCAACCGAGACAGCAGAAACCAGATCTTTCATTGGGATTCCAGCATGCGCTAATGCTAACGCAGCTGCGGAAATTCCAGCGCATCTTGTTCCTGCGTTTGCCTGCACGATTTCAACAAATACGTCTACAACCGCATTTGGAAATTGCTTTAATTCCAATACAGGCAATAAAGCCTTTTCAGTAACCAGAGAAATTTCAACGCCCCTCCTGTTTGGTCCTGGTCTTTTTCTTTCTGGAACAGAGAACGATGTCATATCATAATTGCATCTTAAAATTCCTGTTTCGGGATTCTGCAAAAACCTCGGATGTAATTCCCTGGGACCGTAAACAGCCGCAATTGCGATTGTGTCTCCCATTCTGAACAATGCAGAGCCGTCTGCTCTTTTAATTACACCAACTTTTGCTTCTATTTCCCTCATCTCATCAAATTTTCTTCCTGAAAATCTTTTATCATAACCCGCCATTTTACTTTTTGCTCTCCAATAATTTCTTTATCTTGTCAGTTAATCCGTCTATGTGTGATTCTTCTTCAATCTTCATGATGGTTTTTGTTACCAAATTTTCGTTTTCCAGATTTGTTCCCTTGATCCAGACTCTTCCGTTCTGCCCAATCAGGATATTACAACCTGTTGCATCCTTTATCATTGAAATCATGCTTCCTTGTTTTCCGATCATTCTCGGAACCTTGCTTGGCGTAACCTCAATTACCTTGCCGCCGGATAATTTTTTCAATCCAGGTCCTTTTGTTGTTATGTCAATTGAATTATATCTTGTTGTTCTGATTACCTGGGCTGCCAGAATATCGCCATAATCATAGTATTTTGTTAAGTTCTCCCCTTTATCAATGAATTCAGTGGCATCTCTTATAGACAATGTGGCAGGATAAGCGCTTCCGATGTCAACGCTCCAGCCATAAAACCCGATTTCAATTACCCTTCCGATTACAATATCATCTATTTTCGGCATATATCTTCCTGTTAATGGGATAACTTTTATTATAGTTTTATTTACGCTTACAACTCCAAGCTTGCTTGAAACAATCTTGTCTTTATCACGGTAAGTTCCATGGCTTGGCAGGAAATCCATTCCTTCTGCCAGCTCTTCTCCCGGCACCACAATTTCCCTTTCATTTATTAATAATTTTGTCATTTTATTTCGTTGCAATTATTTTTGTTTCAACTTCTCCATGAGTTAATGAATTTAATTTATCAAATAAATCAGCTGTTAATCCAGCTGGTATTTCCAATACACTTAATAAACTTCCGTCATTCTGCCATTCATCCTTAAGCATTGTTCCGAATTGCTTTAATGTTGAGTAAGTTTTACCGGCAAACTTGGCAGGAATCCTTATTTCAACATCCCTTATCTCGTATCTTATTGGCAAGACCCTGTTAATTTTGCTTATAATATCCTTGACCTGCTCCTCAGCTTTCTTGAATTCATCAATTTTAACCTTTGCTTCTTCTATTGCAGCCTCAATTCTCTGCGGAGGATGCGGCAAATTATTTATAGGGTTTATTGAGTAGCGGTGGATTAAATTGATTACACTTCTTCTTTTTTCCTCCCTTAGCTTATCTTTGTACTCTTTTGTTAACTGGACCTCCCCGTCCCTAATTATTTTTTTTATAACCTCAGTATTATCCTTGGTTCCGAATAATCTCTGGATGTCGTGCTCATTTGCCTTTTCCCCTTTCTTAACGTCCTTGAAAAGGGTCATTCCAGAAACAACTATATCATTTACATCTATGCTTGCACCATGCTTGAATTCCATTGCTTTTTCGCAATCTACAAGAATCTCAAAATTTAATCCCTGCTTATTTAATTTCGCAATTACTGCATCTTCTATATTCATCATTTTACTTTATTATTTTTGCCAGATATTTTGTGTCAAATTTCCTAAACTGCTTCTCATCTAATTTGATATACGCTCCGTCTATCCTTTTAATGTCAAAGTCTTTTCCAAGAACTTTTTTTAATGCGCGAACAGCTAATTTTAATCCCTCATTCAAGTCCATTGTGTCTTTATACTCTTTATTAAGCACTTCCTTAATTTCATTTTCTGCCTCTCCTATCGCAGTTGCCTTATACTGGAAATAAATTCCGGTTGGATCTGTCAAAAATAATTCCGGCTCTGAATTAACACCTGCAAACAATATAGAAACACCAAACGGACGCGCTCCCCCAAATTGGGTGAATTGTTGCTTAATATCACAAATATCTTTTACTAAAGAAGCCGTATCCATCGGCTCATCGTAAGTTACCCTGTGCTGCTGTGCCAATAACCTTGCACGGTCAATTAAAATTCTTCCGTCGGATAATATCCCAGATGCAGATGCTCCAATGTGTTCGTCAACCTGGAAAACTTTCTCAACTGATGCAGGAACAACTAACGGCTCATTAATTCTTTTATCAGCTACAAGCAAAACTCCGTCTCTGCATACTATTCCTATTGCACTCGATCCTTGTTTTACTGTTTTTTTAGCATATTCAACTTGTAATAATCTTCCGTCTGGACTGAACATGGTGCTAGTACGATCATAACCCATCATCTGGTGTTGCATTGTTTCCATTTTTTCCTCCATTTTATAATCTTGATTTGGCCTTTTTTAATATTCCCGATGTCGCAAGACTTTTTATCATGATTTTTTTGTTATTTATATTATTTGTTAATGTTAAGGCTGCCTTTAATTTGCTTAAATATTTTCTGTTCACTTTTATTATTCCTTTGTCTTTCTTGAAATTTATCAACTTAAAGGAGCTTTTTGCCAACTCTAATGCCCCAAAAAAGCCCAAAATTTCCTTTTCTAAGCCTTTTTCGACCTCCTTTGAGTCTATTTTATTGTTTGAGATTAATTCAAACGCTACATATCTGTTACTTTCCCGTAAACTGGGCAATAAGTTTTTCATTATTTTCTAGAAAGAACCTTTTCTTCTTTCTCATCCAATATTATTTAGGATTCTGGGTTTATAAAGTTTTCTTTTGCTTTTGGCTCAGTTGAAAAATGTTATTATTTATGATTCAAATGATAATGATGTATTATCCGCCATATTGAGATTACAATGATTATAAGGAGAAGTATTATAAAAATTATCGGGTTATCATTTACCAATTTATTTAATTTAACCAGAAAAGTATTTTTTGTTACAAAAAATGAATCTGAATTGGATGTCTTATTACCCCGATAATCAACCTTAGCAATGACCTTATAGTTACCTGATTTTAGATTCTCTGATAACTTAAAAACTTCACTTACACTTAAAGATGTTTGTATAGCCTTGGTAGAACTTTTTATATCTATTATCCTATCACTTTTATTGATTAATTCATCATTTTCACCTACGATTTCATAACTTATTTTAATATCAACCCTATCAGAACTTATACCTATACTTTTTATATTTGTATTAACGATAATATTATCACCTGCAGAAATAAATTTTGGCATTACTTCAACATCTACACTAAAGATGTATTGAGCACTTGCTAAACTAATTAATAATAAGATAAACAGTAAAATAACGCCTCTTTTCATTGAAATTTAATATTTTTTCTTTGATTTAAATCTTTTGTTTGGAAATTCCTTTGTTTCTAATTAATGAACACTCCAAATTTTAATTCTTTTTGTTTTATATCGTAAGTGACTATTGCAAAATCATATTTCAAGCCAATCTTTTTTGAGTCTTTGGAATAATGTGCTAACAAATTATGAAAGTTGAGATTTGCCTCAAAATTATCTTTATCTAAATAAAAACCAAATAAATCTGTAAAAAACATATCCCTTACATGGCCCGTTAAAATCTCCAGGTTAATGTCATGTATTCTCGGAGCAGCCCTTAATCTATCCTCCAACGTTCTCTCAAATTTTTTTAAATCTAACTTAGAGTAGTCTCCTGTTGAAAGACTTAATTTAAGTTTTTTATCATAACTTAAATTTAAATTTATTTCTGGAATAAAACTAATTTCTAGGAATTCTTCTTCTTGTGAAATAATATTAAATATGAAGAAACCATTCCAATCATTTCCATAATAAACATTTAACCCTTTATGCATGGCTCCTATAAAATAGTTATAAAACTTATTTTCACTGTTTTTATTTTTTATAAATTTGAAAAAACCATATTTAAATCCAATACTATAAAGTTCGCTAGAGTTCTGAAAACCTATTTCAAATGGAATCAATTCTGGTTCCTGCCCTTCGATTTTTATAAGTGTTTCTCCATCTATCTGCCTTTTTTGTTCAGCATCTTCATACATAACAAAATAATCTTTGTAATCTAAACCAAATCCAAAATCAAAACCATTGCTGTCATCCAGCAAAGTGTTTTTAACACTAATTCTTCCTATGGGTGACTCCTGAATGTTTGTGGTTTCTGTCTTTAAATTTTGTAGCGAATGGTTAAAATATCCTCTAAAATTCCATACATTTAATCCGGTTCCGTAAGAATGATTTAATAAACCGTTTCTGGAAACATATAAGGCATTTTCTCCATATTTCAGTCTTGCATCTCCTTTTATGTTTACAAAATCCTCTAGCCCGAACGTATCTCTAACAGCAATATCAACATAGCTGGATTTCGTATCCAAGGAATATCTATTTGCTTCTATTTTGAACTGGGCGTTAGCCCCAAAAAATACAAAAAAAGGAAGAAAATATTTTAGTTTCATTATATTACCTACAGTAAACTTTAACTTCTCCTAAAGAATCATATATTGGTTGGAGAATCTTTTTTCTGTCAGCTGTAGGGCAAATGCTTTTCACAACCCTTATAGAAAATTCTCCATCAGTGTATGCTATTCTTGAATCATCTTCGAAATAAGGATAATATGCCCTTACAACCACCTTATACCTCCCAGCTTCAGTTGGAGTCCATTTTATTATCCCGTTTACGCCGTCTATTTTCATTCCCGCAGGAGCCTCTGATAAGGAATAATAAACAAAATGAGCAGGATATTCCATTGGGATGCTATAAGTTATCTCTTTGTTTATTATGTATAGCATGCCTGGACTTATTAGTTCCATTTCTGGCGTCCATTCTGAATTATCTATAAAAAAATCTTGGGTCAATAAATAAAAATTCTTTTTTTGCCCATCAATCAAATATGTCAAATTGAAATTAATTTTGTAGTTATTTCTTAATATCCAATCAGGAATTAAATTCTCTGCTTTATCTGTTTTGCATATAAACTCGTTTCCGCTAACATCAAAAGGCTGGCCTTTATATTTTCCTATTGCATTTCCTACACATACCTCCAAAACCCCATCTTTTACAGTAGACTTGAGCCATCCGTCTTTTTTAAGCGTTAAATCTATTAATACATCTTGGGGTCTTAATCCTCCCCACCATCTTACTCTCTTTAATGTTGAACTATCAACTGTTATTAAAGAACTCTCTTCTCTTAATAAATCAAGGTTTTTTCCTGCTATATTCTTAACTTCTAATATCTCGTTAATATATTCTCCAGGAATATAATTTGTGTCTTGGTCCAAACTTTTAAATTTAACTTCAATTTCCCCATTATTCTCATAGTAGAAATACCAGGCATCTTCTGGAAATTCCTTTAAAGTTATAATAATCTCTTTATTTGAATTTGCAAAGAAATTATTGCTTATTGATTCATAGCCCAGTTTGTAAATTGCATAGACAAATATTTCATTTTTATTTAAATTGATGGAAGCTTCACCATTAACGTTGGTTAATAATTGGGCGGTAAACTGCTGATTCGTAATTCCCTGAATAATTATTAAAACATTTTCTAAGGAATTTCCAAAGCTATCTTTTACTTCAAAATTGACCGTAATTAAACTTGATAGTTTTTCCTCAATATTTTCTATTGAATTACCATAACTGCTTGGATTTATCTCTCTGGTTAATTGTTTTGCATCTACTTGAATTAAGATTAATAAAAGAATTAAAATGTAAAATAATTTCTTCATATAAAAACAAGCTCCCCACCCCTATTTTTCTTCAACCTCTTCTAACTGTTTTTCTATATCCTCTTTCTTTTCTTTTTTAGGTTTCTTTTCTTTTCTAGGTTTTTTGTAAAACAACAATGTGTAAACTACTAATGTTCCCAATAAAGCCACTAAACCAAAAAACACAGCTGCTAATGGGTTTTTATTTATTAAATCTGTTATTGCTCTAGCTGTAATTGCTAAGAATCCTTCTGGGGCTGGTTCTTGTATAAAAGGTTGTGTCGGTAGTAAGGATTGTGCCTCCTCTTCTTGAGATTGTGGAGCTGGTGGGGCTGGTGTTGGTGGCAATATAATCGGTTCATTATCACCTGTTTCATCGTTACCAGGACCATTTCCTTCCGTAACTCCGCCACCTGTTGAAGTGGAAACTTGGTGAACAGCGATCATAAAATTACTAAAATGGGGAATTGTTGCTTTGTACTTATACTTGGTTGTAGTTTCATTAATAAACGTAGTTGTTAACGATGTCCATGCATTGTTTTCTTCTATATATAATATAATATTATTTTTATCATCAGCATTTATTAAGCTTTTATCCAAGCTAAATGATAAATCAAAACTACCAACAATGTTCTCCCGGCTTAAGTTAATCTGCATAAACTTTAAGGCAGTTTTAACTTCTGTTGTTGTTGAGGGAAATTCTGGCGGTTTTACATTACCAAATATTACCGCTGTTAAATTAACATCTGAAGGCAAGCCCTCTATTTTTTCTAAGGTTTGGTTAATTATAGGATCTTTAAACTCAATTTTTCCATCAACCGGTGTTTCTGGCTGGGCAACATTTGTAATATCTAAAATAACTTTGAACTCTTTCTCCCCCGTATTTCCAAATTTATCTTCGTACAATATTTTTAAACTATAGGTTCCATCTTCCAGCTTTAAGTCGCCAAAATCAACTGAAATGTCAAAATCAACAAATTGTTTAAATTCTGAGAAATCTCCTATTGGAAGCAATGTCTCAACAACCTGATCTGGGTTAATAAATTTAATTTTTTCATTGATAATTGATTGTAGATTTTCTAAATCCGAACCTTCTAAATTGGCATAACCCTCATCTGTGTAAAATGAAAAATCATTTCCCTGTTTTATTGCTCTTGCATTTGTTATATATTCAACATTGGCATTATATTTATCGATAACCTGGTTTAATAATGATGGGTCGGTATTAATCTTATTTACAGTTATATCATTCAAACTATTGTATGCTAAAATCCCCCCGATTACATTGCTTGCACTTGAATCTGGGTCTATGTATAACTGATTGTATTTCGGATGTGTCTCATCTTTAACAAAATTTAAATCAAAAGTAATTCCTCCAAGCAGATTGCTTAAATCTATTAAGCCATGAAATTCATCCAAATCAAAATTAAAGTTTCTTATAATCTTATCACTTATATCTAAGCCATTTATTTCAATTGTAGAGTTTTTATCATTCACCTCTATTTTTATACTATCTATAGAATTAGCAAGATCGTCTGCTTCGCTTAAAACATTGATGCTAAATTCACCAAAATTTCTTTCTCCCGCAATATTGCCTGGCAAAAATTTATATTGGGCTACTTCTCCATTATTGCTGACCAAAGTTAATTCTGAATTTTCTATGGTTTCTAAATTAGTGCCGGCAACAAATAAATCATATTCTCTAGAGATTATAGCATAATCATAATTCTCACCATTTAAAGAAATAACTACAGATTGTACGGTAGCGTTTACACTTATTAAAACTACTAAGAAACATAAGACATATAAGACGACCCTTTTAAATTCATGGGGCAATTTTCACTCCTACCTCATAAATAAGGGAATGACTAGCTTTAAAAATCTTTTGTTTAGAATTTGTTTATAACTTGTTAATATTTCTTTATGTATACTCTTTGTTTATAAATTGTCCATGAAAAATGATTGGGTTGTCGTTGGCAAGTTAAAAAGAGCAAAAAATAGGATAAATGTTTTGAGGATAATGCCAAAAGATAAACCGTTTTTGCCTTCAGAACTAGTTGTAATGATATATGGAAAAAATTCCAGCACTTATTTTACAATAATATCCCGAGCTTTAAGGGAATTGGATAAATTAAAACTAGTTAATGTATTAAATGAGAAAGAAAGAGTAGGTAGATTATACAAAATCACTAAAAAAGGCAAAAATATCTTAAAATTTGTATAAACTCTAAGTTCTTTAAGGTTTTCTTAAAATTACTTTAAAAAATATAAATAATAAGATAATACCTCTAATTGTATTTTACTTAAATTTAGTAGGAATGAAGATTAATTTTTTAAATACATTTTTGATAATATTAGGAATTATTTTAATAACTTTTGTAATAATGATAATAAAAAAGAAAAAGTAAAGTTTATATATAAGAAAATTAAATCAAGTAGAGGGGAGCAATATGGAAGAAAAAAACTATAATTTTTACATGCAAACTAACTTAAGCGAATTTATAGGGCAGTGGGTAGCAATTAGCGAGAGCAAAATAATCTCCCATGACAAGGATTTAAAAAAAGTATACAAAGAGGCTAAATCTTTATCAAAAGGAAAAAGACCGTTATTTGTTAAGGTTCCTGACAAAGAAACTATGATTTTCTGATTTTTGGGGTAATATAATATCAATGAGTTTTAGATATAAAGAGATTAAAAGGCCAAACGGGATAATAATAAAAGCTCCATATATTCCAATAACACTAAAAAGTGAAAAGGAATCTTTAGATTTCATTGGTTTGATAGACTCAGGAGCTGATATTTCTGTAATTCCAAGAGAAGCCGCAGATATTCTTGGTTTAAAGATTGAAAAGGAAGATGAGGCCACAGGAATTGGAGGAAAAGCCAAGACTTCAGATTCCCATCTTAATATAAAAATTCAAAAAGGTCATGAAAAATATGAATTTAGACTTCCCATCAAAATTTTATTACAGGAAAATTCTGAAATTCCTATTCTTCTTGGTAGACTAGAGTTTTTTGATAATTTTAATATAATCTTTGAACAAAGTGAACAAAGAGTTCTTTTAAAGAAGATAACAACCCATTTTAAAAATCAATAAGTGCGAGATTTATAAATAATTTTTTCTTTAATTGTATTTTACTTAAATTTAGTAGGAATGAAAATTAATACTTTAAATACATTTTTGACAATATTAGGAATTATTTTAATAACTTTTGTAATAATGATAATAAAAAAGAAAAATTAAGGTTTTCTTAAAATTACCTTGAAGAAAATAAATAATAAAGTAACTATTACAGCTATTGAACCAACCCTGTAAGAAACCTTTACATCAGGATCATTGATTACCTTCCCTGTAAATGTTGCCTTTCCGCTTATGACATTCAATAGTTTTCTAAAGAAATTTGGTTGCGCAATTTCTTCATCAAAAACAACAGTTTTATTTGCTTCTTCCTGAATTGTTAATTCTTCCCTTGGAACATCTTCAGGAACAACAGGAGCTTCATCAACTTCTTCGTTTACCACGGGGGTATTTTGATTAGTGCTACCCTCGCCGCTTCCACCTCCGTCTCCTCCGCCTCCTGAGCTGCCAGAGCTTCCTGAACCACTACTTGAACTTGCAGAGGTTGTGAAGCTAGACTGCACGCTTGTATTGCAATTATTAACCAAATCGCAGCTTGAAACATTATAATAATATGTTGTTGAGCTTGTTAAACTTGATAATGTAATTGAATGGCTATAAATAAAGTCAGAGTTTCTTGAAACAGAGCTTACTTCTGTGGTTGTACCATAATTAACACTTGAGTTGCTTATTTCATTACTGGTCCAGGAAATTACAGCAGAATTTTCTGTGATTGAGCCAGAGCTTATCGAATCTAAATTCGGCTTTAGGGTATCTGTTCTAAACGTAAAGTTATTTGCAAAAGCTGAATTGCTTGTATTATCATAAGCCAGACAATTCCATAAATATGCCCCATCATCTAAAGTTAAATTGAAATTGCTGGAATTACTTGTTCCAGAAATATTAAAAGTCTGGTTCGCTGTGAAGTTGCCTGTTGAATTAATGTAAAGAGACAAATTCGCTAAATAAACATCGTCTGTTGCCGAGCAATTAAAATTAATCAAAGTATTGCTTGTATTAAAATTATTTCCAGGAGAATTTAAAGTTACTCTTGGCAAGTCTATGCTCAATAATGAGTAATATGCATTAACACGGGTATAATTTAATCCAGTTGAATCTGTGATGTTTTTATTGCTTGACTTTAATGCTTGCTCGATTTCATTCACTGTTAATGCTCTGTTGCTTGTTAGTTGTTTATACTGCTGTAATAATGCAACAATTCCTGCTACGTGAGGAGCCGACATTGATGTTCCATCCTGACTTAAATAATTCCCATTGATCCATGTTGAGGTTATATCTGAACCAGGTGCAATAATAAATGTAAATGAATTTCTGTTTGAAAAACTTGAGATTAAATCCTGTTTTGTTGAACTTGCTACCGAAGTTGCATTTTGTACACATGCTGGTGCTGCTATCTGGTCGCTTCTTCCAACACCATCATTATCTAATCCATTTCCAGAGGCTATTGTTACAGTTATGTTGTTCTCAAAAGCTGAATCAATGCTTGGTGTAAGCGAGTCAACAGCATCGCAGTAATTGCTATATAATCCGCCCCCAAGGCTTACACTTATTATATTTATATTATATTTGGTTCTATTGTTGATGCAGAATTCAAATCCGGCTATTATATCATCATCAGAGCAACTTCCACCCGAATCACAGACTTTTATTATGCTTAAGTTTGCTTCTGGCGCCACCCCAATAAGACTTCCATTGGCAGCAGCAATTCCAGCGACATGTGTTCCATGGCCATGATCATCATAAGGGTCATTATCATCATTTACATAGTCATAACCAGAGACAACTCTGCAGCCGTCTCCAAAACATCCGCCAAAATCACTATGCGAATAATTAATCCCGGTATCAAGAATGCAAATTGTCTGGCCGATTCCTGTTAAATTTATATCATTAATTACCTTACTATGAAGCAGGCTGGCATTTATCAATGGAACAGAGTCCTGCAGAAATATTGTTCTTTTCTGATTTAAGTAAACTGCTTTAACATTCGGGTTTTGTTTTAATTTCTCCAAAGAATCTTTATTAATTTTTCCAGAGAATCCGTTTAATGAAATGTATTCATATTTTAATTCGAAATCGTTACCAAGATCCTGAATGGAATTTTTTCTTAGAGTTGTTTTAAATGAATTAGCATTTTTTAAATTTACATTGCTTGGCTCTTTCAAATAAACAATTACTTCTGCTTTCTCATTACTATTTAATTCTTGATTAACTTTTTTGTCTACGCTAGCTGCATTAACCAAACTAATAATTAATAATAATGTTATTGCCAGGATTAATTTCTTCACCATATCACCTCAATTCTTCTAAACAAGCTAAATATTCTTGATTTTCCTCCCATTCACATTTATAATTGATGCATGAGCATGAGGTCTCTTTTAAACATTCGTATTCTGCCCTGTACTCGCATGTTGTTATTGCACCATCAGCTTTATCTTTTTCTAAGCATAATTGAGAAGAGCAGCCGGCTATTGCGCAATCATTATCTGTATTGCATTCTATATTTTTAGGGGTCTTTTGAGTGCACGAACTGATTAAAAACAAACTTACAATAAAGATTAATATTACTTTATTCATTTTTTAATTCAAGTATTTCAAATTTCCCGGGCAGCATTCCAAGGGTTAATCCTAAGTCCTTTAAGTCATTTATGTTTCTTTTGTCTAAGTCATTATTAATAAAATTTATTATATACATCTTAACCTTATATTTATTGCAGAGCATTATATTCTGCATTATTTTTCCGAGCAAATCAGTCCTTTCTTCATTGCTTATTTTTAATAATCTATTTATGCTAAATCCTATTGCAGCATTATTTTTCTTTGCCAATTTAGCCAAAACCTGGTTTAATCCAGAATTTCTGGAGTGCATAAAATCCTCATCATTGGTTTCCGGATCGAGCAATAATTGTATATTTTTATTCTCTAAAGCCCTTCTGTTAATCTCTTCATTGCCGCCAATGACAATATTAAAATAACCATTTTTAACTGATTTATTTATATCGCTTGGGTTTTTCGCGCTTATTATGTTGAAATCCATTATTCTGCTATATTGTGGAAACTTTTAAATTTAACTAAAAGAAAGATTTTTAAATTATATTTAATTGAGATTTATATGATTAAAATGAACTTAAAACCCAGCAAAAACAAAGTTCCTAGGCATATCGGCTATATCATTGATGGTAATCGTCGGTTCGCTCGCAGATTAATGTTAAAACCATACAAAGGACATGAATGGGGCGCAAAAAAAGTAGAAAAATTGCTTAACTGGTGCAAAGAATACGGGATTAAAGAATTAACATTATATGCATTTTCTTTGGAGAATTTTGATAGGCCAAAAAAAGAATTTAACTATTTAATGAACTTGTTTAAGGAAGAATTTACAAGATTAAAAGATCATCCCGACTTAAAAGATACTAGAATAAGATTCATTGGTAGAATATGGATGTTTCCAAAAGATATTCAGGATATAATGAATGAACTAGCGGAAGAAACTAAAAATCATGATAAATTTACAGTTAATTTTGCAATGGCGTATTCTGGCAGGGCAGAAATATTGGATGCTACAAGAAGAATCGCTAATTTAATTGAGAATGGAAAAATAACTTCAAGGGAAATAAATGACAAATTATTCTCTGAAAATTTATACTTAAATAGCGAGCCAGACTTAATTATCAGAACCAGCGAGAGCAGATTATCTGGGTTCTTGTTATGGCAAGGGGCTTATGCTGAAATTGAATTTCTTCCCAATAAGTTATGGCCTGAATTCAGCAAGAAGGATTTTGTAAAATGTCTAAATGAATATTCTAAAAGAGATAGAAGATTCGGAAAATAAAGATTTATAAATAAACTCTGTTCTTTAACATTGTGCGTTAGTAGTATAACGGCCAGATCCTTTGGAGGCAAATATCTCGCCCTTCCAAGGCGAGGATCGGGGTTCAAATCCCCGCTAACGCATTCAATAATTTTAAATACAGAAATAAATTCTTTTTATTATGATTATTTACACAAAAACAGCGTTGCCTAAAAGGTTAAAATTAATTCAGGCAGGGGGTGGTGTGTAAAATGGGCAAAGTAGCAATAGTATTTGTTGCCCATTCGTAGCGGATGATGAAGCTATTGGATGTGCAGGAACATTAATGAAACTAAAGAAAGAGGATTACTACATAATCAAGGTTATATTCTCAGCAGGACAGAAATCTCATCCGCATTATAAAGAAGATATCATAATAAACAAAAGAATCCAGGAAACAGAAAGGATATCGTGGAGGTTCGGAATTAACCAGAATATTTACTTTGGATTGCAGGATAATAAATTAAAAGAGGAAATAAAGGAAAAAAACATCAAAGAAAGGATAAGAAGAATTTTAAAGAAACACCATGCCAAGAAAATATTTATTAATTCCCCCATGGACCCGCATCCAGATCATCGGGCAGTAAATGAAGCTGTGTTAAATGTTGTAGATGATTTGAATTATAAAGCAGATATTTATGAATACGAGGTCTGGAATATTATTAATGATAATAAACCAGTAGTCTATACTGATATTACCCCGTATTTCGGGGCTAAGGTGGCCATGATGAAATTCTTCAAGAGCCAGTGGGCATTCATGTATCCTTTGATAATTGCTGTTTATTTCAGGGCAAGATTTTATGGGTTCAAAAACAACTGCAGATACGCTGAAAAATTTTACAAAATAAAATAACCTTTCAGTATTAAAAAAGTAAGGTTTATATAGTTTACCGTTTTATTATTTTACAGATTAAAACAGCTCTCAAGGGGTAATTTAGTAAGTAAAATGAAATTAGTTTTAAAAGAAGATAATAAAAGACCTTATTTTGTCGACGAAAAAGACAAATGGGATTATGAAATAAACAAGTATGCTAATGATAAAAGCTTATTACCAGAGCAAAATAAATTATTAATAGATTATAAAAAATTTCTTTCTTCTCAAGGTAACATAGGAAAAAGAACAATGCATAATAACATAAAATATGTTTATTATTTCTTTAAGCATTATAAAAAACCAATTAAAAAAATAACTAAAAAAGAGATTTTAGATTATGCAAGTTATGTTAATCAAAATACCCCCAAGAGTTTTAATATGTATATGAGTGGAGTAAATTTATTTTTCAGAAGATTTCTAAATAAAAAAGAATTAGTCGAGGATGTAATTAAATGGAAAAGAAGTAAAGGTAATGGAAAATTGCCAGAAGAAATGCTTAAGCCAGAAGAAATAGAAAAAATGGTTAATAAATGCAGTAATACAAGAGACAAAGCAATTATTATGGTTTTATATGATTCTGGTTGTAGGGTCGGTGAATTAATTAATTTAAAATTAAAGCATATACAAGAAGATGAGTATGGAATCAAAATAATGTTTACTGGTAAAACAGGAATGAGAAGATTAAGATTAACTTCTAGCGTTCCTTTTTTAAAAGAATGGTTAAATATCCACCCATATAAAGAAGACCCCGAAAGTCCTGTTTTTGTTAATCAATCTACTAATCATTTTGGTGAAGTGCTTAAGGTTCAAGGCATAAATAAATTATTGAAAGTATGGGGTTCTCGTGCAGGAATTAAAAAGAATATTTATCCACATCTTTTAAGACATAGTAGATTTACAGAATTAGCAAAAGATTATACAGAACAAGAATTAAAAGTTTTAGCTGGTTGGGTTGGAGATTCTACTATGCCAAAAGTTTATGTTCATTTGTCTGGAGAGGATGTTGAAAGAAAGATTTTAATTAAAAATGGATTATTAAAAGATGAGATAATAGAAAAAGAAGAAGAAAAAAAGAAATTACTGCAACCTAGAATATGTCCAGATCCTATTTGTAAATATAAAAATCCATATTCAAATAAATATTGTGCTAAATGCCATCGTCCTTTAGATATATTAACAATAATAGAACAGGAGAAGAAATTTAAAAATATTAATGAACGCATAGACAAGTATAGTTTAGGTTATATGCAAAGGGGGTTTGAAGATAGAGAATTAGATTTTGAAAATTATTTAGAAAAACTTATGACTAATATAATTAAAAAAGAATTAAATAAAGATAAATAAATCTATTCTAGGTTAGGATAGTCCGAAATTAGAACGAGCGAGAGAATGAATAAAATTGAAGATACATCTGAAAATAGAAAGTTATTATTTAATCAAGCTATTGAAAAAATAAGAAAATTAACTATCTTTAAAACTAATGATGGTAAATATGCTGTAGTAAATGAAAATGATGAACCAATCTCTATTACTAGTCTAGATGTAAATAGAATTATATTGGGGTTATCTCATAGAGATTTTTGGGATAAATATTTTTCTAATGTTTCTAAATTTAATAATAAAGAGAAAAAAGACTTTATGGCCAAAATACAAACTTATCTTAAATTTTATTTTATAATTACAGCTATAGAAAAATTAATTTCTACTATAAATAAAGCATTACTTAACTGGAATGAAGCAGGACTAAAGGAAAGGGATATCCAATTTTTAAATATATTAAGAAATGTGAGTAAGAATGGAGAAATTTTACAAAAAGATTTAAAGGAAGAATTAAAAATATTAGAATTATTCAGAAGCCCAAATGATTTTCAAAATAGATTAAATAGATTTAAAGAAAAAAATATAATTAAAATAGATATAGATGATGATAAAAAATATATTGGTGAAAGAGGTAGACCTGCTAGAAATATAATCAAACTTAATGATGAAGAAATAGAAAAAGCTTTAGGAATAAAATTAAATGATTTTTTAACTTATTATAAATATAAAGAAGAAAATATAGATATGAGAAACACTACAATTATATTAGAAAAAAATAATTATATTGTTATAGAAGATTATATTAAAGATATTTCTTGGAATACAAATAAGTCTGGTTTTGGCATTTAAGTATTATTTTTTAATAATTTAATTTATAAAAGGTAGGTAAACCACTTCTATATGTTAGAACGCATTGATTTGAACGAGCAAGAATTTAATTCTTTAAATGACTTTGATAAATATTTTGTTAAAACTTATAATAAGATTTATGATAAAATTATGAACGAGGTTAAGCTGAATGAAAGAGATAGCAAACGAACTAAAAAATAAAAAATGTAGATTTGTTTTAAGTGTTGGTAATCAAACTATTTTTTATCATGGCTTAATTTTAGAAGTTAATGAAAATTCTGTAAAAATCCTAGATAAATTCGGTAAAGTTGTTTATCTTAATTTAAATTCTATATCAGAAATACAAGAGGTGCAGCAGAAATGACTTGGTTAACTAAAGAACTGATGTTGCAATATATGGTTTGGTATCTCGACATGCACACCGCTAAAAATTTATTTGATTTAGCTGAAGTAGCTGTTGTTGCAAAAGCAGAATTACAAGATGAAAAGCCTAATGAAAGTTTTAATATTTTAAACCAAGACCCAGTTACTACAAGCGACCCATTCTTGCAGTATGTGCTTAACCATAAAATACCTGATGGCTATGAACGTAATGCTGTTGTATTTAAAAATATTGCACCGATTTTAGTTGCGTTAAAAATTGATAAGGAAAAAAAACTTTTACAGCGTATAGTTGATAATTGTGAGGGTAAAACTATAGGTGAGTTAATGGGTTGGATTAAGAAAGCAAGACGTGGAGAATTACATTTAAACAAATTAGAAATAGAAAAATGGAGTAATAAACATGGGATTATATGAGAGAGAACTAAAACAATCTAAAACAGAAAAAAGAGAAAATTTAAGTTTGGATGAAATTAAAAACTTATTTTTAGAAAGAGGAACTAAACAAGAAGGAATTTTTGAACTAACCCAATATTTTTTAAGAGACTATAAGATTATAACTATAAGTGATATAGATGAAATTTTTATTTACAATAACGGGGTGTATGAAGGTAATGGTGAAAAGGTAATTAGCAGGAACATACAAGAAATTTTAGAAGAATTATCTTCTATTCATGTTGTTAATGAAATTCTTGGGCATATTAAAAGAACCACTTACAGAAAAAGAGAGCAACTTGAAGAACCAAAAAATAAACTATGTTTGGAAAATGGGGTATTAAATTTAGATAAATTAAAAATTGAAGAACATACATCAGAAATTATATTTTTTAACAAATTATCTGTGAAATATGATGAGAAAGCAGATTGTATTAAAATTAAGAAATTCTTAAATGAGATTGTTCCAGAAAGTGATGTATCTATTTTACAAGAAGCTGTTGGTTATTGTTTATTGAAAGATTATTTTATACATAAAGCTTTTATGCTAGAAGGTGGCGGGGCTAATGGCAAATCTACTTTTATAAATTTATTAAAATGTTTTCTAGGTAAAAAAAATTGTGCTGCGGTCCCATTACAACAACTAGAAATTAACAGATTTGCGTTATCAAGTTTATTTGGTAAATTAGCTAACTTATTTGCAGATTTGCCAGATAGAGCCTTACGAGATACATCATTTTTTAAAATGTTAGTTGGCGAAGATTTAATTCCAGGTGAACGTAAGTTTAAGGATCAATTCTTTTTTAATAATTATGCGAAGCAAATATTTAGTTGTAATAGAATTCCACGAAGCCCAGACGATAGCGATGCATTTTTTAGAAGATGGGTTATTATTAGATTTCCAAATCAGTTTTTAAATAACCAAGCAGATAAAAGATTACTTACTAAATTAACATCACAAGAAGAGTTAAGCGGGTTTCTTAATTTTGCAATTGGGGGGCTAAAAAGATTATTAGATCAGGGGGATTTTAGTAATTCTAAATCCATTAATGAGATTAGGGAACAATATACAAGAATGTCTGATAGTGTTGGAACATTTATTATGGATTGCATTTTAACATCCCCTGAAGATTATGAGCAGAAAAAGACTCTTTATACAAGTTACTGCGATTATTGTAGAAGCATGAATTATCCTATTTTTCCAGAGAACACCTTTCATAGAGAATTACAAAAATCTCTAAGAGTAGAAGATTATTATCCTTCATTAATAATAGAAGGAAAACAACAGCGTGTTAAGTGTTGGAGGGGTATAAAATTTAACCTTAAATGGGAGAAGAACCCTAACAACCTTAACAACCCTAACCAAATCAAAGAAAATGAAGAGAATGATGTTAACCTTGTTAACGATGTTAAGGATGTTTCCCATTTAAATATTGCGGGGAGAGTCAAAAATGACTAAATTATATAGAAAGTGCCGGTATTGTGGGGACTACTTCGAACAATATAGAAATAAGATATTTTGTAGCGAAAGATGTAAATTAAAACACTTTAAGCTAAGAAACCCTAATTACATGCAGGACTATAATAAAAACTACAAAAAACGTCTAGAACAAACCATAACAACGCAAGGCAACCATATTTCTGATGAAGATGTAACTAACCAATATCAAACTACCAATAAAGCTCAAGAGGTTCAAAATGCAAGATAAATGTTACTTTTGCAAAATTAATGAAGCGATAAGCAATTTAGTTAAGCTAGAAGCAAGAAGGACACCAAACTTAATGGGGTTCGAAATAGTTCAATACCCTTTATGTAATATATGCAGGGAAAAATATAAGCCATAATAGATTTAATTGGTGAGGTAAAAGAAGTTGCAACATAAACTTAATAGATTAAGAAAAATAATCAGGCAAGAAAAGAAGGAGCAAAGAAAATGGAGCAAATATCAAGACCAATAATAAAGCCTGTAAGCTGGTTTACTAAATTGTTAATCGGTTTAGGCAAGATTTTGTTTGCTATAATCATAATACTTGCATTAATAGGAGCATATTACTTATGGATTAAAAAGTAAAAGTAAGGGGAGAATATAATATAAAATTTAGTTTAAAACTAAATGCCAGAGAAAATAATTATTATTAGATGTTTGTTAAAACAGATAATAATAACTTATATTACTATATATAGCATGAAACCAATAAAAGCATTAAGAAAAGGAAACCTATCAGCTAGTTTATTCTTTAATCAAACACCAAAAGGAGATCCTTATCTTCAGATTAACTTGAAGAGAGGCTATAAAATTAATGGTGTTTGGAAAAATCCTAACATTAGTTTTACAATAAATCAAGCCAGCTGGATTTTATATGCAGTCCAGCAACTTAGGGATTATTCATTTGAAGTAATTAATGCAAATAAAAAAGCTTTTAGCAAGCATGGGGACAAGAAAAATGGCAAGTGATATTTTAATTTGGATATTTGGAATTATTGCTGTAATAAGTTTATTTTTAGCTTTAAAAAAGAGATATATTATAAATGTCGGCGACTTAACTCAAGAAGGTTTTGATAAATTAGTTATACCATTTAAACAACCTTTAGAGGAACATATCAAAGAAAAATTAGAGCCATTACAAGAACAGCTTGATAATGAAATAAATAAGTTTAAGTTGCAGGTTAATAAATCTTTAGACAAAGCAACCGAATTAAAAAAACAAATTGAGAATATTAATATTACAGAGATAGAAAATTTAAGAGATGAAAAGCTAGAAGAGATTGAAAGTATAAAAACTAAAATTAATTTTAATAAACATATTGAAGAGTTACAAGTCCAGCTTAAAGATTTAAAAAATTCTGTTGAAGAGATTAAAGAGCAATTACCAGAAGAAGACTTAATGACAAAAAAGCAATACGAAGAGTTAATTAAGAAAATAGATAAGCAGGACTTAATTTTTGAGTTAAGAAAAAAATATGACAAGCACTTTAATACGATTGTAGAAACAGAAGAAAAAAGAACAGGCAATAAATTAAATTTAAAGTTACCAAAGACAAGTAAAGATACCGCTAGGGAAATACTTAAGAGGAAATACCAGTCCTGATTTGATATTTCATAAAAATAAAAACTCTTATCTTAAATTGTATTATTGATAACTCTCAGTTTCTCTACTCCAACTTTCTAAAATTGGAGAACAAACAGGATTCTCATTTTCATCAATTAAATTAACTCTTATTGTTATTGGTTTATCCATTTTTGGATAATTTCCCATACCCTGAGGAAAAAATTCTTTAAATGTTACTTTATGATCTTGTAAATAAAGCTTCTTTGTAAAATCATCCGCACCTTGTTGTGATACCTTTATTAGAATAAAAGAATTACCATCTCCTAAATTATTTACATCAAATTCTAGAGTTCCCGTATTCCATATTATCTCGCTTACACTTAAGATAAATTCAGAACAATCTAAACTTTCGGTTGTTTCTTCTACTTTTTGAGTTACATTATCAGCAGATTTTTGAACTATTTCTTTTTCATCATTATCGCATATTTTATTATCATTTTGGTCTAAACAGCAACCACTAGCAAATCTCATGTATGGTTTATCACATTTTATCACTTTATCAACATCTCCTTCAGAAAGATTGCTTAAATCAACCTTACCAAAGTTGTCACATGCAGAAATAAAAACTAAGCTAATTAATAGAATAACGATAATTAATAATTTATTATTTTTTACCATTTTACTTGCTTACAATTGTTGGCATTCCTATATATAAATCTTGCTATCTTTTATTAGCATGAAGTATCTTTCTGGTTTGGAGATTAAGAAAAGGATTCTTAAGGCTTTGAAAGAAGAAAAAGAAATCTCTTTAAGAAGACTTGAAACTAAATTAAATATAGGTTATAATTCTATTAAAAGACATTGCCAAGAACTTGAATTTTTTAGAATTGTAAATATAATCAAGCATAATAAAAATGCAAGAAATGGCAGACCCTATACCTCTATTGAATTAACTAATTATGGAAAGGATCTTGCTAAGAATAGTTAGCTTTAAATTCTAATAAGTTCTAGCATTTTGGGGTTAAATAATGAAAAAAGAGGCAATTATTACTATCTTAATTGGTTTTATATTAATAATATTTAGCGAAGTAGTATTTGCACAATCAAGTGGATTTACGGTTACTTCTGTCTCTACATCTTCTGTTGTTACAAGAACTACTGATCCAGTAACTGTATATTGGATAATAAATACACAATTAAATGGTGGTGGACAATCAATTACTGGAACAATAGACCCCCCTACAATTAAAAGTTTTATGGGTAATAAATTATATACAAAACAACCCTTATCTATAGAAGTAAATTCTGTTAATGAAAATGCTTTTTATGAAATTATAAATGAAGGAATTTTAATATATAAATATAAACTTCAAACTTTTGATGCGCAACCAAATTTTTTGGGAATAATAACTTCTGATCCTCCATCATGCCAAGCTGGGACGAATTGGGATATCCCTTTAGGAAAATCTCTATTTCAATTTGCAAAAAAAAGATATTGTATTACAAAAGAACAGGTTGGGATAAAGGGAGTTTATAACAACCCTCTCATTGGTTTTAATGCTAAAATAAAACTTAGTGTTGGAGATGTAATTAAAGAAAAAACAATATGTTCTGGATCTAGTTCTGGTTGTGATGGAAGTTCTGTAAATTTTGATGATGTTGGTGTTGCAACTTGGAGCGGTTCATTAGTTACAGGCGAACCTGCCCCAAATCAAGATAATTTTGTAGCTATAAAAAAACTAGATTCAAATACATGGCAAATTGCAAGAAAATCCACTTTTGAATCTTATTTTCCAAAAATTGATGTAACAGATTCACAATTAACACAATTTAAAACCCTTTTTTCTGGTTTTGATGTTAATCAAGGTGACCAAAATATTAATAATTTATTAACCCAAGTTAATCAGGCTACAGATACTTTATTAGCAGAAGATACTTCTTTTACATCTTCACCATTTAATAAAGATAGTAATACGGGCAAAGTTACTGTAACATTACAAAGAAGTCTAACATCACCAAATATTGTTTTTAGAATAAGAGCAGATTGGATTGGTATAATTATTCCTTCAGGTACTCCAAAAATATTAAGTGTTAATACAGACAAGTTTGCAAGTGGTGAACAAGGAACCATTGATGTTCAAGTTCAAAATATTGGTGATTCAGAGGGAACTTTTTCAGCTACATTAGTAAATTGTGAACCATTTATTCAAACAACAACTAGCCAAAGTTCAAGAAAAACATTAAAAGCGGGTGATATTGATATAATCCCAATTTTAGTTAGCGGGGGTTCACTTTCTAAAGATATATCAAAAAGCTGTTCTGTCAAGGTTTATGATGTTAATGATCCATCTTCAGAAACCAGTTTTAGTTTAACATTAGAACTAGGTGAGGCAAAAGCTTGTGTACCAAATAAAGTATTCGCAGATGGAAACATTATTAAAAAATGTGATAAAGAAGGAACAGCTTTAGAGATAGTTAAAACATGTGAAAATGGTATTGTAAGCGATGAAAAATCTGGTTTTAAATGTAAAAAATACAATTTATTAACCAAACTTAAAGGTCAATGTGAAACTGATAATCAATGTGGAGAATTTGGATATTGTAATCTAGATATTAATCTTTGTGTACAAAAAAGTGAATGTGTAAAAATATTGGATAATGGAGATTCAAGCAAAAAAGCCGATATTGCCTTTGTTGGAGATGGATATTTTAATAATGACGAATTAAAAGACCATATATTAAAATTAGTAGATTATAATGGCAATAGTGGTTATAATGGTTTGATGTCAGTAGAACCATTTAAATCTAATAAAGATAAATTTAATATATGGATGATAAAAGCGGATGACAAAATAAATTATCAAGATTCTAAACCGAATTATAAAGACGCCGTTTCAATAGCTTCAAAATGTACAAGTGCTGATTATACTTTAGTAATTTCAAAAAATAATTATCGGTCTTACTGTTATTTTGGAACACCTTGTTTTAATTCAGTTGGAAATTCTTTAAGCAAAGACACTGGCAGATTGATTTTACACGAATTTGGACATGGCTTTGCATACCTTGCAGACGAATATAGCGAAGATGGAAAACCAAAATCCCCGAGAGAACCAAATTGTGCCCCAGATATAGAAACCGCAAAAAAATGGTGGGGAAATCTAGAGGGCAATAATGGTGTTTCTTATTTTCAAGGATGTAGTTACGTCAATAGTAACATAAGACCAACCGAAAACTCTATAATGTTTAAACACTGGATATTAAAAGATACTTATTATCCAGTTAATGAAAGAAAAATATTAGAGGTATTAAATAAATACTCTTAGGAGAATAATATGAATAAAAAATATGTAATAATAATTTGTATTTTATTATTTCTATCTTTTACTTTTGTTAATGTACCAGCACAAAATACCTGCACTCCCTCAACCTCAGAACGTTATTGTGGAACCATTAAACAGGTTTATGTTAATGATATTATTTGTTATGGCAATAACCCAACATTAAGTCCAAGAATAGTTGAAGATTGTGGTTCTGGTTCTTGTGAAGGTGGTAAGTGTGTTTTAACCCCCCCTCCTAATGATAATTCTTTTATAAGTTCTAGCAATCCAACCAATCCCAGTCCGCCTCTAGCTAATACGAATGATCAATCTGCATATAAAAATAATTTAGTTAATAATGTTGTACTGTCTTTAACATTAAAATACAATAATGGTAAGATAACTCAAGAAGGAATAAAATTAATAGAAGGTAATCCACCAGATAGGTTAAATCAACCAGCAGAAGGGTATATGGTTAAAATAATTTCTTTTGATAATCAAGAATTATACTCCCTTAAATTTTCAATAGAATTAACACCCATAAATGCTTTAGATCCATCTTGGTTTGATGAACAGGGAAATCAAATATTCTTTCCAGAAGAAACGACTGAACCTTTAAAAGAGAAAGTATTTGTTTTAAACTTACCCTATTTTAAAAATGCAAAATATGTAGAAATATATGACCCAACAAATGAATTACTATTAAGAATTGATGTTTCAGATTATACAAATCCGAAGGGTTTATCTCCATTAATTATTTATTCTTTAATAGCTGGTTTATTAATAATCATAGTTTTAGTTTTATTTTTTAAAAAAAAGAAATCTTTAGAAAAAGGTAAAAGACGTAAAAATAAAAAATGAATGAAATGGTAGACCTTATACTTCTTTAGAATTAACAGATTATGGAAAGAACTTTTTGAGGGATAAAAACCTTTAAATCCTTTAACATAATCCATTTTTAAGTTTAATTAATATGCTAGATGAAATTAGTAATACTTGGGAAGAAATGCCTACTTGGCTTAAGACTTTATTAATCGGTTCTTTCATTACATATATTATCTTTGGGATAATTTATCTAACTACTGGTTTTAATATCCAAAAGGAAATTTCTAATTTAGAAGAATTAAAAGAAAACTTGACAATTCAATCACAGCAAATTGCTATTCAAAGCGGTAAGGAAGCGGATAACGAAATTCAAAGTGCTTTTGATAAAGCTGGTGAGGATTTATCTAAAGATGTAAATGACCCAGAACTTAAAAAAACAATTAAAAATAATATGCATATAGCGGGTTATCTTTTGGGATTAATTATAATAATAGCAATTATTAGTAAAATATTTGGTATAAAATAAAATGGCAAGAAAAAGAATAGGACAAAAAGTAAGAGTATATAAAGATTTTAAAGCAAATGTAAATGGTGAAGATATTATTATAAAAAAGGGTAGCATTGGAATAATTAGAGGGTTATTGCTTGAATACCCATATGAAAATAGTTTTGTATATCAAGTAGAATTTCCAAGTTGTAAGAATTGGGATAAAATTGTTTTTCGTGTGAAATACTTGGAACCAGTAAAATGAAGAATTTATATAAAGGCATTCTATTAATATTAATAGCATTTTTAGTGTTTATAATATACTTCTATACTAGTGAGAAAGTAGAAAATAGATTATATCCAAGACCAGTTGCAGATGAATTTTATTTAAATTTACATAAATATTCAGATAATGAAAGTTGTTTCTCACATTTTTCATCTTCTTTAATAATCTTTGACTTTGAAAATAAACAATTAAGAACCTCTAATTCTTTTATAAAAAAATGTAATTTTAAAATAGCCGAAATTTATATTTATCCTCCCGATACTTTAAATTTACAAAGCTTAGAAATTAAATCTGCTAATGATCCAAATGAAGATATAAAAAATAAACTTTATATTAATACAACTTATCCTCATTACAATAATAAAAACGGAATTCAAGTACGCATAAAAGGTAATGATATGGAATTTGGTGAGATATATGATATAAAAGCTGTTTTCGAACTTAAAGATTATATTTATAACAGATTTAGAATCTTAGGTGGTGGGGGAATAAAACTTGATAAAATTTGGTTCTACTATGACAATAGCCTACTTGGTTATACCTGTGGCGAAGGTTGTTTTTCTGTTGTTACTGCAAAAGAAAAGATCAAAGAAGATAGTCCAATAAAAGCGGATAATTACAAAGCATATGAATTCGAAGATGCAGATAACATATTTATTACATTTAATCCCAAATTAAAAAAATATCTATTTTTGCAAAAATTATTAGATACAATTGGGTTAGGTTTAATTGTAGTATTATTATATGAAGGAATATTTAATGGTTTATTTAGAAAATTGTTTAGAATATAAATTGAGGGTTATTAAGTATTTTTGGTTAAGAAAATAAAGCATTGCAATATTTTTTTAATATTATCAAATAACTTCTGGTCTAGGATATTTTTCATTTAAAAATTTTATTAAATTTGTTATAATAATAAAATTATCTTCCTTTATTCTTCCAGCAATCTCATTAATCCTTTCTAAATGTACATACTTATTTCTTATATCTCTAATCTGATCTAATGACTTACGTTGGTATTCTGTTATAAATTTCAATTTTCCGAGTAATTTAAGGCGACCATATTGATTAGAAAGTTCTTTATTATATTTTATTATCCCATCTATTCCATTTCTTTTGATATATTCTTCAATCATAATATAAGAAAGATATTCACATATTAAACCACAAAGAGCAATAGAAGAGACCCATTGCCCTTTAACATAATGATCCATCGCTTCTTTTACCCTATCCATGATAATTCTATCAACACAAAAATCTTGTGAAATTAAATCTTTAATGTTTTTTACAATTTCTGTTTCAATTTGGGTATTTTTATTAGATATTTGGTTATTCCATATTTTAATAATTTCATTTACTTCTTTCTCGCTTAAACCCATATCACTAATTTTTTCTTTAATTATATCTGGTAATAAATTCAAGAAATTCCAAGATTCCCTACCGCTCATTTTCTTAAAACAATATTGCCCTTAACATCTATTTCGAACAATATCTCATCTTGCTTATTCCATTGCTTTAATCTGACAATTTGGCTAGGTATTGTAAGAAAATATTGCCCTTGTTTCATTTGTTGCAACTTTCTTTTTAACATTTTTTCAATCCCCCTAAAAACATTTATATAATAAGAGTATTAATAATCTATTTAATACTTACCCTTTTCAATGAGGTTAAAATTAATAAAATTAATACTGAAAGGGTAGTTTACAAAATAAAATGAATATCAAATTCTAGAAACTTTAAAACCAAAAGCTTTATATATTCCTTATCACTATAATGATAAGTATGAATTTAGAGTTAATTAACCCATATGTATTAAGAATTTTAATTAGCGTGAGGAATAAAGATTCAATCAATGCTATCTCTAAGAGAATTAATTTAAGCTACGGCTGGACTCATAACTGGATAAAGAAATTAGTAAATTTAAACGTATTAGAATTGACAAGGATGAATGTTTGTTTAAATGATGATAATGAATTTTATAGAAGAACCTTGAAATATATTAAGGAAGTGTTAAGCAATAATGTTAGTTTTTATTACAATGCATTGAGCTTATTTGGGATAAAATACTGTTTTACCAATACAGATGGTGTATTTATTTGGACTAAAGGGGGCTATAATATCTCAAGGTACAAGAATTATTACCCAATTTTTATCAAAGTAAAGAAAGAGAATAAAAATTTATTTGAAGATTATTGTAAAAAATTGGGTTTAAGAATAAATAAAAATAATAAGATTTTTTATATGGTTAATTACTTGGATGACTTTGAGGTTAGTTATTGTGATAATATTCCGGTTGATTCTTTAAACGACACAATTAAATTTATGTTAAAAAATAAATATAATTTTGAACCAGCTTTGGAGATGATTAATGAGATGTATGGTAAAAAATTAAAAGTTAAGTATAAAGAGGTAATGACCAATGTTTGATGAATTTATAAAAAGAGAAAATAAAATTTTTGAAACTTTGCAAGAATTAATCAAAAATAAAATAGATTTTATTGTAGTGGGGGGCTATGGTGTAAGTTCATATAAGCACAGATTTTCAGTAGATGCTGATTTAATCATTAAGAAAGAAGATAAACCTAAAATTGAAGAGATACTTAAGAACAATGAATTTGTTAAAACAATCGTCAAGAATTTAGATTATGTTTATGCTCCACAGTTTATTCGTTATGAAACTAAAGAAAAACCTAAGGTAAGTGTGGATTTACTTATTGATGGCATCGGCTCTAGAGGTACTAACGCTTCTTTTAGCTTTAATGAAGTTAAAAAATATTCTAAAAACAGGAAAATTACCGGAACTGAAAAAGAAGTAAGTTGTTTAGTTCCAGATAAAGAAATCTTAATAATTTTTAAATTACACGCTGGAAGATTGACTGATTTAAGGGATATTGTTGCGCTAAGTAAAAATATCAATATAGATTTAATAAAAAGTTTAATTTTTAGGGGGGATAAAAAATTAATTAGAAAAAACATTGAAAAATTATTTTCATTAATTAATGACAAGGGTTTTATGGATAGTTTTAAAGGCGTTTTTATAGAAAAGAAATATGATGTTGACTTAAAAAGTTTAAATATGTTAAAAGAATTAATCAAGGAATAAAATGAAATACTTGTTTGTAATAACAGGAATCGGATTCGGGCATTTGATGAGGGAGGAAGCTGTAATACGCGAATTATTAAGAAAGGATAAGGATGCAGAAATTAAGATTGCAACGTATGGATTGGCTTTGAATTACTTCAAGAAGAGATTTCCCCTAACAGAGATTATAGGACAGAAGTTCCCAGACGCAAAATCAGAGGTGGACGCAACAAAAGTCATTTTCTCTAATTTATTTTACCCATTCCAATATTTTAATAACATTAAAAAAATAAAAGAACTGATTAATAAATTCAAGCCAGATGTTGTAATAAGTGATGCAGAGCCGGAAGGCATTGTAGCTGCTAAAGCAACAAACACAAGATCAGTTTACATCTATAATTTGGATTTGCATAATGCAAGATTTGAACAAAATTTTGGCTTATACACCTACATCATCAAAAAAGCTGTTTCATATGCACATAAAAATGCTTCTCAGACCATTATTCCTGTTCTAACCCAGCCGGCAAGAAGAGAAGGCAAGATAAATTATGTTAACCCGATAATCAGGGATTTGCCGCAGGCATTGCCCCTAGAAACAAGATTAATGCACGAGTTTGGATTTAACAAGCAGCCTATCTTGATAACAATCGGGGGGGCAAAATTTGGATTAAAATTGGTAAAAAACATAATCAATGTTGCGCATTACTATGATGAAAGCTTTATTGTATTTGGGGTTAATTTACAGCCAAAATCAAGCAACGTTACAATATTGCCATTTCAGCCGAATTTTCTCGAGTACCTAAAAATAAGCAATGCATTAATAGGTTTAGCAGGCCATTGCACTTTAAGCGAAGCCTTAGTCTATAAAAAGCCAAGCTTGATATTTCCAATTCCTTATTATCTTGAGCAATATCAAAATTCTTACTTGATGAATGATTACTGTATTAAGGGCGATATGGAAAATCTTGGATTAATCTACATGAGAAATAAAATTGACAAGTTATTAAATAATTTAGAAAGCCTGCAAAATAATTTGAAGAATTACCAGATAAGCAAGAACGGGGCAATTGAAGCAGCCGAAATTATATTACAAACAATAGCCAGATGATAATTGCTATTATGGGATAAAATATGTAAAAATCAGGAATTTTTATTCCAAGAATGTTCCACCAATGGTACCATGCTGCAAATTTCGGATTAAAATCTTTTAATGTGACTTTTGGATTTACAATATACCAGGAAATGTCGTTTACCACAGAACCAAGAAAATAACCGGCCAATATTATCCCGAGCAATTTCAGATTAAAGCCGTAAATGATCAACGGGAATATTAATGCCATTGGCAATAAAATTATCCACATCCAGAAATGATATGCTGTTAATTTTCTTTTGAAAAAATTAATTTTCCACCCATAAGAACGGGCTGCCCAGCCATATCTCCCTTCTGTATAGCCTTCTGCAAAAGCCAGTGCTATAAACATTAATAGGATGTAAATTAAAATTAGATATTCATTCATGAAATTATTTGTCTTAATTGATATATAAACCTAATGAAAAAGAATTTAAATAGGTAATTCAGTTTAAAATTATGATGCTTGAAAAAAAGAGTTCTTTTAACAGCGTATTTATTCCCGTGGTTTTATTATTGCTGATTATTTTTGCTTACATAATTTTAAAGACAGGGGGGTTTGGTTATTTAAACGAACTCTTTGATTTTTTGAATGTTAATAAGGAAAGCATAGAAAGCATATTAATATTTTTGATAGTTTCTGCAGTCACTTATTTATTCATTAAATTAACCTCTAGATTAATAAGAAGGTATTTGGAGAGGATAGGAAGAACCAAAAGAAATATCAATCTGGTTTTAACTTTATACAGGTATCTTGTATGGGTCTTGGTTATTTTTGTGACATTATCCCTGTTATTTAAGCAGCTTGGTTCATTAATCACCTCTTTGGGATTAATTGGCTTCGGGGTGACAATTGCGCTGCAAAAGCCAATATTAAACTTTGTCGGCTGGATGACCATTATTTTTAGCAAGACGTATCAGGTTGGAGATATTATCTCAATAAATAATACTAATGGAAGGGTGCATGATATCAAGGTCATGTATACTAATCTTGCAGAGTTAAACCCCGAGGGAGATCCGACCGGAAAATCAATTTCAATTCCAAATGAATTCGTTCTTACAACAGCTGTAACAAATTCTACAAAAGAAACCAGTTATGTCTGGGATGTTTTGCAGGTCTATATTACATATCAAAGCGACTGGAAAAAAGCATATAAAATTTTTAATAAAACTGTTCAGAATTATTATAACAAAAATATTAAACCAGATGTGAAGAAGATGTTTAAAGATGAGGCCAAAGAGTATGAAGATATTATAGTGAGGGTTAATATGAATGAGAAGGGGATTGTCTTTAAGGCCAGATATCTGGTTGATTACGATGTTGCTAATCTCCATAAGACAGAGCTGGTTAAAAATGTCTTGAATAAACTAAGGGTGCGCGGCATTAACCTGGGCAAGATTGAAGACATCAAGTTAGATTACAAAACTTATTAACGGGCCCGGTGGGATTTGAACCCACGACCTAAAGGTTAGGAACCTTTTGCGCTCTTTGGTAATTTTTATATCCAAGCTGCGCCACGAGCCCTTGAGAATTTCTTTAATTAACAATATTAAAAAGGTTTTTATTTGGAGATTTTTAATATTTCTTTTAATAACTCCGGGAATTTTTCTGTTCCCATATCATCTAAAGTAAAATGCCCCCTTTCTTTAAGATTAATTAATTTTCCACCCAATATCTTATGAACTTTTTTTGCACTTTTAATTATATGTTCATCATCATCGTCAGAATAAAATATCACAAGTTTGTTGAAATATTTTTTTAAGGAAGAATCATAGCTAAAATCCTTTAACTTGCTTCTTTCAAAATACTTTCCGCTTTTAATAACTGATGGGGCAATTAAAATGACCTTATCAACCTTTCTTTTATTTTCGCTTAACCATCTTAAGATAAATGCAGTACCGGCACTATGGCCGACTAAAGTAGTGTTATTATTTATAATATTTTTTTCAAAAACATTTTTCCATTTTTCATAATTTGGAAGCCAATCTTCAGGATACAGTTGATTAGAAGTTTCTATGCCAAATTTTTTCAAATTTTTCTTCAGCCAAGGTTTCCAATGCCTCATATTTTCTGGTTTTCCTTGCATAGCAGACTTCTTTGAGGGATTAGACCCATGAACTATAATACAATTAACCTTGGTCTTATCTTGAATTTCTTTTAAAATTTCAGGAACTTCTTTAACGCCATCGTCTTCTGTGAAGTGGCCTTTGTTATTTTCTATAATTACCTTAGCACCAATTTTTTCTCTAAATGTTCTCGCATTGTAATCTACAAATCCATAAGGTTCATTGCTTGACAAAAATACAATTAGGCTGCTTAATTTTTGTTTTACTTTATTGAAATTAATTTGAGTATTAGTCCAAGGATTGGCTATTTCTTTTACTTCATCATTTTCCAAATTGTCTAATTTAAACCATCCAGCAACAAATATTACCTTTCCAATTTTACCTTTATAATTTTCTTTTTCTAAAAATCTCATTATTGTTTGGCATCCAATGCTATGGCCTATAAAATAAGTTTCTTCGTCTAACTTGCCAACAACCTTTTTTAAATATGAAACCCATGCATTTATTTTAGGTTCAGATGTATTGGGCATTTCAGGAACAATTACCTTGAATCCTTTCTTTTCTAGCTCTTTTTTTAACCAGGGATACCAATTTACTTCAGGATTAAAATCCCAGCCATGAACGATGAATACCCGTTTCATTTGTTAGAATTAAGTTTAATTTGCTTAAATAGTTTTTGCTTATATTTTTAACTTAACCTGCTTTCCTTTATCAATCATATCGAGCAATGTCTTTCCAGGGAAGCTTTTTTTATTTATTTTTATTTCTCCTTTATGCCCGACATTTGCCGAGAAAATTCTTTCATTGTCAATATAGAAATCAACCCTCTTATTGCTTAATTTATTATTCATGTAAAATATCAGGTTCTTTTTATCATCCTTTATTGTAAAATCAACATCATTCCCGTATTCCTCGTTTTTCAGTGCATTAACGCTTATGCTTAATCCCAGTCTCTTCTCAATTTCATCAATTGTTTTTCCTTCTCTTCCTATTATCCTTGCGATGTCGTCTTCTGGGACAAAAATATTTATAGAATTATCTGAGATAAATTCAACTTTTACATCATCCGCGTATCTTTTTAACTCATTTTCAATATGCTTCATTGCAAGTTTCTTTGCAGGAGAAATGCTGCTTGAACTTGTAACAGGAACAACAATTGTCTCTTCCCCATAACTATAAATTTCATATTCTAATTTATTTGTCTCGAAATCCAGAACATCTACAACCGGACGTGCTAAATCAGCCTCTATCATTCCGCTAGGAACTTTGACAACCATCTTCAAACTTAAAATCTTATTTACATGCCCGTTTTTAATGAAAATAACAGTGTCAATAATATGCGGTATCAATCCCAATTCAGTTTTTCCAATAAATCTCTGTATTGCATCTATTGGATCATTTGCATGAATTATTCCGGCTAAACCTATTCCTGCCAATCTTAAGTCTGCAAATAATCTGAAATCTTCAATGTTCCTCATCTCATCAAATATTGTGTAGTCTGGCCTCGATAATAATAAGACATCATGAATTTCTTGGGAACTTCCGTATGAGATTGAATATTGCGTAACATTCTCGCTTAATTGCAGGTCTCTTGGGGCTTCAATTGTCTTTACTGTTTTTTCCTTGCTGACATAAAATTCAGCCAATGCGCTTGCAAATGTTGATTTTCCGTGTCCAGGACTTCCTGCTATTAAAATTCCCTCTGCCTGCTTTTCTATCCTGCTTCTTAATTTCTCGCTTAATTCATAATCTTCCAAAACTGTTTTCTTAATTGGTTTTACACATGTTATTTCCCACGCATCTGAGAAAGGCGGTCTTGTAATTACAATTCTGTAATCTCCCAACTGAACAATTGTTGATCCTCTTCTTTCTGTTTCAATGAACCCGTCTGTTCTTATTTTAGCCTCTTCAATGATTTCTTTTGAAATCTCTATTATCTCTTCCTGTTTTAATAATTCCTGGCTTAATACAGTAAATTTCCAGTTTCCAGGGAATCCCTTCTTTGCATAAGGATAAATATTCTCTCGCAAATGCACGCTCATTGTTGTATTATCGAAATACTTGTCTATTGTAAGTTTCTTTGGTTTTATTTCAGGCTGGACATAAATAACTTTTACTCCCTTGGCTTCTCCAACCTTGCTCTGAACTTTGTCTCCTGTTAATAATGTTGCACCTTCATCATATGCCAATTCTCTTATTAAGGAATCAATTTCTCCCAAAGAAGCATGCCTTATTTCAGCTGCTCCCGGTCTTCTTCCCGCAAATCTTAACTGGAATTTTCCCTGTTCGCTTAAATCACGTATTTTTTTTAGTTCATCTAATCCAAGCAATCCTATGCTGCGTCCTTGATTTGCCTGATGCTCTAATTCTGCCAATATTGCCTCATGAATCAGGATTTCCTCTACCTTAAGCTCATTACTTTCAATTTTTTTTGATACCAAACCCTCTATTATTATGCTTGTGTCCGGCACTAATTTTTCTATTTCTTTCATTTTCAAAACCTTTTTAAATCCTCAAATTTTTCTTACTTTAACTAAGTCAGAATTTAGAATAAGCAAATAAGTTCTGGCTTAGTTAAGAATTAAGAGTTTTTAAATTTATCTTTTTCTAGCAAACAATAAAAAAGCAGTATGCGATAAAGACCAATGCTCTGGCCTTAATACAATTCCTTTAGAGATCCAGTTTTCCTCTTTGATATTGATTATTCTTTCTAAGATAAACCCATTTAAATTTTTGACCAATTCCGTAATCTGGTTCACGTTTGTTAAATAAGCAGCCAAATATCCGGATTTCTTTAAGGCCTTTTTTGCAACAATGGCATAATTCCATGGATCAAGCAAATCTAAAACAACCAAATCAATATTTCTTTCCCTGCTTTTTTTAATATCTAAATTCTTTAATTCAACGTTCTTAATATCAAGAAATTCCAGGTTTTTTTTAGTCAGGTTATAGTAATCTTTATTCTTTTCATAACTATAAACCTTTTTCGCAAATCTTGCTAAAAACGAGGTTAATTGCCCAGAGCCAGAGCCGGCTTCTAATACAGCACTTTCTTTATCAATTCCGGCGTAAACTAAAATTGCCCCAATATCCTTCAAATTAACCATTGCAGTCCCTTTTTTTATTTTATGAATATTATCTAAAAAATTTGCTTTAAGAACTAAAAATTTCTTTCCTAAATTGCTTTTAACGTCTGATTTTGCCTTTTTAATTTTGCCTTCTTTTATAATTCCAAGATGGGTACTTAAATCTCCCTTACTCCAGTAATATCTATTTCCTGTTTCATCAATTAGTATTTTGTTTATCATTTTCTTATTAGTGTGGGAGACATGCCCCATCATAAAATGTTCTACGTGTTGACAATTTATCTTTAAGATTATTATTTATATCCAAATTTTTTATTATACGATTTATGATCCAAAATCTCTAAAACAAATGCAATTATTTCTATTTTACTTTCTCCGTTTGTTAATGTGTAAAGCATTCTCCAAAAATTAGGAAGTTCTACCCTAAATAAATTATTTATTCCATATCCTTTTTTATATTCTTTGGGAATTAAATTCTTTGCGATTGGATCACCATAATGATAATTTGCTTTAATTAACTCAATTTTTTTATTTATGGCATTTAAAATAACGCGTTCATTTTTTGAAAATTGTGCTTTTTCATTTAAATATCTATATACTTTTTCGGCCTCTGGAGAAAAAATTACTCTTACCTCTTTCATATTTCTAAACCAGTCGCTATAGCTCTTCTTAAATTAGGGTTAGAATTGTATACCCATGTTATCCCTTTTAAACTAAAGGCTATTTTATTGCTTTTTTCTAAATATTCAAGAATCAACTTTAATATATTATGATTTATTTGTTTTGGTAGTTTTTTCTTCAGATCAGCTATGGTTATAACACTTCCATTCATCTTTTTTAAAGTTTCTTCTACCATGATTACGGTATTTAAAGTAGGAGAATGTTTCAATCTTTTTCTATATCTAACCTTTAACATTTTCATAATTAAAATTTATTAGTTAATAATTAATTAGTATTAACTAATATATAAATCTTTTGATTTAAGAAGGGATGTGGGAGACACGCTCAGAAGCCTGATTTGATTGCACTGCAACTATATATCTTTTAATGATATATATTTGTATAGTATGGTAATATGTAAAACTTTGCGTGAAGAAAATTAAAGAAATATATTCCAATAGTTTTTTATCATTTGGTCTGAGTTGAAATTGATAAGTTCTTTATAAGCTTCATCAATTTCATTTAAATTTAATTTATCGGCTTTTCTTAAAGCATCTAAATATTCTTTTCTTTCTTTGTTTAGTATTATTAAAGGGGGATAATTACTTTTCATAAGTATAAAATTTAGTAACATTCTTCCGGTTCTTCCATTCCCATCCATAAAGGGGTGTATTTTTTCGAATTTATGATGAAGGACACTTGCAATAACTAATGGATGTAGTTTATTTTTATTATCATTGAACCATTTTAATAATAATTCCATATCTGTTTTAACATAGGGAGCTGGAGTAGCTTTAAAATTAGCCTTTATTACTCTAACATCACTTGTTCTATAACCTGACCTAGCATCAATGTTCTTCATTAATTCTGAATGAATGTTTTGAATGAATTCGTGATTGATATCCTCTCTTGAATTAATTAATTTTAAAAATACTCTTTCAGTATTTTGCAGATCATAAATTTCTCTTAAGGTTTTATTTTTTGGTGTTAAACCATCTTGCAATAGGCTACGGGCTTCATTTAAATTTATAGTATTTCCTTCTATAGAAGTTGTATTATGGGCAAATTCTATAATAAAATTCTTTAAAATTTCTTTTTTAGTAAGTTCATTATTTTTTTTAAAATCTGTGCTAAAATGTAACTTGCATGCTTCCAATTCAAGAAGCTTTTCATAATCAATAAATCTATCTTTTTTTAGTTTTGATAATTTTATTTTCTCTAAATATCTATTTGATTCTAAAAAGTTATTAATTGTTTTGTAAGCTTTCCTTATCTCATTAGAATATTTCGGCAGATTTTCCAATGCTTTTTTTACTTCTTCTATAGTTCCACCTAGATAAGCTATATCCTTTACAATTACTTTGGCTCCTTTACGCTGAGAAGCTCTTAAATAATAATAATTTTTTTCTCCAATTGTTTTTTTATATATATAAACCATAGAAGTAAGAATAAGAACTAGTATATAAATCTTACCCTCTACATTATCTTTTTATAAAATAAGGGGTAAGTGTGGGAGACAGGATTCGAACCTGTGAAGGCACTAAGCCAACAGATCTTGAGTCTGGACATTACTTTTTTGTAATTCTGTCCCGTTTGGCCGCTTCGGTACTCCCACTTAAAAGTTATTAGAAAATTTACTTTAATAAACCTTACCATTAATCCGGAATGTACTTTAATATGTGGAATGTTGAAAATCCGAAGTAATCCACATCATTTATCTCAGATAAAATATATCAAAGAATAAGAACGGGTTTTGGATTACCAGCTATTCCAGAGTATAGGGCTAAAAAGGAAAAATAAAATAAAAAGCCTTATATAAATTTAATCTTAATTAGATTTATGAAACATTTGTTAGTTTTACATAAATTTGAATTAAATAGAGAAATACTAAAAAACAAAATTAAAGAGAGATTAAATGATGCTAAATTTTATGAAGATAATGGCTTAATTCTAGAAACTAGCAAAGATATTGATGAAATTTTATATTTTGAAGAAATAAATCAAATCTTGCCATTGTATAAAGACTGGCAGAAACTTAATTTCAAGACCTTCAAAAATAATTTTGAAAACTTAAATATAAAATCTTATTTTATTAAGGTAAAATTTCTTAGCAAAATTCCCATATCTGGAAAATCAATAATCAAAAAAGTTAATTCTTCCTTAAAATCAGGCAAATTTTCAGAAAATCCCGAAAAAATAATATATATAGAGTTTATTAAGAAGCAAAGCATTTCTTATTACAGAATATTTATTATTCCAAACAATTATTGGGAGAAATTTAAAATGCTTAAACAAGATTCAAACATCGAAATCGTTTTGGAAAATCCCGAGGATAAAGAAGAGATTAAGGATTTCTTGAGATTGTGCTATATATTTAATCTGCCTTTGAATATTTTAACGAATAAAAACATCACAAATTTAATTAATAAAGCAAAGGAAGAAGCGAAGGGAATCCCTTATGAAAAATTTACTTTAAATATAAACAAAAAACTAGATGGCATTAAAATTGGCTTCTCCATAAACTCAAAATTAGATGAAAATAATCTCAAGAAATTTTACAGTGAAAATAAAAACAATAAAATAATTCTGATTTTTGGCAATGAAAAATTTGGATTAACACAGAATCTGCGCGATAAACTTGATTACAGCTTCAGATTAACCAAAGAAACTAAGAAACCATTAAGAGCAAGCCATGCATTAAGCTATGTTTTAGGATTAATAGATTAATTTTTATTTTTAACCATATGAACCATTAGTCCATGCTCGCCCAAATAGTAATTTATTTCATCCATGTAAGCGTGCATGAAGGATGTTCCTGTCCCGTTATTGGCTTTGGGCTTTTCTTTACGAGCAAATTTATAAAAATCAATATATTTGCTCTTAACGTCTGATTCCCTATGCTTTAATATGAACGGCACAAAAGTCGAATTTAATATGGTTCCTTCATCTTCAATTAAAATATCTAAGTGAGATTCCCCGAGATGATAAGCAAATCTTACTTTCTTGTCCGGATCACGTTTATTTCCATGCTGATACGCATTTAAAATGGCTTCATATATCGGAGTGTATATATTATCTGGGTAGCCTTCATTAACGAATTTTTTTATCTCATCCTCAACTAAAGAACTTATTTCTTTGCTCTCTCCGTTCTCGATACTCAATTCTTTGATTTCATATCCAACCGGAATTTGAACTCTTCTTTGTGCTAATTCGCTTATATCTATTAATTCATCATCCCCCACAACTTTTCTTATTATGGAATTCGGGTCCTCTAAATTAAATAAATCTATCTCGCTTACCATAACCATCTTAAGTATTCCATCATTTTTAAATCTTTCTGTATGTTACTACTTTAAAATAATTATAGAACAAAACATTTAAATACCTGTAAAATTCCAAAAAGCATATGACAACTTTGATTAATTTATCAAATGTAGAGAAGGTTTATCAATTAGATGAGGTTGAAATTCCTGCCATAAACGGAATTAGTTTAAGCGTTAATAAAAGTGATTTTGTAGCTTTGATGGGGCCGAGCGGATCAGGAAAATCAACAGCAATGCATCTGGTCGGCTGTTTGGATACTCCGACAAAAGGTGAAATTTTCTTGGGGGAACATAATATCTCGCATTTATCAGAAAGCGATTTGGCACAAATACGCGGAAAGAAGATAGGCTTTATATTTCAGACATTTAATTTAATTCCAAGCTTAACTGCATTGGAAAATGTTGCCTTGCCAATGACATTTCAAGGAATCTCAAGAGCAGAGAAATTAGAAAAAGCAAGGGAAGTTTTAAAATTAGTTGGATTGCAGGATCGAATGAATCATCTGCCATCTCAATTGTCGGGGGGACAAAGACAAAGGGTTGCGATTGCCCGCGCTTTAATAAATGATCCTGAAATTATCCTGGCAGACGAACCAACAGGAAATTTAGATACTAAGACAGGGGATGAGATAATGAAAATCTTGAAAGACCTGAATAAAAAAGGCAAGACAATAATCTTGGTTACTCATAATCTTGAATTAACCAAATTAGCAAATAAAGTTATTAATCTAAGAGACGGAGAAATCTACAAGGGAGGATAAAATGAAAAAATTAATGTTATTATTCATGCTTTTGCTTGTAACAAATCTGGTTAGCGCGCAGATTGGAGTTCAAGAGGTATTTTCACAGCCGAATAAGGTTGCTCCTGGAGAAAAATTAACCATAAGAATAATGCTGGAGAATTTCGGAGAAGATGAGGTGAGCAATGTTGCAGTTAAGCTTGATTTGACAGACCTGCCGTTTGCTCCTGTAGACAGTTCAACAGAACAGGTTACAGGAAAGATTGAGGAAGATGAGAGAAAACAGCTTGTATTTAATTTAATTGCATTGCCGGAAGCAGAACCGAGAATCTACAAGATACCTTTAAAGATAACCTACAATAATACCGTAAAAGAATCTTTGATAAGCATAAATGTTGAGTCAAAACCGGAATTGGATTTGGTTCTGGAAAGTTCTGAACTTGTCAAGGTAAATGACAACGGGAAAATAATTTTAAAATTAATAAACCTTGGATTAAGCGACATTAAATCACTAAGATTAACATTGATTCAGGTGCAGGGCTATGAAATTTTATCATCAAATACAGTTTATATAAGCGATATAGATGTTGAGGATTTTGAAACAGCCGAATTTACATTAATTGCAAGAGAAAGAAATCCGAGATTATTATTCAACATAAATTACAAGGATGTTAACAACAATGAGTATGCTGAAAACAAGGAATTGGCATTAAATGTTTATACCGTAGAAGAGGCTAAGCAGCTTGGCCTGGTTCAAAATAATATTTTCTTAAGCATTTTAATCCCTATAATTACTATAGTAATAATCTACTTTATTTATAGGAAATTAAGAAAAAGAAAAATATGATTACAGAATATTTTTTGCTTGCAGTAAACAGCATCCTTCATAGAAAGCTAAGATCATGGCTGACTATCATAGGAATAATTATCGGGGTAGCTGCAATAATCTCTTTGATTACACTTTCCCGCGGCTTGGAAAATACAATACAGGAGCAATTTGAAACTTTCGGGGCAAACAGGATATTAATTTCTTCAAGGGGATTCCAGGGACCCGGAACAGCTTCACAGGGATTAACAATAGATGATGTTGATACCATTGAAAAGATTTCAGGCTTTGACTATGTAATTCCTGCAATATTCAGGTCAAGCGAGATTATAAACAACAAAGAAGTTGCATTTACTTTAGTTGCTGCAATTCCTTCTGAAGATTTCCAGGAATTTTTTGAAGATTCGGGCATTGAAATGAAGGAAGGAAGGTTTATCAAATCAGGAGAGAAATCCGCGGCCATCATAGGCGCAAGGGCTGCAAAAGAAATGTTCTCAAAGGAGTTAAGAATTGGAAACAAGATTGAGATTAACAAGCACGAGTTCAAGGTTGTCGGGATATTGGAAGAAGTTGGAAATTCTCAGGATGACAACCAGATTAATATTCCCCTGGAAACTGCGAGGGAAGTTTTTAATGAACCAGATCATGTTGACACCATAATCGCGCAGGCCAAAACAGATACTGATATTCCTGCATTGCAGAGAAAAATTGAAAAAGAATTAGAGCAGAAAAGGGATGATACAAATTTTCAGGTATTGACTGCTACGCAGATTTTGGAGCAGATTAGCCAGGTTCTTGGAATCATGCAGGTTGTTTTAGTGGGAATAGCTGCTATTTCATTAATTGTCGGGGCAATTGGAATAATGAATTCAATGTATACAAGCGTTTTGGAAAGGACAAAAGATATTGGAATAATGAAGGCTGTTGGCGCAAGAAATTCAGACATCATGAAAATATTCCTGATTGAGTCAGGATTAATGGGTCTGGTCGGGGGAATATTCGGAACTGCACTTGGGACAATTGTCGCTTTGATTGTTGAAAAAATTTCTTCCCAGTCCGGATTTTTATTAATCATCAGGATTGAATACGGCTTGTTGTTGTTTGGACTATTGTTTGCGTTCTTGGTCGGAATGATTTCAGGCGCACTTCCCGCTTATCAGGCTTCAAAGTTAAGACCAGTTGATGCTCTTAGGTATGAGTAAAATGGGAAGAGACAAAATCAAAATTTATTTAGTTGATCATAATTTTAATATGAGCGAAGCAGATGAATATGGTAAAAATTTGGAGGATTTATTAAAAGTTTTATAAGCTAAAGGATATTCGGTCGAAGCTGAGGAAAACCCAGTGTCTTTATCACCAGAGTTTGATATAATAATTATTCATCCTCAAATTGGGGAAGGTTACAAAATTCGGAAATTTCATGAAACATACTCACAAATACCATTAATATATTGTTCAAGAATTAGTGATATGAATGTATCTCAAGGAGGTAGCAAAGCATTCTTTAAACATTCTATTAATAGCAAAAATAAAATTGATGGAACTTATTTATGTGGCCATATAATATTAAAACCATTTCTAGAATTTATAAAATATTTGACAGGTAAAAATAAAAAACATTATCAGGAAATTTAAACCAAATATTTATATACTAACTTTTATTATTTCTATTCAAGAGGTGATATAAATTAAAGCGCAGGTTGCTATAGAATATCTGGTGATTGTGGGATTGGTTTTGGTTTTATTGATTCCAGTCACAATATTATATGCACGTTATTCTAGCGAGAGTTCTTATGCAATAACAACCTCCAAGATTAATGCAATAACAAATGAAATTGTTGGTGCAGCAAACCAGGTTAATGTTTATGGGGCAGATACTCAAGTTACATTAAGGATTGATTTTCCTCGGGGCCTGCAAAGCATTAATATTATTGGCAACGAGATAATATTTACAATAAAAGGAAAAGGAAATGAAATAAGCGAGATAGTTAAGGTTTCAGATGCACCTTTATCATCTTATGGTGCAATTCCGGTTACTCCCGGCAAGAAAAATGTTGTTGTAAAATCCCTTGGAAACTCTGTTCTTATTAATATACAATGCGATGGAGGTGAATTAACATGCGGAACCCCTGCTTACAGCGGGTGCGGTAATAACGGATGTGTGTTAGAATGCGCGAATGGTGCGTGGAATATTAAGGAAGTTTGTACAGGAATAATGGCATGCGAAAATGCACGATGCGTAACTCTTTAAAATGAAAAAATCCCAGATTGGAATAGAATTTTTGTATTTCGTCGGCGTAGCTGTTGTTATTTTATTGATTTATTTGGTTATGTCTTCAGGCTATTTTTCATTTGCAGTTTCCAGAAGAGACACATTAACAGCCCAGAACCTGCTTGAACAAACTAGAAATGAAATTAATTTAGCAGGAAGGGTTGAGAATGGTTATTCAAGGATAATTAAACTTCCTAATGAGTTAAACGGAAAAAATTACCTAATGAAAATAGAAGGCAGAGAAATTTATATTGAATTTCCTCTGGGCTCAGGAACACAATACGCCAGAATCTTAAGCACAGATGTAAGCAATCAGCCGATAAATTTTGAGCCAGGAATCTCTTATAATCTTAAAAAAAATAACGATCAAGTTACAATAACCTTAGTTAGTTAAATTTAAAAACTAAAGGTTTATTCTTTAATTAATCCTCCACGTAGCTCAACGGCAGAGCACACATATGACGAATATGGCTTTAACGGCTGTAGATGAATTCACTGTTTGACTTAAAGCAAAAGCTAAGGATGAAAAACAGATAGCTGAACCCGTGAGGTTGCCAGTTCAAATCTGGCCGTGGAGATTTATTTTTAAATAACAAACTTTAAAAATAAACAGATTTCTTTTAGATTTAAGCTCAAGTAGTCTAGTTCGGTTAGGACTCCACCCTGTCACGGTGGCAACCCGGGTTCAAATCCCGGCTTGGGCGCTCAATTTTCTAATAAATTCTCAAGACCATATTTTTTATTTAATTTGTTTAATTATCCTATTGAAAGGTTGCACAATAATATAAGACATAGAACAAAAACATTCAGGCAATTTCACGGCTCTTTATATTCAGCACAATCAATTATGAAAGGTTTTGAAATATATTATAACTTCATTACAAAACATCAAGCGATAGAATGTAGTCCTTACGAACTTGCTACCGATTTAAAACTTAATTCAAATAATAAGTGGTTAGAATTGATTAAATTATCTTCAGCTTTTTGAAAGCAAAACCACCACCAACAAAGAAACCAATTACAATAATTAAAGAGATTATAAAATTAGTTTCGGTTGAGAAAGGAGAAATATTCTTCATTAATGAATTTGCTCCCCACAATAATAAAAAGAATGAGATAACAACAAATATTACTAGAAAAAGGGTATTAAATGTTGGATTTTTAGGCATACTAGAATAATGATTCTTTTATTTATAAGACTTGTGATAAGTCCCCTTAATGCACCAATGTAACCTCGCCGGGTATTGTTAACTTAAAGGGACTTTAGTAAGGATTAAAAAGTAATCAATCTTAATATTTTTATGGATATCTTTGGTATTTGCCCATCAGTTATAGAATTTATTGAATTTAAATGGTTGTTAATAGGAATTATTATTTCAGTAGGTTCTCTTATCGGAATGAGATTGCCTTATATCTCTATGATTGTTAGCCCTATTGCGAGAATGATTGTAAGATATGCGAAGTATCTATTAATTTCTTTTGTTTCTTTATTCATTTTAGCAACATTCTATAAATTAGTTTTCTGTTAAATTAATAAACTTTATATATCTTTAACCTTCATTTTAATTATGTCTAATCTTAATAATGAGTTTTCAGATAAAACACAAAAGTTAATAGACAATTTTCTAAAAGAACATAATTGTCCTAATTGTAAAAAGAAATTTCCAGTCGGTTCAAAAATAGATTATGAATGGGATTTTAATTTTAAAGATTTTAAAAAGAATAAATTTAGAATTATAGTCAAGTGTGCTAAATGTAAAAAAATCGAAGATTGGATAGGTTATCCTAAAATTTAATGATTTTGACTTAATCTTATTAAATCTAACCATTTATTTTTATTTTTTAGTTTTAAGTATGGTAATGCTAGTTCATAAGGACAGCATCCAATTGCTTGATGTTTCCTAATAAAATTATAATAAATTTCATAGCCATTCATTATTGCTTTTGCACTTTCTAATCTCTTAAAATTTCTAAAAATTTTGGTTCGTTCTCTAATTGAATTATGTAATCTTTCAATTTTATGATTAAACCTTCCTTCTGATCCTATATTTTGAAAATGTTTAATCTTACTTTTGCCTTCTATTTTATTTAGCCCAAAAATTTTTCTCAATACATAAGGATAAACTAACCAACCGTCGGTATAAACTTCCTTAATATTATCTTGACTCTTTTCTCTAACAGATTTTAATATTTCTGTAATCTCTTTCTTGCCACGATTTTTAAAATAACCACTTGCTAACATAAATCTTGTGTTAGCATCAATAACATCAATAAACCAAGATTTCTTGCCTTTTGTTTTAAATTCCATTTCATCTACTTGAATTTGCTCACTTGTGTTTAATTTTAGTTTTTCAGTATAGTCTTTAATCTGATTACAATATTTTCTAATCCATTTTAATATGGTTACATAACTGCAATTATGGTTATAGAATACTCCTAAATGTTCTTGTGTCTTTCTTAAGCTAACACCAGAAAAGTAAAGATTTAATGCTTCTGTTATTTTCTCTGGTGTATTTCTCATCTTGTAAAAGCCATCGTTAAGGGTAAACCTTCTTTTACAATCCTTACAAGAATAACGCTGAATTAAACCCCTATTCTTTGTTATTCTTTTACCTCGCTTAATGATGTTGGTATTCCTACAATATAAGCATGATTTTTCCATTCTTATATTAGGTACCTATTACTATATAAACCTTTCGGTACCTACATAGAAAAGTTTATATGTTACACTATTTTATATATCGTATGATAAAAATTAAGGAAAAAAAATTTGTAGATTCTTATAATACTAAATTTGAAATTACATCAAATCTTCAGTTTTTTAATAGTGATAAGAATATCCTAAAAGAATTAGCTAAAGAAGTAGCAAAAGATGAAAAAATAAGAAGAGATAAATTTATAGGATTATAATTTTAGTTCTTTATTTAACTTAATAATTTTTTCCATAACTGGTTTATTTAGAAGATTTTTACCAAATTCCGACAATCCTTTAAAACTTTCTACATCAACGATATTAAGTTTTAATTGCTTTCTCGCTCTTTCCCGATTAATAACAAAGCCGTGTTCTGGAAATCCCCAAACAAGTTCATACGCTATACTTTCAGATTTTTTTAGTTTTGTTTCATAACTATCATTTTTAAACATGTATCTAGCTAAAAATTCTCTTGCATACTCTTGAGCAATTTGTAATAGTCTATATGACTTAGAAAATAATAAAGGATCAATTTTACAAATTATTGGATTAACATAATCTTTTGAAAATTCTAATGCAATTTTTACTGAATCTTTCCTGCTTAGTCCAACATTTTTCCTTAGAACTATCCCTAAATTATTTATTGCTAAATTCTTAGCATTATCATATAATAAGCTAAATGGTCTTACAACATCTAATGCAGAAAATTCTTTCATTTCTTCTAACATGGGGTGCTCTCTCATGGGCAAATCTAATGGTCCTAATTCTGATTCTGCAGACATGATAATCTCATCTGCTCCTAAAGTCATTAATGTAGCAGCACTTTTTGCTTTTTCTGGTATAAATACAGATAATTTATCACACTTATTTCTTAATAAATTAATAATTTTATATGATGGATAAATTTCTCCACCTACAGAATCTAATATTAAAGTAATCTGTATTTTCTCATCTTTTTTTCTCTCAATCTTACCTATTTCACCTAAAACCCTATAGACATCGGATTCTGTAATTTCAATTTGATTTATTTGGCTCTCATCAATTTCTTCTCTTTTATAGGGGTATAACATAAATAAAAAATATTCTTTATATTTTATTTCTTCCATAAAATTAATAGCATCGTAGAAATTATAAACGTTTCTATTATGAAATGGTTATTTACCAAAATTTATCAAAGAAATTTCACCTTTTTTAACACTAAACTTAATTGTATCCCCCTCTTTCATTTTTGCCTCTTTAACAATTTCAGAAGGAATAACTACAACATATTTAATATATTCTTTATTACCTACCTTACGAGAGAGCTGTTTTTGTAATATTGCCATGTTAAGATTAGGTACCAATTTATATATAAAACTTTTCTTTTTTGAACTCCAATAATAAAAAAGGAAAGGCTTTTATCTTGCCTTCCCTTCTCATTAACCAACATTTTCAAGGAGGTTAAGAGTATGACACCAAAGCAAGCATTAATGTGGTTTGTTGTTGTTTTAGTGGTTGTAGGAATTTTATATGCAATAATTTCTTACTCTATCACTAAAAGCACAGATGTTGCACTAGTGGGTGTTGTTATTGCTGTTATAGGCATTGTATTAGCACTCATTTCGAAAAAGATAAGATGGTCTTAGTTAAGTAGCCTAATAACATTCCATAAATAATCAATAGACTACAAAACAAAATAATCATTTTACTATTTTGTTTTTCTTTATTTTTTAAGATAGCTCTCGCTTTCATTTTTTTCACCCCCTTTCTGAATTTTTCTGAGAATTCAAGTCCCGATAACTTAACAATGCAACCTCGCCGTAAGCTTTATATACAACCTCTTTACGAAATTCAAAAAAGAAACCTTTATAAATACACAAAATGCCAAAAATTTATTGATAATAAGTAATCTTTCTAAAATGAGTCAAGAGGATACTAAAATTACAGCAAAAATAAATTCAAAATTGATAATTAACTTGTTAAAACTATGCTAATTTATCTTGATTGTTTGGATTGATTACTTAAAATATCGACGATGGGCTGGTAGCTCAGCTTGGTAGAGCATCTGCCTTTTAAGATTGGAGAAAGCAGGTGGTCGTGGGTTCAAAGGATCATGAGGCAAACTTCATGAAGCGAAAGTCCCATCCGGCCCGCTTAAAATAAAAAAATGCCAGAAGAAATAGACATCACAAAACACGAATTTGTTCCTAGGCACATTAAATTGACAGAGGAGCAGACAGAGGAAGTTCTGAAGAAATTTAACATATCAAAGAAGCAGCTTCCGAGAGTTTTGAAGGAAGATCCGGCATTATCAAAGCTAGATGTAAAAAAAGGCGACGTTGTAAAAATAACTAGGAAAAGCCCAACAACAGGCGAGAGTGAATTTTACAGGGTGGTAATATGAATCCCAACAGAATATTAATAAAGAATTATTTTGAAAATCATTCCTTGGTAGAGAGCAACATAGAAAGTTACAACAGATTTATTGAAAAGGGAATTCAGGAAATTGTAAATGAAATTCAAGATATTATTCCAACAATCATTCCTGCAGAAGTTAAGGATTTCAAGATAAAATTCGGAAAAATAAGGGTGGAAAAGCCACAGATTGTGGAAGCTGACGGAAGCAGGAGGGATATTTATCCGATGGAGGCAAGATTAAGAAAGTTAACTTATTCTGCACCTGTCTACTTGACTGTTTCAGCCTACATGGATGGCGTTGAACGCGAACAGTTTGAGACCCTAATCGGAAAAGTCCCTGTAATGGTTAAGTCAAAGTTCTGCCATTTAAGTGGATTAAATAAGGAGCAACTGACCAAGCATTATGAAGATCCGAATGATTTGGGGGGATATTTTATTTTAAATGGCAACGAGCGTGTGCTTATTATTGTCGAGGATTTAGTAAGCAATAAATTATTTATTGAAAGAAATGCAACAGGACCAAGCAAGTATACTGCAAAATTATATTCTGAATCAGGGGTTTATAGAATTCCTCATACCATTGAGCAAATGAAAGACGGGATAATTTATATTTCATTTACAAGATTCAAAAGAGTTCCGATATTTGCTGTAATTAAGGTCTTGGGATTGGTAAAGGACCAGGATATTACAAGATTTATTTCAGATGAAAAGCAGTATGATGATGTTTTCATTAACTTGTATGAAACTGTTGAAATAAAATCGCAGGAACAGGCAATGGAATATTTGAGCAAGAAAATAGGATTAAACCAGGTTGATCATGGTGAAAAAGTTATAGACTTGCTTGATAAATATTTATTGCCCCATCTGGGAATTGTCTCGGGAAATAGAACAGATAAAGCCTATAATTTATGCAAGTACATCAAAAAATTCCTGATGATATCCCGCGACAATAAGCAGATTACAGATAAAGATCATTATATGAACAAACGCCTGAAGTTATCAGGAGATTTACTCGGGGATTTATTCAGGATTAATTTACGCGCACTGGTACAGGATGTTTTGTATAATTTCCAGAGGCTTGTTAAGCGTGGAAAGTTCCAGTCAATCAAGATTATCATAAGGGATCAGTTATTAACTTCAAGAATCAAGAGTGCTATGGCAACCGGCGCTTGGGTCGGGGGCAGAAAAGGAGTAAGCCAAAATATCGACAGGACTAATTTCACTGCAACAACATCTCATCTGCAAAGGGTTGTATCATTATTGAGTTCAGCGCAGGAAAATTTTGATGCGCGTGCCCTGCATCCGACGCACTGGGGAAGGTTATGTCCGGTTGAGACACCAGAAGGAACACCCATCGGACTAAGAAAAAATTTGGCATCACTGGCCAAAATAACGCAGGAAGAAATGTCAGATGATAAAGTAAAAAAATTATTGGAAGGAGCTGGATTAAATCAAAATGGTTGATGTCTATTTAAATGAAAAGTTTATTGGAAACGTAAATGACCCGGACGCATTTGTAAATTCCGTCAAGGAAAGAAGAAGAACCGGAAAACTTCCACTTAATGTAAATATTTTGCATAATAAAGAATTCAACGAGATTTACATCGAAAGCTCAACAGGAAGAACAAGAAGACCTTTAATTATTGTTCAGGACGGCAAATCACTTCTTAATAAAGATCATCTTGACAAACTGAAAAAAAATGAACTGACATGGGACCAGCTGGTTAAGATGGGAATAATAGAGTACCTGGATGCCTTGGAAGAAGAGAATGCTTTCATTGCATTGTATGAAAATGAGTTGACCAAGGAGCATACTCATTTGGAGATTGATCCTGTGGCGATTTTAGGATTAACAACCTCTGTAATTCCATATTCTAATTTTGGAAGCTCTTCAAGATTAATAAGGGGAAGTAAAATCCAGAAACAGAGCCTGGGATTGTATGCAAGCAACTTTCATTTGAGAATGGACACAGATGTTTCCTTGCTTCATTATCCCCAAAAGCCGATCGTGAAAACATTCATGCATGATATTTTAAATTATGACAGCCATGCCGCTGGCCAAAACGTCACAATTGCATTAATGAGTTATGAAGGATATAACATGCAGGACTCGATTATACTAAACAAAGGAAGCGTGCAGAGGGGTCTGGCAAGATCAACTTATTTCAGGCCTTATGAAGCAGAAGAATTGCGTTATTCAGGAGGCTTGATAGACGAAGTTTGTGTTCCGGACAAGGAAGTCAAGGGTTACAAGACAGAAAAAAATTACAGGTTGCTTGAGAAAGACGGAATTGTTTATACAGGGGCTTTGGTAAATGCAGAAGATGTCGTTATAGGAAAAACAAGTCCCCCAAGATTCTTGTCAAGTTTAGAGGAATTTAGCATAGCAGCTTCAACAAGAAGGGAAAGTTCTGTAAGTATAAAACATGGAGAAGGGGGAATTGTTGATGATGTTGTTATTACAGAAAATGAAGAAGGAAATAAAATTGTGCAGATAAGGATTCGTGATCCAAGAATTCCTGAAATCGGGGATAAATTTGCATCGCGTCATGGTCAGAAAGGAGTGATTGGAATGATTGTGCCCCATGAAGATATGCCGTTTTCTTCATCTGGTATTATTCCTGATTTAATATTCAGTCCTCACGGCATTCCAAGCAGAATGACAATAAGTCATTTGATAGAGGTCATAGCAGGCAAGATAGGAGCCTTATCTGGCAAGTATATTGATGGGACAACATTTGACAGCATGAGTGAAAGAGATTTAAGGGATATGCTTCTTGGGCTTGGATTCAGGGAAAATGGAACAGAGACAATGCACAATGGAGTTACAGGAGAACAGTTTGATGCCAAAATTTACGTCGGAAATATGTATTACCTAAAATTAAAGCATATGGTCGCAAATAAACTACATTCAAGGGCATCTGGAAGAATACAATTATTGACAAGACAGCCTGTTGAAGGAAGAGCACAGGGCGGAGGATTAAGAGTCGGAGAAATGGAAAAAGACTGCTTTGTTGCACACGGCGCAGCTTTATTGTTAAAAGAGAGGTTTGATTCAGACAAAACAGTTGTTTATGTGTGCGAGAACTGCGGAATGTTCGCTGTTTATGATGCAAACAAGGACAAAAAAGCATGCACAAAATGCGGAAGCAATGTCGATATAACCCCCATAGAGATGAGTTACGCTTTCAATTTATTATTAAATGAGTTAAAAGCCCTTGGAATTTATCCAAGATTATTTTTGGAGAGCAAATACTAAGATGTACAGCAATTATATAGACAAAAAAATCAAGAAAGTTGTTTTCGGAATACTTTCTCCTAAATTGATAAAGAAAATGGCTGCTACGAAAATAGTTACAGCCGAACTTTATGACAAAGAAGGTTACCCTGTTGACGGGGGATTAATGGATCTTGCCTTGGGTGTTATTGATCCGGGGTTAAGATGCAAGACATGCAACGGAAAGTTGAAAGAATGCAGCGGTCACTTTGGTTATGTTGAATTAGCAAGGCCGATTGTTCATATTAAATATACAAAAATAATTTTAATATTATTGAATAGCATTTGCAGAGAATGCGGCAGATTATTGGTGATGGAGCAGGAAATTCTGGATAAGGGACTGAAAGGATCTTTATTATTAAAACATTTAAAAGCAGTCAAGAAATGTCCGCATTGTGAAGCAAAGCAATTTGCAGTTAAGCTGGAAAAGCCTTACACATTCTTGGAAGATGACAAGCGTCTTACCCCAATAGACATGATATCTAGATTTGAAAAAATACCAGATAGGGATATTGAATTACTGGGCATGAATCCAAATTATGCGCGCCCCGAATGGATGGTATTGACAGTATTACCTGTCCCCCCTGTTACAACAAGACCAAGTATTACCCTTGAAACAGGAGAAAGAAGTGAGGATGATTTAACGCATAAACTCGGGGACATAGTAAGGATAAACCAAAGATTATTTGAGAATATAAACGCAGGCGCTCCTGAAATAATAATAGAGGATTTGTGGGATTTATTGCAGTATCATATAACAACTTATTTTGATAATGAAGTTCCCCAGATTCCTCCAGCACGCCACAGAAGCGGCCAGCCGTTAAAAACCCTTACTGAGAGAATTAAAAGCAAAGAAGGAAGATTCAGGCATAATTTAGCAGGTAAGAGGGTTAATTTTGCAGCACGTACTGTCATAAGTCCTGATCCAAAAATAGAATTCAATGAAGTCGGTGTTCCTTATGTTGTTGCCACTGAATTAACCATTCCAGAAAAGGTTACTGAATGGAATATTGAATGGCTGAAAAAGTTTATTGAAAATGGGCCTGAGAATTATCCCGGAGCAAACTATATTATCACGATTGATGGGAAGAAGAAAAAAATCACAGAAGATTCAAAAAAACAGATCCTGGAAGAATTAAAACCAGGCTATGTTATTGAAAGGCACTTAATGGATGGGGATATTTGCGTCTTTAACAGACAGCCAAGTCTGCATAGGATGAGCATTATGTGCCACAAGATAAAGGTCATGCCGGGAAGATCATTCAGATTAAACCCGGCTGTTTGTACTCCCTATAATGCAGATTTCGACGGAGATGAAATGAATCTGCATGTTCCGCAGAATGAAGAAGCAAGGGCAGAAGCTGAAATTTTGATGCAGGTCCAATCCCACATTATTACCCCGAAGAACGGGCTTAATGTTATTGGAAGTTTGCATGATGCAATAACTGGAAATTATTTGCTCACAAAGGATTTGAACTTTAAAAGAGAAGATGCTGTGCAAATCCTTTATAATATAGGGGTAAGTGATTTTAGCGGGCTAAAAAAAGGAAAAACCGTAACTGGAAAAGATGTTTTCTCTGCAATATTGCCCAATGATTTTGATTTCGTCGGAAGCACAAAAACAAATGAAGATGTTATAGTTAAGAATGGAAAGTTGATACAGGGATTTATTGACAAGGCAACCATTGGAGAAGACAATGGAACTTTATTAAGGGCAATTTACAAGCAATATGGGGAGGACGTAGGATTAGATTTACTCGGAAAGGTTTTCAAATTAGGAATACAGGTATTGTTAAGAACAGGATTTACAACTTCGATTGCAGATACTGATCTGCCAGATTCCTTAATCAATAAAATTAAGGAAAGGATTGAGGAAGCGGAAAAAGAAATTGATAATTTTGTTAAGGATTATGAAAACGGTTCTTTGAAAGTAATGCCTGGAATGACTGTTGAACAAACTCTTGAAAATATGATACTGCAGATTTTGAATAATTTGAGAGATAAGATTGGAGAAAGTGTTTATGAGACTGTTTCAGAAAAAAATTCAACTGTCTTAATGGCAAGAAGCGGTGCAATGGGTAACTTCCTGAATTTAGCACAGATGGCGGCATTAGTCGGACAGCAGGCTTTACGTGGCTCAAGAATAAATATAGGATATAACTCTAGAACCTTGAGCGTATTTCCCAAGGGAAGTTTAAGTGCAGATTCACGTGGATTTATAAGAAGGGGATACAGGTCAGGATTAAAACCTTATGAGTACTTTTTCCACGCAATGACAGGACGTGATTCACTGATGGATACTGCATTAAGAACGCCAAAATCCGGTTATTTGTACAGGAGACTGGCGAATGCATTGCAGGACATAAGGGTAGAATACGACGGAACAGTACGTGATTCAAATAAAAGGATTGTGCAGTTTGTTTATGGCGACGATGGTGTCGATGTAAGCAAGAGTGAAGGCGGCTTAATTAACGTCAAGAGAATTGTGAAAGAGGTTATGTCAAATGTCTGATCAAGAGATTCCTAAAAAATTATTGGACGAAGCAATTGAACTTAGCAAGGAGCACAGGCTTGGGGATCAAAAAAGAAAAGAAATTCTGAAAAGGGTTAAGGAAGAATATGAAAGCGCCAGGATAACTCCCGGAGAAAGCATAGGAATAATCACTGCAGAAAGTTTTGGTGAACCAGGTACCCAAATGTCGGCCCATTTTTCCGAGAAAATAATATTTAAAATAAATAATGAAATTAAAATTATTGAAATTGGTAAATTTATCGACGGTTTAATTAATTCAAAAGGTTCTTTAAAGTTAAATGAATATTCCGAAATCCTCCCATTAAATGATCTTGAAATTTTTGTTCCAAGTCTAAATCAAGAAGAAAAAATTGAATGGAAAAAGGTTATCGAAGCAAGCAGACATAAACCACAAAAAAAGTTAATGAATATAAAAACAGCTTCGGGAAGAGAAATTATATGCACAGATAATCATTCGTTTGTAACTAGAATTAATAATTCTGTAATTCCAGTAAAGGGAACAGAATTAGGATTAGGAATGAGAATTCCGGTAATTAATAATTTCTTTAATGACTCATATTTAAGTGAGATAAAAATAAATAAAAATATTTTTGATGATTTGATTGTTGTAAATGAAGATGGTTTATTATCAAAACCAGGAACAATTGCTAAACCAATCAAAAACTCTGTAAACCTCAACCAAAATACAGGTTGGTTTATTGGTGCTTATTTAGCAGAGGAATCCGCGAACTACGGTCAAGTTTCAATATCAAATTTAGATAATAATTATATTAACAATGCAAAGATTTTTGTTGATGAGATAAAATTAGATTACACTGAAGATTTTCATAATAGGGGATTTGCTTTAAGCAGAGATTTAAAGATAAATTCTACTTTATTAGCAAGTTTTATAAGAAACTCATGCAGTTCTGGATCAGATTTTAAAAAAGTTCCTGAATTTGCTTATAATGCAAGTAATGAATTTATTTCTGGATTATTAAGAGGATACTTTGATGGTGATGCAAATTTCCATGTTGATAGAAAAATGATTAGGGTAAGTTCAAATTCAAGAGAATTAATTGATGGGATTGCTTTATTGTTAAGCAGATTTAAAATATTTTCATATAAGATAAAAGATAAAAAACAACAATATTGGTTATTAATACCATATAAATATGCCCCCCAATTCCTGCAGCATATCGGTTCAGATATCGAATATAAAAGAAAGGATTTAGAAAAATTAGCAGAGTTGGCAAAAAATTTCTGGAATAAAAAATCTCAAGATTATACAGACATGATTTCGGGGTTTGGAAATTTATTTCATGATGTATCAAAAAAATTAAATTATCCGACGAGATATATAAATAATTTCGCAAAAAGACAAAAAATAGGAAGAACAGCTTTATTTAGATATATAAAGAAATTCGAGAATTTAGCAAAAGAAAAAAATGTTGATATTAAAAATGAATTAAATATAATGCGCAGAATGTTTAACTCTGATGTTATTTGGGATGAAATCGTTAGTATAGGGCATGTTGATTATGATTATGATTATGTTTATGATTTAAGCGTTTCAGGATTAGAGACGTTTACAACATTTGATGGAATTATTACGCATAATACATTAAACGTTTTCCATTTTGCAGGTGTTGCAGAAATGGGGGTAACTTTGGGATTGCCAAGGTTAATTGAATTATTTGATGCAAGAAAAGATCCGAGCACTCCAAGAACGGAAATTTACTTGAAAAGAGGATTTACAAAAGACAAGGAAAAAGTCAAGGAAATAGCTGCAAAATTAGTCGAGACAAGATTGCATGATATTGCAACCGAATTCAGCCTGAATTTAACATTATTTAGGGTAGAAGTTACATTAGACAGAAAAAAAATGAGGGATTTGAAAATTACAGAAGCCCAATTAGAAAAAACCGTTGAAGAGCAGTTAAAAAAAGTCAAGGTCAGCTTTGCGCAGGACAAATTAATTATCAAGCAGAAAGCAGAGGAAGAATATGAACTAAGAATGTTGTATCAGCTAAAGGAAAAATCAAAAGACGTGCATGTCAAGGGAATTAAGGGAATAATCCAGGTTTCCCCGATATTTAACGGAAATGAATTTGTCATATTATGCGCAGGAGCAAATTTGAAAGATGTTCTTAAGACAGAAGATATTGATGAAACAAGAACAACAACAAACGATATTTTTATGATGGCGGATGTTTTGGGAATAGAAGCTGCGAGACAGGCGATAATCAACGAAGCTACGAATGTTATTAAGCAGCAAGGTTTAGATATTGACATAAGGCACATAATGTTCCTGGCAGATGCAATGACAAACTCCGGGAAAATCCGCGGGATAACAAGATCGGGAATAACTGCAGAGAAAGAAAGTGTTCTGGCAAGGGCAAGTTTCGAAACGCCTTTAAAGCATATTGTCAATGCTTCCTTAATCGGAGAAGAGGATCACCTAAACTCTGTCATCGAAAATGTAATGGTTAATCAGGTTGTTCCTCTTGGAACTGGTTTGCCTGATTTAATAGCGAAGATGAGGCAGAAAGTAAAGGAAGCTAAGGAAAAATAAAATGGAAGAATTAAAAAAATTAATCAAGGAAAATAAAGTAATAATGGGAACCAACCAGGTTATGAAGAGTTTGAAATTAGGAAAACTAAAAGGGATTTATCTGGCCTCAAATTGTCCTAATAACACAAAGGATGATATTAAGCATTATGCAAAATTGAATAATGTGAAGGTTAATGAATTAGATGAGAATAATGAAGCACTTGGAACAATCTGCAGGAAACCGTTTTCTATAAGCATATTAGGATATTAACACTTATCTAAATTTTCTTTTTAAATATTTTATCATGATGATCATAATCTTCTAAAGTTACTGTTTTTGTATTTTCATCTACAGAAAAAGTTAAGACAAAACTCTTATCAATATGGACTTCTTTCCAATCTTTTAATGGTCCTTTAAGATTTTTATAATGTTGAGGATTTTTAAGTATTTCTTCAACCTTGTTTTTTATAATTTCGTATTGTTTATGATTTTTCTTTGATAATTTGTTTAAAATTTTATCTAACTTTGGCTTTACCTTCAAAGAATACATTACTTCTCATACCTCTTTACAAAATCCTTTAAGGAACCGATGGGAATAGCCTTTTCCTTCATTATTTTTTGGGCTTTTTTAATATATTCTGGTCTTAGTTCAGGTTCTAATACATTTTCTTCATACTTTTGAGCCATGACATTTATTGCCTCAGATTTATCTTTAAGATTATATTTAGCCTTGACTATATTCAATACTTGATTTGTTCTATCATTCACATTGATTATTGCTTGTACCATATTAATATGATGTTAATATAGCATTAATATATAAATCTTTTGGTTTTCATCTAATATCATCTATAAGTAGTAACAAAATAGGAAGATTTATAAAGGCTTAAATTATACTAAAATTATGATAAGTACGTTAGAACTAGAAAAACAATTTTACGAAGTAGTAAGAAATCCTGATTCAAAATTAAGACAGGATTTTTTAGATAGAATTCCTTTAGATGGAACTCTAATCTCTAGATTAATCTATCGGGAAGGTATTGATATTTGTGGTGATGGAGTTGTTATTGCACCAAGTAACGGGCTAGTTGCCCAAATGCCACAAACAAGTGCTTTCAGACAATTTTCTCCCATTAGAAAAAGGAAAATATTAGTATACCCTCATGCATTCTCATACGATTTTCATCAAAAAATCGGTGATGTAATTAGTACTTTGATAGATCATGAAGCTTTTCATTTAGAACAATTAAATAAACATTCTTTTTTCTTAGCATTAAGACCTGTTTGGAATGCTATAATCTCACCTAAAGATTGGGAGTATCTTGTAAGAAAAGATGCAGGAATTGAGTTAGCGGCATATGAAAACCAACTGAAAAATGCTCATTTAAGAGATTTATCACCCAAATACGGGGATTATCTCGAGGAAACTATAAATGAAATTTTGCAGAAGTATAAGCCATTAAATAAAATAACAGATAAAAAACTATTTTATGAGCTTGTTCCAGCATAAAATTAAAAAATTTTAAATCGATATCTTTATATACGAAAAATCTTGCCTAAGGTTTAGATGATTAAGATTTATCAAGGGGAAAGTAGAATAAAAATGTTTAGTAAAATCAACAAGCTTTCTATAAGTGTTCTTGGTTACTGAAAAGATCTAAATTTTCTTTCTAAATATTTTATCATGGTGATCATAATCTTCTAAAGTTACTGTTTTTGTATTTTCATCTACAGAAAAAGTCAATACAAAGCTCTTATCAATGTGAACTTCTTTCCAATCTTGTAATGGTGCTTTAAGATTTTTGTAATGCTGTGGGTTTTTAAGAATTTCTTCAACTTTACTTTTTATAATCTCGTATTGTTTATGGTCTTTCTTTGATAATTTGTTTAAAATCTTGTCTAATTTTGGCCTTACATCTAAAGAATACATTATTTTTCATACCTCTTCCTAAAATTTTCCATAGAGCCGATATGAATAGGTTTTTCCTTCATTATTCTTCTAGCTTTTCTTATATATTCTGGCCTTAACTCTGGTTCTAATATATTTTCTTCGTATTTCTCTGCCATAACATTAATTGCTTCAGATTTATCTCTGAGATTGTATTTAGCTTTGACTATATTCAAAACTTGATTTGTTCTTTCATTTACATTTATTATTGCTTGTACCATATTAATGTTATATTAATATGGTATTAATATATAAATCTATCTAATTATTATTAATTCTTATAAAGTAGTAACAAATAGAAAGCCTTATAAAGAGTTGAATTCTATTAAAATTATGGAAAACGTACCAACCTTGATAACTGAAAGCTACTTTAAGGATAGAAAACCCGACCCATAGAATAATTCCGGGAATATCTAGAAACAGCCATTCTGATGTTGTTGCCAAGAGGATTGGGTTTGATGAAGAGGCAATAACCGACCATTTAGTCTCTCAAGGATATTTATCTCCAAACCAAAAGTTAAGTGATGTTAAAAAATATTCGGTTGAAAATTAAAATTTTAAAACAAAACATTTTTATTAGTTAAAAAAGTTAGTTTAAAAACACCCGTAGATGCAACAATGCAGAAAAATAGAAATCTTTATATACGGAAAATCTTCTTTAAAAATTAAATGATTAAAATTTATCAAGGGGAAAATGGAAAAAGTGTTTAATAAAATTAATTTTATTTTTGTTCTTGGCTATTAAGATGTTATTAGATAAAGATAAAATACAAAAAATAAATTTTTTCGAGAATTTAACAAATAGCAAGGTTAAGGATTTTTTGGATGAAGAAAAGATAATCGTTGTTGTCGAGCAGGGAGAATTAGGAAAAGCCTTGGGCAGGAAAGCGAAAAATATAAAAATGGTTGAAAAAATGTTCCGCAAAAGACTTAAAATAGTCGAGTTTAGCGAAGATCCTTTAACATTTGTGAAGAACTTTATCTATCCGTTTAACGCGGAAGATGTTAAGTTAAACAATAATATCATAGAAATTACCATTCAGGATAGAAAAACTAAAGGTTTATTAATAGGAAGAAACGGCAGAAACTTGAATGAGCTTAACAGATTCGTTCATGAATATTATAATTTAAACGTGAAAATAATATAAGATGGGAAACAAAAGCAAGGGACTTGGAAGCGCTAGAAAGCTTAGAGTTAGAAGAAAGAAGAGCAGGTGGCAGGATTACTGGTATTTAAGAAGAACATTAAGGTTAAAAGAAAAATCAGATCCTTTGAAGGCAGCTGCTCAGGCCAAGGCGATTGTATTAGAAAAAACACAAAGAGAAGCAAAGCAGCCCAATAGCGCGATGCGAAAATGCGTGGTAACTCAACTTATAAAGAATGGAAAAAAAGTTACGGCATTTGTTCCGGGTTATAATGCTATCAAGTTTATCAACGAGCATGACGAAGTTGTTATTGAAGCCATTGGTGGAAAACAAGGACGTGCAAAAGGGGATATCCCCGGAATCAGATGGCAGGTAATCAAGGTTAATGATCAAAGTTTAGATGCTTTATTGAAAGGAAGGATAGAAAAGGGTAGGAGATAAAATGGATTTCAAATTATTTGATAGATGGGATACTAAGGTTCAAGTTAATGATCCCGGATTAATACGCTATATTACATTAAATCCGATTTTAGTTCCAAAAACAGGAGGCAGATATGTCCAGACAAGATTCTGGAAGAGCAAAAATAATATTGTAGAGAGATTAATAAATAAATTAATGATTCCGGGTCATCGCGGAAAGAAACACAAGACAACATCCGGCAGAATTTCAGGAAAATCGCAGAAAGTTTATGATATTGTTGAGAACGTGTTCAAGATTATTGAGGAGAAAACCAAAAAAAACCCAATTGAAATTTTCATTCGTGCTTTGGAAAATGCAGCTCCCAGGGAAGAAATTATCTCTATTGAATATGGTGGTGCTCGTTATCCTCAGGCTGTTGAATGCGCTCCTCAAAGAAGAATTGATATTGCCTTAAGGCAGTTTGTGCAGGGTTCATATCAAAAAAGTTTTAATAAAAAAATAAATATTGTAGATGCCTTGGTTGATGAAATTCTTAAAGCTTATAATTTAGATCAAACTTCTACTGCAATTGCAAAGAAATTAGAATTAGAAAGACAAGCTGATTCAAGCAGATAATTAAGTTAATTTTGGGTTATTAGACTAGGAAGATGTTGTCGATCTTTATTTAATATATTAAAATTATCCTTGCATCTTGCAATTATTCTATATTTTATATCCAATAAGTTCTTAATAAATTTAAAAATATGTTTTTGTCTTTGTTCTGTTAAGATTTCCAATCCTTCATGAAAAGAGTTTCTTGCAGAAGATAAAATTGTATTCTTTATGTCATTTTTAACATTTTTTGTATCCCCTTCTGTTTTTATCCTTATTGTTGCATAAGTATTGACCCTCTCAGTTAAATCATTATTTACTTCGTATAACACATCCAATAATTGGGCATATTCTCCAATTTTCTTAACCGCATTCCTGACAATGGGATAATTAGTTGAATCTACAATTTCACTTAATATTTCTACTGCCGATGTGCAACATGAGCCGGTCATCTTTGCTATAAAAAATAATTCTTGCGGGTTTGTTTCAGTAAATTGTCTTTTTACAGAGTGAGTTAGTTTATCCATAATTTCCTTAAGGTCTCTTTCGCCATATTTGGAGATAAAATTTTTATATATTAATCTAGCTAGCCTGTAAGACGTTCTTTCTTCTAAATCTCTTCCAATTTTATTAGAGCCAAATAAATTACTTTTTACATTGTCTAAAAATTCAAATTTTTCATTTAGTGATGAATTTCTTTTGTCAATTATATCATCAACAATATCTGTTAGCAATAATAAACGATAAGAGTTTAGTCCAACTTCTCCTCTTTTTTTACCGTCACCATACTCATTGCAAAGATCGTAAAACATAAATCCCAAAACGCCCATAGCAGAACCAAAATAATTTCTATATTTTAATAGATAATCCCTTATTGATGACTCTTTTAAATTTTTAAATGATTCTGGGAATTTTCTTGAATTTCTAAAAAGTTCGACTATGTATTTGCCATGATCAATCATTTTAATCTGAATTTTCATATAAATTAAGATTTTTAAGTCTTTCTATTATAACCATTTTAGAATAGTAACATTTATAAATAAAACAATTTGTAATAATAAGGGGTGATTGGGGGTTAAAATGGATATAATCTGCAAGGAATGCGGAATGATTTACACTAGCAACGAAGTTCCTGAAGGATTCGTGTGTTTGTGTAAGAGCAAAGAGTTTAAATTACCCAAAAATGCAAACTAAAAAATCATTGGAAGATTTAATTCCTTTGATATTAACTGAAAAGCATAAAAAAGCATTAAAGGAATTAAGAGAACACCAGAAAGAATATTTTGAGATTTGTAAAGAAACAAAGGAATTTTTGATGGATGAAGTTTGGTTGGAATTAAATTTTAGTAAACTACATATGAATTATTTTAATATTAAAGAGCCAGAAGATGAAGAAAGGGTGATGTATGGCCTAATGTTAAAGAAGGGTTATAAATTTACATGATATTACAAGATTTACTTAAACATATTCCGAAAACAGTCGCTAAAGAAGATTTTGATAGATTAAAAGAAATTGAAGATTTTGAAATTTACAGGAAAAAGAATAACATCGGCGGCTGTTCTGAACTTTATACAGAAGCGAGAAAATTTGCGTTTGAATTTCTTAAAGGACTGGATTTTTTGGATAAGGAATTATGCAGAGAACATAATCTCGACTATCTTGATGTGCTCTGCGATAGTAATCTGATTAAGATAATGACCGCATATCGAAATATGGAAGAAGAAAGAATTTATGAAATTTACATGAAGATATACGGGAAGAGAATATGATTGAAGATATTATAATTAAAATATTATTTTCTTCTTGCAAGATATTGAACAAAAAGACTTTTTTCTTTCTTTTAATCCAGTAATAATTCCATTTAACTCAGTTCCACCACCAACCCCAAAATCAATAACACTCTTTAACTTATTTTTAATAATTAAATTGAGAAAAAAGTCGCGTTCTTCTTTTTTTATATTCCCTTTAAATTTTGGATAAATCTCTTTTTCCCAGCTTACAAATTTAAAATCAGAAAATTCTTCTATTGGGTTGCTTACGTATGGTAATGTATTCACAAAGGGCATATTAAAATAGAGATTTAGTTCCTTTTAAAATCTTTCTAAATGCGTTTCTATAGTAAATCTTATTCGGACAAAACTAAAGTTTTCGGACCATGTTTTTAATAACAAAACCTTTAAAAATCCTCCAATTACAAAAATCTTAATGGCAGAAACAACGATAGCTCATCAGATTCGTGAGTTAATGAACAGTCCGGAAAAAATAAGGAATATAGCAATTGCGGCGCATATTGACCATGGCAAAACAACCTTTTCTGATAATTTATTGCTTGGAGCAGGAATGATTTCCGAGGAACTTGCGGGAAAGCAGCTAACCCTGGATTTCAGGGAAGATGAAAAAGAAAGGGGAATCACAATAGATGCAGCCAATGTTTCGATGATTCACGAAGTTAACAATGAAAAATATCTGATTAATTTAATAGATACCCCCGGCCATGTTGATTTTGGAGGAGATGTTACAAGGGCAATGAGGGCGGTAGATGGTACAATAATCCTGGTTGATGCTGTTGAAGGAATTATGCCGCAGACAGAGACAGTTGTCAAACAAGCCCTGAGGGAAAGGGTAAAACCGGTTTTATTTATTAACAAAGTAGATCGTTTGGTAAGAGAAGTAAAATTAACACCTGAAAAAATACAGGAAAGATTAACTCAGGTCATTAATGATGTTAACAGATTTATAAATAATATTGCCCCGGATGAATTCAAAGGAAAATGGCTGGTTAATGTGCAGGATGGAAGCGTTTGCTTTGGTTCTGCGTTTCATAAATGGGCTTTAAGTATTCCATACATGCAAAAAAATAACGTAAGTTTCAAAGATGTTTTTTCTGCATACGAAAAAGATGATTACAATGAGATGGCTAAAAAAGCGCCATTGCATAAAGTTGTATTAAATGCAGTTGTTAAACATCATCCAAATCCAAAAGAAGCACAATTATACAGAATTCCTAAGATTTGGCACGGCGAACTTGATTCAGAAGAAGGAAAATCATTAACCAGTTGCGATCCAAACGGTCCTGTTGCTTTCATTGTTACAAAAATTGTAATTGATAAGCACGCTGGAGAAGTTGCAGCAGGAAGATTATTTTCCGGAACAGTAAAACAAGGCGAAGAAGTCAATATGATTTTAGCTAAAAGAAGTGTAAGGGTGCAGCAGGTCAATATTTACAAGGGACCTACAAGAATGCAGGTTGATAGCGCAGTTGCGGGAAATATAATCGGACTGGTTGGATTAAAGGATGCATATGCTGGGGAAACTGTTGCATCTGTTCCTGATTTTACGCCTTTTGAAGCAATAAAACATATTTTTGAGCCTGTTGTTACTAAATCAATTGATGCCAAAAAACCAAGTGATCTGCCAAAACTTGTTGAAGTACTAAAGCAGGTAAGCAAGGAAGACCCGAGCATTAAAATCGAGATTAATCAGGAGACAGGGGAGAACTTAATGTCTGGGATGGGAGAGTTGCATTTAGAAGTTATTGAAAACAGAATTAAAAGAGAAAAGGGATTAGATGTTGTAAGCGGTGCACCAATTGTTGTATATCGGGAAACTATTCAGAAAAATTCTCCGGAAGTAGAAGGAAGGACCCCGAACAAGCATAATATATTTTTCTTTAAGGTTGAGCCTTTAGATGAAAAAATTTACGAAGCAATAAAATCAGGAGAATTGGCTGAGACAGGCGTTAAAAAGAAAGACAAAACATTATGGGAACAGTTGGTTAAACTCGGGGTAGACGCAAAAGAAGCTAGGCAATACCGTGATATTTACAAAGGAAATGTTTTAATTGACGGAACTCGCGGAGAAGTCCATATCGGGGAAGTAATTGAGATGGTTATAGAAGGATTTGAACAGGTTATGAATGAAGGTCCATTAGCAAGAGAACCGAGTATGAAGATGAAAGTTGTTTTAACAGATACGAAATTGCATGAAGACGCAATTCACCGTGGTCCAGCTCAGGTTCTTCCTGCAGTAAGGGACGCAATCAAAGAAGCAATGCTAAAATCTCAGGCAACAATTTACGAGCCATTGCAAATATTGGAAATAGACTGCCCTGCTAGATTCCTTGGCGAAATAAGCAAACTGGTGCAGAACAAACGAGGACAATTACTTGATGTTGAGCAAATTGGCGATTATATAAAAGTTAAATCTAAACTCCCTGTTGGAGAAATGTTTGGATTGACAAATGATTTAAGAAGCGCGACAGAAGGAAGAGGCAGCCATTATGTCATTGACCAGGTATTTGAGAGATTACCTATGGATTTGCAGCAGAAAATAATTACAAACATCAGGAAGAGAAAAGGCTTGACGGAGAATATGTAATAACTTTTATATATTTTTCTTATTAGAATTTTAAAATGAACAGAAGACAATTTATAGCAACTACAGCAGCTTTAGGCACAGGAACTTTATTCCTTCCAAATGTAATTAAAAATTCAGCTATTTTTGATATTTATTCTTTAGAAAGAAAATCGCTTAGTTTATACGAGCTTGAGAGAATAATAATGACAAACTATCTTTTTTTTGGGAAATATCAGGAAATGCTGGTAAGATGGATGGATGCTGCAATGGAAGAACCTGATTTGAAACATAGAATACAATGCGTTAAAGATGATTTAGCCTTAATATCCCTGGTAAAAATTAAATCATTTTCACGCCGAAAGCCAGACAAAGATGAGGCAGAAAATTTAGTAAGGACATTTGATGATATTTATGACGAGATTAATTCACTGAAAAAAGCCAAAAAACTTGAATATATTGAGGATCAGGGAAAAGTAGTTTTATTGAAAAATAATTCAGTTTATGATATCCTGGGCGGAACGAGCTTCTTCAATAGGTTTAATATCCTAGATTTAAACAACATTGATGATGAAGTAAATCATTTAATTAGGACATTGGACAGGTTGGCCCCCGAAGCCTTGCATATAAAAGAGGCTTCTGAAATAGCCGGAATTCCGTTGGAAGATGCTCTAGCATTTGCGTATGTTGAATCAAGGGGAAGAGAGTTCGCAGTAAGCAAGAATGGCGATGTTGGAAGATTCCAGCTAAATTCAAATGTATTAAGTGATATTTACAAAGATACAACTTATCAGGATAACGAATTATCTGAGTACATAAAAAGAAGCACATCTTTTGGCACTTTTTTAGAGGATTTAGTTAGTAACCCGAAATTAAATGTCGCTGTTGGAATAAATTTAATGAGGCATAAACGTGATAAAACAAAGAATTATTATCCAATTGCTTACTATGCCGGCATTAGAAAAGTATTAAGATTGTCTAAAAGAATTAAAAACAAGCTAAATAATCCTGAAAAAATAACAGAAGATGATCTAAGAGATTATGTGCTTGATTATTTTAATAAGTTTACAAATGCAAGATATGGTTTCATAAAATTAAGGACTTATCTGGCTTAGCGAAACAGAGCCCGATTTAAACTCCTTTTAAAAATCTACAAATTTTCTTTATAAACCTTTCTATTAAAATTTTCTATTTTGTTGATATAAGGCTTAAAACATTAAAATTTCAAGGCTTCGGAGTAAAAAGCTTTTTATATTTTAAAATATCCTCTAATAATAATCTTCAGGGGGAAAATGAAACCAGAGTATAAGGCAGAAAGCATTGTTGTATTAAAGGATCTGGAAGCAGTCAGAAAACGCAGCGCAATGTACATTGGAGATACAGGGGTAAAAGGACTGCATCACTTAGTTAAAGAAGCATTGGATAATGGAATTGATGAAGCATTGGCTGGCTATGCAAACAAAATTAATGTCGTAATACATACAAATAATTCTGTTACAGTAGAAGACAATGGAAGAGGAATTCCTGTTGATATACATCCTGAAATTGGCAAGCCTGCTGTTGAAGTTGTTATGACTATGCTGCATGCGGGCGGAAAATTTGATAAACGCACGTATAAGGTTTCAGGAGGATTGCACGGTGTTGGGATCTCTGTAACAAATGCATTGTCAGAATATTTAGAAGTTGAAATTAAAAGAGACGGGAAAATTTACAAGCAAAGATATGAAAAAGGAAAAACCGCAAGCTCCCTGGAAATTATTGGGGAAACACAAGAGACAGGAACAAAGGTTACATTTTTGCCAGACAACTCAATTTTTACAATTTTGGAATTTGATTATGATATCTTAGCAAACAGATTAAAAGAACTAGCTTTTTTGAATAAAGGATTAAGGTTAACAATAAAGGATGAAAGGAATAACAGAGAAAATGAATTTTATTATGAAGGAGGAATCAAAAGTTTTGTTGAGGAATTAAATAAAATTAAAAATAAATTGCATCAAAATGTGATTTACTTTAATAAGGAAGTTAAGAATATCCAGGTTGAAGTAGCATTCCAGTATAATGATAGTTATTCTGAAAGCGTTTTTTCATTTGTAAATAATATTAATACCATTGAAGGCGGAACCCATCTAATCGGGTTTTATACTGCTTTAACCAGGGCATTTAATGATTATCTGAAGAAGAAAAATTTGCAGAAAAACGGAGATAAATTAACAGGAGACGATATCAGGGAAGGATTGACCGCAATAATCTCATTAAAGATTCCAGAACCGCAATTTGAAGGGCAGACTAAAACCAAATTAGGAAATTTAGAGGTTAAAGGCATTGTTGACAGCATGATTTATGATAATTTTGTTACGTTTTTAGAGGAAAACCCAAATGTTGCCAAGGCAGTTACTTCAAAAGCATTAGATGCATTACGTGCTCGTGAGGCAGCAAGGAAAGCAAGGGAATTAGCAAGAAGAAAATCTGTTTTGGAATCAGGAAGTTTGCCGGGGAAATTAGCAGACTGCCAGGAAAGAGATCCGAGCAAAGCAGAATTATTTATTGTTGAAGGGGACTCTGCCGGTGGTTCAAGCCGCCAAGCAAGAGCAAGAGAATTTCAAGCTATATTACCATTGAAAGGAAAAATCTTGAATGTAGAAAAAGCAAGATTGGATAAAATGTTGAGAAGCAATGAGATAACTATACTAATTTCCGCTATTGGAAGCGGAATAGGAGAAGAGTTTAATATTAACAAAGCAAGGTATCATAAAATAATCATTATGGCAGATAGTGATGTCGACGGCCAGCATCTGGTTACATTATTATTAACTTTATTTTATAGATATATGAAACCTTTAATAGAATCGGGTTATATTTATATTGCAACTTCTCCATTATATAAGGTAAATAAAAATAAGAAAAATCATTATGTATTGAATGACAATGAGCTTAAAGAGCTATTGAATAAGATTGGGGATGAAGATATTGAAGTCCAGAGATTTAAAGGGCTGGGAGAATTAAATCCGGAGCAATTATGGGAAACTACTTTAAATCCTGAAAATAGAATATTAAAAAAAGTAACAATAGAAGATGCTGTTTTAGCAGATACAATATTTAGTACTTTAATGGGAGAGGAAGTTGAACCTAGAAGAGAATTTATAATGCAACATGCAAATGAGGCTAAAAATCTAGACATTTAAAATGAAAGAAAAAATTTTTGAGAAATTAAAAAGAAAATTGGAATTATTAGATAGAGAGAAAAATAAAGAAAAAAAGCGAGACTTGATAATAGATATAATTGTTGATTTAGAAAAATATTGCCATAGGGACGATGTTAATATTCATATGGTTTTAGCTGAAGCTAGAGAAAGATGTAAGAAGGAGATAAAAAAACAGTATTAAAATGATAGAAGAATGCATATTTTGTGAAGGAAAACTGGAAAAATATCTAATTAAGAAATTTGAACATTGGATAGTTTATTTAAACCCACAGCAATATTATCTTGGAAGAGTTTATGTTGTCCTAAATAGGCATGAGCCTGAGAACACTTTTGAATTAACAGATGAAGAATGGAAGGAGTTCAAGGAGGTTATAGATAAAGTAACAAAAGTTCTGAAATCTTTATATAAATATGACTTGATGAATTACTTGACCTTACAAAACAAAGACAGGAATCATTTTTATATGCATCTGATTCCTAGGTATAAAGACATTAGAATAGTCAATGGCGGTGAAGAGTTTAAGGATGAGTTATGGGGCAATCCACCTTTCCCTTCTCCAAAGAAGGAAGTCGAAGAGAAATTACTGCAGAAAATTAAAGAAGATATTCAAAAGGAATTATAAAATGCCACAAGAAATCCAAAATAAGCTGATTGAAGAAGAAATGAAGACAAATTATATAGATTATGCTATGTCTGTTATAACTGCTCGTGCATTACCCGATGTAAGAGATGGATTAAAACCAGTTCATAGAAGAATTCTTTATACAATGGAAAGAGCAGGATTATTTTCAAATAAACAATTTAGAAAATCTGCTTTTGTAGTTGGAAGAACTTTGTCCGATGCACATCCTCATGGTGATACTTCTGTTTATGATGCTTTAGTGAGAATGGCTCAAGATTTTTCTCTGCGCTATCCTTTGGTCCAAGGACAAGGGAACATGGGGAGTGTAGACGGCGACGCTCCGGCCGCGCAAAGATATACCGAGTGCAAACTAAGTAAATTTGGCGAGGAACTTTTGTATGATTTAGATAAAGAAACAGTTAATTTTATTCCTAATTATGATAATTCATTAAAAGAACCAGTTGTATTGCCAAGCAAGATTCCTAATTTATTAATTAATGGGAGTTCTGGAATAGCTGTTGGTATGGCAACAAATATTCCTCCACATAATATAAATGAAGTTATTAATGCTGTGAACTTAGTTATTGATAATAAAGAAGTTAATGTTATGGAATTAATTAATCATGTTTTAGGGCCAGATTTTCCGACTGGCGGGATAATTTCTGGAAAACAGGGGATTATTGAGGCATATAAAACCGGAAGAGGCAAGATAATAATAAAAGCCAAGACAAAAATTGAGCCAAGAAAAATAATTGTTGAAGAAATTCCATACCAAGTTAATAAAACATTATTAATTGAGAATATTGCAGACTTGGTTAAAGAGAAAAAAATAGAGGGAATTTCTGATATAAGGGATGAAAGTGATAGGAAAGGCATGAGATTAGTTATTGAATTGAAAAGAGACGCTAACCCCGAAATTGTTTTAAATCAGCTTTACTCTCATACCCAGTTGCAAACTACTTTTGGTATTATTATGCTTGCATTGGACGAAAACAAGCCAAAAATAATGAATTTAAAAGATTTAATTAATTCTTTTATCAAGCATAGATTTAATGTTATTACAAACAGGACTAAATTTGATTTAAACAAAGCAGAGAAACGCGCACATATTTTAGAAGGATTAAAAATTGCATTGAAAAATATCGATGATGTTGTTAAATTAATTAAAGCAAGTAATAATGTTGAAAATGCTAAGCAAGAATTAATTTCTACTTTTACATTAAGCAATGAGCAGGCTTTTGCAATATTGGATATGAAATTGCAGAGATTAACTAGTTTAGAGCAGAATAAAATGCAAAATGAGCATGATGAATTAATAAAATTAATCGGGGAATTAAAGGAAATCTTGGCAAATGAAAACAAGATTTATGAAATCATGAAAAATGAATTAATTGAATTAAAAAATAAGTATGGGGATGAGAGAAAAACCTTCATAGAGGAAAACGGCCATGAAGTTTTAACAGAGGATTTGATACAGGAAAGCAATGTTGTTGTTACAATGACTTATTCCGGGTATGTAAAACAAACTCCTTTAGTAGAATATAGGCAGCAAAAAAGAGGAGGGAAGGGAATTATTGCAACCGGAACCAAGGAAGAGGACCTAGTTAAGGATTTGTTCATCACAAGCAACCTGAATACATTATTGTTTTTTACAAATAAAGGCAAATGTTTCCAGTTAAAAACTTATGAACTGCCTTTGGAAGGAAGATATTCAAGAGGAAAGGCAATTGTTAATTTATTAAAACTAGAGCAGGATGAAAAGGTTAATACAATTCTTCCAATAAGCAAATTTGGAGAAGGTTATTTGATATTTATGACTAGAAAAGGGATTATAAAGAAAACCAAATTAAATGAATATGAAAATCCAAGAAGTTCTGGACTGCAAGCCATAAGATTAATTGAGAAAGATGAATTGGTAAATGTAATTTTAAGCTCGGGAAATGATGAAGTTATGATAGCAAGTAAATTTGGATTAGCTTCTAGGTTTAATGAAAAAGATATAACTTCTGTCGGCAGAAATTCTGTAGGCGTTCGCGGCATTAGATTGAATTCAGGAGATGAAGTCATCGGAATGGAAAAAGTCAATGAAACCTCCTCTTTATTGACTGTGACAAACAATGGCTACGGAAAGAGAACATTGATTTCAGAATATAGATTGATAAGAAGAGGGGGAAAAGGAGTTACTAATATATTAACCAAACATCTGAAAGAAGATTCAAGAAATGAGGGCGTTGTTGCCATAAAACCAGTTTATGAAGATGATGAAATAATGATTATGACCGAGAAAGGAATTGTTATTAGATTGCCTGTAAAAGGAATTTCTGTCATAGGAAGAAATACACAAGGCGTTAAAGTCATAAAATTGGATAATAATGACAAAGTTTCTTCTGTTGCTAAAATCTCTAAAGAATAAATAATTAGATTAACCTTAGAGAAAAGATGTAAGAACCAATTGCAATTACAACGATTAGTACCCAAACTACTTTATTCCAAACAAATACTTTTCTTCCATCAAAATTCCAAAATGGGATCATATTAAATAAAGCTAACCAAGAATTGATTAACATCCCAAAGTGACTTGCTACATTTACCCAAGAACTTAAGTTTAATATACTTATAAAGAAGAAAATTAAAGCTAAAACTAAATTTGTTATTGGTCCTGCTACTGAAATTAAGCCGTTTCTTTTAATATTAATGCGACCACCAGCAATCATTACAGCGCCAGGAGCAGCAAATACAAATCCTAAAAAACTCATTGCCAATGCCAATAGCAGCATGTAGTCAAAAGCACGAAATTCTGCAATCGCACCATATCTCTGGGCTATTACTTTATGGCTTAATTCATGAAATAAGAAACCGATTCCAACTGTTAAACCCGATAACAGAAAATTGAAGAATAATTGCGCTGAAAATAAGTTATCTCGGGTTAATACAATAGCGAAAGCAGCTGAAATAACTACCCAGGCTTTTGCTATGTCAATGATTTCAGTTCTTGAAGTTTCGAAATTCTTAAACATCTTGATTATGATCCAAAAATTCCATTTTATGCTGGTCTCTCATGGATTTTCTTCTTTTCGGTTTCTTTGTATATATAACTTTGGTTTCTTTAACTTCTTTTATTCCGACTTTTCCCATAATGCAGCCTCCGCAATATTCTATGGCCTTATGGTTTCCAGTTGGATGATGATGGCACATTCTAACATCTGCTTCATCTGGATCATGCCCGATAGACAAACCTTTATTATTACCAATAAGCTTTAGCCATTCGGGATGAATAAATTTCGGCGTTAAAAAACCATTTCCTGTCAGGATATATCCTCCTTCTCCTGTCTCCCCATTAAGATTGCTTTGCATAACATTGCCCTTTAAATCTTCCCAGTTTTTTCCCAGCATAAGATATGCAACTTCCCTTGAAGGTATCCTTATTGGCAATAACTGCACAACCAAATCATGTTTTTTTGAATACTCTATTAATTCTAAATTTGCAGATGTTGGGGATTGCGGAGCATTGATCAATAAAAAAAATCCTGTCTTGACTCCTGCTTCCCTGTATAATCTTGATTGCTCTTTCCTAAATTCCTGTGTATGACCATGCATTACTAATCCTGTTTGAACGTTTTCATAATCCCCCTCGCTGTATAATATTGAAGATCCTGATTTCTTAAATAAATCAGCAATATCTTTGTTAAACTCCAAAGACTTTGTCGGCATTACAGCGTGCGTTCCTGTTCTGAGAATTGTTTCTAGAGTATCAAATAATTGTTTTCTTGTGTAAATCGATCCGACTTCAGTTCTCTTGCCCAATCTTAATACCTTTATAAGTTGATTAATTTCATTTCCATCAACCCTTCCGTTTCTTAATTCATCTTCCAACTTATCTTTATCTATTTCTATGAGGGTTTTTGGAAAAGGAGCATCATGCTGGTAACCTGCATAACAATACATGCATTCATCCAAAAATGAGTCAAAGAAGTTTATGAAATTTTCTCCGTCAAATGACGATTTTAATCCCAGACTATCGCCTGGAACAAAGCCAGCTATGCATTTGCTGTCCGCAGTAGAAAAATCAAGGTTTCCGCGATAAAGACACGATTTTACATAGTCATGCTTCCCCGAGGTTATATAGATTTTAGGGTGATTTAGTCTTATCTTTGTTACAGGAAAAATAACATCAGAATATTTTTTTTCACTAAATTTCTCAGCAGCAGGATTCTCACAAAATATGCCAATATCAGACCTTAAAATATGCACCAATTCTGTTTCTAATTGCGTTCCTTTTATTGAATTTAATAGTTCATATTTAATATTCTGATTTGTATCAATCTTTTCATCTTGAACACCGTAGAATCTTACTATTTTTTTGATATTTAGATGATTATGCGGGGCATTATTATGGTTTAAAAGATAGACATCTAATCCCCTGTTAACCCTTCCGTAAGAATACTGTACATGGGCAATGTGTTTTGCATGTTGCCTTATGCTCGGAGGAGTAAGCTTGTATACATCTGCATCTTCTGAGTAAAATGTTATGGCCCTCCAATTAGAACCAACATATGATGCGCTTCTTACCCTCATTTTATCAAATCCCCCAGACTTTGGAATTGGTATCTCTTTAAAAATTTAACGCTAAAATTAATGCTTCTTTGAATAAGGAAATGTTGAACCGTTATCAAACAACTTGTACTGGTTTAAACTGCCGCGATTTGCACCCTTCCACCACAAAACAGCATCCACCAAGGTCATATCAACTCTTTCATTCGGCAATAAAAATCTCTTGTCTTGCGAAAATATTTCATAAGCTTCTCTTTCAATTCTTAAATAATCTTCCTTGCTTGGAGTAAGACGATTTTTTTGGCTTTTTGGAGTTCGCCTTTTTGGAATAATATAATCCTCATCAATTTCTATCCCAAGTTTATTCAACCTTTTCATTACCCACACGTCTAATGCAAGCAATTCTTTTCCGCCTAAAAACTGGTGCCATAATGAAAATGTTTTTCTTCCAACCCATCTTATTCTTTTAGTACTATTATGGTTAACATATTCTTCTCTTAGATTAATATCTGCATTTGGAATTTCTTTCCAGAATTCATGATTTGTTTTTAAAAAATAATCTATTGAACTTTCAAATCTCCCATGTTTAGAAAATCTTATTCCACTTTCTTGAGCCGCTAAGTTAACTAAATATTTATCACTTAAAATTTTAAAACTTGCTACTTTATACATTGAATCAGCATCGTTATGATATGAATATTTTCTTAAATTTCTAATGAATCTAACGCTTGGCTCTCATAATGAAACTTGACCAGCTATACAAAATAATAAACTTTCTAAAGCACTTTCTTGATTTAATTCTGGAACCCTTTGATCATATAGTATTTTTCTTGCTTCCTCTATCTCATAATCTAGAATTTCTTTAATCATGAAAATAAATTCTCCTCATAATTCTGCCATTTACTTAAAGCAATTAATTTTTTTTCTAAATTTCCATCTTCTTCAAAATTCCAGTCATTTTTCTTATTCTGCAATTCCTGATAAAGTAAATTTCTTTTTCCTTTAATCTCGTTAATTAATTCAATCCTTGTTTTTCCGCTTATTTTTTCTGTTAATCTTTTTATGATCTCATCAATAACTTTGGTGTCATAGTCCATCATAAGTATCTTTGAAAGTTTATTTGTATTTAGCACTGGACCATTTATTACGCTCCATTCATAGTTTCTGTTAAAACTCTTTCTTCTTATTAAATTACGGTGGTGCTCTCCATAACCCATTATAATTTCTGCAGCCTGTGCAAAGGTTAAAGGAACAAAAATTCTGTCTTCATGACTTATGCTATCACCATTTTTTTGCCTGTTTATTATTTCCTGTAGTTCTTTTTTAGAGTCTCCTGTCATGAATGTTGAAAGATTATGGTAATCTTTCCACCTCTTTCCAATGTATTTTTCATTATCTTTTATTAATTTCTTTGTTCTTTGAAATAAATAGTGCTCTTTAACTGCTTCCAGCGGCAGGATAAAAATATCCCCAAAGTCAAACAATAATAAATCTTCTGGTGTAATGTTCCTGATGACTTTTTTCTTTTTGCCCCCTCTCCGGACAAATTCAAATGTGCTTAGCTTATCCTCCCTTTTTACTGCAATTATATAATGTCTTGAGTTATCCTCATGATAGAATTGCGTATTTGGGATGAGCACGTTTTCTATAGAAGATTTAATTTCATAATGAATCGGGGGGCTAAAACTATTGTCTATTGTATCTGAACCGTGTCCATTAACTCTGCTATCCCTTAAACCAAGCAAATTTCTAACATAATTTTCTGCAGATTCATGCGGTTTTTTATTCTGATACAGCCTTTTTAAGAAAGCTTCCTGCTGGTAATACTCTCTTTCATTTGTTGGTTCACTTAACCCTAATTTTCTTACTAATCTGTCCTTATTATCCCAAAACCCTCTTTCTAATCTACTCATAAAATAAAAACAACAGAAATAAATATAAACCTTACTTTATGATCTCAGCATGTCCTATTAATCTCCATCTTGTCCCAATTCTCCTTGATAATGTAATTCTATCTGTCAGATTGCAGCATACAGGCAGCTTTAATTTTATATGGATTACATTTTTCTTTAATTCAACCACTGTTCCAACTGTGGCAGCAGAATTAACATTCAACATTAATATTTCCCCTTTTTTAATTGGCTCTACAACTAATTCGTCTTTGCTTCCAACAACTCTTTTTAATAAATGCTGCTGGAGGTCAAATTCATTGTAGAGTTGGGGCATTTTGCCCTTTAATCCCACAACATTTCCGGTTAATGAGTCTGCTTTGATTAATCTAGGATCTAGTTTTGTTAATATTCCTGCACTTCCTCCAGGATGCAATTCTTTTACTGCCCCGCCGCCGGACATCAGGTTTTCTATAGAAGTGAATATAGGCTGCCATGTAACCTTTCCCTGAAATTCTTTTTTTAATCCAGGACGTATCTCGATTTCTTCATCTTTTTTAAGAACCCCTTGTTTTAATGCCCCCCCTAATACGCCTCCTTTTAAATCATCTATGCTGGTTCCTGGTTTGTTAACGTCAAAACTTCTGGCAATAAAAAATAACGGCTCTTTTGTAACATCTTTCTTCGGAGTTTTAATTATATCCTGGATTGTTTTTATTAAGACATCAATATTAACATTGTGCTGTGCGCTTATTGGAATTATTGGAGCATCCTCTGCTATTGTTCCCTTTACAAAATTTTTTATTTCCCTGTAATTTTTTAGAGCATCTTCTTTTGCGACTAAATCTATTTTATTCTGTACGATGATAATTTGATTTACCCCTATAATCTCCAAGGCTGTTAAATGTTCCCTGGTCTGCGGCTGAGGGCATTTTTCGTTTGCTGCTACCAATAATAAAGCCCCGTCCATTATAGAAGCCCCGGAAAGCATGGTTGCCATTAGTGTTTCGTGGCCAGGAGCGTCTATCAATGAAATTTTTCTCTGGAACTTGCATTCATCACATTGTTTTTTTGTCCCAAAACCATGTTCTTTGCAATTATAAATAGAGAAATCAGCATAACCTAATCTTATTGTAATTCCCCTTTTGAGTTCTTCTGAATGAGTATCTGTAAATTTCCCGCTTAAACGTTCAACTAGGGTTGTTTTACCGTGGTCGACATGACCAACCAATCCAATATTTATGTCAGGCTGTACAAAAGTTTCTTCTGCTTTCTTTCTTACCATTAATTAAAATCTTAGAAAAAGCGTTTATAAATTTATTCTTTATTTTCAACTTTAGGTGCTGCTTGTGTTTCTGTCTTCTCTTCTGCCTTAACCTCTTCTTTTGGTGTTTTGCCAAAAATTTCGTCTAAGGCCTTCTGCCCTGTCTTAACAACCTTTAGATTAACTTGAGAAATATTATTTGTAATTATATTGCTTGCAACTGCTTTTCTTATTCTTACGCCTTTTATCTTTAATCTTGTCCCAGTTTGGCCTTTACTGACAAATATTTTTTTTCTTACTAGCCCCTCTACATCGTGCCTCATTGGAAAACCTTCTTTATCACTCCCGCCTGTAATATCAAACTCATATCCTTTAAGTCCAACATGGCTGCCCTCTACTTTATCTTTTATCTTTTTTCCTAACAAGGATTCACTTTCCCCGCTAGTTAAGGTTTTAGAGTAACTTTTTCCCTTTTCGCTTATGACAATTTTAAATTCTGGCATTTAAGCTCCCCATAATGTATTGTGTTTTCTTTTTATTTCAGCTATTTCTTTCAGAGCTTGGATTTCATCATTGTTTAAAAGCTTTTTCATTTCCTTTAACTTCCTGAAATTATCTTCTGACATATCTGAATAAAAAACTTCTCCCTCATTAATCTGCCTTCCGACAACTACCCCCTGTATTGAAACAGCTACTTGCTTTCCATGCTCTGCCTCGTTTAATGACTTGCCTTCGTGCTGTATTTGCCTGACTTCGGGAAATAATATTCCATCATTCCTGATTAATGCAACATTTGTTTTCAAAACGCCAAGTAAAATATCTGCACCAAAAACAGCAGGATTGCTTTGCCTGAAAATATATCCCGGCATGAATTTGAATTTAAATGGTCTTATTATTTTCCCTAATTTTTTCAGTTCAATATCCTTGCTTTTATTCAGCAGCCATGATTCAAAATCCTCCAGTATTTTATAAATGATATTTCCTGAGATTACCTTTACTTCATTGTCCTTGACTTCGTCAACATTAAATCCCAAAATTACATGATTTACCTCGTCTTTATCAGATTTGGCATCTAGAATGTCCTTCTTGCCGATTTCTCCTATCCCCGCCCTCTTAATCCTGATGTTTTTTTCCCTTAATAAAAATATTAGTGCTTCTAGACTTCCAAGAGACTCTGCCTTTACAATTATCCCCGCTTTATCTGTTTCAATTAAAACTTCCTCTATTTCCTGCTTAATTTCCTTTTTTAATTTCTCAATATCCTCATTCGCAACCCTCAATGGCATTCCTGCAATTGCTTCGTCTAACCCAGGTGCAAATATTTTTATGGCAGAGGCGGCATTAACTTCCCTTGCTTTTATGAATTTTTTCCCTTCTAGTTTGAATAAACCACGGATTTTAGTTTCTATGATCTCATTGATATTAGTTGTAATTATTTTATCTCCTTCTTTTATTTTCCCATCGTATAAGATTACATCTAAGGTTTTTCCGAATCCCTTTTCATCCTTTATTTCTAGTATTGTGCCCTTTCCAGGTTTGTCCACTTCAATTTGTAATTCTTTTTCCAGGAATTTCTGCGCTAAACCAACAAGCATCATCAACAATTCAGGAATTCCATCTCCTGTCTTGGCGCTTAAAGGAACAATCGCAATCTGTTTGCTAAAATCTGTAACACGGTCAAATCTTTCGCTTTCAAATCCGAGTTCATAGAATTTTTCAACTAATCTGTATACTTTTCCATCAAGGACTTTTTTAACGTTTATATTTTGCTCATTAATATTCTGGATTAAAATTTTATCCCTGCTTTGATAGCCGTTAATCAGATCAATCTTATTGGCAGCAACAATGAAAGGCGTTTTAAACTGTTTAAGTATTTCCAGGGCTTCTAAAGTCTGCGGTTTAAATCCCTCGTTTATATCAACAACCAAAACCGCAATATCAGATAAACTCCCCCCGCGTTTTCTTAAATTGGTGAAAGCAGCATGTCCTGGACTGTCTATTGCCAATATGCCTGGAATTTTAATCTTTTTATCTTTTAATAAATGCCCGCATAATTTTTCAATTGTTTTTAATTCTATATTATAAGCTGAAATGCTCTGTGTTATTAAACCAGGCTCATTCTTTGCAATATTTGTTCCCCTGATTCTGTCTAGCAAAGATGTTTTGCCATGATCAACATGACCGACAAATACGCAGTTCAGGCTTCTGGTTTTTAGCATTTTTCCTCATTAAGTAGTGAAAAAAATTAGTTTATAAAGATTATGGAAAAAGATTAATTTTTGATTATCTGTTTTGATAGCCCTATTGGGTTAATATCCCCTATTCCCTCTACAGTCTTTCTTAGGATATCATAACTTTGCTCTAATAAATTCTTATTTATAGAGCTGTCTTCTTTAAATATTCCCTCGAAATCCCGGTTTAATATTAAATAACGCAATGTCTGGCCCAGATCAGCTAAATACCAGGGGGCATATAAATCGTATTTTGGATTTAATTGAGTATATATGCTATATAATTCTTTATGTTTGGATTGTAGGAGAATTGATTTTGCCTTTGCCCTTATATCGCGATAAATATTTGAGATATAAAATAATGCCAGAAAATCAAGGCTTTTCTTAATTTTACCAGATCCATTTTTAAATTCATATTTACTGGATAGTACCTCAAATGTTTTGGCCCTATATTTTTCCACTAAACTTTCTACGAACTTTCTCTGGGTATCTTCTGTCATATACTCATCTGGATTTACTGCTGCGGGGTGCTTTAATATATCGACTAAATCAAATGTTTGTGGTCCAATAGACATGCCGGTTACATCAATTATTTTTATCTTTGGATCTAATTTTCTTAATTCTTTTTTATCCANGCTTAATATATCATTCAATTCTAGTCCGCCATATCTTAAGTAAGTATGCCCCAAATGCAAGTCTGAATGAATTAATTTAAAGTAAATATTAAAATTCGGATTTGTGAGATAAGCTTCTATTTCATTGAACAGGGTTTTTAATACCTCCCTATCAACACCAATGATTTCTTTACCCTTGTTTTTTAAAATTACATCCATATTATATTCTAATTTTTTACTAAAATTTTCCTGTTTATGTATCTCAACTAATTTATCTATGTTTGATCCTATCTTTTCCGACCATCTAAAATGTTCTATGGCAAGTATGTTAATTATTCTCTCTAACAAGTTCGGATCCGGGGTCTTTTCTATAAATAATTTCTCCACACTTATATCATTTGCATCTTCTTCGAATATGTCACGCCCGTCCTGCCCATAAAATCTTACTAATGCACCTTCTTCACCATTGCTGATCGGTCCCTGTAAATATTCAAATAAGTTTTTTGTGTAGCTTAAAGGATTCTCCAGGCTTTTATGAATGCCTGAATTAATATTAGAGAAATCCGTTCCCTTATAATCTGGCTTTAAGCGTTTTAATATCAATCTCAGTTCTTTATTCTCAGGCTCGCCATTATTGTAAATGACCGTCAATTTTGCTACGTTAAATGTTCTGCTGGGCGCTGGAACCTCTCTTAAATCTTTAATATTCTTCACACTAATTTGTTTACCCATATTTTTGGTAAGTACTCTTTCCAGCCTGCGCTTTAATACCCCGCGTCTAATTCTCATTTCTTATTTGCCCCTTCATTGTCTATAACAACCCTGGCGATGTTTCTTATGAAACTCTCCATCCCCTTGTATTTTTCTAATATTACCCCGAAATTTTTATTATCGTGTTTTTCAAAAAGCTTTCTACAACCCTCAATGATTCTGTCTTTGTTGGATGCAACCTCGTGTGCTAGTTCCCTGCTGTTTGCATAATAGGCTTTCATAACTTTTAAATAACTATCCTCAATTTCGTAATATAATCTCTTGAGATCATTTTTTTCATTTTTTCTTAATTTGGTTTTTCTCAGAAATCTTGAAATCCTTCTGCAATCATCTGCAATATCTTCCAAGTTGTTTATAACCAACCTGTATCTTAATAATTCTATAAAAGAATGGATGTTTGGGTATAAATCTAAGCTATTCGTCTTCAGGCATTTATTCATGGCGCGATAAAGTAAAAACCTTATCTTATTTACGTTTGTATCCAAATATGAGATATTATCAAAATTATCCACCCCTTTATCTAAACTCTCCTTTACGTAATTGAACATAGACCTTGTTGTTAGATCTATCCTTCTTATATTATCATCCATGGAAACTTCTTTTAAATTAAGGAAATCTTTAACAACAATTTTATTCGGGGTCTGCTCCATAATTTCTAGGGCCAGTAAATTCCCCAATATAATCTCGATTTCTTTTCTGCATCTTTTTAAATCGCCAACGATATTTATTATATCATAATTATTTGTATAAGCGCATAGAATCTCCCTCTCAATTGTTGGTACTGGTTTATTGATAATGTCGATTGTTGTTTGTGTGATCTGAGAATTTTCTTTTTTAATCTCCCTGTTTAATATTAATTCCCCGCTGCCATTCTCCTCGAAATAAATCAAATCCCCTTTTTTTAATTTATGTTTCTTGACCCAATTATTCGGCAAAGAAATTATATGTGAACTGTTTCCAAATTTTATTAATTTCCTGTATTCCATTACAAAATCCCCCCTTTATCTTCAAGTATATACTTTATATTAAATATATAGGATAGGTATATATATTTAAAGATTTCTATAAATGGTGGGGTGAAATAAATGAGAGAAGAAGATGCGAGAATATTCGAAGACGAGGATATATATACTGAAGAAGGAAGAGAAAAAGAGTTAGAGGACGATGAGTTAGAGGACTGGCAGGAAGCTTGGATGGCAGGTTATGATGGGGCTTAGGCCAATAATTCTCTGATTACATAAGACCTTTTTATTAAAGATATCTCGCTCAAAATTTAAGGGGGTAAAATGGTAGAAGCGTATTTGTTGATATTGGCCAGAAAGGGCAGAAGCATTGATCTGGCTAATAAGTTGATGAGAATGCACTGGATCAAGAAACTGGATCTAACACAGGGCGAATATGACTTAATAGCGGAAATTACAGCAAAAAACGAAAACAAACTTGTAAACATCGTGCATGAAAATATAGAAAAGCTGGGGGATGTGGAATTAATTTCGCCATTGATAGTGAGGTATTAAATAAATTCTGATTATATGTGCTGTTTAACTAGATAGAATTATTTCTTTCCTTTCTCGTAAAATTTAGTCCACTTTGATTCTGTATTTTTTCTCTTAAGCTTTAGCATATTTTTTTCACATTTATTTGAGCAAAAATAAAGAATTTTCCCGGTAGTTAAGATAAATATCTTTCCTGTTCCTGGTGTGATTACTTCCCCGCAGAACGAACAATTCGTCATCTTATTTCCTTCCTTGGGCTAATTTATGCGCTTCTATTTCTGTTTCACGCAGCATTAAAATATCCCCTATTCTTACAGGTCCCTTGACATTTCTTCTGATAATTTTTCCCCTGTCTCGTCCGTCTAAGACCTTGCAACGGACTTGTGTAGCTTCTCCTCTCGCGCCTGTTCTTCCGACAATTTCCTCAACCTGCGCAGGCCAAGCCAATGAAAACAAATGACCTGATTGCTTCTCGCTAAAACTCATTTCTTTTTTCTTTTCAGGAGTTTTAAATTCCTTCTTTACTTTCTGTTTTTTATCGCCCATTATTTAGAAATTTTAGAAGCCTGTTTTATTTCTTTGATTAATGTGCTTGATTCGCCTTCTTGAATTATTGCTACAGTTGCTGTGGGAACAGTCAAGCCAGCCGCTGCTCCGAGCTCTTCTCTGCTTGCTACATTAATAAAAAGAGTTTCTTTTTCTTCGCATAATGCAGGAAGATGCATTGTTATTTCAGGCGGGTTTACATCCAGAGCTATTAAAACTAATTTAGCTATCCCTCTCTCTACTGCCTTGGTAACTTCATTAACCCCCTTCTTTAACTTGCCTGTTTTCTTGGCTATCTCAACAGCTTCATAGGCTTTCTCTTGTGTTTCTTTTGATACCTCTGCCATGATTAAGAATTGTAAAAAAAGTATTTATAAAGCTTTTTATTAATGAGGCTTTGCATATAAATTAAATTCTGCACATAAACTAACTCGTTTTGCACATAAACACAACTAATTTAAATGCAAAGCCTATTAATGATTTTAGAAATTATTTCTTAACTTATTCAATATATCCCCCTTTTTGCAAACTCCACAATCTCTTGTATAATCCTTTTTGCCTTATTAATTCATTATGTTTCCCAATTTGGACTATTTTTCCTCTATCCATCACAATAATTTTGTCTGTTCTCATTATTGTTGAAAGCCTATGTGCAATTATAATTGAAGTTCTACCCAACATAAGTTCTTGCAAGTCTCTCTGAATGTCATATTCTGTCTGCGAATCCAATGATGAAGTCGCCTCGTCTAATACCAAGATTTTTTTATTTGATAACAAGGCCCTCGCAATCGAAACCCTTTGTTTTTCCCCGCTAGATAATTTCACTCCTCGCTCTCCGACAATTGTGTTCTCTTTCTTTGGAAAAATTTTTACAACTTTATCTAGCTGGGCGAATTTCATTGCCTGCAAAATCTCTTTTCTCGAAGCTTTCGGATTTGAAAACGCTATATTATTGTAAATTGTATCATCAAATAACACACATTCCTGTGGAACAATGCTTAATTCAGATCTCAAAGATTCCTGCTTGAAATCTTTTATATTTTTTCCGTCAATTAATATCTCTCCTTTATCAACATCATAAAACCTATAAAGCAATTTAACCAAGGTTGTTTTTCCAGATCCGGAATGTCCGACCAAAGCAACCTTCTCGTTTTTATTAATTTTTAAATTAAAATTGCCGAATATTTTTCTCTTATGATAACTGAATGAAACATTTTTAAATTCCACTTCCCCCTCTTTAATTAACAATCCCTCGGCATTCTTTTTATCTGTTATATCATTCTCGATTTTGCCGTATTTGAATAAGGCATCAAAATCAGCCATTGATCTATAGTACTCCCTGATTCCATGGACAAATCCAAATAAATTCCCCAACAAACTCCCGTAGACAGTATAAATGAATGTTAATGTTCCAAGGCTTAACCCATTATTGAGAAATTTTGTTAATGGGAAATAGATTACGAAAAATGTTCCTACGCCAAGTATTAATGCCTGTCCGGACTCTAGCCACCTGTAATAATCCCAGTTTTTTAAAAAAGCTAATCTTGTGTTCTTTGTTATTTCTTCAAACCTTCTCTTTATATTTAATTCCTTGCCAAAATATTTTATTGAATCTATATTTGTGAAAATGTCGCTTATGTTCGCTTTTTCTATATCCTCTACCTCATTTGCTTCTAAATTTGGTATTTTCTGCGCATTTTGGATCAGTACGCTATAAGTAATAAAAATAATTCCTGTTAAGGCAAGAACTATTGCCGAGCTCCTGTCAAAATAAACCAATGAAAGCCCGCCGATTAAAACATTGAATGTTAGTGGAGCTGCATTAAAAATAAGAACATCGGTGATTCTTTCTATTGCACTTCCTCCCCTAATTAGCCTCGATATTAAAGAACCTGTTTTATGGGAAGTATGGAATTTATGGGACAAACGAATTAGATGATTAAAATATTTCCTCTTTAAATCAATAATTAAATTGGAATCTAGCTTGTTAATCAAATGAATGTGAATCCATTTCCCCAAAAATCTAACGCTTACGACTATTAAAAACGCAGAAGCCAAACCAATAAATATTTTTACAAGCCTGTCTTTAGAAATTGCTCCAGCTATAAAATTTGTTCCATAATCTATGATCAGCTTAAACAAATATTTGTCAACAAAGTAAGTTGATTCAATTATTAGAACAACAATCAGTAAGACAATAGACAAGGATTTATAATTTTTTAATATGCTTAAATATTCCTTTAAGTTATACTTATAATCAATCGTTCTTTTTTTCTTCATAAAATATAATAAAAAAATTTGATTTATAAACTTATTTATGGGTGAACCAGAATATTAATTTATTTTTCTCTTTCTTATCGAGTTTAGCGAAGAAATTCCTTTCAAACTGGACTATTTCATTAACTTTGACTTTTTTTAAATTACTTTCCCCAAAACCCTTAATAATTTTTCCATCATCCATCATAACTTCAACATTAACCAAATCTTTTGAGACAGGTAGCCAGTGAATTAATCTTGCATCCAGATTTTTATCTAATTCTCTGGAAATAAACTTATTATCCCTGAAATTAAACAAATGCATGAACCTGTAATTCTGGTTTTTCTCAAGATTGTCCTGTATATAATATTCCTTTTTGGTTGTAAAATTTCTAAAACCATAATTATGATCAGGATGCAATGGAGCCTTAACTTTTAATTCAGGGGCATTTTCAATTTTAATTTTCTTTGGGGTAAAAATTACAGAATATCTCTTGGTTCTATCGTCGATTAATTTTCTGTTGATGCTTGCTAAGATTCTTATATCAATGTTTGTTTCGCTCTTGCTTAAACCAGCTCCTTTCGCAAGCTCATGAAATGATTCAGGAATAAAACCACGTCTTCTCAAGGATTTTATTGTAACCAATCTTGGGTCATCCCATCCTGAAACCTTTCTTTTTTCTATTAATTCACGTATTTCTCTTCCTTGTGTTACTGCCCCCAAAATGTTGAATCTGCCTATTTCTATGACCTCCTGCTTTTTTAAATTTAAATAATCCTTGATTAAATCCTGCAATTCTGCCCGTAATTCAAATTCCTTGCTTCTTACGACATGAGTTATTCCTAAAATACTGTCCTCGATTGAGTTTTCAAAATCGTATAAAGGCCATACAATATGCTTATTTCCAAGGAGATAATGTTTTGCATTTGAAATCCTAAATATTATCGGGTCTCTTAAGGTCCCGTTATTTGATTCCATGTCTCCAAGCAGTCTTAAATTAGCCTTTCCAGGGGAATATTTCTTAGAAAGCATTCTTTTCCATTCACTTAGATTTTCTTTTACGCTTTTGTTATAGCATTCGCATCTGGTTTTTTCATGCCTTAATTTCTTTATTTTATCGCGAGAACAAAAGCAGACATATGCCTTCCCCATATTAATTAATTTTTCAGCGTAATCGTAGTAAATCTTCATTCTCTTAGAGCAGATTATTTTTTTATCATACTTTATTTTAAGCCACTTTAAATCCTCTAAAATAGAATTGACATACTCTTTCTCGGATTTTTCAGGATTTGTATCCTCTAACCTTAAAATGCATCTTCCCTTATATTTGTAAGCATAACCTGAATTTATTATAAATACCAAAGCATGCCCTATGTGAAGGTATTTGCTCGGTTCAGGGGCAATTCTTGTGATAACTTTTCCAGAAACGTTTTCTAATTTTTTAAAATCTCTTTCCTCATGCTTTTTTTCTTCAAAGTCATATTTTGAAATTTCTTTTTTAATCTGTTCCAATTTCATAGAATTAACTTTTTTTATGGTTTCATTGATTTCCTTCGCTAAATCTTTAATGTTCTGTTTTAATTCCGGCTTTTCGCTTAATATTCTTCCCAAAACAGACTGAAAATTAGCCTTTCCATTGTAATCAAGAGCGTTCTTTAAGGTATACTTTAGAATTAAATTAGTTTTATCTGAATTAATCATATAATTTAAAGAATTTATTGATATTTAAATATTATTAAAAAGATTTATATAGATATTATTCTTACTTGGGTTATGGCAAAAGACAAAACAGTAAGCCAATACATTAAAGAAAATTTAGGTATCAATTTTACTGGTGGTATACCTCAAAAAGGGCCATATCAACCCTTCGAACAAACAAAGGATTATGCAAAAATAATTCTGGGAAATATTAATTATTTATGGGATGGTATTGATAATTTAACAGTTTTTTATGTTCCTAATCCTAAAGAAAAAAAGATTTATTGAAGAAATTAGATAAACTAAAGAAATCAGCCGAACAAATACGAAAGGAAATTAATTTTATAGTTTCAGAACTTGGTTAAATCTCTAGAAGTAGAATTACTTTAGAATTAAATTTTTCATAAGCTTATCAAAATTTACTTTTTTCTTTTATTTAGATTTTTTCTGAAAAACAGCAGACCATGCAATTAGTATAAGAATCCATGGACTGAGTAATAAGCTGTCAAATAACATCTATTCGCCGAACATTTCATTGACTTCTTTTAATAGTTCAGAAGCACTTTGTTTTCTTATAACACCATAATCTTTGCCACACATAGGGCATTTTTTATCCTCGCTTCCGACAGGCTTTGTAAAGCTGAACTTGCAGGAATTACACAAATAAGGCACTTTATCGTCCCTTCCATCAATTTTTATAACCTTGCTGGGTAAAGGACTTCTTGTTTCAGTAACGCTTCTTAATTCAGGCGTTCCACGAATGCCGTAATTAAGGCAGTTTCCGCATACATATAACCCTTCTTTGTTCTTCCTTAAGTCAGTATAAGGGACTTTTGTCCTGCAAAGCTTGCAAGGAACCAAAACCATGTTTGTTGCCATTTTATTATTCAAAGCATGCTAATATAAATAATTTTGCTTTTTTAAAAATAAAAGAAGTAGTTATTCTTCCCCATCTCCAGGGTCGAAAAACGTATCATCATCATCGTCATCATCCTCGGCAGGACTATCTGTTTCTTCATCTGTCTCTTCCCATTTTGGCATTATCTTCATTTTTAATTCCTCCTAGGTGTTAAAATTTGTTAAAAAATTTAACCCTGGTTTTTTTTCTTTTGAATAGATGTTTAATATATAAATTTATCTATTTTAATGAAAATATATTTAAAACAAACAAAATATTTATATAGAAGGAGTATATCTAAAAACACATGGTTGAAGAGATTAAAGCAAGCATAAAACAACTGGTTGAAGAAAATGAGGGCGCGAGTTCTTTTGCTAAGATTGTTCCTAGTATAGTAAAAAAAGGAATTGACAACGTTAACTTAAACATGTTTGATGAAAACACAAGAAACGGCTTGCTAAATGCCGCAGGTGATGAATTTGTTAAAAGAGGGGATTTCGTGCAGGCTGTTAAATCTTTTGTATTAACCAAGAACGTTTCTAAATTAAATGAAGTAGGGGATATTTTTTCTGGCAGGGGGCAATATGCACAATCTGTCGAAATTTATAATTTAGCGTATAATTTTTCGCAAGACCCAGGCAAATTAATAAAATGCGGAGAGCGCTGTTTGCAGGAAGCTAGGCTATCGGATGCATTAAGGGCATTTTCAATATTGAAAGATGAGCCGAGATTGGTTAAATTAGGTGAAATCTGCCTCGAAAAAGAAAAATTAGATGTTGCAATTGAGGTATTTGCCATATTAAGGAATAATGATAAATTAGTTAAATTAGGAGACAGATGCCTGAATGACAACAGGTTAAGTTATGCAGCAAGGGCATATGAATTAGCAGGAGATAAAGAAAAACTTTCTCATTTGGGAGATGTCTTGCTTAAATCAGGCTTAATTGGAAGTGCTTTAAGGATTTATGAATCAGCAAATAATCAAATGATGGTAGAATTTATCAAAGAGAACTTTTCAGAGGATCAATTCAGCAAATTCTACGCATAGGGCAAAAATGTATGAGCGCGAAAAAACTATTGATGTCTTAAGAAGGTTAAAAGCACAAGAGAGCAAACCAACGCCAAGGATGGAATCTTATTCATTTTCTAAGCCAAAAATAATTCCAAGGGAAGAACCTGTTCAGATTATCAATATTCCCCAGAGAAACGTGGAAAATTTAATGCACAAGATTGAGGATTTGGAGAAAAAGATGAAATCAGGAACAAGAAGTTATTTTGATTTGTATTATGATTTGAAGAATGCAGAGCAGAATTTTATGAAGGAAGCAGAGAGGATAAAAAAACAGAATTTCCAGATTCCAGAAACAACAATGAAAAGGATAAACGAAAGGGTTTTAATGATAGAGAAAAAAACAGCAATGGGGGAAAAATGAGCTTTGTTTTATGGCTAAAAAATTTGTTTATTAATGACACGGTTGAATTGCCGGAAGAATTAAAAGAGGAAATGCAGCAGGAAGCGTCCAAAGATTACAAATTCAGGATTTTTGAGGTTAATAACAAGCATGAACTTAATCCCGTTACCAGCTTTATCGTGAATGACAAAAGCCTTGCTTTGATTAAAATGCATAAATTCACAGGAGACACGAATGAATTAAAGGAAACATTGATGGAATTGAAGCAGGTCTGCAGCAACTGCAACTCGAGCGTTTTTGGAGTGAGCAATAATATGTTCTTAGTCGTGAAGAATTCTGTTGAAGTTGTAAAGGAATAACTTTTAAGTAGTAACAAATAGAAAGCTTTATATACTAATTATTCCTATTTTTCTACAAACTGAACTAAAGCTAAAAAGAGGCAGGGAATGGAAAAAATCTTTACAATGATCAACCCAAGACTAAAACAATTTATGCATGAGCTGAATTTTGACAATGTAGCTATTCCAGAGACTAAACAAGCACCGCCTTCCCAGACAACTTCAGCTGAATTTTCTTTGGAAGATTTAACAGACTGCTGGAGATTTGCCGGAATAAATTACAGAAACGGAATTTATTTAGTGGATTTAGCCAAAGCTTTACAACCTAGCAAAACACAGGATGAGCATGCAGAGCATAAAAAACAAATAATTGCCAATAACAGCAATGAATTTTATCTTCCTGATTATCCTTTGTTTCATTCCATGATAACAGCTTTAAGCCAGAATAAGGATAATCCACAATATAAAACAAAAATAGAAGAGGCAAGGCAGTTTCTAAAAGATTCAGCTTTAAAACATTGGCTGATGATGCTGACAAGAATCCAGTATAATCCAGGAAATAAAAAAGACATGGTATTTCATAATTACAAGCAGCAAGACCAGTATGCAATAGGGCCAAGCTCATTTAAAGGACCAANCGGCGGTATCACAAATCAAGATACTTCGAATGCAGAAGAGCCAATAAGGGCTTTATTAGATACAAAACAATCAATGCAAGAAATAAACCAAATTTATAAATGGCTGACAGATGTTGATGCTTATATTTCTAGAGCAAATTTTGAAGTAAACAATACAATTGAGCATGTCGCGGGGTTCTACGCTAGCTCGAGCTGGGCTAACCTCAACTGTAATAGGAATCCCTCTTACTCGAGTGAGGGTCTCGGGGTGCGTGCGCAAAAAATTTTGAAGTAAAATGGAAAGAAACAATATTTTTATAAACATCGCTATGAAGGATTAAAAAATGGCAAACGAAGAACAAATCGGATTTCATAAGGGAAGTTTAGCAACCTTAGTTAAGGAACAAGAGGAACTTTCAAGACTGTTGCAAATTGTCAATAGTTTGATACAAGCGCATATAAAGGCTTTGAAGAATTTAGGCATAGACTTGGAAAAAGAAGCTAAAAGCAAAAAAGGTTTGGATCAAAAAGTAGCTTAAAATGGAAAAATATGGCATACATGTCCTGTCAAATTACAGGAATATTAAGGAATACCTTGACTTATTCTTAACATATCTTGCTAAAAGCGGAAAAGCCAGCGAGGGTTTTGACGGAAACAGAAAGCGTTTAATTACAATATCGCGCGATAAAAATGAGAATCCTTATCTATTATTTGATTTGGATATGATAGAATTAGTTGACAGGGAACTTTATAGATGGGGGATAAAACCAGAGCATACAGCAAAGATGGATTATTTTCAATCAGCCGAAAAATTCATAGAATCTGGGATAATACATAAACTTATCCAGAAAAATTCAAGTTTGGATTTAATTGTAAATGATAATTAAATGGAAAACCTGAAATTTTTGAATAAAAAAGAAAGTGAAAGGATCCTTGACTTAATTAAAGAACAGTTCGGAATTAAAAAACTAGAGCTTGATTACGGGATTTTAATGAATAGGGAAGGAAAGATATTCTTGATAAGCAGGGATGTTAATAAAATTGATTTGTCCAAGTTGAGAATAAATGAACTGGGGTTGTATGTGGCAAGGCTTGACAAAGAAATAAGATTAACGATTGAAGGCAGCCAGTTATTTGGGATATATGCAACTAAAAATGTTTATGAAATTGACAAAGAAAAGGTTTTTCCATGGTTAAATGGAAATGATATAACTTGCGATAAAGAATTTAACGGATTTGTAATCATAAAAAACAAGGATGATTTCTTGGGAACAGGAAAGTTCAAAGAAGGAAAAATATTAAATTATATCCCAAAAGAAAGAAGAATAAAATGATTATTTTAAATTCTTTCCATGCTCAACCAGCAAAGCATGAAATTCCTTATATAAGTTAATATCTCTGGGAATCTTGCTGGCAATTAGTTTTTGCAGTTCACTGTATTTTACATTCTCATCGCAGTAATTTAATTTTGAAAATATTCTTCTTGTGTAAGCATCAACAACGAAACATGGTTTATTGAATGCGTAGAGCAGAATTGAATCAGCTGTTTCCTCACCAATTCCCCAGACATCAAGCAAGTTTTCTCTGTCGATTTTCTTGCCCGAATTCAGGAATTTAACAAACTCATTAATTTTTCTGGCTTTTTGTTTATAGTAGCCTGAACTTCTTATTAAAGATGCTAATTCATCTGTTTTAATCTTGCTTAATTTATTCTTATCAACTAAATCATTTTTAATCAAATTAAATAAAGCCTTCTCCACATTTTCCCAGTTTGTCCCCTGGGTTAATATTGCACCGAGGCATATTTCTAATCTTTGCTTTTCGTCTTTCGGATTTCCGGAAAAATACCTGAATTTATTGCTTTTTGAATCAAATAACGGCCACCACCCCTGTTTTCCATAAACCATTAACAAAGATTTATAAATTTTTATCATTGTCATGGAATATAAGAAACTATTTAAATAAATAGCGTTTAATTCTCAGCAATGCCAAATACAATAAATGATGCAATTCAGGCTTATGACGAGATTGCCAGCTTATATGCTGACTACAATTTTCCGAAATTGCTCCAGTTTCAGTTAAATAAATTTATTTCTTTGCTTGTCGGGAAAAAAATTTTGGATGCTGGTTGCGGTCCTGGGCGGGATTTGCAGTATTTTAATGAAGAGGGGTTGGATGTTACTGGGATAGACATTAGCAAAGGAATGCTAAGAGAATGCAAAAGAAGAGCAGGAATCATGGGATTGCAGATGGACATGAGAAAAATGTCATTTCAGGACAACATGTTTGACGGAATATGGTGCATGTCCTCCTTGTCAGATATCCCGAGGGAAGATTCTGAAAAAACAATAAATGAATTTTACAGGATATTAAAGAGGGGAGGGGTTGTTTATATCGCAGTTAAATCAGGAGATGGAACTGAAATAATCAAAAAGAAAAAATACAATGACATGCCGAGGGTTTATGTTTATTATAAACAGCACGAATTAGAGGGCTTGTTAAAAAAGAAATTTGTTATCATAAGTTCAAATACAATAAATGATCAGGGAACTTCTTGGGTTGAAGTTTTTGCTAAAAAGATATGATTTTAAATCTTTTTGTCTAATATTCTTTTATGAGCAAGAAAGAATTTTTTAAGGAGCCGGGAATTGAAAATATCTTGGAAGGCAAGATAAATGTCGTAAAACCAGGCAGCTTGATAAATGTTATTGAAAGTTTAAAACCAAATCAGGCATTCATAATAAATTATCCCATAATTCCTGAAAAATCACCCCAGAAAATTCCTTATACTTCTTTGGAGGATGAAGGAGAGCTATGGCAGCGTTTTTTAAAAAGGGGGAGATGCCTTGACTTAAATAATAATAAGACAACCCTGGAAGAATTAATTAAAAACGGGAAAAGACCCCTAGACATGAGGAGAAAAATATTTGATAACTTAAAGATAGATGAATATGAGGTAGCTGCATATGGTTACTGGGGCATTAGGAAAAACCAGCACAGGAGAATTCATTTAGTTGACTGCATTAAAGGTGCAAGATTGTTTGCTTACTCTGAATTAAACAAGGATGAAAAAGAGAAAATCGCTATTAGAAAGTATGACTTGATAAAAAATGATGACGGCGGAATTGGAATGGGCGCNGATATTCTTATGGAAATTCCTTCTGAGCAGATTAATAAGGACCCTTATGATATAACATTAAGATCTGCTCCTGTTTTAGATGATAAAGATAAATATGCGATTATATTTGACTTTGATGCAGATCATGTATGCAGATTCAGGGTTTCGAGGGCTAGTGGTGCATACAAGGGACGCGAGCCATTATTGGATTTTCATATAGTTGCCGCTTACTTAGAATTTGCGCATCATGAATTAAAGGTGAATAAGAATATTATTCCTCTGGAACAATGTCCGTTTGCAATCCCAACCCAAAAAACAGTTGACTTTTACAATAAATTAAATAGGAATACAGCAATACAATACATTGATAGGGATAAGAAAGTAAGAAGGGCATTAACAAGGGCTGAAAAAGAAATTTTATTATGGCGTTTTGTTGAGAAGTACGGGCATGATGAAACTTTTTATGCCACAAAAAAATTAAAGAATTATAAATGGAATTAGAAATAGAAGTTTTGAAGAAAATAGGTCAGTTACCTAAAAGCTATTCCAGACATAAATAATATTTTTTCATCTCACTATTCCACTAATCCAACTTTTCGCTGTTATCCTTTGAGGCTCTTTATAATACCCATAAGCATCCCATTCATAATAAATTAAATCTATAATTATATCGGATCCAACAGCATCTTTCTTTATATCGCATTTTAGAATAAATTTCGTAACATCATTATACTCCAAAAATATAGGATTATCTTCAAAAGTTTTTTGACATGGAACATTAGGAAGGTCTATTTTGGTTATAACGAGTCTTCCTGCTTTTGTAACCTTTAAGTTAAATTCTATTGAATCTTTATGAATATAACTATAAGGGCAATCAAAATAATTATTGGAAGTACATTCTTCTACTGTTAAAGCCTGAACTGGTCTATCTAATAAAATACTTTTATTGTTATCAGATTCATCTTTATCACAAATTGAATTATCATTTTGGTCTAAACAACAACCTTCTCCAACTAAAAGATAAGGCTTATTACAAACGGGGGTAACTTGAGTTTGTGAGTTACAACTAGATATAAATATTAAACTAATTAAAATTAATCCAAACAAAGAATATATCTTCATTATTTTAACCCCGAAAATGCTAAACTTTTTCTATTTAAAAATCTTTTTAAACATTTAATAATTGATTAAAGGGGATTAATTTATAGCAATTATTTTTTCAGACTTAAATAAATAATTAAGATTACTCCAATGACATTGAAACTATCTGCTAAGTTAAATACTGGCCAAAATTTTAAGTCAATAAAATCTCTAACATACCCAAGAAAAATTCTGTCTATTAAATTGCTGATTGTTCCTGCCAATAAAAAACTTAATCCTACTCTTAAATTTTTTTCTTTGTAGTAATAAGCACAAACACCAGCTACAGCCAAACTTACGATTATCAATAATGTAGTGTAACCCTGCAATATTCCGAAAGCAGCCCCGTAATTTTTAACGTCGCCAAGAAAATATTTGGTCAATTGGTCCAGAATAATAAGCAAAATTATAAGCAACATAACAAAAACTTTATATAGCTACTTTATATATCTTTTTATGAAGAGGTGAAAATGCCAGAACTAGCTTCTCAGGAAAAAGAAAAATCTCCCAGTGAAAAAATTGAGGAGATTAAAAAAAATGCAAGCGCAACAAAGAATAACAATCCTTTGTATGTGATCCAGTATGATTCATTGGCAGAAGGATTAGAGCCAATATATTTCTGGATACTTGATTTTATGCAGGATCAAAAGCCAAATGGATTGGGAATGGACGAGGTTATTAAAAGCAAAGATGAGTATGAAGCAGCTGTCGGCTCTGGATTTTTCTCTGATCTTGGAACCAAGGCAACAAGGATGCAGGAACAGGCAATGAAAATGATGGGCACAATTAATACAGTTGTTAGAAGCGTGATAAACTTAATCTATGACTTAAGGGAATTTGAAATAAGGCTGGGAACATACGATGACATTAAATCAGAAAATAAAGATAAAAAAGAAAGTGCCGAGATTGCATTGAGGGTTTTGTGGATGGATCAGGTTGATATTAAAAGAGGCAGGGGAAGCATTAACATGCTGGCCAGGGAATTGCAGTTTGTCACATTAAGGGATGCATTTATTTATGCGAAAAGCGAAGAAGATGTTAAGAACCTGGATTTAAATGATAGGGTAAAGAGAATTTTGCAGTCAAGGCTGAATGAATATTTAAAATGGAAAGATTACTCGGAAAAGGAATTAAGAAAGCGTTTTAATATTGAGAGGGCATATCTTAAGTCGCAGGTTAATTCATTAAAGTATTATACTGCATGGGTCAAGCCGTATCTGATTGCAGCCAAAAAACTCGGCATGAATAATTTCGGTCCAAATAATCCGAATATCGTGAATTTGTTTAACAATGTTGAAATTCACTTAACTTTAATGGGAAAGAAAAAGATAGATCCGAGGCAGGTTAATGAAGACTATGCTAACCTTGACCTTGGCACCAATTATAATTCATGTATTGAAACCGAAATTCTTTTTAGAACAGTTCCGAAGGCCACGCAGTCGCAGCAGGGCCTGATTTATTTGCATTCTGGAAAAACGCAGGTTAATTTTAGGGCATATTCATTCACAGATAAAGAGCTTGCGGAGATGGACAAGCTAAAAACCGAAGAAGACTTGGAATTAATTGAAGGAATGACTGAAGTAAGCTTAAAAGAAATTCAGGAAGATATAGAGTATTTTTTAGGAAAACCAGAGTCAGAAAAAAAAGAAGAGCCAAAAGCACCAAATCCATTTGAGGGATTTAAAGGATTAGCCAAGGGATTTAAGGAAGCTGTTAAGCCCTTTGGATATGTTTATGATACGTTAAATTTCAAGTCACCTTCATTTGATAAAAGTTTTCAGGAAAAAAAATTAAGGGAAGCTGCAAAGGAAGATGCCAAGGCAAAATGCTACAAAATGTATGATATTTACAAGAAAAGCCACGGTATGTTTGCTTGGTAAGATTAATAAATCCCTGAATTTAATATGATTTATGATGGATTTTAAGAATATTTTAAAGAAATTAGAAGAACTTGAAACTAATGAGGAGAAGGTTGAATTTCTTAAAGGGTTATTGGAGGAGCTTGATGATGAAGATTTAATTAATGAAGTCAAGGAATTAATCAAGGAATTCGAGGAAGATCTGGAATCTAAGTTAAATGTTGATGTTTCATTAAGAAAAATTTCAAGGGAAATAGACATTGATGATAATGAATTAGATGCTGAGCAGATACAGAGAAATTTGCCCCAAAGACAAGCAGCAAGGCCTGATTTGGCAATAAGACAGAATGAGGAAGATTTAGGCGAATTTAGATACTCAAGCAACTCAAATTATTCAAATCTTGCTTTGTACTCCCAGCAGTCATTTGATTATCAGACACTGGAGGGCTCATTTAACACAGATATTATGAAACAAAATTTAGTAAGGGAAAGCATTTTAAATCCGGAATCATCTTTAACAGAGATAGAAAAAGAAAATTTAGGCAAGAAATTACGAGAGAGCATGCCTGGCGCGTCAGAGGAGAAAATATTAATATACCAGGCTAAAATAACAGATGAGTTAAAGAAAGATGAAAAAAGCAGGTATATTGCAAGGCTAAAATGAGCGAGAAAGACTATTTTGGAAATGTACTTCCGTTTAAAAGGGAATATTTGAGTAACATGGATTCTACTTATGTTCCGCAGTATGCCTTGGGAGCCCCAACAAGCCCGCAGACAGCAAACCAGATTGCAGAGGCAACATCCAGGCTAAATGCAGGCGTTCTTGGCGTTGATATTTCCATGGTTAATCCAGAAATACTTGAGCAGATTCCAAAGCAGCATTTCAAGGAGATTGACAGGTTAATTAAATTAACAGGAGCAAGGGCAACAATGCATGCCCCGATAGTTGACCTGGCAGGATTTACGCAGCAGGGATGGCAGGAAGAAGCAAGAAAAGAAAATGAAAACCAGGTCAAGTTCTTTGTTGAAAGGGCGCATGATTTAGATGAAGACGGGAATACGCCGATTAATTTTCACATTAATACAATGATGCCCGGAGAGCAGTGGAGAAAACTGGATAATGACGAGTATAAAAAAATGGATAAAAATGTCATAGATGAATTAAAAAGAAGAAATGCTTTTAAGGAAATACTTCCAGGACAATATGAAATTCAGGAAAACATTGGAATTGTAAACAGGGAAACCGGACAGATTAATTTGATAAGAAGAGAGGTCAAGGAATATCCTGCAGGCCCGGAAGTATGGGCACCTGAAAGAAGATTAAAAAGCATGAATCAGACAACATGGGATGAGGAAAGATTAAGGGTTTTCGAATATCAGAGGCAAAAAGCAGAAGTCGGCGATAGATTTATTGGGATTATGAGGGAACTCGCACCATATGAAGAAGCAAACAAGGAAAATGTTTTGACTTCAGATGAAAAAAAATTAAAAGAGAATCTGGAAAAAGAAAAATTAAGGCTGCAGGCGCATATGATTGAATTGGATCAGCATATTTATTCTAATTTAAATGAAATTTTCAATCAGTTGAAATATGTTCCTGATAATAAAAAAGAAGAGGCGGATAAACTTATTAAAGAAATCAGGGAAGACCCGAATTTGATTAAGATAAAGAGATTGCAGGATACAACTTTTAAAAACAGGGATTTAACAGCATCGCAGATTGAAAAATACAATGATGAATACCAGAAAGCTTTGGTGGATGGCATGAGAAATCTTCAAATTAAGCTAAGTGAAGCGCCAACACCGGAAGTGTGGACACCTTCGAATAAGTTGGCCAAGGAAAAGACAGCAGAAACAGTTTCAAATGCGGCTCTTGATGCTTATAAAAAATATAAAGAGCATACACCAATAATTGTCCTTGAAAACTATCAGCCAGGATTGACTTTGGGAAGGGCATCTGAAATGGCCAAGACAGTTGAGGAAACCAGGAAATTATTTGCAGAAAAATTAATGAAGGAAAAAAATGTTTCTGCAGACAAAGCCAAAGAAACAGCAGAAAAATTAATTGGTGTTACATGGGATGTCGGCCATATTAATTTCATGAGGAAAGAAGGGTATTCAGAAGAGGATATTAAAAGAGAAACTGAAAAAATAGCCCCTTATGTAAAACAAGTTCACATCACAGATAATTTCGGATTTAATGATGCACATCTTCCCCCTGGAATGGGAAATGCTCCTATAAAAGACCAGTTAAGAATCTTGGAGAAAGCAGGCTTTAAATTTGACAAGGGAAATGTTATTGTTGAGGCAGGTGCATTTGTCGCACAGTTCAAAGAAAATCCTCATTTGTATGCTTTAGAATACTTTGAGTCACCTTTATATACATATAAAACCATGCCGTACTGGAAAGATGTTTGGGAAACAGAAGGGAAGTATGGACTTGGTTATGGTCCTACACTACCAGAACAGCACTTTGCAATGTACGGAGGCGGGTTTTCAAATCTGCCATTGGAATTAGGAGGACAAGTTCCTGGCGACAGGTCAAGATTTGCCGGAACACCGAACCAATAAAATTTTATAATGCCAATTCCTCAATCTCTTTTATTTTTTTTGGGTTTAAACTAACTTCTAATCCATAATGGGTGGGTTTGGTTAATAATATCTGTTCTTTTATGAGATCATCTATTGCTTTTCTAACTTCTTTTGATGCCCGCAACTCATTAGACAACCCTTTCGGTAAATTATGAATACTTGTATGTTTATGCAGCCACATTCTCTTTCTGTATAACTTCCTAGCAATAAATTTTTTAATAATTAAACGCTCTTCCACAACTTCTAAAAGGGAGTTGTTATTTAAATAGTTTTCGTTTTATGAATTAAGGCTATTAAAATAGAAATGTTTATATATAACCAAATTTTAATTTATGACATGGAAAATAATGAAGAGAAAAGTGTATTTTTAGAGTACTTTGGAGATTACCCTTTGATGAGAGTATTAGATTTTCTAATAATAGCAAGGGATATGGATTATAGCATGACAGAGATAGCCAAGAACTCTAATGTCGGATGGACAGCTTTCTCAGAAATATGGCCTCAATTAATTAAAAAAAATATAGTTTTATTTACAAGAAAAGTTGGTAATGCAAAATTATATAAGCTTAACATACAAAACCAGTGGGTTAAGGAATTAATAAAGATGGATAGTCTAATTACAAAGCTAGAAACAAATAAATCATTAAAGGAAAAGGAATTAGCAGCTTAAAATAAAAAAGAGGATGATAGTTTGAAAAAAGAGCAGGCATTTAGGGATTATGATATAGCTTATGATTACGCAACTAAAGTTTACCAGAAATTTCGCGAAGTTGTCAAGTCAATAGTTCTTTTCGGAAGTACTGCAAAAGAAACACAGCAGACTAAAAGCGATGTTGATATTATAATCATAGTTGATGATGTTGTAATTAAATGGGACCAGGAATTAATTGCATGGTACAGGGAAGAATTAGGGAAATTAACAGCCTCATTAAAATATCCTAAAAAATTGCATGTCAATACCGTAACATTATCAACATTCTGGAATGAGTTATTAATAGGAGAGCCGGTTGTCATAAATGTTGTAAGATACGGCGTTTCGTTAATTGATTTTGGAGGATTTTTTGAGCCATTAAAAGTTTTATTAGCCAGGGGAAAAATAAAACCAAGCCCGGAGGCAATTTATAATGCATTGAGAAGGGCGCCATTTCATATGTCAAGAAGCAAGATGCATTTAATTGGATCATTGGATGCATTATATTGGGCAATGGTTGACAGTTCACATGCAGCATTAATGGCGGCAAAGCAAGTTCCTCCGAGTCCGGAGCACATCCCCCAATTATTGAATGATGTTTTCGTCAAGAAAGGAATGTTAAATAGCAAGTATGTTGATTGGTACAAAGAAATTTATGCAGTTGCGCATCACCTAAGTCATGGTGAAACAGCGAATATAACCGGGAAGTTCATTGAGATGTATCAGGAAAGGGCTGATAAATTCATCGGCGAAATGGCCAATTTAGTCAAGAAATTAGAATAATCTTTCTTGTAAAGAATCTTGAGAACTTTGCACTAATGTTTCAATTCTTTGCTTGTCTAAATCTTCTTGAGAGGGTTTAGATTGATCAAATCTCTTTAATCTCTCTTCCTTTATTCTCTGACGCAAAGTTTCTTCATTCTCCCTAATAAATCTGTTATACTTTGACCAGTAAAATTTTGTCTTTGCCTTCTCAAGTTCTTCTAAATTCATTCTTTTATATTCCGGATTGCTAAACTCATATTCGGTTAAATTTCTTGCCAAGATATCAGCTAATTCGCGTTTTGGTGCTCTGTTTATATATGACATTTTATTTCTAATTTAGTTCTCCTTTTTCCTTTAAGAAATCATTAACCCCCTCTTTGCTTAACATCATAAAACCCCCAAAGAATCTCTCGGAATGCAAAGTATCTGCTTTAGCATATATCTCATATTTATTTATATCTCCAAGGTTGCGATACAAATCCTTTAATCTAGTTAGACTGACACCATAAGCTACCCGGTCCTTGTATGGCGATAAAAGAACATCTTTGTATAATCCTATTAATTTCTTTTGCCCATCTTTATCTTTAACATCTTTAAGCGCAAGCATACTCTGGTACACGCCTGCTTTTGCTTCTCTCAGATCAGCAGTATAAACACTTCGAGGGTGTTTTTTAGCAAACGCGTCCAAATTCTTTAAAAATTCTTCAGCTCCAGATTTATCATAATAACCATTCTCTCCATGAAGATTTCTATATTTTAAAGTCAAGACCATAAAATCTTCAAATTCTCTTGGTATAAGTCCATATTCCTGCGCAAGTTGTATTTTTGGTCTAAGATTTTGATGTGTTTTTGGGCTGTAATCAAACAGTTCACTTAGCCCCCCCTGTATAGATATACTTTCAACTTTCTCACACAATTCAGCAATATCTTCATAAACATTTGTTCTCGCATAATCACTTACGAACCCATATCTATTATTTTCTTCATAATTTGAAGGATTATCAACTAACTTATTTAACAGCCTAAATCTTAAACATATCTGCTCCAAGCCGGGTTTGTAAATGGACTCGCCGTTCTTTCTTTTTGCCAGATTTTTCCATCTTTCTAAGAATTCTGGATGAATTTTGTCAATTTCAAACGTTTTCCTATGTTTTATTTCATGATGAAGCGCACTAGGAGAACCATCCTCGACAACAATTGCTCCTGTTATAGGATCGTAATAGCCACCATTATCAGTTGTTATTATGTATCCAATCTGATCAAATATTGATTCCTTAAAATAATTTGGAGACCTTATTGAAAGAGAAGATAGACTAAAAGGCCTTTCCAACATTTCTTTATATATAACATCCCCAATAGTATATAGTCCAGTTCCCATATATCCGCTTATATCACTGTCAAAACCTTTGAGGGGAAATCCAAATTCTCTAACAAACTCTTGTCGTTGTTTGTCCGGAAGGAAATGATGATAAAGATTATTCAAGCTATGATTTGTTTGAGTCAATAGATGAAGGGCCAAGATGCCCGTACTTATTGTCGTAGCAATTTTCTTTATTTTTGGCTTTATTATTTGTGATAATGTTCTTGTCATTTTCCCGCCTCTATCGTTCCTTCAAGTGATTTTTTCTTAAACATTTTCTTGAAAACACCTTCATCATTTGCCTTAGACAATCCATAAGCGAGCAAACTTCCAGCAAAGAAAGATGCTATGTCCTGCGGATCATATGTTGTTGTTTTTGGATTTAGATTCAAAATTTTTAACTCATCTATTGTCGCTAATATCGGCGGAACAAATACCGATGCCAGTCTTGCGTACTTATTATCATTAAAAAATAATTTAGCAACTGTTAAGCCTGCAGCAGTGACTGTTCCAAGCACACCAATATCTTCTAAATGTCCCTGTAACCAACTATAATTGATTATCTTAGCTTTTGCGGCATCTTGCATAGATTGCCCAATCTTTTGTAGAATAAAATATCCGGCTGCCTGACCTGAATTAAATAAAATTAGATTTGTCATTTTAAGCAGTCAAATCAGGGTAATGATTGTAACCCATCTCCCTTAATTTTATATAAATAGGGGTAGCTATATCATATAATTCAGAAAGAGCTGTATTATCTTTCTTTTCCCGCCAAGTTATTTGCAGTCTAATCATATTTTCTAAATCTATGCCTTTCTTGGATATAATGTTGTCTATAACATGATGAACTTGTCCGATGGTCTGACTTTTCATGAGCTTACTATGCTTTTCTCCCCATTGTTTGAAGTCAGAGTCATAAAACTTGCCTTTTCTGTATAAGCCCTCTGGCAGATGGCACATAAAATTACCAAAATATTTCATTGCCCAGCTTTCAGGATACTCTCTTTTACATTTTTTTATTTCTCTTTCAATTCTTTGTACTAATGTTCCTGTCATTTTAAAAAAAGAAAAATTAAGAAGCTTTTTTCTGAGCTTCTTTTTGTTTAGCTTGTTCTATTGCTTTGCTGTTACTGTAGACCGTGGATCCATATATGATGTTGTCCATATTTTTTCCTAATTTACTTTCATCAACAACATAAGTTGTTTCATTTCCATTCTTTGCTTCTTTTATGAATTCGCCAGCGTACATTCTTTGCTGCAATTCTGCATATTTATCCATGCTTCCACGAGCACTGAAGTTCATGCTAACACCGACTCTTTTAGCCAAATTGTCTTGAGCCATTTCATCAAGAGTTGCTTGATCTACTTCAGGAACTTTTATTAAATCTGTGAAGTAAAGTGATAGTCTTTGAGCAGCTTCTGCTTTGTTTTTAGAACCTTTTAAAGTATCATTCATTGAAGAACTAACTTCCCCAACTATTTTCTCTTTGTTTTGTTTATATAATTCTTCTGCATCGTGTGCCCTTGAGCTCATTCCCTCACTAGCATATCTTACAGCCTCTTCAGGACTTACTCTTATGTCTCCATAAATATTTTTGTAGTCCTCTGGATTCTCTTTCCCTCCGCCGCTTAATATTTCAGCTAAATTAGAATAAAGTTGAAAACGATCAGATGGCGATTTTGTTTTATCTATCTGTCTATTTAAATGATTTAAGTTACCTATCTGTAACAGTCTATCCTCTAAATTTGAACCTTGAGTTTGATTTTCTTGTGTCATTTTAGTTATTTTATTAACCTCCTTATTTATTGTTACTTATCAGTAGTCATACTAGTATATAAACCTTTCGGTAGAGAAAAATGGGAAAGAAAAAACTATATAAACTTCTTGCAAACGTTTTATTGAAGAGGTGATAAAATGGATCATACAATTAAAATAAACTCGCAGTTAATGCAGAGTATAAAAAGCATAGTGGAAAAAACAAGGATGTTTCACGATGAAGAGGATTTTATTAATCAGGCAATATTAAAACAAATATCAAAATTTCGCGACGTTTAGTTTAATTCAAAAACAACATTTATATTTGCAGTCACTTCTAATTTCCTAGGGGCTATTTCAATATCCGCCGCCTTTCTCGCTTCTTCTATCCCTCCTCCAGATTCGGCCAAGAAATACTGATATGGATAATAATTATAGTCTGAAACCGTGACTTGCTTAACCCTTCCTAATTCACTGTCCAATCCCTGAACAGTTGCTTCTGCTTTGGCTCGGGCATCCTCGCTTGCTTTGCTTATGGCCTCCTGCTTAAATTCATTTTGCTTTTCTTCAGATAACTCGAAATTAATGCTCTGTATCGATGTGGCGCCGTTATCAATGCTTACATCAACTATTCTTCCGATTTCATCAAAGTTTCTTGTTGTTATTTTTAGTATGTTGCTTGTTTTGTAGCCCTTTAATTCTTGATTATTATTGCTCCAGTCATATTCTGGATAAATATTATAAGAAGAGGTTTCAATGTTTTCCTTGTTTATTCCGGCATATTCCAATGCATTTAACACCTTCTCGCTTATCTCGGAATTTTCATTTTTTGATTCCTCTGCTGCTTTTTTTAAGGTTTCAATGCCAATATAAACACTTGCTTCATCTGCCAGTGCTTCTATTGTTGAGGAGCCAGAAACATTCAATGTTGTTTTTTCTTTAGACGAATTAAAGTATAATACTAATCCAATTATTATAACTACGGCAATTAAAATTGTAATTAAATTGCTATTTTTAGATTTCATAGCATAAAAGTTTGATTAACTATTTATAAATATTTTGATACGCCGAAGGAGGGATTTGAACCCTCAAGCCCTTGCGGGCACAAGCTCTCTAACCTAGTTTCCAGGTTCGCATTATGAAATCTTGCGCAGTACCAGGTTGTGCCACCTCGGCTTTAAGAAATAAAAACTTTTTAACAATATATAAATTTATTCAATTACGCCAATAGAAATCTGTATGCTTTCCGGGATAGGAACCCTCATTATTAATCTTAATGCCCTTTCATTAGCATCTATATCGATAAGCCTTTTATGAATCCTCATTTCAAATCTGTCAAAACTGGCTTTTCCCTCGCCATCTGGGCTCTGCCTTGTGGTTATCTTTAATCTTTTCGTCGGTAATGGAATTGGCCCGTATAATTTTGTCTTGGTTTTTTCAGCAATGTCTACTATACTTTTAGTTATTTCATTCAAATCATCTATATTATTTGTTGCTAAACTTATTCTTGTTTTTGGCATAGTCTTTTAGAAAATCAATGGTTTATAAAGTTTGTTAAATAAAAAAGAAAAATTTACTGCATCGATTTCTTCACGTAATTATAATGTGATGTATTGATTACCTAAAAATTCAATTAAGAAATAAATTTAGATAAGATTGGAGTTGTTTTTTTACATCGGAGTAATCCATAAATAATGGAAAACGAGCTTTTTTAAAATGTCCGCCCCCACCAGCATAAAGGTGGTATCTCAAAACTATTTTGTTAAAAATATTAAATTTTCTATCTAATGGAAGTTCTACCTCCTTTTCAATAGCACAAATTTTCATACCAGAAAGTTCGAGTTCATTTAAAGACATTAGAGGTAGACTATATGTTTTGTAACCAAGCTTATCAGCATTACGCTCTAATTGAAAAACTTGATCTTCATGTTCCTTGAAAAAACCTTTAATTAGATTTTCAAGTTCTATTTTCTGAATCTTGTTCATTTTTTAACTTACTCTTAAGATTATTAAGAAAGGCACTTTATAAAACTTTCTATTTTGTAACTACTATAAAAAGAATAAAAAGAATCAAAGTTGTTTCTTCACGTAATCAATGCACATTCCAGCTGCCACTGTATTTCCTGCATCTCTTATTGCGAATCTTGCCATGTGCGGAATATCAGATTGCTTTTCAATAACCAACGGCTTGGCTGGTTTTACTTTCACAATAGCCGCATCACCATTCTTCAGCATATCCGGTTTTTCCTGCAAAGTCTGCCCTGTAGCAGGATCTAATTTCTTGACTAGTTCTGTAAATTGGCATGCAACCTGCGCTGTATGAATATGGAATACTGGTGTATAACCGACAGTAATAACAGTTGGATGATTTAATACAACTATTTGTGCAGTGAATTCTGTAACAACAGTTGGAGGACTATCAATATGCCCTAAAACATCTCCCCTTGCAATATCTTTCTTTTGAACCCCCCTTATGCTAAATCCTATATTATCTCCCGGCTCTGCTTGCTGCAATTGCTCATGGTGCATCTCAATACTTTTTACTTCACCAGTAACCCCTTTACCTTCTCTTGCCGGCACTACAATTACTTTATCATTAACCTTCATTATCCCTGTTTCAACCCTGCCGACTGGAACTGTTCCTATTCCTGTGATGTTATAAACATCTTGCAACGGCAATCTTAAAGGCAAATTAGTTGGCTTTTCAGGTTCTTTAAATAAATCTAATAATTCAATTAAACTCGGACCATTATACCATGACATTTGCTCAGATTTCTTTGTAATATTTTCTCCCTTTAACGAACTTAGTGGGATAAAAGTTGTTTGGTCTGGCTTATATCCGACCATTTTTAATACTTTGTTTACATCTTCTTTAACTTCATTAAACTTTTTTTCATCGTAATTAACCATATCCATCTTGTTTACTGCAACTGCCAATTGTCCCACTCCCAAAGTTTTACACAACCAAATATGCTCTTTAGTCTGCGCCATTACTCCGTCAGAAGCTGCAACAACCAAAACGCCGCAATCTGCCTGTGAAGCACCTGTAATCATATTTTTAATAAAGTCTTTATGCCCAGGAGCATCTATTATTGTGAAATCATATTTTGCAGTTGAGAATTTCTTATGAGCTAAATCAATTGTAACCCCTCTTTCTCTTTCTTCTTTTAACTGATCCATAACAAATGCAAATTCAAAACCCGCTTTTCCTAATTCCTGGGCCTTCTCCTTCAATTTTCTCAATGTTTGCTCATCTATAACCCCAGAATCATATAAAAGTCTACCAACTGTAGTACTCTTTCCATGGTCTACATGACCTACGAATATTAAATTTAAGTGTGGTTTTGCTTTTGCCATTTTTGATTTATTCTCCTTTTAATTTATGAATATAATTTATAACCCCGATTGTTTGCATTTTTAATGGTTTATAAAGTTTTTTATTTTTAATCTTTAAATTTAAAATCTATTATAATACAAATAATTAACACCAAAACTGTCAGTATTGAAATAATATAAGCTGGAATCTCCAAAGCAGCTGTTTGCTTGTTTCCCAAGTCACCCTCAACATGCATAAAGCTTTTCTGTCCAATATCATAACACATTGAATAAACTTCTTCTGCCTGAACTAAATGAACACCTTCATGTATTATTGTTCCTAAGAATATTGCTCCGAATAATGCTAAAAACAATATTGTAAATTTTGGAAGCTTCATTTTAACCCCAAGACGATATAGAAATAATGGTTTTTAAATCTTTCTATTTGTAACTACTCTGAAATGTTAACAATCTCAGCTTTATTTGTTTTAAGAATTTCCTTAATTGTTGTTTTAATTAAAGTTCTAGTGCTTCCGCCGCCAGCATAAACCTCATTTTTATTTTTCAAATTTTTATCCATGTAAAATCTAGCTTTAAACCCAAAGGGAGGAACACCGCCGGCAGGATAACCTGTTAAAATTAAAACCTGTTCGGCTGAAGCAATTTTAATCTTTGACTTACTAACACTTCTTAATTTATCCTTATTAACGCGGGAATTTGCAGAAACTATCCCGATTACAGCATTTCCATATTCTGATTCTTTATTCAAATCTATAAATACGACTGTTTTAACAATATCATTAAAATTAATATCCTTTTCTTTAATTGTCTCAAGGACATTTTCCTTGTGATCAACCAACTCCTCAAAAAATATCTGCTCGGCTTTGATTTTATTTTCTTTAATATAATTAAGTAATTTTTCCTCATATTGTTTTTCCATCAATTAGAAGTATTTTTAAACATTTAAAAAATTATGCTTAATATGATATGCCTAGGTATAGAGACAACCGCTCATACAGCTAGTTTGTCAATCGTCGATGATAAAGGTAGGATAATCTTTGAAAATAGAGATATGTACACAAGAGAAGACGGAGGAATAATTCCTTCGGATGCGGCACTGCACCATAAAAAAATATTCCCGTTGTTATTAGAAAAATTAAATAAAGAATTTGATTTAAAAAATGTTGGTGTAATTGCTTTATCTTCTGGTCCTGGTTTGGCACCGTGTCTCTTGGAGGGAATGAGATTTGCTAAAGAAATTGCTTCTAAATTAAATGCGCCATTAATTCCAGTAAATCATTTGGTTGCGCATTTGGAGATAGGAAAACTATTCTCAAAAGCAAAAGATCCTGTTTTTATTCTGGCAACAGGGGCAAACACGCAAATAATTGCATTTGAATCAGGAAATTACAGAATTTTTGGGGAAACATTAGATACAGGAATAGGAAATGCATTGGACAAATTTGGCAGAATAATTGGCTTAGGATTTCCTGCAGGTTCTAAAATAGAGGAATTAGCTAAAAAAGGAAAGTATATTGATTTGGGATATGTTGTCAAGGGAATGGATTTAAGTTTTTCAGGCATATTAACCAAAGCAATTGACTTATCTAAAAAAGGTTGCTCAAAAGAGGATTTATGCTACAGTTTGCAGGAAACTTATTTTTCAATGCTGACAGAAGTTACTGAGAGGGCGATGGCACATGTGAATAAAAAAGAAGCCTTGCTTATCGGCGGGGTTGCTGCAAACAAAAGATTAATTGAGATGCTGAATATAATGTGCAGGGAAAGAAAAGCTAAACTTTATTTTGTTCCTGTAAAATATTCTGGAGATCAGGCTGCAATGATAGCATATGCAGGAATTTTGCAGTACAAATCAAATAAAAAATATTATGATAATTTAAAATTACAGGATATTGATATAAATCCCAATTGGAGGGTGGAACAAGTTAATATTACCCGGGTATAGTTAAGTTTTTATATATTTCTTAATGAGTTATATTATGCAAATAGATGCAATTGGAACAAGAGAATTACCAGAATTTTTAAAAAATTCATCTGGAGGAACATTAGAAAATAGTATTGATGACATAACTTTTGGAGAAGGGTATCTTAAAAATTCTAAGGTTAAAATTAGGCATTCTTATTTTCCTTTTAGCAGTTCTATCATAGCAGAAATTGAATGTGGCAAATGTGATAATAAATACAAGAAAAAATTATTTTACCAAAGGGTCCATTATTTTTCGACAGATTTAGAATTAAGATGTCCTAGTTGTAAAGATATAATCTCAATTTCATATGAAAAAGTTGAAACAGATTAAATTTCTAATCTCTTTAATGGTTCCAAATTAACATTCAAATTTATTGGAGATGGTGCTTGCGAAACTTTTAAATCAAATCTTAATTTATTAGGTACTTGGGGCAATTCATGCTCTAAATTCTGAATATTTTTCCCTTTGCTGAATTTTAATTCCTTATTATACTGCTGTAATATTGCCAAAGTAAATTTTCTCAAGAACAAAACATTTTCATCTTTTTTGCTTGGTTTATATCTAATGATTTTCTTAATAAAATCAAGTTGCTTTCTGTCCCGCTCCTTGAACTTATCAACAATGAACTTTATTTTTTTCATAATTTTCTGCCAGGCTCGATTGATTTGCTTCTTACATACCTTTCCAATAAGAGCAAGCCATTTGCCAGTGATTTATTCTGTTCAAGCAATTCTTCTAATTTTGTAGCTAATTCAACAACCCTTGAGCTTTCTTCAACATTCGCAACGTTTTTGGCAGCTTCCTCGAAAACATTGACTAAATTATCCATCCTCTGAGTTAGGCTATTTACAGTCTCAGTCAGATTATGCATTGCCTGCAACAGCTCAATGTTCTTTTTTTGCAGTTCAATATTCAAGCTTAATAAGTCAGAAGGAGCTTTTTCTTTTTTTTCTTTAGCCATCATACCACCTTTTTATTAAAATTAAGTAATAAAATTAATATATAAATGTTGCCTTATTCATTTTTGTCACATTCAGTGCTTAGTTTTTATTCTACCTTATTTATTATTTTCTTTAAATAATCTAAAAATTCCTTGGTGTCTGCAAAATAGTTTGGATACGCCTTTCTTAAATCATTTGTAGCATCAACTCCGACGAGAACGACATCATATTCTTTCTTTCCTTGGTTTCTCTTTTCAGCTATTGCATAATCAGAAATTGCTTTTTCCTCTTGACCCCTTGTGTAACCAGTTATATTAAGCCTTTCTCTAACAATATCTAATTCTAATAAAAAAAACTGTAAATTTGGTTTTTCTTTAGTTGCCTTTTCGAAAACTTGAACGGCATGAGCCCAACCATCCATAACTTTAATTACTTTTAATTCTTCTTGTTTATCTTTCTTTTGCGCGGTTATATCTACATAAGATATAGCATATTTCAGTAGAATTCTTGTTTTTGCGCGGTTACTATAGTCATTAGCTGATTAATAAAAGAACGCTAAAAGCCATAATTTTATGATAAGAAAATCTTATTCCATCCCGCCATATCCGCCAGGAGGCATTTGCGGAACATTATCCTTGCTTCCACTAGCAGCAATTACATCATCTATCCTTAATATTAACTCGGAAACTTCTGAAGCTGATTGAATAGCCTGTGTTTTAATCTTCAATGGTTCAATAACCCCGGCTTTCCACGCATCAAACAATTTTCCTTTCATAACATCTATTCCAAACCATTTCCCTTCATTTGCATCGTGTTTTGATTTTAAATCTGTTAACATATCAACTGGATCTAAACCTGCATTTTCCGCCAATGTTCTTGGGATTATTTCAAGGGAATTCGCAAACGCCAATACAGCTAATTGCTCTTTTCCAGATAATTTGTTTGCGTAATTTCTTAATTCTTTTGCTAGTTCCATTTCAACTGCGCCGGCACCAGCAACAACTTTCTTGTTTTTTAATGAAGCTGAAATATCTCCTAAGGAATCTTTAACAGCCCTTTCTAATTCTGCTATGACATGCTCTGTTCCCCCTCGTATAAGTAAGGTAACTGCTTTCGGATTTTTGCATTCTTTGACGAAAGTCATCATTTCATCCCCGATTTTTTGTTCCTCAACTATTCCAGAATAGCCTAAATCCTGCTCATTTAAATCATTTAAATTGCTTACAATTTTTGCATTAGTTGCCCTTGCTAGTTTATCCATGTCAGATTTTTTTACTCTTCTGACAGCATAAACACCTGCCTTGGCCAAGTAATGCTGGGCAATATCATCAATTCCCTTTTGGCATATTATCACATTTGCCTTGCTCTTGATAACCTTGTCAACCATGTTTCTTAATATTTTTTCTTCCTGGTCGAGGAAAGCCTGCAATTGGTCTGGCGTGCTTATTTGTATTTTTGTATCTGTTTCAGGACTTTTTATTTCCAAAGCAGCATCTAATAAAGCTATTTTTGCATTTTTAATCATTCTTGGCATTGCTGAATGAACTTTCTCCTTGTCAATTAAAATCCCCTGCACCAATTCAGAATTCTCTGCACCCCCACCGATTTTTTTCTCTATTTTTATATTTTCTAAATCAATTGTTCCATCATTATCTCGGATTTGTTTTACTGATTTAACGCATAATTCAGCCAGTAATTCCTTGCTTCCTTCTGCTCCTTTTCCTGTCATTGCTGTTATTGCTATGTTTTTTAACAATGCCTCATCTTTCTCAGTAATCTGCTCAGCCATGTTCTCTAATAAATCCCGGGCCTTTTCTGCCGCAATTCTATAACCGCGGGCAATTACAGTTGGGTGCACATTATCATCGATTAATTTTTCAGCATTTTTTAACAATTCACCAGCTAAAACAACTGCTGTTGTTGTTCCGTCTCCAACCTCATTTTCCTGAGTTTTTGCAACTTCAACGAGCATCTTAGCAGCAGGATGTTCAATCTGCATTTCTTCCAGTATTGTAACACCGTCGTTCGTAATAACAACATCTCCCAAAGAACTTACAAGCATCTTGTCCATTCCTTTAGGTCCTAAAGTAGTTCTAACTGTTTCTGCAACAGCTTTCGCTGCCATTATGTTATTCCTCTGGGCATCTCTGCCTGTGCTTCTCTGAGTTCCCTCTTGCAAAATGAAAATCGGCTGAACCGGCTGTTGTACCATTTTTAACCCCCAAAATTTAATATACAGTTAAGAAATTGTTTTATAAATTTTTCGGTTTAGAATGCAGTTTTTTATAAAATTCACAGTCCCCTGTGCAATTTTCTATGGGTTGATTATTGTTTCTAAAAGCAGAATAAGCATATATGCAGTATTCTATGGTGTTTCCTTCCTGCTCGGTTTTTCTTCCAAGGCAATACCAATTATCCTTATTGTTTCCCAACTCTATTAATTTTTCTAATTCCTCCAGATTATACAAAGGAAATCCTCCATCTTCTCTGGTTTTTAACCTTTCTAACAATTCCCTTCTTGATTCCATGTATAAATCGTATAAGAAAGATTATTTAACCTTAACTAAACTAGTTCCGGCCAACTTATCAAAAAATCTTTGCTTTGTGAATGCCAGATAAACCAGATCAATCAAGAATATCCAGGACACGTAATTAATCAAAAATAAAGCCTTTGGCAAATTTCTTATTAACGCCTGCCATAATGTTATTTTTTTCGGTATGACCTTAATATTCAAAATCATCTTTCCCAGACTTTGATTTAATCTCCATTCCAGTAATGTCAGGTATATTAACAAGATTACTGCTGTTATAATATTTATTGTCAATAAAAATCCCGAGAACATTTCATAATTTATGCTTAAGTATTGATACATTTCAATGATCCCCATATTATTCCCTATGTTTTTTTCTATGTAATTGTAGAATGTCAGATTAACTATGAACTGTATTATTATCAAGTCAATTATAAAAGCAAATGCCCTTTTCCATATTGAAACTTCATTTGGATTTCTTAAAAGCAGATTAAGGGTCTCTTTTTTCATAAGATTGAATTGATTAAATGATTTTTAAACTTTTGCAAATATTTAAAAAAGTATAATTCTTAAGATGATTATGCAAACAAGAACAGATTTGTTAAAAATAGATTTAGCTAGAAAATTACATTTAAGTAAAATTCCTAAAAATATTGAGTTAAATTTAGAAAATCCTGAGATTAATTTAAAAACCAAACCGGTTAGAACTATTTCTGGAGTAGCACCAATAGCAATAATGACTTATCCGGAGAATTGTAAACATGGAAGTTGTACTTTTTGTCCAGGCGGACCCATGAGTTATTTTGGAGATGTTCCAAAAAGTTATACTGGTAATGAACCAGCAAGTATGAGGGCCATAAGAAATAATTTTGATCCTTATTTGCAGGTTTTTAATAGATTAGAGCACTATATTTTAATGAAACATGTGCCAAATAAAGTTGAGTTAATAATAATGGGGGGAACATTTCCTTCTTACGAAATTAGTTACCAAGATGAATTTATTACGTATGCAATAAAAGCTATGAATGATTTTTCGGATATGTTTTTTGAAAACAATGAGTTTAATTTTAATAAATTTAAAGAATTTTTTATGCTTCCACATGAAGTTAAAAATAAGGAGATTATGAGGAATGTACAAGATAAATTATTAGAACTAAAAAGCAATTCAAATTTGGAAAAAGAACAACTTAGAAATGAAACTTCTAAAATTCGTTGTACTGTAATGAATATTGAGACAAAACCAGATTGGTGTTTTATTCCTCATTTAAATCAAATGCTTAAACTAGGAACGACCAGGGTTGAGATAGGTGTACAAACTTTATACGACGAGATATTAAAAATTACTAATCGGGGTCATACATTAGAGGATACTAAAAAAGCCATACAGCTTACAAAAGATAGCTTTCTAAAAACATGTATGCATATGATGCCGGGTTTACCAAAAACAACAGAAGAAATGGATATTAATAATTTTAAACAATTATTTGAAGATGAAAATTACAGACCAGACGCATTGAAAATATACCCTTGTTTAGTTATGCCTGGTACACCGTTATATCTACAATATAAAAAAGGACAATTTAAACCATTAAGTACAGAAGAAGCAGCTAATTTATTATTAAAAATAAAACCTTTAATTCCTAGATATACAAGGGTTATGAGAATTTTACGCGACATTCCGACGAAATTTACAATTGATGGAGTAAATATAACTAACTTTAGACAATATTTACACGAGTTGATGAAAAAAAATGATGTAAAATGTAATTGTATAAGATGCAGGGAACCAGGAAATAAAAAAATAAATTTTGATAAAGTTAAATTATTAAGATACGATTATGATTCTAGTGGTGGAAAAGAGATATTTTTATCTTATGAGGATATTTCACAAGATATTTTACTTGGATTTATAAGATTAAGAATTCCATTTAAATCATTTAGATCAGAAATAACGAATAAGAGTGCTGGAATAAGAGAAATACATGTTTATGGCAATTTAGTTCCTATCGGAGAAAAAAGTGAAAAAGATGCACAACATCATGGTTATGGTACAAAATTAATGCAAGAAGCTGAAAGAATAGCTAAAGAAGAATATGATATAAATAAAATTTTAGTTACATCAGGGATTGGGGCAAGGGTTTATTTCTATAAGTTAGGATACCAAAAAGATTCAGTTTATGTAAGCAAGGTTTTATAAATTTTTTTAATCAAATCAATTTGATGAATTTAATTTATAATCCTAAAGAAACTGAATTAATGGATATAGATGATGTTATCCGTGATTGGAATCCTTTTTTAAATCAAGTTTGGAATCGTGAAAATCCAAGCAGAAAAAAAAACTTGCCTGGAAGTTGGGATCTGGCAAACAACTATGGTTCAGATATAACTGAATTTTATCAACAGAAACATGCGGAAGAAATTTATTTAAAAGCCCCTTTGGTTCCAGGCGCAAGAGAATTTCTCAATGAGTTAGCTAAGATAAGGCTGATTTATCTAGTAAGTTCGCAACCAAATGAACAAATTGAGGAGTATACAAAACATTGGGTGATAATAAATCAAATTCCATTTTCTTATTATAAATTTACCCACAACAAGGGATCAGTATTTGGAAATCACTTATTAGACGATGGTGTACATAACCTAGAAAGTGCCTTGGAAAGCGGAAGATCTGCTCCAGTACTCTTTAAAAGGGACTGGAATCAAAATGAGATTGGTAAACGTTGGAAAGGTTTATTTGTAGAAACACATCAGGAATTTTTAGATTTAGTGAGGAATCATCATTAATTACCACTCTGTTTAAATAAGAAATCTTTTTATAATCTTTAGCCTTCTTAGATTATATATGGACGACATAATGCAGCTTGGGGGGAATATTTCTCTTGCTGGTTTTAAGGACTTGGAGCCTGCTAAGATAGTTGTAGTGAAGAAAATCACGGGAAATTACGTCAAAAAAATGCAGGAAAAAACAAGCAAGTTTGAAAGCCTGCATTTGCATTTAAAAGAGGTTCATGCGACTAAATTTGAATTACAGGCAAAGGCAATCATCAACGGGCAGTCTTTTAACGCAGAAATTATAGATTTTAACTTATTCTTTGCGCTTGACAAGGCCCTGGCAAAAATTCTCGGAGAGATTACAGATTAATTGCACTTATTAAAAAACATTAACTTTATAAATTAAAATTATAGCTTATCTTTGAGGGGAAAATGACTAAACGTATTGGCGGATTTAGAAGGAAAACTGGAAGCAAATTAAGCAAGTCTCCTAGAAACAAAGGCAAGATTAGCTTAACCAAATATTTGCAGAATTTTAACAATAATGAAAGGGTTGTACTGCATGCAGATCCAGGGTACCAGAAGGCAATGTATCATCCAAGATTCCATGGCAAACCCGGGGTAGTTGTTAAAAAACAGGGAAATTGTTATGTTGTTAATATAATGGACGGAAATAAAATGAAAAGCTTAATTGTACACGGAGTACATTTAAAGAAGGCATAAAATGGCAAACATAGAAATAATAAATGAAACACCGATTTCAATTCCTGAATTAAAGGAAAGACTTGAGGAAATTAAAAAAAGAGACAAGGAGCTAAAATCAAGGGCTTTAAGAACTCATGAGTACTTAGATAAATTCAGCAATGCAAAGGTAAAGGATTCCACAAAACTCAAGGAAAGCATATTAAAATTGCAAATACCCAGGTTAAAGGAGCGTCATATTGTCAAGCTCATAGATATAATGCCCAAAGATCTGGAAACATTAAAATTAATTTTTGTCGGGGAAAATATAACACTAAAACAGGATGATTTAGAGAAAATACTTAGTGTGCTAAAATAAAATGTTAATTATAAACTCAGAAGAAAATGTTCAAGCAACAAGCAAAAGAAGAATATGCAGTAGTCTTGGATTTCCTGCCCAATGGACATCCAATGGACACAAAACCAGGACATTTAAAGACCCCGATAGCGCAAGCCCTTGGAAGAGATCATTTTGTTTTGCTTGAGTTAGTTCCAAAAAAAGACAATTTCTTGCAGATTCATGATGAAGTTTACATCGGGGAAGGCAAACGCGACAAGATACATCATATTTACGGCAAGGTGATTTTTGACAGATTAACGCAGACTGCAAAAGAAGAATTGAATTTTGTTGTAGAGGAACTTGTAAAGAAGCATGAAAAGAGATTTATTGAATTTTTTAACAAGGCAGCCCCGATAAATACAAGAAGGCATCAGCTGGAATTATTGCCCGGGATTGGAAAGAAGCACATGTGGGAATTAATTGAGAGAAGGGAAGAAAAATTATTTGAGAACTTCAGCGACATTAAGACAAGGGTAAAATTAATGCCGGATCCTGAAAAAACTATAATCAAGAGAATAATTATGGAAATTAAGCAGGAAGACAAGTATAATTTATTCGTCGGGCAGTAATCATAATGTGCCAATATAATTTATAAATTTATTCTTATTTCTTTTATTATGAAATTAACAGATTTTCCAAAATATTCTCCTTTGGAAGTATTGTTTATAGATCATTCAAAAAATGACCCTTTAGATTTTACTATAAACAATATTATCCTTCCAATTCTTCAACATTTCAATTATTTTGTCATTCATAACGGCATCTTGCTGCAATTACATGCACAGAATACCCTGTTGGAGATTGATGAATCATTTAAGCCGAGAAGAATTTTGTACAGAGACCTAGGAAGCTTAACTATTGACAATGATTTTAGGAAAGCTGGAAATTTAGAGCCTATAATATCATACTCGATTGGAAGTGATGATCGTTTCTCGGAGGAGATAGAATATAGTTTAAGATACGATGAATTTATGGCAAGCCACTCTTTTGCACTCCTTGGAAATGTTCTAAGTAATCATTATAATATAAATCAAAAAATTTTTCTCATAAATTAAAAGAATGTTTTAAAAAAACAATATTGTTCAAGAATAAATTTCCATCGAATAGCTATACTATTCCTGTTAGGTTAAATAAGGATAGGTACAAACCAATCAAAATCGGAAAGCCCCTATATAGATACAGCAAGTAAACCCCTTATTCAATAAAAAGCTTTATAAATCAATTTCTAAGCTTAGTTTAAAAATGGAAAATGTGAAAGGTATCATCAGAATCGCCAGTGTTGATATATTTGGAGATAAATCAGTTTACAACGGCTTAAAAAAAATAAAAGGCGTAAGTTTCATGTTTTCTAACGCAATTTGCAATTACCTCGATCTTGACAGAAATAAAAAAATCGGTACCTTAACAGAAGAAGAGGTTAAAAAAATAGAATCATTGCTTCAGCATCCGAATGAACTTCCGTTATGGTTATTGAACAGAAGAAAGGATCCTGAAACAGGAAAGGAATTGCATTTAACATCATCTGCATTATTATTAAGCAAGGAATTTGACATCAAGAGATTAAAGAAAATTAAATCTTACAGGGGAATCAGGCATGCTCTTGGTCAGCCTGTGAGAGGACAAAGAACCAGGAGCCACTTTAGAACTGGCGTAAGCGTTGGTGTTCAAAGAAAAGCGGCCAAGATTGCACAAGCTGCATCTGAGGCTGGGAAAGATAAGAAGAAGGAGAGAAAGTAAATGGGAGATCCTAGAAAATTACGTAAAAATTATTCGCCTCCGAAACACCCTTGGGAAGCTTCAAGAATACAGGCAGAAAGGCCGTTAATTATCGAGTATGGATTAAAAAACAAAAAGGAAATATGGAAGGCACAATCTTTATTAAAAAGATTTACAGCCCAGGCAAAAATACTTTCAACAATCAAAACCAAGCATCAGGAATCAGAAAGACAGCAGTTAATCAATAAATTATTAAAAATAGGATTATTAAAGCAAGGACAAGACAGGGAAGATGTGCTTGGATTAAACGTGAGAAATGTTCTTGACAGAAGATTGCAGACATTGCTTGTCAAGAAAGGCTTGGCATTAAGCGCAAAACAGGCGAGGCAGTTTATAGTTCACGGGCACGTTGGTGTAAATGGCCAGAAAATCACTGTTCCGGGTTACTTGGTGAATTTAGATGATGAAAACAAAATAAACTTTTTATCAAACTCTAGCATTAATGATCCAGAGCATGCCGAGAGAATTTTAATAAAGGAAAAATACAATAAAGAAAGCAAGGAAGAAAAAGAAGTCAGGGAAAAGAAAGCAAAAAAAGAATCAAAGGAAGAAGTTAAAGAGGAGCCCAAGAAAGAATGAGACAAGATAATTTTAAATGGGGCATTGCATATATTTATGCTAGTTATAATAATACAATAATTCATATTACTGATTTAACTGGCTCAGAAACTTTAGGAAGGTCTTCTGGCGGTCAGATTGTCAAAACACACAGGTTAGAGGGAAGTCCGACAGCTGCAATGGCTGCTGCAAAAAAAGCAGGAGAGCAAGCACGGGAGTATGGAATAAATGCCTTGCATATTAAAGTTAGAGCACCTGGAGGACACGAAGGACCTCACAATACAGGACCTGGAGCACAGGCTGCAATAAGAACATTTTCAAGAGAGGGATTTAGAATTGGAACTATTGAGGATGTTACACCAATGCCGACGGATTCAGCAAGAAAAAGTCATTTCAGAAGAGGAAGGAGGGTCTGAGTGCGAGAAGAGTATATTTTTTATATCTTGTACATCAGATATCCGTTAAAAACTTAATCCAAAAGCTTTAAAAATCCATAATTTTGCTTAATATCATTCTTAAAATGGAAATTAAAATTCTTAATAAATCTCAAAATAAATTAGTATTTGCAATAAACGGAATCAATCCAGCATTGGCAAATACCTTAAGAAGATTGATGATTGGAGAAGTTCCTATTCTTGCAATTGACACAGTTGAGTTTAATAAAAATAGTTCTGCTTTATATGATGAATTTATTGCCCATAGACTCGGATTAATTCCTTTAAAGACTGATTTAAAAAGTTATAACCTAAAAGAAGAATGCAAATGCAAGGGAAAGGGATGTGCGATATGTGAATTAAAATTGACATTGAAAGCAGAAGGTCCGGGCATTGTTCATTCTTCCCAGCTAAAAAGTTCAGATCCTAAAGCAATCCCCGTATACGAGGAAATGCCTATCGTTGAATTGACAAAAAAACAAGGTTTGGAATTAACTGCAACAGCCGTATTAGGAAAAGGAAAAGTTCATGCTAAATTTTCTCCCGGATTGGTTTATTACAGGGGATTTCCGACACTTAACGTAAAGGATAAAGGCAAATTAAAAAGAGTTGAAGATGTTTTGAAGGATTTTGTAACTGTCAAAGGAGAGAATATACAGATTAAAGATATTTCAACATGGAAGGAAAGCTATGAAGAAATGCTTGAAATGAATGATGTCGAGGTTGTTAATAGCAAAGAGGATTTTGTTTTTTACCTTGAATCTTGGGGTCAGTTGAAGCCGGAGGAAATTGTTAAGAAAGCCTTGGACATATTTGATGAAAAATTAGATGAGTTCTCTGATAAGCTAAAAAAAGCAAAATAATTTAAAATAAGTAATTCTTAAGTTTCAGCATGTGGGAGTACCAAAGTGGTCAAATGGGTACGGCTAAGGCAATTTGTAGAAACCGTATGGCTTAGTGCCTTCGCAGGTTCGAATCCTGTCTCCCACATTTTAATGAGGAAGAATAAAGAAGAAATTCCAACTAAAATAGCAGTTCCTTTAGCAACTCCAATTAGGCGTTAAGTTTCTTTAAAAATAATTTAATCATTGATAAATAAACTATGTAATAAAAGGAAAAGAATAACACATGAACCTATAAATATTGATAGATAAACCAAAACAGAGCGATCTTTATTTTTTCTGACAGCTATTATTCCAGTGATAAAAGCACTTATAATTAGAGGAACTGCAATACCTACAGTTAAATCCCACCAATGACCTTCGTCAAATGTAACTAAACCAAGTAACATAAAAGTAAAAAAAGCTGTAATTAACAGTAAAAAAAACATAGTTAATCCTACTGACCATTTACCTAACTGAGTTTTTGGAAAGGTGATTTTCATCTTCATCATAAATTTAGTATCCAAATCTTCTTTCATAATCTTTATGGTTAAACCATTCAAGAATAGCAGAGATTAATTCAACCTCATTTTCCGCTGTTACGGTATATAGAAGTCTCCATCCTTTTGGCAAATCGTACTTCCATAAGTTTTTTATTCCATACTTTTGCACATATTCTTTTGGAAATAATTTTTTAGGGATTTGAATTCCACAAAAGGCATTTTCTTTTAAATCTTGAATTGCTCTAATAATTGCTTTCTTAATGAAATCATCATCCTTTAATGAATTAAAATCTTTTTCAAGTTCATCTGAAATAAATTTTACTTTAGAAGGCTTTATCATAGTTTAATTTCCTTTCTTGCCATAAGTTTTTTTGCTAATTCCGGATTCCAAATATATGCTATTTTGCCTTCTCTATCAAAAGCTATCTTATTTATGTTTTCTAAATAATCTAAAACAACCAAAAACGTCTGCCACATTACCTTTTTAGGCAATTTTTTCCATAATTTAGTCTTATTAAATTCTCCACTATGATCTTCTATAGTTCTTTCTACCATTAGTACAGTATCTAAAGTTGGAGACCTTTCATACGGGCTTTTCAGTATTTGTTGCATAATAACTAATATATCAATTGATATATAAACTTTTTGTTTTTAATAAATAACTTTATATATTTTTATGTATTACTATACAAATATATATCGTTAAAAGGTATATAGTTGCGGTGCAATTGAATCAGGATTCTAAGCGTGTCTCCCACATAAAATTTATAAAACTATAATTTAAGCACCAATGCATGGGACAGGAAAAAAAGAAAAAACTGTATGAGATATTATTCGAAATGAAAGAATTAGCAGAGCAGGGAAAAGTTGATGAATTAAAAATTTTAAATCTGAGGTTCAGCCCGCTTTACATCTCAATATTTCATATAAATGATTTTAGCTAAGAAGCCATGCTGTATGATCGTGCAAGAAATAATTTCCTGCATGCAAATCAAGTTAAGGCTAATGGGCAAGAATCTTATTTAAAGGACGCATTATATTATTTAAGTCAAATTCGCGAACCATAAAGCTTTTAAAGCATTTTTCTCGAGTTAAATAGTTCTAAAATGGAATTGATAATTGCATTGGATATGCTTGAATCGGAAGGCAGAGACAGAAACTTGTCTAAAATAATATTAAATCTTTTAATGAAAGGCCCAAAATTATTAAGCGAAATAGTGCAAGAAGCAAATAAAGAACATTATTTTGATCATGAAGTAACTCCGGTTTTGGGATCTCTTAAAGATTACGAATTGGTTGTCTTAGATAAATCTTCAAAGAGATTCTGCATAAATAATAATTATTTAAATTCAACCTTAAGCTATAACTAAAATGAAACCTACAGGACCAACAACACTGGAATTAAGGAAGTTAATAATTGAATTAAGAAAACTTTCAAATAAGCAAAAGGTTAACCTATGGAAAAGAATAGCAGATGACCTTGAAAAGCCAACCAGGAAAAGACGCGAGGCTAATTTATATAGGATAAATAAATATACAAAACAGGGCGAAACAGCTTTAATTCCCGGGAAAGTTTTAAGCCTGGGAGATCTAGACAAGAAATTAACAGTCGCCGCTTACAGATTTTCAAATCAAGCCAAAGAAAAAATTAATAAGATTGGGAAAGCGATAACAATAAGAGAATTAATAAAGGAAAATCCAAAAGGAAAGAAAATAAGGATAATAGGATAAGATGATAATTAATGCAGAGAACATAATTCTTGGAAGATTGGCAAGCTATGCAGCCAAACAGGCACTGCTCGGAGAAAAAATCATTGTTATTAATTGCGAGAAAGCAATTATTTCAGGAAACAAGGAAGATATCTTAAATGAATTCAGCTCTAAGATTAAAAGAGGAAACCCCTTTAAAGGACCTTTTTATCCGAGAAGAAGCGACATGATTGTTAGAAGGACAATAAGGGGAATGCTTCCGAAGAAAAAATCAAGGGGAAGAGAAGCTTATAAGAACGTTATGTGTTACTTAGGAACTCCAGAAAGCTTAAAAAATGAAAAATTTGTTACATTAAAGTTTAATATAGATAAGTTAACAACATTGAAATATTTGCAATTAAAGGAAATCTCAAGAATAATTGGAGGAAAGCAGAATGACTTATGAACAAAAGAACCAGCTTGAATTTATTCTGCAATGTTTCGAGAGAAACGGAATTCCTATTAAATTAACCGGGACAAATAATTTTCAGCCGTTGTATGATAGTATCGGAATTATAAGCGGACAATTCAGCAATGAAACAGTTATTTTAGATTTATCACAAGATTCTGCAAGAGACAGAGACCATAGACTTGAAAAAATATATCATCAATTGGACCAAAAAGGCATTGCTCTAAAAATTCCTTATTACAACGGAAATCCTGAATCAGGTCCAATCTCATTTGTAAGATATTTGGAATTAACAAAAAGATGACAACAAAGAAAGTAGTTCATGTTTCAGGAAAAAGAAAAAAGGCAATAGCACGAGCTACTCTTATGCAGGGAAAGGGCCAGATTAGAATAAACAGCAAATTACTGCAGCTTTATAGCCCAAAACTAGCAAGAATGAGGATAATGGAACCTTTGTTAATGGCGGGAAATGATGTTATGAATAAAATTAAGATTGATGTTGATATCAAAGGCGGCGGATGGAACGGACAGGCAGAAGCTGCGCGTTTGGCAATTGCCCGAGGATTGGTACAATTTACAGGAAACAAGCAGCTAGAGAAAGATTTTTTAAGTTATGATAGGCATTTATTAGTCGCTGATGTAAGACGCAGGGAAACAAGAAAACCAAATACACACCAAAAAGCAAGATCAAAAGTGCAAAAAAGCTACCGCTGAAATATATGCTTTAGAAATTATATAACCCACAGATTTTGTCTCAAGTTCTTTGTTAAATATTTTCTCGGCGGTTTTGCTTCTATTTTGATTGCAGATAAATAAAACTTTCATAGGTCTGAATAGTTTCTTTAAGTTATAAAATTTCGATTTTAACATGCGAAAGCTTTAAATACCTTGTTTCAGAAAAAGGAATTAATTGGATTAAGGAGGAATTATAATTATGATTTGTCCGGTCAGATGTATTTCATGCGGGAAGCCAGTTGCTCATTTATGGCAGCAATATAAAGAAAGAACTGCAAAAGGCGAAGATCCTAAAAAAGTTATGGATGAATTGGGTCTAGAAAGATATTGCTGCAGGGCATTATTTCTAGGGCATGTAGATTTATTAAAAGATATAATGGAATTCAAGAAAGATTAAGTTCTCTTTGAATTTTTTAGAATTAAGTTTAAATACAAGTAATTTATTCTTTTATTGTTATGAGAGATGATGCTTGGCTGAGAAACAGAATGCTTGAAATATGGCAAATCCGTTTTATGGATGTCCCGATGAAGAATGAAGTTAAGATAAGATTCAAGGGAAAATGGAAAACAAAATTCGGCCATATAAGAATGAAAAATAACATTACAGAAATTGTTGTTAATTCTTTGTTCAAGCATGAAGATGTTCCACAATATATTATTGATTTAACTATTGCACATGAATTGATTCATTATTCCCACGGCTTTCAGTCTCCTTTAGAAAGAAGATATCATTACCCTCATCAGGGCGGAATTGTGAGAAAAGAATTAAAGAAGCGCGGCTTTAGAGATGCGATGCAGATGGAAAGAAAAATTTTCAGAAAAGAATGGCCTGAAATATTTAAGAGAATTAGGAGTTAATGAATGGATTTAAGTTGTGTTTTTAAATCTAAAATCTCTCTTTGTAATTCGGTTTCTTTATTAAATTTTTCAATGTTAATCACAGCTTTACCATACCTAAACTGATAAGAATTTTCAGTTATGCAATCTAGGGTCACTTCGGCCTTACCTTTAGACGAATCATACTGAACCTGATTTATTACCAATCCTGGCGATTCGGGGATGATATGTACATATTGTTTATTACCGGTTACAGTACAAACAAATCCCCCATTAATCCATAAAGGCAATTCTTATAACAAAAAATATAAAAATCTATCTTTTAACAAACCTCATATATTTCTTGCAATTAAAACAGTAGTAAATTATTCTTGACTTGTGCATTCTTACCCTGCAGTTTTTTCCAGGAACCAAATAAGAATAGCAGTGCTTGCAGAATTTTCTTTTTAAATTCCTCGGCAGTTTTAAATTAACTTTCATGGCATTTTTTCTTGCTAGGTTAATATATTTATTTGCTAATTTAGGATTGTCTCTTGAAACAACCTCTGCTAATTTAAACAAATTATTAACTGTGCTTAGCACTTCTTTCTTTAATTTGCTTTTATTTTTCATATAATTACAATTATTTTGAAACTTTTAAATTTATTGCTAAGAAAAAGCTTATAAATGGTCATGAAGTAATTTAAGTCATGAAGAGAAGTTCTAGACGTTGGAAAAAGAAGGGCCAGATGAGATGGAAATGGCAGCGTAAGAGAATAAGAAGAGAAAAAAGAAAGAGAAGAGAAAAATCCGCTTAAAAATTTTAAAAAGCAAGCTTTAAATATAAGTTGTTTTCACTTTATGCTTACCATATCGATGTGGAAGATAATGAATTATCTTCTAAATTCTTAAAATCAATGATTACTTAATATTCATTAAGTATGATGTATGAGCGATAGCAAGTTAAGATAAGATTCATATAATTTTATCTTGCGACCTACATTCAAATTTCCGTTGATCCTGCGGAAGATCGCTGCTATTGGAATTCGATTTAGACATGCAAGTCCTGGGATCTCGCAAGAGATACCGGCGAAAGGCTCAGTAACACGTCGATAATCTAACTTATGGTTCAGGATAACATCGGGAAACTGATGCTAATACTGGATATGGGATTGAGGCTGGAACGCGCTTTCCCTCAAAAGCAATGCCATAAGATGAGTCGGCGGCTGATTAGGTTGTTGGTGAGGTAATGGCTCACCAAGCCGAAGATCAGTAGGGGGAGTGAGAGCTCTAGCCCCGAGAAGGACACTGAGAAAAGGGTCCTAGTCCTAAGGGATGCAGCAGTCGCGAAACCTTTACAATGCACGCAAGTGTGATAAGGGAATTCCAAGTGCTTTACCTTCGGGTAAGGCTTTTGCCAAGTCAAAACAGCTTGGCGAATAAGTGGTGGGCAAGACCGGTGCCAGCCGCCGCGGTAACCCCGGCGCCACAAGTGGGGATCATATTTATTTGGTCTAAAGCACCTGTAGCCGGTTTAGAAACTCTCTTGTGAAATCGTTGCGCTCAACGTAACGGATTGCGAGAGAAACTTCTGAACTCGGGATTGGGAGAGGAGAAGGGTATTCTAGGGGGAGCGGTAAAATGTGATAATCCCTAGAAGACCACCAATGGCGAAGGCACTTCTCTAGAACAAGTCCGACGGTGANGGNTGAAGGCTAGGGGAGCGATCCGGATTAGATACCCGAGTAGTCCTAGCAGTAAACGCTGTGAGCTANGTGTTGCATATTCTTNGTGAATNTGCAGTGNCGAAGNGAAGNCNTTAAGCTCACCACCTGGGNAGTACGGTCGCAAGACTGAAACTTAAAGGAATTGGCGGGGGNGCACTACAAGGGGTGNAGNGTGCGGTTCAATTGGATTCTACNCCGGNAATCTNACCAGGAGCGACGGCAGGATGAAGGTCAGATTAAAGGTTTTACCTAACNAGCCGAGAGATAGTGCATGGCCGTCGTCAGTTCGTGCTGTGAAGTGTCCTGNTAAGTCAGGCAACGAACAAGACCTGCACTCACAATTGCTAATGTCTCCTTTTGGAGGAATAAGCACAATGTGAGGACTGCCCGGGAAACTGGGAGGAAGGTGCAGGCAACGATAGGTCTGTATGCTTCGAATCTTCTGGGCTACACGCGCGCGACAATGGTAGNGACAATGGGATGCAACTCCGAAAGGAGAAGCCNAANCCNCGAAACNCTATCTNAGTNCAGATTGAGGGTTGTAACTCACCCTCATGACGCTGGAATCCCTAGTAATCGCGTTTCAACATGACGCGGTGAATATGTCCCTGTGCCTTGCACACACCGCCCGTCAAGCCAACCGAGCAGGGTTTAGATGAGAATTAATTTTTTGGTTAATTCGAATCTAGATTTAGTAAGGTGGGCTAAGTCGTCACAAGGTAACCGTAGGGGAACCTGCGGTTGGATCACCTCCTAAAAATTTTTAACAAAATTTTTAAAATAATCTTATCTTATGCTAAAATTCGCTCATGCGTCAAAGATGGGCCAGTAGCCCAGTCTGGTAGAGCGCCTGCTTTGCAAGCAGGAGGTCTCGGGTTCGAAAATAATTACCTCGAGAAATTGAGTAATTATCGAAGGTCCCGACTGGTCCATTCATGCTTTATGCTTATTTAATCAAATAAGAAAATAATGAGGCTCATTAACGGAAGTTATGGGTTGACGATTACTTAATTAGTAATCATGCATAGGCAGATATATTCCTACGCCATTAGGTGGATAGCTAGGTTTAGGAAAGCGATGAAGGGCGTGGCAAGCTACGATATTGCCTTGGCGAGGCGCATGCAGCCTTAGAACCAAGGATTCCCGAATGAGACATCTTATCTTTTTAAGATGATTAGTAATAATCGCTAACGCAGGGGACTGAAACGTCTTAGTACCTGCAGGAAAAGAAATTAATCAAGATGCCGTTAGTAACAGCGAGTGAAACCGGCAGAAGGCAAACTGAATCCTTTATAGAAATGTAGAGGAGATGTGGTGTTGTAAGAGCTGTCATAAGCGTCTTAATTATCTGAGTCGAAGTTTTCTGGAAAGTTGCGCTATAGAGGGTGATAGCCCCGTAGACAAAAGATAGAAAGATGTGACAGATTTCTTGAGTAAGGCCTATCGGATATTAGGTCTGAATTTGGGAGGCATCAACTTCCAACTTTAAATATTTCCTAAGACCAATAGTGTACGAGTACCGTGAGGGAAAGCTGAAAAGAACCCATGACAGGGTGTGAAAAGATCTTGAAACCTAATGGTTATAGTAAGGTACGGCTCTTTGGAGTTGTACTGTACGTTTCGAATAACGGGCCAGGGAGTTTATTTAAGTGGCGAGAGTAAATCTCTTTACGAGAAATATTCACAAGGAAACTAAAAGCTCGCAGTTTACGAGGAGCATGGTATGAAAATGCCATAAGTCACTTGGATATGACCCGAAACCGCTCGATCTAACCTAGGATAGGGTGAAGCAGCAGTAATGTTGTGGAGGCCCGCAGAGGTTCTGTGTGCAAGCGTTCTTCTAATTTTAGGTTAGGGGTGAAAAGCCAATCGAGAGCGGTGATAGCTGGTTCCTACCGAAGTTGGCCGCAGTCAAGCCTTAAGGGAGATTGCTAAGACGGTAAAGCGACGGATTAGAGATTTAGGGAGGTAAAACTCTCGGTTTCTTGTCCAACTCAAAATGTTTTAGCATCTAAGAACTTAGGAGACGGCAGCAGGCGGTAAACGACTGTTGCGAGAGGGGAACATCCCAGACTAAAATTAAGGTCCCTAAATACTGATTAAGTGTTAANGGGTNAAAGGTGTGTNTTACCATAGACAGCAGGGAGGTATGCTTAGAAGCAGCAATCCTTTAAAGAAAGCGTAATAGCTCACCTGTCTAGGTAAGATGCCCTGAAAATGGACGGGGCTAAATCAGTTACCGATATTTTAGACTTAAGCAAATGCTTAATGTGGTAGGTAGGTATATTGTTGGGGCAGAAGTCTTTCTGTAAAGATGGATCGACCTGACAATAACAAGAATCCTGGCGGAAGTAGGATCTAAATAGCGTGAGAACCGCTAATACCGAAAGGGCAAGGGTTTCTTAGCACTATCTTTTAGCTAAGAGTAAGTCGGTCCTAACTAAGTTCATAACATGACACTTGGGAAAGGGCAAAGGGTTAATATTCCCTTACTACTTGAGTACTTATGGCAACAGAAGTTTAGTCTCTGACGCTTCTGGCTAGGTTGACATCTTTAACTATGGATGCTAACTAAGACAAATCAGGGGAGTGTTGTAATAATGAGAACCTGATTAAACTTAGGAATGGCTAGCTTATGGCTAGTTCAGCTGATGCCTGGAGCCAGTGAAAAAGGGACTAAAATGGATCTCAAGTAACCATACCCAGAACCAACACTGGTGCCCCTAGGTGAGAAGCCTAAGGTATGTGGGAGTAATCTAACTAAGGGAACTCGACAAATTGGTCCTGTATCTTCGGTACAAGGGATCCCTGCGATTGTCTCGCAAGAGGCGATTACAGGGTGCAATAACCGGGGAGGTCCGACTGTTTAACAAAAACATAGCTTCTCGCAAGCCTGTAAAGGTGAGTATGGGAGGCCACGTCTGCCCAGTGCTAGTACCTCAAACTTCTTTTCAAGGGAGCTAAGGGCTAGTAAACGGCGGGAATAACTATAATTCTCTTAAGGTAGCGAAATGCCTTGTCGTTTGAATGACGACCTGCATGAANGGCGTAACGAGATCTCCATTGTCCCTAGTTAGAATCCCCTGAACACACTATTCAGGTGCAAAGGCCTGAGGCTTCCAGTGGGAAGCAAAGACCCCGTGGAACTTTACTACAACTTGTTGCTGTGATATGGATGCTAATGTGTAGTGTAGGTGGAAGTCGTTGAGGCTCAGTCGCTAGATTGAGTTTAGACAACAATGAAACACCACCCTATAGTTTCTATACCACTTACTCTGAATAAGAGGACACCATTAGGTGGGTAGTTTGGCTGGGGCGGCACCCTGCTGAAAGGATATCAGTAGGGCCCAAAGGTCAGCTCATCTCGGTTAGAAATCGAGAGTAGAATGCAAGAGTAAAAGCTGGCTTAACTGTGTTCCTAACACTATGGAACGCAGGAACGAAAGTTGGGTCTAGCGAACCCTTATGTCCTCCTTGATGGGGGCTAAGTATGACAGAAAAGCTATCCCGGGGATAACAGAGTNGTCGCGCCTAAGAGCTCAAATCGACGGCGCGGTTTGCTACATCGATGTCGGCTCNTCGCANCCTGGCTGTGCAGAAGCAGCCAAGGGTGGNGGTGTTCACNCATTAAAGCGGCTCGTGAGCTGGGTTCAGAACGTCAACAATGGCGTTGCATAAGAGCAATCTTATGAAAAATTAAATTGGCTCATATCGGTGAAACCTTAACTTTTTAAACTGTAAAAGTTATGGTAATACCGAGGGAAGGTGTGGCTTATGGATTCAACAAGAATTGCTTATATTGCTGGATTCCTTGATGGTGATGGAAGTATATTCTTCCAGATTGTAAAAAGAAAAGATTACAGGATTGGTTTTCAAATAAGAAGCACAATTGCTTTTTATCAAAAAAACTAAACACGTTAAAATCTTAAAATTCCTAAAAAGAATTTTTAAATCTGGTTATATACGTCATCGTGAGAAAGGAATGAGCGACTATAGTATTGTTGATTCAAAAGAAGTAGAAAAATTACTTAGACTTTTACGACCTTATGTTGTGGTTAAAAAGAAACAACTTGAACTTGGATTAAATATCCTGCAAAGACTTAAGACATGCAAATCAAATAAAGAGTTTTTAGAGATTTGTAAATTTGTTGACAAGTTTAGCAAGTTAAATTATTCCAAGAAAAGAACCATAACATCTAACATTGTAAAAGATTACTTCATTAAAAATAAGTCATTACCCCTGTAGAGACTAAAGCGAAAGCTGAGAGTCTTACTTTATGTAAGGCTAATACGCCAGTCTCCTATTTGGCAAGAATAGGATGAAGGTATAGTCCATGCCGTATGGAAACATATGGATTAACATGCGTGAGACAGTTTGTTCGATATCTGCTGGAAGTGTCGATGTCTGAGGGGAAGGATCATTTAGTACGAGAGGAACGATGGTTCGAGGCCTCTGGTAAATCTGTTGTCTAGTAAGGCAGGCAGAGCAGCTACGCCTTCGGAGATAAATCCTGAATGCATCTAAGGATGAAACTCTCCTCGAAAATAGACATCATCGAGCAGCTCTAGAAGAGAGCGTTGATAGGACTGTGGTGTAAGCATCAAGGTAACGAGATGTTCAGCCAGCAGTTACTAATAGCTTGAAATAATATATCTGCCTATGTTCATTTTATTTTTTAAATTTGTAAACGAAACTTTTTTAAAGTGAAAATTATAATCTTATTTTGTAGGCAGACAACCTAACTACGGATCGCGAGAATGTTGTGAAATGACAATAATTCTCTTAAAAGATCTGAGGAAAGTCCGTCCACCGAAACTTTTGGAATTAATTTTCTGAAAGTTGAAAGTGCAACCTTAAATAAAGGTTTCAGAAATGAAAGTCAACAGTTCAGAAACGACACGGCCTTATGCTGAAAATATGTAGCTTGCGAAGTTTCTCGTGAGAGAAATGAGATAACCAGCTGAATTTGCATAAGGATACGATGAAACGACTAGTACTTGCTGGTGCAAAGCTCAAGAAGCTGCTAAGTAGAATGTTAGGAAGATTCGTCCTTTTTACGAGGGAATCTACAGAAGACGGCTTATTGTCTGCCTACATTAACTTTTTATATTTTTCTATTTAATTAAAATTATGTCATATAATCTTGATAGTTTTAGTAAAGAAGAATTGCTGAGAATAGCTGAAATATCTGCTAAGTTAATGAATGAAAAAATTACCGGGCTTAAATTCTTTTATTTTATATGGCGGTTTAGCAAGGGAAGATGTGCTATTAGCAAGTGATATAGATTTAATGATAGTTTCCAGTCATATTAAACCGCAACACACGCTCAAGGGATCAACTAAACGTTCGGGAACATTCTTCAAAGAGATTATAGATTTAGTAAACGATGATGAATTTACCAAGAATTTAACAAATGGTTTGCTTGATATTCATTTATTACACCCAAATTTTTTCTTAGATTTAGAATATAGGATAAATTTTTTCAAACAGTTAAATAACCAAGATCCATCTTTCTTTTACAATTCTATAATGAGAGACGGCCTATTATATAATCCAAATAGGTGCGAATTTGATATAAAAGCACGCGAAAAGTATGATCAAATAATTCAAAAAAGCATTGAAAATCGTAGAAGATATAATCTGGAATATTAGAGAAAACCTTTTAAACATTAAACTTATTTTAATTTTATGGCAGACGAAAGAATACAAATGCCCTCTGGAATGGGGGGATTAGTAAGATATTTTGATGATGCGAAAAGCAAGATAAGATTTAAGCCAGAGCATATAGTTGCTTTTATTTTGGTTTTTGTAATATTTGTAATTTTATTGCACAACCTGTAATTTTGAGGATAAAATGTTTCCTGGAATGAATAAAAAAATGCTTGAGCAAGCAATGAAGCAGCTTAATGTCAAGCAGGAAGAAATTGATGCAGACGAAGTTATCATAAAAGGTAGCCAGAATTTAATAATCAAAGATCCGAAGGTTGTCAAGATGGAGATAATGGGGCAGGAAACCTTGCAGATTACAGGCAAAATTGAGGAATTAATCAGTGAAGATGACATTAAAACAGTAATGGAACAGGCAAATACTTCTCGGGAAAAAGCAATAAAAGCCTTGAATGAAAGCAACGGAGATTTGGCTTCTGCTATATTAAGTTTAAAAGCATAATTATTTATAATTCATTATTTTACTAATTTATATGCAGGATGTTACTACAACATTAAATAGAGCAAATCAGCTTTTCAAAACAGCAGATCACCTAGCTTATGTTACTTATCCATTATTAAAAGATAATAAATTAATTATAACCATTTTGGAAAATTTGTCAGAAGCTTCTATAAAGGCGATGGAAGCTATGCTCTATTACGAGAAAAACTACAAAAGAATACAGCATTTTCCGTCTGACTTCAGGTCAAAAATTGAAATATTCAGGTTAACATGCAGTCATTATAATATTCCCAGAAATTATGTTGTCTTAATCCAGGATGTGCACGATATTGTTGAAAAAAGGAAGTTAAGCAAGATGGAATTCATCAAAAACGACAAATATGTGATATGGAGCAATGGTGCACTGGTTTCATTAAATTACGAGAAAATCAAAGAATATTTATATAACCTCAAACCATTCTTTAATAAGGTGAATTTTATCCTAAAGAATGTCAACCCTAAATGATGCCAAAGGCGAAATACAGAGGGCAGACCATCTGCTTTTTGTTACATTAAAATACACGAGAACAATCGATGTAATGAAAAGCGTGATTGCAAGATTGGCAAATGCTTACGACAACGCAATAATACATGCTTTAGAAGTTTTAAAAAAGAAAAAAAAGTTTAAGCAAATTCCACTTACCCCTGTTTCTAGAGCCGAGTTGTTAAGGGATTTATACAAAAAAGACATTATAATTCTTGATGCAATGAACACTTATTTTTTTCTGAGAAAGGTTGCAAAGGCAGAATATACTAAAAAGGAAGAATTCAGGAAAAATGTTACCTTGACTGTAATGCATAATGAAGAGGTCATTGAGGTCAACATAAAAGTTTTAGAGGAATATTACAATAAAACAAAGGAATTCATTGACTACATTAACGAGAAATTTAAGTAAACCTTTTTTTAATATTTCAATTGAATAGGAAAATTATATAAATTTAATTAAAACGTTAATTTTATGACACAGAAATTATTTTTAGAAGACTCTTATTTAAAGGAATTTGAAGCAGAAGTTGTAAGCGTGAATGATAAATATGTTGTTTTGGATAAAACTTTGTTCTATCCTAAATCAGGGGGGCAGTCAAACGATACAGGAACATTAACAAGATTAAGTGATAACAAAGAATTTCAGGTTGTTTTCGCTGCAAAAATAAATGATGACATAAGCCAGGAGGTAAATGAATCAGGATTGCAGGTTAATGATAAGGTTCATGGAAAAATAAACTGGGAAAGACGTTATAAATTAATGAAATTGCATACAGCAGCGCATGTTTTAGATGCTGTTTTTCATGAAGATAACGGAGTTTTAATAACAGGGAATGAACTAACTCAGGAAAAAGGAAGAATAGATTTTAATTTGAAAGATTTTAGCAGAGAAAAAGTTCAGGCATTTATAGATAAAGCAAATGAAATCATTAATAAAGATTTAGAAGTTAAAAATTATTCGTTGAACAAAGAAGAGGCTATGAAAATTCCAGGAATAATTAAATTAGCCAAAGCAGCACCTCCCGACCTGCCGATTTTAAGAATTACCGAGATATCTGGCTTAGATACACAGGCAGATGCAGGAACACATGTCAAATCCTTAAGAGAAATTGGAAAAATCGTTTTTCTTGGTATAGAAAATAAAGGGAAGGACAGAAAAAGGGTATACTTTGATGTTCAATAATTAAATTTAAATACTATAAAATTCTTATAATTTCTAATTAAAGGAGGTAAAAATGAGAAAGGTTATTATTATTTTATTATTATCAATGTTTTTGACTAGTTTTATTCCGGCATATGCACAGGAAGAGACTACAGATAATGCAGATGCAGAAGTCGAGCAGGTTTTAGACGAAACATTGCCTTCAGAAGATGAAGTTGGCCTGACACCTGATAAAACAGGATATGGACTAAAGATAGCAATGGAAAGATTAAGACTAGCTTTAATATTTAACAAAGAAAGAAGGGCAAAACTGGCATTGCAATTGGCTGATAAAAGGGTCGAAGAAGCTAAATTAATGGCTAACCTAAATAAATTAGAGGCTTTGCAAAGAGCGAGAGAAGAACACAGAAGATTAATACAGAAAGTAAGAACAGATGCTGGAAATCTTGATGAAGAGGATGTCAAAACATTTGAAACGCACGCAGAACTTGAATCAGAAATAGAAACTCAGGAAAATGAAGTGAATGAACTAGAGAATGTTGTTCTTATAAGGGCCAAGGGATTAACAGAAGAGCAAAGGCAAGAATTTCTTGATTTAGTTGAAAGTTTTAGAAATGACACTAGTGAAATTAAGATCAAATTTAATGAAAGAAAAGAGGAACTCCGAGTTAAATTAAAAGACAAGGGATTTAATGAAACAGACCTTGAAGAAAGGGAAGCTAAATTTTTAGAAACAGCTGAAAGATTTGCTTCGCATGAAGTCGAACAGGCTGAGAAAATGTTTAACCTGGCTTCTGGATTAATCGGTAAATCTTCTGAAAAAAATTTCACGATTAAACAGGAGACTCTTGATGTTAAGACAAAAGCAGAAGAAAAATTAAATGAAGCCAAGGCAGCATTAATAAACAAGGAGTACAAGAAAACAGTTGAACTTGCACGTGAAGCAAAGAAATTAAGCGCATTGGTCATTGCAAGCATTCACGGACTTCAAAAAGACTTAATTGCAAAAAGGTTAGAGAATCTTGAGAAGCAAAGGGAAAAATTGCAGGAATTAAAAGAAAAGGCTGGGGAAAAACGCAAGAAAATTCAGGAAGAACTTGAAGAAAGATTGAAGAGCAGGGCTGAAAAAGCAGCTGAAGAAACAGAATCTGATGAAGAAGAAACATCTGAAAACTCCGATGATTCAGGAGAAGATCTTGATGATACTGAAAGCGAAGATTCTGGAGAAAATGAATCAGACAGTAATAGAAGCGGATCAAACTCAGGCTATTAATTCTTTCTTTTTTTTATTTAAAACAAAGTGAAGTCAACGGAATAAGCACCTGCTCCTAAAAATAATAACGCTATGCTTGCTGCCAAAATTAATAAATCAAATTCCCAGCCTGTTGTATTCTGGGCAAAGAAAGAGATTTTCCATTTTGTTATTTTATAATATAAAGCTCCTGTAATTACAATTATAAAAGCGATTGCTGCAAATTGTGTATATAAACCGATTACTGTCAAAAACCCTGCGGTAACTTCAAACAACCCTAGAATTAAAGGAAATGCATTGCCAAATGTCTGGGCCATCAATTCGGGATTTTTAATTTTTGGATAGCCGTGATATAAAAAGATAATTCCTAATACAATTCTTAATACCAGTAATCCATAATCTTCCAATGCCATATTATCTTCTAAACAAGGGTTATTTAAATAACTTATTGTTTAAAAGTTAAAACAGTTAGTTTTATAAATAATTAAACTATTCTAATCTTATGACAAACCGAGATGATTTAGTTCATATCGAGTAAGGCTTTTTCTAGTTATAATTATAAAAAATCTCAGTATGACCGCATTAGTTCAGTGGTTAGAACTTTCGGCTGTGGATTATTTAAGCAGAACCCGGAGGACGCGAGTTCGATTCTCGCATGCGGTCCTCTTTACTCAGAGGAATTAAAATGACAGACATGCAAAACCCAAAAGGAACAAAGGACATTAATGTTGAGGAAAAGATTCAGGCGAACAGAATAATAAAAATAATAACAGAAGTTTTTGAAAAATACGGTTTTAATCCCCTGCAAACTACAACCCTTGAAAAATATGAAACACTTGCGGCAAAATATGCTGGTGGCAGCGAGATCCTAAAAGAAACATTTAAGCTAAGGGACCAGGGCAAACGCAACTTAGGATTAAGGTATGATCTAAGTGTTCCTCTGGCAAGATACATTGCAATGAATCCCAACTTGAAAATACCATTTAAACGCTATGAAATCGGGCAAGTTTTTAGGGATGGTCCTATCAAAACAGGAAGATATCGCGAGTTTACGCAATTAGATGCAGATACTGTCGGAAGTTCGAATATGCTTGCTGATGCGGAATTATTAGCTATGACTTCGGAAGTATTTTCAAGATTAAATTTAAAATTTATTATAAGATTAAATAACAGGAAAATTTTAGATTCAATATTAGAGTATTATGATATCCCAAAGGAAAAACGGGAAATAATGATTTTAAGCATTGATAAATTAGATAAAATAGAAGTTTCAGGAGTGAAAAAGGAATTAACAGAAAAAGGATTTAAGAAGGTTGATAATTTATTGAATTTGATTTTTACAAATGACTTAAACGATGTTAAGAAAGTTATTAAGAATAAAGAAGGGATTGATGAATTAAATCAGGTAATAAAATACTGTAAATTGCTAAATGTTAAAAATCTAAAAGTTGATATTTCTTTAGCGCGTGGTTTGGCATATTACACAGGAACAATATTCGAAGTTTATTTGAGAAATTCTGAAATTAAGTCAAGCGTGGCAGCCGGAGGAAGATATGACAAGATGATTGGAAGTTTCATAGGAAGGGATGTTCCTGCTGTCGGGATTTCATTTGGCATTGATGTAGTTAAAGACGCCTTAAAGCAAAACAAAGAAAAGAGTGTTGCGGAGTTTTATTTAATTCCTATAAATACCCTAGAAAAATCTTTAATGATATTGACAAAATTAAGACAGAATAATTTGAAATGTGATATTGACTTGAATGACAAGGGAATAAGCAAGAATTTAGAATATGCCTCAAAATACGAGATTCCTTATGTCGTATTAATTGGAAATAACGAATTAAAACAGAATAAGGTTAAATTAAGGGACATGAAAACCGGGAAAGAAAAATTATTTACAGTAAATGAATTAATCTTGAAATTTAAGAAATTCTAAAGCAAGCCAAAATTCATATTTTTTAAAACGAGAAGTGAAGCGACTAATGCAAACACTCCGATTATGAATAATATTACCAAGGGTATTACGTAAATTAAAGTTGATTTTGTTGCCGAGAAATTATAAATCTTTTTTGTTCCTATTATTAATAAAACCAAGTCATAAATCCATGTTATGAATCCCAAGAAAGGAATCCATTTTAATAACATTGAAGGCGTTTCTGAATAAACAAATAACTGGTATGCTTTTGCATAACCTTTGTTTCCGCCAAATATTAATATCCAGACAAATAATATCGCGGCTATTACAAAACCAAATAAGATTCCCAGAACATATCCCATTATCATCTGCCCAAATACCTGTAATGAACTGAATGAAGGCATTTCCTGGCCAAAATTAAACATGTTAAAAACCATCTTTGTAATTACATCCCCAAAAATCAGGAACATGATATAGCTCATTACAACATTGAATGCCAGTAGAACAATGTAATAAATCAATGAATCCTGGATTGTTTTTTCTTTGTTTAAGTTTGCAAAGAATTTTTCAGGGTTAAATAATATAGATTTAATCTTGTTGAAAATATCCATAATAAAACAAATTTTTTAATTGTTTATAAATTTATTCATTTCTTGACTTCAATAAATATTTCACCGAATAATTCTTCCTGATTTAGACTAATTTTTTCCTGGTTATCCAAATGCAACAAAGGAATGAATGTTAGTATTTTGTCTTCTTTCTTATCGCTTGGAACTAATTTTGAAAACGTCAATGGCTCTTTTTTATATTTAAAAAAATTCAATATGCTATCATAGACATTTTTTATCAGGTTTCCAATGTCAATCTTCTTCTCTGGAATTTTTACATTTACCTCTTCTTCCCTTAATCTTCTCATGACCTTTCTTTTATTTACTTCCAGTGCTTTCTGCAATGCTCCCATCAAATCATTTAATGTTACCTTTCTCTTTCTCGCCAATGGCGTTCTTATTGTTAATTCAGGTTTTTCATAATTTAAATAAGGATTGGGGTTATCTTCATATAATTCAAGCTCATTTAGGCTTTGGGGATAAAGTAAATTATCAAAATTAACAAAATCCTCATTGATGAATTTTTCAGACTTTATTTTTAATAACAATGCTGCTGCTAATAAAACCTTTCCTGAAATAAAAAAATTAGCATCCTTTAATTTTTTCAGAGTTTCAATATAGCGTTTGCTTAGAATGCTTATGTCGATGTCCCAGGGATTTAACTGCTCGCTTCTTATCAAGTCATATATCAATGTCTGCCAGGTAAGCTCGTCCTTGCTTACAAGAAGTTCGTAAATTTGATCATTCATAACTTAACAAGAATTTGATTTATTATAAATATTGCTAAAAATGCACATTTTCTATGTTACCACTTTATAGTTTACACATACCGAAAGCTTTATATACTAGTTAGGTATACTACTTTTTTATATCACCTCTTTTTTCCCATGAAGGCTTTACCTCGTGTAAGGCTTTCTTGGGTTTTAATTAAAATTTTAAAATGAATGAATTAAAATTAAGCTTAAAACAAAAAATTTTGGCTTGTTGTCTTGTTAGTTTTTTTGGTTATGGTATATTGGCTAACGTTTATAATTCTCTTAAGTTGTTTGATAATGAAGAAATTAAGCAGCAAAGAATAACCTTGAATAGCAAAAGATATCTCGGTATAAATGAGGAAAGTGCTTTAGGTTATATGATATACAGATTTTATCACCCAGACTCTTTAGTAGAAACTCCCAGAAAAGGACATAATTTTGAATATTATTCTGGTATTGGAGAAGGGGATGATGTCCATTTTCTTGAATACTCAAGATCCGAAAATGGCGAAAGAATTTTAAGAGATAGTTCAAGACCAAGGCAGGATACGCTAAGAATGCTGGTTGAAAAATTTAATTCTTACAAAAATGAAAATTGATTACGATGATTTAATTTTTGGGAAGAAAATAACTACCCCCGAGAAGAATTCTGTTTATCGAGGAACCTATTTAGATGTTCCTGTTGCGATAAAATTCTTTGATAAAAAAGATTTGAGAGAAGAGCGCCATAAACTTTTGGGTTATGGGGTTAGTAATGAATGTTTAACAGAGTATAATAATCTATTAGAAGCTAGGGCAAAATCTCACGAATTAAGCACATTCTTACAAGAACCAATTGGGGTAACAAAAAATCCAGATGGCTTGCATGTCCTAGTCACTAAATTAATACTCAATTCGAATGGGGATATTTCACAAGACTTCAAAAAATGCAAAGAAAAAGTAAATAAAGATTTTATATGGGAGTTAAGAAATGCTCTTTATCATTTAGGAGAGCATAAAGTATATCATATGGATATAAGTAACGGAGATAATCTTCTTATACAAATAAATTCCGGGGTTCATCCTGTATTGATAGATTTCTTGAACATGAATTTTACATATTATCCATGGTTAAAATTAACAAAATATCTGGGAATTGATTCTGTTGAAAAAAGATATTTTAGAAGAGTTAACAGATTTTTAAACAACCTTGAAAAATTTAATCACAATTAAAAACATAAGTCCACGCCCTATTTTTACTGGCTAAATCAACCTTCTCTCTTTTATAGCTTTTTCCTTCGTATTTATCTATTAGTTTCAGTTCTTCTCTTTTTACGAATAAAACTAAACCAGCAACTGCAAGATTTTTGTTGGGCACAATTGCAGGGTATTTCTTATTTTCAATATATATTTCTTAAATACAATAACCTTCGAGAACATCAAGCCTTGTCTCAGTAATTTTCCTGCCAAGAACTTCTTTTTGGGTATCTTTATCCTTCAATGTTCCATAGACAAATAATTTTTCAAGCATTTTACTTTGGTTTTATTTCAACGTAATGGCAATGACCGCAATAAAACCTGTCTTTATGCTCTCCCAAGAAATAACCTGCACCGCATTTTGGGCATAACCTGCTTCTTGTTAATTTATCACCCTGTAACTTATATTTTTTCCATATCTTGCTGGGATTTTTATTCTTAACTTTCTTCTTTGCCATTTTTATTCCTTTTTAGAAGGCGCCGCAGCCTTTTTTTCTTTCTTGACTTTCTGTTTTTTTCTAAATTCCTCGATTGCTTTTAGGCTTTCAAGATTACCATAAACATTCGCTATAACCCTCGAAGAATTCCCGCCGTATTTTGTAAATATCGCCTTTATCCTAATTAATTCGGGGTTGATTTTTAAATTATCGCTTAATTGTTTTAATGCTTCATCCTTTGTCGGGGTTTTTAAGCTAGGATGATCTACCTCCACCTCAACCTGTTTTCTGTTCAATAATTCGTGTGTTCCCTGTTTTAAAATCTTCATCTTATTTTAATTGCATATTCTCCGTCTTTCTTTATCTCAAGTTTCTTTGCAATCTCACTTTTTTCAGAATTCAAGATAGCAATCCTTCCTTTCCATGTATTTGTAAATTGGTTTCCACCGCAAATTGGGCAGACTTCCTTGTCAACGAATATTTTGCATTTTCTGCATACTTTTTTCATTTTTCCTTCTTCTTTGCTTCTTCCTTAACCCAGTTTAAATTTCCAAGCAAATACTGCCTCATTGTCAACCCTATCTTCGGATTTTTTAAATCTTTGTAGCTTACTGCTATTATTCTTGCCCTGCATTCATCATTTACTTTTAATGTTTTCTTGCTCTCTTTTCCAGTAAGCACATTTGATTTGCTGAAACTTACAAAATCGTCCATTGTTTGAGAAATATGAATCATTCCATCTATTGGCCCGAGATTAATGAAAGCGCCGAAATCTGTTATCTCTGAAATATTTCCAAGTAATACCTCCTGCAATTCTGGCTTGAATGCAAGTAGCTTAAATGTCGTATCATAATACGCTGCACCATCCCCCGGTATTATTATTCCTTCGCCGATTTCTAAAATCTCGCTTATGGCGATAACAACGCCAAAATCCTTAGAAATGTGCTCCTGAAATTCCTGATTAAGCTGCTCCATGACAGCATCTTCTACATCCATATTAAAACTACTTGGAGGAACCCTAATATGGCTTTTTAATGTGACTTCATAAAACATTTTTTAGTATAAGATATTTTTTTTGTCTTAATGTAATAATCGGATGATTTTTTAGTCTTTTTTTCAAGTCTTTATCGCTTGTAGCTACAATATGATTCTCATCTAAATTTGATAATAAATCATCAACATAGCCCGCATTTTTAGTATTTATAAGCTTAATGTTTTTTTGCTTTATAAATTTTAAGGCCAGCTTTCCATTTGGTTTGTTCTCTAATTCATTTAAGGTTTTATCCAGTATTTTAACTTCGTAATTAAAATTGCATATCCTCCTTAATTCTTCAAGTAAATCTATCTTAAGTTTTAATGAATCTAAAATAATGTTTGTATCTAAAACTATTGTGTACATTTTAATTAGCATTATTGCAAGGTATATAATTTTTTCTACAATTTATGTGCTTAATGCGCCAATGAGAATTAGCGAAACATTTATAAATATCTTAACTTTACCATAATTTAGAATTCTTGTGATATAGAATGGAAAAAGAATTGTTTAATAAAACAGGAACAACAACCATTGCTTTAGTATGCAAAGATGGGGTTGTATTAACAGCAGACAGAAGAATGACAATGGGTTACATGATCGCAGGAAAGAAATTCGAAAAAATCAGCATATTAAACGAGGATATTGCCTTGACAATGGCTGGTTTAGTTTCTGATGCCCAGTTATTAACCAAGATAATTAAAGCTCAATTACGCTTGGATACAATAAGAAGGGGTAAAAAGCCCAGCACAAAAGAAGTTGCTAATCTAGTAGGCTCATTAGTTTATGGAAATATCAGAAAGTTTAGTACTATTCCAGGAATAGTTGGATTCATGCTTGCTGGAAGAGATGACAAAGGATATCATTTATATGACATTGGCGTGGATGGAAGCGTATCATTGCAGGATGAATATTACTGCGAAGGATCCGGCTCTGAATTTGCGATGGGAGTTCTCGAGTCTGGTTATAACAAGGATATTAATGTGGATGATGGGGTTAAATTAGCATTAAAGGCGTTAAACTCAGCATTACAAAGGGACGTTGCATCTGGTTCAGGTTATGATGTCGTGACAATAACAAAAGACGGGGCTAAGAAAGTATTGGAAAAGGAAATTAAATTTACATTATAGTTATTTTTTCTTTAAGATAAAATGAATGAAATTTTGAAAGAAGTATTAAAGTATGTACCAGAGAACGCAAACATAGTTGAATCTGGATTTGAAGGAGCAAATATTATTCTTTATACCAAGAGCAAGGAATTTTTCTTGGACAATTCCGAGGTTATTAAAACAATTGTAGAAGCTGTTAAAAAAAGAATTGAGTTAAGGCCTCATGAAAGCTTATTAATGGAAGAGGAAAAAGCAGAAAATGAGATTAAAAAATTAATTCCTGAAGAAGCTGGCTTGGCGAACGTCATATTTGATATTTCAAGAAGCAAGGTTATAATAGAAGCCAGCAAGCCCGGGTTAGCTATTGGAAAATCAGGGGATATATTAAAAGAAATAAAGAGAAAAACATTCTGGATTCCTTTAGTCAGGAGAACTCCCCCGATTAAATCCCAGATCACAGACAAAATAAGGGATGTTTTATACGAGCATAATGATTACAGAAAAAAATTCCTGAATAAGGTCGGTGAAAGAATTTACGGCGGATGGACAAACGAGAAAAAAGACGAATGGATCAGAATCAGTTTTCTTGGGGCAGGAAGGCAGGTAGGAAGATCATGCCTGTTATTGCAGACGCCTGAATCAAGAATATTGCTTGACTGCGGAGTAGATGTTGCTGCAGATAACCCAGAGGATTCTTATCCAATGCTGGACGCCCCTGAATTTGACATTAACAAATTAGATGCTATTATTGTTACGCATGCGCACGCTGACCATTGTTTACCACCAAATACACCCGTTTATTTGGAAAATGGAACTATAAAGCCCATAGATGATATAAAAGTAGGGGATAAATTAATTGGAATTGATTGGAAGACTGGAAAGAGAGTTATTGGTAAATGTAATTATAAGAAAAATACAAAGCATAAAGAAATTTATAAAATTAAAACATCTTATTATACAATTGGATCTTCTAGAAACCATAAATTTTTTGTTATTGATAAAGATTTAGAAATTAAAGAAGTCACTGCTGAAAATTTAAGAGAAGGAATGGTTATTCCTTGTTACATGGGACAGGAAAATGAGTTTAAAAGAATTGAACTTAAAGAACCGGAATATTTTGAAAGATTGGAATTACCTCAAGAAGCAGTTGAAAAACTAAAAATTATAAGAAAAGAGAGGAATTGGACTCAAGATTATATTGTAAGTCATTTGAAAAAACATACAAATTTGATTTCTGACCTGGAAAATAAGAACAAGCATATTTACATTAATACTTTAAAAGAGATTTTAGGATTCTATGGAATTGATTTTAATGATTTTGCGGCTAAGTATAATATAAATAAGACAGTTTATCCTAAATATATTAATGAAGAATTGGCTCAAGTGGCCGGATATATGACTGGAGACGGCGGACTAGCAAGCGAAAGAACATTTAGGATAACTGACCAGTCAACAGATTGTTTAAAAGAATATAAAAATATAATAAAAAATATATTCAATTATGATCCTATTTTAAAACACCATCCGGATAAATCTAAAAATGCTCATATAATTGAAATAAATAATGCGGGCATTGTGAAGTTTTTTGAAGATAATTTTAAGGGAATTTTAGGAAAAAATAAAAAAAGAGATATCTCAGAAAAGATTATCTTTAGCTCAAATAATATTATAAGGGCATTTTTAAGAGGAATTGCCGATGCAGAAGGCTCTGTAAACAATTGCATATCAATTTCATCGTCTCAAGAAAAAATTTTAGAAACACTACAACATATGTTATCAACACTAGGGATATTATCCAATATAAATTATAAAAACAAGGTTGTTAATATAGCTTCTTCATACTCTATTAAAAGGTATTATAATTTAATTGGATTTAATCATATTGATAAAAAATTAAAATTAGAAAACTTGGTTAATAAATTGAGAGATACGAATTTAAAAGAAATAATTCCTATTTCCTCAATTAAATTAAAAGAAATTTTAATGGATGCGGGATTTTTAGGAAAAGTCCATAAAGAATTTAAAATAAGCGATTTTCCAGCGGCTTTATTAGATCGGTATAGAAGAAAAGGAAATAGTTATGCAGATAAAAATACCATTAATAAATTAATTGAACTTCTTGAAGAAAGATTAACTTACTTAAAAGAGAAAAATAATTCTTCTATATCTAAAAAAAGAAAATCTATTTCTTTACCTAGAAAAGATATTGCTCAAATGATTGAAACTACTTATGGAATCGTTCAAAATAGGGAAGTTTTTGATATAAAAGATAAATATTATGAAATGATGAATAAGAAATTAAATGAACTGATAGAAATAAAAATCTTAAAAACTCAAGATAATATTAATAAATTAAAAAAATTAGTTGAAATGCCTGTTATATGGCAAAAGATTACAAAAATAGAGAAAAAAGAAAATCCTTATCCTTATTTGGTTGATATAGAAGTAGAACCTAATCAAAATTTCGTAGCTAATGGGGTTGTTGTTCATAACTCTGCATTTGTCCCTTACTTGTATAAAATGGGTTTTAAAGGACCGGTGTATTATACAGAGCCTGGACTTGATATAGCAGCTTTAATGGCACTTGATTACATAAGTGTAAGCCAGAAAGAAAACCGCAAGGTAATTTTTGGAAGTGCAGATATAAAAGAGATGGTCAAGCATTCCATAACATTAGAATATGATGAGGTTACTGACATTACCCCCGACATTAGAATTACATTTTATGATGCAGGACATACATTGGGAAGCGCAATGGTTCATTTGAATATTGGAAACGGGCTGCATAATATTCTTTATACAGGGGACATGAATTATGAGACAAGTAATTTATTAAGCGCGGCTATGACAAGATTCTCAAGATTAGAGACAATGATAATGGAAGCAACTTACGGCGGAAGCAATGAAAATTACCCCAGCAGAAGAGAGGCAGAAGATATTTTAGTTGATACAATCAAAAAAACAATTGAAAGAGGGGGAAAGGTTTTGATGCCTGTCTTGGGAACAGGAAGAGCTCAGGAAATAATGGTCATAATTGATAAAATGATCAGGAATGGAATGCTTGATAAAATTCCGGTTTACGTGCAGGGAACAGTTTGGGATATTACAGCAATACATACAGCATATCCTGATTTCTTTAATTCAAACATAAGAAAGATGGTTTTTCATAAAGACCAAAATCCGTTCTTGAATGAAGTTTTTAAAAGGGTCGGATCAAGGCAGGAGATGCAGGAAGTTATTCAATCTGGTCCCTGCATTATTCTAGCGACTTCCGGAATGCTGGTTGGAGGAGCATCAGTAGAATATTTCAAGGAATTATCAGATAATCCAAAAAACTCATTGATATTTTCAAGTTACCTGGGCAGGGGAAGTTTAGGAAGAAGAGTAATGGAAGGCGAAAAAGAATTCAACTTGGACGGAAAACAGATTTCTCTGAAGATGGAGATTGCAGCCATCAGGGGATTTACAGGACATAGCACGAGAGAAAGATTGATATCATTTGTCAGGCATTTAAATCCAAAACCGAAAAGAATAATTTTATTGCATGGGGATAATTCTAATTGCCTTGATTTAGCAAGTAATTTGCATAAGATGTTCAGGATAGAGACAAATGCCCCGAAGAATTTGGAAGCTATTAGAATAAGATAATTATTTAATTTTTAATTTAATATTTTATATAGGTTATTTTTAATATAATCATTCTCTATCATATTGTTATATGGGTTTTTTTCAATCTTGCTTTCTAACTCACTTATTTTTTTGTTGGGCTTATTTTAAAAATATGAAATTTTATTCTATATTCTAAAGCCCTATCAATAAAATGCAGCGCATCTGCAAGATTTTTTAAAAATCCTTGTTTATGATTTTCTTCAGATGAATTTCTTTCTTACATCATCCTAAGGTGGGTTTGAATAGGATCTTCAAGTCTTCTTACTTTAGGGTATTTATCATCTAAATATGGTTGACCAGTTAGTGGATTAATTACTTGAGTAGACTCTATTCTACTATTCATATCCTTAATTCTCCTTTCTTTAGCATATCTTAAGTCTTTTACCATATTATTCATTAAATTAACTAGTTTATAAATCTTTCAATTTTGTTACTACTTTAAAATAATATAAATTTAACTGTCAAATAGCCTAAGAAACATCCCATTGTCAATATGGGCATTGCAGGATAGAATTTTCCTTTTTTTCCGTAAAACAATAAAACAAGCAATGAAAGCATTGTAACGAATGAAACTATTAACGCAGCAAGCAAATTAAATTCTTTTAAGATTACGCCTGAAAAAAACAATGTGAATCCAATATCGCCCCCTCCAAGAATGGCTGTTGTAAATTCAATCTTTCTTTTCTCTTTCTTAAATTGGTATGGAATGCTCAAGCCAGTAAATACTTTTGCTTTTGTCTGAAATTTAGCCAGTTTGATCATGTGCTTGCTTTTCAGGACAGAATAGGCATCATATATTGAAATTAATATCAACAAAATGCTTATTGAGAGCAGATTAAATATTGGAACAAATATGGCAGCTAATCCGCCGTAAATGAATATCTCGATTAAATTGTTCATTATTGTGCTTGGCTTAAATAATTTCATTAAAGCCAGAACAATTCCCAAAATGATTGCATAAACCTGATTAATGAATGCAGAGAACGCAATTATTAATGTTAATGCTATTGAAATAAAAAACCAGAGTTTCCATAATTTGAATAACTGGAATTTGATAAACAGCAGTGCGATTATTGTTGCAAATAATATTATAAAAAATATTGGAATAAATGAAGTTTCTTCCCTTACCTCGGGTCTTTCAATGTTCAAAGGCAGTTCTCTTTCAACAATTTCTCCTGTTGATAATGTTTTTGGCAGATATTCATCGATTATAACCAGGCCCATTGCGTGAGACGCCAAAAATAATAATGCCAATGTAATTGTTATGAATAAAGTATGTTTCATCAATATCTTAATTACTAATTTGTTTAAAAAATTAACTTTTATTCTTAATACCCACTTTAAAGTAACTAGATTAACTTTAAATATGATTTTTGATTAAAGTATATTGATGGCTGAACAACCTTTTATACAGTTTGAAAACATAACCAAATCATTCGGCGCAAAAGTAATCCTTGATAATTTAAGCCTAAGCATCCCGTATAAGGATATCTTCGGAATCATCGGAAGATCAGGATCTGGAAAGACAACACTTCTTAGCTTACTGGTTGGATTTTTGAAGCCGGATAAAGGACAAATTCTATTTCAATCTCGAGACATACATAGGGATTTACAGAGCATACAGCAACAGTTTGGATTTGCAGCACAGGAAGGTAGCTTTTATCCCAAGTTAACAGTAGATGAAAATTTATGGTACTTTGGAAAGATGTATAATATTCCCACAAATGTTTTAAAAGAAAAAATTCCCGAGTTATTAAGATTGGTTGAACTAGAGGATGCGCATGATCTAATTGCGTGGAAACTCAGTTCTGGCATGCAAAAACGTTTAGATATTGCGTGTGCGTTAATACATGACCCAAAAGTCTTAATTCTTGACGAACCAACAGAGGATCTAGATCCTGCATTAAGAAATGAAATTTTAGACTTGTTGCATAAGATTAACAGGGAAAAAGATATCACAATAATTATTACTTCTCATTTATTAGATGAAGTTGAATACATTTGCAGGGACGTAGCAATTTTAGACAAGAAAAAAGTGGTTGATTCTGGAAATATAAATGAACTAAAAAATAAATATGCAAGATACTCTGAAATCAGCCTGGAAACAGAAGATAGGGATTATTCGCATTTAATCAAGAAACTAAAAAGAAAAAAAGATGTTAAGAAATATTCCATAAGGGGAAACAAAATTTATATTTACACAACACAAAAAAACGAAAAAGCATTGAAAAACATGATTAGCCTGGCAAAAAAAGGCAAGACAAAGATAATCAGCGTTGGAGTGGGCAAGCCGAGTTTAACTGAATTATTCGAGGAATTAACAAAATTAGAAGCAAAGGATGTAAAAAAAGAGGTTGAGAATGTCAAAGTTACTAGAGATAATAAAGAAAAATATTAAGTTATTAATAAGGAGCAAGAGCTCTGCATTAATTGTCTTATTAGGACCCTTAGCTTTAATGTTATTAATCGGATTAGCATTTAACACAAGCTCGTTATTTGATATAAAGGTTGGAACATATTCAGGCAGTTACAGCGAATTAAGCAATTCCATTGTTGAGAAACTGCAGGACGAGCAGTTCAAAGTCATTAAAGTTGATAGTGAAGCAAGATGTATTGACATGATCAAATCAGGGGATGTGCATGTATGCACGATTTTTCCGCCAGATCTAAGCTTAAAAACAAATGACAAAATTGTATTTCATGTTGATAAATCCAGAATTAATTTTGTTTATATTATCTTAGACAGGATCTCTAGTAAAATTGCGACAAAATCGACAGAGTTAAGCACTGCATTGACAAGCAGGCTATTAACAAGCCTGAATAACGTCGATACAAAATTAACCGAAAAATCCGGTTCAGTGACGTCACTGTCTGCCTCATTGACTGAATCAAGAAATTCTGTAAATGATATCATAGATGATTTAAACGCATTAAATTTGAATACAACAGGCAATTTCTCAGAGGTTGATGAGGAGATTAAGGTGCTGGAGAAGGATGATTGTGCAGTTGATTCAGAAACCGGCGAATGTGTTCCAAATTCCGCCAAATACAGGGATTTGAGAGATGTGATCGAGAATATAGAAGATGAATATATTGTTTTGGTTGCCTCTGTTAAAGGTCTTCGCGACGATAATCAAGGATCTTTATTAAATGTAAAAACTAAATTAAATGAGGATATTAAGAACACGAAAGATTTGGAAAAAACAATTAAGGAAATAAATGCTGATATTGACTCAATTGAAATAAGGGATGTTGCAAGAATTGTTTCTCCTGTGACAACTGAAATAAAGCCCGTTGCCGCAGAATCAACTAATTTGAATTATACATTCCCGACTTTAGTTGTTCTAGTTTTATTGTTTGCAGGATTATTGCTTGCATCAACTACAATTGTGCAGGAAAAAGAAAGCAAGGCATATTTCAGGAATTTTATTACTCCGACGCCGGATATCATATTTATCATGGGAAATTATATCTCAAGCGTGCTGATTGTTTTGGTGCAATTAGTCATAATATTCATTGTTATGTTTGGAATAACAGACACAGTTGTGACAGATGTTGCTTTGTTTAATGCATTTATCATATTAATTTTGCTTGGAAGCGTTTTCATACTCCTTGGAATGCTAATTGGTTATTTATTCAAATCAGGCGAGACAGCAAACATCGCTTCTGTATCTTTGGGTGCAATATTATTGTTCTTTTCAAACACAATCTTGCCTCTGGAAACACTGCCCGGCTCTTTGCGTGATATTGTGCAGTTTAATCCATACATACAAGGAGAAACTGCATTAAGAAAGATATTATTATTTAACCAGGGCTTGGACGCTGTTTTGCCCCAGATTTATACCTTGGTAGGGTATATTGCATTGTTGCTTGTAGCAGTTTATTTATTAAGAGAGCTTACAAAGAAATGGTTTAGTGGTTAAATTTAAATATTAACTTAATTTTTGTTAAATATGCAAAAAAGAGAATTTAGTGTTGGTCCTTATGAAGTCAGGGGCAAGATTGACTATGATAAATTAATAAAAGAATTTGGTGTTAATAAAATAAGCGATGAGGATTTAAGCAGGATAAAAAAATATACAAAAGATCTGCACCCTTATTTAAGAAGAAAAATATTCTTTGCCCAGCGTGATTTGAAATGGTGCTTGGACGAATATGAAAAAGGAAATAAATTCTTTTTATATACGGGATGCGGTCCTTCTGGCCCAATTCACATAGGGCATTTATCTGTTTGGTCATTTACAAAATGGCTGCAGGACAAATTTAAGACAGAATTATGGTTTCAATTCACAGACGATGAAAAGTTTTTGTTTAAAGGCAAGAGTTATGATGAGATTCAGAAATGGACTTATGAAAACATGCTGGATGTTATTGCACTTGGCTTTAATCCGAAAAACACGCATTTTTTAATAGATACAAAACACGCGGGCTTGCTGTACCCGGAGGCAATCAAGGTAGCAAAAAAAATAAATTTCTCAACAATTAAAGCAGCATTTGGATTTACGGATTCAAATAATATAGGGAGCATTTTCTATACTGCAATGCAGACTGTTCCTGTGTTTCTGCCAAATATTCTAAGAAAAGAAAACAGGCCGTGCCTGATTCCTCTGGCAATTGACCAGGACGTTCATTTTAGAATAAGCAGGGATGTAGTTGAAAAACTTGGTTATCATAAACCAGCAATCCTTCATTCCAAATTCATGCCTCCCTTAACAGGCATGGAAGGAAAAATGTCAAGTTCTGAAGATAATCTTTCCATATTAACCACAGATTCAGAAAAAGAAATTGAAACTAAAATCAGGAAATATGCCTTTTCCGGCGGCAGAAGCACAATTGAAGAACACAGAAAAAAAGGCGGAAATCCGGACGTGGATGTAAGTTATCAATGGCTGACTTATTTTGAAGACAATGATGAAAAACTAAAAAAAATTTATGATGATTATAAATCAGGCAGTTTATTAACATCCGAGCTAAAGCAAATCTTAATAGAGAAATTAAACAAATTTCTGAAAAAACACCAGGAAAAGAGAAGAAAAGCCGGAAAATTGGTTGAGAAATTTGTTCTAAAATTTTAATAAATGTAACTACTTTAAAGTGCGCATAAAACGAAAGCTTTATAAATACTAACTTACTTCTAATTTACTCGAGTTAAAATGAAATCAACACAAGGGCAACCGATAATTAAAGTAGATGTTCCTCAGATATTTCAATTGCAATACGATGAAGCTGGAAGAGAAGCTGTTAAGAAAGTATTGACAGATTATAAGGATACAAAAGCAGCTTTAGTTACTTTAGATATCAAATCTCAAGGTCCTGTAAGAGGAAGCAATATTTATTTTAGAAATGCAGTTGTAAATGCTTACAGACAAATTACAGGAGAAAATGTTCATCCAATAAACGCCAGAGAAAGTGAAATTGCTTTAGCAAATGATACTTTAACAGATCCGACTTCAACTTACGAAGATTTGGGATTAATAGTTTATCCAAAAGAAGGAGTTAACCCCAACTTATGGGAAAACTTAAGGGAGCAGGTTAAAAGTGATTTTCCTAATGTTAAATTAAGCAAACCATTTGTAATAACTGGATTAATGAATGTTGTTAAAAATTCAACTTATGAAAATGGTCTAGGATTAAATGCAGATGAATTAACAGAAGTTTATAATGTTCCAATTTTAAATAGAAAAACAGGCAAATTTGATTCCAGTGACAAGGGTTTACAGAAGACAGGATTTCCAAGCAAGTTAGGAAGAGGAAACAGAACTTTATATGTAGACAACAATAATGGCGTCTTCGGGTTCTATCGGTACGGGAACTTGAGCCTCAATGCCAGGGGCGAGAACTTGGCTGGCTCGAATGTCAATGGCAGGGTGAACGTCGTACGAAATTTTTCCAGTGGAAGTCTCGATGAACGAGTTGCTAAACTAGAGCAGGAAAGATTAAAAAAAGAAAAAGAATTACAACAACAATATGAATTAGCTGTTAAACAAGTCAGAAATATTAAGTTAAGGAGAATAATATGATAGTCAAAGAAGATTTTTTAAAAAAATTAAGAAGCGCATTTGATTTAAATGAATATGAGGTAAAAATCTGGACGGCATTATTAAGCAGGGGTGTAAGTGCAGCTGGAGAATTATCCGAAATTAGCAATGTTCCTAGATCAAGAAGCTATGATGTTCTAGAAAGTCTAGAAAAGAAAGGCTTTATCATAATGAAATTAGGAAAGCCAATAAAGTATATGGCTGTTAAACCCGAGGAAATTCTTAGAAGGGTTAAGTCACAATTGTCAAGAAAGGCAGAAGAGCAGGTTAAGATGCTTGAAGATGTAAGAAAAACAGAATTATATCGCGAGTTACAATTATTGCATGACCAGGGCATTAAGAAAGTTGACCCAAGTGATTTATCAGGGGCATTAAAAGGAAGAAGCAAAGTTTATGATTTATTAGAGGATATGATGAGAAAAGCCCAGAAAAGTGTTACAATAATGACCACAGCAAAAGGATTGCAGAGAAAATCTGAAATTCTGGTTCCATTATTAAAGAAATTCAAGAATGTTAAGGTAAGAATAGCTGCCCCCATTACAAAGGATAATAAGGATACTGTTGAAATATTAAGAAAATATGCAGATGTCAGGAATATAGACAAGGTGAATGCAAGATTCTGCGTTGTAGATGGAAAGGAATTGCTGTTCATGATGATGGAAGATGACAAGGTTCATGAAAGTTATGATACAGGAGTATGGGTAGATACAAGCTATTTTGCTTCAGCACTAGAGCAGATGTTTAATTTAACCTGGGAAAGTTTAAAGTAAAATGGCAGAAATAAATCCAGCAGATTATATTTTAATAAAAGATAGGGATTCTAATTTATATTCGGCTAAAAATAGAGTTCTGTACAAGCATGATTGGGAAGAACAAATAAGAAAATTAGCTGAAAGAAAAGGAGATATGTGTGAGATTAGGGATTTTTTAGATTTAAGAGATTTATTAGATTCAAGAAAAAAAACTTATGATGGAAAAGGCAGTTTAGTAAGCACTTTAGAAAAACAAGGTTTACTTGATGAAATGATTGATCGAAGGACTCCTTGGAGGGCTGAATATTTCGGAAATAGATTTTTTAAATATGATGAAAAGTGGTACATGGAATCTGGATTTAAGGTTATTAATGATAAAATAAGTCCAACTTCTATCAAAGAAATTAAACCTTTGATGATGGGTGGTTGGACTAGTTTTAAGCATATTAATGAAGATGGATTAGTTACAAAATTGCGAGGTAAGGAAATCTTTTATTTTTCACCAATAGATGGTCGTGTCGCGAGGTTCGTCGCTGGCTCGGACTGGGCTTACCTCAACTGTAGGGGGAGTCCCTTTTACTCGAATGGGGGTCTCGGGGTGCGTGAATCGCGCAAAAATTTTGAAGTTTAAAAAAAATGAAATCCTACGGCGAAATACAATATGAGAATGAAAAGACAAGTTTGTTAACTGGAAATTATAATAATCGCATAACCTTCTCATTGAACACATTAACAAAAGAGGACTTGAGTACTATTCATAAAATTATTCAATCAAGTGTTTATTTACTTGGAAGATTTGGTTTACATTTTATTAAGGATTTTCATAAGATAGTATCCCACACTTATCGTGGCTTGAAAAATGAAGTAAAATTAGAAAGGCATGATAGTGGTTTAGTTAATATTTTCATTATGGGGCCTAAAGCTGATGAAATAGAACAAGATATTTTTGATTATAAAAAAGTGCAACGTTTAGAACAAAAAGTGGCTTAATTGTGGTAATTAACTATTAGATTCTTTATATTTGTGGTATGTAATATCGTGGTAATTAATAGAAAGATTTATAAATAAGTGGTAATTAATTATTTTATGGCTTATGTTAAAAAAGTCAATATTAAAGGCCAGGATTATTGGTATTTATTTCATACAATAAGGCAAAGTAACAAATTTCTCAAAAAAAGCAGATATCTAGGAAAAGAACTGCCTAAGAACCTGGAAGAAATCAAGCAGGAATTCTTGAATGAACTTCATGCCCCTAAAGAAAAGTCAGAAAAAGAGAAATTGATTGAAAGCCTTACACCATCAGAAAGAAAAGTATTTCCAATATTAAAAGAAGAGAATGAATTAAGCAAGATAGCTGAAATATCAAGATTACAGCAAATAGAAGTCTTACGTGCATTGGGCTGGTTAGAGGCTAAAAATTTAATTAAGATAAACAAAGAAGAAAAGGAAATCATAAATTTAGATAAGAACGGGTTAATTTACCTAAAAAAAGGATTTCCCGAAAAACAATTTCTAAAATTACTTCCGAATAATCTAGAAAACTTGAGGAAACACCTGAATCAGGATGAAATTAATGTTTCTATCGGAAAACTAAAGAGATTAAATGCGATTAATTTTAAAAAGGAAATTACAGTTACAGATGAAGGAAATAAATTATTGAGAGAAAAAAGCAAAGAAGAATTATTCTTAAAAAAATTACCGTTAGAATTGTTAAAATTAAACAAAGAAGATAAATTAATTTACAATGAGCTCGGATCAAGAAAAGAAATAATTAAAACAGATGTTAAAAAAACAATTTATGCTGGGTTAACTGATTTAGGAAAAGAATTAATTAATCATAAGCTAAAAACCAATTTAATTGAATCATTGAACCAGGAAATGCTGTTAAAAAAATCCTGGAAAAACAAGACATTCAGGAGATTTAATATTCAATCAGAAATACCAAGAATTTATCCTGGAAGAAGACATTTTGTCAATGAAGCCATTAATTACATAAGAAAAATATGGCTTGAACTGGGGTTTAAAGAAATGACTGGAAATTTAGTACAAACTAGCTTTTGGAATTTTGATGCGCTGTTCGTTCCGCAAGATCATCCAGCGAGAGAAATGCAAGATACTTTTTTTATTAATGGCAAAGGAAAATTGCCTAATAGCGAGATTGTTAAAAGAGTTAAAGCTGTTCATGAAAATGGATGGACAACTGGAAGTTCTGGTTGGAATTATAAATGGAGTGAGGAAGAAGCTAAAAAATTAGTTTTAAGAACCCATACTACTGTATTGAGTGCAAGAACAATTGCTGCTTTAAGGAAAGAGGAGTTGCCAGCCAAGTTTTTTTCTGTTGGCAAAATATTTAGAAATGAAGCAATTGATTGGGCTCATTTGTTTGAGTTACATCAAATTGAAGGCATTATTATAGATGAGAGTGTTAATTTTAAAAATTTACTTGGTTATTTAAGGGAGTATTATAATAAATTAGGGATTGATAAAGTTAAGTTCAGGCCTTCTTATTACCCTTATACTGAAATGTCGGTTGATTGTATCGCTTATATTCCTGAAAGAAATAAATGGATTGAATTGGGCGGGGCCGGTATGTTTAGACCAGAAGTTGTTAAGCCTTTATTAGGAATTAATGTTCCTGTATTGGCTTTTGGCCAGGGTTTAGAAAGGGGCATTTTGGAATACTACAAAATTACAGATATTCGTGAATTGTATAAAAATGATTTAAAACAATTAAGAGAAATGAGATTATGGATGAAATAAAATGCCAACAGTAAATCTGAACAGGAAGGAAGTTGAAAATTTAATTGGAAAAAAATTAAGTTTAGAAGAATTAAAAGAGAAAATAACATCTCTGGGGACAGATTTAGATGAAATTACAGATGAAGAAATAATTGTTGAAATATTTCCAAACAGGCCGGATTTGCTAAGTGAAGCGGGATTAGCGCGTTCATTAGCACAACTTATAGAACATAAACTAGGATTAAAAAGATATAAAACAGAAAAATCAGATTATAAGATAATTATTGAAGATTCTGTAAAACAAGTTCGTCCTTATACTGTCTGCGCTGTTGTTAAAAATTTAAATTTGAATGAAGCAAGAATTAAGGAAATTATTCAATTGCAGGAAAAATTACATATTACTTATGGAAGAAACAGGAAGAAAGTAGCTATAGGAATTTACCCTTTAGAAAAAATAAAATTTCCAATAAGATTTTTGGCTAAATCTCCAAATGAAATTAAATTCCAGCCTCTTGATTCAAATAATGAAATAAGTGCTAATGAAATATTAGAAAAACATTCTACTGGAAAAGAATATGGGCATTTATTAAAAGATGCTAAGGTTTATCCTTTATTTATTGATGCCAACAATAATATTTTATCAATGCCACCAATTATAAATTCTGAAAAAGTTGGCAGGGTTGCAGAAAAGACAAAAGATGTTTTTGTTGAATGTTCTGGCTTTGATTTAAAAGTGTTAAAGAAATGCCTGAATATTATTGTTTGTGCATTGGCCGATTTAAATGGAATAATATATGAAAATGAATTAACATATGGAAATAAAAAAGAGATTACTCCAAATTTAGAACCAGAAGAAATGAGGATAAATATTAATTATGCCAATAAAATTCTTGGCTTAGATTTAAAAGAAAATGATGTTAAAAAGTTATTAGAGAAAATGGGTTATGGCTATAAGGATAAAAAGGTTTTAATCCCAGCTTACAGGGCAGACATCTTACATGAAATTGATTTAGTCGAGGATATTGCAATTGCTTATGGATATGATAAGTTTACAGAAACAATCCCAAATATAGCTACAATTGCAAAAGAAGATAAATATTATGAATTTAAAGAAAAAATAATTGATATATTAATAGGATTAAATTTAATTGAAGTTAGAAATTATAATTTAACAAACAAAAATAATTTATATAATAAGATGAATTTAAATGAGCAAGAGACTGTTTCTTTAGCTAATTCTTTATCTCAAGGTTATGATGCTTTAAGATCTTGGATAATTCCTAATTTGTTAGAAATATTAAGCAAGAACAAGCATAATGAATATCCCCAGAATATATTTGAAATCGGAAATATCTTTAAAAAAGGCAATTCTGAAACGGGTGTAATCGAGCAAGAGAGATTGGCAATAGCAGTATGCCATAATAAAGCAGATTTCACACAGATAAAGCAAATCCTTGATTCATTGTTTTCGAGCTTAGATTTAAAATATGATATTAAAGAAATTGAACATAATTCATTTATTTCTGGAAGGGCTGGAAGAGTTTCTTTAAATGGAAAAAATATTGCTTATATCGGGGAAATACATCCCTCGGTTTTAGAAAATTGGAATTTAGAAGTGCCTGTAAGCGCATTAGAATTAAATTTAACAGACTTGTTTGGAATAATTTATCCCAAATAATTTAATTTATCTTTATTCTCGTCTTCAAACTGCTGCAGAATATTTCGCCCTTCTCTGACTAATCTGGCTGCCTTGACAAAATGCTCTTTCTTTATATCATCCGAGTTATTTGAAATTGCTAACCTTGCTGCATTGATAACAGAATTTTTGATATGTCCCCCTGAAAATTCAAATTCTTTTGCTATATCATTGAAATTAACATCTTTATTTAAAGGCAGTGCCTTGCTCAATAATTTCCAGATCTGCTCTCTTTCATCAATGTTCGGCATTTTAAAGTTTATATGAAGATTAATTCTTCTTTCAAACGCCTTGTCAAAATTGCTTGCCAAATTAGTTGCGAATATAACAATGCCATCAAACTTTTCCAATTCCTTCAATAAAACGTTTTTCGTTAGATTTGTTTCCGAATCCGTCGAGGAAAAGATGTTTGTTCTGCTTGAGGCAATTGCATCTGCTTCATCAAAGAATAATATTGCCTTGTTTTTCTTTGCAATTTCAAAAACCTTGACAATGTTTTTTCCAGTTTCCCCAATAAAACTGTCAACCAAGTTTGAATAACGCACGATGTAAAGCTTGTTTTTTAATTCCTTCGCCAATGCTTCTGCAGTCAATGTTTTTCCTGTTCCAGAAGGTCCTGAGAATATCATTGATAATGCATTTCCATCCTGAATATTGCTTAGTTTCCATTCATTCATTAACTTATTGTGATTTTTTATCTGCGACAGAGCCATGTTCAACTGTGATTTTATATCCTCATTTAATATAACATCCTTGAATGATTTCTTTGGAATAATCTTTTCAATTAAGCTTGGATAATATTCATGCGAATCCAGTTCTTGATTCTCCGGTTCTAAGATAATTTCATAATCATAGCCAAATTTCTGCAATTCATTTATGATCAGGTTAAACTTCTTTCTAAAATTACGCTTCAGGACATTTAGCTCTTTCTTTAATAAACCAACTTCTTTGTTTATATCCTTCACTTTTTTTTCTATCATAGAACTTTATCCCCTTTTTCCCTTAATATTTGTAAGATATAAAAATTTATAAAGCTTTTTGTTAAAATTTATATAATACATCCTCAAAATTCAAAACCTTATTATTTTTTATTTCAATACCTTCTTTTCTCAATAATCTTGCTTTATTTCTTAATCCAGAAGCAAATCCAACTAAATTTCCAGAGCTTCCAACAATTCTATGACATGGAACTTCCGGAGCATAAGGGTTTTTATTTAATGCATTTCCAACTGCCCTGTAAGCTTTAGAATTTAAAGCATGTGCAACTCCTTTGTATGTAGAAATCTTTCCTTTTGGAATTTTCCTGCATAAATTATAAACCTTTTCATTGAAATTCATTTTAGCTTAAAACCCGGCAAATCTACCCTTATCAGGTTGTCTATATTTGTTCTTATATAGCTTATATCACTTAAGTATTTTTTTGATAATATCTTAACCTGAGATACTAGATAGTGTATTGCGCTATCGCTCAAATTTTTAGAGTTAATATCCTTATCAGCTTCTTCCAGCTCTTCTATTGTTAATTCAACATTTAACTCATTTAAGGATTTATCAGCGCCTTCCAAATGCCCCAAAGATTCCTGAATCTGGCTTCTAACTTTCTTTATTGATGCCTGTGTTGCCTTATCTTTATTTTGATTAAGCTTGGCATGCAAATCTTCAATTAAAGAATTACAAATTTTAATTAATCCCTGAATTTTTGCGCGTAATTTTATTTTATTCTGCTCTTCTTCCGAAGGTTTAAACCATTTGTCCCAAAAAGCCATACTAATAAAATTTTTGATTACTATTTAAATATTCTCTTTTGCTTCAGCCCATATCTTCTTATCTTCATTGCTCGTTTCTGAAAACCATAAAATCTTTACATTACAAAATTGTTATTTAATTGTATAAATAGGTTATTAATAACTACTTAATGTAATCATTGTCTGAGTTTTATCTACACCATTAATATTTCTTAATTTCTTTATAACAAATTCGTTTAATTCTTCTATGCTTGAGACTCTAACTTTAATTAATATGTCTGTTGCGCCCGTCATAATGTTAACCTCCTCTACACCCTCTAGCTTGCTTATTTCTTGAGCAACATGTTCCTGCTTAATCTTTGTTCCATCTGGCAGAATATAATTAATTGTAACTAAAATAAATCCTGTTATTGGTTTTCCTAATTTATTATAGTCTAATTTTAAAGTATAACTCCTTATAATGCCTAGATTTTCTAATTTCTTGATTCTATTGTGAACTGTTGTTATTGGAATATTTGTTTTTTTATAAATCTGGCTAGTTGTTAATTTGCTATTTTCTTTTAATATTTCAAGTATTTTTAGATCTTTTTTGTCTAGTTTCATTTTTTAATAAATATCAACTTCTGAAGTCTTCAATATCTTTACTTTGTCTTGTCTTTTAAAATCTTTATCATCGCTACAAATCGGACAATTTAATTTTAAAGCTAATGCAAAATAATGAATATCTTTTAAATCTGGAGAAATTTCTCTAGCTTTTCCTATATAACTCTCAAAATCTTCCTTAGGAACAATATTAATCTTTGAATTCTCAAGAATTTCATTAAACACTTCCTTAAATTCTTCTTCCGAGATATTTCCCCTTTTAATAATCTCTTCTTTATATTTATTTATTTCGTCCAAAATAAATTCAGGAACATAAATTTTGTGCTTAATAAATAACAAAAGCCCTCTTATATGATCATCTTTAATTAATGCAGAAAATAATATGTTTGCGTCTACGACGATATCCAATATTTCATTCCCCCAAATATTTTTTAGATACGGCTTTATTTACTTTTCTTCCTAATTCTAAAGCATCTTCTGCTGTAAACTTGCTTTTTGCCAAGATTTTGTTTAATTTATTTAAGACAACTAACTTTTCCCTTATAGCTGATCTAGCTACTTCACTCCAATTCAATTCAGGATGTTTATCCATCTCTTTCTTTAATTCTTCTGGAACAGCTAACGTAATACTTACCATTTTGTTTACCTCCATAAATTATGTTTATTACGTTTAATATGTTCAAATATTTAAATCTTTTGTTTTTGTAGTTATTTATACCTAAAATGGAATATATTTCCATTATTTATAAATATTTCGGTTTTTATTGTAATATTTTTCATTATTTTAGGAATATCTTTTTATATAAGTGTTACTTTATAGTAATATATTCATGATTCAACATAAGATTGGATATGAAAGGAGAAAGAAAATGAAAATCGATAAATCACAATTAAAAAAACCATTGAGTTTAATACTTACTTACAGAGATGTAAAAGGATTTGGAGAAGGAATCTTTGGAGATGGTAAATTAATCATCTTTAGAGGAGAAGGTCATTATAGTCCTGTAGCTTATCATTCACAATCTGAAACTTATCAAGCAGGAGAATATTCAGCGGGTGTAGTTTCAAGTAAATTTTATGATTTGTTTGGATCTGAACCGAGCGATAGTTTCTCTGAAATAATAGTTTATTGTGGAAGATATGGGTTAGAAACTTCATTGGGCTTAGTTCATAGACTAGGAAAAGATCATTCCAGTAAATTAACTTTAGTTGGATGCGGATGTGATATTGATAAAAAAATAGAACATGCTAGAAAACTAGGTATTAAATTTATCAGATCAGAATGTGGTGGAGAAGAAACTCTCGCTGATATTGCAACTTCCATAATTAAAAAATAGGATTAAAATGACACAATCAAAATTAGAAAAAACATTGAAAGCATTAGAAATGTATGGAAGAGAGTTTGCTAGACTAAAAAATTCATTTGAAAAAAATGACATAATAAGCTGGAAAACTAAAAAATTTGAATATAAATTAACTTTTGATTTAGATAGGGAACTTCAAAAAATAGAAATATGCCCATACCCGGGAACTATTGCTGAGAAAGTATATTATTTTGGAGATAAAGACAGGGGAGTATGGCATTATAGTGGAGGTTATAGTGTATCAAGATTCCTCTTAATTGAGAAATATTTGGGTTTCAAATTAAAATAATAACTTTAAAGTAGTTACAAACCGAAAGATTTATAAAACAGGATTTTATAGGATAAACTGAGCTAAAATGACTAAAAGAAATATAGATTTAAGGGATATTGCACTAAGGTATCATATAGATTTATTTAGATTAACAAATAAGGCCATAAAAATTGGTTTAGATATAAAAGATTTTAGCTTAAGCGAGGACAAATTAGAAGGCTTAGTAACAATTGAAGATATCCCGCAAAATGATAAAATCGCAGTTAATAGGTTTAAGCATGATGATACAAAAAGGAGATTGGATGAAATAAACACTGAAGTATCAAGATATGAAAAAGAACTAAAAGCAGAATCAGAAAAAGATGAGGTAAGAGAAAAATTAAACTTATTATATTCTGAAAGGAATTCACTATCAAAACAGCTTGTTAGCTATTCACAATATAACGGCTTCGGAGAATCAAAATGAGCATCTCAGATATCATAAGAAAAACAGAACAAAGGTCTTTGGTTGAATTAAAAGACGCGATAATGCACTCTGTTAGAAGAGGTGCAGATTTACTTAGAGAAAGGGCTTTAGCAGTGCAAGAGCTGGAAAAAATAAGTCCTCTGGAAGAAGCTGTAGAAACGTATAATAGGTTAAAAGTAGAAAACAAAGACGATATTGATGTTGTAAGATTTGTAGAAAAAAAGAAAAGAGTTCCTAAAGCAATTAAAGCAGCTTATGAAAATGCTAAAAACAAAATTAAAAGTTATGAAAACCTTGACTCCAACCTTGGCAGGGTAAAAACTGATTTAGAAGTTCAAGGAGCAATTAGCTTAGATGATTCATTGGTTTTTGTATTGCCTGTTTATGGCGAAGATAGGGTGCCACAACAAAAAAACTTGTCTTATGATCTATATGGAGCAGTAGGCATTTGGTTTAATGAACAAGTTCAAAAATTAAAAGATGCTAATTTAACTTTGGATGATATTTCAAGCACAGAAAAGGATGGCTTGATAATAATAGCAGCAAAACCAAATAAAGAGACCGAGAAAGCTAAAAAATCCTTACAAAATCTTAAGGGGCTGTTATTTGAAAACCAAAGCGAACTAGATTTAGACAGATTAAAGAAAGCGAATGTCAGATTCAGCTTATATGATGATAAAGGAGGTTACTTGTTCAAACACGAAATCAGCAAAAAAAAATTCTACACTCCTAAGGAAATTTATAGCAAATACAGTATAAATCCTGCAAGCCTTGCATGGCTTGTAAAGAAAGGGGTCGTTAAACCAGAAGTTAGAGAAGGTGAAAGATATTATGATGCAGACAAAATTGACGAAAACTTGACTAAGAAACAAGGCTATTCAATCAGAGATGCTGCAAAGTTGTGGAAAGATCTTGAACAAAAGCTTACTGGAAAAGATATTTCACTGCACAATTATGTATCCAGAGTATCTGATTTAAAAGCCAGAAACAGGATAAACATAATTGAAAGCAAAGACACTTATTTAGTTCCTGTAAAAGAATTTGAAAATCACTTGTACAGGATGAGTTTGTTGTACAAGATTGAAGCAAAGAAAAGAAAATTAAAGAAAGGAATTGTTCGTGAAGAATTACAGGGCATGTTAAATTTAGACAATGATTCAATGACTAAATTAACTTCTGAAGGCATTTTAAAATTAAATAAGAAAGGGAAATATCAATTGCCAACTATAAGGAATTTTATCTATACCCACATGTACACCGGTAATTCCTGGGTTCCATATCGATAAGTTTTTTATTTTTTAAAATGACAAACGAACCGGATTTTCTGCCAGAAGAAAGACTCTATCTAATTTACTTTTTAGCTAGAAATAAGAGCATTAATGATGTAATTAAGCAATTTAAGAATGCTGGTTTTAAGCATACAAAAGATGAATTAATTATGGAATTAAGCGACGCTAAGAATAGCATTGATTCTGGCAAGAAAAAACATAGAAATAATAGTCAAAAGACAGATTTAAAGAGTTTTGCTGTATCAAATAACTTAGACATATTTGAATTAAGCAAATTATTGGTAAGAAATAATGTGTTTATTGAGAATAATCTTGTAGATTCATACAGCCTAGATGTCTTATTGGGGAGAGAAAAAGAAGTAATTTTGCCGATTAAGAGAAAAAATCTTGAGAAAATACTTGACTTAATTAAAAATGAATTAACTCCGGATTTATGGGAAAAATTAACGCATAATTACGGCCTGATTTATGGTGATGTTGATTTACCAAACTATCAAAATATGATGCATACAATCAGCAAACCTAAAATTATTTTTAATAAAAAAGATAAAGTTAGGTATAAAGGTGTTTTGGTAAAAAAGATATATGAAGAGTGGAAAGATCACGGCAATATTGCAAGAATAGGAAGAAAATTCAGGCTAAGTGAAGAAACAATAAAAGAATATCTGAAAAGAAATGGAGTTTTGAGCAAAGAATTTGTTGAACAGGAACTAAGCACACTAGAAGCCATTGCAACTAAGAGCATATTGGGATTAAAAGTTTATAGTGGCAAGGAAAAGCAGAGAATCAGGGAGAAAGAAATAAATTCTTTATTGGAATATTTAGAAAGCAAAAAAATAAAATACTTGGGTTTAGAAGGAAATAATTTTATAAGTTATATGTCCTTTGTTGCGTTCAATAATTTACTGCAGGAAGAAAGCCTGATTCCAGAAAGGGATGAGAAAAGAGCCAATATTATGCAGTCAATAATCAGTAATAATGACCTGATTAAAGGAGGAGAGATATTTAATGGTTTAAATGTTTATAAAGGAGAATTATTAGACGCATTAAGGGATAAAAGATACAAGAACATAAAATTCAATTTATTAAATTTGGATTATGAAGGGGGATGGTCCTTTGATAAGGAAGAAGCTATAAAACATTTATTTGAAAAAAACATGCTGGAAAATAATTCGCTTATATTCATGACTTTAAATGATACTGCTTTGGAAAGAATAAGGGTAATTAAATCAAGAGGAAATGGCATCAAAGGATATATTACAACAAACCAGTATAAACTGGCATCTGAATTATTGTCTGAATATGCTAAAAAATTCAATTTTGATTTAGAGAAATTATTTTTGGAAAGATATAGTGATAGCGTCCATAGCATGATTGCCTTTGGGTTTAGGTTAAAAAGATAACCACTTTAAAGTAATAATAAACGAAAGATTTATAAACGCATAAAAATATTGAACCATTATGACAGACGATAGAAAATGGAATGATGATTTAAAAGGATATATTTTAAGTAAGTATCCTAGTACCAAAAACTTTTTGGAGAAATTAGAAGAAAAAACAGGTGTTAAAATACCAAGAACTACTTTTGGAGATCAAATTAATGGAAAAACTGCTGGGATATCCAATCAAAAATATATTGATGCCTTATATACATTCACGGGATTAGAATCCATTAAAAAAGCGTATATTCAACCAGCCAGCCTTATGCTTAAAGCAACACAGAACTCTATTGAACAAGGTAAGCTTAATTTAACACAATTACTTTCAGAACTACATAAATTAGATGAATTGGCAAGAAATCTTGATGGTTCAGGATACGAGCCAAGCGCTGAAGAAAGGGCCAAAATGCTTTCTAATTCAGTAAATACATCAATAGATCAAGTTGTTTTACTATCACAATATTACAGGGAAAATCCGGACAAAGTTGAGGCTTTAACAAAAACAATCACAAAGAGCTTGAAGAAAGAAGATGTTGGTTACTTAATAAGTGCATTAAACGCAATGTTTGATAATGATAGATTCAAATCATGGATTTTAATGGCAGACTATAGACCAAGGAGAAGAAAATGATTACAGGTAGAATTGGTCTTTCAACTAGAAAAGCCGAGCATATTATTCAGCTATTAGGATCCTTATATTCAACAGCTGGTGAAGCATTTAAGGAATATACAACAAATGCTGTAGATGCTATTGATGAAAGAGGTATAAGTAATGGTTTGGTCAATATAACAGTAAATCCGACACAAAGATGGGTATCTGTTTATGATAACGGTGTTGGAATAAGTTATGGCAGATTAAAAGAATCTTTTTCATTAGTGGGCGAATCTGCAAAAGAATTTGCTAAAACCCAGAAGGGTGAAAAAGGCATAGGTAACTTAGCATACTTAAGACTAAAGGCGAATAAATTAATCTTTATATCAAGAAATGACGAGGAATCCTCATTGCTAAATTTGCTTGAAGCAGATCCTGCATTAAATTATCGCCTCAATACTGTAAATCCAGAACATCTTAATAATGTGCCCGAGGCCATAAAAAGTTTAGTTTCGAAATTATCAATAGGAACTATCGTTTATTTAGAAGATATTGATCAGGAAATAATGAGCAGAAACTTTTTCTTATCAAAATTAGAATCATTAATGAGCGAGGTTTATACACCAATACTAAAAAAAGGCAGTATTGATATGAGCATTGGTTATTTAAGCAGAGATGGAAAAACAAGATTCGCAAAACCAGAACCATTAAGTTTTGATGGAGAGGTTTTATTGAATGAAGATGATTATTTAAGTGTTGAAGGGGTAAAATTAAAAGATGGTACTGTAGGAACTGGAAGAATTGATTTCCATATAACATTAAACCCGGAAATAAGTGATGGCAAAGTCAGGGTATATCATAAAGGAGTAAAAGTAAACGGAGATATTGCCTCATTGGAGTTTTTAGGCAAGGAACCATGGAATTCTGGTAAATTAGAAGGTTTTGTAGATGATGATTTCTTAACATTAAATGCTCCGAGAAATGCATTTGAGTTTAACAATAATTTGAATTTGTGGTTGCCTAAAATGTACGAAATTGGTGAATCATTAGAAGTGCAAATTAAAAAAAATACTGTTAGAAAAGATAGAAGCAGTTATGATCTTGCAGACAAGGTTGTCCAAGTAATTGATAAAGTGTATAGGGATTTGGGATTGGGAAACTTATTTAGGGTGTCTGGTCCAAGAAAGATAGTTGAGACGCAGGAAAAAACAGACGAAGAAGGCATAAAAAAGCCAACTAGAGTAAAATCAGGAGGCGGAAGCGGAGCTAGAAAAGTTTTTCCATTCATACCAGATTTCGAAGGTTTTGGTTTAAGCGAAGCTAAGTTGAGAAGTAAATTAGTTGGCAAGGTCATAAAAGTAAACACCAACCATTCAGATTATGAAAAGTATTTTAAAAATAAAGATGAATTTGAGAGAGCGGACTATTTGTTAGATATAATGTCAAAGGAAGTTGGTTTTGCCGCAGCTAAAACTCTATTGACAAGAGAAACAGAAGAAAGACCAAGCGTGGAAGATATAATTTTGAAAACAAAGGAAATAGCATCGGATATATATTATAACTCACAAAGACAATTAAGACTTGATATAAAAGGCAAATTATAATTATTTTTATTAAAAATAAAATGGATTTAGAACATTCAAAAAATACATCTCATTAAAATATAAAGATAGAATAAATTAAAGGAAAATTAAAATGCAACAAGAAATTCAAACTGAAAGCGAAATAGATTTAGAAGGTTTAGCTAATAAATTGTCCAAAGATTTCAATTTAAGAATTGTTAGAATAGATTCTAAAGAAAAAACAGGCTTGCAAGACATAGATTTGGTGTTGTCAAATAACTATGGTTTCAAATCAGTAACTTTATCAAGAAACTATTCAGATAACGCATTGGATTTTGAATCATTTTCTGTATACTATAAACCAGAACTAGGATTTACAAAAGTAATTTACTTTACTTCTGATGTTAATTATTTTAAAAGAACATTTAGTGATTTAAATAGAACCGATAATGAATTTTTATCAGCAGTTAAAACAGATTATAATAAAATATTGAGCCATAAACAAGGTGTACTGAGAGGAAGTGTAAAATATGAAAAGAGAATTGTAAATAACCAAACAACATTAGAAGAACTGTTTAATTATGCTGCTTTTAAATTTAAAGGCATAAATTCTTCAACATAATTCCAATTGTGGTAATTACCCTTTAAGATTTTTCTTTTACTCGCTTCATTGCAAAATTTATCATATTCCTTGTCATGATGAAATGGCTCGCAAAAATAAACCATATCTTCCTTAACAAACCACGCTATTCTGTGTTTCTCTCTTCCCCTCGGACTGATAAAAAATTCACCAAGAGTTTCTTTAGGGTAATTTTTTCCATATTCAACTATCTTTGCTATTATCTCCCTAAAACGGTTAAGCTCAAATGGATTGTTAAAATCGCTTCTCTTAAATTTATTTCTAAATTCCTCTGAGCAAAAACCAAAGTGAAAAACTCCTTTATACTGGTTATAAGTCCTGAGAAAATCATTTAACAGCTCCTTTAAATAACCTAAATCTTCTGCATTGTACATATTAACTAGGACTTCCTTGAATTTTGATTTCACGTCAGAATTTGAAAAAATATTTGGATTTATGCCGTTTAAGATAGCCCTAATCTTAGACATATCATTATAATTCAATAAATCTCCAATTGTTTTAACAGCATCCTCTTCTTTAAAGCCCATATAACTAGAAAACATTTTATATTAATAAACCTTGCTAAATTTATGGATAAGTTTCTGGAAAAGAAAAAATCAATGATTAAAGTTATTAAGAATTATGGTATCAAAGATAAAAATGTATTAAAAGCAATGCTGAAAATTCCCAGGCATTTATTTGTTCCAAAGCAATTAGAAAATTATTCCTATGAGGACATGCCTTTGCAGATTGGAAATAACCAGACAATTTCCCAGCCGTATACAATAGCATTTATGCTGCAGGAATTGGGGCTTAAGAAAAAGGAAAAGGTTTTGGAAATCGGAACAGGCTCCGGCTATTCAGCTGCTTTAATCTCAGAAATAACTAAAACAAGAGTTTATACAACAGAAATAATTTCAGGTTTAGCATTAAAAGCAGAGCAGAATTTAATTAAAGCTAAAGTAAAAAACGTTAAGGTCTTATATGCAGACGGAAGTTTAGGAATTAAAGAATATTCTCCCTATGATAAAATTCTGATAAATGCGGCTTGCCCTGATTTTCCAGAGCCATTAATAAGACAATTAAAAAACAATGGAATAATTATTGCACCTGTCGGAGGGGTTTTAGGACAGGAAATGGTTAAAGGCATTAAAAGAGGAAGAAAATTAGAAAAAAAAGTTTTAGGAAATTTTATTTTTGTACCGCTAAAAGGGGAGTTTGGCTGGGAATGATGGAAAAACCGAAAAGTTTATATATTATCAGGATTATGATAATTATTATCAGAATGGTGATAAAATGAGCCTATTAAATATAATTGATAAAAACACGAATTTGAGAAGAATTTTTGGTAAGAAGGAGCTAGTTATTATCAAAAAACAACTTCTGGGAGTTCCATTAAAAGAATCAGAGAGAACCAGGTTGTCTAGAGACATAAGAAAGAAACTAGAAGCAATAAAAGAATTATCAAAATTTAGCCTGGAATTTGACCTTAAAAAGGGGGCAGAAATAAAAAAAATATTAGAAGAAGCCAAAGAAGTTATATTTCAAAATAGATTATTTTCACGTGTTAAAAAAATAATTTTGTTTGGATCTGCTGCAGAAAATAAGCTAAATTTAAATTCGGATATTGATGTTGCTGTTGAATTCAATAAAATAAGTGAAGAAGAAGCCACCAATTTCAGAAAAGAGGTCATGGGTAAAATAAATGAAAAGACCGATATACAAGTATATAATATCCTCCAAGGTAAGATAAAGAGGGAGATTTCAAATAAAGGAAAGGTGTTATATGAACAAGCGCATTAAAGATAAAATTCAGGATATTACAATATATCTTAAACAATTGTCTAAGATTAAATCAAAAACTTTTAATGAATATGAGAAAGATTTTAAGACCAAGGCGGCGTGTGAGAGATATTTTGAAAAAATAGCAGAAGCAACATTTGATCTTGCTATTCTTGTAATCAAAGAAAAAAATTTACAAATTCCAGAACAGGATTATGAGGCATTTAATATACTCGAAAATGAAAAAATAATAAATATCGATTTAGCCAATAAATTAAGAAACATGAAAGGTATGCGCAACATAATTGCCCATCAGTATGGCGATGTTGATGATAAAATTATGTATGCTACAATAAGCAAAGGGTTAAGCAGGGATGTTAAAACATTTTTAAAATTGGTTAATAAAATTAATTAATATAAATCATAATTTTTTGACGTTAACAAGGTATTTGCCCGGCATTCTTGGTTTTGCTAAGGTTAATGCTTCTTTTGCAATATCCAAGCCATTCTTATCAACTTTCGCGATGAAAACTTCTTTCCCTTTTTGTGCTCTTGCTGCTAATCCGACTGGCTTGCCAAATGAATGTGCCATTCCTGTCTGCAATCTGTCTGCATGTGCACCGCCAAGCATTTTATTCTCTCTCAAAACCTGGTAAGGATAGATTTTCAATTTTAAAAAATAGCCTTTTGGCCCTAATTTCTCGTATAATCTTCTGTTGATTAACTGCCTGCTTGACTCTAAAGCATTGTGCCTTATCTGGTGATCTTTATTGCTTATTAATGCGATTTCATACTCAAAATTTCTTGCCTGATCACCCATGTTAAATCTTACTACTTTGCTTGTTGGAATTGTTTTAATGTAATTTTTAGCCTTCACCCTGGAATATCTTGTATACGCTCTTGTTAATTTACTGTAACAATGTCCTTTTCTTAAACCTGCCATGTTTAAAGAAGTTTAAATTTGATTTATAAAGTTTACTAATTAATGAGCTGTCTAATCTTCGGTTGATTTCTTAACTTCTTGTTCTTTTGTCACATTCGGTTGATTTAAGCTTAATTTCAATAAACTTAACCATCTGTTATTTTCTAAAGGTAACTTAATGTTAGCTGATTGTGAAGGTGTTAAATTATTTAAAGCCATATGTTGTTTAATGTAGTTGTGGTATAATCTATAATTATCATTCCATTCCTCTAAAGTTTTTACTCTTTTGAAATTCCTTCTAATCTTTTCAAACTCTCTAAATTCATTATGATAACGTTCTATCATATTATTGTTATCCTTTTTAGAAATTCCAGCGTTTCTTATATGCTCTACACCTTTAACCATACCACAACCATTCTTAATGGGTTTTCAAAGAATGAAAAAGATGCTAGAAAATCAATTGGAAACCGTATAATTAATAATGCTAGAACGTGGTTTCCAGAGACTTTTGAAAAAGGATAATCAAGTCTTTTTACTTAAATAAATTAAATCTAACCATTTATTTTTATAAAATTAAAAAATAGAATTATTTTATTATAACTTTTGTTCCTATTGATTGTCCGGGCATTCCTGTTTCAAATCTTGCCCTTACAGCCCCTTTATTGCCGTGAGCCCTTATTATTTCTCCCCTTAATTCCTTTCCTTTTGGCGATTTCCAGGTTACTTTTTTTCCCATTAAATCCTTTGTTTTCTCTTTCTTATCTATTCCATCAATCAGCAGTATCATCTGATTAGTGACTTGATTATGCCTTCCACTGCGAAAATTAGATATTACAGCTTCCATAAAACTTAGTTAAGTAAAGCATTTAAAAATCTTTCTAACATGATTATTTTATGATAGAATACAGATTTCAAGGGGATAAAGTAAGCCAGATTCAGAAGATAATTAACGAGTATGATGATATAGAAAAAACCACAGATATGAAAATGCATAGAAAAAAGCTTGTAGGTTATAAATTAGATGACAACATCTTAATTCATATCTATCATGGTTTCGGGGCAGAAGACTTAACAGAAGTACAATTGCATACCCTAAACGGGGATCTGAATGGCGAAAAGGATATAGTTAGAAAATTAGAGTCATTAAAGCCTTTATCCGACTAGAATTTCTACGTCTTTTCCAATAAGTTGCTTTAAAGAATTAACTGTTTTTTCCTTAAGATAAATGTCATGCGCCTTTATGTTTTTTAGTTCTTCCTCTAATTCTTCCTGCGAGCTTTTGCTTAGGTTTCCAAAAGAACCATTTTCATTTAAATTAGTCTTCATTATTTCCTTTTCTTTTATATCCTTGATTAAGAAAATTTTTTTATCAAGCAAATAAAGTTCTCCTTCTTTCTCCCCGTACTTGAATTTGACCTTGCTTCTTTCTTTTTCAAATCCTCTTTTTCTCTGTATGAACTCCAAGGCGTTTTTAATATACGAGCGTGCTTCCCTTCTTATTTTTTCATTTTCTGCTTTGCTTAGCTTGCTGTCCCTTGCTTTAATAACCCTCTTCAGAACATCCAGGAACTTTCTTGGCAATTCGCCTGAATCAACGACTTTTTTTAGTGTATTTTCTAAACTTGATTCTTCTTTTATATTTAATACCGTGAATAAGTCCCTTGTTACGGCAATACATGCATTATATATATCAAGAATGCTTTCGCTTTCTTTTCTCTTCTCCAATTGTACAAATAGTTTCTTTATTCTTTCTAAATATTCTTTGGTTTCTTTTACTAATTCATCAATTTCCCTGCCACTTACCTCCTTGATTTTTCCATGCTCAATGTCCTTGTAATAATTTCTTACTTTTTCAAGGAATTTAACATGCTTTTCCTCGATTAATTTTTCCTTATTAACAAGAATCTCCCTCATTAATTCAATGGTTTCAAGGGGTGTTGGAGGATTAACCCCGTAAAGCATTAAAGCAGCCTGGGCCGGATTTAGGGCAGCATAATAAATATCCTCTGCTACAACACTTAATAATTTTCCTTTTACCCTGTCAAGCAGCTTAGCCCCGATATCCATCTGCATATCAATTGCTTCTGGACTTGGCTTTATTCTTCCCATCTGCAGTAACAATCTCCATGGCATAAATACCCCCCTGTCAAATAAAGGAACACCGTCTCTTAAAAACGTGAATATTACAGGATTTGCGTCTTTTACAGAATCCCAGAAATCAGTTAAAATATAAGTCTGGACATGAAAGTCTTTATTTACACCTGTTAACTCCTTGGCCTGGTAACCCTGCTCTATAATAATATACCTTAACCTCTCCTTTAGTTCATAGCGGGACATTCTTTTAACATCTGTATCATCAACAATAATAAAAACATCAATATCATTGGCTTTCTTATCCCCCCTAAACAATGATCCTGCTGCAACATAACTCATGATGTATTTTTCAAATTTCTTTAACACCATGGACTTATGCACTTCTGCTATTTTTATGGCTGCAAGCATCTCCTTTGGATCATAAACTGGCGCGCTCATTGCAATTAACTGCAGGATTTCATATTTTCCGTCAAAGCAGTTTTCCTTTAGCTCAGATAAAATTAAAGTTTCAACATTAAGATTTTTATCGATTTCCTCTGCAAATTTATGGATTATATTGCTTAATTTGTCCTTTAACTCGAATTTGGACATTTTCTTGCTGTCAGAATCGTCAACCAAGACAAGAACATTAATTGCTTCTTTGTTGTCTTCTTTTGGAGGAAGCAACGTAATTCCAATTATATATTCATTAAATTCCTTTAGAACTCTTTTCTTGAATTTATCAAGCTTAATCTTTAATTGCTCAAATTTCTTCTTTAACTCATCCGGAATTTTTACCTGCTTATCCATAATTATTTATTCTTCTTTTCTTCTTTTAAAGCTTTCTTTTTCATGAAATATAATGTCACCGAGATAATTAAAAATATTATTCCCAGGGTAATCGTGAGTTTAACCGTGACAAAAACAGGGATTTTAATCCATTCCAAGATAATTCTTGTTATTTCCTGTACAAATTCTTCTGGTATCCCGTTCGTAATCTGCTGAAAAGATGGGTGAACTAAAATTTTATTAACAATATCTGGGATGAGATTAAAATATAATGCGGCCAGGAAATTGTTAACTGTAAGATGTATGCTTATCTTGTAAAATGAGGCTAAGAAGCTCAAACTTGACAGATAAACAAACATAAATCCTATTAAAAATAGAAATGATGCAATGAATGATGACATGATAATATAGCCTTTAACTGTTTCGACATCAAACAATCTTGGGGGTTCCTGGACATTTTCTAAAGAAGTCTGATTCGCGGGCTGCTGAAAATAAAGATTTAGCTCATTCTCCAGCACATCAACATTCTTAATGGTGGAATTTGCAAAGAACGCGAATAAAATTAAGATTACAGCTATGTTAATCAAGAAAAATCCGGTGCTTTTTGATAAAAATTTTAATATTTCATTTATGGTCTGATTCAACTTCAATCACCAAGTTTCCTATGTATCCGCATTTTTTGCATTTGTAAGAATTGAGAAAACCTGCCAATGCCGGGACTATATCCGGGCTTTTACATTTGGGGCAGTATTTCATAAAATATTTAATATTCAAGTTTATTTAAATGTTTTTAATCAAAAGTAGAACTCTATCTAAACTTTATTTAATCGTAATTTATGGTTATGTAGTGAAAGTATATAAACTTACTACTCTTTATTATAGATATGGTTTATGTAGATAAAAATGGGTATTTAAAAGATGAGAATAATAATCTTGTTCATAGGCAGATAGCATATAAATATATTTATCAAAAAAATAGGCAGAAATATCCATTAAGATTTTCAGAGTATCAAGTTCACCATATAGATAATAATAAACTAAATAACGATATTTCTAAGATACAATTGCAGATATGTTGGCTTTTGATGGTCAAGGAGGGCATATAACTCTTTTGATAATTTCTGTTATTTCCTATGTTTATTATCAAATTTCTTTAAAACCAATAGCAAAATATATAGCTTACATTCTTATAATTCCATTTATTTTAGTTATAATTCTATCTATTTTGGGGCGGGTATATAATAAGTATGGAAATTTGAGAATGCGTATTTATCGTTTGCATTTAAAATTGAAAAGGAAAAAGCATCAATTAAAATTATAGGATAAATTTAAACCATATAATAAAATTTAGAGTGAAGAATTTTAATCACAAATTTTAAATACCGCAAATAATGAATAAAATTTAAGGGCTTGTAGTTTAGCGGCTATAACGTCACGTTTACACCGTGAAGGTCCCAGGTTCGAGTCCTGGCAGGCCCACTAATTTTGCAAAAATAAAAAGGCTTTTAAACTAATAAATTGATTAAAATTTCTCAAAAAATTTACAAAAATGTTTGTTCCTGAAGCAATATTCTTTACGAAAGGTGTAGGAAGGCATAAAGATTATTTACAATCTTTTGAACTTGCATTAAGAGATGCTGGCATTGAGAAATATAATATTGTTACTGTTTCTAGTATTTATCCGCCTGGTTGCAAGAAAATAAATAAGGAAGAAGGTATAAGATACATCCCGCCAGGTTCAATTGCTTTTTGTGTAATGGCTAGAAATGCTACAAACGAGCCAAATAGATTAGTTGCAGCCTCTTTGGGAGTAGCACAACCTGCAGACAAAACACAATATGGTTATTTATCAGAGCATCATCCTTTTGGAGAAACTGATGAAAAAGCAGGAGAATATGCAGAGGATTTAGCAGCGACAATGCTTGCTACAACTCTTGGTTTAGAATTTGACCCAAATCAGGCTTGGAATGAACGTGAAAAACAATTTAAAATGTCTGAAAAGATAGTTAGAACATATAATATTACGCAGTCTGCTGAAGGTGATAAAAATGGTTTATGGACAACAGTTATTGCTGCAGCTGTATTACTTCCAGAAGTTCCGCCAAAAACCAATGGGAAGAGTTTAGAGAGTATTGTTAAATAATAAAGCTTAAATAAAGTTATTTTCTCTTTTATCATATGCAGTAGTAGTATAGTGGTTAGTATGGTGCCTTGCCAATAAACTTTTGAGAAAAAGTTTAATCAAAAGCAAAAAGGCATCGACCCGGGTTCAAATCCCGGCTACTGCACTTTAAAACATAAAATATAAATACTATAAGATATACAAACATTATCGGGTGGAATATTGAAAGAATATGCTGGTTTACCATTGAGATTAGTTCTTGGATTAGTATTTTTAGTTCATGGTTACTTAAAGCTATTTGGAGGAATTGATGGAACAACCAGTTTTTTCTCAAACATTGGAATTCCTTTATCTGGATTTTTTGCATATCTGGTTGGAATAATTGAATTATTTGGAGGACTTGCACTAATCTTAGGATTAATTGTGAAAGTTGCAAGCGTGATATTAATAATAAACATGGTCGTAGCTATATTACTCGTGCATTTAAAAAACGGATTTACTGGGCAGGGAGGATATGAATTCCCATTAACGTTATTGGCAGGATTAGTCACTTTAGCTTTCTTAGGGGCAGGAAAACTCTCTTTGCAAAAAGCTTTTAAGAAGTAATTTCTTTTTTCTTTTTTATGTATAAATTCAAAGAGAAATTTTTAGAGAAGTATTCTAAGTTTACAGACATTAACAGATTCTGTGAATATTGCGTTAAGCCCTTAAATAAAAGCATCCGCGTTAATACCTTAAAAATATCTGTAAAAGAATTAAAAGAGAAATTAAATAATTATAACTTTAGGCAAGTTCCCTGGTGCAAAGAAGGGTTTTGGATAAAGGGACCAAGGACAGATTTGGGAAATTTACCAGAGCATAGTTTAGGGTATTTTTATGTTCAGGAAGCAGCTTCAATGATTCCTCCGGTTGTTTTAAACCCTCGGGAAAATGAATTAATTCTTGATTTAGCAGCTGCGCCAGGAAGCAAGACAACCCAAATGGCTGCTATGATGAATAATAAAGGAATTATTGTGGCAAATGACATTAAATATGACAGATTAAAAGCACTAAGCATTAACCTGCAGAGATGCGGTATATTAAACACAATTATAACATTAAGGACTAATTTTAAGAACATAAAATTTGACAAGATATTATTAGATGCTCCTTGTTCTGGCACAGGCGCTATACGCAAGTCATTAATGACATTAAAGATATGGAACAATAATATGATTAGGAAATTAGCGAATGACCAGAAAAGATTAATATTAAATTCATTTGATTCTTTAAATGACGATTGTGTTTTAGTTTATTCCACGTGCTCTGTTGATCCTGAAGAAAATGAGGAAGTCATTGATTTCTTATTAAAAAACAGGGATGCAAAATTAGAAAAAATTGATCTGGATATTAAAAAAAGCCCTGTAATTTTAGAGTATGAAGAGAAAAATTATAATGAAGAGATTAAAAAATGCCTGAGAATCTGGCCACAGGATAATGACACAGAGGGATTTTTTGTTGCCAAGATAAGAAAATAAATTTTGTTATTGAATGGGGCTACCCAGATTTGAACTGGGGTCATACGCTTTTCAGCTTTTGTCCCTAAGCGTATATCATAGCCAAGCTAGACCATAGCCCCATAAAGAAAAATATTTAAATGAGCTTTATATAATTAACTTTTAGATGGATAAATTAACTATAATCGGCATAGACCCGGGTACAACCAAAAGCTATGCTGTTCTTGATTTAAACGGAAATATTCTCGAAGTTAAATCCAGCAAGAAACTTGATGCAAGCAAAATAACAAATAATGTGTTTAAATTCGGAAAACCAGTCTTGATTGGAACCGATGTAAAAAAAGTTCCTAATTTCGTCGAGAAAATTGCATCTGGTTTAGGCGCCAAAGTATTCAAGCCACAAACTGATTTGCAGAGCAAGCACAAATCAAGATTGGTAAAAAAATTCCTGAAGAAGAGAAATATTGAAATTAATAATAAGCATGAAAACGATGCCTTAATCTCTGCAATATTAGCCTATAAAAGCATCAAACCATTATTAAATAAAATCGAGAATAAATATTCTAACTTAAATACAGATGAAATCAAAAATTTGGTTTTAAAGGAGAATATTAATATTAAGCAGGCTATAAGTATGATTCCAGATTAAATTTTTCTCTAATTCTTTTTAAATAATTAGAAATAGCAACGCCAGCAACTCCGATAGCGTTGCTCATACCAACAACATCTTTAGATCTTGTTGTAAACACAAGGTCTATTCCGTCTTTATAACTTTTAGATTTTCTGATATCAGATAATACCAGACTTGGGTCAATTTTCTTACCAATAAAATTAATCATATCTAACATTGTTTCTAATGTTCCAGGACTATTATTAGGCATAATATTAAGAGCAGGATCTTCTTCTTTATTATTATAAACAATAAACCTAATATAATTAATTTTATCCATATCTATAACTTTAGATAATAAATTTTTATCATTCCTATAAAATTCTTCTAAAACTTGCTTATACATAAAATTTATGATAAAGAAAAATTAATAAACCTGTCTTTTAAATTATTTTTGTAATATGCTGCTCCTTATTCAATCTTATTACATTATCAACAAAGCTTTCTATTTTCTGCTCATGGCTTACTAAAATCAACTGTTTCAAGTTTAACTCGCTTAAAACATTCCTTACCCTGTCTAACTGCTCATCTGAAAAACCGTCTGTCGGTTCATCCAATATCAATAAATCCCTTGTCTTGATTGATGTCATCAAATTATTAATAACCTGGTTCAATGCAAGCCTGTAAGCCAATGCAATAGCTGTTTTTTCCCCTCCTGATAAATACAAATAATCTATGTCATGGCCATTCTGCTGTATCAGGGGAGAGAATTCATCATCCAATCTTACATTAAAATTCTCATTCTCCATCAGCATATTAAACCATTTTTCAAATAAGCCATTAAAATCGCGATGCACTTTAAGCATAATTTGTTTTTCAATTAAATCAACAACATTGGCAAAATATTCTTCGAGCCAGAATTGTACATCATTTATCCTGCCGATGTTTTTTTTAGTCTGCATCTTCAATGTTATTTCTATGCCCAGTTCCTCAACGCTTTTATTTAATTCTTGGATATTTGCAAGATAAGATGCCCTTTCAATCTCTAAATCCCTTTCTCTTTTTAATAAATCATCTAACTCAATCTTTTTCTCGTCGTAATTTAAGTCCCTGAATTCATTGATTTCAGTTTCAAGCAATCCAATCTTGTCTTTAATTTCTGAAATATCCTCATTTATTTCCAGTTGTTCTTTTAATAAGAATTCTTTTTTTGATTTCTTATCATTTAAATCATCTAATTTCAATTTATTTAATTCATAATTGCTTTTCTGCTCCCTTAATATCTCAAAATCGGCTTCTAACTGCTTAATCTTATCTTTCAATAAAGCTTTTTTCCGGTTATTTTCATTTAATTCATTCTCATATTCATTTATCTTCTTTGTTTCATCCTCGGAAATATTATCTTTGTGTTCATGTGTTACATTCTGCTGGCACAAAGGACATTTGTCTATTTTCATTACCTTTGAAATAATATCCATCGCAGTTAACTTTCTTGTTTCTAACTCACTTATTTTTTTGTTTACTGCTTCTAGTTCCAGCTTATTCTTAGGAATAATTTCATTGAAATCATCAATTTTTTCATTTAATTCGTCAATATCAATTTTAACATCTTTGGTTTCCTTCTCCAATTTCTGAATTTTTAAGTCCAGATTCTTTAACTCAGATTCATTCTTGTCAAATGAGGCCTGTGCATTTTCAAGCTTAAACCTGCTTAATTCAAATTCCTTCTTTAACTCATTTAATTTTTTAATGTTCTCCTCTAACAATTTAATCTCTTTTCTTTTTTCATCAACTAATTTGCTTATCTGAGTTATTCTTGGAATTAATTCTTTTAATTGCAAATCAATCTCGGAAAATTCCATGATTTTACTTTGAACAAGCTTCTTCTTATCCTCCAAATCATAAATTTTTCCTTCAAGTTCCCTTCGTTTTTGCTTTAAATTTGCAATAAATATCTTCGTATTCTCCTTAATCCTTTTATATTTATCAATGTCAAAAACTTTTCTTAATGTATCTAACCTGGCATCTTTCTCGCCAAGCAAAATGCTCTTCATTTCCTCTTGAGGAGTATAAACAGTATACCTGTAAATTAATGATTTGTGTTTCGTGAGCAATTCCTTTGGATAATTCAACAAGTTAAGAATGTCCTGCTTTAATTCAATTGCACTTTTATCCTGCCTCTCATTGTTCATGATTATATAGCCAGAATCCTGCACAACAGAATTTTGGGTCCTTTTCAATCTTCTTTGTATTACAACATTATTATTCTCTAATTCAAAATGCAGCTCAACCAGCCCTTCATTTGTGCCGTTTCTCAATAAGGCGTTTCCCGATAACTCTCCCTGTCTTATTCCAAATAATGCAAAATCTACCGCCAATAAAATGCTGCTCTTCCCGCTTCCGATATCACCGGCTAATAAAGTTGATCCAAGAGGCAAGTCAATCTCCTCATTAACATAACTTCTTATATTCTCCAGTTTAATTTTTTTAATCAACATTTTCCAGATCAAAGATATTCATTATATCCCTTGTTAACCTCATGTCAAAATCAATGTTTCTCTCGCCTTCATCTTTTTCAAGATTTAAAGAATGCATTAATTGCTTGGCAATTTCTTCCTGGTTAAACACAGTATTAATCTTGCTCAAATTTTCTTTTATGATTATAGATTCAACTTCCTCAATATCCCCGTGCTTTGTTTCATAACCCTCAAACTCCAGGCTCTTTAATTTATTTGTATTTTTTAAAACAATGTATGCCTTATAACTGTCAAAAATTTCCTTAAAATCAATCTCGCTCGGTTTTCCAGTCTTTAAAACACCCTCTATCCTTATCAAAACAATTTTATCTTCTGTATTTTTTATATTTTTTAATTCCTTTTCTATTTCCTCGGGGGTTTTGTTGTTTGAATCAATAAAAAATGATTCAACATCCTTTAATTTTATCTCTTCTCTTCTAAGATTAAGCTTTTCATCAAGGATATAAAATCCCCCTGCCTTTAACTCCTCTAACTCCTTGAAAGAATTCGGAAATAATGGACCCGGATAAGCGATTAACCCGTATCCGTCCTTAAATTCATTGAATACAATATGGGTATGTCCTCCTGCATAATAATTAAAATTTTTAGGTAAATCCTGGTAACTTTGTCCAAAAACCAGCTCCTGGTCTTTTGGCTTAAATTCGTCTAATGTGGCATGAAACATGAATATCTTGAATCCCTGTTCCTTTGCTAAACTTTCTTTGTCCAAGTTTTCGTAATATTTCCTGTCTAAACCCTGCCTTAATCCAAAAATTCCTGTAATTTTTGTGTTGGTCTTGTCTAATGTGAACTCTAATTTGTTATTATTAAATTTCATGACATTTTCCATTAAACCGGCTTTTTCTAGAACATCAAGCATTGTTTTTCCAGAAGGAGAAAAATCATGGCTTCCAGGAATTATATAGCATGAAATGTCATTCTGCCTTAACCTGTCAAGTGCTTCGGCTGTTCTTTTTATTATATCTAAATTAGGCAAACTGGTATTAAATAAATCTCCTGAAATTAAGACAAAGGCCGTATTCTCCTTGATGCAGATATTAACAGCTTCCTCAAAAGCCTTGATGCTTAATTCTTTTAACTTGTCTTCCCTCCATCCTCCAACATGGCAGTCTGCTAAATGGGCAAATTTCATGTTATATTACAAGTTAGAAAAGATTATTAATATTTGTGTAAAAATTTGCTAGTTATCTTATAATCACTTGAAAGTAATATAATACGGAAAGCTTTATATAATTGTTAATTTCCTTCATTCAGATATCAAAATGAAAGCAAAGTACAACGACATTTTAGAGACTGAATTAATAGAGAAAAACCCGACCATATTTTTAGCCAGATACGATTATAATTTAACAAGGGATGCTTTGAAATTACTTAGGGAAAGATACCAAGGAACAGCTGTTATAATTCCAGAATTAGATTTTAAGGCTAAACAGGGGGATATTAAAGGCTGCAATTTCTTTTATAAAACAGCTTTGTCTAATATTATTAGGGAATTAAGCAATGAAGATATTATTCCGATGACCCAGTTTATAAGCGAGTTATTCTTAAGCAAAGGTAAATTAGAAGATGTTAATAACACCTATGAAGACTCCGGATTTACAAATTATCCGCAAAGAGCAATTAATCCAAAATCATGGCAGCATCTTAGAGATCAGGTTAAATCTTATTTTTTAAACATAGATTTGGAAGTTCCATTTGTTGTTGAAGGACTAATGGATGTTGTCAAGGACGATGATTATGAATATGGCTTAAGGTTAGATTTTAATAAAGACGGATTAACAATAGTAACTCAAGTTCCTGTATTAAGCAAAGGCGACGGAAAATTCAGCTCTAAAGACCCTGGATTGTTAAAAACAGGATTCCCATATGAATTAGATAAAGAAGGGGATAGAAATTTATATACTACAAGAAGCGGTCTTCGTGGGCTCGTCCGCGATAGGTCTAGTCTGTCTACTGGGAGCGGTATCTTGCCTGACTCGTGTGGCGCTGGTCGGATGCATTTCGCAAAAAATTTTTCAGGCTTGAATTTAGAAGAAATTGCTAAAAATGACTCTTTAATAGCTTCAATAAGAAAAAATGCCTTAGAAAGAGCAGCACAGAGTTATGAAACTAGGAAAAAGCTAATTGAAACCGCTTAAAAACGTTAAGTTTTTGATATTTCTAATTTTTTCTTTTTATTCTTTGTAGTGTAACATAAGATTTTTATACTATAATTACATCGAGTTTATAATGAAAAAAGGGGTTATTCTGACCTTAGCATTATTATTTAATTTAAAAACAGCATATGCACAGACCGAGGTAACATTATTCGGCAACACATATTCCTTAATCTTAGTAGCCCCGATATTTTTGATGGCCATAATGGTCTTGTTTTTTTTAGGATTAATCTTAAAGGATAATATCGGAAAATTTAAGCTGCCAAAAATAGACATTGGCAAGATTAAGTTTAAAAAACATCATGAAAAAAGTTCAGCTGTTAAAGAAATCAAGATGTTTGATTATCGGAATAAATTCAGCATACTAAGGGAAAACCTGCATAAAATAAATAATGAACAGGCGTTTAATGAGCTAAATGAAATTGCAAAAGAATTCTTCAAGGACAAATTCGGAATTAAGCATGAATTTGCGTTTGCTGAATTAAATGAATTAGTTAAAGGGCATATAAAAGATGTAAAATTAGCTGAAAAACTTTCCTTATTGAGATACTCCGGGGCAGTATTAGATTCTTCCCAGGTTAAATTATTATTTAAGGAATTCGGAGATCTATTGTCAGAAAGCAAAGTCAAAAAGATTAAACACGAATTAAGGTTCTGGGAAAGGGTTAAAGAGAACTTTTTAACATTATTCGGGAAAAAAGAATATGTTGAAGTTAAGGAAACAAAAATCAAGGTTCCGGTTAAAGCAGTTCCTGTAAAATTAGAGCCTGAAAAAAATATATTTGCTAAATTTTTCAGTTTATTCAGAAAGAAAGAGCATGTTGAAGTTAAACCCCTGGAAATAAAGAAGATTGAAATTCCGAATCTGGAGGAATTTGAAGTAGAAAAGAAGCCTAGATTTTCATTGTTTAGAAATTTGTCTACTAAAATTCAGAAGTTCAGGATACTAAAACTGATTAATAGGGGTAAAATGATTATAGAAAGAAATCCTTTAATTGCAAAACGTTATTATGCCCGGGCATTATTGGCATATTATAAACTGCCGATACAGGAAGAAAAAGAAATCATGGATAATTTAATGGATCTCCATAATAGAATTTTGCATAAGAGAATTCATGAAAAAACATTTTTGGACATTTCAAAAAGCTTAATTGAGATGAAGCATCAAGGAAAGCATATTTCTAGAAAAAGCATTGGCTTGTTAAACACGTTAAACAATTTCATTAAAAGGGAGGAATTGCTTGCTTCCACAAGATTAAAGGAATTTTCCCATAAATTAAAGCATGAAGAAAGAAAATTAAGTCATTTCTTGACTAAGGAAGAAGCCAAGATTAATAATAATTTTAAACAGGACTTGGAAAGATTTGGGAGCGTTATTGGCGGCAAAATAACCAAACCAGAATTAAAGCAAAAAACAATCAATCTAGTTGACAATTACAATAAAAAATTTGATTTCATTTATAAACAACCCAAGGTTGAGATTGAGCATAAAGAGGTTAAATCCAAAGAAATTAAAAGACAGCCAAAGCAGATAAGGATATTGCAGAAAGAAAGAAATGAACTTTATAACAAGCTAATGGAACTTGAGTCTGGAAAAATTACTCATGACAAATTAAATTAAGGTGTAGAATAATGAGAACCAAAATATATACAATTATTCTTCTGTTTTTTGTAGTTTTTGTTATATCTTGCACTCCTAGAACACCATCTGAAAAAGAATTCCCATCTCAAGATGCACTCTCCAATGTCAAAAATATGCAAGTAGAACCGGTTGCAAAAAAATTGTCTCTTTCTTGGGAGAAAGATGATAACTCAAGAATTGAAGATGGATCTGTTCCTTTTGTCCATCGTTTGAAGGATGAAAAGGTTCGCTTGTACTATTGCAATAGCAAAGGAATATTGTCTGCGATTTCCAATGACGGTCTTAATTTTGTAAAAGAGCCAGGAGTTAGAATCTCTCCAGGAACAGGATTTGAATCTAATGTTTGCGATCCAACTGTCGTAGATCTTCCAGATGGGAAAACAAGAATGTACTATAAGGGTGCGGATAGCCAGAACCCGGGACCGGGGCAGTCTATACACAAAATTTATTCTGCAATTTCTTCGGGTGGTTTGACTTTCCAAAAAGAAGGACTCAGAATAGATTCAGAGACAAATGGTGATAATGGTTGGGCTTCTGTTCCCGATGCAATAATCCTTCCCGATGGCCGAGTAAGAATATATTATGTAACAGGAGCAGAAATGCAGCATGGAATTGGATCAGCCATATCTTCTGATGGTCTTAACTTTGTAAAAGAAACAGGAATAAGAGTTCCAAATCTGGTTGATCCAGCATTAATCAGAATCGCTGACAAATATGTACTTTTTGTAGCTTCTATAGATGAAAGATTTGCTAAAGTTCCCAAAGGAATTTATCATATGGAATCGTCTGATGGAATTGAATTCGGCGAACCAATAGCAGTTTTCCAAGAAGATAGTGTATATGATCCCTCTGTCTTGAAAATCAATGAGAATACTATCCGAGTATTCTATGGAAAAGTCATGCCTCCGCAATTACCCGCAGTTGAAAGCCACACTGGAAAGATTATAGGATAAACAAAAAATTCATAAGATTAAGGTATTGTTCTTTATATCACACCATAAGATATAGTATTAAAATTATAAATGTTTAAGAAATTCTTCTCTATTTATTTGTAAATCGTGTTTTATTATTTTATTTAGCAAGCCTCTATCAATTTTTTCGCTAGGATGATTTGGAATTACAGTGGTTCTACCATCGGGGTGTTCAAAAAACATATGACTTCCTTTTTGTCTTTTGAATACAAAACCTAATCTTTCTAAAATTTTAGCAACTTCTCTTGCCGTAAGAAGTGGCACTTTTGACATTATTAAACCTCAAGTTGCTGTAAACTAAGAAATTTGTTTCTAATTTCAAGTGGCTTTTTAACCTCTAAATATAATGATATTGCTTCTTTAGTCCTTTTCATTAACTCGTCATAATTTTTAGCCTGAGTATGACATCCTGGAAGTTCAACTACATCGGAAATTAAATAACCATCTTCTCCTTCTTCAACAACAACAGTAAATTTCTTTGCCATATTATTATAATAATTATAACCTATTTAAATATTTTGTTTATTGTTCTAAGTTATGTTATACAAAGTAAGGTATATTTTAGACAACACAAACAGCTTGTGACTCCAAATCCAGAACTCCATTTATAATTTGATAGCTTTCACAACCTTTAGTAAATTTAGAACAAGTTCCAGATACATTTTCTCTATAAAGAGTTACCCAATTGCCACCTTCTCTGTTTAAAAATTCATTTGGTGGTTCACAATTTCCAATACATTGGCTAGAATCAGTACATTTTTTACCATAATCTAAAAAAAGAAGTGTACAAAAAGGTTTATCTAAAAGTTCGCCAGAAGGCAGCAAGTATTTATTCCAAACACCCCCCCTAGATTCACATTCAGTTTGTTCATTTACAAAAGAGTTTTTATTTGATGTACATCCTAACAGAACTAACACACCAACTAAAAATAAAATTAAGATTATTTTTTTCATTTCTCTTAAACTAATAAGAATAGTTAGAATTTAAACCTTTCTATACCTTACTTCATATAGGGTGTTAAGGTATTGTTCTGTATTTCGTGTTTATCATTACCCACTCTATCAAAACTAAAACCAAAGAAATAACGAAGAAGGTTAAGGACAATTCTCTTTTAATTCTTGTCTCTGTAATTTTGGCAATTTGCTCGTATGTTTCACGCAGAGATTGCACATCCTTTGCTATGAAGTATTTTCCTTCTGTATTCTCTGCAATTAACCTTAAATTTTCCTCATCCAGCTTCAGGGAAACATTTCCAAGATAACTGCCCCCTGCTTCAGTAGCAATTCCAATGCTGTAAATTATGACTGATTTGTCTCTGATGTAATCCAAGGCATCCTGTAATTTTACTCCAACATTGCTCTGCCCGTCTGTCAATAAAACAATTACCCCTGCCCTTTCAGGATTTGTAAATAAATTAGAACTCGTAACAATCGCTTCCCCGATATCTGTTCCCCCAATGTTCCTTGCTTCAATATTTCTTATGGCCTTTTTAACTTCTGAAAAACTCTCTGTTGGCCTCTGTTCTATTATTGACGTACCTGCAAAACTTAACACTCCTACTTTGCTGCTTGGAGAAATCAAATCAATAAATTCTTCTGCCCTTATTTTAGCAGCTTCTATTCTGTTTGGGGTGAAATCAGCTGAAAGCATGCTGCTCGAGGCATCTATTGCCAATACAAAATCAAAATCGCTTCCTGGGCCAGAGTACCAGTAAGTTGTGCCAGACAAAGCTAATACAAACAAAACAACAATCGTCAGCCTAATAATTAATAAGCTTAGGTTCTTTGATAAGATCTCCCCCCCAGTTACCCTTTCTATGGCCTCGAAGTTGGCAAATTTCAATGCCTTTCTTTTTGTTGATCTTAAACTGGCAAAATGTGCAATTACAAGCAATGGGATAACTAATAAAAACCACAAGTATTCTGGATCAGTGAATGTTAACGCCATCTTTTCGCTCTCCTCAAGAATAAGTTTAATATTGGTTTAACAAAAGATTCGTCTGTTGTAATATCAACAAAGTCCACATTTGCCTTAAATAAAGTTTTTTTAATTTTTTCCTCCTGTTCCTTAACTATACTTTCGTAAGAATGCTTGATTAATTCTGGCTCAATTAATAATGTCTTGCCTGTTTTAGGATCCTGAATCACAACTTCTCCGACATCAACCGGCAAGGTCTTATCCCTGGGGTCGCGGACCATTATGCAGATAACATCAAATCTTGTATTTAATGTTTCCATTACATCTTCCCATTCATCTTTCCAGCCAAGAAGATCAGAAATTATAATTATAACTGCGTTCTTCTTCAGGTAATTGAAAATAAATTTGGCCGCATCTTTCAAATCAAAATTGCCGCCGTAATTTTCTACATTGAGTAAAACTTTTGAAATTTGATAGAATTGAGTTTTTCCACGAGAAGGGATTAAAGGTGACTTGGCCTTGTCTGTATAAAGTGCCATTCCAACATTGTCTCCGGCTTCTAAAATAGCATGACTTAACGATGCTGTTAACTCAATTATATATTCTGCCTTTAACTTCTGCGTGCTTCCGAACAGCATATTCGAGCTTGAATCAATCAGGAAAAAAACATCTATCTCACGCTCTTCACTGTATTCCTTAAGCAGGATTTCATTTGTTCTTGCACTAGCTTTCCAGTCAATTAAGTTAGCGTCGTCTTCTGAAGTATACTCGCGATAACCGCTAAACTCCAGACCCTTCCCCTTAAAAACGCTCCTGTAAGCACCTACAACCCTTGATGTAGTTAAACTCTTAGAAAGCATCTCAAGCCTTCTTAATGCAGGCACTAAATCAACTTTGAAGAATTTCTTGGGCATTTTAAGGAATAGGAACTTTTTCCAAAACTTCGGTTATGATATCATCTGTTTTTATGTTCTCAGCCTGCCCTTCATAATTCAGTAATAACCTGTGGCGCAAAACATCATGCGCAACAGTTTTAATATTAACGGGGGTAACAAAATTGCTTCCCTGAATTAATGCTTCTGCCTTTCCCGCTATATACAAGCCAATGCTTCCTCTTGGAGATGCACCCCATTCAATATATTTACCAGAATTAATCTTATATTTGCCCGGATTTCTTGTAGCATCAACTAATCTGATGACATAATTCTCAACTTCCTTGCTCAAGTAAATCTTCTTTACGAAGTCCTGCATCTGAATCAATTCGTTTTGATTTGTCACTTTCTCTAGTTTAATCTCTTCAAATCTCTGCAATGTTATATTTTTCTTAAGAATTTCATTTTCTTCATTCAGTTTTGGATAAACAATTTTTGTCTTGAATAAAAACCTGTCAATCTGAGCTTCTGGCAACGGGTAAACACCTGAGCTTTCAATGGGATTCTGAGTTGCCATGACAAAAAATGGATCAGGCAAAGGATAAGTTTTAGTTCCAATAGTTACCTGGCGTTCCTGCATTGCCTCTAATAAAGCTGATTGGGTATTATGTGAAATTATTCCTCCAAAACCCGCTACAAAAGAATGTGTATCTTCAATTGTAAAGTCATATAAGTAATAATCTTTTTCCGGATAGATGATATTAATTGATTTAACATAATCACAGTAAAAATCTCCCAAAATAATTTCCTTAATCTCTTCAAAACCATTTAATGAATTACAAATTAAATTTAGAGAATACCTACTTATTCCAAATCTGTTATTAGGATTTTCAATATTATGAGCATGCATTCTAGTTGCTTCATAAAATTCTCTATGTGTAATATTATTATTTTTTCTCAATTCTCTTATTTTAGAATGGATAAATGGGATAGTATCATTTTTATTTAGGGATACATTCCCGCAGCATTGTTCTAGTTTGCTATTTTTATCCTCAGAAATAAACCCCATTTTTTCTCTAAAAAGATTTAAGTCATTCCCGTAAAACCTCAGGTTATAATAATAATCACCAAACCCTTCATTGTTTTTGCTGTATTCATAACTTATTCTGGCTATTAAACCAAATCTTAGCAATAAATAGCTAAGTTTATTTGCTACCATTTTGCTTTTGCTTGTGACTTTTACGCAATCCCTGCTAACACCGCCATCACCTTCATAATACATTTTTAAAAATTCCTTAACATTTTCATTACTCGCTTTCATGATAAAATTTGGAATATCTTTATTTTTGGCATTTGAATTAATTTTATAATTCATTGCATAAATTAATTTCTCTAATGGCTTGGAACTTAAGGATACCCTATACTGGCCATTTCTTTTGTCGATGTAATATCTTGTATTTATATTAAATAATTCTTTTAATAATTTTATAAAATACTCAACTAAATTTTTATCCCTCATCGACAAATAAAATTTTCCATTTTTTTGATTTCCCTCTGAAATCAATAAAGCAAAGAAGTGCATGAGCTCTTTATTAGTTTCTGAAGGCATATTAATTTTATTTATAACACCATAATTTTTTGGCAACATTATAAAAGAGTTTTCATCTGTTTTCATATCAATGTACTTGGGTTTTCTTTTAAGGTATGACTTAGCTAGATTAGCATATTTGTTATCTAAACCGAGGGTATTCTTTATATAATTTATTTTTTTATTCTTTAATTTTTGAACTTCATTGTATAGCTTCTGCCTTTTAAAAATTTCTTCTTTGGCAACCTTAACCTCTTTCATCACCCCCTCGTTATACTCTATCTTATCATTAGTTTCCAATCTAATGTTTTTTGGAGTCAAAACGCAATCATTAATTTTTAACTCATTAGCCCTCAAATTATAAATATATCCGTCTTTTATACTAAAGAAAGGGTGTATATTCGAGGTTTTAATGCTTCTGCCGGATTTTAATATAATTTCATAATAAGGCTGGTTGGTTAATTGTCTATAAAGATATTTAACTTTTTTAGGTTTTATTTTCTTATCTTTGGGGTCAAAAGACATTATATAAATCTCTTTATTTAAGGTGTAAAATTCTTCATTATCTTCCCTTGAAGCTAAATCTCCCCTATATTCGCTGAATATGTTCTCAATATTAATTAAAGACCCGTTCGCTGTTAAAATTTCTGTATCCCCTAAAACGCATTTTGGAGGACTCCTGTTTATTTCATCTGCTATTACAAAATTTGCAAATACAGGACCCTTGTTTACCCGAAATTCATTTTTTTCCTTGATATAAGTTGTTAATCCAACCAGATCTGTCGGCAGTAAATCAGCTGTAAACTGTATTCTTGAGTAATCGCATCCTGTAACTTTAGCTAACGTACGTACGATTAACGTCTTTGCAATTCCTGGGATTCCCTCAAGTAAAACATGACCATCGCATAATAAAGCGCGCAATAAAGAATTAATCACCTGCTCCTGGCCGACAATAATTTTAGAGCTCTCATCCCTTATTAACTGAAGTCTTTTTTCATATTTTTTAACCAACTCCATGCCGGGTTTATGCTCTTTGGTTTTCATCAGAATTAAACTATTAGCACGTTATAAATAGTTTATGTATCACTTTAAAATGATAATTATGTTATGGTAATTTATTTAAATGAAAACTTTGTATAAATATTGAATGAATATCAAATTAAAGCTATTATTGTATGCAAGTGTCTTCGGTAATTTTTCTTCTGGCTTACTTGGGCCAATTTATGCATTGTTTGTGCAGAATATCGGGGGAAATGTCATGGTTGCGAGCATTTCATTTGCAATTTATACAGCTGTGTTCGCATTGCTTACAACATTCATTGGCAAATTAGAAGATACGAAATTTAATAAAGAAGAAACAGTCTTTATCGGGTATTTAATCCTCATAATTGGTAATTTATTATTCTTATTTGTTCAAAGAGCATTGCATTTATATTTAGTGCAAATTTTGATGGGAATTGGTGTTGCGATAGTAGCGCCTGCATGGGAAGCCCTTTATTCATTGGCATTGGATAAGGGAAAAGAAAGCAGCGAATGGAGCTATTGGAACATGGGAACAGGATTGGCTATCTCGATTGCGGCATTTTTAGGAGGAATGATTGTAAGCTATTTTGGCTTTAAGCTGTTATTCATCATTATGGCTGCATTCCATTTAATAAGTGCGGTTATTGCTGCCAGATTATTAAGGAACTCTAAGAAATAAATTATTTAATCTTATTAATTTTGGCTGCCAAGATAAAATCATTCTCGCTTAATCCTTTTATAGCATGGGTGTAAAGCTCAATGCTGCACTTGCCCCATGTAAAATAAATATCTGGATGATGGCCTTCCTTCTCTGCTATTGACCCGATTTTATTAACAAACTTTAATGTTGTTTTGAAATCCCTAAATTTAAATTCCTTGTATAATTTTCTTTTTTTTAATTTCCAATTTTTAACTTTTTTTAAGTATTTTTTAACTAAGAACATAGGCATTGGCTTCATCCAGCCTTCGCATGCAACACATTTCTTTCTGCTTAAATCCATTTCATCCAAAATAACTGAGCTCTTTTTTGTCTTTTTCTTCTTCTGCCTTGTTTTTCTGCTGCATCAGTGTTTTCAATTTAGATTCAAATTGCTCTGCTTTCTCAAGTAATGGTTTGTAGTCAACTTTCAAATTAAGATATTTATCAAGAACTTCGATTACCTTTGCAGCAGCCCTTGAATCAGGCAATTGCGAATGTGTTTCGACAAAAATAGCACTCATCGGAAGTTTTGATTTCAATAATAATGCTCCTGTAACGCCCATTATTATTCCTTCTTTCAATGGTTCTATCTTGATTTTCTTTAATAACTCCGTTGATTTGCTTATGTTGCTGTAGAAAAAAGCCCTTGGGTCCTCGCTATTGCTGGCAACTCCTTCTATGCTAATAACCTCCTTAACCTTTAATTCCTTTGCCAAGGCATTTAATTTTTCGGCCAATTCCCATTCTAATCCAGCCACATTTGTTATTGCATGAAATATCACAAGATTATGCGCAGGATCGTAGAAAATTCCTAACGGATCAACCAATTTTGAATTATGCATTGCAACCATCGGCATGATATGATTGCTTTCTATTCTTCCTATTTGTTTGGCGTTTAAATGCTCTATTAAAAATTCAGTGGTAATTGTGCTGACAAACCCAAATCCCGGAAATCCTTCTATAAGTCTCGGATTTTTCGGCTTTTTATTCAGTATAATTTCCATGAATATTAACTAATCTTATTTATATATAAGTATTTTGTTACAATTTTAGAATTAATACTATTTGCTGGTTTTAATCTCAATAACATCTAAATTCTTTAACAAATGTTCTTTGCCAATGGCTTGCTTTGTCCTAACATTTATCGCCTTAACAAAACTATTTCCGATGTCTGTATGTAGCTTAAATGCAAAATCCAGAGCGGTTGAGTTTTCAGGAAGCAAAAAACAATCCGGCAATACTCTTCCTTCTGAATCCTGTAACTTGTTTAATCCCCCGGGAAATACTGCAACATATTTCAATAATTCAAAGACAGCATAATTTAATACATCCTGAATACCTGTAGTTCCATATTTCTCTAAAACATTATCCTTAATATAACTTAATGCTTTTAACTGGTTTAATGTTAGTTTATCTTCGTCTATAATTTCAAAATCCTTTTCTCCTGGAACATATTTAATTAAATTATGTTTTGCAGCTTCCCTCAATGCGATTTCTGAGTCTGCAGAACATGGAATTATTTTATATTCTGGAAATTCTCCTTTTAATTTATCTAAATATAACTCGCTTCCTTCTACATCTATTTTATTAGCTGCAATTATCATTGGCTTTGTAATCTTTCTTAATTCCTTTGCTAAATTAAATAGATCATCTTCGCTCCATTCACTTGGGTGATGCAATAATTTCAATTTTTTAATAGAACTTTCAACAATCTCTTCTGTTACTTTTAACCCCGATAATTGTTTTGCCAGTGCCTGCTTAATATTCAAATTTTCCTGTTTTAGGTTTCTGACGAATTTTTCCCAGCCTTTTTTTAATACGCTTAAATACCAGTAATCGAGCTCATTTTCCAAAAATTTAACATCCTTTGCTGGATCATGGCTTAAAGGAGGAACTTGGTTTCCTTTTTCATCTGTACTTCCTGAAATATCAATGATATGTATTAATGCATCTGCTTCTCTTATATCATTTAAAAATTCCAGTCCCAACCCTTCTCCTAAATGGGCATTTTCTATTAAACCAGGGATATCAAATAATTTTATTGGAACAAAACGATTATGGTTTATGCAATAGCCATATCTTGGATTACATTGAACATTAAAGTCTTTATCTGCACATGGAATCTTGACAAATGCAATTCCTTCCTGCGATTTAATTGTTGTAAATGGATGCGGGGCTATTTCAACCTCTGCTAATGTAGCTGCTTTAAAGAAAGTTGATTTTCCTACACTGGGTTTTCCGCATACTGAAATTATCATAGAATTAAATTAAGAACTAAGTTTAAATGTTTTACTAATGAGATAGAATTTAAATTTAACATTTATTAAACTTCTCCTTGAGCTTGTTCAGCTGTTTGCCAATATGCTAAACCTTGTTCTCCAGTTGTGCACTCTCCAGCACCCAAGCCGTAAGGATTTATATTTGCTCCTAAAAATACACATACCCCATAATAACAACCAATTGCTCCTTTAATATGTTCATCATAAAGTAGGTTATATCTATGCCCCCTACTACTCAACCAAATATCTATCTGTTCTTTAACATTTATAGTATCTACATAAGCAATATTTCCTATAGAATAATCACTATTCCAAGTTTGTGCTCCTATATTTTCTGCAATACTATATTCAGATAAACCGTATTGAGCTTTAAAATCTTTTGTACATTCTCCATCGGGGGTTGTGTGATCAAAGTATTTTCTATCATACATATCTTTTGCCCGATATACTGCTAAATCATATAAATTATCATCCCATTCTAAAGTAGTTTTTCCATAACTTTTTCTTACTATATTAACATAATCAAGACCTTGTTTGCATTCCTCTTTCCTTTCTGGTTCGTTCTTAAATATATTTTCTACATCTTGTTTTATTTGATTAATATTCTCATTTGAATTAGAATTTGTTGTTTTATAATCATTATCAGATATACTCGAATCTATAGGTATTATCTCAGTAAAATTAATAGATTCATAAGAACTTATTAATGGATTAAAAATTGTGTCTCTATTCTCATAACCATACCAAGCAAGAATAATTAATAAAATTAATACAATATATCTGACAATATTTCGTTCTCCGATAAACCAATATTTTATCTTTTTTAAGAGTTTAAATAGAAATTTTATCCATACTACTCCAAAAATAATTAATAAAATTAAACCCAGAGGTACAAATAATATTTTTATGCTGTTTAATTGTTCTGCATTCGAATAGAATATAGCAAATAATAAAGAAATTAAGGATAACCACAATACATTCATAAAAAAAGAACCCCAATTAGAATATTTATTATGGTTTCTTCTTAAACTCAGGTTTTTAAGTTTGTAATAATTGGATCTTAAAAAAAACTTAAATTTTTCTATTCTCTTTGGAATTTCGGATTTTTTTATTTTAACTGAATTGGGTTGTCGTGATTTTGATTCATCTGGTTTCAATGGATATCTGTAAAGTGGAGGGGTGCTTTTAATCCCTAGTAATTCTTGACAACTATGGTCTTCCGGCAATAGATGATTACTACAATAAATCTTATGACAAAATTTACATTTATGAGGTAAAGTTACTATTCTTTCACAACTTTTATATTCACAGAGGATACTCATTTTATCTTAGAACACTCCACCTTTTATATTTACCACATTTTAAACAATATTTTTCCTTATCCCATACATTAGAACTTTCAATCATATGCATTTTTATATTACTCCATTTATGAATACCAAAAGAACATAAAACAGATTTTCCTTCAAGTATTTTTGGCATATCTTATTTATAATCTTTAATGATTTTAAACTTTTCTACATTTTTTCAGGAGCTTCTATTCCAAGTAAATTCAAAGAAGTTTGAATAACATAAGTAAAGGCCAAAACCAGAGCTAATCTTGTATTCCTTAATTCTCCGCTCTCCTTAATCACAGGACAATTATGATAAAATTCATTGAATTTCTGGGCAAGGTCATATGAATAATTCGCAATGTAATTTGGCTTTAAATCTCTCGATGCTTTATTAATCACGCCTGGAAAATTACTTAATAATTTAACTAATTCAATCTCATATTTATTATTTAATAAGTCAAATTTAAACTTTTTATCCATCTTGACTTTCTTTAATATTGAACTTGCCCTTGCATATGAGTATTGTATATATGGGGAACTTTCTCCGTCAAACGTCAGAGCCTGATCCCAGTCAAATATCACGTTTTTTTCAGGAGAATTTTTTAATACTGAGTATTTCAAAGCCCCATAACCAATTATCTTGGCTAATCTCTTATCTTGGTTTTTTCTTTTATCCAGTTCACCCCGGGCCTTTTTCTCTGCTTCATTCATAAATTCGCTTAATAGAACAACATTGCCTTTTCTTGTAGACATTTTACCTTCCTGCAATAAAACAAAAGAATAATGAACAATTTCAGGCGCCCTGTAATTTAACAATTTCAATGCGGCTCTTAATTGGGTAAAGTATAATTTTTGATCTTCACCAAGAACAACTATATTCCTGTCTTTTGCCTTTTTAATCTTGTAAATTGTATAAGCCAAATCCCTTAATCCATACAAAGAGGTTCCGTCTGCCCTTGTTAAGACAAAAAATCCCTGCTCTTCTCCCAAAGATTCGCGCAAATCCAGAACCTGCCTTTGCTCATTGTCTGTAAATAGTTTTTTTGTGTTAACTAATTCCTTCAGCAAGTTCTCGCAGTCTTTGTTGAATAAGTACTTGCTTTCGTAATCAAAGAAGTCGTATTTAATTCCCAGATCATTTAGTATTTCGTTTTGTCCTTCAACACATATTTTAACAATGTCATTAAACTGCTTCTTTACTTTTTTATTTCCCTTTTCAAGCTTATTTAATAATTCAAAGACTTTCTTTTCAATTTCTGGGTTTTTCTCTATTTTTTTGTTTATTTCAATGTACAAATCAATTAATTCATGAAATTTCGGCTTTTTTCCATTTGCAGCCAAAACCAGCATGGCTATCTGCTTTCCGATGTCATTAATATAATAATGAACCTCTGTCTTATATCCATTGAACCTTATTAATCTTACAATTGCGTCCCCGATAAACGCGTTTCTCGCCCGTCCAACATGGGGTTCTGCATTCGGATTTATTGATGTATGCTCTATTAATGCCCTTTTCCCTTTAAGATGCATGCTTCCGTATCTTTCTTTTAGTTTTAAGATTTCTTTCACAGTAACCTCATTTAATTTGGCCTGGTTAATGAAAAAATTGAGATAAGCCCCCTTGCACTCTACTCTTGAAATAAATTCATCTTTAAGAAAATACTTGCTCAAATTACTTGCAACTTCAACTGGGTTTTGCTTTAAATTTTGTGCAAGCAGGAAACATGGAAAAGAATAGTCCCCAAAATTTGGATTTGGTGGAACCTCCAACAACGTAGAAATTTCGTCCTCATTTATTTGGGTATTTTTTTTAAGTAATTTTACAATATGCTGCTTGAATGCATCCATATAATTACGAAGAAAGGGCATTATATAAATTTATTGTTAGAATATTTCATACAGCGCCAGGATAAGCAAAAACACCCAAAAAACAATATAAATCCACTGCCATGTGGTAAGATTCTTGCTATAAATCCTATTAATCAGAGGCATCAATTCTTTCTGGTATTGCAAAAATCCCAGTGCCATCAAAATGCTTGTCAATGCAATTACTGCAATTACCTCCTTAAGCATTAAATCTTTCAAAACATAATAAAAAATAATTAATACCAAGAGAATGAAGACAAACGTGCTTATTTCAGGATTGCCATACACTGGTTTAACCACATTGGCATACCAGATTTTTTTATTAAAGATTACAACAACTATTTTTAACAAAGCAACTACAATAAAAATAAACGCAATGATTTCGATAGGCATCAAGGCCATAAAACAAAGGCGATTTTAAAGTATTTAAAACTAACCGATTATTATAACTATTATAAAGTAAATAGTAAAAAAAGAAATTATTTTAAAACTAAAAATTTAATTTTTATCACATATTAATCTGTTTTTCTTAATTTAATTACCATAATAAAAATAATTATAATTATTATATCAAGTAAAACGCATAATATGCAGGTTGAATAAAGAACAAACAATTCTATATAAACCAGATAGAGGGCAAACAATAAACTGAAAACCATCAAATAAAATATTATATTTATCAATTCTTTCCTGTTAAAGCCGGAAAACTCTCTATCTTGTTTAATATAAACTGAAATTAATAATATAAAACTAAACATCAGGAAAGATAAAAACGACACTGGAATCCCGAATAATTCAGAATAAGGGCTTTTGTTCACAATGTCACAGGAAACTGCGTTAGAAATATCGCAGAATGAGCTTGTGATTGAATAATGAACATAAATCAAATATAAAGAAGTAAGCATTGCCAAAATGCAGAAGAATATTATTATATTGACTTTTTTCATTTTAGTCCATTTCCTTGGTAAAGTTTCTTATTATATAATTTGCTATTGCACCAAAAACAAACATTGCCAGTGCAGCTGCCCCGATATATCCCAATTCAATCAAGGTTAATGGAACTGTTTCAAATATTTTGTTCAAAGGCGTATAAATCACAACCAACTGGAGGGTGATTGAGCTCATTATGGCCAAGATTAACCATTTATTCGAAAATAAATTTAATTTATACTCCCTGCGTATTATTAATACACGCGCCATTTCCAAAATCACGATGGTGGTAAATGCAATTGTCTGCGCCTTTAATAAACCCTGGGATAAAAACTTGTTAAATAAAAACAAGACAATTAAAGCCATTATTAATGATGTTGCAATTATGTTAAACGTCATTGTCTTTGAAATAATGTTTTCCTTCGGCTTTCTTGGCTTTCTTGACATTAACTCTATTGTTATGGCATCAACGCCCAAAGCCAATGCAGGCAAGCCGTCTGTAACCAAATTTATCCACAATAATTCCAATGCTCCCAGAGGCAGGGCTATTCCCCCAAGTTCATCCTTAAATCCGATCAATATGGCGGCAAATAAAATTAACACCTCCCCGAAATTACTTGATAATAGGTAATTGACAAATCTTTTAATATTGTCATATATCCCCCTTCCTTCTTCAACTGCCAATGTGATTGAATGAAAATTATTATCCAGCAAGACCATGTCAGAAGCTTCCTTGGCAACATCTGTTCCGCTTCCTATTGCCACACCAATGTCTGATTTCTTCAAAGCAGGTGCATCATTTATTCCGTCTCCGGTCATTGCAACAATGTTTCCCTTTTTCTTTAATGCATTTAATATCCTGACTTTATGCTCGGGATTTACCCTTGCATATATGCTTATGTCATTAACAATCTGCTCAAGCCTTTCATCAGATAGTTCTTCTAATTCCTGGCCGGTTAATGCCCTATCATCTAAACCTATCTGCCTTGCAATGGCCTGTGCTGTAATCTTATGATCCCCTGTTATCATCACGGATTTTATGCCTGCTCTTTTGCATATCTCAATAGAATTCTTAATTTCTGGCCTCGGCGGATCAATCATGCCAACCAAGCCAACAAAAATCAAATCTTTTGTTTTTTTCCCGTCGGAATAAGCACATCCAAGCAAACGCAAGGCTTGTTTTGCCAAATCCTCGTTAATTTTTAGGATATGTGCTTTTTTCTCGTTGGTAAATTTTGTTATCTTTCCATTAACATTAATATAAGAGCATAACTCAAGAATTTTCTCAGGCGCAAATTTAGAAAACGTCATTACCTTATTATCAAATTTGTGGTGTGTTATCATATACTTTCTTTCAGAGTTAAACGGGATTTCATCTATTCTTGCATAAACAGGGGTTTTTGGTTCTATTCTTAATAACGCCAATTCAGTTGGATCCCCTATATCAGGCAATTTAGCATCATTGCAGTTAACCATAATTTTCAACAATAAGTCCTTGTTCTTTGAATTCTCGCTTATGTCAAGAACTTTATTGTCTAAAAACATTTTCGTAACCGTCATTTTATTTTGTGTAAGGGTTCCTGTTTTATCAGAGCAAATTATGGTTGTGCTTCCTAAAGTTTCAACAGAACTTAATTTCCTAACCAAAACATTTTTTTTGACCATTCTTTGCACGCCAAGAGCAAGGGAAATTGTTACAACTGCCGGGAGTCCTTCTGGAACAGCCGCAACAGCCAGGCTTATTGCTATCAACAACATGCTGCCTAAATCTTCCCCTTCCAATAAACCGGTAAACAAAATTATTAATGCAATAATTATTACGGCTATACCAAGAGTTTTTCCAAGAGAGGCTAATTTCTTCTGCAAAGGTGTTGCTTTTTCTTTATCCTCCTGTATGATATTTGCTATCTTGCCCACTTCGGTTTCCATTGCTGTTTTGACAACAATTGCTTTTGCCTTGCCGCTTACGACAGTGGTGCTTGAGAACAGCATATTGCTCTGGTCCGCTATCTGGGCATCATGATCTATTTTATTGGCAAATTTTTTTACAGGAACACTTTCACCTGTCAAAATGCTCTCGTCTGCCTTTACATCGTAAGCCTCTAATAAATAACAATCACTTGGAACTTTATTTCCTTCTTCTAGGAGAATTATATCGCCGGGAACAAGAAATTTGCTCTCAATCATAATGTGCTTTTTATCCCTTACAACCAGGCATTTACTCGTTTCAAGTTTTTTTAATGCCTGAATTGCCCTTTCTGCCTTGTATTCCTGGAAAAATCCAAGCAGGGTGTTTAGTATTATAATCGCACAGATAACAATTCCATCTAAATATTCCCTTACAAAGAAAGAGATAAGCATCGCAGCAATTAAGATATAAACAACAAAGCTATTTAATTGGGAAAATAAAATCTTTAATGCCCTGTTTTCCTTCTTGGCTTGTAATTCATTTAAGCCATATTTTCCTAATCTTAAGTTAGATTCTTGATTCGTTAATCCTTCTTCATCAGAATCTAGGAATTTAAATACCTCTTTTTTATCAAGCTTATAAAATTGCATTAATAAATTGCTATTTCATGTTAATAAAAATCTTTCTTTTTAGTAAGGTTTAAATATCTGGCTTAAAGCTTTTTATTCAAGGGCCTGTAGCTTAGCCTGGTAGAGCACGCGTCTTATATGACGATGCCAGGTGCATTAGTAAGCTAAGAGCACGCGTGGTCGGCGGTTCAAATCCGCTCAGGCCCACATTGCTCCGTTAGTCTAGCGGCCAAGGATTCGGCCCTTTCGAGGAAGTTTTAAAAAAAAGCTTCAGCAAAATAAAGCAAAGAGAAGAAAGGCCGAGACCCGGGTTCAAATCCCGGACGGAGCATAGTTTATTCTAATAAGATACTAAATATTTATAAAATAATATAGCTATTAATTATAAGGAGATTAAAATGTCACGAATAACTTTAAGAGAAAGGGCTAACAAAGCTTCAGTTTTTAGATCAAGGACATTGGTTTGTGTTGTTGAAAAACCTAAATTCATCAACAATTTGATGGGAATAGTTCGAACAGCTGAAGCATTAGGTGTAGGCAAAGTGTATTTAATTGATGAGGGTAGATTAAAACTTCCAAAAAATTGGCAAAGTATGCGCGATAATCCCAAATTAGTTAGCTTAAGTTCCTCTGGAATCAAATGGCTATATTTAAGGAAATTTTCTTCTACAGCTGAATGCTTGCAACACTTGGCTAAAAAGAAATTTATAAATGTAGGAACATCTCCACATCCGTTAGGTAAAAAGAATATTCCTCTTTTTGAGGGAAAGTATACACAACACCATTTGGCGATATGGTTCGGCAATGAGACACGTGGTTTGTCACAGGAAGCTTTGGAAGCCTGCGATTTCTGTATCCAAATTCCCATGTATGGAATTATTGAAAGCATGAATCTTAGTTCTTCTGCTTCGATAGTTCTTAATTACATCGTTGAAAAAAGACACGCTTTCTCCAGAAGAAAAATTCATAAAAAATAGTGGATTGAAATATAAATATTATTTTAAATGCCTTTTAGCATTACAAAAGATTAGATGTTCGACAGGATAAAATTTTCCTGCTTTTTCAGTATTTTTCATTTTTTCTTTTTAAAATCTAAACAAACAGAATTCAGGCAATATCTTAATCCAGTTGGTTTTGGACCGTCGTCAAAAACATGCCCGAGATGAGATTTGCATTTCCTGCATATTATCTCTGTTCTTATAATTCCATTGCTTGCATCTATCTTTTTTTCTACAGCATCTTTTGAAATCGGGCGAAAGAAACTGGGCCAGCCTGTTCCTGATTCAAATTTTGCATCTGAAGAGAAAATCTCATTTCCGCACGCTGTACAAGTATAAACCCCTTTATCTTTATTAAAAAGCAGCTTTCCTGTAAAAGGCATTTCAGTCCCTTTCTCCCTCAAAACATGATATTGCTCCTTGCTTAATTTCTTTTTCCAAACTTCCTCTGTTTTATCAGCCATAGAACTGGAAATAATGTAAGGTTTATATACCTTATTAGATTAATATTGCCATGGAATATTTGTTTTTGGATATTGAAACAGTACCATTAGAAATAAATGACGAATTCATAATGAGATACCTGATGGATAAAAAATTGACTGACGCTGCAAGAAGCTTAAATCCCCATTATAGCAGAATAATTGTCATAGGATTGAAATATAATAATGAAGTCAGGCTATTAACTGGAGATGAGAAAGAGATTTTAACTCAATTCTGGGATTTCATGAAAACAAACAATTCTGTAATTGTCACTCATAATGGCTACAAATTCGATATTCCTTTTATAATTATAAGAAGCATGATAAATAACCTCAGGGTAAGCAAGGAGATTAATTTAAACCACTGGAATATGCTTAAAAGCAATCATCTTGATACTATGATCATATTTTCCCAGAATGTTTTTACAAATCCGAACCTGAAAGTTCTGGCCAAATTAAATAATATTGAATTTATTGATGAAGGGATTACTGGAAAAGATGTTGAAAGGCTGTGGAAAGAAAATAATTTAGAAAAAATAAAAGAACACTGCAAAAATGACATTGAAACTCTTGAAAAATTGTTTAATTCAAAATGCAGAGGTTATATTGAGAAATTATAATAACAAAGCTTTATAAATCAAATTTCTGAAATTATATTATGATAACAGGAATACATTTGCAGCAGGAGATAGCCCAGGCTGTAGATGATTTGGGATTTACCGAATGGACAGATATTCAAAAAAAAAGCATTCCAAAAATACAGGAAGGAAAAGACGTAATTGCACAGTCCCGCACCGGATCTGGAAAAACTGCTGTGTTCGGTCTTCCTATAATTGAAAAAACAATACACGGGCAGGGAATTCAAGTTCTAATCCTGGTTCCAACAAGGGAATTATGCGTGCAGGTTACAAATGAGATGCATAAATTCTCAAAATACAAGAAAATGAATATCACTTCTGTTTACGGGGGTGTTTCAATTAATCCGCAGATAGATAGTTTAAGACATACTGAAATCGTTGTCGGAACGCCTGGAAGAATTCTTGATCATATTCAGAGAAGAACAATTATCTTAAACAAGGTTAATATTCTTGTCTTGGATGAAGCAGACAAAATGTTTGAAATGGGCTTCATAGATGACGTAAAAAAAATAATCTCATATTTAAAGCAAAACAGACAAACCCTGCTTTTTAGCGCTACAATTTCATCCCAGGTGCACCATATTGTAAAGAATTATATGAAAAACCCGGAGTTGATAAAAGTCAAGTCTTATGTTGACGAAGGCAAGCTTGTGCAGCATTATTACGATGTTCCTTCAAGAGATAAATTTTCTTTGTTGGCTTATTTATTAAAACACGAAAAAGGGTTAACAATTATATTTTGTGCAACCAGAAGAATGGTTGATATACTTTCAAAAAACTTATACACGAACGGGATTAAAGCTTTAAAATTACATGGCGGAATGAGCCAAAACAGAAGAAAGCAGGCCATAGATATGTTCCATGGCAGCAAAGCAGATGTTTTGATTGCAAGCGATGTTGCTGCGCGCGGCTTGGATATTAAAAATGTAACTCATATTATTAATTATGATATTCCAAAAACTTCAAATGAGTACATACACAGGATTGGAAGAACTGCGAGGGCAGGAAATGAAGGAAAAGTTATTTCTTTATTGTGCGAATTAGATTATGATAATTTCAGAAGGGTTTTGGAGGACAGAAGCCTAATAGTTAAAAAATTAAAATTGCCTGAATTTCCCAAAGTGCAGATGGTCAGGGTTGAAAGAAGCGAGAATAGAAATTTCAGAAGAGATAATAGGTCACAGAGAAGAAATGATTTTCATAGGAGAAGGTTTAGATAAAACAAATTTTATGTAATTAAAAATAAAGCAAAAAATAACTATTTATTTTAAAGCTAAAATATAAGTATATCTTTATAATATTAAGAAAATTAAAGATATGGAGGTCAAATCATAGAAATTAGTGACTTAAATTAGTGACTTTCTCATTTATCGGGAAGGTAAGAATAAAGGCGGACAACTTTCCTGGCTTCCCACAACCGAGTGCAGTACAACCAGGAACGTAGGCTTGCTTAACTTCCGAGTTCGAATGGGATCGGGTGTATCCAAGCCACTATGGTCGTCCTAAGTTTTGATTGATAAAATTTAATATTTATAAAGCTGTCGTTCGTGGTTTTTTAATAAACTTTAAAATTTATCTCCTTTCCTAGTGCATTATAAGCCCTTATTGAATTTAGATTAAAAGGCTTGCAAATAATTAAATGTAAGGTGCCATTGTCATTAAAAAACAGCAAATCCTGATAACTCGGCCCATTGCTGTAGCCCGGATGGCTGTGAATTGTTCCAAAAATTTCTCTTCCCAGAGGCAATTGCTTGTTAACGCTTGCAGAATGAAAGCCTGCTTTAAAATGCTGATAAACCAAGTCATTTATTATTAATCTCTTATTTAAAATTTTGCCTTTTAAAAAAGCGACAAATTCTTTTGGGTAATTTGAATTGGCAAACTCAATTATCCTGTAAATGACGCTCCTGCTTATAAATATCTCATCATAAACAAACTTGTCTAGTTCCAAAAACCTATAGATTTTTTCTTTTATCCATCCCATTTTTTTCTTTTATACAATTAGAATATTTTAACAAAGTTTCATATCTATCAGAGTCAATATAGTGCAGCAAACCAGTGTTTGAGTAAATGCCTTTTGGATTTATTTTAAAACCGCCGCATTTATTGCAAACATCTTCAAAATCACTTTTTTTGCCATAATAAACAAACGGTGCTAATTCATGGTCTTTGCCATCAACGCATTTATCCCCCAAATTAGTTAATCTTTCTTCCAATTTCTCTAATATCTCGTGGGTCATTTTAAAGTATTTTTAATTTTCCTGTAATTTTGTCTATTTTTTTATCTTCGTCCGGGCCAATAGCCAGACATGTTATTGTTCCTGGTTTAATCTCTGTTCTGCCAGCATCCTTTATTAAGGCCGTAACTAATTTCTCTCTATCTGCCAGCTTTTTAAGATCAAGCAATTCTTTTTCATCCCTGACCTTTAATACGACTTTCTTGGAAAATTTTCTCCATTCATTTATTTTCTCTTTATCACTTTTTAAAACAGCTTCAACGCTTGCATGCGAGCATTGACTAGCCAACTTTCCCCTAGATAATTTCAAATCTTTTCTTACTAAAATAACTTGTTTCATAGTTTCCTTATATCTTTAATTTTACCGAAATATAAAGTTTTTGATATTTCTTTTTCATTCGGTTCTACTATAAAAACCTCGTAATTATCAATATTATCTAAAAAAGGGCTGAGTAATCTTTCACTTAGAATATCCAAAACATCTGTTCCATGCGTCAATAAATTAAATGAGGGTATTACAATTAATGTTTTATTTTTCCATTTCCCTTTCAAAAAACAGGAGTATTTTTCCGTCCTGATTCCTTTTTTTAATAAGATAGCAGGATGTTCATGTCCTATAATCAATATTTTACCCAAATTAACCAGTATCTTATCCCCATGCAAAATAGTTATATCATCTAAATTATAACTTTCAACTAATTTCATATTTCTTTTTTCAGCTATTGGAAATAAAATTGGATCATGATTTCCCTTGATGATTATAACTTCTTTATCATTTAAAAAATCAAATAATCTTAATATATTTTTCTGTTCTTGCTGGGAAATTTCACCGAATTCATGCTTTAAATCACCATTCAATATCACCCTATCAACCTTAACCTTATTAAATATTAATTTTAATTTATTCAAAAAATCCTCAAACTGGAATCTCGGAATTAAAACCCCTCTTTTATTCAAGCTTTCCTCTAAACCAATATGCAAATCTGAAATAATTAAAGTCTTATAATTCTTTAAATATAATCCTAAATCAATCATTTCAATATTATCATGAATTTTCATATTCTATTTCATGCTCCTTCCCGATTTTAGCCAATATCAAGGTATGCATATTCCTCAAGAATTTAATTTTATCCTCTATTTTTAATATATCAAGATAACCCTGCAAGACAATATTGAATGCAAACGGGCTTGGTATTGTGGTATGAACTTCCTTTAATTTAATTTCCTCATTCTCAATCCTCTTTAATATCTTGGTTGTATTTTCAACATCCATCAAATCCTCAAGAACTTCTCTTTTAGCTTCTTTTAAGATGGAAAAATCATTGCTTATCCTTTTTAATGCACTTATTAATAACATAGAAGAAACTTGCTGTCTTCCAACTCTTTTCTTCATTCCTTTATATTCCCTTAATATCATTAATGAGCGGGTTGCACAATGCCTAAATCTTCTTTTTAATATTTCAGAGTTTTCTATTGCCCTCTCCAACAGCTCTCTTATTTTTTCAGATTTTAATAACTTAAAAGTCTGGACAACCTGAACGCTTCCCTCATAACTTAAGTAAAAACCATTGTCATTGATTCCAATTTCAACATCCTTGTGCTGCAGTTTTCCGATTGCATACCCTAAAGCGCGGGATAAGCAGTCATTTACCCTTCTCCCGAATAATGTATGAAAAATAACGTATTTTTTGTTATCTTCATTGTAATGCTCAATCAATATCTTCTTGTCATTCGGAATTTCCTTTAGATATAAATACTGCTCGTTAAAATAATTATAAATTGCTAAAGAAGCATTTTTATCAACATATAAATAAGAATCAATGAATTCGAGGATTTCCTTTTTTGTTTTATTCTTGAACTTTTCCTCCATTAATCTGCGAAATTTTCCGATTTCCATGGCTAAATCAAAGCTTAACGGCAGCATTTCTGAAACCCAATTTGGTATGGTTGGAGGTCTTCCAGGAGAAGCTTTGGCCTGGGCAACCATTCCGCGGGAAAAATTAAATTCATAAGTTTGTCCGCCTAAATTAAACACATCCCCGTGCTTCATTCTCTCTAAAAAATTTTCGTCTAGATAACCAATAACCTGCTCCCCGACTTTAACTGTGATAAAAGTCTCGTCCGGAATTGTTCCTATATTGGTCATGTAAATTACCCTAGCAAGCTTGCCTTTTCTTCCAATCATCCCATTGCTTTCATCATACCATATTTTGGCATAAACATGCCTATCTTCTAAGGTATTATAAAATCCTGATAAATATTTAATGACTTCCTGAAAATCTTCCTTGCTTAAATTTCTGTAGCAGTAGCTTCTTTTTACTAATTTAAATAAATCATCAATATGTATCTGGTCAGAAATAGCTATGCCATAAATTTGCTGGGCTAAAACATCAAGGCAATTCTCGGGAATATGAATTTTATCAATATTCCTTTCTAATACATTTTTCAGCATAACGCTTGATTCAATCAAATCATCCCTGTCTAGAACAATAATCCTTCCTTTAATTGTATCATGCAATTTATGCCCTGCCCTTCCTGCCCTTTGCGTTGCCCTGGCCACGGATTTTGGAGATCCAAGCATAATAACCAAATCAACGTAACCAATATCGATTCCTAATTCCAGGCTAGTTGAGCAAACTATGGCCTTTAACTTGCCTTCTCTCATCCTGGTTTCCATATTTAACCTGTGCTGCTTGGATAAACTTCCATGATGAGCCCCGATATTTTCAGTATAATTTTTAGGAAATCTTTCTTTTAAATAATGCACGACCCTTTCTGTTGCACTTCTTGTATTTGTAAAAATCAAGGTCGTCTTATGATCCTGAATTAATTTATTTATTAATTCGTACATTGCATTGTGTGTTTCTTCAAATGTTGTGTTAATCATATCTGGCAGGGGACAAAGAACCTTCAAATCCATTTTTTTAGTTAAATCAATCTTGGCTATTTTGCATTTTTTATTATTTCCAACAACGAATTTAGCAATTTCTTCTATTGGCTCTGTGGTTGCACTTAATCCAATTCTTGTAAAATTACCGGCTAATTCATGCAATCTTTCCAATGATAAACTCAGATGAACTCCGCGTTTATTTTCAGCCAAGGAATGAACTTCATCTATAATGCAGTATTTAACATCCCTGAGCTTTTCGCGAAATTTTGGTGAAGTTAGAATTAAAGCTAAACTTTCCGGCGTTGTAACTAAAATATGCGGTGTTTCTTTGAGCATTTTTTGTTTTTCGGTTGCTGTTGTGTCCCCTGTCCTTACAGCTGCTTTAATTCCAAATTTCTTTTTTGCTAGTTCTTCCATTTCTCTTAATGGCTGCTCTAAATTAAAGAACACATCATTATTGAGCGCTTTCAAGGGAGAGATATATACACAATAAACTTTATTCTCTAATTTTTCTTGTTCTGATAAGTTAATTAACTCGTTCAATATGGCCATAAAACCAGTTAATGTTTTTCCGCTTCCTGTAACAGCTGAAACCAAGACATTTTCTCGATTATGTATTGGAATAACAGCATATTTTTGTGGTTCTGAGAACGTTTTAAATTTGTTTTTAAACCAAGTTCTAATTATTGGATTTAGGATATTAAATATTTCTTCATCTTTGTATGGTTTATCTAAGTAAGTTATCATTTTAGTAAAGCAATTAGAGTAGAAATTAACGGTTTATAAAATTATCTTATTAATAAGCTGTAAAGTAAACGGGTGTTGTTTTACTCAAAAAAATTAACTTTTCTTAATAGTTAGTTTTTTGTCTTTGATTTCTGTTTCTAAATCTTGCCCTTCTTTCCATTCTAGTTCTTTAATTGTTTCAGGAGGGATAACAATAACCCACTTAGCATATTCTACATCCCCGACCTTTCTAGAAAGTTGTTTTTGCAGTTTCATAAAATAAAAAATAAGCACTTCTATTTAAATCTTTAGGTACCCACCACCCAATAGTAACTTAGGTACCGAAAGGTATATAAACAATAGGTACCTAATTATATTATGAAAGAGATAGTTTGCCCACATTGTAAAGCAAAAAGCATTAAGAAAGATGGATTAAGAACAACAGAAAAAAGAGGAAAAATTCAAAGGTATGGATGTAAAAATTGCAATCGTCGTTTTGTCGTCGATGATGGTTTCTTTAGAATGAGAAATAAACCTGAAATAATAACAATGTCTATTGATATGTATGTCTCTAACCTTTCATCTAGAAAAATGAGAAATCAACTAAGCAGACATCTAAACACAAAAGTAAGCCACATGAGTATTCTTGATTGGGTAAGAAGGTACACCTTAAAGGTCAGTAAATTTGTCGATAAACTGCAATACAACATGGGAAGTAGTTTTTACGCAGATGAAACTTTAATTGACTGTGAAGGAAGAGACGATAGATTTTGGTGCTGTATTGATTGGGATACCAGATTAATCACAGGAATTCATTATAGTTTATCAGGTAATCCAATAGAAGCACAGAAATTCTTATTTAAGTCAATTCAAAAAGGAAAGCCTAAGTTTATTCAAACCGATGGCGGAGTTTTCTATCCAAAGGCATTTAGAAAACTCTTCTATTCCAATAAGATTGGTGGTTTAACTGTTGAGCATAAGATACAGAATGCAAGTGTTACAAAGATACATAATTATCGAATAGAAACCGTCTTTATGAAAATTAAAGACAGAGTAGATGATTTTCGAGGGATTAAGGCATTGTGGTCTGCTCCAATTTTAATGAATGCCTTAGTTATTCAACATAATTTTATAGAAGCCCATACAACAATAGATGAAGTTCCATGCAATAGAGCGGGACAGGAGTTAAACTTAGGAGAAAATAGATGGCTAGGGTTGATTAGGGCATCTGTACTATAGGATTAGCTATCAATCCTTACCAAATAAGTTATTAAACCAATTTATTATTTTTTCCCAAAGAGTCGGATTAACACATTTTGAAGATACACAAAGATTACTAGAACATTCAAAATCATTTTGGCATAGGTCTTCTGGACTTTTCTGAGAAACCCATTGTTTTTGTGGAGAACAATATTGACTTCCATCTCTTAAACCTACAGGTTCACAGCCTTTTTTAGTTACTATAAAAACAACTCTCCCATTCTCTTCATTTACTAAATTCCCTTCTCCAGTATCACCATAATATTTTCCAATACCAATATCTAAAACCTTTAAAATTAAATCATCAAACTCATAAGTATCATTTACTGCTAAAAGAGCTGATGGTCTTCTATCTATTTCGATACCGACCTTGTCCCCCATGAAGGGATCAAGTTGAAAAGAATAAACTTTTTTGTTCATTGTCAGATATTTTACTTCTCCTTCGTTTAATCTAATTGAAATATTGAGATAATCATAAGAACTGCCTGTTGGGCACGCTCCGCTTGCGCACCCAGTAGCACAGGGAATGACAGAATAATCTCTTTCAGCATCAGATTTACAAACAAACTCCACAATATAACAATTTGGACCAGAGCAACTCTGATACTTATTGGTCTCAGAAAAGATACCCTGTACCGTTTGATTATTTGAATCTGTACAATAATCAAGATTAAAGGATTTTTCGTAACCTTGGTCATCTAAAACAGCCGTTCTACCCCTTTCTCCTAAATCTCCTTTATCTGCATCAAGACAAACTTCAGCAGAAACGGAACTTATCAAAATGAACAAATAAAAAATCGCAAAAATAAATGCAACTCTTTTCATACTTTTAATATAAAATTTAATCTATTTAAAGATTTCTAAATTAATTTCAAGCGAAAAAAATAAGCTTTTAGCTCCCTTTAACTTTACAGCTCACTTATTAAACTATTTTATCTCCAACATTTTCAACACAGCCGCATTTACCGCATCTAGATCTAATAATATCTCCCTCATCCCCATACATTGCTCCGATATAAATTAACTCAGCCCTATCATAACCGCATTTTTTACAAATGTGTTTATGAACAGCCAATCTATTTTTATTATCACCAATCTCAATATCTTTTTTATGGGTAATTCTTTCATTTAAAATTAGGTTATCTTCAATTTTAATTTCTTGACCACAATCACAATAGAACTTTTTTTGGGGGTTTGGATTTTTAAATTTAATTAGGGTTCCGCATTTACTGCAGAACTGCATCACAGCCTCCAATATAATTTGCCATAAATTTTATAATAATTTAGAGTTTATAAACTTTTGGTTAGCTTTTTATACTTTTCTCTGATTATTGAGAACATGCAGGAAACTATAGAAAAAGAAGCTTACACAGTCCATGGCCAAGTCAGTCATAAAATAGCTGATTTGGTATTCATTGAAATGGATAAAAACAAGATGTTATGGATAGATAAAAACCTTAGGGATATAGACCGTAAAGGTTTCTCCAAGAGGATTAAGCATAATGTAAAGGGAAACATAGAGGTTTATGTTGCATTTTACCTTGGGTATATTCATCCTGATTCAATAACCGGCTATTTTTGCTCAAAATGCAACAAAGAATACAGTGAAAAGCCATTGCAGGAGATTTTTATAGACTTGCCAGATGATTTCATGCCTGAAGATTATATTGGAAAATTTTATCTTCAATGCAACCATTGCGACAATATTGTTCTATATCATGGAATGGTCAAAGAAAACGATAATGTTGAGATTAAGAATATTGTTATGGACAAACGAGGTTTATTCATAAAGAAGACAAAAGAAGATGTATATAATAAATTAGAAGAATTATTGGGAGAAGCAAGAAAAGGTCCCCCCATATTGGGCGGAGATAATATTGCTGTTGTAGATTATTGGGCGAAGAATCTAGGATTAGATATTTCAAAGAGATTGGGGGAAATTGAAAATATCAGGGAAGAAAACTATTTCAATGGTTATCAAAAGAGATTATCAGAGACAATAGCGTCATTAGAAAACCATGCGGATTATGTTGGGAATAGTCATCCAATTTTACGTGATCATCATGAACTTGGCGAAGAATTAACTTATGAAGAAGGGAGCGGATTTTATGAAGTTTGGGATGAATTCGTCGAATATTTGCCGAAATTAACATTTACGCCTGAGTTAAAAGAGAGAACGTTAAAAGTATTAGGAACAATAAAGTCTAATTTAAAAGAGCGCAATATTAGGATAAAGGAGACTATAGAAGAAAAAACAAATGAACTTAATGAAGCATTTAACGAGACACTTAACTCAGTAAAAGAGCATGAGGATTTAGAAGCATTGGTTAAATCAAAATAATTATTTCATTCTTCTAATTTCATTTAAAATTTTATCTTTTTCTTTTCTGGAGGTATAAGTTTTGCCGAAACGAACCAAAATCTCATTAATTTTGTTCCAGTATTTCTTTGGAAATAAATTTTTTAGTTCTTCTTCAACTTTATGTGGATGATTGCTTTTCGCCCAGCCTAGTTTTCTCGAGATTTGAAAGACATGCGTGTCCACCGGCAAAGCGTGTTTTTTATGTTCAACTAAAAATACATTCGCTGTTTTTCTTCCAACACCGGGTAATTTAATTAATTCATCAAAATCTCTAGGAACCATTCCATTATAGTCTTTAACTAAAATCTTAGCGCAATTAACAATATTTTTCGATTTTGTTTTATAAAAATTTACTGGTTTTATGATTTTTTTAACATCTTTTAAATTAGATTCAGCTAATCTCTTTAAAGAATATTTCCTAAATAATTCAGAAGCTACAGGAATTGTCATCTCATCTCTTGTTCTAGCAGACATTATTGTAGAAATCAAAGTCTGCCAATCTTCTTTCCAGGATTCAGCAGCCAATCTCATCTTAGAGCTTCTTTTTTCTAATTCCTTTAATTGCTTTAAAATTTTAGACATATTAATTTATTTTTCTTTTTAATATTTCATCTAAAGTTAATCCCTTTCTAACCATTTCTATAAAACCTGCCTTGTACATACGTTTAGATGCATCTTCTATCATATTACACAATATTTCTTCACCCTCTGGAGTTTTATAGCCATCTTCACCAATGTGTAATGTTATGTAAGTTCTTATACTATTATAAAAAAATTCATGTAAATCAGTAAATTTAAAATTATTTCTTTTACGAGTTTCATAAAATATATCTTTAAAAGAATCAAATAAAATCGGACTTACTTCATAATCTAATAAATTTAGAAATAAGATGCCATTTCTCGGATTGTATCCTTTTTGCATAGTTTTAATAAAACATTTAACTATTTAAATACTTCTCCTGTTTCCTGACTCCAAAATAATAAATCAAGTTCGTCCATTGAAATATCAACTTTATTGCTAAACTCAATAAACTTATTTTCAATTTCGAAATATTTCTTTGGTGTTAATGTATTTGGTATTTCATCAATAACATTTAGTTTATTTAAGTTTTTTAAAATATGCCTATCTAAAATGGCAACATTTCTATGACCAATATTTCTTAAAAAATGACTTGCTTCCTTGTAACCATAACCCTTAACATTTTTAATTAAATATTCCCTTAATTCTCTGGAATCTTTTATTTCTTCAAGTTTTTCTTTGACCAATGGCCATTTTTGCTTAAATTCAAGTAAATATTTAGATTTATTAATATGAAATCTTATTCTATCACTTAAATATTCTACAGGATTTATGTTTTTATTTTCAAAATCATTTTCTTTTAACAATAAAATAGCTTTCCAGCATGATTTAGCAGAACTTTGCGGTGTTAATATACAGAAACAAGCCTCATAAAAATAATCTTCTTTAGGAACTTTAGAAAAATCTTCTAATCTTTTTTTAATAATGTCTTCTCTTTTATTATATTCTTCTAATAAATTCATAAAACTAATGATGAATAATCATTTAAAAGATTAACTCAATACTACTTCTTCAAGTTTTTGGGAATTTACTTTTTTATATAATTCTATTATTCTTTTAACTACCCTTCCTTCCATTAAAGTTAAATCATTCAAACTAAGGTCAAGCTTTTCAAGATCAAGTGACTCCGAATGCTTATCCATCAACGTAATTAAAGAAGTAATTAAATATGCAAAGTCGGCGCATTGACCACTATAATAATGATCCGGAACTTTACGGTTAGTTATGATTTCCAATAAATAATATCTATCCAAAGTTTCTCCAATAAATCTGTCATCGATTATTGCGTGTGAACCACCATTATAAGAAACTTTTATTTGATTTACCATATTTACCATAAAAAGAGAAAAATATTTAAACCTTACCATAATTTTTTCTTTGTAAATATTTTTTATTCAAGAATATATACCATCTTTCTTTGAGTTCTGGGTCATACCATCTTTGGTAAAATTCTTCCTGATAATAAAATAAAAATTCGTATGGTATTATAATAATTTCTTTCTCTCAAAGATAATTTCAAGCGGGTTTTGCATAAAAATTTAAGCTTTATTTAATAATTCAATTGGTTTTCTTTCATCATATCCAGAATCAGATTCATGCCAGTATTTTATCTTATTTTCACCAAGTTGCCAGCATAAGAATATCTCTTTATTGTTATGTTTGGAATAAAAGTCAACCAATCCAAAGTTTAAGTCTTTTACAATAGCTCCGTAATTTAATACTTCTTCTAATAATGCATAAAATTCATAATAAAGTTTGTGAGAACTTTTTCTAGAATTAATTTCCTGGGTGATAAATTCAAACTCATCTTCATAATCAATTTCAACTTTATTAAACAGCTGAATTGCTTTGCTAATTCTGATTAATTTATTTAATTTTATAGAAATCTCAGGCAGTAAATTTTCAGCTTCTTCTAACGTGAAATACCTCTTTTTCATCTTATTATCTATAATATAACTCCTTTAATAACTTTGCGTCTGCCTCTACATTAGGGCTTTCACATACTACAATCCCCTTAATTTTGAATTCTTTCCATGTTTTTACTAAATCTATATAATTTAGATCAGACTCCTTTAAATTAAGATGATTTTTCTCTCCTTTTTCAGAATAAGCAACACCCTGGCAGTGAAAATGAACGTTGTTTAATGCATTTCTTCCTAATTTTTTCTCCATTAATGATAATACTTCTTTAAATTCCTCTTCTGAATTATATTTTCCGTTAGAATAGGCATGTAAATGGCTCCAATCAATACATGGAAGAACATTTTCAAATTCCTCGCTTAAATTAATTATTTTATTTATGTTTCCAAACTGAGAGATTTTTCCGGCTGTTTCTGGTCTCATCCATATTTCAACGCCGTCTCTTTTTAAATTATCTAGAATCAGTTTAATCGCTTCTTTAACTTTGTTGTAAACATCTTTGGGGTTATCTTTCATGTAAAAAGCAGGATGAAAGCAAACAGAATAACCATTGCACAAATAGGTTATTTTAGCGCTTTGAGCAATATACGAAATAGAAGCGTGCCATTTTGGTTTTTCTTTAGCATTTAAATTAATATAATATGGAGCATGGCAACTTATCATTAAATCATTTTCTTTAGCTGTTTTATTAACTTCAGGGGTTTTTTCTTTTTTAACATGAATTGAATGAACAAATTCCAATTCCATTCCATCCAGATTTAATTCCTTAACTCTTTTTAATCCTTCGATAGTGTTTGGCTTTTTTGTGCTCAGAGGAATTCCGGATGTGCAAAAATTTAATTTGTTTGGTTTAATCATTAATAATAAGAATAAGTTTTAGTTTATAAATATTTTTTATAACCATTTTCTTCAATTTCATCAGCTAGTTTATAACCACCTTCATCAACGATTCTTCCATTAATCATAATATAAACTCGATTTGGTTTAATATACTGCAAAATTCTATTATAATGGGTTATTAATAACATGCTTTTCTTATCCTTCAAATTGTTTATTCCATTGGCAACAATTTTCAAAGAATCAATGTCAATTCCGCTGTCTGTTTCATCGAGAATAGCCAAACTCGGGTTTAAAACAGCCAATTGTAATATCTCTGCCCTTTTCTTTTCTCCGCCTGAAAACCCTTCATTTAAATAACGATTCATGAAATTCTTGTCCATTTTTAACAAGTTCATTTTCTCTTCCAATAATCTTTTAAAATCCAGCACCGAGATTTTCTTTCCATTTAAGGAATTGTAAGCTGTTCTCAAAAAATTAAACACTGTAACTCCTGAAATTTCTTGCGGATATTGAAAACTTAAAAATAAACCCAATTTAGCCCTTTCATGCGGTTTTAATTCCAAGATGTTCTTTTCTTTGTATAAAATTTCCCCTTTAACAACTGTGTATTTAGGATTCCCGAGAATAACATTTGCCAATGAACTTTTGCCAGAGCCATTTGGGCCCATTAATGCAACAATCTCGTCATCTTTAACTTCTAAATCAACTCCCTTGACTATCTCAACTCCCTCTACATTAACATGCAAATCTTTGATTATTAAGCTCATTTTATTTTCCTTAAGGCATTTAAAGCAAGCAAAGCGCAATTCATTCTCGCAGGATTTATTTCAACTTCCAAAAGCTTTAATAAATTTTTATCATTCAATCTTTTAATTTCATTTAATGATTTATTCTTAATATGATCAAGTAAGATATCCGTACTTGCTATACTAATAGCACATCCTTTTGCCTGAAATTTAGCGTCTTTAATCTTATTTTTTTCTAGCTCAAGTTTAATTTCAAGTTCGTCTCCGCAGGAAGGATTATGAGCATGGCATTTGATATTAAAATTAGTTAAATTACCTGAATTATTCGGATTTTTGTAGTGCTCTAATATGTTTTCGTGATAGATATTCATTTTTCAAGCACCTTCTTAACTTTTAATAATCCGCTAATCAATTTATCAACGTCTTTTTTTGTATTATAAATATAAAATGAGACCCTTACGCTTCCGTTAATTCCCAATTTTTTATGCAGAATCATGCTGCAATGATGACTCGCGCGAACGCAAATTCCTTCTTCATCCAATAAAGAAGCGACATCATGCGCGTGTATATTTTTAAGATTAAATGCAATAACTCCTAATCTGTCTTTTAGATGATTATTATAAATTTCAATGTCATTAATTTTATTTAACTCAGACAATGCATATTTTGTCAACTCTTCTTCATATTTCTTGATTTTGTCTATATTAATCTTATTCAAATAATCTATTGCAGAAGAAAAAGCCACAACATCTGCTATGTTTGGGGTTCCGCCTTCAAATTTTTCATGATCTTCCTTAAATTTTAATGTTTCTTTTGTAACATCCAGAACAGTTCCCCCTCCTGAAATAAACGGGGTTAAACATTTCAAAAAATCTTTTTTGACATATAATATCCCAACACCAAGAGGACCAAGCATTTTATGTCCTGAAAATGCGTAAAAATCACAATTTAAATCATGAACATCTAAGCTTAAATGCGGGGCAGCTTGAGCACCATCTACAAGCAATTTAGTATTATACTTTCTGCATATTTTGCTTATTTCTTTTATTGGATTTATATTTCCAAGAACATTCGAGGCGTGTGTTATTGCAAGAACTTTAACTTTTTTAATTCTTAATTTTTCATTTAACTCTTTTAAATCAATCTTGCTGTCATCAACATTCAAATAGCCAATTTTAAATCCAATCTTCTTGCTTAACACTTTCCATGGAACAACATTTGAATTATGCTCCATCTCAGTCAATAATACAGTATCATTTTTGTTTAATATCCTTGAAAAATAGCCAAAAACAGCGTAATTGATTGCTTCGGTTGTATTTTTAGTAAAAATTATCTCTTCTTTATCAGCGTTTATAAATTTTGCAACCTTTTCTCTTGTTTTTTCATATAATTCGGTTGCTTCCTCGCTTAAAGTATATAATCCCCTATGAATATTGGCATTATGCTTCTCATAAAATTCCTTGACTTTATCTATCACAATAGACGGGCGCATAGATGTTGCTGCGTTATCCAAGTAAATTATTTCTTTTCCATTAATTTTCCTTTTGAATATTGGAAAATCTTTCTTTATTTCTTCTGCGTTTATCATTTTATTTTCTCATGAATTAACTTATCTAACTCGCCGAAATTTACCTTATCAATTATTTCCTGCAGAAAACCTTTAACCAAGGTAATCTTAGCTTCTTTCTCATCTAAACCGCGGGACATAGCATAGAACATTTTATCTTCGTCTATCTGGGAAACACTCGAACCATGTGTACATCTTACTTCATTATTATTAATCTCTAATTTAGGAATGGAATTTGATTCTGCATTTCCGCTTAATAAAATTGAATCTTGTTTTTGGTAGCCGTTTGAGTTAGAAGCATTTTTATTTATTTTAATTAAGCCTTTATAAAAAGATTTAGCCTTGTCATTTAAAGCGCCCTTGGTCAGCATATTAGAATAAGTATGCGGGGCATTATGAAATGCATTGACATCAAAATCAAATCTTTGCTCATTATTTCCCACAAAGACCGCAAAATGCTCAAATCTTGAGTTTTCTCCGTCTAAACTTACACTAACGCCAGAATTAACTAATTTCCCCCCGAAATTTAAATCAAATAAATTAAATACTGAATTTTTCTCTAATTTAACTTCTCTCTGAATGTTATTATTTGTCGTTATTGAAGATTTTTGCATATTAATAAAATTAAGTTTGGAATTTTCCTTTAAATCAACATTAAAGTTTATCTTTAAATCTGAATTATTTGAATTATAAACTGCTATCAGATTTAATTCTGCATTTTCCTCCAAAATTATAAAAAAATCCTGATTATCGCTGGCTGAAATCTTTAATTTTCTTTTCTCGTTTTTTGGAATTACTATTTTTTTCATCCTAGACTTCCTTCAATCTCTAATTCAATTAGCCTATTAAGTTCAAGGGCATATTCTATTGGAAGCTCTTTTACTATTGGTTCGATAAAGCCATTAACAATCATCTGCGTAGCTTGTTCTTCTGTTAATCCTCTTGACATTAAATAAAATATCTGCTCGTCTGAAATCTTTCCAACGGTTGCTTCATGCGCTATACTGGACTTATCCTGCTTAATTTCTATTACAGGAATTGTATCTGATTTTGAAATATTATCAAGCATTAAAGCATCGCATTGAACTTTTGATTTTGAATTTACGGCATTTTTATTAACATGCAATAACCCCCTGTACCTTGCTATTCCCCCATCTTTAGAAATGCTTTTTGATTTTACAATCGATGTTGTATTTGGGGCAAGATGATAAACTTTAGCTCCAATATCCTGCTCCTGATTTTTTCCAGCGTAACCAATACTCAGATGGTCTGCTCTTGCATTTTCCCCCTTTAATATGCTGCAGGGATAAACCATGCTCACTTTTGATCCGAGGTTTGCGGTTATCCATTCTATTGTTCCGTTTTTTTCAACGATTGCCCTTTTTGTATTCAAATTATAAGTGTTATTACTCCAGTTCTCAGCACTCGAGTATCTTAATCTTGCACCTTCTTTAACATACAATTCCACGCAACCAGCATGCAAAGAACTTGAATTGTATTTTGGCGAGGAGCATCCTTCAATATAAGAAACTTCTGCATTTTTCTCGACGATAATTAACGTATGTTCAAATTGTCCAAATGATTCGGTATTCATCCTGAAATATGCCTGCAATGGCTGTTCTAATTTAACATTCTCCGGAACATAAATAAACGTTCCTCCAGACCATACTGCACCATGCAAAGCGACATATTTATGCAATGTGATTGGAATGCATTTTGTCATAAAATATTCTTTAACTAATTCCGGATATTTTTGCAAGGCTACATCCATATCCTCAAATATTATGCCTTTTTTTTCTAGTTCCTGTTTAAGCTTATGATAAATATTTATGGAATCATACTGGCCACCTACACCTGCAAGATATTTTTGTTCTGCCTCGGGAATTCCCAGCCTCTTGAAAGTGTTTTTAATATCTTCCGGAACATCATCCCATGATTTAGAATTATGCTTTGCATCGGGAATTGCAAAATAAGTTATTTTTTCTGTATCTAATCTAGAAAGATCGGCCCCCCATTGAGGAACTGGTTTTTGTTTGTAAACCTCAAATGCCTTTAGCCTGAAATTCAGCATCCATTCTGGCTCATTTTTGTTTTTTGATATATTTCTCACTACATCTTCATTTAATCCTGGTTCAAACTTTAAAATATGCTTGTCAGGATTTCTGTGCTCAAACATTTCCTTTATTCTTTCATTAACTTCCATTTTTAACTCAATTTTACTTAAAGCATATCTCGCAGGTTTTTGGTATTGATTTATCATGCTGCATGTGAATCTTGCATATATCTTTGGTTTTCCAGAATAATCTGCTTAAATTCTGTATTTCCTTCATTACGTTTCTATTATCTTTTATTCTTCTTGCAGCTTCAATTACCGCATTCTTAAGCCCTTTATCGAATATTCTTTCATTTGCCCTTTTTTCATTCAGATATTGAGAAACTGCAGCCTCTGTCAACCCCAATTTTAAAGCAATTTCCTTTTGGTTTAAATTGTGATTTAATAACTCTTTACTTAGCTCTTTTCTTATTAAAGGAAGCACATACCATACTTCTATTTCTTGCGGATATATCATAATTAACAATAGTTAAGAAGTCTTTTTAAATGTTTCTAGATAATTCTCTTTTTTGTTTCTTTATCAACAATATGAATTACATTCACCGGGCAGGCATCTGCTGCATCTTTATTTGTTGAAAAATCCTTATCTTCAATATCTAAATGCTCATAGCCATCGTCTGTTTTTGTACTTCCGACCACATCTGCTTTTCCGTCTTCCTTGCTCAAAACCCAGAATTCGGGAGCTATAACAGCACACGCACCGCAGGCTATGCAATTCTCCCTGTCGTGCTCGATTTTGTATTTTTTTTCTGCCATTTTATACACATAAATGTTCTTTTATTTGTTTTCTGAGATTTGGACGAACATATTTAACTTGAAACATTTCTTCTCCCTGTTTTTCGAATAATTTAACAGCTTCATTACCATATTCTTTAGCAACATCCGACACATTTAATACGATAAATTTTTTGTTTTTGATGTTGTATCTTTCCTCAAGGATTCCTTTAATGTAGTTTCTAGCGCAGATAATCAAATCAGCATTATCAATATCTTTCTGTAAAACGGGTTTTTCAGCCCCCTCTTTTACACCTCCGAAATTAGTTGAATAGCCCTTTCTTTTTAGATATTTTGCTAAGTATCTACTCCTATTTCTACCTTCTAAACATATACACAATATTTTATTTCCCATTTTAAGTCCAGTCTATAACCAATCCGGTCTTGCCATGGATATAATTATCGCAAGTTAAAGCTGCTTTGCATCCCTCTCCTGCCGAGGTTATGGTCTGCTTATATGGAATAATTGTTAAATCTCCTGCTGCAAATAAGCCTTTTGTTTTGGTATTGCAATACATATCTACAACAATTTCATTTTTTTCATTGACATCAACCAGATCCTTAACAAAATCCACTTTATTCATATATCCTATTTCAACAAAACACCCATCCAGGTTTAATTCCTTTAATTCATTGTCATTAATATTTTTAATAACCAAGGAGTTCAATTTGTCATCACCCTTAAATTCAACAGGGACATTTTCTAGGATAATCTCGACATTTTTTAATGCCCTAACTTTTTCAACATTAACTTGCTCTCCCCGAAATTCATTTCTCCTGTGAATCAGGTAGATTTTTTTGGCATAATTGCTCAAGATTAAAACTGAATCAAGGGCAGAATTTCCACCGCCAATGACGGCTACTGTCTTATCTTTAAACAATGGGGCATCGTAAACAGCATAAATATGAATGCCGCGTCCAAAGAACTTTTCTTCACCAGGGATGTTCAATTGAGCAGGAACTTTTCCATAAGCCAAGATTACACTTTTACTTTCATAAATTTCATTATTTGATAATTTAACTTTAAAATCATTTTCAACTTTCTCAACATTGCTAACCCTGCCTAAAACAATTTCAACATTCAAATCATGAACTTGTTTCTCAAATATTCTCATTAGAGAAGAGCCATTATCTCCCATAAAACCGGGATAATTTTCCATTCTAGATGCGAGTATGGTTTGCCCGCCCTTGTCCATGCCTATAACCAGGGCTTTTAATTTTCTTCTTGCTGCATAAATCGCCGCGCTTAAACCAGCCGCTCCTGCTCCGATAATTATAACATCATACATTTTAACTCCGAATTATCTTAATAAGATTAGTTTTTAAAATTAATCTTTTAGGTGCAACTCAACAACATCTTCATCTTTAAGATTATAGTTTACCCCTACTCTTTGCCCCTGGAATTTTACACCATTTCCAAATATTCTAGCATAATCGAATTTCCTTAAAAAGTCCTTGTGGACATATTCTGCCAAATCTTTGACGCTTGAATGTTTTTTTAAAGCAATCGGAGGATAATCTGCTCTCTTCCCTGGCTGTTTTGTATAAACCTTGATTAAATTAAGATTATTCCATATCAAATCTTTAATATTCTCCTGATTATAATAATAAACTCGATTAATATCAATTCCATATAATTCCTTGTCTATTAACTTTAACTCTGATTTTTCCTTAAAGGTTATAATTAACAAATCACTCTGGCGTATAATCGCAAGCAAACTTGGTCCTAATTCAGAGTATTCAAACTTTTCTGCAATTGCGGGAATTTCAACAATCTGCAGTTTAATCCCTTTGTAATCCAGAACTCCTATTTCGGGTTTTTTGGTTGTAAATGGGTAAGGAGCAATTAAGACGTTTGCATTTGTTAATTTCTTTAATAATGTTGATTTCCCAGAATTAACTGTTCCTATGATGCATATTGTGGCTGCCCCTTCTTTTTTTATGCTTAAGGTTTTGCCAGAACCTTTTTTTGCTTTCTTTTCTTTTTCTGCTAATTCCTTATATTTAGCTATTTTCTCTTTAATCTGTTTTAATAGAGACTCTGCTCCTTTATGCTTGGGTGCAACAGAAAGCATTTTTCTAAGGGCCAGTAATTTTTCCTGCACTGTTCCGGCTTGATTAAATTCAGATTCTGCTTTTCCATATTCATAACCCGCATTAATTGGCATAATATTAATTAGAATTAGTGTTTTAAATATCTTTACATTAGCAAGTTTTTTAAAGCTTATAAATCAAATTATAATATGGCATTTCAATTAAGTTCATTATCATCAAAGTTATCAGATTTCACATTAAATTTAATAGCAGCAATAGTAATCTTGTTAGTTGGACTGGTTATAGGAAGATTTCTTGGTAATTTAACAAGGAAGGTATTACACGAATTAGAATTAGACAAGCTTCTTAGAGAACAGACAAGGTTTAAGATTCCATTGGAACAGTTTCTCGGCTCATTAGTCAAGTTTATTGTTTATTTCATAGCAATAATATTTGCATTAGATCAGCTGGGGCTGCAGACAGCTATTTTAAACATTATTTTAGCCATAATAATTATGATTATAGTAATTTTCATGATTCTGGCAATTAAGGATTTTATTCCAAACTTAATGGCTGGATTGTTTTTGCATCAAAAAAGGAATATAAAGCCAGGTGAAAGAATAGAAGTAAACAATGTCGAAGGCGAGGTAATAAACATTACTTTAACTGAAACAAAACTAAGAACCAGATCAGGAGAAATTGTCTACATCCCAAATTCTGTCTTGACAAAAAATGTTGTTATAAAGAAAAAATAACGAGGTTTATATACTTAAAGATATTATTTGATATCAATGGATATTAACAAGTATGATATAGAAATAAAACATCATGCTTTCAAACAAGCTCTAAAAAGAGGAATTAGTCCAGACTTAATAGAAAATACATTAATCAATGGAAAAGTTAAGCGACATGGTAAAAATTATATTAAAGTTGTAACAAAATCGGCAATAAGATTAAAATTATAACAATAGAGAGAACCGGAGATAAAAAATGAAAAAATGTCCTGAATGCAATAATATAATGAGGGAATTAAACACTAAAACCCCAGATGGTATTAGTTACAGCTATTTTAAATGCGGTAATTGTGGGGAAGAAATATTAAATATGAGCCAGTTGCATAAAGTAGCGGAAAAATATAGGGCAATAAAAAGATTCAACGCGAGATTATCCAAATGGGGGTTAAGCTTAGGATTAAGAATACCCAAAGAATTAGTTAAGAGATACAGGCTGAAAAGCGATAAGAATGTAATAATAATACCTGAAAAAGAAGCAATTAGAATTATTCCTTGATTAATAAGATTTTTATACTGAGTAAATTCTTTATTATCATGGATATTATTAATAAAATAAGTCCAAGCAAAAAAGAGCGTGAAGCAGTAAATAAGGTCATTGATAAGTTCTTGAAGAAATTAAAATCAAGATTAAAAGAATGTGAATTATTAATCGGGGGAAGCATGGGCAAGGATTCCTGGTTATCAGGAGACCATGATGTTGATATATTTGTCAAATTCCCAAAAGGATATCATAAAAGGGATATAAGCAAGATACTGCAGGAGAGATTAAAAAACATAAAATTTAATCTAGTCCACGGTTCAAGGGATTATTTGCAGATTAATAAAGGGAATTATTTGTTTGAAATAATTCCTGTAATAAATATTAAGAAGCACGAAGATGCCTTAAATATAACAGATGTAAGCCCGCTACATGTTACATGGGTCAAAAAAAATGCCAAGAACCATAATGAGATAAGGCTGACAAAAGCATTCTTAAAAGCAAATAATTTGTATGGTGCTGAATCTTATAAAAAAAGCTTTTCCGGCTATGTTGTTGAATTATTAACTATTTATTACGGAAATTTTAATAATCTAGTTGTGGAAGCAAGTGATTGGAAAGAGCCGGTTGTAATTGATATAGAAAGATATTACAAAAACAAGAAAGAATTATTGACTAACCTGAACAAGGATAAATTATCAAGCTTAATTTTGATTGATCCGGTACAACCTGACAGAAATGCGGCCGCTTCTTTATCTCGGGAGAAATTTAATGAATTCATAGGATTATGCAATAGATACCTGAGAAATCCTAGTGAGAAATTTTTTGTTGAAAAGAAATTTGATTTAAATGGATTAAAAAATAAATACAAGAAATATGATATTATTCTATTAAAAGCTAAAGAATTGGAAGGGAAAGAGGATGTTGTAGGCGGCAAATTATTAAAAGCATTTAATTACGTTAAAGAGAGAATAATTAAAGAAGGCTGGAAAGTAAAAGAAGCAAATTGGGAATGGAACAATGAAGTCTTGTTTTATTACGTTGTTGAGAGAAAAAAATTATCCAAGGATGTAATTCATTTCGGTCCTCCGAAGAAGTTAAGTGAGCATGTTGAACAATTCAGGAAAAGATGGAAGAATTACCGGGTTTTCAATGATACATATCATGTTTATGTTAAATTAAAGAGAAAACACAGGGACATAAAACCATCTGTTAAAAATCTGATAAAAGACAAGTATCTGAAGAATTTGGTTAAAGACATTAAAGTAAAATAGTTTTAAGGCTGTTTTTTTGGTTAGGATTATGATGCCTTCTAAATTTCCCCTAGATGAAATACATAAAAACGGTAATAGCCTTCTAATCTATCTCCAGATCTTGTTGGGATAATGTTTCCATTTCGGTTAAGCAAAGCAACATATACCCTATAAATTCCCTCTTCGTTGATTTTAACATCAAACTGATTAAATATTTTATCCAAGGCCAAATAAGAATTTGGCTCAATTACTCTCAAATTATCATTATCTAAATCATTCAACACATTTTGATATACCGACCATGTATTGTTGTCTGAATAATATTTTTCAATATTAATCAATAAATAACCGTTGATGGATATATCCTCCAGATTCATTATCAGGGATTTTGGAACAATATTAAAGTAAGAAGAATAAATATTGTTATCGAGATTGCCGTCGTTTGATGAATTTACCACATGGGTTAAATAATTTCCACCCTCATCTAATCTTATGCTAAATTTCACTTCTTTAAGCTGGTTTTTGCTAATATCCCCTATAAACTCGGTATGTAATATTTCATCATCATGATAAGTATAGAGGTTTACATTATTCGCTGTTTTTGAACCTTGGTTATAGACTTTTATTGTTAAATTAATATCTTCATTGGTCAAAAAATTCCTGTATTCATATTGAATATCATTAATGGTTGCATCTGCTTCATCCGGAATCACTCTAAGATAACTATAATAATTATTATTGTCTTCAATTTCATCCACATCGTCTGAACGGACTTCAAATAAAAATCCATAATCTCCTGCCTCGTCAAAGCTGCGGGTAATTCTTATAAATTTATATGCCTTGCTCGTAATAACTGGATAAAACTCACTTAAAATCAAGGTTCTTTCATTGTTTTTTTCCAGATAAAAACTGGCTGTAACATTATGGGCATCTTTTGGACCAATGTTATTGACGTTTAGCTCTATCTCGTTGCTCTGGTTTATTATCCAAGGTTGGTTAAGAATAGAAATGCGTGAGATAATATCAGGAGCATTAACAATAACATAAATAAAGGCATCGTTGACATTATTGTTTAAGTTTAAATCTTCAGGACTTTCAACAACAAGTCTTAATTGATTCATGCCTGTCTTATTTGGAGTCCAGACAAATCCTATATCTTTTTCTTCATCAACAGTCAAAGAGCCAGTATCTATTTCTTGTATAAAGATTAGATTATTATCCTCAACCAAGTATAAACTTGCTTTTGATTGTGTAATTTCTTCAATACCAATGTTCTGTATGAATGCGGCAACATTATTTTCTATCCCAAGTACACCATTTACTTCCATTATGAAACCGATTAAGTCTGGTCCATCTGGAACTATATTATAATATGCGTAATCAGCATTATTCTCTTGCTTGAAATCATTGGAACTATTAACAGAAAATATAATTTGATGATATCCAAGAGAGGTTGGGGTAAAATCAAATTCGCCGGAAATTGTTTCTTTAGGAATTATAACTAACAAATCTTCATGGAAAACATTGTCATTAATTTCTTGGTTGTTTGAATCAGAATAAATGCTGTAAACATCCAATATGGAATCATATGCTGGTGCTATGCCATCATTCGTTATTTCAAAGTCAATATTAAACGATTTATTTATTACCTCCTTATAATTTCCTGAAGATATCTCAACTTTTAAGTCCGAAGATAATTGAAATTCATCATAAAGGTAAGGTTTTGTTGTGTACTCTGGGTAATAATCCTCGCTTAAATCTTCTCCCCTTGCATAAATATCCCTGATTTTATATGGTCCGTTCAATGCCCATTTTCTTACTTCTGTCCCGTCAAAAAGCAGGCTTATACCATCAATCCCCTTTTTCATAAAAACAGATTTGCTAGAGACAGCATTTTCAATCTCAACTCCAAAGATTGATCTCAAGGAGCTTGCAGAGACATAATAATAACCATCTTCCATAACATCTAGGGTTACATTTAAAACCAAATAATTAATTTTGCCATCATTATTCGTATCTGTACCATAATCTGACAATGATTTAATCACTGCCTTCGGTGCATTTGAAGTAAATGTCATATAGTTATCAAATTTTTCTGTTTCCAGAGGCAATTCATGAGCATGTAATTTTAGATTATTTTCTCCTATCATGGGATTATATATAAATTCAATCTCCTTCATTTCATTTCTTTGCAAATAAGGTATTAAAATTGAATCTTGAGTTAAATTATTAAGCAATAAATCTACCACAACATTGCTCTCATCGCTGCCAATGCTTTTTATCTTTGCAATTACACTCGCATTTTCGCCGGCATAAACCAAATTATCATATCTTAAATCAAACAGTCTTAAATCATAATCGGACTTGGATACATTTAATGATGCCATTACAATGGCATTATAAAATATAAGTCTGTTGCTGCTATCTGGCCCGCCAACCTCATTAATTTCTTCGATTGAAGTAAGATAAATATTATTTGCATTTTCATCATGATATAATATTTTAGCCTTATCGTCTGTTGATAATGCCAATAACAGCCCGTCTTGCGAATCATTTAATTCTAGACCGTTATTGTTATAATATGCGGGAGTGTAGTAAGAATCTTCTTCTATATTGTTGAATATTAAATTATCTTTATATAAAATATCCATATAACCGCTCCAATAATCGGCCCAATTTCCTATTTTGCTTTGATCCATTCCGAATAATGGAGCTAACTTCATATTATTTGGAACTAACTCGGAAAATGTGCCGCTGGTAGCAATGATGCCGTGACCTTCATTAACATATTGTTTAATGGCATCTATTTCCTCATCAGTGTAATGCCAATTATTTCCAGTATAACTGCCATCATCCCATGCATTTGAAATAATTAAAACATCTGCTTCTGATTCTGCTAAATCTTCATATGTAATAGACTCCTTATTTAATAAATTATAATCTATTTCAACCAAGTATTCTCCGTAATTAAACCACTGTTCATTTAACTCATCAAAGATTGTATAACGGGAAAAGTCCGTTCCCCATGAATCTACCACGACCGCATTTATCTCTCCTTTTATTGACTCAAAAATTTTGATTTTTCTTACAGCTTCATTATTAGATTTAAACAATTCCCCTTCAATTGGCTGGATTTTGATTTTTATTTCGTTGTCTCCTGATTCATCGGCAAGGTAACTAAAGCTGACCTCTTCTATTTCACCTGAATTTAATGAAGCGATTACAGAAGAATCTCTTAACAGGCCGTTCACATAAAGTCCTGCATTTAAATTAATCTCATCATTTAATCCAGAATTTTTAATTAATGCATTTACATTGACATTGTCATTCAGCTGCGCAAATTTATCATTTAATAAAATGTCATAAACATAAATTTCATGTGCGGGATCATTTAAGCTTATTATTGACGCAATCAAATCAACAACGCCATAACCATAAGAATTATCTTTTCCGTTTTCTCCCCTATCTAAAGCCGAATTATATAATAAATCCTTAATCTGCTGATCATTAAAATCAGGCCTATATTGATATAACAAAGCTATTGCACCAGAGACATGGGGTGTTGCCATGCTTGTCCCGGAAAGTTTCCAGTATTCATCAATAGTGTCCAATTTAGGAGCATTTATGCTTATTCCTGGAGCAGCAATATCTGGCTTTATTCTTCCATCCGATGTTGGACCACGAGATGAAAAACTCGCTATTTCCAAATTATTATTTATTGCTCCAACAGTAATTGCTTTTTCAGCTGTTCCTGGACTAGCTATTGTTCTTGAGCTCGGACCAGAGTTGCCGGCAGCCACAACTAAAGTAATTCCGTAATCAACCAGTGCATTTGCAGCATATTCCATAGGGTCATTATCTGGTCGCGCTCGACCCCCCAAACTCATAGAAGCTACTCTTATATTATATCTATCTTTATTCTGAGCAACCCATTCCATTCCGGCAATAACTTGGTCATAAGTTCCGCTACCATGGTCACCCAAAACTTTAACTCCGACTAGTTTTGCTTTTGGTGCAACGCCAACATAAGTATGATTTATGCCACCTGTGCCACAGCAAATTCCAGCGACATGGGTTCCGTGGAAATGATCATCATATGAATCCTGCTTAAAATTAACAAAATCCTTAAATCCAATTATCTTTGGATCATCTGTATTCGGATTATCATCCAAATCATCTAAACTTTCGTGTCTAGGATCAATTCCCGTATCAATTACAGCAACAGTAACATTTTCTCCAGTTAAGCCAAATTCTTTTACAATGATATCTGCATTTATGACAGGAACACTTTTATCTAAAGCAGCATAAACAATTTCATTTGGAAATACATTCTCCACATTGTCCAGTTTTTCAATTTCCTTGGCCTGTTCCTCATCAATGTCCAAAACAACCCCATTAAACAAATCGCCGTTAAATTCTCTCTTAATTCTGGATTCGTCTAACCTTAATTCTTCTTTTACCTCTTCAAGGCTATTTTTAAATTCCCTATTAAACTCATTTTCGTAATTTTCTATTTTATCGTCGAAAGATTCCTGCAATTCTGCATATTTTTTCTGCGCGTTTGAGTAAAGAACTTTATTAATATCCCTCTTGGGATAATTATAAATAAAGTTTAATGCATTAAGGCTCTTGCTTGCTTCTTCATAATTCTCCTTATAACTTATGCTCTTTTCTCTGAGATCCTGCAATTCATTCTCTAATCTAGCTTTCCTGACTAAAACAGGCTCTTGCTTAAATTGTACAATATACCCGTCTGGTGGAGAAACAAATTCCCTTGCAATTCCAGATCCCAGTAAATTTCCACCAGCATTTTCCGGCGGGTCTGTTAATTCTATTCTTTCGTAATTTGTATAATCATTTTTTGTTGTAGCTAAAGTAAGATAGGCATCAACCTGCTCAATAATTTCTGGTTCTATCTCAACATTAACGGTATTCGAGTTTTTGCTTTCTTCTTCATCTGTGCTTAAAATCTTTACATAATAAGAATACTCGCCCGCATTCAAGTCTTTGTCCTCATATTCACAGATATTTCCATCACAATATGCGCTTCGAATATTTTCATTTATTAAAATATTATTTCTGTAAATTTTGAATTTATATTCACCCTGCTCTGTTTTATCAGATAAACCTAATCCGACTGATCTGGGTTTGAATAAATTTTTGATGAAATTATTTAGGTTGGAAAATACATCTGCAAAAGCGTCTGAAACAGAATTTCCTGTTATAACATTATTTGTTTCCCTTAAGATATTCCTTACGCTGAAACCTGTGCCATAACTTGTACGAGACTCTTCTAAATTTCTTAAAGGCTCACATTCAGATAAAGGTTTGCATTGTTTATTGCATCCATTAAATATTGCACCATAACCAGACATACAAGAGACAGTCATTGGTTCGCAAACATCATTAATGCAACAGCTGTCTCCGACCCGAATGCATTCTGTTCCATAAGCAGAAGTTCCGTGAAAAGAATATGTCCAGCTTAACACAACATCATTATCAATAGCTCTTGCTGATAAATTAACTTCCAGGAGTTGTGCATTTACATTGACCAGAAAAAGCAAAAATGCCAAGATTATTGTTAGAATCGGCCCCTTTTTCATTGGTATTTCTATCTAAGAGGATTATATAAGTTTACCTAAATTAAAAAAGCTTAAATAAACTTTAATCCCAATAATTTTAATGATAAACTGGAATTTTGACCCTGTTTTATTTTCTCTTGGCAGTTTAGAAATAAGATACTATGGATTATTTTATGTTATAGGATTTATTATGGCATTTCTTTATTTAAACAACGCAAGAAAAAAACAAAAAATTGAGTTAAGCAAAGATCAGGTTTATGATTTAATCTTTTATTTAATTATCGGGGTTATTCTAGGATCAAGAATATTTGAAGTTTTATTCTGGAATCCTGGTTATTACTTTTCCAATCCTAAGGAAATTATAGCAGTATGGGATGGCGGAATGAGTTTTCATGGCGGCTTAATCGGAGCAATTTTAGCAGGTTATTTATTCTGCAGAAAAAATAAATTCAGCTTGGCGAAATTAGCTGATTTAATAGTAATTTCAGCAACATTAGCCTTATCTTTAGGAAGAATTGGAAATTTGCTCAATTCCGAGATATACGGAAGAGTTGCAGATGTTTCCTGGTGCTTTAATTTTCAAGATGTTATCGGCTGCAGGCATCCTTACCAGATTTACATGGCACTGATGCATTTCCTAAGTTTCTTAATGTTATTAAATTTAAACAAAAAAGAGCATAAAAATGGCTCTGTTTTCTGGACAGGGGTTTTATTTTTTGGTATCGGCAGATTCTTATTGGATTTCTTCAGAGAGGATATTTTATATTACGGGTTAAGTTTAGGGCAATACTTCAGCATCCCATTGGTTCTAATTTCAATATATTACTTAAAAAAGAAAAATTTATAAAAGAATTTTTCCTTATAGCCCATTATGGGACAAGTTCATGATTTGATAACAAAGGATATGACTATTTCAGAGGTCATTGAAAAATATCCGAGTACAATTGAAACCCTGCTAATGACAGGGGTGCATTGCATCGGCTGCCACGTATCATATTTTGAAACTTTGGAGCAGGGAATGAAAGGGCATGGGATGACAGATGAAGAAATAGATGATGTAATCAAGGAAATGAATAATGTTGTTAAAGAAGAAAAATTAAGCAATAATGAAGATTTCAAGATTACAGAGAAAGCAGCCTCAAAAATAAAAGAAGTAATCAAGGACAAAGACGGGTTAAGGATAGAGGTTATTCCAGGCGGATGTTCAGGTTATATGTATAATATTACAACAGAAGATAAAATTAATAACGATGACAAAGTTTTTGAAGAAAAAGGCGTTAAGGTTATTTTAGATAAGGAAAGCCTTGATTTATTAAAAGGAAGCAAATTAGATTATGTTGACTCGTTGCAGGATGCCGGTTTTAGAATTCATAATCCTAATGCCAAGTCAACTTGCGGCTGCGGACATTCTTTTGGCTGATTTTAGTGCAATGGTTTTTGCAAAGTAAAAAAATTCCGAAGAGTTTTTGAGACGGCACGTAACCGATACACTTATAAATGTTTTATTCATTCTTTAGTAGTATCGGTGTTAAAATGAGTTTAGACGAACAACTTCCAATAGCGAATTGGCCTACAGAATCAAGCGAATATAAAGTGGTTCAATTACAACTAGATGGAAATCTACATTTACGATTTGCAGAAGAGGGCTGGGAAACACACGCTGTTATATTGATGAAATTATTTTCTGATAGAGATATAAAATATGATAAAATTGTATCAAGAAGTGAGTGTGATGTCCCAGCACTTCAAGGAGAAAGATACAAAATTCATGGAATGGGCAAATCAAGAGTAAATGTGGAACAAAGACAAGCTTCTTTCTATGGAAATAGTTTTGATTATGGAATTGGAATTGATACAAAACATTTAGATTCTGTAAGGTCTTTAATTAATGATTGGAAGTTGGAATAATTCTTCGAGTGCCGTCTCAAAAATTGAATATAATGCCTGTTATGTGCCCCGAACGGAGCGTAGCGGAGTGAGAATGCAATGGGGTTCGACGAACGAAGTGAGGAGAAAGTCGGGCGGAGGCGGGCGTTATCTTTCCCATTCTTTAATATGCGGTGAAAAATCAAGCTGATAATCTGGAATACCGAGCGTCAAACCATATTTTGTAACATCGGCATATTGTTCTGGTTTGGAGCGGTCAACTTTGAAAACTTTATTGCGGAAGATAATATAATGAAATTTATCATTCTTGAAATCAGCATACCAAGAATGTTCAGAATCTAATGATTTGCTTAAATCTTCCGCAATCTCATCAGCTTGATTTTCTAGAATTTCAACGGTGTGTAAAGTCCATTGTTTAATCCAAGGAGTCTTATGTTCTTCAGTAACTTCTTCTACTTTTGTTTTGATTATTTTTACTTTCTGAAGAACATCTTTGTTTTCAAGACTTTCTTCAATTATTACGCCGTTGAAATTCGTCATATTTTTAGATTATGAATGGGAGTTTATAAAATTGTTGATTGAAGCCCGCCGTAGCCCGATTGCACATAATCGCTGTTAATCTCTCCCGAATACTTGCAGGGACTAAAATTTAGTGCAACGATGCCGAAGGCAAAATTTTAGAGTTAAAGCGAACTCTGGGATGGNGGGAACGCCAGAANTTTTTATAATATTTCAGATTGTCGCCGTNGTTTTCGTNNAAGTTGGGGGGCAGTAGTTCATTAAACAAGTTTGTGTCTTTTTGCATATCTATAAATGTCATATGCTTCATATATGGTTCCAATTACAATTAAAATTCTAAAAAGCCATATCCCTAAAACAACCGCTAAATAAAATGTGTTTGTTGGTTGAAGGTCTTTTTCAATAAAATCTACAATATGTTCATAAATATTTATTTCAGAAGGAATAATGTTTATTAATCCAAACAAGAACAATGCAATCTTTTTTAATAGTGTTAAATAGGACATCTTCATTTTAAGATTTGTCTACCGACCAAACCATATTATCAAATTCGTAATAATAGTAATCAAAAAAGTCTTTATCATCGCTTAAATAGCTAATAATTAAAATCTCGTTGCCTGATTTTATTAAGGCTTGAGAGCTGAATGTGGTTGTTCCTGCGACATTTGCAGTCATATTAAATAATGCAACTTCAAAACCATTTTTATTGTTTTGTAAAAATTCTGGTTCTGTATATTGGGCGTTGGGTGCAGATTTTTCTAAACCATCCTTAAATCCGTCATAAAATTCTTCTATTGAACCCCCATAGTTTGAGCTTTCAGAATACATAATTCTAAACATTAATGCTTCTCCGTTTTCTCCGTAACTGATTAAAAATAAGGGAATATCAAAATAACCTGCTTTTACATTTCTAATCGCATAATAATTTTCGGGAATTAAAAGTGTAAATCTACTCATTATCGTTTCTTTTTGTTCTTTAGTCAATATATCATTTTCAACAGCATTATTTAACTGCTCATTCATCTTTTGAGCTTCACTTAAACAAACAGGTATTCCAAAATCAGTATTTGGAACACAACATTCATCACCAATCATCATCTTAGGATATTCACAACTTGCTTTTTGGAAAAAATCAAAACCAAATAAAGCTATAAAAATTACGAGAGGGATAACGATAGAAAGTACAAGTTCATTTCTTGCGGATTTGTATTCTTTTGATTCTTTTTTGTGTTGTTTCTTAACTTTTACAAAACGCAACACTAAAGATATTAAATCTGCAAAGAATCCTAAAAATAAAATAGAATTCTCTCCTAAATTTTCAGGAGAGGCATTTGGGTTTAACATCAATAAAAATATAATGGCTAAAATCATTCCTGCAAAAAATAATCCGATACATATCCCAATTTTAGCAAATGTTGATTTTTCTTTATAAGTTTTAACAACATTTTTACAAGCGAGAACAAATAGGAAGATTCCAATAATTCCAATAAATGAACTATCTGCCATATTATTATAGTAATACAATAACTACTTTATAAATATTCTTTTTTCGTTTCGTCGTCTGCCCCCCAACTTTTCGTTTTGGAAAAAATTTGGATGAAGCGAAGCGTAATCGTTTATCCTATGTTAGACAGAATTTTCAGCAGAAAATTTGGTTTTCTTTTTTTGTGGTCGGATAAACGAAGTTTTTTCTTTTTAGTTAGGCGACAATCTGCTATTTAGGGGCGGGTGGTCGGGGGTATCAGAGTTCGCTTTAATTGAGATTAATGATGTTATATTCTCCGAAGGACAAAAATTTAGTGCAACGTTCCGAAGGAAAATTTTTGAGTTGCGAGTCCGCCGAAAATTCGTTGTTGCCGTAGTTTTTTCTTTAAGGGTTGCCGCCGCCGAAAATTACACTTTTACCTTTCTGAATAAATATGCTCCTAAAATAATCATAACAAGTGTAATGCTTCCCAAAACTAAACCGCTAATTAGTGGGCTAATATGGGATGTTCCTAACAATCCATATCTAATTCCTTCTACACCATAAGTTAGAGGGTCCAGCAAAGTGACGGTTTTCAGCCAAGATGGTAAACTGTCAATCGGAAAAATTGCTCCTGATAATCCAAAAATTGGGAAGATAACGAAGTTCATAATAAGTTGAAAACCATGCATATCGTCCATTTTTGAGGCAATTGCTATGCCTAAAGCAGTGAAACAAAGACCAATAAGTAGCATGAAAAGGAAAGCTATAAGAAAACCTGCTAAATTAGTGATATTCGCTCCAATAAAAAGAGATAAGACAAGAATTATCAATCCTTGAATAAATGCAGTTGTCGCCCCTCCTAATGTTTGCCCAATCATAATCTCCAATCTTGAAACTGGAGCAACAAGAGTCTCTTTTAAGAACCCAAATTGTTTATCCCAGATTATTTGAATACCTGAGAATATTGAAGTAAATAATACACTCATTGCCACAATTCCTGGGATAATAAATCCAACATAATTGTGTCCCATTCCTGGAATGTCTACAACTGAATTTAGTCCAAAACCAAGAATTAGCAAGAAGAATAGAGGCATGCCTAAACTGCCGATTATTCTGCTTTTAGACCTTAAATAACGTTTTATATTTCTTAACCAAATTGCATAGACAATATCCATTTTATCTCCTCCACATCCTGCGTCTCAAACGCATATTGTCTTTTGTGCTTGCCTCTTCTTCTCGGATTGTTTTTCCAGTAAAATGGAGAAATACATCTTCAAGAGTTGGTTTGTGAATAGAAAGTGAGAGTATGTCAATTTTATTTTTTTCTGATAATCTAACTATATCTGCAACATGCTTTTCTGAATTCTGTAAATCTATAGTCAGATGATTATTATGTTTATGCGTGTTTTTAATCCAAGGCAGTGATTTAAGAGAAGAATTGAGCTTATCATTATCAGAAGATTCTATTGTAATGATGTCCCAACCCATTTCTTCTTTTAATTTTTCAGGTTTGTTCAAGGCAATTATTTTTCCTTTGTCTATTATTGCCATATTATGGCAAAGCCTGTCTGCTTCTTCCATGTAATGCGTCGTAAGTATTATAGTAATATTTTTCCCCTCATTTAATTTTTGGATATATTTCCAAAGATGGTTTCTTGTTTGTGGATCAAGACCAAGCGTTGGCTCATCCAAAAACAAGATTTGTGGCTCATGCAAAAGTCCTCTTGCTATTTCCAAACGTCTCCTCATCCCACCTGAAAATGTTTTGACTAAATCATTTTTTCTATCTTCAAGGCCTACAAGTTGTAAAAGTTTGTGTATTTTCTTTTGCTTTATCTCTTTTGGGATGCGGTAAAGTCTCCCATGAAAATCCATATTTTCATAAGCTGTAAGTTCTTCATCAAGACTTTGGTCTTGAAAAACAATCCCTATGGATTTTCTTACATCATCCTGATTGTTGATGATGTTAAAACCATTTACAAAAGCTTTGCCAGAAGTCGGCTTTAGTATTGTAGCGAGCATAGATATTGTTGTAGTTTTTCCTGCTCCGTTAGGTCCAAGCAAACCAAAGATTTCTCCTTTTTCTATGGTGAAGGATATATTATCTACTGCTGTTAGTCCATTAAATTCTTTAGTTAAATTCTCAATAGTTATTGCGGGCATTTTACTCAATCTTCTTTAATTTAGACAGACAATTCTGCAGAATTCTTTTGACTTCGCCTTTTTTTGATTTTGTTATAGAAGTCTCTTTTATTTCCAGAATTAAATTAAATATATCCATTTTTTCTTGTCCCAGAATATCGGCAAATAAGTTTCTGAAATATGAAAACCTCTCTTTTAATTCTTTCTTTTCCTTGCACATGGATAAAAGAAGTCTTCTTCCTTTGGGAGAAAGTTCGAAAATATTTTTTGAGCGAGGCCCAACATTTTTTATTCTAATTAATTGTTCTTGTTCTAATTGTTTTAATAAAGGGTATATTGTTCCCTTGCTAGGAGACCATTCATTCCCGCATTTTTGCCTAATCTCGGATAATATTTCGTATCCTGATTTTGGTTTTTTCTTTAGGGTGTGAAATATGTAGATTGTTATAAGTCCCAATTTCTTTCCTTTTTTATTTGTACACTTTAATAATTCAACCATAATTAAACCCCATATGCCAGAATTGCTATTACGGCACTAATAATTACAGAAAAGATAATAATCTGCCATGCCTTTTTTCTGTCCTTTGTGCGAGATTCGGCTTGTCCCACTGAGTCAGTTTTGCCAACATCTCCGAAATTGAAAAGTGACGCAAAACCAAAGTAAGCACAGAAGTGCATATGCGCCTGCAAAAAACCAACTGCCGACATCATTGTCGGGAAAAACAGCGTAAGCCTCCAAATATGAGGCGCATCAAACCAAATAAATAATGTCCAAAGCATAGCAATTGCTACGAGTCCGATCCACCCTGCCTGCTTTCTTTTTTTTATTTCCGCAGCGCCGATATTGCAGACGCCGGGAATATATTGATTTGACGTTTTCAAATTCATCATAGATTGTTAATTGGCAATCAGTACCATTTTATGAAGATTGACATCTGACCGCAATTGCTTAAGCATAAAGTCAGCTACATCGGCCCGCGCAATCATTGGGAATAATCCTTTCAATTCTAGACTTTCTCCAAACCTGTACGTTTCTGTTTTTGGGCCATTGGCCAATCCTACGGGACGAACGATAACCCATTTCAGACCGCTTTTTCTGATGGCCGATTCTTGAACCAGTTTGTCCGCATAGAGCCCCTTCATAAAGGTTTTTGTTAAAAGAGAAATGAGAAAACTATTTTTTCTCACCGCGTCATCCATAAACATTGCCGATTCCACTATCAACCGTTTTGCATTGTGCGCTTTCATGGCTTCAATAATATTTTTCGTGCCCGGGCCCACTACTTTTGCTTTTGACAGTGGCTTAACACCCAACGCCACGAGCACCGCATCACTTCCTTGAATCGCCTTTGATACATCATCTTCATTCAAGACATCCCCTTTGATAATTTTTAATTTTTTGTTATTTATGGATAGCTTTTCAGGATTGCGAACAAGGGCAGTGATTTCATGCCCCTGCTCTAATGCTTGCTTGACGAGTTCTTTCCCCGTGCCACCCGTGGCTCCAAAAATTGCAATTTTCATATTACACTCCTTGTGTCCGCGCCGCTTTGAGAGCTCGCGCCCACCAGAGAAGGTCGTCAAAGAATATCTGCACGCGATCTCCCATCATACCCTCGTGAATTGGTTTGAACATTTCAGGGCCTGTCGGTCCTTTGCCCATCATCGCCGCAAAGAATATATCAACGGGAATATGGATGGCATTTCTAATTGGCGCCATTTGAAGCTCGACCGCAACTTGGCGAAGCTGTTCAACCGAGCGCGAACCGAGTGCACTTCCGTAACTTACAAAACCGACCGGCTTTCTGTTCCACTCAGGATAAATTACATCCATTGCGTTTTTGAGCACTGCCGGATAGCCGTGATTGTATTCTGGTGTAACAATGATAAACGCATCCCCTTCGTTTATTTTTTCCGCCCACTTTTTGACAACCTTATTTGAATAATTGCCTTTAGCCATTGAAGGAGACATCGGATCCTCAAAAAACGGCATCGCATAATCTCGCAGGTCTAGAAGCTCAGCATCCACGCCTTCTAGCTTCTTTGCTTCTTCAAGTATCCAATTAGATGGCTTTTCACTGAAACGACCTTGCCTTGTGCTGCCAACAATAATTTTAATTTTTATTGGTTGTATATTTTTTATAGTATTAACCTCCACCTCCTAAACATTATTTGAAATATACAATTGCTAGGATATTTAAAGGTTTCGGATTCGAACGTTTCATTATTGAACTAATGAAATTATTATAACCTGCAAAGCAGACTATCTGTCTCGCATGGACTCGGCGGCAACCCTCGTTAAAGATAAGAAAAAATTTCGTTAAAATTTTGTTAGACGATTTGCGAAGCAATTTCGTGAGTTTCCGTTTTGTGAATTTTAATGAAAGCAACAATAGTAGAATTTTCGGTGGCAACCTCGTAAGAGGAGGACTCGCAATTGAATATAACAGGCTTTTAATGAAGTATCTTAAATTATTGTCTTTTAAGTCCTAATAACCCTATTCTCGAACAATGACCTTACAAATTTTACCATCATTTTCTTCGATATTTTCTTTATTTCTTGCCTCTTATCCTCACTTTTTAGGTAATAATAACATATAAAAGCGAAACAAGTATTTATATTTTATGGTCTACTTTCCCGTAGATATAGAAAAAGCTATTGCAAGAGAATGTAAAAGAAGAGGCTACAGTGAGAAAACAATTAAAAGCTATACATATTGCATAAACTATTTTCTTAAATTCACAAATAAGCCATTAAATAAAATAAGCAAGAAAGACGTTCGTTTATTCTTAGAAAATTTATCTGAAAAAGATATGGCAGGAAATACAATGAACGTGTATCATATGGCAATCCGTTTTCTTTTTCAGGATGTTTTGGACAAGAAAATCTGGATAAACATTAAATACTCAAAAATACCAAAAAAGCTGCCATTAGTTTTAACAAAAGAGGAAGTTAAGAAATTATTCAACGCGATTAATAATAAAAAACACAGATTAATGATTCGATTAATGTATGCTGCAGGGTTAAGGGTCAGCGAACTACTAAACTTAAAAATAAATGATCTTGAAATCAGCAAAAGCTATGGTTATGTCCGTAAAGGCAAGGGGGATAAAGACAGAATATTCATAATTGCTGATGCATTAAAAGATGATTTGACAAAATTAATTGGGTCAAAAAAGCTGAATGAGTTGGAATATTTATTTACAAACAATAAAAAAACGAAATATAACATAAGCACCCCGAGGATGATCATTAAAAAAGCGACCGGGGAAGCCGGAATAAATAAAAAAATTTCTTGCCATACATTAAGGCATAGTTTTGCAACACATTTGATTGAAAACGGCTATTCAATTGCAGAAGTCCAGGCTCTACTTGGCCATAAAAGTCCTGAAACAACTTTTGTTTATGTCCACACAGCTTCGCCAAACATGATTAAGGTAAAAAGCCCATTGGATAATTTACAATAAAAAAGACATCCGATTTCAGAGAAATTAAAAACAGGAAGAAAGAAGATAAGAATAAATTAAACTCCTAATTGATTTATAATTAGATTTATATAAATCTCTAAGATTATCAAGTTATGGGTATATTAAAATTTCTTTCGTTAAGCTTTTAAATTTTGCCTTATGTTTAATCTCATGGAAATTACAGATAAAGTCTTTTCGGAATTACCAAGATTAGAAGAATATAAAGACGAATTTCTTGAAATAATTTTGCCAAAAAGCGATAAAGATGACAGGGAAAGGATATGGAAACACCAGTTTGGCTATAAAAATGTAGCAGTGTATTTTTTTGATACGAACAGTGATAGAATAACCAGGGCAGAAATTGAGTTTAACAATGAGGACCGAAAAATGATATATTGTATTGGGTTGGCTATTGATTCATATGATCATTTAGATAATAATCCAAAATTATTTTACCCAGATAGGTTACCTAGTGTTAAAAAAACCAAAAAACTGATTTCAGAAGATGAATTAGATATCGAGTCTTTTTATCTTTTCACATTAAAAAGTTATACTCAATTGATTAGGTAGATACTGATAAAATACTTTTAACTATAATTTTGAGTTAAACTTATATATTAATAAATCGATTTAATTTTAATGAAAAAAGAGCATGATCATACAGGTTCTAATTTAAAAGATATTATTCTTGGCGGACAAGACGGGTTAGTAAATGTTCTCGGGATTATTTTAGGAGTAGCTGCAGCAACATTCCAGACAAAAATAATTATTGTTGCAGGATTAGCTGCTGCTTTTGCTGAATCTATTTCAATGGCTGCAGTCGCATATACATCAACAGATGCTGCCTTATCATATTACAATACAAAATTAAAAAAATCCAGTTTAATAAATTTATTAAAAGAAGAGTATGAGAACCCCAAAAAGAGTGCCTTCATTGTTGGATTAAGCGCAATAATAGGAAGCTTAATTCCACTGGTTCCATTTTTCTTTCTGCCAGTTAAAATAAGCATAATCGCTGCTTTGATTTTATCAGCATTGGCGTTATTTATAGGAGGAACAATAAAAGCCAAGTTAACTAAAGGGAATGAGTTTAGATCAGGATTAGAAATGTTAATTATTGGAATGCTGGCTGCTTTGGTTGGATATTTAATAGGAACTTTATTTGGAAATCTAGATTTTTAAAAAAATAAAAAAAGAATTAGATTTTAATTTCTTTTATAAAATTAAAATTTTCTGTGTTTTTGGTAACAATCCCTGCAGTAAACAGGTTTGCCTTCTTTTGGTTTGAAAGGTACTTCACATTCTTGACCACAATCAGAGCAAGTTGCTTTATGCATCTCTCTTGGTCCAAAATTTCTTTCGCCTTTGAAACCTCTGTCTTGAAATCCCATTTTCTCGTTTCTCCTTAATTTAGTTATACTTGGATGCTAAAAGATCCTTAGTATTCTAAATATGATAAAAATTACCTATTTATAAGGTTATGTTTTAGCTGAGCTGTTAAGTTAGCGTCATCTATTCTTGGATAAATTTCGACAGCTTTTTAAACTTCGGGTTCCTAATAATTTTATGAAAGTTATGAAAGTGGTTGATAAAAAGATAGGAAATACTACTTATTACAAATATAGAATTAATCTTCCAAAAGAGGCAGTTGAGCAATTAAATTTACTGGATAAAGAGTTAAAAGTTAAAGTTGAAAAAAACAGAATAATAATAGAAAAAGTGTAGTTCTATTAGGGTACCGAAAGGTTTATATAGTTCGGGTGCCTAATTATAGCATGGAAAATGTTATAAAATGTAAACATTGTTCAAGTTTAAACTTCTGTAAGAAAGGATTTAGAAAAACAGACTATCGAGGAAAAATTCAAAAATATTTCTGCAATGATTGTAAAAGATTTTTTACAAATGACGATGGATTTTACAGAATGAGAAATAATCCGAACATTATCACAATGTCTATTGATATGTATATCTCTAATTTATCTAGTAGAAAAATGAGAAATCAATTAAAAAGACATCTTAGCCACAAAATTAGTCACGTTTCTGTTTTAGATTGGGTTAGGAGATGTACTTTGAAAGTCCACAAATTTATAGATAAACAGGGTTATAATCTTGGCAATAGTTTCTATGCTGATGAAACAATGATTAACAGAGAGGGAAAATTAGACAGATTTTGGTGCTGTCTTGATTGGGATACTAGGTTAATAACTGGATTTCATTATAGCTTATCTGCTAATCCTATTGAAGCCCAAGAATTTTTGAAAAAATCTATAAGAAAAGGTAAACCAAGATACATCCAAACAGATGCAGGAGTTTTCTATCCAAGAGCATTTAGAAAACTTTTCTATTCTAATAAGATAGGCGGTTTAACAATAGAGCATAAGATACAAAACGTAAGAAAAACAAAAATTCATAATTACAGAATTGAAACTGTCTTTATGAAGATAAAAGATAGAGTTCTAGATTTTAGGGGTTTGAAAGCTTTATGGTCTGCTCCTATTTTAATGACAGCAATAGTTATTCAGCATAATTTTATAGAAAATCATTCAACAACTGATGAAGTTCCTTCTGAAAGAGCGGGGGTTAATTTGGAATTAGGAGATAATCGATGGTTGGATTTGATAAGATTATCAAACATTTAAGAAATTTTTTTTAGTTCTTCAATATCTTCTTTATTGGAATCAAAATCATATACGTCCTTAGAGCTATTTCTCTCTTCTAATTTTTTTATAAGGGTGGGGGCTATTTTTTTAGCTAATTCCATTTCCGCATTTTTAAATAAAAACCCATACACATACATAGGATGCTTGGCTACTTTAAGATAGAAATCTAAAGCTTCTTCCACTCTTCCATCAAGATATAAACATTCTGCTACTGCAAAATTACTTCCTTCTTTATTCTTTTGCTGTGAGACAGTTTCAGCAGCCACATCATATTTTTTCATCCTATCTGCCAAACGTAGCTTTTTTTCTAGTTGTCCTGTTTCACTAAAATAAGTTAGTACCGAATCTGCCACACTTTCAGGTAAATTTGGGGGTCTAACAGAATAGTATCCTAATGTAGATCTCTGATCAATAACACATCTTATCACTCGTGTACTTTCTCCCATCAAATATGCAATATTTGCTTTCTCTTCTATTGTTTTAGCTGCTTCAAGAGTGTTTACAACATTAATTTTTCTCAAGTCTTTTGTAAAATCGTCTCCATAAGGCGAAGAATCTTCATACCCCAAAGCACCGGCCCATTTTTTATGTTCGGGAGTTTGTTTTTCTAAAGAAGTATTTGCCTCTCGGATAATTTGACTTATTTTAGAGGAATCATATCCACCCAATTCTTCATGATCTCTTAAAAGACTCATGCGGTTAAAAAATCTAGTTAAGGAGATGTTGGTTGTGGGTGAATTAGCCCTAATGACATTCGGCAGACTATAACGATTTTCGAAAGGCGTCATCGGATGCATTGCTGTCTGCCTATAATAGTTTACAATTCTTCTCAATGTTTCTTTGTTTGATTTCATTGTATATCTGTTTTTTTATTGTAGAGTAGTAATAATAAAGGGGGGTATTTAATTAATTGCTCTCTCAATTGGGAGTATAATAAAAACATTTATATATTATATTAAATTGTTTTTAACTATGGATATCGAGATCCTAGAAGATTTGGGTTTAACGCCATCAGAAATTAAAGTGTATATGGTACTCTTAGAAACTGGAACAAGTCATGCTGGAAAAATCATAGAAAAAACCGAGTTACAAAGTTCAGTTACTCATCGAGCACTCTTATCATTGATTAAGAAAGGGCTTGTGGGATATATACAACAGGGCAAACACAAAGTATATTCTGCAACAGAACCAGAATATTTTCTTCAGTATATAGAAGCAAAGAAAAAACGTTTTGAGCAACTATTACCAGAATTAAAAAGAAAACAAACGATGATGCAAAAAGAAGAGACTCATACTTCGATGTTCAAAGGAAAAAAAGGCATCTCAGAAGTTTACTATAAACTCATCTCTTTATCAAAAGGAGAATTTCTTACTTTTGGAGGATCTAAAGAAACTACTGATTTTATGGGATTGACTTGGTGGAAGAACATGTATATAAAAAGAATTGCTAATAATCTTTCTCAAAGACACATCGCTTCAGATGAAGTTTTACCCTATATTGGCCCTTTTCTAAAGATGAAATTAACCAAAATGAGATTCTTACCTAAACAAACATTTAGCCAATATCAAGAAACAGCAATTATTAATGATTATGTAGCAATTACAATTTTCGCTGATGAGGGTTATTGTATTTTAATTCATAATAAAAATGTTGCTGATGGATACAGAAAGAATTTTGAAGTGATGTGGAGGTTAGCAAAAGACAAGAAGGAGTTAAAGTAAAAATCCTATTTCTTTTTTATAAAAGATTATTAAAGGTGACGTTTACTTTACAGCTCAGTTTTAGCGCAAGATTTAAATAAACCTAAATTTGATTAGAGTAAATGCAAACTTACGACATGATAATTATCGGGGCTGGCGTTACAGGAATGGCTAGCGCTATGTACGCCGGCAGGTTAGGATTAAAAACATTGGTTATCGGGACTAATTCTGCAAATGAGCTGCCAATCGGAGGAGTCATTACATTAACAGAAGTTGTTGAAAATTACCCCGGATTCATCAGGTTAACTGGGCCAGAATTGGCTGAGAATATAAGAAAACACGCCCTTGATTACAAGCCGTTAGTTGAAATAAAAGAAGATTTAGTTTTAGATGTAAAAAAACACGGAGATTGTTTTACAGTTGCAACAAGATCAGGCAAAAAATACATTTCTAAAACAATATTGCTTGCAACAGGAACCAAATGGAGAAAATTGCCAATGAAGGGGGCTAGAGAATATGAAAGCAAAGGTGTTCATTATTGTGCTTTATGTGACGCTGCATTATTTAGAAATAAAACTGTGGCGATCATTGGTGGCTCTGATAGTGCGGCAAAAGAAGCTTTATTATTAGCAGAACATGCAAAAAAAGTTTATATCATTTATCGGGGAGATGAAATAAGGCCAGAGCCAATAAATGGAGAGAGAATAAAGAGAAATAAAAAGATTACAGTAATTACCAAAACCAATATTAAAGAGATTAAAGGAGAGAAATTTGTTAACCAAATCATCCTGGATAATAAATTTCAGGGAAGTAATATAATAAAATTAGACGGGGTTTTTGGCGCTATTGGAAGTGATCCTTTAAGCGGACTAGCAAAAAAACTCGGTGTAAATATCAATGAAAAAAATGAGATTCTCATAGACCATAGAAATTCCAAAACTAACATTAATGGAGTTTTCGCAGCCGGGGATGTTGTTGATACAGAATTCAAGCAGGCGATTACTGGTGTGGCCGAGGGAGTAACTGCAACTTATTCAGCTTATAAATATATCAATGAAAATGCGTTAATTTGTTTAACAGAAGATGAACTGATAAAAAAATCTAAGAAAAAATAAAATATGAAAGACAATGAAAAGAAAGAATTGATATTGAATTTTATCAAAAAACATACTTTAGCAGTACTATCTACTATTAGTTCTAAAAGTAAGCCAGAAGCTGCGGTAATTGAATTTTCGGAAAAAAATAATCTAGAATTGATTTTTGATACTTTTAAAAATTTCAGAAAGTATAATAATTTAAAAGGAAATAATAATGTGGCTGTAGTAATTGGGTGGGATAAAAATATTACAACTCAATATGAAGGAATTGCAGTTGAGATTAATAACCGAGAATTAACGGAATACCAAAAGATACATATTACAAAACTACCTAATGCAGAAAAGTTTCTTCACATGGCTGGAATAAAATTTTTTAAAATTATTCCAAAATGGATTAGATATTCTAATTTAAATACAAATCCATGGGAGATTATAGAATTATCTTTTTAATTAAGAAAAAATAAAACTAATTATAACAACAAATAAAATTCCGATTACAAAATAGACAGCATTCATTCCTTTATATTGCTCGTGTGTTTCTGGCACTAAATCGCTCGCACCAACATAAAGAAAACTTCCTGCTGCCAAAGCTAGCAAAAACCCTAGAAATCCTTCACTTATACTTTTAATAAAATAATATGTTAATATTGCACCAACCGGGGTAGCAATTGCAACCAAAAATGAGTAAATCAAAGATTTAATTTTTTTAAATTTAGCATGCATTAACACAGCCATTGCAGTTAATCCCTCTGGCAATTCATGGGCAATAACAGCAAATGTAGCAATTAGTCCTATTTCATTGGATATCTCAAAGCCAGCGCCAATAACAACTCCATCAATTAAAGAATGAAAGCCAAGGCCAAGAACTGCTGTTTTTCCTGCTGCATGTTCTCTTCCGGTTGGCTCGTGAAATGGGTGATGCATTACAAGATGTTCAATTAGATAAAATATCAAGAATCCAGCTAGTACAAACCATAATGAATGTTGATATAGTTTCAGACTTTCGGGTATTAAATGTATCAAGGCAAAAGTTACTAAAACTCCTGCTGCAAAACTTACTAGATAAATAGAATATTTTCTTGTAAATTCTTTTGCAAATAAAACAATTAAAATTCCTAAAATTGTGGCTATTCCCGCAACGCTTGAGTAAAATAAAGTGTTAAACAATTGTGTCGCCATTATCTTCTTACCCTTGCCTTTGCTATTTCTAAAGCCACATCTCTTGGCTTTATTTTTAATTTGCCGGATTGTTTTAAAACCAACAAAGTATTTTTGGTGATTTTTTCCTCAACCATCTTGAACATTTTTTGCTTGCTTCCTTTAATATGCTCAACATAACTTGAGATTACGCCACCAGCATTGGCAACGAAATCGGGAATAACCATAACATTTTTTTTATGAAACATTTCTTCTACTTCATCTTTCATTGGTATATTGCTTCCCTCTACGATTAATCTAGCCTTAACATCACCCACATCTCCAACTTTTATGACGTCCGGAACAGCTGCTGTAACCAAAACATCAACATCTGTTTTAATAATCTGCTCGCAGGTTTTTCTGTTTCCCTGATAATTAACCACGCTTCCTGTTTTATTTTTTACAGAATTTAATTTATCAAAATTAATTCCTTCTTTAACATACAGGCATCCTCTTGAATCAGAAACAGCAACTAATTTCATTCCGGCTTCTGTCAAAAATTTGCAGACAAACATTCCGACATTGCCAAAACCCTCCACAGAAAATGTCATTTTTTTTGGATCTTTCTTTAAAAATTTTAAGGCAACCAAAACAGATTTGCTTACTCCAAAACCAGTGCTTCCAAGTTCATGGGGGATTCCTCCTGACTTTTCAGGTTTTCCAGTACATGACTTTTTTCCCAAAACTTTAGAAAAAACTTCCATCTCATGCTCTGCTGTGTTAATGTCAGGACCTGCAATATATCTGCTCGGGCATAAATCCTTTATAGATTCAGCAAACGCCTTGATTAATTCGTCTTTTTTTCCCTTGGAAATTTGCTTGTCGTCTGCTATTATTCCTGCTTTAGCGCCTCCAAAAGGCAAATCAGCCATAGCATTTTTCCATGTCATTGTTCTTGCTAAAGAAGCGACTTCTTCAACACTTACATTAGAAGTCATCCTAATTCCTCCTTTCGAAATTCCCAGTGCGGTTGAGTCAATTACTAAATATCCATGCATACTATTTTTTGGATTATATACTTCAATAACTTTTTCGGGACCAAACTCATCAAATTCTATCAACATATCACCTCTCCATTGAAGAAATTTGTTTAGTATTTAAAGATTTACTTTTAAGCATCATTTCAGGTTTCCCGATATGTAATTCTGAGCTTACATTAATTCCTAACCTGTCAATGAATTTATCAATGGATTTTCTGATTTTGATAATATTATCAGAATCTTTTACATTTAATTTTTCTACTTCTAAGAATAAACCAAGTTCATTCACATCCTCTAAAACAACCTCATAATCTTTAGTAAGATAAGTATACTTTATATTATCTATCTGAAAAAATTTTTTAAGACCAAGGCTAGAGATAATTTTTTTTATTATCTTAGTATTTTTGACTTCTGTTTCATATTCGTCGGAGTAAAGCCATTTTCCTTTATTTAAATAATCTTTTTTATAAGCTATGTAAACTTTATTTTCTTTATTTCTAATTCTGAACCATTCTTTAGGATATCTTTTATTTAAAATTTGTAAATTTTTTCTTCTTGGATCATAATAATATGTATCAAGAATTTTTATTGCACCTTTAAATTTTAATTTTTTGAGTAGTCTTAATGCTTTTTGTTTACTATCTAAAACCTTAACTAATATTTCAACTTCTCTCATGAATTAAAAATAAATTTTAATGATTAATAAATATTTCTAAAATCCTATTTCTTTGAATAATAATCAACCAAGGCTTTTATTGATGAAACAGCTTCTTCCGGATAATTAAAAGTAATAACATTTTTTTCTTCCAGTGACTTGCGCAAATCATCTGTAAATTCGCCGCCTGTTGAAACAACAATTATCGGTTTCTTCTTTTGATTGTTAAAGTCTGTTATGATATCTAAAATGCTTGAATCAATCAGCGGAATCTGGTAAAGTATCATTAATAAGAGCACATCAACATTGTTGTCATTCAGGCACGATTCGATTGCTATCTTATAATCATTTGAAGTGGCATTTGAGCTTAAATCAATTAAATTATTTATTGTAGCCAGATCATGAAGCTGTTTTTTTAATGACGAAAATGTTTTTTTGTCCAGCTCAGCTATTCTTAAATTATTTTTAATGATGTTGTCAAGTGCAGATATGCCATAACCCCCTCCATTTGTAATTATTTGTATCCTGTTTCCTTTGCTTGGAGTTGTCTTTTCAAGTATTCTTGCAAAATTAAACATTTCATGCAATGAGTCTGTATAAATAAGATTACTTTGTTTAAACGCTGCCAAATAAACTTCATAGCTTCCTGCTAAATGACCTGTATGGGAAAATGTGGTTTTTTCAACTTCTGGATTAATGCCACCCTTGACAATAATTACAGGCTTTAGCTTAGAAACTTTTTTTGCTACCTTAATAAATTTCTGGCCGTCTTTTATTCCCTGCAAATAAACACATATTATCTTTGTTTCTTTATCCTCTCCCAAATATTCTAAAATATCGCTTTCATCTATATTAGTTGCATTTCCATAGCTTATAAACTTGCTAATGCCATAGCTTTGGGTTGTCGCTAAATCAATTATTGCCAAACCCATTGATGCTGACTGGGAAATAAATGAAATTCCTCCTTGCTTTGGGCGCTTCATTCTGTAACGCGGAATAAACAATGAATCGAGCCTGGAATAAGCATCATAAACGCCAAGCGCATTCACACCAATGCATTTAATCTTGAATTTCCCCAATAATAATTTGACCTCGTCTTCCAATTTTTCATTGCCGCTTTCCCTGAACCCTGAAGTAATAATCACCACATTCTGAATCTTTTTTTTACCACAGTCTTTTATCACACCCGGAACTATTTTAGCAGGGACGGTTATAATCGCAAGCTCAATTTCTTGCTCAATATCATTAACATTCTTGTACACTTTTTTGTTTAAGACCTGGTATGCATTCGGATTAACAAGAAATAAATTGCCCTGAAAATTGCTTTCAACAAGGTTGCGGAAGATTAAATGACCAATTTTGTTAGGATTTTTTGAAATTCCTATGATTGCTATGCTTTTTGCCTTGAAAAACTTGTTTAAGTCCATTTTCACGTCCTTTTTTGCTAATTAATAATGATAAGATATATTTAAATATTCGTATGCCTTTTAAGTTATATAAAAAATGAAGAGGATTAAGTCTACTTTCACAAGAGTTTATAATGAGGTTAAGGCAGAGCAATTTCTAAGCAAATACCTAAAAATCAGCAATAGCAAATTAACAAAAAAAGCAGATGATGCATTGGAGTTTGCCAAAAAAATTTATCCCCTGACTTTAAAGTTGATTTCTGATGAATTATTGCACAAAAGCTCTGTAAATGGAGTCAGAATTGTGAACAATGAGCAGGAATTAATAAAGAATTATGATGAACTGCTGAAATTAGCCAGGCAGAAAAAACTAAAAATAGATGGAATCCTGGTAAAAGAATATATTTATGGAAAAAGCATAATAATTGGGGGGAAAAAAGATACCACTTTTGGGCCAATTGTTTTGTTTGGTAATGGCGGAATTTACACAGAAGTTCTAAAAGATTTCAGCCTGAGGATATGCCCGCTGGATGCAAAAGATATTAATGAGATGATTAAGGAAACAAAGGTTCATAGCACATTAAACAATTCAGAATTAAAACACGTTGCAAATGCAATATCAAAAGTCAACGAGGTTATGGTTAAGCATCCTGAAATTTCTGAGCTGGATATTAATCCCCTAATTGTAAATGACAAAAATGCGTTTGTTGTTGATGCAAGAATTATAATGAGCTAACCGTCGGAATAATTAAAATAAATTTTACTAAGTTCAAGAAATGAATACATTTAAATAGAAGTTTATATATGCAATCTCAATAAAAAATTGGAGGTATTCTCATGGCAACAAGAAAAAGTTCAAGATCATCTGCATCAAGAAAATCGTCAAGAAAAAGACGTTAAATTAGACTTTAAATTTTTTTTTCTTCTTTTTTATTTTTTTAATAAAATATTGCTAACCAAACTGTTTCTTTGCTCGTTTTATCAACCCTGTGCTTAAGATGAGAAGGAATATTAACATAATTTCCTTTCCGCATCTTTAATTTCTTAAATTTTTTATTAACTATAAATGTAAGTTCTGCATTTCCTTTCAGTATCATAACAAACTCGTTTTCATTCTGATCATACCAATATCCTTTGGGGCTTTTATGTTTTTTTGAAACTATTCTCTCTATTTTAATTTTATTCCCAGAAATAATTGTATTAAATAATTCTTTGGGTAGTTTTTTCGGAATTTTTCCGTATATATTTCCTTTTCGCATCTTTAATAATTCATTGTTCTTTCTTTTCCGCCTTTTTTGTAAACCCTAAACAGGCGTTTCATCTTTTTATCGCGTTTTGATTTTCTTCTTCCATAGCTTGGCTCGTCATAACCCATTTTACCACCTCATTTCAAAGTAATCAAAGTTTTTTTAACTTTTTTTATTTTCTTTACAGCGTTTTCAAAAATCTGCAGCGTCTTATTTAAATCATGCTGTTTATGAGAGTAACTGATGTAAATTGCCTCTTCTGGATCTTCATCTATCATAATCCCGTTTCTTGCTAATTCGCCCTGCAACAGGGCAAAATAATTAAAATCGCAGGACTTTCCTGCCCTGCAGTTTGTAATCTTATCACGTCTGGTAAACATTGTCTGGAACATGGTTGGAAAACCTTGAACAATTCCATCAACATCATTATCATCATAAGTTTCCCGCATTCCCTTCATCAACTTTCTTCCGTAGATATCCATGCTTTCAAAAACTTCTTTTCTCTGCAGCTCATCTATTACAGAATTTGCAGCTGCCATTGAAATTGGATTTCCTGAATAAGTTCCTCCATGAATCACATGATCCCTTCCTGTTCCAATCAATTCCATGATTTCTTTCTTTCCAGCAACCAAGGCAATTGGAAAACCGTTGCCAAGCGCCTTTGCAAATGTAGCCAAGTCTGGCTTAACATTATAAATTTCCTGGGCTCCCCCCAAGCTCAGTCTAAATCCTGTTTTAACTTCATCAAAAATTAAAACGATATTGTATTTGTTGCATAATTCCCTTAAATGATTTAAGAATCCCGGCTCAGGCGGAATAACAGCAGAATTTCCTGTTACTGGCTCGCATATTATACAGGCAATTTCTTTATGATGTCTCTTAATTGTCTTTTCCACATTATCAAAATCATTCCATTCTTCTGCAAAAACCAAGTTTCTTATTGAATTAGGAATCCCCAGAGAAGCATTAATCGGTTTTTTTCCAAGATCGCTTTTAATATGCTTGGCTAATGAAAATAAAACATAATCATGATGGCCATGATAATGCCCTTCAAATTTTAATATTTTGTCTTTTTTTGTAAAAGCCCTTGCAACTCTAACAGCAGTCATTGTCGCTTCTGTTCCCGAATTTGCATATCTGATCATTTCAGCGCATTTAACAGCTTTATTTATTTTTTTGGCTAATTTTAACTCAAGCTCATTGTTTAAAGCAAAAACTTCTCCGTCTTTCATGACTTTTTTAACTGCATTTAGAACTTTAGGATAAGCATGACCAAGAATTATTGGGCCATATCCTAACCTATAATCAATATATTTGTTATTATCAACATCCCATAAATAAGCACCTTTAGCTTTCTTTGCAAATATGGCGCAAGGCATGTCAGTTGGACAAACATTATGCCAGAGTCTTGCATTGCTCGTAGTTCCTCCAGGCAAATATTTTAATTCCTCATCAAATAATTCCTGAGATTTCTTAAATTTATTCATTTATACCACTCTTTTATTATCTAAAATTATCATAATTAGTATATAAACTTATTTTTTAGCAATTTCTATAATAATAAAGAATGAGAAGTTTATACATTTAATTAAACTTTAATAATTTTTTAAATGCCTCAACATCATAGCCAACTATAATTTGCCCGTCTATCTCTATAACTGGAACGCCCATTTGCCCGCTTTTCTTGATCATTTCTTGAGCTGCTTTATGGTCCTGATCAACCCAGACTTCCTTAAATTTTATTCCTTTTTCCTTAAATAATTCTGCGGTTTTATGACACCAAATACAGGATCTTGTTCTGTAGAGCGAAACTTTATGTTCTTTAGTCATTTTATTCACCCATTTAAATTTTAATTTGTCTTTTATAAATCTTTCTTTATGAATGCATTGTTGCGTTGTCGGGTGCTAAATTAAACAAAAAAATTAAGTTTTATCCAATTTACTTAACTTAATCAAACTTAACCATTTATTATTGCTTAAAGCTAATTCCGGTAGAGCTTCTTCTGATGGTGTTTTATTATTTATTCCCTTGTGTTTTCTAACAAAATTATAGTAAATTTCCATTCCTTTCATAATAGCTTTAGCACTTTCCAAACTTCCATGAAAGCAACGCATTATTTTTGTTCTGTCTCTAATCGTATTATGTAGTCTTTCTATTTTATGATTAAAACCACGTTCAGAAGCAATAACAACATTATGAATTATTTTACTTTTCGTTCTTGAAGAAGCATGGTAAGGAGATTGTAAACTAAATGTTTTCTTTAAAACTCTTGGATAACCTTGTAATCCATCTGTTGTAATTATTTTTACTTGCTCACCAGTTGCAGATTTACTTTTCTTAAGAACTTTAGTTAAATTCTCTATTGTCCTGCTTTTCATATAATCAGAAGAAACCATAAAACGAGTTTCTGTATCCATGACATCAACAAACCAATTTTGTTCCCCTAATCTATGATATTCCATTTCATCGGACATTAATTCTATTCCAGATTGAATTTGTAAATTGTCTGTTAATTTGCTAATTATATCTACATATCTTATAATCCATCTATAGATAGTTGAATAATGAGAATTTTTAACATTAAACATCTGTAAATGTTCTTGTATTTTTCTTAATGACATTCCAGCATAATACATATTAATACAAGAAGTAATTTTATCTTCATGGTTTTTCATCTTCCAGAAACCATCGTCTATTGAAAATCTGTAAGAACAATTATTACATTTATACCTTTGAACCTTACCCCTATTTTTGGTTTCCCTAATCCCGTCTTTCTTAATGTTCTTTCCGTTGCATTTCTCACAAATTATTTCTTGTTTCATATTGTATACCTATAATAATATACTATAAGTATACATCTATTTAAACCTTTCGGTTATACTATATGATTATAGTAAATTATTTAAAGTAAGACATCCATTAGATATTTATGAGTAAAAAAGAAATCAAAGTTTATGAGTGCAAGTGTGAAAGATGTGAGCATGAATGGATAACAAGAACGGAAGAAGCTCCAATTGTATGTCCTAAATGTAAATCTCCATATTGGAATACCTTAAAAAAGAGGAAATGATTTCTCTATCTTAACTTTATAGTAGTAAATAAATAGAAAGCTTTATAAAGGGTATGTTATAGTTATATTTAGGGACAATAAAATGGAATTAAAAAAATTAATTAAAAAATTGGAAAAAGAACATAATATAAGAATACCTCTACCTAAATATGAGGATTATGAAACAATAAGGGGTAGTGTTAAACCTGTATACTTTGATTCTGATGGAAAAATATCTGATGAAAATAAAGCTGATTTTAGACAGGGCATTCTAATTCATGGAGAATATCCTATGGGGGGAGAAAATTATAAGCATAGTCTTTATTTTGCAAGAGAAGGGCAAGTTAAAAAATTCTTTAAGATTGATGATAACCCCAATTATGAAATAATAAAAATGCAAGGCAATGGAGACTCTAAAAAAACTGCACAAATGTGGCATCATTTCAAACTTTATGGTGAAGGTTATGTAAATCACTCTGAAGATATACTTAGAAGATTCAGAGAAGCAAAGATACAAAATGGTTTAGTTATAGTCCCATATCATAGAGGTTATGATAGAAGGGATACTGGAGAGTGGTTTGCATCATCTAATGTTCCTCCAGAGGGTTATATTTATGGTGATGATGGAATAGTAGCTTATGATTCTGCTAGTAGAAACTTAATATGGATAGATAAGTTAAATAAATCAAGGAAATTATGTGGTTTTAATATAAAACCAGATTCAATAAACGTTAATGGAAGCGAAGTAGAAGAGAATGATCATATAGATTTTTTAGGAATGGTCGGAGATGATGTCTTTTTTGATTCAGTTGGAATAATAGATATATATAGTGGTAATTCATACAAACATATCTGTTTAGGCGTAAACCCGTTTGTTAGGAATGGTGGTGTTTTAGAAGATAAAGTTTACAATAAAGACTTTACATTAAATTACAATGGCATTGGACCACAAACAATACATGAAATAAAAATGTATGATCTAAAGAAAAGGAGAGTAAAGAATATTAAATCTTTTAGTGATCCTGCTAGAGCACCATATTATTGGTATGTTGAACCTGCTAGATTAAAAAAGGGAAATATAGAAATAATTTCAAGAGATCATAAAGAAAAATTTGAAATAAAGGTATGACTATTAAATTTTAATATTTTTTGAAATAATAAATGTAGGATATTATTTAGAATGGATGTTAATTCATATTTGAAATAAAATAATTCTTTATCCAAAAGACTATTATTTTCTAATTTAAAACACCCGTAGATGCAACAATGCACTTTATGAATAATTTAAATAAAAACTATTAAAAAACATTAATAAAGTGATTATAGCTGAAATTAGGCAGTAAAAACAATAATCCTTGATAACATATTTTTGTAATAAAACCAAGAATACGGAAAATAATAAACCAAAAAAAGTTGCTATCAATATTAAAGTTCTTAAAATACTTAATTCAGGATTAAAAATTAAGGTTAATATGCTCGCAAATAAAAATAGAAAGAATAACAATCCTAAAACCTCATTTCTAATAAAAAAAATTTTCCCCCATTTGCTCTCTGTAACCTTGCTACAATCGTGGTTTAATGGGCATACCAAAGGTTTTTTCTGGTAGTGTTTAACTAGCAAATATCCCGCGTTAACGATACCACCGATTGTCAGGACAATAAATGTTGTCATAAAAGTTGTGTCAGCCATCTTTCTTGCTCAATATTGCCAATGAAATTGCCGAAAAGAATATTGCAATATCCCTGAATAAAATATCTAAATTATTTATGTTGCTTATTATAATTAAGAATAACGTAACTGTGGACAAGATAGACGCATAATAAATCTTTTTCCCAGATAATAGCCACAAGCTGAGAATTATTTCATAAAATGAGAAAGCAAATAATAATATTGTTCCCGGAATAATGTATTTTAACCACTGTGGTAAGTATCCTGTCCAATTAGTCGGGGTTAGAAAAGAAGCTATTGCCGCGTATAAAAATACAGAAGCCAAGGCTAAACGTAAAAAAAAAGAAATTAAATATTTATTGTCTTTGCTAACCATTTTACTCAACAATTATTTTACCGAATTTGCTTACATCAAAATGATCATGGTAATTCCAAGTTCCTTTTTCATTGAATGTAAAACTCCATGACTCACCTTCTTTTAATCCTTTACATGCATCAAATTTGCTTCCGATGCATCCTCCTGATTCTGGATAAATCGCATGTGTAGGGTGCATTGCAGATGCTGGCCAGTGCTCATTCGCATCTTTATTAATCCAAGTTACAGTACTTCCTTGGGTAACTGTTAAAGGACTCGGGCTAAAACCTTCTGAAGTGATCTCGATAACATAAAGAACATCATTACCTTCGCCAGTATTTGATGAAGAGGCAGTCTCTGTATTACTTTGATTGCCTAAATCGCATCCTGCTATAAACAAAACAATTGTTAAAATTAATAGTAAGATTATTTTTTTCATTTTTCCCCCTTTAAGTTTAATCAAGTTTTATTTTTTATAAATTTAACTGTTTAATTCGCAACCAGATATTTCTGACAATTCTTCGAGCGATCTAACTCCAGGATAAAATGAGTTATTAATTTCCCATGTGGGGTAACCCGTAATCCTTTTTTTTCCGCATAACTCTGGTTGGGCATTATCCCCTCTTGCATCGCACTCAATGTATGTAACATACTTAAAAGATTTGTCAAACATCTTTTTTTGTTCAGCACAATTTGGGCACCAAAAAGCACCATATTCTTTTACATCATTTTCAGTCAAGCATTTTGCAAAATCATCATACTTTCCTGGCTGAGTACTTGTATAAACCCCATAATAAGTAAATCCGCCAGCAATAATCACTAAAATAACAGAGAAAAGAATCTTTTTTCTTGTCTTTCTAGATTTTTCCTTATTAATCAGATCAAGCTTTTCCTGCTCATGAAGTTTTTCGCGTTCCTCTTTAGTTGGGTTTTCCATAAAAAAGAAAAATTAAGAAGCTAATGCCTGTTCAATTGCTGCTTGGAATACTGAATATGGCTGCGCTCCTGATAGCGGGATACCATTTATGAAGAATCCCGGAGTTCCTTGTACACCCGCATTAACTCCATCATCTAAATCATTTTGAACTTCATCTTCATATTTTCTTGAATCTAAACAACTGTCAAATTTACTTGAATCTAATCCAAGATCTTTTGCATACTGCTTAAAAAGCGTGCTCCCGACCCCAGACCATTCTTGCTGTTTTTCAAATAATAAGTCGTGCATTTCCCAGAATTTTCCCTGTTCATCTGCGCATTCTGCCGCTATTGCAGCAGGTCTTGCTTGTGGATGAAGGCTATCTAAAGGAAAGTCCCTATAAACAATATTAACCTTTCCCGTATCTATATAATTGGTCTTTATTTGAGGCAATGTTTGTTCAAAAAATCTTTGACAAAAAGGGCATTGAAAATCTGAAAATTCAATTATTGTTACAGGCGCATCTTCATCGCCCTTAACAGGATCGTCATCTGCACTTACTTCAATCGGGCCTGTAGGAATATTTCCAGAATCAGGATTAACTACAACAGCTCCTGTTCCGCCATTACTGGAAGAACCAAATCCAAATCCGCCCGTAAATATACTTACAACGAGTATAACAGCTAAAACACCAGAAATAATCTGCCATAAAGTTGTTTTGCTAAATTCTAAAGTAACTTTTTCCTCTTGTTTTTGAGTATCATCCATTTTTTAAATCCCCCTTTGCTTTATCTAGGAAAATGCCCTTATTTAAAAACCTTTTGCTTGTTTTTAAGTTTTATTATTAATGATAAAATCCCCGAGATAATGCCTAAAATTAATATAATTAAGAGTATTCTTTTAGTAATATTATACTGAATTTGCTCTGGAAATAGGTTGATTAAATTATCTTCTGCAGGGTTTAACTGCCATAAATCATTATTAAAAGCAATTATATGAAACTTTTCAAATAGATAATTAAAATCAAAAATAAAAAATGTTAAAATAATCATAAATAAAACGATACTGGAAACTAAAAGAGATTTGGATAGGATTTTGTAATCCATCTTATAAATAAAATAAGTTAAAAAAAATATTGTTAAAATTAAGGTTATGTAAAAGACTAAATTCAAATTTTTATATAAATCTTTAACATCTTGCAAATGTAACTTTTCATTTTCATTATAAAAATCATTTAATTCTTCTTTATTATTCATAAAATTAATAAGATTTAAAGCGTTTTCATCCGCGCCCGGAATCTTTTCATAAATGTTATTTTTAGCAAATTCTTTTTTATACAAATCAAAATTAAATAAGGATAATTTAAAACTTAATGTTATAATTAATAAAATTAAACTCATTATAAATGCAATTTTTAATAATTTATTTAACAGCATGTTTCGTTATAGCTAAACTACAAGCTTTATGTGTTTTACAATATTCCTCACATTCATTAGCTAGATTTTTATCTTTGTAATAAAGTTTGCATTCCTTGCATTGATACAAGTTTTTCTTTATCATGAACCCCTTATATTTCCCATATATTTAAATCTTGCTTTAAATATATGTAGCCCATAACCGTAAACTTTAAATAGTTGTAGCCCATAACTATTCTATGGTTTATATAGAAAAATTCAATTCAAAAGGGAAAAAATATTATAAGCTAGTCCATACGATAAGAAAGGGAAATAAAATTACTCATAAAAGTAAATATATTGGAAGAACTTTGCCATCAAGAGATAGGCTAGAAAGATTAAAGAAAGAATTTTTTCTTGAACTGAGCGGTGAAAGATACAAATATTTATCCTTGAAAGATGTTGAAGAAATAGAAAATAAAAGGCTAAATTATAAAAAAGAGATAAAAAAACTAAATGCCATAGAAAAGGAAAAAAACCTTAATGAATTTGTAATAAGATTTACCTATGACAGCAGTAAGTTAGCGGGCGTTAATGTTACCTTAAGACAGACTTATTTAATTTTGAAAGAAGGCATTATTCCTGAAAACATTAAAAATTTAAAAACTGTAAGGGAATTAGAGAATCACAAAAAAGTTTTTATGGTAATTACAAAATATAAAGGAAGATTAAACCTAAACTTTATTAAAAAGCTCCATAGAGTACTATTTGCGGGCGTTAATGATGAAATATCTGGAAAAATGAGAAATGAGCTAAAGATGAATGTTAAATTAGCCGGAACATCCTATATACCGCCAAAATGGAATTATGTTGAAAAAGAATTAAACAATTTTTTTAAATGGTATAAGATTGAAAATAGAAAACTTCATCCCCTAGAACTAGCGGCATTAATTCATTTAAAGCTTATATCAATACAACCTTTTGCAGATGGGAACAGCAGATTATCAAGACTGTTAATGAATTGGATTTTATGGAAATATAATTATCCTTTGATCGATATTCAAATTGAAGATTTAGAAAATTATTATAAAGCTTTAGATAAATATCAAATAGAAAAAAGGGAAAAACCTTTCATTGATTATGTTAAAGAGAAGTATTTTAAGAGCTAGTCATAGTTTATATCTTCTCATTAATAAAGAATTGCTTACAACTGAAACTGAGCTGAAGGCCATTGCTCCTGCCGCTATAATTGGGTTAAGCAAAAATCCAAATGAAGGGTATAAAACGCCTGCAGCAATTGGGATTCCTAAAATATTATAAACAAATGCCCAGAATAAATTTTGTTTTATTTTCTTTAAAGTAAACTTGCTTAATCTCATTGCCTTGACAACATCTCTTAAATCACTTTTAACCAAAACGATGCTTCCTGTTTCTAAAGCAACATCTGTTCCACTTCCTATTGCAATTCCAAGATCTGCCTGTGCTAAAGCAGGTGCGTCATTTATTCCATCACCAACAAAAGCGACAATTTTACCTTTACCTTGCAATTCCTTAACTTTAGCTGCTTTTTCATCAGGCAAGACATTTGCTAAAACATTATCTATATCAAGTTGTTCGGCAATTGCTTTTCCAGTTCTTTCATTATCCCCAGTAATCATATAAATCTCCTTGCCCAATTTCTTTATTTCCGCAATAGCCTCTTTAGAATTTTCTTTTAATGTATCTGCTACAGCTATTATTCCAATTATCTTCTTGTTTACGGCAACAAGCATGGCTGTTTTACCTTCATCTTCAAATTTATTTAGTAACTCCTCATATTGATTAATATTAATTTTATTTATTTTCATTAACCTTCTATTGCCATTCAAAATTGTTTTTCCTCTTAAATAAGCTTTAATACCATGTCCTGGAACATTTTCAAATTTACTTGGGCTTGGAATTTTTAATTTTATTTTTTTAGCATAATTAATTATAGACTCTGCTAATGGATGTTCTGAATTCTTCTCTGCTATACTTGAGTAAAGTAAAACCTCCTTTTCTTTAGAATTATTTAATGCTAAAACATTTGTAACTTCTGGTTTACCTTTAGTTAATGTCCCGGTTTTATCAAATAGTATTATATTAACCTTATGGGCCATTTCTAACGCGCCGGCATCTTTAATTAAAATTCCTGATTCTGCTCCCTTGCCTGTTCCAACCATTATTGCAGTCGGTGTTGCTAATCCCATTGCACATGGGCATGCTATAATTAAAACTCCAATAAAATTAAGTAAAGCGAAATTAAAAGCAGGCTGAGGTCCTATAAAATACCAGGTTAAAAATGTTAATATCGAAATTGAAACAACAACCGGGACAAAAACACTTGCAATTTTATCAGCCAGCCTTTGGATTGGTGCTTTGCTTCCCTGTGCTTCTTCGACCAGTTTTATAATCTGTGAAAGCATTGTATCCTTGCCAATTTTGGTAGCTTTTATTTTTAATACGCCATTTTTATTTATTGTTCCGCCAATTACAATATCTTTAATATTTTTCTCAACTGGAATGCTTTCTCCTGTAATCATGCTTTCATCTACAGAAGAATAACCAAAAAGAACTGTGCCGTCTGTAGGAATTTTCTCCCCGGGTTTTATTAATAAAATATCATTTATTTTAACCTCTTCTATTGGAATTTTAATTTCCTTGTTATTTCTCATTACAGTTGCTGTCTTGGCCTGCAATCCAATTAATTTTTTAATTGCCAGTGATGTCCTTGATTTAGCTTTTGCTTCCAAATATCTCCCTAAGACAATTAATGTGATTATTATTGCAGCTGTATCAAAATAAACTTCTGCTTCTAAACTGGTCCCTGTAAAGAAATTTGGAAATAATATTACAAATAAGCTATAAATAAAGGCAGCATTTGTCCCTATTGAAACTAATGAGTCCATATCAAAATTAAAATGTTTAAATCCCTGCCAAGCCCTTTTATGAAACATCAGTCCGACATAATATTGCACAGGAATAGTTAATAATAACAAAATGATAAACATTGAATTGCGGGGAATAAAACTTAGGAAAGATAAAAATTCTTGATATGTCCCAAGTAAGATTAAAACAGATAATATTGCTCCTAAAATAAACTTGTTTTTTAAATCTTTAATTTCTTTTTCTTTTAGCATTGCTGCATGATCATGCCCTTCCATGCCGTGCATTCCCTGCATTTCATGTTTTTCTGGCAATTCAATATCATAACCTGTTTTCTGAACTTCTTTCTTAACTTGATTCAGATCTAAATCTCCTTCATAATTAACAGTTGCCCTCTCTGTAGCAAGGTTAACATTTGCTTCTTTAACATTTGAAACTTTTTTTATAGCCTTCTCTACCTTAAGTACACAGCTAGCACAATGCATTCCTCTTACGTTTAATTCTAGCTTATTTTGCATATTTTTCTGGATTTTTATCAAATGTCTGTTTGCAGTTCAATGCACAAAAATAATATGTTTTGCCGTTATATTCACTCTTATGCTGGGAATCTTTGCTTACCTTCATTCCGCATATAGGATCTACTTGCTTGCTAAATAAACCGAAAACCATTTTATTTACCTCCTGTGTTTATATTAAACATTTTATATAACCCGCAAAATCCTGTAAAACCTTCTAATATTGAAATCCCTGCTAAAGCTGACAATATAATCACTAAAATCTTGTTGTCTAATGTAAACGCTAAATAAAGTAAGATTATCCCTGCAACAAATCTGATTATTCTATCTATTTCTCCCACATTCTTTTCCATTTTCCCTCCAAATTAATATTTTCTATTAAAGTAGTTATATAGAGATGCAAATAATATACCTATAACATAAGTGGATACAAAAATCAAAACTAATCCCACTACTGAATCTGTAAATGTTATTTGCCTTGCTATCTCTGTTAATTCAACACCATGGAACAAATAGTTAAAGTAAGCCGATGTTGCTTTTGGTGTAATCCAATAAAATATTACGCATACTACATACAACACCGCAGATAATGTTCCAAGTGTTAACCCGACCACTTTATTGTTTAATTTATCCATTTTATTTCCTTAATTCTTTTTTTATCTCTAAATATTGTTTCTTGCTAATTTCACCCTTAGCATATCTCTTTTCTAAAATTTCTGTAGATGATTCCCTGCCCCTGGCAAATTGCTGCACTATCCATACAATCAACCAGATTATGGCTATCCAAAACAAAACCATAAATATCATTCCCAGCCATCCAAACCCGGTTCCGTACATCATATCCCACATATTATAGTATACCATCTTACCTCCCATTAATATCAAATTACGATATATCGGAAAACGATAAGATATATAAACCTTTCTATCTTAGCATTCTTATGGTTAAGGTAGATAGTTTAGTTAAATTGCATGCTTTAATCTCGTTAAATAACAAAGAAAAGAACGGCTATGAATTAATGAAAGAGGTTGAGGAAAAAACAAACAAAAAGATAAGTGCTTCTCATATTTATCCGTTTTTAAAAGAACTTAAAGAGAATTATTTGGTTAGTTATAGGCAGTTTGGACGTGAAAAGGTATATAATTTGACCGAAGCTGGAACTAAATTTGTAAATGATACCTTATTAAAGTTTAATGATATAATACAAGAAAGCTTAAAAAGAAAGATTACGAAATGTACACATTGTGGCTGCGAAGTTTACAATAATAAATACAATGAAATAGTAAATGGAAAAAAATTAGCATTTTGCTGCTGTCATTGTGCTGATTCATACAAAAAGGGAATAAAACATGAGCATAATAAATAAAGAAGCGGAATGTGATAATTGCGAGCCAGAGCATAAACACCATAGTTCTAGTAAATTAATTTTTAAAGTTGAAAAATCAATGATTAAAACAGCTTTTTATAATTTAATTTTTCTGATTTTAATTGAAACAATAGCTTATTTCGGTTTTTTTAAAAATATTCCTGATTTCTTTTCAAAATATGGCTATTACTTAATATTCTTAGTTATTGCTGTAGTAATTAATTCTATAGCCATATGGCATATTAAAGCTTACAGGCATGTTTTTTCCTGCACAACAGGAATGATGATTGGAATGACAATTGGAATGAGTTCCGGATTTAGCATCGGTTTAATTGTCGGGGCAACAAACGGGATGTTTATTGGAAGCTTAGCCGGCATAATTGTTGGAATAATTGTTGGAAGCTATGCTGGAAATTGCTGCGGGATAATGGGAATAATGGAGGGAATGATGGCCGGTTTAATGGGCGGATTAATGGGAGCTATGACGAGTGTAATGACATTAAATGATAACCTGGCAGTTTTTGTCCCCATATTAATGATAAGTGTATTAGCGATGATTATTGGATTAATTATTATGATATATCAAGAGGAGATCAGCAAAAAACCAGATGTTCATTATCACGGATTTGAGTTACTGCCATTTATAACAGTAAACTTTATAATTACCTTAGGATTAACATTTTTAATGGTTTTTGGACCAAGATCATTTTTATTTGGCTAAAATGCAATTAGGAAAATTACTCGGAATCATTGGAATTATATTAATTAGTGTATTTTTATTAGTTGCAATAAGAAATTATTTTTCTAATTCACAAATCACAAACAATATTGTTAAGGAAGTTGATGCTGGAGCTAAAAATAACGGGGAAGAGCAAATAGTTGATCTAAGTGTAAAAAATTATAATTATTATCCAAATACAATCAATTTAAAATATAATGTTCCTGCTAAAATTGTGGTAGATACAAATAAAGTCAGAGGTTGTTTACAAAGCATTGTTATCCCTGACTTTGGTGTTAGAAAATTCGTTACAGCCAAAGATAATATAATAAGTTTCGTTCCAGATAAAAAAGGCACATTTTCATTTTCTTGTTCTATGGGAATGGGTTTTGGAAAGATTGTTGTAAGTTAAATAAGAAAGGTTAATAAATTATATAATCATACTTACTTTTATGAATTGGGTAAAATTTGATAGGGGAGTATTTTTAGTAAATGTTTTAGGAATTATATATGACCCAAAAACTCGACAAATTTTAATTGGAAAAAGAGAAAATGATCCTTATATTAAAGAGCTTTCTTGGACATTCCCTGGAGGAAGACCTAATTACAAGAAAGACTTGGAAATTTATTTAAAACATGAAATAAAAATAAAAACTGGTTTAAATGTTGATGTTAAAAAAATAGTTTTTGCCAAAACTTACCCAGAAAAACGAGAATTTCTCTCAATATATTACCTATGCGGGGTCATTGGTGGAAAAGAAAAAGCCGGAGATAATTTTGTTGAAATTAAATGGGTAAAACCAACAGATGTGAAAAAATACTTTACTACATCATTACATCCAAGATTATTAGAATACCTCAAAACATTATAATTTAAATATTATGAGACTAGAAAAAATTAAATCTTTATTAAAGCAGAAAGATTATTTTAATATATTTCTAATAACATTTATTTTTTATTTATTGTTTTCAACATATTTAATTTATTATTTCTTCGATGGCTTTTATCTATTCTTTAATTATTCTATAAGATATTATCCATGGTTAAATATTTTATTTACTTTAATTCTTGCTTTATTATTTGGAATTAATCTTGCTTTAATAATATTTAGATTTAAAGAAGTTAAAAAATATAATAATGAATCTGGAACCGGCATTTTTACCAGCATTTTAAGTTTATTTTCAGCTGGTTGTCCAGTATGCTCATTTACAATATTAAGTTTTTTAATACCTGGAATAAGTGTAACATTTACTTTAGCAATATTACCATTTAAAGGTTTAGAGATACAATTATTTGGAATATTATTACTATTAATTAGCATTTTTATTTTAACAAAAGAAAACGTTTGTAAGATCAATTCAAGTTAAGCATTCTTTATATCTATCCGGGTGATGAGACATGTGTTCTCTCCATTCTTCGTTTGTATAACCTTGTGGGGTCTCACATTTGTTTTCTCCTTCAGCTGAAACAAACTTGTTATAATCTTGTTGAGAATAACCCTTGCTAAAAAATGTACTTATGCTAAATATTAAAGCTATAATTACAATAAATAATAATCCATACAATAAGAGATTCTCAGATTTTTTCATATTTAACCTCAAATCTTTTCTTGATTATTAAATATAAACTAAAAATTATTATGCTAAACCCGATAACTAAGAAATAATTTCTTAAAAAAGCTAAATTTTCAAACGGAATTCCTACAATAATCGCACCAGAATTGAATATTAATAAATTCTTTATTTTATGATGTTTATGCTTAATATAAATAAATATACTTATAGCAAATAAGATTAATGCAATCGTCCATAATGGCAAGGCTAATTTCTGCAAAAATAAAAATGGTAATCCTGTTAATGTGATTCCAATCAAGCTTAACAAAGCAATCACACCTAAACAAATTGAATGACAAACTTGATAAGAGCTAAATATTCCTGAAAACCCAGAAAATGAACTGAAATAATTAAGATATTTCTCTTTTTTATGATCTTTATTTACATCAACCTTTTTTTCTATCGGTTTACTATGTTTATGACTGGTATGACAGCAATCCATTTTCACTCCTTGCAGCAATCAACAATTTTTTTTACAATATCGGAAATTTTTCTTGTAAATAATGATTTTTCTCCCTTAATTTCCTTAACTTCAATGATGTTTAAATTAATGGCAAAAAATAATGAATAAAGCTCAAAAGCTGATTTAAAATACATTTCAGCTTCTTTTTCATTGTCCTGTAATTCTTTTGTTCCAACTTCAATTAAGCGCATACTAGAAGCAAGCAAATGTTTGCTAATGCACCATTCCTCTCCCTTAGGGTTTTTCACGATTTTTTTTAATAATGATTTTCTTAATGTTCTCACTGAATTAAGCATATCAAGATAAGCTTTGTTTCCCGTTTTCATGCTGGAAAAATAAAAATGCTCCTCCAAACTAATTAAATTCATTAATGCTATACTAAGATCTTCTTGCTTGCTTAAATCAAATTCTTTTCCTTTAACTTTCTCCATCCAACTTTGAATTTCTTTTTCCATTTTACTTAAATATAAAATAAACAGGAATGCTCGATAAAATCAAAAGTAAAAGTGTTAATACAACCCCTTGGTATGGAAATAATACTTTTCCATGCTTTAATTTAATATAATTATGTAATCTATAAGATAAAAGTGTAATTAATGCGCCAATTATGCTTCCAATTAGTAATTTATTTACAAAAAATGTTTTGCTCAATAAAGAAATGTAAGTCATATCATCAATAAATGCCAAGCTTGGAATTATAGTTAAAAAAAATGAAGATGTTACAATCAATGTGTTTTGGTATTTAAAATAATTTTTTATTTTCCTTGAAATCCATAATCCCAATGAAATTGCAAATGCTCCGACAAATATTCCCAATATTGTTACATCCAACCCCAGATATTTTGCCCCAACAGCTCCTGCTACAACAGCGCCGGTACATAAAGGACAATGAGCACTAACTTCTCTTAAAACAAATAAAGAAGGAAGTAGTGCCAATAACTTCCTGAATTTCATCAGCATCCACCGACCATTGTTGGTCCGCTTTGGCTGGCTATTAAATTTGAAGCTTGATATTGATCTGGATGCATTCTAGCCATCATTGCTTCATATGTTTCACTAGCTTCATCGCCAACAACACTTCCTATTATACTGTCTACAACTCGGTTTTTTAAGCTGACAATCTGAATAGCCTGCACAATAGATATCAAAACTAGGATGCCTAAAGCAACAGCTATTATTGTGTTTTTTTCCATTTTAACAACCTCCAACCATGCTTCCTTGCGCGTTTCCTTGTTCTATTCCCCTGTATTTATTAGAAGCTAAGTTAATATAGCTTAATTCAATATTATTTTCTTTCAAGATCTGGGCTTTAGCATTTATTGAATCTGGAAAGAATAATGTTTTCCATTTTCCAAGTTCATTTAGAATTTCATCATTTGTCATTTCAGGATGCTTTGTCAATAGATATTTAGCTAATCCGCGCATTGCATATGAATGGGCACAGCCACAAGCTGCCTGTCCGTTAGAAAATGTTATTGCCTCTGCGCCGCAACAATATTCGCAGCTTATTGAATTTGTAATTTGAATGTATCTTTCCAATAAATCGCCATCTAAGTTTATGCTATTATCAAACAAAGCTAATTTTCTGATTGTCAAATCTGCCTTTTGCGGATTATTTACACTAATCTCATCATAATTAATTCCAAGCTCTTTGCCATAAACCTCTGGAATTCCTTTAGGAACAACATCTAAAGCATTGACGCTTTTAACGCCTGTTGCCAGCCCTGTAGTAAAACTGTTGCTGTTTTGCAAATAACTATTTACCTTTAGAATTTGAAATTGGTTAAAAACAGTCAATAAAACAGCTGCTATAATTAAAGATATTATAATACTTTCTTTCTTCATTTTTCCTCCTTAATAACTTATTTTAGAAATAGTAGATATAGTAAGATGATATAACTTACCTCTTAAACAGTCATATAAAATAACCTTATTTTGGTTTATTAACGATAAATTATGTTCAGAATTGTTTAGAAAGCTTTAAATTTGCCTTTTTAAGAAAATCTGGTTTGTATTGCCCTTTATTTGCTTTGAAATTAATCCTTTCTTCTCTAAATCAGCTAAAATAAAGCTTAATTTTGTCTTGCTTAAGTCGGTTCTTATTCTTAGCGTAGCTTGGGTAATTCCATCCTGCTCCCTTACTGCTTTTATAACTTTTTGTTCATATTCATTTAATGCGCCCATTAAAAAATTAAATTTATCTTCTTTCAATTCTTTCTTCTTTACATCTTCCAATCTCTTAGTTATTCTCTCTTGATATTCCTTGATAACTTCTTTTTCTTTATCCAAAAAAAACAATAAATAAATTCCAATTAATCCGATAATGACCAGAAATGTGATGCTGCTGTAAAAATAAGGCAGAATATCAACCAATTTTTCATAAGGGCATAATTCGCCTGTTGATGGATCATGGGGGCATGCCTCTGTAGAATGTATCCCAAAAGTATCCTGAAACTGCGCTTTAAAGAAGAATAATAAAATTATGATTATTATGCTTAATAAAGTTAATATAATTCCAAGATTTTTATTTTGCATAATCTTATTAAAAATATTAACATTTAAAAGGTTTTGTAATCTGAAATAAGGTATTATTCTATGATTTATTTAGAAGTTTTAAAATAATAGCCTTTTGCATATGAAGTCTGTTTTCAGCCTGATCAAATACAATACTCTGTTTTCCATCTATAACATCTTTAGTAACTTCAAATCCCCTTAATGCTGGAAGACAATGCATAAATATGGCATTCTTCTTTGCCAATTTCATTACATCCTTATTAACCTGGAATTTTCTTAATATCTTAGCACGTTTTTTATATTGAGATTTTGGAATTCTGTAAGAAAACCAGCTGTCGGTATAAACGACGTCTGCATCTTTGACTGCTTTTTCTAAATCATGAAACATTTTTACTTTTTTTAATTGGATTTTTGGCATATAATCCTTTTTGTTTGGGCAAGCTATACTCATTTCAAAGCCTAATTTATTGGCTGCATTAATCAGAGAATGGGTGACATTATTGTTTGCATCTCCAAAATAAGCTAATTTTAAATTAAACTTTTTCTTCTTTTCGTAAATTGTCATTAAATCGCTTAAAATCTGGCAGGGATGCTCGTAAGATGTTAAACCATTTATAACTGGAATTTTGGAATTTTTAGCAAACTTAACAAATTCATTATGATCTTTCATTCTTATCATAACCAGATCACAATATCTTGAAACCACTTTAGCAACATCTTCTATGCTTTCTTTTCCGTGTGCCCAGGGAGAACTTTCAGAATGATAATCTATGACTTCTCCATTCATCTGGAACATAGCAGTATCAAAAGATAATTCAGTTCTTAATGACGGAAGCTCAAAAAATGTTAACAATACTTTTTCGAAAACTTTATTTTTATATTTTTTAGAATGTTTTTTGATTTTTACAGCTAAGTTAATTAAATCAAGAATTTCTTTTTTATTTAGATTATTTATAGAGATTAAATTTTTCATTTTAATACTTTATAATGTAGTCTTAATATATCCTCTTTTAATTTTTTGATTTCCAATAGTTTAAGTTTGTGTTCAAAATCTGATTCTCCAAAAACCCTTATTCCATTATTTACGATAACCGAATTTATGTTTAAAAAGATCTCATCAACTAAACCAAGTCTCATGAATTCAGAGTTAATATTTCCTCCGCCGGCCAATAAAACTTCCTTAAAGCCTAATTTTTTAGCCATTCTTAAAGCTTCTTTGGGAGACCTTACAAAGAAGAATTTATTTTTATTTCTTAAACTTTTATTTTTTGAGACTATAATTTTATAAACATTTTTTATTGGAAGAATATCATATTCCTTAGGGTTTGTAAGCATTTCATAAGTTTTTCTACCAAAAATCAAACAACCTACTTGATTAGCAAATTTGCAGAAAACTTCCCAATTACCTTCGGATAAAAAATCCTCGGTAAAATTCTTCCTAGCAATAATCCCATTAATACTCATTGCCATATCTAGGATAACTTTCATTTTAATATCTTATTAATGAAGCCATAAACTTCCCTTAGCTCTTTATCTAATATATCATAATCGGAGGCGTAAATTTTTTTATTCACTTTAAGAAATTTTTTCAGATCAGAAGGACTTCCATCAATTACAATATCACATTTTGCCCTGTTAATTGTTTCTTGCAACTCATTAATTTGTTTTTTACTGTAACCCATTGCAGGAAGAACCTTTTTCAGATGAGGAAATTTTTTATAAATTTGCTTTATGCTCCCGACAGCATATTTTTCAGCATCAACAACATTTAATTTATATTTTTCTGCAATATAATCTGCAACGCCGTGTTTCATTCCGCCATGTGTAAGCGTTGGACCATCTCCTATCAGCAATGCACTTTTATTTTTTATCTCTTGTGGATTTTCGACTGTTATTACAGAATTAATCTCAATAATTTTTGCCTTTGTATTTACTTTTTTGATGTTTTCGCGCACGATTTTCAAGTTTTCTTCTGTTGTGCCAGACATTTTATGTATTAATATAACGTCAGCCATCCTCATATTAACTTGCCCGGGATAATAAGTTAATTCATTGCCTGCCCTTCTGGGATCAACCAAGACAATGTTTAAGTTTGGTTTAACGAATGAAAAATCATTATTCCCACCATCCCAGAGAATAACATCTGCTTCTCTTTCCGCCTCGTTTAATATTTTTCTGTAATCAACGCCTGCAAAAATGGAAATCTGATTTTTAATGTACTGCTCGTATTCCTCCCTTTCTTCAATTGTAGCATTATATTTTTCTAAATCCTGCTCTGTGTAAAATTTTTCAACTTCTTGCTTATTTAATAAACCATAAGGCATGGGATGTCTCAAGGAGACCACATTAAGACCTTTAGATTTTAAATGCAAAGCAATTCGTTTGCTAACCCTTGACTTGCCACAGCCTGTCCTTACTGCTGTTACGCTTATTACAGGTTTCTTGCTTTTTAAATAAGTTGAATTTGTTCCGAGCAATGCAAAATTAGCCCCATTTGCGAGAACTATAGAGGCTTTATCCATAACGTCCTGATGAGATAAATCAGAGTAGCATAAGAAGACATATTCGACATTGAATTTTTTTATTAATTCTGGAAGTTTTTCCTCGGGATAAAAAGGAATGTTATGCTTATAATTTCTTCCAGCTAATTCTTTAGGAAAATTTCTCTTTTCTATACCTGGAATTTGTGCCTGAGTAAATGCTACAACATTAAATTCCGAATTATTTTTAAAATATGTCAGAAAATTATGGTAATCCCTACCAGCCGCGCCGATTATTATCACGTTTTTTTTCATATTGCCTCTTTATTTAACAATTAATGTTCCCGCCTTATTATTTAAAGCTTTCATTAAATTGTTTGAATCAGTTATGATGACTTTTTTTCCTCCTCTCTGTAAAAAATTAATTGCGGCCTGAATTTTTGGTTTCATGCTTCCTTCTGCAAATTGATTTTCTTTTATATATTGTTTCGCTTGCTTAACATTCATTTTTTTAATTATCTTCTCATTCTTTTTTAGATAATTTAGATAAACATAAGGAACGCCAGTTAAAATTAATAATAAATCTGCTTCAATATCGTTTGCCAAAACCTGCGAAGCTAAATCCTTGTCAATAACAGCTTCTGTTCCATATAGCTTATTATTCTTAAGATAGACAGGAATTCCTCCTCCGCCTACGGCTATAACAATAAAATTATGTTTGATTAAATCTTTTATCACAGTTTCCTCAATTATTTTTAACGGCAATGGACTAGGAACAACCCTTCTATAACCCCTTCCAGCATCCTCAATAATATGAAAACCTTTTTTTCTTAATTCTTGTGCTTGAGGTTTATTATAAAATGGGCCGATTGGTTTTGTTGGTTCTCTAAAAGCCTTGTCATCTTTATCAACTAAAGTCTGGGTAATAATGTTTACAATCGGCTTGTTTATTCTGTTTTCCCTTAAAAAATTTCTTAGCTGCTCCTCAAAAATATATCCTATCAACGCCTGGCTTTCTGCCCCTAAAACATCTAGAGGCATTGCAGGAACTTTTTGTTTTGCAATTTCATTCTGTATTGCAAGATATCCGATTTCAGATCCGTTGCCGTGGGTAATCAAAACTTTATTTTTCTTCAACACAGGAACAATTTGTTTGCAGGTTTTTTTAATGTTATTAATTAAGTTAGAATAAGTCTGCTTTTCACCTTTTTTGATGATTGCATTTCCCCCTAAAGCTATAACAATTTTCATAATTCATAGTTTTAATTTTGGCGGATTTTTTAATAGTAAATAAAGTAATTTAACAGCGTAATTAATATCATTTCTATCGACGATTCCAATTGTTGTATGCAAATTCCTTACAGGAACGGTCATGGCAGTGGCAGGAACTCCTTTTTTTGATACGGCTATGTTCAAAGCATCTGTTGTGCCAAAATCACTTACATCTAACTGCAATGGTATTCTATGTTTCTTGCAAAGTTTCATAATCCACTGGTTAATTTCATGATTACCAAGCATCTCTGCATCCTTTATTGTAATGCTTGGACCTTTGCTCATTCTGATTGTTGCATCTGGCGCATAATCATCTGCGTTTGTAACATCAACTGCAATGGCCCAGTCAGGATCAATTGTGTAAGCAGAAGTCTTAGCACCATACAAGCCGATTTCTTCCTGAACTGTAAAAGTCAGATAAACTTCATTCTTAATTTGCTTTAATTTCTTGGCTAACTGAAGCAGAATATAGCATCCAACTCGATCATCCAGGGCTTTTCCTGATAAAAGATCATTTGTTCCAAGTTTTATTGTTTTTCTTTTGAAATAAATATAATCCCCGGTTTGAACGCCGATTTTAATCAATTCCTTTTGTGTTAAGCCTGTATCAACATATAAATCGCTCAATTTCGGTTTAACCTCGATATTAAATGCATTGCTCATATCATCTATTGTAATTACTCCAAAAACCAATCCTTTTGTTGTTTCTACTGAAACTCTTTGGCATATTAAAGCTAAGGGATCAATGCCCCCTATAACAGAGAAGAAAACTCTTCCATGCGGATCAATATTTTTAACAATCAAGCCAACCTCATCCATGTGCGCAGCAAGCATGACCTTTGGTCTTTTTCCTTTTTTATGCGCAATCAAGTTGCCTGATTTGTCAACATGAATATCATGAACATACTTTTTTATCTCGCGAATAATGATTTTTCTTATATTTGCTTCACTTCCAGAAACTCCAAAAGCATTTAGCAATTCTTCTAATAAGTCTACCATATCACCTCTATAAAATTTAATTAACCATACTATATAAACTTTATTAAAAAGCTTTAAATATTAGAAAAATTGGAAATTTATGTGGTTAAATTAAAAAAAGAGCTTGGTTTATTCGAGGTAACCTTAGCCGGCATTGGCGTTATTCTCGGAGCAGGAATTTATGCTTTAATTGGAATTGCGTCTGGCATTGCCGGAAATGCACTATGGCTTTCTTTTGTTATTGGGGCAGTAATTGCGATGTTAACTGGGTTAAGCTACGCTGAATTATCCTCGATGTTCAGGAGAGATTCTGGTGAATTTGATTATATTGAAAGTGCATTTAACAGAAAAATGGCATTGTTTATTGGATTAGTAATTATATTTGCAGGAATTGTTACTGCTGCAACAGTTGCCTTGGGTTTCGCGGGCTATTTCTCTGCTTTGTTTAACACCCCCGTAATTTACGTTGCAATTTTATTGACATTAATATTATCATTACTAAATTATTATAGTATCAAGGATAGTTCATGGTTTAATACTATTGCAACTTTCATAGAAACAATCGGGTTGCTTATCATTATTGTTTTAGGAATAAAATATATCGGAAAAGTTGATTATTTTGAAATGCCAAATGGTTTTAATGGAGTATTGCAGGCAACTGCTTTGATATTTTTCGCGTTTCTTGGATTTGATAACATTATTAAACTGGCAGAGGAAACAAAAGATCCTCAAAAAACAATTCCGAAGGCGGTTATTCTTTCCATAATAATAAGTTCAATAATCTATATTTTAGTTGCAATTTCCGCTGTCTCAATTGTTGGCTGGCAGACGTTAAGCGCATCAAAGGCTCCATTGGCGGATGTTGCAGCAAGTTCCTTTGGGGGGATAGCATTTTTAGTTCTTGCCATAATAGCTTTATTTTCAACAAGCAATACAGTATTAGTTACATTAGTTACAACCTCAAGAATGACTTATGGCATGGCTAGTGAAAAAAGCCTGCCGAAATTTATATCATCCGTAGACAAAAGAACAAGAACACCATGGGTTGCTATTTTCCTAATAATGCTGGTCTCGATATTGTTCACCTTAATAGGGGATATAAGAGTTGTTGCAGAGCTGGCTAACTTTGGATTGTTTGTTACATTCGCATTTGTTAATACTGCTTTAATTATTTTAAGATACAGAAAGCCGTATATGGAGAGAAAGTTTAGGGTCCCATTAACAATTGGAAAGTTTAATGTTTTGGCGTTTTTAGGAGCATTATTTTCCTTGTTTATGATTTATTATATTATTGTTGGCTATATTTAATTAAGTAACATATTAATTCTACAAAATTAAAAACAGCATTATTAATAATTAAATTTAAAAAGATTTGTAATTAATTTGTTTTATGGAATTTAATATAGCCGATCATGTATCCAAATTAATGAATGAGAGAGACCATAACCTGGCCCATCATTTATGGTTAGAGGGCTTTGATAAAATAAATGCAAATGCGATTCTCGATGAAAGTTCAGTCAACTGCTACATTGAGTTAAGATTATCCAAGCACAAACCATTTACCCAATTGTTAAGCGGAATTTTCTTAGCAAGAAATAAAGAATCTATTGAAAATAATAAATTAAAAATGGTGTATTTGCCAGTTAACGACGATTTCCACTTATTATTTGGGCTAGAAGACCATTATGAAAGGAGAGAATTATTTTACAGTGAATGCGGCAAGTTTTGTAGGATTTTGCAGCCATATAAATTTCCATTAATAGAACTGAGAAGAAGCATTGATTTTTCAAAAGATGAAGAAACGATTAGGACGATTAATAGGGGGATGTTTTTTTATGACCCCACGATATCAATACGTTATCAAACCCCAGATGATATAATTGAAGGTTATAAAACAATGAAAGAATTTATAAAAAATGCAAGGATAAATTAGTTAGGATGTTTAATTTTTATAGCCAATGGCTTCTTTTATGTTTTCAAATTTATCTTTCTCAATTAATTTAACCAATCCTTTGTTGATATCCTTAACAATTACCGGTCCCTGATAAATCATTCCTGTAATTAATTGCAGCAAGGAGCTTCCTAATTTTATTTTTTCATATGCGTCATTTGCATTGAAAATCCCGCCACATCCAATTATTGGAATTTTGCCTTTGCTTAACTTATAAGTTTCCTTAATCAAATTATTGGAAATGCTTTTCATTGGCAATCCTGAAATTCCTCCAGGATATTTATTTACAATGGATTTATCTGTTTTTAAGTTGCCTCTGTTCTTGCTCAAATTAGAAATTATTAAACCCCAAATGTTATATTTTCTGCTTAATTTAATTATACTAGATAATTGCTCTTTATCTATATCTGGAGAAATTTTTAATAATGTTGGTTTGGCTGTTTTAATCTTATTTATTTCTTTAAGCAATTTTTCCAATGCAATAGTATCCTGGCAAAAAGTTGTCCCATCTTTTGAATTAGGGCAAGAAATATTTAATGTTGTATAAGCACCTATTTTGGCAAATAATTTAAAAGACTTGCAATAATCCTTAATTGCATCTTTTTCGAATATATCTTTATCATTTGTTTTTGCGATACTTATTCCAACAGGAATCGGGAATTTTTCATGTTTTAATCTCTTAGAGATGATTTCGGCACCGTCATTTTTTAATCCATAATGAACCACGATAGCTTTGTCTTTTGGAAGCCTGAATAATCTCGGTTTTGGGTTCCCGAAACATTTTTCCCCTGTTATGGAACCAATTTCCATATGACCAAATCCAAAACTTGGAATAAACTTGGTAAGCAAGGCATTTTTATCAAAACCCGCTGCCAATCCAACAGGATTTTTAAAATTAATATTAAACAGGCTAAGATTAAGCTTATCGTTTTCATAATAATAAATATTTTTAATAATCTTTTTTATTAAGCTGTATTTAGAAAGTTTGTTTCCCAGGTTTATCGTAGCATCATGAACAGTTTCTGCATCTATGCTAAATAATACTGGCTTTATTATTTTTTTATATATCATTCATAAGTTATTTATTTTAAGCAGGTATTTAAAGATATTCAAGCGAAAGATTTATAAATATGTATACACGGGATGTATATACTAAACTAGGTAATTAAAATGTACAATCCATTCAAAGAAATGAAAAAAATCCAGAACGAAATGAATAAGTTATTTGCAAATAATTTTATGGACGGATTTAGGGATTTTAATATAAATGAACCGTTCTCAAGTCTCAGAGAAGATGAAGATGAATTAATTTTTAGAATCAATTTACCTGGGATTAAAAAAGAAGACATTCAGTTATTAATTAATGAAAACACCTTAGAAGTAAAGGTTGAAAAGAAATCAGAATTAAAAATTAAGAAAAAAAATTATTCTAGAGAAGAGAGTTCATATAAGGGGTTTCATAAAGTAATGAGCCTGCCTTGCAAAATAATTCCGGAAGACGTTGAAAGCAATTATAAAGATGGAATCCTGGAAATAAAAATGCCTAAAGCAGAGAAAAAGAAATTAAGAAAAATTGAAATAAAATAAATTTATATATTAAGTTATTTATCTATTTTTTATGAGAGAATTTTTATTAAGGGCGTTAAAGGCAAGAACCGATGGAAATTTTAGTTTAGATAATTTACCGGATGCCGGACGCTTAGATTTAGTTGCAAGATGCATTTCAAGCGCTTTATGGTTGGCTAAAGGTTTAAGGGAAGATACAGTTATTCATGTTAATCTGGAAGGACCAAGATATCCTCCAAAAATAATTTCCTTTTATGGAGCGAAATTGAAAGGTTTTTATTTCGATGAAAAGGGAATTGCAAAATTCATTAAGCATGCTCTGGAAGAAGGAATTAACTTAGAATTGAATGAAGAAATTGAAGTTTATCCCGGAATTATAGTAAGTAAAAAAAGTTTTGAGCAATTAATAAAGGAAAAACAGGATTATCAGATAATTTACTTGCATAAAAAAGGCAAGGATGTTAGAGAATTTAAGTTCAAAGGGAATATTTTAATTGTATTTGGGGATTATATTGGAATGCCTTGGAAAACAGAAATATTCCTGCAGAGACATAACGCAGAAAGAGCCTCTCTTGGTAAAATTGAGTATCATGCTTCTCAATGCATTACTATAGTTAATAATGAGTTAGACAGAAGAATTTATTAGTTAAGTTTTTATATTTTGCCATTAAACAAATTTTATGGGGAAAGAAGACAGATTAATAATGGTTGTAAGAAAAGATGATTTATTTCAAGAAGATTTCTTTGAAGGTTTTAAATCACATAAGGATATAGACTATGAATCAAGAATATTAAAAAATTATGGATTTATGACCGCAAAATTCGCTGAAAATGATCCAACTTACAAGCAACCAATCAGATATTGCATGATTGTTAATCCTGAATCAAAAAGAATATTCGCTTATCAACGTTCAAAAAAAGATGAGAATTATTCAGAAAAAAGGCTACAAGGAAAATTCTCATGGGGTGTTGGAGGGCATGTTGAAAAATCTGACATTACAACGAGCAATCCCATTCAAGAGAGTATGTTAAGGGAATTAAATGAAGAGGTTGAAATAAATGGCTCTATAAATCCTAAGACACTCGGTTACATTTATCATGATTTTGGTGTGAATGCGGTTCATTTTGGAATTCTATATTTAATAGAAACCGATTCAGTGTTAATAAAGCCCAAAGATCCTGAAATAGATAATGGAGAACTTAGAAGAATAAACGATTTAGAATTCGTATGCAATAATCCAGAATATAAGGTGGAAGATTGGTCAAAGACAGCTTTACGACCACTAAAAGAATATTTAGATGGCTTATAGTAAATTATATATATTAACAAATTAAGTTTTTCTTGAGGGTCCTTAGTTTAATGGCAGAATTTCGGTCTCCAGAACCGACGATAGGGGTTCGAATCCCTTAGGGCCCATACTAAATTTAAGGGGTATAACTCTAGGTTCGAATTCTGGCTCTCCCATTTTACTTTTTAAAAGTAGTTACTTAATCGAAACCTTTATAAAGTAGTGAATTTTACAATTTCAGCTGGAGTTAAAATGAGATTATTAAAATTTTCACCGTTAATTTTGGCATTATTAGCTAATCGAGATGCTAATTCTCAGGAAAAAACAAGGTTATTGCCCATAAAATGGAGTGGCGAAATCAACAGTGTATCACATGCCTGGAAATATGGTAAATTTTTAGGTGATCAAACAATATTAACAATTAGGGGTCCTTTTTCAGGAGAATTAAAAGCTGTTTCTGGAAATGATACAATTCCTGCTCATTTAGAATATGGCGATCTAGACAAGGTAATTGATTTAATAAGAAACAAAGAATTAAGCAGAGAACAGGCAAGAGAAGATTTATCTGGTTATGAATTATTAAGAAAAGACCCAAACATATTTGAAGATGGAAAGGTAACATCGGAAGAAGAATTAAGATTTTTAAATGAATTAAAGGATGGAAATTACATTGTTCCATTTTTTTATGTTTCAAGCGATAGAAAGGCATCTCTGCCAGGAATATTCTTAATAGAAAAACAGGGTGATAATTTTAAGTATATTGAATTCAAAGATAGAGAAAAGTCAGGCGATAGTAGTAGGGTTAAGGCACAGGCATTAGGTGATACTACAAAGGCTAGAGCAAAATCATTAGAAGAATCTGCACAATATAAACCACAAGTAGCATTAGAAGATACTGCTGGTGTTAAAACACAAGCATTAGAAGGTGATACTACAAAAACTGGAGTAAAATCATTAGAAGACACTGCGGGTGTTAAAACACAAGCATTAGAAGGTGATACTACAAAGGCATTAAGTGAGTCAGATTATTTAAAACACCTGCAAGCAACAACTCCATCTGAATTATATAAAGGCAGAATAGATAGTTTGAAGTTTAAACTAGTAACATTAAAGGACCTTGAGAAAAGGCTCTCAAAAAAAGATTCTTTAGATGTTTCGGATAAAAAGGAATTAAAGGTGATAAAAGAAGAGCAGGAAAAAATCACAACCGGGTTAGACTCTTTAGATCAAATAATAAGACAATATGGCGCTTATGCGTTCGATTTAGGATTTGGTTATGAGTTTAATAAAAATAAATATAATGGAAATGTAACAGCAAGACTGAATTTAGGAAATTGGATATTGGGAGCAGAAGTCGCTTATGGTGAGAGATCATCTAGAAATCCTGACAGAATTGTTAGAACAGCTCCAAATCAAATAACTGGTTTTTATGGTGAGGGTTCTGAAAGAATATCTGAAAGAGGTTTAGATGTATATTATGGCGGGGAATTTGGATATAATTCAGGACTAATTTCTTTAATAGGAAATGCTGGTGTTGAAGTAAATAATCTAACAATGACAAGAGAAGTTAAGGAGTACCTTAAAGATAACTTAAATCGCGTTGTAGCAAGAAATGGAGATACATATTCAACAAATGATAAAGTAAAAAGATTTAGGCCGGGAATTGGAATAGATTTAAACTTAGGAAAGATAAAATTAGGCGGAAGGATAATAAAACACGGAAAAGATTATTCGGGTGGAGCAAAAGTATTCTACAATTTCTAAAATGAAAATCATAAGATTATTTTTATTATTAGTATCGTTTTTATTAGTCATAAATACAGCAAGTGCAATAACAACATATGGTGAATTTCAAAATGGATTGAGTTCAATTAATATTAATGATGGAGACCAAGTTTACTTTGACTTTGCATTATTCTCAATTAATCCGCTAATAAAATATAATGTTAAGATGTATGATATAAACACAAATCTGGTTAAAACTTTTGTTGATTCAACATCTAGCAACAATCTTGTTTCAGACCGTTACTTTATTACACAGGCAGATTATATAAACAATGCCCGATATAGTATTATTATAGATGGAACAGATGCGGTTAATGATGCTGATTCAACAATATTAACATTGCAAATTGGACGTGGCTTTAATAATGCACCAATATTAAACTTAATTGGAAACAAACAAATTGATGAAGGGCAATTATTACAATTCACAATTACAGCAACTGACCAAGATAATGATTCTTTAACATTAACAACAAATGCTTTACCACAGGGTGCTGTTTTTACAGACAATAACGATGGAACAGGTTCATTCACATGGATGCCTAGCTTCACCCAATCCGGAACATATAATGTAAGGTTTACTGCATCAGACGGGCAATTTGCAGATTTTGAAGATATTATAATTACAGTAAATGATATTACAGCAAATAATTTCCCGAATGTTATAATAAATGCACCACAGCAAAATGAAGCAGTTTCTGGAATTTATGATATAATCTGGACAGCAACTGACCCAGATCAACCAGCAAATACCTTAGATATGATGATTGAATACACTTACAATGGATATCCCTGGCAAGCTTTAGAAACAGGACAAGACAATAATGATGGAACATTTACATGGGATACTGCTGGATTAAGCAACGCAAATGATTATACTTTGAGGGTTACTGCAATTGATGATCAGGGCAATCCTGCAATAGACACTGTTCTATTCACTTTAGACAATCAATTTACGCCAAATATTAATATTATAGCACCGGTAGAAAATGAAGTTATTTCTGGAATGTATAATATATTATGGCAGGCTACTGATTCGGACCAAAATCCTCAAACACTGGATATTAAAATAGAATACCGCGATCCAGATAATTCAAACAACAGAATTTTAAGCAGGGTATTAAATTTATTCGGAATAGCATTAACGCATTGGATTACGCTAGAAGATTCGCAAGACAATAACGATGGAGCACTTTTATGGGATACGACACAAATTTTAAATGCAAACTATCAATTAAGAATTATAGCAACAGATGACGATGGGAATACTGCAACAGGATTTATTAATTTATTTAGCGTAAATAATATAATTCCTCAGACAAACAACAATCCTGTAATAACAAGTGTTCCTATAACAAATTCTGCAATATACCAACAATATAATTATGATGTAGAAGCATTTGATCCTGATAATGATCTATTAACATATTCATTAACAATGTCTCCTTTAGGAATGAATATAGATGTAAGCACGGGATTAATCTTATGGATTCCAACCACAATAGGAGATTATAATGTGGTTGTAAGGGTTTCTGATAATAACGGCGGATTTGCAGACCAAGCATTTATAATAAATGTATTAACACAAGGCATAACTGTTTTTGGAAGAGAAAGACATGATTTCATGATAAGCAATGTTATATTAAAGCAGGATAATAACGATTTGAGTGTTTTAGTTCATTTGGATAACAACGGAAACAGGGAAGAAGAGCTTGATATAATAATTACTGATGCTGGCACAGGAAAGATAATCAAGCAAAAATTTGATTTAGATATACATCAAGGAACATGGAGATTTATCCCATTAAAAAATATTGAGAAAGGAAGGCATATTATAAAAGTTGAGGCAATTAGTAAAGCTTTTAAATCCAGCAGGTATGGTTATATTTACATTAACTAATAAAGTTGTTACCGAAAGGTTTATAAATAAGTTAATAACTTAAAAATAATAACAAATTATGATTAAAACAAATTTCAAGGGGGTTAAATATAAAATGAAAAAATCATTAAGTGTAATATTATTTTTATTAGTTGCATTAATTTTTGCAACAAGCGCAACAAATGTTGACGCAACGTATAGTATTGATAGAGTTGAGGTTAACGGTGTAGATATGACGCCTGTGGGAGTCCCACTAACATCACCTATCCTTAAAGTGGACAGAGGAGATAGTGTGGGCATTAGAGTTGAATTCAGGAGCGATGTTTCGGCTAATGATGTAAGAGTTAGAGCATGGATTGAAGGTTATGAATACAGTGATATTGAGGATTCAACAGAATTATTTGACATGAATAATGCGGGTGTCACAAATGTTAAAAACTTAGTTCTCAAGATACCAGAAGATGTAGATGCTTCTGAAGAATATACATTACATGTGAAGGTATCTGATAAATTAGCAGCGGGTGATGATGAAGAAGTGTACACATTAAGAATTGCAAAACAAAGAAGAAACTTGAATTTTGTTGATGTAATATTTAACCCTGGATTAAATGTAAGAAGTGATCAGCCATTATTTATTACAGTAAGGGTTGAAAACTTAGGGGATAAGGATGAGAATGATGTCAGAGTTATTGCAGCAATTCCAGAATTAGGACTTTCACAAAGAACGTTTTTGGATGACTTGCGTGCAACAGACCCTAATGATGCTTCGCAAGAAGACAGTTCAGAATCAACTGAATCATTATACCTTGATTTAAGCGAAGTAAAACCAGGTAATTATAATGTATTAGTAAGAGTTGAGTACAACAGAGGACACGATTACATTGAAAGATTATATCCATTGACTGTAACAAGCGGAAAAACACCGGTTCAAGTTACAGAGGAATTAATCGTAGATGTAGTTGAAAAAGTCAAAGATGTTGAAGCTGGTGAAGGCGTTGTTTATAAGGTTTCATTAGCTAACTTAGGAAGCGAGGCAAGAACATTAACATTAGAAGTTGCTGGAGCAGAAGCATTTGGAACAGCAAGGGCTGATCCAAGCACATTAACTGTTGAAGCAGACTCAAGCAGAGAAGCATTTGTATTTGTCTCAGCAAAAGAAGATGCTGACTCAGGAAACAAATTATTCAGCGTAAGAGTCAAGGAAGGAAACACAGTAGTCAAGGAAGTACAATTACAAGCTAATGTAGATGGTCAGGAAGTTGCAACAACCTCAAGCTTTAGAAGTGGTTTAGAAGTCGGATTCATAGTATTGCTAGTTGTTTTAGTAATATTAGGAATAATCTTGGCAGTTAACAAGCTAAGAGGCAAAGAAGAACCAGAACAAACTTACTACTAAGTAAGTCTTTTTTTCTTTTTTATTTTAATTTTAAAACATAATATTTATATATAAGTTATACTTCTCGAAAGTAGCTTAATGGGGGTTTAACTAATGAATAATAAAAAAAGTGGTATAATTATACTCATCTTTCTAATATCTTTGCTATTTATTAATCCGGTTAACGCTTTTGAATTAGATTCCGAGGAATTGGAAAAGAGCGTTTGTCCAAGCTCTATAATATTATTAAATGCGAATGTTTTTGGTACAGGAAGCTTTAATGTTAATCTGGAAGGAACAGCTGCAAAATGGGCCGTTGTTGTGCCACAAGGATTCACCCTAAACAATGAGAATAAATTGGTTTACATTTATGTTACCCCAAAATTCGATTCTAATTCGGGATTTTACAATCTAAATTTAATTGTGACAAGCGGAAATGAAGTCAAGCAGCTTAATTACAAAATAAATGTTCCTGACTGTCATAATCTTGTTATCACAGGAACAGAAAGCAAGGAAGTTTGCGGCTGTACTCAAGATTCTTATAATTTCATTGTTTCGAATAATGGAATTTACCAGGAAGCATATAAGGTTGAGATTAGCGGTAAAGCTGCTCCTTGGGTAAAATTAAGCCAGGGCGAATTTGCTTTAATGCCTGGTCAAAATAAAGAAATTGTTGCATTTTTGGATGCTCCATGTGGAAGCGATTTTGGCGAAAATAAATTCACAATAACGGTTAGATCACTAACTAGCAATGCAGTTGCTAGTTTTGATTCTAACGTTATAGTTAACAGTTGTTTTGATTTTAATGTCAGATTTGACAATGAATTCGTAAATATGTGCGAACATTCAAGCGAGATAATTCCAATAACAATAGAGAATATGGCTGATCTAGATAATGAATTTGATTTAAGCATCACAGGACCTGCTTGGGCTAGTCTGCATCTGACAAAACTAAATCTCAAAGCTAAAGAATCTGGAATGGTCAACTTAGTTTTCCTGCCAGATTATAAGGTAGAGGGCAATTTTGATGTCAATATAAACGTTAAGAGCAAGGAAAGCAAAATAAGCAAAGACATTAAGGTTAAGGTTAATGTAAGGAAGTGCAATGATATTTCTTTGGAATTATTAACAAGGCAGGATAGAATTTGTCTTGGCGGGAAGAGTGTTCATGAAGCAAACATAAAGAACTTGGGAGAATTTGAAAAAGAATTTAGAATTGAAAGCAGTCAGGGCTGGATCAATATAAACCCGGTGATTTTAACTTTGCCGCCTGGAACAAGCGAAAATATCAAACTTGAATTTAGTCCAGGAGAGAATATAACTGCGCAAAGATATGATATAAAATTTAGGGCTGTAGCCCTTGATTCAAGCAGGGTTTCTAGCGAAGATAATTTTGATTTAGATTTGGTAAGCAGAGAACAATGCTACAAGCCAGAAGTTCAGGTTCAGGATTTAGAAGTCAACGCAGATTCTAGCGCCACTACATCAATAATAATTAAGAATGTTGGGGCAGAATTAGCTGTTTATGAGCTTGGTTTAAGCGGAAATGCCAACTCTTTCTCACAATTAAATCCAAGCACAATAACCATTGAGCCTGGCAAAAGTGAGATAGTTTATTTATATGTTGCCCCGCCTTATAATACGAAGGGAGGAAATTATAAAGCAGATATAACTGTCAGTTTAAAGAATGCCGGGGTACTAGATAGTAAAACAATAAATATTAAGATTGGAGAAGGAAAAACCGGTTTGGGAACAAACGTTTTAAATTTATGGCAGCGTCTGCTTAATTTTATCAAAGGTTTTGATTTGGGTGCTACAACCGAACTAGAGCCATTAATTGATATAAGCAGAGAAAATTTAATTAGCAAGAATGTAAAATTTGCTTTTGGCAATGAAACACATTCATTAAAAATATTAGAGGTTACAAATAATACAGTTACGGTATCAATTGAGTCAGACCCAATATTGGTTTTGCTTGATTTAAATGAAACAGAGGAAGTTGATTTAGACAATGATGGCAAGACAGATTTAATTTTATCTTTAAAAAGCTTTGACAAAGACGGAAACCCTATAATCAAGGTTAATAAACCTCGAGAGGAACCCCAAAAAATAGATTACTTCAAGAATGTAAAGAATAAAATTTACAATTATAGATACACCTTGCTGATTGGGCTTATCGTTATCGTCGGGCTAATATTATTCTTTGGTTCTGGTTATCATAAAAAATTAGTTAAATTTTTTGAAGAAGAGCCGGAAGAAGGAGAGCCATTGAAGATAGGGAGATGGATTTTATTAATTTTAATTTTAATAGTCTTATTTTGGTACTTTAGAACTTATTCGGATAAATTAAGTTTGGTATTAAACTTCCTTAACACGTACAAATTTTATATAATCGCCGGATTAATCATTTTAATTCTATTAATATTAATAATAAATTACTGGAAGCAAATTGTTGATTTCTTTGAAGAAGACGCTGAAGAAAAACCAAGAAGAAAGAAAAAATAGTTAAATCTTTAATCCGATGACCTTGCTTACTCCTTCCTGCATGCTTACACCATAAATTTGGTTAGCTTCTGTAATAATATTATCATTATGGCTTATCATGACATACTGGGCTTTTTTGCTGTATTCCGCAACTAATTTGGATAGTTTTTCGGAATTATGCTTATCAAGGGCAGCATCTACCTCATCCAATAAATAAAATGATGCTGGCTGTAATTCCTGTATTGCAAAAATAAAAGCTAAAGCAGTTAATGTCTTCTCTCCCCCGGATAAACTCTTGATATCAAGATATTTATTTCCAGCTATTTTAACTTTTATATCCAACCCTGCATTAAACGGGCTTTCCTTATCCTCGAGTTCAAGAAACGCCTGTCCTTTTGTGGAAAGCATTGAAAATATCCTCTTGAAATGGTCATTTACCTCGTTCAATGTCCTCATAAACAAATCCTTTTTATTTTTCTCAATTTCATTCATTAAATTGAACACGTCCTGCTTCTCCAAATTCAATTTCTCTTTTTTCTCAATTAATTTGGCATATTCCCTTTCAATTTCTTCATAAACTTCTAATGCCCTTAAATTAACATTTCCCATTGCTTGTAAATCAAATTCGGATTTTCTTATGGTGTCAAGCAATTCCTGCACATTGCTTTTTCTGATGATTTTTTCTCCTTTATATTCCTCAAATTCTTTCTGCAAGCCCTCAAATTCTGCCACTGTTCTTGCCCTTCTTAAAGCAATCTCATTAACCCCTTGTTCAATTACCCTGATGCTTTCCTCTAATTTAATCAGGGAAATTTCCTTTTCTTGTATAAGCTCATTTAATTTGTCCCTTTTAATTCCCAAATCCTTAAACTCTTCGTAAAATTTCTTTTCTAATTTTTCCTGGTTTTCCCTTAATTCACTGTTTTTCTTAACGTTTTCCTTTAAAGATTTAATTTCATTTTCAAATTCTGCTAATTCCTTGTCCTGCTCTTTTAATATCGCTAATGTCCTATCCTTTTCTGTGATTAATATTTTTTCCTGGCTTACTAAATTTCTTATCTCGCTTTCAACCTGCATTAGATTATCCAGGCCGAGCATGCTTCTGCGTCTAAAGCCACCAATCATTGCCCCGCTAGTTTCAATTAAATCGCCCTCTAATGTAACCATCCTTATTCTACCAATGCCGATTCTTCTTGCTATTTCTATATTATCAACAACAATTGTATTGCCATAAACGTGCATAAAAGCTTGTTTAAATCTTGGATTAAATTTGACGAGTTCAATTGCCAGACCATGCACCCCCTGTGTTTTAAGCAACGGCCTAAATTCCGGACGCAATTCATTTGTTCTAATCTTATTCAAAGGCAAAAAAATAGCGGTTCCAATTCTGTTTTTTCTTAAATGATTAATGCATTGCTCCGCTATCTTGTCATCTTCCACAACAACAGAGTTATACTTTGGGCCAGCACAAACTTCTAAGGCCATCGAATATTTGCTATCAGATTTCCCCAAATCCCCCAAGGTACCATAAACCCCGTCAATATTCATTTCCTTGACCTTATGAATTACATAATTAATCAATCTTGATTTCTCAGATTCAGGATCTCTGGCTTTGCTCTTTTCTTTTTCTAAACTAGACTTCTTTTTTTCAAATTCTTTTTTTTGCGTTTCAAATTCATTTATCCTAGAATCAATATCCTGTATGTTGCTCTTCAAAGTTTCTTTTCTATTCTTAATCTTCGTAATCTCATTCTGCAAAAATTCCAACCTTGTTGTATTTTTTGTTAATTCAGTCTTAACATCTTCCAGATTATGATGCAATTCTGCCTGATCCTTACCGCCGCGGGAGATAAGTTCCTGGTTTAAGGATTTAGTTTCATTTCTTTTGTTTTCGATTTCTTTTTTAGTCTTATCAATCTCTTCCTGAATTTTTGATTTCTTTGAGTTCTCCTTCTCTATCTCATTATCAATATGAACTTTTTCTTTTTCTTTCTGGCTAATTAAAACATTTAAATAAGTGGCTTTGTTCTCCCTGATATACTTCTGTAATTCCTTATATTTGGTTGCCTGATCTTTGTCTTTTTTTAATTCACGCAAATGGGCACTTCTTTCTGTTAAAATTATATCTGCTTCTTTTAATTTTTCTTCAACTTTTTGCAATTCCAGCATTGCTTTATGCTTCTTATCCTCGTAAATCGAAATTCCGCTTATCTCCTCTATAATTTCACGCCTGTCTTCAGTATGCATATCCATAAATTTCACGATGTCACCTTGGAGGATGATATTATGACCATCGGGATCTATCTTTGCACTCGCCAATAAATCTAAAATCTGCTGCCTCGTAACCGTGTTATCATTAATCTTGTAAACAGACTGGCCGTTTTGTTTTACTATTCTGGTTATCTTGATTTCCTTGTCTTGCATCGGAAATTCGTTTTTATCATTGCTAAAGACTATTGTGACTTCTGCATTTTTAGCCGGTTGATTGTTCTTGCCCCCATTATAAATTAAGTTTGAAGCCTTTTCCGCCCTCATGCTTTTTGCACTTAATCTGCCTAAAACAAAGCATATTGCATCTGATAAGTTGCTCTTGCCGGAACCGTTTGGCCCGATAATTGTTGAGAAATCCTCTCTAAAATCTAATTCAGTTAGCTTTGCAAATGACTTAAAACCGTGTAATCTAAGTTTTTTTATCGTTGTCATTCTGTATTTAAGTTAAAAGTTAGATATTTAAAACTTGCTAAAACTCGTCTAATTTATTCTTAACCTCTTTGTTATTTCGTCAAACAAAATTTTTTTCTTTTCTTTCGATAAATTAAATAAAGACTTCTTAACCATCTTTTCAGAAATAGTAAAGATATAATTAAGTTTAATTACACTATCTTTTATAGCCCCCTCTTTTTTTGTTAAGGGAATGCCTTTCATCTCTAGATTACTAGTTATTCCAATAATTACAATGTTGCCTAACTCTTCAAAAAGAACTACTGCTGGCCTTATTTTAGTTTCAAAAGTGTCTGTAAATTGAACTTCTGCATTAATAACTTCTCCAAATTCATACATTCTCCCATGCCTCGTCTTCCTTATTATTCCAAAGTTCTTTCATTTTTAGTTTTTGTATTTCGTGTAGAAATTTATCGTATTGATCTCTTTTCTTTAATTCAATAAAAATCTTAGTCATTTTAAATAAAAGTTCATTATAAGTCTGTCTGGGATACTCTTTAACTTTTTTAAGTTGGTTTATAACTTCTTCGTTTAGTTGTATAGTTGATACATTAGGCATATATAATAAGATATATAATAGCTATATAAATCTTTCGCTTTTAAAACTCGTCTAATTTTTTTTGGTTTTTAGCCTGAGCATGGTTCTTCCATGTGCTCCAGGATTTTCTGAAAATCTCAGGATGTCTGTCAAAATTTTCTTTGACAAATTTCTGTGTTATGGCATTTGAAGAGTATCCAGGACCAGTATTTCCATATTTTTTCTTTATATCATCCATCTCTTCCTCGCGAGCGCATTTTGCAAGAATTGAAGCTGCTCCGACAGGATAATATTTTTCTGCCTTATGCTCAACAACCAGCTCAACGTTCTTATTATTAAGCAAATTTAATAAATACTCCTGGTATTTTCTTGTATTCGGGCTTGGGCAGTCAATAATTGCTTTATCTGGATTTAATTCATTTATTATCAAAGCTGTTTTATGGGCTTCTAGCCAGTTTAAATTCATACCATGATCATGACTTACTGCTTTATCGATTTCTTCTGGCTTAATCTGAACAATCTTATATTTCTTAGCTATTTTCTTAATCTCTTTTGCCAGTTCGATGCGCTTTTTATGTGTTAATAACTTACTATCCTTAACACCTATCTTTTTTAGTTTAGATGTATCTTTTTCTTCGATTAAAACACCGCATATAAATAAAGAGCCGAGAACCGGACCCTTGCCTGCTTCATCTATACCCAAAACATTAACCATTCTAGTCCAGCATATTAAAGCTTTTATAAACTTTATTAGAAAGTTATTTTAATCAGTTTTCATTAGCATTATCATGATTAATGATGAGGTTGCAAGGATATTTTATGAAATAGCAGATGTTCTAGAACTAAAAGATGTAGAGTGGAAACCGAGGGCATATAGAAAAGCCGCTCAGGCAATTGAATCACTTGAAAAAGATTTGGTTGAAATTTACAAAAATGATGGAACAAAAGGACTAATGGAAATTCCGGGAGTAGGAGAAGCGCTAGCCAAAAAAATAGTTGAATACATTGAAACTAAAAAAATTAAAGGTTATGAAAGATTAAAATCCAGCTTGCCAAAAGGCTTATTTGAATTAATGAATGTCATGGGGCTGGGTCCGAGCAGAATCAAGGTTCTATATAAAAAACTAAATGTAAAGGGTCTAAAAGATTTGGAGAGAGCAATTAAAAAACACAAAATCTCCCACTTAGAAGGATTTGGCTTAAAAAGCGAGGAAAATATCCAGAAAGCAATTGAATTAAAGAAAAAAGGCAAGGGAAGATTTTTACTTGGAAATGCCTTGCCAATCGCAGAGAATATTTTAACTGAATTAAAAAAATTAAAAGAAGTAAACAAAATTAACATTGGCGGTTCATTACGAAGGATGCAGGAGACAATAGGGGACATAGATTTTCTGGTAACTTCAAGCAGCAGGAAAAAAATTATGGATGCCTTTACCAAACTGCCGGATGTTTCAAGGGTTTTGGCAAAGGGAGAAACCAAGACAATGGTTATTTTAAAACAAGGCATACAATCTGACATTCGAGTTCTTGAGGATAAAAATTATGCTGCGGCGTTGCAATATTTTACAGGGAATAAAGAGCACAATATTGCTTTAAGGAGCATAGCAATAAAAAAAGGATTGAAGTTAAGCGAATATGGGTTGTTTTACAAGAAAAACAATAAGATGATTCCCCTGAAAAGTGAGCAGGAATTATATAATAAACTCGGGTTAAGTTATATTGAGCCGGAATTAAGGCAAAATAATGGCGAGATTGAACTTGCAAAACAAAATAAACTCCCGAAGCTGGTTGATTACAGGGATATTAAAGGAGATCTGCACCTGCATACAACTTATAGCGACGGAAATAGTTCTTTAATTGACATGATTAATGAAGCCAGGAGATTAAAATACAAATACATCGCAATAACAGACCACAGCAAAGCAAGGGCAATTGCAAACGGTTTGAATGAATCAAGAATATTAAAGCAGATTAATGAAATCAAAAAACTGCAAAGTAAGTTCAATGATATAAAAATATTTACAGGAATGGAGGTTGATATTAAAAGCAACGGGGAACTGGATTTGGATGAAGGTGTGTTAAAAAAATTAGACATTGTAATTGGCTCTGTGCATTCCGGCTTTAAGCAAAGCAAGGAAGAGATGACAAAATGCTTGGTTAGGGCCTTTGAAACAGGATTGGTAAATATATTTGGGCATCCGACTACAAGGTTAATTAATACAAGGCCAGAGATACAATTTGATTTCAATACAATATTCAAAACTTGCAGGGAAAACAATATCGCCCTGGAAGTTGACTCGTTTCCAGAGAGATTGGATTTAAAAGACATTTACATTAAAAATGCGGTAGATAATGATGTAAAGATTGTTGTTAATACTGATTCGCATCACACAGACCATTTTAGATTTATTAAATACGGCGTGTCTCAAGCAAGACGCGGCTGGGCGACAAAAAAGGATGTCATTAATACATACAGGTTAAGGGATATTAAGAAATTCTTTAATATTAAATAATTTTACTTTGTTTCAAAAATTCCTCTACAAAAGTTTCGATTAAAGTTAAATTAACATTTTTATAACCTTTAATTATTCTAGAAGTTAGTTCTGATTTTACATTTCTAATAATTTTATTTTTAATATAATTAACATCCTTTTCGTTTAATTTTTCATTAATTGGGTTTATGATATTTCTATATTTTAAAGCTTTTTTTAGACTATTTTGCACTTCTTTTTCATATCTAGAATGGGTATCTAAATTGTCTGTTGCTTTTCCAAGTACTTTATGAATAACCACATTAGAAGAATTTCCAATAAATAATTCTATTAATTTATTTCTGTTTTGACTCATTTCGTACACCTTCTAAAATCTTATTAAAAGTTTTATTATATATTTGTTTATATTTTTTAATAAACTTTTTTTTATCAACTAGATTATTTTTCAAGTCTTCTATTATATTATCGCCGAATAATTCTTTTATCTTATCGTAAACCTCTTCTTTGGAAATAATCTGTTTTTTTATTATAAATAAGTTTATAGAAATTAAATTTCTTAATAAATCCAATTTTTCATTTAATTTTAGAACATCAAAATGTTCCATTAACAAATTACTTTTTAATAAATGCATATCCAATAATCTATATCTAATTTCTGGTTTGACATTGTAAATAAATCTTTTTTTACTTATATGTTTGCTTAACATTGTCTGAAATAATGGGTCTGTTGATATGCCTTTCAATAATGATTTATTGTCTATTAAAATAAGATGAAAATTAATTCCTAAATTTTCTTTAAGCTCATCTTTAACATCGTTTAATCTAAGCTCTTTATCTTTAATTAAAACCATATCTACATCATTAAAATTAAATCCCTCTTCTAAAAACGATCCAGTAATTATTATATTATCAAAATTATATTTATTTAAAAGATTAAAAATTTCATTTATAATCATTATTTTAATTTTTTCAATTTTTTTTATATTATAAAAGAATAATTTTTCCTGTTTTTCATGAGTTAACTCTCTAACCAAAACATTATTTCCTGGAGCGAAACCAAACCTATTTTTTGGCAAATAAATTTGATCCATTTTGCTTCCCCGGCTTACTTTCGCTACTATTTCCATACTACGTAATATTACGTAATTTCAGTTTATAAACTTTTCCATTATAAAAATTATTTAGAAAGCTATTTAAACTCTTTAACTTTCTTAATTTTAATGGCTATAAGGGTAAATAAGCAACAAAGGGTAGGTGTTTTTGTCGATGTGCAGAATATGTATTACTCTGCCAAGAATTTGTATAAGGCAAAGGTTAATTTTAAATCTATTTTACAGGAAGCTGTTAAGGGCAGGAATTTGATAAGGGCCATAGCCTATGTTGTTGAGGCCCAGGAATTAAAGGAAAAAAGTTTTTTTGATGCCCTTGAGAATATAGGATTTGAAATCAAGGCCAAGGAATTACAGATATTTTACGGCGGGATGAAAAAGGGAGACTGGGATATTGGCATAGCAATGGACTGCATTGAACTAGCACCCAAGCTTGATACAATAATTTTGGTTTCTGGCGACGGCGATTATAAAGAATTAATCGAGCATTTGCAAAGGGCAATGGGCTGTAGGGTTGAAGTAATCGCTTTTGGAAGAAGTGCAAGCATCAAATTAAAAGAAACAGCTGATGAATTTGTTGATTTGGACAGAAGCTACAAGAAATTCTTATTATAAAAAAGTTTAAATAAGATTATTTATTTCTAATTTATAATAAAGAGATGAGAAATGAAATTATATAATAAATTTATAGGTAAGAAATCCCAGACAGCAATGGAATTTCTGATGACTTATGGCTGGGCTATTTTAATTGTTTTAATTGTTCTTGCTGTGTTGTTTGCTTTTGGCGTTTTTAATCCAAGTACGCCAAATACATGCCAAGTTGACTTGCCTTTTGTTTGTAAAGATGCAGTAGCAGATGAGAATAGTATAATAATAAAAATTGCAAAAACAGGAGGCATAGCATCTGCAATAGTCACAAATATGGAAGTAAATAGCCAAAATTGTAATCCTTTTAGTATAAATCTTGATAAGATGGAAGATTATTTTGGATGTATTATAACATTAGATAAGGGGGATAAATTTACAGCTAGATTCACTTTAGATTACACGGGAAAATCGGGTGGCCTTTCACATACAATAACTGGAGAATCTTCTGGTAAGGTTGAAAACCTCAGGAAATCTAAAATATTGGTTATAGAAGAGCAATCTGGCTACAATTCATGGCGGAATAAATTAACTACCCTTGGTTATGAAGTTATTTTAGATACTGGTGTTACAACAAAAGCGCAAGTAGATAATTATGATCCAGATATTGTAGCATGTCTCAAATCTTTTTGGGGTTGTAGTAAAACAGCCTTATACAAAGATCTTTATGATAATGGTTATTCTGTATTTACGCAAGGTAATGATAATGCTAATGTTTTATATCCAATAATAAGCTCTATTGGTACTTCTAATAATATTCCTACAATATATCCGGACAATATAATGAATCACCCTTTAACAATCGGCTGGACAAGTGCATCTGGTTCAGGAGGAGATTCTAGAAACGGAATAACTGCAATCAGAAACGGGGCATATTCAATAGCTAAAGATATAACCAATAACTATTATGAAGGAATATACTTAGAAGAGATTGGGAAGGGAAAATGGTACCATCATCAAGCAAGCGGGTTGCCTCCAGATAAATTATTAAAAAATGTTATTTCTATACTTTCTTTAAATTAGTTATTCTACAAAATATATATTATTTCCCAATTACCCAAGTGACAACCGCACCGGTTTTATTTATAAATAAGAACGTATTAATTCTTGTGTGGAGATTAATAGAGATTTAGCAGAATTTATAGGAGTTTTATTGGGTAATGGGCATATATCTAGAAAATATAATAGAATAAAAATTACTCTTAATTTCATTGATGATTTAGCATATTTAAATTATATTAAAAATTTGGTAATAAAATTATTTAAGGTCAAACCAATAATAAAAAAGAGAAAGAACGAGAATGCGATTGATTTATTTATATTTAATCAAAAGATAATAAATATTTTAATAAATAAAATTGGTCTTATGAAATCACCTAAGTGGAATCGTGCAATAATACCATCTTCCGCATTGCGCTATGATAAGGAGGTTATTAGAGGTTATTTTGATACAGACGGTTGTTTATCAATTGTGAACAATAATGGCGTAAGATATCCTAGAATAGAAATGAAGGTTATGCCTTCACCAATGCAAAATCAATTTTTAAGTATTTTAAATAAATATGGTTTTAAATTCGGAGCCTACCAGATAGGGAAAGGTAAAATTAGGGTTCAAATAAATGGTAAAAGAGAGCTTAAGAAGTGGGATAAAATAATTGGTTCAAATAATCAAAAAAATATAAGTAGAATAAATTCCTTTTTAAATGAGAATGTAGCGGAGAGTGGACTTCCTCGAAATTTTAGATATCGCTTTGAACCACTGACCGTCCCGAATATAGATTAAATCTTATATTTTCGGGTGTCTCAAACAGTCTTATGAGCCTTACGCAATAGGATTTCTATTTCGACGGACACTCCAGATTCGACAGTAATTTAATTACTTCTGTCCTACTCCGCTATGAAATTAGAACAAATTGAACACTTTTAAACCTTTCTAAATCGGGTTTATAGAAACATTTAAATTAATTATAATTACAATAATTTCTATGCCGAGGTGGCACAACCTGGTACTGCGCTGGATTGATCGTTTTTGAATCTCATTTTGAATCATTTTAAAGAATATTTTTAACTAGTAAATTAAAATTTCCCGCCAGACATACAACCGCGAGTTATATAAATAAAATCATTTATCTAGTTCCAACCAATTAAGTAAGGGTAGTTTAAAATGTTAAAAATAAATTCAAAAATTGCTGAATTGATTGGCATGCATATAGGAGATGGAACATTATACAAAACTAATCGAAGCTTAGTTTGGGAATTAAGAGGCGCATTAAATGAAAAGGAATATTACGACCACAACGTCATCCAATTACTTCAAACCATATTTCACAAAAAATTTCATGCAAAATTTAGAAGCGGGGGAAAGAACGGATGTTATGGGGTTCAAATTTCTAAAAAAGAGGATACAACATTCTTCCTTCATTATGGATTTAGACCGGGGACAAAAACTTATACCGTAAAAATACCTGAATATGTGAAAAAGTCATCTCATTCAATTAAATTAGCGTTTTTAAGAGGATTATTCGATACCGATGGGTGCCTTAGATTTGATAAAAATCATACCAAAAATAACTATTATCCAAAAATTGAATTTGATTTAGCTTCCAAAAAATTAATTAAAGATCTATCTATCCTACTAAATGAGCTCAATTTTCGTAATTATATTTGGAATTGCAATAATAGTGCAAAATTATGTGTTGCGGGAAAATTCATGCTACATAAATGGATTAAAGAAATCAGACCAAAAAACTCGAAACATTTAAATAAGTATAAAATTTTTCAAAAAACCGGCAGTATGCATCATGCCGAGGTGGCACAATCTGGTACTGCGCTGACATGATTCCTGAGTTGAAATTATGGCGTAAGATTGCTAAGTACAGTCGTACTTCAGAGACCTGTAGTACCACACAAAGATCCAGTGTCCGCAAGGACTTGTGGGTTCAAATCCCACCCTCGGCGCTTAATTTTTAAAAAACTCTCTAATTTTATCCAAAGGCAATCTAGTAGTTATAAAATGCTTGTCTTTTGGAAAACAATTTCTGTAGTTTGGCCAGGAATAACGCTCATCTAAAAAAACTACAATACCTTTGTCTGTTTCGCTCCTTATGCATCTTCCTGCATTCTGCAATGTTTTGATTATTGCAGGATAAATATAAGCATAATCTCTTCCTTTTCCATATTTTTTATCATAGTGGTTTATTAATTCATTTGTCTCTAAATCAAGTTTTGACAAAGGTATTCCAACAATTATAACACATTTCAATAAATCGCCAAGCAAATCAATCCCTTCGCCAAAACTAGCTGAACTTACTGCCATTAAAACAGAGCCTTTTTCATAATTTTCCTTAAACCCCCTGATTAAATCCTCTTTCTCAGATTTATTATGGCTGGAATCCTCTATAAATATTCTTTTAGTGCATAAATTTTTAAAATTGCTGTAAATTCTATTCAATAAATCATAGCTTGGGAAAAAGATTATTGAGTTTCCCGGAACTTCATTAACTATATCGGAACATTCTTTTGCGATTCTCTGAAACATAAAATCATTTCTTAGTGTAAATTTAGTTGTAGTGTTTGGAACAATTAAATTAAGCTCATTCTGTTTTGGAAAAGTGCTTTCATATTCAACCAGTTTAACATTGTCAAACCCGAGCAAATCCTTATACATCTTGGTTGGGGTCAACGTTCCAGACATGCAGATGATTAAATTAGAATTACTAATTAATGGTTCTGTAATAAAACTTGGATCGAGGCAGTTATAACTAATTTCTGTGATTTTTTTATTATTTTTAATTTCTTTTTTTAATATCCTAACAAATCCTTCATCTTTGCCAAGCCAAGATTTTAAAAAATTAGAGACGTGGTTAAGAAAGCTTCTTTTCTGTTCTTCCAAAACAATCTCTGAAGAATAATCCAAATTTTTGATTAATTCTGCGATATCTTTAATTTCTTTGGTTAAATCTTCTTTTTTAATCAACATTTCATCTTTAAAATTAAAACTGAGCAAAATATTCTTTAAACCAGCTAAATCTTCAACTAATGGAATATTAAACCGATCTGCTTCTTTTATTGCTAAATCTAGCAAATAATCTGATAAAGAGATGCTTAATAATTCTCTTGCTCTTCTATCCAAATTATGGGCTTCATCAAAAATTAGGATGCATTTATCAAGACTCTTGTTGATTTTTTTAAGAAATGTTTCTCTTATTTGAGGATGCAGGATATGCAAATAATCTGCGATAACAATGTTTGAATTTTTTGCCAGTTCAGCTGTAGCCTCATAAGGGCACATTTTTTCAATTCTGGAAATTTCAATTAAATCCTGAACATGCATGGGGGATCTTTTCTTTATAGAACTAATAAAGTAGTTTTTATCCGATGAATCGTGGAACTTTTCATAATATTCGCAGGTTTTATTCTCAACAAGGTGATTGCAAAAATTATAAAACTCTGAAGATTCCATATTTTGAACATTATTCTGCAGGCACATTCCTTTCTTTCCGATAAAATCAGCCACATTCAAATTTATTTTATATTTTTCCTTGATTAATTTCAAAGTTTCAACAACAATTGTATGCTGGGTGTGTTTTGGTGTCAGAAAGAATATTGTTAAATCATTGTCCTTGGAGTATTTTAGCAAAGGAGCTAAAACTCCGGCTGTTTTTCCTATGCCTGTTGGAACATGTGCAATCAGGTGTTTTTTATCTTTAACACACTCAATAACATCATTAATTAGATTATCTTGAGTTTCTCTGATATTATCATAAGGAAATAGAACCTGCATAAACTAGATTTTAATCAGAGGTTTATTAATCTTGCTTATATAAAAATTAAGCAAAAAATCAGCTAAACCCAAGCTTGTATTAGACTCCAATTCTTAGCACCTTCTCTTTTTTCTTGAGCTACTTATCGGTATAATATTCCAGTAAAGAAGTTAATCTGGTCTAGCCTGTATAACAAGAATATAAGCGCAACAACTAAAACTAGCATCAAGCCGGCAAGGACCATTTTCCCGTAAAAGTTCATCTTAAGCCATTTTTTATTTTCTTTGGCAGCTTTCAGATTCTTTAATTGCAATTCCTCACTAAAAGAAATCCTGTATTTCTCACCATCATTATCTATCTTATACAGTTTCCCCTTTTCTTCAAAATATCTTACATCACCCATAATTCTGGAATGATTAACTTATTTATAAAGGTTGCTATTTTAAAATGGTTACACTATAATATATACATTAGTTAGGTTTTTATAACTCCAATACTAATTCTTATCATGGTTTTCCAAATAATCGGATTTTTGGGATTGATAATCGGAATTATCTTGGCAAAAAAATTCAGGAATGAGCTAAAAGACATTAAGAATTTTATAAAAATTATCTCGTTTATTACAATATCCGGAATTATAATTAGGCTAATCTTATCGGCAAATTTCAGTTTAATGTTTTTTGTGGGCTTACTTATTGGATTAATAACAAATTATTTCATTAAAAACAACTACCTTTATTATGGAAGTTCATTAATGCTGGCTAGTTCAATGCATATTAATGATGAGATTTTATTTAGCATATTAATTTTTATCTTAGGATTAACGCAAAGTGCTTTAAAGAAAATAAATAGGAAATTCTTATTAATAAGTTTAATTTTATTTGCACTACCTTTCACTTTTTTATTAACTAATTTGAATTATGGTGGCTTTATAATCGGTTTTTCAATAGGGGGTTTGGCAATTGGAATTAACCAGTTTAATAAATAAATTAAAAAGTAAGAGAGAATTAAAGGACATAGATGAAAAGTTCATAGAAATAAGGATAAATGACTATTTAACTAGAAATAAAGTTGATTTAGGCAATGAAAAAAGTAAAAGTTATAGATTAATGTTTAAATCCCTAAGAAAACAATTAAGAGAGGTCTACGGGGTTTTCAGAAAAGTAAAAGAAGAGAGAAGTTTAGGGTTTTATAAAGATATTTTTGATGAATTTAAGCCAAAATCCATAATTGATTTGGGCTGTGGATTAGAGTCATTAAGATACGCTACAGGTTATAAGTTAAAATATTATTGCTATGATATTAACAAGCAGGAGATTAATAAAATAAACGAATTTTTTAAGAAAAACAGAATAAATGGCAAGGCCTTTGTTTTTAATTTAGCAGATAATAATCTTGATAATCTTCCGAAAGCAGACTTATGCTTAATTTTAAAACTCCTTGAAAGTCTTGAGGCTGTTAAAAAAGGCATTAGTAAGAATTTACTAAACAAGGTTAAGTCTAAGGTGATAATAGTTAGTTTTTCTAAAGTAGCCCTTGGAAAGAAGGTTAAAATCAGAAAATCTGGAAGATCCTGGTTTAGAAGGGTTTTAAGAGAATTGGGATATGATTATAAGATAGTTGATTCTGAAGAGGAAATATTCTTTATAATTAGTAAATAGAAAGGTTTATACGCATTATACACACCAAGAGGTATAAAGTTAAGCTGAAAATGAAGGATAGTAAAATACTAAAAAGGGCTAAAGAGATTATCAAAGAAAATCCAGAAATGTTTGAAGCTTTAGTTAAATTTGAAAAAACCGGAAGGTTACCAACAATAGAAGAGCTTAAAAAAAGAAAGCAAGAATTAAAAAAACAATAAGCTTTTATTTGTTGTTTTCCAATAAAATTTATGCTATATCTAATAGGATTGGGTTTAAACAGCAGAGACATCAGCTTAAATGCCCTTGATGCAATAAAAAAATGCAAAAAGCTTTACCTAGAAAACTATACAAGTTTCGGTTTTACTAAAAAAGAGCTTGAAAAAATAATAAAAAAGAAGGTTATTATAGCTGGGCGTGAGTTGATTGAAAACAAAGCCAGCATTATCTTAAAAGAAGCTAAAAAAAAGGATATTGGGTTATTGATTTATGGGGATCCTTTATCTGCCACAACCCATATTAACTGCCTAATTGATTCCAAAAAAGAAGGCATTAAGATTAAGGTCATACATTCTAGTTCAATACTAACCGCTGTTGGAGAAACCGGCTTATCATTATATAATTTTGGCAAGACAACCAGCATTCCTTTCAATAATGAGAAAGTCATTGCGCCAATAGAAGTAATAAAAAATAATCTAAAACTTGGGTTGCATACATTAATATTACTTGATTTAGACCCAAAGAACAAGAAATTTTTAACAATTAACCAGGCATTAGAATATTTATTAAGAAATAACCTTAACTTAAGCTGTGTTGTGTGTAGTGCATTGTCAACAAATAAGCAAGAGATTAAATATGGAAACATAAAAGAACTAAAAAATCTAAAATTTAACAGATTCCCGCAGTGTTTAGTCATTTCCGGAAAGCTGCATTTTATCGAGGAAGAAGCCTTAAATTTCTATAAGATTTAAAGTAGTGTAACCAAAAGGTATTTAAGCAACACTTTACACTACATTTATTAGGAAAATGTATGTAAGAAAAGTCAGAAAAGGGGGCAGGGTTTATTCTTATTATTACAAGAGCCAGAGAATTGGCGATAAAGTTAAATCAATCTATGTTGGAAAAGCTGTTGAAGATATTAGAAAACCAACCATAAAACAAGCAGAGCCAAAAATTGCTAAAAGAGAGTTTAAAAAGGAAAGCGATGTTATTAACCACTTATTGGAATTTGACAACCTGTTAAACGAGATCAATACGCTGATTAATGGTAAGGATTTAAGCAATGCTATTTTTACTTATAATAAGATGTTTGAGGTTTATACTAAAATAGAGGTTGATGCATCTGACAAGGCAAAGGTTTTTGAAAGGTTGAATAGTGTTTATAATGACCTGATTGAGTTAAGTAAAGAAAATAAAATAAATTTAAATTAGGTATACTAATCAAAGTAACGATGCGTATTTTACAGCAACAAGAAATAAAGGAATTGCTTCATCAAGACTACGTATGTTATGGCCTATATAACATAATGAAGATTCTTCTAAATCAAATCCAAAATTTATCCCTAATCCAATATTTTTTAGTCCAAAATGATCATCCCAAAATAGCCTAAAATCTTTCTCATAATAAGCTTCCAAAAATTTGACATACTCTTCAATTTCCTCCCTCCCTTTGTTCTGATAAAAACTGGAAACTCTTTCAGGATAATTCTCATCTGGCAAATAAACCACGGGAATTGCCCTTTCATCTTGAATTTCGACTCTTGGATAAATTCTCATATAAAAAGGTTGGATAAAACAATTTTAAAATCTTTCGGGTAATGAAAAATCATTTTTCTTACTAATAGAGTTTATAACAAAATTTATATATGAGTTTGCACCACCAATATTCATTAAAAAGGTTTGCACTATTAAAAAAGAGGTTGAGAATGTATTATTTTAATTTGATAACTAAATCTATATTTGTAAAGTGATATAAATGCATTTAGAAAAAAGAGGAACTGTGGGGGGTAAATGTAGTTCTTACTTCATTAAATTAAAGGGGTGTTATTTTGCATAAAAGGACAAAAAGAAAGGATTACATAAGGAATAAAAATAAAACAAAGGGTAAAAGTAGGGTAAAAAATAATATACTAAATAAACTTAATTCAGATAAAAATTTAAGATTTAATGAAAGAATACCAAGAAGATTGTTAAGAGATGCTCCTGTTCCTCATTCTAGTTCAGTTTATGCTCATGCTCAACCCCAAGATAGTGCAAATCTAAGGCCCATAGGTATAAGTAATTTAAGCAAGGTTTTATCGCTTATATTAATTGTATTTATTGGGCTGGGGTTGTTTTATTATTTCGGAAGTTTTGGAATTACGGGGTTGGTTATTTATTCTGATTCAACAATAACATTAGATGTTAATAGTTTAGTAAGCAAAGATGCCCAGATATTTGTAAATGTCGGGGCAGAAGAACAAATCAAGCCAATAACAGGGTTTGATCTGCCTCTAATGAACGAAAGTTATTATGTAAGTAGTTTAAATGTAGATATAATTAGCCTAAATTTCTCCTTAGATCCTGGCACCTACTCATTTGTTGTAAGCTTAATTGACAATTCTACTTTAATAGCTATCACAAGCAAAGACATTACAATTAGCTTAGAGCAGCCTGTTATAGAAAGGCCTCAAGAACCAGTGCAAGAACAAGTTAATGAGACTAATTTAACCCTGCCAGAGATAATTAATGAAACAAATACCACAGTACCAGAACCATTGCCTGAACCTGTGGTAAGTAACATAAGTGATTTAAGCAAGGTGGAACAAGAAGTTCTAGATGAAATTAATAGCAAAGGAAGCGCAAGGGTAATTGTAAAAAAGACCTTTAATCTGGTAACAACAGCTGATTTGATTAATGAACTGGAGCAGAACATTACAATTGATGAATTAAGATTTGTTAAAAGGGGCGAGTTAGCAAGCGATATAAAAAAAGAATTTGAAAATAACAGCTTTGATTTAAATGATTACGCGAGATTAGAGGAAGAATTCAGCGAAACAGATACGAGTAAAAGAGTTTTAAGTGTAGTACAACTAACAGACGGGGCGAATAAGTTGGCGGAATTAATCAATAAATCTGAAATTATTACAGTTGAGCAGGAAGTTGATGATATTGTTGCGTTAAATGTTGATGTTAATATGCTCAATAAGATGATTAATTTATCGTCTGTAAATCAAATAATATTGGATAATGAAGTAAATTTATTTGTTCAAGATGCAATAAATATAACAAAAGTAAATGTAGTACAACAATTAGGCTATAGTGGGAATGGTAAATCGGTGTGTATTTTAGATACAGGAATAAATTATAACTTATTTGGACTGATTTTGAATCAAACAATTCATGGCTATGACTTTGTTAATCAGGATGATGATCCTCTGGATGATCATGGGCATGGAACTTCTGTTGGAAACATATTATTGAATGTTGCCCCAAACAGCAATGTCTATGCTGTTAAGGTTATTAATTCTAATGGTGTGGGTTATGAATCAGATATCCTGGCTGGATTACAATATTGCATTAATAATAATGTTGATGTTATTTCATTTAGCATTGGAAGCAGGTTGAGTAACGGTTACTGTGACAGCAATATAGTTGCGAATAAGTCAAATTATGCTGTTGAGCAAGGAATCCATATAATTGCTGCTACAGGAAATGATGGTTCTAATACAGAAATAAGGGTTCCTGCTTGTGCTTCTAATGTATTAAGGGTGGCTTCTAGCAATAAACAGGATAATGTTTCTTCATTTAGTAATGTTTACTTAAACGATTTGCTTGCTCCTGGACAAGACATTAATACAGTAGATTTAAGTGGTAATTCAACTGCTTTAAGTGGTAGTTCACTCAGTGCACCATTAGTTTCCGGGGCTGCCTTATTAATACTAGAAAACCAAAGCTATAATCCGGGTAATTTAACTCATTTGTTTAGATCTACTTCAGATGTAATATTCAATGATGGGATAAGGGATTATGAAAGATTGAATTTGTATAATGCCTTAATAAATAATATAACCCATGTTCCTTTTGATTATGATGCCAATCAAGCAAATGTTACAAGCGGGGAATTCTTTGGCTTTGCAAACCCCTCTTTTAACACCCCAACTTTAAATTCAACAGATGTAAGAACTAATAACACAAACGTAAATATTTCTTTAAGCATAGTAAGCACAGATGCAACAGGGCTTTATAACATAACAACATGGTATGAAAACAATCAAAGTTTATTAGTTTTAAACATGCCTTTCGTAACAAATACAACAGATGTAAAAGATTATTCCGGCTATAACAACAATGGAACTATTTCTGGTGCATTATGGCAGAGATATTTGAATGAGGATAATAACTCTTTAGTTTTATTATTGCCTTTTGATGAGGATAATTCAACAACAGCTATTGATGCAAGTGATTATAGGAATGATGGTGTTTTAAGTGGTGTTGCACTAAACACAAATAATTGTGTAACTGGAACGTGTTATACATTTAATGGAGTAAATAGCAATATAACAACTAATAATCTAAATCTTGGCGGGGCAAATGAATTTACAGTAGAAACTTGGATTTATCCCTTATCTGCACAAGAAACAGCCGTTAATTATAGAAACACAATTTATTCGGGGCATGTTTTTGCAACGCCTTCTTGGTGGTTGGAAGTATTTGGAAATGATATTGTTATCCAAAATTTAACCACTCCCTTCCCGACTGTCTCAACAACAGGGGATATTATACAAAATAATCAATGGTATCTTGTTTCTCTTACAAAAACTGGAAGTGCTGTTAATAGCAATCTAACCATATATGTAAATGGTGCGTTAAAGATTTCTGGATTAATGAATACCACACCTACAACCCGTTCATTCATAGGTTCGTTAGGTGGAACAGCAGGTGATAAAGATATTTTTAACGGGACTATGGATAATTTTAGAATATACAATAAAGCATTAACTTCATCTGAAATTCAAGACCATTACGAGAAATACAAGCTATATTACCAGCCAAGCTTTAAGTTTGACGGAAAACAAGGGATTAATTTTACAAGGGGACAATTAGGAACTGCAATAAATTCTTCTTCAGCAATAACCATGGAAGCTTGGGTAAATCAAAAAAGTTTTCCATCTCCAACAGGTGCCCAAGTCGTTTTAGCTGGAACAATAGGAAATTCTGGTGGTGGATTTGGGATAACCATTCTCGGTGCAGGAACGGTTAGTGTTGGCGGAAGAAGCATCGCAAGTGATGCAATACAGCAGACTAGTTCATTATCGAACATCTCATTAAATAACTGGACACATATTGTCGGGGAAATGGAATTTGCAAATGATTTAATCAAGATTTATATTAATGGGAAATTAGACAAAACATTTACAGCAAGTTTCAGCAGAGACCAGTATAATCATAGCATTTTATCAACCGCTACAAAAGATACCATCGGATTCTTTGATGGCCAGAATAGATATTTTAATGGCTCAATTCAAGGCGTAAGAATTTACAATCGTTCTTTAAGTGCAAACCAGATATATGAATTATACAATAGTTATAATACTTCTGGGATAAATACATTAGTTAGCGAGGAAACAACTGCCGGAAGGACTTATAAAGCACAGGTTTATGTAGCTAATTCTAGTGATTTAGGAGTTTCTGATAATACGAGTGAGGTTTTAATTTTAGATAATTATTTAACATTTACAAATAATCCAGTTATAAATTCAACAAATGCGCAAAATACAACAGAACAAGATTTAAATGTCTATTTTACTCCAGATAACACAGGCATAACTTTAAATTATTCAATAGAGGTATTCAAAAATAATGCCACCCAGTTCTTATTGGCAGACATTCCTGCTACAGCCAATACATTTGCTCAATTTATAATAAATAATGCCAATACTACAAAAGGAGAAACTTGGAAAGCGCAGGTATGGCTGACAGACAGCTTAAGTAATTCCAGCTTAGTAAATACATCTGAATTATTAATATTAAATTATATTCCAAATATAACATTCAACTTGATTAACACAACAGATATTTCAACAAACAATACAAACGTTAATTTAACTCTATTTATTAATAATACCGATTATGATAATGATATTGTAGCAAACATAACAAACTGGTATGAGAACAATCAAAGTATTTTAGTTTTAAACATGCCTTTCGTAACAAATACAACAGATGTAAAAGATTATTCCGGCTATAACAACAATGGAACTATTTCTGGTGCATTATGGCAGAGATATTTGAATGAGGATAATAACTCTTTAGTTTTATTATTGCCTTTTGATGAGGATAATTCAACAACAGCTATTGATGCAAGTGATTATAGGAATGATGGGGTATTGATTAATGCTAAATTAAATACCTCATGTATAACTGGAACCTGCTATAGTTTTGATGGTTCTGGGGATTATATAAACATAAATGACTCAAATGATAATCTGGATATATCCTTAAATAACAGCTTTACAATAGAGTATTGGATGAAGTATGATAAATCAGATGCAACTGTAAGGGATATTATAAGCAAATGGAGTTCTTCTGTAAGCAAAAAGCAATACAGGATATATCATCAAAATAATATTCTTGCAATGATATTAAGCAAGGATGGAACAACAAACAGCAATACTTTAACCTCCAGCGCTTCCTTAACAGCAAATCAATGGTATTATGTTACATGGTTTTTTAATGGAACAAGCGTTGCATTATATATCAACGGCAATTTAGATAAACAGCAGGCATTTTCAAATGGCGCAGTCTTTAATGCAGACATTCCATTAAGGATTGGGGCAAGTGCTGATGCTCAGGCATATCAGGGAATTATAGATAACGTAAGAATATACAATAAAGCCCTAACTTCATCTGAAATTCAAGACCATTACGAGAAATACAAATTATATTACCAGCCAAGCTTTAAGTTCGACGGAGTAAATAACTTAATTAATATTACAACTTCATCAAGAAGTTTGGGATTAAGCCAAGAATTATGGGTAAGAAATATAACTAATTCAACTTGGGTTCATTTAATTAATAATTCGGGGGATTTATTTGTCAATGGGATAAATGCAAGTGATAACTTATACCCTATTCCTATTTCAAATAAAACTAATTCAATTAGAATTGGAATTTACGATAATGAGGTTTACTTTAATGGAAGTATATTATCAGTTAGATTATGGAATCGTTCTTTAAGTGCAAACCAGATATTTGAATTGTATAATTCTTATAATACTTCTGCGTTAAATAAGTTAGTAAGTGAGGAAACAACTGCCGGAAGGACTTACAAAGCTTCATTATATGCTTCTGATACTTACGCAGATAGTTCTCAAGTAAATACTAGTGAAATACTAATAACAGCAAGTGCCCCGAATAACTTCACATTATACCTTCCAGGCAATAATACTAAATTTAAGAATTCGAGCAATGAGGTAAATATTTCATGGGTCTCTTCTTCAGACATAGATGCAGGGACATTAACTTATTATGCTCAGGTTGCAAGAGATGCTAGTTTTGCTGATACAATATATCAAGGAATAACAACATCAACATTTAATACAACAAACGCCTTAACAAACGGAACATATTATGCAAGAATAAATTCAACAGATGGAAGCTTATGGAGCGGTTATTCAAATATAATTAGCTTTATTATAAATACGGTGCCATTTAGCTACAATATCCAATTAAGCTCGAGTAATGGAACAAATTTAACTTTGGAGAATTTAACATTAAGTTATAATTTACAAGATACGGATTTGGGGGAAGATTTATTTAATATTACAAACTGGTATGAAAACAATCAAAGTTTATTAGTTTTAAACATGCCTTTCGTAACAAATACAACAGATGTAAAAGATTATTCCGGCTATAACAACAATGGAACTATTTCTGGTGCATTATGGCAGAGATATTTGAATGAGGATAATAACTCTTTAGTTTTATTAATGCCATTTGATGAGGATAATTCTTCTACTGCTATTGACAGTTCTGATTTTAAAAATAATGGTGTTTTAAGCGGTGCAACATTAAATAGAACAGATTGTATTACTGGAAATTGTTATAGTTTTGATGGAACTAATGATTTTATTAATTTGATTGATAAAAGTAGTTTAGATTTTGGAGCTAGTGATTTTTCAATAGAATTATGGATTAAACATCCAGTATCTGCAATTACAAATGGAAGAATAGTTTACAAGGGTGCTTCTAGTGCAACAGATGTTGGTTATGCTTTACTTGGAGACGCTCAAAATATATTTGCTTTAAGTAACGGTTCAACTAGACTTTTAGTAACTGCTGGAAAAACTAATTTTAATAATGATTTATGGAATCATATAGCTATTACCGTAAAAAGAGATAATAATATAACAATTTATACTAATGGAATAATAGATAGTAGCTCAAGTAATCCATTAAATGTAAGTAATTTTAGTGGTTCTGTAAGTAATACAAAAGAGTTTATTTTAGGTAGTATTGATGGAACTGGAACATTCTGGAATGGCTCAATAGATAACGTAAGAATATACAATAAAGCCCTAACTTCATCTGAAATTCAAGACCATTACGAGAAATACAAGCTATATTACCAGCCAAGCTTTAAGTTTGACGGCGTAAATGATATGATTAATATAACAAAAGATATAAATGATGATTTTGGAAAAACAGGATTTACCATGGAATCTTGGATATGGAATAATATAAATGACCAGCCACAAATGTCTTCTTCTGGTGTAAATATTTTATCAGATGTTGGCTCTGGAATAAGTGATAGATATGAATTAAGAATCAATAATATTTCAAGTTCCCCAGTTATTTATTATAGAATTCAAGATAGCAATGCAATAAACGAAGAGGTTAGTAATGCAGGAAATTTAAATAATAATTCATGGAATCATATTATAGTAACTTATGATAATGTAAATGCACAGATAAGGGCTTATGCAAATGGTGTTTTAACAAATACAAACCCAACAGCATTTACTGGAACAATATCTCCAAATGATAATCTTTATATTGGAATTGCTGGATTAGTTAGAGATTATAAAGGAAGCATAACAGGCGTAAGAATTTACAATCGCTCTTTAAGTGCAAACCAGATATATGAATTATATAACAGCTATAATACTTCTGCGTTGAATAAATTAGTTAGTGAGGAAACAACTAAAGGGAATACTTATAAAGCAAGTGTTTGGGTAAGTGACACAAGAGATGAAGATGTACAAAGAAACTCTACAGAATTATTAATAGGAAATACAATTCCAACAATTCCAGTATTGAGCTATCCGCCAAATAATACTTACTTTAAGGATGATACACCTGAATTTTTCATAAACAACTCAGATGATCCAGATAATGACACAATTTATTTTGTTCTAGAAATAGACAATGCATTTGATTTCACAAGCATTAATTATTATAATGGAACAATAAGGAAAATAAGCAATGGTACGAATTCGCATAACCTTTCATCAGCATTAACAGACGGAATTTATTATTGGAGAACACTTGCTACAGATTTACAAGGAAATTCATCTTACACCGAAATAAGGAACTTCACGATAGACACGATAAACTCAACAATTGATTTTACATCGCCGACTGAAGCAAACAACACATACACAAACAACAGCTACATTTTCATAAATGTTACTGTAACAGAAGCCAACTTTGCCAATATTACATTTTACTTAGTCAACAGCACTAGTGTAAATGCAACTTTATTCACAAGCTTGAACAATAATGCAAGATGGATTAATCTAAGCCCATTAAACCAGAATGAAGTTTATTATTACAATGTTTCGGTAGCAGATTTAGCAAATAACATTAATTACAGTGAAACAAGAATTATTACTTTAGATAATACATTGCCAAACAACATAACATTATTGTCTCCTGGCAACAATACAATAAGCACAAACAGGACACCTTTATTCACATGGAATAATGTCACAGAATTGAACTTTGACAATTACACTTTAGAAATAGACAATGATGCTGATTTCACAAGTGTGCAATTTACTTTTATAAAATATAATAATTTAACCAACTCAACGCATTTGATGACAACCCCATTAAATGATAATACAAGGTATTTCTGGAAAATTACAGTCACAGACAAGGCAAACAACAGAAATTCAACAACATTCACCTACACAACAGACAATACAAAACCGGCAGTAACCTTAAACTCTCCAGGCAATAACCAGTGGCTCACAGCAAGCACTGTAAACTTCCAGTATATTCCAACAGACACCCCATTCAACAGCAATTTGCAGGCATGTGATTTGTACGGAAATTTTACTTCAACAACATTCGAAAAGAATAATACGCAAACGCCGGCGGGAGGAGCGATTAATACATTCACGTTAATACTGGCCGATTCCAGTTATACCTGGAATGTTCAATGCAATGATTCTGCTGGAAATTCTGCAAGAGCAGCTGCAAACTTTACAGTTAACTTAGATACAGTAAGACCGAGCTTAAGCTATTCTGGCCAGACAGAGGTCAATAACAGCTATAAAAACCAGAACTTCATCTTCGTAAACTGGACTTATACAGAGGCTAATTTTGCTAACTTAACATTCAGGCTATTTAACACAACAGGCAATGTTAACACAACAGTTTACACATCAACAGCATATCAAATAAATGTAAGTAATTATACAATTTACTTAATCAATCCGAATGAAAGATACACTTACAATATAACATTAACAGATTATGCATTACAGATGAATACAACTGAAACCAGAACAATAATCTTGGATACGATAAATCCTAGCTTAAGCTATTCTGAACAAACACTTGCGAATAACACTTACTACAACAGCAATACTTTGTTTGTAAACTGGACTTATAGTGATACAAACTTTGCTAACTTCACATTTACATTAGCCAACTTAACAGGAGTAGTAAATCAGACAATATATAACACAACAGCTTACCAGATTAATTTAACCCTGCCAAACACTAATTACAGCTATAACTTAACTATAAGGGATTTGGCAAATAATTACAATGAAACAAGCACAAGGGTGGTTGTTTTAGACAATGCAATTCCAGTTCCAATTTATGATTCTAGAACTGAGGCAAACAACACTTATGTCCAAAGAAACTGGGCATTCATAAATATTACCTTAACAGAAACAAATCTAGCGAATATAACTTATGTGATTTCAAATTCAAGCTTTACAAATATTACTGTATTTGGAAGCAGAACATTGGACATTAATTTCACTAATTTAGCCGATGGCAATTATACTTATAATGTTACTATAAGGGATTTGGCAAATAATGTTAATTCAACTGAGACAAGAACAATTGTAATAGATACAGTGTTGCCTGTTCCAATATATGATAATACATTAACGCTAGTAAACAATTCCTACTTCAATAAAAACTGGGCATTCATAAATATTACCTTAACAGAAACAAATCTAGCGAATATAACTTATGTGATTTCAAATTCAAGCTTTACAAATATTACTGTATTTGGAAGCAGAACATTGGACATTAATTTCACTAATTTAGCCGATGGCAATTATACTTATAATGTTACTATAAGGGATTTGGCAAATAATGTTAATAGCACAGAAACGAGATTAATTTCAATAGATGCGGCTGTTCCATTAATTGAATTTGGCAATTCAACAGAGGCAAACAACACACAATTAAGGCAAAACTGGACATTCATAAATATTACATTTACAGAAACCAATGTTGCAAATATAACATTTAGATTATTTAACCAGACTTCTTTAGTAAATGAAACCGTTTCCCCATCAACAAACATTATAAGAGCGATTAATTTTACTAATCTTCCTAATATAAATAATATAAGATATACATATAATGTTACAATAGTAGATTTCTCAAATAATGAGAATGTCACCGAGACAAGAACAATAATACTGGATAATGTTCTTCCAAGCATCCCAACACTGGGAAATCCGAGAAATGATACATGGCAACTGTATGATAATTCAACTTCGTTTGGCTGGCAAGATTCAACCGATTTGGAAAACTCAACATTAAATTATGAGTTCCAGCTAAGTAATAATACAGTATTTAACAATACTTACTTCATTAAGAATATTAATATTACACAATCTAATTACACCTTAACAGTAAACGAGATGCCTTCTGTTGGAAGACATTATTGGAGGGTAAGGGCATACGATGGAACAAACTATAGTAGCTATAGCAGTTTGTTCCAAGTTGATATTGTCTATGCTGTTATTAATATAACAAGTCCAAATTATAATTCAATTGTAAGAATTTTAAATACTTATGAATTTAAAGTCGAGGAAATAGCCAATACAAACTGGACTCAAAGGGTTAACATAACATTTACAGCAGCTGGGACAAGTTACGGACCGTTTCTAATGACCAATAATTCAGATCCTTTGACAAATTACACTTATAACTTTACAATTCCAAATGTTAATCCCGGATTTTTAACAGTTGTTGCTACAGGTTATAATGAAACTTTAAGCATAAATGCGACTTCAAGATTTAGAATTACGATACCAGAAACACCTGCTGTAACAAGACCCGGCATAACAGATGCTTATAGTATAAACACATATACTTATCCGAATGTTTCGGCAAATATAACTGTAAGAAGTGACCTAAGCGTTTTATTAAATACAATAACTGTGCAGATATTCCAGCCAAATGGAACAACTTCAACTTTAACCAGCACAGTAAATAATGAAGATAACGCTGATGATGAAGATTTCAATTATGAACATAATTATACATTTACACCAGGAGATCTGGGAGAGCATATCATTGCAGTAAGCATAACAGATACAAATTATCCAGATTCTGCTTATATAGCCTATAAAAACAACAGCTTTTATGTTAACACAAGCCGAGGGATTTCATTGATAGCATCCGGAGCAGGATTAAATAATATAACATTAAAGGATATTTATTCGAGACATACATTAAACAAACTAAATAACTCTGAAAATGTAACAATAATTCCTGGGAATTATGATATTAAAGTCAGCACGAGTAAAATTGAAGCAGAATTAATTAATGGAACAATTTATGAAAATCCGATTACCTTATGTTCATTTGAAGATATTGAGGATACAGTTGATCCTCCAAGCAATGTGAGGTCGGTTGATCAATTTACTCTGGATTGTGGCAATTCAACATATAACAGTGTAAATTTAACCTATAACTACACCAATATTATTGGAAGCGTAACATTTGAAGAAAATTTAAATATATACAAATGTGATTCTACATCAAGTTGCAGCTGGGTAAGACAAAATAAAAGCCTAGACACAACAAATAACTTAATTATAGCAAGATTCAGCAATTTCTCTGTATTTATGTTATCAGAAGATACTTCAACAACAACGACAACAGTTGCAACTTCTGGAGGGGCTGGAGGAGGATCCGGAGGAGGATTAAGCAGATTAATTGCTATTGATATCATACAGCCAGGAAATCTGACAATTTATGAAGAAGATACGATAATAACGCCAATTAAAATAAAGAACACGGGAAAAACTTCATTATTTGGAATATTTTTGGTTGCTTCAACATTAAATGAAGGATTAGAATTAAGCTTAGACAATAATTTTATCAGTGCATTAATCCCAGGGCAGGAAGATGCAACAAACTTAAGAATAGTAAGCAGAAACTTCACAGGGGAGAATGCAGAAGTATTGGTAACTGCAAAGGTAACTACTCCTGTTGTGCAAGACCAAGTTAAATTCTTATTAAACGTATTAACAGGAGGAAAAACAAAAGCAGAAGAGCAAATAACGTTTGCAGAAGAATTCTTTAATGGAAACCCGGAATGTTTGGAATTAAAAGAATTGCTTGACCAGGCTCAAATAGCATTAGACAACAGAGAATACGATGAAGCAGTAAAAATTGTTGATTCAGCCATCCAGAGCTGTAAGAATTTATTGTCATTAGAAGGAAAACAGCCAAGATTGCCCACTGAAGCAGAATTAAGCGATTTATTGATATTAGGATTGGAAACTTTGGTGTTCTTCATTTTAACATACTCGATGTATAATTATTATAAAAAAAGGAGGCTAAGGAATTTAAACAAGTAAAATGTACAAAGAAGATTATAATTCGAAAAGATTGATTTTAGATGATGTTTGCTTAGTTGATATTCCGAATCCAATATCAAAAAATAATTCCTCATACGTCCATATTAAACAATCTAACTTTAAAGCCAATGCAAGAAATTCTACGTCTTTAAGATGTGTTTTTAATAATTCTCTAGCTTTTGGGATATATTCTTTATATTCGTTGGTCGGAACAAATTCAACAATATTAAACAGTAAAGATACTAATTCATTAAATTCTTGCTCAGAAAGCTTAGATTTCTGCAATATTTCTTTCCTATGGCTTAAAAATTCTTTTTTTAATTTTTCTGGTGCAAATAATCTAAGATTTTTATTAAATAATATTTCTATTATTTCACCCCGAGAAATCAATGTTCTAAATAAAACATTAGAATCAAGAACTAAGTTCAATTATATCAATCCTTCTTTTTTTAATTTTTTATACATAGAATCCTTAACTTTCTTTGATAATTCATCTGCATCTTTTTCTGTAAATTTAGATTTAGATACTATTTTTTTAAATTCTTTTAACATTTCCTGTCGTTTAAGCTCTTCAACAAGTTCTTTATTAGCTAATTCAGACCAATTTACCCAAGATAGTTTCTTCATCTCCGATTTAAATTCATCCGGTATTGCAAATGTTAAAGATGTCATTTATTTAACCTCCAATTACTCTAATTTTTTAAATTGCTTAACTTTAGATATTATAATTTTTCTTAATACCTCGGACCATTTAACCTCGGGGAACTTATCCATTTTTTCCTTTACTTTCTCTGATATTGATAAAGTTATTGTAGCCATTTTTAATCTCCAACCTAATTATGTTTATAAACGTAAATATGTTGATATTTATAAAACTTTCGATTTTAAAAAAAATTTGTTAATACTTAGCTCAAAAACATTAGTATTCTTCATTTTAACATACTTGATGTATAATTATTATAAAAAAAGGAGGCTGAGAAATTTAAATAAGTAAAATGTACAAAAAACAAGTCAAGATAAAGGGAAAAAAATACAATTATTATTACCACAATTTTAAAATTGACGGCAGGGTAAAAAATATATGCTTAGGCAATAATAAGGAAGGTGCTGCAAAGAAGTTGGAGGAATTATTGAATAAGGATATAAAGCAAGAATTAACCTATAAAAACCTTGATATGGCACATTTTAAAAATTCGAGCAGAACTTTCATAATTCTATTAATCTCGGTAGTCATGATTGGAGCATTATATTACTTTAATCCGCAAATCACGGGATTTACAGTTGCGAACAACAACTTGGCAAATGTAGCAAATACATTAAACAAGCTGAATATGCAGGAGATCTTTGGGGGATTAATCAGCTTAGAATTATTATTTTTTGGTTATGTAATCTACAAGGATCATAAAGACAAAATAAGAATATAAGAGAAAGATTTATATAGGCGTATGCTTTGCATAATACATGATTATTAATGAGGTATCTATTAGAAACCCCATTAAAAAGAAATTAAGATTTAAGCATGGCATTAATGAAGAAGAGATAAATGAAGTACTACTAAACAACAAACCCATATTTAAAAAAAGTCGGGGTTTATATTTATCAATAGGATTTAAACAGAAATATTTAACAATAATATTCAGTTATGATAAAATAAATAAAATGGCAAATATAATAACTGCTTATCCAAGTTCAAAATGGCAAATAAACTTATACAAAGAGATGAAGAAATAGACTGGGAAAATCTTAAAGAGGAAGACTTAGAGCCAGGAGAAGTTCACTTTGAGATAGCTAAAGATGCATTTGGTGATAAAGAATTACATTGTCCCGATGATCATATAAAAATGAGGAGAAAGATGATAAATACCCCCTTATTAACAACTCCTTTTATAGCAAGAATTGAGGCTTTTGTTTGTCCTAAATGTGGCAAAGATTATTTAAATGGTGTACAGGCAGAAAAGTTAGATGAATTAATGGATCATGCGATGGCTTTAAAAACCAAGCGTTTTGGTATTAGAAGAAGCTTAAATTACGATGGCAAAAGCATTTTTATCAGATTGCCAATAGAATTAAAAAAATATAGAAATAAAAAAGCCAGGATAATTCCATTACAAGAAAAGAAATTTTTAGTAGAAATAGAATGAATGTTGCTTCTTGGTGATTAGATGAAAACAATTTCAAAAGACACGCCGTTAGCAGAGATAACATTAAGGAAATATGAGCAGCCAAATAATTTAATCCAGAGAGAATTAATTAAGAAGATATGCCTTGGTTTAGGATTATTACAACCCGGAGATTCAAGAGATGTAATAGTTGATGTTTTATTAGTTTTAATTAATTCAAAAGAAGCATTAAGTTCTGAAAAAATAAATGATTTTGTAATAGAATTAAGAAAAAAGGAAAATTTGCCGTTAAAGGGAATAGCAGGAAGCAATATAAGAAGGCAGCTTAAGCGCTTAAAGGATTTATTTTTGATTGAAAATGTTAAAAATGAATACAGGATTAGTGAAAATGAGCCTTTAATTAGGATATTTGAAGAAAAGATTGAAAAATTCTATATTAAAAGCATATTAGACAGAATTAAAGACTACTTGAAAGCTGTAAAATAAGAAGATTTATATATCTAATACTCTAATTAAATTTTTTAATGGAGAATCTTGACACTATTTTATTGGAGCTGTCTAGAGATATCAAAGAATGTCTGGATGATAGGTTCAGCAAAGTTATAATTGTCGGCAATGATGAGAATTACAGAAAATTTAGAGAATATTTCGATAAATCGATATATGCATCGGATATTCTAAGCGAGAAAATAGAACATTTAACTACAAACCCTAAAGCAAAAAATGGGGTGTATGTGATTGACATAGATTATGTATTAAATTCAGAAAATTTTATGGATATGCAGATACATAGAAGACAAAAACTAGAATATGATTTACGAACGAAGCGAAGATTCTGAATTACTGGCAAAATATGTGGAAGAATATGCTAAAGGAAAGGTTTTAGATATAGGCACCGGTTCTGGAATACAGGCAGAGGCTGCATTAAGATTTACAAAAAATGTTCTAGCAGTTGATGTTGATGAAGAAAGTGTAAATTATGTTAAAAAGAAAGGAATTAAAGCTAAAATTTCCGACTTATTCTCAAATGTTGCAGGGAAATTTGATTTAATCATATTTAATCCTCCTTATTTACCAGATGAAAAGCTAGAAGATGAAAAAAGCAAAAGAATAACAACCGGCGGAAAGCATGGTTATGAAATTTTAGAAAAGTTTTTTAGTCAGGCAAATGAACACTTAAATAAAAACGGCAAAATATTAATTGTATTCAGCTCATTAACAAATAAAAACAAGGTAAATAAATTAATTAAGAAGAATGATTTTAAATTTCAGCTATTAGAGAGCAAGAAATTGTTCTTTGAAGAATTATACTGTTATTTAATTTTTAGATAATTTTTCTCTTGCCCATTTTAATAATCTCTCTGCATTTTTAGAAGCAGTTAGGGCAGTGTTTTCATTTACTAATTTTTCCTCATATTCAACGCTGTTTTTTATAGACAATAAACCCTTAATTTGAACAAGTTTATCATTCATTTCCTTGATATTTAAATTCAAATCCCTTAAAATTCCTTCAACATCATCATGCCTTTCACTTGAGCTTCTTACCCCTTTAATAGCAATAGCAACAGCATCTGTAGAGCTAATTCCAGCATGTATAGCATTTGAAGCTGCCGCATTCCATCTATTATTGTTTAATGCATCTTTCATAGTCTGATAAAATTCCTCTGCTTTTTTTAAATAGTTGTAACATAAGCTTCTATCTACAGGTTTTACTTTCATTTTAATTCTTCTCCTTTAATTAATATATTATTCTTTAAAATTTCTTTCCTAATATTACTTTCATTAAATTCTTTTTTATTCAAGATGTAAGGCATAATCACATTGCCAAATTTTTTGATTACTTCGACCTTACACTTTTCAGCAACATTATCAGCCAATTCTTTGCTTTTAGTTATTATTAATAAATCTATATCGCTATCAAATCTCTCTTCATTTCTAACAACGCTTCCAAATAAAGCTACAGTGTTAAAGATATTATCAATATAATATTTTTTAATTGTTTTAATCAATTCATTTAAAGTATTATTTTCTATATCATATATTTTTAAAATATTCAATAAAAAGCTTTTTCTATTTAATTTTATGATTATGGAGTTACTTATTCTCTCAAGATTTATTAAATTCATTCCATGCAGATCCTCTAAAACTTTTAATAAACCCGGGTGAGTTATGCTGGATAATTTTGATAATTCCCTTAGGGTGAATGATTTTTCTTTAAACTTATATAAGTTTCTGATTACTTTGACCTTTAACTTACTTCCAAAAAGTGTTTCTAGGTAATGATGGTATATCATGGTAATTTTATTTACCATATGGTAACTTTTGTTACTATATAAACTTTTCTATTTTAAGTAATTAGAAAGCAGGAAATTGTTTTTTGAGGAATTATACTGTTATTTAGCATATAAATAAATTTAAAAATCTATAATATCTAAGATTATCATGAGAGAAATAATTTATGTTTCAAAAAATGCCGTAACAACGGGTAACTTTAAGGATTTAATGCAAGCTGGAAGAATGGACATTGTCTGCCACGCAGTCATAATGACATTATTTACATCAAATAAATTACGGGACAATGTTAAGTTGCATTTATTTTTCTACGGCAGGCCAGATCCGCCAAAACATCTTGAGTTAATGCCAAGAATTGATGAGAAATTTCAGATAAGCAAAAAAGATATTGCGGGATTGATTAAAAGAATGCTTTACAAATATAAAAAAGAGAGAAAAAAAGAGGTATTCCCGGGGTGCCATGTTGAAAAATTAAGCTTGGTTAAATTTATTAATAGTCTAAAAAATCGTGGAGTATATGTTCTGGATAAGAATGGGGATGATATAAGAAATGCTGAAATCCAAGAAAATCCAATTTTTATTCTCGGAGATCACGAAGGCATTCCAAAAGAGGATTTAAAGATTATAAAAAAAACTGCTAAAAAAGTCTCCCTGGGTAAAACAACATATTTTTCGAGCCAAGCAATCACAATACTAAATAACGAGTTAGACAGGAGGGAATTATAATGGAAGCGTGGTTAATTGCCCTAATAGCGGGTTTATTCGTGTATTTAATAATGTATTTTGTATTAAAAACAACAAAATTTGTCATTAAATTAGCAATCTCGGTATTGGTTGCAGTTATTCTATATTACCTATTAAAAGACATTGTTGTAGCATTATTGATTAGATAAGTTTATAAATAATTATTTTAACTGAGAAATATGGACGTCGCAATACTGTATTCGGGAGGCAAGGATTCTACTTACGCTATTGAATATTGCCAAAATAAAGGATGGAATATAAAATATTTAATTAGCATAAAGCCGAATAGGGTAGATTGTTACCTATATCATTTTGCAACAGTTGAATTAACTAAAGAATTAAGCAAAATTTTAGGATACAAGCATTTTTATTTAAACTGCAATGTAGCTGATCCTGAGAAAGAAGCTTTAATTGTCAAAAATTTAGTTGAAGAACAGCAAAAAATAAACAAAGTAGATTCTTTAATTCTTGGAGGTGTTGGATTACAGGAAACTCAATTAAGAAGTTTGCAAAAAGCGTTAATGCCCTTGAATGTTGAAGTTTTCGCAAGTCATTCTGGAGAGGATCATGAAGAGATCATGCTTGAAATGTTGGAGAAAGGATATGAATTTATGATTACACAAGTAGCCTCTGATGGACTAATTGATTGGTTAGGTAAAAACATAACAAAAGAAAATATAAAAATATTTTTTAATGATGCTAAAAAATATGGATTCAATGTGATAGGTGAGGGGGGTTATTATGATAGTTTAGCATTTGCCGGTCCCATTTTTGGTAATAAAAGATTAGTTATTGATGATTTTAAAAAAGTTATCGAAAATAAATATTGTGGCCATATCATCATTAATGGATTTAAGATTATACAGAATAATCTAATACCTCATAATCATGTGGCCCAACCATATAAGTTGTTATCCGAACAATAAATTGATTATTTCTCTAAATCTTTCTATTTATTATTAACTTCTTTCAGCAATTGAGGCAACTTATTCACACTTTTAATTATGTAATCTGCGCCCTGTTTCTTCAACAGCATTCTGGGGTAATGCCCTGTTAATACGCCGATGGTTTTGACATTCGCTCTCTTTCCAGCAAGCATATCATAAATAGAGTCGCCAATCATAAAATCTGCTTTGGTATGAAACAAATGCTCTGCTTTAAATATCTCGTCGGGATATGGCTTACTGCGTTTTACATCATCGTTCCCGATTATAATTTTGAATAAATTTTTGTCAATTTTAGCACCTTTTAATAAAAGAATGATATTTCTATGAGAGCTGTTGCTCAATATAGCCAGGTTATAATCTTTTTTTAGTGTGTCCAATGTTTTAACTGTTCCCGCGACAGCCTTAGAATACTTATAAGTTTTTCTTACAAGGATGTTATCATGAAGTCTGGTTAATTTTTCAATGTCTTCTGAGTCCAAATCTGGGGCGATTAGTTCAATTAATTTATAGTGGGGCATTCCAAATAATGAAACAAGAAATTTTTTGCTCGGGACAGCTAATTTTTCCTGTTTTAAGGCGTAATTATATGCGAGAATATGACATTTATCAGAATAAATTAAAGTATTATCCAAATCAAAGCAAATTAATTTTTTCACAATATCACCTCTAGATTAGACAAAATGTTCCTTATTTAAATATTTTGAAAAGGTTTATATAGAATACCTTCAATAAAATTTACATGGTTTTAGAGGGATTAATATTTCCAGCAAAGGCGGAGAGAAAGCCCTGGGAACTGTTTTTTCTCGGCGCATTATACGCTTCTATTGGCATGATTTTAGCATTATGGATATTCAGGAGCGAAGCAAGCATGATTATGGTACTCCTTACTGTAGTGGCTTGTTTGCCTTTGGTATACAGGACATTTAAACGAGAAGAAAAAAAAGATACTTTAATCAATGAAGAAAGAACATTATTAAGGGAACATGGAAAGGCGTTAAAATTTTTAATGTACCTATTCTTTGGGTTCATTGTTGCTTATGCTGTCTGGTTTGTGTTTCTGCCAGAAAGTTTAGCAAGCAGTTTGTTCAAGGTCCAGGCAACGACGATTAATCAAATTAATTCAAAAATAATTGGAAATACAATAAATGATAATGTTTTATTCCAAATATTCTTTAATAATTTAAGAGTGTTGTTCTTTGCAATATTATTCGCTTTCTTCTATGGCGCCGGGGCAATATTCATCTTGACTTGGAACGCTTCTGTCATTGGGGTCGCGATAGGTGGGTTTGCAAAAGATAAAATTTCCCATTTGGGGAGCTATTTTTTCAGCATACCTCTTGCAATAGGAAGATACATGACGCACGGTATATTCGAGATTCTGGCTTATTTCGTCGGAGGATTAGCAGGAGGAATAATTTCTGTGGCAATAATAAATCATGACATTAACTCCGATAAGTTCAAAGTTATAATGAGAGATAGCCTAGATCTAATTTTATTGAGCATTATTTTATTAGTAATCGCGGCATTAGTTGAAGTATTTATTACCCCAATAATATTCAGTTAAGTATTTAAGTTTTTTTATAATTTCTAAAATATGATTAATTTAGAAGAAGCAAAAAAAATAAAAACATATGACAAACATAAAAGAGAAAATGGTTATTTAATTGAATTGTTGAAAGATGGGGAAAAAACATTATCTTATCTAATATCAATTTATCCCGGCTGTTTTAAAGGCTATCACTTACATAAAATTCGAAATGCTAATTATATCTGTATTAAAGGAAAGATAAAAGTTACTTTATATGATTTAAATAATAAGGAAAAGAGGGAGATGATTCTAGATTCAGCCAATCTAGAAAGGCTCCACATTCCAACGAATATAGCAACCGGATTAGAAAATATTTGTAATGAAGAAGTTCAGCTCATAAATTTTCCAGATCCCCCATATGAACCTTCGCATCTAAAAAATGGGGAACAAATTGGATATACAAAGGAAAAACTTGAGGAATTAATAAAGTGAAGGGCATAATTTTAGCAGGAGGTTCTGGAACAAGATTATACCCGGCCACAATATCAACATGTAAACAATTGCTTCCAGTAGGAGATAAACCTTTAATTTATTATCCTTTATCAACATTAATGCTTGCTGGGATAAGAGACATCCTAATTATTTCAGCAAAAAGGGATCGGGATAGATTTATGAATTTATTTATGGATGGAAAGAGGCTTGGATTAAATTTTTCTTATGAAGTTCAGGAAAAACCAAAAGGATTAGCAGATGCATTTATCATTGGAGAAAAATTTATTGGGAAAGATAGTTGCTGTCTGGTTTTAGGGGATAATATATTTTATGGGCACGGTCTCACAGAAGTTTTAGAGGAAACTGCAAAAAAAGAGGATGGCGCAACCATCTTTGGCTATTATGTCAACGATCCCAAAAGATATGGCGTGGTTGAATTTGATGAAAATAATAAGGTAATTTCAATAAAAGAGAAACCAAAAAATTCAAAATCAAATTATGCCGTCATTGGGTTGTACTTTTATGATAACAGGGTTATTAACATTGCAAAGAACTTAAAGCCTTCTAAAAGGAATGAATTAGAGATTACAGATGTTAATGAAGAATATAGAAAACTCGGGGAATTAGAAGTTAAATTACTTGGAAGAGGATTTGCATGGCTCGATACAGGAACCCATGAATCAATGTCTGAAGCAACAGAATATGTAAGAATAATCGAAAAAAGACAGGGTTTGAAAATTGGATGCATAGAAGAAATAGCCTTTAATTTAAGCTACATTAATAAAAAACAATTAAGAGAGTTAGCCAAACCTTTGCTTAAATCCGGCTATGGAGAATATTTATTAAAAATATTAAACCAGCCAAAGATTTATTATTCTAAATAGTAATATATATAAATGACTCAAAGTTTTAATGTTTATGGGGGATGATGTTGTAGAGCAAAGAAAAGAGAATGTTAAGAAATTCTTGAATGATAGATTAAAGCTTGACAATAAAACTTTAATTTACATTGGGATTTATTTATTGCTTGTTTTATTGGCTTACTTAAAATTTGGGGATTCTTTCAGAATAGGAAAAAATTTTGTTTTTATCATAACCCCAATCCTTGGAGTTATATTGTTTTTATTCAGGCAAAAGACATTAGCAATTTTAATCAGCATAATAAGTTTTAGTTTTATATTAAGGTTGCAGAACTTGCCTTTCTTAATAGATATTACAACAAACATGTACATCCCCGCAGACCCGGATGCTATGGCTTTTATGAGATATGCTAAATACATTTTAGAGCATGGCAGCATAATGGGCATTGATCCTTTAAGATATTATCCGTATGGTTTTAGCGGAACGGAAGAATTTAGTTTCTTAGCAAATTTTATAGTTTATTTATACAAATTTTTAAATATTTTTAGTTCAAGTTTTACCTTAGAATTAGTTGATGTAATCTATCCGCCAATAGCATTTGCAATAAGCATGATATTCTTCTTTTTACTTGTTAAAAAATTGTTTAATGATAATATCTCCTTGCTCTCTACCGCATTCTTAGCAGTTATTCCTAGTTATTTATTCAGAACATTGACCGGTATAAGTGATAAAGAAGCCCTGGCAACTGTATTTTTCTATGCTGCATTTTATTTTTATGTTTCGGCTTGGCAGAGCGAAAAAATAAAAAACAGGATTATTTCTGGAAGTTTAGCCGGACTATCAACAGGATTAACAACATTAATATGGGGCGGGGGTGGTTTTATATTTATTATCATAGGCATATTTACTTTAATTGAGCTGTTACTAAATAAAATAAAAAAGATTGAATTTTATTCGTATTTATCCTGGCTATTTTCCTCAATCTTATTTTTAAGGTTATTATTCCCAGACAGGTTTGGGCTTGATACTTTTATCTTATCAACTAGCACCTCCATAGCCATGCTAGTATTATTTATATGGGTAATAGATTATTTAATATTTGATTTAAATTTGTTAAAAATAAAAGGTAAGTTAGAAAATAAATTTCCTGAGAAAATATTTAGTTTAATTATTTCTTTATTAATAATTTTTATTGCCATAATAATAATTTATGATTTATCATTTATTTATGATAGAATATCAATTATATTCAACACATTATTAAAAGCATTTGCAGGTAGTAGATGGGTTAAAACAGTTGCGGAAAATAGTCAGCCTTATCTAACTGACTGGATTTCTGATTTTGGTAAAACTTATTTTTGGATGTTTTTAATTGGCTCTGTATTGCTGTTTCATGACATGATTAAAAGCTTAAAGAATAAATATATCTGGTGGTTTGTTTTGATTTATGTATTTTTCTTATTTGGAATCACCTTTAGCAGATATTCTTCAAATTCAAATTTGAACGGAATTAGTCAATTATCAATTATACTTTACATTGGTTCATTATTAACATTTATACTATTTATTATAATATCATACTTATATTCATTTTATAAAGACAGGGAATTATTCGATGAAATATTAAAGTTTGATAAATTATATACATTTGTGTTTGTCTGGTTTATCATAATGATTATAGCAGGAAGAAGTGCGGTTAGATTATTATTCATCTTTTCACCTATAACCGCAGTATTGGCATCTTACCTGGTTTTCAAAGTGGTTGATTATATTAAAAATATTTTTAAAATAAATTTTTATAGATATTCTGGTTATGTTGTCGTTGGAATATTAACATTATTAATCTTATCTGGTTTTGTTAGTTCAAGTTTAGGGCAGGCTTCTGGAGTCGGTCCAACTTATAATCAGCAATGGCAGCATGCTGGAAAATGGATTAGAGAGGATACCCCTGAAAATTCTATATTTTCACATTGGTGGGATTATGGCTATTTAGTCCAATATAATAATAGAGCAACGATAAGTGATGGTGGGAATGCGGGGGGTTATGATGTTAATTATTTTACAGGCAGGCATGTATTAACAGGGCAAAATGAAAAAGAAGCATTAGAATATCTGAAATCAAGGAATGTGACCCATTTCTTGGCTGTGTCTGATGAAATTGGAAAATATCCTGCTTATTCTTCAATTGGCTCAGATGTAAATTATGACCGTTATTCATGGATTACAACATTTGGATTAGACCAAAAACAAACCAGAGAAACGAGAAATGAAACCATACTTGTTTATTCAGGAGGATTTCCTTTAGATGAAGATCTAATTTATAATAATAAGGTATATCCAAGACAAGCCGCGGGTATTGGAGCAATATTGGTTCCATTAATTCTAAATAACGAGCAGATTGTTGGAATAAACCAGCCTAAAGCAATTCTTGTTTATAATGGAGAACAAATAGAGTTGCCTTTAACCTGTCTTTATATGAATAATGAAAAATACGAATTTGTAGGCAGTTTAAATGGATGTCTTAGAATCATTCCAACAATAAATAATAACCAAGTTAATAATATTGGTGCTGGATTATACTTATCGCCAAGGGTAAAAGAAAGCTTGTTTGCACAATTATATTTATTTGATAAAAAAACAGATAATTTTAAGTTGGTTTACACAGATGAACCTCAAGTACCCCTATCCATCTATAATGGAAGGTTAATTGGACCTTATAAAATTTGGGAGGTTAGTTATCCTGAAGATTTAAAGGTTCCAGGATACTTCTACAAAAGAGAACTACCAGATGAAAGGGTAACAAAAGTGAAAGAAGGGTTTTGAAATGAAAATTTCTAATAAACTTTTTTATATTCCTGTGTTTTTACTATTCGGGAATTTAATCTCTAGATTAATAAATCAGTCTAAGATATTAAATATGTTTCCGCTGGATACTGTTAATGACTGGTCTGCTTACATAGCTTTATTAAATTTTTTAGATAAATGTGGTTTTCATAACTTTTGTACTTATTGGTATAATGGTTTTACGAGTTTTATAATAACACAGCCGGGGTGGTATTTCTTTACCTACCCTATTTACTTAATCTCTAAGAATTATATGGTCGCCTCTTTTATATCTATGATTATTATATTTATACTATCATTTATAGTTATTTACAAATTTGGTTATGTTTTTAAAATCGATAAAGAGAAAAGAATTTTATTTTATTTATTATTATTTGCCAACGCGGCATCTATAGGGAATTATATCAGGCTTGGCAGAATCCCTGAATTTTTTGCTTTTTTCTTATTCATATTAATAACATTCATAATATTATACTACAAAGATAAAAAAATGGATTTCAATTTTACTTTAATTGTTCCGATTTATTCTTTATTGCTAATATCCCATCAGACATTTGCTATATTGGGTTCCTTAATGTGGACGGCATTATTTTTAGTTAAAGGGAATAAAGAAAAATTATATATAATCTTATTAGCGGCATTATCATTGATTTTAGCTTCATTTTGGTTAATTCCTTATATATCTACATTTTTTAATACGGTTGGTGTAGATAAACCCATTGGGATTAATATATTAAGTTTTGATAAAGAATACTTACTTGAGACCATATTTACCTTTATCATTCCTTTAGTTTTCTTGTTTATATTTTATTTATATATTAAAAGATCTAAATATGATAAAAGAGAAATTATATTCTATTCTCCTGTTTTGTTCATTTCATTATTATTCTTATTTAGGTTAACGGCATTTATACCAATATTGAACTACATTTATCCAGATGTTTATATGAGTTTTATATTATTCTTTACATTATTTTTATTTTTTAAGAATTTTAAATTAAATGATAATGTGTTGGTAATAATTATTTTATTATCAATATTTAGTGTATTAATTAATATGGTTTATACGCCCTTTTTTGTTGAACATACGCAATTAGAAAAAGATACTTTAGAAATTATGAAGGATATTAAAACAAATTTTTTAATGACAAGTAGTTATTCAAGCACATCTTATGGAAAGGCTTATTATTCTTATGCGCCAATTTATTTTAACATTTCAACGCCTTCTGGCTGGGAAAAAATACAAGATCAGGATTATCGTAGTTTAATAACAAATTTTACAAATAGCGTTTATGATAAAGACTGTAACTTATTATATGAAAATGCTAAAAAACTAAAAGACGATTACCTCATTTCTTACAATAAAGATTGTAATTTTCTGGAAACATGTAAGCATATAAAGAAGATAAATAAGATAAATAATGTATGTTTATATAAATTTTACTATAATTAATAAGCTTTAAATATCTTTCCCAATAGCCTTACTTTATGAAAATTTTAGTGACGGGAGGTGCTGGTTTCTTAGGAAGCCATATTTGTGAAAAATATGTTAATGAGTCAGAAGAAAATAAAGTTATTTGTTTAGATAATTTTAGTAATGCGGATTTATTTAATATAAGAAGTTTATTGGGAAAAAGAAATTTTAGACTTGTTAACGGGGATATAAGAGATAAAGACCTGCTCGATAAATTAATGCCTAATGTTGATGTTGTCTTCCATCTAGCAGCCCAAATTCATGTTGATAAATCAATTATAAACCCCAAAGACACATATGACACAAATGTTACCGGTACTTTAAATGTGCTGGAATCGGCAAGAACCCATGATCCAAAAAAAATAATCATAGCATCAACCAGCGAAATTTATGGTCCTGCTAAATATAACCCGATGGATGAAAATCACCCATTAGAAGCCCCGCATCCTTATGGTGCTAGCAAGATAGCGGCTGATAGAATGGCATTGGCTTATAACAAAACATATAATCTCGGGGTAGATATTATAAGATGCTTTAATTTCTTTGGGCCAAGACAAAAAGATTCTGGCTATGGCGGGGCAATTTCAATATTTACAAAAAGAGTTCTAAACAATCAACCGCCAATTATTTACGGTGATGGCAGTCAAACCAGAGATTATACATACATTAAGGATATCGTTAGAGCATATGATCTAGTAATGAAAAGCGATAATAAAGATCATGATAGAATTGTAAATTTTGGAACAGGTGTTGAAGTGTCCATATTAGATTTAGCCAATAAAATAATAAAGATTGTGGGGAAAGATTTGAAGCCCGTATTTGTCTCCCCGAGGCCAGGCGAAGTAAACAGGCTACATTGTGATTATAGTAAAGCTAAAGAAATTTATAATTTCAGCCCGGAATATACAATAGATCAAGGATTAAGCGAGTTTATTGACTGGTATAAGAATTTTAAATCAGAAGAATGGACTAAGATTGGTTAGAGTTATTTCTTAATTTAACAACGATTTTTCTAAATTTAATCAATTTTTTAAAGAAGTCTAGACTATCGCTAAATATCCTTACAGTAGAACCTCCTTCTTTATTTGGAATGTATATCAATGGTATTTCCTTTATTTTTAATCCTTTAAGATAAGATCTAATCATTATTTCAGTATCCCAAAACCATCTTTCCTCTCTTATCGAATCTAATAAAGGCAATACCTTTTCCCTATCAAAAAATTTAAAACCCGACTCTGTATCTTTCAAATTTACGTTCAAAATCAATCTTACAAGAAAATTATAAGAATAACTGGTAATAGCACGAATTAGACCCTGCATGTTATGCTTATATTTCCTATGATAAACCACAACATCATATCCTTTTTTTAGTTCTTTCAAAAACATCGGAATATATCTGGGGTGTAATTCTAAATCGGTATCGAGAAATCCTACAAATTTTCCTCCAGCAATTTTAAAACCATTGCTTACGGCTTTTCCCCTCCCAAGGTTATAATTGTGTTTTAATAATCTAATATTTTTATATTTCTTTTTTAATTCATTCATTACAATATAAGTTGAGTCTGTACTTCCGTCATCAACGATGATTATTTCATATTCTACTTTATTTTTATTTAAAATGTCCCGTATGGTTTCTACACTCCACTGTAAAACTTTTTCCTGATTTAAACAGGTTAATACTACGCTAAGCTCCATTTTAATATCCCAAAGAATTTATAACTTTTTTAAATGCTTCTGCAACATCTTTTGCATCCTCTAATCTTAAGCTAGAATACATCGGAAGTCTTACGGCACAATTGAAATAATTTTCTGCGTTTGGAAATTGTCCTTCTTTATAACCTAATTGTTTATAATATTCGTGCAAATGCAACGGCAGATAATGAATATTTGAAGAAATCCCCTCTGCATTTAATGCTTTAATAATAAAATCCCTGTCTCTAGCAGGAACTCTAATCATATAAAGATGCCAATTTGTTGTCCTGTCTTTTTTCAGATAAGGTATCTTAATATTTAATAATTCTTTAAGCTCATTATTATAAAATTGAGCGATTCGATCACGCTTTGCATTCATAATATCAATTTTTTTCAATTGTTCTAATGCAATTGCGGCTAAAATATCTGATTGAACATAACTCAATCCATCAGAAACGACACTTTGTGTTCTCCCTAATTTATATCCTTCTTTCTTAAAAAAATATTTTGTAGTCCCTTTTTCCTCGAAGATTCTTGCTTTTTCAGCAATCTTATCCTCATTTGTTATTAAAGCACCGCCTTCTCCACATATCAAATTCTTAGTTCCATGAAAACTTAAACAACCTATATCTGCCAGATTACCTGCTTTTTTTCCTTTGTAAGAAGAGCCAATAGCATGCGCTGCATCCTCCACCACTAAATTTCCTCTATTTTTTCCAATTTCATTTATTTCATCCATATCACACGGCTGACCTGCAAAATGTACCGGTACTATTACCTTGGTCTTATCATTTAAATTATTTTTAATAGAATCAATTGAAATATTCCCCGTATCATTTTCACAATCAGCTAAAATTAATTTTAAACTCATAAATGTTCCAACAATGGCTGAAGAATTAAAGGTGTATGTCGGTGAGATAAGTTCGCCGTTTTTAGAATTAGTTGTTACAAGTGCCAAGTGCAAAGCAGATGTACAGGAATTCACAAAGATTGCGTGTTTTGCACCAAGATAATGAGCTAAATTATTTTCAAATTCCTCTGTTTTTGGACCATTACCCTCGACTAGACCCGATTTTATTACTTCAGATGCGGCTTTAATTTCCTCTTCACCGAAATCAGGTCTTGATATTGGAATTTTACTTTCCCTGATAGGAAGCCCTCCATTTATTGCTAATTTTTCCATAAAACAAACATAATAAAAATATTTTTAAATCTATTTATTAACCAAGTAAATCTCTGTTGATTTATTGTTTATTTCAAATCTTTTTATTAATGTTAGGTTTAATTGTTCTTTAACATCTAAAATCTGTTTTGATGAGTGTTCCTGTGGTGAATAATAATAAATATCAATATCACCTGGGTTAATTGAGAAATTTTTATCTCTATCGGCCAGATTTGGAAGCGGGTTAATTGTAGCCACACTTAATGGTTTCTTTACATATCCTGCATATGGATATTTTAATTCAAAAGATTGCGGGAATGCGGCCAATACAACTGAATCTGGAAAATTATTTTCTATATATGATGAAGCTAATTGATGGGTTTTTATTAAATCAATGTGTTCCATGTTGCTTTCTAATGTGAACCCCTCTGTAGACCTGTTACCAAAATAGTTCAACGAGAATATTACTATAACAATAACTAATACCAGATACTTGTGGTTCTTGAATAATTTATTGATAGAAAATGAATAAAGTAAGAATATTATCGGGAGCGATGGCAACAAATAACGTGCAGCAACAGGGATTATAAAAGTTAAAAGCGATATAATCATTAATAAAGTGATTGCAAGTTCAGAGTACTTAAGATCGGTTATAAACTTAATAACTTTCTTATAAATCAAAATAATTACTATAAACAAGAATGAGAACAGTGGGCTAAATAATTTAATAGTGTCAAAATATATGTTTATGTTTGGGTAATAATTTAAAAAGAATTTTGTAAAAAAATCTATATTATATAAGGATATGAGCGCAATTAAGAAAATTGCAGAATAAAATATAAGTTTCCTTAAATTTTTGATAACTTTTATTTTTTTAATATCTATAAATGAAATTAAGAAGATCGAGGTTAATAACCACCGATACTGATCGAAAAACATAGTTTTTAATATAATTAAAAGGTTAAGTAAATTTCTTGCCGGAATTATATGTATTACAGAAGCGTTTAATGGGTAGAAAAGTTGGTTATATAACAATTTATTCATAAGTAAAGATAAAAAAAAGATTAACAAAGGGGAACAATAAATAATTAAATTTTTATCTCTTTTAATTAATTTAGATGATAATACTCCAAAAACAACAAGTACGCCTAATTCTTTTGCAAGTATAGCCAAAGAGCTAAATATAACATATTGAATCGGTTTTGATTTTATAGAAAAATATATTGACATCATCATCAAAGCAGTCAAAGGCACATCTAAAAAAAGCATTGCAGAATAAGAAAAGAATATTGGTGTAAACATTAATAATAATGATGCGATAATTCCTACAGACCTGCTAAATAATTCTTTTCCAATTAAATATGTGAAATATAAAACTAAAAGGGAAAAGAATAATATCGCGGAATTTGCTATTAATTGAGAAGATCCAAATATTTTAAACAAAAATGCTATAAAAAATGGCAAGAATAATGGGTGTCCTCTATTGGAGTCTAATAAATCCCAATTAATTTCACCATGATAAATTTTATCGATAGTCGGAGCAATGTAATTTAAACCATCCCAATAATAAGGTAAATTCAAAGAAGGATATTTAAATAATATTAGCAAAAATAATAAAAATAATAAAAAAACAAGATCATATTTTCTTTCACTAATTGCCATAATTTGATATATTCTAGTAAGATTTAAATAACCTTTTATAAAGACATAAATTTATTATGCTATGCCGTTAAATCAAACATTTCTAACTTTCTTGGCTGATGTAAGCAATAATCTTAAAATAAAAATTAAACTGTAAATTTATCTGTGTTTTTCTTCATAAGAAAAAGACCTTCGTCCAATGACATTGGGGGGATACCAAGATCATTTTCCATTTTTGTTGTAATGTACGTTGTATCCGGCATTCTTTTGGCAATGCCTAAGAAGTAATCTGAAGGAACTGATTCTATAAGTTTTTTATCCAAACCAAAAACTTCGGCTGTTTTTAAGGCAAATTCGTAACGATTAATCCTATCTTTGCCTGCAATGTGATATACACCAAAATTATCTCTATCGATCATCTGCCAAAGTGCTCTGGCTGCTTGAATGTTAAATAACGGGTTTGTGTATGTATCATTAACCATCTTTACATTTTCGCCCAGTTGCAGCTTTTCTATCAACCAAGTAACTGAATTTTTCCTTTCATTCTGATAATTCCAGCCATACATTAATATCAATCTAGCAATTACATAATCCAGACCAGCATTCTTAACCAATTCCTCGGCAATCAATTTTGTCTTGCCGTAATAATTTACTGGGTTTGTTTCGCTTCCTTCTGAATAAGGACCATGTTCTCCGCTAAACACAGCATTTGATGAAGTAAAAATTATTTTAGCCCCATGCTCTTTACATGAATTCAAAATATTTTTTGTTCCTTCGACATTCACTAGATAAGCTTCATCTTTATTACGTTCACAATAATCAACATTGCCGATTGAGGCTGTATGAATAACATAATTTGGTTTAAAATAATCAAATGCTTCTAATACTTCGTTTTGTTTAGTAACATTAAATTTATGCCATTTAAAATTAAGATAATTTAAAACAAGATTGCTATTACATACAGGAATAATTTCATATTTCTGGGGCGCTGTTTTAAGCAGACCAACCCCCAACAATCCCGATCCACCAGTTATTAAAACAGTTTTCTTCTCTGTTCTTTTTTTCATTGCTTATTCAACTCTTAATTTATTATATCATCTAACTATAATTTAGAATGCTTCATTTGATAAAATTTATAAAGTGTTCTTTTTTTAAATAGATTATAAAAGAATTTGATTTGTAAGGAAATTAAATATGACTAAAAAAATAATGATTTTTATACCCTCTTATAAGGCACAAAAAACAATTTGTTCGGTTATTGAAAGGATTCCAGAAAGTATTAAAAAAAAGGTTAAAGAAATTGTTGTTTTTGATGATGACAGCCCCGATGATAGTTACAAGGTTCTTTTAGATTACAAGAAAAAGAAAAAAATGAATAAATTAAAAATATATAAAAATAAAAAAAATCTTGATTTTGGGGGGAATATGAAGGTTGGATTTGATTATGCTATAAAAAAGAAGACGGATATTTTGGCAGTATTACATTCTGATGGACAGTATCCACCCGAAAGAATAGGAGACTTAATAAAACCTATAGAAGAAGGTAAAGCCAATACTACATTTGGTTCAAGATTTTTAGGAGACCCACTTAAGGGTGGGATGCCGTTCTGGAGATATCTTGGAAATATTTTTTTAACAAAAACTGAAAATATTTTAGTTGGCTCTAATTTTTCCGAATGGCATTCTGGGTTTACTGCATATGACTGCGATGCCCTGAAAAAATTACCTTTTAATCTTTGCCCTTCCAATGGCTATGGATTAGCAACAGATATACTATTATTATTTATATCAAGAGGTTTTATCGTAAAAGAATTTCCAATTAGAACATATTATGGAGAAGGATCAAGAAGTCCCTCGATGAAAAGGACTTTTTCCTTCTTTTTACATTGCACCAGACTCGCGTTTTTATTTTTTCTTCATAGAAACGGGATTATACGAATTGGTAAGTACGAAGAATGAAGAAATCAAAAGAATAAGTTAATCATAATTATTTTATATGAATAGAAACGCTTAACCAAGCATTTTTTTCCATCGTTGGAAAAATTTTCAAAATAAGATCCTCTATTTTTTTTAATATTTTTAAAGTTATACCATATATTCTCTTATTATTTTTAAATACCAAAGAAATAAATGAAAATAAATAGAATACCTTTATATCGGATTTTCTAAAATTTTTAGAAATAATAATCAAATCTTTATATCTTAAATATCTGGGTTTGGTTTCTTTGAACTGGGAGAAAAAAAACCGATAAAGTTTTATTAATATGTTCTCGTCAATTGGTTCTATAGAAATTAAAAGACCTTTCTTTTTAAGAACCCGTTTACATTCCTTGATTACTTTAGGATAATTTAAATGCATTAAAGTTGTTTTTATAAATATTATATCAAATTGCTCATTTCTAAATTTCATATCATGTGCATCCATTTGAATTAATTTTATATTTTTTAATAAATTATGTTTTCTAGCGCATTTCTTAGATAACTCTAAACTATTTTTAGATATATCTATTGCTGTTACCATAGCACCGCTTTTTGCAAATTGGACAACATCATGACCTTTTCCAGGTCCAATCTCCAATAATTTTTTATTTTTTAAATCATAAAAATATTTTTTTAAATATTTTAAAACATAATTCATTACCTCTTCTTCATATTCTCTAAGATCTGATTCTTCTTGTTCTTTTATTTTATTATAAGACCAAAACTGATCATAATAATTTTTTATTCTTTGAACGTTTACCATAAAATTAATCACATTTGAATCTTTATATAAATATCTATCTATAAAGATAAGTTTATATAATATAATTTATTTCAAAATTAATAAGTAATCTGAATTATAATATGGAAAAAAAGAATATAAGTAAGTTAGATGTGCTTTTAGGATTAATTCATTCTAAAGTATTGATTAAATATAGAAATAAAAAGCTATTAAAATTAATTTATGATGATTTAATTGATTCATCAAGCATATTAAGTGTTGGGTGTGGCACTGGTTTTATAGAGAAATATATTGCAAGTAAAAATAGAAAAATTAAGATTAAAGGAATTGACGTTCTAATACCAAAAAAGGCCTATATTAAAGTCAAAAAGTATAATGGAAGGAAAATACCTTTCAAGTCAAATTCCTTCGACGTTGTTATGTTTCTTGATGTATTACATCATACAGATAATATTAAGGAGCTCATGTCCGAAGCAAAGAGAGTTACAAAAAAGACAATATTAATAAAAGACCACTACTATAATACCAAATTTGATCATTTTCTTTTAAGAATAGCGGATTATATTGGTAATAAGGGGTTGGGAATAAATTTAATTTATAACTATTTAAAAGAAAGTGAATGGAGATTGTTAATAAAACAATTAAATCTTAAAATAATTAAACTTAAAAAATTTAAATATAATTATTTGCATCCAAATAAAGAGATTATTTTAAAACTTAATAAATAAACTCATTTCGAAACCTTTTTATAACAACATAGATGTTTTTTTCTTTTATGACATATTTACCATTCTTAGCAGCTATGATTGCCTTAATAGTTACATATATAGCAACGAACTGGTTAATTCGTTATTTGAGAAGGATTAATCTGGTCGTTAAGGATATGAATAAGAAGAATACGCCTCTAATTCCCATTTCCGGCGGTTTAGCCGTAATATCGGGCATTTTTGTTGGTTTGATGTTTTATATATTTTTTCAAACTTTTTACTATAAATACACAAATACTTTAATTTATCTCCTTGCTGGTTTTATTTCTATATTAATGATTACATTTGTTGGTTTTGTGGATGATATCATAATAAGAAAATCTAAAGACAAATCCTCTGGGCTAAAACAATGGCAAAAACCCCTTCTTACTTTAAGCGCGGCTGTTCCCCTAATGGTTGTTAATGCTGGTGTAACAACAATGGTATTTCCATTTATAGGGAGGCTGGATATTGGATTAATTTATCCGTTAATTTTTATTCCAATCGGGGTTGTCGGGGCAGCGAACATGGTAAATATGTTGGCCGGTTTTAACGGAATGGAAGTCGGGATGGGTATTGTTTATACAATGATGCTTGGATTATATGCATTTGTTAATAATAGAGAAGCAGCGGTCATAGTATCATTAATAACTCTAGCTGCATTAATTGCTTTTTATCTTTATAATAAATATCCTGCTAAAATTCTTCCAGGAGATTCATTGACTTATTTGCTTGGCGGAGTAATCGCAGTTATAGCTATCCTCGGGAATATAGAAAAAGCGGCAATTATAGCTAGTATTCCATTTTTTATTGAATTTTTATTAAAATTAAGAAGCAAATTTAAGGCAAATAGCTATGGTTATTATAAAAATGGGAAAATACATTCATATTATAATAGCAAAATTTATTCCATTCCTCATTTATTTACAAAAACTGGAAGGTATACAGAAAAACAAATAACAGGGTTTATGATTGTAATTGAATTCTTCTTTTGTTTATTAATCTGGGTGATTTAAATGTCTAAATTATTTTATCATATAACAAAAAGTAATTTAATAAAAGATAACTTAGTTTTATTTATGGGGAATTCTTTGGGGGCTTTTTTTACGTTTTTATTCCATTTTTATATGGGAAGAAAACTTGGTCCAGAAGATTATGGTGCTTTAGGTGCCATACTGGCATTAATTTATTTATTTACAATACCCTTAACAACGATACAAACGAGTATTGCTAAATTTACAGCAATCTTTAAATCAGAAAGAAAATACAAGGAAATTCATTATTTACATAAAGCTTCGACAAGAAAATTATTAATCTTTGGAATAATTTCAACATTTATCTTTTTATCATTAAGCGGTTTAATCGCCAATTATTTGCATATCTCCTTAACTCCATTATTAATATTAAGTCTGTATATTACGTTTTCATTTTTGCTTTATATTAATCGCGGGTTATTGCAAGGATTACAGAAATTTAATAAGTTTAGTAAAAATTTAGTTTTTGAAGGTTTAATAAAATTGGTCTTTGGAATAACCTTAATTTTTTTTGGCTTTAAACTAAATGGTGCCGTAGGGGCAATAGTTTTTGCATTAATATCGGCCTTTTTAATCAGCGTCTATCAACTAAGGGATATAATAAAACATAAGATAAAAAAGTTTAATAGTAATGTAATTTACAGATATACAATTCCTGTTCTAATCGCATTAATGATGCTAACTGCATTCTACAGCCTAGACTTATTGCTGGTAAAGCATTTTTTTGTTGATGAAAGAGCCGGGTATTATGCTGCAGTATCACTATTAGGGAAGGTTGTTTTTTTTGGTTCCATGCCCATTACCCAAGTTATGTTCCCAAAAGTTAACGAATTATATCACAGAAAGAAAAAAAGTAAAAATATCCTGTACAAATCCGGATTAATGGTACTGGCATTTAGTTTGCCCATAATTGCAATTTATTTTTTATTTTCCAGATCTATCATAAAACTCTTATATGGCGAATTATATCTAGAAGCTTCTAATTTGCTTGGCTGGTTTGCAGTAATTATGACACTATTCTCATTAATTTATCTAATCTCATTCTATAACCTATCCATAAACAAAAAAAATTTCCTTTATATATTGGGCCTATTTAATATATTGGAAATAATTTTAATTTATATTTTTCATGAAACTTTAATACAAGTAGTAAGTATTTTAACCATACTGATGTTGGTATTAGCATTAATAATGTTTTTAAAAACGGTATTAATAAAAGATGGTAAGACTAAGTATAATAATTCCAGCTTATAATGAAGAGAAAAGAATAACTAGAACTTTAGATAATTATGCAAAATTTTTCTTGAAAAAGATCAGGGATTTTGAGATTATTGTCGTATTAAATGGGTGCAAAGATAATACATTAGGCATACTAAAGAAATTTAGCAAGAAAAATAAGATGATTAAATACTTAAACTTCAAACAGGCAATTGGTAAAGGCGGGGCAATTGTTGAAGGATTTAAAAAAGCCAGGGGAAACCTAATTGGTTTTGTTGATGCAGATATGGCTACCCCTCCAAAAGCATTTTATAATTTGATTAAGAATATAAATAATTATGACGGAATTATTGCTTCAAGATGGATGAGAGGAAGTAAGATCAATATTAAACAACCTTTATTAAAAAGAATTGGAAGTCGAGGTTTTAATATTTTAGTAAGATTATTATTTAATTTGAAGTTTAAAGACACTCAATGTGGGGCTAAATTATTCAAAAAATATTTAATTAAAGATATTCTAAAATATCTTAAATTAACAAGGTGGGCATTTGATATAAATTTACTTTATTCTGCAAAAAGAAAGGGTTATAATATTATAGAAACGTCAACAGAGTGGAATGCGGTTAAGGCATCTCACTTTAATTTAGTTAAAGCAATTCCTGAAATGTTTCTGGGGATAGTAAGACTAAGATTAATATACTCTAAATTTAGGTTTATAATTAAAATTTATGACGAATTGCCAGAATCATTAAAGATTCATCATAGGTTAAGATAATGGAAGAAAATCAATCTATTAACAAATTTGTAGATTTTATATTTAGTAAAAATAATATAAAATATCTAATAATTTTATTTATTCTAGGGTTTATTTTAAGAAGCATTGCCGCTGTAAACATTGCTCCAAATGCGGATGAAATGGTTCATGGAACCCATTCTTTAGGAATTATAGACAGTAATAAATTACAAATAATGGATCAAGATGCGGTTTGGTTTTATTTAACCGATTTATTTTATAGAGTCTTTGGAGAAAATCTATTTGGACTAAGATTTATATCAATTTTATTTGGATCATTATCAATTATAATTGTTTATTTAATTGGAAAGGAATTATTCAATAAAAGAGTGGCTTTGTTTGCTTCTTTAATTTTAACTTTATCTTCTTATCATATTACGATGAGTTTAGCTGAAATGGATACATCTATGATGTTTTTCGTTTTATTAAGCATGTATTTCCTAATTAAATCATTGAAAGAACAAAAAAATATTTTTTATGTATTAAGCTCTTTATTTTTGGGGATAGCTATAATGACGAAGCAGATTGCTTTATTATTTGTTCCCATTTTCATTTTATTTATTTTATATTATAATTATAAAAATTTAAAATTAAGAAAATTAGTTTATTTTATAATAATAATATTTATTACATTAGTTCCTATTTTAACCTTTAATTATTTACTATATAAAGATAAAGGCTTAGTTGATTTACAATTTTCAAGGTTTCTTGGTGTTGGCAAAGAAACTTATTCAAGCATAGAAGCAACATTAAAACCATTTAGATTTAGCGATCTATTTTTTAGTTATGAAAATAATCCGCCTGGGCTAATTGAAGGTTGGAGTATAATTTATAGAAACAGTCCATTAATCTTAGTGTTGGGTTTGCTTGGATTAATGATAAGTTTAAAGAAGAACAGAGATTTTAGTTTATTATTATTAAGCTCGTTATTAATCCCGTTTATTTTTCTTTCAGGAACTTCTTTATTATCGGTACATTTTGTTTTTGCAGTTCCTTTACTTTCTTTATTTTCTGCGAATTTGCTAGATTTTGTAGCATTAAAGATAGAAAATAAATTTAAAAAAATTAGTTATTTAATAATCATATTAATTATTATCTCAAGTATTTTTTTTATTCAAAAAGACAATCTGCTTAAAGGTAAAAATGAGATAACAAATATAATCGAATTTAAAAAAGATAATATAGATGATAATGCCTTAGTTATTGTTGATGGCAGGGTCTACCGTGGAAGAATTGTTTTAGTTTTTAATGATAAACGTTATCTAGAATCAACTTATTTAAGTGATTTAATTAAAAATCAGGATAAATTAAACGGGGAATTCGCATCATTAAATACATATTTTATAGAATGTGCGACCGATGATTGTGGTTGGGGAACCATAAATAATCAACATGATTTCAATCAGTCTATGGAGGATATTGTAACTTTCTTTAAAAATAATTCAAGGTTTTTAACAACAATAAAAGATTCTTATGATGAGGATTACTTTAAAGTTTACAACACAAAACTAAATTTAAAAGAAAGTTCACTGCAATTAGCAGATTCCACCCATTCTTGGTTTTATTATCCTGTAAGATATATGGGAGAAAGCTTTGATGATTACAAGACTAAAAATTTCTTTGATAAATCTTTAGATTTAATTGCTCATTACATCTTATATTTAGAAATATTAATAGCTTTGTTTTCAATAATATTAACATTTTATATATTAATTAGAAATGAAAATAAAAATGAAACTTAGTATAATAATTCCAGTATACAATGAAAGCAAAACTATAAAGCAAATAATAGAAAGAGTCCAAAAAGTTAATTTAAATAACATAAGAAAGGAATTAATTGTTGTAAATGACTGCAGTAAAGATAATTCTAAAGAAATAATTAGAAAGTTAACCAGAAAATATAAAAATATTAGGTTTTTTAATCATGAAAAAAATCTGGGGAAGGGCGCTGCAATAAGAACTGGGTTAAAACATTTTACAGGTAATTTAATTATAATCCAAGACGGGGATTTAGAATATGATCCTAATGAATATAAAAGATTAATTAAGCCAATCTTAGAAAAAAAATCCGAGGTTGTCTATGGTTCCAGATTGCTTGGAAAAATAAAAGGTTTTAATATTCCAACACATTATTTAGGAAACAAAATTTTATCTTTATTCACAACTTTGCTTTATTTCAGAAAAATCACAGACATGGAAACGTGCTATAAATTAATGACTAAAGATGTTGTTAATTCCTTAAGATTAAGGGCTAGAAGATTTGATTTTGAGCCAGAAATTACAGCTAAGATAATTAAAAAAGGTTATAAAATTATCGAGATACCCATAAACTATAACTCAAGATCATTTCAAGAGGGGAAAAAAATTACCTGGAGAGATGGAGTTAAAGCGTTATATTATTTAATAAAATATAGATTTACAGATTAAGGGTTAGTTTTTTAAGGTTTTTTATTCTATCAAAAGATCTGGGGGTTATAAAATGATAGAAAATTTATTTGCATTGGAGAAACCAAAAGTAGAACCTAAGACCGTTGATTCTATTAAGGAAATTAAATTTGCTGGACCTTGGACAACAAAGTCGGATGCTCAATTAATAGTTCTATTTAAATTTGGCGTGGATCAAGTTAGAGATCAACTAGATTATGATGAAAGTGAATTAAAATATATTCCAGAAGATTTTGATATAAGAGGATTAAGGGGTTATACTATAAGAAATTTGAAAAAAGGCAAGATTGGAGGAACTGAGTTTCATAGAATTAGAAAAGAGATGGTTTTAGGATTAGATGGTTTAATAGAATGGGAATGTGAAGATGTTTATAAAAATAAAAGAAAGTTTATATTAAATAATAAAACCGGAGTTTACATGCCCCCTTTTATTTTACATACGTATAAAACAACAGAAGACGGAGGTCTATTCGTCTTAGCAAATACTTTATTTAATCCAGAAGATCCAAGAACACATGATACTTATACAACAGAAGTTTTCAGAAAACTACAAGAACAATATGATAAATGAATTAAATCAAAGCTTATTTAAATATTATTGGTTCTAATCAATTTATGGAAAAATGGACTGGAAGAATAGAAAGGCCCTTAAGAATTTATACCAAGCCAAGAATTACAGATGATATTTACTTACATTTTTCTGAGATAAGAGATCATATTAAAAAATATTCTGATAAAGTCTATGGAATTACCCTAGATGTTGGTGCAGGAAAGTCTCCCTTTAAAAATTTTTTTAAAGATGTGACAAAATACATTAGATTAGATAAATTTGATCACAATACTAAACCAGATATAATTGCAGATGCTTCTAAAATACCATTAAAAAATAACTCTGTTGATTCTGTAGTATGTTTTCAACTCTTAGAGCATGTTCAGGACCCTCAAAGGGTTATTGATGAAATTTACAGGGTATTAAAAAAAAATGGAACTTGTCTATTAACAACGCACATGGCCACTGCTTTACATGGCGAGCCATACGATTATTTTAGATTTACTAAGTATGCATTAAAAGATATTTTATTTAAAAAATTTAAATATGTCAAAGTTGAAGCAAATGGGGGGGCTTTACTTTCAATAATGCAGTTAATCATATGGGGGATCAGTGAGAAATTACCAAAAGTATTATCTTTGCCTTTAGTGGTAATATTAAACATGATTGGAAAAAGCTTAGATAAGGTAATTTATAATGAGATATTTACATTAAATTATATTGTTTATGCAAGAAAATGAAAATATTAGACTTAGGTTGCGGGAATAAGAAATATAAATCTAAAGATAATGTGGTTGTTGGAGTAGATAATGTTAAATTAAAAAATGTTGATATTGCGCATGATTTAAACAAATTTCCATATCCCTTTAAAAAAAATGAATTTGATTTAATTTATACAAGTCATGCATTAGAACATTTAGATAATTTAGACGATGTTTTTCAAGAACTGATTAGAATCACAAAACCCGGGGGGAGGATACTGATTAGAGTGCCTCATTTTTCCTGTGGCGTAAGTTATCGTGATCCAACGCATAAAAGATTATTTAGTTATTTTACATTTGATTATTTTACAGATGAATGTTTTTATACTAAATCAAAATTCAAGATTATTATAAGAAGATTAAATTTTACTAGGCAAAACTTTACTTTTTTAAACTATATTTTTAATCCGATTATTAACCTAAGCCCTTTATTATATGAAAGGTTTTTTTGTTGGATATTGCCTTGTGCAGAAGTAATAGCTGAATTAGAGGTTAGGAAATGAAGAAATTTTCAATAGTAATAGCATTGGCACCTTATAGAAGTGCCGAGGTGCTTAGATCTTTAAAAAATATTAATTATGATAAAGGAAAATATGAAATAATAATTGAGAAGGGCTATAACCCAAGTGAAAACAGGAATAAAGGCGTTAAAAAAGCTAAAGGTGAAATTATTTATTTTCTAGATGATGATGCTATTGTTGATAAAAATATTTTAAAAAACGCAGAAGGATTTTTTAGCAAATATAAGGTAGATATTGTTGGCGGTCCTCAGTTAACTCCAAAAGATGATAATTTCTTTGCTAAACTATTTGGGACAGCCATAGAAAGTTTCTGGGGCAGTTATAAAATGGCCAACCGGTATAAAAAAGGAAATTTAAATTTAAATGCAGATGAATTAAGTTTAACTTCTGCAAATGCATTTGTTAAGAAAGACGTTTTTAATAAAATAAAGGGTTTTGATACAAGACTATGGCCTGGTGAAGATCCTGAGTTTTTTTCAAGAGCCAAAAAAGAAGGATTAAAAATCGCCTATTCTCCTAATTTGGTAATTTATCATAGAAGAAGAAATGATTTATTTAGTTTTTTAAAACAGCATTATAAATATGGAAATGTAAGATTAAAAAGAGAAGCCATTGGTAAAAATTTTGCCAGTTTTGTGTTTATCATTCCGGCTGTCTTTTCTTTATATATAATTTTTTTACCAATTCTATTATTATTCTCCAAAGATTTCTTTTTTCCAGTAAAATTACATTTAATAATTGATATAATCATAGGATTTTATTTAGCATTAAGGAAGAATATATTTTATTTTCCATTTTTACCAATTATATTTTTCCTGATTCACTTTTCATATGGTTTAGGAATGCTAGTTAGTTTGTTTAAAAGATGAAAAACCCAAAAGTTAGCATAATAATTTGCACTTATAATGCAAAAAAATTAGTCGAAAGATGTTTAGATAGCATTTTTTCTCAAAGTTATAAGAATTTTGAAATCATCTGCGTTGATGGTGGAAGCAGAGATGGAACTTTAGACTTATTAAAAAATTATAAGGTTAAAATTATTCATAATAAAAAACAATTTCCTGAAGGTCCCGGGATGGGTAAATCTCAAGGTGCAAAAAAAGCTAAAGGTGAGATTATAGCATTTATCGATCAGGATAATAAATTAATCAATAATAATTGTCTAAGAGAACTGGTTTTTCCTTTAATTAATGACAAAGAAATTTTTGGGGTAGCTTGTAAAATATATATTAATAAGAATGATAATATTACAAACAGGTACTTAAGTTATATAGGAACGGATCCTTTTGCTGTTTATCGTTCATTAGAAGGAAGAATGACTTTAGATAGAATTAAATTAAAAGATGAAGGAAGATATTATGCTTATAACATTAATTTAGAGAATTGCTTATGTACCGGGGGTAATGTATTTTTAGTTAGAAAAAATTTATTAAATAAAATCGGTGGATTTGTACAGGATGTTGAAATGATTTATTCTCTATGTAAACTTGGGATAAATAAATTAGCAATTCCAAAAAACGCTTATACACATCACTTAACAATCAATTCTTTCAGTGAATTTTTAAGAAAAAGATGGTATTGGGTCGTACATTATAATACCAAAAATAAATACAAAAGAAATTATTCCTGGCTTCCAAGAACATTTAATGAATTCTTGATATTTTCTTTATTTATCATATCAAATTTAACAATAATTCCTAATTTATTTGATAGTTTAAGAAAATTAATTAAAACAAAAGATATTGCATGGTTACTGCATCCTTTAGCTATGTTTTTGATAACTTTGATGTACGTAAGTGTTTTTATAAGTCATAATTCTTAAACTTATAAATAACCAAAACATATTTTGTATTATCATCTCCGGCATAGTAAGCTTTTACAGGTTCTAAAGAATCTTTAAATTTTTCCGGGTACGTCAAGGTAATGCCATGCGGTTCGAATATTGAAAAAACAATATATTTTGGCTTGTATTTCTTAACATCATTTTTAAATTCTGTTTCATTTCCGCCAAAGCCAAAAACCTGCCTCTGTGCATAATAAGTTACTTGGGTTAAAGATTTGCTAAATATAATGTCGTCTGGATTAGAATTTTCCTTTATCCATAATGAAGATTCTCTAACTTCTTTATACGAATCTTTTTTATCATTTATTGTTTCTGAAGCCCTTGCTAATTGGAAATAACCCCCAATTAAGATTAAAATAATAAAAACCGATACGGCAACTTGCTTTTGATATTTTTTAATTAAATCGTAAACAAAGTATAATCCCTTGGAAACTAAAATTAATAATGGAAGGGCAATTGGTAATAACCATCTGTCTTCTGCGTCTCTTTCTAAAAATATAAAATAAGTCAATGTTAATAAAATCCATAAAAAAATAAGCAAATCATTATATTTTTCATTGCTTTTATTCTTTAAAATTAAATCCAAACTTAAAAATAAAGTGTACAATGTTATCAATCCAATTAAAAATAAAATAAAATAGGGGGTATGAAGCATCCACGGAATCCAGTTAAGAACGTACCATCCAATTGGCTTATAAGATGTAATTCCTCCAGGATCATAAGTAACATGACTTGCAAATAAAAATGCGGTGGGGCTTCCAAAAGTGTTATTTTGCCATATAAAATAAGGCAATAAAATAAGGCAAAACAAGACAAAAGATATCCATAAGTGTTTGTCTTTTAAGAATTTTAACTTGTCTGTAAGAATTAAGAATATTAAGAATATTATTCCGAATAATCCCGCTGTTAATTTTATTAAAAATGCTAATGCTAAAAAAATAAATGCCAGATACAAATGATATTTTCTTTCTTTTTTTACATAACCTTTCCAAAAATAATAAACTGCCAAATATGAAAAGAACAATAATGGAATATCTGCGTGCAGTCTTACAGTGTTAAATAAAATTAGCCAAAATATAGATATAAAAAAACTTGTTAATAAAGCCAATTTTTTATTATACATTTCTTTTACAATTAAATATGAAATTAAAATTAACAATGTTGAGGGAACTACTTCAACAATGAATTTTAATAAATTGTCGCCAAATCCTAATTTTAAGAATAATGCCTCCATTAAAGGGAATAGGGGAGGTCTTTGAGAATTAAATTCGTAAGGTAAATTAAAGGCCCAATGAGAAGCCATACTCAAATATTCTCCCGAATCATACCATTCCGCTTGATTTTTTGTTAAGATAAAATAATAAACTCTTATAGCAAACCCTAAACATAAAATTAATATTATTGGTAAATTATTCTTAAGAAATTCTTTTGATTTATTCTTTTTAATTTCCTGATTTTCTTCCATTAATGATTAATAACTTACAATCTTTAAAAATATTGTTATTTGGTTGAGTGAATTTTTTCCCAAGCATCTTGGTATTGTTTTTTTAATAATTTAGATTCTGCCAGGGTTAGAAACCACATATAAGCCCTCACAAAGAATAATTGAACCGTCCAGTACATCTCTCTGGCATTCATTGGGTAACCCAATGCTGCAAACACTCCAAACTTGATTTCATTCAAAAATGACTTTACCCTCGGGAAATTTGGGTAATATTTTGTTAGGGTTTCGTGTGCTTTAGCGGTTCTTTTTCTCTGCTTAATCCAGTCTTTAACGTTATCTGGATTTTTTACATAAACAATGGCTTTTTCCGCATAACCGATTTTATAATTCTTGATATAAAACATGTAAGGGATTATAGTATCTTCTGCAACGTCCAGGGGAAATTGTTTTATAATACCATTTCTAAAAGCAAATAAATAACCTGAACATTCTAAGAATTTATTTTGTAAAAATAGTTTTTTTCTGATTCTATGTGCTCCAGCATCGGCCAATAAATGACTCCAATAACCAAGCTTATTGGTTTTTTTATTTGAAGAAATTACCCTTCCGGTAGCAATTCCGATTAAAGGATTCTTAAACGCATCAATAATTTCATTTATAGAATTATATCCGACAATTACGTCACCATCTGTAAGGATTATCAGATTGCCTTTTATTTTGCCCAACAATAAATTAAGTGCGTAAGATTTACCTTTACCAGGATCTTTAAAATATTTTATGTTGTATTTTTTAGAATAATCTCTGACTAAAAGTTCGGCCTCTTTATCTGGTGCAACAACAATGATCTCATAATTGTAGTTTATTTTTTGGTTTAATATAGATTTAATTGCCAAATCTAGGTTTGGTTCTTTGAATGATGTAACAACAATAGAGATTTTTTCTTTTATTAAATTTCTGGCCTCTTTAATTATCTCATCAACCCTTATCCACTGCATTGCGCCACAATCTTTCTTATAACAGCAGTAACATTTTGACTTAGAAATTATTTTTTTCCCTAAACCATACATTTCTATTTCGTTTGCAGAAGTTGGCCCGAATAATGCAATTGTTCTTCTCTTTAATGCTAAGGCAATATGCAATCCTAAAGTATCTGAAGTAATAAATAATTTACATAAATTTATTACAGCAGGAAATTCAAATAAATCATTTCCGCAACCCGAATGTATTAATGGTGCTTTTGCCAGAGCCATTATTTGATTATTCCTTTCTATTTCATTCTGCCCGCCAAACAGAATTATTTTGCATTTCAATTCTTTATACAATTTTTCGATCAAAGAAGCTGTTTTTTCTATGCTTAATGATTTCGGCCATCTATCTGCCGAACCCGTGTTAATTCCAACAACAATATCATCTTCATTTATATTATAGCGTCTTGCAAAATCCCTAGCAAATTGTTTTTGTTTCTTTGTTAAATATAATAAAGTATCATAATTCTTTGCCTTTATTCCTATTATCTCAAGAATTAGCTGCTGGTATGTTTTTTTATTCTTCTTTTTTAAAACGTCATTTTTTGGTTTTTCTCCCAAAGCAGACATGTCATAATACTCTCTTGCTGTTTTGGTTGGTAGGACTTTTTTATCTTTTAAATAAAAACCAACTAATTTCTTATATTTTATTTTACTTGCTAAAAAACAAGCATTAAAATCTTCATCCAAATTTATAACCAAATCAAAAGAATATCCAATTTTTTTATGAACTAAATCATCATATAAGTTATTATAATCTAAAACATTTTTGATATAGGGGTTGCTAATTATTAATGGAATTGCATTTTTTTTTGTTACCCAAGTTATTTCTGAATCTGGATAATTTTCCTTTAATCCCTGTAAGATAGATGTGGTTCTAAGTACATCTCCTAATGCATCCAGTTTTATAATCAAAATATTCATATTAAACCCTAAACAAAAAATCTTAAAAAGCTTGGTTTTAACTAATCATAAATAACCTTGTCATAATATTCATAAAATGCTTTATCGATATATTTAACCCAATATTTTAATTCTTCGCCAACTTTTTTTGTTTTTATTGTTATGGGATATTCAAAACTATTATAATTCATCATTTTTTCAACTTCACTTAACCCCTGTTCTAAACTATTCACTAAGGAGCTATCAAGTAAAATTTTTGCTATCTCATCTTTTGTTAATAACTTTGATTTTCTTTTTCCAGTTCTTAATCTTTTCCAAAAATTTGGTTCTATCCCAAATAATTTTAATAATTCTTTTCTTCCTTCGTCTATTAAATCTTCTTTTGACTTACCTTCATGGTTTTTTACTAAAATTGAAAGATCCATAATATTTCAAATAATAAAAAAATTTAAATATTCTTTGAAATAAAATTTTCAGCAAAAGCTTTTAAAATCTTTCTATGTTATTCCTAATTAGAGGTTAAAATTTCTTTATATAATTTCAAGGTTTTCTGATAAATTGCATCCCACTTGTATTTTAAGGCTGTTTTTTTGTTGTTTAAAGCATATTTTCTAGCTAATTTAGGGTTATGAAGGATTTTCAAAATAGCTTCTTTTAAGCCTTGTATATCTCCATAGTTTACAAAGATCCCATTCTTTTCATCCATTTCATAAGGAATTCCATTCACAGGTGAGGCTATAATCGGTAAACCAGATGCCATTGCCTCAAATAAAGTTAAAGGCAGTCCTTCTCTGAAACTAGGAATAACATAGACATTAGAAGCTTGGTACATTTCTGCAATTTTTTTTCTGTCATAAATCGGGTTTAACAATAAGATATTTTTGTGATTAATCATTTTAATTAATTTATTTTTCATGCCTTCATCTGGACCAACCAAAACAAAGTAAACATCTTTTCTTTTCTTTAATATTTCCTTAGCTGCTAAAATGAATTTATCAGGTCCTTTGGTTATGTTTAATCTTCCGAAAAACAAGACTAATTTTCCCTTAATTTTTAATTTTTTCTTAAATGAATTGTTTTTAATTTTTTCAAAGAAGATATTATCAACCCCATTCGGAACCATAATTGGTTTATGAACCCCATATTTTTTAAAAAATTGTAGTTCCCACGGTGTTATTGCTATAATCTTGTCGGATAAATTTACAGCAAATTTGCTTAATGTTGAATATGTCAAATTTAATAAAATTCTTCCCAATAATGACCTATTGGCTTGAGTCCATGGGCAATGTGTTGTGTGAATCAGTTTTATTCCTTTTATTTTACTAGCAAAACTTGCGAAAAAAACATGAGGATGGCCAAAAACATGGGTATGAATTATATCAAAATCTTCTTTTAATAATTTTGTAAAAACACCTGGGAAAAAATTAACAAAATTTGCTATTTTAAACCATGAATAACATCTGTGAACATGAACTTTATCGACGATTTCTTCTTTTTTCTTTATTCTTTTGTATTTATCAGAATCAGAAGTGTAAACATGAACTTCGTGGTTATCTTTTATTAGTCTTGTGGCTAATTCTTTAATTACCTGCTTTGGTCCATCTATTGCAGGATCATAATATGGGCATATAAATGCTATTTTCATAATTTAATAAAGAAATAAAGTTTTAAATAACTATTCAAACATCAAACTTGGCATCCTTAATACTTTTACTCTGAATATGAACGTGTTTATTTGAAAATTATCTCTTTGGTAATATCAATAAGTTCTTTGCAAGTCTTTTTCAATTCATTGATTTTTGCTTCATCTTTTACTGAAATTTTTATGCCATGGGTATAATTTTCTCTTAAGTCAATAACGCTGTTATCTTTAATGTCTTCCATTTCTTCATATTCCAATAATTCAATAAATTTTTCATCAAGCTGAATTTTGTTATTCTCTTTGAGGAATCTCATTAAAGCAATTGTGCATGTTTGATTTGCCGATTCGTAGCCAAATTTAGCAACAATAGCAAGAAAACAATGATAAATGCAATAAAATCCCGCAGACATGGACCAATCAGAAAATCCAATCTCCTTAAACCTGCTAATTCCATCCAGATTATGCTCTGCTTTAGCGAGATGCCCCTTGGCTTCATCAATGTTCGGATTTATTTTTAACAAACCCTTATGCTTTGGCCTTTTACCCAATTTTTTGCATTCTTCAATCTCTTTCTTTGCTTTATTCAAACACCATTCAACATGTTTAGAAGCTTGTGACATTTTTCATTATTCCCACATATTTATCTTGCCCGTACAAGATAATTGCATTTTTCACAATATCGGTTATTGCTTTATCCTTCTTTTTAAGATTCTCAAATAAGTCTTGGTGAGTCAGTTTAATAACGTGAAGTTTTTTAGGCAGCATTTTTTCTCTCTTATTTAGGATTGCATTTACCTCTTTAATAGCCTTATAGTCCATCACTATCATAACATCAATGTCTTTAGCATGAGCATAATCTTTAACTACGGATCCAAAAAGCATGACTATTCTATCTCCCCTAAAGATTTCTTTAAATTCCTCTTTCCAGCGTTTGAACTTATTTGCTTCATCTGCAAGTAGAAAAGCAACAAGCTGAACCACATAAGTATCATTAAAGTCTAGTTTGTAGATTATCGATTTACCAATGGTTTTACTAGCCACTAAATTTTCCTGAAGAAGTCTCTTGAGTATCTTCTGGGCTCCAACATGGCTTATACCAAGAACCTTACTTATAGAATTTGCATTATAATATGTAGTATAATCTTTGAATAAAATGATTACAGTTTCTCTTTCCTTTTGGGTTAAAGTTATCATGGTAACATAAAGTTACTATATGGAAACTATAAGTTACTATATAAACTTTTCGGATTAGCCTTTCTGTTGTTTAAAAAAGTGTCAATAATTGTATCTTTTTAAAACCTTATTTTTTACCAAAATAAACTTTTTCTAAATCTTTAGAGATATTATTCCATAAAAATTGTTTGGCTTTTTCTTTATTAATTTTGGAAATTTTAATTAAAGCTTTTTTATCAGCAATTAAAACTTTTATTTTATTCTCTAGGTCTTTTAAATCACCATAATTATACAAAAATCCGTTTTCTTTTTTGACTAAAAACCTTCCGCCTTCTGTATTTGTTGAAATTATTGCATTGCCTTGTGCCATTGCCTGAAGTATAGAGATTCCAAAAGCCTCCCATTCGCTGGGTAAAATAAATATTTTACTTGAATTTAATCCTGCCAAAACCTCATTATCTGAAATCTCCCCTGTAAATATTATCCTATCATTAACATTTAATTTATTTGCTAAATTTTTTAATCTGTTTAAATCTCCTGCGTCTTTGCCCATGCACAAGAATGCAACATTTTTATTCAATTTTGGCATTATCTTAATAACTTGCTCTAACCCCTTGTATTTCTGGATTCTTCCAAGGTAAGAAATAACAAACTTATTTTTTAGGTTGTATTTTTTAATGAAATTTCTGTTATCAATTTTTTTAAAAGAATCTTGTAAAATGCCGTTGGGAACAAAAAATATTTTATTTTTCTTAATGCCATATCTTATCAACCATTTATACTGCTCTGGATTAACTTGGATTAATTTATCATAAAATTTATTTGAGATTAGCCTCTCAAAATTCTCTACTAATGCTTTAAATGATCTTTGAAAATAATTATAATATTTTAAAACCATGAATGGACCGTGGGGAGTATTGATAATTTTAGTTCTGCTTAATATTTTTTTAAACATAAAGATTAAATCATGCCATACAAAACCAAAACTGTGAACATGCAAGATATCCAATTTAGTTTTTAATATCCCAGATAACAATCCAGGTGTAAAACTCAGATAATATCTGTATCTAAATAAAGTTTTATATCTGTGAACATGAACTTTATCAATAATTTCATATTTTTTTGTTCCTTTTAATAATGATGTAAAAACATGAACCTCATTAGTCTTTGCTAGTTCTTTAGCTAGATAAAAGCAGTTATTTTCTGCCCCCCCTTTCATCGGATAGAAATAATTTATCAAAAAACCGATTTTCATAAACTTTTGTTAATAAGAAAATTTAAATAGCTTTTTAAAGAATAAATTTTTTGTAAGAGGGGTTAAAATGCCGCAGATAAAGCTAGTTGTTTGGGACCTGGATAATACATTGTGGAACGGGACAGTTTATTATACAGATAAGGATAGCATTGAGTTAAAGCCAGGCACAAAAGAAGCATTAAAGGAATTAACTAAAAGAGATATAAAGAACACCATTTGCTCCAAGAATTATTATGAAGATGCTGAGAAAATGCTTGATAAATTCGAGATTAAAAAATATTTTGGTTCTGCCGAAGTTAACTGGGGCTTGAAGTCAGATAATATAAGGAAATTGATTAATAAATACAATGTTAAGGAAGATGAAGTTTGCTTTGTAGATGATGATCCATTCCAAAGGGCGGAGGTTCTTTCTCAATTACCGGGAATTAAAGCAATTGAGCTAGGCGATCCCTTGGATATATTAGCCTTGGATTTTATGAAACCGGAAAACGAAACAGAAGAGGATAAAGAAAGGGTAAAAATATTAAAAGAACAAAGAAACAGAGAAGAGGCTGAAAAAAACCATAAAGGAGATTATAAGGAATTCTTGAAAAATTGTAATATTAAAATGGTTGTAAGAAAAGTAGAAGAAAAAGACTGGGAAAGAGTTGTTCAGTTATTTAATAGGACAAATGAGCTTAATACAACTGGAAATAGATATGAACTTGAGAAATTAAAAGAACAATATGATAATAATGAGATAGAAGTTTATGTTTCTGAACTAACTGATAAATTCGGAGATTATGGTTTGATTGCTGAATGCATTTTAGATACTAAAACAAAAGATTGGGAGATTAAGGATTTAACTGTTTCATGCAGAACAATGGGTCGTGGTATTGGAAGTGCTTTGCTTATTGAATTGATGCATCTTGCCAAAGAAAGAGGAGCTAAAACTATAAGAGGAATTTTAAGAGAAATAGAAAGCAATTGGAGAATGAAGCCGTTGTATTTGAAAAGAGGGTTCAAAGTCATTAAGAAAAACGGGAATGAAACAACTTATGGTTATGAGTTTACTGAAAAATTACCTGAATTACATCCTTGGTTAAAAATTATTAGAAAATAATCTTCTTATAATAATTCTCATAACCTTCTTTCAAACCTTCAAACAAAGGAATAAATTTTATTCCCAATTTCTTTAATTTATCATTCGCGCAATAAAATGTTTCATTGGCAAAAGGAAATTCACTTTCATCGTGATTTTCTCCGTCGGTATTTGAATTATATTCTATTAAGGGTTTAATTCCAACCACATCTCCCATAAATTCGGTTAATTCTTTTAATGTTACAATGTCATCATTGCAGCAATTAAAATTCCCTTCTATTTTATTTTCACTTAATAAAACAATTGAATCTGCAACATCTTCTGCAAAAACGAACTGTATTTTTGCTTCTCCATTTCCTGGCAAAATAAGAGACCGGTTATTTTCAATCCTAGAATAAATAAATCGTTCTCTATCAACATAATTGTTTTTTCCCAAGATATAAACAGGGCGCAAGTTAGCATGATTTACTTTGCTTTCTTTTAAAACATTCTCGCATTCCACCTTTCCTTTATTATAATCCCCCCAGTAAGACCAGTCTCCAATTTCAGATTCTTCTGTTAATGGAAATTTAGTAGTTTTTTTGTAAACTGCTGCTGTGCTGAAATTTAGATAATAATCAAATTTTAAATCATTTATTGCCCTTTGCGTATGTTCTCCTTTGTAAGCACATGTGTCAATAACAGCATCAAATTTATCTTTGATATTAAAGCCATTTCTCCTATCGCCTTGAACAAATTTTACTTTATTATAATTAGATTGTATTTTGCCACGGTTGAATATGGTTACATCATGGCCTTTTTTTAATAACTTCTCAACCACCAATGGTCCTACAAACCTTGATCCGCCAATAATTAAGATTTTCATTTTTCTAATATTTTATGCAATCCACTTCCTTCAATAACAACTTCATTATTCTGGTTTACACAAGTTGTTCTTACAATAACCTGCTGTCTTTCAGGAATTTTTACCAAGATTTCAGAAATTGCAGTTATTGTATCATTAATTTTCACAGGCAATAAAAACTTCAAGCTTTGATCCAGCCAGACAGAACCAGGACCTGGGCATTTTGTTCCAACGACAGTCGAAATTAAACTAGAAACTAAAATCCCATGTGCTATTTTTCCAGGCAATTTAGCATTCTTGGCAAATTCCTCGTTTACATGTATCGGATTAACATCATTGCAAATTGAAATAAACTTATCAACATCTTCTTGGGTTATCTGTTTAGTAAAACTGCCTTTCATTCCAACTTCCAATTCTGAAAATTTAACTGCTTCCATCTTTTAATATTAAGTTATATTCATTTTTATATCTTTTTATATTGTCTTTTAAGTATTTGGTTGCTTCTTTTACAAATTCTTTAGTTTTAATTAAATGGCATACTGCATTTCCTATTTTGACTGTTTTCATTATCCCTCGTTCTTCAAACCTTAAGTCTTTATACATTTTAACTAAAAATTGAACATCTGTGCATGGTTTTCCATTACAGATATAAGTTATTGAGCCTTTAGGATGATGTAATTTAGTTTTAATTGTTTTATTATTAAATTTAAATTCATGATATCCTTCTAAAAATAAGTTTGGGAAATTAACCTTGTTTTGAACATAATGAATCATGCTGTTATTTTCTGTTCCAAGCATTAAGATATAACTATTGAGCTTAGCAAATTTAGCATAAGGAGAATGATTATCAAATGGTTTTTTAGATTTTTCATGACCTCTGATGAGATAATTCGCTAATTTTCCCCGAATGGTAACAGAATGACTCGGATGAACACTTCTTTTTGCTCCTAATCTAAATCTCTCGGCAATTTTGCCGGTCCAACAAGGATCATTTAAAGTAAATTCTTTTTTCGGATAAGTAAACGTAGGCATCATTATTGTTCCACCTTGTATTATGTCTTTCAGCACAATAAGAACAGAATTGGCCCCGTCTCCAATATAACCAAAAGAGCTTAATGATGAATGCACATAAACATTCATCCCTTTTTTAAATCCTAGTTCTAAAAACTTCTTTCTTAAATAATTTTTATCAATTTTAAAGAAAGTTTTTTGAATAATTAAATTAAAATTCTTATAAATTCTTTTAACTAAATGGTACGGAAACCTTAATATATTATATAAAATGCTCATGATAAAATACTTAATAATAAGTTTTATATAAGTTTTTAATGGAGTTCTAATATGAAAATCGGAATTGCTTTGGGAACTCGGCCAGAGATAATAAAACTAGCTCCAATAATAAGGGAATGTGAAAAGAGGAAGCTGGATTATTTTGTTATTCATACAAACCAGCATTATTCTTATGAATTAGATAAATTATTTTTTGACGAATTAGAATTACCGCAGCCAAAATATAATTTGGAATGCGGCTTTGGAGAATATAGAAAACATGTTGGATTTATGAGCAAAAGAGCATTGCCGATATTAAAAAAAGAAAAACCAGATAATATGATAATTTTAGCAGATACAACTTCTGCTTTGGGAGTGGCATTGGCAGCTGCAAAGGCTAATTTAACCATGTCGCATGTTGAAGCTGGATTAAGGAGCCATGATACAAAGATGCTAGAAGAAACAAACAGGATAGTTGTTAGTCATTTGTCAGATTATCACTTTCCACCAACAGAAAAGGCAAGACAAAATTTAATTGAAGAGGGGGTTGATGAAGACAAAATATTTGTTGTTGGAAATACAATTGTTGATTCAGTTTATCAAAATATTGAATTAGCATATAAAAAAGTAGATATGTTAAATAAGTTGAATATAGAAAAAGAAAAATATTTTTTATTAACGGCACATAGGCAGGAAAATGCAGATGATAAAGAAAGATTAAATGGCATACTGAAAGGTTTAGAATTAGTTTATGATAAATATAAACTTCCGATAATATACCCGATGCATCCGAGAACAAAGAAAATGATTGATGAATTTAATCTTAAAATTCCTGATGGCATAAAGATTTTAGAACCATTAAGTTTTCTAGAATTTTTACAATTAGAGGCAAATGCTAAATTAGTTATAACAGATTCTGGCGGCATTCAAGAAGAAACTTGCATATTAAAAGTGCCTTGTGTTACAATAAGGGACAATACAGAAAGGCCAGAAACATTAGAGGTTGGCAGCAACATTTTAGCAGGGGCAAAACCGGAAAGAATTCTAGAGTGTGTCGATGTAATGTTTAATAAAGAAAAAAATTGGAGCCAACCATTTGGAGATGGAACAACTTCGATAAAAATCTTGGATATAATAAGTAAACTAAAATGATAGATAATAAGTTTAAAGGAAAAACAGTATTAATTACCGGGGCGGATGGATTTATAGGCAGTTATCTAACTGAAGAATTTTTTAAAAAAGAGGCGAAAGTGATTGCAGTTGTTCATTCTAGATATTTAAAAAATTTAGATTCATTAAAAGACAAAATTGATATAATATATCAGGACTTAACAAGAAAAGAAGCCGTTTACGAACTAGCGAGATTTAAACCAGATTATATTTTTCATCTTGCTGGATTTATCAAATCTGATTCTTATGAAAACCCGACAGAGATTCTAGAAACTAATGTTATGGGAACAATTAATGTTATAGAAGCTGCAAGTAAAATTCCAAATCTTAAGAGAATTTTTTATTTTTCTAGCGGGGAGGTTTATGGGGAATGTGTTAATGCCGATGAAAATCATAATTTAAATACAAACTCAATTTATGCAACTTCAAAATTAACATCAGAGAGAATATTACAAGTTTATGGTCATAAAAAGAATATTCCAATAACAATAATTAGGCTGTTTAATACATATGGACCTAAAAAAGTTGATAATGCAATTTTCTTTTTTATAGAAGCTGCCTCAAAAGATAACGATATTATTATAAATGGCGATGGCGAACAAGTCAGAAGTTTTATTTATATAGATGACTTAATAGATGCATGTTTAATAATTTTTTCTAAAGAAGACTCGATCAATAAGATAATTAACATCGGCGGCGAGGGATGTGTAAAAATAAAAGATTTAGCTCAAAAAATAAAAGAATTATGCAACAGTAAATCAAATATTATTTTTAGAAATGCTGATCCTGGATTAAAATCTTTTTATTCCGATAATACCTTATTAAAATCTTATGGTTTTAATCCAAAAGTTGATTTAGACAATGGATTATTAAAAACGATAGAGTGGGTTAAATCAAAAGTATGAAAGCCTTAATGAATTGTAATAATAGCGCATTTCAAGCTCCTGGCGGGGGTGAAATTTTATTATTAAAGAATAAAGAATATTTAATTAAAAAGGGTGTAAAGGTAAAATTGTTTGATCAATGGAAAGACAAACTAACAGACTATGATTTATTGCATAACTTTGGTTTATCAAATAATTGCTATGACCTAATTAATGCAGCTTATAATAAGAAAGTTCCGATTGCGATTACACCCGTTTATTCGTGGCCTTCTTTAAGATTTGCGGTTAGAAGCGGAATTAACTTAAAACATAAATTAGATTTAGGAATTTATGCTTTGTTGCATAATGCCTCTTACCTAAACAAACTAACTTATTTATCAAAAATGTTAAAGATGTCTAGCAAAATTTTAACTGATTCGAATGCTGAAAAAAATATTTTAATGAAGACTTATAAATTAAAGGAAGACAAGTTTCAAATTGCAAATTATGGTGTTGATAAAAGATTTTTCAATGCCAATAAAAAAGAGTTTGTAAGAAAATATGGCATGGAGGATTTTCTTTTATATTCTGGGAGAATAGAATCTAGAAAAAATGTCCTTACTTTAATTAGAATAGCAAGTAAATTAAAATTTCCCTTAGTTATAATGAGCGGTAAGAAATTCCAGGGGGGAGATGCTTATTATAAATTGTGCAGGAAGTATGCGAAGAGTAATATACATTTTATTGATGGGACTAATCATGAAAGTACAATGTTAAGTTCTGCTTATGCTGCTGCCCGTGCTGTTGTGCTCCCATCATGGCTAGAGAATCCAGGTTTAAGTGTATTAGAGGGGGGACTAGCTGGTGCAAACGTTTTGGTGACTTCAAGAGGCAGTTCTACAGAGTATTTCAAAAATCATGCATTCTATGTTAATCCATTTAATAATAAGGATATAGAAAAGAAAATTATTCAAGTTTATAAAAAAGAAAAAGATAATGAATTAAGAATGCACATTAAGAAAAATTTTATATGGGAAGTTGTAACAAATAATATATTAAAAGCTTACAAGGATATGTTAAAATAATCTTCTTCTTAGAGCTTTAAATAATATGCCCAAATAGAATATAAAAAAGAATACTTTTGATTTAATTATATCAATACTTCTAATGCTTAGCTCTTTAAACTCTGGTAAATAGTTTAAGTTTAGTTTTTCTAAATTTATAATTTGATTTTTTAATGGTATCTTAACTTCTTTGTAATCCGGCATAATAATTCTTAAATAAACGTCTTTGTCTTTGTTGTTTGTATTTATCTTTAATTCATCATCCAAAATTGATACATTAAATTTCTTTTTTTCCCTTCTTTTCCACCAAGTTAAAAATTCATTAAAATTTGTTATTAATACATTATCAAAACTCTTAATTTTCTTTAACAAATGATCTAAAACGTCTGAATAAGTTCCCACACCATCATTTGGATGATCATATAAGAATAAGGGCATTTGTTTTTTATATTGCATATCTATTAAATAATCAAAATAATTTTTCATTTGTTTTTTTGAATATAATTTCATTCTCATCAATCCGATACATGTGGGATAAATTGGTAATTGAATTATTCTAGATTTCTTATTTAAAAACGGATAAAATGGTAAATCATCGTAACTTAATGAAAATTCTGAACTATAATCATAATTCATTTTTTCAAGAACCTTACCAAGATTTTTATTCCAATGACCAAAAGGAGCCACAAATCCGGTTGGTTTTCTTGCTACCTCAGAAATAAATTTATCGGCCTTTGACATACTATTATAGTTTTCTTCAAATGAATCATAAACTTTATGCTCATAAGAATGCGATTGAATATCCTGTTTTGATTTATACAATTTATTAGATTCATCTTTATAATTTTCACAATTTTTTACACTAAGATACCAAGTAAAATTTATTTTGTTTTTTCCCGCCACTTTTATTATGTTATTTATTTCATTTTTATTAAAAACGTCCAAGTCCATCCTATAACAAAATACGCTTTCATATTTATTCGGATAATACCATAAATGAATATAAGGGAGATTTCTTTTTGAAAATAAATAATAAAAACAATTTATAATTAATCTCCTTAAATCTCCTTTTGAAACAACAGAAACGTGTTCTTTTAACGGAGTATGGGGACTGGAAAAGTATAATTCTTTTGATCTTTCATCCAACATTAACTGGTTTAAATCGAATGGCAAAATAATAGCGAAACCATCGCCAATTTTCATTGAGTTTATTGCTTTAGAGTCTTTTATTTTATAACCAAATTTTTCTATATTTATCTTATTAATATTTCTAAATAATTCGTTTTTTCCTTTAATGTTCTTAATATAAATTCTTAATATTTTTAAATTTGGATATAATTTTTTAAAAGACAGGGTATCTGTTAATAAAGCACCGCAATTGTTTAAATAAGATTTTATTTTATTTGATTCATTTTCATTCAAGTTCCTAGAATTTAAAATTATTAAAGAGTACCTACTTAAATCAGTAAAACTAATTTTTTCCCAAGGAACTTTTTCTTGTTCCAATATTCTTTCCCAACCATACTCTTTATTTACTAATCCGATTGTCATTTTGTTTATAATCTTAAAAAGTCTTATAAATCTACTTTATTGGCTAATCTTATAAATTTTCTTTAAACCACTTATAAGTCAGATCCAAACCTTCATCTAAAGATACTTTATAATTCCAATTTAGAATAGATCTTGCTTTATCCAAACTTAAATAATTTCTCAAAACATCTCCAACTTTTTGTTCAATGTTAACTGCCTTGCTTTTAGATTCTGTCATCAGCTTTAACTTTTCGTATATCTGGTTTACATTTGTTGGTATTCCTGTAGAAACATTAAAAAATTCATTATCACCTTTAGATAAAACGAGGTTATTTGCATTCACAACATCCTGCACAAATACATAGTCTCTTGTTTGATTTCCATTGCCATAAATTTGCACATTCTTATTTTCCATCAGCAAAGAAAGAAAAATTGAAACTACACCAGCTTCACCATGCGGATTCTGCCTTGGTCCATAAACATTCGGATACCTTAAAGCTGTAAACTTTAAATTATGATTATAATTAAAATAAGATAAATAATCCTCACATATTTTTTTTGACATACCATACGGGGAATTTGGCTTTCTTTCAACATCCTCTTTTATTGGATAAAATTCTTGGTCTCCATAAACAGCTCCGCCCGAAGATGCAAAAATTATTTTTTTTAAATCATATTTACGACAATTCTCTAATACATTTAATGTGCCCAGAATATTAACCCTAGCATCAAACAAAGGATCTTCTACAGAATGTCTTACATTCATTTGAGCAGCATGATGATTAACAATATCAAATCTTTCTTTTTTAAAAATGTCTTCTAATTTAGTGTCTAGTAAGTCTAAATGATAAAACTTGGCTTTGGGATTAATAAATTCTTTTTTGCCTGTAGACAAATTGTCGACTATAACAACATCGTGCCCCAGAAAAATATAAGAATCCACAACATGGCTTCCTATAAAACCGGCTCCACCAGTAACTAATATTTTCATATTTTTTAGACCCAAACTTCAAATAATGTAAATATTTTTAAAATGTTTGTTTATTTGTCAGAAATCCCTTCCAAAAACCAAACAAGCTTATGACATCTTTAATTATTTTAAAAAACGGGACTAAAATAATTCTAATGTCTTTATTGTATTTGGAGCTTAAGAAAGTGTAATAGCCTGATGCGAGCAATATAAAAAATAATGACATATACCATAAATAAGGCGCTAACAGTCCAAGATATAATATTGTTGAAGTTATTGGATTCCAAAAGCCCCAGTATAGGGTGTCTACAAAACCATACCTTCTAAATATTACGCCGGCAGCTTCTGTTAACGGTAATGATTTTTTAAATATTTGTTGTCTGGCTGTCAATCCATAAAATCCGTGATAATGCAATAATTTAGTTCTTGTGTTAGCAATTTTATACCCTTCTTTTAAAATTTTTAAACGCATGTCTGTATCTGCACCCATTTTATAACTTTCATCATATAAACCAAGCTTTTTGAATACCTCTTTTTTAAACATCACCGGCCTGTCCTTCTTTATTTTCCCCTTAGATTCTTGATAAAGCACTGGAGATAATACAACTTTATCCCAAAATTTACACTTACTCAAGGTATTTTTAGGGAGGATTACATCGGTACCGACCATACCAAAATCCTTGGAAGAATTAAGTGCATCAACCATCGTTCTTAACCAATTTTTCGAACCTAAAACATAGTCACAAAGAATTATACAAACAATTTCATATTTTGCAGTTTTTATTCCTTTATTAGTGCTTCCAACTTCCCCAAAATTCTTTTCATTTTTTATTAGTTTTATTTTTCCCTTATACTTCTGCAAAACTTTTAAGCTATTGTCTTTAGATTTATCATCTAAAACAATTATCTCTTTTTTTCCTTTCTTATAATTTTGATTAAGAATAGAATTAATAACTAAACTGATTGTCTTTTCGCCGTTATAATTTGGAATTATAAATGAAACATTTTTTAGCATATATTTTTTGGTTTTATTTTGTTATTTAAATCTTCCTAATAAGATGCATTGTTGCGTTGTCGGGACTTTCTAATAAGTAAATTAGATTAATTCACCAGTTTGAGGATTAACAAAAGAATTCTTTTTTCCTAACTTGATTCTATTTACTTCTTCTTCAATGAGCAATTTAAGATGCTCGCTAATTTTTAATTTTTTAATATAACTATTTAATGTCCCCTGCAAATTTTTATTATTTTTTTGATGAGTCTCTATATATTCTGCGAAACTTAGAATAGTATTTATTTGACAGATATATCTCAAGTCACCAGCCGATGAGATTTTATTGAAAATGTCACCAAAAGTATTTGTTTGCGAACAAGCTGTACAAAAATTAGGCATTTTACCAATCTCTAAAATATCCTCTAATGTTTCACTCATACTTATAAAATGAGTTGGGAATTGTCCTAAATCTTGATAAATATTTACATAACCTCCAACTGAAGTAGAGGACTCTGCACTTGTCGAAGTTCCAGCAATAGAAATTAACTTTTTTCTTATTTCTCTATCTTCTCTTGTACTAATGGCTATTCCTGAAGTTGGAGAAGCTAATCTTAAAACTGCAACTATTAATTCCATCTCATCATTACTTACCTTATATTTTAATTTTTGTGTTGCTGGCGCAAATGGACTTTCTTGTATTCTTGGAACTGAAAAAGATGTGGTAACATTATAGCTATCTTTTAAATATTTTGCATGATTTATTAAAGATAATACCTCATATTTATATTCAAATAAACCAAATAATGCTCCCAATCCCAAATGTCTTATTCCAGCTTTTGCCGCCCTATCATGAGCACCAAGTCTATATTCCATATTTCCTTTATGTGTTTTAGGATTATGTAATTTAGAATAAATTTTTGAATCATAAGTTTCTTGAAATAAAATATAAACATCCAATCCAGCATCCTCTAATCTTTTATAGTCTTCTTCGTCCATAGAATCTATATTTGCCATTACTGTTCTTGCTCCATATTCTTTTGATAATTTTATCTTTTTTGCATAATCATCAGAATATATTTTAGGATCAGTTGCCGCTACTATTTCAATGCCTGTAAATCCTCTATTTCTCAATTCTTGAATTTCAGATATAAACTGCTCATTATCTAATCTCACTCTTTTCTGTTCTTTATTATCCGCCCTATCTACACAATATGGACAAGTATTTCTGCAATAATTTGATATATAAAGAGGAACAAAAATTGAAACTTTCTGATCAAATATCTTATCGGTAACTTTTTTAGCAGAATCAATTAATATTTCTTTATATTTTAAATCTTCAGATTTTTTTAATAATATTAGAGACTCTTCTAACGTTAATCCTATTAAACTTTTAGATTTATCTATTGCTTTATAAAATAAATCATCATTACTATAATCTTTACTTAATAAATTTTTCACCAATATCTCATTAGCTTTATACATTTTTATTTACCTCAACAGAAAAACCATAAGCTATGTCACAAATTTTTTTTATTTTAATATTTGGAGAAATATTTAATAATATTTTTCTCAATTTATCTTTTGTAAATCTTTCTCCTTTAAATTCTATTTCGCTTACGTATACAAAATCATCATCAATCTTATCTACTTTTAAATCAGCCCCTTCATACATTTCTTTTTGTGCGTCGGAAGCGTTTTCTGAATAAACCGTTCCTATAATAATACCTTTAGGTTTAGTTATTCTATGTAACTCATTTAAAATTATGCTACGTTCATCTTCTTCCAAATTACCAAGGGTATTAAATGTAATAACTGAAACACCAAAGTAACTCGTATTAAATGGAGTTTTTTTAGCATTAATTTGGTGTAATTCGATATTTCTAAAAATTTTTATTTCCTCAGAAGCCCGCTCTAACATAGATTTATTATTGTCTATCGCAAAGATTTTCCCCTCCAAACCAACCTTCCTTGCTAAATAAAAACTGGCTCTTCCATTACCACATCCAACATCTAAAATAAAATCTCCTCTTTTTATATAATTCAATAAAAAAGATTCCTCTCGGTATAAATAGACCGCTATTTCATTCGTTAAGTTTTGTAATGCTTCTAAAAAACATCCTTTATCCAAATATAATTGTGCGCATTTCATTTTAATTACTATTTAGTGGTTTTTTAATATAATTAAAACTTACTATGATAAAATTAATCAAAACGAAATATTTATATACTAAAATATGAATATGATTAAGATGGATAAAATAGACATAGGAATATTACAACAGTTGGACAATAATGTTAGAATTTCCTCGAGGCAAATTGGTAAAACTATAAAGAAAAGCAAAGAAACTATAAATTATCGACTTAACCAATTAATAAATAATAAAATTATAACTTCTTTCTTTGCTGTAATTAATGGGGCCAGACTTGGTTTTATTTATCATAAAATTTTAATAAAATACCAAAACCTTAACATTGAAAAAGAAAAAGAGATGATTAATTATCTAATTAAAAGTAAAAATATAGTTTGGGTTGGTAAATGTGATGGTAACTGGAATTTAATGTTAACAACAATATCCAAAAATTTAAAAGATTTTAATAAATTTTATAATAATTTTATTGAAAGGTGGGGAGAATTCTTTTTGGATAAAGAGATACTACAAATAACAATAGCTTATTTATTTAATGATAAATTCCTATATGAAAATAAAGAATTTAGATATTCTTTAGAAAATGATTTAACTGTAGATAAAATAAATTATGATAAAAATGATTTAATAATAATGGGTTTATTATCCCAAAATTCTAGAATAAATTATACAAAGATTGCTAATAAATTAAATCTAAGTTCAGAGGCCGTTTCTAATCGAATAAAACAACTATTTAAGAATAAAATAATAATCGGTTATAAGCCACGTTTAAATTTTTCAAGACTTGGTTATAATTACTTTCATATTTTTTTATCAGTTAAAGAGATGAAAAATAAGAGTAGTTTAATTAGTTACTATAAAAATCATTTTGGGTGCATTACGATATTAGAACATATTGGTAAATATGATTTACAATTAGAATTCGTATTAAAATCTATAGATGAATTAAGAAATGTTGTTGATGATCTTAGAAATAGATTTGGTAAAATTTTACAAAATTATATTCCGTTAACAATATATCAAGAATACTCTATAAATATATTCCCTAAGAATTAAAAATTAGATAGGGCATGTCTTACTCAACCTAATCAAGTCCAACCATTTATTAACTCCTAATTTCAAGTTAGAAATTGAAACTTCTGCAGGAGTTTTGCCATCAAGAGCTAAGTGTTTTCTTACAAAGTTATAATTGATTTCTAAACCCTTCATGATTGCATATGCAGAGTCTAAACATCCATGAAAACCACGCATAATCTTTGTTCTTTCTCTAATTGTATTATGTAATCTTTCAATTGGATGATTAAAACCCCTTTCTGATGCTATGACAACATTATGGATTATTTTACTTTTTGTTCTGCTTGAGGCATGATAAGGAGATTGCAAACTGAACGTTTTTCTTAAAACAGCAGGATAACCCATTAAGCCATCTGTTGTTACTATTTCTACTTGCTCTCCTGTTTTGAATTTTGTTCTCTTCAAAACTTTAATTAGATTTTCATTAGTTCTGCTTTTCATATATTCTCCTGCAATCATAAATCTTGTTTCAACATCAAACGTATCAACAAACCAATTCTGCTCTCTACCTTTTTGGTTTTTGCTTATTCTTCTATAATATTCCATCTCATCACTCATAATCTCTCTGCCAGATTTAACTTGTAAATTATCTGTCAATTTGCTAGTCATTGTTGCATACTTGATAATCCAACGATAAATCGTAGAATAGTGAGCATTTTTTGGATAGAATGCTTGTAAGTGTTCTTGTAATTTTCTGAATGAAACACCTTTATAATATAAATCCATGCAAAGAGTTATTTTCTTTTCATGATTTTTCATTTTCCAAAAACCATCATCAATAGAAAATCTTTTACTACAATCCTTACAACCGTATCTTTGAACTTTACCTCGATTTTCAGTTTCTCTAATTCCTCTTTTAATCACATTGTCAGAACTACAAAAAGGACAANATACTTTTTTATACTTCTGTTCTATTCTTTCTTTGGATTTCATTTGTTTAGCGACGATTGGAATCTGAGGGTTCTTAGGAACCCTCTTAATTACTTTGTTTAGTATAACTATATAAAGTAATACTTCTATATAAATCTTTCTGTTGTGAAGTAACTACTAATAAAGTAATACTATAATTAGTAAAGTTTATAAAATCTAAAAAATACCAATAGGTATGCCAGAGATAGAAATTAAGGTTAAAGGTTATAAATGTAATAATTGCGGATACGAATGGCTACCCCGCTCTTCAAAAGAAAAACCATTAATTTGTCCAAAGTGCAAATCTGCAAGATGGGATAAAGAATCTAAAAAGAAGAAATAATTTTTTTACTTACTTAAGTCCCGTAGATGCAACAATGCACTAATAAGATTTTGCCGAAATTCCTTTTATTAACAATAAAAACAAAACATAATTAAAATTATTCTTCGAAAAAGGCTATGGTTCCATTAAATCTTTAAACGACCCCTTAACAAAATTTTAAATAGTTATCGAAAGGGCCATTTATATGGGAAAAGTTTTTATAATGGGAATTGATGGTGGTAGTCTTGATTTAATTAATAAATGGAGAAATGATCTGCCTAATTTTGATAAATTGATTAAAAACGGAACAAGCGGTTATCTCCATACAATAATTCCAATGCTAACCCCGCCGGCATGGACGTCATTCTTTACAGGAAAAAATCCGGGTAAGCATAACATTTATGATTTTTTTAAATTTAACGATTATGATAAAAATTTGATAAGTTCTTACGACAGAAAAGCGGAATCGGTTTGTGATATTCTCTCTAGGCATAATAAAAAATCAATTGTTTTAAATCTGCCCATAAATTATCCACCGCAACCTGTAAATGGCATAGTTGTTTCTGGCGGAGAAGCACCCTCTATTGAAACAGATTTTACATATCCAAAAGAATTTAAGAAAAAAATCTTTGAACTTATTCCAGATTACAAGATTGGAATAGATTGGAACAATATAGAATATCAAAAACATGATGAATTCATAAAAGATTTGTATAATGTAACCGAGTCGCACAAGAAATTAATTTTAGATTTATTAAAAAATGAGCAATGGGATTTATTCATAGCTGTCTTTGAGGACATAGATAGATTACAGCATTATTTTTGGAAATATATGGATTCTAATCATCCTTTTTATATTAAAGGAAATAAATATGAAACGGCCATACATGATTACTACAAGGAATTAGATAATGTATTGGGGGAAATAATTAATAATTTGCCTCAAGATACTTTTATATTTGTGATGTCTGACCATGGATTCGGACCAATTTATAAACAAATTTTTATTAATAATTTTTTATTAGAGAACGGGTTTTTACAATTGAAGGAAAATGATAAAAATAAAGTTAATGTAAGGGACTTTTTAATTAGATTAGCATATAAATTAAAAATAAAGCATTTAATTCCAAAACTATCTAAAGAAACAAGAGATAAATTAAAAAGGATTATTCCTTCGAATAACCCGACTTTTTTTGATATAGATTGGGGTAATACAAAAGCTTATTTTAATTCTTATTCGGGGCAATGCATATTTATCAATTTTAAAGGGAGGCAAAAAGACGGGATTGTAGAAGAATCCGAGTACAAGAATTTGTTGAATAATTTAAAGGAAAGATTACTTAGATTAGAGGACAATGGAAAAAGAGTTATAAAAAATGTTTATTTCTCAGATGAGATATACAAAGGTGAAAATTTGAAAAATGCTCCGGATATATATGTTGTGACTGAAGAAGGTTATGTGTTACAGGAAGGCTTTAATTCAAAGTTAATTGATGGGTTTGATGAAAGTAAAGTTCATCGTTCTGGAGAGCATAGGGATAACGGGATATTAATTTTAAATGGGACGGCTATAAGGCAAGATTATAACTTAGAGGCCAGTATCCTAGATATAGCTCCAACTATTCTAAATATTCTAAAAGTTCCGGTTCCAGAAGATTTAGATGGAAAATCAATACAATGTTTTAATTAATTATTCCAGCACCAGAAATATCTAAATTTTTAATTATAACAAATCTTCCTAATTCCGGCAGATCATTAAAATTTTCTACAACAATTTCTTTTTCTGTTTCTATAACAACTTCGCCAACTTCGGTTTCTTTTAATATTTTGGCATCTTCTTCAATTATGTCTAGATTAGAGGAATCAATTCTTTTATTAATTTTTTTAACCTTGCATTTAATCTCCTGCGTGGCACATTTTAATATTAATTCTTCATTTAAATTTAATTCGTTATTCATCCAGAATAGTTTTGCATTAAATTCTTTCTTTACTTGGGGTAAATTTTTATTATGAGAGATTATCATACCAACCCTTACATCATAATCGGGGTCTAAAGTTAGTCCTATATTTTCTCCGGTCATCGCAAAATCTTTTTTTGAATTAAAAATTTCAATACTCTTTACCATATAATTTCTGTTTATTGGCAAAATTTTAATTTCATCGCCAACTTTCACTTTACCAGATTCAACTTTTCCAACTATTATTTTCTTATTATCTATGTTATAAATATCTTGAATGGGCATTCTTAGATGATTCTTAATTTTATTTTCAATTTCAAATTTATCTAATGCCTCTAAAATTGCTAAATTACCGTACCAATTCATATTAGTGGATTTATTTAAAATATTTTCTCCTTTTAATGCAGAAATTGGGATAATAAAATCTGGATTTAAGCCGATTTTGGATAGGGAACCTAAAATTTCCTGCTTTATTTTATTAAACTTTAATTCATTATAATCTATTAAGTCCATTTTATTTACAGCTACAATTAAATTCTTAATATCTAATAACTTTAAAATATAAGCATGCCTTCTTGTTTGTTCTTTAATTCCTTCTTTTGCATCTAGTAATAAAACGGCGGCATCTGCTTGTGAAGCTCCAGTAATCATATTTTTAATAAACTCTTTATGGCCGGGAGCATCAATAATCACATAATTTCTGTTTTTTGTTTTAAAGAATGTTTGGGCAGTATCCATTGTTAGTTGTTGCTCACGTTCCTCTTCTAAATTATCTATTAAATATGCAAATTCTAATTCCCTTCCTAATTCTTTAGAAACTCTTATTATTTCCTCAATTTTTCCTTGAGGCAGGGAGTTTGTATCATAAAGCAATCTGCCGATTAAGGTGGATTTTCCGTGATCCATATGCCCGACTATTACAATCTTTACTTGTTCTTTATTTTGTATTTGTTTCATTTTTTAGCTTAAAAGAAAAATCCGATTTCCATAAAATTTAGAATTGTTCTCAAACTTAAAATTATAATCAATAAACCAACTAATAATCCCAATAATCTGTGATTTATTTTCTTAGTTAATATCGCTGCAACCGGTGCAGAGATAACACCCCCAATGATTAGTGGCATAATAATATTATAATTTATATCTTTTAACGTTAATAAAAATGTTATTGAAATAGCGAGAGTAACAAAAAATTCCGCGAAATTTACTGATCCAATTGTTTTTTTTGGATGCGTATTTGTGGCAAGTAAAGCAGGAGTTGTTACCGGCCCCCAGCCACCCCCACCTATAGCATCTATAAATGCTGCAAAAAATCCTAATGGAACGAGTTTCCTTATCCTTGGAGTTAAATATTCTGTTTCTTGTTTTTTCTTTAAAAATTTTATAATTATCAATAATCCAAAAAATAATAATATCCCGGAGATAACCGGTTTAATAAAACTTATTTCTTGTAGTCTAACAGCCAGATAAGCTCCTAGTATTCCTCCAAAAACTCCACCTATGGCTAAAAATTTAAAAATTTTTTTTTCAAAATTTCCCGCTTTAAAATGTGAAACTCCCGAAACTAAAGTTGTAAATATTTCCGATATATGAACAGAGGCACTTGCAATAGCAGTAGCAAACCCGATATTGAGCAAAAATGTTGTTAAACTTACACCATAACCCATTCCTAGACTTCCATCTATTAATTCGGCTATGAAAGCAAATACCAATAAAATTGCATAAGTGAGGAATTTCTCTGCCATCTTACATGTATCCTAATGCACGTAACCTTTGCATTTGATAAGTTGTTTCTTTATCTAATGCCCTTCCGGATCTTTCAGCCACTTTGGTTGTTTTTAATTCTTCAATAATTTTATCAACGGTGTCTGCATTTGAATCAACGGGAGAAGTTGAGGGAGCACAGCCCAAACTTCTATATCTTTTGCCGTTTTTTGCAAAATATAAAACATTTATAGGAATGCCCTCTCGTTTAATATACTGCCAAATATCTAATTCTGTCCAATGCAATAAAGGATGAACTCTAATATGTGTATTATCTCCTGATTTTGATTTATATTGATCCCAGATTTCAGCTGGTTGATTTTTGTAATCCCATTTAAAGGATTGGTCTCTTGGAGAAAAATATCTTTCTTTTGCTCTTATTCCATGTTCATCTCTTCTTATTCCTAAAAGTAATGCTTTAAATCCATATTTCTGTATTGTTTGTTGCAAACCCTTAGTTTTTAATTCTGTACTGCACTCATGTGTATCTCCTGGTTTGCAAACCACTCCTCTTTTAATAGCCTCTTCATTTCTTCCGATTATTAAATTAGCATTCCATTCCTTAGCATACTTATCTCTAAATTCATACATTTCGGGAAATTTATGTCCTGTATCAATATGGACTAAAGGAAAAGGAATCTTACCAAAAAAAGCTTTTCTAATTAACCAAACTAATGTTGTAGAGTCTTTACCAATAGACCATAAAGCTGCAATGTTTTTAAACTGGTAATATGCTTCTCTAATAATATAAATGCTCTTATTTTCTAATTCATCTAGATAATCCATAGTAGCCTCTTAATTACATATAATTACTAATAATTAAGTTTATAAATCTTCCCCTTAGTAACCCAAACCCTTTAATCTTTTTCTTACAATTTCTTCCTCTTCTTTAGAAAAAGCCTCTTTTTTGCCTTTTTCTTCAATATTAGAAATCACTTCTCTTAAAACGTAGATAACATAATCTGAAACAGAACTAAATCCTGTTTTTTTAATTCTTTCTTTAATCTTATCTGCTAATTGTTTTGGGATAGAAACAGTTGTATATTTTTTCATAATTAGTATTTATTTGCTATTTATATAAATATTTCTATAAACGATAAATTGTGAATTTTAGGTTTTTAATTATAGTAGAATAAATTAAAAGGACTTACATATAAATTCTATTAAACTTTCGGCATTGAATTTTCATGGGATCTAAATTGGATTTTTCCCAAGAAATGTGTTTTAACATAATCTTCGACTGCTTCTTCCCAATGGTTCATATTATTTAATCCAAGCAATTCTAATTTATAATTCCTCATTGCTTCCGAATCCGGTCTTGGTGCTGGAGTTGGTGTTGAGGAAAAGACGCCATAATTTTCTTTTGGATATAATTCGGAAGTTACTGCATTTAAATTAATATCTTCTATTTTTAATACTTCAAAAATTTTTTTTGCCAAATCATATCTGCTACCATAACCTTTATTTGTCATGTGGTATAATCCATAATTGTGAGTTTCTATTAACGGCATAAAGTTTTTTGCAAAATCAGCGGTATATGTTAGAGAACCGATTTTATCAGTCACTATGTTAAAATCTTTTTTTCCATCTTCAAGTTGTTTTAATAACTTATAAACAAATTTTTTATCTCTTTCTTTACCACCGCCAACCATCCACCCCGGTCTTATAATAAAATATCTGTTTAATAAATTTTGAACTATTTTTTCGCCTTCGTATTTAGATTTTCCATAAACATTAATTGGGTTTGGTGTATCAAATTCTGTATATGGTTTAAGAGATTTCCCATCAAAAACACCGGCAGTGCTAATATAAACCATTAAAGTATTAAATTTTTGAGCTGCCAATGTGGCATATAAAGTTCCAATGGTGTTTGTTAGATATGCATGATCTTGCTCAACCTCACATTTATCAACATCGGTTTCTGCTGCTAAATGTGCAACAAGGTCTGGTTTAATTTGCTCTACTGCAGCAAAAACCCCGTTTTTATCAGTTACGTCTAGTTTTCTAATTTTACTTTCTTTTGTGCGTATGTCTGTTCTTATTACTTCATGGGATTGTCTTTCTAATTCATTGCATAAATCATGCCCAAGCATTCCCGCAGCACCAGTTACCAAGACTCTCATTTTTCAGAATAATCTATCTTTAACTAAAATCAATATTAGCCAAAATTTATAAAGTATTCTTTTTTCAAAATATTGCTTTGCCTAAAGTTATTTGGAACAAACATTTAAATAACATGAGATTGCCAAAAGAATTGGGGGCTATAATGAGATTTTATAAAACGAACAGTTCCAAGGAGGATTAATTTGATAATGAAAAGGTATCTTTATTTTTTTATTTTCATATTAATGATAATCGCTGTATTAGAGTTATTACAACTATCAAAAATAACATATTATTTTCCATCTACAGACTTAAGTAGCCACATAGCAAACATATATTTTATAAATAATTATGGCTTTCATAAAATAATTCCAAATTGGTATAATGGATATATCTCATTTTTAGTATATCCTCCCGGCTTGTTTTTTTTATCCATCCCTTTTTATAAAATTATTAATAACCCGCAAATTGTGCTATATGTTTTATTATTGTTAAATTTATTAATCGGATTTGCCGGGGTTTATTTTTTAGGAAAGATATTAAAATTAAATTTTATACATAAATTATTTTTGTTTTTATCTTTTTATTTTAATCCGGTATCAATTACCTTATTTTATATAATCGGCAGGCTTCCTGAAATGCTCGGATGGAGTTTTTCTTTTTTTTATATTTATTTAATATATAAATACAAAAATAAATATCTAGATAAAAAATTTTTTGCGATAATACCAGTAATGGCTATAATCATATTAACACACCCTTCAATTTTTATATTATCATCTCTTTTTTTGTTGGGTCTATTCTTAATAAAATCAAACAAGGAAAGAACATTCATTATTATTTGTTTATTAATTAGTTTATTATTAACATCGTTTTGGCTGGTTCCTGCATTTGATGAAAAAACAACTTACGAAATATATAAGCCTTTTTTGAATATTAACTTGCTTACAGAAAGAATTCTATCTTTTCTAACCACAATTATACTTGCGGGGTTGATATTTTATAACTTAAGAAAAAACAAGAAAGAAATTTTATTTTATTCTCCCATAATCTTAATGTCCTTTTTATATGTAACAAAATTAGCTGGTTACTTGCCTGTATTAATAAATATGCATCCCCGTTCAATAGCTTTACTTTTAATTTTAACATCATTAATAATATTTTTAACATCAAACTATAAAAATAAATTTGTAAGAAGATCATTAATCATAATTTTACAGGTAATCCCCATAATCTTTTTAATAATATTTTTTTATAAAAATGTAGATGACTATCCTTTATATAATAATTCGCATCAAGAAGCCATAAGTTTATTGGAAGATGTTGAAGATAAGTTTATAATAACTGGCAAATCTAATGTTGATATAAGAACAAAGGATACTTATTCATATGCTGCTGTAAAGTATAATTTAAGCACTCCTTTTGGATGGGATTTAATAGAGGGGTCATATCGGGATTACAAAAAAAACTTGACAGAAGCATTTAACAATGAAGATTGCAACAGAATAAACAGGATAATAAATGAAATTGGAGGAAAAGAAATCATTAGTGGCTATGAAAGTTGCGGTATATTAAAAGAGTGTGGGTTTAAGGAAGAAAAAACTACCGATAATTTTTGTTTATATAAAAAATGAAAATAGAGCAATCAATTGTAATTCCATTTTGTAATGAAGAAAAAAATGTTAGGTATGTACTTGAAGGAATGAGTAAAGAATTTAAGAAAGGGAAATATAATTATGAGATAATCGCTGTTGATAATGCTTCTTCTGATAATACTAAATGGATAATAAAAAATTTATCCAAAAAAAATAATCGAATAAAGTACCTGTATGTCGCTAAAAGAGGTTATGGAAATGCTATTATAAATGGCTTGAAGAGATGTGGGGGAAAATATCTTGGTTATGGTTGGGGAGACGGTCAAATGGATAATAAAGATGTTATAAAAGTGTTTAGCACCTTAAAAGATAAAAATTTAGATTTATGTAAGGTTAAAAGAATTAATAGAAAGGACAATTTTTACAGAAGATTGCAATCATTTGTCTATAATCTACTTTATAGAATGATTTTTCCTTACATGAAATTTGAATTATTCGGGGATATGAACGGTTGTCCGAAAGTATTTACTAGAAAAACTTATAAAGAGCTTAGGATTATCTCAAAAAAATGGTTTATAGATACAGAGATAATGATAAAAGCAAATAGATATAAGTTAAGGATAGGAGAGATTCCCATAATGTTTAGGAAAAGAAGATCTGGAAAATCAAATTTAAGACTAAAAGTAGTTTTTGAATTTGTAAAAGAGGCCATAAAATTTAAATTAAAAGGCTATTAAATGAACAAGTTAAAAAACATTAATGTCTTAGTAACTGGAGCAAGTGGATTTATCGGCAGTCATTTAACCAGGAGATTAGTAGCTGAAGGAGCAACTGTTTCTATATTTGGCAGAGAAAACAACAAAAATTTAGAGGATATAATTGATAAATTAAGCGTTTATAAGGTTGATATAACCAAATTTGAGGAAGTAAAAAAGGCCATACAAGATATAAAACCAAAAAAAGTCTTTAATTTAGCAGCAACAACTAATCTAGAACGTTCTTTAGAGGCATTAAACAAAGCAGTAGAAATAAATCTAAATGGAAGTTTAAATTTATTAATGGCATTAAATAACATCGAGTATGACTGTTTGATTAATGTTGGAACAATAGAAGAATATGGCATAAATAAAGCTCCTTTCCATGAAGATGCTACAATTCCTGAGCCAGTTTCGCCATATTCTGCATCTAAGGCTTCGTTAACCATGTTTTCTAAAATGTTTTATAATACGTTTAATGCACCAACCATAACCTTAAGGTTATCGAAGGTTTACGGACCTTATGAAACAGTTGATTTAAATTTAAATAAATCCTTAATACCAAAACTGATAGTATGTGGTCTATTAAAAAAAGAATTTAAATTATCCGGCGGTAATCAATATAGGGACTTTATTTATATTAATGATACTGTAGATGGATTTATAGAAGCATCTGTAAATAAAAAGGCCATAGGAAATATTATAAATTTATCTGCTGGTAAGGGCCATATAATTAAAGAGATTGTAGATAAAATTGTTAATATCATCGGTGGAATAAAAATAGATGAGTCAGAGCCATATAGAAAGGGTGAAAATATGGTATTTTATAGTAATAATGACAAAGCAAAAAATTTATTGAATTGGGAACCAAAGATAAATTTAGACTCGGGATTGAGAAAAACAATTGAATGGTATAAAAAAATGTATGATGAAGGTATATTAAAAAAATGGATAATTTAGAGAATATGTTAAGTGGAATGAGAAAAGAGATCCTAGAAAAAGTCGGAGAATATTTTATATTATCGCAAGAAAAGGGAGTTGTTGTACCAAAACCATATGTAAAATATGTATGGAGGGTTTGGGATCAAAATGAGATAAAGGCCGCTATAAGCTCGGTCCTTGAACAAAAGATAACATACGGGAACATCGCAAAAGAATTTGAAAATGAATTTTCAAGATTTTTAGATACGAGGTATACTATTTACGTGAATTCCGGATCTTCTGCAAATTTAATCGCCGTATCTTCTTTAAAATCAAGAATGTTTGGAGACACTATAAAAAGTGATGATGAAAGATATCAAATTATAAGAGATGGTGATGAGGTAATAACTCCAGCGGCAACATTCCCTACAACTTCAAATGTTTTGTTAATAAATAATTTGCTTCCTGTATTTGTAGATATAGAATTAGGAACATATAATATGAATCCTAAGGATATAGAATCTGCAATAACTGATAAAACTAGATTAATTATGCTACCACATACACTAGGAAATCCAAATGATATGGATCCAATTTTAGAAATAGCTAAGAAAAATAAGATATTCTTGATAGAAGATGCCTGTGATTCTCTGGGTTCAGAATATAAAGGAAAGAAATTAGGCACTTTTGGGGATATGGGTTCATTTAGCTTTTATTTATCCCACCATATATCAACAGGGGAAGGTGGAGCCGTAGTTACAAAAAACTCTGAATTAAAAAGAGTTTTAGATTCCATGAGAGATTGGGGAAGAGACTGCTGGTGTGAGCCATACAAATCAAACACATGTGGAAAAAGATTTGAATGGCAACTAGGAGATCTTCCTTTTGGATATGATCATAAATATACATACAGCAACATTGGATTTAATTTAAAACCATTGGACTTACAAGCAGCAATTGGATTAGAGCAAATTAAAAAATTACCTAACATAATAATAAAGAAAAGAAGGGAGAATTTTAAGAAACTTTATGAAGGTTTAAAAAATTTTGAAGAATTTCTTATATTGCCAAAATCAATTGAAGGTGCAGACCCTTGCTGGTTTTCCGTACCCCTAACAGTCAGAGATGAAAAAGTATTTAGCAGAAATGATATTGTAAATTATTTGGCTGAAAATGAAATAGAAACAAGGCCATTTTTTGCGGGAAATATTATAAAGCAACCAGGCTATAAAGGAGCAAAATATAGAATACATCATCGTTTAGAAAATACAGATAAGGCGATGTTCGGAACTTTTTTTATAGGCTGTCATCCGGGCTTAAATGATGAAATGATTAATTATGTTTTGGATAAGTTTAAGAATTATTTTAATAAGTTATAACCACCCCATATAATTAATCATCGGGTGACGAGAATCTAGTTTTAATAATCTCTCCATTTCAGATTTATGGGATTTATACCAGTCTAAAGTTATATCTATTCCATTATTGAAATCATACTTTGGTTTCCAGCCTAATTCTCTAACCTTTGAGACATCCACAGCATACCTTATATCATTCCAAGGCCTATCTTCTACAAGATTTATTAAATCCAGAGGTTTACCTAACTTATTAAGCAAACATTTAGCAATTTCTAGATTAGTCCTCTCATCATTTCTAGCTATATTGTAAGTTTCCATAATTTTACCTTTATTAATAATTAAATCTATAGCTTCACAGTTATCCTGAACAAATAACCAATCTCTAATATGAGAACCATCTCCATGTAAAGGTAGATTTTTATTATTAAGAGCTTGTATAATGAAGAATGGAATAATTTTTTCAGGATATTGGTTTGGTCCATAATTATTACAGCTTCTAGTTATAATTGCCGGTACTTTGTATGTTTTTATATAGGATTTAACCATCATTTCTGCAGCAGCTTTACTAGCTGCATATGGATTATTGGGGGAGAGAATACTCTTTTCATTAGCAAAGCCATTTATAATATCACCATAGACTTCATCTGTACTAATTTGAATAAACAAATTTGCTTTCTTTTTGCGTGAGAATTCTAATAATTTTGTTACGCCCATTATATTTGGGTTGATAAATTTTAAAGGACCGGTAACGCTTCTATCTACATGAGTTTCTGCTGCAAAATTTACGATTATATCAAAATTACCTATAATCTCTTCTAATTTATCAACATCGCAGATATCTCCTCTAACAAATCTATAATTAGGATTTCCATTGATTTCTTCAAGATTTTCTTCTCTTCCAGAATAATTTAAGACATCTAAATTTATAACATTTACATCATTATATTTTTTAAATAAATATTTTATAAAATTAGAACCGATGAATCCAGCACCCCCTGTTATTAAAAGTTTCATTATATATAATGGTTTTACAAATAATTTATAAACCTTACTGATGCTTAGTGATGACTAGGCATCCTATAATAAATATAATAAAAAATTAGATAAAAATATCTTTAATTTGTTAAATTTCCATTTTTAACAACTTCCCTTACAATTTTTGAAACTCTTTCAATGCCCTTCCCATCAACTAATTTCTTTCCATTTAAGCTCATTTTTTCTCTTTCTTTTTTATTATTAAATAAATATCTAAAGCTTTCATGTAAATCTTCTTTTTTAAAATTCTTAAAATCCCCAATAAACTTGCAAATTCCTAGTTCCTGCATTTTTCTTAATCTTTTAGTTTCCCATATTGCGGCGCCAATTCCCAAAAAGGGGGTTCCTATAGCAACTAATTGAAATGCACTTAATCCTCCTGCAGAGATTGCTAAATCCATTTCATAAATATATTTAGACAAATCATTTTGATTTTCTAATAAATTATAACTTAATTTATTTCTTTTTAAGCTTTTTAATATTTCTTCTCTATTTTTATAAGCGCCCCCAATTACGACATTTAATTCCAATTCATTAAATTCTTTTAAGGCATCAATTATCCTCGGGGTAAGATTTCTTACATCAGTTCCGCCAATAGCAATTAAAATTTTTTTAACTTTATTAGAAATATTTTTAGTCAAAGAATGATAATAAGAAACATTTTCTTTTAATAAAACATATTTTGGTCCAAATAAATAAGTTGTAGAAGAATTTCTTTTTTTATAAACTCGGTTCTCTGGCAAAACATCCCAATTCACTAAGATATCATTGTAAACTTCAATTCCCCCAAAAAAATCTATTACTAAACTTCTGTTAATCTTGGATAATTTTTTACAAAATTCCCCATAATCATTTCTAACCTGCTCGGTAATAATTATCGCGGGGTTAAATCTTTCATTTACTTTTTTAATAAACTCGATTTCCTCATCCAAGTTAGAATCTTCAGGAACCTTTTCAGCTTTATAACCAAACTTTTTAATCTTATCAATGCCTTCTTTATACTTTGATAAGAATAAAACTTTAAAATCTTTTAATTCTAAAGCAAGGTTTAAACAGCTAACTACATCCCCCATCCCCAACTTATGGCTTCCATCTACCCTAAAAATTGCTTTGTACATGATTAAAGACCTTAGATAATATTTATAAATTATTAAATATATCAATTTATTAATCTTTTTATTGTCATTATATTATAAGTTTTTAAGAACATGGGAGAAGAATTCAAAAAAATATTGGTGAACCCCGAGGATACCATAAAAGAGGTAATGAGAACTATAGACTCAAGCGGTTTTGGAATTGCATTAATTGTTGATAATGAAAATAAAATTCTTGGTATTGTTACGGATGGGAATATAAGAAGAGCCATAATCGGTGGAATAGACATTGATTCAAAAATTAGCACAATTATGAATAAATCTCCAATTACTGTAAAAAATACAGACCCTAATCAAGAAATAATAAATTTGATGAAAACAAAGAACGTTTTTGGTAAGATCCCTATATTAGATGAAAATAATAAAGTTGTTGATTTAGCAATCTCCCCGATTGCAGCCTATGGCCAAGCAAAAAAGAATTATATATTAACACACGCAGACAAGTTAATATTTTTAAATAAGCAGAAAGAAGAAATTCCAATAAAAAACTTACAAAAAATTCTTATTATTGGGGGTGCTGGTTATCTTGGTTGTGTTTTATCTAAAAAATTATTGGAAAGAGATTACAAAGTAAAGGTTTTTGATAAATTAATATTTGGAATTGAGCCGGTAAAAAAATTGCTTGAAGATGATAATTTTGAGTTAATTAAAGGGGATATATGCAATATTTCGGAAATATCAAAAGCTCTAGACAATGTAGACGCAGTAATCCATTTAGCCGGAATTGTTGGAGATCCCGCAAGTTCCGTAAACCCAAAGAAAACTATTGAAGTAAATTACATTGCTACAAAAACCGTGGCCGAAATGTGCAAGTATAACCAGATAAACAGATTTATTTTTGCTTCCTCATGCAGTGTTTATGGTGCTAACCCGGAATCGGTTGATGAAAGTTCTCCGTTGAACCCGGCTTCTTTATATGCTAAGAGTAAGATTGCATCTGAGAAAGGAATTCTAGAATTAATGGACGATAATTTTTCCCCAGTAATATTAAGAATGGGAACCTTATATGGGGTTTCTGATAGAATGAGATTCGATTTAGTAGTTAATCTTTTATCTGCCAAGGCTTTAACAGAGAAATCAATAACGATTTTTAATGGGGATTGGTGGAGACCTTTTGTCCACGTTCAAGACGCTGCTGAAGCTTATATAAAAATTTTAGAGTCTCCAATGGAATTTGTTAAAGGACATGTCTTCAACATTGGTGGAAACGAAGATAATTACAGATTAAGAGATTTAGCTAATTGTATAAAGGAATTAATTCCCGAGGTTAAAGTAAATTTTGAAGAAAAAATCAATAATCTAAAAAATTACAAAGTGAAATTTGATAAAGCAGAAAAAACCTTAAACTTCAAACCTAAAAAAACATTGAAAGACGGGATTCTTGAAGTAAAAAACCTTCTTCTAAATAAGAATATAAAAGATATAAATGACGCTTCTTATAATAATTATCTGAAACAATTAATTGAATAACATGAAAATAAAGATAGAAAACAGATTTATTGGAGAAAATGAGCCTTGTTTCATCATAGCTGAAGCTGGAATAAACCATAATAATTCTTTAGATTTAGCCAAGAAAATGGTTGATGTAGCAAAAGAAGCTGGCTGTGATGCTATAAAATTTCAAACATTCAAGACAAATCTAATGTATCCTAAGACAGCAGGAACTTATAAAACTGATGGAAATATAATTAATATTTATGATGCCATGGAAAAAATTGAATTAAAAGAAGAATGGATTCCTGAACTGATGAAATACTGTAAAGAAAAAAATATAATATTTTTTACAAGCGTAAGTGATGTTTTAAGTGTAGATGTTATGAACAAATATGGTGTAAATGTTTTTAAATTAACCTCTTATGATACTACAAATTTACCTTTATTGGAATATACAGCTAAAAAGAATAAACCAATTATAATGTCTCTTGGAGGAGCTTATTTAAACGAGGTTGATGAAGCAATAAATACAGTTAAAAAATATAATAATGATTTAGCTGTAATGCATTGCGTAATAAAATATCCGGCTCCTTTAGAAAGTTGCAATCTAAATTGTTTAGAAACCTTGAGATTAGTTTATCCTGAGATTATTTTTGGATATTCAGACCATACAGAAGATCCAATTAAAGCACCAGTAGCAGCTATTGTTAAGGGTGCTAAAATAATTGAGAAGCATATTACTTTAGATAAAAATCTTTCTGGAGCAGACCAAAGATTCGCATTAAATCCAGAGCAATTAAAACAAATGGTTAAATCTATAAGGGAAACTGAAAGAAAAATTAAAAATAATGAAAAGATTGAGATTGATCCAGTTATTCTCGGTTCTTATGAAAAAAAACCAGCTGAAATTGAATTATATGTCAGGAATTTTGCTTACAGAAGCATATTTGCTACTAAAAATATTAAAAAAGGGGAGAGATTAAGCAAGGAGAATATTGAGGTTTTAAGAAATGGTGAAAATAAGCTGGGATTGCATCCAAGATATTATAGTATGCTTGTTGAAAAAAACTATAAAATCATTCAGGATGTTAAGGAAGGAATGGCATTAAATTGGGATGATTTAATTGAAAGTTAATTAGAAATTATTGATGGTTCTTTGTCAATAAGAGTTATAACTTCTCTTAATTCAAAGAATTTTTTGGGATGATATAATCTTTTATAAATACTTCTAACAAAATTTAAATCTTCGATGGTATCTACTGTAAGTTTTAGATTTGGTCTTAATAAATATAAAGGAGCATCCAGATTATAAGTTTTAAATAAATCTTGATGTTCTCTGGCAAATAAAGTAACATGTTCTCTATACCTTATATCTTTACACAAATCATCTATTCTAAATAAAGCTTCTTTTGTAATCACTTCCGATCCAGATCCACCAGGCCAACCCTTTTCATGATGTGATCCAACATAATCTACTTTATTTTCAATTAAATATTTAACCATTTGATTAATACATTTTGGATCTACAAATGGATTATCACCACATATTCTAACGATTATATCTAAATTATATTGCTTAGTAGCTCCAAGGAATCTCTCTAGTACATCATCTTCCGAGCCACGAAAATGAGAGATATTCAATTTTCTACTTAAATCAACTAGAACATCATCTCTTTCTTTATTTGTTGTTGCTAAAATTATATCATTTTTATAATTTGTATATGTTAAACGTTCTATTATGTGTTCAAACAAGGTTTTTCCTTCTATATCCATAATCATTTTGTTTGGCAATCTAGTAGAACCTGTTCTTGCTTGCACAATAATTCCAACTTTATTATTGGTCATTTTATTATTTAAATTTATTATAATTTATAATTTTTTCGCAACGATCCATAAATTAGATGAGAGCAGATTATCTTGAAGAAATTTCTGAAATTCTCCTCCAATATGCTCCCAGTTATCAATTAATATTTGTTTTAAAAAATAATTGTAAGATATATCAAATTTCCCTTCCATTACTTTTTTTCTAACTAATTCTGCGTCTAATTCGCCCGGCGTTAATTTCTCAATCACCTCAAATCCGCAGGAATTGAATAATTTTGTGAGGGAATCTAAATTAAAATAATTTAAATGCTCTGTATCAATGCTTCCAGAGTGTTCTCCTAAAATAGAGATATCAAAACCTTTTATATTTGGGCATGTAATTACAATTATGCCATTCTTAGACAAAACAGATTTACAGTCAAGAATAAAATCTTTTGGAGAAAATAAATGCTCTATTACTTCAAAAGAGGTTATAACATCAATATCATAATCAAACTTTGCTTCTTCAATTCTTTTATTTATAACCTCTAAGCCTCTTTTAGAACAAGTTTCTGCCAACGAAGGAGTCGGTTCAACTGCAATTACCCTGTTAAAGAACCCGATTTTTTTAATTTCTTGGCAAAATGTGCCAAAACCGGCACCAACGTCTACAATAACATCATTTTTTATATTATGATTTTTACAAATCTCAACAATTCTCTCTGCCCTTGGTTTAAATATTTTCTCCCTTCTAACATGTTCAGAAGCAGGAAATATAAATTTGTTCCAATATTCGTAATTTTTTGATGTTTTATAAAATTCTTCTAGTATTTTCGGGCTTGGTCTTGGATTGATAAACGTTGTTTCACAATCTTTACAAATAACATAATTAAGGGTATATTTTTCAAAGCGTTTTTCGTACTTATCAGAGTTACATGCAGGACAGTTTACATAAACAAAGTCTTTTTTATGTTTTAATAATTCATTAACATCTTCTAAATAAAGTTCATTTGCTTTATTCTTCATCTCTTGAGGTCTTATTTCTTCTTCTTTCATTTTATTCTTTAACTCTGTTTTTATAATTCCTCCAGAATCTTTCTTTTTCAGCTTCTCTATCTACCAAATCTTGTTTATGCTCATTCCAATAGGCTATCCTTTCTTTTTCTTTTCTTTGATTTTCTTCTGGCGAATCCCAAATATTAACTTTAACCCAATTATTTTGCTTATCCTTCCACCATACTCTTGGATCTCTAAAAATATCTGCAATGTTATCAAATTCTTCTTCAGTCATGCCAGTATATTTACACCATCTTTTTAGATCACTTGACTTAACGTGATCATATTTTCTAACCATTTCAACGCCTTGCTCTCTGGTCAAATAGCCCCTTCTTATATCCTTACATGAATGATCGCTTCCTCTTCCATAACCAAACTTTATAAATTTTAGATAATCATGCATACCATTTTCATGAATATCGTCAAGGTTTGACATTGTTCTATAAGTTCTTTCAAATGGTTTTGTTGGTCCTTTCCAATTATATTCTTTTTTTATAATTTCAACTTGCTTATTAGCATCCCAATCAACATAATTTCCAATATATATTCCCCTGATTTTATTTTCCTCTAATTCTTTATCACTCGGATATTTAGCCCACAAAACATCTTTCTCTCTTATACCCTCTTCTTCATTCACCATATCATACCAATCAAATCCTCTTAAAAAATATTCCAGCCTCTCTTTTGCAGTCATTTCAATAAAATCATTCATAGAATACATTCCAGACAAATCTGTTGGGCCATGTTCCCCCCACATAATTAAAGGAATTTTATACTTAACTGCAATTTGAACCGGATATGTAAAAATTCCACAATGAGCATGCCAGTTCATATCTCCCATTTTCATAAAGCACAATCTATTCATTTTAACCAATAATTCTTTGCTTGGTCTGAAAATAATATGGTCAACATCAAAAACTTTCCTCATTCTTTGTAAATTTCTTTCTCCTTCAGGCAAATAATTATTACCATGATAAGTAACTAAAAGTGGTTTTAACCTCAATATTTTTGTTACATAGTGGGTTTGAAAATAACTATCTTTTCCGCCACTTACCGGAATTATGCAATCATAATTGGTATTGCTCTTATATTTATCAAACAATTCCTTAAGTAATTTAGCCCTATATTCCCAATCTATTTTTCTCTTTTGTTCTTCTACCCTACAACCAGTACATACTCCTTCCTTATCAAAATGCAAAGGGATTCCAGTAATACCGGGATAGACACATTTTGTACAGTATTGCATTTTAAATTCTAACCTCTATTCCATTTTCTTTCATTAATTTTTTGGCATTTATTGCGCTTATTTCAGTAAAATTGAAAATATTTCCTGCAGCTACGGCAGATGCTTTTCCTATTTTAATTCCATCAACAAAGTCTTCAAATTTCCCAACACCACCACAGGCTATAACCGGAATATTTACAGATTCTGAAACCATTTTAATTAAATCTAAATCATAACCTTCTCCTGTTCCATCCCTATCAATAGAATTTAAAAAGATTTCTCCTGCTCCAAGTAATTCTACTTTTTTTGCCCATTCAACAGAGCTCATACCAGTAGGAATTTGTCCGAATTCTTTGTACACCTCATATTCTCCTTTATCATTTATTTTTACATCTATAGAAACAACGATACATTGGCTACCAAAAATTCCAGCAGCTTCTGTTATAAAATCTGGATTTTCTATTGCAATTGTATTAATTGTAATTTTATCCGCTCCTCGTTTTAATCTTTCTCTAATATCTTGGATAGTTCTTATTCTCCCCCCGAAAGTTAAAGGAATAAAACATTTCTTAGAAACTTCGGAGATAATATCTAGGATATTATCTTTGATTTTAACTTTTGTATCATACCTTCCAAGGTCATAAGTATCTTGCCTGCTAATATCAATATATATTAATTCATCTACTCGCCAATCATTATATCTTTCTAATTGATGGATTGGGTTACCAAGAGCATTATGATAATTAAACTTTTCACTTCTAACTAACATTCCATTCATTAAAAATAAGCATGTGATTAATCTTTTCTTTAGCATTTTAAGACTCTATAAAGTTTTTTAATATTTGCAGACCGGCTTTCTGGCTTTTTTCTGGATGAAATTGTGTTCCAAAAATATTATCTTTTTGTATGATTGCTACAAATTCACCGCCGTAATCAAAAGTTCCAACAACAATATCCTCTTCGGGAAAAAGGCAATAACTATGGACAAAATAAAAAACTTCAGATTTATTTAATTTATCGAATAGAATACAATTTTTTTTAAAGTATACTTCGTTCCAACCTATGTGGGGGATTCTTAAATCTTTATTTTTAATATCAAATTTTTTAACTTTACCTTTAATAAAACCCAAACCCTGAGTTAAACCATTTTCATAACCCTTTTCTGCAGCTAATTGCATTCCTAAACAAAGCCCTAGAAATGGTTTTTTTCTTTCTAAAACTTGTTCTTTTAAAACATCTACTAAACCCAAATCAATAAGGTTTTTCATGCCATCAGCAAAGGCTCCAACACCTGGTAAAATGATATAATCTGCAGACTTAATATCATCAACTTTATTTGAAATTATTGCTTTATACCCAATATAGTCTAGGGCATTAGCTACAGAAGCTAAGTTACCCATATTATAATCTACAATAACTATTTTCTTTGGCATAATCTTGAATGAATAAATAAACTTTTATACCTTACTATGGTCACTTAATTCTTTAAAATTACATCAGAAATTCTTTTATAAGCCTTGCCATCAGACAACGCATAATTGTTAAAATATTTAGAATAATTTCTAACTAATTTTTCTTTATTTTCAAATGCTTTTAATATTGTTTCTTTTAATTGATTTTTATTACTCAATCCCAAACACATCCCATTATCTATAAATGGGTCTGATTTAGGTTTATTAAAAAAATTTAGAATGATAACTGGTTTTTTAAAGAACATGGCTTCTAAATTAACAGTAGATCCTGCGCTAATTATCAAGTCTGATTGTTTTAATAAAGGTTTTAATTGAAAATTTTTGTCTACAATAATAACATTACTGACATTCTCAGTTTCTAAAATCTTTTTCGGTAAATTAACATGAGAGTCGGATGGGTGTGGTTTTATAATTAAAATAAATTCTTTCATTTTTTTAATTGTATGAAAAATGGTTCTGTAAAGTTCTGTATGTTCTCTGTTAGAGAGAAAATATTTGGGGTAATCCCGGTCTCCTTCCTTGTTTGTTGGCGCAATGAAAAGAATAATTTTTTTATCGGCAGGAATATTAAATTCTTTTCTTAGATTAATGTTTTCTTTACTATAATAACTATCAAACTTTGGGGAGCCTGTTATAATAAGATCTTCTTTTTTTAACCCTTGTTTGATCATCCACTCCTTAGATTCTTTCCCCCATACAAACATTTTATCGGCCAACATTTTAAACTTTTTATCTTCTACCAAAAAGAGATTATCGCTAAGGGTTGTATAACCATGTTCTATAAGATAAGACTTTTTTTTGTTCTGCTTTAATACTTTAATAATTATTTGCTCTAACGGGAGTATATCGTTTGTCGCTACAACAGCATCTATGTGTGGTTCTACATCATAAGAGGTATCAATCCACCTTATAATTATTTTAAAATAAACATTAAATAAATAATTCAAACTCCCAAGAAATATCTTATAAAAAGAGTATCCTTTATACTTTATATTTTTAATATTGTCGTCGAAGTTATCTCTAGGAAAATTAATTGATTCATATTTTGGCTTATTCCAAAAGGTTAGGTAATGATCTTGGTAAGCATTTAAGAAAGACAATCCAGGATTTATTCCGCATCTTAAAATTTTAGCCTTGCCTTTAAGGTGTTTTAAAATAGATAGGTAAGCATTCTTGCCCCCAACAAACAAGATATTCTTTTTTTGATTATTCTTTGATAATGTTAATTTGGCATAAATATTTTGTAATATGCCTAAAATAGTTATAAAAATGTCTTTAAAACCAATATTTAATAAATTTTTCTTCTTTTTTATTACTTTGACTTTTATTGAAATTTTATTAACAGAGCATATCTCCTTAATTACAGATAAAAATAACTCTGAATTATCCATAAAAATATGGTTTTTTTCGTTTTTATGATAAGTTATAAATACTCTTCTTGGACGATTATTTTTTATAATATAATTCAAAATATCCACATATTTGACAAATGTTACAAAATAGAAGGACAGGTAATTTTTGATGAGTGAAGAAAGATCTATATTCTTATAAAAAAACTTATTTTCGAAATAATAATAGAATCTTTCTAGTAGTGCTTCTGACCTTTTTTCTACATTTTTTAGTAAATTATTTGGATAAAATTCTTCTATATTATGTTTCTCTATTAATTCTAAAGGAAATTCTAAAAAATCTTTTGGCGGGTAATCTAGTAAAATAATGTTATTCCCATCATAATTCTTTAATTTTCTGAATTCTTCAAAATCTAAAAAAATTAATTCTTCCATATTTACTAATCCCTTTTATTAAAATAAGTATACTTTTAAAAGCATTTGTTTTAAATTACCCCCCATTTATAAGATTAATTATTAATGGTTAAAAAATATCGGAATATTTAAATATACATTTAATAAATTTATTATAATAATGAATAAAAGATATATATATATATTGGCAAAAATTCTACCCAAACAAATTCGTTCTTTAATTAAGAGATTTTATAATCCGGTAATCCCGGGAATTTCTAAAATGGATTATGGAGAGATTTCCATGTCTAAAGAAAGTTTAAATTTGATGTTAGATAAATTATATGAAGTTTTAAAAAATAATATTAAAGGAGATTTAATTGAGTTTGGTGTATATAAAGGCGGATCTATAATCCAGTTTGCCAAAGTATTGAAAGAGCTTAATAGCAACAAACTAATTTATGGATTAGATACTTTTGAAGGTTTACCTCCTGAAACAAAAGGTAAAGATGATGTTCCTTTTTTTTATAAAGGATCTATGGATTATAATAATATAAATAAACTAAAAAAGGTTTTAGTAAAAAATAATGTTGGTAATAAAATAGTTTTAATTAAAGGTTTATTTAAAGATACGATTCCAAAATTACCGAAAGAATTAAATTTTTGTTATGCCTATGTTGATTGTGATATGTATGAAGGAACAAAACAAGCTTTAGAATATTTAATACCAAGAATGAATAAAAATGGAATTATTTTTATAGATGATATTTCTAGTAAAAGTTTTGTTGGAGTAAAAAAAGCAGTGTATGAATATTTAAATAGCAAAGAGGTAAAAGAGGAGTATGATGTGGCTTATTGGGTAAAAATTTAGTTGATGATAATATTAAAATTTTTGTTTCCTTATAATATATCCTTTCCAAAAACCAAAATATGTTTTATTATTTTAAAAAAAGGCAATAATATTACTCTTAAATTTTTTTCATATTTTAATACATTTAGTGTGTAGCCCATTACTAAGATTATTACTCCAATAATACCTATAATTCTTATTTTTGGTATTAATAAACCCCATATAAAAACAGGATTAATATCAATTTAAATTACTTATCCTTTTCTTAGAAATTTATCATAAAAAGATGATAAAATATATTTATCTTCTTTATCGAAGGATTTCAATAAAATGTTTAAAATTAAGTAAATAAAAGAGAATATGATAGAGAGAATAATTATGCCAATAATAGAGAGTGTTACAGCATCTTTTAACAGATAGATTACCAATGCGGACAATAATGCAGAGATAATGAACTTAAAATAAAATGGTCTTATAATAAAAATCCCGGTAAACCTGTAAGCTAAAAAGGCGTATATTAAATAATCTAAAATTAATGCAAATGAGGTTCCTATTGCCCCCCCAATAATCCCATATCTTGGTATTAATAACAAATTAATGATTATGCTGAACAAAGAGGTTACAAACCCAATATAAAATACGATTTTCGTTTTTTTCAGCATTATAAGTATACTTGAATTTATATGGCTAAGCGAATGTATTATATAACCCAAAAGGAGGATTATAAAAGAAGCTGTACCTATAACATATTCATTTCCAAACATTATTCTTAATATATCCTTTGAGAATATGAGCAATACAATAAAGATAGGTAAATTACAAAAGAATATCCATTTAGAAGTTCTTACAGAGACTTTATTTATTTCTTTTTTATTTTTTTTACTATAAAGGTTTGTTATAATTGGTAAAAAGAGGATTATTAATGCGGCTGGAACCAAGGTTAATAAATTTGCAGTTGCTAAAGTTGCATTATAAATTCCGACGTCAGATGCTGTTTTAAAATAACCTATAAGTAAAATATCACCCCATTTTATTATTAAAGTAAATAAACCTGCAAAAAATAATGGCAATGAAAACTTTAGTAATTCTTTTGTAATAAACTCTGTTTTTATTCCACTATTAAATATTTTAAATGTTTTATTTTGGACAAAGTATAAAGATAAAATAAAGGTTGTTATAATAGAAATTAAATATGCAATTGCTGCCCCAAAAAGATTGTAACTAAAATATATCAAAATGAAAGTTAAAAAAAGTTTTACTATATTTTCTATTACCTCATTGATCACAACCTGATAAGCAACTTTTTTGAAACCCAGCATTACACTAGCAAAAATATTACTTAATACAATTAACGGGATTGTAAAAGAGAATAGTTTTAATATTGGTATTAAATTGGGATTGTGAAAAAAGTTTATTGATATCTTATCGGCAAACAAGATAAGTGCCGTCATAAAAAATAAGCTTATGGGAAATGAAATTTTAATGGAGGATAAAATTGTGCCTTTAATTTTTTTATTATTATTTTTACCTATAAAAAAAGGGATATATCTTGTTAACCCTGTATTTAAGCCGAGCATTGATATGCCTACTAAAAATGAGGTTATGGTAAAGCCCAAGCTTAATAACCCATACTCAGAACTTCCTAATCTTGCAATTAAGGCCACATATAAATAAGTCAAACCTTTTCCCAAAACCATTCCAAGAAAGGTTATTATTGCTCCAACTGCTATTTGATGAGAAAGTTTAGTATTTTTCATAAAAATTTCTTATTAGAAGTATATTTAAAGATTACTTATAAACAGAATTCAGATAGATTAATTTTTAAGCATTTCTGTATAAATAGTAAACATGAAGCCAGAAGAATTATATAAAAAATTGAAAGAGAATGAATTCGGACCCTTTGTCGGAGTAGCTGATTCTTTGTTTGGCGGCTTTTTTAATTATCTTGAATCATTAAATGAGTATATTCCTTCTGCAAATGAGGGATTAGCGTTATCAATTGCATCTGGTGCGTATTTAGCCGGGAAAAAACCCGTTGTTTTATTGCAAAATGCTGGTGTCGGTAACTTGATTAACCCCCAAACTTCCTTAAATGATTTATACAAAATAAAATCGTTATTGTTGATTGGTTGGAGGGGTAATCCAAGTATGCAGAAAGATGCCCCAGAACATTGGCTAATGGGAAAAAGAACAATTGATTTCTTAAAATTAGCCAATATTGAAACTAAAGTGTTAGAATCTTCAGATGATATTAAATGGGCAAACGACAAATTAAAAGATAATAACACCGTAGCATTATTAATTAATCCTGGGTTTATAGAAGATTACAAGAAAGAAGTTAATTTGAATTATGATATGTCGAGATATGATGCAATAAATATAATTGTTAATTATACAAGAGGCATGATAAGATTTTCAACAACGGCGATGGTATCCCGTGAATTGTATGAAATTGATGATTCGGATAAAAATTTTTATATTATTGGTTCAATGGGACATATCGGCGCGATTGCTTTGGGCACCGCCTTACAAAAAGAGAATGAAAATATAGTTGTCTTAGATGGAGACGGCGCATTATTAATGCACCTGGGCATACTGTCGACCATTGGAAGCTTAAAACCCAAAAACTTTTTGCATGTTTGTTTAGATAATGAATCTTATTCTTCCACTGGTTTGCAATCCACCACATCAAGAAATACTAATTTCCATAAAATTGCTTTAGAATGCGGTTATGCGAATGTAAAAAAAGCTACTAATGAAGAAGAATTAAAGGAAAATTTAGAAGAACTATTAAAAACTAATGGTCCAAACTTTTTACTAGTTAAAATTAATCCGGGTAATAAAGAAGGGACAAAAAGAATTGAATTAAGCCCAGAAGAAATAACTAAAAGATTTATGAGAGCAATAAAATGACATATTATATTCCAACACAAATACATTTTGGCCATAATAGCCTAAATGATTTAAGAAGTATTGTGAATGGATATGACACTAAAAAAATATTCTTAATAACCGGAAAAAACTTTGTTAAAGAGAGCGGTTTACAAGATAGGGTATTGAATTTATTGGCGGGCGGTCCAAAAGTTTTTATTTATGATCAAGTGAGCCCAATACCAAGGCTAGAAGCCGTGAATAATGCAGTAAATGAAGCCAAGGGATATCAACCTGATTTAATAATTGGGTTTGGCGGCGGAAGTGTTTTGGATACCTCAAAAATAGTTTCAATTATGCTAAAAAATCCCGGTAAAATACTAGATTACCATAGCAATAAAGAAATAAAAAATAAAGGTGTTAATTTAATAGCTATTCCGACAACAGCCGGAACAGGTTCGGAAGTTACCCCTTTTGCTGCTTTTTATTATAATAACAGAAAAAAATCTTTCGGAAAATTAGGAGATTATTTGGTTTATCCTAATCATGCAATAGTCGATCCAGAATTAACATTTACAATGCCGAAAGAATTAACAGCTTCTACTGGTTTAGATGCGCTATCGCAAGCACTTGAATCTTACTGGAGCATTAACTCAAACTCCCTTTCAGATACACACGCAATACGCGCAATGAAACTAGTTCTGGAAAATCTGGATTATGCTTATGAAAGACCAGATGATGAGGAAGCAAGGTTTAACATGTCGATAGCAAGCCTAGAAGCTGGATTAGCTTTTAGCCACACGGCAACCACAGCACCCCATTCAGTATCTTATCCAATGACAGCGCATTTTAACTTAAGCCATGGTTTTGCCTGTGCGTTAACCCTGCCTGAATTTTTATTATATAATTATGATATAAAAGAGCAAGATTGTTCAGATAAAAGAGGAGATAAGTTTGTAAAGAAACGTGTCGAGGGATTAGTTTATTCTGATTTGGGTTTCACCAGCATAAATCACTTTTATGAAGGAATAAGGAAATTAATGCGAAAAATTAATGCGCCTTTAACATTAACAGAAGCTGGGATTGACAACATAGAAGTAATTTTAAATGAAGGGTTTAGCCCAGAAAGAATGGAAAACAATCCAAGAAAAGTTACTAGGGAAGCTTTAAAAGAAATATTAGAAAAAATAAACTAAACAAAACTTATATAAAACTTTTTTATTTACTAAAGGTAATTAAGATGAAAAGAGTCTATGTTGGTATAAGTGCAGATTTATTGCATCATGGTCATATTAACGTAATCAATGAAGCAAGTAAATTAGGAGAAGTTACTATAGGCTTGTTGACAGATAAAGCTATAGCTAGTTATAAAAGACTGCCTTTTTTACCTTATGATCAAAGAAAAATTATCATCGCGAATATAAAAGGCGTTAAAGATGTTATTCCACAAGAAACATTAGATTATGCTGAAAATTTAAGAAAAATTAAACCAGATTATGTTGTTCATGGTGATGACTGGCAAGAGGGGGTGCAGAAAAAGACTAGAGAAAAGGTAATTGAAGTTCTAAAAGAATGGGGTGGCCAGTTAGTAGAGGTGCCTTATACCAAAAATATCTCTTCAGGTCAGCTAAATAAAGCTTTACGCGAAATAGGATATACCCCCGAGATAAGAATGAAAAATTTAAGAAGACTTTTAAATTCAAAAGAATTAGTAAGGATTCTTGAGGCGCATAACGGTCTTACAGGTTATATTGTTGAAAATGCTAAAGTTGAAAAAAATGGCGTGATTAAAGAATTTGATGGAATCTGGATAAGCAGCTTAACCGATTCATTGGCAAAAGGCAAGCCAGATAACGAGGTTATAGATTTTACTTCTAGATTATCTACAATAAACAACATCTTAGAATCAACAACAAAACCCATGGTTGTTGATGGAGATACTGGTGGAAATGTAGAGCATTTTGCTTCAATGGTTAAGACTTTAGAAAGATTGGGAGTTTCTGCTGTTATCATAGAAGATAAAACTGGATTAAAGAGAAATTCTCTGCTTGGAACAGATGTTGAGCAGATACAGGATACAATAGAAAATTTTTCTGCCAAGATTAAAACAGGAAAAAAGAGCCAGATAACAAATGATTTTATGATAATAGCAAGAATAGAAAGTCTAATTTTGAAAAAAGGGGTGTGGGAAGCTCTCATTAGAGCAAAGGCATATATCGAAGCTGGTGCTGACGCTATAATGATTCATAGTAAAGAAAAAAGCTTTGATGAAATAAAAGATTTCTGCAAACAATACTCTAAATTTGAAAATAAAGTTCCATTGGTTGTTGTTCCGTCAACATATTCTCATGTAACAGAAAAAGAGCTTATAGATAATGGAATTAATATGGTAATTTATGCTAATCATTTAATAAGGGCTGCTTATCCTGCAATGAAAAAAACAGCGGAATCAATACTTTTGAATGAGAGAGCCTATGAAATTGAAGATTCTTTAACCAGCATAAACGACATAATAAATTTAATTCCAAAATAATAATACTTCACGATCCATTTCAGGTTTTAAGTTTATTCTATTTTTTCCCCAATTTGTAGTTGTTATGGATTTGCTTTATCCAACCAAAAGTTCCAAATATAGCAAAGAACCACAAATATAAGCTCATAATATTAAACAGAGCAAAAACAGATAAACCCACCAAAGTAAGGAGTCCATAAGGTATCTCAAGCCCTTTTATTCTAGGCAAATCCGTATGACCTTTCGAAAAATTAAAAAAAGGCTTCATAGATATTATAAAGGCGATCATTGTCATATTAAAAGTAGCAACTGCCCCAACAATCAACATTAGTGGCTCTCCGGAAACCCGATAAGCACCTATGGTCGCTCCCAAAAATAGGATATATTTAAAGATCTTATTGGCAATGCCGTCATACCATTCTCCAAATGCGGTTCCCAATTTTTTATATCTTGCTACTTTTCCATCCACCATATCAGATATCAAGACAACTTGCGTTAACACTGCTCCTGCAATGAGATACTTCCATTCTCCTAATGCAAATAAAAATCCGGCGATTATTGATATAAATATGCCCAATGTCGTTATTTGATTTGGGGTTACTCTGGTTTTAACAAGAACCTTGACTATTGATTCTGCTAAAGGTCTATAAATTATAGTAACTAAACTTTCCCTGCCACTTCTCATTCGCTCATAATCTTTTTTCATAATGTGTCCGATTAAATAACGCTTTATATAGATTTTGTTTTTATGGAAGGTTTTAGCGATATAAAATGATTTGATTAATTTTATAAAGATAGTTAATAAATAAATTTCATGAAATTATCTAGAATAATCGCCTTTGTTATTGGAATAATAATACTCTTATTAATAATTAAAACCATAGGAACAGAAAACTTAATAGAGATTGCAAAAGAATTTAAAATAATTTATCTGCCAATAATCATATTAATTTTATTATTGGATTATTTCTTAGCCGGTTTAAACACATGGTTAATTGCTAGTTCTTTTAGAAAAACATCTTTAAAAAAGATTATAAAAGCAACTTACATTATACTAGTATACGCCGCAATCACGCCGGGAAAGATTGCAGATTTATTAATGATTCCCTTATTAAAAAAAGAAAAATTAACCTTGAGTCAATCAACTATAACGGTTGGCTTAGATAAAATAATAAGTTTGTTAATAAGGGTATTTTTTGGATTGATTGGGGCTATATTCATATTAAAAAAATTTGATTTTCTTTTTCTTGGGATACCATTAATAGCTTTATTCATAATCATATTAACAATAATGCTCTTAAAATCTAAAAAATTCTTAAGCTTCGTAAAAAATAAGCTGTTAAGAAAATATGCCTTTTTATTCAAAGGTTTTAATAAGGATCTAAAGAATTCCATTAAAGGTAGCAAAAAATATATAATCTATAATTCCTTGGTCACAATATTTAAAACATTTTTAGAGGCATTATTATTCTTTTTTCTGTTTTTATCATTTGGGCAAGAAACAAACATAATTATAATATTTTTTATGTTCTCCCTATTATCAATAATAATGCTCTTAACATCCCCGATAGGAATATCCGGAATCGGCGTTAGAGAAGGAATTAGCATCATTGTTTTTGGTTTAGTTGGTGTAAATTCTGCCGTAGTCTTTAATTCATTTATGGTAAGATTGATTCTCATTTACTTAATAAATTTTATTACAATAACCATCTATAAAGAAGAATTAAATTTATTAAAGGGAGCTAAGATTTTTAAAAAATTTAAGCTTTAGTTATACCTTATTTTCGGTAATAATTAATTATTTTCTTAACCGCATCAACAACATTCCTTAAATCTTCCACAGACATTTTAGGATACAAAGGTATAGAAACAATATTATCGCTAACAAAGCTTGCATTTGGAAAATCCTCTTTTTTATAACCATATGTCTTGTTATAATAACCCGGGATTAATGAAGGAAAATGCACACCGGTTCCAATATTTTCTTTTTTCATAGCATCCATAAATTCATCTCTTGTAATGCTTAATTTTTTAGGATTGAGTATTAAAGTAAATAGGTGCCAAGCATGTTTAATATTCGGAATTCTTTTAGGAAAAATTACGCCATCTAAATTGCTAAATTCTTTTTCATAAATTTTAGCATAACTTTCTCTAATGTCTCTAAAATGCTCTAATTTTTGAATTTGGGGTATCCCGATAGCCGCCTGTAAATCCATCATATTATACTTAAATCCTGGCTCAACTAATTGCCATGTATTTGGGCCATCTTTTGCATATCTTTTCCATGCATCACTTGAAATACCATGCAGACTTAATATTCTAACTTTCTCTGCTACATGGTCGTCATTTGTTAATACAGCCCCACCTTCTCCCGTCGTTATATTTTTAATTGGATAAAAACTGAAGCAAGTAGCATCTGATATATTACCGATTTTCTTTCCTTTATATTCTGCACCAATTGCATGGGCAGCATCCTCAATAACCTTTAAACCGTATTTATTAGCTAGTTCATGAATTTTATCTAATTCAACAGGTTGCCCAGTCATATGAACCGGAATAATGGCTTTTGTTTTATTTGTAATTTTTTCTTCTATTTTATTTGTGTCGATGTTTAAAGTATCTCCGTCAATATCAACAAGTATTGGTTTAGCCCCACAGTGAACTATAACATTTAAAGTTGCGGCAAATGTTAATGGTGTTGTAATTACTTCATCTCCTGGTTTTATGCCCATAGCCAATAATGATAAATGCAATGCACCGGTGCAGGAATGTAAGGCAATTGCATGTTTAGCCCCAGTATATTCTTTCAATTTTTCCTCAAATAACTTTACTTTCGGGCCTGTAGTTAACCAGCCAGAACGTAAAGTATCAAGAACTTCTTTTTCTTCATCCTCCCCAACTAATGGCAAGGCAAAAGGTAAGAAACTCGGTCTTAATGGCTTTCCTGTGATCATAGCAGGCTTACTTAAAAATTCTTTAATTGTTTTTATGCTGTAATATCTAATATCCTCTAAATCTTTTATATTATTATTTAATATATTCTCCCGAATTTCCTTTACAGCATCTTCTACAGTAAATTCAGCATTATATCCAAGAACATTTTTTATCTTATCAAAGCTTACATTATAATCACGATTATCGGGGTCAGACGGAACCAACTCAATTTCAGTTTCCGAGATTACTGATTTAACTTTTTCCGCTATATCTTTAACTTGAAAATTTAGTTCATTGCTTCCGACATTAAATATTTCTCCTTTTACTTTTTCAATTGGTGCTTCTAAAACTTTTATGAACGCTCTTACAACATCCTTAATATGGACATTTGGTCTCCATTGTGTTCCTCCACTTAGAATAAATATTTTTTTATCTTTCATTGCATTTTTGGTCATTAAATTAACAACCAAATCAAATCTCATTTTTGGAGAATAACCGAACACGGTTCCATTTCTTAATATTGTTGGATAAAAGTTTTCTCCCATTAAACTTAATAAAATATTTTCGGATTCTAATTTTGTTTTTGCATAAAGAGAAATTGGAGCTTTTGGAGAATTTTCATCTAATTGTGTTGTTAAACCAGTTCCATAAACACTGCATGAAGATGAAAATATAAATCTCTTTACACCTTTCTCCTTGCACATTTTTGCCAATTTTCTTGTTCCTTCAACATTAACTGTTTTAGTATAATAAGGATCTAAATCGCAAGAAGGATCATTAGAAAGTCCGGCTAAATGTATTACTGCATCGATGCTATCTAATAAACTTGGATAATTTTCAATATTTTGCATATCTCCGTGAATAAATTCAAAATTTGGATTGTTTCTTACTTCATTTAATGCCTCGTCCCCAAAATATAATGAATCAAAAACCCTTACATAATACCCTTTATTTAATAAATCTCTGACTAATACGCTTCCAATATATCCTGCCCCGCCAGTTACAAGTATTTTTTTCATTTTTTAAACCAATAATTTAGATTAGCACCAACCCAATCTATCTTAAATCCATTGCTTTGATACATTTTTATTGATGGGTAGTTCATTGCCTCTGTAAAAACCTCAACTCTGTTAACCTTATCTTTAAACCATGATAAACTATTTAAAACTAATTTTTGTCCAATGCCTTTGCCACGCATTTTTTTATCTACAGCAATTAAATCGATTAATCCCACACGTCCATTAATCTTGCAGGCTATGAACCCCGTAGGAATATTTTCAGTTTCATGCACTAAAACAGCATTTGCCCTTCCATTACAACAATTCTTTATCCATTCGCTATATAAATCATCAACCTTGTTTTTATCTAAGTTTTTATCATTATATCTATAAGCATGTAAAAAAGAATCTCTAGCAATTAAAGCTAAAATACTTATGTCATCATTTTTAGAAAGTCTTACACTTGGCTCCAGATTATCTCCCTGGGTTCCGCTTAAATCTACAGATAATTTTATTGGCACGCCAACCAAAGTAAATCCATTTTTTTGTAAAACATTGATTAACTCAAGATTAGTAGATTCTATCTTATATGTCATGCAATCAATATCATTAAACTTTAATTTTATAAAATCTAAAAATTTTTTAATTAAATTAGCATCAAATGAGTTTAATTCAATTTTATTTATTTTGTATAAATTTATCCCCAATATCTGGGAATCCCATTCATCTTTTTTGATATTAAATATGTCATTATTATGACTAATCGTATAAGAATCCCCATCTTTAATTACTCTAAAGTCCTCTTTTTCAGACCCATTTTTATTTATCATAACTGTAAGACAATAATAAATTTTATAAGCCTTTTCTTAGAACAGATAAGCATGAAAATATTGTTTTTATCAACATCGTTTCCTAGATTTAAGGATGATTGGGTTTTGCCTAGTTTAGATGTGGAAGCCCGCGAATTATCAAGGTGCCCTGAAAATGAAGTAATCGTAGTTTCTTCTTCAGGACAAGATACAAAAAGATTTGAATTAAGAGAAAAAGTTAAAATCTATCGTTTTAATTATTTCTTTAAAAAACAGCAGACGTTAACTTATACGGGGGGTTTATCAACTAGTTTTGCATCAGGAATTTTTTCAAAGATAAAAGCCATTCCATTTATGATCTCGTTCGTATTTAATACTCTAAAATATGGGAGAGAATGTGATGTTGTGCATGCACACTGGACACCTTCTGCTTTTGCTGCTATTCCGTTAAAAATTCTTTATAAAAAACCAATAATTGTTTCTTTATTGGGGGCGGATGTAAGGCTATTGCCAAAATGGCTAAATAAATTTATCTTTAAATATTGTAGTGCTATTATTGCTTCAGTGCCAATCTTTTGGGTTTATTTAAATGAATTGGGGGTGAAAAAGGATAGAATTCACGCTATAAAACATTGTTATGATTATGATAAATTCAATAAAAAAGACGATATTTCTGGTTTTAAGAAAGAATTCAATTTAAGAAATGAGAAAATTGTTACATTCCTCGGAAGAATGGACCCATTTAAGGATCCGATCACATTTGTTAAGTCTATTCCTTATGTTTTAAACAAAATAAAAAATGTAAAATTTTTTATTGTTGGCTACGGGTTTTTATTAGATGATGTTAAGAAATTAGTTAAAGAATTAAAATTAGAAAAGCATGTTATAATTACGGGACCGAGAAAAGATGCCAATATAATATTAGAAGCTTCAGATATTTTTGTTAATCTATCCCCTGATGAAAATTATTTTAGCGTAGCGATACAAGAATCAATGGCAAAGAAGACACCATGCTTATTAACAAATGCTGGGGATACAGAAAAAACCTTTACGCACAAACTCGATACTTATCTGGTTCCTGTTAAAAATCCAAAGGCTACAGCAGAAGGCATCATTGAGGTATTAAAAGATGAAAGGTTAAGAGAAAAAATTGGAGAAAACGGAATAAAATTATTAGAAAAAGAAGGTTATACTCGTGAAAGAATAATGAATAACCTTAATTCTTTATACAAAAATGTAATTAAAAATTAACATAATTTAATAACTTTTTAATGGTAACAAGCGAAAGCTTTATAAATTTATTAATAAAATGAATTAAAATGGAGATTCTTGTAAAATCTATAACAAATCTGGAACAAATTAAATCTAGAATCGGGTTAGCAGATGGAATAGAAATCGCTCTTTTCGGTAAAGTTCCAAATAAAGAGATGATATCTTTATTAAGAGATAATTTTGATATTGTTAATTTTGAAACATCGGATGCGTTTGAAAGAAAACCCGTTTATAGACTAATAGACCCTTTCTCTGATGACGAAATTCTTAGTCAAGACAGTAGAAGGTTGATTGAAGAATCCTTTAACATGTTCTTGTCATTACAAAATAAAGGATATTTTACAATTCATAATATTGCTTCTTGTAGGCAAAAAATTAAGCAATATCAACTTCCGAGCATCTCAGAGATAGAAGAAAGAAAAAATTTATTTCACAATTATATAAGATCATTAGACGGAGGCAATGGGGTTATTTCTTTAGAAAATGTTTATCCAAATACTGTAAACAAATGTCCTTATGATTATGGGGATTTTGGTAAATTATTTGATGATTTTCCGGAAAATTTAGGAATTACTTTTGATATTAGTCATTATGCCATAACCCTAGCAATGTATGCGGACGGAGTAAAAAAAGAAATAAAAAATAATTTTGTTCCATTAACTAGAGAAATAAATTTTTTAAGTTTCATTGGAGGAAAAGAAATAGAGGTGGGAAAAGAAGCCGGTAAAAGACATTTATCTGTTTTACTCGAAGAGAGGATTCAGAGATTAGATAATAGAGTAAAGGTTATTCATTGTAGTAATGTTAAAAGAATTAGGGATGTTTATGAGGATGGATTCTTATCAGGTATTTTAGATTTATCCAAAATAATAAAAAGGTCAAAAGCCGATTATATTGTGCCTGAAGTAATAGATGATGATTATATAAAAATTGATAATCAAAGGAAAATAATTGCATATCTAAAATCTTTATTAAAATGAGAATATTGATGATTACAAGGCCAATTGGTGAGCCTTGGAATGAAGGTGGGAAAAATTTAGCTTATAATATAGCTAGAAATATAAAAAATCATAAAATAAACTTATTAGTTAAACATAATTTTTCTAATAAATTATCAAAAAAATTTCATTTAGAAAGGATTTATTCTTCCTCAAAGAAAAGAAGAACAAATTTTTCGGATAAACTAAGATTATTTGTTAGATTAATTTCAAAAGACAATTTAGATTGCTATCATTTTATTTTTACGCCAGAATTATATTCTTCGTTGTTTTCAAGTGTAATTTTGAAACTAAAGAATAAAAAAAGTATCCAAACCATTCCCACACCAATAAAAGATAAAAAATTTATTAGACCCTTAATTTTTGCTGATAGAACCGTTGTCTTATCAGATTATACAAAGAACTTTCTAATCAATAAAGGTTTTAATAATATTATAAAGATAAATCCTGGAATAGATACTAATTTTTTTAAGCCGGGAAAAAGAGATTTAAAGTTAATAAATAAATTGAATCTAAAAGATAAATTTGTGGTTCTAATTCCCGGAGAATTAGAACCAAAGAGAGGATCTAGAGTTATACTAAAAACATTAATAAATCTGCATAATTTAGAAGATATAATTTTTATCTTCTCATATAGAAAAGATAATAATAAAAAACATTTAAAAGAAAAAAAATTTATTAAATCTGCTCTAAGCAAACATAAAAGAAATAATTTCATTTTTTTGGAGGACTTTCATAATATTAAAGAATTAATTAATATTTCTGATATTATTGTATATCCGACGTTAGATATGAATGAGAAACAAGAGATTCCAATGATATTATTAGAATCTTTGGCAATGGAAAAACCAATAATAATAACAGATATACCTCCTTTAAATGAAATTTTAAAATCTAATTGCGGCATAAAAATAGGGAAGGGTGATTTTTATAAACTCTCCCAAGAAATATTAAACCTTAAAAATAATAAAAAACGAAGGTTAAAAATAGGGAAAAATGGCAGGAAAATGGTTGTGAAATATTTCAATATTATTAAAATAGCAAGAGAATATGAAAAGTTGTATTCTAGCATATAAAAACCCTTTTAAATTTATTTAAAATTATTAAATTATGAAAAAAAGTTTAAAGTTTTTATTGGTGTTTTATGTAATTCTGGTTTTAGCCAAGATTTTATTAGTTGCATTAATACCAATGTCAACTGCATTTTCTGATGATTATCAGTATTTAAAAATGGGTAGAAGCTTTTTTTTTGACCATAAATTTAATGTTCATGGCATAGACAGCATACAATTTCCACCACTATATCCAATATTAATATCAATTTCGCACATATTTAAGGATTCGATTGATGTCTATTTTGCAATAAAAATAATTAATGCATTACTATCATCATTAATAATAATCCCGGCTTATTTATTAGCCAGAGAATTTTTATCTGAAAAAAATTCAAGGATATTAAGTTTTATTGTGGCTCTATTGCCTCTGAGTTTTAGTTATAACCCTTATATTTTAGCAGAAAATTTATTTTATCCATTATTTTTATTTTCGATTTATTTTATTTACCGGTGTTTAGTTTATGATAAAAAAATTGACATTATCTTGGCTGGTTTATTTACCGGTTTAGCTTTATTAACGAGGATAAATGGCTTAGTTATATTCGCAACCTTGGGGATTTTATTTATTTTAGATTTATTTAAGAAGAAGATCAATTATAAATTAGTATTAATAGGCTTAATTGCAGCAATTTCATATTCTCCATGGTTAATCAGAAATTTAATTGTTTTTAGTTCTTTATCAAACGCTTATTCTGAAAATCTTCATATATTAGAAGCGGGCAATATTTTCTCAAGAGGTTCAATATTTTATTCTATCTATCCCTTCATAACCTGGTTAATAACATACTCCGGTGCATTATTCTTATCCTCATTAGTTATCTTTCCCTTATTTTTATTTTATAAATCCAAAGACAATAAATTAAATAAATTAAAATTATTAAGTTTTACTAGCATTATTATAACCATATTAATTGCTGTTAATCATCATTTAAGAGGAGAAAAATATTTTTATAAGTTGAATGATTGGATATTTTTTTCTGGTAAACTAATAGGAAGGTATATTGATTTTGTCATCCCTTTAATTATAATTATCGGATTTGCCGGAATCATTAAATATAGGAATAATTTGAATAAAAAATTGATTAACATACTTGTTTTACCTGCTATTGTAATATCTTCGATACATTTCATCTCAAGATCATTATTTTTGCCAAATAACCCCTCTTTAACTTGGATTGGGATAGTAAAACAAATTATAGATTACATTTTTTATTCAAAAAACTTGTTTTATGTGGGTAATTCGGCTACACCAATTGTAAGCACAGCCTCTTTGATAATGATCCCATTGTTATTAATATTAATTGTATTTCTTGTTACAAAATTTCTAAGTAATTTAAGGTTAAGTAAAATTCTAATTTTGATTACTTTGTTCCTGCTATCTATAAATTTAATTAATGTTGGTGTAAGCAACTATAATGCTAAAACATGGCATGAAACACCACAAGTTCAATTGTCCCTGTGGTTAAATAATTATGATGGGGATAAAATTTCCAACATATTAATAGATAAAAGAGATTTTGGGGATTTAAAAAAAGATAATCAAACAATGCTTTATGTTAATGCTGAAAGAAGCAGGTATACCATTATCGGATATTGGCTAAATGATAATATTTTTATTGATGATGTTAATAATCTAAAGGATATAAATTATATTATATCAAGAGATAAAAATTTAGGTTTTGATATAATAAAAAAAAGCGAGAATGGGATTTATATATATAAAATCAAATAAAGATTTTATTTAGAAAACTCTTTTTTCTTTTGCAAATAAAGTAATTCTTCATTTACTTTTCTATTTGCTCCTATTGTATCTGCAATAAACGCCAAAACAATAATTTGAAACCCTATAATCAATAAGATGGCTGCTAATATTAAAGATTGTACATGGCCTTTATCACCCATCAAAAAAAAGTATAAAAATCTTAATCCTAATAAGATTCCTAATATCAATGGCAAAAAAGATATTGTTAATAGGGCTTTTAATGGCTTATAACGAACAAAGCTTCTTATTATGGTTAAACCGGCTTTTTTAGCGTAACTAAACAAATTGCTTATTAATCTACTCTTACCATGCCTTGCCCTAAATTCACACGGCATCTGCAATATCTTTAATTTTTTATCTACGGCTTGAATTATTGTTTCTTGAACATAAGTATAATCAGAGAATATGTTTAACTTTAGAGCAGCGTCTCGTGAAAATGCCCTAAAACCGCTTTGAGCATCCCTTACTGGAAATCCTGAAACAAACCTTGTGACTAAAGTAGAGATTAAATTACCGTATTTCTTTCCAAAAGGCATATGACTTAAATTTAAAACTTTTCTATCTGTTAATACTATATCTGCTTTCTCATCTAAAATTGGTTGAATTAGTCTTGGTATCTCTAAGGCATTGTACTGAAAATCGGCATCTATGTTCACAATAATATCTGCTTTTAATTTTAAGCACTCTTCTAATCCACGCTTAAAAGCTTGGGCCAATCCTAAATTTTTCTTATTTTTGATTACATAATGAGCGCCTGCTTTTTTTGCTACTTCGAATGTATTGTCCTTGCTACCATCATCTACCACCAAAATTCTATAATCTCTTGAAGCTTGCTTAATTTCCTTGATAACCCGGGCTATTGTAAATTCTTCATTATATGCTGGAATCATTACAAACACTTTCATTTTTAACCCCTAATCCTAATAAAAAGATAAATTTATAAAATTAGTTTTTAGGATAATTTTAAAATGAAATCAGTTCCTGTGGGGGTATCAAATCATCATATACATTTAAGTAAAATGGATATGGTTAGATTGTTTGGGAAAGAGAATTTAGAAGTTTTTAAAGAAATAAGACAGCCAGGGCAATTCGCGGCCAAAGAAACTGTAAATCTAGTTGGCCAGGGAATAATTTGGAATGTTCGTGTTGTCGGACCACTAAGAAAAGAGACTCAGGTCGAAATAATGAGAGGGGATCAAAAAATTCTTGGGGTTAAAGCGCCGATTTTAGTTTCTGGTAATCTAGAAAGCTCGCCAGGAATTATAATCCAAGGTCCAAACGGTTCAGTTAAGATTGATACGGGGGTTATAATTGCAAAGATTCATGTTCACTTAAGCACAGATGAAGCAAGAGAATTTGGATTAGAAAATGGCGACAAGGTTGATGTCTATCATAATAATAAATTAATTGTTAGGGATGTTGTAGTTAGATCGGGGGATATGCACAAGTCAGATTTTCATATTGACAAAGAAGAAGCGAAATTATTTAAGTTAAAAAATAATGATTTAATTGAATTACGATAAATTTTATTCGCTTTTTACTAAATAATTGCCGATAGCCAAATAATCCAAATGTCCCTGCTTAAATGATCTTATCGCATCTTCTGGTGTGCATACAATCGGCTCTTCATGCATATTAAAACTGGTATTAACAATTGTCGGCAAACCTGTTAATTTTTTATATTCTTTTAAAATTTTATAATAACTTTCATTAATTTTCCTGGTTATCAATTGCGGGCGGGCAGTGTTATCCAAATGAACTATTGCCGGGCATCTTTCCTGCATTAATTCCTTGCAATTAAAGGTGATCACCATAAATAACGCCGCTACTTCAGCTTTTTCAATATTCTCGTAGCATTCGTCTGCATCTTCTGCTAAAGTTACTGGGGCAAAGGGCATAAACTCTGTTCTCTTTAACTGTTTATTTAACCAGTCATTCACACTTTTATCAGTTGCCTGATATAATATTGATCTATTGCCTAAAGCCCTTGGTCCATATTCCATCTTTCCATTAAATCTCGCGACAATCTTAGATTTGGCAATTAATCTGGCAATTTCTTTTTCAATGCTTTTTGATTTTTTATATTTCAATTTATGCTTTTTTAACTCTTCTTCTATTTCTTTATCATTATAAGAAGGACCAAAATAAACATTGTTTATGCTGGGAATCTTTTCATATCCGACTTTTTCTGCATATAATTGCAACGCAGCTCCCGTACCAAGGCCACCATCACCCATATTTGGATGTATAAATATGTAATCAAGATGTTTGATTTCATGAATTTTTTGATTTATTTTTACGTTTGAAAATAAACCCCCGGCTAAAATTACATTTCTTAAATTTGTTTTTCTCATCCAGTATTTTATAAATTTTACAACATTCATTTCCACATGTTCCTGAATGCTTGCAGCCAAGTCTTCTCTCTTAAATCCCCCTATTGCATTTAATATTTTTTTAACTGCGGACTCGTGTTTTGATCCGGAATAATTAATAATTGTGCCATTATGGTAATGTATAAATCTGTTAAAAACGTCCAGATAAATTGGCTTGCCGTAAGCTGCTAATCCTGTAATTTTACCTTCATGCCTGCCTGGTTTAAATCCACATATTTTAGTAACATAAGCATAATACTTGGCTATTGAATTATAGGATCCGATCTCATGCAAAATTTCTATTTTTCCATTTCTTCCCATGCTCACGGTTCCGGATAAACCATCACCTTGCGCATCTAGTGTTATTATCAAAGAATTATCTTTTCCACACGTATAATAAGCTGAAGCTGCATGGCTAAGATGATGATCAACAAAATAAATTGGGCATTTAAATCCATATTCTTTTTTTAAAAGTTCTCTTAATTTTTCCCTTCTTTCTTTTGTTTGTGATGCTAAGATAAATCTTTGAATCTTTGTCCATAAACCTGTTTTGAGAATAAATCCCAAATAAGGGCTGACTTTAGAAACTAATTTTCTTTCCGAGCCCATAAGAAGCGTTGCTTCATCTGTGGGATAAGATCTTGGCATAAATTTTGAATATTTTGCTGCTACAGCTATTGCATCAACATCATTTGGATTAATCTTAGAAACTTTAAAAACTTCTTTTATTGATAAGGTTGGAAATCCCCATGGAAGCTTTATTCTATTAAGTCTTTCTTCATTTATAGCAGCAACTATTTTACCATCTTTTATTATTGCTGCGCCAGAATCATGTGAATCATTTATTCCGAGGATTATCATTCTATAAAAATAAATAATAATAATTATAAATTTATCTAATGGTTTTGTTCTTTAAGCCATTCATAAATATTAATAACGCACTGCATTGCTATCGCTCCAAAAGAGTCAATTGCAATATCGAATGTGCTCGAAATTCTTCCAAGAACATAAAATTGGTGTATTTCATCTGTTATTCGTGATTAAATTGTTGCATTTTTGTTACCTAAAGCTACTTGATGCTTCATATCCCACCATAAATATCTAACCATGGTTGTATTTTCTTCAGAAGTTTCGCTAGTTAATAATTTCTTAATATTATCTTTAAACATATTATTTGATCTATTAAAAGATTCTTCAACAGAATTATTTTTTATTAATGAATTCACTAATTCAATAGAGGGTTTTAAGAACAACTCGGCTGTTTTATCGCTTAATGGGTGTGTAACCATATTTGGATTATAAAAAAATATAAAATCGTCATCATAACCAATATAAGAAGTAGCACCATTCTCAATACTCTTTAATCCAAGTAATTTAGCAGAACTGCAGGAGATAGCATAAGTTATTCTATTTTTTAATAATTTTGCATTATTTAAATCTATTAAAGTTTTATTTTTATCACCGGTAATTAAATCTTCGTTTCCATGACCATTAAAGACTAGAAAAGAAACATTTTGTTTATTTATGATACTTTCAACTTCTTTTAAATTCGCCCTTTCTTTTTGTAAATCAAATACTTTAATATTTTTTGATTTGGCCATATCTATCGAATTTTTAATCCAATTTGACAAGTAATAAGTTGTATCATCATGCTCCGGTCTAGTTACAAGAATTTCGGTCATCTTTTATATGATTCCTTCTTTTAATGAACGCAAGAAGTCCATTTCAACTTCTATTATTTTTTTGCCTATCTTATCTTCTTTATTTACATGCTCTATTAACTCATCCCTGCTAAAACTTCCTTCACCGCCGATAGAAATCTTCTTATCCTTAGGTAAAACTTCTAATCTAGCTATTACAATTTGTTTAACCTCATTACCATTTTTCATATTATTTTTAATTCGCTTAGCTTATTTAAAATTTTCTCTCCTTTTTTTGTGTTCCCCCTAACTTCTAAATATGCGACATCCCAAGTTATTGGTTCTTTATCCAAAATTAATACAATCTCTTTTCTTAAATTTAAAGGAAGATTAGAATAAACCTTAAGAAATTTTTCCTTGTTCATATTATTAATAATAAATTACAGGCTTATAAACTTTACTTTTATAAAATTAATTTTTGAAGTTTTCTTTAAGCCATTCATAAATATTAATAACGCACTGCATTGCTATCGCTCCAAAAGAGTCAATTGCAATATCGAATGTGCTCGAAATTCTTCCTAGACTGAATTAAAGATAAACCGAAAACTATTTAAACTAAAAGTTTATATATATAAACTAGGAGTTTATATGAATATAACAAGAAATGAAATGAAATTTGTATTGACCATATTTAAGTCTATAGAAATAGAGTATAACGCAAATAGTATATCTAAAATTCTTAATATAACTCCAATGGGCGCTTTAAAAATAGCTAAAAATCTCGAGAAACAAGAAATTATAAGTTACAAGGAATTAGGAAAAGCTAAATTCTTTAAACTTAATTTAGAAAATGAATATGTAAAACAATATATTAAATTTTTATTGCAGAAAGAATCTAAAGAAGGAACACCTTTCTTAAGAGCAAAAATAAATGACATTATAACAATAAAAAATGCTGATGCTGCTATTTTATTTGGTTCTGCATTAACTAAAAATAAAGAAGCTAATGATATAGATATTTTATTAATTACAGATCAAAAAAGGTTTCCAAAAGTAAAAAAAGAAATTGAATCATTAAATCTTATAAATCCTAAAAAATACCACCCGATATACCAAACTAAAGATGACATAAAAGGAAACATAAAGGACGGGGATAAAGTAATATTTAACGCTATTAAGGGCATTGTTGCATTTGGTGAAGATCTAATTATTAAGTTATTATCAAAATGAGCCACGCTGAAAATAAAATAGATTGGTGCTTAAAGAAAGCTGAAAAAGAATTAAAGGAGACAGGAAAACATCGTGGTTTAATTAAAATAAAACCAGATTTAAATAGAGCTTATGATTATATTAAAAAAGCAGAGCATTATCTTAAAGCTACTGATTATTTAAAAAAAGGAAATTTTTCAGACATAAGTGCAAGTACTGTTTTTTATTCAATGTATTCCTGTTTGCTTGCCATAATAACAAAATTTGGTTATGAATCCAAAAATCAAGAATGTACTTTTGCTCTAATCTTGAATTTAATTGAGCATGGAGAAATAGATTTTGACAAGGAATTGCTTAACAGAATTGCTTCTGTAGAACCAAAAGAAGAAGGAAAAGAAAAAACTGTTGAAATAAGGGAGAGATATCAATATGAAACATTTTTGTCATTAAAAGATAACTTATACAAAGAGTTGTTTGAATTAGCTCAAGAAGTTATAGCAAAAACAAAAGAGATAATTGAAGGGTAATATTCGAAAGATTTTTGCAAGGCTTTCGGTCTCATTCTAAATTTTATTATTTTCTTTAAACCATTCATAAACATTAATAATACATTGCATTACTATTGCTCCAAAAGAGTCAATTGCAATATCGAATGTGCTCGAAATTCTTCCAGGAATATAAAATTGGTGTATTTCATCTGTTATTGCGTACATAATTGCAATTAAAATTGCTAGAGTTTGTGGCATTTTTGAAGTAGTTTTTAATGCCCTGTAAAGCAAAAAACTTAAAATTCCATACTCAATGATGTGGTAAATAAAATGCCTAAAATTAAAATAAACCAGTGCTTTTTCTGGAACAATCTGCTCAACCGGATTTGGCAAAGAGGATAAATAAAAAATAAAGCCCATATAAATCATTACAGGCAGCCAGTATCTAGTATAATAGCTAATCCTCATTGTATACTTAACAAGAGACGAAAGATTTATATACCTATTAATTTTTATAATTTTTACGTATTATGATTACTCATAAATGTAAAAAGGAGGGGAATTTATAATGATATTTAATAAAAAGAGGGTTTTTTTATACAGTTCAATTTTATTACTAATTTTAATTGGTGTTTATTTTGCAACAATAGTGGATAGTTTGGGTTTTGTAACTCGTAGTCAATTAAATACTAATGTCACAACAAGCACGAATACAATCGTTTCTAGTGTACGGGCTGGTGGTGGAAATGGAATTAATTATACAGAATTAATAAACTGGACAAAGGGTGGTGTTGCTGAAACAATTCAATTTACTTTAAACTTTACAGGAGCTGTAGGTAGGAATTCTACAGCTGAAATTAATGTTAGTGTACCGAGTGGATATACATTAAACTTCTCAAGCTTAAATTTAAATATATGTGTAGGAAATGTATGTTCAAATTCAACTGCTCCCATAGCTGATCAAGCTGCGAATTGGACATCTAATGCAACAGCATCTGTTATTTCATTTAAGCCGAGTGTTGGTAATCTATCGGTTGGTGCAAAATTCGCATTTAATTTTTCTGTTGTTGCTAATAATAATACAGAAGGCGTAGTTAATTGGACAATTACAATAAGAGATAATACAACCCTAGTTGGTTCTGGAGCAGGGAATACAGATTCTGGATTTGGAATATTAACAGGAATAGATGGTTTAGCCCCAAGACTTAATAGTACTTTAGGGCATAATGTAAGTGATGGTATAAATACTAAAACTACATTAAGTTCAACCCAATATCTTCAATCTAATCCAACAAGTGATGGTCAAGGAGTTAATATTACAGTAGCATTCAATGATTATAATATAGATAGAGTACTATTAGTCTACAATAGTACTGGTGGAACTTTAAACTTTACACTTATAAGAAATTCTTTACACCAAGTTAATTTTACAAGAGGACAGGCATTTAATTTAAGTGACGAAAATGTTACATTTAATGTAGAAGAAGCCACGAACTGTGGTGGTGTTAGATGCGCTAAGGCTAATTTAACTAGCTTGGATACAAGAGGTGCACTTGATTCTGACTTTCCCCCAGCATATATATTTAGCTTTAACATCTCTAATGGTACATGGAGTAATAATGCTACAAGTGATGGTCAGCAATTCAAGTATGTGTTTGTTGTACATGACTTGTTCAATAATTCAGAGATAATAAATAACTCAAACGCAGAATTTACAATAGTAAGGGATGTTAATAATCCAACTGTAACATTGACTGCGCCAACAGATACGACAATAGATGTTTATGGTTCAATAAAGTATACTTGTGATGGAAGTGATACAAGCTCACTTGCTTCATGTACAACTACATTAACGAAGCCATCTGGAGACACAATTGTAAAAACAGGATGTGGTACAGAACATACATTTATTACAACGGATACAAATGGAGCAGGAACAAACACTGTAAAATGTGAAGTAAAAGATAATGTTGGAAGAACAGCTTCAACTTCAAAAACATTCACAATATCTTCTGCAACGGGCACTGGTGGTGCTGGTGGCGGAGGAGGCGGTGGAGGAGGTTCTGCTGGAAGCTCTGCAGATAACCCAATAACCGTAACTGAAGCAGGAACAAGCGTTGATGCTGGAACATTAAGCACAACTGAGACTTACACAAGTTTAGTCAAGGAAGGAACAGTCACATTCACAGTAGCTGGCGGTTCACATAGTGCAAAGGTATTGGATGTAACAGAAGATAGTGTAACAATTGAAGTAAGTTCGGATCCACAAACATTAACATTAACTACTGGAGAAACAAAAGAAGTTGATTTAACTGCTGATGGAACAAATGACTTAGCCATAACATTAAGGGCTATAACAGATGGGAAAGCTGACTTGGTATTTAAATCATTAGAAGTGGCTGCCCCTCCAGCAGAGGGAGAAGCGCCAGGTGTGGTAACAGGAGAAGAAGCTGGACCAAGTTACACATGGCTATGGGTTGCCTTGGTTGTAGTGGTAGTACTGGTCTTATTATGGCTAGGCAGAAAGAAAAGATAAGCTTTTAAACCTTTTTTCTCTTTTTTATTTTATGAAAAAGTTATTGATAATTATATTAATTTTAGCTTTATTATCACCAATAATAGAAGGCAAACTCGTAAACATAACTAAAGCTGATTTTTATATTGAATCAAGACAAGCTTATAGGTTAGAGCAGGGGGATGGAATCTCTTTTTTGAAAGACAATAAAGAATATGTAATAAGCGTAGATGAAATCGGAAAAAGCTCTGTAAGGCTAAAATCATTTGGTTACAAAGAAAATGGCGAAAAGGAAACATTCTATTCATTTGTAAATGAGTTGCAAAGCAACAAGATAGATTTTGAAAGAGATAATATATATGACATGAGGGTTGATTTATTAGAGATTGAAGATAACAGAACCAAAGTAGATTTATTATTTGAAGCTTTAAACGAAGCCAAACCCCAACCAAATAATGAAACTAATGCTAACTCAAAGTTAAAAACAGGCCTAATAATAAGCATATCCATAGTCATTCTAGGACTATTAATTTATCTTATCTTGAGAAAAAAATAATCATTTTTTAATATCTTTCCAAGAATAAGGTCTATTTAAAATTAGATGTTTGCATTTCACACCCGCATCACAATATATTGGAATATCTTTTTTGTATAAATCGATTCCAAAAAAACGGTCATCAAAAACATCATTCTCACTTCTAAATTCTATTTGTCCTAAAACATTCTTATGAATTAAAACACAACCCATGCCGCATGAAACAATTTTCATTAGTTTATTGCTGTAAAACTCTTCCCTTGTCAACCAGCGCATATTCGGCAAATTATCTATTTTATTTGGTAATTCAATGAATGCTTGGGGTATTAATACCCTTTTATTGTTAATGATATTATGAACAAGGTAAATTCCTGAAACAACCTCTTTATTATGACTTATTAATTTCTTTAAAACATCTTTTCCAGGAATAACATCCTGCTCTAAACTAAAGAAATAATCATAATCATTATCTAAAGCATATTTCCTCAATAGATTCCTGCTTTCAATAATCCTTTTAATAGCACTTTCAAAATAAGGCCCTTTAATGACATTTAAACCATGCTCCTTTATCTTATTGAAATAATTATCATCCTTTGAATTATCCACCAATAATACGTCATAATTATCATATTCTATGGACTTAACAGCATTTGCATACTCTTTTAACGCATATTCCTTGTGGAATGATGTCGGGCAACCAACTAAAACTCTTGGATTTTGCATAAATAAGGGGATTAAGAGGAATTTATAATATTAACGCCCGACTCGGATAGAGAAAAACAGTCCAACGCCATGAATAAATTAATCATATATTTTAGACCTTTTATCTATTTTAACTATCCCAATTTTATTTAATTTATAATCTTGGTGTCATGAATTATTGGTGTGTTCTTTAACTCATCTACCTTATTAATTAATCTTTTAGCTAATATTTTATCGGCTTTCTTTAAGAATTTCTCTGCTTGATTAGAATAACCTATATCAAACATTATAATCCCAACTGTTTTTTAAGTTGTTCATGAGAAATAATTTTATTTGCAGATTTTTCTTTTCTGTAATCAATTAGAGCCAAGTAATCTTCTTCAGTCATTATGCTATCTATATCGACCATGTGTTTCTTTATGTCACTTAATTCTGATTTAATAGTATCTAATTTTTCCATTACTTGTTTAATTTCGTTTGTCATAGTTATTAAATAATTCATAAGTTTATAAAACTAACGCCACGGCTCGGATTTGAACCGAGAAGTCCTTTCGGACGCTGGTTTTCTTAAAAAGCTCAAGACCAGTGCACTACCAGGTTATGCGACCGTGGCATAAAATAAAGAATTAAATTTTATTTATAAAACTTTACATAACACCAAGAAGATGCAATGTCAATTTATCTGCTGCTTTTATCAAATCGTCATAATCTTTGCCCTCAACAACAACGCATTCTCCCAATGAAGCTATTCTTGTCTTATTTTCAACAAGTAGGTAAATTACCCCAATTTGTTTTGTTGCATCTGTACATGTTATATAAGGGAAGGTTGTGTTTGTTGGCTTGTATGTGGCAGATTGCGTCGGGATTTTAAAAACACCGTAATCATTTGTCCCAAGCACCCTGTTGATTTCAATAGCGGCTAATACGCTTTTGCTGCTCCCGTAAGGATCTAAGGTAATGTAAACCCCGTCTTTATCCAATATCTTGGTTTTAACCTCATTCAAAATAGGAATATCCTCTATTGAATAAGGGTCACTTATGATAGGAATATCAACCTGATGCTTATTATTTTGTTTATCAATTGCATAAATAGTTACAATATGCTGCGTAATGTTCCCAATCTCGGACTTAAAAAATTGGAATTGCTCTCCAGAGGGGCTCGTATAAACATATTTATTGCTTAAAATCGGTTTTTTAAAATTTATAACTGCAAATATAATAAGTGCAATCGTAACTGCAATCAGCACGTAAATCAATATATTTAGTTTTTTTTCCTGCTCCATTATGCACCTATTAAAGACATGTCAATTTTATCGACGTATTTATTAATTATTAAGTCATCCCCTTGTAAAACAATGCATTTATTGTCCTTATAAATATTTGTAATGTTTGATTTTTTAAAATAAAATGATTCTGAATCGCATCCTTTTACCGGCAAATCGCTGCTGCAGTTTTCTTCTTTTGAGCATGCTAACACCGGTCGAACTCCTTTAACCTGTAAGGTAGAGTAAAGTTTTGCCATGCTGTAATCTAAGTTATTATCCCTTTCTTCAGGATTAAATATTAAATAAACCTTGTCCTGGGTTATCTGGAAATTGGGCAGAATAATCTCTTCTAAGCTATTTGGATCATTATCAAACAATATTTGATTTCCATTAAGATCTACAACATACCTATTATCTGTTGTTAACTGAAAATCAAGCCCATTATAGGTTATTAAATTTTGATTTAAATCACCATTATCATTCGGAGCATAAATAAACCCTATTACACTCGAAACCATGATAAAAATGATGAAAATAACCAAGATTAAATTAGATTTTTTCATATAATTCTAGAAATTTAACATCTTAAAAAGCTTTTGTTAGAAATGACTTTGCACAAATAGTCTATAAAAAGTAACACTTATTGTGCAGTTTTCTGACTTATTATGCAACCCTTACTTTTTGTTTACTTTATGTGCAAAGTCGTTAGAAATAAAAATAAAAGAAAAAAAGAAGTTAGGCTTTATGCGCTAACTATTGTTGGACTTGCTGTTGTACCAGATACTTTAACTTCAGCACCTGTTAATTTACCACTATATGCTTCGTAGTTCTTTAATACAACTGCTGCTCTTTGTGTATCTGTTCCTTCCCAACCTGCTACGATTAATGCTACCTTTTCGCCATTATCCTTTAAGCTCAAGACAGCTTCTCCGGCACTTAAACCAGATGCTTCTCCATAAGCTGGATAAGTCACTCCAAGGAATTGGGCACTTAATCTATTAACAGCTGGACCACCAACTAAAATCAAGTTATAGCTTTCTGGTGTGGTTACTTGCGTATCCAACATTCCACTAGGGGCCAAATCATAAGTTGCTAATGCGTTTCCTGTGCTTGTGCTTGTTGTACTGCCAACTGCACTTAATCCTTTAACAACTACATTAGCCTGTACTTGGTCTCCAGGTATCATAAATTCAACTTTATCGCTTGCACCAGAACTCTTAGGGTCTTTGATGACAATACCATATTTTGTTCTATGGTCTTCATCCTTTGTTCCTAGATTTGTGGTTTGCCATCTAACTTCTCCGGCTTCTTCACTTGATTTTGTTGCACCAAGCTGAGTTACTGTAGTTACTGTTGCAGTCCAAAAAGTCGCAACACTATCTACATTTGCTTCTAAATCAGTTGTAGAATCTCCCACAGTGTCTATTCCAAGTGCGTAGGCTATAGCTGAACCACTCATATTGTTACCGCTAAGATTTAATCGCACATTTGTATCCTTTGTATCATCGAACACTACTTGTGCAAATTGACCTGCTCCAGTTTGGAAATTTGCTGGTGTTACATTACCTGCAAATGTCTTCTTATTATTGTTATCTTTATTCTTATAGAATACAGATTGGTTTGCAAGCCATAACTCGCTGGTAAATGTATCCTTTGTTAAATTACTCAATTGAGATTGAAGTAATTTAAGCCCGTCATCTTTAGCTACAGTTACATGCAAAGTATTTGCTGTCGCTAAACCAGGAACCCTTGCATCAGATGTTAAATCAATGCTTTCTGCTAATTCAAATACCATTTTCATATAATTATCGTCTGCTACTGTTAGACTATCTAAGCAAACGCTTACATAACTATTTGGTAAGTCAATGCATTCTCCAACTTCTACGGCATCTGCGTCAGAACCATCCCTATAATTCCAGTCATTTTCAACTCCGATAAATGAGCCGGAACCTGTTGCAATCATTGCAGAATTTGTTGCATTATTTGAGATGATTGTTGTTCCTTTTGTGTTTAAGTTACCAATATCCCAAACCCATTTTGGATCGTCTTTATCTTCTCCCACATATGGGTCTCCATCTGTGTAACTTTCAGTTGCATCTGTCCCTAATATAAGCCAGGCAGATCTTTCTGCTTTAGTGTCTGTATAGAACGTAGCGTCATTCTTAATTTCTAATCCATTGATTGTTTTTGTAGTTGATGCATCAATAACATCTTGTACACCATCTACGCTAACGATAACATTTCCGCCACTTCCAACATCAATTAATTTAACTTCTTTTCCACCTGAGGTTACTGTCTCTCCATTCTTTACATAATTCTCTGTTCCAACATTAGCTGTGAACTTTGAATCTGAATCTATAGAAGTTATCTTTAATGTTTTACCTAAAAACTTGACACTTAAAGCATCGCTTGATTTTGTCTTATTAATTTGTATTGTTTCATCAAATGCATAATAATATTTTATAGCATCTGAAGCTGCGACCATTACAACCCTATCTTCATAGTCATCATCTGTGTATGGACCAACAATACTTGTTTGAATTGTTGCATTAGCTGTTCCAACTCCAAGTTCAACAACTTCACTTACATCATAATCTGTTCCTTGGAAACTAATTGTCCCATCTAATAGGTTGCTTACATCTGAATCATCTACATCTTTATCTAGTTGATTAGCTGCGGCAATATTAGATCCGATTGGAACATCTTCTGAATCTCCACCCACCACAGTTACAGTTCCATCTGAACTAGTACCTGGAACTTTAACAGCACTTAAACCTGCTGTAATGTCTGATAATCCTAGATTATCAACTGCAGCAGAATCTACTCCAACAACACCAAGATAATCAAATTTCTTTGCTGTTAAGTCAACAAATGGTGTAGGATAGTCGTTTAAATCAGCAGCTAATGCTCCTGTTAAAGTAGCACCAAGAAAAGCTGCACCTGCAGAAATAGCACCAACTTTTTTAATCATACTCTTTATTTTTTGCATTCTAAAAAACACCTCCATTTTGTGTTTCAATTTTTTTGAATATAGATATTCTACTTATGAATATCATTAAAAATATTATAACAAAGCCATTTATAAAGTTTTCCCTATTACATTGTATATCAAAATGTTATTTCTTAGAAATTCTGAGGTTTTGAGTCTTATAAATTAAGATTTTAGAATAAATTAAAATTAAGTATACTTTTAATCTTTCGTCGTAAAATTCAGTTAGCAAAGTCTTAGGCTAACCTTAATATTTGTTAATGCAAGGGGCTGTATGCTGCTTGTAATAGTATCCTTATTTTCACAACTTCCTTTTTTTAAATCAATCTTTCCTGCACTAAACCCATAATCATTTTTCAGGCTAGATTCGATTATTTGTCTTATGGTTAGTTTTAATTCTTCTTCATTGTCAAAGCAGGCTACATCATCAAAAGTTTCGTAATTGATAATCTCATCTTTAATATTGCAGTTATTTATTGTTGTTTTCATAATTACACTACGCATATTATCTGCGTTTAACTGTAAGTACCTTTCATTTAATTCATTGCCCTTATCCCTTGTCATAAATTGCAGGCCAAAAATCAAGGCAAATGTTATTATTATGACTATTATCACCAAGCCAACGGTTTCTACTTGTGCTTTTTTTAGTAATACCATTTTATCTCAAGTAACCCCGGTTTAAACTCTTTAGTTAAAGGAAAATATAATGATACGGGCGTTGAAATAATATTAACATTTTTATTTGAAATTCTTTTTGAATATATTAAATAAGAATTACAGGCTGGGTAATTTGAAGGCGTGCATTGCGCATCCTGCGTCAAAGGATAAATTTGCTTGACTATAATCTCTTTCTCCCCAAGATCATTTAGTTTAACATTTAATAATTTGGAGGTGTCCAAGGCATTTTCAGAATTTCCGAATGAAGAATATTGTAAGATGGGGTGATTCGGCAATGTTGCCAGTAAAGAATAAACTTTAATCTGCTCATATTCTAATTTGGTCTGCTCCAATACATTTTGATTGTATTTAAAAAATACAAATAATCCTAGAGCAATTATAACTGTAACTATAAAGATTACCAGAATTGTTTCCTGCATCTGTATTTCGGCTTTTTTCATTTTACATATAAACTATTACTTACGCGTGTAAAGATAAGTTTACACTATTATAAAACCTTTCTACTTATTGTGGGTTGTAATTTTGCAACGCGCGTTGTCTTTTTACAACCCTTAATATATTAAAGGACAATTCCTAGAGGACATTTCTTTATTCAACTCTTCAACTGCTTTAGTGTCCTGGTATCTTAAGTTTTTTAAATTCTGCAAATATTGAATAGAGGAAGCATAATTGCAGTTTGAACCTTGTAATAAAATCAGTTTATTTTGGTAACTTAAGATTACATCGTCGATATTCTGCTTTAATTTATTGTATACACAGTCAAAATCGTCGGAAAATATTGCGCCGTAAACCAATTCATGATTAACATCATTATATAATTTATTGTTATAATATATTGATATCTTGTCCTGAAGAATTATATTAACATCATTTGCATTGGCATTTGAATTAATAAAAACGTTTTTCCCATTCGGCTGCCTGCTTGATACCGACAAAACATTTTGTTTAAATTTGTCGGGGAGATCGTCAATTAAAGCCTGCGCATATTCCCTCGATTTCTGATCATTATGAACTAAAAAGAATTTATTTCCAGGGGAAATTATGTAATAAAAATTACCGATCTTGAATGGGAAGTTAAATTGTCTGTAATAAATGTAAATTTTGTCTTTTAAATTTTTGGGAGAAAAAATTAATTTATCGTTGTCATATTCCCTGTTTTCAATTCTAAATTTACTGCATGTTATTTCAATCTCCTTCGGGGCTTCTATTGTATCGAATACAGTAAAGGTTGTAGACTGTAAATTCGTTAATGCATTGTCAAAATTAATCAATAATTCCACGGATAACTTCTCGTCCTGCAAAGATTTGTATTTTAATGCAAAACTTACAAAAAACGTCAGGATTATTGCGCCGGCTATTATGACAAAGATCCAGTTAAACTGCGCCTGAGATTTCATCTTATTTCAATAACTGTTTTTCCATCAACAAGTTTATTTTCCAAGGTAAAAGAAAGTTGAGAATTTATTGCCTTAATGCAGTAATTATCCTCTTTAGGGATTAAATTTTCGACGTTAAATTCTATAAAATATTCTGAATCTGACTTAACTTTAACTTCATTGTTCAATTTTTCAAAACAGACTTCTTTAACTCCTCTAGGAAGGATTAAAGGTTTATTCTGCGAGGTTAAGGAGTAAGTTATTACAGAACCGGGATTTTTATAATACAGGTTATTTACAGCATTCTGGAAATCATTTTTAAATGTTACAAACTTGGCCTGCTCATTCAAATTAGTTAATCTGGTAATCTGCTGATAACCAAAAAATAAGATTAGCGCGATCAAAACCGCCACAAGGATGTAGTAAAACACCTGCTGTTGTAGCTCCCCTCTTTTTTTCATAAAATTAATTTATTTAAGGAATTTATAATTTTTTGCTTTTACTTAACAAATTCAACATTTGGCAAATTTTTGAATTCTTTATCTCCTGTTAGAAATTTTATGCTTAATTTCTTAGCTAGTATATAACCGATGCAATCTGCTATAGACATTTTCTTTTTAATATTTGTGTATCTAAAATTCATTGCATCTTTAATAATCTCTTTATTAATGCCTTTTACAAACCCGGAATACTTATCAACATATTCATAAGCTTTTTTATTTCCATAAAGCCTGATTGATAAATAACATAATTCAGCTAAGATAAATGAGGTTATAACAATTCTTGAGTTTGTATAAGGAAGATAATTCTCATTACCCTTTATTATCTCAATTAGAGCATAGGTATCAAAAACATAATAATCAGTCATTATACAGCTCCTTATCAACCTGTTTTAATAATTTCTCTGTTGATCCCCTGAATTTTCCAGTACCAAAGGTTTCCTTCAATACATTCTTCTCAGGTATTAAAATTAATTTGAATTTTTCATTAACTTTCATTTTATTCTCTCTTACCTTGTTTTTAGAAATCCTTATGGCAAAAGAATTTCCCCATTTCTTTAACTGGCCTTCAACTTCTACCATATAATGATACATGTATAACTAATATATAAATATTTTGTTTTATAATTTACTAAAATTAGATTAAGGATAAATAGTATAACTCTGGGCATTGATCTGCTTTGTATTCAGATCTTGGCATTTAATGTAGAATGCCTTTGAATTAGCTATTTGCAGGCTATGCTGCAAATTATTATTGCTAGAAACCATTACTAAACTGGCTGTGTTGTAATCAAAGCCCCTGTTGTCTAAAGAATATCTGCATTCAGATTGCCTGTCTGTTAAGATATTTAATAATCCTGCATCTTTGTACACTCTAATTAATTTAGGTGTTCCTGTTGTATCAACTTCAAAATTAACTTTCTTTTTATCCCTCTTATAAATTACATTATCCACGCATTCTACCTCAAACTCATAGCTTCCATCCGATAATGTAACATTCTTGTGGTGTGTTGTTTCTAATGTTGTTTTTATTTTGAAATCATTTATGTTCCCGCTTCCGCCGTATAATGTTCCAGTACTCCTATAGGTACAGTCTGAATCTCCGTTGCTGCGGGTTCCTCCAACAGTTGTTACCTGGAATTGAACTTTGCCAGAATAAATCTTTGCACTTGTTGGAGCAACATTTGTTATATTTAAGTCAGGGGTTGTTGTATGGAACTCGACTTTTGTATTGTCTTCATTTCCTGCAATGTCTCTGCACCATAAATAGAAGACATAGTCTTTTTCGTTTAGCAATGATAATTCTGTTTCATGACTACTTGCATCTGTTGTGGTAAATTTAATTCCGCTTGGACTAAATGTTAAATCCCCAAACCCTGCTATAGAAGACTTTTCACCACCAGCGTAATAACAAGTCGCTTTGCCATCTTCTGCCCCTTCCGCTGTTATCATTGTTAATTTAACGTCTGTTGTTAATATATCTCCTGATGGTCCTGCCTGCGAAACATCTAAAGGCTGTGAACTAAATAAATGATAACCATCTGTTGTATCTCCTTCAATCGGAGGGAAATCAATCGGGTTTGTGTTATTTGCCCTATCCCTGCATTTAAAGTAAAATGTATTCTCTTGATTTGGTCTTAAATTTAATACAGTATAGCATGCATACTGATCTATCCCTAGTCTAGAATCTCTAACACAACTCATATTATAAGACATTATTTCATAATTTTGGCCTTTTATTGTCGAATATTTACATCCCCTTAATCCAGATTTATCTTCTACATACATAGTAAATGGAGTCTTGTCTAGATTATAAGGCATGAATGCGTTGTTTTTTATGCTAAATGATTTTACTTCAGGGGGAGCCGTGTCTGGTCCAGCGTTCACAGGAATCTCAATGAAGTAAGGCTTGGTATTCTCACGTCCGTTAACATTTTTACATTTTATATAAAATGTATTTGTTTTTCCAGGCTCTAATTCTATTCTGTCTTCTTCAGGCAAAATAGGCGAGGCTATAAATCCTATTTCTCGGGTATGCTCATGTCTAACCAAATTATCTTCAAAGAAATTTTGACTTTGTTCATAATCAAAATCATTAAATCTAGAAATTTTACATTCTGCATAATCTTTTTCATTCGGATTATCTCTTCTAACAATTTTTATTCCAATTTCAACATCAGTATAAGCAGTAAAGCTTTTTTTAAATTTATAACCACCTGAGATTCCAGTAGATTCTGGAACTTTTTCAATATCATTTTGATTAATTATATCTGAAGGAGCAATAAATGGTGGTGTTGTTTCACCCTTTCTATCCCAAACGCATGTTTCAAGTCCCGGGTTACCTTTGTTTAATAAACTACATGCTTTTCCCAAGCTATTGCATATATACTCATTACACTCTTGGAATTTTGATTCATCATTGCATAAATCGCAATTATTTCCTTTATCTTCAGGCACCCATGATCTGCATGTTAATTCATAAGTTAAACTTCCTGCCTCTGGACCAAACAACCAATTTAATAAAGTATAAACCACAACTACAATTGCTACTACTACAAGAACTGGTGCTGCTGCAGGCCCTAAAAAGCTTATTCCTAAATATTTAGCTATAGCGAATGGTAATGCGCCCGCTCCCGCAAAAGTAATACCAAATGCTAAAAAAGAGCCAAGTGCAACTGCTCCAAGCCCTACTGCAGAATAAACCCAAGTCCAACCTTGTTCAAAAAATCCTGGCAAAAATGCTCTATTATTTACATTCTCGAAATAAATTGTTTTTAATATATCAATTGTTGAAATTAATGAAAAGAAATTATTTTCGCCTCTTAAAGGAATATTTTTATTCCTAATTAAAGAATTATAATAATTAGCATCTTTATCACTCGCACCTTGAGCCTTTGCTGAATCACCAACATCATCTACATTGTCATTATTAATTGGTCCATTATGGAATAATCCCAATTTATTGTAATAACCAACAACATTATAATTAGCACCCAAATCACCCAAACCTTTACAATAACTATTCCATCTGTCTGCAAATTCTCTTGTATTAACATCACAACCTGCTACACAATCTTCGCCCCATTCAGGATTTCCTCCAAGACTACTTTTTTCAGCAAAGAACATTATTGGATCAAATGAAAATCCAATCTTATTTCCATCGGATAATTCTTCATATTTTTCTTCTATTCCTAAAGTACCTGGAGGAACAGATGGTGCACATAAACCAACATTTGCATTAAAGTAACAATATCCTACAGCTTGATTTTCACATGCTTCTTTCCTACAAACTAATTTATTAACACAAGAATTATATTGATCATTATCCTTTTTCAAATCTTTACACGGGCCACCTTCACCATATAATGAATTATAAACTCCTTTAGGATCTTCAACACCACAATTTTCATTGTCTGAATTAGCCGCTAAACATAATTGCCAGTCATTTGGAATGCAACTAGCAAATGTTGATGGTTGTTTATTCTTATCATTTGGGTCAATTAAATTTCTTGGAACTTCATTCTGAACACAAATTGTTTTTCTTCTATCATCACAAAATTCTGGTTTCAAAACGCCATTATCACATCTTTGAAGAGAATGTCCTGACCCGACCAAATCCCTTCCTTGTCCTGACTGACTATCATACAAACAAAATGATTCGCCATTTCTTAATATATTTCCATTTTCTAGTTTACAATCCAAATTAATACACTGATTTTCTAGTTTATTCAAATCGTTTGATTGCAGTCCCTTGTTATTCTTTAAATAATTTTTAACATTATCTTCGACTTCGCCACAAGTTGTTCCTAGACTAAATTGGCAGTTGCCGCTTACTGCAACATCTGCTAAAGCTTTTGGATTTCTTTTGGCAAGCGTATCAATTTGTGTTATATCAGTAACTTGCAGCCAATTCGTATATTCCCAAGTGGGATTAAAATTGCCGTCATAAACATTCTCCCGGTTGCCAGCAGAATCAACCCAATAAACTTTATTATTTTGATAGCATGCTGTGCCTTGCTTTGGAGTAACCTGACAGTTTAATCCAGGGGTGCTACACAATACTCCCTTGCCCCGAAATTCCCCTTCAGAATCTCGGCATTGCTGTGCTGTTGTAAATTCACATGAATTTTGATCTGAAATAACACAACAACCTTCTTCATTGCTTCTGCTTTGCTGCAAACATTGGGTCTGGTCTGTAATCTCTGATTTAAAGACTTCATTTACATCTTGAATATTTGGGAAAGGCTTTATTTTATCCAAACATTGCGCCTGTGTTGTTATTGAAGCACCGCTCGGCAAATCACAACATCCAATTTTACATTGCGGATCACTTTCACTTGTTCCAGTATTCCATATACCACCATTTTGCAAACAAATTCCTTTTTCAACATTATCTGAACAAGCGCCGGCTAATTTGCATACTCCGGGAGCACAATAATCGGTTTGGGGGCAGGAAATAGCTAATTTCTCTCCTGGCTGTAAATTTGAAGCGCAATTTGTTTCTTCAGTATAAACACATGATTCTCCTTTATAAACAGAGTCTTGTTTGGTTGTCTTACAGCATACTTTATTCTGGGCATCTACATTTGGAAATAAATCCTGCTTAATTAAATCAAGATAGTTAATCTTATTTTCTTTTTCCAAATTAGAAGATGGCTGATTTAAAGCAGCAAAAGACAACGAAGTATAAAACGTCAGGCTGATTACCAGGAATATTTCAAATAATGCTTTTTGTTTTATTAATCGGTTTTTCATTTAGATCAGCCTAACATAATTTTGAACAGCGAATTGGAGTTTGTAAAGATCATTCCTAACATTCGCAATGTATATTTCTGAATCATCATAGGTTTGTTTTTCTAATTGCACCTCGCCATTTTGCGCCAAAATATAGGTTGTCGTATCCACATATCCTTGCGGTGAATTAATTTCCAGATTAACAACATCTTGAGCAACTGTAATTAATCTTCCTAATGGAACATCAAATTGCTTGGAAAATTTATCCTGTTTTAATATACTATCCCCTTTAGTAATTGTAAGCGGGTAGTTCACATTTATAACTGTGCTATAATCCTGGATAGAAACATCGAGTTTAAATTCACCTGCCTCAACATTATACCCAGAACTTCTTATTTCATCTAAATTAATGCATAAATTAACCCTGTTTCTTAAATATGTCTCAAGTTCATTCTCAACAAATTCTTTCATGAACGGTTTTTTATTATAACATTGTGAATACTCTGTTGTAAAGCACGCATAGCTTACTTTGTCACAATTTCCAGGAGAAACACAGTTCCAATTTTGATAAAAACCCGGATTAATTTCGCCACCCTGATTGCCAATTAATTCTATGGCTTCTAAACCATTTGAATCAATACAATCCTGGACATAATCTTTTAATGGCTCAATTGTAGAAGTGTCAAATTTAACATCTTCCTTGGTTTGTATGCTCAATCTTTCACCATATAAATAAAACACGAATGCAAGAATTACAACAATTAGTATGCCTAATATCACAAATACTGTAACTTGCCCTCTTTTACGCATAACAACTTTATAACAAGTTAATATATAAAATTTTGCTTTTAACTTTAGTTTAGCCGTTCATTATTTATTTCTTTGGTAAGTCTCTTTCTCCATCTAATCCAACCTTCTTTTATTTCTTCTTCTATTCTTTTGTCTTCTTCGCTTATTCTCATTTTTTCAATGGCCTTCATTAGACTACCAACAGTTTTATTCTTCATAAAATCAATTAAAAATTTACAAAATATAAATTTTTCTAAAATAGATAGATTTATATACTTTTATATATAATTATACAATAATGGATATTAAGATAAATGTGGCTTTCAGAAACTTAAAACACTGGCAAGATTCGGAAAAAAGATCCGAGCATGTTTTTGATAGAATGAAAGAAAGAGCCATAGGAAAAGAACAAATTAAGGAAGCTGTATTAAAAGGAGCTAAAACAATAAGAGCAGATAAATCCATATTGGCAACTTATAGATGGTATGCGGTTGCTTATAGAGAGTTTAGAATTAAAGATGTTAGGAAGATTTATCCAATAACTGTCATGGAGGTCTAAAATGGAGAAAATAAATTACTCTTGTCCTTGTGGCGGGACATTAAAGTGGAAAAAAGAAAGAATAATTGAAGATGAAATAGATTGCGGTGTATTAGACATTGAGTACTGTGAAAAATGTGGTGAAGTTTATTTACCTGATAAAAGTTTAGAAATTGTTGAGAATAAACTTAAAGAAAATAATTTGTGGGGTATGCAAAGAAAGGAAATCAAATTTTGGAAATCGGGAAATGCTGTTGTAATTAGAATTCCTAGTGAAATGAGCAAAGATTTACAAAAAGTTAAGATGGGGCATTTATATAAAGAAGGCAAAAGAAAATTGGCTATTGAATTTTAATCGTTAGCAACCCTAGGAGCAAGAATAAATTCAAGCAGCATTTTATCAGTAACTTTATAGCTTGCCTTTAACGGGTAGTCTTTGCTAAATTGCAATACAACCCTATCTGCTAACTTGCTTCCCTTAACTATTTTTTTTAAATACTCCACAGAATACTTTGATTTAACCTTATCTTTCGATTCAATTAAAGTTTGGTCATCTTTAATCAATTCAATTTTTGCAGTAGTCAGGTTTCCAAGAGCTTCTAATGAAAATTTATCCTGATCAGAATATAAGCTAACTGAATCGCTTACTATGCCGATATCCTCAATAGCTTGATCAAATAAAACTGCGCTTGTTTCAATCTTCAATGGGAATTTCAAATCAGGAACTTTTTGCTGCTTCTCATCTAAATTCAATAAGGATAAACTAAATGTTCTTTTTGTATCTGACTTAAGTTCAATTTTAAGTTTATTTTCTAATAATTCAAAGGTAATGATGTCGTTTGCATTAGCCCTTTTCAAAACCTGTTTTAAATTATCCAAATTCAATGATATCTCCAGCGGCTCCTTAACATCATACTCAACAAATGCCGAGCTTAATAATTTAAAGATAACCATGGAAACATTCGCAGGGTCCATTGCTATTAATTCAATCTTATCCTTATCAATTCTGAAAGTAGCCTCATTCACCAACTCAGAAATTATCATTATTGGTTCTTTAAGGTATTTTGCGTCGCTTAATGTTAGTTTCATTTTCCTTGTTAGATTAAAAAGGTATTTATTACTTGCGATTTAAAATTAATTTAACTTTATTGTATAACTGCTTATTAATTTGGGTTAAATCTTGTATTAAATTCCCCTGCAATTGTCCGTTATTATAATATCCAAACACCCTTACGAAAGTATTCAGAGAAAGTGTGGTTTGTATTATAATAGGTAATGTTCCGGTATTATCATCAACAATTATGGAGTTTTCATTCTTTTCTATGATAAATCCCGAGATAGAAACCTTGGAATTATTCTCCAGTTTATTTATGAATGTTTCTTTATAGGCCTGCTGCATAAAACTAAATTAGAAGAAAAATAAATAAAGCTTTCTAGTAACTTCTCCATTGGTTGTTGCATTTAACGCATCTGAAAAACATTGTTTCTGCTTCATCTGCTGCCCTTGTCTGTGCTAGCCAATAGTATGCTTTATTATGCCCGCATTTAGGACATTGTGCTTCTGTCTTTGGTAAAGTTTCCATTGTTTTGTCTATAATTTCCAATTTTTTGCCGGCATCTATTTTCTCTCCAATCCTCAAAGTCTTTTGTTGCCTTGGAGAATAACCGCATCCAGTGCAAACTATCTTTTTCGGATCATCTTTCTTTGGTGCAAGAATGCTACCACACTTAGCACAGAATAAAATCTTAATCAACCCCCATTTCTTTTAATTTTTTTGATATTGTTAATCTATGAACTCCGAAAATCTTTGAAGCTTGTAATTTAGTATTCCCTTCTTTTAAATATTTTATGATTTCTATCATTTTGTTATTAATTATTTTTTTAGGAGTCATATTACGTTTGTAAGAATTTATTATGCATATCAATTTATCAGCTTTTCTCTTTGTTGCAAATCCAATTTTATTATTGAAGATCTCGAAAGAATTTTTTCCATAAATAGAAATAATTCCTTTATTTTCCGATAGAGTAAAAAGTATATCTAAACTATCTAACAAACATTTAATTTCTTTTAAGCCATCAACGTTCTTTGATGCCAAAATAATTTCTCTTTTACTTACATGACCTTGAGAGTCGCTAAATCCACTAAGATAAGCTCCTTTTATTTCTTCGTTAGATTCTTTAATAATCTCCGGAATTCGCCATGATTCCTCTTTAAAATTAACTTTGTATCTCTTTGTTAAATATTCACAAATTTTCTTCGAGTACAGCTTAACCCTATAACGAGGATTTTTACCAAGACCACTTGGACCCTCCAATTTATTACTAGTTCTCAATCTAAAAACTTTCTCTAAACAAAATTGAAAATAATCTGCAAAATCTTTATCAATAACAGCTAACCCTATTTCATAATTGGCATCTGCGATATAACCATCTCCGGGGCCGATAACGCCAAGTGCGTATGATTCTTCTTTGCTTAAACTAGAACTAAAATTTATTAATGGTTCCTTATTTCTAGCCTTACTACCCCGCGTCCAGCTTCTAATGGTGGAATGTGGAATTTTATAACCTAATTCATCAAAGTGGTTTGATATTTTATACCAACTTAAACCAGATTTATTTAATTCAATCGTTTTGTTGTATGCTTCTTGTCTTAAATCAAAATATTCCATCATTTTATCGTCGTAATAATACTTTTAAGTATATAACTTTATGTTTTAATTCACTCTGAAAGCATTAATCAATTCCATAAACCCTATTTTAACCCACCCAAGATAAGGTAATTTTAAAAATGCTTTCCCTATTATATCTTTCTTTTCTATTTTAGTTTCTCCTAATTGAACATACGAGTCACAATTTGTTCTGTAATTATCCCCCTTCGTCTGGTAATAACCGTCGTTAATATTAACTACGCGGTGTATGATAGGATTATTCGAATTACCATTAAAAACGATGATTTCTCCTTCTTCTATGTTTTTAGCGCTTTTTAAAAACATTATGTCCCCTTTATTAAATCCATTTTTCATAATGTAATTCTCAAAGTCATTTTTATTGATATTAAATTCTGCATAACATAATTCAGCATTTTCCCACCACTTATCAAATCTTTCATCATGCGCCATGCTAGATGAAACAACAGCAACAACAGGATGTGTTGTCTGTAATATCAAGCCCAATCCCGGATAAAGAATAAATTTGACCAAAACAAATGCTAAAATAACATTAATTATCCATGACAAGATTGAGTCATCATGCCATATAAATCTCCATATTTTCTTAAAATTCATCTCCCTTCTTAAAAAATAAGCAAATAAAAAGGTTTCTATTGCATATTCCTTATAATATCTTCTTTATTCCAACCAGACTTCAACAAGGCTTGCATTACATCTTGCTTGCTAAACCCCTGTGAAAGTGCGTTTTTAACATAATTTCTTAAATTCTCGTTGTTGATTGAGTTAATCGCTTGTTTAATCTGCATTAAATTATGGCCTTTGCTGTTCAAATACTTTACAATGCTCTCTTTTGTATAGCTCTTCTTCATCAAAACTTTAAGAATTTGTTTTAATTCATCTAAATTAAATTCTTTTTCCTTAACCTTTCCAATTTTATCTGCCTGTTCTGCGGGGGTTGCTTCTGGAGCTTCTTTAACGTCCGGTTTTTCTTCCACGAATAATTTGTTAATATCGGTATCTGCCGCGTCTGATTTCTCTGCTTTCTCTTCGTTTGCGGGAATATTAAACTCCTTGCTTAAATCAGAGATGGATTTCTCATAAATATCTGGTTTTGGAATCTCTAAATTTGATTCGGATTGTTCTTTTTTCTTCTTTAATTTCTTATAGAGGAAAAAACCGCCTACAATCAATATTACCAAAGCTGCTAGGAGGATTATTAATGTGGTTAAGGATAAACCAGATAAAACATCTGCATCAAAAAATGCATAACCTGTTGTTTGCGGGATAATATCACCCTGTTGCAAGAATATGTAAACTATAAAAAGAAAAACAAACGAGTAGGTAATTATAACAGAGGCGTTATTATCTTCCATAATGTTAATTAAGATTGATTATTTAAATAAGTTTTGTTTTAAAAACTATCCTTTAATTCCTTGACTTTTTTCTTTAAATCAGAAACAGCATTTTGCAAGGCTTTTTTCGGGTCTCCTTTGCTGGTTTCAACAAGCATTACAGGGTTGCTTATTAAAGGGTGTTTTATGTTGTAAGCGGATATCTCTATGTCATCCTGATTCCAGAGCTCGTCTCTAATTACATTGCATAAAGTATGGTCTTCCCCAATAACCTCAAATTCCACCCTGTTTTTATCTTCTTTTAATATCTTAATTTCCATTATATTTGCTTATAAAGTCAATTTTTAAAGCTTTCTAATTCTGGTTCTGTAACAAATACGGTTGGCATTCTTAGAGGTTAAAATAATGAAAAATCTAAAAAATCAAAAGAATTTTAAAGAAAAGAAACTTAAAAGAATTAGAATAAAAATGGCTTATTATTGCAAATTTTGTCAATTATGGCATTATCCAGGCAGTGGAATTTATTATAAGCATAAGAGATATGCCTCACAGAGGTATATCCCTAAAACTATAGTTCCAAGGAGAAAAAGAAGTTTTTGGGATAGATTCTAATAAAGATGGTAAAGAATGTCTTTGTAGATACTAATGTTCTTACAGGTTATCTTTTAATTCATGGTAAAGATAGAATCACAAGGAATAAAGAAGACAAACAAAAATTATGGAAACAATATCAAGGATTGGTTTCTTCTTTTAAATTAATCTCAGAAATCCTGAAATCGAAGGATAGAAATTTTAAATTTATCATTTCTCCATTAACATTTTCTGAAATATTTAATGTTTTATATGAAGAAGCAATATGTAAGAAAATGTGGGACGATGGAGTTCCTTTAAGTTCTTGGATAAGAAAGAAGAAGAGTTTTAAATTTCTTGAAGATTTTGAAATTAAAGAGTTAGAAAAAGATGCTTTCAAATTATATAGTAAAAATAATTTAAAAATAGTTAATGAGTTCTATGATTTAAAATTGATACCAAAGTTAATTTTAAAATATAATTTAATGACACAAGATGCTATTCTGTTTTCTACGGCAAATAAATATTGTAAATTTTTTATTAGTAGGGATGAAGATTTTATAAAAAACCCAAGATTAAGAGAAGATTTTAAGAAAATAGAAATAATCAGTCCAGAAGAGGCATTAAGAAAATTCTTTAAAAAATAATTTAGAGTTTCAAGTATAGAAAGCTTTATATAGTAGTGATACATACCAGTATGTATGGATAAATCGACATTTAAGAAGGTAACAATAACTTTACCAGAAGATTTATTTAAGAAATATCAGAAATATTGTGAAGCGGAAGGAATGAATTTAAGTTCAAGAATAGCAATTTTACTTAAAAAAGATTTAGAAAAATAAACAGAAACCCCGAAGGGTTTCAGGAGGAAATAAAATGTCGTGCGGACAAGTTAATCCTCAAAAGGATTACAAGTTAAGGAATTATAAAAACATATCGGTTTTAAAGCCGAAAGAATGTATTTTTTGTAAATCAAAAGAGATTATTAAATGGAGTTTTAGATTTAATCATACAACTAAGAAACAAAGGTGGAAATGTAATTTTTGTAATAAATTATTTACAGTTGATGATGGTTTCTTTCATTTGCATAAGAAAAGAGAGTTATTAACGACTTGTCTTGATTTGTATATGAATGGTTTAAGTTTGAGAAAAATTAGAAACCATATAAAACAGTTTACAGAGCAAGGCATTAGTCATATGCAGATATTAAGATGGATAATAAAATATTCTCAAATATTAACTAATTATACAAGAAATTTTGAACCACAATTAAGTGGAGTTTATCACGCAGATGAGATATTTATCAAATGTAATAAACAACAACATTATTTATTTGATATGATTGATAAGGGAACGAGATTTTTAATAAGTAGTTATTATTCTACTAAACGAGATAGTAAAAGTGCTAAAATATTATTTATTAAGGCAAAACATAAACCTCTTACATTATTTACAGACAGCTTGCAAGCTTACAGAAAAGCTTATCGTAAAGTTTGGGGTGCAAGAACTAACAGAGAAGATAAAGAAACTTACATTAGATTAAAAGCTGATAAAGATAAAAGAAATAATATTGTTGAAAGAATTCAAGGAACAATTAGAGAAAGGATTAAAGTAATTCGTGGATTTAAGAATAAAGAAAGTGCCGAACATATATTAAATTTATTTTTAATTTGGTATAATTTTATTAGAGTTCATCAAGGCATTAATATGACGCCAGCACAGAAAGCAGGAATTAACCTAAATCTTAATCAGAACAAATGGCTTGATTTGATTTATTCAAGTAAAAAGAATTGAAGTTTAGAACATCGTTTACATGGAGTCTATTCTTACTACCACAATTCACTTTCTTAAATATTTTCGAATTTTCTTATTAGTTCTACTACTTTAGTTCTTAACGCCTTGAGGTCTCCATCAATGCCATCTCTTAAACCCCATATCGGATTTTTAAGGTCATTTGCAAACAAATTAAATGGAATTTGATTATATTTTATGATTAAACTAATCAAATCTTTATTAAAATTTGTTATTTGTTTCATAACCCTTTTTTTATCATAGCTGTCTTCAAATTTTCCCATTTTTTTATTCTCCTATAATTTTCTCAATAAACGTTAAAATCAGATTATCTATTTAAAACTTTCTACCAACCTTAAATGTTACAGAACCCTAATTCTTTAGATTAACTAAATCGCCGATGGTTAATGTTGAGTCTTTAAGATTTAATTTTTCATTGGTTTCCTGATAAACCTCTATCAACTTTATGTTAAGGATTTTCTCAAGTTTTTTTGCCAGCAAAAGTGTTGGCTGTAAATTCCCTGTTTCAAGTTTATGCATTACAGAAAGTTTTTCATCTATTTTTTTAGCCAGGTCTTCCTGTTTCATTCCAAGTTTTTCGCGTGCATTCTTGATTATGCCGGGATAATCCGGATTAATAATGTTAATTATCTCAGTTGTTTTTTGTTTTAATGGCTTCGCTGCTGCATGCTGTTTTACAAGTATGGCTTTCCCGAATTTAGCGCAATTCTCACAGACATTTAACAAACTACTTTCAATAATAGCTTTAGTCAAAATTTCAGATCTTCCGCATAATTCACAATTTGGCATTATATCATTAATTCATTAATTTTTAAATACCTTTTGATTAGCATATCAAAGGCAGTTTTCTTTTAAAAAAGATGCTGCAATTTGATATGTCCTCTGTATAATTATAAACCTCCAAGAGGGTGTTTCTCCTATTAATTAGATAAGGCCTATCAATTTTTTCTTCATCCGCATTACATTTGCTTTCATTTCCAAATAAGATGAATTTGTCGTTCCTTGTTATAATCTGCAAATTTTTAATAAATGATTCATTTTTGATATAGGGATTTTCTAGGTCATTATAGTACATTAATATTCGATCTCCTTTTTCTATTTTTGATTTAAATTGCTCTTTATACAAATCTGACCTGGTGTTTTTTCCCAAATAATCCAGATAAATCCAGTTATTTGAATATGTTGAGCAATTTTCTAAATAAGGCAAAGCTTGTTCATAATTTTTCAGGTTATCTGAATAAGAATATGCCGTAATAAAAAATGATGTTATCAGACTTATTGCAAAGATAAGATAGATTAATTTCTTTTTTATTTTTTGCAAGACTATTGTTGAAAAATAAGTCAGTGGAATAAGAATAAGAAAGACGTACCTTAATGTATAACTCTTCACAGGTGTTTTATAAAAAGAAATTAAAACTAATATCAGAAGAAGCAACATCAAGAAATCATTCTTATTTAAATTTTTTATTTTTTTAGCCAGCCCGATAAAAGAAAGTATTAATAAATAACTAAAATTCATTAAAAATTCCCTTACCGGAAATTTATCATTTATATAATCTCGGAATAAAACATTCAACGCATATGAGTCGGCTATGCTTGTCAATGCATTTCCTGTTTTAATGTAGTTAAATATTAGCCAGGGAGAAATAATCAATAAAAATATTAATGCAAATATAACAATTTTTTTAGGTTTTTTTAAGAATAATATCAGCGGGATTAAACCAATTGAAGTATATCTGGACAAAAAAGCCAGTCCAAAAAATATTCCTGCATATAAATTATTGAAATTTGCCAAAAATAGCTGGACCAAAGATAAGGTTAACAATTCTGTACTGTTTTTTAATCCCTCCAATAATAAAAAAGGTGATAAAGAGAGTAAATAATAAATGGTTTTATTTAAATCAAATCTTTCCGCTATTTTTAATGAAGAATAGAAGTGCAAAAAGGAAACAAAAATGATATAAAAATAGGGCGCTAGTTTCCATGTAAATATACTAAATATTCCGATTAAAGCGGCTGTTAATGGATTTCTTATCCATTCAAAATAATTTCCATTTGAAAACAAATATTTTGCATTTAAAATATAAGTTGTAAAGTCCCAATTTAATATCTTATAATGCTGATAAATAAAAAAGATTGTAACCAGGATATAAAATATTATTAGAATTTTGTTTTCTTTTAAAAAACTTTTAAATTTATTCATTTGTTAACTGCATTAAGTCTTCCAGGTTAATTAGGCCTTCATTTTTTATTTTATTATTGATCACTAAAGTTGGTGAGATTGTGACATTATAATGTATCTTCAGAGTTTCTAAAGTAGGTTCTTCAAATTGCCTGTCAAATGAGAAGATATGCGCGTTTTGATTAAGATTGACTAAAGCATCCAATACCTTTCCTTGTCTAAGGGAGGCATCCTGATTAATATCGTAAAAAAATATTATTGTTGTATAATTATAATTGCATTCTCTTTTTAAAGAGGTGAATAAACTATATGCCTTAATCTCTAACAACGAGTATCGTTTTTTCAAATAATTAAATTCATTTGTGTTGATCACATTAGTTGATTCATAAGAAGCTAATGATATTCCTATACTGCCGATTTCCTCTGAAAGAGCGTCTACTCTGGGCCCTGATAAACTGCACTTATCGCCGCCGAAAGTGGTTAAGAATTCTTTTTCAACAAGATAGCTTTCTGTATTTAGTTCATTTTGGTTTATGTTAACCAACAAATCATTAACCTTTGTTTCATCCAAACTTATACCAAGCAGTAATCCTGCTGTAAAAACAATTATGGAAATCCCCAAACTTATTGCCAAGAATTTCTTATAGTTCACCATTTTCTTTTGCTTCTAATAATTTCCTTGTAAAATGCTGCCATCCAATGCAATGTTCTTAATAAAGGATAAGCTGTAAAATAAATTAATAAGGCTGGATTAAAAATGAATTTTTCTCCCATAGATTTATGCGCTTTTTTTAATAAATAAAAGGATAAAAAAAATGAAATCGTCAATGGAAAGATTAGTTTCACATTCATATTCAACAATAGCTGTTTTAATGATGGAAATTCAATTGAATAAAGGTAATTATTCTTTAATAAAAACAAATTAAAAATAGATTCATATAAGTTGGTAAAGACCTCATAGCTTATGAAAACGAACAAGATTACGATTGTAAAGAATGTTAAAACATTTAATGGCAGCTGGAACCTCCCCATCGCGCCATATTTTTTATTCATGAACATTTTTTTGTATTTTAAATTGTTATATATAAATCCCCGGAACCATCTTATTCTTTGATGCCATAATTCCTTAAAATCCGATGGAATTCTTGTGTATGTAATTGAATCTGGGCTCATTTTAACAGAATAATTGTTTGCCCTTAATCTTAATGCAATTTCCAAATCTTCAGTAATGTTTTTTTCATCAAAACCCCCGAGTTTTTTTATTAGTTTAGTTCTATAGACACTTAAAACTCCTGGCGTAATATGCAAAGTATCAATCTTTGACATTAGTTTCCTGATAAAAGTAGCTAATATATATTCTAACCTTTGTATATGATGATAAATATTTTTCGGATTTCTGATTTTTATAGAACTTATTACAGACCCTGTTTTATTATCTTCGAAATATGAAATTAAATTTTTTAGAGAATTTTTTTCTATTTCAGAGTCGGCGTCTATAACAGCAAAGAGTTCTCCTTTTGCATATTTTAATCCCATATTCAGCGCAGAAGCCTTACCTGCGCCACGATGTTTATTATATATTAATTTAACTTCCTTAAATTTTTTAACCATATCAGCAGTATTGTCTGTAGAACTATCATTAATTACAATAATTTCCAATTTGTCTTTTGGGTAGTCTAAATTAAGAACGGATTTAATTGTTTTTGTAATTGTCTTTCCCTCATTATAAGCCGGTATTAAAATACTCACGCTTGGAAATTTGGTTGTAATCTTGGTTTTTTCCTCATTGAGAAGCATAACTTGCAGCCAAAATATAGAAATCACTAGAGCAAAAAATGATGATATCCATAAAAAGACTTCATTCATTTTCTATATCTCCATACTTCAACTTCTTCATTTTCGTATATTACCCTATAATTATTTACTGAATTTAATAAGAACAATAGTCCTTCGTTTTCCTGACTCCAAACTAATCCTCGTCTCATTTCCTTAGTTATTAAGATGTATTTAATATCATATTTATCAGTAATATTAAAGGCTATATTAAAATCCCTAGTATAAAATAATTTCTCTAGGTCATTATAACGCCCATTCAAATCCGGGGAATATAAAAATCTGGAATCCATAACATTTTTCTTATTTGCGATTGAATTAATTAGAGTGCCGTAAGAATAATGTGAAAGGACTACTTCTTCCAATTTGCTATTCTCTTTTAGGAAGATCAGCGCATCATAAAGATTCTGATTTGGTTGCCTGGATGAAGTTTCCCCGATAAAGGTTATAGTTGAAAAAACCAAGCCGATTATTAAAAGCCACATCGTTAGCTTTCTTATTGTTTCAGATTCCCACCTTGATCTTAATAAATAAATTATCCCCAAACCAGATAAAAGAGCCAATGCAAAGTTTAAATAAACAATAAATGTTGGGTAGAATAAAATAAGTACAAGTAAGCTAATTAAAACTAAGTAAAAGGATAAATATTTGTATTTAGATTTCCATAAATAATTTAATCCAAAAATACTTAAAAATAATATGAATATGCTTATTCCAAAACTGCCGCCAAGGTCAGAGAATAATCCCTTATACCTTACGTTTTTGTCGAAATCTGCTGTTTCGGATAACCCGTATTTAAATGTTAGCGGGGTGTATATATAAGCCAGAGAGATTATGCTTACTATCAGAATAGTATAGAAATTTTTCATTTTTTTTGCCTTTGAGCAATAAATAAAAGAAATTGTCAAAGCGAGTAAAGAATATTGGTATCCAAAAAAAGGAATTGTAAAGAATAATAAATAAGATATAAAATTCAGATTTTTATTATCCTGAATAAACAAATAAAATGCGGTTAATAAGATTAGTGTAATGGATGTAAACTCATTATAAGTGCTGAAGATATATATGAACGGGGGAGATATAATCAACGTTATTAGGGATAGATAAATGGCATTTGGTTCTACATAAAATTTTTTTAAGATAAAATAGAATAATAATGATGAAATTAGTCCAAAGATAATTGGAATGATATTAGTGGTAAATTTTTCAGTAAATACCTTACTGAAAAATAAAAATAAAGAAGGTTGTCCAAGCGAATAAGTAAATTCCCTGCCAGAGTAACTCAATGGGTCATACGAAAAGGTGTTATCTTTGATCATACCAGATAATCTAGAATAGAAATATGGATCTTCCCCCATGTAATTATCTGATGTTCTTAATAGGTTCGGTAATGCAAGTACCAAAACGCATAGTAAAAACAAAAAGGCTGTTCTAGCATACGACTTTGTAAACATCATTTTTTATTACCTCAAAACATTTTTCTTTCTCTGATTCAACATATCTTAATCTTGTAATTTTGTATTTATCTGCTATATAATCATCAAAATAAATATAATTGGCATCATATTTATTTAAAGCTTCCAGCGCCTTAATTTCTAGGGCCGTATTATATATCTCGTTCACATCGTTAAATCTTTCTTCTGCATTTCGAGAGACAAGGAAATTATCATCTATGATATTTTTCCTATCTGAGATTGCTGTAAGTACATTTCCAAGTTCCAACGGAACGACAATTGTAGCGGTCAATGGCGTGTTTTCTTTGATCCATTTAAACGAGTCAACTTGATGGTCATAATTTGGCAGAGATTTTGCAACAAAATAAGAGGGGATAAACGCCAATCCAATAATTAATATGATAATTAAGTAGGTTACATACTTCTTGAAACTGGAAAATTTTGTTAAAGATAAATAAGTATATATTTTTGAAATTGTCAATGAGGAGATCGTTACTAAAAAAACGCTTAGGAATAAAAAGCCGATTTGTATGCTTAAAACCTTGATTGACACCAAAAACAGTGTTGCTAATATTGCTGCTGTAAGCAAGATTATCGAATCCTTCTTTTCCTTAAATAATCCAAAAAAGATTCCTAAACTTCCGAGAATAATTGGCAATGCTCCAATTAAATAAATTCCTTCCAAAACATTAAGATTCTTGAAATATGTTGCAAATAATGAGTCGGGAATATTTTGCCATATAATATTTAGCCCATGCTGTAAAAATAAGGTTTTATATAATAAGAAATTGATTAATAATACCAAAAAAAACGAGAATATAATCGCCTCTTTTTTGTATCTTGAAATGAACAACGATTCCGTATTTGATAATATTAAATAAAATAACAATGAAAATATAAACAACAAAGATGAAGGATGTATTAAAGGGATTAAAAACGCGAATACGAGAAATAAGCTAAAGTATTTTTTATTCTCAAGGTTCATCAAGCATAAATATAATAATAAAATTATTATTAATAGAATTGGGTAGATAGAAATTTGATTAACTGATTTGTGAATCTCGATTGGAATAAATGCTGCTAAAAATGCGGTCAATAGGCTTGAGTTATCTTCATTAGTTATTTTCTTGGCAATCAGATAAACAATTATTACTAAGCCCGAGGCTATAAGTGCTGGAAATATTTTTAAAAAAACTGGGCTAAATGAAAAAATTGCCATCAAGATATGAAACAATTGTGGATAGTAAATTGCCTGCCCGCCGTAACTAAACTGATCATAAAGCATGGGCAATTTATTTTCTTTAATATAATTGATCAAACGATAATGGAAGTATGATTCATCACTCGAAAAACTTTCTATGGAAAAAGCAAAGTACAGCCTAAAAATCAGCGTCAATAAAAAAATTATTATTAAAATCGTGCTAGCCTTGAGTTTCATTTTCTTTTTCCTTGAACTGTGAAAATTTATCTTTTAATTCATTATCGACGATATCAAAATATTCATAAAATTTTGACGTGGTTTTAATCAATCTTGTTCTGCCCGACTTATCACTTTCGATAAACTCAAGTCCGTGCAATTTTGCTATGTGTTCATAAGCGGTATTTCCCCTCATTTTAACGATCAAACTTTGCAGCACAGGTTGTTTATAGGCAATCAATGCTAAAGTTTCCTGCGTCGGTTTATCTAGCTCAGTATCACGCAATAATTGTGTTGTTAGATGCATATGCTCTTGCTTTAATGTTAATTTATATTGCGTGCCTTGCTGGATTATTTCCAGAGAAGAATTTCTTGAGCCGTATTCCTGCATTAAATTAGTCAAGATATTCTTTATATCCTCATGGGAGGCTATTCCAGTCAGGTTTGAGATGTCCTCAACACTTAGGAATCTTCCTGTTGTGAATAATATTGCTTCTACTTTATTCTTAATATCTTCCATGATATAAAACGGTTAAGAGAATTTTTAAAGTTTATTGATTTAGGGCGAATCTTAAAATAGAGGCAATTCTGCCAAGTTCTTTCAATTGCTTTCCCTCGTTCGTGTCAATAGAGATAATTTCAACTTTTGTATTGAATTTCTCCGCTATATTCGTTAATTCATCTGTTGTTTCGTCATCTAAATCCTCGGATAATAAGAGTAAATCAACTGCACCATATTCCAAGGCTTTTTTTGTTCTATCTTTTCCATATGTTGTTTTTTCAGGTTCTTTGGCAAGCATAACAAAAAATCTGTTGAGCAAGTTTTTTTCTTCTGTTACAGCTTCTTTAGCTAACAAATCGTGGCTTTTGTCAACTAATTCATGCAATCCAAATTCTCCGGTATAACTTAAATCCTTAACCCCAACAACCTTCTTCTTAACTTCATTATTTAAATAATCTCCGTCAAGAAAGGTGTATTTTGTTGGTCCCGGCCCCCCGAGGATTATGCCTTTAATTTCAGGTTTATTATAAAATTCCTTGTTTACATATTCTGCGATTCTTTGATAAAAGTCATGGGCTGCTCCTTCTCTTAAACGGGCGAAACGTTGTTGTGAATTATGTACAATTAAGCCGTTGGCAATAAAGTTTTGGTTTTTTATAGATATATCAACCATTTTTAATGGTTTGTTTATAATCTCTATTTTACTTATTTTAACGGGTAATAAATTTGACTCATAAAATTTCTTTAGTTGATTATATAATTCTTTATCTCTAACTCTAATCTTATTGAGGATTCTATTTTTGAAAACAGCTTTGCTAATCATCCCTTGATTATTAAGGAAATTAGATGTCCTTAAAGAATCTAACCTAATTTTATAGTTGTTTAAGGCTTCTTTTATTTTTAGCCCTACTGGTAAAATTTGTCTGACATTACTTCTGCCCTTCTTATTTTCTAATAATTTTTTTAATTTCTTAGCTTTTTTATCAGAAGAAAAACCAATAAATTTAATAAAATTTGAGATTGACTCTTTTTCTGAAATTTTCAGTTTAAATATTGGTTTTTTGGAATATGGATTCTGTCGATTATCCCATTCTGTAAATGAGGAGATTATAGAAAACCTCATCAATAAAAGATGAATCTGCCCAATTAATGTCTTATTAATTGAACCAATACCAATTTCGCCATTAGATAGGGAAGCATGACCCTCAGCATCAAATATCCCTCTTAGAAATCCCGCAACAACATCATCTTTTGATATCAATATTTTTTGGGGTATTTCGGGATTATTTTTATCTTTAATCTCTGGAAATTCCTCTTTAATAAATCTAACTAAAGGTCTGCTTATAAATCGAATTTGATGATAATTCTTTTTTTCCCTAAATCTATACCTTGGATTTAAATTAAAAAATTTTCCAAATTTATTTTTATAGTATAAAGCCACTTGTTTATTTTGTTCAGAAAAGGTTATTCTATCTTCTTCAGAATTACCGTCCCCAGCAAAATAACCTAAAAACTGGGCTAAATCTTTATCTAATTTATTTGGTAATTTTACCGCAACACCCTTATAAAAAAACGGTTTTGTGTAATTTTTTAGGTATTTATTGAGATCTAGACTAAAAAAGTTACAAATTTTACTCATTTCTTCTTTACTTGGATTTAACCTTGCTATTTCATAATAAGAAATTGTGGTTTGTGTCAAGCCTAATTTTTTAGCTAATTCTCTTTGCAAAAGTTTTAGATTTTTCCTCTTTTTAATTAATAAATTCCTTCCTTCTCTATTGATTAAGAAAGAGTTATAATATTTTTCTACATTGAATTTTTGTAACTTGCCTTTAACGTTGATCCTTTCTGGCATTATCAAGCAATCTCCGACTTTTAATTCGTCCGCTGATTTTTCTTTAAATTTCTGATTTTCAAAAACATAAAAAATATGATCTTTAGAACATTCATTTATTAATTTAGGATGACGGGTGGTTATCTTATAAATTTGTTTCTTATCGACGAACCATTTGTCTATTACAGGGGAATCGTCTAAAGATAGTGAATTAAGAGTTGCACTTTTTACAATATGGGGATTGTGCATATTCTCAATTTTGACTATTTCTCCAGAAGATAATTGAACCAAAGTTCCGAAGGATTCACATTGTCCGCCAGCTTTTATTTTTCCAGGGACGCCCGAAGTCATATTATTTAATTCCTGAATTAGAGTTCCTTTTAATATTCCTATTGTTGCTTCTCTATTATCCATGACAACTAATCCATAATAATCCTTAACTTCTAACTGTTCTTTTAAAATGTCAATAACAAATGTCTGATCACATCTGTACAATCTTGTGGCTATGGGGTCTGGTGGTTCTATGCTCCAGACTTTTAAATCCGTCTTACCTTCCTGCGCCCCGATGTTGCCTGCGAATACGGCCAATCCATTTTCAGGGGTTTTTTTATAAAGACGTAAATGCCTTATTGCTTTCTCTAAACTATCAATAACATGCAACCTTGTTGTTTTATCCTTGATGTTTTCAGCTGTTCCCTGCTCTTGCTGCAAATGCTGGATAATTTTTATCATATCGTAATCAGCGGGAACGTAAACAGAAACCAGTTCGGTGTGTCTTCCCCTTATCTGTTCCAGTTCTTTAATAAAACGTTTCAGTTTTTGTCTTTTTTTTGTTTCCATTTTAGAATGTTATTTCAAATTTATCCCCGAAGCCAATATTTTTGGCATTTGTAACAGCTTTAAAATCAACCAGAACATGCTTTAATTCTTGATGTTTGGATTTTGGTAATTTAATGTTAATAGGTTCTTTTAAAGACTTATTGTTTTTCGATTTAAATTGTCTAACCTGCATTATAAAGTTTATTAATTCATCCCCGATTTTTTCTGCTTTTTTATTAAGAAATTCTTTTTTGTATTTTGGCCATGAGCTTAGATGAATGCTTCTTAATTTTTCTATTCTCGCGTAATAATAATGATAAATCTCTTCTGTAATGTGGGGCATTATAGGAGCAAATAATTTTAACATGGTTGATAATGAGTAATTTAAAGTGAATTGTGCGGAAATTTTTGCACTTTTTCCCCTGATATCGGAATTGTATAATCTGTCTTTAACAATTTCCAGATAGTAATCGCAAAAAATATTCCAGAAAAAGTTATCGGCTTCCATTTTTGCCTTGCTGTATTCATATTTTTCAAATGATTCTGTACAAATTTTTATGACATTATTTAATTTTGACAATAGCCAAGAATCAACCAAATCTAATTTTTCCGGAACTTCATTTTTATAACCCTCTAAATTCATTAAGATTAATTTGCTTGCATTAAATAATTTTATAATCGTTCTTTTCCCAGTAATTAAATCTTTTTCTTGGTAATTGGTATCATCCCCAAGTTTCGAACTAGACGACCAAAATCTTAATGCATCTGCACCATATCTATTCAAGACGTCCTGTGGTTCAATAATATTACCTTTACTCTTGCTCATTTTTTCGCCTTCTAGGGTAACAAATCCAGAAATCATCACATCTTTCCAGGGATTCTTTCCAAAATGTGTGTTGCTTTTAAAAACAGTATTAAAAAGCCAGAAGGTAATAATTTCACTTGCCTGGGCTCTTAAGGACATTGGAAATAAATTTTTTTGGATTCCTTTTGGCATCAATTTTATAGCAAGTTGCGGCGTCATTGAACTTGTAAACCATGTATTAATAACATCTTTTTCTGGATAAAAATCATTGCCACCGCATTTGCATTTTTTATTTGGTTTGTCTTTTAAAGGATCTACCGGCAAGTCTTCTTCATCAGCGAGGATTTCTTCATTGCATTTTTTACAATACCAAACCGGAATAGGAACCCCGAAATATCTCTGATTCGAGATTAGCCAATCCCATCGCAAACCTTTAACCCAATTATCATAGCGCGCTTTCATGAATTCGGGATACCATTTTAAGTTGTTCCCCCACTTCAAAAAATCTTTTTTTAGATCTAAATACTTGATAAACCATTGTTTGCTTTTAACAAACTCTATTTCTGTATTACAACGTTCGTGAACATTGACAAAATGTGTGATCTTTTCTTGTTTTACCAATAAGTTATTTTTCCTTAAATCTTCTAAAATTGCTTTTCTTGCAGCAATAATATTCATTCCATTATACTCGCCGGAAATCTTAGTCATAACTCCTTCAGGAGAAATTGCTTCTTTTATTTGCAGGTCATATTGCCTTTGCCATTCCATATCAGACTGATCCCCAAATGTGCAGCACATAAGGATTCCTGAGCCTTTTTTAGGATCCACCTTAGAATCTTCCATGATTGGAACTTCAAAATCAAATAACGGAACTCTTGCTTTCTTTCCCTTGTATTTTTTAAATCGGGGATCATTTGGGTTATAAAATAAAGAAACGCATGCTGGCAATAATTCTGGTCTTGTCGTTGCAATTTCCAAATTCTCTTTTCCGACTTTAAAAACAATCCAGTTAAAAGTACTGTCTAATTCTTTGTCTTTCACTTCAACCTGTGCGACCCCTGTTTTACATTCGGGGCACCACATTGCCGGAGCATCTTTTCTATATGCCCTTCCTTTCTTATATAAATCAATAAAACTCCATTGACTAATCTTCCTAGAGTGTGAATTTATCGTAGAATAGTATATATTAAAATCTGAGCTTAATCCAATATTTTTCCAATTTTGTATAAATTTTGGAAGTTCTTCTTTCAAAAAATCCATGCATAAATCAATAAAAACATTCCTTGGTAAGTTCTTTGACTTGACACCCTTTGTTTTTTCTACAAGCCTTTCTGTCGGAAGTCCATTATCGTCGGTTCCAAAAGGATAAAAAACATTATAATTATTCATCCTCTTGTAACGAGCAATAAAATCGGTATGAGAATAACTAAAAGCGTGCCCGATATGCATCTTGCCAGAAAGTGTTGGCGGAGGGGTATCTATTGAAAAAATTCCCTTATTAGAATTTTCATCAAACCTGTAAATTTTTTCTTTTTCCCAGTATTTCTGCCATTTTAATTCATTTTCTTTAATGTTATATTCCTGCGGTAATTGCATAAAATTAAGTTTTTGTTGCTGTATATAAATATTTTTAATAAAGTTTAAAAAGTAAGTCTATTTAACAAACTTTACGGGTCCGTAGCTCAGCCTGGAAAAGAAAGGTCTTTGGGTAAGAGAGCATACGGCTGAAGACCGTAGTATCGGGAGTTCAAATCTCCCCGGGCCCATATCATTTTCAAAGTAATCGAGCTCTGGTGCGTTCCTCATTAATTCCCGACGTAAAAGATTTAAGTATACTTTAATTTTATCGTCTTATTAAAAATAGGATTGCACCAGAGCCACTAATCGTTAACTTTAAATAAAAGCAATTTATAATAATAATATGAGAAACGGTAAAAAAGGGGCTTTAGAGCTTTCTGTGAATACAATCATTATCATAGTTATTGGGGTTACTTTGTTAACGCTTGGATTGTTATTTGTTAGAAATATTTTTACACAAACAACAGATTTAAGTCAAACAGCTTTTGAAAATGCTAACAGAGAATTAGATGCCTTGGGAGGAAATATAAATGAATTTCTTACAATATCTCCAGAAACAGTTAGGGTTAAGGCCGGAGATTATTCCGGATTTACTATTTTAATAAGGAATGTTGAACAAAATAGTTATTCTGGTATTGTTGCCAAAGTAACAACCCAGCAAGAGGCCTTAAATAAAGGTGTAAAGTGTGTTTTTAATGATGACACGACTACAAAAAATGTTAGAACGCCCCTAAACACTGGTGCAGAAGATAGATTTAATTTAAGAGTTGAAACAGGAAGAGAATCTATTGGTGCTTTTGGATGCGAATTTAGTTTAAATGGCGGTGGAATAGAACAAAGCACATATTCAATAAGAAGAGATATCACGGTTATCGTCAGTTAAGTTTTTAAATAACTTTTAATTCTTTAATTTTATGATTACAAAGAATTTAAAATTGAACATTACTTTATATTATATCTTTAGCTTTATTGGGGGCGTGCAATTTTATGGCCCTGTTTTTGCTTTATTTTTCCAGAGTTTTTCTTTAAGCCAAGCACAGATCCTTTCATTTTTATCAATTTATGCAGTTTCTACAATATTGTTTGAGATACCGACAGGAATTTTTTCAGATTGAATTGGAAGGAAAAAAACCTTGCTTATATCCTCTGCATTACTATCGTTATGTTTTTTATATTCGCTTTTGGAGACAATTACTGGCAATTTGCCATAGCTTATCTAATTATGGGCATATCATCATCATTCAGTTCCGGAACAGGAGAGGCATTTCTATATGATACTTTATTAAACCTAAAGGAAAAAAATAGGTTTAAGAAAATTTTAGGTAAAATTATTTTTTTCGGGAACCTGGCAATAATCATGAGTATGGCCCTTGGTGGATTTTTATTTACCATAAATAACAAACTCCCTTATTTATTAACCGCAATAATTACTTCATTGAACATTTTCATTGTTTTATTTTTCAAAGAACCAGAAAGAGCCAAGATAAATAAAAACCTGCTTGAACATACCTTTGCAAGTTTTAAGATTTTTCGTAAAAATAAAAAATTACTAATGCTCTCTTTATTTAGCATCATAACCGTGTCTGCTATTGTAATTAGTTTTTTCTTAATCCAGCAGTATTATGAGTTTATTGGAATCCCCGTCGCATTAATTGGACTGGTTCTTGTAGGATCAAAAATAATTGAATCATTATCTTCAAGGTATGCTTATGTTATTGAAAGAAAACTAAAATTTAAAACATCTATAGTTTTAATTGCATTGTTAATTGTTTTAGGATACGGCTTAATGTCATTTTATTCATTTTACTGGGCATTCATCTTTGCTTATCTATTAAATATTGCACTTGGTTTTTCAGGCCCTGTATTCAGCGATTACATTAACAGGCATATTTCCTCGGATAAAAGATCAACGGTTTTATCAATAAAAAACCAGTTAAAAAATGTGGTATTCCTCATCATTCCCCCGCTTATAGGAAGAGTTGCAGACAAATCCTTGCAGCTATCTTTTAGTGTAATGGCAATATCAGCAACATTATTATATATCATTGTAATATACTACTTAATTAAACTTAATAATAATCAAAATGCTAAAACTCTATAACACATTCGCGAGAGAAAAAAAAGAAATCTTTATATATGACAATAAACCATAGTATTATGGTTAAAAATGGCTAATGAGATTGAAAAAATATTAAAAATTTTGATAGAAAATCAAGAAGAAAAGTTTAGCATTAGAAAATTATCTATTCTAAGAAAGATAAATTATAAATCGGCTCACAATGCAATAATAAAATTAGAAAAAGAAGGAATTATAAAACCCGAAAAATTTGGTAATGCTATCAACTGCTCATTTAATAAAAAATTTAATCCATTAGTTTTTAAGGTAGAACATGAAAGAAGGGAAAAATTATTAAAAAATAAAGATTTTAAAATTTTGTATTCAAAATTAAACAAACTCAAATTTCCTTTTATTGCTTTATTATTTGGGTCTCGTGTTAAAAAATACAATAGGCATTCGGATATTGATTTATTGATTCTGGGTGAAGGGGGGATGGAAATAGAACAAACAATCTCTTTAATGCCTTTAAAAATACATTTAACCAATATCTCACCTAGAGAATTTTTAAATATGGCAAAAAGTAAAGAATTTAGTGTTGTTTCAGAAGCAATCAAAAAGAATATAATCTTAATCGGAATAGAAGATTATTACAGGTTATTAGAAGATGCTAGATAAAAAAAGAATAAAGGAAGCAGAAAATAATGTTAAGAGGTATTTAGAAGAAGGTTTATTAAAAAAGATTAAAGAGCATAATGATGATATATTTAATACATTTAAAAAAAATTCAGAGGAGAGTTTAAAGGTTGCTGATTTGTTATCAAAAAATAGTTTATCTTGGCTTTGGACAGTTGTCTGTTCTTATTATTCAATGTTTTATATTGCTAATGCTGTTATTTATAAGATGAGTTATAAAATTGGTGAGAAAATAGCTCATAAAGTTACGAGCGATACATTAATAGTTTATGTCAGAAAAAAATTAAAGGAAAGTTTATTAGAAGATTTTGAAGCAGCTAAAGAAGAAGCATTAGAACTAGCCGGCATTAAAGCAGATGAGCTAATTGAAAGTTTTGATTTTGAGAGGGTTAAGAGATCAAGATTCCAGTATGAAATGGCTGAACCGATAAAGAAAACCAAAGCTGAAACTTCTTTAACAAGAGCCAAAAAATTTATTTTTGAAATGGAGAAAATATTATTAGAAAAATAATAAAATATTAATTTAACAAAGATGGGAACATAAAATGCTAAAACCATATAACACATTAACGAGAAAAAAAGAAATATTCAAGCCAATTAAAGATAAACAAGTGGGGATATACACCTGCGGACCAACGGTTTATTGGTATCAACACATTGGAAATTTAAGATCTTATATTTTAGCTGATATTTTAAAAAAAGTTTTCTTATATCATAATTATAAAGTTAAACATGTAATTAATGTTACAGATGTCGGACATTTAACAAGCGACGCCGATACTGGGGAAGATAAAATAGAAATGGCTGCTGCAAAGGAAGGTAAAAAAGCGGAGGATATTGCTAATTTTTACTGGAAAATTTTTAGAGAAGATTTTAAAAAATTGCGAATAGCTGAGCCAGATATCTGGTGTAAAGCAACAGATAATATTAAAGAGCAGATTGAATTAATAAAAAAATTAGAGAAAAAAGGTTTTACATATAAAACAAATGATGGAATTTACTATGATACCTCTAAATTTAAAAATTATGGTAAATTAGCAAAATTGAGGGTAGAAGGATTAGAAGCCGGAAAAAGAATAGGGATGAAAGAAAAGAAAAATGTGACTGATTTTGCTTTATGGAAATTCTCTGAAAAACCGGGGTTAAGGCAACAAGAATGGAAAAGTCCGTGGGGTCTTGGTTTTCCTGGCTGGCATGTCGAATGTTCTGCAATGAGCATGAAGTATTTGGGGGAAAATTTTGATATACATACGGGGGGGGAAGATCATATTTCAGTACATCATACAAATGAAATCGCCCAATCAGAAGCTACTACTGGAAAAAAATTTGTAAATTATTGGATTCACGGAGCTTTTTTAACATTCAGGGGAGAAAAGGTAAGCAAAAGTAAAGGCGGACTTTACACCATTGAAGAATTAGAAAGATTGGGGTTTAAACCATTAGCCTATAGATACTTTTGTTTGGGAGCACATTATAGAAGCCCATTGGATTTTACTCTGGATAATCTAAAAAACGCTCAGAACTCTTATGAAAGAATTAAAAATATTATCTCTGAATTAAAAGATGATAAAAAAATAAATAAGAAATATTTGCAAGAATTTGAAAAAGCAATTGATGACAATTTAGATATGCCAAAGGCAATATCTATTTTATGGGGCTTGTTAAGGGACGGAAATGCATACGGTAAACTTAGGACAATAAAAGAGATGGATAAGGTTTTTAGTTTAGATTTGTCTAAAAAAGAAAACTTGAAGATTCCTAAAGAAATAATTAAACTAGTAAATGAAAGGGAAAAAGCAAGAAAAAATAAAGACTATAATGAATCAGATAAAATAAGAAAAGAAATTAGGGATAAAGGATATTTAATCGAGGACTCTGATTCTGGTTACATTATTAAGAAAGCTTAATTCTTACATAATAAGTTAATTAAAAACATTTATAAAGGTATATATTCTTACATAATAAGTAAATTTTACTAAAAATTTAAATAAAATCTTACAAATTATGTATAAAATAGAAATATTTATATATTAATTATCCTACATAATAGGTAAATCAAATTAAAAATGTAAGAATCGTCTTACAAAATAAGTATGAAATAGAAATATTTATATATTAATTATCTTACATAATATGAAATTCAACAATAATTTAGTAATAAACTAATTCTTACATATTAAGTATATTTTAGAAAGATTTATATATAATAAATCCTACAAAATAGGTATAAATCAGTTAGTCAGAGATATCTTATTGTCTGACATATTAAGTAGAAAATAAGTGATAATATATTGAAAAAATCTGACAAATTAAGTAAAAGAGATGTAGTTTTACCTAGTTTAAATAATGACGATAATTTAATTATTTTATATAAAGAGAACAAAAAATTACTAGAAAAAGCATCAAGGATAAAAAAAGAGAATAAATTAAGCAACGAGGAGTTTATAAAATTAATAAAAGAATATATACCAATACCAATTTCTATTTTCAAGAATAATTCTCCATTAGAGGCATTAGTTAAATATCTTAAAGAAAACTTGGATTTAAGCTTAAGCGAGATTTCTAGATTATTAAANCGTGACCAGAGAACAATCTGGATTACCTATGATAACGCGAAGAAGAAAATTAAAAATCTAGATGTAAGTTCAAAGATTACCATTCCATTAACCTATTTCTCTGAGCGTGAATTAAGCATTTTGGAAAATTTAGTTGATCACTTAATTGAACAAAAATTCTCTCTGCCAAAAATTTCTGAATTATTAGAGCGAAATTACAAGACAATTTACACAATTTATACGAGGATAAAGAAAAAAGATGCCAGATAAAACTACATTACAGAGAAGAAAGCAAGAATTGCTTGTTTATTTAGAGCAGGCAGCGCGGTATAAAACTGAGACAATAAAATTTGTCGGTGAATTAAGAACTAAATTATACGAAGATAGGATTTCTTCAGCCGAGTTCAATTATAAATTGAATTTGGCGCTAAAGGGGAGAAAGGCAGAGGAATGGATCAATTATTATGATTCATTGATAAAAAGCTATAACAAAGAAATAAGCAATATAACCGAAAAGTTAAAAGAAAATCAAAATACAGCGTTCGGTGCAAATTCTGTTTTAGTAATATTGTTCTTTTTTATGATAGCAATTACAGGGATTATTTTAATCAAGCCGCAGATTACGGGGTTTGTAGTTTATCAACCTGGGGAAATTATTAATGATACTTTAACTTTAACAATTCCTGAAAATTTAACAATAAATGAAAGCATTGTAAAAGTAAATTTAAATGCACAACAAAATGAATTGCCTTTAAGTAATTTTGATATTGAATTAAATTTAGTTACAATAAATTTAGAGCGATTTAACCTATTGGCAGAAGAGGGAACTTTAACTGCACAAATTATTTTCAATAACTCAATAATAAGCGAAGCGAGTTTATTAATTGAATTGCAACAGATTACGCAACCGATTATTGAAGAAAACATTACTAATCTAACCATTCCAGAAATTCCTCAGATAAGTACGACAGAAAAATTTGATAATGTTACAATTCCAAAAGTTCCAAGGTTTATCGAACAACAAAAAATTTATACAATAGAAGAAATAATTAATGAAGGAAATATAAATATTCCTAAAGAGAAGATTAAAAATATTAATAAAATTAGTTATGCTTCTGAGGAAGTTACTTTAAACGACAATAAAAAAACTTTAATAATACATAAACCAATCATTAATAGCAAGGAATTTAACGAGGCTGTTCCTTTAATTGAAAAAGATGATTTTACTTATTCTGCAAGTTTTGAAGATACGGCAATTGAAATTGAATTTGATTCACCAGAAATAAAACAAGATAAGACAAATAAAAAATTTAAGAAAAATAAAGCTAGCAATACAGATTCTTGGAAAATTTCTTATAATTATTTACTTCCTTCACAGGATTTTAAAGCAAGATTTAGGATAAGTTCTAGCTCGCCAATTCAAGTTGTAGAGGACTATTATGGAATTATTAAAGCTGGAAAATTTAATTTAGATTTTACAACAGAAAGGGATAATAATTTTGACATTGAAATTAATCAAGTTAATTCTAATATTGTTTATTTATATTTAAATAAAAACTATTCAGAATATGGGAAGTTTGTTAATGATGAAATTATATTAGATCCTACATTAACAGTTGATGGAACAAGTTATGAGGTTTGTTATGAATTTCCAAATTACACTCAAATTGAGGTTATCAATAATGGTGTTTTAACAGTATGCGCAAGAACCACAGCTGTTGGAAGCGGTTATGCTAATATTACTTTAGGAAATGATGGAAATTTTTCTTTATCAGGTAATTCAAGAATAGAAGGAGGAGGAATGGGGGCTACTGGTGGTGCTTCTTGTACTGGTAATAGTTGTAGTGCGGTGGCCGGAGAAAATGGAGAAAATTGGACTGTTGGAGCTGGTGGAACTGGAAATAATGGTGGGGGTGGTGGAGGAGGAAGAAGAGTTGGAAATGCAGATAGTACAGGCGGGGGTGGTGGAGGATTTGGGGGAACAGGTGGAACTGGAGGAGAGGAAGCTGCTGATGGTGTACAACCAACAGGGGGACAACCTTATGGAAGTGCGACAGGAGAAGTTTTATTTGGTGGTTCTGGCAGCGGAGGAAGTGCCGGTGATGCTGGAGCTGCAGCAGGTGTACAAGGAGGGGCTGGTTTAAGGATTAATGCTAGTGCAGGCTGGATTACAATTTATGGTATAATTAATATGTCTGGGGCAAATGGAACAGATGGTGATGGTTCAGATAATTCTGGTTCAGGAGGCGGTTCAGGAGGACATGTTATTTTAGAAGCAAGAAATTTAAGTTTGGGTAATGGTGCAAAAATATTCGCAGATGGAGCAAAGGGGGGTGGCGGAGGATCTGGTTCTTGTGGGGGTGGAGGCGGTGGCGGAGGAAGAATTCTTTATATCTATACAACAGCCATAATAAGTAGTACGTTCCAAAATTTCACGCTTGGAGGAAATATTGGTGTTGGTTCAAATACTAATTGTGACGCTGGTTCAGGTGCTCCAGAGCCTACTGTGGGTACAGATGGAACAATAGCTCATGTTTCAAGAACTTTTCCAGATCCGCCAGAACCAAATTCTCCACCAAATAATGTTTCTAGTTTAGTAATCAATTCAACTACAGTGACGCAGACAAATTATACAAATGAAACAATACAAGTAAGATTTAATGTTTCAGATATAAATACAGGAGATACTTTAAACTATAGTATACAATGGATTAGAAACAATAAAACTAATTTTACCTTAGTTAATTTAGCTTTAAGTAATCCTGGAGCAACTGTTGAAAATTTACAGCCAGATAATACAACAAGAGGAGATACTTGGATGGTTCAAGTTTTAGTATGCGATAATAATAATGCTTGTAATGCTTTTGCTAATACAACTGAATTATTAATAATAAGCACCCCCCCCAACAATAGAACTCCTGTAATAATTAATTCAACTTTAAATTTACAATTAAATTTAACTACAGAAAATTTACAAGTAAGAGTTGATGTAAATGATACAGACACTATAGACTTATTAACTTATAACATAACTTGGCTAACAGAGGATAGAATTAATTTTACTCTTCCAAATATTTCAATAAACAATCCAGGAACTATTGTTGAAACATTACCGCATACAAATACAACAAAGGGGCAAAACTGGAGTGCACAGATTGTAATTTGCGATCAAAGTTATGTTTGCTCTCGCTTTGTAAACTCAACAAAATTATTAATTTTAAACAGCAATGCAACAATTACTCAACCCGCATTCAATCAAACAAGTTATAATACAGAACAAATAATCAATGTAAGCTTGGTTTTTTCAGATGATGACCAAGATGCAAATAGTGTAACATTTGAATGGTTCAAGAATGATGCCTTAATTAAAAGAGCTACAAACGGCAATCTTGCAAATGGCACAAACTCAAGTGATATTTTAACGCCGGATAATTTTGTGGTTAATGATAACATAATTGTACAGGCATTTGCATATGATGGGGAAAGAAATTCAACTCTATTAAACTCGACTACATTAACAATACAGTCTGCAAATACTGCTCCAAATAATCCGACTGCTTTAATATTAAATTCAAGCAATACAGCACATACTAATTTAACAAATGAGGACTTATTGATGATTTTCCAGTGTGATGACCCGGATGCAAGCGATACATTAACATTCCATCTTACAGCATTTAAAGATTTTGAAAATAAATTCCAATTGCAGGGAAGCTGCAATGATCCTGAAAACAAAACTGTAATTTTAAGCCATGTTAACACAACAAAGAATGATACCTGGAGCTTTTCAGTTAATGTAAGCGACGATAGTAGTGCTTACTCGGCCACAATTTCAACCGTAGTTAATTTAAGTATTTTAAACACAGCACCAATTATAGGAAATGTTACATTAGATGAAGCAGATAATATCAATTTAGTTGAAAATGGAAACAAAACATTTAGATTTAGCTTTGTTGTAACAGATGCTGATAATTTAACAGATATTGTTAATATCTCTGCTGTTGCGAACATAACAAGAGGATTTGAAAACACTGCAGAAGCAATAAGATACAACGATACATTTGTAAATTCTGGAGATGGGGGTTGTAATGCTGTAAACTTAATTCTGCCTAACAGTAAAAACTTTTCTTGTACGATTAATGTTGTGTTTTATGATGGTGCAGGAGCATGGAATATTTCAGTAAGAATAAATGATAGTGTTAAAAGAACAGATATTGTTGATTATGCATTTGCGCAAAATAATACTCAAACATTTACAATAAATGAACTAACTGCTCTGGTAATTTATCCTAGCACAATATCATTCCCGACAATCGCGTTGGGTGATGTTAATGTAAGTGCAAGAATAAACATTACAATTAATAATACGGGTAATGATGATATTTCAGGAAGAGAATTAAGTGGAGAAACAATTAATATTACTGCTATAACCTTAATTGGAGAAACAGATAGTACAACTGTGATTCCAACAAATAACTTTTCAATTGGAACAACAGAAGGAATGGGTGTAGCCCCGGCTTACTGTGATCCATCTGTCAGTAATTTTAAAAATGTTACAAAATTAATAAACACAACAGCCGCATTATCTCCTTATAATAATTTCAGCGGACCAATTAATGGAAGTTATGTATTAGCGCAGGCTATAGGGGCACAAGAGATATTACAGATATGTTTATTAGACGTGCCAGATGATTTAACTGCTGGACAAAATTATTCGAGCAGTAAATCGGGAACGTGGAGTATCTCTATATTTTTCTTTAGAAGAAGAAAAGATAAATCATACGAAAAGAACAAGGAAGCAATAAATTCTGTAATTAGAATAAAAATTGGAAATAAATTAAATGATAGAGAATTCATGAGATTAATTAATTATGAAGAATCAATCTTAATACCAATTTCTATTTTCAAAGATAATTCTCCATTGGAGGCGTTAGTTAAATATCTTAAAGAAAATTTGAATTTAAGCTTGAGCGAGATAGCTTCTTTATTAAATCGTGACCAGAGAACAATCTGGATTACCTATGATAACGCAAGCAGAAAAATAAATGGATTGGAAGGATTAAGTAAGAAATTGATCCCGATAAATGTTTTCTCCAACAGAAAATTAAGTATCTTAGAAAATACAGTTTATTACTTGGTAAATAAAGGAATTTCATTGAATAATATCGCTAAAATATTGAACCGTAATTACAAGACAATATGGACAACTTATAGCAGGACCAAAAATAAACATTTGGAAGAAAAAAAGCAAGGTTTATAAATAAGTTAATGGCCATATAATAATCATAAGATGATAAAAATGCCAAAAAAAGAGACAACCTTACTTGTATTAACGATTATAGTTTTATTTACGTTTTTCTTATCTCCAAGATTAGCATCTGCTGATTTTTCAGATATTTTTAATAAAATTACAGGTTTTGGTAGCAGCCCCCAAACACTTGGCGTGTCTGTCCAAACAAATTCTATTCCAGTAATTGGAAATGTTACTGTTTATAATTCACCATTTAGCGCTGTTGAAAGCGGGAATAACTCGGTGTTTTTTAGCTTTGTTGTAACAGACGCGGATGGTGATAATAACATTTTAAATGATTCCGCTGTTGCGAATATTTCAAGAACAGGAGAAACAGCAAGGTATAATGATACGTTTATAGATAATACCCTTGGTGGTTGCGTAGCTCAAGAAAGAGGATCAAATTTTAAAAATTTTACATGCAATATAAGTTTTGTATATTATGACGGTGCTGGAGCATGGAATATAAGTGTAAGAATAAATGATAGCGCTGCCGCTTTTGCACAAAATATAACCCAGACGTTTACAATAAATGAATTAACTGCCTTGGTAATTTATCCCAGCACAATTTCATTCCCAACAATCGGGTTAAGTGATGTTAATGTATCAGCAAGGGCTAATTTAACAATTAATAATACAGGTAATGATGACATATCGGGAAGAGAGTTTAGTGGAGAATATATTAATTTCACGGCTATAGCTTTAGTCGGAGAAAGTAACAGCAACACAGCCATTCCAACCAATAATATCTCAATTGGAACAACAGACGGCTTAGGAACACAACCTGCTTTTTGTGATGTTTCAAGAACAGCAAATGTAACAAAACTAATTAATCATACATCTGCATTATCTCCTTATAATAATTTCAGTGCTGGAATAAATGGAAGTTTTATGCTTGCGCAGGCTACAGGGGCACAAGACATATTACAGCTTTGTTTCCTAGATGTTCCCGATGATTTAACTGCACAAAATTATTCAACAACTAAATCAGCATCATGGAGTATAATAATATGGTAAACATAAAGATATTAGTTTGGAGTATTTTTTTATTGGTTATATTAAGTTATAGTGTAGATTCTTTTGGTGTTAGCTCTCCTTATTGGGATGAAAATCCTCTATACCTAAACCCTGGAGAAAGTAAAGAATTTGAAATGGTTTTACAAAATATGGTCGGTGATCAAGATATAACCGTAATTGCGGAACTGAATAGCGGAAGTGAGATTGCTAGCTTAATGGATGAAAGTACAACTTACAACATTCCTATTGGAAACAGCAATACTCCTGTAAAAATAAAAATTAATATTCCAGAAGACGCTAAATCGGGGCAGGAGTGGCAGGTTGGTGTGGCATTCAAAACAGTTGTAGAAAACACAGGGGGTGTTGGCATAGGTGGTGCTGTAAGCAAGGGATTTAAAGTAATTGTAAAGAAAGAACAAGCCCCTAGTGGAACAGCAGTAGGAGGAGCATTATCAACCCAAACCTTAGGATTTTTAGTTTTGGTTATAGCATTGATAATTTTAGTGTTAATAATTAAATATTTCCACAAAAAGAAGGAAAATAAAAATGTATGAAATATGCAAATATATTAATTCTATTATTAATATTAACTAGTTCTTTTTTTATTATTCAATTATTTCAGGATAAAGAAGCCATCAATAATATAAACGAGATAACTGCAAAAACAATTTTAAAAATACAAACCAAGGCCACATCTGTTGTGCTTGGTTTATCCCTTACCGTAGATGCAAGTCCCCCGAAAATCTTTATTGCTTCTCCTTTAAATAAAAGATATAATTACAATAACTCTATAGAATTAAATTTTACGGTTATAGATGATAATTTGGATATAATTTATTATAATATTGATAATGGGACAAACACAACAATAACAGCAAACACGACATTTTCAGTTAACTTAACAAACACGCACACATTAACACTATACGCAAATGATACCGTTGGGCAATTAAACTCAAGTTCTGTGACCTTTAGTGTTAATATAAGTGCTCCTTGGAATGTTACATTTACAGAATTCTCTGGCGGAACGACGAATTTTAATTTATTAAATAAAACTCAGCAGGCAAACATACAAAATGCAATTATAGAAAACCCAACTTACGCCAGGTTATCTTTCAATAACGCAATTAACATAAGCAGGGAATTGAATATAAATAATTTCATTAATATATCATCTAACAGGGTAGAAATACAAAGTGAAAATATCTCAGAGTTTAACAAAAATGCTTTGATTTATTTGTATGATCTAACATTTACAAATCCAAGGCCATTAAGAGACGGTTCTTTATGTCCTAGTTCAATATGTACAGAAATCAATTTCAGCAATAATATATTTGTGTTCAATGTAACTGGGTTTACAGTTTATTCTTCTGAAGAAACTCCCTCCAGCGGAGATAGCGGAACTGGCGGTGGAGCCGGTGGCGGAGGTGGAGACGGGGGCGGAGGAGGGTCTACTTTAAGTGATTTTATGGTAAATAGGGACTTGATCAAAGTTTCATTATTACAAGGAGAAACCAAGCGTGAGATAATTGAAATTGAAAATACCGGAACATCGACATTAAACTTGCAGATTGATTTAGAAGATATTCAGGACCTTCTAATATTCCCCGGGGGCGTTAGTAAATATGCTCTAACTTTAAAACCAAGAGAAAAACAAGCCGTACAGTTAATATTTAATGTAGCCCAAGATTATGAGCCAGGAATTTATCCTGGAAAAATTGTAGTCAAATCTCCAATAACCCAAAAAATAATCACAACCATCGTTGAGGTTGAATCAGCTGAAAAGATTTTTGATGTTGATATTAGACTGCAAAATAAAGCTGTGATTAGAGGGGGTGATTTAACAGCTGAAATAACCATATTCAATCTCGGGGAGGATCTTGGCAGAGTAGATACGCAGGTAGAAGTCGGGGTAAAAAGCTTAGATGGAACAGTAATTATAAGCGAGGATACGCGATTGGCTGTCCAGACTCAGGCAAGCTTCACAGAAAGTCTTTTAATTCCAAGGTATTTGGACGAGGGGAGGTATGTTCTTTACGCGAATGTAAGGTTTAATAATGAAGTCGGAACTGCTACAGAAATATTTGAGGTCATTGCAAGACCAACAGGATTTTTGGCATTATCTACGTTGTGGATTTATATAATCCCGGGATTTAGCTCAATAATTATAATATTAATATTGCTTGAATATTTAAGACACCATTACAAAAAAAAGAGATTGCCAGAAAGAGAAGGGCCGGTAATTTTAGAAAGGATTGCTAAAAAAACAGAAAAGTTTGATGTTAAAAAATTCTTGAAGGATGTTGAAAAGGAAGATCCACACGGGTTGCATAAAAGAACTTTAGAAACCAAATTGAAAGTTTTAAGACAAGATTATGAACTCGGATTAATAAATGAAACGGAATATTTCGGGGCAAAAGATAAAATAGAGAAAATACTGAGAGGAATTACTTAAGTTTATATTTTAATTCCATGAAATAAGCATAAGACAATATTAAAAATATCGTTGCGGCAAATATAAATGGGATCTGTAAAAATATTCGGGCAAATAATAATTTTTCAGTTAAAATATCCTGGGGCAATCCAATGATAGCGAGATTATTTGAGTACAATCTTAAAAGTATTCTGGCTAGAATAAAGATGAATAGGAAAAAAATAGCAAGATAAATATATGGGCTATCTTTCCTGTCTTTATAATCTAATTTTAATAAGTTTAACATATAAATAGAGATGATAATAAATAAAATACCGATGCACCATAATGTTATTCCAACAAGATCTGGCATTATAGTTTACTCCTTCCTTTAAGATAAGAATATATTAATAGAGATGCAATTAACATTAATAATCCCAAAATAAATATGGTAATATCGATGGGCAGTACTCCTCTCGGAGCTTCAAGATTAAGAGTGTATAAAGCTGCATTAGTCAATGCTAGAGGAATACAAACCAGGTATAAATAGTGAGCCTTTAAGCTAATATTATTTCTTTTAAAACCAATTTCAAATGTTCTAAATAATAAAAATAATAGAATACAAAAAACAGTCCATGCATATACTCTAAAAGTAGTTCCAATTAAAGCATATATTAATGCGTTTTGGGTTAAATTTTCTACCAATTTATCAAAATTTATCAATAATTGATTACTATATAAATTTTGTTATGGAAAGCTTTTTAAATCGTTCATTTATAAGCTAGTTTATGGCAACAGTTTATGACGTTAAAGCTAATGAAATAATAAATAAGAGCTCAGAAGAGCTAAAGAAATTAGCTAAAGTTCCTTCATGGGCAAAATATGTCAAAACTGGTGCGGGAAGAGAACGTCCGCCTATCGAAAGAGACTGGTACTACAAAAGATTAGCTGCCATATTAAGAAGTGTTTATTTATACGGACCCATAGGTGTAAATAAATTAAGGATAAGATATGGAAATCGCAAGAATGTTGGAGTGACTGGAGAACGTGTTTATAGGGGGTCTGGAAAGGTCATAAGAACATGCTTGCAAGAGTTAGAGAAATTACAGTTTATTAAAAAAGTTGAGAAAGGAATTCATAAAGGAAAGGTTATTACAGGCAAAGGAAAAAGCTTTTTGGATAAATTAGCAAAACAAATAAAATGAACCAGGATTCAAATAGGGATTTAGAGTTACAAAAGCAGATACAGGAAATAGAGAACATAGCAAAACAATACCTTGGCAAAGATGCATTACAAAGGTATGGAAATCTAAAAACAGCATTTCCAGATAAAGCAATTAAAATAACAACATTAATCGTACAATTAATAAACAGCAACCAAATAGCAGAAAAATTGGATGATGAAAAATTCAAATTTTTATTATCCCAAATAGATAATAAGAAAGATTTCAGGATTATAAAATGACGCGAAATAAAAGACTTGGAAAAAAATTAAGATTAGCAAAAAGAATTAAGCAGAGTAGATGGGCTCCTTTTTGGACAGTTCCTAAAATTTATGGAAAAACGAGAAGAGTGCATCCAGGAAGGCATACTCGCGTAAAGAGAAACTGGAGAAAGACCAGGACAAAGGCATAAAAATGGCAGAAGAAAAAATCTATACAATACCCTTAAGAAGAGAATTTTTGAAAGCGCCGAGATATAAACGAAGTAAAAGAGCCATTTCTGCCATTAGAAATTTTTTAATGAGGCATATGAAAGCTGAGGAAGTCAAAATTGGGAGTTATTTAAATTTAGAGATTTTTAAACACGGAAGAAATAATCCTCCAGGGAAAATTAAGGTCAGGGCAGTAAAAGACAAAGTTAAGGTTAAAGACAGAGAACTAGAAATCGTAAGGGTAGATTTAATTAATGCCCCTATAGCTCTCAAAGAAGAAAAAATAGAGAAGAAAAAAACCGCCAAGAAAGAAGAAATTAAAGTTGAGGAAACAAAAGCAGAAGCGAAGGTTGAAGAGCAGGAAAAAGAAAAGAAAGAAGTTCTAGAGCATACAAAATTAGAGAAAAGGGAAAGAAAAACAAAATCATTTGTTAATAAAACAAAGCCAACGCAGGAACAAAAGATTTCCGGAATTATTGGAAGCACAGGCAAATAAGCTTAAATAATAATACTAATTGTTAATTTTGTGGAAGATTTATTGCCATTTGAAAAAGTAAAGCGGGAAATCTTTGTAAAGAAAGAATCTGAAACAAATTGGGCTTATGGACAAGACCCAAATAAAAGAAAGGTTGAAGAATTAATTAATTATGGGGTCATTAACTTAAATAAGCCAAGCGGACCTACAAGTCATCAAGTTTCGGATTATGTACAAAAAATTCTTAATATAAACAAAGCGGGTCACTCTGGAACCCTTGATCCGGGGGTTACGGGAGTCTTGCCAATTGCATTAGAAAAGGCGACAAGGATAGTCCAAACTTTATTAACAGCAGGAAAAGAATATTTTGGATTGATGCATTTGCATAAAAAAATTGAGGATGATTTAATTTACAAAACAGCTGAAGAATTTGTTGGAAAAATCAAACAGCTTCCCCCAATAAGAAGTGCTGTCAAAAGACAGTTAAGAACCAGGGAGATATATTATTTAAAGATTTTAGAAATCAGTGAAAAAGACGTTTTGTTTAAAATCGGGAGTGAAGCGGGATTTTACGTAAGAAAATTCTGCCATGATTTTGGCTTAAAATTAAAGACAAATGCACATATGTCTGAATTAGTCAGAACAAAGGCAGGTCCTTTTACAGATAAAACATGGGTAACATTGCATGATTTGAAAGATGCCTATACCTTGTACAAGAAAAATGAAGATGAAGAATATATTCGCAAGATAATTTTACCAATTGAAAAAGCTGTTGAACATCTGCCAAGAATATGGGTGCATGATTCTGCTGTTTCAACATTGTGTCATGGTGCTGATTTATCTATCCCGGGAATTAATAAATATAATAATTTTAATGAAAATGAAGTTGTTGCTGTAATGACATTAAAAGATGAGTTAATTTGCCTTGGAAATTCTTTAATTAATTCCAGCGAAATCGCAAATAATGATAAGGGCAAGGCTGTAAAGATTAATAAGGTATTTATGGAAAGAAGCTTGTATCCAAAAAATTTATATATGGTAAAAGAATAATTAAATTAAGAATTAAAGGGGGTGTAATGAATGGCTAAAAAAGGCGGAGGAGTAGGTTCCTGGGCGTTTATTATCGGTATTGTGGTAGCAGTTTTAGTTGGCTTGTTCGGAACATTAAGTTCTTTGTGGCTAGGAATTTTAGTGGTTTTAGGTTTGATTGTTGGCTTATTAAACGTAACGGGAAGTGAAACAAATAACTTTTTATGGGCAACTGTAGCCTTGGTAATTGTGAGCGCTTTTGGTAGAAATGTGTTGGGAACTATTTCTGTTTTAGGAAGCGTTTTGGATGCTATAATGGCATTGGTTGTTCCAGCTACTGTAATAGTTGCGTTAAAGGCAGTCTATGGATTAGCAAGACACTAATCCTTTTTTTCTTTTTTTAAATAATTTTATAAACCAAAATAATATTTCTAAAGTATGAGAAATGTAAAGTTTAAAGAAAAGGTTTAAATAATCGTTATTCAGCGAATATTAAAATGCAACCAGAAGAGCAATTAATAAAACAGAGGATAGAAAAATTACATAAAATAGAGAAATTAGGGATTAATCCTTACCCTTACAAATTTGAAGTTAAAAATTTCTCTGATAATATTTTAAGAGAATATTCCAAGTTAAAAGAAGGGGGAAAAAGCAATAACAAGGTAACTCTAGCCGGAAGAATTATAACATTAAGGCCGATGGGTAAGATTGCCTTCGGTCATCTACAGGATCAAAAAGGAAAAATCCAATTTTTTATAAATGATAAAGAAATTGGTAAAAAAGAATTTGAATTGTTTAATTTGCTTGATTTGGGAGACATAATCGGAGTCCAAGGAACTATTTTCAGGACAAAGGCTGGCGAGATTACAATTTTAGTCAAGAAACTAGAATTATTAACAAAATCTTTACGTCCTTTGCCGGATAAATGGCATGGCTTAAAAGATATTGAAGAAAGATACAGAAGAAGATATGTTGATTTGATTGTTAACCCAGAAGTAAAAGATATTTTTATTAAAAAATTTAAAATTATAAATTCAATAAAAGAAAGTTTGAACAAGGAGGATTATATTGAAGTTGACACCCCGGTAATACAACCAATTTACGGTGGAGCAGCTGCCAAGCCGTTCAAGACTTATGTCAATGATTTAAAGAGAGATGCGTTTTTAAGAATCTCGGATGAACTTTATTTAAAGAGATTAATCGTGGGGGGTTTTGATAGGGTATATGAATTAAGCAAGGATTTCAGAAACGAAAGCATAGACAGCACACATAATCCGGAATTTAGCATGATAGAATTTTATCAAGCTTATGCAGATTACGATGAAATGATGAAATTAACTGAAAGAATAGTCAGTAATGCAAACAAAGCAATAAACAATAAAAACGAGATTACTTTTATGGGAAATAAAATTAATCTTAAAACACCATTTAAGATTATAACGATGAAAGATGCAGTCAAAAAATTCGGGAACATTGATGTTGATAAGTTAAATGACAAAGAATTATTTAAATTAAAAGATAAATATAAATTAGAGCATAAAGGAGATTTAACCCGCGGCTGGATGATTCAGTTATTGTTTGAGCATTTTGCAGAACCAAAGCTAATGCAGCCCGTATTTATAATTGAACATCCAAGAGAAACAACCCCCCTGTGCAAATGGAGCAGAAAAAACCAGGAATTAATTGAAAGGTTTGAGTTATTCATTGGAGGTTTTGAAATAAGCAATGGTTATTCTGAATTAAATCACCCAATTGTACAGAGAAATTTGCTAGAAGAGCAGGCTAAAGAGCTAAGAGAAGGTGTGGAAGAAGCCAACCCAATGGATGAGGATTTTATTAGGGCAATAGAACAAGGAATGCCCCCAACAGGCGGAGTCGGAATTGGCACAGACAGGTTAACAATGGTTCTTACAGGCAGCAATTCAATAAAGGATGTTATTTTATTTCCAATGATGAAAAATTGAGTTAAATTTATATATCTTAAAAAAGGATAATTAATATGGCAAAAGAAACTTTGGTGGTAAAAAGCAGGTTAAAGGAGGTTGTGTTGAAATACGGCAAGAATAAGGTAAGGAATATGTCAGAAGATTTTGCAAAGAGATTAAGCGAGGAAGTTGAAAGTTTAATTACCAAGGCTGTTAAAAGAGCAGAGGAAAATAAACGTGCTACTGTACAATCAAGGGATTTATGAAAAGCTTTTTATTTAGGTTGATTTTCTTTATTTGAATGAGTTTAAAGGCTAAGGGAAATCGGGCAGAACGTGAACTTTTAGATATGTTTTGGAATAATTCTTTTGCGGGCTTTAGGGCTCCTGGATCTGGTTCAACACCTTTGCCAAGTCCTGATTTACTTGTAGGAAACGGAAAAAGATATCTGGCAATAGAATGTAAGTCAATAAAAGCAAAATCTAAATATCTTGAGCCGGAACAAATTAAAGAATTAGTTGAATTCGGCAAGAAATTTGGTGCAGAACCCTGGATAGGTTTGAGATTTAATAATTTGGGCTGGTATTTTGTACAGCCACATAAACTAAAGAGAACAAAAAACGGAAGCTTGGTAGCATCATTGCAGTTTCTACAGAAAGAGGGATTAACATTCAAAGATTTAATAAAGTAATTATTGAAGCATTAATCTTAATCATTTCTATTATCATAATCTCTCAAAATTCAGAGGCAACTACAGTAATAAATGAAATTATGTATAATCCTGAAGGAAGCGATAATAATAAAGAATTCATAGAAATTTATTCCGATGATTACACAAATTTAACAGATTTTATTATAGAGGATATTTCTAACGAGGATGTTTTGAGTTTGGTTTATTATTATAATAGCAATTATTTTTTAATTGTTGAGAGTGATTTTGATTACAGTAACATAAATGCGAGTATTTATACAGTAGGATCTACAATTGGAAATGATTTAAACAATGATAATGATGTAGTAATATTCAGAAATGATGATGGAGAAATAATCGATGTTGTAGTTTATGATTCTGAATGGGGCGGTGATGGAAATAAATCTTTAGAAAGAATTTCTTTTAACGAATCTAGCAACGATGAAAGTAACTGGGCCGAAAGCAGGTATGCAGAAGGAACACCCGGCAGAGAAAATAGCATTATAATTAAAGATTTCAGTTCTATAGCGATAACTGAGTTTCTTCCAGATCCTGCAGGAGATGATGATATGGCAATGCCGGATGGTGAATGGGTTGAACTTTATAATTCTGCGAATGACAACATAGATTTAAGCGATTTATATTTTTTAGATGATTTCGGCCATGAAATAAGAATAGATGATACTCATGCAATGGATACTACAACAATAGAAGCAAATGATTTCTTAATAATTTACACTAACGGGTTTAGCGGCTTTTTAAACAATGATGAAGACCGAATAGGATTATACTACCTAAATGATTTGATTGATGAGGTTTCTTACAGTTCGTCCAGAGAAGATGTTTCGTGGGCAAAAATAAACAACTGGGTATTAAGCGAGCCGAGTCCTGGAAGTATAAATGAAAACATTAGCACTTTATTAGATTCTAGCGTAAAGATCATCAGCATATACTTGGGTAGCAATAACAAGGCGGAATTTGGCGATAATATTAATATTAGAATTCAGGTTGATAAGGGAGATACAACAAAAAATAGTATAAAGGCTTGGGTTGAAAAGGATAAAATCCGGGTAAGCAAACAAAGCGTTGTGAATGTTTATGGAAAATTCATAAATTATACTCTAACAATTCCTGTGCAACTAGATCCGAACTGTAATGGAAAATTCAAGGATGGAGAGTATAAATTAATCCTTGACGGATTAGATTCTTCAGATTTCAAATATTTTCAAGTAGAAGGCATAGGAACTTCCTTATGCGAAACAGTATTAAAAAACCAGGAAAGAACCATTGGATCTAGAGAATTGAATATACAACTTTTGGAAGTTCAGGCTGAAATGAATATGGATGAAGATGCTATGGTTAAAGTTAAAATAGATAATAATTCAAGCGAGCAGAGCAATGTAGAGTTATGGAGTTACATTTACAATGGTCCTGTTTCTTTATCAGGGGATAGGGAAGGAAATAAAAGAGTTGTAAGCTTGCCTGAGAAAAGTTCCACAATTGTAGAACTAAGAAACAGTTTAGAGGGTCACATAGAAGAAGGAGATTATAAAATAAAGGTGAATGTAAGAAAGCAGAACAGGAAAACCCCCGACGAGTTTGTATCAAGTATAAGGATATTAGACAAAAATACGTTTTCTGGCAATGCACCCAATCCAGGTAATTTAATAAGCGGTGGCACGATTTATGAATCAAGTGACACTAAAGCAAAGAATTCAATAAGCTATATTTTGATTATAACATTATTAATAATTATCATTTTCATTTTATTTAGAAAAGGTTTATAAATTTAGTTAATCGGGATTTATTATGGCAAAAATATTCGCAAGAGTTGTAATCGAATTAGCAGGATTCCCAAAAGAGCACATAGAAGAGGTAATGAAAAAAATTATTAATAAAATAAAAGAAGGGTTTGAGGTGTCCAAATCAGAAATTTTTGAAAGCGTCGAGTTGAAGGATAAAATGGCTGGTTTTTGGAGCGTTTTCTCCGAGTTAGAAATTAAATTTGAGGATATAAATACAATAACTGTTTTCTGCTTTGAATACATGCCAAGTTCTATAGAAATAATTGAACCGGAAGAATTAAGATTTAAGTCAACTGAAGTTGCGGGATTTTTGAATGATGTGTTAGCAAGGCTGCATGAGTATGACATGGTTGTCAAAAATCTGCAGGCTGAAAAAATTGTAATGAAAAAGAAGCAGGAAAATAAGCAGTGATTTAAGGTTTAAAAAAATCCTCGGATTCTTTTTTCTTATCCTTTTTGAATATAAAGTAAAGAAGCACGATCAATGCTAAAGGAATTAAAATAATAAATAAGAGGGTAAGATTATCTTTTCCCTCTTTTACTTGATCTGAAGCAGTTATATTTTTAACAGGCTTAGTCAGGTTACTTGAGCGTTCTTCTGTAATATTATTTAAGGGTTTTTCATCTAAAAAATTTATTTCCATAGGTATTGCTGAAACCAAATCATCATCTAACCTTAACTCGATGCTTCCTTGATAATCTAATCTAGACGGATTTTTGTTTTCATTTATCCAAACATATTGTGTCAGGGTTTCCCCTGGTTTGATTTCTCCGACAATCGCATAGTCTAACCTTACTATCTCTGCTAAATTACCTGTTAAAGAGAAGGTTAATCCATTAACAGCATAATTTAAAGTGTTTTTAATATAAAACGGGCCTTTCGGGGTGGAATTTTTTTCTAAAATAAAGTTTTTATTAAAATAAGTTCCAAGAGATGAGTTTAGTAAGATAATGTTCTCTTTTGTTATAATCAAAGGTTTGGTTTCTTTAGCAATATTATATGGGATTACTGGAATTAAATAAAATGTATCTAAATAATCTACCCTTATATTAAATTCATCTTCATTAACCGGAATTTCCAGATCAATACTGGCTGTATTCTCTAAGAACACTGTTTTGCTTAAATTAATTTCTTCTGATTTAATGGTTATATTTATTGGATTTCCGTAGTTGTTTATTTTTAATGTTGTTGAATTAACATGATTTAATATTGCTGGGAAAATTGATATTGAAGTAAGATTATCCAGGAAAAACTCTTTTGATTTGGAGGTTTTTCTCAGGATGTCATCCGTATATACTATATCCTTGACTAAAAAATGATATGTGCCGTTATCCAATTCCGGGATATTAAAATAAATAAAGTAATGATCTTTTGTAATCTCCTCTAAAAATACTGTTGTAGGAATAGTATTATTGTTTTTATCTATTAAAGCGAAATTAGAGGCAGTGATTTCGTCTGTTAAAGATAAATTAAAGCTTACTTCTGCCTGCAGGGTTTCGTGCTGATGATAGCTATCTTTTGCGATAGAAACTGTAATATCCTGTGCATTAACCAAAGGCAGTAAAAGTAATAATAAAATTAATATTTTTTTCATAATTATTTTCTTAATAATTTCTCGGCTTCTTTTATTGATTTATCCAACTCTTTTTCTAATGATTCGTCTACGTTGCTTCGTTTTGAAACTCTTGCTGGCTGATACGCTGTTCTTTCTTTTTTTGGTTGTTCATCATAAGTAAACGGAAAACCTTTGTTATTGTTTCCTTGCCTTGGTTTCTTGAAGAATTTGTTATAAGCAAAGTATCCCCCTACACCAAGTCCGATTATCAATATTATTAAAAGAACCCATAACCAGGTATTATTTTTTTCTTCTGTTACTCCGCAGTCTAGTGGGCATAATTCAGGTGTTTCTGTTGCAGTATCGCAGAATCCGTCTCCACATGAAGGTTCATCAAATTTGCAGTCTGACGGGCACGAGTTCTCGTTTTCTGTCAAAGTATCGCAAAATCCGTCCCCACAGTCTGGAATTATTCTTGATTTACATTCACCGGTAAAAGTATCACATAATTCATCTGATGCACAGTCTAAATCAAAGGTGCACCTTTCAGTTACACAAATTTGGTTAATGCATTCTTGCCCGGTTATACAATCGCTGTCTTCAATGCATGAAACAGCTTCATCTGATTCAAGCAGACATATTGAATTACATCCATCTCCACTTAATGTATTGCCGTCATCACATTGTTCCCCTGTTTCCTTAAGGTTATTTCCGCATGTGCTTGTTCCTGGTAAACCAGGACCTCCCGAAACAGAGGAATCTGTCAAAGCCAGATATAATGCGACAGCTGTACTTCTAAAATCTCCAAAAGATCCATTATTGACCGGGTCTGTTGTTATCTGTTTTGATTTAATCCAAGCTGTTGCATTTCCAACTTCATCTCTATATTGCGTGTTTTTCAGAGCATTTATTGCGAATGATGTAACATAAACACTTTCAGCATCCCAATAACCGCCCGGATTTTGGTTACTTATTAAATTGTCGGAGTATTTTTGATCGCCTGTAATAACATAAAGCATTGCATTTTCCAAATTAGAATCTGCTTTGTCTAATAAATAAGGAGAAACTTTTACCTCTTCATTCATTTTTTTCAGGGAATAAGCTGCATAGAATGATGCTTCCTCATTACATTGTCCCCCAAGATATTGGGGATAACATGCATTATTAATCACTAAATTTGAGGTTGATGACTGCGATTCCTGTATGATATAAAAGTCATTACCCTGAACTATTCTTAATAGGGAGATTATGATTCCAGGATCATTAGTTTGGCTGCAATCTACTTTAATTTGTTCTATTGGCTGGTCTAAATTCGCTCCTAAATCTGTTTCAACATTAATCCAGTCTACTTGCTTATTAGCAATTTTTATTTTTTGTGTTCCGTTTACATAAGCGCCTTTAACCTGGTTTGTATCATAAGTAATAGTACAATTTCCTGCCTTGTCTGTCTTTATTTGAATATACCAACTCGTTACAGAGGCTCTTGTTAGTGCAGAATTTAGCCAGTCCAATAAAGGCTTTGTATCATAATTTGATTGCTTTAAAGCCAATGCAGCTAGAGCGGTATCTTTAACATTACAATTCCCGGCAGGATAACAATTGCTATTATCTTTCCTCTGAAGCATTATATTAAAACCACTGTCTATATTATACCCATTTGACCTTAATGCAAGCAAAGCAAATGCATTATCCTCTATTTGCCCGTTTGTCCAATCTGCATTAGAATTAAGCCATTCCAGACCCCCGTCTTTAGAATAAGCATATGCACTTAAAGCAAGAATAAAGGTTATAAATACATAAATCCACCACTTTTTCATTTTTAACAACAAGTTTAAGTAATTTAAAAAAGTTTCTATATTAATATGAAGTATCTTTCAAAGGGCAAACGCGGGAGAATATACTTAAGTGGTAAATATGCCATAAAGAAAGCAGACCCGAAGAGAATCAAAAATGAAGTATCGTGGCTTAAAATATTAAATGATTGCAGAATAGGGCCGAAATTAGTTAATTATAATAAAAATTACTTTAAATATGAATTCATCAAGGGGACGCCAATAATTGAATTTATTAAAAATAACAATAAAATAGTTATTAAAAAAATCTTATTTGATGTACTAAAACAATGCAGAATAATGGATGGGCTAAATGTAAACAAGAAAGAGATGCATAATCCGGTCAAACACATAATAATAAAGAAAGGTAAAGCCTGCATGATAGATTTTGAGAGGTGCTATTCGACAAGCAAGCCGAAAAATGTAACTCAGTTTTGTCAGTTTATCATGTCTAATAAACTTAAGAATTTATTAATTCAAAAAGAATTTAAGATAAACAGAGATAAATTACTGAAAAGTTTAGTTAAATATAAACACAGCCAAAGTGAAGATAATTTTAAAAAAATCTTAAAATTGATTAATTAGACTTCCTATCAATTTTTTTCTTAAATAATAACCATTGCAACTTTCAATATGCGCTAAAATGGCTTCAATTCTTTGCATTAATCTTTCGTAATTATCTATCTTTTCATATTCTTGCATTATTGCACCAATCTTATTTCTTAATATTTTCCTTTTATTCTTTCTTAAAATTCTGTGAGAATAAAAATTTTTAAGACCCAGAAAATCAATTCCTTGTTTTAACTGCATCATCTTGGATTTTTCGTTATGTAATTCAATTTTTAAATTATTTTTAAGAAAGTTATCTATTTCTTCTTTGTAATATTCCAAAGCTTCTTTATTATTATACAATATTATAAAATCGTCAACATACCTTATATAATATTTTATTCTTAATTTATGCTTGACAAAATAGTCTAAACTATTTAGGTACAAATTGGCAAAGAATTGTGAAGTTAAATTACCAAGAGGCATTCCAATTTTGCCATCGCCCCCCCCCTTTTGCTGAAACATTATCGATAATTTTCTTAATTAATAATAAAACTCTTTCATCTTTAATCTTCTTTTTAATAATGTTAATTAAAACTTCATGATTTATGCTTTCAAAGTAATGCTTTATATCAGCTTTGAGAAAATAAACTTTTTTATAATTATTTTTGCTAAATTTTCTAATAAAATATTTTAATCTTAATAATGCATTAGAATTACCTTTATTTTTTCTATTTGCGTAAGAATCATAAATAAAGATTTTATCAAAAATCGGTTCGATAATTTTAATTAAAGAATGATGAATTATTCTATCTTTAAACTCTGATTTAGAAATCTTCCTTAGTTTTGGGTCCCTTATAACAAAAGTTTAATGGACTTGGTTGATAACTTTGATTTATTAGTTCTTGTTGTAAATTAAGTAAATTCTCGTCGAGATTATTTTCAAATTCTATAACATATTTTTTCTTAGATTTGCCTCTTCTTGCTTTTTTATATGCTAATCTTAAGTTTTCTGAAGAATAAATTTTAGGATAAATATTATTATAAGTTTGCATAGTAAAAATCCTAGCTTAGTTAAGATCATTCTGCCATTGTCAGTCTCGTTTACTTTTGTAAATTTCGAGTTAGCCAAGTTCTCGTTCCTGGCATTGAGGTTCAAGTTCCTGTTCCGATTGAACCTGAAGACGTTCGGTATAGCTTATCTACTAATAAGCACCACATTTCTAGTATTCACGAAAGACTTTCCCAAGGATCTTTTATAGTTACTAACTAAAAATGTTGAATTTCATGGTGTTAATTTTTGATTAACACACTATAGATAAACTTGTGACCTTAACTTTTAAACACCTATCGGTGAAAAGCTAGGTAAAAATAAAAAAGAAGTAAAATTTTAAAGCTTAACTATTTTGAAGCTTTTATTTCAGCAATGCTTTTATCAACAATTTTTTTTAGTCTATCAACTTCAGCTTGGTATTTTTTTGCTATGCGTTCTTCAGCTCTTTTAGTATAATCTTCTAAACTAAAATTATTTCCACCGGGAAAATTTTTTGCGACGTTCACCCTGCCACCGTCAACCGAGCCAGCCAAGCCCCCGAGCCCGGCATCGAGGCCCAAGTCCCTGTTCCGAAAGAACCTGAAGACGCCACCAACATCTGAATTATATAAGGTTCTTTTTCCTTTACCTAATTTACTTGGTAATCCATCGCCCAATAAACCCGGATCATCTGAATCAAAATTATCACTAGACTGATTTAATATTGGATTATTGTAAACTATTGTTAATTTGTTTGCATCAACTTTTAAACCATTTTCATAATCATCATGTTCTGTAATATGTGGTAACCCTGTAAGAATAAATGGTTCTTCTGGATTAACATTTGGAAAATCGGCTTTAACTTGCTGTATTAAATAATTGCATAATCTTGGATTAATTTTTATGTTTCTAGGCTTAACTATAAAACCAAGATCTTCATAAGTTTCTATTGGAGTAATTAACATATTTTTTGATAAAGCCCTCTCACTTTGCCTTGGTGTGATTGGAAATGCGGTAAGGTCTTGAGTTACTTCTCTATAACCTTCGACTAATGGATATCTAGAATAAGATGAACTTCCCCTTATAGGGCCTTGTTTAGCTTGGAGATCATAAGTGCCTAAAACTATTGCCGGATTTTTATAATTTGCTCTAACCCATTTTAAAGCTTCTCTAAAAGCTGGATCTTCACAACTAGCTTGTGCAATTAATTCAAATTCTAATGGTTGAAATTGCGATTTTGATCTTATTCTTTTCATTTTATTTATTCCCCCTTAATATAAGATTAAAGAAATTAACTAGTATATAAAGCTTTCAATTTATTACCACTTCAAAGAAACAACAAAACTAATTAGATTTCATCCTTGATTTCCTTATCGCGTAATTCACAGGATTTTTAATTAACCTGCATAAATTATCGGGCTTGCAAATACCTATATCAACGTAAATATTATCTGAGTTATTTCCAAGATTTTCTTTATCTTTTGGGCAATTTTGCGGAAGAATATTCTGGTTTTGCCTCTTGTGCCAATTTAATTGCGCTACGATGTAATTTTCACGCAAAGGTTCTTTATTCTTTTTATTCCAATTCAAGGTAAAATTCTTAATCTCTTCGTAATCATACCCCGTGTTTTTCAAAAAATTCATTAAGATAAATAAAAATCTTTTTTTGCCGTCATCCAAACCCAAAAGACCGTTTTTGATGCACGGAGGAAAATATTTTTCATTTAGGACGTTTTGAGGTTTCTCAAAATCTTTCTTCATAATTTTTGTTTCATTAATCTCTTCATGCTTTATCACCTTATGATACCAGTCATAAGCCTGAATTATTAACCGGGGAGATTCACTGGCATTAGCATTTTCTAAATCTAAGAATTTAATGTCAGTTTTAACATTCTCTAATTTTGCGTTTTCTCTGTCAAAATTTAATATATCCTTATTTCTTATCGGTATTGAAATTAACCCTGATTTTTCATTAAAGGAGTAAGGCGCACGGAACATATGCCTGCTGGATATTGCTACGGTATCAACATCAACCATTGAAAACGGATCCTTAATTTTATTGTCTTTCTCTAAAAGCATTTCTAATAAATGGTCTTTAATCATGCTTTTTAAATAACCCACGATTATTTTAGCAGATTCCGGGAACAATAATTTGGTTTCAATTTGATTCAATGTTTTCGGGAATGTCTCGAACGGCAAGGCTATATGAAAGCCGCGATTTCCAGAAAATTTTATTGAGTGAGAGGTGATATTATTGAATTTCAAAGCTTCAACTATCAGATAAGCGGCTATTTTGGAATATTCAAATTCTCCGTCGATATCTATTAATAAATCCCATGCTGTTCTCAAGTTATCCAGCTGTTTCCTATTCATTCCTGTCTTTAAAGATAACGGATTTTTCCATCTCTCCTCAGAAATATTAAACGAGGTAGCTCCCTGTTTTGCCAATTCATAGACATCATTTTCGTACTGCAAAATATCGGGTCGTTTCCCAAAACCTTTCTCACCGAATTTTACCGCAATTTCGCGATTAATAGAACTTTCAAAAATAGCTTTTTGAACATCTCTTCTAGAATAATACTTTAACAAGGCGTCCATAACAATAATTTAATATAAACATTTATAAATTTTTAGTGTTTTGATTAGATATGTTCAAATATTCTATCTATATCTTCTTTTGACCATCCTTTCTTAAAAAATTCTTCTTTAACTTGTTTATTATTATATCCCTTCTCCCTAAATAATTTTACAGATTCTCTTGCTTTTTGGAAAACGGCTTCTTTATCATCGTCTAGGTTTTCTTCGTTTTTTTTTGATTTTTTTAAAATGTTTATTATGAATACAATTAACACCAGAAAACCCAAACTAATGAGAACTGTATAAAGATAATTTGAAGAATAAACATTGTTACAATCCGGCTCTTCTTCACAGTCTGGATCGCATATTCCGTCTGCTTTATAATTACAGATGCCATCCCTTAAATCGCCTGTACAATCTTCTGGGCAGTTGAAAGAGTTTTCATTACCTTCACATTTATTATTAGGAACGCATAAAACTAAAATTTTCTTTGGTTCGCTTAAGAATATTTCGCTTGTTCTTAAATCATTTACTTTTGTTGGGGGGATTATGTATTCCCCAACTTCATCTGGTTTTATTTTATATTTTATTGTAAAGATTTTTTGGGGATCGATTTTTATCATCCATTTATATATTCGAATAGAGATAGCGTCGCGTTGCTGTGTCTCATCTGGCTGACCCGGATCTATTAAACTAAATCCATTAGGAATCATTTCTATTATCTCATAAGAACTCTCAAAATCATTCGGATTGTTAATGTTTATGTTAACTTCTACAACCTCATTAACTTTTACAATACCTTGAGTATCTTTTATAACATTTGTTCCCTGAGCATTTACTAATCCAATTACAAGCAACAATATTAAAATTATTTTTTTCATCTTTCTAATTCCACCCTAACCAACTCTACAATCTTATTTATAATTTCGTTTGTTCTAAATCCTATGACTTTACCTTGTTTTACAATGCTTTGCTTTGCATTTTCACAGCCATAAATATTATCAAAACTCGGGCATAGTGCTTCGCCATTATCATTATAGCATGTTTTTATATTTTCGCAATAATCATATCCCAATGGAACATGCCCGAAGATTATGGCGGGGTCATTATTTCCAGTGGTGTCAACAAGGGTGTATTTATTATCAAAAGGCAGCTTAACTAGATTGTAAGCATGATTGTATGCTTCAACAGTATAAATTTCATCGCTTTTATAACCTACTTTTCTGAGCAATGTTGTTAGGGAAAAGGAATAATCAACACAGGTTCCTGTAGATAGTACATTTAAACTAACGTGCGTTGGAACATCCTGTAATGCGATATTATTTAAATCCAGTTTTGAATCGGAAATCCATTCACCGGGCGGATTATTCTCTGGGTTATTATTGCATCTTAATGAGGTTAAATCTTTTCCAGTATTCGGCAATGGTCTTGCTGAATAAAGATTTCTCTGGTTATTACAAAGTTCGGTTACTCCGCGACAGCACATTTCTGCTTCAAAATAATCCTTCATATAAATACTATTTCCGCCCAAAGATTGAATTAGATATAGGGCTTGGCATCTCTTGGAATTTGAAGTAGAATATTTATTGGCAAAACTGCAGGAATTTATTCTCGCCTCATTGCCTATTATTGGTGTGCCGTCACAGCAATCAATGGCCTCTTCTACTATTAAATCTAGGTTCTCGCTACAGACTTCAACTAAATCGCAGGAGTATCCTCTGCTATTTATAACAACTGTTTTTCCTTCATTTGAAGGCCATTTTTTATTGCAGATAGTATCATCTGGAACGTAGAGGGCGTTTGTATCTTTGCAAGTATCTTTAGATTCAACTGAAATAACAACTTCGTCTGTAGAGCTTAATCCTGAGATATCAATCACTTGCAGGGTTATAGTATGAGTGCCTGAAGAAAACGTCTTTTTTAAATTAATACCGTTTCCAATTTTTTCGCCATTTTCATACCAAATATAATTCGAAGGTAAATTTGGCAAATTGCTATCAAGGTCATAAGATTTTGAAGCATCTAAGATGAATTGGCCCCCTCTGGAAACAACCTTATCTTCTCCTGCGTTAGCAATAGGGGCTCTATTTTCTGCACTTAATCCATCTCCACCAGCAATCGGCAGAATTCTTAATAAAATCTGGGAAGAGGAATCTTTAATACCATCGCTAGCAAAAATAATTAATCGGAGGCTTCCTTCTCTCTCTGGTTCATTACATCCAAAAATATTATCATTAATAAAACAGGTTATTAAATCAGACTCAAAAGTTTTTTGCTTTTTCTCAAAATTAAATTCCAGTTTTTTATTTTCAGGGTCCCTTGAATATTTATCTAATTCAATCAGATTATTTAAGTTCGTTTGACTTTTTGAGATGATTAACTCGGGCAAAAAGTAAAATATGGGGGGTTCATTAATTAAACTTAAGTTGGTTGATTGCAGTCTTGGCGGAGAAGAGATACAAGAGCCGTCTGGTTGGCATTGTCCGTTATTCGGGCAACCACAATCACTGCACTTATTAATTAAAGTACCTGTATTGCAGAATTTTGGTCGGGTGGTTGAGCATTGTGAATAATTTGTGCCATCTGCACATTTATTTGAAATAACATCTCCCCCAACCACTGAGCAAAGACCACCTGCACATATCTGGTTCTGGATACACGGGCTAACAGATCCCCATTCCAAACAAGAATCAGAATCATAATTTCCGCAGATTCTATATCCGTTGCCAGAACATTCTCTCGAATTTTGGGCACATTCATCAGAGCAAGAACCATAACTGCTTGCTTGAAATGATGTACAAGATTGCGTTTCAAGGGGTTTTCCAGAAATTGTGCCGCAGTTATTTAGATCACTACATGTTCTTGTTTGCTGATTATTGTTGCATAAAGTCCACGATGTGCATTGCCAGTCTGGATTACAAATGCAATTGCCATTACTGCAAATTTGATTGAGATTACAACTTGTTACACTGCTCCATTCTAAACAAGAGTCTAAGTTGTAATCCCCACATGTTCTGTATCCATTTCCAGAGCATTCCTTTGCTCCAGAAATTAAGCAGGCATCGGAGCATGTACCATAACTTGTAAATCCGCTTATGACGAGTTGTTTATTTTTTATGAATAAGCCAAAATCATTTAAAAAGTCCTTAACTGAGAATGAATAAGTGATTGGAATTATCATTAACAATAATATTATTACAACAACACCCTTTTTCATAGATTAAATTATGTAAAAGACATTTATATATTTATTTATTTGACAGACCGATAATTTGGGATTGAAGTAACTCGCCTGTTTTTTCTAATTCGTATAACTTGTCTTCAATCTCCTTAATAATAAGTTCAACTTGTCTAATTTGCGAGTCAATTAAGGAATTTGTTTCTTCTACTGTTTTTATCACAAAAACATTGCTTCCAACATTCACCAATAACTCATTTGTGTCGTGCAATTTGGTCTTGGCAAATATGTTAAAACCTATTGGAACGAAAGACTCTGAATTTTCTTTTATGTCTTTAATAGAATTTAGACTATCTTTCAAAGTATTTAACTCAAGAATCTGATTTTGAATGTTTGAGAATTGCTGCTGAAGATTGTTAATTTGCTGGACTATTATCTGCAATTCCAAATATTTTTTCTGTAATTCTTCATCTTTTTGTTTTGACATTTTTTGCAATTGATCCTGTTTTATCAGGTTTTATTTTTCTTGATTTTCTTGGTTTCCCTTTGACTTCTTTTCTTGATTCTTTTAACTTAAGAGTTTTTATTCCAGCTTTGTTCATTGCGTCCAATACATCCATAGTTGATGCGTCTTTTTTTATGGGTAAAATTTTATTTGTAAATTCAAGATGGTCTATATTACACTTTCTTCTTTTGACATTTCCGTCTATTAAAACAAAATTATCATCTAAATTATTGACAATAACGCATGCTTTGCCTGCTTCTCTCCCAGTCAACTTTACGCATATCTTTCCTATCATTGTCTTGTCCTTTCTATTATTTCTCTTTTGGTACAATTTGAACATAAATTTCCGCCAAAAATTCTCTCTGGCCTTTTTTGGGATTTTGGCATGCTCTTCATTTTATATGGAAGTTCTCTTGAAATTCCGTGAAGAACTTCTCCGCAATTAGCGCAATGGGCTGCCTTAGGTTTTCTTCTTTTATAATGTATAAGGTTTTCTCCAGACGGGGTCTTAACATAAACCCTCCTAAATGTCCTTGATCTTTTGTTTGGCCTTGGCATTCTAGTACACCTTTAAGACTTTTCTTATTATTATGCTAAATATAACCGAGGATATAATATAAATCCATATCCAGCTCAATCCGAATAAAATATTTCCGAAAGGTTCATAAATATTTCTAAGGCCGAAGAAAATTATTGCAAACGGAATAAAAGTATATATTAATGGTTTGAAGGATTGCTTCATCACTTTCATGTTCTTTTCCATCATCTCTTTATTCTTTTCCATCATTTTATTCGGGTCATCCTTCAATAATTTCATTTCCTGCTGCATTTTTTTGCTCTCTTCCTTAAATGTTTTCATCAATTCCTGGTCTGTTGTATACTTATATATTAAAGTAGTAAGTAAGGTTAAAATAAGAGATATAATTAATAAAGAACCAGCAGGGCTCCAGCTAGAAAAAGGTCCCAAAGTTAAATTGAAAAAACCCGTTATTGAATCTCCTAAACTCATTTTCCCATTACCTTCCTTAAAGTGGGATGCATGTCCATCATATGCTGTTGTGCAATATGCTCATACAAATTGTATATAATCATTACAGCAAGCAAAATGCCTGTACCACGAGACAATGCACCCATGACATCTGCCAAAGATGCCAAAAGTCCTACTGCAATTGCACCCATTACAGTTAGGGGTGTAATATACCTCTTTAAAATTCTTTCTAATACACGTTCATCTTTTCTAAATCCGGGGATTTGCAAACCAGAGGCTAAAATTTGCCTTGCCTGTGTTCCCGCGTCCATTCCAGATGTTTGAACCCAGAATATTGAAAATATGACAGATCCTATAACCATAAATGAAACATAAGACAATGACCTCAGCAAATCTAAGAATACAAAATTACCTGTAAAAATATTCTGGAATAAATTCGGAGGGAAGATCCACAATACGAATCCGGAGACAGGGGTACCATTAACAAAAGTGCCGAGAAGGGGACGCCCCCATTTCTCCAATAAAGTTGCCCATAACTGAACATTGGCAAGAAACGCAGCCACCAAAATTACAGGAATATTGCTAGTATAAATAAATTTTAGCGGCCATCTTACCCCATAACCACGGATTCTTCCAAATGATAAAGGTATCTCGACTTTCATTGATTGAACATATACTGAAATTAAAAATATCAGAACAGTTGCAAATATTGCCAAAAAAGCCAGTAAAGCTTCTTGTGGCAAACCTTTAAACAATGAGATAAACATTACCCATACTCTTCCAACAGGCGATTGTCCAGACCCTAAAGCTAAATTTCCTGTAGTAGTTAAAGGAGAGAATGCACTTATAAAAATCTGGCTTGCTACTCCTGCTGCGATAAATAGACTAATTCCTGATCCAAATCCCCATTTATTTACAACTTCATCCATATACAATATTAAAATTCCTGCTATAAATAACTGGGACACAATAATCCACGGCGAAAACCCAACCTCTGGATTAAGACCGCCCATGAATACATAAATCAATGATTCAAAGATTATAAAGAAAATTGACAATAACTTTTGCAGCCCCTGGAAGAATACCCTTCCGTCATGCGTTGTTGTATCTAGTTTTAATATTCCAGAACCATTTAATAATTGCAAAACAATTGATGCTGTAACAATCGGACCAATACCCAGCGAGATTAAAGAACCGAATTGTGCCCCTAAAATAATTGAAAGAAATTCAAAATTTGCTAATTCATTTACCCCCAAACCATATAACGGAATTACCCCCATAACAAAATAAGCAACGAGTATTATGGCCGTCCATTTAAGTTTCTGATTAAATGAAAGATATTTTTGCTCTGGACCTTTAACCTCAGGCAGATTTGCTAATAGATTAGTTATTAAAGACATTTAATTTTCCTCAATTAAGCCACCTGCTTCTTCTATCTTTAATCTGGCTTTCTTTGAAACCTTTCCGACGACTTTGTATTTATTATTTATATTTCCGGAACCCAGTAATTTATCATACCCGATTTTCTTCAAATCCAAAACATAAACATCTTTCTCTTTTATGATTAGATTTTTATTGGTATAAGAATCCAAGTTCTTTTCTATGTCTGAAAGGTTTACTGCTTTAATCTTAGCAACCATTTTTGGGGGTCTGACAAATCCATGTTTCCCAAAGTATTCATTTCCGTATAATTTCAGTATGCTTGGTTTTTTTTGATCGGCTCTTTTTCCGCTACCGGCCATTCCAAATCCGCCACGATGTCCAGAGCCACGTCTTTTTTTCTTTGCTCCGCCACCGTGCGTATGGCTTCCCCTCATTCTAGTAAATTTTTTCCTGTGCTTAATCATCCTAAATCATCCTTTCTATCAAATTATTTATTGTTTCTTTTCTATAACCCAAAGCGCCACCTAGGCTAAACGGTTTCTTGATTCCTCCACGTTCAAAGCCTTTTATCGGAGGACTTAACCTAAAGAATTGTTTTAATCCAGGTATATCCTTAAATGATTTTTTTCCTTCAAAAAAATCTTTAGTGAAATCTTCAAAAGATATTTTCAATTTTTCTTTTAAGTAATCTGCTGTAAGTCTTTTATTGCCTGCTAATCTTCCTCTCTCCTTAAGCAATAATTCAAATGTTTCTTTATTAAGCTCCCCCCATGTAACATAATCTTTTATTTTTTCTATCATTCCGACGTAATTCTGGTTATTATCCAAAACAACACAATAATTTTTATTAAATAACCTTAATAATCTCAAGGTATCCTTTTTATCTCTTCTTACATTAAGATCTCCTCTAATCCTAAGGACAGCTATTTTACTCATTTTGCACTTTCTCCATTGTGCTATTTCTTACTTTAACTTGTGATAAACTTCTTAATGCATCAAAACATGATTTGATTAAACCCATCTTTGTTTTTGATTTGGATGTTTTAGAATAAATATCTTTTATGCCTGCAAAATTAAGTATTTTCTGGCATTCTTTCTCAACTTTTAGATTACTCCCTTTTGGAGCAGGCATTAATCTTAACCTAACAGAAGCTGATTTACCCTCAACCTTAAAGGGTATGGAATGTTCTTTTCCGCAACCACATTCCCAAGAACCACAGCCGCGCTTAACTTTGATAATATTCAATTTGGCATTTCTTATTGCCTTTTCCCTAGCAGGCATTGTTTCTTTTGATTTTCCAAAACCGATGCCAACATAACCGTCTTTATTTCCGACCAATGCTAATGTGGCAAATTTTGGCTTATTTCCTTCGCTTGTTTTCTTTTGCGTCTGTCTCCATATGCTTCTCTTTCCGCCGCCAAATTTACCCTTTGATTGTCCTATTAAAAGTAATTCTATTTGCAAATCAGGCAATAAATAATCAACGATCTCTGTTTCAAGAATTCTTTTTCCAGAATTAAGTACTTCATCAATATTATTCAATTCGCCATTTTTTATTCTCTTACCTAACTCGGTCTTGGGATTCCAATTATCCAGATTATATCCTCGGGTCTTTTGAACCCCTAAAGGAACTTCTTCCAAAACCTTTTCTTGCACTTTTTGTATTTCCTGTTCTTTAGCCATTTTTGTATTTGTTTAATATTTTATTTTTCACTTCTTGGAAATCTTTAACTATATTTCCAGGGTTAATGTTGTTTTTTAAATACTTTGAAAATTGCTTATTTTTTATATCTTGAGATAATAGGTTATAATGGTCTTGAATATGTTTTCCGCTTACCCTGTCTTCACTCGGCAATATCTCTTTACTGTGAGGAATAATTAATCCGGAGTCCAATGCCCCCCTCAAGAGAGAGTATAATGAAGATCCCTTTAGTGATTCGCTCAAGCCAATATCTAAAACAGCTTCTTTAATTTTTAAGTTCTTTGCCTCTAATCCAATCACTAAGCCTGTTAAATAAGCAGAAGGTAAATTTCCCAGATGATATTTCCAGCCATATTCTTTTAAACTTTTTGCCTTGATTGTTTTGAGCACCCTATCGCCTTTAGAATCGTAGCTAATTAACTGGGCTGTAAAATTATTAAGCGACTTACGGACAACGAGTCTTACTTTCCTCGATGTGAGCAATTTAAGCCTGGCTACATAATCGGTCAGTCCTAATTTCTTCCTTTTATACTTAACTGTGTATTTTTTATTTAGTGCCATTTTCCATCAATTTATGCTCTTGAAGATAAATTTGAATGTGTCTCCTGCTTCTAAAGAAACCCCCCTTAGCTTTTCTGTAAAGAATCCTATAATTTCTTCTTGAAATTAAAGACCTGTCCCTTAACGATTTTAATAAATCCTTTTGATTTCTGATTTTGATAATCCATTGCATTTTTCTATTCAGTCTTGCGTTGCTTGCTCCTTTTCTTGAGCCGATTCCCCTCCCTCTGCCTTTGCTTTTTTGCATCTTTGATTTTCTTATCCTGAATCTTGATTGGTTTTTCTCTTGTTTCACAAGAATTATTCCTTTCTTTACCAAACTTTTAATATCCTTCTTGGTTATGGCTTCTTTTACTTCTTTCGATCTAGTCGGGTCTATCCAAATCCTTTTTTCGCCGACATGAAACAATTCTTTCGCAATTCTTTTCTTGACTTTTAAATTCATTTTATTTTCCTTCTAATAATTTTTTCTTCTCCTCTTTCTCATGTTCGACTTTTTCTTCCGGAGTAAGCTCTTTCGTGCCTTTAGCTTTTTCTTCGGCTTTTTTATGATATTCTTCCTTCTTCTTTTCTTTCTTCTCCTTAACCTGTTTATGTTGAATCAGTTTCTCCTGAATAGTTTTCAAGAAAGATTCAATATCCTTAACCTTAATAACATTCAGGCCTAATTCCTTGGCCTTCTTTAATATCTCGATTCTCTTCCTTAGACCAATAGATCTAGAGATTAAAATGGTTTTTTTGTTCATGTTATTTAAATCGTTCAAGCTGTTTATCATCTGATAATCTACCGTAGAATTATAAAAATTCCTTAATTTTTTCTTTGTTCCGTATCCTATAGAAACTTTCGGCACATGACCTTTTTTCTTCAGCCTTACTTTATTATGCATTCCTTTTGGCTTACGCCAGCGGTTCTTTAGCTTAACTTGATTAACAGATTTATATCTATTAAATTTAATTTTCTTTCTTGTATTTATTACGCCTTCCATTTTATTTTTCAGCCTTTGAGGTTATATAGATCCCATCCATAAAGATACGCCTGTCCCTATTGGTAATTCTACAAGCCTGTTCTATGTTTGATGCAGTTTGTCCTGCCAACTCAAGGTCAACACTCTTTACAGTAATAATATCTCCATTGATTTTTACTTCAACATTTGGCAGTATCTTAGCTTCTCTTGGTATTTTTTCAGCAAAAAAATTCTTAATTATAACTTTATTATTAGAAACCGAAACATTCATTGGAAAATGCCCAGAACAAATTTTTAATGTATAAATATATTGATTGATAACACCTTTAATCAGATTATTCAAATGTGACTTAATTGTCTTTAATATCCTTTTTTCTTTCTTTGTATACCTCATTGAGGTAAGGATTAATTTATTGTCCTCTTTTTTAATTTTAATTTTTGGATCGGATAATCTTCTTTCATTGCTGCCTTGAGGGCCTTTAACAATCATTAATGATCCCTCCATATTTAACTCAACATTCTCCGGGATAATAATTTCTTCCTTAAATGCTGTTTTCTTAATCTTTTCAGTAGACATATGCTATTAATCTCCCCCCGACTTTCTTTTCTATGGCCTGCGAATGTGTCATTAATCCCTTTGATGTTGAAACAATAAGAAGACCAAAATCTTTCGCCGGCAAGAACCTTTTTTCAAATTTCTCTAAGTCATTTAATGTAAATGAAAATCTTGGTTTTATTGTGCCACATCTGTTTATGTTTCCAAGAAGATTTATCTGAACTAATCCGCCACGACCGTTATTTATTATATTAAAATCGCCGATGTAGCCATGATTCTTCATAATGGTTAAAACATTCACAATTAATTTTGATACTGGTTTTGCTATACACTCTGTTCTAGAAATCTTCTCACAATTATATAAATGTGAAAGTACATTTGATAATGGATCGTTCATTGCCATTTTACGAGTATTTTTTGAAGCCCATTTTCTTTGCATTTAATCTAAAACATTGTCTGCAAAGATGAAGATTATATGAGCGTATATGTCCTCCAATTCTGCCGCACAACATGCACCTTCTAACAGCTATTCCAAAAGTTCTGTTTTTGGGAGAGTTATGTTTAACAAACTTCTTTAATTTAGACGGTTTTACTTCTAATTGCTTCAATGCTTTTTCCCAATTGCTATAACTCATTCTATTTCTCCCGAAACAATATCTACTCCAAATTTATTTTTAATAAAATTTTTAGCTTCTTCTTTCTTAATAAGATGTTTTGAAGTTATCTTTCTTGTCCTTAATCTGCGTCTCTTTATTCTATAACCTGGTCTTTCTAAGGTAATTGCAATTTCTAAACCAATAATCCCGATAACAGGGTCATACTCTACTCCCGGGATGTCGATGTACTCGTGAATTCCAAATGAAAAATTGCCGGACTTATCGAACTTTCTTTCATCAATCTTATTATCTAGGGCTTTAAATAATCTGGACAGCACTTCTTCTGCTTTTTTTCCTCGCAAGGTTACCTTACATCCAATAGGTAATTTAGGCCTTACACCCCATGCAGGAATCCTTTCCATGGTTATAGTTTGGATTGGTTTTGAGTTTGTTATTTTCTCTAAAATCTTCATGGCTTTGCTTAATTTATCTCCGGATTCACCGACACCCATGTTTAAGGTTATTTTTTCGATTCTTATTTGTTTCATTAAATTTTGTTCCATTTTATACCTTCAAAGTATCCTGATTTATCACAAATGCATATTCTTTAAGTGTTTCAATATTTTTATTGTCTGAGTTGATTGAAATTTTAGCCGGTTGCAGGTTTTTTCTCTCTGTTATTTTTTCAACCCTGCCAACGTTACCAATATACTTTCCCCCCATCAGATAAACATAAACTCCTTTTTCCAGTTTTAGGTGAGAAACGATTTTATTATTTTCTAAATCAATTACAACCGTGTCTCCTGTTTTATAACTATCTTTATCTACAATTACATTTTTACCGTCATAAAGATTCAACTGGGTAGTTCCTTTCTTAAGTGTTTTTTTGTTTATAATCTTGCATAACTTCAACTTTGATTCATCTTTGCTTATTGGTTTTAAGATATACTTATTTTTTGAGTTTATGAATAACCTGAAATTTTCATTTTTGCTTTTTATCCCAATATGATCCATTACCCCAACAGGGAATTTTTGATTTTTTACACTTCTTCCATCTACAAAAATTTCTCCATCATGCAATATTTTTCTCACTTCTCTTGATGTTCTTGCGTAATCCAATATTCCTGTAAATAGTAAATTTAAAGGAAGGCATCTTTTTAATGGATGGGGACCTGGACTTGGTCTGATTACCCATTTTTGTTCTTTCCTTTTTATCGGCCAGTTTACCGGAGCATTCAATGCAAATAAGTGTCTTTTTGCCATTTTACTTTTTCTCTTCCTTATTCAAGCTTATTCTCTTTTTATCTTTCAGATTAAGACTTGTTATCATTACATTAGATGGGTGGATTGGATAGTAACTTTTGTTTCCGTCCAATTTTAGTCTATATGCCTGATCAACATACACCCTCGTTTTTTTCGTGTTTATTCTCATTACTTTTCCAGTCTTACCCTTATATTGCCCCCTCATTATTTTTACTTCATCATCCTTAATAATTGACAAACTTCTTCTCCCAATTTTTTTTCTCAGTTCCTTTGAAAGCAATGCATTTAAAAATCTCCTCCTTAAATGTAAGGGAGCATTATACAAATATTTCCTTTGCTTTCTAGGTTGTTTGCTAGATAACCAATGTTTTGAAAATAATTTTTCCATTTTTATACCACTATTGAAGCCACTTTCGCGATGCCGGGCCATCTTAGGGCGGCTTCTTTTGCTATAGGACCCTTAAATATCGTGCCTTTTGGATTTCCTTTATCATCTTTTAATATAACCGCGGCATTATCTTCAAATTTTATTCTCTCACCTGATTCACGCCTATATTCCTTTCTTTGCCTTACTACTATTGCCAAAACAGTTTCTTTTTTCATTCCAGGACGTCCCCTAACAATTGAAGCATAAACTAAATCGCCTATGCCTGCAGCAGGATATCTTCCCTTTTTTGTCTTGTGTCCTTTAACAGCGAATATTCTGATTGTTTTGGCTCCTGAATTATCACAAACTCCTATTCTTGCTCCAAAAGGCAATCCTTTGGTTATGCGTGAGCCAACCGATTTCATTTTTTCATTACCTCTATTATAACAAAGTTTTTCGTTTTTGAGATCGGTTTGGATTCCATAATTTTAACATGATCTCCAATCTTGGCGCTTAAGCAGGGTGGATTATGAACCTTCAATCTGGTTATTCTTTTCTCATATCTCTCATATTTTGGAATGTAGTAAAAATTAACAAATTCGATCGTTGCTGATTTATTCACATCGACCTTTGTTATATTACCACTAAAAATTCTTCCATGAACTTTCAAGGTTCCATGAAAGGGGCAATGATAATCATTACACTCTTGCTTGGGTAATTCAACTTCAATTCCTATTGTTTTAGTTTTCATTTTTGATTTTTACTTGTGATTTTATGAGTTTGACTTGTTTTTTATCTGTTTGAATTGTTATTGTATTTCTTGTTTCATCTATTATTCTGCCTTGTAAATTCACCAAAGTTTTATTTTTTGCATTTGTTACTTTGATAAACTTTCCAATCAGTTTTCCTATGATTTGTTTTTGTTTCAACTTGATACTTTAATGCTGTCTTCATCAAAACCTATTTTTACTAGCTCTTGTTTTGCTTGTGTTGTATGGTTTCCCTGGAGTTCTATTACCCCATCTTTCACTGTTCCGCCACAGGCAAACTTTTCCTTAAGCTTCTTCGCGATTTCTTTCAAGTTTACTGATTTTTCATCAATACCCTCGATCAAAGTCGTCAGTTTGCCGAACCTTCTCTTCACAGTTTTTATTTTAACAATCTGTGATTCAAGAGCAATGGTTTCACAAACGCACAGGTCCTTTGTAAGTCCGCACTTGGGACATATTTGGCTCATTTCTTTTCAGTTTTTACCTCCATGCTGTTCTTTTGTTTCATAAATGTTAATACTCTAGCAACATTTCTCCGTAAATTTTTGATATTTGCGGGATTCTCGGGAACTGTCTTTGTCGCCCTCTGGGTATTTAACCTCATTAAATCCTTCCTTAAATCAACTAATTTTTCCATTAGCTGATCTTTACTCATTTGTTTCAGTTCTATTTTCTTCATCTTTCTTTACTCTTTTCTTTCTTGGTTTCTTTTCTTTTACTTCCTTTATTTCTTTCTTTTCTTCTTTAACTTCTCCAACAATTATAATTGGAGCAATTTGTTTTATTCTGACTTCATCAGGCATTACAACATCGGGTGTTAATATGTTGACTTTTATTCCTATGGTCCCCGATTTCAAGTTTGCCACGCTTATCGCTTTCCTAGTATAATTCTCTGAGATATTTCCTGATTTTTTTAAATGTCCGACTTGGAAACGCCAGCTTTTTGCTCTTGCTCCAGGGACCCCCCTTCCTGAAATGACAATTTCTGCACCTATTGCACCCGCATCAATAATATTCTGTAGTTCCTTGTATCCAATTAGTTTGAATCTTTTTGGACCAAAACGTTCGAAATAAGAAGCAATCCTCTGTGCAACTGCCATCGGGTCAAGATTAACATTTTCAATTTCGGAAACTTCCACTTGGGGATTTTCCATTTTAAATACTGTCTTAAGTATCCTGGTTAATTCGGAGATATTCTCCCCTTTCCTTCCAACAACTAAACCAGGCATTGCGGTATGAACAATTATTTTTTCTCCCAAAGGGGTTTTCTTTAAATCAATTTTGCTGTAGCTTCCTCTTGGAAGATATTTCTTCACATGCTCCTGAATCAAATATTCGCGCAAGTTTTTTGCAACTATCTGTTTCTCAATCATTTTTTAGTTTCCTTCTTTTCCATTTCCTTAACAACTATTTTTAAATGAGTTCTCTTCATTTTACCTCGATGCCTGCCATAATGCATCTGCTTATTGCCCTGATTAGCTATTATTTCTGAAATGATCAAATTACTTGACATGCCTTTATTCTGTGCATTTGCCCTCACACTATTTAATAACTGTAGGATTGTCTTGCATGTTTTGATTGGATAACGCCCTGCCATAATCCCCGATCTGTGAGGAATATCCTTATTATGGCGTTTGTATGGAACTGCCTGTTTCATTTCAATAACCCTTTGCAATGTTTTTTTAGCCTGCTCGATATTTTTTTTTCTAATAAAATTTGCGATCTCAATACTTTTCTTAGTTGAGATTTCGAGATTTTTTGCGTTAATTACAGCTTCCATCTTTATTTCACAGACACAGCAGCACTGGATCTTGTAGCTCCGATACCCGGTGCCGAGTGTTCAACTTTTTGTCTTGTTAATGATAATTCTCCAAGGAACATTCCAACTGCTTCCGGGGATATCATAACCGGGACGAATTTATTTCCATTATGAACATGAATAGTAAGATTAACCATCTTGGGTAAAACAACTAAATCGCGACAATGCGTTCTTAGGGGTTTTTTATATTCACCTTTTAGGGTTTTATCTATCTTCATCAAGAATTTCTTTTGTTCTTCTGTAAATCCTTTTTTCAATGATCTTCTTTGCCTTGAAGGAATTATTTTTATAAATTCATTTAAGTCAAGCTTCTTCAGTTCTTCTATTGTTTTTCCCCTGTAAGTAAAAATTTTTGCCATTTTATTTCTTGCTTCCTGTTCTTCTAGCCCTTATTAATCCGACATTTCTTCCTGGAGGAGCATTCTTAGGAGGAGTTTTTGGTTTACCAACATGTCTTCCACGCCCTGAACCAAACGGATGATCTACAGCATTCATTGCTACACCCGAAGTCTTTGGATAAAGTTTATTGCGGGCTTTCATTATGTGATGCATTTTTCCCGCTTTCAGGATTGGTTTTTCTAATCTCCCTAATGCGGATATTATTCCTATTGTTGCCTTACAACTCGGATTAAACTTGCGTTGTTTTTTCGAAGGCAAAACAACCAAGATATATTCTTTAAATTTAGCAATTACTTTTGCGGCTGTCCCTGCTGCCCTGCAGAATTTTCCGCCGTCCCCAGGATTGCTTTCAATATTAAATATTTCAGTGCCCTCTGGAATCTCTGATAAGGGTAAAATTGTTAATGGCTTTATCTCTCCGGAATTATAGCTTACATTATCGCCTTCTCTTATGTTTAACGGAGCAGGCAATGCTATCTTTGCTTTATTTTCAAATTCAATTACTGCGGTTGGAGCAGTTCTTGCAGGATCCTTAATTATTTCTACAACATAGCCATTCATTTTTTCTTTGCTTTGAGGATAATCAATTTTATGATGGAACCTGTGACTGGGAGCCCTGTATCTAGGACCTCCTCTTCCGCGATGTTGTGTTACTAATCTCTTACCCATTTTACATTAATCCTAATCTAGTCGCAATGTCGATTGCAGGCGTTTCTTTTGATAATTTAATATAGGCTTTTTTCATCCCCAATGATGTAATTAAAGTATTAACTTTTGTGACTTTAACATTAAACATTTTTTCAATTTCTTTTTTAATATCATTTTTAGTTGCCTTTCTCTCGACTATAAAAGTTAACTTATTGTCTAACTCCATTAAGCGAACTGCTTTTTCAGTTGATATTGGATATTTTATTATTTGCATTTTACTTAAACAGATTCTCCTTCTCTAATCTTTCTAAAGCGCCTTCTGTATAAATTGTCAACCTGCCTGCATGAGAACCCGGGGCAAGCAATTCAACATTAACCAAATTAACGGGAATTACATTTATTCCGGGGATATTTTTTCCCGCATTAACCAACTTGCATTTATTTGAAACGATTATTAAAGGTCCTGTTTTGGTTTTATACCTTCTTCCTCGGTTCTTTCCTCGTCCAGATCTTACTTTTTTAATTTCTAATCTCTCTAACTCTTTTTTAAATCCAAGGCTCTCTAATGTCCTTATAACGTCTTTTGTTTTTGACAAATCTTCAAATTTATTCTCAACTGCTAAAGGATAAATGCTTGGCAGTTGATGATTTCTTAATATAACTAAATTTTTGTCCAAGGTTGCAGCCAATGCGCTTCTGATTGCTTTCTTTCTTTCTTTTAAATTGATTTTTTTATCCCATATCTTGGTAGATTTTGGCGGATGGGCTCTTCTTCCTCCGACTGTTCCGGGGGCTTCTGCACCAACCCAGCCAAATTGTGTTCCTCGACGCCATAACACTTTTCTCGGCACACGGGAGATTCCATGGCCATAACTTCCTTTGTAATCTCTTCTTCTACGCGAAAGTTTAGCCGAGTAGTTCATTCCAGCATCTGGATTTGTACCATAAGGCTGTCTCTTATTTCCTTGTATGGTTAAGAAGGCTCTCCAAATTAAATTGGGGTGATATTCTTCATTGAACTGGCTAGGAAGATTAATTTCTTTTACTTTTTTGCCTTCTAAATTAACTAAGTTCATTTTTTAATAAATTTCAGCTCCATCGGCAATGCTGTATTTTTCCTTGTTGGCTGTGTTAATACAATCAGGCGTTTTCTTGCTCCAGGGACAGATCCTTTGACTAAAACATAATCATTTTTTATAAACCCATAATGTTCTAATCCTGGTTTTGGATTTATCTCATCTACGTTGCTGGAGATTTTTAATATTGTTTTATTGAACTCTGTTCTTGTCTGAAATCCTAATTGTCCTGCTTGGGGAACTGTGAATAAAATTTTCTTCGGTGTCCATGATCCCAGGTTACCTGGTGCCCTTCTCTTCTTTTCTGATTTATGCCCTTTAAGATCAATGCCGAATCTCTTAACCGGCCCTTGAAAACCTTTTCCTTTTGTTACAGCATGCACATCAATATTTTGGTTTGCCTTAAATACGTCATTAATTTTAATTTCTTTTCCAAGCAAGTTCTTGGCATAATTTAATTTATCTTCTTTGCTTCCTGATAAGGCCAATTCAATAATTTCCGGTTTTTTCTTTAGACTAATTAATTTAGGCTGGGTGTAAACAATTAATTTCAAGTCATCAAAGTCATTAATTTCCTTGTTATTGATTTTTTTGGGCAGGTTAATTTTTCTTTTAAGCTCCTTATCCAGGTTCTCGCTCGTTATCTGACCGAGATTTTTTATCCCGTATAATGTGTTTTTGTAGAATTTAATTCCTAAGACCTTTAACGGGGGACATTCAAGTATTGTGCATGCATAGGATTTAAGTTTTGTCTGTTTTGCCACAGGATTGTTTTCCTGAACCTGCACATGTGTCATACCAGCTTTATAACCAAGAAAGCCCAGTAAAGCTGTTGTATCTAAATTAGCCCAAGCTCTTAATCTCGGATATATTCTTTTAGCCCTCTTTCTAGGCCAGTATTGCATACTTCCTGCTTTTGGTTTATGTGCTCTTCCCATTTCTTATTCTAAATCTCTTGGTCTTAAGGCATCTGACCATTTCGCCTTTAGAATCAGCGGCTTATTAAATAGCCTAAAGCTATTTTGTTTAATCAGTAGGGTTAGATTTTTGTTTTTCTGAGGATTTATAAAGATTTTGGTAAGGTTGTCTTTGTGTATTAAGTCTTTTTTGTGTATAAAGTAATTAAGTTGTGTAAAAAGTCCCTAAACTGTGTATAAAGTCAGCATTTATCGAGACTATTTACACAAAGACGGTAAGGTTTTTATATACTAAAATTATGATATTTTCATGCCTAGAGCAATATTACCCTTAGCTGCAATGGAGAAGTTATTAAAGAAAGTAGGTGCAGAAAGAGTTTCTGATCCTGCCAAGGTTGCATTGCGAGAAGAACTCGAAAAAATGGCTGAGCAAATTGGCGAGAAAGCTGTCAGGTTTTCAAGGCATTCTAAAAGAAAAACGATTAAAAGTGAGGATATTAAACTAGCTGTAAGATAAGAGGTAAAAATGGGAACTACAAATAAACAAATGGAAGGAATTTTATCAAGATTAAACGGAATAGTAAAACAGTTAAGCGATTTAGAGGATCCTTTACATAAAACTGCAAGATCATTTGATAGTCAAGAATTATTAGCAATTGAACAAAGGCTTAGATCAACAAGAGCTAATTTAAGTATAATAATATCAGATATAAAGGTAAAAAATATTTAAATTTTAGCCCCACAATCTGTACAAAATTTCTCTACTCCCTTTAACGGTTTTTTACAGGAAGGACAATTTCTCTTTATTTCGTCTTCGACTTTAGTTCCGCATTCCTGGCAAAATTTTTCAGTACTCTTAACTGGTTTTCTACAATTTTTACAGGGCTTAATTATAATATCATCTTTAACCTTATATCCTTTTTTTCCAGAAAATAATTGTCCTAAAGTATCTTTCACTTGAGGATTATTCAATTGATCACGTAAATCTACATTGCTTCCCATTTTATTTCATCTTTTTTGTTATATCCAAATTTTTATTGCATTTTTGACATTGAAACCTTAAACTCTCGGCTGCCTTTTTTGTTCCAGTTTCTTCATTTAATATTTGAATTTTTTTTCTTTTGAATGGAACCTGTATTTCTCCATCATGACTGCAATAAGGACATGTGTATTGTATATTTGCCGTTAAAGTGTCTTCATATTCCTGCTCTGGTAAGGTATAATTACATTCAGGACATTTATATTCTTTTGCCCTTATCTGTATCTTTCCAGTTTTGGGGTCTCTTGGCTTGCCCATTAAGCTTTTTCCGCATTTAGGACATTTTTCTTTAAAAACCCAGCATCTTATTTTACCTTTATCTAAAACTCTGTTGGTAAAATATACGCATTCGTCCATTGATTTTGGTTCTACCAATGCCATTTTCTTAGAAATTTTATTTGGGTATTTAAAGTTTATTATGGGCCTACCCGGAATCGAACCGGGAACTCGACTACGTGAAAGTCGCATTTTACCGTTAGACTATAAGCCCAAAGCATTAACTAATTTTTGCCATTCATTAAAATTCATCTGGTAAATTCTTTTTTCTAAAAACTCTAAATCTAATTTTTCTTTAAGAACGTTTTTTAATTTCTTATCTGATTGAATATAAATATTTTTTAATAATTCTTCTTTTTCATTTAACTTCTTATGCTTTATCTCAATAACTTTGCTGTTTACTTTTGGAACCGGATAAAATGCGTGTTTATTTACATCCATTATTTTATTTATTTCAAAAAAATGCTTCATTGAGAGATTTAAAACTCCTTTTTCTAGAAATTTATCTGGAACTGCTAAGATTGCTTTTTTGAAATTCATTTTTATTAATTTATTCATTAAAGGCTCGCAAATAGAGTAAGGAACATTTGAAACTATTTTGTCAAAATTTTCGTTACAATTCAAAATATTTCTATTAATTATTTTTATGTTTGGAAATTTTTCCTTTAATTCTTTGCATAATTTTTTATCTATTTCTATTAAAGTAATGTTTCCTTTCAAAAACTGGGTTAAAACTCCTTTTCCTGGACCGATTTCAAGAACTTTTTCGTTATCCTTAATCGCGAGAAAAGAAACTATTTGTCTAGCTATTTCTACATCAATCATAAAGTGCTGGTCATATTTCATCTGAGTGAATGCTCCTGCTGGGATTTGAACCCAGGTTATCGGCTCGAGAAGCCGATGTCCTTGCCACTAGACTACAGGAGCTTTTTAATCTACTATAATTAACAGTTTATATTCTTTGCTGATAACAAAATTTAAATATATTGGATTGCGACACCATTGCATGAAAAAAGGGGTAATCTATAAGATAATTATAACCTTCGCAACCTTCTGGATTCTTGATTTTTTATTACATTTTACAGGTGTTGGAGAAACAACCTATTACTATATTTCAAAACTTGCTAATTCCATATTATTCGCATTTATTTGGTTTTCAATATACAATAAAAGAGAGCACTTAAAGAAATTATTTTTCTCATTTGTTTTTGGAACATGGATATCTGCTTATTATTTAGTTTCTTCTTATTCGGGATTAGTTCAACTACTTGGAGCTTATGCTAGATATACGCCTCCGGCATTTGTAATTTTTGGAGTAGTTTTGCATCCCTTCTTTTGGTGGATATTCCATTCATTAGCATTCTTCCTAGGATTAGAATTATCTAGATTCGTAAAAAAATAGTTTATTGAACAATTACTTTTCCAGTCATATCAGGATGCACATTGCAATGGTATGCAAATGTTCCGGGCGTATTAAAAGTATGAGAATAAGTTTCTGATTTTGCAAATAATGGTGAGCTTAGTTCACTACCAGAATCGGATGTTACAGTATGTTTTACACTATCCTCGTTTACCCAAGTAACCGTATCTCCTACCTTTACTGTTAACTCAGCTGGAGAAAAAGCAAAACCAGTTATTTTGACATTTATACCATTTATTTGCGTATTTGCTTGATTATCAGAATTTTTATTACTAGAACTACAACCCGCTATAAATAATAAAAATAATAAAACTAAGATAAAATACCTCTTTTTCATAATATTTAGATGATATTTTAGTATATAAAAGTTATGAGTAGCCCCGGGAAGATTCGAACTTCCGTTTGCAGGTTTCTCTTTAATAAACCAGAGCCTGCCGTCTTTGACCTACTGGACCACAGGGCTTTATGCAGTAACCGGGAATCGAACCCGGATCCGAAGCTCTTTCCTTTGTTATTGGGAAGCTCCAGTACGAACCATTGTACTATTACTGCTTAATTAATTATTATTAAACTTATCTTTTAAAAAAGTTTCCAATAGAAAAGTATTTAAACATTAAAGTATTAATAAGTATGAATTTATATGAAAACTAGATTAACCATAACAATTGATGAAAAAATTTTAAATAAGTTTAAAGAAATTTGTAAAAGAGAGGGTTATAAAATTTCTACAAAAGTTGAAAGATTAATTGAAGAATTCACAAAGAGGCGATAAAATTGAAAGGTGGGAAAATCAAAATACATATTCCAAAAGAGATTTTAAGAGAACTTTATATAAAAAGAAAACAGCCATTATCTGAGATAAAATCAAGATATAAATGCTCCTTAAATACAATCGCTTATTGGTTAAGAAAATATAATATAAGAATAAGGAATCAATCACAATCTATGAGGTTATTTGTAAATAAACCGGAAATTTTTATAGATAAAAGTGAACTTTATGATTTATCTATAAATAAAAAATTTAAATTAAGAAAAATAGCTAAAAAATATGATTGTAAAATATCAACTATCTTAAATAGACTTAGAAAATATAAAATTACTAATAGGTTTTCTAATTGTAAAAAAATAGAAATAAGTAAAGAAGAGTTAGAAAAATTATATTTAATAAACAAGTTAAACACCTATGAAATTGCTGATATTTATGGTACTTGTCAAGCAACTATTTGGAAAAGATTAAAACAATACAATATTGAAAGAAGAAACACGCATGAGTTAAATTCAAAAATTCCTTCTAAAGAATTTTTAGAAAAATATTATCTAAATAAAAGATTATCAACATGGGAAATAGAGAAAAGGTATGGTTACAGTAGAAGCACGGTGCATAGAAAATTAAGAGAATATGGAATGATAAGGAATAGGGCAATTGCCCATATGATTTATCAAAAGAATGATTTTAGCGGAAATTTAAGAGAAAAAGCTTATCTTATTGGATTTAGATTAGGGGATTTAAGAGTAAGAAAAATTTGGGAAAATAGTGAAACAATTCATGTTGATTGTGGAAGCACTATAAAAGAACAAATAGAACTAATAAAGAATTTGTTTAAAGATTATGGTCAAGTTTGGATTAGTAAGCCAAATAAGAAAGGCAAAGTGCAAATGGAATGCTATCTTAATAGAACATTTGAATTTTTATTAAGCAAAAAAATTCCTGAAGATCTTCTTAAAGATAAGGAAAATTTCTTTGCTTTTTTAGCTGGTTTTACGGATGCCGAAGGAACAATAGGCATTAGTAAAGGTATGGCGTATTATAGTGTTGTTAATCAAAATAAAAAATATTTAAATTATATTAGAAATAAACTCATAAATATTGGAATAGAGTGTCCAAAGATGTATTTGGGTTCAGAAAAAGGTACACCGAGAATTGAGGGTGATAAAACTTATTATAGTAATAAAGATTGTTGGTTCTTAAGATTAAATAAAAAAAGTTTTCTCTACGAATTTCTCTTAAAAATAGAACCTTATTTAAAACATCCTAAAAAGGTAAAGAATTTAAGATTAGCTAAAAATAATATTTTAGAAAGAAATAGAAAATTTGGAGAATAAAATATGACTAAGAAAGGTTATTTTCAGATTAGCACGGCTGTGGACTATCCCTCAGAAAAATTCCATTTAGGACATGGATATGAAAAAATTTGCACAGATGTGTTGGCCAGATGGAAAAGACTACAAGGATTTAAAGTTCATTTTTCTACAGGCACTGATTGTCATGGTTTAAAAATTCAGAGAGCTGCCGAAAAAAATGATAAAACACCCTTAGAATTTGTTAAAGAAATTTCTTCTGGATTTAAGGAATTATGCAAGGTTCTGAATATTTCTTATGATGATTTTATAATGACAATTGAAGATAGGCATAAAAAAGTTGCACAATATATTATTAATGAATTATATAAAAAAGGTGAAATCTACAAAGATATTTACGAAGGCCCTTATTGTGTAGATTGTGAAACTTATTATACTGAAAAAGATTTAGTTGAAGGGAATTGTCCATTTCATAAAAGACCTGTTGAAAAGGTTAAAGAAGAAAGTTATTTCTTTAAATTAAGTAAATATCAAAGATTTTTAATTGATTATATAAATAAAAATCCGGATTGTATTTGGCCAGAAAAAAAGAGAAAAGAGATGCTAAATAAGTTAAAACAGCCTTTAAGGGATTTAAGCATTAGTAGGAAAGAAGTAAAATGGGGCATTCCTTTACCTTTTGATAAAAATTTGACTGAGTTTGTATGGATAGAAGCCCTTAATTCATATTTAACTACTGTTGACTATCCGAACAAAAAATATAAAGATTTTTGGCCACCAACTCATGTAATCGGCGTTGACATAATTTTTCATCACAGTATAATTTGGTTTTCCTTTTTAAAAGCCTTAAACATTAAGCTACCAAAAGTTGTTGTCCATGGCTTTATAAATTTAAAAGGACAAAAACTAAGTAAATCTGCTGGAATAAGAATAGATCCTGTAGAATTAGCACAAACTTATGGTGCGGATTCATTAAGATATTTCTTAATTCGCGAGATACCCTTTGGGCAAGACGGGGATTTTTCAGAAGATGCATTAAAAGCAAGAATAAACAATGAATTAGCAAATGATCTAGGAAATTTAGTTTCTAGAGTTCTAACTTTGGTTGAGAAAAATTTTAAAATATTAAAGAAAAATGAGCTGGATAAAGAATTAACTTCCAAACTAAATTTTAAAAAAATACAAAATTATGTTAATAAATATGAGTTACATAACACTTTAGCTGAGATATGGAAATTTATAAATGAGGTAAACAAGCATATTAATCAAGAAAAGCCATGGGAACTAAAAGGAAGGGAACTTGAAAAGCATCTTTATACTTTAACTGAAGCATTAAGAATCATTTCAATCTTGCTCTATCCTTTCATTCCTGAGACAAGTGAAAAGATTAATAAACAATTGGGTATTAAGCTAGGATTATTAAAAGACTGTAAATTTGGATTGATTAAGCAATATAAGGTAAAAAAAGAGGGGGTGTTGTTTAGGAAGGTGTAAAATGTTTATATTAGATGAAAATAAATTAAAAATGCTACATACTTTAATGAGGGAGAAAGGCGTGCATAACGTTAATACTTCAATGTTTTCTGAACAGCAGAGAAAGATTATTTACGAAAGTTATGGCGAGCAGTTTCTTATGTTTAATGGCCTAGGCTACATGGTTAACTGTGTTGTTCCTTATGCCTTAGCTAAAAACATTAATATGGTTGATAAAAAATTAAAACAGGAATTGGATTATGCATTAAAGCAATATGATTATGAGTATGCTTTCCTTTGTGCAAAATTATTGAATGACGAGAAGATGGTTGAATTTGTAAAACAGTATGATGTTAAGGGAGACTATGATAAAATTTTCAATGATATGAATAAATTTGTTTCAGAGGCTAGAATATGATCCCTTTTAACGAATGGAAGAAGATGGATATTAGAATAGGGAAAATATTAGATGTTGATAATCATCCTAAAGCGGATAAATTATTGGTTCTAAAGATTGATATTGGGGGTGAAGTAAGGACAATTGTTGCCGGTATTAAAGGATATTATGAAAGAGAAGAATTGATGGACAAGAAAGTTGTTGTTATAACAAATTTAGAGCAAAAAGAATTAAGGGGGATTAAAAGTGAGGGGATGATTTTAGCTGCTGTTAAAGATGATAAGGTTATTTTATTAACGCCCGATGAAGATATTAAAGAGGGTGCTGTTATTCAATAAACGATAAATATATATTTATTTAAGATAATGAATAGAGCATGGCAAGAAAGGTGGGTGAAACACTAATTGCAAGAATAAGTCAATTAAATGATGTTCTTTATACAGTTAGCTGGTTAAAAACTCATGGTATACCACAAGGGATTATTACAAAAAAACAAGTTGAAACGCTAGAAAAAACCTAAAAGAATGTATGAAAATATTTAGCGAACTTTCAGGAGATTTGGAAAAGAAGGGCTTATAAAATTTCAACCCTGCAATATTTGCCTGCTTTTTCCCTAAATTCTTCCGCCTCTTTCATTGTCCCAATAATCGAGTTAATATGCATCGGTACGGCGATTTTTGGCTTGATTACCTTAACAGCTTCAACCGCTTCGTTAACATCCATAACATACTTTCCAGATACGGGCAATAAAGCAATATCAATGTTCTTTAAATCGCTCATTTCAGAAATTAAATCAGTATCTCCGGCATGATAAATTCTTGTATTATTTACCGTTAAAACATATCCTAATTTTTTATCTTCTTTTCTATGATACGGGTTTCCGGGAGACCTAAATTTATTTATATTATAAGAATAAACAGATTCAATTTCAACACCATTGATTTTTAATTTATCTCCTGGTTTAGCTAATTTGATATTTCTAAAATTACTTAAATTGTCTTTACACGCCTCGCTAGCTATTATAATTGTTTTAGTAGTATAAATTTTATTAATGTCATCCAGACTCAAATGGTCATAATGCTCATGCGTGATTAAAATTAAATCGGCCTTTTCATCGTCTTTAATCTTAAAGGGATCGATATAGATTATTTTAGAATTTTTTATTTTAAAACCATCGTGTCCAAGCCATTCTAGATTAAGATCATTAAATTTCATGATTATAATATGAAATTAAAAATATAAAAACTTAACCAATAAAAAAGAAAAGGGAAAATTAGAAACATTTCCCCTTACCACAACAGGTGCAGAATCCAGCTACACCAAACAAAACAAATGCTGCCGTCCACCAATTTAACCATCCCCACCAGGTTATCAATCCTAAATCCTGCAGTAAAAACAAAACACCTAAAACTAAAACTATCCATCCAAACCAACTGTGGTGCGGACAACTGCACATACCACCCATATCTCTTTTCATCATAGCCATTATCAGAACACCTCCTTTTTGTTAAAAATAACAAAGGTTTGAAGTATAAAAGCCTTGCTAATTCAGGCAGTCCCAGAAATGAACTTTATGTATTTAATTCCGAATTTTTCAAATTTACCATCAAAATTTATGTCAAAATAATCATTGGTATATCTTGGATTTAGTTCTATTAATAAGACATTATATTCATTAGGGATTCCAAAACTTGTCAAATTCTCTGAAAGGATATTCACTTTAGATGGCAAACCATATTCTTCCAAGATAATTTTTTCTATCTCGGCTTTCTCCTGTTCTTGATTTGGTTTTGGTATTGTTGCCATTTTATTAATATTAAGTGGGGCTGGGAAGATTTGAACTTCCGACTTCGAGTAAGTTTTTTTATCTCTCGATCTCTAACCTTAGCTATCAGTTTCACCCTAATTGTCGAGTGCTCCAGCCAGGCTAAGCTACAGCCCCCTAAAAGAAAGTCATTTTACTTAATTTATAAACATTTCTAAGAATTATTAATATAGAATTCAAATTTTTTAATGTGTTTAGGATTATGAGGATTGATGATTTGCATCCATTTATTTAGCATTTCCTCTCCACGAACATTTATATGATATTTATCATTCCACCCAGGATTTTTCACTAATTCTAAATAAATTGTAGATCTTAATCCAATTTTCCTTATTAAATTATTTAACTGATAACCTAAATTTTCTGATATTGTTGCAATTTCTATTCTTGGATAAAATTTTCCATATTTTGGTTCTAAATAAATCGTACCATCTGTATCAAAAATACCTCTGATTGTGCTTGAGATAAATTCCTCTTTCTCTATAAAAATTTCTGGTATCTTTATATCAATTTTCTTACCTAATGTTAAACCCAGAATATTATGCTTAAAATTTACTAAGGAATTGGACCATTTTTGAAACCCATAAACTCCATCTTTTGGCATATCCCTTAAGCTAACCTTCAAATTATACAACTTAAAATAAAGTTGTTTTATGATTTTGTTATAATGTTCTTTATCATCTAATATATGGCCCCTTAAAGCATAACTTCCTTTAATTTTATTCTGATTTTTATAAAAGTTCATAGTACCATCTCCAATATGCAACCCAGTTTCTTCAGCCAATTCTTCACTAGATTTTTCTGGTAACACAATTTCGTTGTTAGGTTGTAATTTAGATAAGTCAAATTTCATTTTACGTCGTTAAAATTAAGATATTCTTATTTAAATACTTAACCACCACGGTTGTCACTTGGGTTATTGGGAAATAATATATATTTTACAGGATATAGTTTAATTAAAAATATAAAAACGCCTCCCGCAGGATTTGAACCTGCCTACGGTTTTCTTGACGAAAATGACCGCATGGTCTCCATCCTGTTTAGTTAACAGCCATCTGAGCCATATTTTCTATGTGTGCTCTACCAGGCTGAGCTAGAGAGGCGTATTAAAACAAATAAGAAATTCTTTTAAAAAGGTTTCTAAATAAATTAATCAATAAAATCTTTATTTTTAATTTTTTCCGGCAAGTACTTTTCAGAAATAAATGTTATACCTCGAGCACTTAAAGCCTGGATTTCTGCTTTAGCACCATTTTGTTTCATAGCCTTAAATTCTTTCTGCCACTGCTTGTTGTTTTTAAACCAGTCATATTCTGAAATTTGTTTTAATCTAGCTAGATCATGATCTTTTAATTTAATTAGGTGTTTTTGTAAGCCGTATTTTTCTATATCATTTGATGTGATTCCTAGATATTTTACACTTGGGATTGCTAATCTTTCTGAAGCATGTGCAAGATTGATACTTCCATATTTAAGTACAGAATAAATATAAAATCCGTAAGAATCAAAATCACATAGGACATAAATTGGAAGTTTAAACTCTTCATACAATCTTTGCAATAATCTTCTTATTCCCCTAGTTGTCTGACCTTGTGAACTTATTATAATGCAGTTTTGTTTGTCCCAAAATTTATCTTCATTTAATCTTTCCCAAACAGCTGCTTTTTCCATATAAATGATATATTTTGCGTCTACTTTCTTAAATTTAATTTCTTCAACATTACTTGGAATACTCCATCCCCCTGATCCGAGTTTATCCCATCTTATAACATCTCCAGAATCTTCTATTGTTACTTTTCCAACAACGCTTCCATTCTTATTTGCATTAACATTTAATTGCTCTCTTGAATTTTCTGTTATTAATTCTAAATCTTCAATAATATCATCGCTTTCACTTTGTTCGTCAACTAAATTAACATTTGTTCCAGGAATTGTTCTCTTAGCCATGTAAAAGACGTCTCTTAAGCTTGCGTGTTTTTCTTCATTAATCAAATCTTTGCTTATACTTGCTACTTCAATAGTTTGCAGGAATTTTTTAGCATGGGCAACATTGAAGAAATATCTTGTCGAAGTTTTATCTCCCAATTCCAAAGTTTTTGTTTTTTCATTGAAGATAACATTGCTTAAAGCCCTTATTGGGACAATAACAGAAGGGTTTTTATTTTTCTCAATATCCTTAACTACTTTTAGTCCTAAATTTTTTAATTCTTCTGAAGATTTATTTCTCTTTACCATTTTCTCCATTTGCTGCTTCCAAGGATGGGAGCTCTTTTTTTAATAATTTCTGTAACCTATCCTGTAAAATTTCTTTTTTATCACCTGTTAAATTACTTAATGAAACAGCCAGTTCAGGGATATACTTTTCAAACAGGTCTATTTTCTCTCGTTGTTCTGCTGCCTTGATGTGCTTATGAATATAAATACTTAATTTTCTTCCGCATTCCTGCAATGCAAGCTTAATCTCTTTAATAATTTCATCATAATGCGCAATTGCTTCCTTGGCTTCATTCGTAAATGGAACCCAGACGCTTGCAATATGAACGAGAACTACTGCCGGTCCAGTTGGGAGGTTACTTCCGCTTTGATTTAATCCATAAGGTTTCCAGCTTGTTTCTGAAACAGATTCTGTAATTGCGCAGGCACCTTGCTGATAAAGCAACGGAACCCTATTCGCCAACCTCATTAATCTAATTTGCCCTTCTTTATCCAGTTCCCCACCATAAGCAATTCCAACTTCAATGATAAAAGGCATGCCCCGATAAACAACCGGGCTTCTGGAAACTGTTGCGTAAAAATCAGCATTAATCTCTTTTCTTAATCCTTTCTCTAACAATTCTGCCGTTATTGGGCTTAGACAATCTCCGGGAGGGGCCATGATTTTAGTTTCTTGTAACGATTTAAACAATAATTCGATTTCTTTATTTTCAAGCTGCCTTGGTTTTCTATCGGCCTTTAATTTTGCTTTACTGCATATCTCTTGTGCTGTCTGCTGCCCAATTCTGGAAAAATCATTTTGCAAAAACCCCTGTAATGTATTGGCCCTCGTATCCTGCAACATTTTCATTAACTGCCCAAGCTCTATTCCATAAGGATGTGGTTTTATTCCTTTGGCTTCTCTCGGCAGCTCTTCTGTAACCCTCCTATATTCAAATTTTTCTTTTTCCGGCGTTACATAAACAAAGGTGGCATGTGGATTAACAATTGCGGTTTCCTTTACATATTCATCAACGCTTTGTTTTCCTTTCAAATATCTCCCTTCTATTTCAATCTCGATTTTTGTCCCATGGTCTTTATCCCATTTAACTTCATCATCTTTTATAATATGAGGCTCGTTTTTTTTCGTATCTATCTGTAATTCAAAATAATGTGCCGGTCTTTTCGAGCTTACCCTTGAATAAATTTTTGTTGATTTTCCTGTTGTTAATTGTGAATAAAGTACGGCTGCTGAAATTCCTATTCCCTGCTGTCCGCGGGACTGTCTCATTGAATGAAATTTGCTTCCGTATAATAATTTACCAAATATGTTCGGAATCTGCTGCTTAACAATTCCCGGACCATTATCCTCGACAATTACTATAAATCTGTTTTCATTAATTTGATTTATCTCAATTTTTATTTCAGGAAGAACTTTCATTTCGGTGCAAGCATCAAGAGAATTATCAACAGCCTCTTTAACAACCATCATCAATGCTCTTGTTGGATTATCAAAACCAAGCAAATGCCTGTTCTTCAAGAAAAATTCCGAGATGCTAATCTCGCGTTGCTGCTTTGCTAATTCATATGCTTTTATTTCTGCCATTTTAATTATGCTTATCTTTTAGTCTTCTTTGTTTTTCCAAATAATTGTAGACATTTCCATGTCTGCTTCCCTGCAATAAATTGATTATGGCATGCCTTGTGATATTAAGATCAACGTGTTTTCCTATAATGCTGATTGTTTTTCCATAGATTGATATTTCAACATCGCCAAGCTTTTCCATTAACTGGCGTGCTTTTCCTTCCCTTCCAATCAAGCGTGCCCTCACCCTATTCAAATCATTTTTAGTTTTTCTTGAGAAGTGAGAGATGTCTATAATTTCTAAATCCTTGTCATCTTCCAATAAATTTAATGCAATTTCGGGGTTAAAACCACGTCCAATAGCATTAATCATTTTTTTGGCAAGATAAATGTTAAGCCCGTTATCCCCAATTATAATAATATCACCCTCTCTTGAATTTATTTGTAGTTTAGTATTTGTTAGTTTGGCTATCTTTCTCTTTGTCTCTCCTTTTTTGCCAATTAAAACCGCGATTCTGTCTTTTGGAATCCTAATTTCATCCATATTAGAATTCTTCTTGAATCTCTCCTTCTTTCAAATAACCTTTTCTTTTTAGCCAGTCAACCTGGTTTGGTTGATATTTAAAGATTATATCCCCTTTTTCATTATCATATTCCCAAGGTTCGATTAATAATAAATCTCCTTCTCGAATCCATAATTTCCTTTTTAATCTTCCCGGAACTCTGCAAATCCTAATTTTTCCATCTAAGCATCTTACTCGCATTCTGCTGCCACCAAGCCTTTGTTCGATAAATCCAAGAACTTCATTGTTTCTTGGCACTTTTATTCTGAACTCCGGCTGTTCCTGAGTTTGTTCCATTCAAAGAAATAAACGAGGGTTGTTTTATAAATCTTTTGTTAAAATTATGAATAACTAAATTCACTGTAAATTCCAAGTCTGTTATTATATGAACTGCCTTTTGATATCTTCTCTAGTCTGGAAAAAAATAAAAATAATCTTTTTGTAATCTCTAAGGATTGTTTGTTAAGTTCTCTTGGTTTATCTAATGTTCTGCTAAATTCGTTAAATTCGATTATCCTTGATTCCAACCTTTCTGTATCCTCTTTTGTCTTCCATGATAATTTTTCTGCTCCTTTTATCAGTTTCATGGCAAGTAAATAATGAACGTCGCCTTCCAAAACATTTTCCTCCACCCCATCAATCAAAGTTCCGTATTTTTCAATATTAATATGTTTTACAGTTTTGTTAAAGAGTTCTATAGCTGAACGTAAGATACCAAGAGGATATTGCTTATTTTTGATTTCTCTGGTAGAAATGGTATCCTCCAAACAATCCTTCATTACAAGAGAAGTATAGTGATAATAACTGAGCAAGTCAAATCTTCCAAATATGCACTCTCTCATAAGACTAACATAAGGTTAAAATCTATAAATCTTGTTATTCAAAATTTTCTTTTAATCTAAAGCATATTGTTGTTCTATATACCTGCCTGCTTGTAAGTCTGCTTGTTTTGTATAAAGTTCTTGATTGTGTTGTTGTTCCGGGAAATCTTTGTTTCAATCTTCTGCCAAGCTGCACGAGGAAATACTTATTTGTCAAATATAAGTCTATGCCAAATTTTTTAATAATTTCACGGGTGATAAAAACATGTCCAGCTTTCTCAATTTCTCTTTTAACATAATCCAGCACTTCTTGGTTATTTGGCCTTATCTGTAGGATTCCTTCGTAAGATCTTGAATTAGTGTATATCATATTTCAAAAATTATGGAATGGGGTATGTTTTTTATTTTTATTATATTCTCTTTCTCAACAATATTATGTTTTACTGCCAATCTCATTGCCTCTTCGCCCACAATATTTATGTTTCTAGCATTCATTAAAATTTTCACAATTTTATCCTCGTCCAGTACATCTCCTTTATAAAATCTTTCATTAACATCCAAATTTAAATCCTTTTCAGAGAAACTCTTTCCTATCAAGTTAGAGTCGCATAATGCAATGATTTCATTTTGCTCTGTTTTGTTTATTTTTAAATAAATCATATTTTTGTTCTTACAGGATTCTTTGCGCCACACGCCGTACATTTCATTATCGTAACACGTTCCTCCTTTGTTAAAACCGTGTCTGGCTTTTTGCATACCCTGCAAAGTACAAATTCCTGTGCATATTGTTCGATTTTAGAATTTATCAGTGAAGAGGAAATTTTTCTACCAAGTATTAATCTCGGACCATCTAGATTACCCGGGGTGGCTAACTCTCTTAACAAATATTTCAATAAATGGGTCTGATCGCGATTAAACGTTTTTACTATATCTGCGAAATTTGATATTATTGTTTTATTGCCCTGTACGTGCCCTTTTGCTTTAGGCATTTCAAATCTTTCAGTGGTTTGTTTTATCTCCGGAAGATTAGCCTTTGCCTTTTCCAATAATTTCTCATAAGTTTCCATAAAGATAATTAAGAATATGGTTTTTTAAAGGTTTTTAATTCTTAAGGTAGGTTTTTATATTTTTTGGAATGATTTCCAAGGGTTTTATACGAACAATTAAAATGGAAAAATATCGAGGCAAGCGAACCATTAAGACATTATGAAGTCTTTGGATTGACAAATAGAAATTCTGCTATAAGAATCGTTTATATGGACAACGAAATTTTAGAAAATTTTTATGGTCCAAAAAAATTAGAAGGTCTTATCTTAAATCCTTCAGAAGAAGATGTTTTAAAAGATTTTGTAGATTTAGAAGCCACATTCAAAAATTACAAACCATTTTGCTATGTTATAAAACAAAGTTATACTGGACTACAATAATAATCTGTATTTTCCCTTAACTTCATAAACTTGTCCTTCTTTTAATAATTCTTCAAGAACTTTATTTAAATCATCCAAGCTAGCATGTAATTCTAATTTAATTTCTTCCAGTGTTATTCCGAGTTTATCTTCATATCTTTCAACTAAATTTAATAATTCATTTCTTAAGTTATTTGAGGTGAAATTTATTTCCTCGTAACTTATTTCTGGTTCTTTTTCTTTGATTAAAACAATTTTATTTTTTTCCGGTATTCCGTATTCCTTGATTAATTCAAGTTTTCTCAATATCTCATCATTTGGAGAAACTTTCTTTACAATTTCTGGCAAGATATAAATTTCCTCATTGTATTTTTTAATTTTTCCTATGATTAAAACAATATCTCCAATAGAAATATTTTCAAGAATCCTTGTATCCTCTCGCCAGGTTTTTAATCTTATCTGGGCGCTTGAGTCATCCATAGTTATTCCGATATAACTTTTATCCTCGTTTTCGAATTTATTCACAACATTTGCAACAATATTCACCCTAGTAACTTGTTTATTGTTTAATGCAATATAATTAGATTCGAATTCCCCGCTTCTTTGAACAAAGTTTTCTTCTTTTAAGTCACCAAGCCATAATTTATGCGCGACTAATCTGCTGATTTGTTCCATCATAATCTGCTTATGAAGCCCCTGCGTGGCTCAAATATTTCTGCTTCTCTCTTTAATTGCTCTATAATTTCTTCAACTTGGGCATTATCTATATTTTGTTCGGCTGCTTCATTAATAATATCTGCAATCGGAATCATCTTCCCTACTTTATTCTCTAATTTCTTGATGATTTCACGCACTGAAACAATTCTTGATCTTTGTGAAGCCGGAACCCCTGTTGTTATTCTGTCTATATCAATTTGACCTGTTTCATAGTCAAACCCTACCTGCATCAGGCAATGTTTTAATAATTCAATTGCGCGTTTTGCATCTTGTCTTATAACTTTATCGCTCAATCTGCTGCGAGCAGATGCTTCCGCAAGTCTTACCAAAGCTTCTAATTGTCTCGCGCTTATTGGAATTGGTCTAATTTCTCCTTCTCCTTTTTGCCCGCTATTCCTTAAATCTATATAGAAATCTTTAATCTCCTGAATTGCTTCATTGCTTAATTGAGGAATTATTTTCTGTTTTGCATATGATAAATATTTTCTTAATAACTGCCCTGAAATTTCGGTCTTTATATCTTCTGGATTCTGTTGCAGGTTTAAGACATGTCCTGCAATTTTTTCATCTAATTCCTTATTAGGAAGATCTCTTATAGGGAAAATTAAATCAAACCTATTGATTAAAGTTGGGGGAAGATCAATTTGTGAAGCAATCGGTGCATATGGATCAAATCTTCCTAATTTTGGATTTGCGGCGGCTAAAACTGTGGTTTCTGCTCTTAACGTCGCCTGAATATTTGCCTTTGAAATGCTAATCCTTTGCTGTTCCAACGCTTCGTGTAATGCATCTCTGTCTTCTGGATTCATTTTATCAAGCTCGTCTATAACCGCTATTCCGCCGTTTGCTAAAACCAATGCTCCTGCTTCCAATGCCCATCCTCTTAAAAATTCATCTTTAACAACTGTAGCTGTTAAACCTGCACCCGTAGCACCTTTCCCAGAAACAAGCCTTGCTTTTGGAGCAATTTTTGAAATAAATGTAAGCATTTGTGATTTACCAGCACCAGGATCACCAACCAATAAAATGTGCATATCTCCCCTTGTTGTTGTGCCATCTTCCTTATGTTTCCTTACTCCACCCATTAACTGCAATACCAAGGCTTCCTTAACTTTTTCATGACCATAAATACTCGGGGCAATTGATTTAACCAATTTCTCGAAAATTTTTGGATCTTCAGATAATTTCCTTATCTCTTTCTCATCCAAATCATCTAACTCAACCTCACCAAATGCTTTTTCAATGGGTTCTATATTATTTGCTTCCATCATTAAATCATATCTGATTGATTGAGCTCCTGTTCTCAGCAAAATAGGAACTTCCTTTACAATTCCATAAACAACGACCTTGCTTCCTGGAGTCGTTTTTTTCTCCATCCTTGGTTCAACTAAATCTTCTCTTAAGAAAACACTTAGGCGCTTGGGTTGCTCCCCTCCTTCTAAAGATTCTGGAATCTCTTCTAAAACCAGTCTTTGAGCATCAACCAAATCTTTACTTATTAATCTAAAATGTCCTCTTCTTCCACACGAGCATCTAGACGGCTCTTTAAATCTTGAATCCAGCTGTAGAATTGTTATTGCATTTCCGCAAGAAGGACATTCAAATTTAGCGGATGTAACTTGCGGTCTTACGTCAGAACTCTGCCTTACAATTCCTTCCATTATCATGAATTTATTTAAATGGGTGCTCCTTATATCCCGAATAAAAACAAACTGATCGCGGGGAAGATTATAGAAACGAACCCTGAAATTTTTTAAGGGCATATCAAATCCATCAATTGCCAATTCTACGGCCCTTATTGTTTCTTCTGGTTCCTCCAAAAGCTGGTCTGCGAGTTCATGATCAAACTTGGCTAATTCGGAAAAATCGATTTTTAATACATTAATGCCACGGGCTGCCAAATGATGCAAAGAATCAATATAGCCAGCATTAACAAAATCTTTAAATTTTTCAATTTGCTCCGTGGCATCAAGATGCATTTTACTTTAATTTTCTCAAATTTGTTATTAATTTTGCGACAGCTTCCCTAAGTTTTGTCTCGGATCTTGTTCCTGTGCAGACTATTTTTCCGTTGCTGAACAATAAGAATGTTGCCCTTGTCCCAGGCAGCTTATAAACCAGTCCGGGAAATTGCTCAGGTTCATATTCTGTATTTTCCAGTTTCATCGCCAATGAATTTAAATTTAAATCCATATTGATTGTGCCGGAAGCAACCATGTTTTGTATATTTATCTTTGGCTTTATCTTTATTTTAATTCTTATTTTTCTTAGGTTCTCGATTATTTTCCCAATGCTTTCCTTTACTTTGCTTATGGACTTAGCGCCTGTACAAACAACTTTTCCAGAACTAAAAATCAAAGCAGATGTCTTTGGTGTTTTAATCCTCATAACCAAACCAGGAAATTGCTCCGGATTATATTCTGTGTTTGGCAGAACCTCTGCGAGTTTTATCAACGGTATGTCATGTTCTAAACTTGTAGAAACAACAATATTTTGTATTTTTATTTTTGATTTATTTCTAGCCATTAAATAATACACCCCCTAATCTTAAAGTTTTATTTATAAATAAACAGAAAAGTATATAAAGGTTGTTTATAAATAAAGTGTAATTACTTAATAAAGATTAAAATGGGCAAAATAGCAAAAAGATATATCCGGAAATTATTAGACAAAGCAGAAATAGAGTTGGATGGAAACCTCCCTTGGGATATTAAAGTTCATAATGAAAAATTTTATGATTGGGTCTTAAAAAACGGTTCTATTGGATTGGGGGAATCTTATATGGATGGCTGGTGGGACTGCAAGGAATTAGACAAATTTTTTGAGAGGGTTTTGCGGGCAGAACTTGATAGAAATGTTGTTTCCTTACCCTTAATTTTAAATTTCATCGGGAGCAAGGTGTTCAATCTGCAGAAAAAATCAAGGGCGTTTATCATCGGAGAGAGGCATTATGATATTGGTAATAATTTATATAAGAGTATGCTTGACAAAGGAATGAATTATAGTTGCGGCTACTGGAAAAATGCAAAGAATCTAAATGAGGCTCAGGAAGCAAAGCTTGATTTAATATGCAGGAAATTAAAATTAAAAAAAGGAATGAAGGTTCTTGATATTGGTTGCGGTTGGGGAGGTTTTGCAAAATATGCTGCTGAAAAATACAAGGTTAATGTTGTCGGGATAACCGTCTCAAAACAGCAATTGGAATTTGGAAAGAAATTATGCCGGGGCTTACCGGTTCAATTAAGGCTGCAGGATTATAGAAGCTTAAATGAAAAATTTGATGCGATAGTCTCGATAGGGATGTTTGAGCATGTTGGATATAAGAATTACAGAACATTCATGAAGGTTGTTTATAAATGCTTAAAAGACGGCGGTTTGTTTCTTCTGCATACCATCGGGGGCAATGTATCTGTAAAAACAACAAACCCATGGACGCAGAAATATATTTTTCCTAACTCGATGTTGCCTTCTATAAAACAAATAGGAAAATCAATTGAAAATTTATTTGTTATGGAAGACTGGCATAATTTTAGCATCTATTACTACAAAACACTGATGGCTTGGCATAATAATTTCAATAAAAACTGGGATAAATTAAAATCAGGATACGATGAAAGATTTTTCAGAATGTGGAATTATTATTTATTATCTAGCGCTGGTTCATTTTTATCCAGAAAAAATCAGCTGTGGCAGATTGTTCTCTCTAAAAGTGGCGTTTCTGGTGGCTATAATTCAATACGTTAAATTTTATTAAAACCTATTTCAAATTCTTTTTCTTTAACTTTAAACTTCTCAGAACTCTTTGTATTAAACTTTTTTACTATTTTTGCATTTGCTATTTTTTTAATTAACTCTAGATCCAATGAAATTTTACTTTCTAAATATAATTCAATCTTATCATTCTTATTCAATTTAACTTTTTTCCTTAAATCCTGAATTCTTCTTAGAACTTCTCTTGTATAACCTTCTTTTTCTAATTCCGAGGTTAATTTTGTATTTAATGTAATTCTGAATTCTTCGTCCATTGGCTGCTTTTTAACAATTATCTTTTTGCAGTTAACCTGCGATTTAATTAAATCTTGTAAATTTTTGACTGCTTTTACAACCGCATCATCTTTAGTTAATACTTCAACCTCCAACAAAGGCCATCTAACGCCTATTTGTTTTAAATTTCTCTCGCTTAATACTGCTTGTATAGTATTCCTCGCGTGGTTTACATTATCCTCTAAATCTTCTTTTATCCTTCTTTTATCTGTAAGAGGCCATTCGGTTAAATGAACGCTTTTATTTTCAAGACCTTTGTAAATATAATCAGAGATATACGGAGCAAATGGCGCTAATAACTTGCTTAATCTTTCAAAAACATAATTAAAAACATAACCAAGAGTTGAATCATTATTATCTACTCTATTTCTAATTAATTTAATATATGTTCTGGATAAATCTTCATTTACAAATTCTACAAATGAAGCAAGACATTTATGATAATTTTGTTTCTCTAATTCTTCCGTGATATTATTGATTAAAGTATTTATTCTAGAGATTATCCATTCATCTTCTAATTGTAATCTTGGTTTATTTGTTGCTTTAAGATTTTTTGAATATTGATAAGAGTTCCATAATATTGTTAAAAATGGTGTGACTTGCTGATTAATCAAATTCAAACTGAATCTTTTTTGATCTCCGGGCTCATTCACACAAAACTGCAGTCTTGTTGCATCAATCCCAACTTTATCAAAAGTTTCCCAAGGATTAACTATATTTCCTTTGCTTTTGCTCATCTTCTCCCCGTTTTCATCAACAACATGTCCTGCACAAACTACATTTTTGTAAGCATTCTTTCCAAATAATAAAGTACCGAGAACGTGCAAAGTATAAAACCATCCACGAGTTTGATCAATTGCTTCTGCTATAAAATCGTATGGAAAACTCTTGTTAAACATTTCTTTATTTTCAAATGGATAATGATATTGAGCAAATGTAGCAGAACCAGAATCATACCAACAGTCTATAACATCTAGGACTCTTGACATTAAATTCTTACATTTATTGCATCTTATTTTTATTTCATCAATAACTGGCTTATGTAAATCAATTTCTTTCTTTATTTCGGATAAATCTTTTAATTCTTTTACACTCCCGATTATTATTTCATTTTTGCATTTACTGCATCTCCAAATAGGCAACGGAGTTCCCCAGAATTTTTTTCTTGATAATGCCCAGTCTTTTGCTCCCTCTAACCAATTTCCAAATCTTCCTTCCTTAATATGTTTAGGACTCCAGTTTATTTTCTCGTTATTTTTTAATAACTCATTTCTAAAAGAACTAACTTTGATGAACCATGAAATCATTGCATAGTAAATTAATGGTGTATTACATCTCCAACAAAATGGATAAGTGTGCATATAATCTTCTTTTTTAAATAAAACTCCTTTTTTATCCAAATATTCTATAATTTTCGGATCTGCGTCTTTTACAAACATTCCTTTAAAATCAGAAACTTCAGAAGTAAAATGTCCTGTTTCATCTATCGGTTTAACAAAATCTATTTTATTTAATTTGCAAGCTTCATAATCATTCTCGCCAAATGCAGGAGCCATATGAACAATTCCAGTACCCTCTTCTGTAGAAACAAAATCTCCTGAAATAATTTTAAACGAATTCTTTAAATCTTTAAAATAGGGAAAAATTGGCTCATATTTTAATTCAATTAATTCTTTTCCTTTTATTTTTTTGATTACCTTAACATTTTTAAAATATTTATTAACTAAATCATTTGCTAGAATATACTCATTATTATCCTGCTTAACAACTGCATAATCTATCTTTGGATTTATTGCAAGTCCTAAATTAGAAGGCAGGGTCCATGGTGTTGTTGTCCACGCTAATAAATACCTATTTTCTCCTTTAATTTTGAATCTTACAGTAATTGTTGGCTCTGTAATGTCTTTGTAACCAAGAGCAACTTCATGAGAGCTTAACGGTGTTTCGCATCTTGGACAAAATGGAACAACCTTGTGCCCTTCATATAACATTTTCTTATTATATAATTCTTTCAATGACCACCAGACACTTTCAATATAGTTATTATTTAAAGTAATATATGGGTTATCTAAATCAATCCAGAAAGCCATTCTATCTGTTAACCTATTCCATTCTTTAATATAAGAAAATACACTTTCTTTACATTGCTTGTTAAATTTTTCAATGCCATAATTCAATATATCCTTCTTAGAATTTAACTTAAGTTGTTTTTCAATCTGAACTTCTACCGGCAATCCATGACAATCCCACCCTCCTTTTCTCGGAACAGTATAACCTTGCATATACTTAAATCTGCAAAATAAATCCTTGAAAACACGGACTTCAACGTGATGCAATCCCGGGGGCGCATTAGCTGTTGGTGGCCCCTCCAAGAAAGAATATAATTTCTTTTCGGGATCGTATTGCAAGCTTTTTTTTATTTCCTTGCTTTGTTTCTGCCATAACTTGCTTATTTCCTGTTCTACATGCTTAAAATCATACATTCTTAAAGAGATTATTAGCATAATTTAAATAGTTTTCGAGGTTTAAAAAGCAAAGTTTTATAAATATTAATTCTAAAAGAAAGACTAACATTGGGGGCTACTCCTTGTAGTTGTCAATGTAATAAATTCAAGGGAGAGTAAGAAATATGTACAATAAGAGAAGATTTGGTGAAAATAGGGGCGGTTATGGTGGTGGGGGAAGAAGCTTCGCACCAGTAAATGTAGGAGATGAAATAGAGTTAAAAATAGAGGCCGTAGGTGAAAAGGGGGATGGAATTGCAAAGGTCAAAGGTTTTGTAATCTTCGTTCCAGGCGTAAAACAGGGAGAAACTGTTAAAGTTAGAATTACCAAGGTGCTTAGAAAAGTCGGCTTTGGTGAGGTAGCAGGGACAGGAAGCTCAAAATCTGAAGAATCTGCTGAATCTTCTGAAATGAATCAGGCGGATCAAGGAAGCGAAAGTTTTGAAGAAGAAACCCAAGAAGTAGCAGACGAAACAGAAGATTCTGAAGACTTCGGTGATGAAGAGTAATCATTTTTATCATTCATTCTATTTCTTTTTTTCTTTTTTTACAAACTTTTATAAATATTACAGCTTTATTCTAAACAATGAATGGAATTTGGATAGAAAAATTTCGCCCGAGTAAGTTTGATGAACTAGTTGGGCAGGACATCATTGTAAACAGAATAAGGGCAATGACAGAGCAGGAAAATATCCCGCATATGTTGTTTGCTGGTCCGCCAGGCACTGGAAAGACTACAATTGCCCTAATCATTGCAAAAACTTTGTTCAAGGAAAACTGGAAACAGAATTTTCTTGAAACAAACGCTTCCAGCGACAGGGGAATAGATGTTATCAGGGAAAACATAAAAGATTTTGCGCGCACAAAGCCAATGGGCACAGAAATCCCAAAAATCGTTTTGCTTGATGAAGCAGATGCATTAACAAGAGATGCGCAAAATGCCTTAAGGAGAACAATGGAACAGTATGCTGAAAACTGCCGGTTCATTTTAAGCTGCAATTATTCAAGTAAGGTGATAGAACCGATACAATCAAGATGCGTCATCTTCAGGTTCAAGCCTTTGGTATTTGATGATGTAAAAACAATAGTCAAAAGGATTGCGAAAGAAGAAAAGCTTGATGTTAGTGATAATGTGATAAAATTAATTTATGAAGTTTCTGAGGGTGATTTAAGAAGAGTTGAGAATATTTTGCAGAGCTGTGCAACAATAAGCAACGAAGTAACAGAAAGATCAGTTAATGAGATTACTTCGACTGCAAATCCGAGAGATGTTGGGGAAATTTTAGAACTTGCATTAAATAAAGAATTCTTGAAATCTAGAAACAAATTATTGGATTTGATGCTGAAAAACGGCTTATCCGGGTTAGATGTAATCAAGCAGATTCAGAAAGAGGTTTTAAATCTGAACATAAACGACAGCAAGAAACTTGAATTAATAGACAAATGCGGCGAGATTGAATTCAGATTAGTCGAGGGAAGCGATGATTTTGTGCAGATGGAATCATTCTTGGCTTTTATGGGAAAATAAGATGGAAATTATAAGGGACAATAGAAAGCACGAACTGTTGAGAATATTAAAATACATGTATTATGCTGCTGAAAAAGAGGATATTGAAAGCATTAAAGCACTGAGTAATCTTTATAATGAACAGATGGTAAAGATTTTTGATAGAGCGCCCTGGAAACATGAGACAGAAGCATTTGAATGGGATAATGCAAGAAATGCTGCAATCGGAATACCGACACTATTAGGAATGTATAAGACAAAGAGATTCAAAGAAAATGATTACGAAAAAATGAAAAAAGCGCAGCTTGCAGAGCTATTGAAACGAATAAAGAAAGTTGAAGAATACTTAATATGAGAATAAATTTTGAATATTCACAAATTTATGACGAACTTCTGACTTACATGTCAAGAAATAATTATGATAATAGACAATATTTAGAGATGTTAAGAAATACTTTAGAATTCGAAAAAAATTGGAGAAAAAATGAAAAGAGAATTGAAAAAGAAATTGAAAAAGTTTCTGGTCTAAAACTTAGTAAAGAGGTAAGATGTTTCATTGTCAAGCATTTAGGATATAGGGCAATCTCATATCCGCTTACAATAAAATTTACCAGAGATTTCGAATATTTGACAGCAGTTCTAGTACATGAATTAATACATGTTATGCTGAATAAAAACGAGAGAGTCTTAACTTTAGTCAAGAAAAAATTTAATTTTTATCAAAATGATTTTAAAATTCATTTCCCTGTTCTATTAATTGAACGAAAAGTCATCGAGAACTTATTCGGAAATAAATTCTTTAATAATGTTTTGATTAAAGATGATCATAACCTGGAATTAGCTTATGAATGGGAAAAAGTCAATGAAGTTTATGATGAATTTGATACGAGTATAATAAAATTTTTGGAAAAATGTTAATCAATAAGTATAAGCCAAAAAATTTGAATGAGATATATGGGCAGAGCATTCCACTAGAGAAATTAAAAGATGCGATATTAAAAAAACAGCCTGTATTAATTCACGGCAAAGTCGGGGTTGGCAAAACAATAAGCGTCTATACTTTAGCAAATGAATTAAATTATGAGATTCTTGAGGTTAATGCCTCTGATTTAAGGAACAAAGAACAAATTCAGAAAGTTGTGATTAATAACATAAAACAGGCTAGCTTATTTGGAAGAGATAAAATTATTCTGATTGATGAAATTGACGGGATAAATGCAGAAGACCGAGGTGGTTTAACTGAATTATTAAAGGAACTGGAAAACAGCAGTTATCCGATTGTTATTACGGCAAATGATCCGTGGAATTCTAAATTCAGTTTATTGAGGAAAAAATGCAAATTAATCGAGTTCAATGTTTTGGATGATAAAACAACAATCATAATTTTAAATGAAATCATAAAAAAGGAAAATTTGGATTTGGACGATGCATTGGTAAAACAAATTGCAATAAGAAGCAAAGGCGATGCAAGAGCAGCAATAAATGATTTAAATCTGGCTATGCTGGACAAAACTGCGCATCTTGATGAGCGCGAAAAACAGGAAACTATATTTAATATATTAAGGACAATATTCAAAACAAAAGATTCGGAAGCATTAAGAAAAGTTTTTGATAATTCGAAGGAAAATTTAGATGAAATATTTTTATGGATTGATGAAAATCTTGCAAAAGATTATAGTAATGAAGAACTGGCAAAGGCATATTATCATTTAAGCAAGGCTGATATCTTTAGAAAAAGGATTATTAAGCAGCAGTATTGGAGATTCTTGTATTACCAGAATTTATTGATGAGTTTTGGGATTGCATTAAGCAAGGATTACCCGAGCAGCAAATTCACAAATTACACAAGAACACAAAGGTTATTAAAAATCTGGATTAATAACAGAAAAAACATAAAAAGAAAGGAGTTTATTAATAATTTATCTCCTGAACTGCATTTATCAAACAAAAAATTGGCTAAAGAATTACAATACATGACCTTCTTAAAATATTAGAATTTAATCACATTTGCCTGAGTCTTCTTATACGGTCGTTTATATCCGGATGTGTTGAGAAAAGTTTAGCCGTAAATCCTCTTTTTTCTCTTAAAGGATTTTCTATATAAAGATGGGCTGTAGCTTTATTAGCAGTGTCTACAGTAACGTCGTGATCATTTTTTATTTTTTCAAGGGCATTTGCCAAACCTTCGGGATAATGAGTTAATTTAGCCCCCGTAGCATCTGCCAAATATTCCCTTTTTCTTGATATTGCCAAACGCATTAATTGGGCTATAATTGGTGCTAAGATAGCCAAAACAACTGCAATAGCTAACAGAATTAAGGCTCCGCTGCCTCCGCTTTCACTTTTTCTTCCACTTCTAGGAGCCCATATAAAAGAGCGGAAGATTATATCGCTTAATAAAACGACAACCCCGAGTAAAATTGTAACCAACATCATGACCCGTATATCATAATTTTTTATGTGAGACATTTCATGAGATATAACTCCCTCCAGCTCCAGCCGATTCATTTTTTTTCTCAAGCCAGAAGTAACTGCAATAGACGCGTGCTCCGGGTCTTTTCCTGTAGCAAAGGCGTTCATTGAATCTTCTTTTATCATGTATATCCTTGGTTTAGGTATTTGGGCAGAAATCGCTAATCCGTCAACAATATTAAATAAATAGGGGTCATCTTCTTTTTTTAATTCATTTGCATTTGCAGACCTTAATATCATTGAATCTCCTGACCGATATGCTATCAAAGAATAAACTATTGCTATAATAAAAGCGAATATCATGCCAAAGATATAATTGCCAAAAAAAATTTGTCCTAAAACTCCTCCCAATATAACAACAATAAATGAAAATAAAACTAAAAGGATGTAAGTTTTTCTTTTATTGCTTTGAATTTCTTTGTAAAAACTCATAATAATAAAGAATCATTGTTTTTAAAATTCTACTTTGATGTTTTTCCTGTCAGATTCTGTTATTTTGAAATATTCTTTTTCCTTGAATCCAAACAAGTTAGCAATAAAATTCGATGGGAATGTCTGTAATTTATTATGCAGATCTAAAACACTGTCATTATAAGCCTGCCTTGCATATGCAATTTTAGACTCTGTTCCCGATAATTCTTCCTGCAACATCATAAAATTTTGATTTGCTTTTAAATCCGGATAATTTTCCGAAACTGCAAATAAGGTTTTTAATGCCGAGCTTAATTGGTCTGACGCGGCTAGTTTTTTATTTATATCTTTCCCCTTCATGATTTCGGTTCTTGCCCTGGTAAGTTCTGCTAAAGTGTGTTTTTCGTGTTTAACATAACCCTTTACAGAACTAATTAAATTTGGAATTAAATCAGCCCTTCTTTTAAGTTGAACGTCTATCTGCGCCCAAGAAGTATCTGCAATATTTCTTAGCCTAATCAAACTATTATAAATTGCAATAACAGCTAAGATAAATACAGCTAAAATTATTATAATAACTAATAAGGCATTTGCCATATTTTTATTACCCGTTTCATCTTTAAAAATCTTTCTGTAGAGATTAAGTTTTAGAAAGCATCTTCAAAAGGTTTATATTCCGCATTATGTTCCTAATATTATGCCGTATGATATTGTGATTGGAAGGACTGAAAAAGAGAACAAGGAACTTGGAAATAAAGGACTTGTTTTTTATGGAAAAAGTTATGTCAAGATGGGGCAAACTTCATCATTAAGCAACAATATCCTGATTGATGTTGCAAAAGCCCATACAATCCTTATATCTGGTAAGAAAGGGTCTGGAAAATCTTACAGCATAGGGGTTCTTGCAGAAGAGATAGCAAATTTAAGCAAGGATGTAAGCAAAAATCTTTCTGTGTTAATTTTTGATACAATGGGAATATTCTGGAGTATGAAATACCCAAATTACGCGCAGAGAGAGGAATTAATGGCATGGGGGTTAGAACCAAAAGGACTACCTGTAAAAGTCTATGTTCCGAAGGGCAAATTTCAGGAGTATAAACAAAAGGAGATAAATGTTGATTATAGCTTCGCGATTAAACCAGGCGAGTTAACAGCGGAAGACTGGTGCAACGTCTTCCAGATTAAGATTACGGATAATATTGGTGTTCTAATTGAAAAAGTTTTGACTAAACTAAAAATTAATTATGATATTAATGATATTATTTTTGAAATAAGAAAAGATAATTCAATCGATCAATTAACTAAAAATGCCGCCGAGAACAGATTTCGGGCTGTAAAGGAGTGGGGCTTATTTGATGTTCATGGTTTTGAAATCAAAGATCTTATTAAAGGCAGTCAGGTTACAGTGCTTGATTTAAGCGCCTATGATGATTGGAATGTTAAAAGTCTGGCTGTGGGAATAATAAGCAAGAAATTATTCAATGAAAGGATAACTGCAAGAAAACAGGAAGAAATAGAAGAAATACAATATTCCCAGCATTATCTTACTTTTGAAAGGGAAGAAAAGACTGAAAATCCTCTGGTGTGGATATTTATTGATGAGGCTCATGAACTATTGCCAAAAGAAGGTATAAATGCTGCCCTGCCGTCTTTAATACAAATAATTAGGGAGGGAAGGCAGCCTGGAATTTCCCTGGTCCTTGCCACGCAGCAGCCGGGTGAGATACACCGCGATGTAATTACACAAAGTGATATTGTCATAAGTCATAGGGTAACTGCTAAGCCCGATGTAGAAGCGCTAAATATGATAAATCAGACTTATCTTACTTCAAGCATTTTAAGCAATTTGAATAATCTGCCGAAAGTCAAGGGTGCTGCAATCATATTGGATGATAATTCAGAAAGAATTTACTCAATTAAAGCCAGACCAAAAATGAGCTGGCATGGCGGGGATACTCCTTCTGCTGTCAAAATTAAAAAACAAGTATTGCAAATATGAAGATGGTTTATGAGTATTTAATTGGAGTCATAATCTTGGGATTTTTTTGGATCTTATTATACTTTAAGAACAAAAATTTAAGGAGAGAAATGATTTTTGGAGGAATTTTATATTCTTCTGTAATAATTCCATTGGTTTTATTAACAAAATTTTTATCAAATTTTATAAAAATAAGTTGGATTTGGATTCCGGATTATTATAACCCAAAAGAATTATTTGATCTTGGATTAAAAATTGGAGGTGGAATTGAAGATATTTTATTTATATTTTTTGCTGGAGGGATAATAACCATATTTTATGAAGCACTTTACAAAAGAGAGCCGACTAAAAGCCATATTAAAGGTCATCTGTTGTCAATTATTGGTTTTATAATCTCATATCTTATCATTGCTGTTTCTTTTAATTTTAATATAATATATAACTTGGTAATTTCAAGCTTGGTTGGATTTATTATTATCATAATTCAAAGAAAAGATTTAATCAAACACTCCTTAAAGGGAGCCGTAGCTTTTACCATATTTTACTTTTTATTTATGGTTTTTTATTCTGTTTTATTCCCAAATTCAGTTAACACATATTGGACCTTAAAAAATATTAGCGGTATTTTAGTATTCAATGTCCCAATTGAAGAATTTCTGTATTCTATTTCTTTTGGTTTGATGTGGGCACCGATGTATGAATACGTAAAGGGCATAAGATAAAATGATTGATAAATTTGCTCGTAGATCAAGAGAAGAGGGTTATCGTGCAAGAAGCGTTTACAAATTAATTTTCTTGAACAGGAAATACAGATTAATAAAGAGAAATGACAAAGTTCTTGACTTGGGGTGTTATCCCGGCTCCTGGCTGCAGGTAATTAAAAATTTAAACGCGAATGTTGTAGGGGTCGATAAAAAACAAATTATCAGCATGCCTGGCGTGAGATTTATTTTAGGCAAAGTAGAAGACGAAAAAACAGTTGGTAAGATTAAATCTTACGGGAAATTTGATGTTGTCTTGAGTGATTTAGCCCCGAATACTTCTGGAAATAAGCAGCTTGATCAAGAACGTTCTTTAGAATTAAGCCAGATTGCGTTTAACGTTGCTAAAGATGTGTTAAATCATAAAGGCAATTTCGTCTGCAAAATATTTCAGGGAAGAGAATTCGAGGAATTTTTAAATCAGATAAAAAAATATTTTCATTTTGTCAAGGCAACTAAACCAGAAGCGAGTAAAAAAAAGAGCAGAGAAATGTATGTTGTTGCATTGGGTTACAAAATCTGAAAGTCTATACAAACCCTGTAAATATAAGGGGCGTAAGCGCCGCATTTTACTGCGTTGATAACTTTAATCTTCCTGAAATATTTTTTTATTTTATTTATGCTTTGATTTGGAAAATCCTTCTCCTGGCTAAAATCATAAAAATGGATTATGGTATTTTTTTTAACTTTATTTTTTATTAAATAAAGGAATTCGTCTGCATTTTTTGGAGCGGGCATGACTATTCTGTCAAACTTAATTTTAATTTTCGGGAGTATTTTTTTAACATCTCCCTTGAATAATTTAATATTCACGATTTTGTTTAGCATTAAATTTTCAATCGCATATTTATGCGCAGTTGGATTAATTTCAACAGAATAAATCTCTCTGGCTTTCGAATTCCTGCTTATCACAATCGGGTAAATTGCTATCCCAGAAAACATAACCAAAATTGTTTCATTGTGCTTAACCCGATCGCTAATTCTTAATCTTTCGTTTCCTAATCTCGGGGAAAAGTAACATTTTTCCAAATCAACCTTAAATCTTGCGTTGTTTTCCTTGTATAAGGTTTCCTTTGTTTTTTTTCCAGCCAAGACCTTAAATTTAGGCAGTCTATACTTTCCTGAGAACTGCTTTATTTTTAACAAAACTGTTTTAATATTTGGGTTTAGTCTCAATAAGTTTTTTGCAGTTAAATTTTGTTTTTTATCCAGTTTGGAGAATACTGCGATATCCCCAATAATATCATAACTTGGAATTTTACTTGAATTAACCATAATAAATGAAAAAGCAAAGTTTATATATAGTTTATCATTATTTTAAATTGGCATGCTGATGAGAGCTTATAATAAAAAGGGGGAAGTAAAACCGCTGCTTTATATATTTTTAGTGTTGTTTTTTGGCTGGATTTTAAGCCAGTTTATTTTAATCAACCAAAGCAGTTTATTGATTGATAACAGAATAACTGGGTTACCAATTGATCCTTTGGAAGTTGCCGGAGACTTTCTTAGCACGCCGATAGGAGCGGGAGCAGACAGCGTGCCTTTATGGGGGATGGTTTTAACATTTGCAATGGTTTTCAGCATACTTTTTATTTTAGTAAAAACAGTCCACTTATTTAAAAACGATGAAAACCGCGGTCCTGCAATAATATTTACATTAGCAGCTTCATTATTAACAGTATTTGCAACAAATATTGCAAGCTTGATATACTATTTTGCAACAACGTTGGTTTATTTTGTTGTTATAGTTGCGATAATATTAATTGGCTGGGCTGGATATTTAGGAGCACATACATCTATAAGTTCAGGTATTGGATATATTTCAGATTTCGCTACTAACAGATATGAGTCAGGAAAAGCAGCAAAAGAGGCGAGAACTGCTTATTTTCAAACTGCAACAAATTATGACACTGCAAAAAAAGAAAGAGGGGTATTAAAAAGCCTTAAAGACAAGGTTTACAAGAAAGATAAGAATGCTACTGAAAATCTATTAACAATATTCGATAATTTAGTAAACAGGCAACTTTCTGTAAACCAGAGTGTAAATAGAACTTTAGACAGAATATCAAGGCAGGGTGTTCCAAAGGGAAAGAAAAAGCAGGTTGATAAATTAGTTAAGGATATTCAAACGCTTGAAAGTGATTTTGAATCAAAAGTAAAAGAAATAAGAGCAGGTGTAGAAAAGGTAAAATCATTTATAAAAGCGAATGACTTTGCTTCAGCTGAAAATTCAATTAATAATGCGTTAAACCAGGAGCAGGATTTAGAAAGGATGAGCAAGCAAATCGCTCAAAAAGAATTGGAGATAAATCGGTTGTTAATATCTCCTTAAGGAGGAAAAATGGGTGTTTTAGACTGGTGGAGAAAATTACGTCGTGAGGGTACTGAAGACAACATTTCACAAATGCAGTTGGATATTCGTAAATATGGAACAAAGAATGCGATGGATACTGCTGAGAGAGAGGCGAGCGTGTTAAAAAGTTTAAAAGATGGTGTCTATAAGCAGGATGAAAAAAAGATTAAATCTTTAATACAATTATTCAACCAATTAGATACACAGCAATTAGAGATGGCCGGCAGGGTTGATCAAATAAAACAAGGGGTTTCTATGATGGGTGTAGCAAGAGGAAGAGGAAAAGCCGTGGGTGGTTTGATAAAAAGATTGAAAACTGTTGCTAAAGATTTTGACGGTATTGTCAAACAAAACAGGGCGAATATAGAAAATATAAATGCAAGCATTAAATCCAATGATTTCCAGTTTGCAGAAATGTTAATTAATAAAGCGATAGAATCGGCACAGGATTTAAAGAAAAAAGCCATGGAAGCAGAGCAGTTGGAAAAACAAATTAACAGAAATCTTATGGATACGGCCACAACAACGCCTTAATAAAAGATAATGTTCAATCCATTAAAAATATTTAAGAAGAAAGAACCTGAATTGCCGGAAGATAATTCTCCGCAGCAGGATTTGCCAATGCGGGATAATTTTTCTGTTTCTGGTTTAAATAAAGAAGATCTAATTTTAAGCAGATTAGAAACAATAAATGCCAAGTTGGAAAATATTGATGAAAGATTAAAGAAAATAGAGGAAATCGCCAGTTCTTAGTTTTATTTTCTTCCTCCTAAATAAGGATTTACAACAGGCTCGACAAATGGCCATATGTAAGGCGCAACAACAACTAAGGCAGATACAATAAAACTATGGGCCCAGGTTTCCTTTAAGCCCTTGCTGCTTCCGATCGTTGTTTTAACTACAGCCGAGGCAGAATGCACCTTTATCATAGTCAATAATCCTATAAAAATTCTAAAAACTATGATATTGTTTAAATAAGGAACACTCTGTAAAAACGTTAAGTTAGCATAAACATATTCTGCGTTCATTGTTGCGAATACAGCCAGCATAGCCCAAGAAACAGAGTGTATGCCGTGAGAAAGCCAGTGGCTTCCACGAAAATTCTCATCTCTATGAATTAAAATTAGTTCGTACAATCCGATAATAACACCCATTACCAAAGGTCCAATATACTGTAATTCAGCCATTAATTATTTCTTACTTTAGGTATATTTAAATATTATGTTTTCATTATTAAATCAATGAAACCCTGGCTCCATAAGGTAGAAGTTATATCTGACAAAATAATACCATATCTTGTCGTGATTTTATTAATATTAATTGTACTGGATATATTTTACCATAATTTAATCCTTCCTTATGAAAATCAAATTCTGATTTTGGATTATTTCATTGTTATGGTTTTTATAGTAGATTTGGGCTTTAAGTATTACAGGGTAAAGGATGCTAAGACATTTCTTAAAAGATACTGGCTAGATATCATCGCGGTATTCCCGTTCCTTTTAGTTTTCAGGTTAATCGAGGAGATCTTGCTTTTAACAAGGATTAGTGAAACCCTGGGAGAATCGCAGAAAATATTGCATACTGGTGTTGAAGTAGGAAGAATTTCAAGAGAAGTCAGCGAAGAGACAAGGGTGTTGAGAGAAATACAAGAAGCTTCAAGGCTGGAAAGAACCACCCTAATTGGAAGAATCATAAGACCAGTTGAAAGACTGCCAAGAATATGGAGAATGCTGCATTTCTATGAAAAGCCTTATTCTAAAAAAACTTAGTTAAACTTCCCTGTTCGCTCGCTTTTTTGACATTAATTATCCTATCGATATTTTTCTGTACTCTTTCCTGATTAAATTCGTGTTTATCCACCAATATTTTCATTATTTTATCAACATCTGGATTGGTAAACTTCAGCCTGTAATTCTTAATTATGGGCATATTTTTGAAAACTGCATAAATCTCCTTCCAGTTAAAATCCGCTTTTGCTTCTTTAAATAGCGTATCAAAATTTTTATGCTGCCTTACCAGTCTTAAAGCTGTTTTTGGACCAACTCTCGGAACCCCGTAATTAAAATCTGTTCCAACCAATATTCCAAGCGCAATTAGTTGCTCTTGATTAATTCCAAGATTATCCAGAACCTCATTTAACTCGATAACTTCTGGTGAAATATTTATATACGCTCCCGACGAGATTCTTCTTCTTTGCGACACTGTTAGATTCTTTACCAATCTTGGTGCACCATACAATAATACATCATAATCAGAACTTCCAACGTAATCAACATCCCCTTGCTCATTCATGAATGCGCATTGGGCTTCTGCTTCGCTTGGTGCTTGAATTGCAGGCAATCCCAAAGCTTGAATTAGCTCCTTGCTTTCTTCACTCATTTCCCTGCTCAATCTTATGCTTTGCTTTGAATATTTTAACATGGACTCTTCATCTCCCAATTCTTTTGCCTCCCTAAACTTTTCTTCTGCCATTTGCTTTCTGTATTCTCGTTCTTCCTGCTCTTTAACTTTCAATAATGGGGGCTTGCCGTCGAAAACAAAGCATAATTTAATTCCCTGCGACATCAAGTTTGTAATTCTTGTGATTATTCCTTGTAGATGCGAAGTAATTCGCTGTTTTGAATCCATCAATGGGGTTCCGTCCTGCTGCCTTATTGAACTAAGAAACTGGTAAATCATTTGTGAGCTGTCTATTGCAATCTTCTTATTGTATAAATCCTTAAACGAAATTTCCTTTTTCGGAACTAATTCGGTTATCTGTAATCCCATTGATATCTAATTATCTTAAAAGTTTATAAACCTTACACCGAAAGACTTTTAAATTAAATTTTGTCTTTATTACCTAGTAAAATGAGTCATGGAGAAAAGTATAAGCGGGGAGCATCAAGCAACGATTTAAACCTCCCAATTAATGATTTAGAGATAGATAAAAAAATCAGGAATTTAATTTCCAAATATGACATAAGCGAAAATGAGGCCCGGCTCGTAATAGGATCGTTAGGATATGACGCTGCTTCAACTTATACAGAATTCTTTTTTAACAGTAATTTAGAAAGAAGTCTTTATTTAAGGGGTATAGAACCAATATCCAAGGGATTAATCAAGCTAAGCGAATTAAAAAAAATCTCGTGTTTCGAATTTTCTGTTAATGACTACCTTAGAAGAGGAGGGATAAGTGAAAGAAATTTGAACCAAAGAGGAGATGGTAAGCGTGGCTGGAGCACAGGAACTCTAAAAAACACTATCAATCCATTTAATTCCGGAGATGTTTCTGAGCACTTGGATTCAAAATTAGAAGATGCTTTCCCCGAAATTTAGAAAAATTTATATTAACTCTAATTTCCTTAATTCTTTGTGATAAAAAATATTGTATTGCAGCATAAAGGAGGGTACTATAATTACAAGATTCATGATTCAAAAATAAATAAACTTTGCAACGGCTTTGGTTCTTTAAAAAATTATTTGAATGATATGTTCGTTAACTGTCCGGACGAATATTTTAATTTTGGCCCTAGAAGTTCTGGATTGAAGTTCAGGTTAAACTTGGTTCTGCATCAGATTTCGGGACACGAGATGAATGATTTGGCGAGGCAGGGCTTAGAGATTAATAAAGAAAGATTTAGGGATAAGCATCCAAAAATACAGGTCTTTTTATTAGAGAATGATGATAATACGATTGCGATGGAGGTTCCGATATGGATACATCCGGATGAATTAAACGAGTTCACGCATATCTTCAAGAGCAAATTGCCTTTAACAGGCCACATCGATATATTAAGGATAGAGGATGGGAAGATATGGATCTGGGATTATAAACCAAATGCAATTGAGGAAAAATATGCTGCCACCCAGATTTATTTTTACGCTTTAATGCTGAGCCAGAGAACAAAGATTAATCTGGAAAATTTCAGATGCGGTTATTTTGACCAAAAATATGCATATGTATTTAAACCAGATTTAAGTTTGATTAATGCAAAGCCTTTACTCGAATTCTTATAACAAGGCTTAAAAATCTATAATACTTAAAAGTATCATGGGTAACGAGGAGGTTAAGATTAGTTTTTATCCGGTAGATTTGGATTTTAATAATCAAGGAACCATAAGAATCTTTGGCACAACCCCGGATGGAAAAAAAATATGTGTCTATGATAATAGTTTAAAGCCTTATTTCTGGATTCTTGGAGATGAAAAAATAAAGAAAAAGATTGATGAGATAAAATTGGATGATGAGTCTGAGATATTAAACACAAAAGTTTATGATAAAAATTATCTTGGAAAAAATGTCAAGGCCGTAAAGGTTGAGGTGAATAGTGTTAAGGGAATAAAAAGCATATCAAGGGAGCTTAAAAGACTTGGTTTAGAAGCTAAGGAAAATGACATTAATTTTGCAAAACGTTACCTGATTGATAAAGAAATCATACCATTGACTTTGAGCGAGGTTAGTGGTGAAATTATAAATGATTCAAGGTATGATTTTTGCATTGAGGGGGAAGTGAGGCAAAGTTCGCGGGATTTTTATGATAACCTAAAACCTTTAGTTTTTGATATAGAGGTTTATGGAAGCCATGGCGGAATTGAAAAGGTAAAAAACGACCCAATATTAATGATTGGCTTGTTCGGAAAAGACATTAAAAAGGTGATAACGTGGAAAAAATTCAAAGCCCCGGATTACGTCGAGTTTGTAAATTCAGAAGCTGAAATGATTGAACGTTTTGTTGAGGTTGTTAAAAATTACTGTCCTGATTGTATTGTCGGATATTTCTCAGACGGTTTTGACTTTCCTTACATTAAAGCGAGAGCCAAGAAATATGATATAAACCTTGATTTGGGCCTGGATAATAGCACCGTAAGTTTTAGGAGGGGATTAGGAGAAAACACAGCGAGAATTAAAGGAATTTTGCATCTTGACATATTAAAATTCATCAAAAAAATAATGTCGGGAAGTTTGCAGCTTGATTCTTACAGCTTAAATGTTGTTTCGCAGGAATTATTAAATGAGAAGAAAAAGGAAATTAATATAGATAATATAATGCAGGCCTGGGATGAAGTCAAAGATCTTGAATCATATGCTGAATATAATATAAAAGACACGGAATTAACCCTGAAGATTTTTGAAAAAATATTTCCAAACATGGCTGAGCTGGTCAAGCTGATCGGGGTGAGCATGTTTGACATTTCAAGAATGAGTTATGGTCAGTTAGTTGAGAATTATCTGATTAAGAAAGCAAAGGAATTTAATGAAATTGTTCCGGCCAGGCCAAGCAATACAAGCATCGGAGAAAGGATGAATATAACTTATCAAGGTGCTTTTGTAATGGAACCAGAACCCGGATTTTACAAAGATGTTGCATTTTTTGATTTTATGTCATTGTATCCAAGCATTATAATAACAAAAAACATAGATCCTGGAAGTTTTAATTTAGAGAGAAGAGGCTACAAAACACCCGAGATTATTAATGAAAACGGGGAAAGGGTTTATTATTATTTTGACTCAAAGACAGAAGGGTTTATTCCCAAGGTGGTCAAAGATTTAATTATAAGGAGAAACAGGATTAAGGAAATTTTGAAAGGTGAAAAAAATCCCCTGCTGGAAGCAAGAAGCTATGCATTAAAGACAGTTGCTAATTCGACTTACGGAATGCTTGCGTTTTTCGGGGCAAGATATTATTGCAGGGAGTGCGCGGCAAGCATAACTGCTTTTGGCAGAGAATATATACAAAAAACAATAAAAAAAGCCCAAGATGGAGGCTTTAAGGTTATTTATTCTGATACTGATTCGTTGGCGATCACATTAAAGGGAAAAAGCAGAAAATCAGCATATGAATTTATGGATAAGGTAAATGAAGATCTGCCAAGTCTGATGGAGCTTGAATTAGAGGACATTTATCCGAGAGGGATTTTTGTCTCGAAGAAAAACGAGTCGCAGGGTGCAAAGAAAAAATATGCTTTGATCAATGAAAATGGCGGTTTAGAAATAACCGGATTTGAAACTGTAAGAAAAGACTGGAGTTTAATTGCAAGAGAGACGCAACTAAAGGTACTTGAATTAATACTAAAAGAAGGGAATCATGAGAATGCCCTTGAATATTTAAAAAAAATAATTAAGGATGTAATTGAAAGAAAAGTTAACCTAGATAAGATGATTATTGGTGAACAACTAAAGATGCCTCTGGAAAGCTATAGACAAATTGGTCCGCACGTTGCAGTTGCCAGAAAAATGAAAGCCAAAGGTTATGATGTTAGCCCTGGAGCAACTATTTATTATATTGTTGGTAATGAAAAAGGAATTATAAGAGATAAGGCTAAGATTCCAAATGAATGCAAGGATTATGATGAAAAATATTATATTGAAAATCAGATTATCCCTTGCGTTGAAAAGATTTTTGAAGTTTTTGGAATTAAGAAAGAGCAGTTGATATTAAAGGAGCAGAAACATCTTGGAGAGTTTTAATGGATAACTGGGAAAAAGCAGGAAGAATTGCAGCAGAAGCTTTGGATTATGGAAGCGAGTTAATCAAAATAAATGCCGGTGTGAAAGATGTAATTGAGAAAACAGAAAAGAAAATCTTTGATTTAAATGGGAAGCCGGCGTTTCCTGTACAGATTTCCATAAATGACATGGCCGCTCACTTTACAATTAATGAGGATGATTTCCTATTTAAAGAAAATGATGTTGTAAAATTAGATGTTGGTGCGCATGTTGAAGGCCATATAGGGGATAATGCCCTTACAGTTGATCTTGGAGATAATAAAGAATTGATTAAAGCGTCTAAACTGGCTTTGCAGGAGGCAATTAAAATTGTTAGACCGGGAACAAAGCTATGGGAAATCGGAGAGGTTATAGAAAATGCAATTACAAACAATGATTTAGGAATAAAACCAATAAGAAATTTGTCGGGGCACGGGATAAATGTTTATGAAGAGCATTCTGGGTTCACAATTCCAAATTTTAACAACAAGGACAACACCGAATTAGAAGAAGGACAGGTTATTGCAATAGAACCCTTTGCAACAAACGGGACAGGATTGGTAAAAGATGGGAAGCTCTCCGGGATTTATAAGGTTGTTAACTTAAAAAATATCCGTGACAATAATTCCAGGGAGATATTAAAATTTATCATGGATAATTATAATGTCTTGCCGTTTTGCAAAAGATGGTTATTAAAAAATTTCCCTGGCTTTAAGGTAAGTTTTGCCCTGAGAATGCTTGAGAAAGAAAATATAGTTCATCACTATCCGCAGTTGCCAGAGCAGGGCAAGGGTCTGGTAAGCCAGCATGAACATACCTTGCTTGTAAAAGATCATGTAAAGATACTTACTAAAGCGGATTAAAAAGATTTATATAAAACTAATTTAACTTGATAATATGGAAAAAATAAGGGATATAATGGGGAAAAGATTCATAGCTTTTAATGAGAATTCTTCTGTAAGGAACATTGCAAAAAAAATGGGCAAGTATGATTTAGGATGCGCAATAGTTGTCAAAAATAACAAGCCCATCGGAATAATAACAGAAAGGGACATGGTTAAGAGGGTTGTTGCCAGAAATCTTGATGTAAATAAAACAAAGGCGAAGGATGTCATGACAAAACCTGTGGAAACAATCAATCCTGATGCAAATATTTATTTTGTCGCAAGGACAATGAAGGAAAAAGGCTATAAGCGTTATCCTGTTGTAAAAAACAGCAAGTTCGTGGGATTGGTAACGCAGACGGATATTGTTGATTACTTCAGAGAACAGAGAAGAAGATTTGTTTTAAAAAATTTAAGCAAAAAATTAAAAAACAGATATCCTGTTTAATTTAAACTTTAATTAATTTTTTGGCGCGCCTTCGGCGCATTCAAACACTCCGAGACCCTCAAACGAGTCAGAGGGATTCCCACTACAGTCGAGGAGAGCCCTGACCGAGCTAGCGAAGAACCTCGCGACAGAATCTTTTCTTGGATACCAAAATTTAATATTTTTACCTCGGATATAATCTTGTTCATTTGATTTTCTAACAGGAAATCCTTGCTTATTAAATTCTAAATCAACAACGTAATCTTCCATAACGCATTGCTCTAACATATCTCTCTCTAAAGTTATAATTTGCTTATCTTCTTTTTTCTTAAAACTCATAAAAGATTCGTTTAGTAATCTTCCTAAATTATCTTGAATAAAATAATTATTTAACCGCGTCCATGAATCAGATGTTAATTTTTTATATAATTCCTCAACTTCATCTGATGGAATTGGATGGTTATTGGCATCGCACAATTTTACTAATCCTTCATTAGCCTTAATTACTTGTGAATAATAAGGCATGAATAATCTTGCAGAAGGCATGTACTTTCTTTTATCTGATAAAGCAAAATGTGTTTCTTGATAATTATGCCCTTTTGTGGTTTCAAATCTAGAAATAACTGAATTTGTTCCTAAAATTCTTATATAATCGCTACCTTTAATTCTTGGATTAAATTTTAGCGGTATTGGCAATTGGCTTTTCATTTTAACCTTTAAAATTAATAAAAATAAGAGTTTATAAACCTTTCTATTATTACCATTTTAAAGTAGTATAAAATTTAGCCAAAATAATTCGGGACTTCCTTCGTCAAGCCTGCCCTGGCATTTCTAAGATAATTTTCCTCTAATTCTTTGTATTTGTCCATCAAATCAGGCGAAACACTCGGATTAACTTTTTTAATTGCAGTTTCGAAATGTTTTTTGCCAACTTCCTTAACTTTCATGTCTTCTCTTAAAGCAAGCAATCCAGCTTCCCTGCATACTGACTCAAGATCTGCTCCGACAAAACCTTCTGTTGCTTTGGCTATCTCTCCTAGATTAACATCTTTCGCCAAAGGCATGTTTTTCGTGTGAATATTCAAAATATCAAGTCTTGCCTGCTTGTTTGGGGGGGGTATTAGAACTAATCTGTCAAATCTCCCAGGCCTTAATAACCCCGGATCAATAATATCTGGCCTATTTGTTGCGGCAACTACAACAACATCGTTTAATTCCTGCAACCCGTCTATTTCAGCCAATAATGTATTAACCATTTGGTCAATTGTTTTATTTCCATATTCTGTACCGCGTCTTGCAGCTATCGAATCAATCTCATCAAAGAAAATAATGCATGGGGATGCCTGCCTTGCTTTTTCAAATATCTTTCTTATTCCCCTTGAACTTTCTCCAACCCATTTGTTTAATAATTCTGGCCCATTGACTAAAATAAAGTTAGCTTCACTTTCATTTGCAACTGCCTTAGCCAATAAAGTTTTTCCTGTTCCTGGCGGCCCATATAATAATAATCCTTTTGGAGGCTTAATTCCCAATCTTTTAAATGAATCCTGATGTTTTAACGGCCATTCTACAGCTTCTTTTAATTCCTGTTTAACCTGTTCTAATCCGCCGATGTCTTCCCAGTGTATGTTTGGTGTTTCTATTAAAACTTCCCTCATAGCACTTGGCCTTACTAATTTCAAAGCTTCCCTAAAATCCAAATCAGTTACTGTCAATTTTTGCAATATCTCATCTGGAATATCTTCTTTTTCTCCTAATTTAATCTCTGGCAAAATCCTTCTTAAAACACTCATTGCAGCTTCTCTTGATAATGCAGCAACATCTGCTCCAACAAATCCATGGGTAATCTCAGCTAATCTATTTAAATTAACATCCTTTGCCAAGGGCATATTTCTTGTATGTATTTTTAAAATATTTAACCTTCCTAATTTATTTGGAACGCCAATTGATATTTCCCTGTCAAATCTTCCTGGGCGTCTTAAGGCGGGGTCAACTGCATTTGGCCTGTTAGTAGCACCAATAACAACAACCTTTCCTCTTCCCTTTAAGCCATCCATCATAGTTAACAATTGGGAAACAAGTCTTCTTTCTAATTCTCCATAACTTTCGTCTCTTTTTGGAGCAATTGCATCTATTTCATCAATAAAAATTATGCTTGGTGCGTTTTTCTCAGCTTCTTCAAATATATCTCTGATGCGTTTTTCGGATTCGCCGTAAAATTTATTCATAATCTCTGGCCCATTGACTAAAATAAAGTTAGCTTCACTTTCATTTGCAACTGCCTTAGCCAATAAAGTTTTTCCTGTTCCTGGCGGCCCGTGTAATAAAACCCCCTTAGGAGGCTCAATTCCTAATTTAGAAAATAAATTCGGATGTTTCAATGGCAACTCGACCATTTCTCTTATCTTTGATATCTCTTCCTTTAATCCGCCGATGTCTTCATAAGTAACTTCTGGGACTTTCTCCTCTGAAACCTCGACTGCCTTGGGATTTAATGTTAATTCAGTATTTTCTGTAATTATTACAGGTGTTTTTGGATTTGTATTTGCAATTATAAATCTTAATCCAGCCAGTCCGAAACCTGCTGTAAAACTTTCTTCAAACATGCTGAATACTTCTTCAAAAAATGGGGATTCAGACATTGTCCTGTGCCTTGTTCTTGTTCCGCCGGGTGCAACAATATCTCCTTTAACAACTGCCCTTCCTAGTAAAGCCTTCTTGAAAATCCTGGGATCTGCTTTTACCATAACTCCTTTTTGCGCGGGTGCTATGACAACATCTTTAGCTTCTTTTACTTCTGCTTTCTTGACTGTAATAAATTCGCCTATAGAAGTTTTTGCATTTCTTCTCATTATTCCATCCATTCTTATAACATTTTGTCCAACATCTGTAGGATAAGCCCGATCTACAATAGCAACTGTTTCTCTTCCGCCTGTAATCTGGACAACATCTCCTGGATGAACTCCAATTAAATGCATTGTCTCTGAATCAATTCTTACAATTCCTTTGTAAGCTTCTTCCTGCAATGCTTCCATTACTTTTAGTTTAACATCTTTTGGGTCTTTCATTTTTCTTACCTTGGTCTGTTGTTTTTAAAAACTTTTGTAATTCTTTTATGCAAAAACAATGATACCTTTCCAGGCTCTTCTACATTCAATGAAATTAATTTATTTAATTCACGATGGGATTCTTCCTCAAATTCTATTATCTCCCTTGGAATTGAGATTGCGTATGAATTGCCGACCATTCTTAATTTAACCTGAAATTGCTTTTCCTTGAGTTTCTGAAATTCATCATAAGACTGCTTGTCTCCTGGATGATGCCAGACTCTGCCGCATGAAGGACATTCCCAGGTTCTTATCCTAAATCCGTCTCGGAATAATTCGTGCTTTGTCGTCTTTTTATTGCAATCTTCGCACAATACCGTGGTTTCAAATATGTCTGCCATTTTGTGTATACACTTTTAGTGTATACAACAGGTATATAAATGTTTGGGTCCTGTTTTTTATATGTTAAATGAATTATTGAATCTTAAATCGGGGATAAATTTAATTTATGGCGAGGGAGGAACGGGAAAAACAACCCTGGCATTAATGCTAGCAAGGGATTTTAGCAAATTCAACAAGGTAATTTTTATAGATACCGAGAATGGATTTAATTTCGAGAGATTTAAGCAAATTTCCCAGGAACATTATGAAAGTTGTTTAAGAAATATTTTATTGATTAAAACCAGGGACTTTGATGAGCAATGCAGGGTTATAAATAATCTCGAGAATACAAAGAAGGTCTCTTTAATTGTAATTGACACCATCGGCTCTAATTATAGGGTAGAATTAAAGAATAATGTCAAGGAAGTAAATAAAAAGATGGGGGACATTCTGGCAAAATTAAGATTATTAAGTAAATCCGGGATTAATATATTAATTACGAACCAGGTCTACAATTTTAACAATGAGATTAAGAGTGTTGGCGGCGAGATGGTAAAGAAATTCTGCAAATTTATTTTAAAACTGGAGAAAAATCCAAGAAAAATGACGATTGAAAAGCCAAATAAGTTTGAATATTCATTCGATATTAAGAACGAGGGAATTATTCTAAGCTGAATTTCTTTCTTCTTCATATCTTTTTCTTGAGGAGCATTCCGGATTAATGCAGAAGTCATAAGGACGCCTTGCTTTTCTGATCATCTTTAGCCTGGGATAATTGCATTCTTTGCAAACATCATTCGGTTTTGGCAGGGCATATTTTGGCATTGAGAAAGTTGTCTTGCATTCAGGATATTTATTGCACGCAACAAAATAATTTTTGCTGTTTCTATTGTATAATATCCTTAAATCTCCTTCCTTGCATTTGGGACATTTTCCGATTATGCTTGCCTTATCCCGCGTCTGCTTGTTTGCCTCTGCTAACTCATTTCCGATGTTTAATTCATTTTTCTTAAACTTCTCAAGTATTTTTATTAAAACATTTTTGCTTTCTTCAATAACCTTCTCCTTTGGTTTTTTATTCTGCTCAATCAAATCTGTTTCTTTTTCAAAATGCTTCGTTAATTTCTCGTCTATGATTTCAGGAGAATATTTCTCTAATGTCTCTATTACCCTGATTCCAAGGTGTGTTGCCTGGATGCTTTGCTCATGGATGTACTGCCTTTCATACAAGGTATCGATGATATTGGATCTTGTTGCTTTTGTTCCAAGATGCTTTTTTTCCAATTCTTTTACCAGAGATGCCGGAGAATATCTTTTAGGCGGCTGTGTTTCTTTTTCATACATATCTGTTCTATAATTTTTGATTTCCTGTCCTCCCCTGAATTCAGGAAGCTCTGTCTCCTTTAACATCAAAAAATGCCCATAATACTTATGCCACCCCGGATAAATTGTTTTAATTCCATTTAAGGCGAATAATTCCTTGTTAATATTAATCTCAATTTGAAGTGATTCTCTTTTTGCAGGTTCTGCCAATGTCGCAAGTGTTCTTCTTGTAATTAAGTCATACAGCTTAAATTCCCTGTCTGTTAATTTCTCAGGAATTTCCCCTGTCGGAATAATTGCTGGGTGCGCAGGATCTGTTTTTTTTCCGTTATTTGGCTGAAGTTGTTTTTTTAACAATTCCTTAACTAAATCTGCATAATCGGATTTAAATAATTTGGTTAATATTTCCCTTAAATCTATTGAAGGCGGGATTTGCTGCGAGCTTGTTCTTGGATAACTGATTAAACCATTTACATAAAGATTTTGCGCTAATGACAATGTTTCTTTTGGATTTATTCCCAGGGTTCTGTAAGCCTCTAGCTGTAATGTTGTCAAATCAAATGGTGTCGGTGGCGCCTGGATGATTTCTGATTTCTTTATCTTGCTTATGATCGCTTTGCTGTTTTTTGTATTTTGCAATGCTTTTTCAGCTTCGTTCTTTTTCCAGAAAGGATTTTTCTTATGCTCTGCTGTAAAATCTTTTCCATCATGATTAAATACCAGAGAAACCTGCCAGTATGGAACAGGTTTGAATGATAAAATTTCTTTCTCCTTGTTAACAATTAAATTTAATGTCGGTCCCTGAACCCTTCCTATCGAGAGTATTTTAAAACCTCCTTTTGCATTTTTTACAGACAAGGTTAAAGCCCTTGATAAATTAATTCCCCATGCCCAGTCCAATGTATGCCTTGTTTCGCCTGCAAATATCTGTCCGAAATCAAGTGTCTTAAATTTGTTTTCATAAGAACTAACCAGGTCTTTCTTTGTTAACGTGCTGAACTTCATCCTAGCTGCGTCATTTTTCTTTGCAATAAATCTTAAAACATTATATCCGAGAAGGCTTCCTTCGTCATCAAAATCTGTGCAAATCGTGAATTCGTCCGCTTCCTTTACTAGTTTCTTTAATGTCTCGATGTAAGGCTTGGTGTGTTTTGCTGCCTTATTAACTTCGTATATTGGAATCCAGTCATAATTGAAGGTCGGATATGTCCATCCCTTTCCATCGATTTCCTTTAACCCGAATAAATGGCCCACGGCGCATCCGACAATAATCTTCTTTCCCTTGTGTTTTACCTCATAATAAGGTATTTTTTTATTTTCTTTTTTAATTACTTTATCGTCTGCTAATGCTGTTGCTATTTTAAGCGCCGACTGCGGCTTCTCACTTATCAAGAGTTCCACCATTTAAGTTAAAATTAAAAACAAGCTATAAAAATCTTTTTATGTCAAATTTCAATTATCTTTCCTTCTGTTCCAACATTAATTACCCTGGTTTTTCCGACTTTTTCTTCTATTCCAGATGCTTCATGTATATGGCTGCAGATTAATATATCTGGCTGAAATTTTCTTACCGCCTTTTTGACACCGTCGCTTCCTTCTTTAACCAGGGGGTGTCCGAAGGCTCCCATCTTTGTGTCTTTAGGATGAACATGTGTCACCATTATCTTTTTCTTTGAGTCCTTTATTTTTTCGAACCCTTTTTTCAATAAGGAGAATATTTCATCTTCTGATATCTGATGTATTCCGAGATTATTTCCAGAGCATCCGAATATCCCTATATTTTCATATTTAACAGAATAGCCGTGTAAATTTGTAATTCCGTAAAAATCTGCGATAAAATCGGCAGTTGCCAGACTTTCATGATTCCCGGGTACAAACAAAACTTTTTTCTTTTTATTTAAAAACGGGCCTATTACCCCAGGAAGCAATTCGTCATCTCCGACGATATCTCCGGCTAATACAACCAGATCAACTTTTTCCTTTTCTGCTTTGTTTGCAAGTTTTTTTGCTGTCGAGACATCCCCGTGTATGTCTCCTGCTGCTAAGATTTTCATAATTATGTTATTGTAAAAAAGGTTTATAAAGTTATATTACTTGTAATTCTTATGGAGAAATTCGAGGTTTGCTGGGTCTGCAAAACCAATTTGTCTGACAGGACATGCAAATTCTGCGGGAATAATGTATGCATGAATTGTTCTGTTAAAGATATTTGCAAGAAATGTCTTCCTAGTGCTTAATTTCCTTAAATCCGGTATATTTCCACAAGACTTTTGGAATTTTTACATTTCCGTTTTTTTCCTGATAATTTTCAAGGATGGCAACCATTGCTCGAGATGTTGCAACCATTGTATTATTTAAGATGTGACAATATTTTTTCTCTCCATTCTCCAGGTATTTTATGTTTAATCTTCTGGCTTGGTAGTCTGTGCAGTTTCCTGCAGACGTGACTTCTGCATATTCTCCTTGTCTTGGCATCCATGCTTCAATATCATACTGCTTTGCAAATTTTCCCCCCAAATCCCCGGAGCAAATCTCAATTACGCGATAGGGAATCTTCAAACCCTTGAAAAATTCCTCGGTAATCTTTTGCAGTTCCTCAAGAATTTTATATGAATTTTCCTGCGTTGTAAAAACAACCTGTTCCACCTTGTTAAACTGATGCATTCTGAATAATCCTTTCATATCAACGCCATGTCCTCCGATTTCTTTTCTGAAGCACGGTGTTAATGCACATATTTTAATAGGAAGTTCTTCTTTCTTTATGGTTTTATTTTTTAGATATGAGACCAAAGAATGTTCTGCTGTTCCTATTAAATACAAATCTTCATTCTCGACTTTATAAATCACGTTTTCAAAAGCTTCTAAATCAACCGCGCCCAATAATGTATCTCGTCTTAGCATTATCGGGGGATTAACCAAAGTAAATCCTTTCTTTAATAAAAAATCAACCCCGTACCTTTGTAATGCAAAGTCTAACTGCGCAAGCTTTCCTTTCAGGTAATTAAATCCTTTTCCTGAAACCTCTCTTCCCTGATCAAAATCTGCTACATTTAATGATTCTGCCAATTCAACATGATTTTTCAATTTGGTTGATTTTTTTGGCCTGCCCCATTTTCTGACGAATTTGTTTTTAGTAGCATCTCGTCCAAGAGGAACTTTTGCGTGAAGCATATTTGGCAATTTGTATAAGCCCTGATTAATTCTTTCCTTAAGCAAATTGGTTTCCTGCTCAAGTTTCGAGATTTCTTGGGGCAAAGACTGTGCTCTTTCAAGTTCTTTATGAAAGGGCTTGTTTTGTTTTCTTAAGTCATTTATGTTCTGAGAAATAACATTCTTTTCGTGCCTTAATTTTTCTAATTCCTGCAGGTTCTCGCGGTATTTCTTGTCTGAATTAAAGATATGGTCTGCTATTTCTTTTTTCTCAGACTGAAATCTCCTGTCAAGATTCTTTTTAACCAGGCTTAAATTATTCCTAATTAGGTTTATATCAAGCATCATTTAATGAATAAAGCACTTTATATAAAGATTATGGTATATTATCATGCAAAATATATTTTAAAAGAAACATTTATAAATAAGTGTATTTTTGTGTTGATTGGGGTTTGAAAATTGGTTAAAAAACAGGAAACAATGTTTGAGGTTTTCTTCAGAAAAAAACCGGCTTTAATTCTTGTAGCGTTAAGAAGAAATACAAAAAACAGATACGGAAGCAATCTGGCCAAGGAAGTTGACTGCACGTATTCTCATGCCGTAAAGATTCTGCAGGATATGGAAAAGGCAAAACTGGTAAGCTTTGAAAAACACGGAAGAATAAAGAACATCGCGCTGACAGATCAGGGAAACAAGGTTGCGGAACATATTGAGAAAATTAAAGAACTTCTTTAGAATTATTTTTATAATAAGTATAGATTCCTTCTATGTGGGTAATTTTACAACGAGATAAAAATTTCCTGTACTTATCGTTTACCCGAATCCCGTTTCTCTGTAACTCGTGTTTCAACCCGGAATAAAGAATTTTTCCTGTCCTGTCGAAATCAGTGAGTATTGCGACTTCTTTGTTCTTTCTCACAATATTTTCTATCATTAAATATATCGGCTTGTCTATTGTGCTAACATTCATTATCCCTAATTTATTCAGAGCCTTTACGTCTCTTTTGCCCTCGACAAGTATCAAAGAACTATCATCTTGCAATATTTGATTCACCCAGTTATCTATACTTTGCATTGATTATGGAAATATTAATCAGAATATAAATCTTATGAAAAAATGAGCGGGCTCGAGGGGATTTGAATTCGAGAGACCTAACATTATTCGCTAAAGTCTTCCCCCGACCCCTTGGTTAAGAGCCAAGTGCTCTAACCAGTCTGAGCTACGAGCCCGTAATTTAAACTCTCTTTATAATATTTAAAAACCTATTGGAAAATTTTATATAATATTAAAAAACCTTAACAATATGGACTGGTTTTGGTTTGCATTAATTTCTGCCGCCTTTATCTCTATAGAAACCATAATAGAGAAAGAAATATTAAAAAAAGAGCACGCATTGCAATTTTCATCTGTTGTAACCATTTCTGTTGTTGTTTTATCACTGGTCTTTCTGCCTTATTTAAATTTTGATAATTTATCACTAACGCAATTGCTGTTAATTTATCTGAACTCGTGGCTTGGCGCTGTTGCGTTTCTTTTGGTAAGCAGAGCAATAAGGCACATGGAAGTGAGCACAGTAAGTCCTTTCCTTTCTTTTGGACCAATTTTTGTCTTAATCTTTTCATTATTATTTTTGAAAGAACATATAACTAACATGCATCTTTTCGGAATATTCCTAGTTGTCTTCGGGGCGTACGTGCTGCAAAGCAAAGAAAATGATTATTTTGCCCCAATAAGGGCAATAATCAAATCAAAATATATACACTTCATTTTTATTGCATTAATATTAAACGGGTTTTCTGCGACGCTGGATAGGTATTTTCTGAAAGACGGATTTTTATTAGACTCTGTGTCTTATTTATTTCTGATGAGCATTTTCCTGGCAATTAACTATAGCATTTTGATTACGGTTTTGCACGGCGGTTTTAAAGAAATAAATAAAGGATTTAAAATAAGCGGATTTTTGATATTAATAATGGCTGCTTTGATAATAATGGGCAGGCTGGCATTATTCCAGGCATTCACCCAGACTTCTGCATTTCTTGTCGAACCCATAAAAAGAACAAGTGTGCTTTTCGTTGTGCTGTTTGGGGGAGCCCTGTTCCACGAAAAACATATATTTAAGAAGTTTATCGCATCTTTGATAATGCTGGCGGGAGTTTATCTGATAATAATATGAAAAACCTGATGATAAAACTAAATGAACTTAAGATAAATAACTACGACAGGAAAAATAACAGCTTTATTCTCCATATTGTCTTGGATGTAAACGGTGAAAAAAGTTTCTTGAAAAGAGAATTAAAACTTGGAAAATACGACGAGATTGTTCATGATCTGATTAATTTTATGAGGGAGCATGTAAAAACAGACAACAAAGCAGAAGATGGTTATGATGTTCTGGGCGGGGTTGTTGTTGTGAGATTTGCGGATGATCTTGAGGAGCTTGAGGAAAAACTGGTAAAGTTCTTCAAGAAATTCAATGATCTCGTTAATAGTTTCAAAAACAGGGGCTATAGTGAGAATTATTTAATGACATATAAAACAGTAGACGGATTTTCTCAGAGATTCTAGTTTCCCGACGTGAAAACTGATTTAAGAATTAATTTTAAAAAAGAAAATGAAGGAGTTTATCTTCTCCTTCTTTTTCCACGAGCCATCATAGCCTCGCAAACATCTCTGGTTCTATTTGATGGTTCTCAAATAGAATTTCCTTTGCCATCCACATAATATAGATAGCCTTTACGACGCTTAATGGCATTCTTTAGGATTACTTTTCCCATTGAAATGCACCTCCAATTTAGGTTATCGTCGGTAATATTATAATTAACTAGTATATAAATCTATTGAATTTAAAGATTTACCGTCGTAATCGCTCCAGAAGGCTAAAAATTATCGAAGGGATTTTTGATTTTCTTTATCTTTTCTATGTATGGCTGGGAATAAATATTTGTGTTAAAGATATTATTTCCGAGGAGCTCTTTTACTGTGAGCTGGTCAACATCGTTGTCTGACAGGTATTTGGCGAATGTTGATCTCAATGCATGACAGAAAACCCTTTTGCTTAAATTGGCTTTTTTTGCAGCCTGCTTTATTATTTTCTGGGGCAATTTAATTGTAATGTGGGAGTCCCTTACAGAAAATAAGTAAGGGTTAGTATCTTTTCTGTTAAGCAGGAACTGTTTTATGTCATCAACTAACTTGCCTGAAAGCATTGTCAGCCTGTCTTTGTTTCCCTTGCTTGACCTTACCCTCAATAACCCGTCATTTAAGTTTACATCTTCCACTTTAATTGAAACTGCCTCGCTTATTCTTAAACCAGACTGTAGCATTATGTTAATCAGTAATTTATGCTTTGGATTTTCAATCGCGTTTAATAATGATTTAATTTCCTCCTTGCTTAATATCACCGGCTCTTTCTTGTCGAGTTTTGGGATTTTCACATTTTCCATAACTTTCTTATTCAGCAAGTTATAATAAAGAAATTTCAATGATGAGTATGCCAGGTTTATGCTCCTTGGTTTGTATTTTTTTTCAGAAGCCAGATAATAGAAATAGTTTTTGATGTCTGACTCAGAAATTTCCTCTGCTTTCTTGTTTGCAAATTTCAAAAACTCCTGATTATGGAATAAATACGACTCAATGGTTTTTTGACTGAACCCCTTTGTTTTTAACTCACCCTCTAATTTATCAAGCATAGAATATAAGAAATTCGGTAATATAAAAACATTTTGCTAATATTACGGATTGGGGCAAGGTTTATTAATGTATTTCTTATGCTTATTTCATGGCAATCTATACTTTAATGCATGAGCCGTATAAGTTTGTATTAAATACAGGAAGCAGGATTATTGACATTTATAATGGGGGCTGGAAAGAAAACAAAGTATTGGAAAACTTGCCCATGGGAATTAAATGGGAAAATATTGAGCTAATTTTAAATAATGAAGATAAAAAATTAAGAGAAGATCTTGCAGAAAAATTATTTAATCTTTATAAAAGCGGGAAATAAGTTCTTAAACTTCTCTAAAGAAATCTTTCAAATTATCTATCTGAAGTAACTTGCCTATTTCATCTGGTGAAAGAAAGTTATATTTGACTTTTGGGTAATATCCGTTTCTACCTTCTTCGGTAATTCCGTGGTATATTGTAATAGTGTTCTTATCTTTGCCGTAGACTGCACCCCTGAGATAACCCTGCATGTGTTCAAAGTTTATGCCAAGGATCGGGCTTGTAGCACCATTAATGGTATGAAAAATGGCATATTGTCCTGGTTTTCCGTATACAACTTCCGGAGACCCATTATTCTTTATTTTGCCGATAAATATTTCTTCTAAGTTTTCAGCCGCCATATTATATTTATTATAGAAAAAATTTATAAAGTTATTTATTGCGAAATTAGATTTGGTTATATCTTAGATAAATAACATGAAAGTGAATGTAAGGGTAATTCCAAATTCTAAAAAAGAGGATATTGTTATAGACGGAGAAAAACTAAAAATTCATTTAAAGGCTAAAGCAATAAATAACGAAGCCAATAAATCCTTGATTGAATTATTGTCCGAGCATTATAACAAAAGAAAAAGCGAGATTAAAATTGTTCGTGGATTAAAATCAAGAAATAAAGTTGTTAAGATTTTATAAGTTAATCTTATATAATTTTCTTTAATGGGTCAATATCATGAATAAACTAGATTTAAACCAAGAAGAAATAAGATTAATAGAACACCTGAATAGTCCCCAGAAAGTTCAGGAATTTTTATTAAATGAAATCGAATACGATTTTAATGATGATAAAGATACTAATCGTTCATTTAGAAGAGTTTTACGTGATAAAAAAGCACATTGTATAGAAGGGGTTTTATTCGCAGCAGCTGTTTTAATGCAGCATAATTATCCTCCACTAATGGTTAGTTTAGAGGCAAGAGATATAGATCATAATATTTTTATTTATAATTTAAATGGAAAACTTGGTTCCGTAGCAATATCTAGGGATGAATTTTTAAGGGGGAGGCCTGCTAAATTTAGAGACATCAAAGATTTGGTTATGAGTTATTATCCTTATTACTGGAATTATTGGACTAATGACAATGAGGATTTAACTTTAAGAGGCTATGCTAAAGTTGATTTAAGAATATTTAAGCAAGACTGGATTACTGCCGAAGAAGATTTAAATTTTATCGAGGATTATTTATGGAAAATGAAATATAGAAGATTGTTTCCCAGAAATAAAGAAGATAGATTTTATACTTGTGATAAAAATGGAAAAATAAAAAATATATTCAAGGGATTCTTAAGTTAACTTTAAATAATTTTCTTTAAAATATAATGACATGAAAGAAATCCCAAGAGAAAGCTTAACGAGAAATGAAATCAAGTTCATGGAAATAGCTTGGGAATATGCCAAGCTTAGCAATTGCAATGAGGCAAATTATGGTGCTATTGTTGTTAAAAATGATTTAGTATTAGGAACTGGTTTTAACCATACAATTGAAGATAACCTTGCCTGCAATAAATGTCCGAGAAGAACTTTAGATGTGCATTTTGGTGTAGCTTCTGATTTATGTTATGCTTTGCATGCAGAAAGAAATGCTGTTCATGATGCAAAAAAGAATCATCCCAGAGTTAATTTAAAAGATGCCAAGATTTACGTTGGTAAGAGAAAGAATGGTGAAATAAAGCCTACGAGAGGAAAACCATATTGTACAAATTGTGCCAAAGAAATTTATTTTTCCGGAATTAAAGATATAATATTTTATTCCAAAAACGGCGGGTTTTTAGTTTTTGATTCTTTTGAGTTTTTAATCAGTTCTTATCTAAATTTAATGAATGCTTATAAGGAACAGCTTAAGTTATGAATTATCTAAAGAATTTTTTGAAATAGCAAAAAATAGGTTTATATAGGGGCTTACTATTAATATGATTAAAGAAAATGTTAAAAAAAGAGGTGATATTTTTATTAGTATTTACTCTGTTTATTTCTTTAAGTGGTAATACGGGTGCATTAACGCTTACAGATAATACTTCAACATTTAACGCATTTTTTAATGTAACTGTTGTTGATCCTGGAATATCATATTCACAAAATTACAGTTTATATGTTGGTATAACTCCTTTAGCGCAAGAACCAACCGGGTATAATGTAACATTCTTTTTACCGTATGGAATGAGAAATTTAAGTGCATGTAACGGCAATAATGGTTTTAGAAACATCAACTTAACATTTGAAGCATGTACTATGAATGTAGCGATTGCGGCTGGTCAACAAAACATAACCAATATTAACATAACTGCAACAAATTCTGCATTTACCAGATTAATAGATGCAAGAGAGTATATAATAATAAATGTAACAAGCGGAAATTCTTCTACTACCTCAACAACAATATTAAATCCTTCTGGAATATATGGTTTTAATTACTGGATTAATCCAAGGCCTTATGCTATAAATAATAGTGTAACTAATGCTACATTAAAATTTGTTAGTTGGAGTCAATCTTGGAGTAAATATGAAGCTTGGGTTCCTTTATACGCATACAATACAAGTTCCAATAGAACAAATTTAGCATCTAATTCTTATGCAGATATAATTTATGCTGATAAATCGTTTTTTGATTTCCCAACTTATTTTGAGCTAATGTCTTATAGATTAAATTTTACAATATACAATTCAACAGGCTCGGGAAATGAAAGACCGGGATCTTTCCAAATTAAGACAGCTAACTATGATAAAAATTGCCAAATTTTAATACCTTTGCAAACAATAAAAAATAGTTTTACAGATCCGGTGAGTAATACCAGCTATAATCAAAGCATTGCTATTCCTACTTTTCCATTTGGGACATTTGATGTTTATTATAATGGATTAAAATACAATGCAAGTAATTTAACTTTAGATTATGGAATTAATTTAAGTTATGATTCTAGTGAAGCTGGTGCAAATACCATATTAAATATAACCGTGCCTTTGAACTTTACAACTATAAATTTAAGTGTTGCATTTACTTTAGTTTCTGCAGCCGGTTCTACATGTACGCCTTTATTAATTGAGTCTCAAAATATTACTGGTTTTAATCCTGTTAGTGATCCTCCGGATTTAGGAGAAAGCATAAATAACAGCTATGTAATAAGTTTAAAAAACAATTTGACTAATTTTACTTTGACTAATTTATTAATTCATTTTGTACAACCATTAAATGTTACAATAAATATTACAAATACAATTAAAGATTTTAATTTAACTAAGGATTTAATTGTTTTATGGCGTGAAGCTAATGGAACTTTAACTAATAGAAGTAATTTATTTTATTCTACATTAAAAGCTAATTTTAACGATAATGTTCCTGGATCTTCAAGCAATGGAAGCAACATAACTGTTTTTTTCCAAATTATAGATGTTGCTTTAAATTCCTCTGATTATAATTTTTGGAATCCTGGAAATACTTCTAATTTAACATTATACCTAAACTCTACACTAACATTTCCTGCCATAAATGAGGTAGATAATGCTAGTGGTGCAGCTGGTTCTAGCAATAGCTATAATGTAACTGTGTCAATGAGTACAGAAAGCACATTAACAATTCCAACTTCTAAATTAGATGGTTTAACTCCAACTAATTGCCCTACAGCAGCAGCATGCAACATTAATATCACAATAGATGGCAAGGAGATTCCAGCTTTAAATTACACAATTGGAAGCATAAGCACAAAAGGCAGTTTAAGTTCAAGTACGCATACAATAAGCGTGAGTTATACTGTTCCAGCCTCATCTAGCAGCACATCTAGCAGCGGGTCTGGTACAAGTAGTACTACGGCGGGGGGTGGAAGTTTAAGTGTTAATGAGATTACCCAAAATGTTATTTCAACATCATTCTTGGCTACTGGAGAATCATACAAGTTTACATTAGATAAAAAGGAAAATCATACCTTAACCGTATTAGAAATCAGTAATAATTCTGTTAAAATAAATATTAGTTCTAATTCTATTGAATTGGAATTGGGGGTGAATGAAGAGAAAGAAGTTGATTTAGATGATGACAATATTAATGATTTAGCCATTAAACTCGATGAAATTAAAAACGGGGTATTTGCTAAGTTTAGTTTAAGAAAATTAGTTGAAGGAGAAAAACCTGTCGGGGAAGTTACCGGGGAAGAAACTGGAAAAGAAAATGTAATATCTAAAGAACAAGTTAAAGAAATTGCTAATAAGTATTATTTGGTAATCTTAATCGCGATTCTAGTAGCTATATTCTGGATTTTGAAAAAGAAATATAAATAGATATTATTATAAATTATCCAACGGGTTTTTAATTTTCTTTAATTGTTCTTGACTAATATGCGTATAAATTCTGGTTGTTTCTAAATTTTCATGACCGAGCAACTGCTGTATCTCTGCCAAATTAGCTCCGTTTTCTAGTAAATGTGTTGCAAAAGAATGTCTTAAAGTATGTGGAGTTATTTTTTTGTTTATGTTTGCTTTTTTGCTTAATCTTTTCATTATTGTCTGTATATTCCTGGGCGTTAATGGTTTTTCTTCAGAGAATAAGTATTTGTTATTTGGATTATTTTCTAAGTATTTCTTTAATTCCTTGCTTAATGATGGTGAGAAATAAAACATTCTATCTTTGCTTCCTTTACCTTTCCTTACCCATCCGTTATTGTTGTTTAAATCCAAATCTTTCGGTGTTAGATTAGTTAATTCAGATACACGTAATCCTGTTGAATAAAGAGTTTTTACCATTAATTTTGTTTTTTCATAGTCTGCATTGTCTATTAATAATTTTACTTCTTCTTTTGTTAATACTATTGGTATTTTTTTTTCTTTTTTTGGTGTCTTTAATTTTATTACAATCTCTGGCTTGTCTATTATGTTTGTGTAAAAGAATCTTAAGCTTGAAATTAATAATGACTGGGATTTTCTTGAATAATTATCTATTTGGGATGCTAAGAATGTTTTTATATCATCTAAAGAAGCTGTTTCTGGATTTATATTTTTTATAAATTTATTGATGAAGAATGAGTATGATGAGATTGTTTTTTCTGAATTTCCCTTTAATTTTAATTCAGTTCTTACTTTTTCTAGATAATTCATACTTGGATTAAGCGAATGTGTTATTTAAATGTTATTGTGAGAAAAAATTTATTTCTTTTTGCCCCTCTGTGATGCCGTATTCATTACCGAGTATCTATTTTTTACAAATAAATCATTGAATAATTTCCTATTAAAAAACATTGGTGCATAATTTGTTTTTTCTTGAGTCATAAGTAGTTCTATATAAACCATCAAAAACTCTACAGAAAATTCACCAACTTCATTTAAATCTTCAAATTCTTCTAATTTATTTTGATCAAAAAATTTTATTTTTGGTGGGTAATAATCTATAGGCTCAACTTTGTCTAAAAGTCCAACAAAATATTCCTTGAATTTCTTTGCAAGCTCCGGATTATGAGCGTGTTTAATATAGAATTCGGTTGCAATGTGCAAATGTTTAGCAAATCTAGGAGTCCCTTTCATTCCCTCCTTCAAAAAACCCACTCTAAAATCCCACTTGCTTAAATTACCTTTAGCCACATATATCTGGGTTCTATCTTCGCAAGTGTAAATTAAATCGCATTCTGCTTTTTTAGTCATAATAAATTAAAGAGAATATTTATATATAAGGATTATACTAAGAAATACATAGAAATAATAAGGGGGCTAAATTGAGGAAAATTCCTTTAACTATAACTGTAGATAAAGATCTTCTAGAAAAATTTAAAAAATCTTGTAAGGAAAAGGATATTAAAACTTCTACTAAGATAAATACATTAATGAAAGAATGGTGTAATGAAAATGGGTAGTGGTAAAAAAAATTACAAAGCTTTAAGATATAACAACAGACAATGGAGAAAAGAAACAAAAAATAAGCAAGAAGAAGTTAAAAAAGAAAAAAGCGAAGAAGATAAACGAAAATTTTTGCAAATGGTTGAAGAATTAAAGAAAAATGAAAACAACGCATAAAGTAATACTTGGAGATTGTTTGGAAAAATTAAAAGAAATTCCAGATAAGTCGGTTGATTTAGTTTTTGCTGATCCTCCTTATAATATGTCAAAAAAGAAAGGTTTGGGGTGGAAGTATAGTAAACATATAACAATGCAGGAAGAATGGGATATGTTTTCTAAAGATGAATTTTTTCAGTTTAATCAACAATGGATTAGAGAATGCATAAGAATTTTAAAACATGGTGGAAGTTTATGGGTTAGTGGTTCTTTTCATAATATATATCAAATTGGTTTTATTTTACAACATTATACAGATATGAAAATTAATAATAGCGTTGTATGGTTTAAACCTAATGCACAACCAAATATATCTTGCAGGATGTTCACAGAAAGCACGGAGCATTTAATCTGGGCTAGTAAAAATGGGAATGGTAAAAAATGGAAATTTAATTATGAAGATACAAAAAATCTAATTGAAGATTCTTTAAATCCAATGGGAAAGCAAACTAGAAATGTGTGGGTAATTCCTTTAACTCCAAAAAGTGAAAAATTTGCGGGAGTACATCCTACACAAAAACCAATGGAATTATTAAGAAGAGTTATATTATCTTGTACAAATAAAGAAGATATTGTTTTAGACCCTTTTTTGGGTTCTGGAACTACTTCTGTCGTCGCAAATATGTTAGGAAGAAACTCTATTGGCATTGAAAAAGAGAAGAAATATTTATCAATAATCAAAAAAAGATTGAAACCCGAGCAAAGAAAGTTATTTGAAGAATCTAGGTTAGAGGTAATAAAATAAAATTTGATTTAAGAAAGATTTTTAATTATTGGTCACATCAAATGTTCTATGGTTGATTTATAAAATAAAATAGAAAGTATGATAAAAATTTACCAAAAGGGTATTCAAATAAAAAAGATGTTTTATATCATGATTTCTATAAAAAATACTATTTAACAAGTAAATTGGTAAAAAATTCTTAATTTTAGTAACGAGATGTATAAAGGTACCCTTAATTTTTTAAATAGAAACTTTTATAAATACATTTAATTTGAAATATCCATGGCAACGATTAGTAAAGATCTATTTAAGAGGTTAGTGGATGAGGGTTTTTTTGATGCTCAGAAATCAATTAAAGAAGTTGTTGAAAGACTTGATCAAAAGGGATTTTCAATTTCGGGAAAAAAAATAAGTTTAGCATCCCAACTTTTAACCTTTTTATGTCAGGAGCATGTTTTAGAAAGAAAGAAGAATTCAGGAGGGGAATGGATGTATTTTAAAATAAAAAATGGATGAAAAGAAAATAATTGAAATCTTAAAAGATCATGAGGAAAGAATAAAGAAATTGGAAGTGGTAGAAGATCATACTCAAAGTTTACCCGGAAAACCAAAAGAAATTTCCCTTGTAGAGTTTGTAAAAGAAAAAAATCCTACAGATGATCTTCAAATAACACTTTGTATTGGATCATTTTTGGAACAAAAAGAAGGGGTGGAATTCTTTACTTCGAAAGAGATAGAAGAAGGGTTCAGAAAAGCCAAGTTAAAGATTCCGCAAAATGTAACTGATAAAGTAAATCAATGTATTAAAAAAGGATGGGTAGCTGAAAATAAGGAGAAAAGAGACGGTAAAAAAACTTTTTACATTACAATTAGTGGACAAGAAAAAATAGATGGAGATTTCAAGAAAAATGTCTGAACATAAACAAGATGAGTTAGATGAAATTTTTGTGGATAAAAATGAGCCAGCTGATAAAAGGTTGGTTGTAGAGATTCTAAAACCCTATGTTACCATTGATTTAATTGGAAATATTTCCTTTTCAGAAAACTTTGAGAAAATAAATAATCAACATAAGGCCTTAATTTATCTAATAAGCAAAAAAGCTATGATTCTTAAAGGAATAAAAAGTATAACAGAGCCTTCGAAAATTCCAGAAGTTAGTAAAGGCGCTTTTATAAGCAAAAGTGATGTAAAAAACGCCCTTTGTACCAATTATAAAAAATTGGTTTTAAAGGAAAAAGAAGGATATGTTATTCCAAATCATAATTTAAAGAAAATCAAAAACTTAATAGAAAATGGCAACTGATGCTGAAATTTTAAGATTGTTAAAAGAGTTGAAAGAAAATATTCAAAATTTTGAATTGATATCTAAGAAATATCCTCCTGGACATCAACATTATAAACAAAATCTGAAAAAATTAAAATTAAAAATTCGAGGTATTTGCATTAAGCTAGAAATCACTAAAAAAACAGAAATATTAAAAGAATTGAATAATTTTTTGTCAATTTTCCTCAGTAAGGAAAAGCCTTCAAAGGGAGACTGTGAAGAATTAATTGGTGATATTGATCGAAAAATTCAAGATATAGAATTAAATATAGAACAAAATTTTTTAGAAGAAAGAATTTATGATAAAGGCAGTAGATTTGATTTCCATATTGATATAAAAGATATAATTAAAGCTACTAAAAGAGAGTTATTTATAATTGAACCATACGTAGAAGATCACCTTCTAGAAATCACTTTAAAGGGGGCGGATAATTCCCTAAACATAAGGGTAATAACAAATTCCAATAACATGAAATTTAGTGGAAATTTTATTAAGTTAGGGCGTATGTTTAAAGGACAACAGAAAGGAACTTTTGAAGTTAGAGAAAGTCTATATATTCATGATCGGGGAATCTTTATAGATAGCAATGAGGGTTGGGTAATGGGGCAATCAATAAAAGACGGTGCTAAAAATAAACCAACATATTTAATAAAATTAAGAAATCCAAATAAATTAAGAGAGATATATGAAGGAATGTGGAAAAGTAGTAAAAAAATTGTATAAATCTTATTTTAAAAAAATTCTTAAGAAAGTTCGTGTTGTTGGGGTATGCTTTACGTCCGCTAATACACCATTCTCTTAATCAGTACTAAAGGTGCTTCTCTGGAATTTTGTAGCCTTTCTCTTCTAAAATTTTGGTAAGTTCGTCCCTGTATTGGATTATATGAACCATTCGATGATGATTTGGACACAAACCAATAAGATTTTCTTGAGAATTATTTTTATGATCATGATCCAAATGATGTAAGTCAACTATTTTGTCAAATCCGCACATTACGCATTGTTTTGTTATTTTACGGTAAGTTTCTAAGTCTATGTTGTGCCATTTCCTGTAATTGTGACTTTTTATTCTATCATAATGATTAAGTTTATTGTAACAATTCGTACAAAATCCCCAAGCCTGGATAAACATTCTTCTTTTACAATTTTTACATTCAGCCTTTTTTCTTTTCCAGATGTATTTTCTATAACAATTATGACAAACCCCAGCAGTTACCCTATAAGGTTTTTTCATGCACCTTGGACAAATATCCATTTTTACCATAATATATTTGGGCGCCCAAAGTATATAAACCTTTTGGTTCCCAAAAATTTATAAAGATTAAGACCTTTAAGATTTATATGAGATTACAAAAAAGATTTTCAAGCAAGTATAAAGATAAAGAATATTACAAGTATCAGGTTAATATTCCTGAAGAAGAAATTAGAAAGGCTCAATTAAAAGAGGGCGATAAATTAGATATTGAAACAGAGAAACATAAGATCATTCTAAAAAAAGTAGATTAAAACGCCCCATTCGTATAGTGTAGCTTAGGCGAAGTTCTTATGAGTAAAGTACATAATTGAAGATTTTTAGCTAAAATTAGAAAGGAGGCCGGTTATTCTCAATATATTTTTAAAGCCCATCATAAAATGTTTCTGCGCTATATTTTTTGATTAACTCAGAAACCTTATCCAAAGTAAGTTGATGATATGCTTTACACCAATCAATTATACTATTTCTTTCTTCTGTTGAAAGATTTTGTAGAATGTCTCTGGTTGCGGAAAGATTTTTATGTAAATGCTCTTCTAGACTGTTAACAATTTGTTCAATTTTTACATCTTCTGAAATTTTATCTAGGGTTTCTGAACCATTTAAAACTGCCATATCTCTTATTGCATTAGAAAATAATATAAACCTAACCTTTAAGAACCGATTAAAAGTTTTAAGCGAAATTATTCAACTAAAATTGAACACGATGTACCGGCTTACCCTCTACCAATGCCTTAGTAAAATAAGTGTGGTCTTTGCTAAAAATATTATAACCTAAGTCTGTATTTGGATCATAATTACCCCTCGTTTTTAAGTATTGTTGCATTTCAACTTCAGTTAAATAGAATCCTGAATCGTGCAACCTCTTATTTGCATCTGCATGAACTATATCAAAAACAGAAATCATTTCTTCTATATTTAAAATTCCGTTTTTATCTTTATCTGCAGTTTCTTGAACTTTAAATTTAAGCCCCTCACGAAATGAATTATGAACTGTCAAATCCATCATTGAGTACATTAAACCTGTAACTACTAACAAACCGCCGGTTAATATTGTTTTAATTCCCATTTAATATAAAACGATGAAAGAATTTATAAATTTATCTTTTATCAATGATTAAAACCTCTAAGCATTACATTTATATATTAAATAAGCAACATATTTTAATCAAAAGGAGGTGTTTTGATGGCTAGAAATACATGGGAGATAGTAGCTTTAGTTCTTCTCGTTGTTGGTGGTCTAAATTGGGGTTTGTTTGGAGCTTTTAGTTTTAATGTTGTAGACACCGTATTTGGAGCAGGCTCTGTCGTTGCACGTATTGTTTATGTGCTTGTGGGGGTTTCTGCAATATATGCGCTTTTCTTTGCATTTAAAGAATAATTTTTTTCTTCTTTTTTCTTTTTTTATATTTGATAAAAATTTTCAGAATTGATTAAAAGTTTTTAGCATCACAATATTAAAATAAGCTCAAGATTGTTTTTCGAAGGTTCGCTATTTGATTTGAATTTCTGGAAAGTTTTTTTATGAAACTCTCCAAATCTTTCTCTTACCTTCCTGGCTGCATAATAATAGCTTTTTTCGACCAGTCCAACGCACATATTCTTTTTATACGATGGGAAATAAGCATCCAAAACATAAAAACTTGGTTTGTTATTTTTATATTCCGGAATTTTCCTAGCAATATCATTTTCCATTATTTCTTTATGGCAAGTTAACACCTCGGATGCTAAATTCTTATTAAGCCACCACTCTCCTTCTCCAGCACGTTCTTTAATTAATCCGAATAATGTTGCCAGAATTTTTGAAATGTGATCCCCTTTTAAGTATGCAGTATGACGCGCATAGTTTGATAATAAGATAAGCTCTTTAATCACGTCTGCTGTTTGCTGCCTGGATATTTTTTCTAGCCTTGTATTTATGTAAGAAACAACATGTGTGAGGGCAATCTCGTGTGTTAGGGGAGTTATTTTTAGTTCTTCATACATATTTGATATTTAAGAATTGATTGAAATATTTAAGCTTATTGTTTAGAAACATTTAAATAATAAATAAAGTCATTGGTATTATGGGGTTTTGGATTTTTGGTAGAAAAAAAGATGATGATGTGGATAAAATAAGGGATAATTTAAAACATTCTTTCTCGAATATAAAGAACGATATTCAATCGATTCATAATGTTCTTAAACATTTTAAGCAAAAACATGAAGAACATGACGAAAAACACGGCCTGCATAGCGAAAAATTTGAAAAACTTGAAGATGAAATATCGAGGATTCATGAAATTTTAGAAGAATTGGACCGTCGTAAGCCTGAGCGTTCAATCGTTCATGAACGCGTTCAATCGTTCAAGCGTTCAAATCAATCGTTCATGAACGTTCAATCACTAGATAATCTAAAAGAAAGGTTAACCCCTGCCCAAAAAAGAATAATCCAGGTGTTAGATATGGCCGAAATGCCCATAGAATATGAAGATATTGCAAGGGAATTGGGAATTAGTATTGTAACGGTCAGGAGACATGTAAATGATATAAAGAAGATGGGCTTTCAGATTAAAGAAAAGATTAACGTCGATGCAAAAAGAAAGGTTTTTTACCTAGAAAAAGACATTAAAAGAGCAATTAAGGCGATAAAACATAGGAAATGAAGGTTCTTGAAGAGAAAAGAGGTATATCTAATTAAAAAAAGTGAGAGTTCATAAATAAAATTTAGTAGACTTAATAAGCAAACATCATAATTTGTTGGGAAATTGTAGATTTAATTTAATAAAATGAGGCTAAAATAGCGACGATAAAAAAACATTGATCGGTAATTGATGGGGGTAAAATAGGCTTAAAAACTTTAAGTGAGAGTTCTGCGTAAAAGAAAGGTTCATTCGGTTAAAAGAAAGGTAATAAAAATAGTCAAATTCTAACTTTTGTCGACGGTATTTTTAGGAATTTGCCTTATCTCTAAAAGCCTGGAAGCCATGTTTAACTCTCTAAAATCCTTCTTGATATAAAGAAGGATTTTCTTATTAAACAGACGTTCTTTATCTATTGGGATGTCTTTATTCATCAAATTTGTTATATGGTTTCTTACCGTAGCCTCTGTAAGGTTAAACTTATTGGCAATATTCTTATAAGTAACCTTCCCAAGCTCCTCTTCAAGATGATAAATGGTCATAAAGACAGAGAATTCCATATCTGTCAATGATCTAAATTTGTTTTCCAGCAACAACCTAATTGGTTTCTGGCCTTTTCCATAGGAAATGGCTTCCGTCGTGAAATCATTGTTGATGATTGTTGATGATTGTTGATGATGATTGATGACCCGCTCATTTCCGATGGAACTACTATTGTTTTGTTCTCTTAATTTAGAAACAATCTCATTTAAAGCCCTAATTTCGGTTTTTAGGCTTAAAATTTCATTATTTTTAAATAATAAGTATTTTTTAACCTTTTCTAGTTCTACTCTCAAAAAATCCATATCTTCCTTGACTTTTTTGAAGGAATTTGCTACACTGCCTTGAAAATTAGCGATCATAAATGTAAAATATTGGATAAGTATAAAAATATTTTCAATTCCCAAAAACAAAAACAATATATATGCCTAGAATTTATTAGTTTTGAGGTGATATCTTGGCTGTTATAAATATAAAAACAAATATTAGTTTTTTTCTAGTGCTATTAAGCATAATTATCCTTGCGTTTATAGAAGGTGCTGCTTTAAGCAACGCCATTGGAGGAGAAAAGACGATTTTAGGAAGTGAAATACAATTAATTGCATTTATATTAATCTCGATTTTTATGGTAATAATATCGACCCTAAAGCCGGACAGGTTAATTATGGTCTCGTATTCATCGATGACTCTTGGTTTAATTGTTATAATCACGGGTTTATTTGATCCAAATCATCAGGCTCCGTTATCAATAAAAACAACCGAAGCAGTTGTCGGGGTAATCTTGATTATTGCGGGGGCCATAATGGTTAAGGGATTAAGATTAAATATGCAAGAACAAGCAACTGTAAGGGAGGGGTTAAGGAATTACAGGAGATTATGATTTTGCAGTGGGTGTATTTATAAGCTTAATTTCTTTTTTTACATATGTTATAATATTCATGATAAAGGCTAAGAAAGTATATAAACAACGTTGTTTTTAGACTGTTTGAAATGAATAATGAACTGAAAATTCTGAAGATAATGAAAAAAGAGGGGCTTAATTGGGTTGAAGCTGAGAAAAAACAGAAACAGATTAAGACATTAAAAGAGTTTATTTAACCAATATATTCTCTGACACTTTTCTTTTCCCTTGTGAGTTTTGGCATTGGTAAATGTGGTGGCAGATTAAGATCCTGCTCTAATTGCAGGGCCTTAATATTAGATCTTGCGATTATTGTATTAAACAGGCCCTGTATTATCTCCGGAGAAATCTTCTTCTCTTTCTTCCAGCCCTTTACCATTTCATTCATTTTCTTCTGTTCATCTATGTAAAGCAAATGCCCTTCTATCTTAATACTTCCGAGTCCAGGCTCATAATTTAATGAAAATTCAAATGTAAATTTTAGAACATCCTGCTTCTTGTCCAGGTTGACTTTTTCTTCTCTTACGTCTTTGATGTTAAAGCTGTGCTTGACATTAATGTTTCCTTTAACTTCGTCCACTTCTCTTTCAGCCGAAATTTTGTCAAAATTAAATCCTATGAATGGCATTTTAATCAATATTTTTGTTTGATAAAGATATATAAACATTGTGTTTTGTGGTTAACCGAATAGTTTTTATATATACTTCTCAATAAATTTTTGTATGTCTAATATTTCTCAGATAAAAAAAGAGAGGCTAAAGGAGGAAATTTTAAGGATAGCCTATGAAAACCATCCTGCTTTTCTTTATACTTATCAGATTGCCGAACAGCTAATAAGGGATGATGAGTTTATCCTGAACTTGTTGAAGGAATTAAAAAATAACGATCTCATTACATGCTTAGAAGAAAGTGGCGGGAGAAATATAAAAAGGAAATGGGGTCTGAAAAAAGAGGTTTATGAAAAATATAAAGAATTATCTTCTTCTGTTTAATTTTCTTAAGATATCTTGCCTGCCTCTCCAGTCTAACGCGTGCTTTAGTGCTTCCTGAATTGTGCTTACAGGAATTATTTTGATTTTATTCTTGTTTTCCTTGCTCAATATAACATCTTTTTCATTTGCTTTTGGTATAATGACTGTTTTAATCCCTGCCTCTATCGCAGCTTCTGTCTTTGCTGTTACGCCCCCTACAGCCAAAACTTCTCCCCTTACGCTTAAACTGCCTGTAAGGGCAACATCTTGTTTAACCGGGATTTTCTTCAAGGCAGAAATTATTGCAGTTGCGACAGAAATACTGGCACTGTCTCCTTCAACGCCTGTGTCTGCTGTCTGTAAAAATTGCACAAATACATCATATTTTTCCTTAAGGTCTTCTCCAAAATACTTCAGAATTATTGCCGAGACGTTTTTAATTGCTTCTTTTGCTATTTTTCCAAGCTGACCTGTTGCGATGAATTCTGTTTTTCTTCCGCCCGGTGTTACCTCTGATTCAATTGGCAAAACAATTCCTGAGAAATGATCTTCTCCGCCCATAACAGCCAGGCCATTTACCTTTCCTACCAAAGACCCCCGGGTTATAATAACCTGATAACGCTTTTTCTGTTCAATGTATTTATCAGCCATCTGTTGTTCCAGCGTTCTTGCAAGCTTCATGGCCTTTTCAATATGAGATACATAAACGTATTTTGCTTTTTCTTCTAAAGCTAAATCCCCTGCTGCTCTTATTAATCCTCCTAGTTCACGCAACCTTAACGTCAATTTTCCTGTTGTATTGCTTCTTCTTCTCGCTTCCTCGATTATTTTTAATACAGCATCTTTACCAAAATGCGGTATTTTACCGTCTTTAGTGACTTCTTGTGCAATAAATTGTGCAAAAAAATTCCTGTTTTCGTAACTATCTTCTATTTCATGATCCATATATACTTCATACCCGTATCCCCTGATCCTTGAACGCAAGGCAGGATGCATGTTTCTTATTGTTTCCGGATTTCCTGCTGCAACCAGAACAAAGTCGCATGGAACAGGCTCGCTTCTAGTCATTGCACCGGAACTTCTTTCGCTCTGGCCTGTAATTGAATATTTTTTTTCCTGCAAGGCTGTAAGTAATTCCTGCTGCGATTTGGGGGTTAAGTTAGCAATTTCATCGATGAACAAAACCCCTCCGCTTGCCCTATGAACCATCCCTGGAATTAAACGCTCGTGAGCGGGTGTGCCAAAGCCGCCGGATTGCAATGGGTCATGCAAAACATCTCCCAGTAATGCACCCGAGTGAGCACCTGTTGCATCTATGAATGGCGCTTTATCGGTGCTTGAATTATCAATAATCAATCTCGGGGAAGAAGTTTCTCCTGCCCTCATTACAACCCTCTTGTTTAAATTTATAAAAATAACAAAGGCTCCCAAAAAAATCATGCTTCCGATTAAAGATGCTGCGGCCATGATGTCTCCGTAAAATTTTCTTACCCACCATGGTGCAATCATTGTTATGATCAAAAGGATGAAGAAAATCAAATTTTGGTTTTTCAATGAAGACATCTCCTGCAGCCTTGATTTTGCAACAAGTTTTTTCCCCTGGCCTCTTGGCACGACCCTGATTAAAGGAATATTTTCGTCTGCGGGATTTGAAAATGCTAAAACATCGGCTAATTTTTCTCTTGGTAATAATTCTGCAAGTCCTTGTCCGACCAAAGACTTTCCGACGCCGGGAGGACCTATTAAAAGCAGATGCCTTCTTTGTCTTGCTACTTTTCTAACTATATCTACTGCATTTTCTTGTCCGATAATTTGATCAATAATCTTTGTCGGAACTTTAATTTCTGCGGTTGTTTTAAAATTCATTATTTCCATAGCATTTATATTAAAAAATCAAACTTTAAATACTTTTAGAATAATCCGGAACTAAATTATTTCTTCTTCTGCTACAACAACAAAGTCGCCCACAGCAACAATAGCTGTAAATGGTATTAACGGGCTTCCCATCTTATCTTTCTCTAATTCTAGTCCCTCACAATAACCTGTTGGATTTTTAACAACGACGTGTATTAATTCGCCTGTTCTTGTTTCAAATGTTAAGTCGCCGACTTCTCCGAACCTTTTTCCTGATCTTGTAACGATTAATTTGCCCAGAATCTGCCTAGAATTATATTTTTTATCGTCTTCCGCCATTCTTTTTTGCCTCTTATTAATCTTAAAGTAACAACTTATTTATAAACTTTGTGTTTTTTCGAGGGATTTTGGTATTGCAACACTTTTCATGTAATTTTTAGTTTTTGTTGTTATTTTTGCGCATAAATGATATTCTTTTTAGTAAGAGTTTGGTTCAAAATAAAATTTGACTTTAGTTTTTGAATAATCTTAAGTCGTGTTTTATTTATGTATTGTTTCGGGTGTTTTATGTTGTTGTTTAGACTTCAATTTTAGACTTAATTTAAAAAATGTTTTTGCCGGTAAGAAGACAGTAAAAATTGAATCAAAATTAAAAGAAATTTATGATGAAACACCCACACCCCTATTGCTTCTGGAAACAAAATAAATCCTAAACTTCTAATGGAGTTTATTTTGAGCTTTTTTTAAAAGAAAGAAGGTCGTATTTTTTTTAATTTTCTTTTTTAGTGTTAATATGCTCTTAGAAATATAATTTAAAAATCGAATTTTAATCTTTTGAGCTTTAATTCTTTAAAATTTTGTGGTTTTATATTTTTTATTTTATTTTATTTATTTTTAAATTTTTCTATTTAATATAATATATATTAAAATATTTATATTTTATTATTTATTATATTATATAATTATATTAATTCTACTTGAAATAGAGGTTTTTAAATCAAAAATAATTGTTCCACACGAAATATAGGTCATGGTCTGTATTTTTTAGTATATGAATATTTAAATATAAGATAAAGCTTTAACAAATTAAAATGGGGGGCAAAGACTTATCTAAATTTTTTGAAAATTATCTTAATAAAACATTAATTTTTGAAAATAAAAAATCTTTGCAAAGCAATTATACCCCCGAAACAATTCCTCATAGGGACGATCAGATAGAACAAATGGCGGGCATTTTAGCACCGTCATTAAGGATGGAGAAACCAAGCAACGTCTTTGTTTATGGAAAGACAGGTACGGGAAAAACATGCGTCACGCAATATGTTATGAATCAGATCATTAATGTTAGCAAAGAAAAAAATCTCGAACTAAAATATTATTATTTAAACTGCAAATTAAAAAAAATCGCAGATACGGAGTACAGATTAATGGCACAATTATGCCGGGCATTTGGAAAAGAAGTTCCGGCAACAGGCCTGCCAACAGAAGAAATTTACAGGATATTTATCGAAGCCATAGATGATAAAAAACAATTAATTGTTTTGGTTCTTGACGAAATTGACCAGCTTGTCACAAAGGCGGGGGACGGAATCTTATATAACTTAACAAGGTTAAATTCAGAATTAAAAAAATGCGAGTTTTCAATAATTGGGATATCAAATGACTTGATGTTCACAGACAACCTTGACCCAAGGATAAGATCGAGCTTATCGGAAGAAGAACTTGTTTTCCCGCCGTATAACGCAATTCAACTGCAGGATATTTTAAGACAACGCGCACAACTGGCATTTAAAAAAGAATCTGTCGAAGAAGGCGTAATTGAGAAATGTGCAGCCTATGCCGCGCGCGAACATGGAGATGCGAGAAGAGCCCTCGAATTATTAAGGGTTGCCGGAGAACTCGCAGAACGCAACGGCGAAAATAGAATAAGAATAGCACATTTAGATGAGGCAGAAGAAAAGATAGAACGAGACAGGATTTTAGATGTTGTGAGAACGCAGCCAAAACAGTTCCAGATCGCCCTCTACAGCATTTTGAAGGTGTGTGATAAAGACGGGAAAATATTTACAGGAGATGTCTATGATTATTATAGAAGAATTTGCAATAAAATCAATCTTAAGCCATTAACCCAAAGGAGACTTTCCGACATCATCGCAGAGTTTGACATGCTTGGAATTATTAATGCAAGGGTTATCTCAAAAGGGCGTTATGGCAGAACAAGAGAGATTACGGTAGCAGTACACCCGTCGACGTTTCCAAAAATAGAAGAAATCTTACAAGAAGGGCTGGGATTATGAATGAAATTGTTCATAAGTTCATGGAAAAAGGTTATTTACTTAGCCCGGGGTTGGCAAAAGAATTAGAAAAAATAGATTACATCGATTTTTTAAATAAAATTAATAAAGAAAAAAACAAACCGTTCATACTAAACAACGATTTAAAAAAAGTTTTAGAAGACAGGAAAGAACTCGCAAACGTGAACTGGGATGAATTTGATAAGGCCAGAGTTTTATTCGAAAAGCAAAAAGGAAAAAAAGTTTATAACCTGTTTCTAAATATTTTAAACAAAGATTTTAAGCCGGTTAACTTAACGAATACGGATGACCTTAATTTGAATGAAGAACAAATACAGGAAAATATAAAAGACGAAAACAATTCAAATGTCATCATCCTCAAGGATTATAATGATCTGGAAAAAAAAAGAGACGTCGAAACATTTACAAATTATTTTAGGCAGAGGTACGCCGCATTGAAAAATATTCTTATTAGCAGACCAGAATTACAAAACGCAATTTCTATAAACAGACTACAAAATAAATCCGGACACGAAAAGGTGGTCATTATCGGATTAGTAAGCGACAAAAGATTAACAAAAAACGGCAACCTTCTTTTTGTTTTAGAGGATTCGACAGGTACGATTAGCGTTGTTTTTAGCAAAAACAAACCCTTTTTTAGCAACGCAAACGACGTTTTACTTGATGAAGTAATCGGGGTTACCGGATTAAACGGGGATAAAATCATTTTTGCAGACAACTTATATTTTCCAGACGTACCGAGCAACAACCAATTAAAAAAATTTGATGAGGAGATTTATATAGCATTTACATCAGACATGCAGGTTGGAAATAAGTTATTTTTTGAAAAAAACTTTCTTAAATTTATTGACTGGCTTAACATGGATCGTGGCGACGAAAGACAAAAGGAACTCGCAAAGAAAGTTAAATATCTTTTTATTCCCGGGGACATTGTTGAAGGCGTAGGCGTTTATCCGGGTCAAGAAGAAGATTTGCTGATACAGGACATTTATAAACAATATGACAAATTTGCCGAATATATCGGTAAGATAAGAAAGGATATCAAGATTGTTATAAGCCCGGGAAATCACGATGCCATACAAATAGCAGAACCGCAGCCAGCCTTTGATAAAAATTTAGCGCCTGCATTGCACGAATTGCCGAATGTTTATATTACAACAAACCCCAGTTTAGTCAACATATGCTCAACAAAAGATTTTTCCGGATTTAATATTTTAATGTATCACGGATTTAGCTTTATTCATGTAGCGGAAAATGTCGATACCATAAGAAAATTAGGAAGATTAGAAAGACCCGACTTAATAATGAAATTTTTACTGCAAAAAAGGCATCTCGCACCAAGCCACACATCGACGTTATACCTGCCCAATGCAAAAGAAGATTCATTAATCATTGATAAAGTCCCGGATTTTTTTATTTCGGGACACCTGCATAAATCCATTGCCGCAAATTACAAAGGTGTTACAACAGTTAACTGTAGTTGCTGGATTGATAGCACAGAAGATCAGGAACGAAGAGGAGTAATTCCAGACCCGTGCAAGGTTATTCTGGTTAATTTAAAGACAAGGGACATAAAAATCTTAAATTTTAAGGAAAATGAATGAAAGAATAAGAGATTACTACAACGAGATTGAAAAAAAAGTTCAGATAGTTTATGATGTTGCAGCAAAAACCCGCGCACTGGGATACGATCCGGTAAATCATGTTGAAATTCCTCTTGCTAGAAATATGGCAGAAAGGGTAGAAGGATTAATTAGTACAGTAGCGCCCCAAATAAAAGGTTCTGGGGTTGTACAAAGAATAGACGAACTTGAAGGGAAATATGGAAAATTAGATTGGAGAGTGGCACTGATTATTAGCTTGGAAGTCGCACAGGAAAAATTTTGCAAATTTAAAGACAAGCACGAGTCGATGGAAGTTGGCATAAGGGTCGGATTGGCATATTTATCTAACGGTGTTGTTTCAAGTCCATTAGAAGGATTCACAAATCTTAAAATTAAAAAAAGAAGAGACGGGAAAGAATATTTCGCATTAATGTTCTCTGGCCCGATTAGAAGTGCCGGAACAACCGTAACCTGCGGTAGCATCATTGTTGCAGATTACATAAGAAAAAACATGGGCTACTCTGTTTATGACCCGAGCATAGAAGAGGCAAAAAGAATAATCGTCGAGGTATACGATTTCCATGAGAGAATAAATAATTTACAATATTTGCCAAGCGAGGCAGAAATAGAATTTATGATATCCAATTTGCCGATGCAGATAGACGGAGATCCAAGCGAAAAACTAGATGTCAGCAATCATAAGGACATGGACAGAATCGAAACCAATAAGTTAAGAAACGGCGTTTGCTTAGTTACAGGAGAAGCATTATGCCAGAAAGCCCAAAAAGTCTGGGGGAAAATCAGCAAATGGTATAAGGAGTTTAATCTAGAAGAATGGGAATTTTTGGAGAAATTTATTTCTCTGCAGAAAAAAATCAAGGCAAGAGAAGTAAAAGAAATAAAAACCGAAGCAAAATTAAAACCGGACTTTACATACATTAAGGACCTTGTTGCAGGAAGACCGGTCTTAACACATCCTCTGAGAATCGGAGGTTTTAGACTAAGATATGGACGGAGCAGAGTATCCGGCTATAGTTCAATGAGCATGCATCCCGCAACAATGCACTTATTAATGGATTACATTGGAACCGGAACTCAATTAAGATACGAGCGACCCGGAAAATCAAGTGCCATGGCACTATGCGACACAATTGAAGGCCCGATCGTTAAGTTGAAAGACCAAAGCGTTGCGTTTGTTGAAAATGAAGAGCAGGCTAAAAAAATCAAGGATGAAGTTGAGGAAATATTATTTTTAGGAGATTTTTTAGTTAATTACGGAGAATTTTATAATCGCGCACATGTTCTCGTCCCATGCGGTTATAATGAAGAATGGTGGCTGATTGAATTTGAGAATAGTGTCGTTAAAAAATATGGCAAATTTGATTTGGATAAAGTCTCGAATGATTTAGGTATTGATTCAGAGTTTTTGGAGAAATTATTGCATAAGCCCGACACAAAGATTAATTTTGACGTAGCAAAAGAAATTTCATTATTGTATAATGTTCCATTGCATCCAAGATGGACTTACCATTGGAATGATATTAATAAAGAGCAGCTTATGAACTTATTATCCTGGATGGAAAAAGGAAAGGTCGTTGAAAATAAAATCATCCTGCCATATGAATACAATATAGATTATAGTTTAAAAGAAACCGATCCGAAAAGGGTTCTTGAATTAATCGGGATACCTCATAAATTGGTTTTAAATGAAAATGTTGTTATTGAGGATGATGACGCGCGCTCGTTGCTTTTTACTCTAAATTATTTTAATCTTAATTTAAATTATGAAAGCGTCCTGGAAATATTAAATAAAAGCTCAAAAACCGAGATAAGGGATAAATCCGGAACATTTATTGGTGCAAGAATGGGCAGACCAGAAAAAGCCAAACTGCGTAAACTTACAGGCAGCCCGCATGTTTTATTTCCTGTTGGAGATGAAGGCGGAAGAATGAGAAGCTTTCAATCTTGTTTGGAAAAAGGAAAAGTTATTGCACAATTTCCGCTATATTTTTGTGATAAGTGTAACTTAGATACAATTTATCCAAAATGCGAAACATGCGATAGTCTTACCCAGAAAAAATATTACTGCCGTGGCTGCGACAAGGCAATCAATGAAGAAACATGCGAAAGGCACGGAAAGGCAAGTTCATTTATGACAAAAATCCTGCCGATAAGCCATTATTTTGAAAAAGCACTCAAGAAAATTAACTTGAAAGAATATCCCGAATTAATTAAGGGCGTAAGGGGAACGAGCAATGCAGACCATACTCCAGAAAATTTAGCAAAGGGATTGCTAAGAGCGATTCATGATTTGTATGTGAATAAAGACGGCACAATAAGATATGATATGACTGAAATGCCTATAACTGCCTTTAAGCCAAAAGAAATAGGAACTAAAATAGAAAAATTAAAGGAACTTGGCTATGAGTATGACATTTATGACAAGCCCATTATTAATGAGGAGCAATTAATTGAGATATTACCTTCTGATGTTATTTTACCCGCATGTGAAGAATCCCCGGATGAGGGGTCTGATCTAGTTTTATTAAGAACAGCAAAATTTACAGATGATTTATTGGAGAATTTCTACAACTTGCCGAGATATTATAATACAAAAACAAGAGATGATTTAATCGGACATATTATTTTAGGATTGGCACCGCACACATCCGCCGCTGTTTGCGGAAGAATCATCGGATTCAGCAAAACTCAAGGATGTTTTGCTCATCCAATGTGGCATGCTGCGCAAAGAAGAGATTGCGAGGGCGATGAAAATTGTGTGATGTTATTATTAGATTGCTTGATGAATTTCTCAAGAAAATATTTACCAGCACATCGGGGAGCGACACAAGATGCCCCGTTGGTTATTACATCATTATTGATACCAAGTGAGGTTGATGATATGGTTTTTGATCTCGACATATGCTCAAGGTATCCTCTTGAGTTATATGAAGCAGCCAAGGAATATAAATGGCCCTGGGAAATTAAAATAGAGCAGCTTCGCGGAAGACTTGGAGGAGATAATGAATATTCCGGAATAAGATTTACACATGATGTAGGCGATTTTAATACTGGTGTAAGGTGTTCAGCATACAAATATCTGCCCAGTATGCAGGAAAAAGTTCTGGGACAAATGCAACTGGCTGAAAAAATAAGGGCGGTGGATCAGAAAGATGTCGCGAGATTAATAATTGAGAGGCATTTTATCCGCGATATCAGGGGAAACTTAAGAAAGTTTAGTACACAGCAATTTAGGTGTGTTAACTGCAACGAGAAATATAGGAGGCCTCCGTTAAAAGGAGAGTGCAGCAAATGTGGCGGTAGAATCGTTTTTACAGTTTCTGAAGGATTTATTATAAAATATTTACAACCAACCTTGGATTTGGCAGATAAGTTTGACCTGCCGCCTTATTTAAAACAAAGTCTTGATTTAACAAGATTGAGAATAGAAAGTATGTTCGGGAAGGAAAAAGAGACCCAGGAAAATTTAGGAAAATGGTTTTGAGCTTTGAAATTTCTCACCCGATGAAAAGAAGATGCTTAATCTGCAATGAAACTAAATTAATCGAAGTTAACAAAAAACCAATTTGTAAAGAATGCTTGATTAAAAGAAGAGAGAAAAAAGTCTATTATTGGAAGCTGATTTTAATTATTCTGTTAATCTTAGTTCTGGTTCTTATCATTGAACTATAAAAAAGCTTATTAAATCATCCTATAATCTAAAATTATGCCAAATTTAGAAAGTATAATTAAAAAATTTAAATCGAAAAATCTTGTTTATCCAATCTTATTTTTTAGCTTAAGTTGCGGTAATAATGAATCTGGAAACCCGGTGCAACAAACACAAACCCCGAATAAGTCGCCAGAAACAACCATCAAAAGTCCGCAAAACAACTCGACCATTAACTCAAAAACAGTTATTGCCGAATGGTCCGGTTATGACAGCGACGGAAGTGTTGTTGGCTATCTTTTCTCTTTGGACAATGCTATAAAAATTTATCAAGAGGGCACATCTAAAAGTTTTAATAATTTAAGCGAAGGCTTGCATTCCCTTGAAGTTGCTTCACGAGATGACAAGGGGCAGAATGATTTAACCCCTGCGCATGTCAGTTTTACAGTTAAAACAGAAACTATCGGCCAGATAGACAATACAAACTCAGCAGGATATGCAAAAATAGAGATTGGACAAAATGTTTTTGATGTCTACGTAAAAAATTTGTCTAATCAGCCATTAAATAATATAAAAGTTTCTGGCTATACTTATTTAAGTGAGATGTACGGATTTTTAGCAGAAGATTTCTCTGGCAATTATTTAACAGAAGTCGCCCATTATGGCGGAGGTTTAAATAAAACAGGCACTGTAACAAATCCAGAAATAAGCATTTTCGCCAAAGCAAAAGAAAATAACCGCATTAGAAAGGAAAAATTATTCAATTACAGAAAAAATAAAGGAATCCTTCAATTCAAGGGTACAACGTCGTTGTCTGATTTACACGAGTTTTATAAAAAATACGATTCGATATTTAATAGCATGAGTTTTTTGGAATTTATAGTTAAGAATTCAGGAGCAGGCAATATCGTTAATGATTCGTTTACCTTTGCGCTTCAGGCAGCGAAGTTTAGGGAAGAGATTATAAATAATGCAAGTAATGTAGGAAAGATAATTAATACGGTTGCCTCTTACTTCGGGCAAGAATATGACACAGATGCTTATTACTTTGATGTTTATATTCATAAGAACCTAGGAATTCTTGTGCATGATGTAAGCGAAACAAATTATTGTACTTTAAAAGGAAAAATTACAAATTCCAACAACCAGCCGATTAATAACGCAAGAATAACCCTCGGGAGCGGGATAGACCATGATGATGCAGATTCTAACGGAGATTATGTCGTTAAGTTAATTTTTCCATCATCTTATACAGTCACTGCAGCAGCTACAGGTTATCAAGAACAGACAAAATATGTAAATATAATTGCCGCAACATCACCATATTATACCTCAACGAAACTAAATTTTCAATTGGAACAATCAACTACTGTTAGTGAAGAGACAAAAACGTTTCAGCCGGGATCGGAAGGACTTGATGCATTTGTCGAGAAATACCATCAGACATCAAATTTCGGAAACGACCCTTCACTATTCGTATGGGATCAACCAAATATGTTTTTAATGCGTAGTTTTATAAAATTTGATCTTTCATCTATGCCCAGTTATTCGCAAATAAAAAGTGCGAAACTTTATTTAAACGGCATCTCATGGCATACTACTGACCCAAATGTAAACCCGGCCGATGTTTCGATTAAAAAAGTTAATTCATCATGGCAGGAACAAAGCATTAACTGGAACAATCAGCCTATCTTTGGAGAGACATTATCGAGCAAAGCAATAGGGGGACCTGGATGGTATGAATTTGATATAACCCCGACGGCAACAAAATGGCTGAACGGAACTGAAACGAATTATGGTGTGGGGGTTGTACTTACTCAAGAAACAGGAGACCAGAGATGTACATTTTTCAGCAGCGATGTTTCCGGAATCGGAAAACCAAAATTAGTGGTTACTTATAGAAAATAGTTACTCTTTATAATGCCCCCGTTTTTCAACTTTCTTTAACCTTTCTATAACCTCATTATAATTTTTACTTTCTTTATAACCATCTAAAATTTTATTAAAGACATCTTTAGAAAGAAGGGGGAAACTGCTTGTCAAAGCCTGTTTTAGTAAGTATAAGTCGACTGCTTTGTCCTCGATTTTATGAGATATGAATCCCAAACCAAAATCAATAAAGTAAGGGACCTTATTTCTAATTATTATGTTTGTTGTTGTCAAATCACCATGAATGATGTTATTATCATGCATTTTAGCTACTTCTTTGCCAATTAAATCGAACTTAAAATTTTTACTATTTTTTAAAAAATCTTTCAATAATTTTCCGTTAATGAATTCCATCTCAATTAACATATTTTTTTCATCAACCCTGAAAACCCTCGGAACATTAAGAAAATTGATTTTTTTTAGCAAGTTAGACTCTCTTTTTGTTCGGAATTTTCTCAATCTTCCATCAATCTCTTTAATCCTGTAATTTTTTACAACCCGTTCCTTAATAATCTTATTTTTATCTAATTTTAGAACAGCTTCCGCACCCTGTTTAATTACCTTCATTTTTAAAATTTAAATCCCTTTGGTAGATTTCCCTTAAATTTTTTTATTATTTGTTCAGGGTTTCCGCCTTTTAACATTTTTAATAATTTTTTGCTTTGCTTATATTGTTTTAATAAATCTCTTACATCGCCAGTAGAAACACCAGCACCTTTAGCAATCCTTTCAATTCTGGGAACATCAATCGAGTCTGGATTTTCCAATTCTTTCTTGGTCATGCTGTCAATTATAAATTTCCATTTCTCTAGTTTTTCTTCCTGAACCTCTAACATTTCTTTTGGCATTTTAACCTGTCCAAATCCCGGAACCATTTCGAGAACCTTTGATAAAGGCCCCATTTTTCTCATGGCTTTCATTTGTTCGTACAAATCAATTAATGATAATTCTCCTTTCTGCAGCCTTTCCTGTATATCCTCTGTTTCTTCTTCAGTAATTGCTTCCTTAGCTTTTTCAAGCAAAGCTTCTAAATCTCCCATCCCAAGCAACCTTGAAACAAAGCCCTGCGGATTAAATATCTCAATATCGTCTGCTTTTTCTCCAACCCCGATAAACTTAACCTTCGCGTTTGTAGCCGCGCATGCTGATAAACTTCCACCTGCCTTTGCTGTTCCATCTAATTTAGTAATTATTATTCCCGTAACATTGCACATTTCATGGAATGTCTTTGCCTGACTAAATGCAGCCTGTCCGATATCAGCAGAAATAACAAGCAAGTTCTCATCGGGTTTTATTTCCTGATTTAAGTTTTTAATTTCATTGATTAAATCGTTGTCTATAGCAGACCTTCCAGCAGTATCAATCAGCAAAACATCGTATTTATTGTAGAGATTTTCAAATTCTTTGTAAATTTTTAAAGGATTTTTTTCTTTTTTATCTATAAAACAAGGCGTACCAATTTGTTTGCATATTTGTTCTAGTTGATCTGGTGCAGCGGGTCTATGAACATCCAAACCAAGCGCAGCTACCTTATAACCCCTTTTAGAATAATATTTGGCCAGTTTTCCTATCGTTGTTGTTTTACCGCTGCCAAACAAACCAACCATCATTATTTTAAACGGTTTTTTAGTAATCTTAATCTCTGCTTTTTCTTCCCCAAGGAACCTGGCAAGTTCTTCATAAACTATTTTGACTAATTTTTCTCTTGGACTTATTCCAGGAATTTGTTTTTCCTTCAGAAATCTTTCCTTGATTTTATTGCTTAGCTCAAAAACCAGATTTACATTTACATCTGCCTGCAATAATGCCCGTTGTATTTCTTTAACTAATTCATTTACTAGCTTATCATCAACGAATATTGCTTTGGCTATTTTGCTTAACGTAGCCTTCAATGAGCCACTTAATTTTTCAAGTATCATAAAAAATAAAGAAGAAGGAAGCTATTTAAGCTTTTTTAAAGATAAAGTAAAATTTACTTATTTTTATCTGCAAATTCCTTGGAAACGACTCTCCAGCATTCATGAGTGCCAGCAGGAGATTTGGAAACCGCGAATTTTCTTCCGCTCTTATCCACAATTTTATAGTTTTCAGTTTCAAATTTCTTTTTAGTTTTCACATCATAAAAACTTATTTTTTGTTTTGCCATTTAAAACCCTCCGTTAATTATTATCAAACTACGTTAAATTAGCCTTAATTTCAACCCTTATTAAATCTTTCTGTTCAATCTAGAATATTGTTTTGATTATCTTTTCTTTGTCAAATTTTTCCAGATTATTATACTCCTGGCCTGTTCCGATATAAAGAATCGGCTTGCCAGAAACATACGTTATTGAAATGGCCGTTCCCCCCTTTTCATCTATATCTGCTTTAGAGAGGATTATTGAGTCTATTGATATTGCTTTATTAAATTCCCTGACTTGTTCTATTGCATCATTTCCTGTAATGCTCTCCCCAACGAATATCTTCAAATCCGGACGGACAACCTTGACTATTTTCTTCATTTCTTCCATTAAATTTTTATTGCTGTGCTGCCTACCCGCCGTATCAATTAAAACAACATCTAAGCTATGCGACTTTGCGTATTTTACCCCATCAAATGCAACCGCTGCCGGATCCGAATTATAATCGTGTTTAATCAACTTCACTTTTAGATTATTCGCATATTCTTCCAATTGCTGTATTGAAGCTGCACGAAAAGTATCTCCTGCGACAAGAACGCATTTCAAATCATTTTTTATCAATAAATTAGCGAGTTTGGCGATTGTTGTTGTTTTACCGCCCCCATTAATACCCACAAAGACGATTACGTAAGGCTTTTCCTGTTTATTTTTAATTTCATTTATTAAATCAAATTTAGTCTCCCGCAAAACACTTTCTAAACTCTCTTTTAATGAGTTTTTGATCAGATCATTTAATTTACCCTTCAACGGAACATTTACCAAATCAACTTTTAAATCTTCTTTAATCTTATCAATAACTTCAACCGCAACATTGTTTTCAAGCAGAACCATCTCCAGATCTTCAAACAGTTCGTTAAATTTTTCCTCAGAAATCTTTTTCGTCGTTATTTTTTCAGTTAATTTGGAGAAAAAACTCCCCTTTTCTTCCGGCCGCTTTAATTCAGACTCTTCTTTAACCGCTTCTTCTTTTTCAGAACCTACCCCTTCTGTTTTAACTTCGGACCCTTTAATCTCTTCTTCTATTGTTTTCTTTTTTTTAAATAACCCCAAAAAACCCTTGCTTTCTTCTGCAACCCTCACCTTTTTCATTTCGGGATTTTCTTCATCAGCTCTTATAGGCTTCTCTATCTCGGCCTCTTCCTCGGCTTTTTTTGAAAACTTATTTATTGCGTCCTTTAATTTATTCTTTAAAAATCCAAACATGATTTTAATTAGAAAATAGTATTTATAAGTTTATTTTTTTCTATTTAGACAGGCTGGTATTAAAAAAGCTTAATAATCTTGCTATATTGAGGATACTATGACGGAAGGAATAATTACTTACGAAATTCTGTATGATATTTTAAGAAGAGAGAAAACAAGACAGGAATTGCAAAAAATTGAGCTAAACTTCTTTCAGGATATCAACAAGTATCTGAATGAGAAAACTGCAATCCTCGATGATTTAAAATCTAAATCGAGTATTTTCGCGCAGAAAGAAATTGAAAAAACAGAAAAAGAGCTGAATAATATCAAGAAAATAATTAGGGAAGTTTATGAAAAACGCGAGGCAAAAATAGTTCAATTGGCTTTGTCGTCTGCGATAACGAATAAAAACCAAGATATAAACAATCTGCTTGAAGAAGAAAGACTAATTTTTGACGGCATTGTTAAGTTCCTAAAAGAGATTAGGCAGGAATTGCTTTCAAAATTGCTTGAAAATAATAAACCGAAAGTAATAAAAAGCAACCCCGAAATAAAAACCATAAGAATATTACAGCCCGTGCCGGAGTTTATCGGCGACGATCTGAATGAATACGGGCCATTTGAAGAGGAATATATTGCGTTTTTGCCTGCAAAAACAGCAGAATTATTAATTAAGAATAACAAAGCAGAGGAAATATGAAAATACCAAAAAGTGTTTCAAGATATTGTAAACATTGCAAAAAACACACAGAACATAAGATTTCAATAGTTAAAGGTAAGGAGAGAGGATCATTAAAAAAATTTAGTATAGCAAGAGCTAGGAAACGAGGACGCGGTCAGGGCTATGGAAATAAAGGCAAATGGGGATCAAAGCCAGCAATCTCGCAGTTTAAGATGACTGGTGCAAAAACAAGCAAAAAAACAAATTTAAAATTCACATGCGAAGTTTGCAAGAAATCAAGCATCCAGAGCCACGGCATAAGAACAAAAAAGGTCGTGTTGGAATAAAATGGAATTAATAAAAGAACCAAGCTCAAGATTCGTAAAATTAAGATGCCAGAAATGCAAGAATGAGCAGATAATTTTTGGAAAAGCAACCACAGAAGTTAAATGTTTAGTCTGCAACCAGATTATTGCTAGTCCAAGCGGCGGAAAAGCCAAGATAAAAGCCAGAATTCTCGAGATTTTAGAATAAATATCTTTATAAATCTTTTAAATTAATCAAGATTATGTTCTACAAAAAACAAGGATTTCCGGATGCGGGAGAAGTAGTTATCTGTACTGTGAAAAAGGTCTTGCCTCACGCAGTTTTTGTAGATTTGGACGAATATGGAAAAGAAGCCATGATTCATATTTCTGAAGTTGCACCAGGAAGAATCAGGAACATAAGGGATTATGTAAGGGAAGGAAAAAAAGTTATTTGTAAAATATTAAGCTTGGATAAAAGCAAGGGCTACATTGATTTGTCATTAAGAAGGGTAACTCATACGCAAAGATTAGCCAAAAATAATCAGTATAAGCAAGAACAAAGAGCAGAAAAAATTTTGGAAGATGCAGCTAAATTATTGAAGAGTAACTTAAAAGCAATTTACGAAGAAGCAGGTAATAAGATTATAGAAAAATACGGTAGTTTAACAGACTGTTTTAACGAGATTGTTAATATGAATTTTGATTTAAAGCAGCTCGGAATCGAGAAAAATATTGCAGAGAAAATAAACAATATTGTAAAGGAAAAGATAAAGCCCCCGGAAGTTACGATATCGGGAACATTAAAACTGGAATCCGATGCCTCGGACGGAATCGATGTTATTAAAAAAGTTTTAAATCAAATAAAAAGAGATGAAAATATAAAAGTGAATTATCTTAGCGCCCCCAATTACAGGCTTGTTATTAAGTCAAATGACTATAAGACAGCCGAATCCTTGATGAAAAACATAACGTCCAACGTCATTGAAAATATGAAAAAACTTAAAGGCAGAGCAGAGTTTATAAGGACATGAAAAAATCCATTTTATCATGTAATAATTGCCATATCTATACTTTAAAAGAAAATTGTCCGGAATGCGGGAACAAGGTGTTTTCATCAAAACCGGCAAAATTCAGCATCGAAGATAAATATCTAAAATACAGGTTAAAAGCAAAAGAAAATGCGCTTCGAAATTAAGCAAATATCAAAGCCGGACTTAAAGAGACCGGTTTTAATAGAAGGCTTGCCAGGAATAGGAAACGTCGGAAAGATTGCGGCAGATTTTATAGTTGATAACCTGAAGGCCAAGAAATTCCTAGAAATCCACTCAACTACATTTCCACATTCTGTCTTTGTAAACGAAAAAAATTTGATAGACATGCCAAGAATTGAAATGTATTATAAAAAAGGCAAACAGGATTTTATTTTTCTTGTGGGGGATGTGCAGCCATTAAATGAAGAGGCGTGTTACGAATTTTGTAATTTAATTCTGGAATTATTTCAGAAATATCATGGTAAGGAAATCATTACATTGGGCGGCATAGGGATGAGTAGGGTTCCGAAAAACCCTTCTGTTTATTGTACTGCAAATAATCAGAATATAATTAAAAAATATAAAACAAAAGCCCTTAATTCTGAAATTTTTGGTGTCGTCGGCCCGATTATAGGGGTTACGGGACTGCTCGTCGGATTATCTGGCAAAAAGAACATCTCCGCCATAACTTTATTGGCGCAAACCTTAGGGCATCCGAATTATTTTGGGATTAAAGGTGCAAGGGAAATATTAAAAATTTTAGACGCGAAATTGAATCTTAAATTGGATTTGAACAGATTAGACAAAGAAATAAATAATATAGAAAGGGAAATGAAGGAGAAACTACCGAAATTACCGCAGCCAAAAGTTTCTATAGCAGACGTTGAGAAAGAGACAACTTATATTGGTTAAAATTCTGTTAGTGATTTTTGTTTTTGTATTGTTTCATCATTATTTAAAATAATTTTTCCATAGACTCCGTCAAATCCCGGAGAAATTTTTAATTTACCCAATCTGTTTAACAAAATAACATCAACTAATTTCTTATTAACAAATTCAAGCAAATCCTTTTCGCTTGCATTTAATAGAACATTAAATTCATTCCCAAATTTATTAATAAGTTTATTATAAATTCCCCAGACGTTTTTTCCATAAAGTTGTTTATAATTATAAACAATTGAAATTAATTCTGATAACGGGATTAGAGAATAAAACGGTTTGGCGTTTTCCGGCTTATAGTCATTTTCATGTTTTGCCAACTCTTCTATCCTATATTCTACGCCGATAGTTAGTTTTTGCTTACAAACAGGACAAATTCCGTTTAATGCACGGGTTTCCTTAGGACTTAAAGTTACATTACAATTTCTATGCCCATCATAATGATATTTTCCGTATCTTGGGTCTGTTTCTATTGTCCCCCGTAACTTATCGCCTGTTCTGATTGCATTTAAAATTTTATTGTATTCTAACTCTGTTTCAAATATTGCGCATTCCCTGCCAATTCTCCATGGCCAGAAAGAATGCGCATCCGAAAAACTCACTAAATTTACATTTTCGTTTAATCTCCATAACATCGGAGGATCTGCTGACATGCCAGTTTCTACCGCATGTATGTGCTTGGCTTTATCTTCAAAGCACTCCTTAATGGAATCAAACCCGGATTTGGACCCAAACAATCCGAACCATGGAGTCATACAATGCGCGGGAATTATTTCGATGTTTTTACTTATGCTTAGCATCATATCAACTAATTCTATGCTTGAAAAACCAAATATTGGCCTGCCGTCATAATCAAGCCTCCCTCTTTTTCCCAAGGCAGCAATTATCTGATCTGCAATCTCTTTATTTGGTGAAAAAATTAAATGATGAACTCTTCTGCCCTTTCCGCCCTGAGAATACATTAATGAAACTTCTGTCTGCCATAAAAAAGGGAACCCTGTTTTACTCCATAAAATTCCATTCTCATCTTCTGTTAATTTTTCCTTAATTTCTTTGTTCCATAATGGGTGCTGAAAATCGCCGGTTCCAAGCAAATTTATTCCCTTGACTCTGGCCCATTTTTCCAGATTATCTATTGTAATCTGAGAACTACATGCTCTCGCATATCTGGAATGGATTTGTAAGTCTGCAATTATCATGAATATCAAAAATAAAGAAAATTAATAAATTTATCTTCTGCTTTGATATATTGTTATTTGTTTTGTTATTTGGTCCCTATACACATAACTTAACGTTAAACTTAACTTATCAACAACAGTCTCTTCAACGTTTTTCCAGCAGCTTAATGTATCCTTCCCTGTGCTGTCTAATGTTATTGTCCCTTCTGCGCTTGGTTCACCGCTTCTGAAACTGCACACAACACCAACAGGGCTGTTTACTTTTACATTTATCTTATTCCGGTTTTCAACGCGTTTAATTTCATTGTCCAAATCTTCACATTTTGAATTAACCGGATAAACTTCCCCAACGCCTTTGTTTTCTATAACAACATCAAATCTTATCTGGTCGCTTCCACGTGTTTGTTCTGTTATCGATGTAATTTGTACAGGAGCGCTTGAGACACTTCCAGAAACTACCTTCTCCCCGCCGATGTTGCATATCTCTTCTCCCGACTCCTGGCTCAAGGTTGATTTAATACAAACATCAACCAATGCCTTTGTTTGATAAGGATAACATAATCTTGCACGCAAAGTATAATCCTCGGAATTGATTACCGGGAGTTTATACTTGATGGTTCCAAGCTCCACTTCCTGTTCTCCACCATCGCTTGTGAATTCACCCCTTGCTTCTATAGGTCCTAAATTTGTTTTATAATCTTGAGTCAAGCCGAAATTCTCTAAAGTTACTCCAAAAATTCTAGCCTTTGCATTTCCCGTTGCTACCCTTGTTTCACCCTTATTCTTTAATAGTACCTTCACTCTTACAGAATCGTTTTGATTAAACTGACTCGACGGGGCTAAATTAACAAATTCTACAGAAACGCCGTCTGTTCCGCCAATGAACGTTCCCGTGCTTCCTGTATCTTGCTGTTTACAGCCAGATAAAGCTAACAATAATGATAAAAAAATAAATATGAAATATTTTTTCATTAATTTCCCTCCATTTTATGCATTTTGAGTTAATTTGGTTATTTTTATACTTTTTGATTCGGTTGTCTTATAAACATAATCCAAATTAATGTTTAAATATCCATCAACCCTATCCACAATACCTATTAAAGTGTTGCATTTTATTGTCTTTTTATTTTTATCAGTTACCTTCCAATATAGTTTATTATCTCTAAAATCGTTTCCAGAGCAGCTCATTTGGTTACCTTCAAAGTCAACTAATATGCTAATCGGATCTTCCTGAGAAATTGCCAGGGGATTTTGAATAGATTCTTGGTTAGATATATAACCTTGGTTCATTTTAGACAAGGTAATATCTGTAACTAATCTTACACCACCGCTTTCCGGAGCAAAGGTCTTCTTAATTTCTGTTATTGTTATTGGTCCGACGCTTGCTCTTAGCCTTGTGCCTGTGATTGTTTCTGCGTTTGGACAAGAAGTGTCTTGACCAATTGTACTTTTAACACATAATTGAGGCCCCGCAATAATTTTACAATTATATGTTGCGATTGCCTCAAGCGTTACCGGCAATCCTTCTGGCCTATCTATTCCAGTATATGAAGGTATTCTAGTATAAAATTCATCTTTTTCTATGCTCGGTTTGTTATTTTCAGTTCTGGCCCCCGCGATATTTAAACTATTGCAAATTGGCTCGATAACACCGCCTCTTGAGCTGGGGGCCAAGTCGTTTATGCATACGCTTCCTATCGCATCACACGCCGCATTATTTTCAAGTTCTAGTCCAACAATAACATCGCTTCCCTCAAATAATTCTAAAGGAGGTTGTTCAGGCAAAAATTTTATCTCAACCCCGTTTGGAGAACCTGTTAATGGTCCGTCGGAGCCTGTTCGTGATGTTAAACCTGCGCACCCATTTATAATTAACAAAACAAAGAAAGTTAAAATTAAATAATGTTTTTTCATGGTATAATCAATCAATGGTTATTTAAAAATTTTGCTATACAAACTGGCTGACCAGTGTGAAGGATGCAAAGGTTTCTGTTTCAAAATCATAATCAATTTCCGCGCCAATGAAATCATAAACCAACGATGGCTCTAAACTGTTTGCCCTGAATTTGGTTGTTGTTATGATAAAACCCCTCTCAAATAAATCCTTACATCCTTGCGGGTCGGATTTATAATAAAGATTGCACTGATTATTAAGGCCATTTATTTTTTCATCGTCTAATCTATATTTTTTTGATCCCGAAATTTCCGCTAATTCCTCAACACTTAAATCCTGAACTTCTTTAAAATTTTCATCGACCAACTCAAAATTTGTAGGCAGATAAATATAAACTTGATTGATTTTACTCAATCTTCCCAACCAGGAAGAACTGCTTTTTTGTATTTTTAATCTTAAATTATAGGTGTCGTCCTCGGCTGAATTTCTTTCTGTTAATGGTTGCGAATAACTTAAGCCCAAGACAGCCTGCATCGGCCCATAAGTTGCCTCCGGAATTGTTTGCCTTGCATTTTTATCTAAATTTGGATCATTTATATTTTCGAGAGGATTAATGCCTTTGTTCATTAAATTATCGAAGTAAGCCTGCTGCATAGTGTAAACCCCCAAGGTGGAAGTTGTTTCAAAATCATAGACCGCACTTAATTTAACTTTTTGCGAGGATAATTCTCTGCCTTCAGGTATCTTCAGAGTAGAGGCAGGAATTCTACAAACAACATCAAGGACTTTTATCTCATTCTTTTGTATTAAAACAGGCTGATTATAATTTATTGAAATTTTTTCTTTGGGAATTTCATCTGCATTGCATGAAAATTTAACGTATGAATTATCCTTTAAAGAGCTTATTTCCACGCCCGCTGACAATAATATTTCGTCCCTTGTTTCGTAACGCGGCTGCTCAGGAGCAAACTGCCGGATGAATCTTAACCCGAGTTTCAAATTATCTTTATTATCATCAACAGATGTTCTCCATCCATATTGCCTCTCTATTAATGTCGGATCTTTGGTAAATTTTAAAACATCCTTTATTCCAGTATAAACTGGAGCTAAAAGTTCATTATTCGTGATTGCAACCTCTAACCTCGTTGCATATGTTTGTGTTAAGCCTTTGCTTGTTGCATTAAAACCGGCTGTAAAAATCATTATCAATAGAAGTATTGCGGCAATGAATATAAGCCACCTTATCAATGCGCCAAAAAAACCAAAAACTACCTGAAAGGGGTTTCTTTTCGGACCCTCCATGAATCTTTCATAAGCCCTTCCTGGACTAACCAATTAAATATCACCTCTTTTATCTGCCATTTTACTCTTCTATTATGATTTCTAGAAATTCTAAATCAAATTCCGATTCAGGGGTTATTTTAATGAAATTATTTCCTTCATCTACCAGGCTTGTTATTGGCCTTTCAAAATCATTCTCATCGGTCTCCATTGTAAATTCATTACCATTAACATTTATTGTGGCTTTTTTAATATCATCTGTGCTACTGAATGACATTTTCAACATTACTTCACGGTCATCCAGGATTTTGTCAAATTGTTTTCCACTTATAGAGAACTTATAGGTTTTTGCGCCACCCTCCTGCAATTTTGTCTCGACTAAAATATCATTTAATAAGTAGTCTCCCTTGTCTATCTCAAAAATTAATGCATTTCTTCCCTCGTTTAACAATTCTTTATCTAAATCAATGCTCCTGATTGAGCTTTGGCATGCTAATAATTCATTCGCTATTTCTTCTTCATTTAAGAAAACCCTTAATCTTGATGTAGCCGCTTTATTGCAGAATAAAAAGAAACTTAACTTCGCATTTTCTTCTATCTCACCAGAACTTAGTACAAATGTTCTTGATTCCTTTGTGTTTGTCAGCTGGAAACTCTGTCTTATTTTTAAGCTTGTTAAGGCGTAAATATTTTTGCCAAATATATTTATTCCCGGGCTACTTGCCTTAAAAGTTAATTTATTTGTTTCCTGCAGTAAGTCCTTGGGTAAAACCACATTCTGCAATCCATTAACCTTCTCATTAAATATCTGTATCCCATTTAAAGTTATGATCAAATTACCCCTTCCCTCACTTACCAAGAAAAATAAAGTTACCCTTTGCAAATTTTCCAAATCATCAACGTTAAACTTCAATTCCTGTAGGCCTTCTTTGAACAAACTTTTTGTAATTGTGATGCTGGCGGCTAAATCACTTGTTTCAGGTTCATCGCGCAAGAATAAATTTACAGCATCAACCTCATGCTTTTCAGTATCTTTATCAAAATTTTTTAATAAACCCGGAGTTTGTGATAACAAGACGTCCTCACTAAGCGTAGTTGTTCCTGTTGCATTCGTTTCTGTAGTAAGGTTTTGTCCAAGTAGCGAAGATCTTTCTTTCGCTGGCAAAAATAAAAGGTAAAGCGCCATGAATAAAGCAATTAATATAACTAAAACAGCTACACTTCCTGCCTGGGTTTGTGATTTCTTCATAGTAATAAGCTAACATGATAGCATATAATATTTAAACCTTTTGAACTTTATCAAAAATATTTAAATGCATCATCTATCTCCTTTTCACCCCATCCCTTTACTAATAAAGCATTTTTAATCTGTTGTCTTGTATAACCTTTCTGCAAGGATGTTTTGATATAACCAGATAAAGCAGGATTAACTTTGCTCGAAGGGGCTATTTTGATGTTTGTGCGTGTTGGAGGTAAACCAGCCACAGGTTTTTTCGGTCTTAATGCAAATAACCACACCAGCACGCCCGCAATAATTAATATCAAAACCACAACGATTACAATGATTAATGTTGAAGATTCTTTCGGAGCACTCGAGGGGTCTGTTGGATCTGTGCTTTTTGCATATTCCTGCGCGTTTGTAAACCCGTCGTTGTCAAAATCATCCTCTCCGCTTTGCGCATTTAAATTGTCAAAGTAATTCAACTCCCACTCATCCAATAATCCGTCTCTGTCAGAATCTTCTGAAGCAGACGTTCCAGTACAAGTTTGTGAAGTTGAACAAGCAGAGTCTGAGCAGTCTGTTAATCCATTACAATTATTATCAAGCAAATCATTACAAATTTCCTGGCTTGGCGGAACTTCTCCAATACACGACTTCCATGAACTATTGGTGCATGTTTGCACACCCTTTTTGCAAACACCTATATTCAAACCACATTCCCTTGTCTGACCAGAAGTGCAAGTTATTGTTGTATTGTCTTCTAAGTCACAAACGGAACTACAACCATCATTATTTCGCGTATTTCCATCATCACATTTTTCGTTTCCTCCTAAAACACCATCGCCGCAAACACTTCCGCTTGTCGTGGTTGAGGCCTTTATTCTGACTTCCCTGCTAGAAACTATGCAAATTTCATCCTCTTCGTTCTTTAAATATGCTTTAAAGTACAACTTATATTTGCTTTCAGGAACCCCTGGTGTGATTAATTCTGATTTAAATTCCTCAGAACTTAATCCTTCCTCAACGATTTTATTTTGTGTAGTTTTCGTTAATTCCTTTTTTGTATTTAAGTCATATAAATAGGATTCCACGACAACATCCAAATCTTCATTATCCAAATTTTCAATTTCAACCTCTAGCTTTATTTTTTCATTAACTTTGTACTCTTTATCATCAAAATCAATGTTGTTTATACTTAATCTTTCCTTTCCAACCTCTGTTCCACATAAATTTGGAGTCGTGATATTAATGTATTTTTCAGCCTTATTCTTTCTTAAATCAACAATTTCCCCATTACATCTTGATAGGTCAACTTGGCATGATGTCAATTTATTTCCAATGTTGCCAGCATCACATTTGAATCTTAAAATGTCATTTGTTCTTTTTTGGAATTCACATAATTGAGAGGTTGTCTTGGTGCTTAAATTTGCAAATACACATGGTTGTGCCCTGAACAAAGATACTACTGAATCCGGCGTTGTCTGTGTGTTATCTTGGATTGCAATCTTGCACTGTATCTCGAACTCAGATTCTTCAAATGGTTTTGTATCCTGCAATGTAATTGACTGTATCGTAACCTTTTCCCCTACTGCACAATCTCTATCCAAACCATCATAAATCCCGTCTCCATCATCATCATCATTGTTATTACAGCCGTTGCTATAATCATTTTCTTTTAATGACGGTGTTTCTGGCGGCGGAGGAATTATTGTTGTTGCATATGTAAAACTGATGCAGCTCAATTGCAGTTGGACATTATTGCTGCTGTCAGTTGCCTTGCTACATATCTGGTACGCATTATTTTCTGTAAATAATTCTTGCATTTGTAAATTATAATACCAACCATACTGTGCAGAATTTGATGTATCACCCATTGTTAATAAAAATACCTGCTGAGAACTAAACACATTACCATTCCAGTAATCGCTTGTATTTAAATTCTTCACATAGATTTCTACTTTTGATACCCCCACATCATCAGAAGCCGATCCTAAAATAACTCCCCCAATCTGAGAAGAGTTGTAATACTTATTATTTTGAGGATAAGAAATGTCTGAGGTAGGGCTCTGTGTGTCTGTTGTTTGTGTTCGTGTTGTTGCACTCACGGAATTTGAATATGAAGATTCTCCTTCTGCATTAAATGCTTTTACACGATACCAGTGAGTTGAAGCCGGTGTTAAGCCGTAACTTCCATAAGCACTTATACTTGGCCTTGTTGTTAAGGTCTCTAGTATTGGTATGAAAGTTGAACTTGGTGATCTTTCTATCTTGAAACCCTGCTCATCATCTGAATTATCTTGCCACTGCAGTCGTATATCTGTCTGAGAAACTGTTGTAGCCTCTAAATTACTCGGAGCGACTGGAATCTCTGATATCGAAGATGTAGATGTTGTCTGGTAATTTATTTCGATTTGTTGGGAAGATTCTCCCTCAACATCATTATTATCAACAGCACTTATTTTATAATAATAAGTCACACCATTAATTAAAGTTCGAGTATCTAAATAACTACATTCTCCTTGGTTATTACAGTTGGCATTTTCTTTATTCAAATAAATTGGATCATCAGGAAATAAATTTGATTCCGTAATTCTATAAATTTTAAATCCTTTTATTTCACTTAAGTTAATACCAACAACTTGAAATCCAAATAATCTTTTAAAGAAATTTATTATATTATCAAAAGTATCTTTAATTGTATTACCAGTAATTTTATTTCTTTCTAGAGTAACTAATCCTGAGATATAATTTATAGAGCTAGTGTCCCAAGTTAGTAAGATCCCATCATCTTTTAACTCTATATTTGTAAATGATGGTGCTTGTAATCTTTCAAAAGTACAAACGGAACTGCAACCATCACTATTTCGCGTATTCCCGCCATCACATTCTTCTCCCAGAGCTTCCTGAATGATTCCATCACCACATGTCTCTGTTCCCCCTCCTGATTGTTGAGGATAACATTGAGAACGGTCATATGTACAGTCTTCATTACAAGATAAAGCACCATAATCATAGCCTTGATCATAACAATTTCCATTATCACCCAAAGCAGAACCATCACATTCTTCATCACCTTCTTTAATATTATTTCCACATGTCTCTGTTCCCCTTGCTATTTGCCAATCACAAAGTAAAGAATATCCAGAGTCCTCACATTCTGATTGGGTTGAAGCAGCTTCGCACGTATAACCTGTGGCAAAACAGGATCCTTCATCCCATTCACATATAGGTCTATGAGAATTACAAATACCTTGGCATACAACCGAAATATAAGAATCACAATCATTTGGACATTCTCTACCTATTGGACTTTGTTTACCTGGTTTTGAAATACATTTGCCCCCAGAACCAACAGCCCCTCCTTTAAAAATTCCAGTAAACACTTTTTTAAACTCATCAAAAAAATCATTTACTGATTCTTGAAATGTCGCCCTTGTTGTTATTAAGCCACCCTGCTTCTGTTCACTATTTTGACAATAATCCCAGCATTCCTGGCCTTGAGAACATGTATTTTCCAAGCTAAAATAATAATCTCCCTGCCCTGAACCAGAAGAGCAACAAGAATATCCTTTATTATAACACGAATCATAACTTACAGTTAAACCAGTATATTCAAAATTGAAATAATTAAATAAGACCAAAGAGGCTAATATTACCAAAAAAACAAACAAATGCTCTTTTTTTATGTTTTCATAAAATTTCTTTAAGTTCAAGCTGATTCCCTCTGTTTTTTGCTATTTTAAAGTAAGTCATCGGCTATATAAAACTTTCGCGAACTTCCAGAATAAGAAAAAGCCAAGTTCTGGATTTTTAATCAAACTGTTAAGCAAAGTCTTTTTTGGAAATTCCCTGTTAAAAGAACTCAATGAATTTTCATTTGCAAAACTTATTAATTTATTATAATCCCCATCATCAAAATTATTTAGCATCTGCCTTATTTTTAGATTAAGCCATAAATCAAATCCGATTTTTTTTCTCCATAGTTTTTCATAATCCAAATTTTTTAAAATAGCCTTGCTTAATTCTTCTGCTGCAAGCATCCCCTTTATTATCCCTCCTCCGGAAATAGCTTTAACCTGTAATGCACTGTCCCCAATTAAATAAACATTATCATTGCTTCTCCTTGGCTTAGGGTCATAAATTGGGATTAAACCGGCCTGATAATCTATAATTTCAGGATTTCCAAGTTTATTTAAAAATGATTTAAAATAAAATTCAGCTTTTTTTCCTGCTCCAATTCCGACTCTCGCAATATTTTCATTTTCTGGAACAACCCATCCAAAGAAATCATTGCTTATCTGGGAGCCAAAGTAAACCTTGAATAATTCAGGATCGTTTTTTATTTTTACCCTGCATTGCCTAGCTACCCAAAACTTTCTTTCTCCATATAAATTCACACTTTTTGCAACCTGAGAATTTGGTCCGTCCGCTCCTATTAAAGCCCCGACATTATAATTCTTTAATTCGCCTTTATGCCTTACCGAAATTTTTCCGTTTTCATAATTTACAAAACGATGGTTCAACTCAATTTTTGCCCCATTATTGACAGCTTCGTTGGCTAGGAACCTATCTAACTCCATCCTGTTTGTTATTAAATCAGGCTCTTTTAGATTAAATGTTATTGAATTATTATCAGGTGAGATTAACTCAATCTTCTTTATTTTATTGACAATTATCTCCTCGGGGATTTTAACCTGCAGAGCAGAGCTTGAACTAGACAGTATGCCCGTGCACTGTATCGGATTACCTATTTCAGGGTGCTCTTCAAATATTGTAACATCCTCTTCTTTAGCCAATAAACTGGCCAAATAACTTCCACTTGGTCCTCCTCCGATAATCGCTATCATCATATTTATAAATAAAGTTAAATTTAAAAAAGATATGATTGATTTGATTGTGGTAATAATATCATTGCTTTGGCTGATTTACGCTTCTTATCAGGATTTTAAAACTAGGGAAGTTCCGGACTGGATAAGCTACAGTTTAATTATAATAGCATCGGCATTTTATTTAATCAAGAGTTTTGCATTAAAAGATTCTGGCTTTATCCTGCAATCATCATTTGGGTTGCTGATTTTTTATTTAACCGGAAGCTTAATGTATTATACGAGACAATGGGGGGGCGGTGACGTTAAATTACTAAGCGCATTAGGAGCATTATTTCCAGTTTACCCCAAAGAACTATTAAACTATTTTAATCCAAATTTAAATTTGCCATTTTTATTAATACTAATTTTAAATTTAGTAATTTTTGGAGCCTTATACAGTTTGATATTCAGTTTTTATTTAGTCTTGAAGAATAGGAAAAAAATAAAGTTTAGTTTTAAAATCAATAAAATCTATTCTATAATTGCGATTTTATTTGTTATTATTCAATTTTTCAGTTATGACTTAATAAGTAAATTACTTTTTTTGTTTTTAGCGTTAATTATCCTAATTTACCCGTACCTTAAGAATTACATCCGGGTTATCGAGGATAAAATTATGAAGAAAAGAATTCCCGCAAGCGAATTAACAGAAGGAGACTGGATTTTAGAAAATATTTATTATAAAGAAAAATTAATCTATAATAAAAACAACCCCGGGGTTAGTAATAATGAAATAAAATTGTTTCATAAATACAGAATAAAAAATGTTTTAATCAAAGAAGGTTTACCCTTTATTCCCAGTTTTTTATTATCCCTGATATTTAGTTTTATTTTTGGAAGTTTATTTACTTAAGGTATTCTTTCCTTTCTTTTTTCAGTTTTTATAATAATCTTTTCTTTTTTGATTTCCTTTTTTTCCTCTTTTAGCTCTAAAATAGTCATAATTTCCTGCAATTTTTCCTGAGGAGCTTTTTTAGGATTCCAAGTTAAACTAATGTCATCATCTTTATAACGGGGGATGATGTGTACAATGAAATGGTCTAATTTCTGGCCTGCATTTTCTCCATTAGATACAAAAATATTTGAATCAGCATCCAGCTTTTCCTTCATCTTTTTGGCAATTGAATTAGCTACTTCAAAAATCCTCGAGTTTACCTCAAAACTACTTTTAACATGCACTCTAGGGATTATTATAACATGACCTAAATTAGCGGGGTTTATGTCCAAGACAGCCAGAAACTCCTTATCCTCATAAATTTTATAGCTTTGAATATTTCCAAGAACAATTCCGCAAAACAAGCATTGTTGGGTTTGATGCTGCTTCAAGAATTCGACTTGCTCTTTATTTAATGTTTTAAGAAAGGCCTGTAGCTTTTTTGCCTGTTCTCCCCTCGGCAGTTTAATTATTTCATTTAACTCTTCTATCTGCTCATTTGTTAAAGGATTATCCAATTGCTCTCCTCACATCAATAACTTCAACTGAGTTAACACCATCCAATCCAGAGATGTTATTTTCCAATTCTTCGGTGCCACCCCTGTTTTCATCCATGACAAAAGTTATTTTTAATGCTTTTAAGCCAAATGCCACGGGCTCAATTGTACTTTTTGTCTCTGTTTCACCCGTAAATTCTTTAATCTCATCTATAGCCTTTTTTTGCAGTTCATTTAAGTCAATTTCTGGAGACTCTGGCATTATTTTTAATGTTATTATTACATTGGCCATTTTAATTTGGTCCTGAGAATGAGCAGCTGGCACACATGTATCTGGAAGCTATTTCCCTGCAATGCCTGCATCTTACAATATCTTGCTTCAGGCAATTAGGACACTTGAAAACAATTCCTCCCGATTTATCAATTTCTTTCTTGCACGATGTACAAACTAATTTTTTATCCATAGCCAGTTAGCTTGAATAAATATTTATAAAGGTTTTGTATTAAATAATATTATGATTTCCTTTATTATTCCGGCATATGATGAAGAAAGATATATAGGGAAGACATTAGCTTACATCCCAGACGAATTTGAAAAGATTGTTGTATGCAATGGCTGTACCGATTCAACATATAATCTCGCAAAAAAATACGCCCGCGTCTTAAATCTTAGCGAGAAAAACGTATCAAAAGCAAGAAACTTGGGGGCCATGGTTGCGAAAAATAATTTTCTTGTGTTTTTGGATGCAGATACTAGGTTAAGTAAGAAAGCTTATGAAAGTTTATTAAGGTTAAAAGAAAAAAATGTTGTGGGGACATTTAAAGTCAAATTTAATAAAAATACATTTTCTTCTAATTTTTATAGCATGATAAAAAATATTTTTCCTTACTTTAAGTTGCATAATGCATCCGGGGTAATTTTTTGCAGCAGGAAAATTTTTGATCTTTCCGGAGGATTTAATGAAAACTCAATCAAGCATGAAAATCATGAGTTTACCGAAAGAGCTAAGAAACATGGTGCTTATTATTATTCAAGAAATTATGTCGTAACCTCTGCAAGAAGATATGAAAAATTAGGATACATGAAGATATTATTATACTGGATAAAGGAAATGCTGATTGGGAATAAAGAATATCCTTCTATAAGATAGGATTGTTCAACGCTATTCCGTTTAATCTCAGTTTAATTAATTTTTTAATTTTTTTCTTAGATAAATTTTCTGTAACCCTCTCGTATACAAATATTTTCAATTTATTTTTATGTACTTTATCAATTAAATTCTTATTTAGAAATTTATAATAAATTCCAATTAAATCGGCTTTACATAATTTTGCTCTTTTAATTAATAATAGAGATCTTACTGATAATAAGCCTGTTTTAATGTTTTTATTTAATTTTTTAATTTTCCTTAAATAACCCCAATGAAAAGAAACGATTAAAACTTTATTCTCGACTTTGTTCTTCTTAATTATCCTAAAAACTTCTTTCACGATACCTTTACCCTTTTTGAGTTCAATTACCATTATCGCCTTGTTCTTTAATAGATCAATGTATTCTTGCAAAGTAGGTATCTTTTCTCCTTTACCAGCATCAAATTTTTTTAATTCCTTTAATGTATATTTACTAACCAAACCCCTTCCATTTGTAGTTCTTTCCAGATCTTTATCATGGATTATCACAATTTTTTTATCTTTGCTTAATCTAACATCACACTCAATGAATTTGCATTTTAATTTTAATGCATGTTGAAAACTAGGCAAGGTATTCTCTGGTTTATAATAGCAAGCCCCACGATGACCAATTATCATGAAATTATTCATGGAAATAGCAAATATTTATAATATAAAAATTTACCTTAAGTTTATGGGCGAGTCGTATAACCTGGATAGTACACAGCCCCGCGAATAATAAAGCAGAAAGGCTGTAATCGGGGTTCAAATCCCCGCTTGCCCGCTTAAAAATTCCAGTTCAAATCTTGGCAAGGGCGTTTCTTATGAATACTAATCTTCTAAATCAATGCAATTTTTTTAGTTTCATTAACAACAGCCCATCTTTGATATCCTCCGGTTTAGGAGAAACAGAATTAGTGCACCCACCAATTAATATCGCAAAAAATTAAACTTTTTGAGATAAAAAAAGAAAATTAAATATCTTCAATTCCTTTTTCGCTAATTTTGAACCCAACTTCTAACTCAGCAATTTGAGGCGCGTCTACCATTTTTGCTACTCTTGTATCTTTCTTTCCTCTTCTTAAATAAACCCTGTAAGTTGAATTATGCACCAAAAAACCATTTGCAATATAGTTTTCTTGCCCATGAACACTTATATCATATAATATTTCCTTATTATCCATTTTATTTATCTTCTTGACTTTACACCATGTTATATTGGAATCAATTAGATGCTCTATGAAAGCTATTTTCTTTTTAGTCAATTCATTTTTTACCCCAGCAAGTTTAAATTTTTCTAAAGTTTGTTTTAGATTCTTTATCGTTAGGAATTTATCAGATTTTGGTGCCATAAAATGAGTCGGATAATAACCTTCTGATTTAATTAGATTCCAAATTTCTTTTCTTGAAATTGGAAAAATTTTTCTTTCGTTAATCTTAAAATCAGACCATTTTTCAATAATTTCAAATTTATCGCTTGCTGTAAGTCCAATTTTCTGAGCAAACTTTAATCCCTCAATATCATCTATTCTAAGGCGATGACAAAACTTGCCTTCTTTGGTCGTTGTCTTTTCTAAGAATGCTTGAATATCGAACCTGTAAAGCAAAAGTTGTATAAATCTTAAAACCATATCATCTTTTTGGCTAATGATAACTCTTTTTCTTTTTTTATCGACATGTCCTTCTGCATCTGCAAAACCTCTAATGAATGCTGCAATGTGCTCTTTTGGAGACCTTGAGATATAATGGTACGTATTCTGTTTTATTAGAGAAAACAAATTATTTAATTCAACACTATTAATTCCTAATTGATAACATTTTTTATCTTTAACCTTAGAAATTGAACCCCTTAGATTAAAAGTATATTCAAATAAATTGTTATAGCTCTCTAAAACCTGAACTCTCGCATCTCTAAACCTTATTGAAGTATCGTAAAGATTGCCATCGCCTATTAAATAGCCTAAAATTTGTGCCATTTCTGTAGTTAAATTATCTGGTAGAATAATATTTCTGTATTTATTAGAGGTGTATTGTTGCGCAAACCCAAATAATTTATCGCCAACTCCATTTTGAATTAATAAATTAACATTTTCTTTATTGGTTGCATATTCTTGATTTAACACTCTACGCAGTTGCCTTGGTTTTACTTTTAGTTCTTCACAAATCTCTTTTCTGGTAAACCCTAATTTTTCTAATTGATTTTTGATAAATTTAGAACCCTCTTTATTAACGATTATCATTTCAGTGTGTTCTATTTTAGGTAGTTTTTGTTCTGAACCTTTAAATTCTAAGGAATTAACCCTCGCAATAAAGTCTCCTTTTTTAATATTTTCAGCATAAATTTCTTCTATTTCAAAGTTATTTAATTTAAAGAATCTATGCTTTGCAGATGCTCTAATTTTATTTCCAGTATCAATTTCAAATATTTCTCTTGCATCCAAATTAACAATTTTTTTATTAATTGACGCGCCAGAAACTTTTAAATCAGAATTTATTTTATTTCCAACAACTTTTTGTCCTTCTTTAATATCTCCTATAGGAATTATCGTCCCGTCTTCTAATTGTACTAATGAATCTGCGGTTAAACAATTGTGTCCAACTATATGGCCCCCAATCGCTGTTGTGGGATCTCCAAAAAATACAGCCGGATTAGCCATAACTTGATTTGTCACATAAACAGCAATGCTATAATTATTTGCCAATTTAAGTAAAGTGTGCATATGCTTATTTAATTTTTGTTGCCTATCACTTAATTGTCCACGTCCAGAAAAATCACTTCTAAATAAGCTCATTAAAGAATCTACAATTAATAATTTTATAGGAAGATTGTCATTTTTTATTAAATCTTCAACCTTTTCAGTAACTAACATTTGATGATCTGAATTAAAACATCTTACTACTCTGATTCCTTTCAAGATTTCATTTGCATCTAATCCATTATTTTCTGCAATTTGTTTTATTCTTTCAGGCCTGAATGTTGACTCAGTATCTAACCAAACAGCAATTCCTTCTGCTCCGCCTTTTTCTTTTGGCAACTGAACATTTACAGCCAGCTGATGTGCTAAACTGGATTTTCCACTTCCATATTGGCCATAACATTCTGTAATTGCATTTGTTTCTATTCCTCCGCCAAATAATCCGTCTAATGCTTTGCTATTTGTTGTTATCTTTATTACATTTGCTCTTTTTTCTAAAGCTTCTATTCCTGTTTCAAAACCCATATCTAATTTATTTCTCGCAACATTTATTATTTTTCTAGCAGTTGCTTCTGTTACACCAGCGATTTCAACCATATCGGCAGGGCTAGCTACGGCTATTGACATTAAAGTGTTAAAACCAGCTTCTTCCAATTTTTCAGCTGTTGCTGCTCCAACACCCGGTAAATCAGTAATATTAAAATCTTTTTTCTCTTTTTCTACCATTTTATTCACCCCCCTCTTCTTCAGCTTGCTCTTGATTTAATAATAATTCTTCCTGAGCCTTTTGTAAAACCACCATGATTTTAGGAATGTCTCCCCTACGCAAATTTATAACCTCATTTCTCCAAATCTCCTCGTCTTTTTTCTTATAACTCCTGCTTAAAGAGATTGTTTTAAATTCAACTAAACCCCCATTAAACTCCTTTTCATTGCTCCATACAGCAACTTCTATATTGCCAGAACGCCATTTCTTTATTGGACGATTTCCCATTTTATATCTCCTCCTTTCCTTTCGGCTCTTTTTTCAATTGAAAATTAGCTTCCTTATCGGTTTTTATTTCAGCTAACTTATTATAATAAAGGTATACTTATTTATAAATATAACCAGTGCGGTTGTCACTTGGGGTTGTTGGGAAATAATATCTATTTTAGGAAATATATGTTAAAATACAATTATATATATATCTTTTAATTAAAGAATCATTAGGTGATCTTTGTTGAATAAAAAACTAATTTATTTAAGTGTATTTTTAGTTCTAGCCTTGTTTTTAGTAAGCGCTTGTAATGAAGCTGTTGGAAGAAAACCATCTAGATATAGACAACCAGATATAAGGGATCAAGCTCCCATTTATAATCAAACGAATATAACCAAGACAACCGGAAGTATTTATGCATTTTCTAACCCATCAGTTGCAAATTTATACATCGACGATTTAAATTTAAGTCGTGGTCTAACTCCTTTAAGAATCGATGGATTAAGTGTAGGATCACATATGGTTTATGTTACTAAAAATGGTTATTACACATATCAAGATGTTAAATCCGTTTATGCCGATAAAGTTACATATGTAAATGTCACACTTACCCAAATAGTAAGTAATCAGACAAGCAATAACCAAACAAATATTAGTAATCAGACAAGCAATAACCAAACAAATATTAGTAAAGGTAGTTATGGTCTCGAAATTTAGAGAAGCTTAATAATCAAATATACATTCAAAACAAACAAAATAAATAAAAACACTTTCTCAAATAAGCCGTTTGTTTTGATAAAACCATCTAATTTAAAATTAGAAGGGTAGAATATGTACAACCCCTGCTTTGTTAATACATCTAAAAATAAATGAGAAAGGTAGCCAATATAAAATGGAATCCAGTATTCATTAAAGACCATTTTAATCACCAAACTTAATATGCTTGCAAAAATTATGCTGTGAATTAATCTACGATGTCCAAAAAAGAAATTAATAATCCAAGAAATAATAAATAATTTTCTTCCAATTCTGCTTTTTGTATGATCAATGTCGGGTAAACTTCCAGCTAAAACTAAAATCAGCACAAATAAGTAAGGATTTAAGCTAAAATATTTAAAAATTAATGAAGAAACTAGCAAAGAAAACATTAAGTGGGTTTTAAACATCATACTACTAATTAAGATAGGTATCTTATAAACTTTTATAAAAGCAATTTGTAAAGATAAGTTTTAAATATATACGAATCTAATCTTTGTTATGCCCATCTCAATATTTTACCAAAAATTTCAAGAGAGAAAACTTGAGTACGGACATATCGGCAAAGAGTTTTTATATCAATTAAGGAAACTTCTAGAAAATCATTATGCTGGGGAGGTAGGAAGGCGCATAAGATTTGTTGATCAAAGTACTAAAAACATCTATGAGATTTCAGTTATTTATGAAGACACTTCAGATGAAGAATACAAGAAAAGTTTATGTCACATAGACATTAATTATTACATTTTAAAAGAGAGCGATTCTAAAAAAATCAAAGTAAATTTTACACTTGAGATTATACCAAAAAATTTGCAGAATCAATTAATAAAAGTTTTGGCGATGCGGATTTATTAATAGAAAGCGTTTTTAATGAAGTTCTAGATGAAAGTTTTGTATTTTCAATCAAAGAGGTAGATAAAATAATAAAAAAATTTGCAGAAGATAGAGATCATCAGCTTATGTCTTAAACATCAATTTGCTCTATAATCTCCTGTGCAGCTTCCTCAGGATTTATCTGTTCTATCGAACTTATTAAAAATTCATTTCTGTCAAACATCTCGTTTTTTGTGACCTTTCCCGTAAACACATATTGCGAGCCAAGCAAATTAACCCTTGTCTCTTCAAATAAAGCCGGATTTTCTCTCATATCATTCAGATTTTCGACTAATTTATAAGCATGATCCCTAAAAGCAACTAATCTTATATTATCGCTTCCGTCATCTAAATAAAAATTGAATATGGGCATTTTGCTTGAAGAGGCATTTGGATGCATTTCACATTTCATTTCTCCATTTACTTTTTTTCCGCAATCTGAACAAGCATCATAAAATTTCGGCTCAAATGCCTGAACAATTGTCCCAGAAATAGAGGCAAATTCTCCCGGATTTAAATCTTTTATTTGTTTTCTTAACACCTCTCTTATTGAACCAAGTTTAACTTCGGTTATCTTTTCATCCGGACTTAAGTCAATACTTGCACGATTTCCCAAATGAATTTCCCTGAATCCATTATTATCCTTAACATAGGCGTTTTTTATCTTGATTACTTTGTCTTTTACAATATTTCCATTTTCGACTTCTTTAATATGATTAGTATCCCATAAAACAACCCTGCAGGTTCCGGTTTCATCTCCGATTAACAAGCTTGCAACCTTTCCCTTTCTATTATTCGTGTTAAATTCCCGAACATCATAAATATCAACAATCTTTCCAAGAATATTTAATGAACCTATGCCGGCTATTAGCTGGTTTATCTTTAAGGTTTTCTTGCCAAAATCCTCGAATACCTTTATTCCGAGTTCATTAGCAACGATATATGCCGCTCCTTCCTTGCTGATTAAATCGCTTAACTCTCTTAACTTCGATTTAACTTTAATTTCTATTTCATTTACAGAGAGACCCTTTTCTTTTTGTATTTTCTCTATTATTTGTTGATATGTTAATCCAATCATTTTAAAACACCGTTTCCCTTTTAATTCCGGTATCCCTTGTATTTATCTTAAAAACAAAAACCGGCTTTTTTGTTTCTATTTTTTCTGTGTAAATTAATATGTTTTTATTGTTTTCTATGCTGAAGACCATAAGATTTTCCTGAACTTCTGTTTTTTCATTCGTACAAGTATTTAAAGGTTTTCCCTCTTCCAGACATTTTTTAACTTGATCTTTTAAAGAATTTAATTTATTTAAATCAATATCAAGTTCTTTTCTTACAGCTATTGGCAAAGAATATTCTAGGTTAAAATTTTTCAATTCCTTCTTGTAAGTGAAATCGTTTAGAATGATGGTTATGGAATTATCATTTATTTTGATTTCTTTTGCATCATAGCCGTATTTTAACAATTCATTCGTAAAAACATTAATAAAATTCTTTTCTAAATCCGGCTCGCAATCGGAATTAAATTTCCACAAATTATTGCATTTACCATTAACCCCGCCATTTTTTGAGAACTCGTTAATCGCGCTATTTAATGAATGACTTACCGCCTTTTCCGCATTAAACTCGTTTTCAATTCCCTTGTTGTAAGCATTGACAAGTTCTGCCTGGTTCAATCCGATTGTGCTTGATTTATCTTCTACATCTTTAACAACTAATTCATAGTAGGAATATGTTAGGATAATTAATACAAAAAACGAAAGTAAGGGCATAAAAATAGCTTTTTTATTCATTCTACGCACCCCTCCAACAAAGTTATTTTAGCCTTTTTATTATCTGGAAACACAATATCAAAAGAAGATGATCTTGTTGCTAGGTAGTCATCCGTGAATATTCTAAGAAAATTTCTCGGATTCTGTGATAAAGTATACTTTCTTGCATCAAATTTCGATTCAAATTCGAAAAACTTCTCATTGTTAATTTCTCCCTTGATATTCCATAGAGGACATCTTTCATTATCATAAACTCTATTAAAAATATTTTCGCTTAAAGTTTCTAGTTCTCTGTAATCGTTGTTATAATATGAATTAATCATCAAATCATAAACGGTCGTTGTATTTAGAGGGGTTCTCAGATAGTTAATAAGATTAATGTTGACATCTGACAAGCTAACCTGGTTTATTGAAAAGTTTGCTTTGTTTACAGAAGATAATAAGAATAATGCATAGAATATTGTTATAACTATTGCTAGAAAAATCAAAGAAAATACGAATGTTATCGCGCTTTCACCTTTTTTCATTTTATTTTAATCATAGCTACATTTAATAATCCACTTTCCAATTTTTTTTCATCCTGAATTAAAACATAGTAAGTATAATTTGTGCATGTGAAATGTTTTTTATCAAAGCAAAAATCAAGTTTTTCGGCTATTTTTTGATTTAAATTTATTGTTTCAATTTTATCTGTAATCAAATTCAAGTTTACACCAATTTTATCATTTGCCTCAAAACATTTATCCAAATTTTTTTGGTTGAATTTACTTTTATCTATTATTCCTGAATTTACTTTACCATCATTATGAGCCAGACAATTTTCGCTGTATAAAAATCTCTGTCTTAAAATTGTCTCCTGTAGTTTATCTATCTCGAAACTTTGTTTTACAGGCAATGTAATTAGAAAGAATACAATTCCAGCGACAATAACCAGTGCAATAATTCGTGGTATCCAAATTATCAATTCATGTGATGTTTCAAACTGCGCCTTTTTATTCATTTTTTTACCATCTCTAAATAAATAGCCTTGTCCTTCTTGATTTTTAATGTATCATTTAAAAAATTAAAATTATAATCTAATTGCACGTAATTTTTATCCCTTGTGAAAGCATAAATCTTAGGAATATTTTTGGAAGATCTAACTTCGACGAAATTTTCCTTTGTAACTAAATTAAAATTGCTTAATCCATGATACTCAATACTTACTTTTCCAGGAGAATTATGTAACATATCTATCGTCAATCCCAAATCCCTGACAAAATAATCCTCAAAATAAGATCTTTCAGAGGCAATGCTTCCTATCATGAAATAAACAACAACAGCCAAGATTAAATAGAAAGCAAATATCAGCTGCTTTTCAATTAACAAATCACCTTTTTTATGCATAATTACCTAAATCTTAAAGAATTTATAATGTTTTTGATAAGGTCTTTATTGTAAAAAGATTACTCTCTCTTTTTAATTCTAAATCATATAAGGTTTCTGAATTAGTGTATAAAACAGGGCTTTTGCATGAATCCTGCAATTCAATTTCCGAAGGAAGCTCAACACATCTTGATTCTTCTGCCTCGCAATCTATTTTTAATGCCCGGCTGTTTATACCTATTGTAAAATCTGTCTCACAGAGGCATAAGCAGTTCTTATCCCTGCATTTTACCGGTTTGTCGATATCATCCTGCAGATTGTACTCAATACATGAAGAAACTTCGCTGTTTTTTATAGTCTGCACACTGCTTCTGAATGAGATTAGTGCCAAATCCTTATTCATCAAAAAAGTTGAATTTTTCTTATCGCCTATTCCCATCTTGGTTAAATCATCCGCCAGCTTTGTAAAATAAAAGTAACTGCTCTCCTCATCTTTCGGTCCTTCGCCCGAGAATAATTTCGGAATTAAAGAGATTAATATCAAAGAAAGAACAACCGCAATCAAAATTCCTATAATAACATTAACCGGAGTTGTTTCTATTGCTCTATTATTCATCTTCCTATACCTGGTAAATTACTAACACTTGTATTCGCTCCTGAAATTAAATTTGAGAAGCTGCTAAACAAACTTGAAATTTGTGACCTAAACGCAATGATAAGAACAACAAGAATGATAATTGCAAGTATCAAAATTATAATTGTTTGAATTCCAAGCTCCATACCCTTCTTATTCATTTTAAAAGAAATTAACAAATAATCTGCTGTCCCTGTTTATCATTACATCCAATACTTAAACTTTCTCCAAATGGTGAACCTGGACTGCAGTAATATTTCTTGTAAACCCTTGTATCACCTTCCAAAGTGAAATCAGCTTCTCCGTCACCATTAGCATCTATTTTAAAGAATGTATTACAGTATGCTGAATTTCTCGGATTTTGCAAATCTTGGGCTTGATCGCAATATTGCTGACAAAACTGTTCTGCTAATCCCCTGTCTGTTCCGGCCGTGCTTTTCGTAAATATCTCTCTTACAGTGCCAAATAGTTTAGATGAACCACCTGTGAAAAATGCAGCTACAATAACCAAAACCAAGATAACTAAAATAGCTATGATAATAACATTGATAGAAAGTTCTGCACCCCTTTTATTTAATTTCATATATATTACCTCTTTGTTTAAGTTTAAATATTTTATTATATAAGCTTTTCTATTGCTTTAAAGTACAAGCCTTATAACCCTTTGTTAAATCAAAACTTGTTGAAGTTAGGCATATTCTATTATTTTTGTAAAGCGCCGGATTTTTGAAAAAGTTAATATCCTGAGAAAGGAAATCTACCCCGATTGCTGATTTGCCTATTCTTGGTAAATTCTCATCAAAGCTTATTTTAAATGAATTTTCTACGTTGATTGAATCTGTATAATAGCAGTTAAGGTTCTCTATTGTTTCTTTTGCCATTGTTATTTCATTACCTTCTTTCACATCGAGCAACTTTATTTCCTGGTTGTTTATTTCAATTTCATGGGTTTCGTAAAAACTAGATAGGGAGGTATAGCATAAGCAATTATCATCTATAGAATTCTTACAATTTTTTATATCAGATATTAATGTATCAAAATTTGTTCTTGCCTCTTGATTTAACCGCGAATAATCTGTTTCGCTTATATTGATCAAACCAAAACTACTTAAAAGAGATTTGCCAGCATTCCAAAGTAAACTTCCCCCACCGATTAATATTAGCAAAACTACGACTAGAATAAGCAGTATTCTTGGAAGTGTTTCGAAAAATGATGCTTTTTTATTCAAATCAACCAAACCTCAAAATGTTTTTTATGCTTTCTAACAATGAACCTGTCTTATCCTTGAATAAATAGACTATTGCAATGACGATAATTAAGAAAACCAGAACAATAATTATCTTTGCTATTTCTTCCCAACCCAGTTCCCCTCTTTTGAACATAAAACTACTCGATTAAGTTAATATTTAAATCTTTATTTTTTAATGAATTCGAAAGGTTTCTCTTCCGGATTATAATAAACATAATCGCATGCCTTTGCGATATTATTAGAATCACTTCTGAACATAACGATTGACGGATATAGAGAATCCCCTATAGAGGTGGCTTTGGTAAAAAGTACACTCATCATTCCAATCGCACACCCGGTTGTTCCTGTAATTGGAGCAAACACAGTTCCAACAACAGCACCAATTTGTGCACCAACATAGCATGCACCAAGTGTAAATCCAAGTGTCGTCGCTCCGGTTTCAGGTTCTAGGACAGATGAAGAATGTTTGTAAACCAAGAATGTTGTATAAAGACTTCCCGATTCTATGTTGATGGGGGTTGTTCCAAAATCAAGTTTGGCATTATCTGAACCAGTAAGAAATTCAGCATATGTCAATTCATTATTCGGCGGATTGCGGGTGCTTAAATAAATTTCAAATTTGTCTACATCAATTGCCTTTGTTCTTTTTTTAACATCATCATCAAATTTTATCTCGCTGCAGATTCTACAGTATGTATCTGCACTGCCAAAATCGAAATTAGAATAAAAATCTGCTTCGCCTCTTCCATACTGGTCCCAGCAATCATACATATTATTCGCTAATTGTTCATAAATCTTATTTTCATTCAAATCTTTAATTACCTCTTCTGTTGTAACACACGGAGATTCTCCGATATTCCCGGTAACTTCTTTTATGTAACTCACACTATTCCTAGCGACCCAGTTTTCGCAAGCTGCTTTATTTCCTGTTCCGTATAAAAAATCTCCCAAATTAATTACTAAGACCCAGAGCAGTCCTATTATTATTAAAGCTACAATCCATTTTCCTATTGTTTCAAAACTAACCGCCTTTTTATCCAACATTTTTTAAAACCCCTGTCACAGCCAAATACACCATAAGGATAAATAATAATAGAAAGATGATGATTACAATTGTTTTTAAATCAGCTCTTTTGTTCATTTTAAGTTAAGGATATATTTATCGCAAGCAATGTGAATATTATTGTTATGAATGATGCTACGATTGTATATAAAATTATACTTTTATATAAATTCTTTCCTAGCTCATATTTTTCATTCAATGAATCAGCGCCATTCTCTATCCCATTTGCAAGTATCGTCAAAACCAAGACAATTTCAACCAGATACATTCCAACAATCAATTGTAAATAATAACCGGGAATTATATTTTTTATTTCAAACAAGCCGGCGACTGCCCCGATGCCCCCGAATCCTGTCTCTCCAGCCTGTGCCTGGGATGTTTGCGTTAATTGAGTGCTTAATTTCCCCAATATTGTTACTATCATTGTGGCTATTCCAATAACTATCCCCGCTATAACTGGGGTAAGAAAACTAATCTGAGACTTCATACTTGAAATTATCTCGCTTAATAAATCCTTTAATCTTTCATTTACTTGGTGAATCCTGTCAATATAAAGCGAAATGCTTACTAATGCTTTTGAAACAACTAATGGACCTTTTTTCGCACTCTGCAATAAAACTTTCATGCTGCTTTCAATTAAACTGCTGGGATAATACCATATTGCCCCGTTATCTTTGTTGAAAATAGCTTCTCTGACACTCATGCCGAGTTTTTGTATGTTTACTGCAACTTTTCTGAAGAAATCTCCTGTTGGGGTTCCCTCCATATTTTTAGCAACCTCCCCAAAGCTCGCTTCTACAGGAATTCCGTCTCCTATCCTGTTTCCTAACTGAAATAGACTGCCTGCAAACTCCAATTCAAGTTTTTTTGTTTCATTCCTGATTTTAATTAATTTTCTTGTCCTTAATTTATAATAAGTGCCAAGGCCAAGGGCAACTCCCAAAGGCAAAAATAAACTTAATAAGACTGCTCCGACCCCAAACGGACCGTAACATATGCTTCCTGATGTGCATGCTAATCCGTTTTCTAATTTATAATCCATAAAACTTAACCCGAAAAATTCAGTATCTGGAACATTAAAAATCAAGAATAATATTGGTACTAAACTAATTGAACTTATTATTATAAAAATAAAGAAACTAATCCAGAATGGACTCATCTGTAACTCAGAATTTCCAAGCCTGATTAAAATATTTTTGTATTTAGCTAACTCCGGATTTTGCTCAATTAAATCAGATTCAGAATAACCTGTCGGTCTTTTACTCAATATATTTACCCCAATAAAATAAACGAGTATTGGCAAAGCCAGATTATAAATTAAAAATAAAAAAAGAATTTTACTTGAACCAGCACCCTGCACTAGGCTGCCAAATAAAGGTAATATAACAAGTCCCAAAATCGGCAGAATTACACCAAGCATATGCAGCATTGTTATTGGATTTTTTAGTTCCTGTGCATAATGCAGCATTTTCTCATAAGTTCCGTTTAATATGACTTCCAAGGCTTTTTCAAGTAAAGTTACTCTTCTATCTTCGCTTGATTCAAGCAAGCTGCCCTGGATTAAGTGAAATGATTCAACAAATTCAAGATTGTAAGAGCGCCATTTTAACAAATAAGCATTCAAACTTTCTTTGATGTTGGAGCATTTTCCTGTTTCAATGTCCCAAAAAACTTTTCTTAAATCCAAGGCCAACGGGTTTCCTATATGGTCCGAGGCAAATTTAATTGCATGCTCTAAATTAGAAGTGTGACGCATATACATTACAATGTACAAAATACAGAGAACCATCTGGTTTGTTGCCCTAAGACGCCATTTTGCAGCGAGATAATTAGGGATATTTGTTATTGGCTTAATAAATAAAACAGAAATCAGGATTAAGAACATCGGCAGTAATAATGCACTTGTAATATCACCAGAAAGATAATATAATATTCCGGCCAAACCTAAACTTAAAATAATCAACATTAAAGCAACAAAAACAGCAAGACCAGCTGCCTGTTCCGGCTGAATTTCTAGATGTATTGCATTAATTGAATCTTCTAGTTTTTTGTAATCATCCTCTTTCGGCTTTATTTGTATTTTTTTACCGATAGACTGGCAGAACTTCTCATAGTTTGTTAATCCAGCACTTAAAGCTTCTTCACGAAATATTTTATACTCACGAGAAAATCCTTCATTTGGCTCATACTCATCAGAAGTTTCAATATTTTCTTTGATTTTAGACTGATATTTATCTAATATCTTCTTAATCTCATCATCCATAATATCCTCTTTTTTTATAATTGCCTCTGTTTTATGGCTCTTTTAATCCACTCGTCCCATTGGAAAAAAACCCTCTTACTATCAATATATCCTACTTCTTCTTTAACCTGATCGCTTATCTGATGGAAAATATCGTTGCTTTGAACCGTGAATTTTGATTCGAGCAGCCAGTCAAATTTAGTTTTTAATGCATATTTTACCAAGGTTTCTTTTATTCTTGCCCTTAATAAAATATTATCCCAAACCGCATCCCAGTTTCCAACGAACTCTCGTATATTTCCAGCGATTGATTTTAAAATTTCTGAATCACCGTTTATCAAATCCTGGCTTGGTTTTAAGGTATCTTCTTTTGTATCGTAGGTCATCAAATCAACAAATCCATTTTCTCTTAACGGGTCATCTTCCCAGTGTTTTCTGACTTCTGTAATCTGCAAAACTCTTCTGAATCTATGCAAACCATCTGCGCTTCTTACAGGATTGCTAATAACTATAATATCCGTAGCTTTGAAGCTTGTCTTTGGGACCTTTAAATCATTAACAACCCTGTCATATACAGAATAAGGATCTGCTCCGTGAATTGTTCCGGCAACAACATTTGCTAACGCCCCAATTCTCATTGCTTCATATAATGCCTGAGCCTCAATGCTTCTAATTTCCCCGACAATTAAACTGCTATCCCCCAGCCTTAAACTGGTTCTTATTCCTTCATCTGCCCCTAATTCAGAACTTGCATGCATTAAAGCACTTCTGACTTTCATTGCCTGGACATTATAACCAAGCTTTCTTAGCGCATCTACTGGAAGTTCCTGAGTATCTTCAACAACCAATACGCGGTACTTTCTCATTATCTCAACTAATGTGCTTCCAAGCAAGCTTGTCTTACCAGAACTTCTCGTTCCAGAAAATAAAATTGTTCTTGCGCCATCAACCAAAAAACTTAACAAACCAGCTGCCAAAGGACTCATCATTTTATTTTTTATGAATAATGGATAGGTCCAGGGATCATCCCTGTGCCTTCTAAATGCAAATGCCAATCCATGCGGATTCAATGGTTTTGAAATTACTGCAACTCTCGCCCTCGCATTTTTTAATAATAATTCTGTATCTAAAACAGGGTTCGCTTCATCTAAAGGTCTTCCTGACAATAACCTAAATTTAGAAGCCCAGCTTTCTCCATCTTCTAAACTTGGAATTATGTTTGTCGTACATTCGTCATATTCCTGATGTACGACGAAAATCGGGGTTTCTCCTATCGGACCATTAATTGAAACATCCTGAATTTTTGGGTCCTGTAATAAAACTTCAATTAAACCAAAACCAACAGTATACCTTACCAAAATATTTGCTAAATCCTCGGCTTCTTTTAAGCTTATTTGCAATCCTTTATGCTGCGCCAGTTCCTGCAGCAAATCCCTTCCTATATTGAAGAAGGTCTGTCTCATCTTTTCAGGATCTGTAAATTCTTCCTTTGTTGGTTTGTGTTCAATTAATGCCCGTCTTGCTAAGTCTAATAATTCATACTTATCTTCGTCCAGCTTGAATTCAGGGGGCGTTAAGTGATATAAATATTTAATATCGCCAGGAATTTTGAAGATATTAACTTCTGTATCTTTGTCTAATTTGTAAATATCTAATTCTTCGGCTTCTAAGGGAGGTTCTGCCATTAGTCTTGTAAACATAAAATCCGGGGTGATTTCTGGGCGGAAAAATAATCTGTAAGTATCTCGAGTTTGTCCGACAGAATATCCTGCAGTATGCGGCTTGGCCAATGATATTAGCCTTGTTTCTTCCAGCAATCTTCTGATATTATTTAATAAATCAATATAACCTGTTCTAACTTGAGATTCTTCCAAATTATCTGTTTTTTCAAGATTTATCTTTTCTTCTCTTATTAATCTTATGACCTCTACATAAGCCCCTATCGGATCCTGTCTCAGCAGATTAATGATAATGTTTTGTAGTACAACTCTCCAGCCTTCATATAATCTTTCAAACATCATGCCCTTGTTAATCAAACCAAGGGTAAGAAAATTCTTTTGCTTAGATAAGTGATTATAAACGTTTGCTATTTCAACCAGCATCTGTGTCTGGTCATAATTGTAAATATAATTCCTCCTTTGGGTAAAAATGATTCTCGTAATGTTTGGATTTTCGACGAGCAAATCAATTACACGTGCCATTATCAAGGGATTGTTTTCAATGCTCGGGGAATAACTCCAAGAACTAGAGTTTATCCTTAATATTGTATCCTGGCCTTCCCTGATAACCTCATAAGATCTTTCTTTTTTTTGCAAAGCCATATTTGAAAAGTGTATTAATGTATATAAAAAGTTATTCTTTCGAAACATTTTTATAGCTGACAATGATGAAAATATAGAGGTGAAAATGCAAGAATTTCAACCAACAACTGTCGAAGAGCGCGTTAGAGTTCTAGAATCAAGGTATAGTGTTGTGAGGGACAGAATTTTTTTGATAAACCAGAACATGATTCAGGAATACAGAAAGTTAAACAAGGAAATTAAATTAATTGATTCGGAAGTAAAGGGCTTAAAGCAGGATTTAAATGAGATTAAGAATGTCCTAAGAAACGTTGTAAACGAAATGCAGAATTTCGCAAGAAAAGAAAATGTTAAAGTAATCGAAAAATACATTGGTTTTTGGAATCCATTGAATTTTGTTACCCAAAAAGAAGTTGTGGAAATAATTAACAGGGGTGAGAAAGATAGCACTAAAGAAACCGCCAACAGACAAAGTTAAGATTATGAAAGACGATAATGTGAATGATGAAGAAATTCTCAAAGCATTAAAACCAGATTATTCTAATCAGGAGATAGACGACGCTTTTAATCAATCTTCACAGGACGGTAATATTTTGGATGAATTAGACCAGTTTGAACCATCTAAAGAACAGCAGGATGCTCCAGAAGATTTGCTTGAAGAAGCTCCGAGCCCCGAAGGAGAAGAACCGAGTTTAAGATACACCCAATCAAACACAGGTTATAATCAGCCGGCACCAGAATTAGGTTCAAGCCAGATTCAGGAAATTGTTGAATCAATTGTTGAAGAAAAATGGGATGACCTGATATCAAAAATCGGCGATGTAAATTTATGGAAAGAAAGCGTGAATAATGATTTAGAAGCTGTTAAGCAGGAAATATTAAGGGTACAGGAGAAATTTAATAATTTGCAAAATATTTTGGTAGGGAGAGTCCATGATTATAATAAAAATGTTTCTGAATTGAATTCTGAAATGAAAGCCTTGGAGCAGGTAATGCAAAAAATAATCGAGCCGTTAACAACAAATGTAAAAGAACTTGGAAAGATTACGAGCGAATTAAAAAAGAAAAAATCAAGATCTATTTAGATTCTGCAAAACTTGCTATATTTTTTATTGCAAATGAGATTATGACCAGTAAAAATAATGCCCCCAAAACCCTAGGATGAACTAAAATCTGGGTTATGCTTGCTTTAGTCGGATCTGTTATTTCCCCGCCCTCTGTTGAAAAGAAATCACTAAATACCGTGCCAATAGCAGCGATTAATAAGATGATTATTATGACTAAAATTGTCCAATAAACCCTGGGGTCCCCTATTGTAGCTTCCATGCTTTTTTCCTTAAGACCCATAAACATGAACAAAGATAAAATAAAAAATGCAATTATAACCAGAATAACAAACCAGGGCGTGACAAAATTAACGAATTCAAGCGTTGATTTGGAAAACAGAAAAATTAAAGCAATGGATAATGACGCAATAAATTTAATTGATTTATTATCTCCCATTAATTTGAATTTGTCGAGAACAGCGTACATTATCACAAAAATAAATAAGAAAGAGAAGACTGGCAAAAAGAATTCTAAAAATCCCAGACCTTCTAATATTGTAGCCATTTTTATCTGCTTCTGGAACCCTTTCCAAACATTTTATCTATTGTTTCTCCGAATTTCGTAAAGGTATCATTATTGCCTCTCGGTTTTTTAACAACAGCCCAGATTATTATCCCGATTATAACTAAGAATATTAATGTGGATGAATTATCATAAACCCAGGACTCAAGCCAATACGGTCCAATGAAGTCTAACCCAACATATGGTGTTAGTGCCCAGTATATTACAAACAATGATACTATTGCAAAAATCAAAAGCAAAATTCCGCTGAATCCTTCAGATATGTTCGCCCCAAATACGCCAAGCAAGATTAAGAACATTATGGCTACGACAATGAATAATGAAACTTTTGGTAAAAATAAGTTCAACCTATCAACGATTTCGAATTGGTTTATTATCAATAATCCAAGAATAACCGAGACTACCACATTGATATTGCTTCTTGGTTCCTGGTCTTTGCCTGCACCAAATATCTTTGTTTTTTCCAGAATAGCAAACGTGATTGTAAAAATCAACAAGAAAGGTAATGCTATCTCATATAATCCCGAACTTTGTAATTGATAAAGAATATCTTGAGCCGCCATTTAAGAAGCCTCCTTTTTTTCTTTTTGTTGCTTTGTAATAAACCATATTGCAACGACCATTACTATTAAAAATAATATGCTTGTAACTACAGCACCACTCCACTGGGTTGTTATAAAAAACAATAAGATTTCGAGCCATGAATTTCCGTCAGCGTCATATATTGAATTAAGAAAAATTGCAATTACTCCAACAAACATGAAGATAATAAATGTCATGTAAATGCCCCTGTGCTTGCTTCTCAAGTCCATCTCTTCTGTTTTCATAAACACACCGACCATTATCAAAAAGCTTAAGCCAATAACAGTCAGCAAAACAACATTTGGCAGGCTTTCATTTATTGTTCTAACGACGTTTGCGGTGGCAACCGTCAATAATGCAACAACAAATGAGACCATGGAATTAAGATTCTTATTTGGAACTTCGTCTCCTTTAATTTTTACAGTACCAAGAATCCTGGTTTTTTCGAGTATCGCAAATATGATCGTGAAAACCAAAAGAAATGGCAAAACTACATCAAATAAACCAAAATCACGAAAGAACTCTATTGCTTTTCCTAATGGAGTAACCATAATTTTACTAAGTTTAGAATGTATTTAAAACTTACTCTTCTTCCATTTCAGAACCTTCTTCAGGCGCTGAACTTGGAATTGCCGATTTGCTTATTATGAATACATCTCCAACAGCCCTTACTAATTGATGAGGCACAATTACACCCTTTGCTCCACCTAATACTTTTGTTAAATAAGAGTTTCTGGTAGACTTAACTCTCCACCCAAATACCCTATTGGAACTCACTATTGCCTCCTCAACATCTCCAAAATAAAGACCATCATCTGTAAAAACCTTCATTTCATATGCCTGTGTTACTTTTTTTGTTTTTAATGCCATTTTAACTCTCCTCCTTTATTAAGGAATAAATCATTTTAAATATTTAAAGCTTTCTTTTAAATGGGTAATGAGAGTTTATAAGAATTTGACGATAATTGGCACATCTCACATCTCAAAAGAAAGCATTTTGAAAGTGGGAAATTTTATTTCAAAGAACAAACCAGACATAATTGCGCTGGAGTTGGACAGAAAAAGATTAATTGCCCTGATTGATAAGAGAAAACCAGGCTTAAAAGATATAGGAGAAATCGGAATTAAAGGATTCTTGATAAATTTAATCGGAGCATACATTGAAAAAAAACTCGGGAAATTAGTCGGGGTTATGCCTGGAAGTGAAATGAAAACAGCATTTGAGTTATCCAGGGAATATAACACTAAAATTGCATTAATAGACCAGGATATAAGCATCACTTTGAAAAAATTAGGCAGGAGAATTACATTTAAGGAAAAATTTAGGATTGTGAAAGATTTACTTAAAGGGATAATCTTTAGAAAAAGTGATATCGAGCCATTTGATTTAACAAAAGTTCCCAGTGAATCTTTGATATTAAAATTAATTAGTAAAGTAAAAGAGCGTTATCCAAATATCTATGATGTTCTGATAGAGGAGAGAAATATTATCATGGCAAAAGGTTTATATAAAATAATGAATGAGAATAAGGATAAGAAAATACTGGCTATCATAGGGGCGGGTCATGAAAAAGGAATATTTGAAATTCTCAAAGGAAATTAAGGCAATAATTATAATTATATTAATTCTAACTTTAATTTTCGGATTTAATGACAATAAACCAGAATTTATTTTAAAAAATTGGCTCTTGAATTTACTTTACGTTTTTATTCTTGTTTCCATGATAATATTGTTTAATACCCTCGGTTATAAGTTGGTTGCAAAATATCTTGGAGCAGAAATTGAAATTAAAGCTTTGAATTCACATGTTTTTAAAGATAAATTCAGACTGTTTAAACTGTACAAATATGTTTTTACTCCTGTCCTGCCTGTATTAATAACGTTATTTTCCAACGGGAAATTCTTTTTTACTCCTGTAGGAACTTTTGACATTAAAGATTATAATATCTTCGGCAGAAAATTTCCAAAAATAACTTATTTTAATCACGGGTTGATCGCGACAGGAGGATTATTTTTTAATTTTATTTTAATGCTTATCTTTAAATCAGCTGGTTTAGACAAAGGAATTTTAATTAGCTCATGGTTTATAATATGGCAGTTATTGCCGTTCTCGAATTTACCAGGCGCAAAGATATTTCTTGCATCAAGAGCCTTGTACATATTCAGCCTGATCTTCTTTATTGGGAATATCTTGCTGATTCAAAGTTTACCTGTAATCTATGCAATAATACTGTCTTTATTAGTAAGCATTATTCTGGCAGTAATATATTTCTATTTTTTGGAATATCTTAAAGCTTAAATATACTCATAACTTTATTTTATCATGTTTAATCTAGTTAATTTTACACCAAGAGAGTACCAGTCAAGTATCTTAGAAACCTGCAAGAATAACAATACCCTTGTTGTTCTGCCTACAGGAACAGGAAAGACAGCCATTGCTTTATTGCTCGGAATTGAAAGACTGAACAAATTCCAAAATTCAAAAATTTTAGTTTTAAGTCCAACCAAACCTTTATCACAGCAGCACGTTAACACATTTAAACAACATACAGACCTTCCTCAAGATAAAATCATTTTGCTTACAGGATTAATAAAACCAGAACAAAGAAAAGAATTAGTTGAAGATGCTTTGGTTATTGTTGCAACACCACAAACTATTGAAAAAGATTTAGAAAATTCCAGAATTGGTTTAAGGGATTTTTCTTTATTGGTAATTGATGAAGCTCATCGCTCCAGGTTAAATTTTGCAAATACGCACGTCACAAAAGCATATTTTGAACAATCTCTAAATCCAAGGATATTAGCATTAACTGCTTCCCCAGGCGGGACCTTAGATAGAATAAAGGAGATAATGAAAAACTTGAATTTGGAGGCTGTTGAAATCCGTTCTGAAACAGACAAAGATGTTAAGCAGTATATACAAAAACGCGAAATAGAATGGATAGAAGTTAATCTACAGCATGAATTGCTTAGACTACATTCAAAAATTAAAAACATTTACTTGAATAAGGCAAAGGAATTATTGAGACTAGGATTCAATAAACCAACACACCTGATTAATAAAAAAGATTTAATTCAAATGCAGGCTGTTTTAAGAAATAATCTGAATAAGGGGGATAAAAGTGCTTACTACGGAATTTCTTTAACTGCCCAATTAATTAAAATTGATTATATGATGGAATTATTGGAAATTCAGGGATTAAGGGTATTAAGCAAATTTTTGGATAAATTAAAACTGGATGAAAGCAAAGCCGCTAAAAATATTTTGAATAATAAGGAATTCCAGGATATTATTCATTTAACAACCGATTTGATTAAGAACGGATTAGAGCATCCAAAATTCAGTAAATTATTGGAGATTGTGAAAAATGAGATTAATTTAAATAAAAGCATTAAAATAATGGTCTTTGCTAATTATCGCGATACAGTCGATAATATTCTAAAGTTATTCAAAGAAAATAATATTAAAACTGTTAAGCTGATAGGACAAAAATCAGGATTAACCCAGAAGCAGCAAATTTTGACCATAAAAACATTTGAGGAGAACGACGATAATGTTCTGATTGCAACATCAATTGGAGAAGAAGGTATAGATATCAAGGGGGCAAATTTAGTTATATTTTATGAAGCTGTTCCGAGCGAAATAAGAAAAATACAGAGGGCAGGCCGAGTCGCTAGATTGCAGGCAGGAAAAATAATCTTTTTAATAACGAAGAATACAAGAGACGAAGCATATTTCTGGAGCGGTTATCAGAAAGAGAAAAGGATGAAAACGGCATTATATAATCTGAAAGATAAAAATATTGAGGAATTTTTAAAAGATGGCTAAAATTATTGTTGATTATAGGGAAGATAAAAATATCGTTAAAGAATTATATAAACATAATATTGATGTCGAAATTAAAAGTTTGATTTCAGCCGATTTTGTTATGCAAATTAAAGATGTTGACGGTCATGTAAAGGATCTGGCCATAGAAAGGAAAACAGGAAACGATTTTTTAAATTCAATAATTGACAAAAGAATTCTTACGCAGTTAATCGCTTTAAAAGAAAATTTCCCATTACAGCTACTAATCCTTGAAACAGATAGAAATTTATATTCATTGAGGGATTTTCATCCAAATTCAATTAGGGGGATGTTATCAAGCATAGCCATTGATTATCAAATTCCGATACTTTATACCAAAAATTATCGTGACACTGCCGCTTATCTTGCTTTAATCGCCAAAAGATTAGAGAAACCAAAAAGGCACATCTCATTAGTAAGTAAAAGAAAACCCTTGACATTAAAAGAACAGCAAGAATATTTAATAGAGGGATTACCCGGGATTGGATCGAGTTTGGCTAAATCTTTATTGAGCAAATTTAAATCTGTAAAAAATGTAATTAATGCCAAAGAAGATAAATTAAGAAAAGTTGAAAAAATAGGGGATAAAAAAAGCAAGGTTATTAGAGAAGTTCTTGATTCCGAATATAAAAATTAACCATTTAAATTTATTTAGTACTTTTACTACATGCGAAATCTAATTAATTTGAAGATTAGTTGAGGGATCTTAGTTGTTTTGGCTTAATTTAAATGTTTGTCGATTATTTTGATTTCATCTTCTATGTCTTGAATTGAGACATTAATAATAAGAATCTCTTTTTTATATTTTTTAGTTACTTGAGGTAATTCTCCTAAATCATTTATATGCATTTTTAATTGGACTAAAGCTTTTCTTAAATTGGCAACTTCTCCAATAGCATATGTACGAACACCACCGTAAGCAATGTCCCCACTTTTTTCAATTTCTTCTTCTATACTCATAAATCTAAAATATTCTAATATAATTTAAATCTTTCTAAAATCTCGTAACTTGGACCTTCTTTATGCAACTCGCTTTTAACTAAACAAAATTCATTAATTTCAAATTCTTTATCTTCAATTTTAATTTGTAGGGCTTTCTTGAATTTTTCCTTATCTTGAATATTTTTTATCCTTCCAAGCGTTAAATGAGAAATAAAATCCTGCTCTTTAGAAAACAAATCAAGCAGCTCATAATCAATTAATCTTTGTAAGTCACCCAATTCTTTAGATTTTAGTCCAATCCAAATAACTCTAATAAATTCTTCATTTGGAAAAACCCCAATTTTATCTAAATCTATTTTAAATGAACCGAATTTTATTCTATTTAGCCTTTCCTTTATGGAATTAATGTTTTTTTCATCAACCTGGCCTAAGAACTTTAAAGTGAAGTGCAAATTTTCTTTTGCAACCCAGTTTATTTTAGCTGGAAGTTCTTTTTTTAATTTATTCTCAACCTCATACAAGTAGTCAAGAATTTCTTTTGGCAAAAAAATTGCAATAAATGTTCTCATAAAATTTTTAAGCCCCGAATTTTCTTCTTCTCAATTAAAGTTAAATAAAGGATTGTATAATAAGTAATATTAATATAAACTGATAATGATGTAGTTAATAAAGTTAAAACTATCAAAACTAAAATTCCAATTACAAATCCAAAACTAAGGCCAGATAAAAACGCAATTATGAGAGAAATATAAAAAACTAAGTTCATTAATGGGCTTATTCCAATTTCATAAGTTAAGATTTCTGGGACAACCTTAATACTTTCTTTTAATTGCAAAACTGATTCTTTAAAACTTCTTTCTGTAATAATCATTGCGGGCAATACAAGTTTACCGGCTATTCCGGCTACGAGTCCTATGAAGCTACCAAATAGTTTTTCTAATATGCCCCTCGAACGAAGCATAGAACCAATTGCACCGATAGACAGAGTTACTAAAGCAAACAATAAAATGTCATCTAAATTTTGCAATGCTCTTTTAAATCCAGATTTAAAATTTGTATTTTTACCTTGTAAAACTTCATACACCATCCAACTCTGTACAGAAAATAAAAATATCGTCCAAACATAATAAGATAACATAAAAAAGAGAATAATAAAAAATAGTATCAATCTTGACCCAGGAGTTTGAAAATAAGTAGAGGTATCTATATTAAATTTATGTAATATAAAGACAATAATTAACCAGAAACTGACAAAAATCATACTAAGAAAAACCATTATTGGTATTACAGACAAACTTTTATCTCTTTTTAACAAACTAAAACTGAGTTTAAAGATATTCCATGCATTTTTTAATCTGTTAATAAAACCCATAAGATTTTAGTTTTTTTTATGTTATTTAAATCTTTTTAAATTAATTCCTTTATTGTTCTAGCCGCCACTTTACACGTCATTAAATTAATATCTTTATTGGGGTTAACTTCAACCAAATCATATTTTCTAATGTTTTTAAGTAATTTAATTCTTTGCAATAAGTAAATTAATTCTCTTGTAGATAATCCTCCAGGTTCAATATAACCGGTTCCAGGAGCAAAAGCAGGATCTAAGACATCTATATCAATTGAAACGTAAACATCTGAAAATTTTTGTGCTAATTCCATTATCGCATCACAATGATCCTCTATATTATTAAACAACTGTCTTGCAGTAAAATATTTTATTTTGTAATCTTTTAAAAAGGAAACTTCTTTCACATCAGGATTTCTAATCCCGATCAAAATCACGTTTTCTGGTTTAACTATTTTTTCCTTGATTAAAAAATACAGCCAATCTGTCTGCATCGGCATATCAAAATGCTGAAACAAATCAGGATGTGCATCAAAAACAATTATCCCAGGATTATTTTTATCTCTGAAAAATTTCTTGAAAATGTGATAACTAATTGTATGATCTCCTCCAATAAAAACATCCCCCTCCTTTAAATCATTTATATTGGAGCTTAAAACATCATATTTATTATCCTGGAAGTTTTCATTGCTCCAACATTCATTTAATTGTTTTATTATTTCATCTGGGGCCTTTTCGCACCCCTTGTTTACATCCGTTCCTTCTGAATATGGAATTTTAATTATTTTCATGATCTTACCAGAAAAAGTAATTTTTTAAACCTTTGGAATTAAATCTTGGTTCTTTTCGAAATAATTTCTAACTTTACTGAAAATATTTGTCAACTCTTTACTCAAATTGTTTTTTAAATCACTTGGATGAATTTTTTTGTCAACGAATTCTTTCTCTAAATTATTATAATTATTAAATACGATATTTCCTCCAAATTTTTTATCTCTTTCAATTTTAAATTTATCTTTAACACTAAAAACTATAAACTTGGCCAATTGCAAAATGGGGTTATCTTGAACAATTCCTGCAGGGCAATATGCATTATTTATATTTTTTTCAATAACTTCTTTAGGATCATGAACTAAAATTCTGCTTTCTGGAATCGAGGCGCTCATTTTAACACCCGGCCCCCTTAAACTTACGATCAATGGGGTCATGATTTCTATTCTCGGTTCATATTTAATTAAAGGCAAATATTCGCGGGCATACGCTAGTATATGGCGTTGATCTTGGCCACCCAATTGAATATCTACATCTAAATATTCCTCATCTAAGGCTTGCATTATCGGGTAAATTAATTCAGAAACTTTTGGATTTTTCATTCTTGTGACTTCTGATGCCGCTCTTGTAGTTCTTGCAACTGTTGATAAGGCTGATAATTTTAAAACATCTAATTGGTATTCTTTTGTCAGTTGAAAACTGCTCCCCCTAACAAATCTCGGTTTTTTATCCCAAGGAAAACTTAATTCAATACATTTCTGGTAATAGTTTCCAACAAAATCTATTTTTTCCCAAGGCGTTTTTAGGTCATCTAATGCTGCATGTATGTTAGCTATAAGGACCTTATTTTTTATCCCAGCTTTATCAAAATCAAATAATTTGCTCAAAGGGACTAAATAACCCATATGATATAATCCTGTTGGGGCGGTTCCATAATAAGCCGATAATTGTTTCTTTTTCTGCAAAGCTCCCTTTAATTCATTTTCTGTTAAAATCTCTTGAGAGTTTCTTTTTATTAACTCAAATCTTTTACTTAAATCCATATTTAACAAGTTATTTAAATCTTAATAAATTTAACTGTTTAATGAAAGAAAAATTACTCTTAAAAATATCATTGGTCATCTCATTAATAGGAATTTTATTTCTACTAATAATCTTAAATAATATTGATGTTCCAGACCCGGACATTAATTCTATAAATAAGGATCTTATAGACAAACAGATAAAAGTTAAAGGCGAAATAACAAAGATAACCGAAACACCCGGCCTATACATCATAAATATTATGGATGATACGGGGAATATTGATGTTGTTGTTTTTAAAGAAGAGCAGCTTAATTTAGAAAAAGGCAGAATAATACAGGTTGAAGGACAGGTTACAGGTTATCAGGACAAGATAGAAATCATAGCCAAAAGAATTATTTTATAAGGAAAATCACCTCTTTTTTGGCATATCACCAAAAATAAGAAAGAAAATAATCTTTATATGTCTTTTGAAAAGCAAAACTTTAATATAAGTTGGTTATTTTCTATTATTATGTACACTTTACCCGATTTAGGATATGAGTACAATGCTTTAGAGCCATATATGGATGAACAAACTATGAAAATCCACCATACAAAGCATCACCAAGCTTATGTTGATAAATTAAATTTAGCTTTGGAAAAATATCCAGAATGGCAAAATAAACCAGTAACTAGTTTAATTAAAAATTTAAATGAAATTCCCGAAGACATAAAAACAGCTGTAAGAAATCATGGTGGCGGGCATGTTAATCATTCTATGTTCTGGAAATTATTGAAAAAAGATACAAAAATTAATGGAGAAATATTAAAAGCAATTAATAAAAATTTTGGAAATTTTGATAAATTTAAAGAAGAGTTTAGCAAAAGTGCGAATAGTTTATTTGGCTCTGGATGGTGCTGGTTAGTCTTAAACAATAACAAATTAGAAACTGTAAAAACCAGTAATCAAGATAATCCAATAAGCGAGGGAAAAATCCCGATACTCGGAATTGATTTGTGGGAACATAGTTATTATCTTAAATGGAATTCTAATCGAGCAGGATTTATAGAGAATTTTTATAATATAATAAATTGGGACCAAGTTGAAAAAAATTATAAAGAAGCAATGATGTAACTTGTTCATCGAAATATTTCTAGCAATTTTAGTCGGATGCTTGCTTGGAATTATAACCGGGATTACACCAGGAATCCACATTAATTTAGTTAGCGTTATTATTTTATCATTATCACCATTTCTCTCCCAGCATGTTTCAGTCTTAACCTTAGCGGTTGTAATCATTGCAATGTCCATAACACATACGTTTCTAGATGCCTTGCCAAGCATTTTCCTTGGAGCACCAGACTCTGGATTGGAATTAAGCGTTTTACCAGGGCATAAATTATTATTGGAAGGAAGGGGTTACGAAGCTGTTGTTTTAACCGCTATTGGAAGTTTATTTGCTGTCATAATGATGGTCGCCTTCGCCCCTATCGGACTGCCTTTTATAAAATGGGTTTATCCCTTAATCCAAAGATTTATTCCATATGTCTTAATCTTTTTTTCATTATTATTAATTTATAGGGAAAAGAAGTCTAGAACATTGGCATTAATTATATTTTTATTGGCGGGGGTTTTGGGTCTAATAACACTAAATTTGCAATTGAAAGAACCTTTGTTTCCTTTGTTGTCCGGATTGTTTGGGATCAGCATCTTATTAACAAGCGTATTCCAAAAAACTAAGATTCCAAAGCAAAAATTTACAGAAGTTACTTTAAGTGGAAAAGAAATCAGCAAAGCAATGGGTTCTGGATTTTTTGCAAGCTTCTTGCTAGGTCTGTTTCCAGGATTAGGAGCGAGCCAGGCAGCTATTGTAGCAACCTCTGGGCAAAAAGAAATTAAACCAGAGAAATTTTTGGTTATAGTTGGAGGAATAAACACATTTGTAATGATTGTTTCCTTTCTTGCGTTGTATAGTATTGACAAAGCCAGATCTGGAAGCGTTGTTGTTATCTCTAAATTATTGGAGAATTTTACATTAAACCATTTAGCATTATTTCTCGCAGCATCTTTAATTTCAGCAGGCATTGCAACATATTTGACATTAAAATTTGCTAAACTATTCTCCAAATTAATGAGCAAGGTTAATTACAATAAATTATGCCTCTTTATTATATTATTAATAATTGTTTTAGTTGCAATTTTAACAGGTTGGATCGGCTTATTCGTTTTAATAGTTTCAACATCTATTGGATTAATCCCGAATTTAGCAGGCATAGGCAAGAACCATTTAATGGGTTGCTTAATCCTTCCTGTAATTTTGTTCTTTCTGCTTTAGAAAGTTATATAAATTTAAATTAGGACTTTAACCATACAGCCCTGTGGTGTAGTGGTCAAGCATTGGAGCCTTTGGAGCTCTAGACGGAAGTTCGAATCTTCCCAGGGCTATGCACTTTCACGTGACACCAGTGGGTTTATTAAATGCCCGCAGATACCCACATGAACAATTATTTTCAAAAAGATGTTTATTGAAGCATGGCTACCGCATATAACATTGAAACAAGCATGGAACCTAACATTTCTGGCATCCCTAATAAATTATATTTCGAAACTGTTGATACATTCCGAAAAGAGGGTCTTTTGGGGAGACTGTATGTAAACCATTTTGGGAGAGTTTCTACAGGTTATGATTCTAATTGTCCAACCTTGCTTAGGGGGAGATTTGAAATATTTTATAGAACCGATGGTGGTTTAACGATGGAGCAACTGCAAAAAAGAGCCGAACTTACATCTAGCGGATTTGATGCCAAGAAACAAGAAAGTTTAAATTTGGGAAGAACGCTTGTTGATGCAATAGAGAATGTTGATCCAATATCTCATTACATACCCTTTGCAGAATATTCTAACTATCCGATTATACCATCGATGGAATTAATGACGAGCTGTGGAAGACAGAGTGTTCATGCCCACATAGATAATGGGGGGATTATTCAATTTTGGAAGCCTTGTAAAGACCCTTTTTGGTATGATAGAGACATATTCAAAAATTTGGTTTATGACGCGGTTATGGATAACCTTGATTTGGAGATTGAAGACCATGATGCAAATACAGCAATAGAAAAAATTAGAGCAAAAATAAGAAGAGCTGTTTATCTATATAATAATCATAAAATATTACGATATGAACCAACTTTAAAAAATCCTAATTTTCCAGAAAAATAGCTTTATGATTCTTTGATGATTCTTCTCGGCCCTCATAGTTTGTATGTCGCACTCTAATTTACTTTATATACTGGTATTCTGACTGGCTATTCAAAATCTTTATAAACATATTTAACTTACTGGCATTATGGCTGAACCAAAACCTATTGGAAGAGTAAGCAGTTATTTCTCGCATATTGGGGTAGCTGCAATAGAATTAACCGATAAGTTAAAAGTAGGAGACAAAATAAGAATCAAGGGGGCAACAACAGATTTAACACAAACAGTTGACTCAATGCAAATAGAGCATAAATTAGTTAAAGAGGCTAAAAAGAAAGATTCTGTTGGCATTAAGGTTAACGATAAAGTAAGACCAAATGACCTTGTTTACAAAGAATAACTTTATAAACGCTTGATTTTAAAAGATTTTTAGGATAAGTCGGTTAAGGCTTACTTATGCCTAGATTATTTCTAGGTAGGATTATTAAAATGGGAAGAATGTACTCAGGAAAGAAAGGAAAATCTGGAAGCAAAAAGCCAGTTAAAAAGCATAAGCTAACTTGGATTCGTTATTCAGAAAAAGAGGTTGAGCAATTAATTGTCAAGTTAGCAAAGCAGGGTAAGTCGCAAAGCGAAATTGGAATGATTTTAAGAGATACTTACGGTGTTCCAAGTGTAAGAGACTTATTAAAAAAGAAACTCAACGAAATTTTAAAAGAAAATAAACTTTCCCAGGAGATACCGGAGGATTTAAGCAGTCTAATCAAGCATGAAATCAGAATTAAAAAACACTTTGAGCTGAATAAACACGACATGCACGCTAAACGCGGGTTATTATTAACAAATTCAAAAATTCATCGTTTGGTGAAATACTACAAGAGAATAGGCAAATTACCGGTTACATGGAAGTATGATACCAAAAGCGCAGAACTTCTTATTAAATAAGAATGCAAGATTTAATAAAAAATGCAATCGAAGAATTTAAAAATCTGGACAATAAACCAATCAGGGTAATAAGCCATTTGGACTCCGATGGACTAACTTCTGCTTCAATAATGCTGCAAGTTTTAAAACGCGAGAAGAAAAAATTTGTTTTAAGCATTGTTAAACAATTAAATGAAAATGTATTAAAGGAATTAAGTTTAGAGAATTATAATACAATAATCTTTACTGATTTGGGCTCTGGCTACATAAAATTAATAAATCAGTATTTAAAAAATAAGAAAATTTTTATATTCGATCACCATATCCCCGATGTGTCCGAAATTCATTCTAATATCTCTCACGTTAATCCAAATTCTTCCGATAGAATTTTTCAAATATCAGGTTCGGGTGTAACTTATTTGTTTGCTAAAAATTTGAGTTTAGAAAATAAAGACCTTGCTTACTTGGCTGTGATCGGAAGCATAGGCGATTCACAGAAGTTTCAAGATTTAAACAAACAAATTCTGGATGATGCTGTTGACACGAATAAAATTGAGATAAGAAGGGGATTGAAAATGTTTGGTGCCCAGACAAAACCCCTGTACAAGGTGCTACAATTTAGCACAGATCCATTTATCCCGGGTGTTACGGGCAGTGAAGAAGGTGCCTTATTATTCATGAATGAATTGGGGATAGAAGTAAAAGATAACGACAGATTCAAAAAACTGGTAAATTTGAACGAAGAAGAATTAAAAAAACTGACTACGGGGATTATATTAAAAAGACTTGGAAGCGAAAAAAATCCTGCAGACATATTCTCAGATGTTTACCTATTAAAAGAGGAAGAAGACGAGAGTTTTACCAAAGATGCCAGAGAGTTTAGCACTCTGCTGAACTGCTGTGGAAGATTAGACAAGCCAAGCGTTGGAATCGGGGTCTGCTTAAATAATCCGAAATTTAAGAACATTGCAAATGAATTAATGAAGGAGTATAAAATTGAGCTAATAAACGGATTAAATTGGTTTTACAATAATAAGGACAAAATGATAAAAGGAAATAATTACTTAATCATGAATGCCCAGGAGAATATAAGGGACACTTTAATTGGCACGATAACAAGCATAATCTCCAAGGCAAATATTTATCGCGAAAATACAATACTAATATCCATGGCTTATACTATTGATAATAATATTAAAGTTAGCATGCGCATTTGCAACGGGGATAATAGCGAAATTGATTTAAGAGAGATTTTAAAGGAAATTACAGAGGATAAATGGGAATCCGGTGGTCATAAATATGCATGTGGCTGCTTAATTCCTATTGAAAACGAACAGGAATTCATTAATAAATCGGTTGATGTTTTGAATAGAAAGGTTTATTAATCGTCTTGAAGGGAAGAAAAATATGGCTGATGTACAATTACAAAAGAAAAAGAAGAAATGGTTCGGAATAGTCACAGGACTGGAGTCTAATAGGTCTGAGATAGGAGAAACTCTGGCTAATGAAGACGCCAACTTAGTCGGCAGAACCTTAGAAGTAAACTTAGCAAACATTACCCAGGATCCCAAGTCGCAAAATATTAAGGTAAAATTCAGAATAAAAGAAGTTAAGGGCAATGAGGCTTACGCTGAAGTTATTTCCTATGCAATGTTATCGACTTATGTCAAAAGAGTCATAAAACCGGCAAAAGAGAAAATAGATGACTCCTTTAAATATCTGACAAAAGACAATGTAAAGGTTGTTGTTAAAACAATAATATTAACCAAGTCAAAGACAATAAAATCCATATTGACAAACATCCGCCATAAATCACATGAGTATCTGCAAAATTATTTCAAAAAAACAGATTATACAACTTTAATCAATGATTTGGCATCTCATAATCTGCAGAAAGACCTGAAAAATATTTTAAAGAAAATTTATCCATTAAGCGTCTGCGAAATCAGAATGATGGAAAGGTTATAGTAAGATATTTAAATCAAATTAATTCTTTATCTTTACGCCGCTGTAGCTCAGACTATCAAGGTAGGAGCAATGGCTAGAGCAGCTGTTTTGTAAACAGCAGGTCGCCGGTTCAAATCCGGTCAGCGGCTCTTATTTCTTTACAATAAAAATTATGTTTCCCCCATTTATTTTCGATTCAAGAATTTCAAAATTAACTTTTTTTAATAAATTTTTTAATTCAAAATAATTAAACAAATGATAATCTCTATAATAAACTTTACCTTTTTGATGCCAAGGAATTAATGTATCTTTTTTTCTAAATAAAAACTTTAATTGCCATTTATTCCAAACGGTTATTAATGCAACACCATCTTTTCTTGATATCCTATACAATTCTTTTAATGCATTAATTCTTTTTTCTTTAGTTTCAAGATTGTGCAAAGAGGCAAGCATTAGGGCATAATCAAAAAAGTTATCTTTAAATATTAATTTATCTAAATTAGATTTATTCAATCTTAAATCTAGATTGTGCTTTTCTGAGGTTAATTTTGCTTTCTCCAGCAATTTCTTAGAAAAATCAACCCCATAACAAATAAAGTTTTGAAATGGGATTAAGTTACGAGCATTGCCACATCCTAAATCTATAATTCTTCCGGCATTGTTTGTATAATTGTCCTTGAAATACTCAACTAACCGTTCTGGTTTATTCCTGAAATTATGCCAGGATTCTGATATACTGTCCCAGATTTGTTCTTGACTTTCCATAATGAGTAAGGTTTTAGTTAAGTTAATAAATATTGATAATTTTAAAGGCTTTAAGGGCTTGTGGTCTAGTGGTTATGACACTTCGTTGACGTCGAAGAGATCCCCAGTTCGAATCTGGGCAGGCCCATTATTTCACCGAAGTCCAGATTAGATAATGATCGCTTTGCGTTGAATTAATATTTTTTAAAATTCCATAATCTACATAATATTCATAAGCATTATCATTGAAAATTATTCTGTCATAAGCACAATCTCTTCTCGAAACAGTTGTGTCCTCATCATCATTGATTATCCAATGCCATTTATCAAATTGAGTTTCTTTGTAGTTATTATAATAAGAACAATCTGCATTCAAATCTCCAATAATCATTATGTTTCCAGTGTCTTCAACCAAATCTTCTAAATAAGAAAGTTCTTTTGAGACATCTTCTGGTTTGGTATGAATATTATATACTGTTAGAAAATAATCCTTCAAATCAAAAGTAATTTTAATAGGCGGACGTTCGAATCTTGGATCGGGGTTGTAATCTTTAACCTCGGCTATATTAATCTCATTTCTGTAAATGATTCCATATTGCTCTTTTGAAATTGATTTACCTGCCCTTGAACTAGTTATGCAGGTATAATTGGCTAGGTGAATGCATAATTTATCAAATGATGTATATGAAGCGTCTCTTATCTCTTGTATGAAGATTATGTCATATTTGCTAAGAATATTTGCATAAGATTCGATTAAAGCCGAATTATTCGCCTTAGAAACCCCAAAAATATTGAGATTCCAGTTGGCTATCTTATAACGACCAGGCTCGCGTATCGTTTCTCCGGTAAAAACAACATCCCCTCTAAAATTAGCAGAATAATATAATGAAGCCAAGGATAAAACCAGGAATATCATCAATATAATTATTGATTTTTTCATAAATTTCAGATTTGTTAAAAGTATATAAATCCAATTCTTTTTACGAATTTTTAATTCTAAAATTACAACACAACATTTATATACTAAAATTATTTATTAAGTTTTAAAGTGTTTCTAGGGGTTAAAGAAGGTCGAAAAAGCCTTAGAAGGTTAAAAAAGGCTCGATTTAATTGATACCAACACAAGAACAATTAATGAAATTCATAAGGAGCAAGAACTTTATTAATTTTAGCATAATCGCAAAGCATTTTAATATAAAAAATACAACTGTTTCTGATCTTGTTAAGGATTTAGAGGAAAAAAAACTTGTTGATATCATTGATGCTGGCGGCAGCAAAATGGTGCAAGTAAGGGAAAATAAAATGAAAAAAAGAGGGCAGGTTTCAGTTTATATTATTCTTGGCTTGGTTGTTCTAATCACGACAGTATTATTATTTTCTTTCAGAAATTATATTTTTAAAAGCCAATTTGAACGCGAATTAGAAAGCATAGAAATTTTAGAAGAATTCAAACCAGTTAAAAACTATCTTGATTCTTGCGTTTCCCAGGTGGCTCTTGAAGGCGCACAGATACTCGGATCTCAAGGAGGTTATATTGAATTGCCCCAAGAGAATGTTCCTGTAAACCCGAATGCGCCTTTCTCGAATAAATTGGACGTGTTCAGGAATAATGGACTGGAAGTTCCGTATTGGTTTTATGAAACAGGAAACGGCATTCAAAAACAGCAAATCCCGACATTAAACGAGATGCAGGATCAATTAGCAGTTTATATTAATTCTAATTTAAATGATTGTCTGAATAATTTTACCGCATTTCAAGGTTATGATTTTAGTAGTTTTAATAATATTGAAACAGAAATTGAAATAAGGGATGAAGAAATATTTGTCCGGATCTTGAGTGATATGGAAATTAGCAAAGATGGATTAACAGCAAAATTTGATAAATTCCTGATTACGGTGCCTGTTCCTCTTGGTAAATTATATGATACCTCTTTGAATTTATTTGAAGAAAGCAGCAGAAATAATTTCTTTGAGGAGAAAACAATTGATATGATGGTCTTATATGATGAGATACCTTTATCAAAAACAGAATTCAGCTGTGATATAAAAATCTGGGATGAAAACCAGGTAAAAACAGATTTTAAAAGAATAGTTAACAGGAATATAGGTGCAGTTAAAACCTCTCAGACTACAGATTATTTTACATTAGGGTCAGTTGATAAGGATATTAATTCAAATTTTTTATATAGCGAGAACTGGCCATTTTACATGGAGGTTTTTCCAAGTGATAACGGAATTTTAAAAGGAGATGAAATAATTAAGAAAACAGGCGCATTAAAGGCATTAAGCATATTCTTATGTTTGAACAACTATCATTTTGTTTATGATGTTAAGTATCCTATATTGATCACTTTAAACAAAAACAATTATAATTTTCAGTTTGCACAAATGATTGTAATCGATAATAATCAGCCTAAAGAAAATATTTTGGGAACTTTAAATCCAATAGAAACAGTTAACATCTGCGATAGAAAAGCAACAAAGACAAGAGTAAATACATTAACTGTTAATAATAATGATGTGGTTGTTCCTTTAGACAATGTTTTGATTTCATTTAAATGTTTAACAAATACATGCAATATCGGAGAAACCAGCAATGAAAATGGAAATGCAGTTTTAGAAGAGAATTTCCAACAGTGTTTAAATGGCCAGATTATTGCAGAAAAAGAAGGTTATAATAAAGCAACCTCTACGATATCAACCAATCAGGAATCTCAAGTTTCATTAGTCCTGGAACCTTATTACAATAAAGAAATTGAAATTGTGGTGGTGGATAAAAGCTCAGGAGCAACAAGGGAGTTAAGAAGTAATGAAAAAGTTTTGCTGACCTTTGACCATCTAACCGAGGATTATTCCGAAGCAATAACTTACCCGGAAACAAAAAATATCAATTTAATTTCCGGAGATTATGCAATTACAACTTATTTAAGTATGAATGATCCTGGCAAGATAACGATAGATCCAGAAACTGTTGAAAAATGCGTGAAAGTTCCTAAAGGAGGATTGCTCGGACTCTTTTTTGATGAAACGAAATGCATCACCACAACTCTAGAAGGATTTAATTTAGAGGATGTTGTTGTAGGGGGAGCCGTCTTTGAATATGGAATTGATAGAATCAATTTGGCCAATTCAGATAAAATAATTATTTATACAATCTTTGACATGGTTCCAGAAAATAATGATGAAATAACTTTAGTTTACGAAGGTGTTAGCTTAAATGCGGACAATATAAACTTTAAATATCCGGAATTAAAATGAAAACAAAAATTATTGCAATATTGTGCATTTTAATTATAATAACCAGTCCTATAACAATTGCACAAACCCCTGGAGAATCAACCAACCCGTTTACCTCTGGTTTTGAAGAAGAAGTCGGACAAGCAATTGTGATAAATGTTGATGGAATCGAACCAACTATAGTTCCTGCATCTGTTCTGGAAAATCAGAATACTCCCGTTTATGCTTTTTTAAAAGGAGTCACGTTAGGAAGTTTGATTGCTGGGGAAGAAAGCCCTCAAATTTCACCTTTGTATGGTACGCCGCCAATAAGAATTGTAAGCATTAGATTAGCAGATGCAGAAAGTTCGAGACAGGCAGTTATTCAATACATCCCCCCGCAAAGAAGAAATTTCTTATCGCAAGATGGGTTTACTGATTTGGGTTATTTAATTATAATGTTGAAAAGAGTTCCTCAGGAAACAAAGGTTCCAGATAATATTGTTCTTAATTTAACAGCGGATATCAGGTTTGACTTAGAATCGGGATTTGGAGAGTTTGGCTTGGAAGACCTAGTTTTAGTAGAGGAACCAGATGAACAGGCTTGGAAACAAGATAGAAGCAGACAGCAAAAATTCTGGGGCGGAAAAGGTTATATCAGGGCATCAAAAATAGATGAAAATCAAGTAAGCTTATCTCTTTATGATACAAGATTGAACAACATCGGGACAATGTTTTTCAGCAAAACTGGAGATATTAAAGGACCCATTAATTTGAGAAGCGGATTTTTCCTCTATGATTATTTTAGGGTTGAATTTCGAGGAACCAAAACGCCCGAAGACAAGATAACCCTGAAAATTATCCGCGATAATAATCTTGATAAGAGAATTGTGGGTGTGGGGGATAGAATTTATCCTGGTTCTGATTTGAGGATAATTGAAATTAAAGAGTCCGTTGCAATCGGAAATAAAGATTATGTTAATGAAGTTGTTATAAGAAATAATGAGGGAAACATTAAAAATTTAAGATCAATATTTGCTTCAGAAGCACCCCTGACTGGAACATCAATTGATTTTAGCAAAAGCATCGAATTTTATCTTGATAAAATTATCGGAAGATCAACAACAGCAAATTCATTTAACACTTACCTAGATAAAATAAAAACTTATGATGAAATAATTAAGAAAAATGCCCAAAGATTTAATGTGGATGAAGATTTAATTAGGTCAGTAATCTGGTATGAATCAAATGGAGACTCGACAGCCCGATCATCCAGCAACGCGATAGGTTTAATGCAACTGCTTCAAAGTACAGCAAGAGGAGTTGCAAAATCACTTAATTACAAATCTCCAGAACAATTGACTATAGAAGAGATAGAGAAACCAGAAATTAATATTGAGCTTGGAACGAAGTACTTAGCAGATAGAATAAAAGAGCATGGAGCAGTAGATTTAGGATTGGCTTCTTATAACGGCGGAGATGGTTTATTTACAGGCACAAAAAACTTTGACGGATTATATAGTTTTGTTGGGCAAAGAAAAACTTGGATAGAATATCAAAACTTTTTAAATAACAATCAAAATATGAAAAACATAATTACAACAAATATAGGGCCCGTCGATTTTAATTTCGCCAATAATATACTTAATTTCTACAATGCAATAAAATTAAATGGAGGTCAAGCCACTTTAACAGAAACAGTTTCTTCAATAGAATGTAAAGAAGATGAGGTTTATCAAACAGATGATTTAGCACAATTAAATCCCGATAAAAAGAAATTACACTGCACTTCAATAAATGAGTTAAATAGAATTGTAGAAAGTGACCCAAATGCAGAGAATATGGATGAAGTTTATTTTTATCTTGGCAAAAATTATGAGGAATTAGGAGATTATTCTAAAGCCATAAATGAATATGGAAAAATAAATCCAGGGAATTCTTATTATGAAAATGCATTGTTAATAATCGATAATTTGCAGGATAAGCTTAACAGAAATGAAAGATCTGAAGAGATTTATTTGGAAGATGAGGATGCTTATGTTAGTTTGGAAAAAGTAACAAGAGTCGAGACAAGAGACAGGGCAACAGCATCAATAAGAGTTGGAAATGATCCTATAAGAGAACTAAAAAAAGATGATGTTTTAATCAGAAATGCACGTGATAAAAACAATGAAGCTTATGACTGGGTTGTTGAAAGCATTGCAGATACAAGGGTTACAATAAGGCAAAAATACAACGATAGATTTGGGATAACATTCAACCTAAATTTAAAAGATATAAGGCAGGTTGATTTTGATGTGTTTAAAGATATAAAATATGAGGTGCAGGTTACACAAATAGACACAAAGCAAGAGGCATATGTTACAATATTGCCCGGAAGCGGCAAGGCTGTTTCTAGAAGTGATTTTAAAGTTCACATCCCAATAGAAAAAAGGCCGTTTAGTTTATCCCCGCAGCAAATAGACCATCAAATTAATGAAACAAGAAAAATAATTAATGACATTGATAAAATAGTCGCGAAATTAGACAATACAATAAGAATATGGACGGCTACCTGTTATGGCGTCTTTGGATTATTAACTGTAAAAAATTTGCTGCAAGGACCAATACATGCACGCGCAAGACAGCTTACACTTAACGGAATTGATGGAGAAAGCGGATGGAAGCAATATTGCAAGGCAAATAGCGGTGCTAAAAAAACATATGTGAATTATGACAGCTGCATATTTGAAAATCGCAATATAATAAATACACAAATAGAGGATACAGAAACTAATTTAAAAGAGTTTAAGAAAGAATCAGAAGATTATGAAAATCAGGATTTCTACAAAAACGATTATAGCAAGTATAAAACTCCGGATAATGCCGACATTGTAAATAAAGATGAAGCGATGAGACTTAGATTAATAGAAAAAGAATTAGAAGATGCTAAAAAAAGATTAGGCGACTATGATTCTAAAAAAGATGAAGTTGCTTATTCGATTGAAAAAAATAACATCGATAAACTAGAACTGGAAAGAGAAACACGTGCCAAGTTTATAGATAATAAAAAGAAAGCCGTTAACGAAGCTTATGAATATCTTGCTGAAGTTATTAAAAGCAATTCGGGAATAAGTCAGGATGAATTAATAAAAGTATTTGAGACAAAGTATAAGGAAATCTTCGACAGGAAAGCAGTTGATATAGTTGCTGTTGAGAAGACAAGTGCAATTTTCCTTGGAAGGTATAAAGATGTTAGGGGAGAGGAACGAACTTATTTATATTATTATGAAAATGACGGAAGGCAGATTAATCTAACAGAAGCCAACAAGCTGAACTATAAAAATTATCTTGAAGGTAAATTAAGTTCTGAACAAAATACCGAGGCAAGAACAAAGTTACAAAAGCAACTTGACGCTTTGAAGATATTAAAAGATGAAGAAGTCGTGAGATTAGATGATGGGAGAACCCTTTATCAAGCCTTGGATGAAAAAGGAAACCTTAAAGCCGATAAATTTATTCTTGGTCATAGTGATTTAAGCAGCAACAGAATTAGAAGAGACTATGATGCCGGAGCCAAGGTTGAGTATTATGAGGATGGCAAACCATATTGTGTTCCAACCAGAGACGGTAATTTTGTAAAAATTTTGGAGTATTATGCAAACGGCCAGCCAAAAACAATTTCCGAATGGAACGTCGGGCCAGACGGCCTGCCTTGTACTAATGACGATGTTTTATTAACTTCAGAGGATGTTTTGAGATTGCCTGATTCATCCACTCAAAACAAAGCCAATGATTTCAAGACAACTGTAAATAGAGCAGGCATCTGCAGAAATGAAGGCGATAGAATATCCGGATTAGTTGGAAATTGGATCTGCAGCAAAGCCAGATCTCAAATAGAATCTTCATTGACACAAGCACAATGTTCTGATTTCATGGATATTGGAGACTGTCAGACATTATTTAACATATGTGATCCTGTATTATGTCCTGGCTCGAGATTTAATTTAGGAGGCAGATGGCCTTTAGGAAAAAGAAGCGTTGCAGAAACTGGATTAATCGGATCATTAATTTTAGGATTGCCGAATTGGGGTCTGTCTCAACCTGTTCCGCCAGTATGTGTTACAGGCGTTTCAGCTGGATTGAAAGCATGGCGCTCTGTATTCCAGGGCTATGCAGAATGTTTGCAAGTTGCCAAGGTTGAACAAAAAAGCGTCGGGATTTGCGACAAGGTTAGAAGTGTTTATATGTGCGAGTTAGTCTGGAGAGAAGCATTGGCATTGCTTGATGTTAACAAAGGAGTATTTAGCTTGGGTGCAGAAGCAATATTTGGGGAAAATAATGGCAAAGGCGGTGGAGAATATTTAACATTTAAAGATAGTTTTGATAACGCAGCAGATTCTTTCAAGTTCTTTACAAGCGAATATGGAAGAAATGCATTTGCTGCGTATAAGGCAAGGAGTACAGAGGAATTTGGAACACAAATTTGCAAAGCAGCAATATTTGGCAAGGCACCTGGATTGGGCAAATTCTTCGATCAGCTTACTGCCCCTGATACGCCACCGCAATTTACAGCATTCTTTGACGTATTTCCATGGACAACTTCTGCTGGAAGAACAGCAGGCGGCAGAGACCCCGGATTATTGTCACAAGCCGAAGAACAATCAAGATACCAGATTTATTATCATATTTATGCCGGTGAAAATTCAGATGTTTGGTACAGCGTGTTTTTAAATGACAAATTTGGCAGAAATTTGTATGTTACAGACTGCAATAGCCAGTTTAAGCAAAGGGATATTATCAAAGTAGGGGGATATATCGACAAAACCTGTGATATAATCGCAAGATCGGGTTATGACCAAGTTTGTGTTTCAATTAATAACAGGGTAGAATGCGGATTTGGAAAAATTACAACCGGATTTGGCTTGTCTTACGTGAATGATTTATTTGTTAAAAGCGAGCTTAATAGGCAAATAAATACAGCTGAAGATTGCAGGCCAGAGCAACAAAGATTGAGCCCTGTCGTTGATATAGGAACAACGCTGCCAAACGAAGGATTAATCAGCACAGGAATTGTCAGGGTATGTAATCCAACTAATCCTGGAACAGGCACCAACCCATCTGACTGGAATGTGGTCGGATCCTGCGGCAAGAATGAACAAGGGCAGGATCTAGGATTATGCTGGCTAGATATGAGGACAGTCAAGATACAGGATATTGCAACAAGCAAAGAAGTTTTAAGAGACATTGAGGAAAGGGGATTTGAAGTCCAAAAATTAAATGTATTACCTCAAGAAAAATTGAAGACTTTATTTGATGGATTGGAGAAAAGATTTAATGAATTATTTATTGCTAATGGAAAATTGCAATTAAATGCTAAGCTTAACATTACCGAGATTTCAAATAAGGAATTAAAATTAGATGAATTAACATTTAAGGATGTATTGGATGAAAATACAATAAATGAAATAACTAACTTAATTAAGTATGATGATGAAAAAACAGCAGAAGATGATTCAAGCTACCGTTATTTAATAAGTGTTTCAGCAGACATAGAGAAAAGTACAACTGCAAGATTAAGAATCGCACAGGTTTATTATTCCCTTGCAAGATATTCCGGCGCTTACCTTAGTACACTAAAAACAGAGGAAGCTGAAGTAGAAAATGAGCAAGAGACTATTACAACAGAAGCGTTTTCATGCATTGTTGAATATGAAGAAAATAATCAATTATCTAGTCGGACAAAAAAGTCAAACTTTTATTATAGGTTCATTAATGGAAAATGGCAGTTGCAAGAACCAAGTCACGCGCCATTTATTACGTGGAAGGAACTTAATGAGGAAACCTGTAGTGATAAACTCTTTAATTCATATGATCTGGTCTACAAAGAAATTTGTGATAATTTAAAAAACAAGAATTTGCAGGATGGAATCGGTTATTTAGCATTTATTGCAAATAGAGATTATATTTTTCTGGGTCCGAAAACACCCCTTGACATTAGAAATAATGATTTCTTAATAGTGCATACGCAAATTAAAGGTAGAGAGAGAATAGAAGTTAATCCAGACGATTTACATGAATTTAAGACAATTGGAGAAAAGTATGGTTTAATTATTGATGCTTGTAATGGAAAATATACTGGTGAAATAAGAACAGAAGTACAAAAACCAGAAGAAGCGAAAGGAAATCTTCCTGTAGAAGTTAAGCTTGTTTTAAGATCATTTAGAAATTTTTTGGGAGATTTATTAAAGAAAGATGAGACATACGTTTTTGATGGTACTAAATGGATTCTACCAGAAAATAAATTTTCTTCAAAAATCGCTTCGTACGAGCTTGGCATTAAAATAATAGAACAGCAGGCATTAGGATACTCAAGTGAGGAAATACATGAAATTTCTTTAAAATGTTCTGATTTTGAATCAAACTTTGATGAAACTAGGCTTATTTATGCTAGAGATAATAAAGAAGAAGATTCCATCCATTACTGGCTACAACAAAACATAGAAAAAAATTGCGGATACAACCCATTACCGACTACCAACCAATTAATAACATGAAACAAAAATTATTAAAAACATTTTTTCTGGATTTAAGCTATTTTTTAATATTTATTTTTGTTTTAATGGTTTCAAGATCAAAAATTCAGCAAGTTTTATTAAACATACAGACTTATGGACCAGAATTAAATGCATTAGATCCGAGCCAGAATGTTTTGGAAGCACAAAATTTACTAAACCAGATTAGTTCCCTATCCAACCAAGCCTATGTTTTTATGTTCTTAATTGTACCATTAATAATTTTTATCTTATATGTTTCATTGCAGGGATGCAGCTTTTATTTATTAAAAAAAGAAAAATATTATCTGGTAAAATTCAGTCTGGCAAGCCTGCCGAGTTTTATATTTTTTACCTTGCTGGTCTTTAATCCAAACATTTACTTATTAATAATTTTAATATTAACAACTTACCTGTCATTTTTTTTATATTTTAAAGAGTTAAACGAAATAAAATTGATATTCACGAAAATTCACAAATATTTTCCTTTATACTTATTATATACTCTGCTAGCAGTTTCCATAACAAGCATATTCTTTATTGCTTATCTGAATATTGTCTCGGGTAACAGTTATATTTTATTGCTAATCTTTGGAATGATTTTTACTTTAATTTATTCCTGGTATAAAATTAGTTTGATAAAATTATTCGATTAAAACAGCATTGACCGTTCCTTCTTGACCTGGGCGAGAAGTAATGCGCGCATTTCCAAGTTCTGTCTTGATTACACTGCCTTTGGTCATTATGTTTCTCCTTACAAAATGCCTGTTTGCAGAACTTTCAACAATGGTTATTATCTTTGTTTTTGAATATTTCCTGGTTTTTGGGTTGTAAACATTTGCCACATCAGATTGTAATAAGGCATTTTTTTCTTTGCCGAATTTTATCTTAATTAACTTTAATCTTTTCTCCCCTAATTTAGTCAACCTTGGCAAGTTCCCCAATTCATACAAACGTTTTTTCCTATAACTTCTATATCTTGAACCGGATATTTTTCTTATTGATCTTGCTTGAGAGATTGCCATAGTCTTGCAATAAATTAAGTGTTTATAAAGATTATGAAAAGCATAAATTTATAAACATTCTATTTATATTTTTGCGTATGAATCCAGAGAGACCATTAGATGCGTTAAATGATGCAAGAAACAAGCGTGTTTTATTGGAATTAAAAAACGGTAAACAGTTAATTGGAACCTTGAAATCATTTGACATTCATATTAATGTTGTTTTGTATGACACAGAAGAGCATGTTGATGGGGAATTAAAAAGAAAAATTGGAACAGCATTTGTTCGCGGTGATACGATTATTCTTATTACACCGCAATAAAATAGAAAATGACAAAAGGAACAGCTTCTCATGGCAAGAAATCAGGCAAAGCAGGATTAGTTAGCAGGTGCAGAAGGTGCGGAAAACATTCTTACAGGGTTAGAAAAAGAATTTGTTCAAGCTGCGGTTTTGGCAGATCAAGAAGACTAAGAAGTTATGCATGGCAGAAAAAATAACCTTAAATACTATTATTAATTCTTAAATTTTAAGTGGGAGTGCCGGAGTGGCCAAACGGGATAGCTTTATTATTTTTAGAAATAAAGTCCAAGCTTAGGTCATTTTGGAGGAAACCTATTGGCTTAGTGCCTTCACAGGTTCGAATCCTGTCTCCCACACTTAAACCTGATTCTAATGTGTTGTATCGTTAAAGTATAAAAGCATAAGGAGCTTAAAATGAAGTTTATGGAAAATGAAATAGTAATAGATGCAGCTGAAATCTTGTATAAAGTACATTCTAAAACAAATAGAGAATTAGTATTATTAACAGAGAATAAAGCAATCTCCAAGAAAAATAAAGAGCTTATTATTGAATTTACAGAATACAAGAAGTTTAAAGGTTTAAGTGATGTAAGGATACTAAAGTACTTTAATAGGCTAAGGTTAATGGTTTTAAAATTAAACAAGGATTTAGATAAGGTAAATAAAAAAGATATAGAAACTTTAGTAATACAGATTAATAATTCTAATTTAAGTACTAATAGCAAAGGAGAAGATCTAGCTATATTAAGATTATTCTACAAATGGCTTAAAGGTAATGACAAAAAATATCCTAAGGAAGTCCAGGATATAACAATAAGAAGAGAAACTAAGAAAAGAGCTCCTAGCGAAATTTTAACAGAAGAAGATATATTAGCTATGTTAAATGTTACAAGTTCTGTCAGAAATAAAGCTATGATTTCTATCTTAGCTGATTCTGGAGTTAGAGTAGGTGAATTAGTTAACGTACATATATCTAATATTTCTTATACAGATGATGGTTTAATCCAACTAATGGTTGAAACTGGTAAGACTGGAGGGAGAAGAGTTCTATTAATTCCTTCAGTTCCATATTTAAGTACATGGCTAAATCATCATCCACTTAAAGATGATCCAAAAGCTCATTTGTTTATTAGTTTAGATAAAAGAAATCATTATGGACAGCTCAGTCATAGCTCAGTAAATATGATGTTACATAAAATAGCTAAAAAAATAAATTTAAAAAAAGCTGTTAATCCCCATGCTTTCAGAAGATTTAGTGCAACATCTTCAAGCAGCTTTATGAGTGATTCATTGTTAATGATGAGATATGGTTGGACTAAAAGACAAACTGTTTCAAGTTATACATTCCTCAATCCGAAGGAAGCAGATAATAGTTATAGAAAAGGTTTTGGCAAACAAGAATTAAAGGTTAAAGAAAGTCAATTGCAATCAGTAGTATGTATTTGTAAAGCGGTTAATGCACCAACTAATGATTATTGTAACAACTGTGGCAAGCCATTAAATTTAAGAGTTGCTCTAAGTTTAGAAAATAAAAGGATAAAGATAGATGAGCAGATGAACAATTTAATTGAAAAGAAACCAGAGATACTTGATTTGTTAGCAAAAATGATTAAAGAGATTGATAAATAAATTTTAATATTATCTTACATATAAAAAACAATGCCTTACTAAGGTTGGGAAAGCTTTTTAAATTTTTATGATATACTATTATAATCCCAAAACTAACAACCACTTGTTTTAGCTCTTTTGTTTAGTTTTTCATTTTTTAATGAAAGCTAAAACAAAATGAAGAAAAAATATAGAACAATAGGAATAACAATAGAAACAAAGGCTAAGATTCATAAGGTTCAAGGGGATTTTATAAAAGAAGGTGAAAGTAGCATATCGTTGGATAAAGTGATAGATCGTGTATTTACCCAACACCTTGAATTAAAATCTAAAGGCATTATATGAATATGGATTGTAGCTTTTGTTTAAAGGGTTGTGAATAACACCCGGGGTGTGGCACACACCCAAGGTACACTCTCGAAGTGTACCTTTCTATTGCTTTATATATAAAAATTATAATTTATGATTTTTTGTATTGAACTATATAAATAAGATCCTCAATATATATTCTATGGAAAAACAAAAGCTTACAAGAAAAGATATGTGGTTTGAAAAATTATTTGGGAAATTAGAAAATAAAGAACCAAAGGAGGATCTAGAAAATGATAGCAAATGAATTTACTGGGGCAGGAGAAATTATAAATAAAACAAAGAGGCAACATAGCATATATATGAATAACTTAGAATGGATGTATCTAAAAGAACTAGCAAAGAAATATGGTATCTCTATATCAAGATTGATCTTTGATCATATAAAATCTTTGTCAAAAGAATTTGTAACAGTAGAAGAACAACCAAAGAAAGAAGAACAAAACAATATATAGTTAAAATAATTAAATATATATCGCTGTTAAGTTTTGTTCAATACATTAAAAGACTTAACAGAATTGGACATTTTTTTTAGAATTTATTTTTAACTTATAGGCTTTAAAGAATAATAACTTTGGATTTATGGTTTTTTTGATATTAAAATTAGAAAAACTTAACACTTAACAACTTTGATTTATGAGATATGAAGATAGTTAAAAGTTTAAAATTAAATGTTATAAGGCTTAAAAGTTAATAATTTGAGTTCTGTATTTATATTTTTTTTGATGCCCTGAGTTTTCTCATTGAACACGTATATGCGTGAAAATATTCACTTTATAGAAGCATTGTATATACAAGAATTTTTTTATACCCCTAGTGCTGAAAAATTGAAATTGGACAACTGAACAAAAAACAAGAACTATACATTAGTAAGGGGGTCAAAATTTTCTAAATGATTTATGTTCCACCGCCAGGCTTTGGTTTTTGATATATTACTAATGTTTATTGGGTTGTATAAGTAAGTTCCACCATGTTTTATAATCTCATAAACACATAAATTATAAAAGCCTTTAAACCAAGTTCTTTCCTTACAATCACATCTTGGACATACAATAACCTTACGATATTCTTTTTTATTAAAAGAAAGTTTACATTTTTTACATTTACTGTACCACTTCCAGCCTTGGATCATATAAGTTCCACAACCATAATTATCATATAAATATCGAGCTATTCCTTCTTCAGTGAAATATTTGTAATATAACTTATCTTTACATATTGGAACATATGTATATGGAAGTTTATTTTTTATATATCTTCTATATTTGTATAATTTCTTTTGTACAACTGGTCTATATAAACTAATCATAACTTTCCTGTAATATTCTTTTTCCATTTAATATATAAATTAAATTAAGAATAAATAGTTTTACGATATATAGTGAAAGATTTATTAATTTCTCTATTTTACTATTTTTAATGAAAATAAAAGAAATTCCATGGTTTAATCGCCCTGGTTTTAAATTAACAAGAAATGGGGTTAATTCTTTAGATGATGCTGAGTTATTATCCATAATTTTTGGTGTTGGTTCTAAAGGAGAAAGTGCTCTTGAGTTATCTAATAAATTACTTAAAAAATATAATTTTAACAATTTAGAGAATTTATCTATAAAAGAGTTAGCTAAAGAATGCAAAAGCTACAATAAAGCCTTGCAATTAATAAGTTTAATTGAACTAAGTAAAAGATATAATAAACTAATTAATGGAGGTTATGATAATAAAATTAAACATAAAAAAATAAACTCCGCTAAAGATGTTAAAAATATATTTATAGATAAATTTAGGAATTATAAGAAAGAAGTTTTGAGTATTATCTTATTAGATACTAAAAATAAAATTATTAGTTTTAAAGAAGGGATTACAATAGGAATTTTGAATTCTTCTCTAATCCATCCAAGGGAAATATTCAAAGAAGCTATTAAAGAAAGTGCTAATTCTGTTATTTTAGTTCACAATCATCCATCTGGTGATCCTAATCCTTCTCAAAAAGATATAGAGATAACAAAAAAAATATTTGAGGCAGGAGAATTATTAGGAATAAATGTATTGGATCATGTTATTATTGGAGATGAAAGTTATTGGAGTTATAAAGAAAACCGATCTAATAATGCTCCCTAATATACCCGAATGCCTTATCAAATAAATCTTGTTCTTTATGTAATTTATATTTTAGTAAGGTTCTTCTAAGTGCTTGTTGTATATCTCTTTCTCCTGTTTTAGTCCATTGCCATCCATCAAATCTAGTTACTTTTACAACTTGGTCAATATCTTTTATTATTTGTTCTAAAATTATTGGGGTTTTATCGACTTTACATTCCAAAAACAATTGAGTAAGTGCTTCTTTTGTTCCGTCAACAGGTTCTGCTTCTGTTTCTCTTTCTAATTTTACGGTTGCTTTTGCAATTTCTAGTAAACCTTTAAGAAATTCAATGCTGCTAATGGCATTTTGATAATGTCTTTCTTTTAATTCTTCTAATCTTTTTCCAAGTTCTTGAAATCTTGGATCATTAGCGTGCTTATGAAGTCGCCAAACAATTTTCATTTCAATTTCCTTAGCTTTTTCTTTAGCTTTACTCTCTGAAATTTTTTCTAAAATATTAGCATCCATTACCAATACATCTAGATCATCTCTGATTGTCTGAACTTCAATATTTCTATGGATTAATTCAAGAGTTTTTGCTCCTAATGCATGCCATATCAATCTCCCATTACCGCTTGGCGGTTGAATGGATTGATATACTTGTGTAAGCCACTTGTAATCTTTCGTAAATTTTTTCAATATTGGATCAGGAGACACCGCTTCCCAATGTTTTGTTAAATATGAATAATCTCCAGCAAATTTATCTCTTTTTTCATTTGAAGGCAAACAATCTTGGGCTGCAAGTAATCCTTCATATTCTTCAATGTTTCTATCAATATTTTTAAAGTGAGATAAACATTTATCCATAGCTTTTGGTAATTCTTCTCTTAGTTTTGCAATATTTAATATTACATTTCTCATTTCAGCCATATCAAAGTCAAGAGCTCTGCCAACATTATCAAATATGCCAAGATAATCTACAATAAGCCCGTGGTTTTTATTTGGATAAGGTCGATTAACCCTACAAATAGCTTGTAATAGAGTATGATCTTTCATTGGTTTATCCAAATACATTACTTGATTGATTGGTGCATCAAACCCTGTGAGAAGTTTTGAAGTAACTATTAATAATTTAAGAGGGTCTTTTGGATCTCTAAATCTGTCTAACAATTTTTCTTGATCATCATCAGATAAACCATATAATTTTCTCCATTCCTCCTCTCCCTTTTGTTTGACAGTCATTACAACTGCTGTTTCTTCTGGTCGTAGATGTTTATCAAGCTCTTGTTTGTATAAATGACAAGATTCTCTATCAAATACAACAACTTGCCCTTTGAAATTATTCGGTTCAATGTCTTCTCTGAAATGTTTTGCGATATCTGTGCAAATTTTTTGTATTCTATCTTTTGTTTTAACAATAATGCCAAATTTAGCAGCCTCTTTTGAAAGTTCGGTTTTTTCTCCATAATCTAATTGTTCTTCTTTTACTAACCATTCAAATTCTTTGTCAATCTGTTCTTTATTTATTCTTAATTCTACTAATCTTGGTTCAAAATAGATTGGAAGTGTTGCCCCATCTCTTAGGGACTGTTCAAAAGAATAACGATTCATGTAACCGTTTTTATCTTCTATTGCTCCAAATGCCCAAAAAGTATTTCTATCTCTTTTATTTATTGGAGTACCTGTAAGACCAAATAAAAATGCGTTTGGCAAGGCTTCTCGCATTTTGTTACCAAGATTGCCTTCTTGTGTTCTGTGAGCTTCATCAACTAACACAATAATATTACTTCTTTCATTTAGTACCCCTTCAGCTTCTGCAAATTTATGAATTGTTGTGATTATTATTTTTCTAGTATCTTGTTTTAGGAATTTTTGTAAATCTTCTCTAGAATCAGCAATGACCATATTTGGTACATTAGATGCATTAAATGTGGCAGTAATTTGAGAGTTTAAATCAACCCTATCAACGACTACAATAACTGTTGGACTTTTGAGTTTTTCTTCTTGTCTTAATTGCATCGCTGCATAAACCATTAAAAAAGACTTTCCCGAGCCTTGGAATTGCCAAATCAAACCCTTTTTTATTTTACCATCTATAACTCTTTTAACAATCTGTTTTGCTCCTTCATATTGTTGGTATCTTACCATTATTTTTATTTTTTGGCCACCCTGAGTTGTGCTATATAATGTAAAATTTTGTAAAATATCTATGATAACTTCTGGATTTAACATTCTACTAACGGAATTTCTTAATTCCTCTAAATCTTCAAAAGCAGTATCGTCAGTTTTCTTCCATGGTTGCCAATTTTGTAATGGTAATTTAATTGAACCTACTCTGTAAGTTTTACCCTCTGTTGCAAAACAAAACATATTTGGAACAAATAATGCGGGAGTATAATTTTGATAGCCTTCTAATTGCAATGCTCCATCAACCCAAGATATTGCAGGTCTTACTGGAGTTTTAGCCTCCCCTATAATTAATGGAATACCATTTATTAATAAAACTAAATCTGGTCTTATGTTCTGACCTGATGTGAATGAATATTGTGTTGTTACAACAAAATTATTATTAGCAATATTATCAAAATCTATTAATCTTACAGTAGTATGTTCACTATTTTCTCCAAATGGCATTGTTTTTTCATTTCTCAACCATTTTGTAAACTCTTCATTTGTTTTAACAATGCCTGTTCCTCTAACTGAAATAAGAATTGCTCTCAACTTGTATAATACTTCTTCAGCTCTTTCAGGCTTTTCAGCTATTTCAGGATTCAATTTTATTAATGCTTGTTTTAAATGCTCTTCGACTAAAACATCGGCATCTTGCCTTGGCAAATGCTCTTTTGGAATATATTTCCAACCCATTTTAACAAGTAAATCTCTTACATAATGTTCAACTGTGTTTTGTTCATTAAATACCATTTTAATCTAACCTCAACTCGCCTTTTAAAAGTTCGTTGGAGAGTTTATTACGAAGATTTTTTAGTGATGCTTTATTTTTATTTACATCTGCAATCAGCTTATTTAATTTATTGGTTGTATTCAAAAGAATTTTCTGTTCACTTATTGAAGGAAGATATATTTCATAATTAGAAATTATTTCTACGGAAGTTCTAGGCATTTTAGTTCCAAATCCTAATCGAGTATTATAATCAATGAAGTCTTTTGTTCTTATATGTAACATTAGAAAATCATTTGTTGTTTTATCATTTGCATTAATAACTAAAATTTCAGTTGTGCAGATTCCATCGAACGATGCAATAACTGCTTTATCAAGATATGGTCTAAGCTTACCATATAATATGTCTCCTTTTTTGAATACGGAAGTAACGCTTTTAACATTATTTGCATCTGAAAATTTATTACAAATACTTACACCTGAATCAATATGCTCTAATCCTAGATATTTTAAATTCCCATATGGTGCTTGAGACTTCTCCTTTGAAAGTTTGATAATTTCTCCAAATTTAGTTAATTTACCGCCTTTTTTTGGTTTTAACAAATTAGTTATTATTTTATCTTGAAAACTTCTTAATTTTTGAAGATATATTTCTAATTTAATTATGCTGTTCTCAACACCCCATAACACTTCATTAATCTTCTTCTGTTCAACTAAAGGCGGAAGTAAAAACTCGTAATTTGCTATATCTTTCCAATTAAGGAATGGATTTGTTGAACCATGTGCATTGTTGCAAGTATGTTTTACAAAATCTTCTGTTTGAATTACAAAAGGTAATAATGATTGTAATAATTTTGTTTCATTCGCTTCCATAACAAAGCTGACATTAGAACAAACTCCTTCAAAATTTACCATTCCACCTTTACGTAATCTTGGATTTCTTGTAACATAAAGAACTTGTCCTGGCTTAAATCTCATGTGAAATGCTGAACCAATAACTTCTTCATTTCCTTCAATAGGCGCTGATTTTGTAACTCTAATTTCGCCTTCATCAAAATGTTCTCCACCAATATATCTATTAAAAATCCATTCTTCTCTGTTTGAAACTTTATCGTTTATTTTACTTACGACATCTCCAAACTGAACTTTTTTCCAGCTATTAGGAATTTTCATTTCAATACCTCCTTAATAGCTTCGTTCATTTCTTTTGTTGATTTTTCAAGTTCTTTTATACTATCCTTCCATTCCTTAATGTAAGTCTTTAGTGGAGTTTCCAATAATGAATTATCAACATATCTTTTTTCTTCAACATATAGTCTTAGATTAAGATTAAAGTCATTCTTTCTTACTTCATCCAAGTCAACAACTTTTGCAAAACCTTTAATGTCTTCAAAACCTTTGTAAGCATCATGTATCTTCTTAATATGATGTGGTTCTAAAAAACTCTGTGTTTGTTTTCTTGTAATCTCTGCTTTAGCATCAATAAATAATATTTTTCCTTTTTTACTCTTTTCTTTATTAGTTTTACAGAATACTAAGCATGATTCCATTGATGAATTATAAAATAAATCTTTTCCCAAGCCAACAATACACTCAATCAAATCATCTTCAACTATCTTTTGTCGCATAGATTTTTCTGCATCTCTTTCAAGTATTCCGTTAGGATATAATATTCCACATCTCCCATTTTTTTCATCCATAGAACATATACAATGTTGAAAAAAAGCATAATCGGCATTACCTGCAGGAGGAACACCATATTTATTTCTCCCCCAAGGGTCGTGTTTCCATAGCTCTTTATTCCATTTGCTGATTGAATATGGGGGATTAGCTATAACAATATTAAACTTCTTTAGTTTGTCATTCTCCACAAAGGCGGGATGTTTTAATGTGTCTCCTCTAACAATATGAAATTCATTAAATCCATGTATGAACATGTTCATTCTCGCAATACCTGAAGTTATTAGATTAATTTCTTGCCCATATAATTTTAAGCCACGATACTCTTGACCCTTTTCCTTAACAAGCAATGCGGAATTAAGCAACATACCTCCAGAACCGCAAGTTGGGTCGTAAATAGATTCTCCCGGTTTTGGATTCATAATTAGTGCCATTATTCTGACTACAGTCCTATTGGTGTAAAATTCAGCAGCAGTGTGTCCACTATCATCTGCAAATTTCTTTATTAAAAATTCATAAGCAGTTCCAAATTCATCTTGAGGCACATTTTTAGTAGAGAGATTTAAACTCGAAAAGTGTTCAATCAAATTAATTAATATTGAGTCAGAAAGTCTTTCCTTATTTGTCCAATTGTTATCTCCAAAAATACCCATTAACTTATCTGGATTAGCTTTCTCTAGATTCTCCATTGCATTTTTAATAGCTCTTCCAACTTCTTTTGTAATTTGTCTTACATCATTCCAATGGTATCCTTTAGGAACTTGAAATTCGTGTTGTTCTGGATATGAAGCATATTCTTTGTCTCCTTTAGATTCAGCAAGAGCTATTTCATACTCTTCATCATATGCATCAGAAATTCTCTTAAAAAACATCAATGGAAAAATTATACTTTTGTATTCGCTTGCATCAATTACTCCTCTAAGTATATTCGCAGCTTGCCAAAGATATGATTCTAGTTCTTGGGCTGATATTGTTTTTGTCATTTCATATTACCTTGTATTTTGTTAAGGTTTTAATCATTTTTTCTTGCGATTTTTCAAAATCTTTTTGAGTATTGAGCATTTCAGTATATGCTTCCTTTAATGTTATTTTATCTTCTTCATCCAGTTTTACAACATACCTTGAAATATTTAAATTAAATTCATTCTCTTCTATTTCTGATAGTGAAACAATTTTACTTATATTTTCTATATCTTCATATTTATTGTACCATTCAAGAATTTGTTTTGCATGTTCTTCCCGAAAGAAATTTTGATTTCTCCCTTTAGTAAATAATGCAGAACCATCAATAAACTGAATCTTATTTTGCTTTTTAGCATCTTTCTTTTGTTTGAATATTAATATACAGGCACTAATTCCTGTTCCATAGAAAAGATTTGGTCCAAGACCAATAACTGTTTCAAGTAAATCTTTTGTTAAAAGTTCTTTTCTTATTTTGCCTTCAACCCCCCCTCTAAATAAAGCACCATGTGGCAAAACTATTCCCATTCTTCCATTTGGATGTGCCATAGAACAAACCATATGTTGGACCCAAGCAAAGTCACCACTATTGTCTGTGGGAGTTCCAGCAATATTTCTACTAAACTGATCATGAGACCATTCAACGGCACCCCAATTTTTTAATGAGAATGGTGGATTAGCAATTACAACATCAAATTTAGACAATAAATCCCCTTCATGGAAAGCTGGATTTCTTAGTGTATCTCCTCTAATTATTTGAAAGTCTTCAACCCCATGTAAAAACAAGTTTATTCTGGCAATAGCAGAAGTTGTTAAATTCTTTTCTTGACCATATAGTTTAAGTGTTCTAACGTCACCCCCTTTATTTTTTACAAAGTTGAATGCTTCTAAAAGCATGCCACCAGAACCACAAGCAGGGTCATAGATTGTGTCTTTTTCTTTGGGTTTTAGAATATTACCCATTAAATGAACTACCGCTCTAGGAGTATAGAACTCTCCGGCGGTTTTATTAGTGAGGTCAGCAAATTTCTTAATAAGATATTCATAGGCTTGTCCCAATATATCTGGTTCAACATTTTCCTTTGAAAGATTCTTTGTAGAGAAATTTTCAATCAAATTAATCAATAACTCGTCAGACAATCTTTCTTTGTTTGTCCAATTTACATCACCAAAAATACCATATAATCTGTCCGGGTTTGCAGTTTCTATAGTTCTAAAAGCATATTGAATTGCTTGACCGACATTTTTAGTATTTGCTCTAACATCTTTCCAATGAGCGTTATCTGAAATAATAAAAGAAAAGTTTTCAGGATAAGATGCTGCTTCTTCATCACCATCAAATTTTTTTAGAGCAGATTGATATTCTTCATCATAAACATCAGATATTCTTTTAAAAAATAACATTGGAAATATATATGCTTTAAAGTCTGCATTATCTATTGGACCCCTAAGTATATTTGCTGCAGCCCATAAGTATGATTCTAACTCTGAAAGTGTAATCTTTTCGACCATTTTATTATTTTAACCATCCAGGTAGTAATTCTTCTTTATTACTTGCTTTCAAATTACAACTTTGATGGGCACAAGTGCCGTTTCCAACAGTCGTTTTTCCACCCTTGCTATATGGTTTAGGTCTATGATCTGCTTCAAAATCTACCCAATCGACGTGTTTACCACAATGCCAACATATCTCTTTATCCCTTCGATAAATAACAAGTCGCTGTTCTTCTGTAAAATTTCTGTTATTATCAAAGATTTCTAAATTTGGATTTTTAAGCATAAAATATTTTAGTAAAATTTTGTGTCTCCCATCTATCGATTCCAAACTATCTGTCCTGCTACTGATAAATTGTATAAAATCATCAAAATCGAGGTTTCTTTTGTCATCAGATATTTTTTCTTGGTCTCGATAATTTGTTAAATCATTCCAAAAACCAATCAGGAATTTTTTAAACAAATCTTTTTTGTCTTTAATCACAAATTTGTCAATCATTTGAGAAAGCATCAAATATAAAGATATTAGATTAAATCGTTTTAATTCCGGCACTTTATTCTCCTCGGAGAATATTTCACCCATATAATCTAAAACTTTTTTAAATTTCTTGGCGACGGTTCCATTAACATCAAAGTCCTTTTCCTCTTTGTACATCAAATCCAGATATTTCCCTTGGGTGTTGGTTGTTTTTCCTTCTAGCTCTAGTTTAATACATTGTGCTAAAATTTGCTCGTAATCTCTGTGTTTATTTTTAAATGTCACTTTAGAAAAAATATTATGGTTTGTCATATTAACAATATATTTTGAAAGATTTCCTCCGATATTCATTCTTTTCTCTTGGGACTTCAATGTTGTTCCGTTGTTGAGTCGTAAAAATAAGTCCTGAATCGCTTCCTCATCTGCATCTTCTATTATAACGATGGTCAGCTCATAATTATATATTTCATCCTTCAAATCTTCTGGCAGTTTTTCATAAGTTTTATTTGCGAATTCTGGTGTGAATTCTGAATTCAATTCTAATTCATTGTTTAAAAATCTAAAAATTGTTGTTAGTCTCTGTTGGCCATCCACAACAGAATAGTCATAAACACCTTCGTTTTTTACATCCCAAAAATATAATTTTGGAATATCTAAACTTTTAATTAATGTATCAATCAAAAATTGTTCTTGCTCTCTCGTCCAAACAGAACCCCTCTGAAACCTTTTGTCAGATAAATTTATTTTATCCTTCATTCTGTGATATATTGAACCGATTGTTCTTTGTTTGGGATTTGTTTTCATTTTTCTATTAAGACTCCTTTTACTTTTTTATAATCACTTTTGTAATCTAATAATTTTTAATCTCTCCTTTTGGATAAGCTTAATCTATAGGCTTTTTCCCTATCAGTAAGACTTATTATATCTTCATCAACTTCTTTTTTAAGGACCTTTGGGCTTAATTTAAAATAATTAAGAGATGAAAATTCATCATAAATTCCTTTATCCTTAATTAATTTCAACAATTCCTCTTTCTTATCATCCGGAAAAATAATTTTATCATATTCTTTTACAGAACATCTCTTATCAGTTCCAAAAACCACATCAATTTCTTTTTGTTTAGCAAATTTGATAAGATCTTCTTTTATTTCTTCTATTTTTTCTTCAGCATGTTTCTTAGTTTCTTGTAACTTAGAAAACTCATCCACTAACTTTCCACCATAATCTTCAGAAAATTCTTTTTTACTTTCTTCAACTTCAAATTTATGTTTCCAAGCAGGACATATTGGTTTATATTGACAATAATCACATAAAGAACTAACATTTGTTGGGAAATTATTACAAGCTTCTATTTCCTTGATTAACTTTTCAATTTGTTTTTTTAATTCTTTTAACTGTTCATCATTTCTTTCAGAAATCATTTCTTTATCAAAAGCTAAGAAATACCACACTAATTTAACAGACTTAGCATCAGGATATTTTTGCTTGACCCATAAAGAATACATTGCTAACTGATGGTCTTCATCTAATTCTTCCTGTGCTTTTAATAAATTATTTGTTTTATAATCACAAACATAATAATTTCCTTCTTTATCACAAGCTAAATGGTCTATCCTTATATGATATTGATATCCTTCAGACAGATTCATTCTATCTTGTGTTTCTATAGCTATAACCGTTCTATGATTAAATGGTTTATAATGATCATAATAATCTGCTATAAACTTTTTACTCATTTCTTTATAATTTTTAGCTGTATATTCATCTTTAACAATGAAAACCTTATCATGCCAATTCTCATCCCAGATTTTTTCAAAAAATTGTAGTAATTCTTCTTTAGTATTTAATTTTTGGAATTTTAAATCATTATATAATTTCTCTAAAGCCTCATGGACACGTTTTCCCATAAAGATTTCAATACTTTCTAAATCACTTTTTATTTTATCAATATATTGAAGTTTATATTTATACTTACATTGTTGAAATGTGCCAAGTTTTGAATGAGAGTAAGTAGTCATTTTAATTATTTAAAAGAATAATCCTCCCAATCTCTGTGAGCTTATTTTCCTTATTCAAAAAGCCGTCATCTCTTAATTCTTTCATATGAACATATACGGTTGGAGCTTTGATCTTTAGTTTCTTTGCAAGTTCAGATATTGAGGTAATGTTCTCATCAATTTTTTGTAATAATCCTTTTTTTTGTTTTGATAATTTAAGTTTTACGAGAGGTAATTGAATTGGTGTATTTGTTTCTTCAGTAATATAATATGCAGAACTAACTAATTCTCTTTTAACATAAGCACCAAATAATAAACCTAAACTCATAGTTTTTCTACCTTCTGAAATATGAACTATTATCTCATTTCCTGTTTCTGATTCTATGATATCCATTACAGACTTTGCAATTCCTACTATATCATAAATCTTAGTTGGAACAGTTTTATATTCTAAATTAGGGAATATTTCTTTGATCATATTAATAGAATTATTTCTTATATCTTCAACAGGTTCATCTGCAATAAAAAAGACTTTATTAGGAGAAAATAGTTTTATAGCCTGTATAACAGCAGACCCTTTCCAAATTGTAGATATTAATACTTTCATTTAATTGATTCCTTCTTCAAAAAAGAAGCATAATAAGTTATATAAATATTTCTATTTTAGTCTAAATCTTATATTATTACGTAAAGAAGTCAATAGAAAACTATATAAATAAGTTCAACCCTCTAATACCATGCAAAAAAGAGGTCAAGAGGATAGAGCTATTAAAAATGGTAGAAATTATACCCATTACAGAGGTAAACAAAAAGAAAATGATTGGTGTTGCTCAAAGCATACCAACAAAGTTTGTAGTAGTGAGATTGTTAGATATAATTTCGCATATAACTTTAGAACTCAAGAGTGTTTTTTATGAGATCAGGAATGTTGGTGGGATTCACAATTATTTAAACTATCATGGAATGATAATTCTATCGTTGATTGTAAAAGATGATATGCTTTCTAAACTGACCCCCTCAGATTATGCTTTCATTATAAATACCTTAAAACCAAATTTTTATACAACGCCAGATTGTGAAACTTATGAGGGAGAGCAAATCGTATCTATCGAAGAAATTAAAAAATCGTTGTTCCAAACTAAGGAATTAATAGAGCGATGTCCATTTAGTTTTCCAATTGGTCACGTTAAGGGATGCAATGAATGGATAATAGAGAAGCATGTAAAAATATTGAAAATGTTTGGAATAAAAGATTTTATTTTTCATACCCGGGATTTTTTTAGATCTGGAGATAGAAATATGATCAACAAAGCTAAAAATTTTGCATTTAAAATAAGACCGTATGCGAGATATTTGCTTCTTTATGGAATGGGTTCGCAAAATAATTTATTAGAATTTTCATTTGCCGATGCATACATTACAAATACACATCTTGTCACCGCATTAAATGGAAAAAAATTTGTTGGGACAAAGAAAGTAAAATACTCCGGGAAATACAACACTAAAATTGTTAAAGAAAATCTCATTGAAATATTTAACAACATACAAAGATTAAATGAACAGAAAAAATTATTTGAAGGAGGTGTATGTTTATGGGAGGAGGTCCAAGAGGAACCCGTCAGAGCTATAGTCAAACAACTAAAAATGCAATAAATAAAAAAGTTTCAAGTTATAATGGGGATGGAGAAATTCAGAAAACTAGAAAAAAAGTATTTATTAGCTTTCATATAGATGATGAATATGCAAAACAGCTATTGACCCACCAAGCAAAAAGTGATAAATATGATTTAGATTTTATTAATTATGCAGTAAATGAGCCATTTGATGAAAAATGGAGGACCCAATGCAGAGAAAGGATTGCTATGACGTCTACAGTAATAGTTTTAATAGGACCTGAAACACATAGTAGAGACGCTGTTAACTGGGAGATAAATGAAGCTTATTCGCAAGAAAAAAAAGTAATTGGTGTAAGGGTTCATAGATATGAGAATCATAGAATTCCTCAACAAATGAGAGATAATGGAGCCAGAATTATTAATTGGGATATAGATGAAATCTCAAATGAGCTAAATAGTGATTAAATATGGAAGCAAAAAATTTGATAAATAAAAAGTATAAAAAGGATTTTCAAAATCATTTATTGGAGCAATATAAGATATATGTAAAGAGTGCAGATGATGTTAGCTCTAGAAGATTGATATCAAATAATTTTTATTTAACAATAAACTCCATTATATTTGGTTTGGTAAGTTATTTTTCAGTTATGAATAGAGACAGGATATTAATTTTATTATCCTTAGTTGGAATTATTATATCTGTTTCTTGGTATCTAAACATTAGGAGTTATAGAAAATTAAATTCTGCTAAATTTAGGGTTATACATAATATAGAAGAATATTTGCCAATAAGACCTTATACTATAGAGGATTACCATATTAACAAAAATTATAAAACAACAATTACAGAGGCTTACATACCATTAGCATTTATGGTTTTATATTTAATATTACTTTATGTTTATGGTTAGCTACATTAGTTTGGTCTACGATCTCTAATTTGTCTGTGAACGGTGGAGATTTAAGCATGTTATTAGCTGGATTAAAATAATAAGATTATATTTATATATCTAAAGATCTTGTATTAAAGTGAGGCGAATAAAATGGATAAAACTCAAAAACTCTTTTCCGAGATTATGAAAAGAGATGAAAATGAAAAAGAAAAGATTTTAGAAGAATTAAAAGAATTAGCAAAGGAATATAAAAAAGAAACTAAAAAAAGACAAGTTATGCTTAAAAGAATTAATAAAAAACTTAAAAAGAGATTCAAAAAAGCAGTAAGAAAACACTCAAAACTTCATAGAAGTGAATATTAAAAAGATTTTTAAATTATAAAATCTCATTAACAATAATGGTTAGCAATACAAACACAATAAGTGGAGCGGCAATGTCTGTTCTATTAGGGGTTATAATAATTATTGCTCCATGGGTATTAAATCTTGGTTTTAGCTATAAATTTATTTTAGGATTATTTGGTATCTTTCTTATATGGGTTGGAGTAAAACATTAAAATGATTAAAAAGAAAGAAGAAAGTTTTGTTGGTTTTATGAAAAAACTTGGATGGGTTTTGGGTCCAATCCTTGCTGTTGCATCCATTACTAAACTTATTTTTAACGATAATTATTATATAAAAATAGCCGTAGCTATAACAATTATACTTTTATATATAATCTACATAGAAATGAGGATTAAAAAATTGGAGAAAAATGCCAGACTTAATTAAGATAGGGGCGCTAATTGGTGCTATTATAGGATTGTTTAGTAATGGAATAGAAGGAGCGATAGCTGGCACAATCGTAGGAGCAATAGTTGGAGCAATAATTTCTAGGATTCATTAATCTTTATTCTTAAATATTATTTTAATAATAACAAGTTTTATATATTACCATACTATACAAATATACATCGTTAAAAAGATATATCGTTACGGTGCAATCAAATCAGGATTCTAAGTGTGTCTCCCACATTCCTTCTTAACATCAATGTATTGTAAAATAGTCTGAAAAATATTGGTGATATTATAATTTAAATTGTTCTATCACAATTTCAAACATTTTTTGGCAATAACTCTTAATGTTCTTTTGGTTGTGAAGATCAATAGCTTCATAATACTTTTGTCTTAGTTTTACTGGAACAAAAATTTTTGGATATTTTGTTTGCATTAAAATCCAATTCATTAATGCTCTTCCAGTTCTGCCGTTTCCATCTTCAAATGGATGAATCTCCACAAATCGTGCGTGTATCAAACAAGCTAATATAAATGGATGAATCTTTTTCTTATTCTCATTATAAAATCTAATCATCTTTCTTAATAATGGTTTAACTTCTTCTGGTTCTGGCGGTATATGTTCGGCCCCCTCAATTTTAACTGGAAAAAAGCGTACTCTTCCAGTATAAATTACTCCGGTATTTTTAGTTAATATCTCATTTAATCTTTCAATAAACTCAATCGTAAGTTTTCCTTTATATTTTTTAATAAATTCAAACGCTTCTCGCCCATTAATAGCTTCATTATAGTCTTTTGGTGGAGCTCCAGAAGGGATTTGTTTTTCTTTAATTATTAAATAAGTATCACGTAACGTTAATCTATTTCCTTCAATAGCATTAGAATTATAAGTAAATCTAATTAAAAAATCAGCTTCTTCTTTCTCAGCGATTGTTTTAGGTATTTGTTTAAGATGATTATTGTATACCTCTCTGAAGTCATCAATTACCTCCAGTTTATCAGCATCTAAATAATCTTCATTGTAAACTTTATATTCCTCTAACTTAAGCTTTTTTAGTTTATCTCCTATTTCTTCTCTTGTTGGCTTTTTTTCTCCTAATTTAATCCTTATTTTCTTCCACTTATTTTCTCCTATTCTTATAGTTTTTCCAAGATAGTAAAAAGTTTTTTTCCCTGACTTGATTTTATCGACATACACCATACTAACACTATTGTCCACATTATATATAAATGTTTCTATTTTGTGGACAATAAAATATGACAGCAAGTTTTAAATATTTTTACATATTACTATGCAAATATATGGCGTTAATATATATTGTTACGGTGCGATTGAATCGGGTTTCTGAGTGTGTCTCCCACACTTCTTTAAAGGGATATATATAACTCATAAAAAGGGGACTCTTTTGAGATAAAAAAGCTTTGTGCTTTAAAATGAATTTTTTAATGGGTTAAAAATAATCTTTATATATATAAAAGATATTCTCTAAATATGATATTATATGATTTTTTAATATTCCTATTTTCATTAGTTATTTTAATAAAGGGTTCTGATTTTTTTGTAGAACACTCAGCTAAATTAGCAAGACGTATTGGGGTCAGCGAATTTGTTATAGGGTTAACATTAATTTCTATAGGCACTTCATTACCAGAATTAGCCACTTCTATATCGGCCTCATTTTCAAAAGAATCTGGATTAATTATTGGAAATATTGTGGGGAGCAATGTAGCAAACATTGGTTTAGTTATCGCAATAGGAACTTTATTATTTGTTATAAAAACAAAAGAAAAAATATTTATTAGAGATAGTAAATTTTTAGTGGTGATAACCCTTTTATTTGTAATCTTAAGTATAGATGGAGTAATTTCATTTATAGACGCCACTTTATTTTTAATAATATTCGCATTTTATTTAATACATCTATTCGGAGCTAAAGAAGAACAGAAAGAAATATATTATAAAAAATTATCAAAAAGAGAATTAAAAAAGGATTTAACTAAAAGTATCTTATTTATATTACTTGGAATTCTTGGTTTATATTTTGGAGCCGGTTTATTGATACCAAGTGCAATAAATATTGCCAAATTCTTTAAGGTTCCTACAGAAATAATTGGAGTTATTTTAATAGCAATTGGAACTTCTTTGCCTGAGTTATTTGTTACAATAACGGCAGCAAGAAAAAATTTAGAAAAAATATTGGTCGGAAATATAATTGGGAGTAATATCTCAAACCTTTTATTAATTATTGGCATAAGTGGGGTAATAAATCCAATTAAAGTTAGTAATTTTGCTTTAATTTATTTAATGCCATTTATGTTTGTAATGACAATATTATTTTTTATTTATATAAGAAAGAATTGGTCAGCCCGTCTGATGCAAGGAATTAGTTTATTAGCACTTTATTTAATTTTTATTTTAGGATTATTTTTTATTAAATAAAAATAATTCTAATCCCAATTCAAATTAATTCCACATCCACCACAAATCTTTTGTTTATACTTAACCCCTCTTCCACAGTTATCACATGTGTATTCTGTAAATAAATGCGAGAAATTAGAATTACAGCCAGGATATTTTTCGACGAGAAGAATGGTCTACCGAAAGGTTTATATAGTCAACATTAAGTTTATATTTAAATTTTATTATATAACCATTTTAGGGGGGTAAAATGCACCAATACATAAAAAAATGCCCTGAGTGTGGCGGAATTCATTTAGTTCTTAATAAAGAAAAGGGTGAAATGATATGTAGGGACTGCGGTTTAGTTATTGAGGAAAAGATGATTGACTTCGGCCAGGAATGGAGAGAATTTGATCCTGAACAGGCTGATAAACGTAGAAGAACAGGTGCTCCCAGTACATGGACCAAATTTGACCGCGGATTAGGAACAGATGTAGGCCAAAAAGGTGATATTTACCAATTAAAGAGCAAAGAAAGAAACAAATTTTTTAGATTAAGAAAGTGGCAGCACAGAATAAGTACTGCAATTGAAAGAAATTTAAAATTAGCCCTGGCTGAATTAAAAAGAGTTTCTTCATATTTAAAATTGCCAGCATCTGTAGAAGAGGAAGCTGCAAGAGTTTATACTTTAGCTGTTCAAAGAGGTCTGGTTCGTGGAAGATCTATGGAAAGTGTTGTTGCGGGTGCATTATATGCTGCCTGTAGACGTCATGAAGTTCCAAGAACATTAGACGAGTTAAGTGAAGCAAGCGGTATTGACAAAAAAGAAATCGGAAGAACTTACAGATTTATTACAAGGGAATTGGGAATTAGAATTCTTCCTAGTAATCCAGTCGATTATATTCCAAGATTTGCTTCAGCATTGAAATTAAATGCAGAAACTCAAAGCAAGGCTGTTGAAATTCTTGAAAAAGCTCAGAAAGAAGAATTAACCTCAGGAAGAGGACCTACAGGAATTGCAGCCGCTTCATTATATGTTGCTGCTTTAATCAACAATGAGAAAAGAACCCAACGTGAGGTAGCAGACGTTGCAGGAGTTACAGAAGTTACAATCAGAAACCGTTATAAGGAATTGCTTCGCGAATTAGATTTGAAAGACGAAATTAAGAAGAAATTCTTAGACGAGGAAGAATAAATTTCTTTTTTTATTTTTTAAAATGTTAGCCCCAGACACAAGATATAGGTGTCCAACCGATTCAAGGTTAGATTTTATTACCATCTTTTCTTTAACCGACTTAATAATAACTGAGAATAATCCAACCCCGGGTCAGAAATTATACTACAACTATATAGAGAAAGCATATTCAGAATTCGGAGAATCCTGGGAGGAAATTAGAGGATATTTTGTAAATCACTGTATTGAATGTGAAACATGTCAGAAGATATATAAAGGAATCTATGAAGATCATAGTAAAATCAGAGATGCACTTGCCCAAGCAATTTTATTGGATGATGCAAAGAAAAATTTAGGTTTAATTTAAATTTTCAAACTCATTAAATCCTTTGCTAATTCAACATTGCTAAATTCTTTTTACCATGATATGTTTGTACTACCAACCGAAAGGTTTAAATATCAGTTCTTTGTTAATAATACCAACATGATTGAAGACGAATTAATAAAAAATGTAAAAACCATCTTGAAATCTGCAGATTTAGTTTATACCAATAAGGACTATACATCTGCTACAATACTGTATTTTAAGGCAATTTTTTCAATTTTAGACTTTATAATTTTAGGAATAAAGGGAAAAACTCCGAAAGATCATACAGAAAGGTTTAGAATTCTGCAACAAGATTTCCCAGAATTATACGCCTCATTAGATAAATATTTCAAAATTTATAGGGATACTTACTCAATTTCAATAGATAAAGAAACCTGCGATTTAATAAAAGAATATGTCAAAAGAACAGCTAAAGAATACAAAATTGAAGTCTGAACTTAAGGATTTTCTCAAAAAAAACAGGCATATTTTATTAGATATAATTATTTTCGGTTCTTTTATAAAGGGAAAGGAAAAACCAAATGATATTGACATATTAATTTTATATAAAGATAAAAAAGATTTGGATAAGGAATATGAGCTGAAAAAACTTTTAGAAAAAAAAGGTTTTGATGTTGATTTGAATTCCAGGAATTATAAAGAGCTTTTTAACGAAACTTTTAAGGCAAGAGAGGGAGTTTTAGCAGAAGGCTTTAGTGTTCTTAATAATAATTTTTTATCAGCATCTTTCGGCTATGTCTCATTCAACCTTTTCAAATATGAGTTAAGAGGATTTACTAAATCAAACAGAATGAGATTTTATTATAGCCTTTATGGTAGAAACAAAAATGATGGGGGGATTTTAAAGGATTTGAATGTTTTAAAATTTTCTGATACCATCTTATTATGCCCCATACAGAATACTGAAAAAATGAAAGAATATCTTGATTATTGGAAAATAAAATATATCGAGTTTCCAATAATGATGCCGGATAGGCTAAAAAATTTAATTCAAAGAAATACTTAAATTTCCAAACTCATTAAATCCTTGGCTAATTCAACATTGCTAAATTCTTTTTTTGCCTCTTTTAACATTTCACCCAAATCTTTGTATCTTTGAGAAAAGTGCGTTAAAATTAATTTCTTTACCTTTGCCTGCCTTGCTAATTTTCCGGCATCTTTAGAACTTAAATGCTCTTTATCAATTAACTTGTCTTTTTCCAGCCATGTTGATTCTGCAACTAGCAAATCCGCACTTTTAGCTATTGAAATCAATTTTTTATTATAATAAGTATCTAGAATAAAGCAAATTTTCTTTCCTCTTTTTACAAATGTAGCATTTTTGACCTTGATTTTCTTTCCTTGATAAATAATATCTTTTCCTTTTTGCAACTCTCCGAGCAAAGGATGCTGTGTTAACCCAAATTTTTTAGTATAGTCAATATTAATTTTTAACTTATCTTTCTCAATAAAAGAATAACTTAAACAATCTATGCTGTGTTTAACTTTATTTGCCTCTAAATAAAAATCCTCATTATCAAAAAGCTTTCCTTGGTTGGTTTCTCTTAATTCGTATTTGATCCTTGACTTAAAAACCAGTCCTTTCATCATATTTTTAAGGAAATTTTTGCTTCCCCTTGGTCCGTAAATCTCTAATTTTTTTGTATAATTGCTTGCTCCAAGACTTTGCATTAATCCAGGAATTCCCAAAACATGATCGCCATGCCAGTGTGTTATTAATAACTTAGTTACTTTTGTAGGTGAAATTCCGGCATGTCTCAGTTGTCTTTGAGTTCCTTCTGCACAATCAATTAAAATTCCCTCATTCTTGTAACTAATAAAAATCGCGTTCGGATTTCTTTCTTTAGTGGGAAGCATAGCTCCAGTTCCCAAAAATGTTATTTTCATGATTTTATTAAAGAAAAAGGCTTTTAAATAGCTTACTACTAAAACTAGTTATGGCTAAGAAAAAATCCAGGGAAGTAAAAGAGGTTAAGGAAGAAAAAGAAATAAAGAAATTCCAAATTAACTTAGTCGGAGATAGATTAATTGCTGAGGATAAGCATGAAGCCCATAATTTATATGACCAGTCAAGATACGGCGAAATTGTAGATAATAAGATACAATATTCTGTCGTCGAAGGATTATATTTACTTGAGAAAGGAAGGGTCGATATTTTAAATGAGAAAAAGAAATTAAAATTTGATGATTTTTTAAAAGAAGCTGTTAAAAAAGAAAAAAACTTCTGGACAAGATATGTTGCTTATGGGGATATGAGAAATCGTGGTTATATTGTCAAGACAGCCTTAAAATTTGGAGCAGATTTTAGAATTTATGACAGGGGAATAAAACCGGGAGAAGATCATGCCAAATGGATAATGTATCCTGTAAGGGAAACAGATTCATTAACTTGGTATGAATTTTCTGCAAAAAATAGGGTTGCCCACAGTACTAGAAAGAAGTTATTGATAGCTGTTGTGGATGAAGAAAACGACTGCACTTTTTATGAGATAGCCTGGACAAGGCCGTAATATCTTAACCCAAGTCAGGTCGGCATTTAGGCAACATTTTTATATCCTTTCTAATTTTACTAACTTATGCCGATTAACATGCAGGAGCTTAAATTTAAGGTAATTGAGTTTATTAGAATGAGGGGTCCTGTAATACCTGTGCAGGTTTCTAAGCAAATCGGAAGCAATATTTTATTTGCCGGGGCTTTATTGTCTGAATTATTAAGCAACGGAAAGATAAAGATAAGCACAGCAAAAATAGGTGGTAGCCCGGTGTATTATTTTCCTGGCCAAGAGCCCAGATTAAGCATGCTTTACCCGTATTTACACCAGCGCGAAAAACACGCTTACGATTTACTAAGGCAGAATAAAGTTTTGCGCGATAAGGTATTGCAGCCGGTTGAAAGAGTTGCATTGCGTGAAATAAAAGATTTTGCATATCCGATTCAGATTAATGATGAGATATTTTGGAGATGGCATTTGTTAAGCGAACAGGAGGCTAATTTATTTATATCCCAGGTAACTGAAAAAGAAAAACCACAACCAGTTATCCAGGAAATTGTACAAGAAGTAAAAACAGAAATACAAAAACCAGAAGTTATTATGGGGATCAAAGAAGTTCCGGAAGTGCAGGAAAAATTGCAGCCGCAAATTAAAGCCGAACAGCAAAAAGAGATTATTAAGCCCAAACCAGAGAAGAAAAAAGTTAAAAAAGAAACCAAAACAGATTTTATGCTTATATTAAAAAATTATTTTAATACTAAAAACATTAAGGTTATTGAGGAAAACACCGTTAAGAAAGGAAAGGAGACTGATTACGTGGTTGAAATTTCAAGTCAGGTAGGAAGCGTAAGATTCTTCCTAAGCGCAAAAGACAAGAACAAAATAAACGATGCTGATTTAAGCTTGGCACACAATAAATCCCAATTGAAGAAACTACCATTAATGATTTTAACAAACGGGGAGTTAACAAAGCAGGCTAAGGAATATATTAATAATAATTATTTAATTTTTGAAAAGATTTAAAACCCGAGTTTTCTTATAATATTAATATGGAAGAATATTTATTTGTTTTAGGAAGGGATAAAGAACTAAGTTTGCTTGAATTATTATGCTATTTCAGTAAAAAGAATATAAAGTATGAAATGAAAGGTAAATGGATTAACTTAGTCATATTTTCTACAGATAAGAATAATTTTGATATTGATGAATTGGGAGGTACAATAAAAATAGCAAAAATCATTTTTAAGAAAGGAAATGAAGAAAATTTAATGAAATTTTTAAGAGAATTTGAAATCCCTAATAAAAATAAAATTTATTACAGCGTAAATGATGATTTAATCAAAGAAACTCTAAGCAAAAGATTTAAGGAAGAAGAAATTAAAGCTTACTATAAAAGAAATGTCCAGGATCCTAGTGATGCGTTAAAATTAGATTTAGAATTAATTTTCTTTAAGAATTATCTGGCAAAAGTGATCCAGGTTTCTAATCCAAAAATATACAAAAAAAGAGATGAGGTTAGGCCAAGATTTGATGAGAAAAAAGTCATCTCAATCAGGTTGGCAAAAATATTAATTAATTTAAGCCAGGCTAAGAAAGAAATTCTCGACCCTTTTTGTGGCGCAGGCACAATGCTTCAGGAAGCGTTACTGATGAACCTGGACGCTTATGGCTTAGATGTCAATATAAAAGAAGCGAGAGATAATTTGTTATGGTTAAGCAAAAATTTTAAAGTAAAAAATAAAATTAAATTGATTCAGGGAGATTCCAGAAATTTAAGCAGATACATAAAAAATATTGAAGCCGTTGTTACAGAGCCCTATCTTGGACCGTATTTAAAGACTTATCCAAATGAAGAAGAAGCAAGAAATATCATCTCTAGGCTAAACTTATTGTACTTAAGGGTTTTTCAAGAATTAAGTAAGATAACGAATAAAATCGTAATAATTCTTCCGGTTATATTGACTAGAAACAGAAGAAGATTAAACATTGATATTAAAAATTTATTAAGAAACACTAATTTTAAAATTGCAAATTCTCAACTTCCAATTATATACAAGCATAAGGGGTCAATATTGGAAAGAGAGATATGGATTTTTAACAAACAAAAACTTTAAATATAGTATTTTTTGCCTCTATTTCATGGGTAGAATTAAAACAAAACTGGTTAAGAGAACAGGAGAAGAATTGTTTAGAAATAATCCAAATAAATTTAGTGAGGATTTTGAGGATAACAAGAAAGTATTACCTGAATTAACCGAGCTAAATTCTAAGAAATTGAGAAATGTCATAGCCGGGTATGTAACAAGGTTAGTGAGAAAAGGCAAAACTGGGTAGAAAGTATTATAAACTAATTTCTATAATATTAATTAAATCATAAGGGGGTAACAAAAATGACAGATATGGACAGAAATACAGTGTTTGTTGGCTCTCGTCCATTCATGAATTCCAATTAAGTTAAGTCTTTTTGGACACGCGTTATGTAACGGGAGTCATAATGCAGTTTACAACACAGGGTGCAAATGAAGTAAAAGTAAAAGCTAGGGGAAAATTTATTTCAAGAGCAGTTGATATCGTGGAAGTAGCGAGCAAGAGATTTTTAGAGAACACAGTCGGAGTTAAGGACATAAAAATTGACAGCGAAGAATTTGAGAATAAGGAAGGAAAAACAGTCCGTGTTAGTACCGTCGAGATAGTTCTAGCACGCAAATAAAAATTTATTATTTTTTCCTTTATACTCTAATGATACTTCTTAAAATAGTAAAATTTATATAAAAAATGATTGTAGCGAAAAAAATCTTATCCCTTTGTGCAATAGTTGTAATGCTAAAATAAGCAATGGTGACAGGGATTACTGGATCGAACTTATTAGTAAGAGGACAATATTGCAATCATCTTTTTTAAAAAATAATAACATTTAAATATTAATTTTCTTTTTTTAATTTATGTCTTTTGATACAGCTAATTTGATAAATGCCCTGCCCAGGGATAACTTATTTTATTTTAGCTTAATATTAATAGTTGCTTCGGTAATTGCTTATTTTGTTAGATTAATAAAGCAGCCATTAATACTTGCATATATCTTTACAGGAATTATATTAAGCCAGTTTTTAGCAGGATCGAGTAGCATTGAAACAATCAGGTTTTTCTCTGAATTGGGAATCGCATTCTTATTATTCTTGGTCGGCATAGAGCTTAGTTTCAAGGACGTTAAACACGTTGGGAGAACTTCCCTAATAACAGGCATTGGCCAAATAATATTCACCTTTATCATTGGGTATTTAATAACAAAATATTTGCTCAATTTTTCAGTTATTGAATCAGTATATATTTCCATTGCCTTAACATTTAGCAGCACAATCATTATTGTTAAATTACTTTCAGAAAAACAAGACTTGCAATCATTATATGGGAGGATTTCAGTGGGATTTTTATTGGTGCAGGATTTTGTTGCCATAATAATCCTAATTATCCTAGCTGCCTTACAGCAGGGTGCTTCTGTGCAGGAAACAATGTTTTTGGTTATTCTTAAAGCAGCCCTATTTTTATTATTTGTTTATTTGTTCAGCAGATATATTTTGACAAATTTATTCAATAGAATAGCAAAATCATCAGAATTGTTATTTTTAGCGTCAATAGCCTTGCCGTTCTTATTCATAATAATCTCGAGATATCTCGGATTTTCAATTGAAATAGGGGCATTTTTAGCTGGTTTATCACTTGCAAATTTGCCATACAAACTAGAAATAAGCAATAAGGTTAAGCCTTTAAGGGATTTCTTCATAACATTATTTTTTGTAATACTAGGAACACAACTTATCATTAATCAGGCTAATCTGTTGGTTCCCGCGATTCTACTATCATTATTTGTTTTAATAGGAAATCCTCTAATTGTCACAATTTTGATGGGTTTGCTTGGCTATACAAAAAGAACCAGCTTTTATGCAGGATTAACAGTTGCACAAATTTCAGAATTTTCATTAATCTTGGCGTTTTTGGGATTAAAATTAAATCACATTAATGAGAATATCGTATCATTAATAACTTTGGTTGGAATAATTACAATTACATTATCTGTTTATATGATTCATTACAATCATAAATTGTATAATTTTTTGATGCCTTATCTTGGCATATTTGAAAAAAAAGAGACTATTGAAGGTAAATATGAAATCACCGAGAAATTTTCTAAACATACAGTTATATTCGGATGCCACAGGCTGGGCTACCAGATTGTTGATTTACTGAAATCATTGAAAAGAAAGATCATTGTTGTGGATTTCGACCCGGTTATAATTGAAAAATTAAACAACGATAACATCACAGCAATATATGGAGACTTGGGGGATATTGATGTGCTGGAAAAATTGAATTTGAAAGAATCTGAATTTGTCATTTCAACAATCCCGAATCTAGAGGATAATATGAATTTAATTAAAAAAGTTAGAAATTTGAACAATAAAGTTAAGGTTATTGTAACCGCACAGCAAAATGATGAAGCTTTTGATTTATATAAATCAGGAGCAGATTATGTTATATTGCCCCATACATTGTCTGGAGAAAGAGTAGCAGATATATTAAGGATAGCTATTAAAGACAAGCGCATTTTTGACGAAATAAGATCAAGGCATGTAAGAACAATGGTCAGAAATAATTTCTAATGGCACTGAGGAGATTTGAACTCCCAATCCTCGGCTCATGAAACCGATGCTTTGCCAGGTTAAGCTACAGTGCCTTAAACAGAAAAGAATTAATTTATTTTAAAAGACTTTTGATTTTAGAGGCAGTTTTTTCAATTTCCCCTTCACGGTATTCATTTACAACCCATTTTTCAACCTTAACATTATCATTTTCAAATCTGGGGATTAAATGGAAGTGAACATGAGGAATTACCTGCCCGGCGTATTTTTTGTTGTTTTGTAGGATATTTAATCCATTGCCGAATTTGAGTAAAGCCTTGGAAATTTTTTTAATTACCAAAGATAATTTTTTAAGCAAATCATCTGGCAAATCTGTTATTAATTCAAAATGTTCTTTCGGCATAACTAAAGTATGGCCGCCATGCTTGGTAGCAGGCCTGACATCTAAAATTGCCAATACTTCGTCGTCCTCATAAACCTTAATGGCAGGAATTTTATTTTTGATTATTTTGCAAAAAACACAATCTTCCATATAACTTTATCATATTGAATGTTTATAAGTTTTTTTACTCAACCAAAAGGTTTATTATTGGGTTTTCATGGTTAAATTCATGATTAAAGGCCAAAAAGATTCTGTTACGCCTAAACAAGGTTTTATCTTAAAATATAAAGGAACCTGCGACATTAAAAAACTTTACAAATCTTCAAAAGACTGGTTTGCAAAGAATAATTATAAGTTTTCGGAAAAAGAATTCAAGGAAAAATGGGGTCCGACAGGAACAGAGTTCAAAATACACCTGGAAGGCGAGAGGTATGTTGACGAGTATTTAAGTTTTAATATAAAAATCGTGTTTTTTATAATTGACGCAAAGAAAATTAATGAAAAATACAAAGCAAACGTTCACGTGACAGCCAACGCCCATCTTTTATTGGATAGGAAAAATAAATGGCAAGGCAATTCAATAAAATCATTCTTATTTTTTATTTATAATAACTTCATCATAAAAAATAAAATCGAAAATGTTTATGAGGATAAATTATATGCAGAGTTAATGGAGCTCATAAACAATATTAAACAGCATATAAAATTATACTAAAATGGAAGATAAGTATTATGTTACCCCCCCTGGTAGCGTTAAAATAAAATGGGGCGGGCCAACAGATCTTAAGGAATTATACCGGCAAATGAAGATTTGGCTAGAGGATAATGGCTTTGCTACAGAAGAGAGCTTGGAAAAGAGATATGTTGAGGCAATAAAGCCAAATGGAAAGGATCTTTACATTTACTGGGAAGGAGAAAAAAAGATTAGCGATTATTTTACCAATAAAATAAATGTTGAATTCTCATTTGTCGCAATGCAGGATGTTGAAGTCCAGGAAGGGAATATCAAAAGAAAATTAAGCAAAGGAACCCTGGAAATACGGATTACTGCATATGTAGAATACGGGAAAAAATGGGAGTCTGTGGGCGCCTTAAGCAAATTTTATTATAAAATGATTTCTAAACAAAGGCTAGAGGAGCACGCAAAGGATTTCTACAATAAGGTTTACAAGTTCCATACCTTAATTAAAGATTTCATCGGATTAACAAATTAATGCAAAACAAAAGGTTTATTAATTAATTTTCTTTATTTGAATAAATGGCCGAGATTGATTACGTTGTCAGGGAAATAAAATTAAATTATTCTGGTGTTTTAAATTTAAAAGAACTTTATGGATTAATAAGGGCGTGGCTTAATGAAAAAGGATTTTTTGTGATGGAAAAGGAGCATGAAGGAAGTGAAAGTGAGGAAGGAGACAGCATTCGTACAAAATTCGAATCATTCAGAAAAGTCGAGGAGTATACAAAATACTTTATAAAAATCACGATTAAGGCCAATTTTCTAAAGGAGACTACAGAGCAATATTACTATAAGGGGGATTTTACAGTAACTTTTGAATCATGGCTTGAAAAAGATTATGAAAATAGATATGAAAACAAGCCATTAATGAAATTTTTTAAGGGAATTAATGAAAAACTGTTTGAAAAAGGTAGATTTAGTAAATATGAGGATGAATTACGCGATTTAACTAATTCAGTTCATAATGAGGTAAAGGCTTTCTTAAACCTCACTAAGCTATAGTAAATAAAAAAAGGCAACATTTATATATATATTTAACTTGTTATTTTAAAGCCCGCCATGAGAATACTCAATTGAGCACGGCAAAGCCAAGCTATGAACTTGGGAGTTAGTGTAGCGGGCTACAAAGCTTTAATATTAAAGAACAAGACAAAAGAGCTTTACTAATCATTAATATTCATCATATTTGACTTAAAAATGGAAAAAGAGATAAAAAAGAGGATAATTTATTAATTAGGGTAAGAAATAAACTCTTTTAAGCTTGTTCTTTTAAATTCGGAGGTATTAAAATGGGTAAAATTAGCCCAGTAAGTGCTAAATATATTGTTCACTCTCAAATTCAGATTGACGGGGTGGTTGATAAACCAGATGTCATTGGTGCCATATTTGGACAAACAGAAGGTTTACTTGGAAGTGATCTTGAACTTAGGGAATTACAGAGATCGGGCAGAATAGGCAGAATAGAGGTAAAGTTAGAAACAAGAAACGGAAAATCCAATGGCGAGATTATAATTCCAAGCAGTTTGGATAAGGCAGAAACCGCCATTATCGCAGCTGCTTTAGAGACAATCCAGAGGATAGGTCCATGTAATTCTAAGGTTAATGTTCAGAATATAGAAGATGTTAGGATAAGCAAAAGAGATTTTGTCATTGAAAGGGCTAAGGAATTATTAAGAGAATTAACAAGCAAAGTCTTGCCCGATAGTCAAGAAATTACAGATCAGGTTGCACAAAGTGTAAGGATGATGGAAATCACAGAATATGGCATAGAAAGACTAGCATCCGGACCTGCAATAGATGAAAGTGATGAGGTCCTTGTTGTAGAAGGAAGGGCAGATGTTCTTAATCTTCTTAAACACGGTATTAAAAATGCAATCGCTTTAAATGGAACAGGAACAATTCCCGAAACAATAAAGGAATTGGGGAAAAAGAAACTTCTTACTGTATTTGTAGATGGAGATAGGGGGGGAGATCTTATAGTTAAAGGCTTATTGAATTCCGGGGTAGAAATAGACCACGTGATAAAAGCCCCCGACGGCAAGGAAGTAGAGGAAATAACCAAGAAAGAAATCCACAAGGCATTGAGAAGCAAGATTACAGTAGAGCAGATTAGAATGGAATTAGGAATAGCAAAAGAAGTTCAGCATGCAGAACAAACTGTGAAAATTCAGGAAAGAAGAGAACCAGAGATAATTCAGAAGAGAACAGTTAAGCCTGAATTAAGAAAGTTCAAGGATTTGCTAGACGATTTGGTTGGAACTCGCGGTGCCTATATCCTTGATGAAGAAATGAATTTGCTTGGAAAAGTTCCTATAATGGAATTACCGAATGCAATTCAAAATTTAACCTCGCCTTATGCAATTGTCTTCGATGGTTATATTGATAGGGCGATTGTAAGTACAGCAGAAAGATCTGGCGTTAAGTATTTGGCTGGAATGAAATCGAGGGTTAATCCAAGAGAAACAAGAGTTGAGCTAATAACCTCAAGCGATTTCTAATTTTTTCTTTTTTATTTTATTAAAAACCGATATATATATATATATATATATATATATATACCTTAATCCATTTATTACTTATTAATTTAAATACTCGTCGAGGTGATTAAAACGAAAAAGAAAATAATTTATTTAAGTGTTTTCTTAGTTCTAGCTTTATTTTTAATAAGTGCATGTTCAGAGGTTGGAAGAAGACCTCCCATAAAAGAAGATGGTGGGAGTTCTGTTGTTAGTGATATATATGACTTGAAAGTAGGTCAAAGTGTAACTGTTAATGAAGTAAAGATAACACTTATAGATGTCGGTTCTGGGGGCAATATTATAGTTAATGAACAGGTAATCAATGCTGGAAAAAAATCTACAGTTATTAGTCTCATTAACCCTTTCGGAAATCAGTATTATGCGAGTGTAGATGTAACTAACTTGAAGACATATTATGCTGATAAAAAAAGCGATAGAAGTGCAACATTAAAAATAGTAAAAAGTTCATCAAAAGAATTAATTGGTAATCAATATAAATTGAAAGTTGGAGAAGGAGTAACATTAAAAAATGTTGAGTTAGTAGATGTTGGTTCTGGTGGTAATGTAATTGTTTCTGTAAATACATTCTCTTTTTCAACTGATGGCAAAACTATAAAAATAGGTAATCAAAATGTAATCTCGGCTGGAGAAACTATAATAATAAATAACATAGCTATTAAAAATGTTCAAGCTTTCTATGCGGATGTAAAGAGTGAAAGAAGCGCCATCTTGGAAATGAGAGAACTATAACTCCTTTTTTTAGTTAATTAAAAAATACAGACTTCACAAGGTTGGATAATAATCTTGGCTATTAGTTACCTTAACTTATTCTCAGATATGTTACCCTCTGAACGCCAAAGATCATGATTAAGGCTGCTTTATTCCTAACCTGACCTGATTCTCAGGAAGATTAGCTCCAAAGGACATATCGTCTTAGTTTAAGTCAAGACTAGATAACTAAAACCATTACCTCGCCTTGCTTTTCGCTCCTATCATGAAGCCGGTTTATAGTTACAAGGGACGGCTAACCCCCCAAGCTAGTCTGCATTAATCATAATAGAAAATAACTTTTAAAACTTTCTAAATTGCGTTAATCTTCAGATTATTGTCTTTATTCTCAAAATATAAGCTCGCGCCAATTCCCCTGCCTAAGTAATAGAAACTCTCTGCATTTATCTTGCTTAAGACATCAAAAATGCTTTTCCTTTCCTTAAACTCGACTAATTTGGCTTCTTTGGTATTGCTTAGCTCCTTGGCTACTTCAATTGCTGTTTCTTTATCTCCTAAATAATCAACTAAACCAAGCTCTTTGGCCTCTATTCCGAGGAAGAATTCACCTGTTTTAATTCTTGCAGTATTTGTTAAGTTCCTGCTTTCTTTAACCTGACTTAAAAAAATCTGGTCGATCTTATCTATTTTACTCTGGATTAAAGAACGTTCTGCTGATGTTAATTCCCTGTATGGGCTTCCTGCATCTTTGTATTCTCCGGAAACCAATCTTTCATACTTAATCCCGTATTCTCCCATCAGTTCTGAAAATTCCAAATACGATGAAATTACGCCTATGCTTCCTGTTATTGATAATTCATCAGCAACAATTTTGTCTGCAGAACTGGCAATCCAATATGCACCAGATGCACCAACATCACGAATTAAGGCAACTTTGGGCTTATCCAGTTTTTTAACAGCATCTGCGATTTCCTTGCTCGCTAAAACTGTCCCGCCAGGAGAATTAATCTCAAATATTACAGCTTTTATGTTTTTGTTTTCTTCTGCTTTTTTAATAAGGGAATTTATTTTGTCTGACGTAACTGTGACAGATTCAAAAATATTGCCACCCCCGGAGTTGCTTATTATTCCATTTATAGGGATAATTAGTATCTCATCTTCCTGCACTTTTTCAAAATTGTTTAATGAACTGCTTATTGCCAGGCTTATTAAAACCAAGAATAATAAAACCCCCACTATGTAAATTATTTTTTTCATGATATCCCTTCTTTGTTTAAATTTATAAATATTTTGATTAAAAATGAGATTCTAAGCACCCATGTTCAGAACAGTTTAATTCTAAACCAGAAACTTCTTTAAAAAATCTTGCAGCCCTTGCAAATAATTCATATCTTACTTTTTGTATAACCTCCAACGGGAATTCAGAAAGATATTTATCTCCCTCTACAGGACATATTGACAAATATTTTTCAGTTATCTCTTTTATATCATATTGATTTTGCATATTAAAATTACTTTGATTAATTATTTAAATCTTTGGATGGACGGACCGAGAATCGCACTCGGGTCAACGCCTTGCGAAGGCGCTATTCTGCTTCTAAACTATCCGCCCATTGGACCAGTCGGGATTTGAACCCGAAATCTCATCCATGCCATGGACGTATGTTGCCGTTACACCACAGGCCCAAAACTTAATTTAAATTATCTTTCCAAGTTTATTTAAAGCTTTACCATTTAAGAATTCTTTTAAAATTTTATTTAAATCCTTTATCTTAACTCTAATTTGCTTCATCGTATCTCTTTCACGGAGAGTTACTGTTTTATTTTTTAATGTTTTATGATCAATTGTTATCATAGCCGGAACACCAATTTCATCTACCCTTCTATACATCCTCCCTATACTTCCTTTATTATCATACAGGATCTTAAATTCATTTTTCAACAAATTATAAACTTCTTCTGCTTTTTCGGGCAACTTATCTTTGTCTACCAATGGAAATATGGCTGCTTGAATTGGAACTAAATTAAACGGAAGTTTAAACATCTGCCTTTCTTTATCTTCATGGTAAAATAAATCCAATAATGCCCATAAATTCCTGTCAACACCAAAGCTTAATTCCAAAACGTGAGGAATAAATTTCTTGCCGTTGAGATTAACCTCGAGCTTTTCATTGCTTCCTTCCTGATGCTTGGTTAAATCATGCGAACTTCTGTAATGCAATCCGCCGACTTCTTTAAAGCCTTTTAGAGTTTCCAAATCTAATTCAATATCAAAATGCAATTTATTATAAAACGCCCTTTCTTTCTCACTTAATTCCCTGAATCTGAATTTTTCTTTTGGAATTTTTAAAATATCCAAATAAAATTGCTGTATTTTAGCCAGATGATAAACATAAAGTTTTGGCAATTTTAAAATCCTGTTACAATGTTCGCAACTTATTTCCTGTAAATTTTTCTTTTCAGTTAATAATAATCTCAATTTATAATTTTTAAAATCATCCCAGTTTTCTGAATCGTTAATTTTTTCAGGATCAAAAAAAATCTGTAATTCGGCCTGTGTAAATTCACGTAATCTAAAAAATCCCTGTCTTGGACTAATCTCATTTCTAAACACCTTTCCGATGACGGCCAATCCTAACGGCAATCTTTCTCGTAAAGCAAAAAACTCCCTTTTAAAAGACAAGTAAGGTGATTGAGCAGTTTCTGGACGCAGGTACATTACATCCTCTCCTGTTGCCCCAACCTTCAAATCAAACATCATATTAAAGAACCTTACTTTATCTAATTCACCGCCGCATTTTGGACATTTTAATTTATTTTCTCTGATTATTTTATCCAACTCATTGTCTTTTAACCCGTCTGTTTTTGATCCTGTTTCATCCTCAATTAATTCATCTGCCCTAAATCTAAAATGGCATTTTTTACATTCTGTTAAGGGATCTGAGAAATGCTCTAAATGTCCTGAACTCTTGAATACCTCGCGGGATAAGATATTAACATCATCTATCTCATAATAATTCTCACTTAAATTTAAAAAATAATCCCTCCATAAATTCTCAAAATTATGCTTTAACAAGGTTCCAAGATGCCCGTAAGTCCAAAAGCCTGCTCTGCTTGCATAAATTTCACCGGAAGGAAAGAAAAATCCTCTCTTTGTGACAATATTCATTATCTTATCTTGCTTTGTTTCAGGCATAAATAAGTAGATTTAAAAGGGCTTAAAAATTTAACTGATTTTGGGGTTAAGATGTACAAGTTTGATGAAGAAAATTTAATCAGGGAAATAAAGGAAAGAAAAGCCAAGAGAATATTATTGCAGTTACCCGAGGGATTAAAGAAAGAAGCTTCTAGATTAACCAAATTTATTCAAGAGAATTCTAACTCGGAAGTTATTGTAGCGGGAGAACCCTGCTGGGGTGCTTGTGATATTGCATTAGACGAAGCTAAAAATTTGAAAGCCGATTTAATTATTTTATATGGGCATGCCTCTTTTATGAAAGTTGATTTTCCAATTTTGTACATTGAAGCGAGATATGAAGCAAATATTGAAGAATTAATAGAAAGATCTTTAAAAGAGATAAAGGATTTTAAAAAAATAGCTATAGTTTGTTCAGTACAGCATATGCATCAATTGCCGATAACTGAAAAAATATTAAAAGAAAATGATAAAGAAGTTTTTATTCCTCCAAAAAAAGGATTTGCATTTTATTCAGGACAGGTTCTTGGCTGTGAGTATAATGGATTAAAATTAATTAAGGATAAGTTTGATGCAATCTTGGTTATTGGAAACGATTTTCATGCTTTGGGGGCTGCATTGGCAATCCCAAAACCCGTAATCTTAATTGACCCATTTAACAAAGAAGTTTACAGCATGGAGAAAAAACGCGAGAAGATTATTAGACAGAGAATAATTGCAATAAATAAGGTAAGGGATGCAAGAAAAGTAGGAATAATACTCGGGAATAAGCCAGGACAGCATTTCGGCTCTTTTAATTATATAAAAAATGAACTTGAAAAAGATGATAAGGAGGTTGTTTTAATTGTTATGGACGAAATTAATGATGACAAATTAGTTAATTTGTATGATATTCAGGCATTTATTGAAACTGCATGCCCGAGAATTTCAATAGAGGATTATGCGAGATTTTCTAAACCTGTTGTAAATTACAGAGAAGCCTTGGTTGTTATAAATGATTTAACTTTTGAACAATTATTTGAGCAGGGAATTGTTTAAATGTATCGGTTATAATTGAATTTTAGCTTTGCCGATACTTTCTCTTTGATTTAATGTAGTCTTTTAAGTCTTTTCTTGTGGCACACCAAACCCCATTAATTTTTGTAGCTATTAATCTTTCTTGTCTTGCCATTAGACTTAAGTATTCTTGAGAGTATTTTGTTTCTTTGGCCAATTCGCTTAGAGGAATTAATTCGGTTTCTTTTGTAGTAGGTATTAAAGCATTTAAATACAAATTTAAAGACCTTTCGACAGATCTTGCAATAAAATTAAAAAAATCCTTTAGATTACCAAAATGTGCTTTTTCTAAGACATCAAAATATTTCCTTCTTTCTTTATCTAATATGACAATTGGAGGATAACCATTTCGCATTAAAATCAAATTCGTTAATAACCTGGCCGTTCTACCATTTCCATCAACAAATGGATGAATTCTAACCAATTCATGATGAGAATATGCAGCTAACTCTATTGTATTAAACTTTTTGTTGTTTTTAATTTCATAAACTAGATTATTCATTTCAGAATGAACTTTATATGGCGGAGTTGTTTTTAACTTTGATCCAACAATTCTATTTTGAGAAGTTTTATATCTTCCTGCCAAATAATTGGAAATTCCTTTTAATGTTAATCTATGTAATTCTATAATATCTGTTTCTTTTATTTCTTTTCCTTCTTTTATAAGCTCCCCAACCCAAGAAATTGCTTCTTTTTGATTGATTACATCTAAATGTTCTCTTAATGATTTTCCCGAGATTGTTATTCCTTCTTCTAAAATTAATTTAGTTTCATTTAAACTTAATGTATTCCCCTCGATAGCTGTCGAATTATGAATATATTCGATAGTGATTTGTTCTTTAATTAGTTTTAATTGTTCTTTATTTAATGGTCTAAGTGAAACTAACTTTTTTTTCTTTTCTAAAATTCTTTTGTATAATTTTTCATCAATTATCATAAATTTGTTAAGTTCTCGGAATTTATAAATGTATCGGTATCGGCTAAAAATTGATTTATCCGATACTTTTTATTTGAGCAGGGAATTGTTTAGATGTGCTCTGGAAGATGTAAACTATTTTATCTCCTCGTGTTCTTTTATATCCCCGTAAAATACCTTATAATTTACAGTTAATTCCTCCCCCTTTTTGATATTTCTAATAGCGATGGTTATATTATCTATTCCATCATCACAATTTGGTTTATCTGAATGATTAAAGAAACGAGCATCATCACCACAAAGCAAATATTTCTTCCGAATTTTATCTAAAAATATATATCTAAGTAATTGTTCTTGTGATGAAAGGGGAATCTTTTTTAAATTTGATTTAGGAATGTATATATCGATTAAAGAGTCAAACTTCCATACCATTGTTCCTTTAGGTATATTCTGGTCTGCGAAAAGTCCAATTCCATGAATTTTACTTAACCCCAATCTAGTTTTAACTATTAGCATTTTTAACTTTTAATTTTTCAACAACAGTTCTTTTATCAATGATAGCAGAATTTCCAGACGGATCCTCAATAACTATCTTAATAGGCATCTCCCCCAACTCAACTTTCCATAATTTCTTTAATAAATTTTTTGCAGCTTTGCGAACGTCTTCATCTTCTGCAGAATCTCTCTCCTGTTCGATAATTTTTTTAAATCTCTGTAAAACCCCTTCAATGTTCGAGATATAACCTTCAGAAGCAGGACCTGGCTCAACAGACATTTTCAAAGCAGGGACCTTTACAGTCGCCTGTCCACTCTTAACTACTCTCACGTTTAAGTCTTTCTTATTTTTTAATTCAAAGGTATGCCTTGAAGGATCTTTTTGTTCTTCTGATTCAATGTCAGAAACCTTATAATCACAATTCTCGCATTTCATGGACATCAGATAACATTTACCAAAATAAGGGATATCATATTCTTCTTCAAGCAAGGTTAATTTATTTTTATGACATAATGGGCAAGGCCGATTTTTTAATATATCCATAAAACTCAGAATAAAATAAGATTTATAAAGCTTTTTTAAAACAAGAATTACTCTGTTGCTTGAACGTCTTCTGTTTGTGTTGTTCTGTATATCTGGGCAAAACTTGGCGTAACAACAATCCAGTCTTCCCCGAAACCGGCTATATCCCCCTCAATCGCATCACATGTTTTCTTTAATTTATTTACTGCTCTTTTAAGTTCAATTATGTCCTTATCTTTTAAAGGCCTTATATTTATCAAAGCAATTGTTGTTCCTTCTCTCAAAGCATCTAAAGCAGGCTTAATGTCTGCAAAATCCTCTATGAAGAAAGGTCTTACAAGAACTCTGGCTTTAGGACCCTGGTCAACATCAGTATCAATCTCGACATAATCATCCATATCATCAAAATCAGAACTTCCGCCTACTGTCCTCATCACCGTTTCCTTGACTTTTTTATAAATTTCCTTCATTTTTTGTGGCCTCTTAACTCTTTAATAATAACAGCTTGTATATAAATATTTCTATTGATAAACCCCCAGGATTCCTATGATATTTAGTATCTCTACCCTTGTATAAGCAGGCAGGTTTTTATCATTGCTTATGTCATCCAGCTCCTGTAAGACAGAATTTATCTTTAAAGAGAAATCTTTTTCATTATCATTTAAACAGCATATGGCAGAGTCGATTCTCGCCTTGACGTTTCTTGGAACACTCTCGTCCTCTTTTATCAAGTTTAATGTTGATAATATTACACCAATTTGTTCATTCACCATTTTTTATTTTAAATTTTTTAAAACTTCTGCCTGTAACCTTTGTGCATGCTCCTTTAGTTTATCCTCTTGTTTTTCAATGTTTTTGATCCTTAAATCAAAGATTTCTTTTTCACTTTCTAAATCTTTTTTTAATCTTTCTTTGTCCATTGCAACTAAAATGTTTCCAATAATTCTGTAACTTTGCTTTTTTGTTTCGTTTAATTCCTTCAACGCATTTTCATTTTCCAGTAATCTTGCCTGAAAAGTTTGTTTCTGCATCAATAAATTAGATAGATTTTGCTCAATTAATTGTAATTCTTGAACTTTTTTTTCTGAATCTTTATCCATTCTAATCTGCCTTGACTACCGAAGAGATTACCCTCGGTTTGTATAAAATCTTAGAACCACAATAAGGACATCTTACTTTTTTCTTTAAATATTCTGCCTTGATTATTTTTCCGCAATCGAAACATTTATGCACTACCATTATTTAACCTCGTATGCTTTTCCAGTGAATTTTGATTTACAGGATCTACAAAACCAGATTCCTGCTGCCAACCTTCTTACTCTTTTTTTATTGCAGTAAGGGCATTTATGCCACTGTTTTAATTTTTTTTCGATTTCAGTAACTTTTTGCCTTAATCTTCTACCATAACGTGCACCAAAACGTCCACTAGAACCGACCTTTTTTGTTGCCATGTTTTATTTAGTATACAATTGTTTTAAAAAGGTTTCGTAATAAGTGGGGATACCCGGATTTGAACCGGGGTCGAAAGGTCCCAAACCTCTCATCATAATTACTCACCCTAATTTTTGTTAGGATTCCAAGCTAGACCATATCCCCACAGAATAGGATAAGAAAATTTAATTTATAAAACTATTGAAGAATTATTTTTTACCTTTTTTCTCAAATTCTTTAGCGGGAGCTTTTCCACCAACAGCAGGAACTGCAGGGGCAGCTTCTTTACCAGCTTCAACCTTTCCAGCAGGAACTTTTCCACCAACAACAGGAGTTGCAGCAGCTTCCCCTTCTTTAGGAGCCTCTACCTTTGCAACTTCCGGCTTCTTTTCTGCAAGTTTTTCAGCAAGAGCCTTTTCTTTCTCAATCTGTTTCTTAATTTCTTTGTTAACTTCTTCTAACTGTAATTTAAGTTGCTCCAGCCTTTCATTGCTTATTTCTGTTAACTGAGAATCAATTTTATTATTATAAAGTCCAGAATCAATTTCTTTGTTTATTTCAACTGCTTTCTTCCCCTCGACCAAAACACCAAATGAATTGCAGCTTCCCACAACATTTTTTACAGCAGCCTTTAATGTTTTTACAAGCATACCATCTTTTTTCATCAACGCAATTTTAATTACTTGTTCAATCGCAAGATTTCCAATTTTTTCTTTATCCGGCGTTCCTGAACCTTTCTCGGCATTAATTTCTTTTTTGATTAACTCAGAAACAGGCGGACTTCCAATCTCATAATCAAGATTTTTAGAATTTGTGTCAACAACAATCTTAACCGGAATCTTCATTCCCTTAAAAGCATTTGTTTTATCATTAATTGAGCTTACAACATTCATTATATTTATTCCCAATGGGCCGAGTTTTTGCGAGAGCTCTGCATTCGGAGCAGCTTTTCCGCCCTCAATCATCAACTGGATTTTTTCCTTAGTCATCTTCTTCCTCAACAGCTTCCTCGCCTTCCCTTCTTATGACCTTTACAGAGTCCATTTTTACTGTAATTGGAATTGGAACAGCTGCTTCAAGCAATTCAACAACAACCTCTTCTTTCTGCTTGTCAATCCTAGAAATTTTTGCTTTCTCTCTTTTAAACGGACCTGAAATGATCTCAACAATATCATTCTTCTTAATGTTAAATTGGGTTTTTGCCTGTTCAAGCATGTGCTCTATTTCCTGATAAGCAACAGGGCTTGGAAGCAGTCCACGTGCATATGGGACCCCGCGATAAGCATTTTCGGCATCGTCTTTTGTCTCTGCCTCAATGAAGATATAACCTTTCATTCCGTGAGGTCTTACCAGAGAATAGACATTTAAGTTCTTTTTTTTAGCGTTTGAACTAACAAACTCCAGTACCTGTTCTTCTCTGTTTGCCGTTGTTCTCAAAGCAAATATTTTTGTCATTTTATTGATTGAGCGATTAAATGTATCAAAAACCCTATAAATCCTATTACTAATGCCCCGATTCCGGCTACCTTGGCTATTATCTTGAATTCTTCATTGCTGGGTTTTTTAGTCAACCTAAATACCCTGCCACTTTCAACTATAAAATCCTTGATTTTTTGCCTGAAAGTAGGTTTTTGAAATTCCGGCTCAAACATATTTAAAAACTTAAAAAATGCATTTATAAATATAACGATTTATGAGAATTAACTTATGAATTCAATGCCAAGTTCATTTTGAATATCTCTCTTCTTTTTTACATTTCCTCTTTTTGGTCCTAAAATCTGCGGACTCGAAACACCTGTAATGATCAGCATTGCACGAATGGTTTTGTCCATATCTTCTGAAATCTGAGCACCCCAGATTATTCTCGCATCCTCATCTAATTTTTCAGAAACTGTTTCAACAACTTTTCTGGCTTCTTCCAATGTCATGTCAGGACCGCCCATAACATTTATCAAAGCGCCATTTGCACCTGTAATATCAACATCTAATAAAGGATTATTCAGGGCTTTCTCCACAGCTTCAACTGCCCTGCTTTCTGTGTCGCTTTCACCAACACCAATCATTGCTACGCCTCCCTTCCCCATGACAGTTTTAATATCGGCAAAATCCAGATTAACTAAACCCGCTTTTGTAACTAATTCAGCTATTCCCTTTACAGCGTTTGTTAAAATTTCATCCGCAATTTTAAAAGCAGTATGCAGAGGTAAATCAGGGGCTAATTCTAATAATTTATCATTTGGAATAACAATTAACGTATCAACAATGTTCTCTAATTTCTCTAAGCCCATTATCGCATTTTCATATCTTCTTTGCCCTTCCATGCTAAATGGCAATGTTACCACACCAACAGTTAATATTCCTAATTTTTTAGCAACATCTGCTACCACAGGCATGCTTCCTGTTCCTGTTCCTCCCCCTAAACCGCCTGTAATAAAAATCATATCGCAACCAGTTAAAATATGTTTAATGTCCTGTTCGCTTTCCTTGGCAGCTTCTTCTCCTATCTGGGGTATACTTCCGGCACCTAAGCCGCCTGTAACTTCTTTTCCAATAAGTATCTTGGAATGGGCATTTGTATAAAGTAAATCCTGAGCATCTGTGTTAATTGCTACTGTTTCTGTTCCTGTGATTCCAATCTCGCTCATTCTGTTTATTGTATTATTGCCAGCGCCGCCACATCCAATAACTTTGATCTTGGCTTTCTGGTTGTTTAATAACTGCTCCAATTCCTCATCAATGTTAGAAGTTTTTTGTGCAATAGTTTTAAATGATAAACTTGCTTTTTGCTGCGGGTTTTGGTATTCCATTTTCTTACATAATGAAAACATGCTAATATTTAAATTTATTTATTCTCTAGTGGTTGTTTCTCAAAAACAATTTCTTTTATCTCAGGAATCCTGGTTTTTATCTCTCCCTCTAATATTTTCTTCAGATCCTGTTTTATCTCGAGTTTTATTACTGCCTTGTTATCACTTATGCTAACTTCAACCTCATTTCCTAATTTTAATTCCAATAAAGACTTTAATTTTTCCTCCGTATTTGTAACAATTCTCTTAATTTCAACTTCATAAATTAAATCCTTTCCAGCCAAAGGATGATTAAAATCAATTAAGCTTCTGCCGCCAGAAATGCTTCTTACTGTTCCCATCAAACCCTCTATGTTAACCTGCATCCCAGGAAAGGGCCTTAATCCTTCCTTGAATATCGAATTAGGAACTAACTTAATTAAACTATAAGTTTTTTTCCCAAAAGCTTTCTCTGCTTGAATCTCTATGACATATTTACCGAGATCTTTGTTTATTAATTCTTCATCCAACCCCTTGATAATATCATTGAAACCAAGACATATTATAATTGGTTTGTATTTATGCTCTTTATGATACAAATTTTCTCTTTTAGCAACTTCCTCGCTTGTGACATCAAAGATTTTATTATCATCTTTAATCCTGCCAACGTAATCTATTTCAATAAAATCGTTTTTCTTTAATTTCATAAACTTGTTCTAAAATAAATTTATATAAATCTTTTCATTTGGAAAAACAAAACTTTTATAAACATTCATAAAGCAATTTCATTTATAATGGATAAAAAAGTTGTGACGGTTGGCAGTTTAAGGGTTGGAGGCTATGTTGTTATTGATAATGCGCCATGCGTCATTAAAGATATACAAATTTCCAAGCCTGGAAAGCATGGAAGCACAAAGGCAAGGGTTGAGGCAATGGGGGTTTTTGATGATAAGAAAAGAATCTTCATTTCACCAACATCAGATAAGATAGATGTTCCGATAGTTGAGAAAAAAGAAGCGCAGGTTTTAAGCGTTCATGAAAACAAAGCAAACGTCATGGATATAGAAACTTACGAAACATTCGACATATTAATACCGGATGAATTAAAGAACCAGATTAAAGAGGGAATCCAGGTTGTATATTGGGTTGTAATGGATCAAAAAATAATAAGACAGGTAAAATAAAATGGTAAAATTTCCAGAAGCGAACGCACGTCTTTTTCATAATATATTTGTATGCAAAAAATGTAAGACAAGAATGAGGAGCAGACCGATAAAAGTCATACAGAAAAAACTCGTATGCAGGAAATGCGGTGGTAAAAGCTTCAGGGTAGTAAGGAAAAAATGAATTTTGATTTAATATTCGCTTTGATATTCTACGGATTATTGGTTCTTTTTTATATAAAAAATAAAAAAAAGTTTTCCAAAGAGGGTCTCTTATTATTATACAGAACAAAACTCGGATTATTATTAATGGACAAACTTGCAAAAAAATATCCTAAATTATTAAATTTCTTAGGCTACTTCAGTGTTTTTATCGGTTTTATTGGAATGTTGTCTATTTTTTATATTTTAATAAAAGGAACTTACGGTTTAATCTTTGTTCCTGATTCAGCACCCGTACTTGCTCCTGTCCTGCCCGGAATTTCAATACCTGGTTTGCCAGTGCTAAGTTTTTGGCATTGGATTATTGCAATATTTTTTGTAGCCGTAATCCATGAATTTGCACACGGAGTTTATGCGCGCCTGTACAATATTAAAATAAAAAGTTCCGGATTCGCATTTCTCGGACCAATATTGGCAGCCTTTGTAGAACCTGATGAAAAAATCATGAAGAAAGCTTCTAATAAAAAGCAATTAACAATCATTAGCGCAGGACCTTTCATAAATATTGTCCTGGGATTTTTATTTTTACTGTTTTTTATTTTTATATTTTTACCATTGCAATCTAATTTATTTGTTGTAGATGGTGTAAACATCGTTAATGTGGAGCAGAATAGTCCCGCAGCATTATCTGGATTAACCTCAGGAACTTTAATCACTCAAATCAACAACGAAGAAGTTTTGGATCAAGGACGACTCGTTACAGTAATTCAAGATTCCAATGGCGAAAGCGTTAATTTTATTACAGATAAAGGCGAATTTGAAGTTAAACCAGAATTTAAAAATGATAAATATTATGTTGGTGTAAGTGTAACAAACAATGTTGCTGTCAAAAATAATATTCCTGAATTTATTTTACCTTTGGTAAAATGGTTTAACATGCTTATTTATTGGCTCTGGGTTATAAGTCTGGGAATCGGATTGTTTAATTTACTTCCCCTTGGCCCGATTGACGGAGGAAGAATGTTTTATGTTGCAATGTTAAGTTTCTTTAATGATAGAAAAGCAATGCAAATCTTTAAGGTCGTAAGTTTTATTAGCCTGACTCTGATTGTAATTAACCTGCTTCCTTATTTATTAAAACTATTTAAGTGGATAATAAACTTATTTTAGTTAACCTTAAATAAAACTTTTTCATATTACCCTTATGCTCATTGATGCGCACGCACATTTAACAGATCCTTATTTTGATGATAAATTAGATAAAGTTGTTAATACTGCAAGGAAAAATAATTTTGTAGCGATAATTACCAACGGAATTAATCTTGAAGATAATAAAAAAATTCTTGAACTATGCAAAAAATATGATATTGTTAAAGCCGCAATTGGTTTTTATCCGGATGAAATAATTAAATCTACTTTTGAGGAAATCGAAGAAAATCTTGAATTCATTAAGATAAATAAAAATAAAATTGTTGCAATAGGAGAGGTCGGACTAGATCTGCATCACAATAAAAATTTGAATAAACAAAAAGAAGTTTTCATTAAAATAATTGAATTGGCAGAAAAAATCAAAAAACCCCTGATAATACATTCGAGAAAAGCAGAAGCAGAATGCATAAATTTATTGAAAGAATTAAAATTTAAGAAAGCATTGTTTCACAGTTTTACTGGAAATTTTAAATTGGTTAAAGAAATTGAAAAAAATAATTTTATGTTATCAATACCATGCAATGTTGTTAGGAGTGAACATTTCCAAAATATTGTAAAAAATTTTAATTTAAATCAAATTTTGACAGAAACAGATTCGCCGTATTTAAGTCCTTACAAAGATAAAATGAATGAACCAAGTTTTATCGTCGAGACAATCAAAGTCATCTCAAAAATAAAAAATTTGGATAAAAGTGAAGTCGAAAAGATAATTTTCAAAAATTTCCAAAATTTTTTCTAAACAGAAAGATATTTAAATGAGTTTAACCTTGAAATTTGTAACAAAAAATAATTTTCCAAAGTCTTTTTGGGAAAAAGAGGTGAATTTAAATGGCAGCAAGAAGAAAAGCAAAGAAATCTTCTAGTAGAAAAAAGAGGAGAAGATAATTTTATCTTCTTCTTATTTTTTGTTTTATAATTTTAATATTTCTCCAGACGGACCGGGATTTATGATTCTCGTGCTTTTTATCTTATCTCTTATATTAAAATTTTCATGAAGATGGCCGCAGATATTTAATTCAGGATTGAATTTCTCGATGCTTTCTCTTATGGATTTCGAACCAACATGCCTGTCAAAAACTAAATCTAAATGCGTGTTAAATGGCGGGGCATGTGTGACTAAAATCCATTTTTTTAATTTATCCTTAATTTTATTAATAAATCTCTCAAATCTTTTGTCCTCCTGTTCAAACCCTCCCCCGCCATATCCGACGAAGTTAAGACCATTGAACTCAAAGATTTTTTTGTGAATATTTATGATATTTTTTGAGCATAATTTATTAATCAACTTTTCATCTTCATGATTTCCATGTATCAATAAAATTTTCTTGTCAAAATTATCAAGTGAATTTTTAATTTTGTTATTATATTCCCAGAAATTTAACATGTCTCCAGCGCAAATTATTATGTCTGGATTTTCTTTTTTGGACTTGCGGTAAACTTCTTTTAGATAATTTAAATCGCCATGTACATCTGAAAAAGCCAGAATTTTCATGTTTTTATCTAAATCATTACTTATTTAAGTTTTTTCGATATGGTTATTGCATGCAAGATTCGCATTGGTTTGTAACCTATGTTAATTATGAACCCAAACAGAAATCGCAAAGAAATTTAATAGTTTCATTTAGAAACTCTGATTTAATTGATCCGAAAATTACAGACATATATATTAATTATCCAACCTTAATACCGAGTTTTAATTTATACTCAATTAGGCAACTCGATGAAACTCTGGAAAAGGTGAGGGACATCAAGCAGGTCGAATCAATGATAATATATTTACCTTCTCACATGCTTTTTCATGCCGCTTATCTAAAAAGTAAGCATAATGTTGTCGTGAACGAGCATGAAGGAGACTCTCTCTCGATTAATATCTTTTTACCAAATAATCCTGAGATTATAGGAACCCTTCCTTCGACTAAAATCAGCGGATTTCAAACAGGAAGTTATTCCAGAATTACAAAAAGATATCTAAACATATTAAATAGAAAAGTAAACTTGGACGAGAAACTTGAGCAGGCGCTTATAAAAAAGAACGAAATTAGAAATGCAGAAACCGAATTGATTTACCAAATTGATAATTTGCCCCTTGAAAAGAAACCACATTTAATATATAAACAATTATTCGAATTTTTCTCCAATTACAATGGATCTTTTAAGATTGATGATGTATTAAATCTTGCCAAGGCAAGGAAACTTTTTCGTCTTCATAAATATCTATCTGAGAATAATCCAGAGAAAATACTGAATTTAGAAAATAGAATCTCTGAAAACTTGGGGGAGATAAGGAAATTAGTCAGACAAGTCGATACATCAAATGATTTAACAATTGATTCAGGGGCGTTAAATTACAGAATTTTTTTATATTACCATAAAGAGAACAAGGGATTAAATATCCTGGGCGTTAAAGGCATCGAATTTCAGGAACATTTGTATAAGGAATTAACCCAACAAAATATTGCATATTTTGATATAGAAAAACCCCTTTGGAAAAGAAAAGATGAAAAGATTCTTTTGGATAGAAGGGATGAATTACTAAAACTAAAATCTTTGCCGAACTATCGTTCATCAGACAAACAGAAAAGGATCAATAGACTAGTTAATGAGTTAGAGGAGAAATTAACAATAAACTTTAACGGCAGCATAATTCCCTTATATGATAAGAGATTTGATGCCATAATAAATAACATTACTCTCCTTGTTGCAAATAATGTTAATGTCGGATTGAGGCAGTATTATAAAATAAATTATAATCCCGGAGCCGAACCCGATTTGTTTGGCTATAAAGTTTTTAATTTTTGTAATGAGAGAGATTTACTGAATGAATTTTTTTATCAATTAAGAAAAACAGAACCTTACTTTTTATCAAATCATGTAATACCATATGATTTGATACAAACAAGAGACGCTTTTTTAGAGCATAAATTGCATAAGAAATTTGATCTGGCAACACAATTTTTGAATCCAAAAAGAGACGCTGTAAGAAAAGTTTATCAAAGAGTTTTAAGTCCAGGGCAAGAGATAATTGATACGCACAGGTTAATGTTTAATTTTTTTCCGTTTCTAAAAAGTAAATATGGTACAAGCCATAGGTTAGAAGATTCTGCCCGATTTATCAGGAGTTTAAGAAAAATAGACAGAGAATTTAAAAAAATAGCAACGCATGAGGAATTAAGGGATTTGGTTCTGGAATCTATGCTCGGGAATAAAGAAGCTGAACTAACATTGGATAATTATACAATACGAGATGTAGAAGACCCTCTTAGAGATATTGTAGAATACCCATTGTTTATGGATATTGCGTTAAAAGTGAAAAAATTAATGCCACATGTATCTCTAACATCTATAATGTTTTCTCCAAGCATAATGGAGGAACTTCACAAAACAATTCATTTTGAAAAGAATCACAATGAGCGTTACTTTGGATATGAAGAAAAAGTAAGGGAAGATGAGAAAGAAATATTCAAAAAGAGATATGGTGTCTTGAAATCCAGGTTATTTGAAAAAAATAGTATTAAGATCCTAAACCAGGATGCAGAGGATGTTGTGCAGGCTTATATGCCTGTTGAATTGTGGCTAAAAGATTTTTTAATCCATCTTTTTCCAGGCTGGAGGCAGTACTTTGATGCATTGCCGGGAGATCATTTGGAAAAATTCGCTGCCTTGCGTTATCCAAATTATTTTTTGCAAGATCCTTTAATTGATTATTACTTTTACATTAGGGAGAGAAACATTTACTACAATAATTTAAGTAAAATAAGTTTAGATAAAGGAGAGGCTAAATTAATTTTCTCTGAACTTGAAAGGAAAATATTAAGTTTGAACAAACTTTTTTTATTAAATGCTTATGACCGCACATATGAAAGGTTAAAGAATAATTATAGAAGCATATATGCAAAAGCTCCGCGTGACTTAAGAAGTCTGATCAGATTAAAACCGATTCATCTTTTTTTTGAAGAGCATCCGCAAGCAGAGTCATTGCTTGGATTTAAATTATTTGAACAGGATAACAAGGATTTAATAGATTTAAGAAACATTCCAGAAGAATTCATCAAACAATTTAAAGATAATGTAAAAACATTAAATAAAAGATATGCCTCAACTTATGATACATTTTTGGAAACATCAAGGGATTTGGAGGCTATTGTAAATGGTGTTATTCCGCAAATAGAAAAGTTTGATTTAATTTATTTGCTTAATCAAAGAAGAAGAGCAACAAGAAGGGCAAAAAAGTTTAAATCATTCTATAATGAAAATCCAGAACATTTTGATTTCATTTTTAATTTCGCATTTGAACAATTGTCTAGAGAATTAAAGCAGAATAATTTACAGGCTGTTGGCTTACAGGGGGATTATTTGTTTATAAAAGATGATCTTCCAAAAGAGAGCATGTTGATTCCTATCAGAAAGATTCCGGCTTATACAAAAACATAATTACAGGGTCTTTGCGTTCTAATTTTCTCTAAATGCTCCCAAATAACCATTCATAAATCCCTGCTCATCGCTCGAAATCTCATCATCTTCAACCAGTTCATTCAGCCATTTTCTGTTATAGATATCCATTTTTTAAGAACCTCTTCATATTAAATGTTCGTCTTTCAAATTCACGCACCGGTAATTTAGATAGGATCTCATGAAAAATTTCTTTAATGTTATCCATAAATACCACCTCTATTTTCATCAGTAATCTTTGCAAATTGAAGATGCATTTCTTCCTCCACAGTTTCTGAGTATTTTAACCAGGCATTTTTATTCATCTTACCCACCTCCTTACTATAATAAGACGTTTTTATTTATAAAGAAAACCAGTGCGGTTGTCACTTGGGGTTGTTGGGAAATAATATCTATTTTAGAAAATATATATTAATTTAGAATAATACTTATAAGGTTTCTAATTAAATTTATCTTAATGGTAAAGTTACCACAGGAAGTGGCGTGGGAAGAAAATTTTAAATTTGATGTTGAAAAACTATTTAAAGAGATTTTCTTAAATTTAGAGAATGCTTTTGAAAGGATTCTAAAATTTAGATTAAGAGACCCTTATACCCTTGACATTCTTAGTAGCGACAAAGGAGGAAATTTTAATATGCCTGATATTCAAATTATCATTCAGCCACTGATCCCAACTCCGAATGTTAAATACGGCATAAAACTTAAGATTTACCACAATAATAAAGAAAAACATAATTCTCTTGTAAATGTTAGCCATCGTGATAACTACACATCAAAAGAGATAGAAAGGGCCAAAAATCAGCTTTTGACAACAATTATGAATGTTTTAGAGAAGACCGAAATTTAAAACTTTTTTTAATTTAATTAGAATTCAACTAATTTTTTATTCAATCCAAAATAAGCATAAGCAACCTTTCCCCTGTCTCCAAGGCTTTTTTCTTCTAAAGTAATTAGTTTTGCATCCCGCAACTCTTCTAATCTTCTTCTGAATGTCCTGTAGCTCACTCCTTTTTTATAATGATTGAATATGTCTTTAATCTGCTTTCCAGAATGCTTCTTGACCAGCTCAAGAATTTCGTTTTGCTCATTATTTAACTCACTATCCTGTTTAATTTTAAATTCCTGCAGCCTAGAAACAGCTTTTTCCACATCATCCATTGTAATTTTTTTACTTGCTCTTGCTTCTGTTATATCCCCTGCTTCTTTAAGCAAGAATATTCCGGCTCTTACGTCATTTAATTCAAAAGTTTTTTTAGCGATTAATTCCAAGCAACCTTTTTCAAAAACATTTTTGACAAATGCATATTCTAGTCTTTGCTTTAATATATCTAAGGTTTCATCATAATTATAAGGCTTAAACTCTAATTTATCAGCATATAATCTTGAATTTAATCTTGCATCTATGTTATTTATCCAGCCTTTGTCATTTGTTATAAATATTAAACTTCTTTTGAAGATATCTTCTAAGAAATAATATAATATTGAGAAATCTTGTAATTTATCAATTTCATCTAAGCACAATACAATTGATTTTTTATTCAACAATAGTTTAACATCTTTCATCAACTGGTCTGTTGCTTTATACTGTATGAATTTATAATCAATTAAATTACATATTTCTAGCAAAATTTTGTAACTTGTATCGTGTTTCCAGCAATTTACATAAATTGGCATAATTTCATCAGAGTTATTTTCAACTTGCTTTAAAACATATTTTGTTGCTAAAGTTTTTCCAATTCCTGGGGCACCAAAAATAAATAAATTCCTTCCATTTCTTCCTTGTTCCAATAATTTTATTGAATTTCCAATATAAGCCTGCTGACCTTCACGATGTAATAAAATTCCTGGGATGAAGTTGTAGTCCAAAGCAGCATCATTTAAAAAAATGCTTTCGCTTGATTCAAGAAAATCTTTCTGCATGATAATGCTAATATTAGAAAAGATATAAATGTTACTAAATACAAATTTAAACCCAAAGGTTTAAATAGAATGCTTCTTCAAGGATGATTATGATGTCTTTGGAAGAGATACAAAGGTCACGAGTAGAATTTGAAACTTATTTAAAAAATTTGGTTGAGAAACTCGTTACTTTCTTAAATAAAAATTTACCTTCCGGAAAATTTTTTTATTAGATAGCCGATCTAGTTGGCATATCATTAGTTCTAAGGCTTTAACAGGATTTTCTTTTAATGTAATGTATTTAGATGAATTTTTTCCTAATGAAGGTTTTAGGGAATATAGGGTTGTGGTCATTGTAAGCCGCGATCGTAATAAGGAAGAATTTGAATTTGTAGTCAATAAAAGGAAACCCTATTCAAAAAGTGACTTAGAGAGAACTAAAAATGAGATATTTACAAAAATTTTGAAAATAGCAAAAAAGAATTTTAAAAATTAAATTTCTTCCACACCGTCTTTTGTCAATGCGTACAACCTAAATCCAATTCCTAATTTTAATAATGCAGAAATTAGAGCCATGTGCTCTCTTCCCATCCCGGAGATAACATTAATTGCAACCTCGCTTCCTTTAATTTTTCCTTTAAGATTATTATAAATCTCGTCTCTTAATTCTTTTATTCCCTGGTTAAGGTTTATTGCAATCAATTCTGTTTTAGTGTCTTTTGTGAAGTTTTCTTTGCCGTAGTCATTTGTTATTAAAAAAACTTTATCCCACTTACCATCCTGCATTAATCTGGAGACGTGACCCCAAGTGCCCTTTCCTGTTGACAAGCATGCAATTAATTCTGTCATTAACTTGCGAAATATTAATTATTTATAAATATAACTATTTTACCATAGAAATATTTAAATAAGAATTAATTATTCTAAAATAAGATTTTTAAAAAGAGGAAATAAAATGTATGATGAAGATGGATTTATAGAAGATCCTTATGATGACCCCCATCAGGATGATGGAGAGCCTTTATTTTAATTTTCTTTTGCGTTGAATGTTGAAGCTAAATCAATAACATATTTTCCTTCTTCTAACTTATAAACTAACGGCTTTCCCCTAAATAAGTCTACCAGATCAATTTCATACTGCCCTGGTTTTAATACCCTTATGCTTTCAATGTCAAGGATTACGGGCTTATCAATGTCCTCCTCACCAATTAATTCTTTAATATCATACTCAATTTCTTTCCTGTCTTTTGGGGTTAAATCAACAGTTAATTCCTTGACTTTTTCAATAGTTTCCTTGCGCACGAAGAAAAAGAACTTTCCCCCGCATTGATTGCATCCTTTTAATAATTCGTTTGAAGCTTCTTCATAAATTTTGCCGCACCGAACACATTGATGGCTCATACTTACCTTCTTCTATGCTTTTTTGAGCTTCTTGAAGATTTTGAAGTAGCATCCTTCATCATCAACTGCAGTTTATTCGGATCCCGTTTAATATTTTTGATCACTGTTGCAGGCCCAATGATTGTAAATCCCTGCCTGTTTCCAAGCAAGGTTGTTGCAAGGGTTGATTTTAGTTTGCTGAACACATCATCATCGCTTTCATTCGGGTTTACTACAGCCAATTCTATTCCCCTGAAGCTCGCATTTATTTCCTCCATTGTTGTCTTTATCAACTCTGCCTCTTCTTCCTTATTTAACCTGCCTTCCAATAAAACGATTTTATTTTCCTTAGCCATGTTTAATAGCTTTCGAATTCTTCCTAAAGAGCTCATGTCTCTGATTTCTGTGTATGGTACAAATTGTAGTGTTAACATTTTACTTTATTAGCTCAAACAGAGCATCATAAAAATCCTCCATGTTTTTTCCCTTTTCAGCCGAAATTCCGATTGCCCTATACTGGGGGAATGCATTTTGCACCCTCTTTAATTTTGCTTTCTTCAAGTCTATCTTATTTGCAACTATTAAAACAGGAATGTTTCTCGCTGCCAAATTTCCGATTATGGTAATATTAACCTGGTTATAAGGGTTTTCTGTTGCATCCAAAACAACTAGGACAGCATCAACATTCTCGAGCCATTTTATTGCTTCTATTACTCCTTTGGTTGCTTCTTTTGCCCTTGCTTTAGACTCTTTTTCGCTTAACTTAAATTTCATGAAATCTTCGTAATCAATTTTTGTTGCAATCCCTGGGGTATCAATAATATTAAAATCCAGTTCTTTAGAATTGCTTCTTATTTTTACTTTTTCCTTAACCTGTATCTCCCTGGTTTCATGGGGTATTTTAGAAACAGTTCCGAGTTCTTCGCCAATCCAGTCTTTGCAGATTCTGTTTGCCAAAGTAGTTTTGCCAACGTTAATAGGACCGTATATTCCGAGCTTAACCAGTTTTTTCCCTCTAAATATCATCCTGAATATGTTGTTAATATAATCTATAAATTTTAGTTTCATACTAAGGTTAGGAGAATTAGTATATTATTAAAGTTTTTGGTATTATTGACTAGTAAAATAGAAATTTAATTAAGACCCATTTGCCTCTTCCACCTATCCAATACATTATCATGATTTGTATACCAAGTAATATCAAAATTGGGATTATTCTTATAAATATTAATTTCTGTATAATTTCTTCTTCCATTTTTGATTATACCTATTGATGAATCAAGAATTTCTTTAGGAGTTAACCAGTAATTTCTATCCGCATAGGGTCTAAGGTTTCTTTCTATTGAAAAGTCGATTATGTACCAATTAAAAAAGAAGGGTATCAAGTCTTATACTATTACAATAGGACATACCCCCCTTGGATAGACAAATAGTAAGATTCTATTCTAAATTAGGAATAATTGTCCAAATGATCCCCTCTTCATCTACCTTTGATAAATCTTATTATGTTGGAACTTATGGAGATTTAATTGTTCAAACTCAATATCCTCAGCAAATAGTAAAAATGTTGGACTCTTTTTTCAAAAAAAACAAAATCTCTAAAAGATGTCGATTTGGTAGAGTTATCAAATATTGTAAATAAAAAAATAAAAATTAAACTTACTATAATAAAGGACTTGGCAATGGCAAAACAAATAAATCACTCAATCTTATCTCAAATAAAATGAAATTTAATAAAGAATTAGCAACAATTCGTGCTTTAAACTCTTATAATAAGAAAGTTTTATAAGTAAATCTATAGGATTAATATTTATGCAAAACGAAAACATACCAAAAGACATTAAAAAAATAAATGAAGTAACTTGGGAAATTCCGACTAGCTATAAAGAAGGAATGAACGTTCCAGCAAGGATTATAGCAACTGAAAAATTGCTTAATCAGATGGATAAAGGTGTGTTTGATCAGGTAACAAATGTAGCTTGCCTGCCAGGAATTGTTAGACATGCATATTGCATGCCTGATGGCCATTGATGCAGTTAAGTTAATTCTTTCTGCAATGGAAGGGCTACGGCTTTCCGGTTGGCGGATTAGCTGCGTTTGATCCTGAAGAGAATGGTGTAATCTCACCCGGAGGTATTGGGTTTGATCTTACAATAAAAAATTTTGTAAGAAACCACACATCAACTGCGGTATGAGGTTACTCACAACGAATCTCACCTTTAAAGAAGTTCAGCCAAAATTAAAAGAATTAGTGGACACTTTATTTAAAATTGTTCCGGCTGGTGTTGGTGCAAAGGGATTTGTAAAGGTTTCTAAGCAAGAATTTAAGGGTGTGGTTGAGCAGGGAAGCAAATGGTGTATTGAAAATGGGTATGGGTGGAATGAAGATTTAAAAAGAACAGAAGGATATGGAAGAATAGACTGGGCAGATGCAAGTAAAATATCTGATAAGGCAATCTCTCGCGGAATAAATCAGATAGGTACTTTAGGAAGTGGAAATCATTATTTAGAAATTCAAAGAGTCGATGAGAAGAATATTGTTGATAAGGAATTAGCAAAAAAATTCGGAATATTTCCAGAACAAATTGTTATCATGGTTCATTGCGGATCAAGAGGTTTTGGGCATCAAATTGCAACAGATTACTTGCAAACATTTGATAAAGTTATGCAGAAATATAATATTAAAATAAGAGATAGAGAATTATCCTGCGCTCCTTTTAACACAAATGAAGGTCAAGATTATTATAAAGGAATGGCCTGTGCTGCTAATATGGCATTTGTTAACCGTCAAGTTATTTTGCATAGAATAAGGGAAGGATTTGAAAAAGTTTTTAAAAAAAGCCCAGAAGAACTGGAAATGAATCTTGTTTATGATGTCGCCCACAACATCGCTAAATTAGAAGAGCACAAGGTTGATGGTAAAAAGAAAAAATTAATTGTTCATAGAAAAGGAAGCACAAGGGCTTTTCCCCCCGAACATCCAGAATTAGATAAGTTATATCAAGAGATTGGACAGCCAGTAATAATCGGCGGAAGTATGGAAACGGGCTCATTTTTACTGGTTGGAACACAAAAAGCAGAAGACACATTTTTTACTACGTGTCACGGCAGCGGACGCACCATGTCAAGAACGCAGGCAAGGCATGAAGTTAGAGGAGAAAAATTATTGCAGGACATGAATAAAAAAGGAATTTATGTTAGAAGTGTTTCAATGTCTGGATTAGCAGAAGAAGCCGGGGTTGCTTACAAAGATATTAATGAAGTCGTTAAAACAGTTGAATTAGCAGGAATTTCAAAACCGGTTGTTGGATTAAGACCTATTGGAAACGTGAAAGGATAATTCTTAAATACTTTAAAATTAAATTAATATTATGAAATTCAAATATCTGGAAAATGTTGCAATCGCTGACATAGCATTTGAAGCTTACGGCAAAACACTAAATGAAGTTTTTGAAAATTCAGCTTATGCCTTTTTTGATATGACATGTAATCCTAAAACTGTTAAGCAAAAAATAATAAAAATAATCAAAGTAAAAGCTGAAAATGAAAAAGATTTATTATATAATTTTCTTTCTGAATTAATATTTTTAAAGGATTCTAAACAATTAATTTTTAATAAGGTTAAAGTTGTAATTAAAAATAATAAATTACAAGCAACCTTGCATGGTGATAAAATAGATTATGAAAAACAAGAATTAAAAAATGATGTAAAGGCGATTACGTATCATATGTTTAATTTAGAAAAAATCAAAAACAATTATAAAGCTACAGTGGTTGTTGATATCTAAACATTTAAATAGTTAATCTAGTTTTTAGAGATATGCTTTGGTGGGAAGATTTAAAATACAAATTAGATAGAATCTTTAACAAGAAATCTTATTTTGAAATATCGGGTCATGAAACTAAACTTACGCCGGTGGAAATTGATGTTTTAAATAATCTTTATGGGTCTATGGAAAGTTTTAATAGTAAATTAAAAGAAATTGATGTTTTAAGAGACGAGCTTAATAAAATTAATCATGATTTAAGTTGGCATTTAGTTTATGGTATTGCTGCTACTAAGGAAAATCCTCTGCCTTCAACAGCTTTAGGAAAAATGGAAAGAAGCCTCAAAGCAAACTTAAAACCATTGATTGATAAATTAAGTAATAAAATAAAAGAATTTGAATTAAAAATAAACTTGTTATCTAGAATCGTGCACGATATCGAAAAATTAACAAATCAAAAAAATACTGATTTGCTTGAGTGGTTAAATGATTTAGTTCAAATATATAAAAATAGTATTCGAAGTTACGAATCTAATATCGATGAGGCAAAACAAGCAATCTCTTTAAATTAATCCTTTAATATTTCTTTAATTTCTTTCCAGACTTCTTTTATTGACAGGTTGCCATCTATTGTTTTAAGCACTTTCATTTTCTTGTAATAGTTTACCACAGGAAATGTTTTTTTTAAATAAATTCTATATCTTTCTTCAATATTTCTTCTATTATCGTCAAACCTTTTTCTTAATAATAATCTCCTGATAATATGCTTTTTGTCAACCTTCAAGAATAAAACCAAATCCGGCCCGAACTTCAACGCCTTTGCCTGTTTTAAGGTTCTTGGAAATCCGTCTAAGATAAAATTATCTTTTTTGATTAACTTATTGACTATTTTTATTGTGATATTATCGGGAATTAATTTCCCCTCATTTAATAATTTTTTAATGAATTTATTTTTTTTAGCTTCTTTTCTGAATATTTTGCCGGTTTCAATATGCCTTAGTTTCAACAATTTGCAAATAAAATTGCTCTGGGTTCCCTTTCCGCTTCCTGTCGGACCAAGAATTATAATTTTCATTTAGCCAAAATAAACATCTTTTTCTTCTTTTTCTTCCAGATGCCAGGCGTCTTTCATTTTTTTGCTTATCGTTATCATTTCTTCCTTGAACTTTTTCCATTCTTTAAATAAATTATTGATGAACTCTGCGTCTTTCTTTTCATCTGGGTTAACATCAATGTTTAATGATTCACGCTCATATTCCATTAATTTCTTGTATAATTTGGAAATTTTTTGCTTTTCCTGCTCGTTGAAAGCCTTGACTTCGACCATTCCAATAAAGCTACTCTGATTGGGGTAAAGCAATCCCTCAATAATCCTGCAGTAAAATATTACCTTATCATTCAACCTTCTTCTGATATTTCTAATTAGAAAGTTATTATCCTTGATGTTCGCAGCGCTTAACTCAAATTCTCCATCCAAATCATCAAATTTCGGCAGTTTATGCTTTAATTTATTGTACTCTGCCTTAATGTCAAATTTTTCGTCTTCCATCAAAGAAAATAGTTTAATTTAATATATATAAATCTTATCTAAAGGTTTAAATATTAGTAATTATTGGCAATGGCATGGGAACCGGCAAATACGTCTGTGATTCATGCGGATTTACCTGGGACGCGAAAACAAGGAAGCCAGAGACATGCCCGAATTGCGATGGTAAAATGATAAAGCCAAGCAAAAGTTTTCTAGAAGACTCTGGTATTGAAAGTTTTTAGAGCCTCTGGTGAGAATTGAACTCACGACCTCCACATTTTTGTAGATTTTTACCAATGTGGTGCTCCACCTACTGAGCTACAGAGGCACGATATTTCAGAAATTCTTTATGTTTTAAAAGTTAACTAAAAATAAATGTGGGAGACAGGATTTGAACCTGCGTAGGCACTAAGCCACAGGATTTCTCATCCTTGGAAAACTTAAGTTTGGCAAAGTTATTTTCTAACTTTCCTGCCCGTTCTTTGGTAATTTTTGAATTATTTCCAGATTCCGGTTTAAGTTTCTCCGGCACTCCCACATAAAAATTAAAAGAGGTTATACAATTTATAAAACTTTCATTTATATAACTTACCATTACAATTATATTAAAAACGAAATATTTATATATTAAGTAATGGTAGTAATAATATGCACATTCTCAAAAGAAAGAAAGGAAATCAAGAATATTTCTATTTGCAGCATTCTTTTAGAAATAATGGCAAGGTTATAACTAAGGAAATTTATCTAGGAAAAACAATTCCAAAAAACATAGATAAAATTAAACAAAAGTTAGAACAAGAGAATAGAAAAGAATTATACAAAAAATTAGAAAAAATTAAAGAGAACTTTCAAAAAGAGTGGAAAAAGATTCCTAACTCTGTAAGAGAAAAAGAATTGCAAGAAATCGCCATAGCATTTACTTATAATACAAATGCAATAGAAGGAAGTACAATTACTCTATCGGAAACAAGGCAGATTATAAAAGAAATCATCGCTCCAAATAAGGATTTAAGGGATATCAAAGAAACAGAATCTCATTACAAGGTTTTTTTGGAAATGTTAAAAAAGAAAGAGTCAATAACAAATGATTTATTGTTAAAATGGCATAAAAATATCTTTGGAGAAACCAAAAAAGAAATTGCTGGAAAATATCGAGAATATTTAGTTAGGGTTGGTGATTATATTGCACCTGATTGGCAAGATGTTAAGAATTTAATGAGCAATCTTGTTAAATCTATAAATAAATCAAAATCAAATTCAGTAGAATTAGCAGCAAGAGCACACTATAAATTTGAAAGTATACATCCTTTTGGAGATGGTAATGGAAGAATTGGAAGATTATTAATGAATTATATATTATGGTACAACAAATATCCAATGATGATTATTGAATACAAAAAAAGGCAAGCTTATTATAAAGCATTCCCAAGGGGAGAAGAATATTTTGTAAAATATTTTGTAAAATTATATTTGAAGGTTAATAATAAAAGAATTGGGTGACCACAAAAAGGAAAAGATGTAGCCACCTATTTTTTAAGAAACCTTTCTTTTTTCTCTTTATCTTTCTTCTTTGCCTCTATCTCTTTTTCATAATAACCAACTAGCTCTATTTTCCCTTCTTTCTCCGCTTTTTTCAATTTCTCTTCATGCAGAGATATCTGCTTTTGCAATGATTCAATTCCTTTTTTTAACCTTTTCTTTCTACTTGGCATTTAGATTCCCAGCCTCATTTTGTAAAATTTCTAGAAGTTTGTTTGCTGTGTTTATTTCTATCTTTGAATTATCTATTTTTTTATCGTCCCTAATATTCCTGTAAATCTTGTAGACTATTTTAAATTCAGATTCCGGAATAAATTTAGTTATAAATTTTTTAAATGAAGAATTTGAAAACTCTTTATTTCTTAAGACTGATTTAATCAGGAATATGCCTCTTAACCTTAATATCAATGAATAGATGATGCTGTAAGAAGCCAAATAATCTGATTCCATCTTATCTAATTCAATCAGTTCTTTTGTGCTCTTAATGCTGTCTTCTGTTGTTTCTTTAAACCATTTAATAAAATAGCTAAAATCTTTTTTGCTTTGCTTTAATTCATCTAACAAATCACTGTTAAAAATTGGTTTAGCCTCTTTGATTATAGCATAGACAAAGGGGTTTTTTTGAACTACGTTTCTGATTTTTTTGATTTCGATGAAGTCTAAGTCAAATCTTTTAGTGTTTCCTATTCTCAATTTATTCTTTCCTATAACTAAAACATCTATATCAGAGTCTTTCGTCTCTTCTCTTCTTGCATAAGATCCGTATAGAAAAACTCCGGAAATGTTTTTTAAATAAGGCAAGAGGATATTTATCAGCTCTTCCTCCAGAGATAATTTTGGGGTTTCTAGTCTTGTAACTATTATTTCCTCCCCCAACCAGTCTTTTGGAACCCAGACAGCTCCGCCATTTCCAGACCTTGCAACCTTTCTCCTAATCTGCTCTTTGAACATTTGATTTTGCATGTCTATACAGTGGATAGACTTATTTATAAGGTTTTCGATTTATAAGATACAAGAATAAAAATTTTTTAAAAAATTAAAAATAAATTATTTTTTAGCATCCTTAATTAAATCCTTAATGCTTCTGGTTAAAAAATGACTTATGCAATAACCGAAGAATTGTGATTCATTCTGGCATTGATAACCAAGTTCAGTTATAACCTTGCATCTTCCCTTAACCAACCTGCAATTTTCGCAATAACCCAATTTAGATAATTTTGATTTATCAGGCAAATAGAAATTCTTGCATTTCTTGCATAATATCCTAAACCTAGGCTTCATACAATTTTAAGAATATTCTACGATTTAAAATCTTATTGTTTTTTAAGTAATTTTTTAATATAATGCTCTGTTCTGCTTTCAACATATTTTTGCTTGTTGGTCACGCCAGAAACCATATTGGCAATTAGACTATAATCTTCCTCAGCAAGCCTCTTGGCTTCTCTTGCTATCCTTTCATCGACTTTTTCTGCCATTGATGATAAAAAATTTAACTAATATATAAATATTTGCTAAATAAACTTATAAATTTTTCTCAGTTTATATTCTTATGAAAAACAAGGAAGAAAAGATAACCTTAATCACGCCAGATTGAACTATTGATGATGTTGTATTAAGATATCGGTCAGAATACGGAATGAGCGGCTGCGAAGGATTTGTTCAACCCGCCACTATTGTTCTGTCGAATGAAGAGAGACTAGTTCAAGTTAAGAGTTTTTACAGGGAATCTTACGATGATAGGGGAACTCATTTTTCACAAGATCCAAATAAAAAAGCCGAAGAAAGTTATGAAACGCTTAAAACTTTAAAAGAAATGGGTTTTAAGGTTGTTCCATATTTTGCTTTAGCTAAGGCAAAAAAAGAAAATTTATTGATCCTGGATGATCTTACGAGGGGGGATTCTATTGAAGTTTATGATGAGAAACAACTTCATAGAGATAAGGATATTGTCGAATTAATTACAAATAACCCCTCTTTTTATAAAATAGACTTAGAATTCTTAAGAGATGGTCTTTTGGAGATTATTTATGTTTATGGGATCAAATTTTTTATCGATATTATGCCGAATCAAAAAAACATTTTAGAAAATTAAAACTTGAAATTAAATCATAAAAATCAGCCTTCGACAAGACTGAGAAAATAAGTTCAAAACTTTTGGTGTTAAATTTGTAACGATTAAAAACTTCATAAACCATAAAGTATATAAACCCCATAGTTATGATATATTATATGGCAACTACAATATCCATATCTAATGATATGAAGACAAAACTGAGAAATATTGGCAGAGCTGGAGATTCATACGAAGACATAATAAGAAGAATGTATGAGATAGCTAGAAAAAAAATTCTTTTTGCGTACTTATATGATACTTCGGATACTATAACTATAGATGAAGCTATAACTCAAGCAAAAGAAAAATGGCGAAAGTAGTTATTTCAGAATCTCTGAAAGATGAAATATTTAAGAAGTTTAAGCATAAATCTTTGGAAATTTTTTCACTGATGAAGTCGTTGGAGTCTTATCCTAATAAAGGCAAAGCTCTAGGAAATATAGGCGGAATTCTAATTAAGGAAATTAAATATGAAAAGTTCAGATTTTATTTCATTACCGATGGCCATATGCTAAAATTTGGAACAGAAGACGAGCTTATTAATCTTCTCATAAGGTTTGTTAGGATATCTGAAAAGAAAGATCAGCAAAAAGTAATTGAAGATATTAAAAGGGTAATTACGACTTTGGGTGAAAGCGGTTTTGAATAATAAAAATCAGCCTTCACCCAAAAATCAAGAAACTTTATATATTAATCTTCAATCTCAAATATTATGAAAATTACAATTTGCGGAAGTTTATTGTTTTTTCAGGAAATGGTTGATGCTAAATCTAAATTAGAAAAATTTTCCCACACTGTCTCTCTTCCAGAACAAATAGAGGGAACAGATTACAGCAATAAGTCAATAGAACAGGGAGTAAGAAACATACAAAAACATAATGCTATCATTAAACATTACAAAAGAATAATCAATTCAGATGCAATTCTTGTATGGAATAAAACAAAGAAAGGAATAGAAAATTATGTGGGGGGAAACACTTTTTTAGAAATGGGCTTCGCATTTGTCAATAATAAAAGCATATATCTCTTAAATCCAATACCGAAAGGACTAAATTACGAAGAAGAAATGAGAGGCATGGCTCCTATAGTTCTCAATGGAAAATTGGATAGAATAAGAGATTAAAAAAACTATAAGGTTGTTTTTAAGCACAGATCAATCCTTTAAATTAGTATAGGGGAAGTGAATGTTTATATTAAAGCCTTCGGCAGGATTTGAACCTGCGATCTGCTGATTACGAATCAGCTGCTTTGCCTCTAAGCTACGAAGGCTTAACTTAATTTTTCTTTTATTTCCTGAATTGAAAATTTCTTCTGGCAACTATTGCATACTGTGTAAAGTTTTTTGTTGATCTTAACGTAAGTTCCCTTTAGTTTTTCAAGGAAGGCTTCCTGTATTTTTTCCTTGCACATCTCACATTTCATGATATTATCAATAAAAGAACATTTATATATTTTTTCGCTTTTAAGATATTAATGAAGATCGCAGTAACAGGCGCTTATGATTCAAGAAAAAAAGGGGTTTATAGCTCTCTTTTCTTATATCTAAATGTTTATAAGGGAATTCCAAAAGAACACATGCGCTCCATAGATGTTATAAAAACATTGCAGGAGCAGGGTTTGGAGTTTGGAGACAAGACAACGTTTCTAAAACAGGAAGGAATCTTTAATTTTCAGGAAACCAGAGAAGTACTTGCAGAAATTGATATGTCTGATAAGAAATTTGAGCATCTTTTATTGAATAAAACCATTTTCGATGTTTATGTTTACACAGAATTCAAATTTCCGGATGAAGCTAAAAGATTTCTTTATGGAGAGCTTAGAAAATGGATTCCAAGACACCCTTATAATTTTTTAGTCAAGGTCCCTGTTTTTGAAAATGGTCTGCAAAATAATGATAATCAGCAGAAAATGGACCAGAGACTGGAGGAAATATTAAAAGAAATGGAGGTTTCATTCCTCAAACTTGAAAAAAATTTCTTTCAGCAAAACACCAAAGAGCATTTTAGAATCTTTGAAGAATATTTTGGAAAACAACTGAAATAAAACTGATTTTCGCAAATATTTTTTCTAAAATAGCATTTTTACCACAGAAATATTTAAATACTACTTATAATTTAAAGTGCTATATATTGTGTTGATGGCATAAGTGATACACAATAGGTTGTATTCATTAGAAGGTTGTAATTCCATATGAAATGCCCGTTTTGTTTTTATGAAGAGACCAAGGTAGTGGATAAGAGAGAAACAGAAGACTTTGATGTAACTAGGAGAAGGCGGGAATGCCTCAAGTGCAAGAAACGCTTTACAACTTACGAAAGAGTTGAGGATTTGGGATTGATTATAGTCAAGAAAGATGGAAGAAGAGAAAGTTTTGATCCTGAAAAAATAAAACGGGGAATACTTAAGGCATGCGAAAAACGACCAGTAAGTTGCGAGCAAGTTGACGACATAGTTAACAAGGTTGAGGCTGAATTGCGCAAGCTTAAGTCAAAAGAGGTTGCAAGCAGCGTAATTGGGGAGAAAATAGTCTCAAAATTAAAAAAACTGGACAAAATAGCCTACATAAGATTTGCTTCTGTTTACAGGAGCTTTGCAGATGTTACAGACTTTGAAAAAGAACTTAAAGATCTGGTAAAGAAGAGGTAAAATGAAAAAACAAAACTTAAATGAAGCCTACAAAGAGCTTCAGGAAGCATATAAGCTTCTAAGAGAAGAATTAGATTTACTAAATGGAAGGAAGAGATAACTAAAAAGGTGATATCATGATTTTAATATTGACAAAACGCTCAATTTTTTATGTTAATTCTGGGAAGGTTTTATAAAAATGGCTGTAGGACTCGCGACAAAGGAACCCGTCTCGAATTTAGAAGAAATTACAAAATATTCTGGAAATGGTAATAAGGGTTTAAAATTTAATCGTCTTTATACAGAACCAGGAAAGGACCCCTTTGATTATTTTCAATGGGAAACCAGGCATATTATAACAGAGAATCGCGCAGATCCAGACAAACCTGTCGTTGACAAGTATCTTGAATTGCCAAAACATTGGGGAACTCCTGCGGAAATGGTTCTGGCTGATAAATATGCTAAATCTGCCGATGTTCCTAAAATTGGCAAAGAGACAAGTGCAAAGCAAGTGATTTATAGGGTAGCAAAAACCGTTGCAGATGAAGGACTGAAAAGAGGATATTTTGCATCGCAAGAAGATTACCAGACTTTTTATGATGAACTTGTTTTTATTTTAACAGATCAAAGAGCAGCATTTAATTCTCCTGTATGGTTTAATGTTGGTTTAAATCATATTTATGGTTTTAAAGGCAAAGAAGGAAAAAAATTCGCATGGGATGACAAAAAAGGAGAAGCTATTCCAGTGAACGATAGTTATGAAAGGCCGCAATGCTCTGCTTGTTTTATCTTAAAAACCGGAGATGATTTGGACTCAATAGTTGGACATCAAGTTACAGAAACAAGCATTTTTGAAGATGGTTCTGGAACAGGCTCTAATTTTTCCACACGTCGTGCTAGAGACGAACCAATAAAAGGGGGTGGAAAATCTTCTGGAGCAGTTTCTTGGATGAAAGGCTATGATGTATGGGCTGGATTAATAAAATCAGGCGGAAAAACAAGAAGGGCTGCGAAAATGGCCACCTTTGATGTAAGTCATCCGGATGTCGAGGAAGTTATTAATGTTAAAAAAAGACAAGAGGAAATAGCACGTGCATTAGATGTTATGGGTTTTAATACAGACTGGGAAGGAGAAGTTTATCAGGACATTTTATCTTTTCAAAATGAAAATATCTCAATTAGGGTTCCAGATGATTATATGCACGCTGTTGAAAAAGATAGCACCTGGGATTTAAGATATATAACCTCTGGCGAAATTGCAAAAACAGTTAAAGCACGAGAAATCTTAATGCAAATTTCTGATGCGTCATGGTATTCTGGGGATCCCGGGCTTCAATATGATACGACAATAAACCTTTGGCATACCACGCCAAACGATGGTAACCAAAACAGTTCAAATCCATGTTCAGAATATTTATACTTAGATGATACAGCTTGTAATTTGGCATCACTTAATTTATTGAAATTCAGAAAAGCTGACGGGTCTTTTGATGTTTTGGGTTATACACATACCATAGATATTGTATCAACGGCCCAGGAAATTTTTGTAGATTATTCAAGCTATCCAACAAAAAATATAGCCGAAATGACTCATAAACATAGAACAATTGGCACAGGTTATTCTAATCTTGGAGCATTAATAATGTCTTACGGTTTGTCTTATGGTAGTGAAGAAGCACAGGCGCTTACGTCTGTTTTATCAGCGATATTAACCGGCAGAGTTTATAGGCAATCTTCTTTAATTGCTAAGGAAATGGGACCATTTGAGAGGTTTAACGATAATAAAGAACCAATGTTAAAAGTGATGAACATGCATAGAGACCACCTATTTAAGGTTAACAAAAATAAAATACCCCACCAAAACTTATTAAGCTCTTTATTTGATGTTGCCCTTGATACATGGAATGAAACAATAGGTTTAGGGAAAGAGTATGGTTATAGAAATGCACAAGCTACTGTAATCGCCCCGGTAGGTACAATAGGGTTGTGGATGGAAAACGAAACCTTGGGCGGAGAACCTTATGCCATATTTGTCGCAGATAAAAAACTTTCTGGGGGAGGTAGAATTGAACTAAAGGGTTTGAAAGGACCTGAACTTGGTTTAAGAATGCTAGGATATTCTGACAAAAAAATTGAATTAATATTAGAGTATATAGCAGAAAATAATACTATTGAAGGTTCACCAGATATTAAAGAAGAACATTTACCTGTATTTCTTACGGCGCTTAAACCAAAGAAAGCCAAGAAATCTTTGAGCATAGACGATCATCTTATGATTATGGCAGCTTCCCAACCGTTTATATCAGGAGCAATATCAAAAACATTTAACATGCCTCATGAAGCTACTAGAGAAGACTTTTATAATTTCTATCTCAAGGCATGGAAACTTGGATTAAAAGCAGTTGCTGCTTATAGAGATGGAAGTAAATTATCTCAGCCATTAAATGTCAAAGAAACCGAAGAATTTTTGACAGATAGTTTAGAGAAAAAAGTTTGGGGACAATCAAAAGAACCCCCGGAATTAGGCGATTCATATAAAATAAAAGTTAAAGTTGGTGGCAAAAGCCTGATAATTATAACAACAGAGTATAAAGACACCTTGATGCCAAGCGAGGTATTTTTGCACATGGCCGATGCAGGAACATTTTTAGAGGAAAATTTAAAACAACAAGGCATTGACGTTTCATTCCAGCTTCAGCACGGCATGAATTTAAAAAAATTCGTTGAAAAAGGACTTGGCGTAAAATCTGCAGAAATCTATGGCTCTGTGTCTGGATATCCTTACATAAACCAATGTAGCTCATTAAGAAGTTTATTGAGCAAGATTTATGGTATTGAATATTTGGGGATGAAAGAGCTTGCAGATATGCCTCCAGTTAAGTCTGAATTAAGAATTAATAAATTAAAAAGGCATAAGAAATTTGAGCAGGTTTATCGAATGTTAAATAATGAAGAATTTGAATTAAAAGAAGACTACGTTCGTGATTTTTTGAAATCTAAAAATGGTAATGGAAATGTGAATGAAGATCAAGTAAAATTTTTGCTAGGAATGAATAATAAAAATGGTAATGGCAATGAACATTCTATCCCATCTTCTAGTGAAAGCAATCAAGAAAGCGGAATCTCTGGTAGAGTTTGTCCCAATTGCAGCTCCCTTTTAATTAGATTTGGAGGATCTGTCAACTGCTGGAAATGCACAAGCCCGAAATGCACTTTTATAGAAGGTGCCTGTGGTTAAATATTTAAACTTCATTCATATTTAATTTTTAATGCATAAATCATCATTAAGAAGATAAAAGAATTTTACGAAAAAGCAAATTAATATTTAAACCTTGTTTTTAACGCAGCAGTAATCAATGGCAATGCTACCGTGCTATCGAGAGAAACATCTACAAATTTTGCTTTCTCACTCATCTTATCCCAGCTTAACCCTTCTTTTAATTTTGCCCCTGAACTTCCGCCAGACTCTTCCCGGTCTGTTGTAATCTGCACGCCATAAACCGCCTTGTTTGGGGACAATTGCATTGCCTGCTGAATATAATTTTTAGGAACCCCGCCATTGACATACCAGACAGCAGATTTTCTAGACGTCCATGAAATATCTAAAATTTCCTTTAAATCATCGAATGCATTTACATCTGTAGTTTTACCCTGTGCTATCTGCCCCCAAACCATCAACCCAATTCCAGAATCGGCCAATGCAGGACAGAATAAAGGAATATTATTTTTATAGCAGGCATTTACGATTGTGTTTTCCGGAGCCAATTTCCCGAGAATATTCAAAAATTCCTTGATATTTTTTGCTTTGCTTAATTCATCAAAATTACCTTTAATGAATTTTTCTAATCCGATATATATCTCATTTGGCATCAGGCTATTGTAAATTCTATTGTAACCTTCTTTTCTTAATTTATTGTCATCCATATTTTCATCACCTTGATAATGCTCATAACCCAAGGATTCTCCCAAATCATGGGTTAAATTAGCCCCTGTAGTAACCATAACATCAATCCACTTGTTATTTATTAAATCTAAAATAATTTCTTTCATTCCTCCAGGAACCATCGCGCCAGCCAATCCGAAAAATACCTTGCATTCCTTATCATTGATTGCTTCTTCCAAAATATCAACTGCTAAAGCGAGCTTGCCGGCCTGCATTACTCCTGCTTTTCCCATTGCAAGAATTAAATCATTGACTTTCATTTCCTTACTGATTTTAATGTGCTCGACTTTTTTCATAATCTGCTAATTAAAAATAAGATTTATAAAAGTAATTGTTTAACCATAATCATGAAATTCTTCAAGGTAATCTATAACCTGGCAATATTGGCAATTTTCATCCTCGGGATAATTTATCTATTAAAGAAAGAATATTACCTTGCCTTTATCTGGATTGTTCTTACACCTGTTTTAATGTTGTTGCCCAGGAATTTATACAAGATATCATGGATAAGCCAAAAGTATAATAAAAACCTATTAAATGTGCTTGAGATTTTTGTTCTTATATTTTTAATAAGCGGGGCAGGACTTCCCTTGGGATTAAAATATTTGCCGATTGATATTGATAGTTATCTTCATTTTTCAAACGCGATATTTTACACAATTCTCTGGGGAATTTTGTATTATGTAATAAAAAATAAGATTGCTAAAAAAGAAATAAGGAAGAACGAAGTTATTTTATTCGCATTTATTTTTAACATAATTTTTGGGGTTGTATTGTGGGAAAGGTTTCAGTTGCTTAATGACCAGTTATTTGGCACGAAAATGTACTTTGATTATTTTCAGAATGCAGATTTTGACAGCATGTTAGACCAGATATTTGGGACGCTTGGAACAGTCTTTGCCGGCATTTTAATGTACTTTAAGCTTGATGACTGGATAAATAAATGGAGAAGATAAAAATAAATTAATTTTTAACAGAGTTCATCGGTTTCATATCCTGCCAGGCTAAATTGAACATATTTTCAAGTGCACCAGCAAAGTAGGGTGTGCTTACCCAAACACCAACATCATAGCTTGGATGCACATTGTCATCATGCATTAACATAAATGTTAAATCCTTGCCGTCAACAACGCAGAATCTTGATCCTATCTTGTCAACGTGCTTAACTTCTGCAAATTTGCTCAATTCTTTTGCTACCTGCATATTTTCCTTAGTTAATGGAGCAGCTATTCTTATTTTAACGCCCTTTCTTTTTAATTTTTCAAAGACCGGCTTTAACGCCTCAGCTTTTCTTTGCAAACCCTTGCTGCTTGTCATTAATGTTACAGATTTTTCAGCACCCCTAACCATTAAATCTAAATGCGAGTAAATATTATGTCTTCCTCTTATTGCACCTGATAAATCAGTCGGCTCTACAAATTCTATTCCTTGTTTATGCAGTAATTCTAATTCTTTATGCAAGTCAGTTCCTCTTAAACTTTCTAAATTTTTAACTTGGTCTTCTGCATTTTCCCTCATTAATTTCTTAACCCTTTCAACAACTTCTTTCGGCTCAACTGCCAAGTACTTTATTGGCTTTCCTAATTTCATTAAAACAAATCCTTTTTTTTCTAATGATTCAAGAATATCATATGCCCTTGATCTTGGAACATTTCCAATATCGGCTAATTCACCTGCGGTTGAAACACCACGAGAAAGCAAAGCAGTCCATATCTTAGCTTCGTATAAGTTTAGGCCAAAATATTGACGTAGTTTATTTAAAAAATCCTCTTTTACAATCATGTATTAGTCCCTCCTAGGAAATAAACCCCCTCTTTTTTTATTATTATCAAGTATATTATCGTTATTACTTCTAAAAAGGTAAACTTACTTATATATAAACATTATTGTTTTTAGGTATACTGTTACACTACAATTTTTTAGCTCTCTGGGAATTGTAAATCTTTTCTATATCCTTTATTGTGTTTATCTCGTTTAAACTTTTCTCAGGGTCTCTTCTTCTCAAATATCTCGGGAAACGAAGCGCATAACCGCTGGAATAACTCGGACTTTTTTGTATTTCTTCATAACCAACCTCAATTATGATCTTTGGCTTTACAATAACCTCCTTGTCATCTTCATGCATTATTAACGGCTTAAGCAACTTAGTCATTTCATTATAAGTCAAACCTTCACCCTTCTCTTTAATCCCTGTGCCGACTTTTCCAACTTCCAGTAATTCATTTCCTGATTTGCAAGATATAGTAAAACTGCTTAGCCACTTCGCTCTCTTGCCTTCACCATATTCTGCCTTGACAATAACTAGATCCAAAGGTTCAAGAATGTTCTTTAATTTCATCCATCCATTAACATATCTTCCAGCAACATAGGTTGAATCAATATTCTTAATCATTACTCCTTCATTGCCGGCATTTAAAGATTCTTCAAAAAATTTTATTGCCTTTTTTTCATCATCTGTAACTAATTTTTTTGTTAAAATTATTTTTCCTGGAACTTGCTTTGTTATTCCCTCAAGAACTTTGCGCCTTTCAAGTAAAGGTTCATTTATTAAGTTTCTACCGTTGGAGTAAACAACATCAAACAAGTTTAATTCTATTGGAAATTTTTTAACCATTTCATAAATGTCATATTTTCTTTTAATTCTCTGGGAAATAGTCTGGAATGGCAGATATTTTTTAGTTTTTTTGTCATATGCAACAGCCTCGCCGTCTAAAATAAAATTCTTTGCCTTAACATTTTCCTTAACAAATTTTACAATATCCGGAAATTGTTTGGTAACATCCTCCAAATTTCTCGTGAATACTTTGATATCCTTATCTTTACTTATCTGAACTCGAAAGCCATCCAATTTATATTCAAATTGTGTAGGTTTACCAAGTGCTTCAAAGGCTTCTTCAACACTTTCTGACAAAACAGCAAGCATTGATTTAACCGGAGTTCCTGGCTTTAAAGAGATTTTTTCTAAGGCTTTAATCCCATTTTCTTTTAACAATTCAGCAACTTCGCCGTAGTCTGTTGTCAAATTATATGCTCTTTCAACGTTTTCAACATCCGCATCAAATGCCTTTGCAAGAGCATCTCTTATTAATCCTGTTGAAACACCTACACGCAATTCCTCCAAGATTGTTGCAACAATAAACCTTGATTCTTCCTGGCCGCTTGAGTTTAGCAATTCACTAATTAAATTGATTTTTTTATCGACTGTTCCGTGTCCTGTGAATTGCGATAGTTTACGAATGTTTTCAATTACTTTTTTAACTGTTAACTCTTTTTTGGCAAGGGTCATTTGTTTTCTCTTATTCATTAGTTGTTCTGCTACTTTTCCCAAGTCCCCTGTTTCTTTCCATAATTTCTCGACATCGTTAATAGAATCCCCGCTTGAACTTGAGATGACTTTTAATATTAATCTAGAACTCATCCCTATTTTTCTTTCGTCGTATTCTGGAAAAACCCTTCCTTCTAATAAATAGATTACGTCCTTAATCTCGCTGCCTGAAACATGTTTGAGAAAATTTGCAATAATATCTGTCTTCTCCAGCTTTTTGGTGGTTTTTTCAAGCTCAAGGTAAACTCTAACTAACTCAATATAGTTCATAGCAACCTTTAAATATTTACTAGCATTTAAAGTTTTTGAAATGAATTTGGTTGAACTCTTGCAAAAAAGATATTCTTGCAGAAAATATTCTGATAAGGATGTCGATGATAAGGACATTGGTAAGATAATAAACCACGCTTCTCTTGCCCCGAGCGCAGGAAATTTACAGCCATGGCAGGTTATTGTTGTTAAGGATAAATTAAAACGATATTCTCTAAGTGTTGCTTCTTTAAGCCAGACATGGATGAAGGAAGCCCCTGTTCATTTGGTTATCTGCGGAAATGTAAATTATGTCAAGAAATTCTACAAGGTTAAAGGCGATCTTTATGCAAAACAGGATTGTGCGGCATTCATTGAGAATATTCTATTGCTTGCGGCAGATTCAGGATTATCAACATGCTGGGTCGGGGCGTTTGATGATGCAATGGTTAAGCGGGAATTGAGCATACCTGAAAATGTTGATGTCTATGCGATAATTCCCCTCGGTTATAGCAATGAAAAACATCCAAATCATAAAAAACGCTATGATCCCTCAATATTCACTTTTTTTGAAAAATACGGAAACAGAAAGCAGGATAAGAGTTTATTTCCTTTAGAAAAACAAGTTTCAAAAATTAAGGATAAAAGCAAAGATATTTTTAATAAAGCAGACGAATTAGTTAAACATTCCAAATAATCCCGGTTTGTTATCCTCATCTCTTCTGGATTTGCTGGAGGGGTTTTCATTATTCTGCCTTTTTTCATCCATTCTTTTCAGCATCTGGCTTGTGAAGTCTTTTGCTTCGTCTTTGTTTATATTGAATTTTCTTGGAGTAATCCCCTGCTTAATTTTTTGCTGTTCTATTTCCCTTGCCCTTGTATATCCCTGCTGTATTTCCTTCTCTTTCCTAAATTGCTTTATTCTTCTATTTCTAATTGTGAAATAACCTCCCAATATGATTGCAAGGAGTATTGCGAATAACAATAGAGGCTTATCAATTAAATCATTTATTGTATTGCTGACTGATTTTCCTGTAACATACAATGGGTCGTCACTCTCCGGAACACTTACTTCTTCAAAGCTTTTTGCTTCGCCATTTGTTGCGAGATTTAAGTTATAAATTCCTTCCTTTAACTCGTCGCTTAATTTAATTATTCTCGATTCACTAGGATCAACTTGAACTCTTTTTGTAAATTCCTTGCCGTCTTCTCCTATTGCCTTGACTTCAACTTCATCATCATATGGCACGTTTCCAATATTTCTTACATAGACTATGCCATCCTCAACATAAACTTCAACTTTTTTAACTTCCGCGACATTGAAGGTGCTTTCCACCTTAAATTCATCTGTGCTTGCCTTGATTACCCAAGATCCTGGCAAGGCATGATCCTCCAAATTAAAATCCAGTTTATTTGTTCCCTGCCTTGATAATTTTCCATCGGGACCATAAACCTTAATTTCCGCATCATTTTCCATTAAGTCATCTGCCTGGTCATAAAGCAATGATTCTATTGTTATTTGATCGTCCGGCAGGAAATCAAGCTTATTAATTAAAATTTTTAATTTGCTTGGTCTTGGTGCAATAAAAATGCTGAACTCCTTGCTTGCCTTGTTCTCAAAACCATCTTCATAGCTTATCTTTAATGAATGGGAATTTGATTTGATATTGCTTGGAATCGAATAAGTGTAGGAAAATTCACCTTTATTTAATTCAGTGCTAAATTCATTTTCATCCAGGAATATTTTAACCTGGCCTTTATCAAGCAATTCTCCGCGTATGTTTTTTAGATCACCTTTAATTTTTAGTTCTTCGCCCGGCGAGAGGGTGTCTTTATTCAACGAAGTGCTTAATATTAATTCAGAGCTTATTTCAAAAACCTTAACAACTTCTTTCTCAATTAAAGCATTACTCGAGTCAAGCAAAGAAATTTCTAAAGAGCATTTCCCAGCCATGGTTTTGGTTAATTTTAAATCAGGAATAGTTAGTTCTTGAGGGCTTGTCTTTAATAAAATCGGACTGACAAAATAATCCAAATTTGCATTGTCGCATATCGCTCCCGCTTTAACAAATCCGTCTTCTTCTTGCGTATGTGCAACGACAATTTTTACAGGAATTCTCTCATTTATGTTATAGAAGTCCTCTGCCTGGGTTAAAACATCAATTTCTGCAGTAACAAAAGGTACAAAAAAAAGAAAAATTAATGCTAAGGCAAGTTTCTTCATCTTGATTAAGGGTATAAGCTAGTTTAAATATTTTTGGGTAAATAATGTTTATGAAACTAAGCTATTAATTAAATCAGCTTTTGTAATCAATCCTATCAATTTCCCCCTTTCTTTAACTAATATTAATGGATAAAATCTCAGTAACTGTTTTATAACCTCTAGTCTGGCATTTTTGCCTATTATCGGAGGTGCTTCCTCCATGATGCCTTTGGCTGTTAAATTTTTTATGCCTTTTAAATTTTTGTTCAAAATCGATGATTCCGAAACTAATCCAATTACTTTTTCATTATCCAGTACAGGCAATTGGGATATCGAATGTTTATTCATTATTTTTATTATATTTGAAATTTTTTCATTTTGATTTACAGAGATAATATTTTTAATCATAATGTCTTTGGCTTCCTTTTCCTCTTGTTTAGTTAATGATTCCAATGCTTGTTCTATCTTTTTTATATTAGAGTATGTTGGGTCTAATTTACCTGCTTCTATTTTAGCAACCATGCTTTGACTTATTCCAGCTTTTATCGCAAATTGATGTTGTGTTAAATTCAACTGTTTTCTGATTTTCTTTAATTGGGTTATGTCAAATACCATGCTTTAATGAATTTTCCTATATTTATAAATATTCTTATAGGAATATTTTTGTCAAGAAATTATTTATATGGGTGGTTTTAAAATAATTAAGGAGAAAGACAAAATGACAAAAAATAATAATGGAGAAAATTTAGATGGTCTTTATTTATGCGCACACAACTTTTTATCAAATCATTCATATGTCCTTAAATTAAATCTAAGTAATCAAGAAATTGAGGTAATAGCTGAAAGACCCCCTAATAAGACCCATGTAGGGGACTATGTATATTCATTTAATTCTGATGGCTTTTTGTATTTGGATAGGGGAAAATTGTTTGATGTTTGGTCAACTCCCCAGGATAGTTTTATTTTTAATACTATAAATGATTCAAGAGGGAGAAAAGCATTGAGCAAGTCTGACGGCCACATTACCCAAGTTTATGCTCAAGATAATAAACTATATTATGTGTGGTATAATGGCAATGAAGAAAATGGGCTTTATCATAAAATTTATGATAAGGATCCTACAAAAAAGGGAATTAAACCAATCGCTACAAGGAATCGTGCTATCCATGCAATATGTTCTCACAAAAATGTTTTATATGACTCGTCTGATGAAACATTCTGCGATGATGGGCGCGCAGGAGTTTATAAAACTTTAGATAATAAATTGATTTTTGAGGCAAATAGAATGGAAGAAAATACTTTCGTTGAGCTAATCACTTATAATGGAAATCTTTATGGATCAAGGATTGATGGAATTATTTTTGATATTTTGAATAAAAAACCAGTGGCAAAAAGAAAATGTTGGTCAAGATTTATCGTGCTTAATGATAGATTATTGGATTTTTCCCACAATAAATTTTTTGATACTCTGTCTGATCCTGCAGAGTTACAACCTGTATTAAATGTTAGAGGAGGAAAAATTATCCATTTTGTAAATCACGGCAACACTTTATATGATGTTAGGCAATTTGGAGAAGAATATAATGGAGGAGAATACGCCATATTTTCAACACAAGATAATCGATTATTAGCAAGTCTTGATGAAAAATTATGTGGCGAAATTTTTTCATTTACTTCTATATCTGATAATAAGATAAATAGTCAAAGTTTATCTCGGAGAGACTGAAATGACAAAAGAATTAATATACTCATATTCACAGGCGGAAAGTGGCAAAGATTTTCGAAGGCAGAAATTAGATTTAGAATTAAACTTAAGAGAAATTGAAGATTTAAGATGGAAAGTAAAAGTTAAAGACAAAAGTCCTAAGTTCAAATTTTTACTGGAAACTCCAAAACAGCGTTCAGGCAAAAAACTTGATTATTATGCACTGTTTGAATTGAATCCAAACGGAGATAGCATTTATAAGCCCATAGATGGAATTAATTTAATTTACAGATTTTATGAGCAAAGATCTTTTGGTCCTAACAAGCAATTAATCCTTGAAGAAATAGATTTTGTCTGGCATAAAGGCATAACTTTAGAGTCTAGGTTACTGCCTCCGAATTCTTCCGCATTGCAATATTCGTCATCGCCAAATCAATTTCCGAGAGCGATTTATTTAAGAGAGGATCTTCCTTATCTATCTGCATTATTCAAAGCACAAAAATATTCCTTTAGAATCCCAGATGCTGATTTTTGTTCAAAACATACAATAATTGCGTTGGATACGTTGATAGAGGTGCTATATAGAAAAAAATCTCCAAATGAATCTCTTTTATCTGCGGTAAAAATTAACCAATAAAATGACAAAACAAATTAAAGTTGCATATATTGTAACAGATAAAGATACAGCAGAACACTTGAAAGGTATCGCCCCAATTAGTGTGCCGGATAATTATAGATTAGAAGCTCTAATCAAAGATGCAAATGCTAAATCTGTAAGCATCTTAGATGGCGGGATTTCTGGGGGAATGGGAGGTAGTTGGTATGGAAGAATGAGCCAACCATTTAATGCCGGAGAATTTGACCCTAATTATGATACTTATTTTCTAGAAGGGGTTCAGTATATAGAAGATATTTTTAATTTATTAAAGAAATATAAATAAAACTAAAATGACAGGAACAATTGATAAAAATTTATTAGACATAATTTTACCAGAAGAAGGTCTTAGATTTAGAGAGCATTTTGGAAAAGTTGAATTTACTTATGCCGAGAAAGTAGAAGAAGGATGTTATCATGAAATACATGAAGTTGTTCCCACCCATATATCAAAATTAGGGGAAGAGAAAATACTAAATTATGTTCATCAAAAAATTGAAGAACATAAAAGAGAATGGAAGAAGTATGAAGAGATAGAAGAAAACATAAGAAAAAATCATATACCAATAAAAACCAAATATAAAGGAATTTCTCTTGAAGGCAGAATTATTGAAGCAACAAGTTTATGTATAAAAGTAGAATTAGATAAGCCATTAAGAGGTCATAGCCATATAAACTTTGGATATGCATCTGCTGTAATGGGTCGTTATGTATCCAATTCCGATCATGAGATATCAAAATACGGATATGAAGCAGCATATAGAGCTCTTGAATGGGCTTATAATGATGCTTTACACAAACCAGAAAAAGATTTGGTTGAAAGTTTAAATGAATATAAAAGTTAATTTTAAATAACCTTAATATTACTTAATTTTATGGATTTAGATGCATTACGTCATTCTTGTGCACATTTATTAGCAAGCGCAGTAAAAGAACTTTATCCAGATGCTAAAATGGCAATCGGGCCAAGCATAGAAGACGGATTTTACTACGACTTTGACAACCTTAACATTACAGAAAAAGATTTGCCGAAAATCGAAGCAAAAATGCAGGAAATTGGCAATAAAAAATTAAATTTTGAAAGGGTTTTGATGAAGAGAAAAGACGCCGAAAAATTCCTTAAAGACCAGAAATACAAATTAGAATTATTAAGAGAAATTCCGGGAGAAAAAGTTCAGTTTTACAAACATGGAAATTATTATGATTTATGTAAGGGGGGACATGTAAAAAATACGTCGGAGTTAAAAGCATTTAAATTAACTAAAATTGCCCAGGCTTACTGGAAAGGAGACAGTAAAAACAAGCAATTAACCAGGATATACGGAACAGCATGGAATACAAAAGATGAGCTTAAAGATTATTTAAAAAGATTAGAAGAAGCTGAAAAAAGAGACCATAGAAAAATAGGAAAGGAACTAGAACTATTCTTTTTTAATGAAGTTAGTCCAGGAGCACCTTTTTGGTTGCCAAATGGAATGATAGTTTTCAGAGAACTTGAAAGACACTGGAGAGAAATTCACGATAAAGATGGTTACAAGGAAATTAACACCCCCATAATCGTCAAGGAAGATTTATTTAAAAAATCAGGACACCTTGAGCATTACAAGGAGAATATGTTTCCTTTAGATTTGGATAAGGAAAATTATTATCTTAAACCGATGAATTGCCCCGAAGCAACTTTAGTTTATTCTTCAAAATTACGCAGCTATAAAGATTTGCCAATAAAATTAAGTGAAATAGGGAGATTACATAGAAATGAGTTGTCGGGGGCTTTAGGCGGCATGTTCCGCGTTCGTCAGATAACAATGGATGATGCCCATATATTCTGCAGAGAAGACCAGATACAAGAAGAGGTTACAAAGGTTCTTGATTTGGTCAAGAAATTTTATTCAATATTTGATTTTAAACCAAATTTCAAACTTGCAACAATGCCAGATAAAGCACTTGGCGATAAAAAAACTTGGGAAAAAGCAGAAAAAGCCTTGGAAGCAGCATTAAAAACTAATAAAGTTAAATACGAGATTAAAGAAAAAGATGGCGCTTTTTACGGTCCAAAAATTGACATTCATATTAAGGATTCTTTAAATCGTGACTGGCAACTTGCTACAATACAGCTAGATTTTCAGATGCCACAGCGTCTTGAATTAATGTATGAAGGGAAGGACGGCAAGAAACATCATGTTGCCATGATTCACAGAGCAATATTCGGGAGTTTTGAAAGATTTATCGGAATATTAACAGAGCATTTTTCAGGTAAATTTCCTTTATGGCTAAGTCCCGTGCAAGTAATTGTGATGAACATTAATGAAAATAATTTGAAATTTTCAAAAGAAGTTTACAATAAATTAAAAGAAGACAATATCCGCGTTGAATTAGATGACAGAAATGAAAGCATTCCAAAGAAAGTAAGAGAGGCCCAGATTAGGCAAATTAACTATATGCTTACAATCGGCGATAAAGAACAAAAGAAGAAAACTTTGGCAGTAAGAACAAGAGACGGAAAAGTTAAGTTTGATGTAAAATTAGAAAGCTTTCTAAAAGATGTTTTAAAGGAAATTCAAAACAAGGAAATTAAATGATTAAAGAATACCAACAGTTAATGAAGGATGAAAAATTCAAATCCTGGAAAAATAAGCATAAAAATGCCTACTTATGCAGCGTTTTTCTGCTAAAAGACGAAGAGAAGTCAAGCGGGTGGCAGTTTGATTATTATTTGCCGAAGAAAAACAAGATATCCACTTTTCTGGTTGATAAAAGTATAAAGTTTACAGATAATCAAAAAATATTCTCCGCATCTAAAAAAATTGAAGAGATAAACCTGGATGACGTTAAATTCGGTTTTGATAATGTCGTGAAATTAGTCAAGCCAAAATACAAAAATAAGAATTTTACAAAAGAAATAATCATAATCCAGAGCTTAGATTCAAAATTATTGTGGAATATCAGTTTGGTAACAACTGATTTTAATTTAATTAACATTAAAGTGGACACAAAAAGCGGAAAAATTTTAGAAGAAACAAGCTCGAGCTTATTGCAGTTTAAAACTAATTAATCTCTATTATTTTTCCATCCTCGCCAAGATGGACCGTCTTGTTTAATTTATATCCTAGTTCCAGGGCCAAAATTTCCAATCCTTTCGTAATCTCGTGATCGCCATGTATGGGCAGGATATGCTTGGGCTTTAGCAAATTAATTATTTCCCTATGATCTTCATGAAATGCATGCCCGGAAACATGAACTTCCTTGAAAATTCTTGCATGGAACTGCTTAAGTCTTTTTTCCAAATTTTCACGATTCTTAATTGTCATCTCCGTAGGAATTGTTCTGCATGAAAAAATTATAACATCGTTCGGCAGTAATTCAAATTGTATGTCTTTTTTATTTGCTATTTTAGTTAATATTGCGTCTGGCTCGCCTTGATTACCTGTACAAACAATAAGATAATTGCTTCTCCCCTGTTTTTCTATCTCCCGTAATTTCTTTTTCACCAAAGACCTGTATCCAATAATTTCAACATTCTTGCTGAAATTAACGATACCTGAAGCTTCAGCAGCCTTGACATAATTAAACAAGCTTCTTCCAAGGAATACAATTTTTCTATTCAAGTTTTTGCCGAATTCAATTATGCTCTTTAATCTCGCGATGTGACTTGAAAACGTTGTAATGATGATTAAATTGCCTTCGCTTTTTGTTCCGAGCAAAACATCCTTAAGCATTTCTTTCGCGACTTTTTCGCTCGGGGTTTTTCCTTCTGAATTTGAATACAAAGAATCCATGATTAACAATAAAACATTTTCTTTTTCAGCCAAATGCTTTAATCTATCATAGTTTGGTTTAGCCCCAATTACAGGATAATTATCTAGCTTGAAATCATTGGCATAAAAAATAATTCCATATTTTGTATGGATTGCAATCAAAACTGTTTGCGGTGTCGAATGTGTGATGTTAATGAATTCTATCTTTAAGTTTTCAGAGATTTCAAGATGAGTGCCTGAATTTATCGGTTTTAGCCTCCCTTCTAGCTTATATTCATGCTCCTCAAGCAATTTTTTTAGGACTTCAATTGTGTATCTTGTTCCGATTACAGGACAGTCATAATGCCTGGCTAAAAAAGGAGCCGCGCCAATATGATCCAGATGGCAGTGTCCTAGAACAATTGCCTTGACCTGATTTTTATACTTGTGAAGAACTTCATCATCTGGAATAGCCCCTATTTTAATTAAATCCTTTGTTGTTAATTCACGAGGATCCCCTTCTTCATACTTCAAAACAGCAGGCAGGTAAAGCCCCATATCAAGAATGATTATTTCATCATCTACTTTAATGGCAGTCATGTTTTTTCCAACTTCGCTATAGCCACCAATTGCAAAAACTTCTATCATCGTAGTTTTATTTTTTTCCCTATTTTTATATTTTTTGTATTTCCTGTTCTGAACTCCAAAACATATTTTGCCTTTTTTTCTCCCATGATTTTTAATGTAAACGGTTTAACCCTTCTTTTAATCTTAATAACTTTGAATTTGCTATCTAGAAATACAATATCAATCGGATAAAAAACAAAAAAAGTATGCAAATATTCATTATTGTAATCTTTTAAGACAGCAGCATTATTTTTAATATTTCTAAACATTAATCCAAAATTTTTGTTATAAAACTTGAATTTCATTATTCAACAAGCCCATTAAATGTTATTTCTGCATTATGCATTAACCCATTAATTTCAGTGTAATCCAAAATTATGCTCCCACTAAATTCATCGTCTTTGATTAAGTTCAGAGCACCCGCATCACATTTAACTTCAACATAAGCTGTTTTTGCATTAACCATTTTCTCGTCCAAATTATTTGGAGCAGGGTCCCCATCATCTGTTATCGGGCAATTTACATCATTTATTTTTACAGCATTATTTATGTTATAACCGATATATTTTACACCAGATGCCCTGAGGGATAATGACAATGAATCAGTATTTTCACCTAATTTGATATCTGTACAGCTAAATGGAACTTCTGAATTGCAAATTCCTTTGTTTATGTTAGGGTTAAATACCCCTAAAGCAAATAAAGCAGCCAATACAATTAGCATTATTATTGCGACCCAGCTATATGTCATTAGAAATTCCATTGCTGTCTGGGCTTTTCTCATGATTATATAAAAATTAACTAATATTTAAATATAATTAAATAAAGAAAAAAGAAAATTAAGCTTCTGCTGTTCCTTCAATGGTTAGTATAACATCGTGAGCTAATCCACCAACTTTTGTTGCGCTTACTACAAATTTACCACTGAACGCATCTCCTGTTGCTAATGTTGAAGCACATGTAACTGTAACATCTTGTGTTTTTACATTTGTCATTGTTCCATCAGCATTTCCATCGCCATCATTTGTAACTGCACATGCAACTCCATTTAATGTTATCGCACTTGCAGCGACATATGTAACAGTATTTACGCCAGATGCTCTTAAACGCAATTGTAATTGATTATCGCTGTCATCTAATTTTACATCTCTACATAAAACACCAGTATCATCGCTTCTACAAGTATTCTGTCCTGTTCCGGGGTTAAACACACCAAATGAGAATAATACAGCCAAGACAATTAGAACTATTAATATCGCCCAACCATATGTCATCAAAAACTCCATAGCAGTTTGAGCTTTTTTATTATGATTTTTATGCATCAATTACCACCTCTTTATATTATCCTAATAAAATTAATACTATTTAATAATATATAAATCTATTGTTTTTAGCCTATTAATCCTCTATGGTGCCGGAGAATTTAACAACAATTCCATGATCAATTGTGCCGCCGGATAACCTGTAACCTATATTTGCATTTCCTTCAAACCTTGTTCCAGATGTTAAAACGTCAGTGCTTAAATCGCAATTTAGTGTATATTTTGCATCAACAGGAATTGTATTTGGAGAAGGTATGCATGAGCCCGGTGCTGTGCTTGGATTGGTTAATGTTATGCTTGTTAATGTTGCCGTGTCTGTGTCTGAACTGCTTAAGGTAATCTGCATAAAACCATCGTCTGCTAATTTGATATCGTAGCATGTTACAGGAGAAACAGAAACACAATTATTTGGAACTTTTGGATTAAATACATCTAAGCTGAATAATATTGCAATAACCGCTAAAATTATTAATATCGCCCAACCATATGTCATCAAAAACTCCATAGCAGTTTGAGCTCTTTTCATAATAATGTTGAATTTTGGTTATTAATAAATCTTGCTATACTGTTATGTTCTTGAATACCGCAGTTAGTATTATAGATGCTATTAAAAATATAATTATGCTCACTGCTAAAAAAATCGGAATTGATTTTAACCCAGACTTAATGTTTCCTTTTTTGATTGTTGAGATTATCATGGCCGCTAAGACAGCGCTTATCCCCAGATTGATAAAAACAAATGTCTTGAAATCGCTTGGAGAAATTGCTTCGCCGCCGGAAAAACTTAACGGTAAATTGTTTCCCAGACCAGCTATGCTTTCAACATTAATGCTTGCAAGTATTTCACTCATTAAAATAATGATCCTGTGGGATAATGCATATAAAAATGGGGCTATTATAATCGCAGCTAATGTTATAAAGATTACATAGGTCGTTACCTCTGCACTTATTTCTCTTTCAAGCACCTGTGTTTCTTTGATATTCCAGGATATCTTGCTCACTAAACCTGCCAGTTCCCCGCCTGATTTCAATCCTTCAACTAATAATACCATACTTTTTTTTAGCAAATCAGAATCATATTTATCTGTGAATTCCATTAATGCCTGCTCCAAATCATAACCACTGGTAACTTTTCTTGCAATTACCTCAACTTCATTCGCCAAAATTCCGAATCTTTCTCTTACAGCATACCACATTGCCTGGTCAATAGGCATCCCCGCATTCAAGTTTGTAGCAACCAACTGCAAGTAATCTGCAAGAACATTTTCAATTTCCTTTTTTCTTTTTATTTTCTTTAAAGTTATCCAGGAATAAATAAAAAATATTGCGATGGCCAAGGCAATTAGCAAAGATAGCATATAAAAGCTTATTAACGAGCTTGTAAAATTAGCAGCAAGCTTTAACTGGGTCCTGAAAAACAATAATATTATTATGCTTAAAACAAATGTTCCTATGGAAGACTGAATTAATAGTTTATTTACATCAATCTTAATGTCGGATTTTATCAATTCATTTTCAAACTTTTTTCTGGCTTTTATTATCAATCCTGATTCCATTACACACCTTTCCTCAGATTTCCGATTATTGATAAAAATGAAAACTGTAATACACCTATGGCAAAGTTAATTCCTATTAAATTTGACAACGATAATGTTAATCCAGTAAACGTTGACATCAAAGAAAGTATTGTAACCCCCAAACTAGGAAGTATAACAGCAATTAACAAATAAAACAAAACCATGGGGTTTAATTTTTTCCCATATTCTTTGATTTTAATTAATTGTTCCTTGGAAATCTGCTCTGTTATGCTTTCCAGGGCCTTGCTTACATCTCCCCCGGTTTTCATTGAATTGAGAATCTGAAATAAAACTTTCCTGAAATTATCGCTTGGAGTGATTTCTATAACTTCGTTTATCGCCTGCTCTATCGGCATTCCTGTTTCAACTTTATCAACGATTTTTTTAAAGTATCTTCCAATCGTCGGATAGGCGTAAGAGACATTTCTTATTGAATCAAACAGTGGAATTCCCGCGCTTAGTTCAATTAATAAAAATCTTCCGGCATAAACAATCTCACGGTCTATTTCACGGACGACTTTATTTGATTTTGCAGTTGGCGAATGCATGAAAAAGAAAAACACGGCAATATAAATAACCGGGAACAATAATAAGGGGATTAATAAACTAACCTCCAGCCTTGAAAAAACCATTATTGAAGCAAGCGTTAATGTTATGCTTACAATTAAACTTGTAATAAGACTTTTTTTAATAAACTGCTCGGGAGTCTGATTTATATCAGCTTGCATAAGCCCTATCTTCAAATAAGGAAATTTTTTTGCTAAAATTGGAATTATCATTTTTTAAGCAGGTTTAAAACGGCATTTTTGTTTGTGTAATAAGTAGCAATTACCTTTCCGATGTCATTTACCTCATTGATATTTTTCTTTGCTAACCATGTTAAGATCAATGATTTTTCCTTCAAATTTTGGTTAATCTCCTGTGTCGTTAATCCGGTAGTTAATTCTAATTCAGGCATTAATCTTGATGATCTGTTAACAGTCAAAATTTTATCCTGCCTCAAATCTAGTTGCAATAAAACATTTGGCTCTGCATTACTCAGGATTTCAGCTATCTGGTAAATTCTCCTTATTCCTGTTCTTCTGTTTCTGTACATTACAATTATCATTGAAATAGCAGGAAGCAAATTTTTTGGAATATTAAGGGGCGGGTTTGTAATTCTGTTTATTGTTTCATTTACATCATTTGCATGCAATGTTGCATAAACACTATGTCCAGTATGCATTGCCTCAAACAAGGTTTCAGCTTCCCTCTGCCTTCTTATCTCACCAACAACAATTCTGTCCGGCCTCATCCTCAATGAATTGACTATTAAGTCGAGCAGGGTAACTTCTCCCTTTCCTTCTACATTCGGCTGTCTTGTCAACATGGGGATCCATTGCAGGTATTTTGCGAGTCTTAGTTCAGCAGTGTCCTCAGCAGAGATAATCCTCTGATTTGGCTGGAAGAAAGAGCATATTGCCCCGAGGAAAGAAGTTTTTCCCGTCGCCGTGCCCCCGGTTACTAACGCGCTCAGCTCATATTCTATTCCCAGCCATATTAAAGAAGCAGCTGAGATGGAAATTGTTTTCTGGTTAATCATGTCTGTCATTGTGATTGGTTTTGTTGCAAACTTCCTGAATGTAATTGTGTTTCCTTTTATAGAAATGGGGTTTAATGTTGCATTTACCCTGTCTCCTGTTTCTAATTGTGCATCCAATAATGGGGTAAGCAGAGAAATGCTTCTTCCGACCCTTCTTCCAATTAATGACGAGTAATGCTTAACCTGCTCTTCATTCTCAAGTTTTATGTTTGTTTTTAACCAGCCATGCTTGTGGTGATAAACCCACACCGGCTCTTCTGCATTATTAATAACAACTTCTTCAAGATTTTTATCATCAAGCAACAATTCAATCTTCCCCAAGCCAAGTGCCTTGTGCATCAAATATGTTGTGAGAAATTTTTTAATGTCATCCGAAATTGTTGGAAGATATTTATTTAGCAGATATAATATTGCATCCTCAAATCTTTTCCTCACAAATTCCGATTTTTTTAAATCCGAAATATCACTTAATCCAAGTTTAACCTTACTGGAGATTTCCTGCTTTATTTTATCAAGAATAATCTCTGTATTTGGGCTTATTTTTGCAATGCTTACATTATAGACTAGCACAAATTCATCCTTTGTACTCTCTATAGTTACAGTTATCGGAATATTCTCAGAGTAGAAGCTATATGTCTCTTTTACAACCATTTACATAGCAAAAAGCCATCACCTCTTTTTTATTTAGCTTTATTAAGATTTTATTCATTTATTAATCTTTTTAATAATTCTATAATGTGGTTTAATTCTAACTCATTTTTATCTAAATAAGATTCTCTAGCAAACACGCCTTCGTAATAAATCCTATTTCTAATATTTTTAATGTGTTCTTTTAAACAAATTTCCCAATCCATGATTTCTTTTATCATATTCTTATAACACCATATAGTTTTTCCCCATTTATAATATTATTCTTCAGTTCCGTATTGAAATCGCCTATGTTTTGCTTAAAGATTATATTTATTTTATGCTTTAATTTTTCCTCATAGTTTTTTAGATCTAATCTAAATTCATTAGACCCCAAAAATAAGTCTATATCGCTTTTAGCATCATATTCTCCCTTAGCACAACTTCCGAAAAGAATTATAGCGCTTGGATTTGCTTCTTTAATTAAGAATTCAATTAAATTAGATTTGTATAAATTCTCTATAATCCTGTTTTTTTTGTAGTATTTATAGTAGAAATTCTCTGTATTCGCCCTATATCTTGGATGGGGCTTGGTCTTGAGCTTATTAATCAATTCTTTATTTTTTAAATCTATTAATTTTCTTTGAACGGTGGTTTTTGGTATTTTTATTAATTTGCTGATTTCCCTGAGATAAAACTCCCTAGACGGATTTTCAAAGAATAAGTTCTCTATTTTATTTATTTGTCCCATTTTTAGTACAATTGTACCATAATCGGGACATTTATAAATCTTTCTGCTAAGAAAATTTAAAATATGTAAAATAAAATTAACATTTTTATCTGGTCAAGTTTTTATCAAATATTTGCTTTCTTCTTTTAATATTTTCAAATTCTTTATTTATCTCATCGTAATTTTCTTTGTTGAAGACTTTCAATCTGCTTACTTTATGCAGCAATTGCTTAATTTCATAATCCAAGACAAACTTTTGTGTGTAAATCATATCTTCCCTGCTTAATTTTTTTGTCAATGCTATTTTGACGTCATCAACATCTTTAATGACAATAGCATGTTTAATGACAATCTTGTTTAAGCCAGACTGCATTATTTCTATCTGCCTGGTTAATATCTCAATGTCCTGTGAATAATCCCTTGACTCTTCCACAGTTTTTTTGCCTTTAGCTATCAAGAAAGGGGTTGTAAACTGATATTCAATTGTTAATATTTCCTCTTCTTCCAAGAAAACAGCCCACTCATTTATTATATGCTCTGGCAGTCCCAATTCTTTTGCAGCTTCTTCTAAGGGAATTCTTTTTTTATTATTTACTAGCTCAACTAAACTGTCTACTGCAGTTGAAATATTTACAGGCATGATATTAAACAATAACCATACTATAAAAGGTTTTCTTTTAGTAAGGTTTTTATATCCTTAATTCTTATTTAAATTGATGAAAAAAGAGGTTGTTAGGTTAGTTTGCTTAGTTTTAATTATTTCAATTTTTTCTATTTATAATTCCAATGATGTAAATGCTGCATGCAGCTCCGATTCAGAGTGTAGTTATGGTAATGTATGCATCAATCCCGGATCTTCGGGATATTGCCAAAGTTGCCAATCATGCTTTGATGGCTCGGTTCAATGTAAAAGTTCTACTGTTATTGAGGTTTGTGATACAATTCTTAATACAAATGGTTGTACTGAATGGCTTTTTGCTAGCTATTGTGAATCAGGGACAATTTGTTCTAGTGGTTCCTGTCAAAATTGTAGAGAATGTGGAGATGAAAGAAGTTCTCCTGTTTCTTGTAGCGGACTCGATGCATTAAACTGTGTAGGCCTTGACAACGGATGTACCAAATTCCAAGTCGCCGAATCTTGTTCAGATGACGATTCATGTACTACAGATTCTTGCTTAAGCGGAGTTTGTTCTAATGATCCCATCTTATGTTTTGGAGAAACCCCTATTTGTGATAATGGTGCTTGTGTGTGTCAAGAAGGTCAGATAAAAGTCAACACCCAATGTAATGTTTGTCACAACGGTATATTTGGGTATGCTGAAGATAGTCTATGCGACGATAACAATGTTTGTACGGAAGACCTGTGTGATGGTAGTCAATGTTCTTATTATGATAAGAGGAATGATCCAGAGATATGCGATGGTGCTGACAATAATTGTAATGGTATTTCTGATGAGAATATTGTGCGAGCCTGTTATACAGGTTCATTAGATACTAGAAATAGAGGAATATGTAGAGATGGAACTCAGACTTGTTCTGCCGGCTCATTTCTTTACTCTTGTACCGGGCAAGTTTTACCTCAAACAGAATTATGTTATAATGGTTTAGATGACGATTGTGATGGGAAAATCGATAAAGTAGATGAAGATTGTCAATGTGATTTGGGAGCTGTTTCTATGGATGGTACTTTATGTGTTGGAGGTTCTTGTACAGGAACCCCAAGCATTGATTGTTATCAATTTAAAGATTTAGAATATTGTAGATCACGACCTGGATGCGAATGGAAAAAACAATTAAGTGAGTCATACAAATGTGTGGTAACCTCTTGTAATGGTTTGAATAGAGATAAATGTAATAAGATTTCTGGCTGTTCTTATATTAGCGGAGCATCTGATTTATGTGAACAAGATGAGAATATTAAGGTTAATGCAGGTTATTCTGGTCTTTATTGCCCCCAAGTTGATAAATTGCAAATTGATGCGCAAGATTCAAGCGGAAGTTGTGACATTCAATTTACCGGTGGTGATATTTCAGGGATAACACTTAGCACAATGTTGTCAACAAGCGGAAACATCAACACTAACTGGAAAATTCCTTCAGTTCCCGTAGCGTGTTGTGGCAGAACAGTTACACCAAGAGCAGCCGCATTTTGGGACGGCGAAGTCGGAAGCGAATTTAGACCAGATGGTGCAGACAGTTTGTCTGGAAGTTTTACTTTTGCAGGCGGACTTACAAGTGGATGTACAAGCGATGCTGAATGTTGTTCTGGGTTATATTGTATTGATGGAGCATGTGGTTGCCCTGATGGTTTTACCTGGGATCTGGATGCTCAAACTTGCGTAGTTGCATTTGCATTTGCCGCTTGTTACAAGGGAACTGTCGGAAATTCAACCGGAGAACCTGGTCAATCTTGTTTAGCGAGATGGAGAGATCCCTATACTAGTGCAACAAGCTTTTATGGACAAAATCAACCTTATTGGAAAGATGCAATTGACTCTGATGAACCAGATTGCTTTAGGATAGGTAACACACAATCTTGTTGTTACTTAACTAATTTTAGTAACAAAGAATATGGGGAGTTTAGCAACATAATTGTTAAAACAATCTAATTCATCTTAAATTGCATAACAATCAAATGCAAAAATCATCTAACAAAAATAAACAAGGAACACCAGCAGGTTTCAAACTTATAAAGGTGTATTTTATTATTTATATTTTATTAAATTTATTTGATTTATTCAAAGAAAATTTATTCGAAACTTTAACAAACCTTGTATTTATTATAATAGCCGGTGTTATTATTTTTGGTATAAATAAAAGATATAAATTCGGAAGATATGTAATTTATATGTCAACGTTATATTCTATAATCTATACTTTAATTATTACCATTGTTTTTTTAGTATCAAAGAAACCCATTGACGGCAATGATGTAAATTTTATTGCAAAAGCAGTTTATCTAAGTTTTGTAATGCTTATGGCTGATATAATTATTAATATAATAATATTTTATTATACCTACAAACATAAAGAATATTTTATTAAATAATTTGTTTATTTTTTTATAGAGTATCAAGTTTAATCTTCTTTATATATTTTTATATCATCCAAATTTGATAACGAATATATTATCCTAATTGATTTACCTTCACCGTTAGATATTACTAAACCCCCCCCGCCGAGCATAGCATGTTTCGAGTCTGAACTATGAACGTCTGTCCCAAATAACCCGTGTCCGTTCTCGTGTTTAGTATCACTAATTATTGCCAGATTATTACTTAAGTTATCTTTATCCACGTAAACGATTGCATGTAAAGGAGAGTTATTGGGATCTCTTTTATCAAATATCATATGACTGAAATTACTCGTATAATCCAGTGTGATTCCCGTATCTGGGTCAACAAAAACTTCCTCAAACAAATTCATTTTTGGCAACATATGTCCTTTATGATTAAATGAGGTCATGCTTTCCCAAGAATTGTCATGATTCGATGAAGTGGCGGAATCAAATGCAGCAACATAGTTTGAATTCGGTGCAGTAGAAGCATTTCTAAAAGATTTTATTGGAAGTTCGAAACGCTTCAATCTTGTATTTGGGGTTGTCCCGTCTGTTTTTGTTATATACTTAACGAAATGCAGAATATTCCTGTAATTAGCTGATTCAAAAGGCAAAACAGGAATCATATTAATTGTATCCGGAACTTCATCCAAGCCCGAATAATTAGCTTCAATGTCAAAATATTCCCCCAGATTATTTGTTCCGTCTGTACTTAGCATCTCCTCATCTTTTATGCTTAAAGTTTGATTTTCTAAAACTTGGGTCTTAGCTAGTATTCTATCTTCTAAAATAACATTTGCTTTTTTGTCATTTGTTTCATTTCCCAAATAAACCCCGAAATCTTTTCCAAATACCAATTTTCCTGCTTTAATGTTCCCATTTTTATTCAGAACATAAAAATAAGTTCCGGAATTGATTCTATGATTTGAACTATTTGTAAAATCCCAGTTAATGTTCTTTTCAGAATCGTCATAAGATTTAATTTCCCTGCCTAAAATATCATAGAATTTTATGCTGGCGTTACCATTGTAACTAAAATTTAAACTATTATTCTGCAAAGAAACATTTAGGAAATCTTTGTTTTGGTTATCATAGTCATCTTTTACACCAGTTACCAGATCAACATAGCCCTCTGAATTTGTTGTATAGGCATTGCCATCCCAAGTGATTTTTAAATTTGGAATTCCTGCAACATTCCTCAATGAGTCAACACAATTCAGTATTGCATCAACAATTCTAACCTTCTTGGTTTGCGTTTGTGCATTACTTTGGCTATTAAAACCAAGATTTAATGCTCCAAATAAGCTTCCTAATAAGGCTAATCTTTGCCAGGTTTTCATAGAAATAGCATGTTTTTAGACTTTATAAATATTTCGTTACTTTATAGTAATAATAAAGTTTATTTTTTTAGTCTTTTGCTTAATTCTTTTTCAGAAATTTCCATTAATTTCTTTAAAACATCATTTGGAATTTCTGCTTTTAGATCTTCTTTTAGCTCAAGCAAGAAATCATAAAGGAATACTGGAAAAATGTTCTCCCCCAATTTAGTTTGTTCAACGCTTTCATTTATTATAATATCCCAATTAATTTTGAAAAGTTTTATCAGCTCCAAGGCGTCTATTCTATCGCCCGCCCTTTCTGTGGCGCATTTTAATAATATTATATCTTCTGGGCTGATAATTTTAACAAATAAATTACCAAATTCAAATAGGTCTGTTACCCTGTTTTCTATCTCCTTTGTCAAATAAAAACATATAACTTTTTGATTAAATAAATCTATTCTAAATTCATCTTTTTCCAGCATTATGGGGCTTTGTTTTTTTAAATGTGCTAATCTTTTAATATATACCAATCTTGTTAATCTTTCTTTAAACCCATTTCTTTTTAAAAGATTTACAATTTCTTTTTGGTCTCTTTCGTTTGAAAAAACAAGATCTATATCTTTGGTCTCTCTTTTTGCCCCATGATATATCATTGCAGATTCGCCAATAGCATAACATTCTACCCTCTTTTTTAATTCTTTGCCTATAATTAAAAATAATTCATTTTGGGATTCTAAGTTTACCACCATTGTTCATACTCCAAGATATCAACTTTATTAAATGGCAAAAAAATATTCCATTTTTTTTCTATATCTTTAAAATCTTTAGTCTTAAAATTATCAACTATAAACTTTGGTTCATTCTTTGCTTTTAATAAAGCCTTTAAAGTTCTTTTATCAATTCTTCTTATCCTCATAAATGTTTTTGTTAATTCATATAATGCTCCAACCTTCCTCCTAACATTGTATTTTTTAGATAACTTTAATAATAAAGGCCAGTCGTTTAAATGGTTAAATAAGGCCAAGCTTGCCAAAATCACCTTTGGGTGTTTTGTTTCTATTGCTCTTATTATTGCTTCTTCCACACCTATTTTTCTGCCAATTACCCTATAATTAGATCTAAATGCAAGCTTCATTGGAGAATATTTATTAATTATATCATAAAAACTTTCATTTCCGATTATTGGCTTTGCTAGCTTTTTTATTATATATAGCCTACTTTTATCTCTTTTATACCATGTTTTTATTAGGCCATTTTTTCTTAATAGGTGAACATAATTTATAGCTGTAACTCTCTTAATATTCAGTTTTTTTTCTATATCCTTTATTGTAGATATTTCTCCAATTTTGTTTATTATAGATTGATTCATAAAAGTGATGTAACAGAACTAATATATAAACTTTTCTATTTTTTAATATATGACAAAGGTTTTAACTTATCAAATCTCGATTGTTGAATATCAAAAAGCATAAAAATTAAAACAAAATTTATGTCGCTTAATATTTATTTGTGAGTTACTAGAATAAACCCATAAAAATTATAATTTATTTCTTAATATAAACATTATACAGTTCTTCATTGCCATCTTCGTATAGCTGGTTGCCAATTATGCGATAATTCCATTCTTCCAATCGCCCGATAGCATTAACGTGCCATTCGCCATACTGTTCTTTTATCTCCGCTTTATATTTGCTTTCATTGATTTCATAAATGCTTGCCCTAAAGGAACGGAAAGAATGGTTTATGGTATCCTCAACAGAAAAGGTATATGAATTGTTTCTGCTGAAAATCTTTTTAACGTCATATGGCACGTGCTGATTGTTTTGTTCAAGCATCTGCCATGTTCCTATAAGTGGTGCTAAATAATCGGTCTCTTCTACAACCTCCGTTAATGATTCTTTGTTGCATGACAATAAATTTAATGAAACTAAGGTCATTCCATAAAAAAACATTTTCTTCAAAGATATCATTTTTACTGACCCCAGCAACCATTGATTGCAGAAATATTATAGCATGATTCAAAACCGTAAAGTATGGGGGCGCTTCCAGAATATCCCGCATCGCAATTATCTGACCAGTAGCTGGGATAATTATTATAATTAAAGTTTTTAATTTGTGCAACACATTTTCTTTGGTTATTAATATATTCAAAAAGTTCTATACGATAGCTACCACTTATATCCAATTTTATTGAGCAATAGCCTCCATTTGATCCCGTACCTCCTAGCTCTATTCTATTGTTTGATGCTTCGTCAAAAATCATGACGGTTAAAACTAATCCCCTATCCCTGTTTTCGCTTTCGTCTCTGCATAAAGCTTTAAATACAACATGCTTGTATTCGCGTTTTGTTGTTTCAGTGTTACTGTTTTCTGTAGTAGTTGTGCTTTTTTCAGAGCAAGATGGAATTCCACTTAAACCCGCTGTCATTAATCCAAGCAAAGTTAGTTTTCTCATCAGAACCATATTGAATTACAGGTGCAAAAATATATAAGCTTAACTTTTTGAACAAATCTTTTTAAAATTATTAAAAGAGCAGACTAAAATCTTACAGCCAGTCCCAAATCAAGGGCTCCAACAACCCCGATTTCTTTCCAAGTTATTTTAGCGAGATTGTAAGAAGCGCCTCCTGCAAATAATAAGCCAAAAGCGCCGTCGCCAAGAAAAATTTCTCCCCCCAATAAAGCACCCGGTCCGTATAATGCCTGTTGCTCTTTGTTGCTTGTCGTTGTTCTTCCAGAATAAGTTGTTGTTTCTTTGTATTCGCCTCCAAGCATTCCAAATTGCGAATCAAGAAAAAACCTTGCGGGAGATTTTTTATTGAAATATATTTTAATTCCTCCCGCGACCATGAACATGTCTTTTGCATTGCTGTAAATCTTGGACAGGGGAAAATATCCTCCCCCAGCGTGCACCGAAATATTTTCTGACAGCTCTCCCTGCAAGGATGCACCAAAACCGCCGAATGAATTGCCATAGCCAAATGAGATTTGGGTATTGTACATTTTGTCTGGCACTTCCTCTTTTTTCATTGTATCTTCCGCGTATTTCGCCGGTGCTGTTTCCTCTTTTTTAGCTTCTTCCATTACAATTTTTTCAACCTCGGTCATTTGATAGACAAATAAGCTTCCGTCTGCAGTTCTAATTTTTACAGTTTTATCCGGCAGCATCTCAATAATTTTGCCGCGTATTATACTTCCATTTTTAAGATACAAGACATCCTGTTCTTCCAGCCCATCTTCTAGATTATTGCTAAAATTAAAGGAATTATGATTGCTGACAATATGCTCTAACTTATTCTTATGATGATTAATAATCTGGGAATCGGCTTTATTATAAAATAATCCGCTTAAACCCCCGATCGTTAATCCATATAATGCAAGTTTTTGCAACAAATTCATATATATCTAATTAAACCTAAAAATATATAAATTAATCGTAATTTGAACCAAACAATAATATTTAAATAGTAACTAAACCTACTAAAATTTAGAGGTGATATATTGAATAAAAAGTATAATAACTTAATTATATTTCTGGTAGCATTAGTTGTTGTACTTATTGTTATAAGCTACTTAAAAAATCTTAACGTTCAAGAGAAAACCGATTTAGGCGGGGAAACTACTGTTCAGAAATCGTGCGGCGAAACTTGCAAAACAGAGGCATGCCTATATGGCTGTTATTCATCAACCATAAACTTGGCAGTTGCCGAAGGTAATATCGACAGATGTAATGAAATAAAATCCGATGCAACAAAACAATCATGCCTCGACCAAGTTAATTTAGCCTTAAAAAATTGCAATAAAATAGTTAATCAAGGGTTAAGGGAATTGTGTTAAAATGAAAGGACCGATAATTGTCTCATTGGTCATTTTTATCAGCTTGTTTTATATGGGCTCTGCAGAATCTGCCATTTGTACGGGGGTTCAAATATGCGCTGACTACGATGTTGACTGTAATTTTATAAAGGATGGGTTTTGTCCACAGACTTATGGTGACTGGGGTGCTTGCGACATGCAAAGTTACGGAAAATGCTCTCCATGCGATTCTGATTGTGGATCTTGTGGTAGCATAGAGATTATCACAGCTGCAAAAGCAAATCCTGGAGCAACCGTTGAGATTACTGTTATAGCCCACTTAAGTGGAGATAAAACAGATGAGATGCAGCTTTTGGAAGGAACTGATTTAAGCGGTCAAAAAGCAAGAACATCAAACTGCGCAAAAGACGAAACAACTTGTTTAAGGAAATTTAGTTATACTGTTTCATCAACTGGAGGAGACACCGAATGTTTTACAGCAACGACCTCGGATTTAAGATCAAGCAATATTAAAGCAACCAACTGCATTCAAATTAATCCGGCAGTTGTTTTAACAGCAACAGGAACAAATAATATAATTCCCTTAAATGCCCGCGTTCAAAGTTTGCAAGAAGTTGCTAAGGGGGAAATATATCTATTTAAAAAAGATCCAAGAACAGATGAATTTAAGCCCGTGAATATGAATAACCCAACTAGCAATGATTACTGCTCTTTTAGATGCTCGGGTACAAAAAATTGTAACCTGTTGTTTAGCCAAGATGTAAGTGCCCCGAGAACAGGCGCATACGACTTTCGGTTTGATTGGGACAGTAGAAAATGTGATAATATGGAATTTAAAATAAAGGCATATGGATTCGACTCTTTGGGCAATTTTAATGATGATGAAAGTACCTTAACTCTAAACAATGAGAACCCCCCGTGTATAGATCAATGCTATCCTTTTAATTCTGAATTATTAAATACAGTTTATTTAAAGATAAAATCATGGATTTCGTGAACAAAAAAGGGATTGTATTTACATTTATTGTCGTAATTCTCTTGTCTATAGTAATCATTATCTTTTTGATTAATGTCAATAATAGATTCCAGACTAAAATCCAGACTGTTAATGTAAAAGTTGAAACTCTGAACAGCTTTGTTAAGAACCTGAATTCAACATATCTTCCAGATGCACTGGGGGCCTCCTCAAATCAGGCTATTATATCATTGCTGGACTATGAATCAAATAATTCTTATGCGCCGGATTCGTTAGATTATCTTAAACAGGTAATAAGCAACGGTAGATATGGCGGGGGGATACAGGAATCTATGTTTCAGGGTTCTTTGGATTATACATTAAACAATACCTTAAATGAAATAAGACTTTTGGCAGAACAGCAAGGTGCGACTCTTGAATATACGCAAGAGGATGTTGATAATGCAATTAATTCTTTAACGATTAGTCATGAAACACCATGGACTTTGAAGGTTAGCATGAACTTTAAGTACAGAGTAAGTGATATCAAAAATGAAGTTAGTTGGGAAATAAACAATGCAAATATCTACTCTACCCTAAATGTTGAAAATTATCGCGATCCATTTTACCTAATTGAGCCAGAACTTGGCAAATTCGGGGTAAGAATAAGAAAAACCCCATATGGTGATTTTTCAGACATCAATGATTTTAATGATCACATCAAAAAAGTTTATTTCAGGGCAAACTCAAATGCACCGAGTTTTTTAGTTAGATTAGAAGGGGATTTCACACCAAGTTCGAATGGAATTGAGAGCATTCTCGATCCAAATTATTATTCAAATCCTTCCGGGCTTTCAAGTTTAGATTATCAATATTTAAATGGGGTTGTTGGTTCTTGTGTATTTGGAATGCCAAGCAATTTCAAATTAGATACTCAACACATTGATTATTATGACAGGACTGAATGCTGATTTTTTTAAGAATTTTTTTTACCAATCGCCAACCTTGTTCTTGACAATAAATTCTTTACGTTTTCAGGATCTGCCCCATAAATTTTAACATTTCCTATGAAAATGGCTGTTTTTAGACTCTCATCAGCTACTTTGATAAATATGTCGTCAATGAAAAGGTTTGAAGATTCCTGATCATCATTCAGCTGGAAATTTACTATCTGTTCTACAATTGTTGCTTCTGTGTAATTTATTTTTCCAGATGATACCATACTATTTATGTCGGGATAATTTGATAAATCGAGCTCGCTTATCTTTACATTTGAAAGCGTTGTAAGCAAGTCTTCAGAAAAAAAATACTGCTGGTTCAATCCGAAGGAATTTATTGAGAATACATAAATCAAAAATATAACTAATGTGAATAATATTATTGCAAAAAATGAATCCAATGAAAAGATAAAACCTTTTTTCATAATTTCCTGAATATTTTTTCTACCTGCTTCTGATTAAAGCCCTCGTCATACAATTTTTGCTTAATTTCATCATCACTATACCCTCTTGCTCTTATTCTTTTTACTAACCCAATTATGGCATCTAAGTTATTATCAGCAATTCCGGTTTTTTTCCTGAATATTCTCTTTCTAAATACAAAAACTATTGCTCCTGCCAGTAGTAGAGATATTATTAGATAATTAATTAAATTATTTTTTTCTTCCGATGGTTGGGGAGTCTCGCCAAAGATGTTCCTGACATCAGATTCTTCACTCGGCTGATTTTGTAGAAAGTCATCTCCTTGGGAACATGAAGTGTATCCCACCGGCTTTGCTATTCTTGGGTTCCTGTTGTTGCAGCTATTTAAATCAGCGCATGTTCTTCTTTGCTGGTTGTTTATACAAGGACCCCATGATCCACATGACCACTGTTCTATGCATCTTCCTTCTCCTCCTGCACCCCCCGCATTCCCTCCTTCCCCTCCCTGTGATGATGATTCGGTTTGCCCAAACAAGCCGAATAATGACAAGTGATTTAATCCTATAGAAACCCGCATTGAATTCTTGTCTATAGAACTAGAATATCCTATCCACTCATCATTTAGGTCACTATAATAATAAGTTTTTAATAAATCCTCGTTTATGTTATTGTTGTTTAAGAAGACTTTATTATAGGTCATTGATAGGACCACATTATTAAGGTTATTTGTTATCAAATCATCTGCCTCTATCAGCAAGTATTTGTTCAAGAGTTTTAGATTATTTGGTGTTCCGACAGGACTTGTATTATAAAATTTAATTATTATCCCGCCGCTGATATTTTTTGATAAGTTCAGCTGAATGGTTGTGTTATCATTAAAGGTTAATTCATTTTTATCGTAGGAGAACACTATCATTTGACTGTAAATGGATCTGTTTATAACTTTTACATGAGATATCCCATTTGCACTCCTATCGCGGTTATTTATTATGACTTTACAATTCCCTTCTTTCAATGCAGAAACCATTCCATTTAATACATTACAGCTTACCCCTTCTTTTGACCACACATAATTTAAACTTTCATTAGTCCCATAAGCTGAAGTAACTTGCGGGTCATTGAACTTTAATAATCTTGAAGAGCCAATTTCCATCAAAAACGCACTTGGATAAACTTCTATATTCTCTAAACTCGTTGATGCTACTGAAGTTCTATTGATGATTGTAAATCTAACTTCTTTGTTATTTGTTTCATTGTTTGAATTTCCAGATTCGTCTTGGCATGCTACATAAAGAATCTTCTCTCCCAAACTTAAGTTTTCAGGAGAATTGCAAATATGGCTTGTTTTCAGCTCATTGTTTGGGCATGAATGAACCATGTTTGTATATGAAATGTCAGCGAGAGAAATTTTACAATTAGCAGACTCATCTGTATTTAAACTAATTCTCGGCATAAAGTTTGTTGTTTCATAAGGTTCATCGTTATCCTCATCAACACTCGCTATCGTTATTCTTGGAGGGGGGATACCTGGACTCGGAGCTGTCTCGCCCCCACTATCGAAATTTATTATTACATTAATTGAATTAGAATTTCTTGATTCGGTCCCTTCAACGTTTTTAATTTTAACATAATAATTGTAGTTTTCGTTTCTTAAGCGATTATCCCTATAACTACATTGATTGCTTTCACAATTGAACTCATATTTATCACCTGATGCGATTAATTGAGAGTTTCTATAAATCTCGAAATCGTAGTTTATTGCAGAACCAGCGGTCTGCAGTCCAAGCAGATTTTTTATAGCATCTATTAATCTTGAGAAAAGATCTTTTATATTATCTAAAACTGCATTGCTTGTTATTTTTCTTATTGCTTGGGTTGTGCCATAACTTCCGCCATAACTCCCATAAGAAACAATAATATTAATGGACCTAGAAATACTTCCAGCCGAATTCGTACATGTTAAAGTATAATTTGTTGTTGAGGTTGGAGTAACGCTTTGTACTTCATCTCCTACTGCTTTTGAACCTGTGAATCCGGGACCGGAGCCTGTACACGAATCAGCTTGATCAACAGACCATGAAAGATAAACGGATTGGTTTGGGTTTGATATAGATGTTGGATTCGCAATGAAATAATTTATAGTCGGTCTTTGGGCTGTTGAAGCGCCACCTTCTTCATAATAACCTTGCTCAACACCATAACTTCCATAAGGGCTTTGCTCTATTATTTCATATGACCATCTTAGGACAACGTAGTCTCCGTAAGCACTCGCACTTAAACTTACATCTGGCAACGCAGCACCCACATTATAAAGAGAAACTAGCATAACAATAAATATTAAAAGCCATTTTTTCATTTATATCACTAGACTTTATTAAACAACCCCATATATAAACCTTTTTTTTTCGCAATATTTATATAAAAATCTACTTATCATTCAAGCATGAAAAATTATCATAAATTACTCTTAATTATCTTAATACCATTCGTATTTTTTTTAGTTTATAAAGTTCATCTAGATTATGGTTATTATTACCAAGACCCGCATGAACCGGATTTTATTGTCCAAAAAGAAAACAATTACTATCAATATCCTCTGCACGGGGATGAATGGACACACTTGGCCCAAACTGTTTATTTAATGAAAAACCAAAAAATTCCCGAATTAAATCCTTATATTAAGGATTCGAGGCCAAAGCTTAATCTAGAATCTGGATTTCATAGTTTTCTAGCACAATTTTTTACCCTAACAAACACAGACCCAATTTTAAATTACCAATATTTGCCTGCAATATTTACCATTATTTATCTTCTTGGATTGATTTTGCTGATTTTATTATTAACCAATAATTTTTACATTTCTTTCCTGTCAAGCTTGTTTTTCTTGAGCATCAAGAATAACGTTAATTTGATGGGAATATGGTTCTTGGTTCCATTAACTTTTTCCATATTTTTAATGTATCTGTTTTTTTATTGCTTTTTGCATAAAAATAAAAGATTGAATTACCTAAGCATGTTATTTTATATAACCTCAATTTTTGTTTATCCCCTATCAACCATATTAATAACCTTAATCTTATTTATCTATCTTTTTTTAGAAAAAAAAATAAATCGTACTTATTTCCTGCTCTTATTGGCCCCAATATTTATTGCCTTATTCTTATTCAGGAATAATTTAAAACATTTATTTAATATTTTTATATTTAGGTATGGATGGACCGGGGCATTTGAATTTAATTATTCAATATTTATGATGTATGGCTTAATCGCATTTTTATTTGCTGTAATCGGAATAATTTATGTTTACAGGAAAAGGTTGAATAGAATACTATTGATATGGCCATTAATCTGCCTGGTTTTGGTAATTATGTATTCTATTTTGAATTTTACTTTGTTTTTGCCTTACCAAAGGGCGTTTTTTTATTTATTAATCGGCCTAGCGCCATTATCCGGAATTGGTCTGTATTATCTGCTAGAAAATGTTTACGATTTTATTAAAAAATATGATAAAAGTTTAGCTTTATTTATTATAATTTTAATTTTTGCATTAATTTTTATAAATCAATTTAATAATTATTATAAAATAGACGATAAACGCTTTTTACCGCTACATTTTATTAATGAAGATGATTACCTTGCATTGAAATGGGTAAGGGAAAATTATGGTGAAAACAATTTAATGATGACTAATTTATTAACAGCTTTCGGCGTTTACCCAATAAGCCAGAATTATGTTGTAGCAATGCCTTTATCTAATCTACGGGGCGGGAATGAAGAATTAGTTAATAAGTTTTATAACTCCAACTGTGAAACCAAGAAAGAAATATTAGAAAAAAATGACATTAATTTAGTTTATGATTATGATAAGATCAATTGTGGTTTTTTAAAAGAGGTTTATAATAAGAAGGTTTATGTTTATGAAGCAAAATGAAAAATAAGATATTAAAGAACAACTTTGTATTATTAACGGCTTCAATAATAGAAAAATTAATATTTTTTCTTATAACAATTTTCATAGCTAGAAAATTGGGCGTAGTCGATTATGGTAAATGGGGTTTTGCTTTGGCATTTACATCATTTTTTATGATATTTACCGATTTAGGATTAAATACATACTCAATAAGGGAAATATCTAAATTTAAAAACAGAGCACAAGTTTATTTGAGCAATTTATTAATTCTAAAGGTTATCTTATCAATATTGACATTATTTTTTATAATAATTTTTATAAATATAATAAAAAACCCTTACGATACAACATTAACGATATATTTACTTGGAATATCTTTCATATTTTCCTCAATTTCTGGCTCATTTAATTCCATTTTTAATGCATTTCAAAAAATGGAGTTTAACGCATTTTCTAAAATTTTTAATGCAATTTTATTATTTGTTCTTTATATGGGCTCCATAACCTTAGGTTATGGAATCGTGGGATTAGCGACAGCAACAATTTTCGTAAATATTTTTATGGCTTTAATTAACTATGGCTTACTCAAGAAATATTTTTTCAGATTAAAGCATAAGTTTAGCCTAAATTTTGCCAAAAATTTATTTAAAAATGCACTCCCTTTTGGTTTAAATACAATTTTTTCTTTAGTTTATTTTAAAATAGACATAATAATGTTAGCACTTCTATTAAAAGATAATGCAGCAGTAGGGTTATATAATGCAGTAACTAGACTAATAGTGCATTCTACTTTTATACCCCTGATATTGGCACAAACCATATTTCCAATAATGTCCTTATATCATAAAAGATCAAAAAAACCACTAAATAAATTGCTTAAAAAATCTTTAAAATACGCGTTTTTAATAAGCATTTTAATAAGCTTATTTGTATTAATCTTCGCAGATAAAATAATTCTAATAGTATATGGCGAACAATTTTTACAGGCAACTAATGCCTTAAGAATATTAAGCATATTTTACATTTTTATAACCCTGAATATAATTATTAAAACTTTTTTAAATTCAATAAATAAACAAAGGATTGTTAGAAATGTTATTTTGTTTGGTGCTGGACTGAATATTCTATTAAATTTTTATTTTATACCAAGATATAGTTATATCGGCGCTAGCATTACTACCTTGATTTCAGAAATAATATCATTTATAATATTTTACATTTATATAAAAAGATATTAAAATGCTAAAAAAATCGCTTTATTTTACCCATAAGATAAGAGAATTTTTGAGGAATTACCTAGTTTATTATAAGCTAATTAAGGCGGTAAATAAATTAAACATCTTATTTAACAAGTCTGATAAAGAATTAAGAAGATATTATGAAAATTGCGAACTATATCTGCCAAAAGATAGCAAATGGAGGCATTTCAGGTTTTTTTTAAGAGATGGGGTAATTAAAATAAATGATCAGATAAGAGATGTTAAAACTTTAAGAAAGTATTTATTAAGGTATTTACCGACAGCTGTTTTTTATTCAACATCTGCTTGGTTAAACCCCAGAAAAATCGGTTCATTAAGCCCAAATTTAACAAATAATTTATTTTTATACAACGATTTAGTTTTTGATATTGATAATATAAATCTTGAAGATGCAAGAAAAGACGCAATTAATTTAATAGAAATTATGACTAAATTGGGTTATAATCTAGAATCAATAAGATTTACAGGGGCAAAGGGTTTTCATGTATTCTTCAAAGATAAAACCAAAATCAACATTAAAGACCCGATTAAAAGAGAGCTATATTACAAGGAAAAGAGAAAAGAACTTCTTAATTATTTATTAAAAAATAACATAAATCTTGATTCAAGTGTTACCTTAAATACAAGAAGCATAATCCGTTTGCCTTGTACAGTTAATTGTAAAACGGGCTATGTTTGCACCGAAATAAATCATGACGAACTTAAAAAACCAATTGATGAAATTCTTGAAAATGTTAAACGTATAAAGATTGTTCCTAAAAGCATGATTGGCGGAGATGCGGAAGCTAAATTTATCAGAAATTTAAGATTAACCATAGATAAATATCAAAACCAGATTTATGATTATGATGCTTATTTTATTAGTAATAAAGTTCTTGGATTAAAAGACAGGTATGTTGTTTTTTTAAGATATAAAAATGAAATATTTCCCAAGGTTGTCGAAGACATTAAAAATTTACAAAAAAAATTTAATTTAAACGATGCTTATTTATTCAAAACAGAGTCAAAAGACGAATACTTTGCTTTATGCTTGAAAACAGTTCAAAAAAATAAATTAATAAAAATTCTAAAAAATTCTTTAGCAATAAATAAAAATAATTTTAATGACCAGTTTTTAAGAATTTCATCTAAGTATTATGATGAAAGTAAGATTGCTAAGCCCCCAATTTACATCAAAACAATTAATTCAGACTCAAATGACAGCCATATAAGCAACGCGCATTTAAAATTTTTAATAGACAAAGGAATGAAAGTTTACAGATATAAAAATTTACATGGTAATACAGAACTTTTGACGTATTTTGATAAAATCAAAAATGGAAGAATATCTGAAAAAAGGAAAGTTATTTATAATAAATTATATCTGCAGTAATGTCTAGTGATCCTTCGGGAAATGAATTTTATCAAATATAACCTAGAAAGATGAACCATCTAGACTAAGTTCATCTTTCATTTTTTTAATAAAAACATTAACATTAAATTTATTCGCTTGTTTTAAGCAATTATCCTTATATTTTTTCGGGTTCTTTGAAATTATCTTTATTGCATTAGTAATCTCTTTTAGATTTGCCTTAACTAATTTCCCGACTTTATTATTCACAGTTTCTTTATAGCCTCCTTCATTTACAGCTATAACCGGTTTTCCGGCGCCCATGGCCTCTAAAACAGTCATTCCGAAATCTTCGTCCTTTGCCGTGGTTATAAAACCCTTGCAATCCCCATATAATGCACCTAATCTGTCTTCACTTACTTCACCCAAATATTTTATATTCTTTGGCAGGTTTCTTAAAACTCTTTTAGCATATCTTCTAGCATGGTCTCCTTTCATATAACCACCGACAATAATTAACTTTTCTTCAGGTAAATTTCTAAAAGTTTCAATTTGTAACTTTATTCTCTTGTGCGGATAAATTCTGCTAGCGCTTAACCAGAAATCTCCAAATTTTTTGAATTCATAACTTTTAATTGGCGGATAAATAATTTTGCTTTCTCTATTGTGGTATCTTTTAATCCTCTTTTTTACATTAATAGAATTGGTAATTATTTTATTTACATATCTAAACTGCCTTTCCAGAAGAGATTTATGAAATTTAACCCATACTAGAAATGGTAACTTGGCGTACCATGGCGCTATATTATAAAATTCCCTCTTACTATCATAAAACATCCTTACCGGGGTATGAAGATAATACAAATTTGGCTGATGTTTCTTCGCAGAAAAGACACTCCAGTTCCCGCTTAAAATATAAAAATCATAACCTTTTAGATTAGCTTTATGAAAAATATAAGACGCATGAATTTGTTTTAATATTGGAAATTGGATGCATCTCCCAAGACTTCCTACATTTATATTATACCTATTAATTCTTTTTAAATTTTCTTTATTAATATTTGTGGTATAAACATCTGCCTTTAACCCTCTTGCTAATTCTAAGACTAATTTTTCCCCTCCTCCAATACTCTCGAAAAAATCATGAATTATTGCAATTTTCATCTTCTTAACCCTAAAATACTCAAAAAGAAACTTGAAAATATTGTCTGTATTCCTAAAATGACCAATGTAAATGCAAATACAGCCGTTCTTAATTCACTTAAACTCCCAAAACCAGAATTTATCCAAATTATTAGAATATTTAAATTTAAAATTACTCCTAAAATCAAAATCATCAAACCAATAAAAATTCCCCTCTCTAAATTTATTAATTTATTTATTACCGTGATTAACCTGTCTCTTTCATTCAAGTAATTAACAGCGTATGTCTTGGCATACAGCCACAATAGGATAACTTGATAACCTACAACCGCAGATAAACTGCCAAATATCATTGGGTGGATGTCTAGTTTTAAATTAAAAATATTTAAAGGACCTTCCAATAATAAGAGCATGATCAGGAAACCAAATAAAAACAATACTAATCCAGGCACCAAGAATAAATAATTTGGACTGTAAAGTAGCATAAATCTTAAATGTCTCCAGCCGTCCTTAAATGAACTTAATTTTGAATGACCCTTTCTTGGATAATAGGTTATTGGGATCTCTTTAATTTTTAATTTGTTTTTGCCGGCTTTTATCAGCATTTCAGAGGCAATTTCCATTCCCATGGTTTTTAATTCTAATTTTTCTAAAGCCTTCTTCTTAATAAGCCTAAAACCGGAATGCGTATCCTTAACATTTATTTTGAAGAATTTTCTTAAAACATAGCTTAAAAAAGGGTTTCCGATATATTTGTGCAGAAACGGCATCGCGCCCCCTTTAATTTCCCCCTTAAACCTGCTTCCGATCACTAAATCATAATTTTTATATTTAATTAATTTAGGAATTTCTGATAAATCATATGTATCATCTGCATCGCAAATTATAATGTAATCTCCAGAAACTTCTTTAAACCCGGACAATAATGCAGCACCATAACCCGGTTTCCTTTCCTTTATTAGTTTAACTTTTAATTTTTTGGCAATTAGAGCAGAATTATCCGCAGAATTATTGTCAACAACTATGATCTCTGATTTAGGCAAGACCTCTCTTATTTTATTTATACATATGGCTAAGGTAGCTTCCTCATCCTTACATGGTAATATCACACTATATTTCATTTTTTTATTATTAATATTAAGATTGTTATAACACCATAAGCAATCAGACTATTGACTAAGCTGAATACTCCCAAAAAACCAAGTATAACACCAATTAAAATTGTAATACATAAGCTAATTCCAATGCTTAGCATTATCTTTTCAAACTTACCCAATTCTTTGAAAAATTTGTTTATTATTAAAAAACCCGTTAAGAAAAATATCAATATGCCTGCCAATATTGCCTGTATTATTTCTAATGCCCCCATAAATTTATTTAAACGTTGGTATTTAAAGTTTTTTCTATTTTAAAAAACCAAGACTACTAATTTAACTATCCTGCCCCTTCCATCCAAATCATAATAAACAACCCTGTTTATTTTTATTACATTGCTTGATTCAATTTCATCAACATCGTCATATTTACCATAAACTTCTTTTCCCCCATAGTTTAATTTAGTTTCATCGAACTCAAAATAAAAAACATAGTCGTTTCTTGTCCCGAGCAAGATTGTGCTTTTTTTATAACCGTCTTGGGTGTTTAGTAAGTTTAAGTAATCATCAAAATCTTCTTTTATTACCTTTCCGTCCCTGACAAAACCAAGTCTCCCTGTCGGCTGATTACCTGCCCAGTTGTAAGAGCCGTATGCCGAGCTCATAAAAGAACTTGATATTGCGGTACCGTCAGTAATTAATTCCTGAAATTTGTCCTCTCTGGAATTAAGGTCAATTATTGTCTGCGTGAAAATAAAAGTTATCGCTATTAACACAAGTAAGCCAATTAAAAAATCTGCATAGGTGGCTTGTGCTTTCTTAAACATATTAAAACAAGTTGAAGGAATTGCTCTTAACTATATATAACTTCTCCGCCTTATCTTTAAATCTGCAAATTGCCCTTGGAATTGTTACATTGCCCAAGCCGGCAACTTTGGACTTCATTTTATAGCTTAATACCCTTTCTTCCCCCTTTAATAATTCGGGGATGTCCCAGATAACCGTGCTTCCTGCTACGCTCGTTTTTGTTGAACTGGGCTTTAATGTTCCATACTCATGCGGAAGTTCAAGCAAGCCAGGAATATTGTCACTTAGCCTTAAACTTTTTACTTTCTGACCGGTATTCTTTAAAATTAACAATACCTTTAATCCCACAATATGCCCTTCTTTTGATTTAAGCAGCAAAACTTTTTTTGTTATTGTTAAGCCAACGTTAATTCTGTTGTAAATCAAATAAACAATCAGGGCTAAAATAATCAAATATAAGATGGGCTTGCCATAATTTGTTTTCATCATTATGACATACGAATCATTTGGATTTAGGCTAAATTGCCACGTATATTTATAAGCACCGTTTAATTTTTCAATGTTTCTAGGGTTTGGACTTGTTTGTAAAAATAACCTTTCAAAAGAGCTTACTACCCTGCTATATACTTCGCCCGAAACAGTATTGCCGTTGTTTACCCTGCTCACTTCAGAAGTTTTAACTAAAAATGAAAATTCATCCCTCACGTTCTCTTTTATATCTGGATTAGAAGCAACCTTTACAGTTGATGTCAAATTTGCCACAATATTGTTGTCAAATAAACCAAAAATATTAACCTCATAATCACCTTCTCTTATGTTCCCTAATTCTACGCTGAATGGAATTTCTTTGGTTTCTTCCATTTCAAGGTTTGTTACAAAATCCTGGTTTAGAAACTCGCTTCTTACTTTGAATACAACGTCTGTTAACTCAACTTTATACCGATTTCTTAATTTTAATGTCACTAAATTTTCTTTATTTGGATTTAGTCCTTGGGGATTATGCTCAAGGGTTGCAAAAACCAAATCCTTGTATGGAACAACTGTAATGACAAATGCTTGATCAAGATAATCTTCCGGGTCTCTTGTTGCGTAAAATCTTACATTTACAGAATAAATCCCAGGATTAACATTTGATGTTGGGGATAATCTAAGAGTATCCTTTATTGTAGAACCGCCGTCAATTGTGTAAAAGCCGTAATTGCTCTCCTTTCTCCAATTAAAGTCAGTTACAATTGCTTTGACCTCTCCCCTTGGTCCTAAATTTCTGACTTCGATGTCAAAAACAGCAGGCCTTCCTGATAATGACACATCCTGCACAGGTGTAACTTCAACACTGACCTCTGTAGCCTGAACTACATTGACTAATAATAATAAAATTAGAAATAAAAATATATTCTTTATATTCATGATGCACCTCTCTTCTAAAAGAAACAATTGTTATATTTAAATATTGCTATTCGTCCATAAAATCTTCAATTTTTTCTTTTAACTCTTCTTTTCTTGCCTTTAAATACTCGCGAGCCAAAATCCAGAAAACTAAGCCAAGGCTTTTCTTGCCTTTATTGTTGCAAGGAACAATCAAATCAAGATTGTTTGTTTCATTGTTTGTGTCACATAATGCTATAACAGGTATTCCAATCTTAATAGCATCTTTTACTATGTTTTTATCCGGCCATGGATCAACAACAAGAATCAATCTCGCCTCTATGAAGGTTCTTAAGCTGGGATTTGTAAGAATTCCAGGAGGATATCTTCCTGCAAATACCTTGATTCCTGTTAATTTGGAAAATAATTTAACAGCTTTCCATCCATTTTCGCGCCTGCAAACCACGAGAATGTCTTCTGGCTTATATTGAGAAAGCAAGTTTGCCGCTAATTTAATTCTTTTATCTATTTCCTGGACATTCAAAACAACCAAGCCGTCTGGCCTTGTTTTATATATAAAAGGGGCCATATACTTTGTGCGAAATTTAGTTCCTATATGAATGCCCACCTTCAGATATTCTTCCAACGGAACCAGGAAGTCTTGCTCTTCTTTTGCCATAACTTAACGAGAAAAAATTGTGTTTATAAATATATTGTTTTAAAAAAAGAGAAAAAGAAGGAATTTAATGATGCATTAAATCCTTTAAGTCATTGACAATCTCCTTGCCTTCTGGCTGCATTGCCTTTCCTAATCCTATTCCCAAAGCAACAGCGATTCCTACAGCCAATGCTCCGATTAAGATTAAGAATGTATTTTCAAGGATTGAAGCTTCCACACCAATTTGTTCCAGGGAAATTACCAAGACAACATAATAAATAACAATCTTGATTAATTTGCTGAAAAATCTTACTCCCTTTGTTTTTGTGTGCTCCTCAATCTTCATACTCACAAAATGAGCCAATGCCACACCAAAGATGACTATGATTGCCGCTACAATTACATTTGGCAACCACCTGACAAATTCATTTAACAATGAACTCAATGTTCCAAGTCTTAACAAATCAACACCAGATTGGATAAAGATTAAGAAAATATACCATTTGGTTACTTCTCCAAGAATTCTGGACAAGTTGAAATGACCGACTCCTTTTGCGAATTTAGATCTCTCCAAATATCCATCAAGACCAGCCTTTTCTAAAAGGACTTTTACAGCATGTCCTACCCCCAAAGCCACAAAATAACCAATTATCAGTACAATAATCGCAGCGATAATTCCGGGTAAAACACCAACAAAACCATTCCATAAACTTATTAATGGATTAAGAATTAATGAACCTGTAGTTGAAATAGCATCTAAAGCCATTATTACACCTCCTTTTTATACCAAATATGTTGCAAAAATTATTTAAATATCTTTCGTTTTAATTTCTTAATTTTCGAGTGGTAAGGATATCATACAGCTTTTCATTCTTATCCTTTATTTCCTCTAATTTTAATCCCTCTAATTCATGCGGAAAAACTATCCAAATGTTTCTTTCTTGTAAATAAAAATCCGGAGTTAATCTTGATTTATTTTTTTCCGGCTTGTAGTAGATTGTAGCTATCTTAATATCTCTGGTTTTTCTGCTAAACTTGTTAATAACCTTTTCTAAACTAGAGCCCGTATCAAAAACATCATCCACCAACAATAATTTACTGCCTTTCTCGATTTTTTTTAGTGTATCCCGAATTCCAAAAATTTTAATTTTTTTATTTAAATGATTTCCAGCATACGCCTCGGTTTTTAACGGATAGCACGGAACATTTATTCTATTAAATCTAAAAAGTTCATCTATTGCAAAGGTTGGAATTGCGCCACCGCGCCATAATCCTACAATCGTATCTGGCTTGTAACCAGAATCATAAACTATCTTTGCCAGCCTAAATGAATCTAGCAGGAATTTATCAGCGTCAACGAAATATTTGGCCATTTTTACCATCATTTTGTAATATAGTTAAATTTATTAATCTTTAACATTTACATAAATTAAGGGTTTCAAAGACTCCTTCTAAAATTTAAATTAAATGGTGAAAACTATGGAAATAAGAGAGGCTTTAACATTTGATGATGTTTTGCTTGTTCCGAAGAAATCTGTAGTTGGTTCTAGAAAAGACATCTCATTAAAATCCAGATTAAGCAAAAACATCTCTTTGAATATTCCGATAATAAGTGCAAATATGGACACGGTTACTGAAAGCAGCATGGCAATTTCCCTTGCTAAAATGGGTGGCCTTGGTATAATCCACAGATTTTTGACAATCCAGGAGCAGGTTAACGAGGTTTTAAAAGTTAAAAGAGCGGAAAATTTTATTATTGATAAACCTTTTACTTTATTGGAAAACGCGAAATTAAAAGATGCTAAATCTTTAATGCAGGAAAACAATGTCTCTGGAATATTGATTGTTAATAATGAAAATAAGCTGCGGGGAATTCTTACAGAACGCGATATAATCTTTGAGGATGATTCAGAGAAAAATGTTAATGAGTTAATGACCCCGGAAAAAGATTTAATTACAACATTGCCCGGAATTAATCTGGAAAAAGCACAAGAAATCTTGCATGCAAATAAATTAGAGAAATTGCCGATTGTGGACGAAAACAATAATCTGTATGGTTTAATTACCTCTTCTGATATTTATAAAATAAAGAAATACCCCTATTCAAGCAAGGATAATAAAGGAAAACTAATGGTTGGCGCCGCCATTGGTGTTAAAGAGGAGGATATTAAGAGGGCTCAAGAATTGTTGGATAACGGGGCAGATGTTTTGGTTCTAGATATTGCACACGGCCATTCTGATATTGCCTTGAACATGATTAAGAAAATAAAAAAAGAATTTTCATGCGAATTAATCGCGGGAAATGTTGCGACAAAGCAAGGGACAGAAGATTTAATCTCAGCAGGTGCAGATGCAGTTAAAGTTGGTGTTGGTTCGGGCAGTTTGTGCGTGACTAGATTAGTAGCCGGAGCGGGCGTTCCTCAATTAACGGCTGTAATTGATTGTGTTGAAGTAGCAGAAAAATATAATATTCCCATAATTTCAGACGGAGGAATAAGAACATCGGGGGACATTACAAAAGCATTGGCTGCGGGTGCTTCTAGTGTAATGATTGGAAGCTTGTTAGCAGGAACAGATGAAAGTCCTGGATTTGTTATGAACAAAAATGGAATTAAGTATAAAATGACAAGGGGGATGGCTGGTGTTACAGCGAACCTAGCAAGAAAATCTAGCAATGGAAAAATAACTCAAGAAGATGTTGAAGATATTGTTCCAGAAGGAGTGGAAGCAAAGGTTCCCTATCGAGGAAAAGTTTCTGGGGTAATAAAACAGCTGATTGGAGGATTGCGTTCTGGATTAAGTTATTGCGGCGTTTCTAATCTAAATGATTTAAGGAAGAATGCAGAGTTTATTAAAATAAGCGAAGCTGGAAAAGTTGAAAGCAAACCACATGACGTTAGTGTAATTAAATAAGTTTTTAAATAATAAACTTCTTATGATGATTAATGGAAAATCTTTATTTAGAAGTTTCTAATGTAGCAACTTCTTACAAAAATTTTTCTATGAAAAATGTTAATTTTTCCCTTAAGTCTGGGCAAATAATGGGCTTAATCGGGCATTCTGGTTCTGGAAAATCCACGCTAGTTAAAACTTTAGTCGGCTTAAAAAAGTTAGATAAAGGACAAATAAATTTTTATATAGATAATATCCCGGCAGTATTAAACAATTATTTAGGATATTCCCCCCAAGAAAATTCTCTTTTTCCATATTTAACTTTAAAAGAGAATATAATTGCATTCGGCAAATTAAAAGGCTTAAGTAAAAGTTATATAAATGAAAGAATGAATTTATTGCTCAAAAAACTGAAATTGGACTACGCACAAAATAAAAAAATAGTCGAACTCTCGGGAGGCATGGCCAAAAGGGCCGATTTGATCATTACTTTATTGGATGATCCAAAAGTTATTATTTTAGACGAACCGTTTGCAGGATTAGATTTTTCTTTAATTAAATTTATTTGGAACACAATTGGCAGTTTAGCAGGAGAAGGGAAAATTATAATCGTTTCTAGCCACTTTCTTCCTGATATTCAAAAGCACTGCACAACCCTTGGTTTTGTTTATGGGGGCAACCTTTATGACACGAAGCAATTAATCTATATTATGAAACAAAAAAAATTATTTTCTTTGGAAGATTTGTTTGAGAGGATATAATGAAAAAAACAATTACATTAACAATTGTAAGCATTAAAGAATTTGTAAGAAACTGGAGATCTATAATATTATTGTTAATATTACCATTGCTTTTAATTGGGAGTTTCTTTATATCGTTTAGCGCAGAAGGTCTGCAAGAACTGCCTGTGGGTGTTATAACAAACAGCAATATTGAATTAAATGAGATTAAATCTCGCTTATCAGAAGTTCTTGTTACCAAGGAATTTAATAATTTAGATGAATGTTTGTTTGAGTTAAAGCAGTATAAGCAATATGCCTGTATTGAAATAATTAGAAATATAAATTTTGGCTATGATTTAAACCTGCATTATGATAATACCAAGCCATTAGTTATATGGGGTGTTGTAAATCATATAAAGACAACTGTAGATTATATAAAAAAAGAAAAAACAAAAGAAATTGCTACTAAGGTTTTAGAACAGGCTGAAGATGCCCCAACTTACATTAATATCATCGAATCAGAATTAAATAGTTTAGATAGAAATTTCGATGACTATTCATCAAAATTAGATAGCTCAATTTACAATATGAATAATTTAAAATTAAACCAGCAGTCTTATTATTCCAGTTCTGTAGACAATTTAAATGCTTTAGACGAATATGCAAATTATTTGGTTTCTTCTGGGGTACAGCCTTATTCACAGTATGGTTATGAAATAAAAGCAAAGAGCAGTTTATTAAGGAATAATTTAAACACCCAAAATAATGATATAAACTCGTTAAACTCCGGCAATTTAGCTGATGTAAAAGATTCCTTGAGGAATAATGAAAATCTTCTAAATGAAATGAGATCAAATATTAATTCTTTAAGATACTATATAAATGAAATAAATAAAATTGATCCAGAGGCCATTGCTGATCCAATTCAATTAAAATTTAATCCCACCTACCTGCCAGAGATAAATCCAGAGACTTTAGAGAAATATAAAACTAATGGGTCAAGTATTGATACATTAATAAAAGGAGAAACCTTATTGACATTTCAAGTTATATTCCCAAAAATCCTGTTATTGATAGTCATGTTTATTTCTTTGCTAACCTCAAGTTTTATATGTTTGAGTTATCTTGAATCGCCGGCAATCAATAGAATAAATACAATAAAAAAGATGTTCGTCCCTTCATTTTTAGCAGTCTTTATTTCATCATTTTTAATTATAATAATTCCTATTATATGCGTTATTATCCTGGGAAATTATTTATTTTTATTGCCCTTCTTCAAGAAAATATTGATTGTTTTGCTGTTAATTTTTATCTCGATAAGCATTTACGTATTAATCGGGATGGGATTATCTTATTTAATTAAGAAAAAGTCTTTAACATTAATAGTTTCTGTATTTTTGTTGATATTCTTATTATTCTTCTCTGGATTTATACTGCCAATAGAAAGGATGGGAAGAATTCCAGCTAAAATTGCCCTAAATTTTCCAGGGAACATAGCCTCAGATGCATTAAATAAATCTGTTTTTTATGATCAGCCATTAAGTTCTTTAAATTCGGCTATTTTGATATTGGGCTTAATTTTAATTTTAATTTTAATGGTTGTTTTAGTAATCAAATATTTTAGAGATAAAAAGATAGATTAAATAAGTTTATCGTTCATATTTTTCTTTTATTGATGATGGCCTTTTGTTGGGCTGAACATCAAATTCGTAGTAGAACTCTTTTTGAGGATTTCTATTATTTGGGTGATTTAATTCTAAGGTTAGATATGTTTTTCCACTTTTTCTTGGGGTATACTCTAGATTATAGAAAACCTCGCGGTTTAAGTCCTTGAATAAATCTCGAGTTGTCTCAAAAATTTTCCCAATTGGTTGATAATTACATCCGTAAGGATTACATGTTCTTTCAGCTTCATATATACTTAAAGTTGAATTTTGTGCAGTTTCTAGACCTTGATTGTAAATATCTACTATTAATAAAATTTTTTGATTTACTTTGGGTGGTTTGTCGAGGCGAGTATTGAATTCATCTCTTAAATAAAAATTAGCTAAACTAAGATAAGCTCCTTCATATGATACCCTGTTGGTAAACCTGAGTTTAATGCCATCTTCATTGAAATTATTTTCGGAATTTATTTTTATTAAATATTTATTATATCTAGGTTCATCTGTATTATATCTTAACCCAATTATTTTATATTCACCCGCATCTAAATTACCAAAATTTTCTTCACTTAATAATTCTTCTATATATTCTGTAGCGCCATTCTTACTATTATTAACTATTATAAACTCATATCTATATAATTTAGCTATGATGTTTTCCGCTTTAATAACCCCCGTATTATGAATAGATAATTTAATTGTGTTTATTGTGTTTGGTAAAGTTTCTATAAAACCCCATTTTGGTTCAATTAGAATTCCATCTAATCTTGAGAATGGTTGAATTTTACTTTCTATATTAACTTTAGCATAAGAACCATACGCACTTAAAACTTTGATTTTAACATCATTATCACTATGGTCTTCGAAAACCTCACCTGGTTTAATAGTAATGTCTTTAGGGTAGTATAATGAAGTATCAGCACCATGCCAAGGCATAGTTATATGTAATAAAACCCCATCATACAGCTTATCATCGATATCTTTATCAAAACCGATTGGTTGCCTATACTCTAAAGAATATTCATAAATTTTATTTGGCATTGGAATTTTTATCAATTTGATTCCATCACCTCCTAATTCTATTGGTTTTAAATCAAATTCCCCTTCTATTTGGTTTATAATTTCTTCTTCACTCAAATATCCTATAACTTCTTTATTATAAGCATTTAAATGCGGGTTTAAACCACGACTTCTTGTACCTTCATTTCCCATAATATCAAACGGGTCTCCATAATAATCTAGATTGCACAGGTCTGGTTCAAAATAGCCGAGATTATTGCAATCCAATAAATTTGCGTGCATCACTCCAAACTGATGTCCTAGTTCATGTCCCGTAACCCATAAGTCTTTTCTAAGATTTAATGAATAAGAAGCGGATATCAACCCATCTTCCGTAGACCAATAATTCTTACCAAGACTAGAAATTCCATCATATCCCCACCCACCAATATTACAAATATTATTCTGTCTTAAATAAAATGGATAAAAAATTATTATTCTCTCATAGTTTTGAAAATTAACATCTTTATCTGCTAATTTAATTGATTCATATTCAGAACAAGGTTTTGTTGTTTTATATGGTCCAACGATATTACCAGTAAGCCAGGTTTTACCATAAGAATTTTCTTTATAATAATCGTTTGCTTCTTCAAAAATTGCTTTTTGGGCATCTTCTCTAGAAATTGTTGGGTATAAGACATTGTTTTCATCCACATAATCCATTAAAATGACAATTGTTCTTTGTTCGCCTAAGTTTTCATTGGTCTCTTCAGCCTTCTCATTCAAACTTAAAATCTGCAAATTTTCATTGTTTACATCAACTAATAAATTATTTTCTAATTTATAACCGTTTATTTCTACCCTAGAATTTGAAACCAAGTTTATATTCTTGTTTGGATAAACGTTTATCTTATTAAAATTATCATCAATAATATCATAATAATATTTAGAATTTTTCGGATTTTCAAAATCATCCGCATACCTAATCTCTAGTTTACCTTCTTGTACAATCTTTTCTTCCATATCCTTTTGAACTTCTAATGGAAATTTATTTCGCTCATTTTCATCAAAAACTAATTTTAAAGCTTCATTAGGATCTTTTTGCATTAACTCTATGGTTTTTTGTTTTCTTTTATTATTTATTTCGACTAATTCATCTAAATTTTGCTTATTATAAATTTGTTGATATTTTTCATTGAGATATACTAATTGTTCATTTAATTGAGAAACCTCTTTGTCTTGTTCTCTCCTGATATCCGCCCCAACATTTTTTTTACCAAACAAACTTTTGAAGAAATCAACTATCTCTTCAAATAAACCCCCTTTATTTTCTTGAACAGCTTTTCCAGTAATTAATTCTTTATAATCTTGTAAAAATTCCTTAGCAGAATAAGCATAAACAAAGTATGAAGATAAAATAATTAATAATAAAACAATTAATATACTCTTTTTTTGCATAATAAATAAAGATATAACTCATATAAATAAGTTTTTAAATTTGCTAATTCTAAGAATGTTGGGCTTATAGTTTAACGGACAGAATAGAAGGCTTCGGACCTTCAGACCTGGGTTCAATTCCCAGTAAGCCCATTAAAATGAAAAAGCATCGAGAAAAATTAAATTGCCTTTTAAAGAAGAGGGGGTTGTAAGATAACTTGGTTATTCTACCACGTTCGGGACGTGGCAATCCCAGTTCAAATCTGGGCAACCCCATCAAAACATTTATAATTATAATAATTACCTTAATTTTATGAAAGAATCAAAGGAAGGACTTACATTTAAAAAGGACAAAGATTTTTCTGAATGGTACTCGCAAGTTATTCAAAAAGCAGAGTTAGCAGAATATACAAATGTTTCAGGATGTATTGTTTTTAGGCCAAGGGCTTATTATATCTGGGAGACTGTGCAATCTTATATGAATAATGAATTCAAAAAAATTGGTGTAAGAAATGCTTACTTTCCTTTATTAATTCCAGAATCATTATTAAAAAAAGAAAAAGAAAATTTTCAAGGTTTTAATCCAGAGGTTGCTTGGGTTACTAAAACAGGAGATTCAGAGTTAAATGAAAGGCTAGCAATAAGACCAACTTCGGAAACAATAATGTATGACCATTATAAAAAATGGATTCACAGCTGGAAAGATTTGCCATTAAAGATAAATCAATGGAATAATATTCTAAGATGGGAGTTCAAGCATTCCGTCCCATTTTTAAGAACGAGGGAGTTTTTATGGCAGGAGGGGCATAATGCATTTTCAAGCGAGCAAGAAGTTCAGAAAGATACATTGTTAATTCTAGATGTTTATGAAAAAACACTAAAAGAATTATATGCAATTCCAGCTTTAAAAGGAAGAAAAAGCGAGAAAGAAAAATTTGCGGGCGCGGTTTATACATTGAGCCTAGAAACTTTATTGTCTAATGGAAAAGCAATACAATGCTGTACTTCTCATAATCTAGGACAAAATTTTAGCAGGGCTTTTGATATTAATTTTCTAGATAAAAATGAAAAAAAACAATATGTCTGGCAAAATTCATGGGGTTTCTCAACCAGAACAATCGGAATTATGATTGCGATGCATAGCGATGATTTGGGCTTGGTTGTTCCTCCTATGGTGGCTGAAACACAAATTGTTATTGTCCCGATTTTGTTTGACGAAAGTAAGGGTAAGGTATTGAAAAAAGCAAATGAATTATTTAAGTTGCTTAAAAATTACAGGGTTTATCTTGATTCAAGAGAAGATTATAGTGCGGGATGGAAGTTTAATGAACATGAATTAAAAGGCATTCCTATTAGAATAGAGATTGGTCCTAAAGATTTGGCAAAAAATCAGGTTGTTTTAGTAAGAAGAGACACGCTTAAGAAAGAAATTGTAAAAATTAAGGATTTAAATAAAAAAGTTGAGAAAACCTTGCAAGATATCCATAATAATTTGTACAATAAGGCAAGAAAATTCTTAGATGACAGCATTGTTAATGTAAAAAACATTAACGATATGAAAAAAGTTATTGGCAAAGGGAAAATCGCTAAATTAAACTGGTGCCTGGGAAATAAATGCGAGGATATTTTAAAAGAAAAAACAGAATCTAAATCATTAAATATTTCTTTGACAGAAAAAGCAAAAGGAAAATGTTTTGCTTGCGGCAATAAAGCTAACGGCGTAGCTTTTTTTGGAAAATCATACTAATTATTATCAATAAGATTATTATAATAAATCCAAAGTACTTGATGAAGAAAGGCAAACTCTCAACCTTTACATCAACCTCCTGCGTTAAAGAGTAACTTTTATCATTTAAGTCTTTATAAGAAATTAATAAATCAGATCTTTTATCGTAAAAGCTATAACCGCGGAAGTCTATGCTGAAATCATTGTTTCCCTTTAAACTTGGAATGTCAAAAACTTTTCTACTTCCAAATTTTACCACAACATCCTTTGCTTCTGAATCTGAAGTTAAGGTAAATGCAAGCCTGTCTTTATCAAAATAACCTACATGTTCCGGGTAACTTAGATTTATAACATTTAAATTTGGAAGGTTTATTATTCCCAAATCTATGAAGATATTCTTATTCACGTTTGAATTTTCTAATTTTAATGCAAGTTCTTTTTCGATTTCACCATCATTTACCTCAATCCCAAATACCTTCTCTTCTCCGATATCAAGACTAATTTTAGAGCATCTGTTTAAGTAGCATAAATCAAGGTCTTTTAAATTTACATTGCCTATATTTTTAGCCGAGCAAGATAGGCGGATATTTTCATAGGGATAGTAAAATTCTTTCTCTTTGCTGCATGATGCTCTGATGTTGGCCGAGTAAATCTTTTTATCTTCCTCTTTCAGCTGGGAAATTTTTTCTAAGGCTTCTTCTAATGTGTAAATGCCGTACTCCCTGCCGAATTTAATATTTGTTAATGCAGAGTGTTTAAACTGGTCTATTATCTCGATGTCCGATGTATAAACAAAACCCTTTTCCAAATCATCCGGAACTTGGATTACAAAAAATATATTTCTTCTTTCCCCGGGTTTTAATAAAACATTTCTTTCTCGGTCATCCAAAGATTTTGGGGCTTTTATTATGTTCAAATTCAATGGCAGATAATAATCGTTCAAGTTTTGCACCTCGATTTTTAATGGAACGTAACTTCCGGCACCAACTTCTTTTTGTAATAATTCCGCGCTTAATTTCACATCTTCTTTATATAAACTGCCAAAACGAGTTACATTGCTTTCGATGTTTAATTTATCCGCACTTATATCTACACCATAAGAACGCCATGCATAATTCACACTTGATTCCCTTACATCTAAACTATCCCTCATCGTTATATGGGTGCTGTCAACATAGCCCATTTGTCCGTAAGTCGGATCAAATGCAACCCATCCATGCCCTGGAAAATATACTTCTGCCCATGCATGATTTCCAAACCCGTCTATTACATTCGTATACGCCTGTCCTGTCACAAAACGAGCAGGAATATTAATGCTCCGAAGCATTGCAACAAATAAAGAAGTAAGCTCATCGCAAACACCCTTTCTGTTATCAAAAACCCATGAAGCATCTTGCGAAACCTCTGCTGTTAATGTTTCTAGGCTGTAATTTATGTTTTGCTTTGTCCAGGAGGCTATTTTATGCACAACAACGAACAGGTCATCTTCCCCTTCTGCCAGCTCAGAGGCCTTCTTTCTTATATCGGGATCATTCGATGTTATTGTTATACTTTCTTCAGTGTATTCTTCTAAATTTTTAATATCTTCCTCATTTAGAGGAAATTTTATCCTTTCTCTTATTATCTTGAAGTTGGTTCTTGTATTCAGGTTTGAAGTTAATTCATATTCTATCTCATTATCCCCGACATTTTCCCACCGGTATAATATAAAATTGTCATTGAAATTTATTTTCCCGCTCGGTTTACTCGTAAATTTATTTTTAGTGCTTTGAAATTCATTATTTCTAGGGAAAAAGGTTAAGTTTGCTGTGACATAATCCAGCCTGTAATCTGATTCAAGGTATTCTAAATTTAATTTTGAAGATAATCTGGCTTCAATTTCCAGATTTTCATAGTCGTTGAAATCCTGCGCGCTTATTGTAGTTATAATTAGCAAAAATACAATAAAATAGCTTATCAACCTCATTTTTTTATTAAATGCTCTAATCTGTCCACAAATGTTTTGAAATCCTCTTTATCAATGTCGCCGCCACAGGCGTGATCGTGCCCCCCGCTTGTACCCTTTAGTCCTTCAATTGCTTTTTTAACCAAAGGAGGGAGTATTACTTTGGATTTGTAATGTGTTCTTAGACTCATTCTTATCCTGTCGTCTTTCTGCCTAGCTACAATTATAACCTTATCCTTGAATTTATAAATTAATTCATTTGATAATATCTGGCTTAAACTCATCTCTTTTGCATAATAAGTATAAAGCAAGATGTTTTTTGTTGATATGCTATTTTTTAACGCATCCTGCAGAATTCTCTGGTATTCCCTGTTTATTTTTTCAAATCTCTCATAAATGTACTTTCCTCTTGGTGTTGTTTTGTTTAATATTTCATAAGGATTATTTACCCTTGTTAAAATATTAATACATTTTTTCACTTCTGAAGCATTTCCCTTTAAAATGAACGTAAATAATTTTGCCAGCGTCCCGATTTTTGTATTAAACAATGCGTCAAAAGGCTCTTTGATATTGTAATTTACCAAGTCTTTATAATTTTTTGAGAATTCCCTTAGATTTTCCAGAGAATGATCGGCAATTACCCCGACAGTGGATATCCATAAGTTTTCCTTTGTTATTTCATAGCACCAGTAAGAAGTTGGCAAGTCTTTTTTCCCGTATATCTTTGGGTTAAAATACTTAACCCCGTTGATTTTAACAAGGGGATGATGATCAATCCATATTATTGGAACATTTACCTTATCAACAAAATCCTGCTCGATCTTGTGCTTGTCCAATACAACAACTAAATCCGGCTTGTATTCTTCAACTTTTTTTACATAACTTTCATCTAGGATATTGTGGGTTACAACTATTCCCCTTCCTCTTTCCATGTATTTATAGAGCAATAAAAATGAAGCCAGCCCATCAGAATCATCATCAAATAGTATTAAGGGATTCTCGCAATCATCAAGATATTTTTTAATTTCATTTAAGTTCGTCATTATAGTAAGCTTTATAATTCAATATTTATAAGTTTTGTTAATGAAAAAAATTAAGTTATTAAGCTGGAAAATCAGACTAATATTAATATTAGCTTTATTAATTTTTATCCCGGTATTAGCGAGTATATTGTTTTTCTTGGGAACAATTATTTTTACCATATTAATAATTGGGGTTGTATTATTAATTTCGTTTTTAATATTTGGAAAGATTAAATTATAAAAAATTTTGATTATATTCAACTATTTTAAATGTCTTTTTTTATTACGTCTCTTATAAGCTCTTAAGCTAGGACGTACTTTTTCGTAACCCTTTCCTTTTCCTCTTAATCCTCTAGAACGTCTTCCCGCACTTGTTAAACCTCTATAAACCCTTCCTCTTTGTTCTGCTAATCCAACTATTTCAGGATATTTCTTCCCCAGCTCCCTATCAATCATCAAAACTTCAAAAAAATAATTCTTTCCGTCTTTTGCCAGGAAATAAGAATTAACAACTTCACAATTTGGATATTTTTTATTTGCTCTTTGTTCTGCAACCCATTGATAATTCATTCCTAAAATTAGTTTTCTTCTTGTATTCTTGCTTTTTCTGCCTGAGCTAATTCTCGGACGTTGTCTCCCTCCTCTTAATAATTTAACCCTGACAACAACATAACCCTGCTTTGCTTTATATCCTAATGCATGCGCCCTATCTAATCTTGTCGGATGCTCTATTCTAGTTACAGAATTGCCTTTACGCCATTCTATCATCCTTTGCTTGTACAATTCAGGATTCCAATTTTGCCGCAAATATTTATAAATTCCCATTTTCTTAATAGCTTAAACCAAAATTAAAGATTTAAAAAGCTTTCTTATTCTATGGCTTTGCACAATAACTTAAATCTGCACATTTAGCGATGATTCTGCACAAAAATAGAATTCTTTAAATATGCTCTTTTCCTTTCAGATTTATGAGAGAAAACGAGTTATTAAATTCCTCAGAAGCAATAGAACATCTTGGTATAGAAAAGAAAGAATTTAATAATTATTTTAAAAATAGCAAAGAAATAAAGGGAAACAAAATAGGTTCAAGATTTTGGTTTAAAAAATCAGATTTGGATTTTTGGAAGGAACTTAAAGAACAAAGAACAGTTATACTTACTTTAAAAGAATATGAAAAATGCTTTGAATTTGCAATAAAAATGGCTTATTCAGCAAGGGGAAGTCATGGTACGGGAATACGTGGAGCAAGAAGTGAGGTTCAAATGGCAGATGATTTTATTCTTGGAATTTTGGCAGAACATGGTATCCAAAAGTTCATAAAGGAAAAATTTAATATTGATGTAGAATTGGATACTGAAGTACATCCAGACCATATCACAGAACAGGATTTTATTGGAATAAAAGAAAGGAATTCTATAAGACCTATTAGAATAAATGTTGCAGTAAAAGCCAGCAAGTGGAAGAATTGTTTTAATATAATAGACCCACTTGAATATGAAAATCCGAGAAGAAGGTCAGACATCTATATTTTTGTCAGGGTCGGACTTCCATCAGACCATTTATTTAGAATTTTAAGGGAACATTCTTTTTTCAAAAATGTTAAAGACTTTTTAGAAAACTCAGAAGGATTTAAAAAAATAAAGGAATTGAGAGAAATACCAATTTGGGTTACAGGTTTTTCTTATCATAATGAATTAGAAAAAGTTAGAGAAATACCTGGTCAGAGATTTGATAATGGATATAGGTATGTAAAAGCAGTTGGACAAATGCATAATTCTAATGATGATTGGAAGGATTTAGTTAAAAAATTATAAAATGCCAGACAACTTGACTAAAAAGCAAAGAAGTTACATTATGTCAAGGATAAAAAGCTCAAAAACAAAACCCGAGCTTAATTTTAAAAAAAAGTTTAAGGAGTTTACTTATCAGCCCAAAGTCTTTGGGAAACCTGATTTTATAGATTATAAAAAGAAAATAGCTATTTTTATTGACGGTTGTTTCTGGCATAAATGTCCAAAGCATTTTAAAAAGCCACAATCCAACAAAGAATATTGGAAGCCCAAAATTGAAAGGAATATCTTAAGAGATAGAGAAATAAATTTTGCCTATAAAAATTCTGGGTGGAAAGTAAAGAGAATTTGGGAGCATAATTTAAAATCTTGAAATCATTTGCTGTTCATTTATAATTTTGCCTTTCATAACAAGCATTATATTCTGTGCAACTCTTTCAACCACGGGAACTGTTACGCTGTTCCCTGCTTGATGATATAGATAGCTATCTGCTATGCCTGGTAATTTAAAATTTTTTGGAAAACCTTGCAACCAAAAACATTCCTGGGGGGTTAATTTCCTGATACCAATGCCGTTTCTTACAATAGGAACGTTATGACCGCCAGTTCCCATATTTGCTGTTAAAGTGGGAACAACTCCTCTTTTATTCGCCCTTATATATCTTCTTCTCCATTGATAAACCATTTCTTCCGAATTTACATCATTCTTTATTTTTTCGTAAAGAGGCTTATCATTATAATAATATTTATCCTCTGTTTTACTCAAAATAAATTCCTTAAAACTTTTAGTCAATGGTATTTCTTTTGGAAATTCAAATGCTTCTGCTTTATCCTTATCTAAAAAACCGACAATAAATATTCTTTCCCTGTTCTGCGGAATATTTCCATGAGTCATGCTATTCAACACTTCTGCTTTAATATGATAGCCTAATTTTTCAAGAGCATTTTTTATAACTTTGAAGGTGTGCCCTTTATAGTGACTCTTAAGGTTCTTAACATTTTCAAGCATAAATGCTTGAGGTTTTTTTATTCTAAGAATTTGTGCAATTTTAAAAAAAAGATTTCCTCCAGATTCTTCGTCTTTAAAGCCTCCTTGATTTCCTGCTATAGAGAATGCCTGACATGGAAATCCACCTAAAAGAACATCAAAATCTGGCATTTCTTTTATATAAATTTTCCGAATATCTTTTACCAGTAATTCCGGTTCTTTAAAATTTAAATCATAAGTTAACTTGCAATTTTTATTATTATCATTTGCAAAAACTGTTTTAAATCCAGCTCGCTCAAAGCCAAGCCTTATACCACCAACACCAGCAAATAAATCTGCTGTTTTAAAATTCATTTTCCCCCCATTTACAATATTTACAATCTTTGCTTGCTTCAGGCATTTCCCCCTTTATTATATTAATTGCCCTATCAAGCAAAAATTCTGCGTGTTTTATATCAATCTTCATTTTCACTAATTCGTTCTTAAATATAAATTCTCCGCTTTCCAAAACTTTCTCAGGTAAGTAGAATAACAGGTAAGCAAAGTCTTCCGTTTCATAACCATTTTTTCTTAATAAAAAATTGTAAATATCAAGTTGATCTTGATAATGATGGGCGGTATCTTCTTTTAGTGCGAATCCTCTTGTTTTATAATCGATAACAATTAACTTATTGTCCTTGCTTAATAAATTGTCAACTGCTCCATGCAGAAGAACATCATTATCCTCATCTTTAAATTCAATTCCTTTTAGATTATTTCTCCATTTTTTTAATAATTCCTTATCCTCAAATAATTTAACATCTTTAAGTTCTTTTAATTCAGGCGGTAATTTGTTATTATCTCTAAATCTGTCAAAATGTTCTTTAAGCATTTTATCAACCCCAGAAGGTAAACTTGGGAATATTCCAGAAGGTCTTGAAATCTTTTTAACAATTTGTAGCCAGAAACATCTTGGACAATCCTCTACTAAATTCATTGATGAAGGAGAAAGTTTAAATGTCATTTTGCCATTTCCTTTACTGCCTCGTTAGGCTCTTTTATCTTGTAAACTTTTTTTCGCTGATCTTTTTTATCTCTTTCAACGAATAGCCATCCCATATTTTTCAAGTCGTAAAAAAGAACGCTCATCAGATGAGGATTCTTCTCTTTCAAGGCTTTTATTGCCTGTTCGTTCGTGAATTCTTTTTTTTGAAAATTTTTCCACAGGTAAGCATACTTCCTCATTTCCCATTTTGGCAAAGGTTCAGTCATTTTACTTATGTAAGCTATGTACCTATATAAATATATCGCTGTTATGAGCGAATAATTTATATACTAAATCTTCCCCCTGATTTTGTTATATTAATAACGTCTGCGGAAATATCAACCCGCTGAGCGATGGAACCCTCCTAGCTCATGACCTGATCATCGGGCGGATGTTCATGAGAACCAGTATGTGGCGCACCCAGTTCTTTTCTCACTTCTTTTTTATATGCTTCGCCTCAGCGGTCTGTTGTTTTCCATTGAATAATATTCAATTATTTATTACTAGCCTCCTCTTCATGTTTTGTACTATCTCTTCGCTTTCTTTAACCATTAAGTTATAATTTTTTATAAATTCATCGAGATTTTTTGAGATCTCTATCGCAAAAACTATTATTGAAGCTCTAAGAGCATGATATTGAACACCCCAAACGCCACCGTTAGCTCGGGAAATCTCATAGAGGGGGTTATCTGAATTTATTACTATCTTGTTTTCTTTTTTGTCCATTATAGCTTCTGGCTTGTCTCTTCCGATAGGTTCTACTTCTACTCCAAATCTTCTGCCATGCAGTAAAATATAACTTTTTTTATTTAGGATTGTATCTTCCTCTAGCTTAGCACCCCTTTTCATTCTTTTCAAGTGCTTTTGTTTTGGTTTTATTCCCTCCATTTTCTTATCCCCCCTTGATGAGAAGAAACTAGAAACAATATCTTTAACCTCTATAACTTCTGCCCCCCTTTTCATTTCTTTTATTTTGGTACTCATTTCCTTATTTAACTTGTTCAATTTTGTTGTAAGCCATTTTGTAAAAGCAATATAAGATGGATTATCCTTTACAAATCCCGCCCTATTAGTTTGAATTGCATTATTTAAACTATCCACGTTAAGGTCAGCATATATTTTTCTGGCTGCAAAAAATGCGCTTGTTAATGAAGAGAAGTTTATGATCCCGTGGGGGTCACTTAGGTTTACAACTCTTCCAAATACTCTAATGTAAACCCCAAAATCTCCTGGCTCATGTTTTTTGTAAATAATTGTTCCAGTTACTTTCCCAACTCCTGCAACATCTTCATCAATTTCGTATTTAGATGCTACATTCCCATGCAGAATATCTTCGCTTCTTAATTCTACAGGTCTTGCTAAGTCTCCGCCACTAATAATTATCTTAAAATCTTTGGTGAAAGGCATTGTTCTTATTAAATGCCTTTTTATATCATTAGCACTATTTTTTTTCTTAAGATCATGCAATACTATCCTTGTACCATTTTTTTTAGAAGTTCTTGTTTCAGAAATTATATGTAATGAAAAATCATCGACATATTTTTCTTTTTCGAAATCTTCAAAGTTAAATGTTGCTTTAGATTCAACGCCATTTTTCCAGGTCGTGATTTCAAACCATTTGCATATTTGATAAAGAGATAATTTTCCTATTCCAAACTTACCAATAATTTCTCTTTTTACTCCGCCCTTGGATTTTATCGGTTGTTCCAGTTTATTTGAATGTGAAATAAAGAAGAAATGTATAAGTTCGTCTCTACTCATTCCATCTCCATCATCCTCTATTGTTATGGTATTATTATTTACATGCATCTTTACAATATTTGCCATTGCATCTCTAGAATTAGTTATTAATTCGTCAAAAATAATCTTTGGATTTGGATAAAAAGTTGTGCTAAGATTTTTAATTATATTTGTTCCAACTTTTATTTTTTCAGAATTCTCTTCGCCTTTGATTTTAGATTCTTTATCTTTCATGGTTTATTATCAGATTCCTCTATTTTTAAAGTTAATGCCCATGGCATTTGCCCGGGTATGTTACCAAGGGCTACAGAACTAGTATATAAACTTTGTTATTTATCGAATTTTAAGCTAGAATTGTTTTTTTATCCATTCGCCAACAACTTTGGCAAGTATCGGCGGAACAGCATTTCCTACTTGTGTATATTGCGGACACTCGAACACTCTTCTTTTTCCACCAGTAGTTCTAGACCCCAAGAAAACGTAAGAATCGGGGAAGCTTTGCAGTCTGGCGCATTCCCTTACCGTCAAGGTCCTATTCAAGGAATAGTGTATATAATCATCCGGAATTGTTGTTATGGTATTAATTGGTTTTGATTCCTCTATCCTTAGCAATGTTCTTTTTTTAGTTTTAAAATAAGCGGGAATTTCTTTCATGGTATGCCCAGGCTTTAGCATAGAGAATCTTTTAATTGTCATTTTATTATGCCTCGAAGATGTATGGTTGTGAAGCTTGTTATTTTTTATTCTCATGATTGCTTGGTATTTGTTTGATGGCGATTTTTTATAATGATTAGAACTTTCTCCAACTCCCAAAAAGTCTAAGTCACATATGGCTTCTTTTGTTGTTATGGCTTTGTTTTTCCAAACTTTAATCTCATTAATATTTATATTTGATTTCAGGGCTCCGAATATGAAAAGCCTTCTCCTGACTTGTGGTACACCAAAATCCGCAGCATTTAGAATTATCTTTGAAACTGTATATCCGGATTTTTTAAGCGAATCCTCGATCTCCGCAATTGTCTTTCCCTTGTTAAATGAAATTATACCAGTTACATTTTCCATTAAAAAAAATTTGGGCTTAATTTCCTTTATCTTTTTTATAAATTCCTTAAATAAAAAGTTGCGCGAATCGTTCTTATTTCTTTTACCGGCAAGAGAAAATCCTTGGCATGGGGGACCCCCGATAATTATATCCGGCTTTCTTCCAACTATTTTTATAATATCTCTTGATTTAATATTGTGTATGTCCCCTATCAAGACTTTTGTATCCGGATGATTTAAAGAATAAGTTGCTGCAGCATCCTTGTTTATCTCGTTGGCTACTGCTATGCGAAATCCTGCTTGCTTGAATCCTTCGCTCAAGCCTCCTGCTCCTGCAAAAAAATCAATTGCTACCGGAATCATTTCTTAGCCTCCAGCTGCAACTTGTTGTTAAAAAGCCACATGTGCACTATTTCTCTTCCCAATTTGGAATCATCTTTTTTATACTTTTTAAGGGCAACTTTGAATAATTTAAAGTCTTCCTTTTCCAGATAAATTGTTATTCTTCTTTCCGATGGCATGTATTACACCTTATTTCATAAAAGAGTTATACTTTAATAAATAAAGGTGTTATACTTATTATATAAGCTTTTCGAATTATAAAATCTTACCTGTTAAAATTTAGAAATAGAAACATTTATATATTAGTAAGCTATTTACTTACATAAGTAGATAGTTATAAAGATTGATTGCGAATTCCGGAAAGAATCCATACTGATGAACTTCGAAAAGGATAAAAAGGCTATAAGAATGAAAACGATAGATGGTAATCATGGTGATGATGAATTCAAGAGAAAAAACACTCAAAAAGTTTTAAATCAAGTAAATTCGCTTAGAAAGACCTATGCCCAAAAATGGAGCGAATATAATCAAGCAAAAACTTCTGAAAAAATTGTTGCATTAAGATTATTATCTGAACTTATAGAAAATTTTGAAATAGAAAAAAACAAATGTAATGGAAGACCTTTGATTCCATTGAAAGAACAAATGATTTGCATGTTTCTTTATACTTATTCAAGATTTAGTTCAAGAAGGGTTATTTCGGATTTAGAACTTGCAAGACAGAATAAACTTATAGATAAAACTCCTCATTTTAATACAGTCTGTAATTTCTTCAAGAAAGATGAAATGACTTCGATACTTTCTCAATTAGTTGAAATTACTGCAATGCCTTTGAGATTGGTAGAAGAAAAAATAATTGTTGATTCGAGTGGATTTTCTACATCGCTTTATGAACGTTGGTTTGACATAAGAACTCAAGCAGTATCAAGGAAAAGAAAATGGAAGAAAGTTCATCTATCATGCGGAGCAAAAACTCATTGTATTACTTCTGTTAGAATAACACCAGGAAATTATGGAGACTCTCCAGAACTTGTTCCATTAATTAAAAATACTGCAAAACATTTTGACATGAAAGAAATCTCAGCAGACAAAGCATATCTTTCTAGAAATAATCTAAATTTTATAGGTGAACATGGAGCGATTCCTTTTATTCCATTTAAATCAAATTCATTAAAGAACTCTAGGGGTTCTAGATTATGGAAACAAATGTGGCTATTTTTCTATAATAATCAAGAAGAATTTATGAAGCATTATCATGCACGTTCAAATATAGAAACAACTTTCTCTATGTTAAAAAGAATTTATGGAAACTTCTTAAGGTTGAGGGATGAAACAGGACAAATAAATGAGATTCTAATGAAATGTCTATGTCATAATCTAGCAGTTTTAGTTCAGGAGGGCTTCGAACTTGGAATTGAAATAGACTTTAAAAAATGTGCAGAACTATATTTTGCACAAGTAGAGGACTAGTTTAAGTGCAAAGCTTTATTCTATTTTGGCAATATTTTTACCAAGTTTTTTATGGAAAAAGCCCTTATCATTAATTCTTCCGTAGATTCTTTTTTTCTGCCAAGCAAAGTAATATGCCCTATTTTTCTGTATGGTTTTACCTCATGTTTTCCATAGTTATGAACATAAACCCCTTCTTCTATTTCACAAACCCCTGTTATGCCTTTGCCAAGATAGCTGATATCATACCCCCCACTGTAATTTTTTTCCCCGATAATATTGTGCATTATTGCAATAGAATTTAATCTTGTGCCCCCCAAATCCATTCCAGCGATTGCCCTTAAATGCTGCTCGAATTGGGATGTTTCACATGCTTCTATGGTATAATGCCCAGAATTATGGACCCTTGGCGCTATCTCATTGACCAATACATTTTCGCCTTTTACAAGCATTTCTATTCCAAATACTCCTCCCCCTTTTAAAGTATTCATGGTAATTTCTGCGACTTGCTTAGCTTTAATTTCAAGATTTGATTTAATTCTTGCCGGTACAATAGTTGTCCTTAATATATTATAATCTTTGCCGTGTATATTCTCTCCAACAGGAAAAGTCGAAATTTCTCCTTTAATGTTTCTTGCAGCGATTACAGAAATTTCAACATCATAATGGATGTATTTCTGAGCCATTAAACTTCTTTCTTTAAACATTTCAATAACATCTTCGATTTGTCTTTTTTCCATTAAAACAAAATTGCCCCTTCCGTCATAAGAGTCTATTCTAGCCTTGATCATAAGTGGCAGTCCAAAAATATTGATTGCTTCAATCAAATCTGTTTTGTTATATATCTTCATAAAATCTGGGACAGGGATATCATTGTTCTTTAGAAAAGAAGCCTGCATATATTTATCCTGAATAATCTCGAGCGTTTCGGGAGAAGGGTGCACTGGCTTATTTTTTTGAATTTCATTTAAAATTTTGCTGTTTGCCAGCTCAATCTCGTATGTGAGGATATCTGATTTTTCAGCTAACTCTCTAATCTTATTCTCATCCTTGAATCCACCGATTATCTGTTCAGATAAGAACGGATAAGCAGGACATTTAGGAGTCGGATCCAAAGCTATTAATTCAAAAGGAAGATTTTTTGACCGAATATCCTCTCCAATCATTCTGCAAAGCTGGCCCCCTCCAACAAAACCTATTCTTTTCCTCATTATAAAGAAAAATTATAGAAATTTATTTAAATGTTTAGATTAAGATATTTCCAAAAGATTTTTATAGTAGTTAATTTTTACTTTTGAAGAGTAAAATGGCAGGAATAGCAAATAATTTGTTTAAGGTTGTTTTTGGAGTATTATTGATTGTAGTTGCGATATGGTTTGTTACCTCTCCTTTAGGAAGTGACTGGGGTCAGGCAGCCTGGAACCTAATCCAAGGCGGAATAGTCATTTTAGTTGTTTTGATAGGTCTAGTTTTATTACTTGTCGGATTTAGTGATTTAAAGAATGCTGAATAAAAAACAAAAATTAGATATAAAAGAATTAGAGGAAACTTTTGAAGAATTGGGCAATGAAGAAGAAGAAATTTGCGTTGCCTCTTAGAACCTGAATTTTCTTAATCTCTTTAATAACTTTGGCCTTTTTTTAGAACTCTTTTTTTGCTTAACCCTTTTCTTTATTTTTCTTGGCTTAGTTTTCTTTGTTTTTTTAGCTTTCTTTATTTTCTTTGCCCTCTTAACTTTCTTTTTGGCTTTCTTAATCTTTTTCTTTCTTGCTTTCCTGACTTTGACTTCTTCTTCTGGCTTGGGGATAATTGATACTGGTTTCCTCAGTTCCTCAAGCTCTTCATTTAATGTGGTTATCTTATGGTTTATCTCTCCTATTTTTTTTGTGCTGTCTTCTTGCTGTAATAATGATCCGCATTCAGGGCATTTAAAACCAAGTTCCATTGCTTCTTCTAACTCAACCCTTATATCCCCATTTTTACATGCATAATACCTTTGTTCATTTTCTTTCTTTAGCTCTTCCTGCAAATTTCCCAATTCATGGTTTTTTCTAGTTGTTAATACATCCCTGGCGTGCTTAAAATTAAATGTCCAATAGTAAATATACAATCCCTTATCTTTATCCTTTCTTCTTGTAGAATAAACAAAATTATAAGCGTTTAATTTGTAGAGCAAATTTCTGACCTGATTAATGTTAATTTTTAAATCCTCGGCTAATTTAAATTCGGAAATATTCTCCCTTTCCTTTAACAGACCCAATAATTTAACAGCATCCTTACCAGCAATGCTCTCAACAAAGTTTTCTAGTATAGATAAAAAGTCCATTATATTACTAAATTAACATCTTATTTAAAAAGCTTTTCATGTTACACTACATCTCAAAAAGAAAAACCTTTAAATAGTAATAAACTTAATTAAATTAATAAAAAGGAGGTTTGATTATGGCCTTATTTAAGAATAAAAAAATTTCTGATTTACCTGCTCCACCAGCACCTGATTTTTCAATTTCCAAGCCTGATTTTGAGGATGATTTTCCAAGATATACCCCAAATATGGGGGGTTTTGATGATATTGGAGAAAAGAGAAGATTCCCGGTAATGCCAAGAACCCCGATGGAAGAACCTGAGGAAAGAAAAACAGGCCCCATATTCATAAAAATAGACAAGTATGAACAGGTTCTTGACCATATCAATTCTGTAAAAGACAGAATAAAGGAAATTGAGGATCTAATCGAGAATTTAAAGAGAATGAAAAAGGACGAGGATAATGCGCTTGATGAGTGGAAAGAAAGCCTAAACCAAATCAAGGAAAAATTAATGATTGTTGACAAGAATTTATTCGAAAGTTAATATGAAAAAAGAAACAAGCAAGATTACTTATGTATCTATTAAAGATCCTGTTGCCTTCAGAAGACATATTCTTTTAAGCGGGATAGATGCAATAAAAATTCTTGAGAAATATGAGTTGTTAAAGCAGATTAAGAATGAAAAAAGAAAGTTATTTTCGCAATTGAAAGAAAAACTACTTGGTTTAAAGAGCGATGCAATGTTTATCCGGGAATATTTTCCCGATGTAAATGAGCATGAGATAAAGAAAGAGAAAAAAATCGTTGAAAGAAAAGTTGATGACGTCAAATACGCTGACAAGACAATAAATTATAAAAATTTACAGAAAGATTTGCGGGAATTGCAGGATAAACTGAATAATCTAAACTTTTAATTAACAACTGCCTTTATTCTTCTTACGCCAGCAGAAATAGTCTCTTCTTTTATAATCTTAAATTTACCAATTTCCTTCGTGTTTTTAACATGGGGTCCGCCGCATAGCTCCATACTGTAATCTCCGATTTTGTACACAGAAACAACGTCCGGATATTTTTCCTTAAAAAATGCCAAGGCGCCTTGTTTTATCGCGTCATTGTATTTTAATTCTGATCTCTCTACTTTTAGGTTTTCTTTTATTTTTTTATTAACCAAATCCTCAACTTTTTTAATTTCTTCTTTTGTCATTGCTTTTGGATGTGAGAAATCAAATCTTAATCTTTCCCTTGTGATATTGCTCCCCATTTGTCTTACGTGTTTTCCCAAGATATCCCGCAAGGCTTGATGCAGCAAATGTGTGGCAGTATGCATTCTTACAACTTCTTCTGAATGATCTGCTAATCCTCCCCTGAATTTCTGCTCAGCCCCTTTTCTTGAAATTTCCTGGTGCTTTGCAAATAATTCCTTAAATCCCATTTCATCGACTTTTAATTTATTTTCCCTTGCAACTTCATTAATCATCTCTAAAGGAAAACCGTAAGTTGTAAACAAGTTAAATGCTAGTTCCTTGGAAATAATCTTGTTTTTTATTTTTGGGATTTCTTCCTGGATTATTCTTAGGCCGTTTATCAATGTTTTTTCAAATCTTTCTTCTTCAAGTTCGAATTCATTTAATATGAATTCCCTGTTTCTTTCCAGGTCATTGTAATCATTTTTATATTTTCTGATTACAATATCCGAAATCTGCTTTGCAAATTTATCTTTAATTCCGATTAAATGCCCGTAACGTATGGCCCTCCTGATCAATCTTCTTAGAATGTAGCCATGCTCTACATTGCTTGGGGAAATCCTTTCGGCCAGGATAAATGTCGCAGCCCTTAAATGGTCCGCTATAATTCTTACTGCCCTTGTGTCTTTTTTGCTCGATAAATTTTCTATCTTTTTTACCATATCCTGAAACAAATCAGTTTCAAATACACTTGACTTATTTTGCAGAACCATTGTTGTACGTTCCAAACCCATTCCAGTATCAACATTTTTTTGCTTTAATCCAGTGTATTTTCCATCTTTGGTTTTATTGTACTGCATGAAAACGTTATTCCAGATTTCAACATACTTTCCGCAGTTACATCCGGGCATGCAGTCCTTGCCGCATTTCTTTTTTAAGGTATCATAATACATTTCTGTATCAGGGCCACATGGACCTGTTGTCTCCTGTTTTGGAGAGGGCCACCAATTTTCTTTCTTGCCAAAAAAGTAAACTCTTTCCTTTGGGATTCCCAAGCCTTGCCATATCTTGGCCGATTCAGTATCCTTTGGAGCATCTTTGTCTCCCTTAAAACAACTTACATGCAATCTTTTTGGATCTAATTTTAAATGCTTTGTAAGAAATTCATAACTCCACTCAATTGCCTCTTTTTTAAAATAATCCCCCAAACTCCAGTTACCAAGCATCTCAAAAAAAGTTAAATGTGTTGAGTCACCAACTTCTTCTATATCATCTGTTCTCAGGCATTTTTGAAAATTGACAAGTTTTTTTCCAGAGGGATGTTTTTGTCCTAATAGATATGGAACCAGGGGATGCATTCCTGCTGTTGTGAATAAAACAGTCGGGTCATTTTCTGGCATTAAGCTAGAACTTGGTATAATAGCATGCTGCTTATTATTGAAGAATTCCAGATATTTCTTTTTTAATTCGCTGCTTTGCATAAACTAAATCTTTTTATAATCTTTATATAATTTACTTAATTTAAGACAGAAAGATTTATATATAACAAAATATTACAAAATGTTATGAATCGTAATAAAACAATAAAGGCTTTAATAAAATTAGATGAACGGGAAGATCAGGTTCTGAATATTGTAAAGGCTAAATACAGATTGAGAAATAAAAATGACGCTTTAAGGGTGGTTATTAGAGAATATGAAAACAACCTTGAACCAGAATTAAGACCAGAATACCTTAAGAAGCTTAAAAGAATAGAAAAAGAAGGTAAATATATCGGACCTTTTAGTTCTATGGAAGAATTAGATAGACACCTAAAATCAAATGCGTAGATTTCTTATTGAAAGGGGGCTTGAAAGAAAACTAATTAAATTAGAGAGAAAGAATAAGGCGTTATATGAACAAGTAAAAAATAAGATAAATGAGGTTCTCAATATTTTAGATATGGGGCATTATAAAAACTTAAGACACGATTTAAAAGAATATAAAAGAGTTCATATTGGAAGCTTTGTTTTAATTTTTAAATATAATGAGAGGAATGATTTTATTTATTTTACTGATTTTGACCATCATGATAAAATATATAAATAAAAATGAAATGTTTGAATTGTGATTCAAATATAAAAAAATTATAGTTAGAGTAGAAAATGCTAAAAATAAAGCTTTAAGTTATCGGTGCGGTAAATGTGGATATTTTGATTTTGAAAAAAATAGTATTGATAAAATAATTATCTATAAAAAATTAACTAAATGTTTATATATTCTAAAGTCTTAATATGGACATGGATTTCATAGCCAAACGTGATTTTTCTAAATTAATTGCTCAATCAGGAGCGATGTTTCAAATTATCAAAGAACTAAAGAAGGAAGATTTTTTTGGAACTTCTCCACCTTCAGTTTTCGTCGGTAGTAATTTCTATCCAAATTTAAACGTCGGAATTCTAAGTCCTCCTGCTGAAACGCAAGATGCTTGGATTCATGACGCTCCTAATTTTTGGAGTGAGCAGGATTTTACAATAAAGCAAATTGCATTATTAAGAAGCGCGTTAATTAATTCAAGATTTAATGTTAATATCAAGGATGTAAGAAAAGAAGGAAAATTTTTAGACAAGGCAAAGGAGATTGGGATAGCTAAAAAACCAGTTGATGTTGAAATTAAATTAAACAAAGCACCTGAAATTAGGTTTGATTTTGAAAAGATTACAATGCCTATGGGGCCAAGGGCAAGTTTAAAGCAAATTACAATCACAGAAAATGTAAAAGTTGACAATAAGGTTGAGAAAGTTGTTAACGACGTTGATTTAAAATCTTCAGATGCTTTAAATTATTTATATGAAAACGGATTTGATGAAAACACTTTAACTAAACTACTGAGCATCGGCTTGCTTGGTTTAAAGAAGAACAGAAAATTAGTTCCCACGAGGTGGAGCATTACGGCAACCGATGATACTTTGGGAAAAAACTTAATTGGATATATGAAAGACTACAAATTAATTGAAGATTACCAGCTTTATACCGGAAGTTATCTTGGGAATTACTACTATATTTTAATGTTTCCGGAAGTTTGGCAGTATGAATTGTTTGAGGGATATTTGCCAAGAAGTTTATGGAACCTAGACGAAGGAATTAAGTTTGCAACAGACTCAGAAACAATGTTTGGAAGAAAAGCTTATGCAAATAATACAGTTGGAGGCTATTATAGCTCAAGATTAAGCATGCTGGAGCATTTAGCAAAAATAAAAAAACAGGCTTCATGCCTAGTTATAAGATTTGAAACGCCGGAGTATAATATGCCTTTGGGGGTCTTTGTTGTGAGAAATGCAGCAAGAAAAACCCTTGCAAATAATCCATTGAAGTTTGAATCAAAGGAAGCTTTACTGGAGAAAACAAAAGAACTAATAAAAAATAAATTTAATTATAATATTAGTAATGTTTACAAACAAAGCAAATTATTGAGAAGCTTGACCCAATCAAAATTATTTCACTTTTTTAATTGATTATTCTAAAAATATTGCCGGCTTTCCAGATTTTGCTTTCATAGCTTTATTTTGAGGATCATATTTATTCTTATCATTTACGGCAAATGCCTCTGTCTTTACAGAATTAGTCGCGTTTTCCAGGAATTTTAAATTTTCTTCAAAGAATTTAAGCTCTTTTGGAATGCAATAAATGTAGGTTTTTGGATGATGAATGTTTGCTAATTTTTTAATGTTGTTTATATCATCAACAGTTTTCTTTAAACTATCTTCTTGCTTCTCCAGGCTGTCGTTTATCTTTTTTTCATCAGCTTTTGGCCAAGATGCAACCGAAACAAATCCTTTATTTCCAATTTTCTCCCACATCTCCTCGGATAAATGGGGAGCGAATGGCGAAATCAACAAAATCAACTTCTCTAGGGTCTCTTTGTCGTAATTTTTATTTTTAATGTAATCAGATAATTCCATTATTGAAATTATTGCATTGTTGAATCTAAATTCTTCAATCTCCAAGGTAACCTTTTTGATTAATTTATTCAATCTGCTCTCCACAACTTCATCGTTTTTCTTTTTTAAGTTTTCGATTAAGGAATAAAATCTGTTCAAGAATCTGAAAACACCTTCGATTCCTTCATCGCTCCATTCAAATTGCTTTTCTGGGCTTGCTATAAACAAAACAAAAGTCCTTAAGGTATCTGCGCCGTATTTATCTATTATTTCCATAGGATCAACGACATTTCCTTTGCTCTTGCTCATTACTTCCCCGTCTTTCAGCACCATTCCCTGGGTGAGCAATCTATGAAATGGCTCATCAAATTTCAACATGTTCAAATCGCGCAACGCTTTTGTAAAGAACCTTGCATAAAGCAGATGCAATATCGCATGCTCAATTCCCCCGATGTACTGGTCAACCGGCATAAAATAATTAACCATCTCTTTTGAAAACGCTTGTTTATTATTGTCTGGATCACAATATCTTAGGAAATACCAGGAAGAATCAACAAAAGTATCCATCGTGTCTGTTTCTCTTCTGGCCATCTTGCCGCAGTTGGGACATTTTACATTCATGAAATTTTTGCTTTTTGACAAAGGATTTCCTTCGCCAGTAAACTGAACGTCCTCAGCTAGTTTAACAGGCAAATCTTTCTCTGGAACAGGAACGATTCCGCAATATTGGCAATAAATGATTGGAATTGGCGTGCCCCAATATCTCTGCCTTGAAATTAACCAATCGCGCAATTTATACTGCGTTGTTTTTTTACCAATTTTTAAGCTCGATAAGTATTTGGCAATCTCTTTATTTGCTTCTCCCGCCAATAAATTATTGAACTTTCCAGAATTAGTTAGAACTCCTTCATCAACATAAGCTTTCTTTAATTTATCTGATTTTAATTTCTTGCCTTTTGGTGTTATAACTACTTTAATAGGCAGCTTATATTTTCTTGCAAACTCAAAATCTCTTTGATCATGGGCAGGAACAGCCATTATTATTCCAGTTCCATAATCTAATAAAACAAAATTCGCAATATAAATTGGGACCTTTTCATTTGTTAATGGATTAATAGCATATTTTCCAATAAACATCCCATATTTTTCTTTGTCTTCCGCCGTTCTTGAAAATTTATCTTCTATGCCGACTTTATTGATGAATTTTTTAACTTCGTCCTCATATCTTGTTTCTTTAACCAATTCAAGAACTTTAGGATGTTCGGGAGCCATGACCATGAATGTAGCCCCGCATAATGTATCTGCCCTTGTTGTAAAAACCTCCAATTCATCTTTTGAATTTTCCAATTTAAATTTTATTAAAGTTCCTTCTGATTTTCCAATCCAGTTTTTCTGCATTGTTTTCACGCGTTCGGGCCAGTCTAATTTGTCTAAATCTTTTAATAATTCTTCAGCATATTCTGTGATTTTGAAAAACCATTGCTCTAAATTTTTTGATTCAACTTTATTATGACATCTCCAGCAATTACCATTAATAACCTGCTCATTTGCCAGGACAGTTTTACACGAATTACAATAATTCACCAAAGCCTCTTTTTTGTATGCCAGCCCTTTTTTATAAAATTGCAAAAATATCAATTGATTCCACTTATAATATTCGGGTAAACAAGTTGCTATTTCTCTATTCCAGTCATAACTTAATCCCAATTTAGTCTGTTGCGATTTTATTATAGCAATATTGTCAAAAGTTGATTTTTTTGGATGAATTTTATTTTTTATAGCATAATTTTCTGCCGGTAAGCCAAACGCATCATAGCCCATCGGATATAAAACATTAAATCCCCGCATTCTCTTAAAGCGAGCATGGGCATCTCCTATAGAATAATTTCTTGTATGACCCATATGCAAGCCCCCTGAACTGGGGTATGGAAACATCTCTAATACGAAAAGCTTCTTTTTCTTTGAATTAGCTTTAGTTTCAAATATCTTGGCTTTATCCCAACGATCCTGCCATTTCTCTTCTATCTTTTTAAAGTCATACATGTTAATTAATTCTAAGATGGAATGTATTTAAACTTTTTGAAAAGATTTATATAAGTTAATTTACGACTTTTTCTTTATGGGCCTGTAGCGCAGTCTGGATAGCGCACTAGCCTTCTAAATTTGAGGAGAGCTAGGGGTCGCGGGTTCAAATCCCGTCAGGCCCGCTTGCACACGTGGCGAAGCGGCTAACGCCTCCGCCTGCAGAGCGGATATTCGCAGGTTCGAGTCCTGCCGTGTGCTTTATTTTCTGAATTTCTCTAATCTATTTTTGACCTTTTCTTTTCCGATTTTATAATAGCCGTAAGCAAAGATCAAAACATAAATCAAAGTTATAATTAAGAAAAACAATCTGAGAAAAGGACTTTCTTTTATGAGTATTTCCCCAAAATAACCTGTTATAAATATCGTTGGCAATAAACCCAAGGTTGTCGCTATAATAAATTTTTTATAAGACATCTCGATAAAACCCGCCAAATAGCTAAACAAATCACTAGAGGTTATTGGATTTAATCTTAAAACAAACAAAACTAAAGATCCATATTTCTCAGAATATTTCTGAAACTGGCTTAACTTTCTTTCTCCAATTAATCTCTCAAAGTAAAACCCAACGTATCTTTTAGCAATAAAGAAGCATATTGTTGCACCGATTATATTTCCCAGTAATGCCAAAGCCGATCCAATTAATGGTCCAAATGCAATTCCACCGGCAGAATAAATTATTATTCCAGGAATCGGTGCTAAAATGGTTTCTATCAGAACTATGAGCATATAAATTAACCCTGACAAGTTGCCAAAAGAATTAATAAAACTAATCGTGTCCTGTAAGCTGTTATTTGCCAAATCATAGATAAAACCATGGGAGAAATAATTGTAAGATACTAAAATTACTATTGTGATTAATAATAAAAGAAATCTCTTGCTTTCAACAGCCCTTTTGTATAAATGGTTGTTTTTAATCCTGTCTCTTAATCTCTCATTATTAAACTTTTTCACAATATTTTAAAGAATCAAGTATTTAAAAAACTAACTTAAACCAGCTCTTCTAATTTAAAAACTTTTAATATAAAACCCCTGTCTTTAATGCCTTCTTTTATCTCATTTATTTTTTTCTTTTTTAAGCGTTCTCTTTTTGCTATGAGGCTGAAATAAAACTGTTTGTCCCCGCCTTCTTTAATCAAGTAAAAAGGCAGTTCTTTTATGTAATCGGCATAGCCTATAAAGCAGATCTTGCTTCTTAGATATTTTTCCAATTCTGAAGAAATTTTTCTATCTTCCCTTTTGTTAATTGCCTGATATTTAAGAGAAGAAGCCGCAACAATGTAATGAAAGATTTTTGCCATTTTAAAATAAAAAAAGAAAAAATTTATCTAGGTCTTAATAAAGCGCTTAAGACATAGACTACCAATGCAAACACAATAACAACAGCCACTATCCAGAATGCTGTGCTTTGTGCTAAGTTATTCCACACGCTTCCAGCTGTTATGCTTGGCTGGTATACTGTACCGCCTGTCGGGGTTGCTGCACCAACATTTACTGTAACCTTTTCTGTTTTTAATAAATCTGAGTTTTGCTTAACTGTTATTGTTGCAGTATATGTTCCAGAAGCTAAACTTGGCTTTGGAGTTAAGTAAGCATAAACTGTGCTTTGTTCTCCTGCAGCAACACTTATTTTTTGTTCAGCAGAAACATCTGCCCACTCATTGTCTGACTGGACATCTACTGAATAAACTGCAGTTTGACTTCCTGCATTTTTTAATGTTACTGGAACTGTAAATATCTTTCCTTGTGAAGCTGTGAAGCTTGTCTGCTGTAAGGTTACCTCAACTGCACTTGCTTGGACTTTACATTCGCCCACTGTTAATTTGGTTAATACTGAATCAGAGCTTTTGCTTGTGAAGAATATTTTTGTATCAATAAAGTAATCTCCTGGAGCAGTATCTTTTGGCAATGTGAATGCGAATGTCTTTAATGCAGTGTCTCCTGACCTGTCAAATTCATCTAAACTAAATGTTTCTGAACTTAAGTCCATTCCTAAAGTTGTTTCCTTGACCCTTACCTGCACAACATCTTGGTCCCTTGTTCCAACATTCTGAACTTCAACTGCTACGTTAACAGTTTCAGAGCACATTGCAACACTTGGGTTTACTATTACGGAGTTAACTGTGACATCATTACTTTCTCTTTCAAAGTCAAGGCTTAAAGAATCATAATTGCAGTTTTCATCTTCATTGCCGTCTTCATAAGTTTTTATGAATAATACAAAATCATCGCCTTCGTCTAAATCAGAATCGGAAGTTGGCACCTTTAATGTTAATTCGAAATCATCGTCTCCGCCGTCTTCATCCAGGTTAATATCGCTTGATTCGATGCTTACTATTTCTGAATTTTGGTCTATATTATATAATTTTGCTTCAACAATGACATCTAAATCATTGTCATCATTGTTTTCAACATTTACCTCTACTCTAATCTCGTCTCCAGGACCGAAGTTATCACCATCATCTGGCTCGTTAATATCCAATATTAGATTTCCTGAAGTAGGATCATTAATCTGGTTTCCATCGCTTACTCGGCCATCTTTGCATACTTTTGGATCAACCCTTACACTTACCGGCATCGTATAATTGCTTGAATTTCCACCGCTTCCGGTTGCGCTAAAACTTAATGTTCCTGTATATGTTCCTACCCTTACATTATCTGCAATATTAACTGTTACACTTTGAGCAGCAGAACTCGCACCGACACTTACGGCCAAACCAGCTGTATTAGGCAATGTGAATGTAATAGCATCACCTTGCGAATCAGTGAATGTGCCATTAATGACTAAGGCGCTAAATGTTAAATTTTCATCACCTGTATTTGTAATAACAATATTTCTTGTTAAACTAAAATCTTCTTGTCCAGAAACAGTCAATGTTGTTGGACTTGTGGTAAAACTAGCTGTTGCATTTACAAAGCCAGCTAAAACGAATAACATTAATACGCTTAATAGTAACTTTTTCATTTTTTAACCCCCTTGAATATATTATAATATGTTGTTATTTTAGAGTAAGAAAGATATATAAAGCTTTCGATGACGCTGGCTTGGCTATAAACCTTATTGATTTTAAATATTTATATATCATTTTTTTATTTTATATATTGTCTTGTAATGATCTGGGGTATAATAAGTTTCACCACTTCTACCGGTAATAATTCTTTGTGGATCCTTACTACCATACCTTTGAAGATAATGGGTCGTATAATATTTAGGATCTGATCGTTGAGGTAATAGTCTTTGTCCGCTGATAGGTTCATTATAAAATGGATGTGGACCCAAGGAACCCACCTACCTTTATCAATAATTTTAAGAGTCTCTTGAGCTTCTTTGGGCAATTTAGATGGTTTTATTGAAGAAATTGCTTTTGAACTTACCTTATTTGTATCACTGATTTTATCTGTGATTTTGCTAGCATTAATACCCTTATTGATTTTGCTGGTTTTTGTAGCATCCCTTATCTTGTCGGCACTTTTTACAACACCCTTAACACCCAAGCCAAGCTCAGTAGCAAATGGCAAAACTGCCCCGACAATATCCCCCCCGAGAGCTAAATAATTAGTTAAACTTTGTTCTTGTCTTATTTCATTAATATCATATAAAATAAAAGCAACATCAATCACAGTTTCAAAATAATTCCCGCTAGGGTCAACATACTTATAAGGATTATTCAAAACATAAGAATATCTATTAAGAGATTGAGGATTATAAACATCTTGTATTATTGTGTCTGGTTGAGTAAAACGCTTTAATAAATTAGCTTCATAATATCTTGCTCCGTAATAGTAAAGATTAGACTGCTCGTCTAACTCTTTGGAAGTAAAAGTAAATCTTTCATTAGAACTTCCAATTAGCTCTCCGTATGGCTCGTAGCTTAAATCCGCAACGACATTTCCAGAAGAATCTGTTATTAATATAGTGCTTCCTAAATGGTCTGGATGATAATAAAAAATATTTCCATTGTAATCTTTTTTAGCAATCAGGTCATATTCATCATAATAATAAGTTTCATTATAAACACCAGAATTATTAAGCACCTGAATAAAATTTTTGTCTATATAAAGAATAGTTGTGTTTAAGCTTCCTTCATATTCAATCTTTTTTATTCTCTTGCCTTCATAATCATAAAAATACTCTGCTATTAAAGTGCCATAACTAGTTGCTACTTTTGATAGCTGATTAAAATCATTATATGTATAATTTAATCCAAAACCACTACCGAGATTTCCGTTTTTATCATAAAATAAATTGTATGAAATATCCAATGCCGAGCCGGGAGGTATTGTTCCCAATATTAAAATATTACATAAAATTAATATTATTGATATTTTAATACTTCTTTTAAATATGTTAAATCCCAATTATTAATTAGAGAAAGGGATTATAAATAGGTTTCTGACTACTAAAAGATGAAAATTATTTTTTAATCCAAAAAGATTAATTTATCGAAGATTTATCCCCCCCATTTCTTATAATATAAATGCTTAAATCTCCTATGAAATAACCAAGCAAAAATCCTGCTATTACATCGCTTAAATAATGCACCCCAAGGTAAACTCTGGATAAGGAAACTAAAACTGCTATTATAATCCACAAATAATATAAGATTTTATTAAAATTGAAGAAAGGAATTACTGAAGAAACTGCTGTCGCATGCCCGCTCGGAAAGCTTTTGTTTAAATTAATCTCATTTCCCACGATCTCAAAATTCAATTTCTCAAACGGCCTTGGCCTTAAAATTATATTTTTTAATAATAATGTTAAAACAGTATAGAGGACAAAAGCCAAGATTAAAGGCAGAATCTTGTTTTTCTGCTTAAACAACAATAAAATCAGCAAAATAAATGCAAATAACATATAACCTTCTATATCGTGGATGAATAATGCTAAATTTGTCAGGAAATCTGCTCTAAAGCTTGTAAAAAATAGAACAATCTTGTTATCAAATACAAAAGCCAATATCAATAATAAAATTCCAATCAGGTAATAATAGATTTTTTTCATAAAATCCAGTTAATAATTTGGCTTAAATAACTTGCTAAAATAAATTTTTGATGCCCAGCGTTGTTAATGTAACAATTATTCCAGCCCCGATAATTCCTAAAAAAATAGCCAGATATGACTTTTTTCGTTTTAGTTTAAAGAACCATGCTAATAAGACGCCACTCCACGCACCGGTTAAAGGCAATGGGATTAAAACAAACAATATTAAGGCCCAGAATTCAAAACTAGTTCCAACATGCCTTTCAAAATTTTTTCTTTTGCTTTCTATGTACTTATTAAAGAATTTTTCATAATTTTTAATTTTTAAAAAATGATGATGCAAATTATCTAAAAAATAAAATCCTAATGGTGCAGCTAAAAAATTTCCTAAAACGGCTATTAAAAATGCTAACCAAGGATTAATATTATTTGCAATAGCATAAGGGATTGCCCCCCTTAGTTCAGATATTGGCAAAACACTTAGCAAGAATGTTTTTAGTAAAGTCATCATTTTTGTAGCATAATCAAATCGTCTTTTGTTAATTTTTTCTTTGTCAATAATTTCTCTTCAATTAATTTTTCTCTTTGTTGCAGTTCAGCCTCTTCCTTCGCTTCCCTCTTCGCTTTATCCATTGCGCTGATTTCATCAAGCTGTTTGTTTATCTCATTGCTTTCAATTAATTTTTTCTGCAATTCCCCCTGGATTTTTAGGAAATTATTCTTAAATTCTATAAACTTATCAAACGCATCCTGCTGCTCCTTCCTTAAATTATTTATTTTAATGGATTCGTGCTTGAATTTTTCGTAATTTGGATCGCTCTTTCCGATTAATTCCCTGATTTTTTTATGCAACTCGTCTGATTTTGCCTTATTTTCCTTGATTTCTTTATCGATCTTGCTCATTTCATCAATAATCTTTTTCAATCCTAAATTCTGCTCATAAATTTTTTTCAAATCCTTAATTTGTTTCATCACAGACTTTTCTTTGTTCATTGTAAAAGCCTCTGTCTCTATTTTGAATTCCAACCTGTCAATTTCCTTTTTAATTTGTTCAGGATCAAAATTAACTTTGTTTTTCTTGATGAACTCAAGCTTGTTTTTATTCAATTCTTTTATTCTAGAAATTAATTCTCTTACCCTTTTGTTGTAATTATCCCGCTCTTCTCTTAATTTCTTTATTTCTACGTTGCTAACATCCTTGCTATGCTTCGTTTCCTTAACTTCCCTTACAAATTTAGAAATCTCTTTCTTTAATGACTCTTTTTTACGAAACCATGATTCTTTTTCGTTGTCTATTCTGTTTAACTCAGATCTTAAATTATTAATTTCCTTCCTTAATTCACTTAATCTTGTAAGTAATTCTTTCTTTTCCATTTTAACCTTGAGTCTAGATTACTGTGCATTTGCGTAAAAAAAGAAGGCTTTGATTAGCCGAATAGCGAACCTAAGCCTGCCGCGGCTGCTTCTTCACTTTTCTTCTCTTCTTTCTTATCTTCTTTCTTCGCTTCCTGCGCTCCTGCTTGTATAGGTGCCTGAGCTACCGGCATTACGCTAGCTTCTTTGATCACTTTTTCAATGTCGACGTTTTCAAGTGCACTTACCAAAGCTTTCACTTTAGCTTCCTGCACACCAGCGCCTGCAGCCTCTAACACTTTCTTTACATTCGCTTCATTAACAGGCTTTCCTAGTTTCTGCAACAGCAATGCAGTGTGTATATATTCCATTTTATTTTTCCTCCATAATCATAATTAATCCCACGTACTCTTTTGTTTTGGTTTTTCTTGCTCGTGGATTTTTTTATCCTGCAAGTCCTGAAGTATTTTCTGGGCTTTTTCTTCCACTTCTTTTTTATAACCGACAAACCCGCCTTTTGCTTTTGTTTCTTCTTTCATTTCTTCGCTTTTCTCTGCTTCTTCACTTTTTCTTTCTTCCTTTATTTCTTTTTGTTCTTCTGGTTTAGATTCTTTTTCTTCTTTAATTTCTGCCTTAACTTCTTCTTTCTCTGGGCTTTCTGTTGTTTCCAATTTCAGTTCTTTGCTTAATACCAATGCATTTCTGTAAGCTTTTATTAATAATGATTCAACATTATCTTTGCTAATATATCCAATTTCCTCAGCTAATTTCAATGCCTGGAAATGTGCTAATTTTATGTTGTTTATGTATTCCTCCTGACTAATATCCAAAACAGATTTTTCATAAATTATTCCATTATCATAAATACCAAGCACACTCATTCTTACTTCAATTGGCTCAACTCCGAGTTTTGCCAATATTGAAGCAACTTCTGGTTTTATAACTTCATTTTGTTTCACCACCAGCTTGTCTTTCTTGATTACTATCTTGCCCTGCTCTACACTGGTTTGCAATCCAACTGCCCCCAGCTCTCCTATTATCGGACCTGGCGTAAATGGCGTCGGACCTGCCTGGATTGTTAAATCGGCTGGCGCAAGTTGCCCCGGTTTTGCAGGCGCATTTGTCTTATTATCCTTGATTAATCTGAATAACCTGAATGGATCTTCGTTGCTGAATAATAAAGCGGGAATTGAGTTTTCTAAATACGGTTTTAACTTGCTCAGGTCTTTTTCCTTTACTTCGTCGATTGCCCTGATAATCAAGCTTTTTTTAGTAACCCGGAATTCAATCTTATCACGTAATTTGTTTCTTATAGCCTGCAGATTTGAACTTGGCAAGGTAGTTAAATCCACTATGCTTATTACCTTATATTTCTTTATCAATTCCTTTATCTTGATTAGTTCTTCAATTTTTTTCTTGCTTACGTGCGTCATTTTTCAACCTTTACCGGAGCACTCATTGTTAATTTCAGTGTTATATCCTTTATATTTGATTCACCCTGTGGCAAAATCTTCGCAACAGAGTCATGAACTGCTATTATGTTCCCGATAATTTCCTCATCATTCATTTTTTCATTTCCGACATATGTCTTCAGAATAGGCTCATTCTTTGTTTTTAATCTCACGCTGCGCTCTAATTTATTCTTTAATTCCGGCAGATTTGAAGTCGGCATTACAACTGCGCCAGATTTCGGATTTGGCATTTTATTCTTCGGACCCAATGTCCTGCCGAATATCTTGGCAACATCGGTCATTAAATTAGCCTGTGCAACAAAATAATCAAATTCGCTGGCAAGCTTGCTTAACTCTTTTTTATTATCCTGGTACTTGGCAAATTCATCTTTCCTAATTATCTTGTCAAAAATTTTCGCCTGCTCTTCAAGTTCTTTTCCTACCAAAGCGCAAATCTTGATTTTTTTACCAGGCTGATTTGGCAAAGTGACAAACACATCAACATTTTCTTCAGGATTTTTAATATTAATATTTCGTAAATTCAGAATTAAATCAACCTTCTGTGTGAAATTTCTTTTAGGCGATTTTTCCTTTAATGTTTCTAAAGCTTCTAATAATTTCTCTTTGTCCATTCAACCCTCCTACATGAAGTAGTAATTTCGGGATGAAAATTAGCAATTTCAATCATTTATAAATATAACTATTTTATGGGCTGTTAAGTTAAAGTCACCTAAAATAATAAATTCGAAAAGAACTTTCAAAAAGGAATGTTTATTAAATGTAAAGATATAGAAAATTAAAATGAGTGATGAGTTGATTATGAGTTTGAATAACAATACAAGGGTTTTTACTAGAGGTGGTAAAATAGCAGATATCCTAAAAGAGGTTATTTTATCAATCCCTGGAAAAACTAAAGTTTATGTTATTGGAGGGGCAGCCCGTAATGCTATTTATTATGATTTATTTAAAAAACAATTGCCTCAGAGAGATTATGATCTCCTTCTTATTGGCGACCTTGATAAATTTGTGAAGAATCTCAGAGAATATAAATTCATTTATGGGAAAATACGCAGAAAAAATGAGATTGTATTAAAGAAAAAGCTAATTCCTAAACCAAAATTAATTACAGACTATCTTATGTTAGATATTCATCGAAACTACGAATCAAATATTCCCAAAAATTTAAAAGAAAATTCTGCCTTTACAATAAATGGTTTTGCTATACCTCTTCGTAATTATCTTGATCAAGATGTGAGAAAACATTTGATTGCTCTTACAACGGCGTTGAGTGATTTAAAGAATAGACAACTACACTTAAATGTTCCTGGATATATTGGGCATCCTGGAAACCTCTTTGCGTGTTTACGTTTTATGTCGATTGGATTCAAACCACCAAAAAAGAGAGAAGTAAAATTATTACTAGAACAATTACCTAAATTAGAAAAATGGAGATTTGAAAGAAATGTAAAGAAGGTTTTTGACTATGTTGGGGGAGAAAAAAAGGCTAGACAGCTTATTAAAAGATTGGACATTGGGATTGATATTTTTGACATAAAAAAGTTGAGAAAATTTCCTCCTAAATAAAAAGTTAGAGATTAAGTGAAGCCACCTTAATCAAATCCAACCATCTATTTTCTCCTAATTCTAGATTAACTCCTGCTCTTTCAGAAGGAACTTCATCAGTTGTTGAATGATTTTCTATAAAGTTGTGTTGAATAACTATTGCAGTCATTAGAATAGGAGCAGACCAAAGAGCTTTCAATCCTCTAAAATCTATAACCCTATCTTTAATTTTCATAAATACGGTTTCAATTCTGTAATTATGAACTCTTGTTGTTTGATAGTTTTGTATTTTGTGTTCAATTACTAAACCGCCAATCTTATTGGAATAAAAGAGTTTTCTAAACGCTCTTGGATAGAAAACTCCAGCATCTGTTTGGATATATTTTGGTTTTCCTTTGTTTATTGCTTTTTTAAGAAATTCTTGAGCTTCAATAGGATTAGCCGATAAACTATAATGAAATCCTGTAATTAATCTAGTATCCCAATCAAGACAACACCAAAACCTATCTAGTTTGCCCTCTCTATTAATCATAGTTTCATCAGCATAGAAACTATTACCTAAATTATAGCCTTGTCTTTCTATAAACTTATGAACTTTTAAGGTATATCTTCTAACCCAGTCTAAAACAGAAACATGACTAACTTTATGACTAAGATGTCTTTTCAACTGGTTTCTCATTTTCCTGCTTGATAAGTTGGAAACATACATATCAATTGACATAGTTATTATCTCTGGCTTATTTCTCATTCTATAAAAACCATCATCATTTGTAAAAAATCTTTTACAATCTTTACAGAAATATTTTTGAATTTTCCCCCGATTATCTGTTTTTCTGAATCCTTTCTTTAGAAAATTTTTACCTGAACAATGTTTACATTTAATCATACTTATATTCAGGTACATGAGGTATATAAACCTTTCGGTACATGAAAGAATTATACTTCTTCTAATATGATTTTTCCTTTTTCAATCCTAGCTTTTAAATCTTTACCGAGCAGTTTTGAATCTTTAACTATATCTTTCGGTAAAGTTGTAATGTACCTTGTATATTCCGTATCTCCTACTTTTTTGTCCAAGACTTCCCTTATTTTCATAATTTAATTCAGGAACGTGAAGTATATAAATTTGTCTGTACCTGAAAGAAAATTGCACCAATTTAGGTGACTTTAACTTAACAGCCCACTATTTTATTTTCATAACATTTATAAAGAATTTTTCCCTGTAAGATTTTATGGAAGATCATCTCTTAAAGAAGAACTCGAAGTATTTATTCTTAGGGGCGTTTTTAATAATTGCTTTATTGGCGTTTTTAGTTGTTAAATTATTCATTGCCTCGTTGCTGACAAGCATTGTCCTGGCTTATCTATTCTACCCGTTATATAAAAAACTGGCTAAATCAGTTAAATACAAATCAGTTGCTGCCATGATCATGGTTATTTTCTCCATAATAATAATTTTAGCGCCGACGTTCTTCGTTATCAATTCTTTAGTCAAGGAAGCATTGCCGATATACAATTATGTAAGGTCAAATGAATTAAATTTAGGTCCTGAAATTTCAAGTGCCTTAAACAAAGTCTTCCAATTTTTATTAAATGAGGCCTCTGAAATTGCTTTAACCATTCCCGCTTTCCTTGTTCACGCTTTTGTTACGATGTTTTTATTTTATTATTTCCTAAAGGATGGGGAAGAATTAGCCCAGCAGATCAAAGAATTAATTCCCATGGATAAAACCCACCGCGAGAATTTATTCAGAGAATTCAAAAATGTTACCCACGCAATTGTCTATGGATTAATTCTTACTGGAATAATAGAAGGCGTAATTGGCGCCCTGGGATTTTACATATTTGATGTCCCTTCTCCGCTGCTTTGGGGTCTAATAATGGTCATTCTCACAATTTTGCCAGGCATAGGAACATCATTTATCTGGGCTCCTGCAGGATTAATAAAGATCATCCATGGGGATTTGTTTAACGGAATCGGATTATTAATTTTCGGATTTTTGTTCATAAGCGGAACAGAGACAATATTAAAGCCAAAATTCATCGGAAAGAAATCCAACATTCATCCCGCATTAATCGCCCTTGGCGTGTTCGGGGGAATACAATTGCTTGGATTTATCGGATTATTTTTCGGTCCGTTAATTTTGGTTATATTCATCACATTATTGAAATCTATTTTAGACAAACATTAATTTCTGTAAAACCAGGATATTAATGAGAACGCCCTTGTTTGATTATCGATGATATTATTTCTTATTAAATTAATTGTGTAAATGTAATCCAGAATTAAATGCAGAACCAATCCCATACCCAATAAAAGAAGGTAAATATTCCTTGAAAGCAATGTAATTAAAATAAATAATGAAATGAATTCAATTGTATGGAAAACATGCAGCTGATCTTTCGCGATCCAATCTCCATCCATATGCATCCTGTAAACCTCGATTAAATCAAAATTTTTATTCCTGATTAAATCATACAAGTAATGATCAACATCAATAAAAAATCCCAATGCAAAAACCAGCAAGGAGTAATAACTAAAGAAAGGAAACAATATTAAGGTCAATATTATGCATGATAAAAAGTGATATCTCAAATACATAACATTTTTAACTTCCTAAACTTTTATAAGTTTATTGCTGGAGTCGCATAACCTGGTAGTGCGGCAGACTTTTTAGGCCGTATCTCGAAATTATCAGGAAAACTGCTGTCCTTTACGGACTTCGAGGTTCAAATCCTCGCTCCAGCGCTAGTTTTATAAACCATCAACTTAATTTCCGCATTATGAAAAGTTTAGTATTAACAGCAGGAGAAGGAAGCAGGCTGCGCCCTATTACATGGATTACTCCTAAATCATTGCTGGATGTAAAAGGAAAACCTGTGCTGGACCATATCGTAAGCAGTCTAGATACCTCTAGAAATGTAGAAGAAATTTATATTATGTACTCACATCTTTTTGAATACCAGTTTAGCCAGTTTGAAAGATATTTTAAATACAACAAGAAAATTGAATTTGTAAGTGACAAGCACAAATTAGTCAATGAAATGCCCGGTTCTGTCGGGGCTATAGCCTATACTGTTAAGCATAAGGATATTCAGGATGATTTGCTTGTAATCGGCGGGGATAATTTAATTGATTTTAGCATAGACGATTTCATCGCTTTTTATCAGGCGAACGGCAAGAAAACTTCAATAGCTGTTTATGAAATTGGAGATAAAGAAAAAGTTGCAAAAAATTATGGCTGTGTTGAGATTGATAAAAATAAAAAAATAAAAAGTTTTGAGGAAAAGCCAATCGAGCCAAAATCCAGCCTAATAAGCACATTATGCTATATTCTTTCAAAGCACGACCTTCATCATTTAGATGAGAAAATATTTAAGGAAAATGCAGGAGAGTTAATACACTATTTGGTTAATAACGGCGATGTTTACGCTTTTGAACTCAAGGGGAAATGGTTTGACATAGGGAATTATGAAGAATTAACAAGAGCGAGAAAAGAATTCTAATGAAAAGCTTGCTAAATAATAACTTTAATTTTTCTGTTTAATTTTCTTCCAAATTCTCAACTATAGCGGCGAAAGCAGGCCTTGTTATAAATACCCCGACTGAAACTCCGATAATTGTTGTTAATGCAAATCCTGTAAATAATCCCGCTCCTGCCCAGAGCAACGGAATCATTGAAGCTACCCCGGCACCCCAGGAAACCAGAATAACAAAGAATGCCCTCTTAATCCTGTCTTTGAAGTTTGTAGCCTGTTCTTTTTTCCCTTTTATTATTTCATCTGATATGATTATCTGGTCAGTCACGCCTGTTCCGACTGCGGCGATTATACCTGCAATAGCAGCAATATCTAAATTATACTTTATTATTGCAGCGATTCCTAGAGTGATAAAAATTTCACTCAAGGAGATTAATATTATTGGCAGAGAAATTTTTAAATCCCTGTATCTGATAAAAACAACCAGCGAAACAGCTATTATTGCAGCGATGATTACAGTGAATGCATTATTAAAAAACGCTTTTCCCAATATGGGGCTTATTGTATCGATTTTGACAATGTTCAGTTTTGTCGGCAGGCTTCCTGTGATTAAAACCGTCTGTAATTTGTTCATGTTTTTTGTGGCATCTTCAATTGCATTATCCCTGTTAGAACCAATGCCGGGTCCTGAAATTGCTATGTCTGTAGCAGCCTGTCCTTTCAGGCTGGAACTAATCTGCAGGCTATCAACAAGAATACCATCCAAATACAAATCCAGGGGTTTGCTTAAATAGCCGCCAGTAGCACTTAAGTTAGCGTCTAATTTTGAAGTAACTTCTGCATGCTTCCTCGCAGCTTCCTGGCTTAATTTTATCTGGAACTCAAACGTACACTGGTATCCTCCTTCAAATTCGCTGCATTGCCTTATACCAGAGCATGTTCCATCTTCCCTGCAGACAAATGTGACATCCTTTTTTCCGCCAGCGAATACAACGTCGTTTCCTATTTTAGCTTCAAATTTACCCTCGCCAGCAATTAACTCCCTGACTTCTTCCTGCGATGCACCTGCAATCTCAACAACAATAAATGTGTTTCCGCTTAAATCTTTACTCTGCCTAATTTTTAAGTCGCTTAAACCATAGACGTTAAGCCTATTTTCCATTGTAGAAATTAAATCTTGAACTTCCTGATCTGTTAGTTTCTCTTGGGGTTCTAAAACGACCCTTGTCCCCCCCTGCAAATCCAAACCCTTTCTTAAATTATTTTTTTGAACTTCAGATATATCAATCCCCAAATCCTCCGTTTTTATCATCACATATTCATTTTTATCAGTTTTAACCCGAATAACCTCGGAATTGCCTATCTTGCTAAGAATGTTGTTATAATCCTGAATGTTTTTTACTTCCTCATTGTTTATTGCAATTATTTTTTCCAGGTTAGTTGGTGTTCTGCTTGAATCATAAGTCATTCCCGCCAAAGCAGCTGTACTGTTATTTTCTATGCCCTTTATTGCAACTCCCTGAGCATTAAATTTTGGATTAATTGCTATAATGCTTACTAAAATCCAAAATAGCAAAAATAATACCCTAAATTTTAATAATTTTTTCAGGTTCACGTTATGTTTTTCTTTTTGCAATAATTAATCAGTATGCCTGTATTGCCCGCATAAGTTGTTAATATATCAAATAAGGAGGCTATCGTTATTATTAGGAATATCTGCTTCAATTCTTCCGGAGCTGAAAGAAAATATCCTACTGTCGAAGCAGCTATTGCAGCTATAGTTGTTGTTAATCCGGTCTTCATGCTTGACTTTAATCTTTCTAATAATGTTCCTTCGCGCCTCTTTATCATTGCCGTTGTCAGCAAAATATTATTGTCAATGGAATATCCTATGATCAACAGGAATGCAACTATTCCGGCGGCCGATATCTTTACTCCAAGTATATTTAGTAAAGCCAGGGTAGCAAGGATATCAATTAATGTGGCAGAAATTACAGCCAGGCTCGGGGTAAATGTTTTAAACGAAAAAAATATGAACAAAGACATAAGGATGAATGAGAATAATAATGCTATTAATAATCCCCTGTAAAAACTTTCTCCAAAACTTGAATTTGTCAGCCCGGAGTCATACGTATTTTTATCATTAAAATTAATATCATATCTTGTCTTAAGCACTTCTCTTAATTGCGGTTCAGTTATATCAGCTACCTCAATTATCAAACCTATTTTTTTGTTTGTGTTAAAGTCAGCTAATTCAAGTACATTATAATCCCTGAAATTATCCTTTAATAATCCCTTGACCTCTTCCAGGTTCAGATTCTCATCGTATATTGTTACTGAAATCCCGCCTTTTAATGAAATATCCCTGCTAAAAAGTTCACCTGTTTTCGCATAATTAACCCCCAAAATGATAATACTTACTAATAGCATTAAGTAAGAGAATGTTATCAGCTTCTTATAGTTCTTTTCATAAAAACTTTCTAAAGTCATCAAGCTTTTTGTAGTTTAATGCTTTAAAAATCTTTTTATAGGTTTGTTTTAATCTAATAGTATGATAATTGTACTGAGATTGAATCACAGAATATTCAGGGATAAAAGAATAACCAGCCACGTCGCCTTGACTGCCAGGGCATTCTTGGCCGACAAACTGTATTATTCTGGCGAGAAAGATTCGAATTTTGAGCAAAGCATTTCTAAAGTCTGCAAGCAATTTGGCTCTAAATTTGAAGTTGAGCATTGCAAAGATCCTGTTAGATTTGTTAAAGAGAATAAAGATAAATTTACAATAGTTCATCTAACCTGCTATGGTTTGAATGCCCAGAATCAGGTTAATAAATTAAAAAATAGAAATTTAATAATTATAGTCGGCGGGGAAAAAGTTGAGCCAATTTACTATAAATTAGCAGAATACAACCTCGCAGTTACAAAACAGCCGATTTCAGAAGTTTCTGCATTAGCAATTTTACTGCATCTGTTGAACAATGGAAAAGAATTAGATAATGAATTTAAAGACGCTAAATTAAAGATCTTAGAAAGTGAAAATAGCAAGAAGGTTGTCAAAGGTTAGATTTAAATTATTTTCTTAATTTTACTTGCTATGAGCATTTATGGAAGAATGAGGCATTATCTATCCAGGATATTTCATAAGAATCCGAATGGTTTAACATTAGAGCAGATTACAGAGAAAGTTATAAATTTAGAGAGAATTAGCAGGAATGCGCCCGGTTTGTATGAAAATAAGAATGATGTTTGGCATGTTGGAAATGCGGTCTGCAAAGGAATGATGTTTAAGGAGAAAAAAGAAGGTGATTTTGGCGAACCATTAGAAGCACTTTTTTATCTTAATGGAAGAAATCTTAAACTCTATAATATTGCAGAAAAATATTATATGGAACATAATAATGTAAGAGCTCCTCACTTTGTTAATTGGGTTCTGAAAAACGGAAAATATTATCCGCGAAGCATTAAGGAATTAAATCGAGATTTTGATTTAATTGTGTGGGATGATATAAGATGGTGTTTATACAGGCAATTAAGCAGATATGCTGAAGAAAACCAGATGACAATTACCGAATACTTGAGAATGTACGCCTTAGGAATTTCTAGGATTAAAGCCACTGGATTTAACCGTGGTTATAATGAAGATAAGATTCCTTATGAAAATCTTAATTTAGAAATGATATGGCCTAGAGATTAATTCCTTTTGTTGTATCGATAACCTTCACTTTATGCTTGTTTTCCAAGGCTTCAACCAAGCACACATCCAAAATCTCAGCATCAAGATTTTCCCTTACTTTTTCCTTGCTGTATCTTCTCTTCATCAATCTTTTCTTCAACTCCTTCAGCTCGCATTTTGTAACATAGCATAAATCAACATACTTGCTTGGAAGATAATGGGTTAAGTGAGAATCTAAAACTAAATTATTTCTGGAATTTTTAATTAACCTTATTAAGAACTTGTTTAATTTTTTAGAATCAACAATATAACTTTTAAATTTTTTATCATAATTAGAATATAATTTATATTCCTTAATTAATTCATTTACATTAATATAAATAGCATGGTGTTTTTTAGCGATTAGCTTAGCCAAAGTTGTTTTTCCTGTGCAAACACTTCCCGTGACAATAAAAACCTTCATAATAATAATCTACAGGTTAGTTTTATATATCTTCTTAATTGAACGATTTCGGGGGAATAGTTATGGAGAATATACAATTTGTCAAGCCATGCTATAAAGAATATTATGACAGGCTGACCAATTTTCAGGGTTCATATAGATTGAAATCCAGATTGGAAAGCAAGAAGAAAGCAGATTACCTTATCGGACTGAATATTATACACTCTTCTTTTCATATGATTAATGAGGATATAAAAAATAAAAAAGAAACTAATGATTCCCTGAGGCTGGCTCAAGCAGTAAACATTTCAGTTGGCTTGGAAAAGATCATTGATAACGTGCTGAATAAGAAAACCAATCCAAACGAGATTATAGATTTTTTAAAAGTGAACATAGGTTATTTAGCCAAGACTTTCAAAGATATAAAGATAAACACATCCGATATTTCATCAAATATGCTTTATGAATTTTGTGCCAGTTTTTATTATCACGGGGGCAATGCTTATGAGCTTGGAAAAAGGATGTATACTTCAATTATAAGTGACTCGAAGATATTAAAATTAATTTCTGAACTTGAGACAATAGAAGGAAGAATTCATAAAAATGAGAATGACAACCCAAATTACGAAACATTAATCGGAATGGCTGATGGGGTAAAGGCAAGAATATTCAATCAGGAAGAGTATATATTAAGATACAAGATGATTGGTTTGCTCGGTTTTGACTTTTGATTACACTGTGAATAACCTTGAATCCTTGACTAAGAACACCCCGATTCTTGCACCAGCATCTAGCCATCCATGCGCATAATTTATGGCAGCAAAGGCGCTTACTATATCCCCTTTGCTTTCAAAATATTCTGCATCTTTGTAATAACTCTCGATCATATTCAAGAAATCACTTCGAACATCATCATTGAATTTTGATTTGCTTGATTTGGCTTTTTCAATAGCCTCCTTGGTAATCTTATAGTACTTCTCCAATTTATCTTTTGTGATTTTATCCATTTTATTATGAATCTTGAGATACATAAATGTTTAAATAGTTTTTTAATCTTTTTCTGAGATAGATTCAGAAGAAGACTAAATATATCTTTTAAAATACATATTCATCCCCAAAGCATCAACAAAAGGTTCAAGACATTGGAAGTCTAAACTAACTGAGTCAGATATAATTAATATTAAAAATAACCTTCTAAGTGGCCAGACCTTAACTTCTATTGGTAATAAATACGGGGTTTCTTGGAAAACAATTGCCGATATTAGGGACAATAAAACATGGACCCATGTATCTAATAATTTTGATAAATTAGAATTTAGGGAATTTAAAGAAAAGTTAGAAAGTTTAATTTATTAATTTCTTTTTAAACCCATTTTCATAAAGAAAGAATCTATTTTTGTTTTAGCTTCTCCTATCTTATTATACTCTCTGCATATTAATCCATCAGAACCGTTTATCATTGCAGACAATCTTTTATCAATTTTAGGACGATATAAGCACAAAATATGTCTCCTGGAGTATTTTGGAATCCACAAGTTTCTCTCTACCATCCTGCCTAATTCATAACCGACCCCATGACTTGCAGTTGTTACTTCTGCTACTACAATATTGGATTCATTTAACCATTTCATGTCCCTGTCATGGATAAATATATCATCTAAACTTTCTCCCATTTCACCAAGATTTTTGTCCCCTATCATCTCTGTTAAGACATTACCATAATTTTTTAAATAATTAATAATCTCAGAATAAATCTGGACATCTTCTCTTCCGCCGCTTATAGAAGCTGCGAAGTATATATTGCTATTTTTCATTCCATTATAATTTACCATAAAATTTAATAAGGTTTTTATATTAAAGTTTTTTATTATTTTTATGATTATTACGATTACCGGATTGCCTGGTTCTGGTAAAACCACCATTGCAAAAGAACTTGCAAGACATCTGCATATTAAGCATTATTCAATGGGGGAATTAGTCAGGAAAATTGCACGAAGAAAAAAGATTTCTGTTTTGCAATTGACTAAAAAAAACAATAAGCTTGCCGATGAAATGGACAGACTTCAGAAAGAAATTGCCAAAACGCATAGAGACGCAATAATTGATTCAAGACTCGGGGCTTACTTGATAAAAAATGCCCGCGCGAAAATCTATATTCACGCCCCGTTAAAAACAAGGGTTACAAGAATTTCCGAAAGAGACAGAATTTCTTACAAAGAAGCCATGCATCAAACCTTGGCGAGAGAAAGGGAAGAATTGGGGCATTATAAAAAAGAGTACAACATTGATTACAGGAATAAGAATCTCTACAATATTTCATTAAACACGGATAAATTAAAAGTTGAACAGGCAACAAAAAAGCTTATAAATGAAATAAATGGCTTAAAATAAAATGAAATTAAATATTTTGCTGATCCTCTTGCTTCTCTCAATTCCTTTGGCAGACGCAGGCATTAAAGAAGAATTAGAACCGAGAATAGATAAATTAGAGCAAGATTCTAATTTGGCAAGATACAAGTTCTTTCTGCCTTTGACAGTTAAAGTTTCGAGCGAAAATGGAGAATTTTTGCTTAGTTTAACTAAAGACGGAAATATAGAATTTGTAAATGATGCAAAAGTTGATATTATAATTCAGGGAAATGAAGAAGACTTGGTTAATATCCTTGATGCAGATGACGAGGAATTTAAAACACACCTTAATAATTTAAATATTTACGGAACTTCATTTAAAGGTAAAATGGCTGTTTTAATTGCTGAAAAAATCACAAAGACAAAATTCAACAAAAACAAAACATTGGGAGACAGAATCCTCGGTGCAGTTATTTACCCATTAACTTTACTTTTTAATTAATGCTTATTTTTTTCACATCTGCTATTTTGTTGATCCTCTCAATAATTCTCCTTACATCGTTTAAATTATTTAACTCGAACTTTAAATTGCATTCAGCCAAATCCTTGTTTATTGTGCTTACATTTGCTTTATCAATATTAATCCCCAAGCTTGAGACATTATGAAGGATATCCGCAAACAATCCGACCCTGTCCAAGGCTAAAATCTTTAAGTTTATGCTTGTGGACGACTCTTTCCACATGATGTTTATCCTGCTTTTAACCTCGGCAATGTTTTTGCAGTCTTTTTTATGCACTGTAATCTTTCCGTTTCTTGTAATTAATCCTAAAATTTCATCTCCGGGCAGGGGGTTGCAGCAGTCGCCTAGTTTAAATTCCCTAAATTCAGTATCTGCTTCAATTAAGCTGGATTTTGTTTCTTCCAGTTTGGCCATTCTTTTTATGGGTATTAATTGATGCGATTTTATTGCCTGAATGATTTTTTCCTTTGCCTTGGATGATTTAACAAATTTTAACCATTCTCTCGAGGGCATATGGTTTTTTTGGGTTATGATTTCTACAACATCGCCGTTTTCAAGCTCATGCTGCAAACCAACATATTTTTCATTAACCCTTGCTCCAACGCATCTGTTTCCTATATCGCTATGAATTGCATAAGCAAAATCAACTGGGCAGGAGCCCTTTGGCAATTCTATAATGTCCCCGTTTGGTGTGAATATATAAACTTTATAGCTGAATAAATCCAGCTTTAATGTCTCAAAAAATTCCTGGCCAGATTTGTCTTTTAACTGCAGCACTTCTTTTAACCAGGATAATTGCTTATCGAATTTAAAATCTCCCTTGACTCCCTTATACTCCCAGTGCGCGGCAATTCCTTCTTCTGCTATCTTATCCATGTCTTTTGTCCTTATTTGAAATTCAACTAACTGCTTGTCCGGCCCCACAACCACGGTATGCAGGCTCTGGTATAAATTTAATTTAGGATTTGCAATGTAATCATCAAATTCTTTTGGTATTGGTTTCCATAAACTATGTATTATGCCAAGAACCTCATAACATTCCTTGACATCATCTGCGATAATCCTGATTCCGAGCAAATCAAATATCATTTTAAAATTGACTTCTTTTTTCTGCATTTTTCTGTAAATGCTGTAAAAGCTTTTCGGCCTTGACCTAATATCTAATTTAATGTTGTATTTGCTTAAACTAGTCTCTAGGATTGATTTTACTTTTTCTAAGTATGCTTCACGCTGCTCGTGAGTCTGCGCTATGTTTTTCTTAATGTTCTGGTAAACTTTCGGCTCTAAATACCTAAATGCCAGATCCTCAAGCCGCCATTTTATGCTGAATAATCCAAGCCTATATGCAATTGGTGCATATATATCCAGCGTTTCCTGCGCTATTCTCTTTTGCTTGTCTTCTTTAAGATACTGTAAGCTTAGCATATTATCGAGCCTGTCTGCCAGCTTGATTATTATTACCCGGATATCCTTGGCTGTCGCAAAAAGCATTTTCCTCATGTTTTCTGCCTGCCTGATTTTAAAATCAGAAATCCTTAATTTGTCTATCTTTGTCACTCCCTCAACCAAATCAAAAATCTCCTGCCCAAATTCTTTTTTTAGCTCTTCTTTTGCAACCTTTGTATCCTCGAGAATATCATGCAATAAGCAGGCTGCAATTGTTTTTTCATCCATTTTTAATTTTGCAAGGGTCTTCGCAGCCCCGACCAAATGAGAGATATGCTCTTCCCCAGATTCCCTTAACTGGCCGGAATGGGCCTTTTTTGCAAATTCATACGCTTTTGTAATTAGATCAAAGTCAGCCTTTTCATTATACATCCTGACCTTCTCTATAAGTTCAAGCATGCTATTATTGACTTAATTAACTTTAAAAACTTTATTTTATAGCTAAAAATATGCGTTACTCGAGACAGGAAAAATTCATTGGAAAAGAAGCACAGAACTTGCTCAACAGAAAAACAGTTGCTGTAGTTGGATTAGGTGCATTAGGAAACACATCCGCAAACCTGCTTGCAAGGGCCGGGGTGAATTTGGTTTTAATAGATTATGATAAGATTGATTTGAGTAACCTGCAAAGGCAGACAATATTTACAGAGAAGGACATTGGAAAAAATAAAACCGATATTGTTAAATATTATTTAAGCAATGTTAATTCTGGGATTGATATTAAATCTTATAATGAGAAGTTGAATAAAGATAATATTAATTTAATCAAGTCAGATTTGGTTTTAGACTGCACAGATAACCTGGAAGCAAGATTTTTGATTAACGATTATTGCTGCACAAATAAAATCCCCTTTGTGCACGCCGCTGCCATAAAGGACAAGGGGGTAGTCTTCAATGTAATCCCGGGAAAAGCCTGCTTTAACTGCATCTACAAGTTTACAGGAAATGTTGAGAGATGCGAGGACGTCGGTGTTCTTAATACAATAACAAATTTGATTTCTAGTTTGCAGGTTAATGAAGCCTTGAAGATATTATTGAATAAAGATTATGAAACGAACTTGATCAGGGTCGATTTAGGAAATAATAATTTTGAGAAGATAAAAGTCAATAAAAATCCTAATTGCGAGATATGCAAAGGCAATATATCTGGGAAGAATTTTGAATTAACCTTATGCAGAACAGGCAACACATTAAGCGTAAAAACAGATAAAGGGCTAGATTTAGAAAAAATAAAGGATAATTTTGGTGTATTGAGGGAAGGTAAGACAAGCCTGCTTGTCGAAATTGATGATGAAGAAGTTATTGTGGATAAAAAAGGCGAAATAATCTTTAAAACTTTGAAAGATGAGACTACGATAATGAAGATTGCAAGGGAAATTTATCAGATTGGAAAATTGTAACTACTTCTAAAAAGTTATAAATCGAAAGCTTTATATACTACTTTTACTTACTAAAAAGTAACAAAATATGTATAAAATATAAGAATAAAATGAAAAGAAGCTATACAATAACAAAGAAGATAGCAAAACACGGGAAGCAGGCTGTAATAGTCATTCCCGGCTTTTTGCAGAGTGAATTAAAGCCGAAGACAATTGTCGAGGTTAAAATTAATGTCGTTAAGGAGTGTGAAAATGAATAAGCAGGGAAAAATTAAACAAATCTATGGTAAAATTAAAGACGAATTTTATTTATGCAGGCCAGATTTAAGAATTGGAAATTCAAGCTATAATTCGCATTTATTATTTCAGATATTAACGCAATTGAATAATGGGACCCAATTAATTTACGGATCTTATGGCGGGGGTAAAACCACATCTTCAGAATATTTAAACACAATTTTCTACGGCCTGCCATTAGAAATAGTTAAAGGGGCAGTAATAAGGGGAAATGCAGGCATAACAGAAGAGAAAGTTACCGGCCGTCCGGATTATGGTGATTTGCAAAAAGGCGAAGAAAGGGTAAGATGGCAGAAATTTTGCCTAATCCCGCCAAAAATATGGGATGAAATGCCAAGAACACCAGAGAGCACACAATCCATAGCTTTAGCAGGAATAGAAGAAGGTAGCTGGACTTATTTAAATGAACATATTCTGGAAGGAAGAAGACCATTTTATGCAACTGCAAATTACTCTGACAGGGGCAGTTTTACGATTATTCCAGCGTTACTAGACAGATTTGATGTAGCAACTGTTGCAAAATTTCCAGGATTAACTAATTCTAGGATAATCAGCAGAAGATATAATAAGGAACAAGAACAATTGCTGATGGATGAAAAGATTTCTAGGGAAGCAGTAAGAATTTTATTGGAAAAATCAAATTACGAAGCAATTCATAAAAATTTAAAGCCATTAAGAGAAGAATTTTTAGGCAAATTAAATAAAAATGGCATTCCAACATTAAGTGAAGAGGAAAAATCAGAGATAAATAATGAAATAAGCAATATAAAAGTTGATTCAATTGCAGATTTATATTCTGTGTTTTTAACAGCTGAATTAAATGTTCCTTCAAACGGGGTATATTTAAGAAATTTACTTGAACAAAAATCAGAAAGCAGAAGGCTTGATCAGGTTGTTATAAGATATGCGCAATCACTGGCGTGGCTGCAGGGCAAAGACAAAGTTGATTTAGAAGATGTTTTAAAAGTTGCACCATATGCCCTTTGGCATAAAGTTGAATGGAAAGACAATGTGAAAAGCGGATTTACAAATTATGACGGTTCTGATCTGGAGCTTGCTATAGCTAAAAAAATGCTCGATGAAGGGACTCAGCAAATACCCGGACTTAAGAAAAGAATGATAGAGAACTTAGAAAATGTTAAAAAAGTGAAAGAATTAATTGAACAAGCAGGGGATCAGAAGAAAGCGAAGGAGTTGGAGGAATTATTAAAAACGATTACAAGCAATAATGCAACACATCCTTACTTTAGAGATATGAATGCAGAAATCGGAGATTTTGAAGAATGATCAACCCAAGACTAAAACAATTTATGCAGGAACTAAATTTTGACAATGTAGCTATTCCAGAGACTAAACAAGCACCGCCTTCCCAGACAACTTCAGCTGAATTTTCTTTGGAAGATTTAACAGACTGCTGGAGATTTGCCGGAATAAATTACAGAAACGGGATTTATTTAGTGGATTTAGCCAAAGCTTTACAACCTAGCAAAACACAGGATGAGCATGCAGAGCATAAAAAACAAATAATTGCCAATAACAGCAATGAATTTTATCTTCCTGATTATCCTTTGTTTCATTCCATGATAACAGCTTTAAGCCAGAATAAGGATAATCCACAATATAAAACAAAAATAGAAGAGGCAAGGCAGTTTCTAAAAGATTCAGCTTTAAAACATTGGCTGATGATGCTGACAAGAATCCAGTATAATCCAGGAAATAAAAA